>Ga0137308_100001_pt1 | contig 1179005 bp, 1018 predicted proteins | sample Inofrocosms_June_FD_97181 | JGI IMG/M metagenome (GOLD analysis project Ga0137308, IMG submission 97181) | Mouse cecal microbial communities from Vienna, Austria - N-Acetylneuraminic and N-Acetylglucosamine D2O microcosms_June | ecosystem: Host-associated > Mammals > Digestive system > Large... | reverse complement strand
GTTGAATTTTAGAAAGTCGCTTTTCGACAAAACTTTCCAAAAATCGCAAGCATTTGTTTTGAAAATCTATTGACTTTATACTGTCATAGTAGTATAGCCGCCCGTGCCTTAGCTTACGGAAAGGGCGTAAGTTTTGTTTTGTTACGCAAAATTCGTAAGCCGTGATAGGCTTTTATGAGTGTACGATTTTTTCGGAAAACGGCACTAAAATCAATTCTCTAACTTAATAGAATGACCAACCATTATAGAGCACATTATGTTGCTAAACACGGTTAGAAGTCGGTGATTACGTTGAAAGTATCAGCGGCTTTTTTGTGTCCTTTTTACGGTTATCTTTCCCGCTCTTTCTTGCGTGGACGAAGATATTAATTGTTCTCAAACGGAGGTAAACGCAATGACAATAAGACCGCATTAATCAGCAAGCAAATGACAAGCAAAATCAAACAGCGCCTCTCGGACGGACAAAACGGGATATAGAAAGTATATCCATATCTCACTAGGCTACAAGTAGCCAAGTTCGCCCTTGCAGGGGGCAATTATTACAGGAGGGAACAAAATTATAAGCTATCAGGTAGTCAGAATAGAACAGTTTACAAAAGGCAGTTTAGGCAAAATCGGTGCCGAAGCGGAAAGAACTTCAGTGCATAACCGCAACGAAGATATAGACAGCGAGCGCACACCGCTTAATCTGTATTTCAAAAAGTCGGACGGCGGCTTCGGTGCCGTTTTATACCTCGGTTGCGGCGGCGTACTGCGATTTGGGCGATTATGCGGCGGCGAAAAGGTTTGCCGACCGTGCCTACGGTATGCAGGGCGGAAGCAAGGGCTATACTACCGAGCTGTCGCTTGTGTACAGAAGAATTAAAACGGAAACGGGCGACAAATATTGAAGCCGAATGAAAAGCGCGCCCCGCGGAATGCGCAATTCCCATAGGGAATGAAAAATGAATAACGAGAAAGAACTCTTGAACAGTTTGTTCAAGAGTTCTTTCTGCTTGTAATAAGTAGGCTAAATTGAAATTTATCGTTACTATGATAATTTGTTATTCAAGCACTGAATGTATTGTGCGACTAAAAAATAATTTTTTATATCTGTTTCGTCTAATCCTCTGAACAGAAAAAGGTCATCGTAAATTTCCGCCACTCTATTAATATCTTTTCCTTCAATATGGAAAAACCCCGTAACTAAATCAATCCCGACTAAAACAGATGAATCTTTAGCTTTATATGCAACAATTTGCGGTACTGCACCTTGCGGTAATTTCTCTCTATTAGATTCATTTTTCATAATGTTGAATTCTACGACATCATAATAAGATAAAGAATCTAATTTTTCAAAACGATATTTGTTGCAAAAATAATCATTTATTTCTGCTCCGCTTTTCCGATTCGGTTTCAACTTATCACGATTTTCGTTATATATGCATTTCCACTCCTGAATCATTTCAATAGTTGGCTCTGTTGTAAGCATATTAAAATCTCCGCTAAATTACTGTTTATTATGAAATTCTTCAAATAAATCGTTGGGGGTGCATTCCAAAATTTCGCACAATGCTTGCAATGTCGAAAATTTTATGCTTTGTGTTTTATTGTACACCATATTATTGCAATTTTGAAAGCTCATACCCAATTGCATATTCAACCAATACTTTGTTTTACCTTTTTCTTTTAATATTTCAAGAATTCGTAACTTCATAGCATACTCCCTATATTAACATTAGCTAATGAATAGATTATATAACCAAAAAATAGTTGACAAAAAGACGCGGGAATTAATATAATGTGATTAATAGCTAATGTGGAGGTATGGTTATGGAAGAAATAAGGGGGCAGTTGGGTTCACTGAAAGATTTATCGGAAAAAATTGCGTGGGCGGAAAGAAGAAGGCAACAGCTGAAAATTATTAACAAGACGATAAGCCTTGTGGACAAGCTGGACGTGCTGGGCAAAAAACTGCAAACCCCTCAGCATACCTCGGGCGATTTTGTAAAGCATATGAAGCTTTTGACCGAGCTTAGGCTTTTGTACCGCACGGACGAGGTTCAGTCGCCCATAAACTGCATTAAGCGGGAAATGGAGCTTGTAAACCGCTTGTACAGCGGGATAATGCAGACCTATCAGCGGATTATCGACGAGTTTTCTGCCGGCAACGGCAAAATATGATTACACCGACCTCCTTAAAGGGGTAGGTCGCGCGGTGGGTAGCCGCCCTCCGTGCGCTTTTTGCGCACGGAGGGCGGCAATTTTGTCTTTTAAAATAATTTTATGTAACGAGGTAATTCCTATTGACAAAGTAGGAATTATTTTCTATAATCAAAGCATACTTACATTACAGGAAGCAAAAACACTTGGCAAAAAGATTGATTTACGTTGACAATGCGGCGACGACCGCAATGAACGACGTTGCGATTGCCGCAATGTCGCCGTATCTTAAAGAGGTTTACGGTAACCCTTCTTCTTTGCACTCCGTCGGACAAGCCGCCAAAGAGGCGCTGGACGGGGCGCGCGCAAAAATTGCCGCCTGCCTTAACTGCGAGCCTAAGGAAATTTATTTCACCTCGGGCGGGAGCGAGGCGGACAATCAGGCTATACGCTCTGCCGCCGTTAACGGTGCAAAAAAGGGCAAAAAGCACATTGTGACCACCGCATTCGAGCATCACGCCGTTCTGCATACCCTTAAAAAGCTTGAAAAAGAGGGCTTTGAGGTGACGTATCTTGACGTGCATGCGGACGGGGTTGTTTCCGTTGACGAGGTTGCGGCGGCTATCCGCCCCGATACCGCGCTTGTGACCGTTATGTACGCGAATAACGAGATAGGCACAATTCAGCCCATAAAAGAGATAGGCGGGCTGTGCCGCGGACGGGGGGTTGTGTTCCATACGGACGCCGTGCAGGCGGTTGGGCATATCCCCGTGGACGTTAAGGCGGACAATATCGATATGCTGTCCGTTTCGGCGCACAAATTTCACGGGCCGAAGGGCGTGGGCGTGCTGTTTTGCAGACGGGGCGTGCCGCTTAACACGTTTATCGACGGGGGCATGCAGGAGCGCGGCAGGCGCGCGGGCACCGAGAATATTGCGGGCGCGGCTGCTATGGCGGCGGCTTTGGAATACGCTTGCGAAAATATGCAAAAAAATTCCGCTAAGCAGCTTGCGCTGAGAAATAAGCTTATAGAAGGGCTTTTGAAAATTCCGCATTCGCGGCTGAACGGGGCTTTTGAGGGGCGTTTGCCGAACAACGTGAATATCAGCTTCGAGGGAACGGAGGGAGAAAGCCTTTTACTGCTGCTGGACGCAAAGGGGATTTGCGCGTCGAGCGGGTCGGCGTGTACCACCGCCTCGTTAGAGCCGTCGCACGTGCTGCTTGCGCTGGGGCTTCCGCACGAGATTGCGCACGGCTCGCTGCGGCTGACCTTGTCGGAGGAGAACACCGAAGAGGATATAGAGTATATAATTAACGCCGTGGCCGAGGTTGTGGAAACGGTGAGGGGAATTTCTTCCTTCTGGGACGATTTGCAGAGCGGGAAGATAAAGCATTTTATTTAAGGTACTTAATAAGGAGAAAATTATGGCGCTTTACAGCGAGAAGGTGATGGACCACTTTACAAACCCCCGCAACGTGGGTGTGATTGAGGACGCGGACGGCGTGGGCGAGGTCGGCAACGCAAGATGCGGGGATATAATGAAGATATATCTTAAAATAAGCAACGGTATTATTGAGGACGTGAAGTTTAAGACGTTCGGCTGCGGAAGCGCGATAGCGTCGTCGTCGATGGCGACCGAAATGATAAAGGGCAAGCCGCTTTGCGAGGCGTTGGAGTTGACCAACAAGGCGGTTGCGGAGGCGCTGGACGGTTTGCCCGCGCATAAAATGCACTGCTCGGTGCTGGCGGAGGAGGCTATCCGCTCCGCAATAAAAAATTATTACGACAAAAACGGAATAGAATACGATAAATCGCAGTTTCCCGAGCCGCACGGCGAAGAGGAAGAGCAGCATTTCGAAGAGGAATGAGTATTTGATTGTTAAAGACGGCTTTTTAAGCCGTCTTTTTTGATAAAAGAGTTGATATGCCCGTAAAAGTGTGTTAGAATAGATAAAAGTTTATAAATAGACTATTACGGAGTTTTTGTGAACAAGCCGAGAGTTGTATTTCCATTTACCGAAGCGGGCTTCGGGCATATAATGCCGCTTAAAAGCATAGCCGACGAGTTTGAGCGGCTTTACGGCGATAGGGTTGAGTGCGTGCGCTCGAGCTTTTTTACCGAAAGCGGCGATAAAAAGCTTGCCGATTTGGAGGACAGCTTTAAGGCGGAGGTGGTAAAGCACAACAAAAGCGCGTTTTACGGGTATATGACTATGCTGGGAATGGACGTGCTCGGCTCGCGCGGGGCGGTGAATGCGGTTATGGCTGTATGGAAGCCCGGCACGAAGGAGCGCGGCATTAAGCACATGGACGAGCTTAAGCCCGATTTGGTTGTAAGCACGCACTGGGCGACGAATTATTACGCAAAGCAATGCAAAAGCAAGCCGCTTACGGCAAATTATTGCCCCGACGCGGAAATTTACGACGTTTTCCGCTATCCGTGCGATTTAATGATGGTTTCTACAGAAACGGGCTATGCGCGGGCGTTGAAAAGGCATTTTAAGCGGTTTAATAAGGATAACCTTAAATTAGTGCCCTTTTTGATAAGAAACGACGCGTTTACCGCATGCACAGACAAGAAGGCGATGCGCAGAAGGCTTGGGCTTGACGAGGACAAATTTACCGTTGTGCTGGCCGAGGGTGGCTACGGCTTGGGCAAAATGCACAAAATCTGCAAAATCGTGCTCGAACGCGATTTGCCCGTTACGCTTGTGCCCGTATGCGGTAAAAACAGCGAGCTGTACGAGGAATTCAAGACCTTTAAGTCTAAGGGCAAAACAGACCTCCGTCCTATGGGGCTTGTCAAAAATATTTTCGAAATTTTAGCAACCGCAGATTTGTTCTGCGGAAAGAGCGGCGCGAGCATGATTGCGGAGCCGTGTTACTTCGGCATTCCGCAGATTATAACAAAGTACGCGACGAGCATAGAGCAGCAGAACGGCGAATATTACATAAAAACCGTAAAAAGCGCAATGAAAATTTTTAAGCCGAAAAAGGTAGCCGATAGGATAGAGGAGTTTTTGAAGTATCCCGATAGGTTAGAGCCGTACAGAAGGGCCGCCGAGGCAAAGCATTGCGATTACGGCGCGACAAAGGCCGCGGAGGAGGTTTTTAAGCTGCTTTGCACAAGGTTTCCCGAATTGAGGGAAGATTGATTGAATATTGAGATAATTATTAAGCGCCCCTTTTTCGCTTGCGAAGAAGGGGCGCGCTTTGCATTAATTTATACCTTGTGCCGTTGTGTATTAAGCTTCTTCGGCGGTAAGCGTTCCGTCGGTACATGTTACGGTTAAATTGCTTGCGCTTTGCTTCCAGCTTGAAGATTTGGTTATTTCCGCCCACTGTGCGACGGTGCCGTTGTAGTTAACGGTTTGCAGCTTCAAGCAGAAGGCAAACGCTTTTTCGCCTATCGTTGTGACGGATACGGGTACGGTAACGCTTTTAAGCGAGGTGCATTCGTAAAACAGATAGGTGCCTATATCGGTAAGCTTTGCGGGCAGAACCGCGCGTTGCAGATTGGGGCATTGATAAAACGCCTGCGAGCCGATTTCCGTAACGCTGTCGGGAATTTCAATGCTGATAATGCTTGTGCATTGACTGAACGCTCTTACCGCGATAGCCGTTACGGGAAGATTTTCGTGCATTTCCGGAATTTTTACATTACCGTCGGTCGCTTCGCCTATGCCCGTAACGGTGTACGCCGTTTTGTCGGCGTTCAGCTCGTATGCAAGACCTTCGGTGGCGTATGCGTAACCGCAGATTTCACAGGTTCCGTTTTCGTCGTGATACGCTTCGCCGAATTTTTCATTGCAGTCTGCGCAGACTTTCCAATGCGAATTTTTGTCGAACAGCCATTTGTCGGAGCTGTGCGTATGCGGCTCGGGCGTTTCTTACTCGGGCGGGGCTTCTTCTCCGCCGTTATTGTCGCCATTTCCGTTATCGCCGCCGCCGCTTATACTGCCGCCACCGCTTATACTGCCGCCGCCGCTTATACTGCCGCCGCCCGTTCCGTTACCTTCCGTTGCGCATGCGGCAAAGCCGAGGGTGCAGATAATTGCCGCAATAACGGCAAAAACGGTTAAAAACAGCCTTTTTTTCATTTTCAGGCTCCTTAAAAATAAAGTGAAAATATTCTATCACAGCATACGGTAATTTGCAAGCGTTTGACTGTAATAATGCTTTGCTTGTCCGAATACCTTAAATAAAGAGGTGATTTATGGGCAATTACTGCTTTGAGGAAACGGGTCAGACGCTTGCAAGGCTGAAGACCTCTGCGGAGGGGCTGTCGCAGACGGAGGCGGCGGCGCGGCTTGAAAAATACGGTAAAAACGCGCTTGAAAAGGGTAAGAGCGCGGGCTTTTTAAGGCTGTTTTTTTCTCAGTTCAAGGACTTTATGACGATACTGCTGATTGCCGCGGCGGCGGTATCGGGGCTGATTGCGTTTTTGTCCAAGGACAAGAACGATTTGACGGATACGGTAATTATTCTCGTCATAATTTTTATAAACGCGCTTGTGGGGTCGATACAGCAGTTCCGCGCAGACAAGGCGATAGAAAATCTGAAAAAGCTTTCCGCGGCGTTTTGCAAGGTTCGGCGCGACAACAAGGAATTTGTTATTCCGTGCGAGGCTTTGACCGTGGGGGACGTGGTGCTGTTCGAGGAGGGCGACGTGGTGCCCGCCGACTGTCGCGTGATAGAGAGCAACTCGCTTGCGTGCGACGAGGCGGCGCTTACGGGCGAGAGCGCGGCGGTGGAAAAGAACGAAAAGCGCATACGCGGCAACAGGGTTGCGCTGGGGAGTATGACGAATACTCTTTTCGGCTCTACCTTCGTTGTGCGCGGCAACGGCTCCGCCGTGGTTACCGCGGTGGGAATGGATACCGAAATGGGCAAAATCGCCGCAATGCTGCAAGGCAACAAGGCGGCGAAAACCCCGCTTGAAAACAGCCTTAACAAGCTTGGCAAAATAATATCCGCGTTCGTGCTTGCGGTTACGGCGATAATTTTCATTATGGGAATTTTCGTGCGGCAGGACGGACTTCTGAAAAACTTTATGACCTCGGTCGCGGTGGCGGTTGCGGCTATTCCCGAAGGCTTGCCCGCGGTAGTTACCATTATTATGGCGATGGGCGTACAGAGAATGAGCAAAAAGGGGGTTGTTATCCGCAAGCTTAAATCGGTGGAAACGCTTGGGGGCTGTTCGGTAATCTGCTCCGACAAGACGGGCACGCTTACTGAAAACAAGCTTAAAGTGGAAAGGGCGTATTTCAACGGCAAAAGCGCTTCAACAGAGGATATTAAGGGGGCAACGCGGCTTTTGCAGTGTATGGCGGTGTGTACGGGCGTAAAGGGCGCAAAGGGCGGATATTTGGGCGACCCGACCGAGGTTGCCCTTAGGATATGCGCCGATGAATGCGGTTTTTCGGATAATTTTACGCGCATAGGCGAGCTGCCTTTTACCTCCGAGCGGAAAATGATGACGGTTGCCGCGGAAATCGGCGGCGAAAGGATAGGCTTTACCAAGGGCGCGCCCGATATTCTTATAAACAAGTGCACGCACGTTTTGACGGAGGGCGGGGTTGTGCCGCTTTCCGAGGAAATAAAAAACAAAATTATTGCGGAAAACAACCAAATGAGCGACGAGGCGTTGCGCGTGCTGGCGTTTGCGTATTCGCCTTACGGCGGTAAGCTGACGGAGGAAGGGCTTATATTCGCGGGGCTGTGCGGCATGAGCGACAGCCTTAAAGCGGGCGTAAAGGAGGCGGTGGAGGAGTGCCGCCGCGCGGGAATAACTACCGTAATGATAACGGGCGACCACGTCCGCACGGCGTTTGCAATAGCCAAGAAGCTGAATATTGCGAGGGACGCTTCCGAGGTGATGACGGGCGAGCAGCTTGACGCGCTTAGCCCGAAGGAGCGCGACAGGGCGATTGAAAATTGCAGGGTGTTTGCGCGCGTTTCGCCCAAGCATAAAAATATGATTGTAAAAGCCCTGCAACGGCGGGGTAAGGTTTCCGCAATGACGGGCGACGGCATAAACGACGCGCCGAGCATTAAGAGCGCGGATATAGGCATTGCCATGGGAATATCCGGTACCGACGTTACTAAAAGCGCCTCGGATATGGTTATTACGGACGATAATTTTACCACTATTGTCTCCGCCGTGCGCGAGGGCAGAAGAATTTCAGCAAACATTAAAAAGACTATACAGTTCTTCCTTTCCACCAACGTTGCGGAGGTGCTTTCTATACTGATAGCCTCGCTTGCGCTGTTTAGGTTCGACTTTTTACTGTCTACGCAGCTGCTGTGGCTTAACCTTATTACGGACAGCTTTCCCGTGCTGGCCTTGGGCATGGAAAAGGAGGACAGGGACTGTATGAGCCGCCCGCCCGAGCGCGCGGAAAAAAGCTTGTTTTCAAAGTCGTCGCTTATATCGATTGCCGTTTACGGCGTGTATATGACGGCGGCGACGATAGGTATGTTTGTAATAGGGCTTAGCTGTTGGGGCAACGAGGCAGCGACTACGATGACCTTTATGACGATTTCCTTTTTGGAGCTGTTTCAGGCGTTCAATATCCGCACGGACAGACGGTCGGGCTTCGGCAAAGGAATGTTTGCAAATAAAATTCTGCTTTTTACCGTGCTTGCGGGGGTTGCGCTTAACGTAATTCTGTGCGTAAGTCCGCTGTCCTCTGCCTTCGGGCTGGTGGCGCTTAGCTGGAAGCAGTGGCTGATTGTTGCGGGAATTTCGCTTTCCATTATTCCCGTGGGAGAGCTGTATAAGCTGTGCCTGCGGGCGGTTACCCGCCGAAAGAACAAAAAAGCTTCGGCGTGATATAAAGGACCTTGATATTAGATAAAGCCGCCCGCGGGCAAATTGCCCGCGGGCGGCGGTTTTGTTGCCGAAAAATTTGGCATACTAATTTTTTTGGTAAAAAATGTTTTAAAATGAATATGGACTTAAACTTTAAGCGGAGGGTTCAATATGCAAAAAATTCATTATGTTAATATAAGTTTAATAAAACAGGCTATGCGGGAAAAGGAAGTGACGGTTAAAGATTTGGCAAAACTGACGGGATATACTCGGCGCACAATAAAAAAATATTTAAATGGTGCAGACCAAAAAAACGCCTCGGCAATATTTTTCGGAAAAATAGCCGCGGCTTTGAAAATTTCGTTAGACGGCTTATTGTATGCACAAAAATTAATTTTAACCGATTAATTTTTTACGGAATATTGCAAAAAAGCGCTTTACAATTATAATAAAGTTTGATAAAATGGCAAGGCTATAAAAATTCACACCCGCAAGGCGGGCGTTCCGTGACGGTAAAATTCTTTAATGCCGTGTATCAAACGCCGAAAAAACGCTGTCTGCGGGGAGGTAAAACGGAGGATTATTTATTATGGCAGTTATTTCTATGAAGCAGCTGCTCGAAGCGGGCGTACACTTCGGGCACCAGACGAGAAAATGGAACCCCAAAATGTCCAAGTACATCTATGCGGCGCGCAACGATATTCATATTATCGACTTGCAGATTACCGTAGACTGCATAGAAGAGGCTTACAAATTCGTTTGCGAAAGCGTTAAGGAAGGCAAATCCGTACTTTTCGTCGGCACCAAAAAGCAGGCTCAGGACGCTATCAGAGAAGAGGCGGAGCGTTGCGGTATGTATTATGTAAACTCGCGTTGGCTGGGCGGCACGCTCACCAACTTCAAAACCATTCGCTCGCGTATCGACAGAATGGTTAAAATCGAAAAGATGGAGCAGAACGGCGAGTTCGAGCTTCTTCCCAAAAAGGAAGTTGCTAAGCTTAAAGAAGAATTCGCTAAGCTCGATACGAACCTCGGCGGAATAAGAGAGATGGGCAAGCTTCCCGGAGTTATGTTTATCGTTGACCCGCATAACGAGGATATTGCCGTTGCAGAGGCGCGCAAGCTGAATATTCCCATTGTTGCTATCACCGACACCAACTGCGACCCCGATTTAATCGACTACGTTATCCCCGGCAACGACGACGCTATCCGCGCGGTCAAACTTATTTCTTCCGTAATCGCAAACGCGGTTATCGAAGCAAATCAGGGCGAAACGCCCGTTCTTCCCGTAGAGGACGAAGGCGAGCCTACCTCTATCGAGGAGGTTGTTGCTGCCGTAGAGGCGGCGGTTGCGCCCGCGGCCGAGCCCGTTGCAGAGGAAAAGCCCAAAAAAACAGTAAGAAAGAAGGCTGTTGAGGCGCCTGCGGCCGAGGAAACGGCTGCTGCCGCGGCTACGGCTACGGAAGAGGCTCCCAAAAAGACGGTCAGAAAAAAGAAGACCGAAGTAACCGGTGACGCAGAGTAAAGGAGGACGAAATTATGGCAGAATTTACCGCTAAGGACGTAATGGCGCTGCGCGACAAGAGCGGCGCGGGCATGCTTGACTGCAAGAAGGCTTTGGTCGACGCAGACGGCAATATGGAAAAGGCTATCGAGCTGTTGAGAGAGCGCGGAATTGCGAAAGCCGTTAAAAAGGAAGGCAGAATTGCGGCGGAGGGCGTTGTAGGCGCATACGTTTGCGACGCATGCGGCGTTGGCGTGCTTATTGAAATCAACTGCGAGAGCGACTTCGTTTCCCGCGGGGAGAAGTTCCACGGAATAGTGGACGCGGTTGCGAAGGTTGTTGCGGAAAACAAGCCCGCGGATGTTGAAGCTTTGAACGCGTGCAAGCTCGGCAATGAAACCGTTAAGGATTATATAACGAACCAGACCGCGGTTATCGGCGAAAAAATTTCTATCCGCCGTTTTGTTATTTTCGAAACCAAGGGCAAAATCGAAACCTATATCCATATGGGCGGCAAGGTCGGCGTTATGGTAGAGGCTGTTGATTTTACCGCGGGCGCAGAGGAAACTCTGCACGACGTAGCGCTGCAGATTGCGGCGGCTAAGCCCGAGTATCTTGTTCCCGAAGAGGTGCCCCAGACGGTGCTCGATAAGGAAAAGGAAATTTTGCTTGTGCAGATGCAGAACGACCCGAAGAATGCGAAGAAGCCCAAGGAGATACTTGAAAAAATCGTAGCGGGCAAGCTTGGCAAGTTCTATTCCGACACCTGCCTTTTGGAGCAGCTGTTCGTAAAGGACGACAGCGTGAAGGTTGCGCAGGTTATAGGCAACAGGTTTAAGCTTGTGCGTTTTGTACGCTTCGAGATGGGCGAGGGTCTTGCAAAGAAGAGCGAGAATTTGCAGGACGAGGTTGCAAAGCAAATCGATGCAATGAAGAAATAAATAAGCGCTTTAAAAATTATAAAGCGGCGCGGCTGCAATATGTAGCCGCGCCGCTTTTTGTCGAAAATTTTTACAATAACCGATACACTTTATTGCGGTTTTTTATTTTAATCTGATTATTATTGTTGAAATTTATCCGTAGCCGTGTTATACTGTTTGGGAGTGAACAATTTTTGGAGCAAATATGAAACCCGCATATAAAAGAGTTCTGATTAAGCTTTCCGGCGAGGCGCTTGCAGGCCCCGTAGGGCACGGCCTTGACGAAAACGTCATATCCGGCGTGGTAGAGCAGATTAAGGCTATCCACGATATGGGCGTGGAGGTTGCGCTTGTTATCGGCGGCGGAAACTTCTGGCGCGGACGGCAGGGCAAAAAGATGGACAGAACCACCGCCGACCATATGGGTATGCTGGCTACGGTTATGAACTCGCTTGCAATGATGGACGCGCTCGAACAGCGGGGTATACCCACGCGCGTGCAGACCGCGTTGATTATGACGTCCGTTGCAGAGCCGTATATTTTAAGAAAGGCGTTGCATCACTTCGAGGAGGGCAGGGTTGTTATTATGGCCTGCGGAACGGGCAACCCGTACTGCTCCACCGACACCGCCGCGGCGCAGAGGGCGTGCGAAATTCAGGCAAATCTGCTTTTGATGGCAAAAAATATCGACGGAATTTACGACAGCGACCCCAAGCTTAACCCCAAGGCGAAGAAGTACGAGCATATCCGTTATATAGATATTATCAACAACGGAATAAGGGCTATGGATACCACCGCCGCGACTATGTGCATGGAAAACAATATTCCCGTGCTTGCCTTCGGGCTTGATGAGGAAAACTCCATTATCCGCGCAGTATGCGGCGAGCGCTTAGGCACGATTATAGATAATAAATAAGGAGCATATATATGATTGACAACGAACAGGTAGAGGAAATTTTGCTGGTTTTGGACGACAAGCTTTCCAAAACGGTAAGCGTTTTGAAAGAGGACTTTGCCGCAGTTCGCGCAGGACGCGCAAATCCGCATATTCTCGATAAAATAACTGTCGACTACTACGGCGCGCCTACGCCCGTCAACCAGACCGCCAACATATCCGTACAGGAGGGCAGATGCCTTGTTATTTCGCCGTGGGACGTTTCTTTATTGAAGGCGATTGAAAAGGCTATTCAGGTTTCCAACATAGGCATAACGCCCACAAACGACGGCAAGGTTATAAGGCTTGCCTTCCCTCAGCTTACCGAGGAAAGACGCCGCGATTTGTCCAAGCAAATCCGTAAAATGGGCGAGGACGCGAAGATTGCGGCAAGAAATATCCGCCGCGACGCCTTGGAGGGCTTTAAAAAGCTTAAAAACGACAAGCTGCTTTCCGAAGACGAGCTTGCCGCGTGCGAGAAGGACGTAGAGAAGTACGTTGCGGACGCGGTTGCGGAAATCGACGCGGCGACATCTGCCAAGGAAAAGGAGATAATGACCGTTTAATGGGTGAAAGTCAGCTTACGCCCCGCCATGTGGGACTTATTATGGACGGCAACGGCAGATGGGCGAAAAAACGGCTTATGCCCAGAGGCTACGGTCACAACGCGGGCATGAACCGTATGATAGGGCTTGCCGAGCGCGCGAAGGAGCGCGGCGTGCGGTACCTTACGGTTTATACTCTTTCAACCGAAAATTTCTCGCGGCCCAAGGAGGAGCTGGAAGGGCTTTATTCGCTCTTCCGTAAATATTTTGCGGAAAACGTAAAGAAGCTTTATAAAAAGGGCGCCGCGGTAAAAGTAATAGGCGATATTTCCGTTTTGCCGCAGGATATTCAAAGACTTTTGACGGACGGCGAAAAAAATTCGCCAAGGTCTGCGGAATTTACTTTGATTTTTGCCATAAATTACGGGGCGCGGGCAGAGATATTGCGCGCTGTAAGGCTTGCACAGGAGCAAAAAGAGGAAATAGACGCGGACGGCTTTGCAAGGCTTTTGTACACGGACGGCATTCCCGACCCCGATTTGATTATAAGGACGGGCGGAGAGAAGCGGCTTTCCAACTTCTTGATGTATCAGGCGGCCTATGCCGAGCTGTATTTCAGCGACACGCTTTTCCCCGATTTTTCCGACGGGGAGTTCGATAAGGCTTTGGACGATTTTTCGCGCAGAGAAAGGCGGTTCGGCAACGTTTAAGGACGGAATTGTAAATTTTAAGAATTAAAATAAGGATATTGTAATTTGGATACGGTTAAAAATGTTTCAAAACACAGTACTACCGTTATGAGGACGATGACCTCGGTAGTGTATATGGTGGCTGTTGCCGCGCTTTGCGCGCTTAAATGGTGCGTGCCCTTTACTACTACGGTTTTCGGCACAAACATTTATTGGGGCGCGCTCGGCTTTGACGCGGTTTTTTGCGCTATTTCCGTGCTGGGCAGTATAGAGTTTTTGCGGGCGATTGACAGCGGCAACGACGCGCATACAAAGAAGATTTCGCTTGCGCAGCGCACCTTTACAATCGCCTTTTGCGCCGTTACGGTGCCCTTGTATGTAATTCTCGAAATAACGTGGCGGGCGGGACTGCTTGCAATGGTCTGCGCGTTTGCCATTTATTTTATGTGCCTTGCGGCGACCTCGGTTTTCGACCATGAAAAAAGCTCGGTCAAGGGCACAATTTCGTGCGTGTTCTGCATGCTGTACTGCGGAATACTTTCCTCTCTGCTTGCCGCAATCAATCATCTGGAAAAAAATTCCATGGCGGCAATGCTTGTGCTTATTATCTGCACGGTGTTCACGGACGCGGGCGCGTATATAATAGGCACTATTTTCAAGCGTTGGATACCCTTAAAGCTTGCGCCCCAGCTTTCACCGAACAAAACGGTTATAGGCGCGGTGGGCGGAGTGCTCGGCGGCATACTCGGCGCGGTTGTGGCGTATTATATCATGTACCTTTGCGGCGGTATTAACACCGATATTTTCGTTTGGAGATTTAACGAGGTTTATCTCGAATTCCAAAGCGAGAATATCCACCCGCTTGTAACGTACGTCCTTGTGGGGCTTGGCACCGCAATTCTTGCAATGATAGGCGATTTGTTCGAGAGCGCAATCAAGCGCGAGTGCGGCATTAAGGATATGGGCAATATTCTGCCGGGGCACGGCGGCGTGCTTGACAGATTTGACAGCATGCTGTACTGCGGGGTGCTGGTGTTGCTTGCGTTCGGTACTATAATCGCGTAATATTAAGCCTTATATATACAGCGCTCTGCTGTGTTGCGGGAACATTTTCTCGGTCATTTACTTCAAGTAAACTCCCCTTCGTAAAATAACCCCGCGTCTTGCATAGCGCCGCATCTCTAATGCTTAGACGGCTATTGCTGTGAGCTGCCCGTATACTGCGTTTTTGACTTGGTTGCTTTTTAAGGCAAATTATACAACATAAATAAATTTACGAAAGCCGCCTTTATGGCGGCATTTTTAGTCATTAAATAATTTTTTTCGGGTATAATAAATATGAAAAACATTGCGTTAATCGGCTCTACCGGCTCAATCGGCAAACAGGTTTTGGAGGTTGTGAGAAGCAACCCCGCAAGATACAATATCGTTGCGCTTGCCGCGCAGAACCCTTCGGTGGAGTTTTCGCGTCAGGTGCGCGAATTCCGACCCCGTCACAACGCGCTTGCTTCTATGGAGAAGGAGGCCGCGCTGTCTGCCGCAGACTGGGAGAGCGCGGACATAGTTTTTAACGCCGCGGGCGGCTTTGCGGGGCTGGAATACAGCCTGAGGGCTATCCGCGCGGGCAAGACGCTTGCGCTGGCGAACAAGGAAACGCTTGTATGCGGCGGGGACATCGTTACAAGGCTTGCGGCTAAAAACGGTGTGGAAATTATACCCGTGGACAGCGAGCATTCGGCAATATGGCAGTGTCTTAACGGCGATAAAAGGGCTCAGTTTAAAAGGCTTGTCATTACGGCGAGCGGCGGCGCCTTCCGCGGAAAAAGCTTGAAGGAGCTTGACGCGGTCACCCCCGCGCAGGCGTTGAAGCACCCGACGTGGAAAATGGGCAAAAAGATTACAATAGACAGCGCGACCATGCTGAACAAGGGCTATGAGGTAATCGAGGCGCACGTGCTGTTTAATGCGCCCTATTCCAAAATAGAAACGGTCATTCAGCCGCAGAGCATAGTGCATTCGCTTGTGGAATTCAGGGACGGGGCCGTGCTTGCGCAGTGCGGAACGCCGTCTATGGAGGTGCCTATAAGCCTTGCGCTTTCTTATCCGCAAAGGCTTGCGACTACGGTTCGCCCGCTCGATTTCAAGCAAGCTTTTTCCTTGCAGTTCGAGCCGCTTAACCGCAAGGACTATCCGTTGTACGATTTGGCGTTGAAGTGCGGTAAGGAGGGCGGTACGCTTCCGTGCGCGCTTAACGCCGCGGACGAGGTGGCGGTAAAGGCGTTTTTGGACGGCAAAATCAAATTCACCGCCATATATGACGTGGTTGCGGGCGTTATCGCCGCAACCCCGCGCGACGAGGCGGTTAGCTTTAAGCAGCTTGAAGAGGTGGATAAGGCCGCCCGCTGGAAAGCGCAAAAAATAATATTCAAAATGCAGTAGCCGCGGCATATGTGCGGGGCAATGCGCAAATTAAAGGTATAGATGCAGCTTCTTTCGGTAACAACGGTATTGCAGACCATAGGCTCGGTTTTGCTTGCCATATTGATATTGCTTGTAATGATAACCGTGCACGAGTTCGGGCATTATCTTGCGGGCAAGGCGTTAAAATTCAAGATAAACGAGTTCGCCATAGGCTTCGGCCCCAGACTGTATAAACGCACCTCCAAAAAATCGGGCGAGGATTTTTCCATAAGGCTGTTGCCGTTGGGCGGGTTTTGTGCGTTCGAGGGCGAGGATAACGGCACGGACGGAGAAAGCGAGAACTCCTTCAACCGTAAAAAGCCGTGGCAGAGGATAATAGTGCTTATCGCGGGCCCGCTTTTCAACTATGCTTTGGCGCTGTTGCTTATAATAATCTCGCTGTTCGCGTTCGGGCAGACTGTGTTTATGGTCGGCTCGGTTGCGCCGTATCAGGGCGCGGGCGCGGAGGAATATATCGAATACTCCTTAAAGGAGGACGACTATATTCTTAAGGTTAATGGCAAAAATATCTTCCTTGTCACCGACGTTATGAGCGCGTTAAACGGCAAAAGGAGCGGGGATATGGTTGATGTTCGCGTATTCCGCGGCGGTAAAGAGCAGACCGTTAAGGTTAAACTGCGCACCGACTGCGATTTTGAAAATACGGAGCAGGCGTACAACGCCTTCGACGCGCTTGGCATTTTAAAGAACGGGGAGGGTCGCTATTATATGTCGGCGGTCAATTACCGCTTCGGCTTTTTTACGACGATAGGGCATTCCTTTTTATATTCCTTCCGCATAGCAGGCACGATTTTTAAGGTTTTGGGCGAGCTGTTGACGGGTCATTTAAGCCTTTCGGCCGTCGGTGGGCCTGTGACTACGATAAAGCTGACCTCGCAGCTGGCTACGCAAAGCTTGCAAAGCTTTTTCAATATCGCGGCATATATAGGGGTCAATTTGGCGGTTTTCAATCTTTTGCCCATTCCTGCGCTTGACGGAAGCAAGGTAATTTTCTGCCTTATCGAGTGGGTATTCCGCAAGCCCGTGCCGAGGAGGGTAGAGGCAATTATACATGCGGTCGGGTTTGTGCTTATTCTCGGCTTTGCCGTTTTGGTGGATATTTTGCAGCTTGTGCATTGTTAGCTTTATTTAATAAAAGAAAGCGGCGGACGCTGTTTAAAGGCGTCCGCCGTATATTATTATTTTTAAACTTTATTTTTCGTCGGTTGAAGCGGAAGCTTCGGTTTCAGCGGTATTTTGTACTGCGGTTGGTTTTTGTGCGTTAAATTTGCGGACTTGCTTTACTACGGAAGGTGCGCAAAGGACAAGTACGCCAACAGCTAATGCAATAGCAATATCGGGTAAAACATATCCTGCCTGATAACCAAGGCTATACAGCCATGCGGGCTGGTCACCGGCATATTCGCCGAAGGCAAAAACGCCGGAAATAAAGTGCATTATAAATCTGCCTGCACCTGCAACAATTCCACCTAAAAGAAATTGAATTTGCGGCAGTTTTTCAAGTTTTTTCAAATTTGCAAATATGCCGGCAAGCCCTATGCATGCGAAAGCGGCGGGATAGTCGAGGATAAACTGCGCGGGGTGAAGAATATACGGGTCTTGTAAAGCTTGCAAAAGACCGTAAATCATACCTGCAAATATGCCCTTTTTAGGACCGAACATAAACGAATAAATCATTAAGGGAAGCAATGAAGCAATAGTTATCGAACCGCCCTGAGGCATTTTAACTATGCGCAGATAAGAAAGTGCAAAACTCATTGCAATGCAAATAGCCGCATACGAAATAGTTTTGCTGTCAAAGCCCTTTTTGTTTTTTCTGTCGGCAATAAACGCTACGGCTATAACCGCTCCGGTTAAAATAATTGCAAATATATACAGTGCAATTTGGTTAACGCTGTCCTTGCTTACGCCGTTCATATCGCTGGAATTTCCGTTTGTAAAGTGTATTCCTGAACAAACCAACAGCGCAATTAAGGCGGCGCCTGCTAAACAGCCGGTTAAAATATATGTTAGTTTGCTGCGTTTAATAAACAGCGCAATTGCGCAGGCTGCAATAACTACGACAAGCACGAGTGCCGGCGCGAATAATATAGCGACAATACTGTCCTGCACAAAGGTAAGCGCAAGCAGTACAATTCCCGCCGCCGCCGCGTAAACAATGACGGTAATAAGGCTTATCTTTAAAAATTTTGCGCGTTTTTCGGCTTTCAAAGCAACTGCGCAGACGACGAATACGAGCGCAAGCGCAATAGTAAGCCAAAACAATGTCGCGCGTGTGGCGTTCAGCGGGGAATCAAACAAAACAGGATACCATTTCGATGACGCCAGAAGTGAAAATGACAACATTCAAAACTCCTTCTACCGCCGAAAATAAAAAATTGCTCCCGCGAAAAAATCAGGGAACAACGAAAAAAATCTCTTTGTACTATCGCTCAACCATTACGTTGCCGATTCAAAGGGTATAATCTCAGCCCGCATTAAAAAATTTACGGACACCCCCGACGGTATATTAAATTTTTATGATTAAATTATAAACTCAAAATATGAATATTGTCAACCGCAAAGCGTTGAAATTTTTACAAAAAGGCTTTATAATATTAAAAAAACTACGGATAAAGCTATGGGATACGATTTTTTTGCTTTTATGGACAGAATGAAGTACATCAAGCGCTGGCAGCTTATGCGCTCGGTACGGGACGAGAATATTATGGAGCACTCTCAGCAGGTGGCGATGCTTGCGCACGCGCTGGCGGTGATAAACAATAAAATTTACGGGGGAAGCGCAGACCCCGCAAGGGCGGCGCTGTATGCGGTGTATCACGAGTGCAGCGAGGTTATGACGGGGGATATGCCCACGCCGATAAAGTATTTCAACAAATCCATTCTGGGCGCGTATAAGGCTTTGGAGGACGAGGCTTGCAATAAGCTTCTCGGAACAATTCCGCCCGAGCTTCAAGGGGCTTTTGAGCCGTGCATAAAGCCCGATACGGCTTGTTACGAGTATTTGCTTATGAAGGCGGCGGACCGTCTTGCTGCGTATGTGAAGTGCCTTGAAGAGCTGCGTTGCGGAAACAAGGAATTTGCCAAAGCGGAAAAGTCCATAAAAAAAGACCTGCTTTCGCGCAAAATTCCCGAAGTTGAGTACTTTTTTCAGACCTTTATCGCAAGCTTCGATTTAAGCCTTGACGAGCTTGACGGACTTGCTTAAAATAACGTTGAAATAAAATTTTGCCGCCCGCGGACTAAAAGTCCGCGGGCGGCTTGCTTTTTAATAAATTTTTGAACCTGCTTCGTCCTCTAACCCCAAAAGATAGTCCGCGCTTACGCAAAAATATTTGGCTACAATATAAATATTTTCGGCTGTCGGCTGTATTTTGCCGTTTGTCCAGTCGGAAATGCTTGTGGCGGATATTCCAAGCTTGTCTGCCAGCGCACGCTTTGATAAATTATGCTCTTTTAAAAGGTTTGAAAGCCTTTCCGCAAATAAATTTTTCATAAATTTATTCCGTTACGGTGTTGAAATATTCGGCGTCGAAAAATTCCGACAAGCTCATGCCAAAGCCCTCTGCAATAGCATAAACTACGTTCAAGCTGACGGTTTTATTGCGCTGACGGCGAATTCCGCTTATAGTAGGCTCTGCAACGCCCGCAAGCTTAGACAGCTTGTACTGCGTAAGATTATTTTTCTTTAAAAGCTCGTCAATTCTTTTGGCTACGGCAGAAATTAATAAAAAATTTTGTAAAACCGCTTTGTTTTTCATAAAAAATATGATAGACTACTTTCAGATAAATATACTAAGCCATAGCTTAGTACTGTGCTATCGTTAATTAAGGAAAATTTTATGAAAAATTGTAAAACGCAGGCGCTGTGCGAAACGTGTATATATTTTGTTCGCCATTATGCTGAATTTAACGGAAAATTTTGCAAAATAGGGTGCGGGCATTGTTCTAACGTTCTAACGGCGCGCTTTCACCCGCAAAAAGAAAAAAATGTCCGTATGCTTTAAGGTGTAGGCTGTGGACTTCGGCTGCGGGACATTAAGCAAAAAATATTTCACTTGCATTTTTTGCGGCGTTATGATAAAATTTTTATGCATTTTTATTGTAACGGTGAAAAAATGAGAAAGAGAATAGCGGTCGCGGTTGTCGCGGCGTTAATGCTTATATCGTGCGTGCCCTTTATTTCGGGCTGTAAGGCGGGTATTCGGTACACCCTCAACGAGGACAAAGCCTCTTACACGGTGAAGGTGACGGGCTTTGCGGGCGCCCTCGGCGGCGAGGTTGTTATTCCCGCGGTTTACGGCGAGGGCGACAGCGCTTTCCCCGTGACGGCTATTGCAAATCAGGGCTTTGCAAGCACAAATATTTCCAAAATAACCATACCCAAATCGGTTAAAAGCGTGGGGATTTCCGCATTTATGTACTGCGCCAACCTGAGAGAGGTTGTTTTTGAGGACGGAAGCGGGGTAGAGGCGATTATGAACGGCGCCTTTGCCGCATGCGAGAACCTTAAAAGCGTGAATATTCCCGAAACGGTTAAGCTGATTTATCCTATGGCGTTTATGGGGTGCGCTTCGCTTAGCTCGGTCGAGCTGCCCGAAGTGCTTGAAAGAATAGGCTACCGCGCATTTTATCAGACGGGCTTGGAGGAAATTGTTATTCCCGCAAGCGTCCACGACGAAACCGTGCCCGACCTTGACGAAAACGGAGAGCAGAAGAAGGACGAGGACGGCAAGCTGCTTACGGTTACCTATATGGGCATAGGCTACGGCGCGTTCCATTCCTGCGAGAGGTTGAAGCTTGCAGTTGTAAACGCGAGGGTGGAAACGCTATATGCGGGGGTGTTCGGGTATTGCCTTGCGTTGGAGGACGTTTATCTTCCGCAGACGCTTAAAGCAATCGAGGGCGCGAAGTTCAGCGACGGTAAGCTGTATTACGGGCATGCTTTTCATCACGACGGCGCGCTTAAAAATGTGTATTTTGAGGGAAGCGAGGAGCAATGGGCGGCGATAGAGATTGACAATAAAGAGTACAAGGACAAGCAGATTTCGACGCCGTTCGATAATTCCGACCTGATTGAGGCGGAAAAACACTTCAACGCAATTTATAATAAGGCATAAATAAAGCCGTCGGCGCAAGGTGTTGCGCCGACGGCTGTCTTTTTAATGCTTCAATTCAAAATGAAAAAGCCTTACGCTCTTTCAACGGATTTAAGGCAACGCGTACAAACATATCCCGTAACCGTCTTGCCGTTTTCAACGTAAGAAACCTTCTGAACGTTGGCTTTGAAGGTTCTTCTGGTTCTTCTTTTCGAGTGGCTTACGTTGTTGCCCGTAGTCTGACCTTTTCCGCATACGCTGCAAACTCTTGACATAATTTATAGCACCTCCGTGGGGTAAAATTCTTAAGGTTAAAAATAAGGTCGCATAAAATCGACCTTGAATAATATAACACGCATTTTAAAAAAAATCAATCAAAAACGCTGCCTAAGTTTTATTTTTTTGAGTATTTTACAAAATAATTTAAAGCGGCTTTTATTTCAATACAACGAAATTAAGATATTTGTCGGGAAACACTTGCAAATTGGAATAAAATAGTTTAAAATATTTTGCGTATAAGGAGCAGAAAATGTCGGTAAATACAAGCAACGTGTACGGAAAAATTTCAATATCCGACCAAGCCATCGCAAAGGTGGCTAAAAACGCTGCGCTGGAATGCTACGGTATAGTCGATACGGCCTCCCGTTCGCTTACCGATTCCCTTTCCGAGCTTCTTAAAAAGCAGCCCGACGGGCGCGGAGTTAAGGTTGTTACCTCCGGCGACAGAATTTTTATCGATATTAACGTGGTTATAAAATACGGGGTTTCGATAAACGCCGTTGCCGAATCGCTTAAAGAGGGCGTTAAATACAAGGTAGAGCGCTTCACGGGAATGATTGTTGACACCGTGGACGTGAATATTATCGGAGTAAAGCTGTAAAACCGTGCTTTTGCGGAGCGGCTTTACTTTTTGTTTGCAAAAAAACCAGAACACACCAAATTATATTTGTACACACATAATTTCAGGAGTATTATGCAGAAAACGATAAACAGCACCGAGTTTCGCAAAATGGTTCTTTCCGGTGCGAGAATGCTTGAAATAAACAGAGCTAAAGTTGACGCTTTAAACGTCTTTCCCGTTCCCGACGGCGACACGGGTACAAATATGTCGCTTACACTTCAATCGGCGGTAAGAGAGATGAACGCATGCTCTTCAAACCGCTTTCAGGAAATCTGCGACGCGGTGTCAAAGGGCGCGTTGAAGGGCGCGCGCGGCAATTCGGGCGTTATATCCTCCCAGATTTTCCGCGGAATTTGCTCGGTTATTAAGGAAACAAAGGACAGCTTCGATACAAAAACCTTCGCAAAGGCGATGGAGGCGGGCACAAAGGTTGCTTACAGCGCCGTTTCCATTCCCAAGGAAGGCACGATTTTAACGGTAGTACGCTGCATGAGCGAGGCGGCGGCAAAGCTTGCAAGCAAGCATAAGGATTTTGTGGACTACCTTACAGCGCTTATCGAGGTGGGCGACGAAGCGCTTGCGCGCACGCCCGAGCTGTTGCCCGTTTTAAAGAAGGCGGGCGTTGTGGACAGCGGCGGCGTTGGCTTAATGACCATTATGCGCGGATTCCTTGCCGCTATTTCGGGCGAGGATACCGACCTCGAGGAAATTCCTACCGAGGCGATGGACAGTAACAAGAGCGAGGACGACGTTTTCGGCGATAATTCGGACATTATCAACCTCGATTTGGGCGATATAGAGTTTGCCTACTGCACGGAATTTTTCGTAATCAATTTAAAACAGATAACCACCCTTGCGGACATCGACAGGCTTAAAGAGAAGCTTATGCAAATAGGCGACAGCGTAATCTGTATAGGCGATTTGGAGCTTGTTAAGGTGCACGTTCACACCAACACCCCCGGCGTTGCGCTTAGCTATGCGTTGGAGCTTGGCGAGCTTGACAGAATAAAAATAGAAAACATGCTCGAAGAAAACCGCGCCCTTAAAGCCAAATTGGAGGCGGAAAAGAAGGAAATGGGCATGCTTGCAATCTGCGCGGGCAGCGGACTTGAAGAAATTTTCAAGGACTTGCTTTGCGACAGAGTAATAGAGGGCGGTCAGACCATGAACCCGTCTGCGCAGGATATTGCGGACGCCGTTCAGAAGATAAACGCAAGCAACGTTTTCGTATTCCCCAACAACAGCAACGTAATACTTGCGGCAGAGCAGGCCAAGGCGCTTGTGACTAACCGCACTATACACGTTATTCCCACCAAAAACGTACCGCAGGGCTTTGCGGCGGCGTTGCAGTTTAATGCGGACGCGTCCGTGCCCGAAAACAAGACGAATATGACCCACGCAATAGATAACGTTTCCTCCGGTCAGGTTACCTACGCGGTAAGAAATACGACCATGAACGGCTTCAAGCTGAAAGAGGGCGACATTATAGGGCTTGACAACAAGCGCATTCTTGCCAAGGGCGAAAATATAGACGAAACCACGTTGAAGCTTGTAAAGGCGCTTAAAAACGACGAGCACGAAATGATAACGCTTTATTACGGCAAGGAAGTGACGGAGGAGGACGCGCAGGCGCTTGCGGAAAAGCTTGCGGAGGAGTACCCCGACTGCGACGTCGATTTCCACTTCGGTGGACAGCCCGTGTATTATTATATGGTTTCACTTGAATAATTTTTTATAAGCGTCGCAAATATTAAAATCGAAAGGGGGAAGACAAAAGTCTTCCCTATTAATTTACAAATATGCAGTTAACGTCTTTAAGGTTCGTTTCCGAAAAGCGGGAAAAGGACTTCAACAAACTGAATATTTACAGCTGCGAGCAGCTTGTGCGGCATTACCCGCGCGACTACCTCGATTTAAGCTGCGTCACAATGCTTAAGGACGCGTACCACAACGACGTCATTTTAACGCTGTGCGAGGTTTTGAACGTAGAGGTAAACCGCTATGCCCGCCGTCCGTTCGTCAAGGCGCTTTGCCAGCAGAACGGCTGTATGTTCACCGCAATCTGGTTCAACCAGATGTATATGGCGACCAAGGTTGACAGGGGAGAGTACCTTTTTTACGGCAGAGTGCAGAACAAATACGGCTTCGGTTGCCAGATGGTAAACCCGCAAATCGAGCGCGCGGACAGAAATTCGGTGCTGAAAGGGTTTATTCCCGTATACTCGCTTTCGGGCAGCTTAACGCAGGGTATAGTGCGCGCGGCGGTAAGGCAGGCGCTTAAAAAAGTGCCGTTGTTAAGCCATATCCCCGCACCAATTCAAAAAAAGTATAAGCTTTTGCCGCTTGCGGAGGCGTATTATAAATTGCATTGCCCGCAGAACCGCGAGGATATAAGGCAGGCGTCCGAGCGCATTGCGATAGAGGAGTATTTTCTGCTGATTTCCGCCTTTAAGGTGATTAAGGGCGGGCGAGAGGAGGCGCGGCTTAACGCGTATACGGTCACGCGGGAGGACGTTAACTCCTTCATATCCCGCTATCAATTCGAATTTACCGAGGGGCAGAAGTCGGCTGTCGGCACAATTTTCGATTGCGTGCATTCGCCGCATAAAATGAATATGCTTTTGCAAGGCGACGTGGGCAGCGGAAAGACCGCAGTTGCCTTCGCGGGCATATATATGGCGGTCAAATCGGGTTATCAGGCGGTTATGCTTGCCCCTACCGAGGTTTTGGCGCGCCAGAACGGCGAGCTTTTGAAGCGGTATTTTCCCGATTACGAAAGCGCGGTGCTGACGGGCTCTACCCCCGCGGCGGAAAAACGGGAGATTAAAAAGGCCGTTGCAAGCGGCAAATGCAGTATACTTTGCGGCACGCATGCGGTCATTCAGGGCGACGTGCAGTTTGCAAGGCTTGCGTTTGCGGTCTGCGACGAACAGCACCGCTTCGGCGTGGCTCAACGCTCGTCGCTGTCGGAAAAGGGTGACGGCTGCGACGTGCTTATAATGTCCGCAACGCCCATTCCGCGCACGCTTTCGCTTATATTTTACGGCGATTTGGACGTGGCTACAATCAAGGATAAACCGCGTTCGCGGCAGGATATATCCACGGCAATTATTCCCGAGCGCAAGTATAACGATATGTATAAATACATTTCCGAGCAGGCGCGGGAGGGCAATCAGACCTATTTCGTATGCCCCAAAATCGAGGGCGACGACGAGGGCACGGTTATGTCCGTAACCGAGCTGTACGAGGATTTACGGGCGAAAATGCCGAGGGTAAGAATTGCGCTTTTGCACGGCAAAATGAAGGACAAGCAGAAGAACGGGATTATGCAGGCGTTTAAAAACAGAGAATACGACTGCCTTGTTTCCACAACGGTTGTCGAGGTGGGCGTGGACGTGCCCAACGCAACCACAATGATTATTTACAATGCAGAAAGGTTCGGGCTTTCCCAGCTGCACCAGCTGCGCGGACGCGTGGGGCGCGGCGATAAGAAAAGCTATTGCTTTTTGCTGATGGGCGCGGACAGCGAAGAGGCGCGCGAGCGGCTGAACGTTATAAAAAACAGCACGGACGGCTTCGAGATTGCAGAGGCAGACTTAAAGCTGCGCGGCGGCGGCGATTTTATGGGTACCCGCCAGAGCGGAAAAATTCTGTCGGAAATAAAAAATCTCAAATTCCCCGTAGAGGCTGTTTTTACCGCAAAGGCGCTGTCCGACGAGGCGTTTTGCGGCGCGTTCGACACGGCGGAGCTTGCGCGGATAGCGGCGGAAAGGTACGAAGGCTTAAAGGACGTTGTGCTTAACTGAATACATAAAAATGCGGCGCGCCCGAGTAATTCGGGCGCGCCATTCAATTAATTTTCAATTGTTTGTGCGGGAGGCTCAGTCGGCTCAGTCGGCGCGGACGGCTCAGTCGGCTCAGTCGGAGCGGACGACGTGGGCGGTGCGGTCGGTGCGGTCGGCGCATCGACGGGCGGTAGGGCATTCGGCTTATCTTTGCCGTATAATACTTTAAGTAAAACGGGCGTAAGTATAGAGGACACAAGTATAAGCAGTACCGTCATAATCATAAAATCTGGCGACAGCGCATACCCTCCAAGCGTTTCGGTATCGATTACCGCAGAGGTGACAATCAGCGCAACCTCGCCGCGCGCCATCATGCCTACGCCGCCGATTGCACTTTCGCGCCAGCTGTATTTAAACGCCTTGCAGATTGCGCCGCAACCGATTATTTTGCCTATAAGCCCCAACAGCACGGCAAGCAGTGCAAACAGCAGAATGCGCGGGTCGAGCTTTGCGAACGAAATGCTGGAAATACCTATATTTGCAAAAAACGCGGGGGCAAAAACGGTGTAGGTGTCTACCTCGACCTGACGGTCGGTATAGCGGCTTGCGCGTATGTCTGTGGACAGCACAACGCCCGCAAGAAAGGCTCCCGTTATATCTGCAACGCCGAAAATTTCTTCCGCAATCCAGCTGTAGCCGAAGCATACCGCCATTGCGAAAATGGGTATGCGGTGGTGCGTGGGCCAGCGCTTATCCATCCATTTAAACAGCTTTGATATTACAAAGCCCGCAAGCACGGCAAACACAAAAAAGCACACAATCATTATTACGGTGCCGTATATGGTCGATTTAAACGCCTCGAAGCCGTTTGCGTTTTCCGTAATGCCCGCTTTGCCCTTTGCTATGCCCGTGACTACCGAAAGCAGAACAATGCCGATTACGTCGTCAATAATCGCGGCGGAAATAATCGTAGTGCCCAGCTTGGTGTTGATTTTGCCAAGCTCCTTCAAAACCGAAACGGTTATGGCAACGCTGGTTGCGGTTAGTATGGTGCCGATAAAAATTCCGCGGAAAAGTCTTGTTTGGTCGGAAAAGCCCAGACCGATATTGCCGAAGGGCAGGGATATTAAAAATCCGAGCAAAAGCGGTACGGCAACGCCCGAAGTCGCCATTAAAACCGCGGCAAGTCCGGTGCTTTTAAGCTCCTTCAAATTAGTTTCCAGCCCCGTTGAAAACATAAGCAACAGCACACCAATTTTTGCGAAAATTTCAAGCGCGTTTTCTTTGGGTAGGGACAGCAGAGAAATGTATCCGCCGTCCTCGAAGCCGATAAAGCAGAAGCCGCCGCCGAACCATTTATAAAACAGCTCGCCGAAAATTGACGGGCCGACAAGTATGCCCGCGATTATGTAGCCGAGAACCTGAGGCAAGCCTATGCGCCTGAACAGTATCCCGAAAAATTTGGTTGCAAAAAGTATTATTGCAAGCACCGCCACAAACCCGATTGCCGTGTTGCCCTTAAAGCCCTCGAAGGCTAATAAAAAATTACTCATACCGCACCGTATTATATGACGAATTTAAAATAATGTAAATAAATTTGCGCTGCTTTTGCCAAAATTTTGCGCGCGGCGGTTTTTGGTAAATATATGAAAATTACAAGAAATTTAAAAAAAGGGGTTGACAAACCGCTCAACTGTGCTATAATGAAATCAGAAAAGAAAATAACTTACACAAAATGTTAGGTACCAACATTAATCCACGAGGTAAGCTATATGAAATATAAGTAGCCGCGAAAGCGGGTCAAGGTTCAATTTTAAGGCCGCGGAAGGATGCGGCGGCCGTTTCTGTATGACAGAGGGCAAAAATTAAAGGGAAAACTGTTTGGGAGGTAAAGTAAGATGATTTTATTTTACGCCAAAACGATTGAAGGACAAGGAAGGTAAACTCCGATGTACAACTTTACGGGGGAAATCTGATTCCGGCAGACGGTTGATTGATACGCAGAAGGTATGGCGCAATACCTGCTGCACGGTTTTTAAGCCGATTGGCCTTATGGTAACCGTGCGGAGGCGATTTCCGAATCAAAATTAAATAGAAGGCTACCCTGCACCGACGTATAGGCGCAGGGTTTGTTATTTTTGCGGTCGGGCCAAGCGGGCAGTGCAAAAAAAGAAAGCCCTTTTACTTACCCAAAGTAAGTAAAAGGGCTTTCGATATAAACTTCACCCAAGGGTTAAAATTTATTTCTTTGGTAATCAGTGCGAAAGTATCCAGCTTTTAACGTCGTCCCGTTCGATAGGGGTTACGTTCTCTTCGGGGTACTTTGATTTCTTTCCGCCGTAGGTGTAGATAAAATATCTGCCGTCGCTCGTTATATATAAGGTCTCTTCATAGCCGCAAGGGTCGCCGGGGGCACCGTAGGTGAATTTTTTATCTATAGTAGATTTTGCGGTGTCGTAAGCGACGCCGTCGATTTCTTTACACATAAAGCTTCACTCTTCCCACAGTTATCGATTAAACTAACCGAATAAATTTTATCATAACGGCAGATTTCTGTCAAATTAAAATATTTTTTGTTTAAACGGCGGCGCGCTTTGTTAAAAAATAAAGAATTTTGTTAAAAATCCGGTAATTTAACAGTATTTCTTTTATAATGTGCCCTCAATAATCAATCTTCCAAACCCAAAAGATAATCTGCCGAAACTTCAAATACCTTGCAGATTTTTATAATTGTATCAACAGTAAGCTGAATTTCTTCGCGCTCGTATTTTCCTACGGTGCTTTGGGTGGTTGAAAGCATTTCGGCTAACTGCGATTGCGTTAAGCCTTTTTCCTGTCGAATTTCTTTTATTCTTTGTCCGTACATATACAAAGCTTATCTGTTTATCTTAGGGTTATCCGTTCTTTCAAGCAGGTAATCAACCGAAACATTAAAATAATCTGCAAGCTTTATCAATGTTTCGTAATCAGCCTGATATTCTCCCGTTTCATAGCGGCTGATACTGTTTTGGTTCATATTTAAATCCATTGCAAGCTTAAGCTGTGAAATTTTTTTCTGTTCCCTTAAATTTCTTAATCTCTTTAAATTTAATCTTTTTCCGTAGTATTAATAATCTGATAATCCCAATAAGAAATCGGAAGAAGTTTCAAACAGCTTACAGATTTTTATAAGCGTTTTCAAATCGGGTTCGCGGTAGCCTTGCTCGTATCCGCCGTAACAGCTTACGGAAATTTCCAACGCGTCGGCAACGTCCTTTTGCTTTAAACCCCTTTCAACGCGCAATTCTTTCAATCTTTCTTTAAGTATCATAAAAAAACTCTACCATAAAACCGCGAAACGCGTTGACAGTACGCGAAACGCGTGCTATACTCTTAACGTAAAAACCGCGAAACGCGTATTATGGTGAATGTATGTCAAACGATGAAAATAGTGCCTCTTGTTTTAACTGCAAGCACTTTCTTCAATATTATGTAAAGGAAAAGCGGTTGTTCGAGCCGATTGATTACGGGCACTGCAAAAGGCGGGTGCTGACTTGTAAAGAGAGCATAGGCTTTCCGTTTGTGTGCGGTTGTAATTTTTGGGAAGAAAAACCGCAAGAAAATGATTAACATAATTTTTAGTCTGTCAAGAAAAAATGCTTGACAGATTTTTTTTGCGGTGGTATTATAGTGTCAAGCTGAATTGCTTTACAGTTTATGGACAAAATTTCTTTTATGCGGCTGTGGGATATTTATAACGGGCTGTTGACGCCCACCCAGCAGGAGCTTACAAATTTATACTTCAATCTCGATTTGACGGTTTCGGAAATAGCCGACGAAAAGGGAATAACCCGTCAGGCGGTGTCCGAATGTCTGAAAAACTGTCAAAAGCAGCTTGAAGAGTACGAAAAAAAGCTGAAATTTGCAGGGCTTGTAAGTGATTTGGACGCTTGGGCGGATAAAACCAAGGCGGAGCGTGCAGAGTATGCCGTTCCCGCAGAAGAGGTCATAAAAATTCTGCAAGGCTTCGGCGGCAAAGCAGACAAAGCGGACTGAAATCGTTCGGCAAAGCCGATAAGGCTGACTAAATAGGTATATAATGGGTGCATTTTCCTCCCTTTCGGAGAGATTAAATCATATATTTTCAAAGCTGACCAAGCGCGGACGGCTTACCGAGCTGGAAATCAAGACGGCAATGCGCGAGGTGCGCGTGGCGCTGTTAGAGGCGGACGTAAATATTCAGGTCGCAAAAAAATTCTGTGCGGACGTATCCGAAAAGGCTGTCGGGCAGGAAATTTTAAAGAGCCTTAACCCCGCCCAACAGGTCATTAAAATAGTAAATGAAGAGCTTATCGCGCTTATGGGCTCCACCAATCAGAAATTGACGGTTGCGCCCAAGCCGCCTACCGTAATTATGATGTGCGGATTGCAGGGCGCGGGCAAGACCACGCTTTGCGGCAAGCTTGCCGTAAATTTGAAAAAGAACGGCAAAAAACCGCTTTTGGTAGGGTGCGATATTTACCGTCCCGCGGCGATTAACCAGCTTAAAGTAGTCGGCAAAAACGCGGGTGCGGAGGTGTTTGAAAAGGGCACGCAAAGCCCTGTCAAAACCGCGAAGGAGGCGGTGGAGCACGCGCGCTCTATGGGCTTCGATACGGTGATTATAGATACTGCGGGCAGACTTGAAATCGACGAGCCGCTTATGCAGGAGCTGGAAAATATCAAAAGCGCCGTTGACGTAAGCGAAATTCTGCTGACGGTTGACAGCATGATGGGTCAGGTTGCCGTAAACGTTGCAAAAACCTTTAACGAGCGGTTAGAGGTGACGGGCGTAATTTTGACCAAGCTCGACGGCGATACCCGCGGCGGCGCGTGCCTTTCAATAAAGGCGGTTACGGGCAAGCCCATCAAATTTATCGGCGTGGGCGAAAAGCTGACCGATTTAGAGCCCTTCTATCCCGACAGAATGGCGTCGCGTATTTTAGGTATGGGCGACGTGCTGACGCTTATTGAAAAGGCGCAGGAGGCCGTCACCGAAGAGCAAGCCAAGTCCATGCAGAAAAAGATGCTTGAAAACAGCTTTACGCTGGAGGACTATTTAACGCAGTTCGAGAGCATGAAAAAAATGGGCGGGGCGCAGGCGCTTCTGGCAATGATGCCGGGCGGCTCTAAGGTAAAGGCGGAGGATATAGACGAAAGCCGTATAGAGCGCACAAAGGCGATAATTTTATCTATGACCAAACGCGAGCGGACAGAGCCGTCAATAATAAACTCGTCCAGAAAGAAGAGAATTGCGGCGGGCTCGGGCACAAGCGTGCAGGAGGTCAACCAGCTTTTGAAGCAGTTCGACCAGACAAAGCAGCTTATGAAGCAGCTTAAAAGCGGCAAAAGACGGTTGCCCTTTTAGCGGTTAACCCCCATATATGCTTTAAATAAATAAAAATTTTTATATAAACAGGAGAATAAAAAAATGGCAGTTAAAATGAGACTTACGAGAATGGGCGACAAAAAAAGCCCCTTTTACCGTGTGGTTGTTATCGATTCGCGCAAGGCGCGCTCGGGCGAGTATATCGACAAAATCGGTTACGTTAACCCCGTAAAGGTGCCCGCGGAAATCAACATCGACGTTGAAAAAGCTAAAAAATGGCTTGCAAACGGCGTTCAGCCCACCGAAACGGTAAAAAGCTATCTTGTAGCAGTCGGCGCAATGGAAAAGAGCAGCAAGCCCTCCGCGCCCAAGACCAACGATAAGAAGAAGAAAAAAGACTGATTAAACCGCATATAAGCATCGCATAACATTGTCGCGCTCCGCTTTTCTTCGGGTCATTTACGCAAAGTAAACTCCCCTTGAAAATGCTCGCGCTCCTTGTTCTGCTCGCTTCTCTGCAGTTTATGCGTTAAGCTTTAAACGGCTTAAATTTACAGATTGGGGGGCACATATCCCAAAGTTTCCGCCCCCGAGGGAGCAAAATTTATGGTTAATAACGTTCAGACGCTTATTAAGTACGTTGTTGAAAGCTTTGCCGAAAAGAAGAACGAAATCGAATACCTTGTAGAAGAAAAGGAGAACGTTATAGAGGTAACGGTGCTTCTGAATGCAAGCGACATGGGCAAGGTAATCGGCAAGCAAGGCAAAATTGCCAAGGCTTTAAGGACGCTTGTAAGCGCTTCCACGCCCCGCGACAGCAAGCGCTACGTTGTGGAAATTAAGGAAAAAGCTTAGTTTTTTTGTCATACAAAAAGCCGAACGCAAGCCGCTCGGCTTATTTTGCATATTAAAATAAAATTATGGAACAGAAAATAAGTATAGGCTCGGTTTTAAAGCCGCAGGGTATCCGCGGCGAAGTAAAGGTGAAGGTCTTTTTGGACAGCGCAGAGGAGCTGAAAAGCTTTAAGCGCGTGTTTATCGGCGGGGAGGAGTACGCCGTTATGTCCGTACGCGCGCAGGGCGAGTTTGCCTATACCGTGCTGCGCGGCATTGCGGATAGAAACGCCGCCGAGCTTTTGCGCGGGAAAGAAATCGAGGTATTCCGCAGCGAGCTGCCCAAGCCGCCCGACGGCAGATATTATATTGCCGATTTGACCGGCTGCGAGGTTGTGACGGCAAGCGGAGAGCAGATAGGCACGGTTGCTTCCGTTACCCCCGCAAAAACGGACGTATACACGCTTGAAACGCCCAAGGGCGAAGTAAGCTTTGCCGCGGCGGACGGCGTTATAGAGAGCGTGGACGTTGCAAACAAGCGCATTACTGTCAATAAAAAAAGATTTAAGGAAGTTTCTCTGTGAAAATCACGGTGCTTACGCTTTTTCCCGAAATGTTCACTCCGCTGTTTTCAAGCATAACGGGCAGAGCGGTAGAGGCGGGGAAGATAGAAATAGACCTTGTAAATATCCGCGATTTTGCCGACAACAAGCATTTTAAGTGCGACGACTATCCTTTCGGCGGCGGCGCGGGTATGGTCATGATGCCTCAGCCCATAGGCTCTGCAATAGAGGCTGTCGACCCCGAACACAGGGCTCACAGAATTTATCTTTCGCCAAAGGGCGAAACGCTCAGACAGGACAAGGTTTTTTCGCTTTTAGCGTACGAGCATATAATTTTGCTGTGCGGGCATTACGAGGGCGTTGACCAGCGCGTGATAGATTTGTATATCGATGAAGAAATTTCCATAGGCGATTACGTTCTGACGGGCGGCGAGCTGCCCGCAATGGTCGTCTGCGACTGCGTTGCAAGGTATGTGGACGGGGTTATTGCGCAGGGCTCGCTTGTGGACGAAAGCTTTGCCAACGGCTCGCTGGAATACCCGCAATATACCCGCCCCGCGGAGTACAAGGGGCTGAAGGTACCCGAAGTGCTTTTATCTGGCGACCATAAAAAAATCGACGACTGGCGCAGGGCGGAAAGCGAACGGCTTACGCGCACCCGCCGCCCCGATTTAAGAAAAAAACAATAATAAATAATTTGCGGCGCAAGCAAAAATCACATTTTTTGCTTAGCGCACCCAATTTGCGCAAACTTGCGCCTCAGCGGGTGAGCGGTTGCAATTATATTATATGAGGGCGCTTAGTATTGCAACCGCGAGGGCAGCGCCCTTACACTCACGAAATTTCGTAGCTTTCCGCTAAGCGAGAAATTTGTGAATAAGGATTATATGAAAACTATTCAGTGGTTCCCCGGTCATATGACCGCGGCAATGAGAATGATGGAAAAGCACCTTTCCATAGTGGACGGGGTTGTTTTTGTGTTGGACGCGCGTTGCCCCGCCGCTTCATTCAACCAAAGGCTGAAAAGGCTTGCGGGCGCAAAGCCAGTTTTATACGTTTTGAACAAGGGCGACCTTGCCGACGAGCGGGCGGATATTCTTTTGAAAAAAATCAGGGACAAGGGCGCCGCCGCAATAAAGATAAACGCCGTGAACAGCGGTTCACGGCGGGATATATCGGGGGCAATTGATAAGCTTGTGGCCGAAAAGCGCGAGCGAGCCGCTTTAAAGGGGCAGAGCAAGGTTTTTCGCTTTATGATTGCGGGCGTTCCCAATACCGGCAAAAGCACGCTTATCAATCTGCTTGCAGGCAGCCGTCGCGCCGAAACGGGCGACAAGGCGGGCGTAACGCGCGGCAAGCAGTGGATACGCTGCGACGGCTTCGAGCTGTTGGATACCCCCGGCACAATGCCGCCCGCGTTTGAAAATCAACAGCTTGCAAGGCGTCTTGCGTATGTCGGCAGTATAAACGACGATATTCTCGATTTGGACGACGTTGCGCTTGAATTATTGAAGGAGCTTTCCGAAAAATACCCTTCGCGCCTTAAAGAGCGGTACGACGTTTCAGACGGTACGCCGCTTGAAATGCTTGAAGGCGTGTGCAAAAAACGCGGCTTTTTGTTGCGGGGCGGCGATTACGATTACGAGCGCGGCGAGCGTGCGGTGATTGACGATTTCAGAAAAGGCAAGCTTGGCAGAATAACCTTGGATACTGCAGGCGATTTGGAAAATCTCGGCTTTTAACAGATATGGACAAGCTTTTTTACGAAAGACAGCTGACGGCGCAGGGCCGTAAATACATATGCGGCGTGGACGAGGTAGGCCGCGGCCCTTTGGCGGGGCCCGTGGTTTGCGCGGCTGTAATTATGCCGCTTGACGATATAATCGACGGCGTGGACGACAGCAAAAGGCTTTCTGCAAAGCGGCGCGAAGTGCTGGCGGAAGCTATTAAGCAAAAAGCGGTTGCCTATGCAATATGCCGCGTCGAACCGCAAGCAATAGACGAAATTAACATTTTGGAGGCGACTAAGCTTTGCATGAAAAACGCGGTCGAAGGTCTTTTGGTCACGCCCGATTTCGTAATGACGGACGGCAATATGACGCTGGACATATCCGTGCCGCAGCAAAGCATTGTAAAGGGTGACGGGCTAAGCTATTCGATAGGCGCGGCGTCCATTGTCGCAAAAGTCTGCCGTGATAAATTAATGGACGAATATGCCGCGCTGTTCCCTGAATACGGCTTCGAAAAAAATAAGGGATACGGCACGGCGGAGCATATCAACGCTATAAAGCAACGGGGACTGTGCGAAATTCACCGCAGGAGCTTTACGAAAAAATGGCAATAAAACCCCCTCGTCCGCAGGACGGCGGCGATTTATCCGCCGACAATATGCACAATAAGCGGCTCGGCGCAAAGGGCGAAGCGCAGGCGCGCAGTTATTTGCGGCTGCACGGCTGGAAAATTCTGAAAAAGAACTTTAAAAGCCCTTTCGGAGAGATTGACATAATAGCGCGCAAGGGTGAAGTTATCGCGTTTATAGAGGTAAAAACAAGGCTGACCGATAACTTCGGCGCGCCCTCGCAGGCCGTCACAAAACAGCGGCAAAGGCGGTATATTATGGGGGCAAGGTATTATTTTGCAAACAGAGAAATCGACTGCACGGTGCGTTTCGACATAATCGAAATTTACCGCGGTCAGTTAAAGCATATAGAAAACGCATTCCGCGACAGCTCGCGCTATGCGCATTAAATAAAGGGGGCAGACAATGGAAAAAAGAGCATACGATTTAATTTGCAGGGCCAGCAGAGAGGTGACGGTGAAGGTTATTTGCGGTCACTTTGCCACAAAGCATTCGCACGTCAATTACTGCGTGGATATGACGGGGGTAAAGTCGCAGCTGGGCGCGGCAAAGGCGGCGGCAAAGCTGCTTGCGGACAGATATTCGTCCACGCCCGTGGATACGATAATAACGCTTGACCGCATGAAGATGGTCGGCGCGTTTATGGCGGACGATTTGGCGCACTCGCACATCAATAAAAACCAGAATATTGCGGTTATCACGCCCGAAATAAATAACGGGGTAATGGTTTTGCGCGATAACTTTCTGCCGTTCGTAAAGGGCAAAAGGGTGCTTTTGCTTACCGCCTCCGCCACCACGGGCAAGGACGTGCGCAGCGTTGTGGAGGGCATAACCTATTACGGCGGCGAGGCCGTCGGCGCGGCGACCGTTTTCGGAGGTGAGTTCGAATGCCGCGTACCCGTCGTTAAAATCTTCGGGCTGGAGGATATCCCCGATTATTCTTCCTATGCCGCGGCGGACTGCCCGCTGTGTAAACGGGGCGTTAAGGTGGACGCGCTTGTCAACTCCTACGGGTACAGCAAAATCATATAAGCGGCTTTGCAGCTTGCAGAAAAAGCGCGGGAAAATTTAATTGTGAAAATTGCGACACACCCCTTAAAAAAGGTTGCAATATAATTTTTTATTTGTTAATATATGAAGGATTTCGGACAGTCCTCTGCATATTTATTGTGCAAGAATGTCGTATTTGAATGGAGGTAAATATAATGAAGGGTTTAGTAGAAGCCATAGAAAAGGAAAACATGAAGACGGAGCTGCCCGTATTCAACGTGGGCGATACCGTTAAGGTCGGCTTTAAGGTAATCGAGGGCACAAAGGAAAGAATTCAGAATTTCGAGGGCGTTGTAATCGCCAAAAAGCACGGCGGAATAAGAGAGAACTTCACTGTAAGAAGATTATCCTTCGGCGTGGGCGTTGAAAGAACGTTCCCCATACATTCCCCCAAAATCGCTTCGATAACCGTTGTAAGACGCGGCAAGGTAAGAAGGGCAAAGCTTTACTACTTGCGCGGCTTGACCGGCAAGGCTGCAAAGATTGCGGAAATAAAGTAAAAATCAAAAAAGGGCTCCCGCCTAAAAGCGGGAGCCCTTGTGTTTATTTAAGCTATACCCAAAATTCGACAAAAACCAACAAAAAATGCATATTTTAAAGTGCGTTTAACCGCTTTATGTTGGCTTGCCGCATAAAAAAATTAAGCTATGGGGGGGAGGAATGCTTTCAAAAATAACAAGCTTTGCGCTGTGCGGGCTGGAGGGCGTGCCCGTAGAGGTGGAAACAGACGTAAACAAGGGCGTTGTTTCCTATGATTTGGTGGGCTTGCCCTCCGCGTCCGTCAAGGAAAGCAAGGACAGGGTGGAATCCGCCATAAAAAACAGCGCGCTGTATTTTCCCGTAAATAAAATAACCATAAATCTTGCGCCCGCGGATATAAAAAAGGACGGCTCGCACTTCGATTTGCCGCTTGCAATCAGTATTTTAAAGGCAAGCGACCAGCTTACGGCGGACACCGACGGCATAGTTTTTTTGGGCGAGCTTGCGCTTGACGGGGCGTTGCGGCCGGTTACGGGCATAATGCCCGTTTTGATTTCCGCAAAGGCAAAGGGCTTTACGCGCTTTATTGTGCCCGCGGGCAACGCCAACGAGGCAAGCTACCTCGAGGGCACGCGCGTCTATGCGCTGTCGTCCCTGCGGGATACGGTAGACCTGCTTACGGGCGGGCGCGCCTTCAGCCCCGTTGAAAAAAGAGAGTTTGCCGCCGTCCGTAAGGAAAAGAGCTATAGCTGCGATTTAAGCTACGTTCGCGGTCAAAGGGTTGCCAAGCGCGCGCTTGAAATTGCCGTTGCGGGCGGGCACAATATTTTGCTTGCCGGCCCTCCCGGTACGGGCAAAACGCTGCTTGCGCGGTGCATTCCCACCATAATGCCGGATATGACCTTCGAGGAGGCGTTGGAGGTAACTAAAATTCACTCGGTTTCGGGCGAGCTGTCGGAGGAGGGAATAGTATATCTGCGCCCCTTCCGCACCCCGCACCATACTGCTACAACCGTATCTATGTGCGGCGGAGGCAGCGGAAAAATTCACGCGGGCGAAATTTCAAAGGCGCATAACGGCGTGCTTTTTTTAGACGAGCTGCCGGAATACTCCCGCAGTACTCTCGAAGCGTTGCGTCAGCCGTTGGAGGATAAAATAATCACCGTTGCAAGGTCGGGCGGGGCGCTTACCTTTCCCGCGGATTTTATTCTTTGCGCAAGCATGAATCCTTGCCCCTGCGGCAACTACGGCTCGGCATATCTTACCTGCACCTGCACGTCCTCGCAGATACATAAGTACAGGAACAAAATTTCCGGCCCGCTTCTGGACAGAATAGATTTGCAGGTAGAGGTGGACGGCGTAAAATACGAGGATTTGACGGGCGAAAGCCACGAGGAGCCGAGCGCTGCCGTAAAGGAGCGCGTTGAAATGGCGCGCGCAATTCAGCGGGAGCGGTTTAAGGACGAGGGCGCCGCCGTAAAGGTTAACGCAAGCATGGGTGAAAGGCAGATTAAAAAATACTGCAGGCTTACCGCCGAATGCGAGGACGTGCTGCGCTCTGCATTCGAGGCGTTGCATCTTTCCGCCCGCGCGCGTACGCGCATTATAAAGGTTGCGCGCACCATTGCGGATTTGGCTTTTTCGGAGGAAATTCTGCCGGAGCATATTTTAGAGGCGGCCTCCTACCGCAATTGCGTATAAACTTAATCATACCGCGGGTTTGCAAAATATAAAATCTGCGGTTTTTTGTTTGGTGGATAAATATGTATACTAAGGACGAATTAACGCTTATAGCTCTGTGCTCGTTCGAGGAGCTTACGTATAAAACGGCGTTTACCCTGATGCACGGGCTGGAAAGTAAAACGCCCGATTTTGCGAAATTTGAGGATATGCTGATTAAAAGCCATTCCGCGGGAGTATATAATAAAATAAAGGGAAGATTTTTCAGCGAAGAATACCGCGCCCGCATACTGCAAAGCTTACAGCGTCGCAAAATAGTATGCGTCACTTATTTTTCCAAGGACTATCCCGAATATTTAAGGCAAACGCCCTTTCCGCCGCTCGTTTTATACTGCAAGGGCAATACCTCGCTTTTAAAAACCCGCTGTTTTTCAGTTGTCGGCTCGCGTGTGACTACTCCCGCCGCGCTGACGGAGTGCAAAAAAATCAGCCGCGATTTAACTCGGCATTTCACAGTGGTGACGGGCATGGCGGACGGCGCGGACAGCGCCGCGATAGAGGGCGCGCTGGAAAGCGGAAGGGTTATTTCCGTGCTTGCGCACGGCTTCGATTATTGCTATCCCGCATATAACGACAGACTTGTAAAAACGGTGGAGGAGCGCGGCTTGCTTATAACCGAGCACACGCCGCAGATTGCGCCCAAGGCCTATCTTTTTCCTGTAAGGAACAGAATTATAGCGGGGCTTTCGGAGGGAACGCTCGTCGTTTCCGCAGGCGAAAAAAGCGGCGCGCTGATTACCGCCGATTATGCGGTAGAGTACGGCAGACAGCTTTTTGTCTTTCCTTATAATATAGGCGTTGCTTCGGGCGCGGGCTGTAATTCGCTTATCAAAAAAGGTGGTCAGCTTACCGATAATATACTTGACATTCTCTCGGCTTTTGGTTTAGACTTTAAGGAGCCTGAAAAACAGCCGCTCAGCGAGGAGGAGCAAAGGCTTTTCTCTTTAATCGGCAGCTCGGGCGAGATATTTGTGCCCGACGCGGCGGAAAAGCTTGGCAGACTGCCCTTTCAGCTTATTCCGCTTTTAACTTCTTTGGAGGTTAAGGGGCTTATCGTAAGGCTCGGCGGCAACCGCTATGCGGTAATTTAATATAATAACGTTCGGAATTTTCAAGGGCGGATTTATTTCGCCCGTTAAGAAAAGCCGCGACCTAAGCAATCTCGCAAAAACCGTAAGCATGAGATTTTTGCGATTGGGAGTTTTTTATGGATTTAATCATAGTGGAATCGCCCTCCAAGGCGAAAACAATTTCCAAATATTTAAAGGGCAAGTACAAGGTAGACGCTTCCGGCGGGCACGTAAGGGACTTGCCGGAAAAAAAGCTCGGCGTAAAAATTACGGCGGGCTTCGTGCCCCAGTACGAGATAACCGCCAGCAAGAAGGAGGTTATCAAAAGACTTTCCGCCGAGGCGCAGAAGGCGGACAGAGTTTACCTTGCAACCGACCCCGACCGCGAGGGCGAGGCGATAAGCTGGCATTTGCAGTCTGTTTTAGGTCTTGACGAAAATACCGAAAACCGCATAGAGTTCAACGAAATTTCGCCCGCCGCAGTGCAGAACGCATTAAAAAAGCCGCGCAAAATCAATATAAATTTAGTTGACGCGCAGCAGGCTCGGCGCGTTCTGGACAGGCTTGTGGGTTATAAGCTTTCTCCGCTTTTGAACAACCGCATCCAAAACGGACTTTCCGCGGGCAGAGTGCAGTCTGTGGCTTTGCGGCTTATTGTTGAAAGAGAGCGCGAAATTTCCGCGTTCAAGCCCGACGGATATTGGGTTATGAACGCGTTTTTACAGGATAAGGCGGCACAGTATGCGCCGTTTAAGACCGTTTATCAGTATAAAAAGAGCGGCGCAACAATCACGCAGGAGCAGGCCGAAGAGGTCGAAAAGAAGGTGCTTGCGGGGCAGTTTAAGGTCACCAAGGTCAAAAAGGGCGTAACAAAGCAGCACGCGCCCGCGCCGTTTACGACCTCGTCGTTGCAGCAGGACGCTTCTAACAAGTTCGGAATGTCCTCGCCCGAAACTATGCTTGTGGCACAGCATTTGTACGAGGGTATGGACGTCGGCGGCGACCATATCGCGCTTATAACGTATATAAGAACGGACTCCGTCCGCGTTTCGGCGGAGGCTCAGGCAACTGCTCTCGAATTCATAAAAACCACCTACGGTGCCGAATATGCCCCGATTAAGCCCAATTTCTACGCTACGAAAAAGGGCGCGCAGGACGCGCACGAGGCTATCCGCCCCATCAATCTTGCGGTTACCCCCGCAAGCGTAAAGGGCAGTCTTGACAGAAAGCACTATAACATTTACAAGCTGATTTACGACCGTTTTATCGCCTCGCAAATGGCGGAGGCGCAGTATAACTCTATGCAGATTGAAACGGAAAGCGCTGGCTATACCTTCAAGGCAAGCGGAAAAGCGCTGTTGTTTGCGGGATATACCGCGGCATATCAGGAGGTTCAGAAAGAAGCGGACGAGGAGGAGAGCGCAAAATTATTCCCTCCGCTCAACGAGGGCGACCTGCTTACCTTAAAGGAATTTACCAAGGAGCAGAAGTTCACACGTCCGCCCCTGCGCTATACTGACGCCTCGCTTGTAAAGGCAATGGAGGAAAAGGGCATAGGCAGACCTTCTACCTACGCGTCTATAATTTCCGTACTTACAAAGCGCAAATACGTCGAAAAGGACGGCAAATATATGGTGCCGACGGACGTTGCCTATAAAATTACCGATATGCTCGTAAAATACTTTACGGACATTATGGACGTGGGCTTTACGGCGCATATGGAGTCCGATTTGGACAAAATAGAAGAGGGCGGCGTTGACTGGCACAAAATAATAGCGGACTTTTACCCCGGCTTTGCAGACCAGCTTAAAACGGCCTCTACCGACGGCGACGAGCCTACCGATATAAAATGCGAAAAATGCGGAAGCCCCATGATAAGGCGTCTGGGCAAGTACGGCAAATATCTTGCATGCTCCAACTATCCCGCATGCTCTAACATAGTCAGCGAAAGCGAGCAGGAAATTTCCGAAATGCGTTGCCCCAAATGCGGCGCGAACATGGTTGTAAAAAGCGGCAAGTTCGGTAAATTTCTTGCGTGCCCCAACTATCCGGAATGCTCTCTGATACTGCCTATCGATACCGAGCCGACGGACGAAAAGTGCCGCGAGTGCGGCGGAACAATGGTGATAAAGCCCGGCAGATACGGCAAGTACGTCGAGTGCGTAAGCTGCGGCGCGCGTCATCCGCAGGCAACCGAGGCAACCGCCCCCGCAGAGAATAAATTTGAGGGAATTTGCCCCGATTGCGGCAAGCCTATGCGCAGAATGCGCTCTAAATCGGGCAAAATTTACTTCGGCTGTACGGGCTATCCCGACTGCAAATTTTTAAGCTGGGATATACCCACGGGCAAAAAATGTCCCAAGTGCGGACAGTTTTTAATCAAAAAGAACGACGTTATAAAATGCTCGTCCAAGGAGTGCGACTATTCCGAGCCCGCTCCCGCGGACATTGACGCTGCGGAAGATGGAAATTAAGGTAATAGGCGCGGGGCTTGCGGGCAGCGAGGCGGCTTACTACCTTGCCGAGCGCGGATACAAGGTTGCGCTGTACGACATAAAGCCGCATAAATTCACTCCCGCGCATTCTAATAAATGCTTTGGCGAGCTGGTTTGCTCCAACTCGCTTAAAGGTAAGGACGCCTATTCCAATGCGTGCGGGCTTTTAAAGGAAGAAATGCGCATTTTGGGCTCGCTTACGATGGAGGCGGCGGAGTACGCGCAGGTGCCCGCGGGCGGCGCGCTTGCCGTTGACAGAGATAAGTTTGCCGAGTTTATAACCGAAAAACTCACCGCGCACAAAAACATAGAAATTATATGCGGAGAGGTTGTTTCCGTTCCCGAAGACAGGTGCATTGTCGCAACCGGTCCGCTTACGACAGACGCGCTTTCTAAAAGTATTTCAGACATATGCGGGGGGCAATTGCACTTTTACGACGCTTCCGCGCCCGTAATTTCCCGCGACAGCATAGCTTTCGACAATTGTTTTTTCGGCGACAGATACGGCAAGGGCGGCGACGATTATATCAACTGCCCGCTTGACAAGCAACAATACGAAGAATTTGTAAACGGGCTTTTAACGGCGGAAAAGGCCGTACTGCACGACTTTGACAAGCGCGAAATTTTCGAAGGCTGTATGCCCGTGGAGGTTATGGCGGCAAGGGGCTTCGATAGCCTGCGGTTTGCTAATTTAAAGCCCGTGGGGCTTAAGGACAAGGACGGCAACCGCTTTTACGCCGTTTTACAGCTGAGGAAGGAAAACGCGCAGGGCACGGCATACAACCTCGTCGGATGCCAGACAAATTTGAAATTCGGCGAACAAAAGAGGGTTTTTTCCATTATTCCCGCTTTAAAGCACGCCGAATTTTTGCGTTACGGGGTAATGCACCGCAACACTTTTATAAATTCTCCGCAGTGTTTAAACGCTGATTTTTCGCTGAAAAGCAATCCGCAGGTGTTTTTTGCGGGGCAGATAACGGGCGTAGAGGGGTATGTGGAAAGCGCGGCAAGCGGAATACTTTCCGCAATTCATTTGATTGAAAAGCTAAACGGCAAAGCCCCGCAAATTCCCGACGTCACAACGGTTATCGGCGCGTTATCGGCGCATATATCGGGGGCAAACGTAGATTTTCAGCCTATGAATGCCAACTTCGGCATACTCGCCCCGCCGGAAAAAACGATAAGGGACAAAAAGCAACGCTATGCTTATCTTGCCGAACGCGCGCTGGAAAGCATTAAAAAATATAAAAGTAATCTGGACAAATGAAATTAAAAGAAATTTTAAAAAACGAAAGGGAAAATTTCCCCGATTATTATTTGAAGTATAACAGAGCTGTCGTGCTTCCGTTTGTCCTTGCTTTTATTTTCGGCCCGCTTATCGTGCTTGCGGTAAGTATACCGATAGGCATTAAATACGGGGAACATATTTTAACCTTTGTTCCGTTTATAGCGTGGTCGGCGGTTCTCGCCCTTTTCACCGCCTTATATGTTGTAATAGGCAAGCGTGTTAAAAAGCGGTTGATTGCAGACCGCGCGGCGGAGCTGGAAGACAGGTTTAAGGATATTCCGTTGAACGAAGCGGCGGAAATTTTAAGACAAACCCATGTAATAAACGATAGCGGCTTTATTTGTGAGGACAAGGAAGTTTTCGGCGAAACCGCCGTACCGTTCGTCGAGGCGCGCTTTGCCTTCGGTTTTTATGTCGAGTACACGAAAATCGTTTTGAATATTGCCGTTGGGCGCAACGGCAGTGATGAAGTTTCAGCCGTTTTTGCGCTTGACGGCGCGCTTTATAATTTTTTAATAAAAAAAGGTTTCGATTTAAGCGGCAACTATGTTTTTGACCTGCTTATTAACGATAAAAAGAAATTTGCCGAACTGCTTTTAAACAGAAAAATCAAATATTTTTATGAAGCCTTCGGCAATAACGAGGTTTAATTTTATGACGGAATTTCACGCAACAACAATCTGTGCCGTAAAAAAGAACGGCATGACCGCGATAGCGGGCGACGGACAGGTTACCATGGGCGAAAACGTAATATTTAAAACCACTGCGCAAAAGGTGCGCAGAATTTACGGCGGCAAGGTAATTTTGGGCTTTGCGGGCTCGGTTTCGGACGCGTTTTCGTTAAGCGAAAAGTTCGAGGGTATGCTGAATAAGTTCTCGGGCAATTTAATGCGCTCCGCAGTGGAGCTTGCCGAGCTGTGGCGCACGGACAAATTCAGAAAGTTAGAGGCGCTTATGATTGTCGCTGATAAGGACACGCTTTTGATAGTTTCCGGCACGGGCGAGGTAATCGAGCCCGACGACGGAATAGCGGCAATAGGCAGCGGCGGCAACTACGCCTTGGCGGCGGCGCGCGCGCTTTATCAGAATACGAAATTTTCCGCAGAGCAAATCGCAAAAAAATCGCTTAAAATCGCAAGCGAAATCTGCGTATACACCAACGACAATATCAAGTGCGAAACGATATAGCAGCCGTTAGAATTTTAAGGAGTAAAAAATGGATTTGACGCCCAAGCAGATTGTACACGAGCTTAACAAATATATCATAGGTCAGGACGAGGCTAAAAAGGCGGTTGCAATCGCCCTTAGAAACCGTTACAGAAGAAGTAAGCTTTCGCCCGAATTGCAGGACGAAATCACACCCAAAAACATTATTATGAAGGGCCCCACGGGCGTAGGTAAAACCGAAATAGCCCGCCGTCTTGCAAAGCTTGTAAAGGCTCCGTTTTTAAAGGTGGAGGCAACAAAGTATACCGAGGTCGGCTACGTCGGGCGCGACGTGGAGAGCATGGTCCGCGACCTTGCCGAATGCGCTATCCGCCTTGTAAAGGAGGAAAAGACGGCGGAGGTCAGCTACCGCGCCACCGCCACGGCAGAGCGCAGAATTGCAAAGGTAATTGCCGAAATGCGCAAGGACGAGCGCGGAGAGCTTTCCCGCGATATTTTCGAGCAGAATATCGTGGACGAAATTCATTCGTGCAAGCTCGATAGCGTTATGATTGAAATCGAGGTTGACGACGTGCCCAAGCCGTTGGAGCTGTCCCCCGGCAGCGGCGCCGCCATCGATTTGGGCTCGGTATTTTCGGGTCTGGGAATGGGCAGAAAGAAAAAGCGCAAAATTTCCGTAAAAGAGGCTAAAAGCCTTATTATCGCAGAGGAGGCAGATAAGCTTATCGACAACGACGCAGTCAATGCCGAGGCCATCCGCCGCGCCGAAAACGACGGTATAATTTTTATTGACGAAATCGACAAAATCGCTGGCAAGGAAAACCGCGGCGGTGCGGACGTATCCCGCGAGGGCGTTCAGCGCGACATTCTGCCGATTGTAGAGGGCTGTACCGTTATGACCAAGTACGGTCCTATCAGAACGGATTATATTCTGTTTATCGCGGCGGGCGCGTTCCATGTTTCCCGCGTGGAGGATTTAATCCCCGAGCTTCAGGGTCGTTTCCCCATTCAGGTAGAGCTTAAAAGCCTTACAAAAAGCGATTTTATCAACATTTTAACCCAGCCGCAGAATGCGATAACCTCGCAGTATCAGGCGCTTTTGGCGGTTGATAACATCGATTTGCAGTTTGCGCCCGACGCGATAGAAAAAATTGCGGAAATTTCCGAGGATATCAACAACACCTCGGAGGACATCGGCGCGCGCCGCCTTCATACCGTTATGGAATATTTGCTTGAAGATATTTCCTTCAACGCGGGCGGCAACGACTATCCCGTTATCCGCGTGGACGTAAACGCCAAATATGTGGAGGAGCATCTGGAAAATATCGTCCGCAACCGCGATTTGAAGAAATACGTGCTTTAAAGGAGTAAATTATGCTCAATTTGCTTATCGGCATGTCCGACGGCATTATTATACAGATTATTTTGTTAATAGTCGGGCTTGTTTTTGCCGTTTGTATTGTGATTACCGTTTTAAGAGTAGTCAAAGCCCTGCGCAACACGTCGCGTACGTCCGACGGAAAAACCTCGTGGGATATTAAAGCTGCCGAGCTTGCGCAGATAATGTCCGCGGACGAGCTTTACAGCCTTGCGCAGTCGCATATCGAGCACACTATTCCGGAAGCTGACTTTGTTTTGGGCAAATCGCTTATGCGCAAAGCCGCCGAAGCGGGCAATGCGCAGGCGCAGTTTTATATGGGCAAGAAGCTTGACTATGACGACAATGCTCAGGCGGTGGAGTGGCTTAAAAAAGCCGCAGAGCAAGGCAATGAAGAGGCGGCGGAAAGGCTTGGCGACATTTATAACTACGGACGCGATAGGGGCGATAATACAATTGAGCCAGACTATAAAGAGGCGGAAAAATGGTATTTGCCGCTTGCCGAAAAAGGCAACGTAGAGGTTATGAAAACCCTCGCGCTTATGTATTCGCTTGACTTAAATGACGAAGAAAGCTCCCTCAAATGGAACATAAAAGCCGCCGAAACGGGCGATTTGGAAGCGATAGAGGCTGTGGTTGCGCATTACGATGTTGAGGACGATACCGAAAACGCAATCAAATGGTGCAAAAAAGCGGCGGAGGCGGGCGACGCGGGAAGCATGTACACTCTGGCAAGGCTTTACGAGTTTGCCGAAGAACCCGATATGGAGCAGGCGGTTTTGTGGTATAAAAAATCCGCTGAAAACGGCTATGCAAACGCAAACGTAAAGCTTGCGCTGCTGTATATCGACGGCAACGGAGTGGAAAAGGACGAAAATAAGGGCTTTGAAATGCTTCAAGCCGAAGCGGCGAACGGCAACGAAAGCGCGCAGTACCGCCTCGGGCTTTGTTACAAAAACGGCACGGCAACGGAAAAGGACGTAAAAAAAGCGTTTGAAATTTTCACAAAGTCGCAAAACTATTTCGCCTCCAAATATCAGCTCGGCTATATGTATCTTGAAGGCGAGGGCGTGGAAAAGGACGAAAAGAAGGGCTTTGAATACCTGTCGCAGGATACGGAAATTTTCGACGAGGAAGCGCTTTTCCGCCTCGGCGAGTGTTATTTTTACGGACGCGGCACCGAAAAGGACAAGGACAAAGCCCGCGAGCTTTGGCGCAAAGCCGCCGAATACGAAAGCGAAGAAGCTATTGAAGCGCTTGACAGACTTTTCGGCGAGCAGTTCGTTCCCGAAGATTAAATATTTAACAATAAGGAAAGCATATGATTAACATACCCAAGGGCACAAAGGACGTTCTGCCCGAGCTGTCGTATAAATGGCGGTTTATCGAGAACGCCGCCCGCGAAACTGCGGAAATTTTCAATATAAACGAGGTGCGCACGCCCGTATTCGAGCATACCGAGCTGTTTTTGCGCGGCGTGGGCGAAACAACCGACGTTGTAAATAAAGAGATGTACACCTTCGAGGACAAGGGCGGGCGCAGTATCACGCTTAAACCCGAGGGCACCGCCGGCGTGGTCAGAATGTTTATCGAAAACGGACTTGCAAGCACGCCTATGCCCTTAAAAACCTTTTATATAACGCCGTGTTTCCGCTACGAAAGACCGCAGGCGGGTCGGTTAAGGGAGTTCCACCAGTTCGGCGTGGAGGTGTTCGGCGCAAAATCCGCGGAAACGGACGCGGAAATAATCTTTGCCGCTTCAACCTTTTTGAACAAGCTTGGCGTAAGCAAAACCGAGCTGCAAATAAATTCGATAGGGTGCCGTATATGCCGTGCCGAATACAATAAAGCACTTAAAGACTACTTCCGTCCGCATCTTGGAAAAATGTGCGCAACCTGCCGCGCGCGGTTTGATAAAAACCCGTTGAGAATGCTTGACTGCAAGGAAGAGGACTGCAAAAAAATCACAGCCAACGCGCCGAAAATTTTAGATTATCTTTGCGGCGACTGCAAAACGCACTTCGAAAAGGTTAAACGCCTTTTAACGGCTCAGGGCGTAAAATACGTCGTTAACCCGCGCATAGTAAGGGGTCTGGACTACTACACCAAAACCGTTTTCGAATTTATTTCAACCGATATAGGCGCGCAGGGCGCCGTTTGCGCGGGCGGCAGATACGATAATCTTGTGGAAGAGCTCGGCGGCGCGGCATTGCCCGCAATCGGCTTTGCGGCGGGCATAGAGCGGCTGCTGCTGCTTATGGAAAACACGGGCGCAAGCTTCCCCGCGGCGCAAAAGCCCCTTATATATGTTGCGGGAATGGACGATATAACCCGTGCAAAGGCGTTTGAAATCGTTGCGGAGCTCAGGCTGAACGGAATTAACGCCGAAGCCGATTTAATGGAGCGCAGTGTTAAGGCGCAATTTAAGTACGCGGACAAATCGGGCGCGCACTATGTTGCGGTTATCGGCGGAAACGAGCTTGCGGCAAATACGGTAAACATAAAAAATATGGCGGACGGAACCCAGACCGCGGTTAATTTAAACGAAATTTATTCATACTTAAAAAAGGAGAAAAAATAATTATGGAACAGATAAATACTGAAAAATTCGACGAGCTTTTAAAGGGCGACAAGCCCGTGGTATGCGACTTTTTTGCAACGTGGTGCGGCCCTTGCAGAATGCTTGCCCCCGTAATGGACAAGGTGTCGGCGGAGTTTGCGGACAAGGCGGTTTTTGTAAAGGTCGATATTGACCAAAATGCAGAGCTCGCCGTGCGCTACGGCATTATGTCCATTCCCCTTGTCGCGGTTTTTAAAAACGGCGAAAAGACGGCGGACCTGCTCGGCTATACCGACGCAAACGGTATGACCGAATTTTTAAACAAAAATCTTTAAGGTAAAGAGCGCAAAGCCCGCCCGCAGACAAGCTGTCTGCGGGCGGGCTTTTTTTGCTTTTGCGCTTATTCGTCCTTGATATATTCCACTATATCCTCAACTCTGCAATCCAAAATTTTACATAAGTCGTCTATTTTAGCGGTAGTAATTCCGCCGTTGTGTTTCATTTTGTTTATTGTAGCCGCACTTATGCCGTGCTTGAAAATCAGAGTATAGGTTGACTGTCCTTTTTCTTTAAGAGTTTTCCATAATGGTGCGTAACTAATCATACTCAAAATATTAGAATGTAGTTATTTAGTTGACAATACTCATATATATAAGTATAATATAAAAAAGGCGGTAAAATAATGGAAAACAGATATATAAACGTGTGTAAGGACTGCATATATTTTTCTCAGCACTATATAAAATACGGCGGGGAGTTTATTCCCATAGAATACGGCTCCTGCATGTGCCCTCAGCTCGACGGCAAAAAAAGACGGCAGTTCAGCATGTACGACGGCTGCGACTTTCACAAGCAAAAAGACAATTAATTTTTCGCCCGCCCGCGGACAAGCAGTCCGCGGGCGGGCTTATTTTTCCGCAACAACCCAAAAGGTAAAATTTGCTTTACAAAATTTGTAATTATTTGTCGAAAACGTTTTATTTTTCGACAGTGCAATGATATAATAAATTCGGTAATATTTTATCAAATAGCTATAATCAGGAGAATAAGATGTCAAATATCGAGTTTGAGGGCACAAAGCAGCAGATGAGCGAGCTTAAAAAGTGCATCAAGGCGCACAAGGGCGAAAAAGGCGCGCTTATGCCCGTTCTGCACGAGGCGCAGAATATTTACGGCTATCTGCCTTCCGAGGTGCAGACGGTTATTGCGGACGAGCTTAACATTCCCCTTGCAGAGGTGTACGGCGTTGCAACGTTCTATTCGCAGTTCTCGCTTCAACCCAAGGGCAAGCACAAAATCAGCATCTGTCTAGGCACGGCGTGCTATGTAAAGGGCTCTGACAAGGTGTTGGAGGCCGTCGAGCACGAGCTGCGCATACGCTGCGGAGAGTGCACGCCCGATAAGAAGTTTTCTATCGAAAGCTGCCGCTGCGTTGGCGCTTGCGGACTTGCGCCCGTCATGATTATCGACGGCGAGGTTTACGGCAAGCTGTCGCCCGCGGACGTCAAGGGTATTCTCGATAAATATATGCAGGACTAAGGGGTGAAAAAATGACTGTTAAAGAGCTGAAAAAAATCGCGGCTGAAAAAGCCGACTTAATAAACGTCAGAAGAATTGTCCGCGAACAGGCGGAAAAGCTTGCTTTAAACACCGGTTACAGAAAGCAGGTGCTGGTCTGCGGCGGTACGGGCTGTACCTCGTCGCACTCGTTGCAGGTTATCGAACAGCTTGAAAAATCGTTTGCCGAGCTGGGCATTGACGACGTTTTAATCGTCAAGACGGGCTGCTTCGGTCTGTGCGCTCTCGGCCCCATTATGATTGTCTATCCCGAGGGCGCGTTCTATTCGCAAATGACGCCCGAGCACGCTAAAACGGTTGCCGAAAAGCACCTTGTAAAGGGCGGGCAGATTGTAAAAGAGCTTTTGTATGCGGAAACCGTCCACGACGACGGCAGCGTTATTCCGTTTGCGGAAATTCCCTTCTACAAGCACCAGATGCGTATAGCCTTGCGCAACTGCGGCGTTATCGCGGCGGAAAGCATTGAAGAGGCTATTGCCGCGGGCGACTATTCCGCGCTTGCAAAGGTTCTTTTCGAAATGACGCCCGACGAGGTTATTGCAGAGCTTAAAGCGGCGGGCTTGCGCGGCAGAGGCGGCGCGGGCTTCCCCACGGGCTTAAAATGGCAGTTCACCAAGGAGGCGAAGGGCGACAAAAAATACGTCTGCTGTAACGCGGACGAGGGCGACCCCGGCGCGTTTATGGACAGGTCGGTCCTCGAAGGCGACCCGCACACCGTGCTTGAAGCAATGACCATTGCGGGCTACACCGTCGGCGCGCAGGAGGGCTACATATACGTTCGTGCGGAGTACCCTATCGCGGTAGAAAGGCTTAACATTGCAATAGAACAAGCCCGCAAATACGGGCTTTTGGGCAAAAATATCTTGGGCAGCGGCTTTAATTTCGATATTCACGTCCGTCTTGGCGCGGGCGCGTTCGTCTGCGGCGAGGAAACCGCGCTTATGGCGAGCATTGAAGGCCATCGCGGCGAACCCAGACCCCGCCCTCCGTTCTCTGCGCAGTGCGGACTATTTAAAAAGCCCACCGTTTTGAACAACGTAGAAACCTGGGCAAGCGTTGCGCCCATTCTTTTGAAAGGCTCGGCTTGGTTTGCGTCTATCGGCACGGAAAAGAGCAAGGGTACAAAGGTTTTCGCGCTCGGCGGAAAAATACACAACGTAGGACTTGTAGAGGTGCCCATGGGCACCCCGCTTAAAACGATAGTATACGATATCGGCGGCGGTATTCCCAACAATAAGCTCTTTAAGGCGGCGCAGACGGGCGGCCCTTCGGGCGGCTGTATCCCCGCTGAATTTATCGATATAGGAATGGACTTCGACAACCTTGTCGCAATCGGGTCTATGATGGGCTCGGGCGGACTTATCGTAATGGACGAGGACACCTGTATGGTGGATATTGCGAAGTTCTACCTCGAATTTACCGCGGACGAAAGCTGCGGAAAGTGCGTTCCCTGCCGCATAGGCACAAAGCGCCTGCTTGAAATTCTGAATAAAATCTGCGACGGCAACGGCGAGCCGGAGGATTTGGAAAAAATCAAGGAAATCGCCGACCATATGAAGAGCTCGTCGCTGTGCGCGCTCGGTCAGTCCGCGCCCAACCCCATACTTTCCGCAATGGAGCATTTCGGCGACGAATACAAGGCGCACATTTACGAAAAGAAGTGTCCCGCCGGCGTATGTAAATCGCTTTTGAACTATTATATCGAGCCGGACAAATGCCGCGGCTGTACGCTTTGCGCGCGCAACTGTCCCGCAAGCGCAATTACGGGCACCGTAAAGAGCGTGCACGAAATCGACGCCAAAAAGTGCATTAAGTGCGGTCAGTGCATTGCGCATTGCCGTTTCAACGCAATTGTGAAGAAGTGAGGAGGGAAAAACGATGATTAATTTAAAAATAAACGGCATTGCCGTAAGCGTGCCCGAGGGCTCTACGATTTTACAGGCGGCTAAGCTTGCCAATATAAGAATTCCCACCCTCTGCTATTTGAAGGACGTGCAGTGCGTGGGCTCGTGCCGTATGTGCCTTGTAGAGGCAACGGGCGCAAGGGGGCTTGTAGCGGCGTGCGTCTATCCCGTTTCGGAGGGAATGGAGGTGCGCACAAACACCCCGCGCGTAAGAAAATCCAGAAAAACCACGTTAGAGCTTATTCTTTCCACCCATAAAAAGAAGTGTTTAAGCTGTGTGCGCTCTATGAACTGCGAATTGCAGAAGCTTGCGCTGGAATACAACGCAGAAGAGGATAAATTCGGCACCGACCACGATATTAAGCCCATTGATGATTTGTCGGCTTCGGTTGTGCGCGATAATTCCAAGTGCATTATGTGCACCCGTTGCGTTGCCGCGTGCGAGCATCAGACAATCGGCGCAATCGGCCCCAAAAACCGCGGCTATGCAAAGACAATCGGCTCTCCGTACGACGTTTCGCTTGCGTTTACGCCCTGCGTAAACTGCGGACAGTGCGTTGTTGCCTGCCCCGTAGGCGCGCTTTACGAAAAGAGCGCGGTTGCAGACGTCTGGGGCGCGATTGTCGACCCGACAAAGCACGTTGTTTTCTTCACCGCGCCATCTGTACGCGCAACCCTCGGCGAGGCGTTCGGTCTGCCCGTAGGCACCAACGTAGAGGGTAAAATGGTTTCCGCCATAAAGCAGCTAGGCGACGTAAAGTGCTTCAATATGGACACCACCGCAGACCTCACCATTATGGAGGAGGCGAACGAGCTTTTGGACAGACTTAAAAACGGCGGCAAAACGCCGATGTTTACAAGCTGCTGCCCCGGTTGGATAAAGTTTGCCGAGCATTACTATCCCGAGCTTTTGCCCAACCTTTCCACCTGCAAATCCCCGCAGGAAATGTTCTCGGCTCTGCTTAAAACCTATTACTGCGAAAAGAACGGCATAAAGCCGGAGGATTTGTACGTTGTTTCGGTTATTCCCTGCACGGCAAAGAAGTTCGAGGTCACGCGCGAGGAGCTGGGCAATTACACCGACGCGGCGCTTACCACGCGCGAGCTTGCCAAAATGATTAAGGAGGCAGGCATAGATTTCGTAAATATTTCCGACGACGTTTATGACAGCCCCTTCGGCGAGGCGAGCGGCGCGGGTGCGATATTCGGCGCAACCGGCGGCGTTATGGAGGCGGCTTTGCGTACTGCGGCGTATACGCTGGGCGGAAGCGGCGCGCCCATTGAATTTACCGAGGTGCGCGGCACACAAGGCGTTAAGGAGGCAACCTATACAGTAGGCGGCGCTACCGTCAGCGTTGCGGTTGCAAGCGGCTTAGGCAATGCAAGAAGGGTTATAGAGGCGATAAAGAGCGGAGAAAAGAATTACACCTTTGTTGAAATTATGGCTTGCCCCGGCGGGTGTATAAACGGCGGCGGTCAGCCGTACGTCCATGACGAGGTACGCAATAATATCGACTTAAAGACTGTGCGCGCGCAGGCGCTGTACGATTACGACGCGCAGGACAGCATGCGTTGCTCGCACGAGAACCCCGCAGTGACAATGCTTTACAGCGAATTTTTGGGCGAGCCCAACTCTCACAAGGCGCACAAGCTTCTGCACACTACCTACTCCAAACGCGATAAATATTGATATTAAAAAACACCCCGCCCCGCGGACGCAAGGTCCGCGGGGCGGGAAAAATTATATTTTTAAGGAGAGCCTATGGAAAAAGCTTTTGTAAAAAAGGTGCTTGCCGTACTGCTTGGAGTTTCGCTCGTAATTCTGGTTTACGAAACGGCTTCTTTAATAGTGGCTGCGGCGTTGTTTGACGATTTGCAAATTTTTGAGAACAGCTTAAACGACCTTGAAGCTTTTATAAAGTGGTCTGCGGTGGCGCTTGCGTGTATGCTTATACCCGCGCTTGCAAGCTACGTATTCGCTTTTTTCGGCAAGAACAAGCTATTCGTTTTAATTTCGGCAGCTTTAAGCTTAATCGTAACAATATGCTGTATTGCTTTTTTCTGTATGGCGCGAGTATACGCAATGCAGGGCTTCAGCAGTTCAAGCTATGCCCAAGGCGCGTCTTTTCTTTCGGAATTTATTCAGATTGCAATTGCTTCCGCACTGATAGGCGCGTACCTTCTTATTACGTTTTTGCGTTCGGTTAAGAAAAAACATACGGAAACCGTTGAGGTAACCGTTGCCGCGGAGGTGAGCGAAAATGAAGAAGCTTAAAGTATTGTTCGTAGCAATAATCTGCGCAGTATGCCTTTGTTTTGCGCTTGCGGGCTGTTCGGACGGAAGCTACGTTAAAGAAAGCTTTATTTGCGAAATATCGGAAGTCGATTCATCTAAGGATGAAATTGAAACCAGCTTTGCGGTAAAAATTAAAGATGACAAGGATTATAAAGCCGATTACGTTATCACTGTAAAAAGTAAGAACGGTAAAATTACAAGAAAGTACGGCTATACTTCGAATTTGAAAGAGCCCTTGAACGGTAAAGTAATCGTAACCGATTGGTTATACATTGACCGTTCGGACTACGGTGAGGACGGATACATTGTAGAGCTGACAAGCTTAAGGGTTTATCCTGATAACGGTGAAGATAAATCGGTAGACTATGCAATCGGTTTCGGCGTAACAGGCGGTGTGATACTGTGCGTAGTTACAGCGTTTTTCCTTGCGGATAAGCTTGTTTTTTCCAAAAAAGAAGATAAATAATTCCGTAAAAAGCAAGCCCGCGGACTTTCCGTCCGCGGGCTGATTTTTTGTTATTAAATCCGTGCTTTATGCCGCTGTGGGAGTAATCGGGCCGTCGCCGCCGAAATCGGGCAGAGGCAGATACTCGTCCAAATTCGCGGGGTACTTTATTTCGCCCGCAAACGCCTTTAAGGAAAGTGCGTTTTTCATATTGACTGCTATGCTTTCGCCCTCCGCCAAGGTAACCGTTGCGGACATGTCGGAATTAGTAGCAAAGCCCGCAAATTTACCGTTAGCGTCTATGGCTAAATATATTTCAAGCCTGCAATTTTCCCCCAAGGCAAGCCTTGCAGCCGTTGCCGTGTCGCTTCCCGCCAACAGTGTCATAAGCGTTTCGCCGTCTGCCGTAAGCTTTATTTTTAAGCCGTCCGAGGTGTCGATATAGCTTTTAAAGCCCGCCATAACGGCTATGCTTACAATTCCTTCCAGCCCGAGCTCGCCGTAAATATCTTCTTCTGCAAAGCCGTTCATACCGCCTATGCCGCCTATAATGTCACCGATGGTTGTAAACGGTATTTTATACTTGAACGAAGAGCTGTCCTCCGCACCGTCCGCAACTGTTTTTATGCTTGCGCCGACATAGACGTTCGAATCGTCGGTGTAAAGCTCTGCGTCCGCATTTAAGCTGTTCAATTGCTTTAAGCTGCTTTTAAGCTTGAAGCTTACACTGCCCGCGGAGCTTGCGCTTATGCCGTTTGCTTCGTTCTGCTTTAATGCTAATTTAAATTCCGCTTTTGCGTCCGCATTCAGCTCGAATTGCTCTCCAAGCGTCCCGCCGCCGTAGCTTGCGCCGAGCTTTGCGTTTGCTTTCAGCTCGTAGCCGAGCGCGTCCTTGCCCTCTTCGGGGGTAAAAAGCTTATCCTCGTCAACAGCTTTCACCGCATTTATCATTTCAAGCGCGGTCGCTTCCTTGTAATTGCCCTTTATAACGCCCTCATCGCCGCTTCCGCAGGCGGAAAATGCCACTGCGCCCACAGCCAGCGTCAGCGCGCAAAGCAAGGTCGCAACCGTTTTAAATCTTTTCATAGTACCCTCCTTAAAAATTTAGCTTATATACATTTTATGTCGTTTAATTAATTTAGTCAATAGTATGCAGACAATTAAATTTAAATTGCTATTGAACATTTAAAATTGCTGTGTTAAAATAAACCAAAAGTGCAAATAATCATTAATTGAACCGATAAGGAGAAAAATATGTCGCATAACGTTATTGCCGAAGGCAAAAGATGCTTAAACTGTAAAAAGCCGTTGTGCAGGACGGGCTGTCCCGTTAATACGCCTATACCGCAAATGATTTCTATGTTTTTAAACGGACAAATCAAGGAGGCGGGCAAAATGGTTTTTGAAAACAACCCGCTTTCCGTGGTCTGCTCGATTGTCTGCAATCACGGCAACCAATGTCAGGGTCACTGCGTGCGCGGCATTAAGGGCGAGCCCGTGGAGGTCAGCTCTATCGAAAATTTTGTATCCTCTGCCTACCTTGACAGCCTTGCGCTTGACAGGGCGGAGCCGAACGGCATAAAGGTAGCCGTAGTCGGCGCGGGTCCCGCGGGCATAACAATAGCCATAAAAATGGCTCAGCTCGGCTACGACGTAACCATTTTCGAATCCAAATTAAAAATCGGCGGGGTGCTTAGGTACGGCATTCCCGAATTTCGTCTGCCTAAATCGATAATAGACAAGTACGAGCGGCTTTTGCTTCAATTAGGCGTAAAAATCAAATACAACGTCACAATCGGCAAGGCGTTCGGCGTGGAGGAGCTGTTCCGCGACGGCTTCAAGGCAATTTCCATAGGCACGGGCGTTACGTGGCCCATTGCCCTCAATATCAAGGGTGAAACGCTCGGTCACGTCCACTACGGCGTGCACTTTTTAGAGCGGCCGGACAGCTTCCACCTCGGCAACAGCTTAATAGTAATCGGCGCGGGCAACGTTGCTATGGACGTGGCGAGGACTGCGCTTCGCCGCGGCGTAAAGGACGTGAAAATTGTTGTCCGCAGCGACCGTTACACGGCAAGCGAGGAGGAAAAGGAGTATGCGGAAATAGAGGGCGCGCAGTTTATTTTCAACAAGGCGCCCGTGGAAATTACGGACAGCGGCGTTATGTTTGCAGATACCGTGTGCGACGAAAATCATCGGGTCGTTTCCGTTTCGGATAAGCCGCAGCTTATGCGCGCGGACAGCGTAATGATTTGCGTATCTCAAAAGCCTTCCAACCTTATACTTACGCAGACGGAGGGGCTTGAAGTGAACGGGCACGGGCTTGCCAAAATAAGCGCCAACGGAGAAACCACCCGTGCAGGACTGTTTGCCTCCGGCGACGTGGTCCGCGGCGCAAAAACGGTTGTAGAGGCAGTCGAAACCTCCAAGCGCGTAGCCGCGGCAATGCACGAATATCTGCAATCCCTTCCCAAAGAGTAAATAATCAAAAGCGTGGGCGCAACATTAGTTGCGCCCACGCTTAATTTTATATTTATTTTCCTGCAAGCTTAAGCGCTTTTTTTACGGCTTTCTTACTTATGTCAAGCGTTTTGCATTGTTCTGCAAATTCGTCATAATCAGCCGTCGGCTGCGACAGAATAACCTCGGCAAGGTCCAAAATAGCCGGCTTTTTAAGCGCAAGCGTGTTTTTCGACATCTCGTTCAGCTTATCGGGGTTTTCGCACAAATCGGCAATATGCCTTTTTAGTTCCTTTGAATTTTTAAAGGACAGCAGCACGCCCTTCTTTTTAAGATAAACTATATTGTGCTTTTCCTGCGCGGGCACATGCTCGGTAACAAGCATAGGCACGCCTTTGTTTATAATTTCGGTTGCGCCCGTACCGCCGCACTTGCAAATTGCCAAATCCACGGCAGACAAATACAGCGGAACGTCGTCTGTAAACCCTACGTTAAGAATTTTTACCCCGCCGAGAGCCCCGCCGTGCGCATTGCCGCGCGCCTTTTTACTGCGTAAAAGCCTGTCTATCTTTTTAAAGCCCTTTTTATCCTTGCCGTTAATGGCAATTATCTGTGCATTTTTGTCCTTTAAGGCGCGTAACAGCTCCTTGAAAATTTTAAATCCGCCGCTCCACAGCCCGCCGCCGAACATAACAAGCACGGTGAACACGTCTGCATCAAGTCCCAGCTGCCTGCGCGCCTCGGCTTTGTCCACCATGTCAAGCGTGCGCGCGTTTACGGGCAGACCGAGCGGCAGAAGGCGCTCATACTGATAGCCTTCGGCTATAAACTCGTTTATAAAATCCTCGTTGGGAATGGCAAAATAATCAACGCCGATACCCGCCTCCCAGAACGGCGAATTTACATAGTCGAGGTTTGCCGCAATGCATTTGCATGGCAAATCGAGCATAAGCTTTAAATCCGTCAACGCGATAGAGCCGTAAAAATGCGTGCAGTAGATAACGTCGGGCTTAAAATCGAGTATATCCCTTAAAAGCCCGTCAAGCGTCGAGGCGACCGTATTCTGCGAAGGACAGCTGTACCTTTTTTCAGGGTCAGCCTTCATATATTTGTTGTAAAAATAATCGTACAAATGCGGCAATCTGCTTACCGCAAGACTGTATCCGCCGTCGGCAACCCATACGTTGAGCTTAGTGGAATAGCTTTTAAGCAAATCCACAACCTTAACCTCCGCGCCCTTGTCAAGCAAAACCTGCCTCATAGCGTTGGCGCACGCGTTGTGTCCGTTGCCCGCCGTAACCGTTAAAATAAGAACCTTTTTCATATAATATATCACGTTAATTTCAGTAGCTATAATTTTACATTTTATGTATATCTATGTCAAGCAATACTGATTTCATTGCACAAAAAACCAAAGCGCGCAGAATTGCCTTGACTTCGGCAATTCTGCGCGCTTTTTAATTTGCACCGCAATTTATCTTCTTATATCGTATTCCTGCTTCATAAGCTTCAATATAGATTCCTCGTCGTCGGTTATGTTAAAGTCGCCGTGCATGGTATGCTTTATTACGGACGCGGCAACCGCAAAGTTGACAATATCCTCCGCATTCATACCGCGCATAATCGCGTAAATCATACCGCTTGCAAACGCGTCCCCGCCGCCTACGCGGTCTAAAATATTAAAGCGGAAGGTGCGGCTTTCATAGGTTTCGCCCTCGTACCACATAAACGCTTTAAGGCTGTTTTCACTGCCGGAATGCACGTACCGCACATGCCTGCCTATTGCGCGTATGTTGGGATACCGTTTATTAATTTCGCGGAAAACTCTGTCCTGCTCCTTGTAGGTAGGGTTCATTGAAAGCCCGTCCTTTACGTCCCCGCCGTCCGCGGTCGGCAGATTGAAGGGCTCTACTCCAAACAGCACGTTTATATACGGCAGATATTTGGTAATGCAGTCGCGCGCCTCCTGCCAGCCCCACAGTGCAGAGCGGAAGTTGCAGTCAAAGCTGACGGTGATTTTCATCTCGTTGGCGGCTTTAAGCGCGTACATAACCAAATCGCGGCAGCCGTGCGACAGCGCGGGGGTAATGCCGCTTAAATGCAGCCAGTTATAGCCTTCAAGCGTCTTTTTAAAATCCACCGTGGAAAAATCGTACGCGGCAAAGGCGGAGTCCTTTCTGTCGTAGGTCACCTTGGACGAGCGCACGCCGAAGCCCTCCTCCAAAAAATATATGCCCATTCTGCCGTGCGGCGCGTAAATGCACGGCGAGCAGTGCACGTCGTTACTGCGCAGATACCTTATCGCCGCCTTGCCGATAGAGCTGTCGGGCACAACCGTGAAGTAAGAGGCGTCTATGCCCAGATTTGAAAGGGAGGCGGCAACGTTTGCCTCCGCCCCGCCGTAGGTTACCTTAAACTCGTCGGTTGTGCGTATTTTTTCGTAGTTGGGCGGCGAAAGCCTAAGCAAAAGCTCGCCCATGGTAATAAATTTAATATTTTGCGTATCGGTCATATTTTCCTCCCCAAAAACCAACGCCATAATTATATCACCTTAAAATTTAATAGTAAACACCCAAACCCAAAATTTCCGTTGCATTTTTGCCGCAGATTTGGTAAAATGGCTTTATGAAGCTTAAAGTAACCGTAAATTCGGTTGCAAACGACGTTGAATACGGCGGAGAACAGCTTTTGCACGTTGCAAAGGGCGAAGATAATTTCACTTTTGAATTATTATGATAAGTTACAACGGTATAATCGCATACGTTGAAAGCCTTGCGCATACATCGCACGACTGCCCGTGGGAGGGCGATTTTTATTCGCGGGTTTTAAGGCGCAGCGATAATAAAAAGTGGTTCGGGCTGATAATAAAAGCGCCGAAAAGCTTTTTTTGAGGTACGGCGTCAAGGCGCAGGACGGGGAAACCGTGCTCAATTTAAAATGTCCGCCCGATTTGCAGTTGTTTTTGCGGGAAAAGTACCCCGAATGGGTGTTGCCTTCATATCATATGAGCAAAACGCACTGGATTTCGGTAGTAATTGCGTCGGATATGCCGGAAGATGAGATTAAACAGTTGATAAAGTTGAGTTATGAAATAACGGAAAGCGGAAAACGCGCTAAAAACGGTTAAACGGAAAAACCGCACGCAGGAGGACGAATGAAAATAGCATTAAGCACAAGCGGAATGACGAACGGCGATTTGGATTTATCGGCATTTGAAAAATTAGGAGAGGTGAAATACTTCGGCGAGCTTCCCCGCGACGAAATTCTCGCGCTCGCCTCCGATTGCGACGCGTTACTCGTCAACAAGGTAATCGTGGACGAGCAGCTGCTTTCCGCCTGCCCCAAGCTTAAATACGTCGGCACGTTTGCCACAGGCTATAACGTTGTGGATTTGGCGGCGTGCAAAAAGCACGGCATAACCGTTTGCAATGTGCCCGACTATTCCACAAACGCGGTAAGCCAGCACGTTTTTGCACTGCTTTTGAATTATTACGGAAAAATAAGCGAATACACCGCCTCGGTATACAGGGGGGAATGGATAAAGAGCAAGTCGTTCAGCTATTCGCCCTATCCCACGCACGAGCTCAGCGGAAAAAAATTCGGAATATACGGCTACGGCAACATCGGCAAAAAAACCGCAAAAATAGCCGAAGCGTTCAGTGCGGAGGTCAAAATCTGCACCCGCACCGTCCCGCAAAACTGCCCGTACGAGGTTATCGGGCTTGAAGAGCTGCTTAAAACCTGCGATATAGTTTCTTTGCATTGCCCGCTTACCGAGGTAACCGCAAAAATGATAAACGCGCAAACGCTCGCGCTTATGAAGAAGAGCGCAGTGCTGATAAACACCGCGCGCGGCGGGCTTGTGGACGAGGCGGCGCTTGCCAAGGCCTTGAACGAGGGTAAAATCGCGTGCGCGTGCCTCGATACCGTTGACGGCGAGCCTATGTCCGCCGACAACCCCTTACGGCTTGCAAAAAACTGCTACATAACCCCGCATATGGCGTGGGTTGCGCTTGAAACGCGCGAGCGGCTTGTAGCCATAGCCGCCGCAAATTTAAAGGCGTTTATGGACGGAAGGCCGCAAAACGTAGTCGGCTGAGCTAAAACAAATAAACGCGCCCCGCGGACTTGCCGTCCGCGGGGCGCGTATTTTTTAAACCGAATTCAATTAACCGTTCCACAAATTGCTTTGGAAGCTTTCCAGCGTGTAGCTGATTGTGCCGAGGTTGTAGGAAATAGGCTGTGAAAGTTTAAGCATTGTCGCTCTGCCCGTGTTGTTGCGCTTGTCGTTTATTGCGGCAAACCAATAGGTCTGCGAGCCGCCCGGCTGCGCGCTGTTATAATGCAGGCTTGCCGCAACGGTCTGCAAGCCGTTTTCGGCAGGAATATAAAGCCCCTTTTCGCCAAGCCTTGCTTCAAGCCGACTTTTCAGCTGTGTGTTCTGCTCTTCATTGCTTAAAAGCGCCGCGGTACTGCCCGCAAAATTGAAATTTTCCACCGTGCCGCTTTTGGGTATATACAGACTTACCGCCTGCGCAAGCTTGCTGCCTACCGACAGATTTTGCGCGCGCGCCAAAATGTCTAAACAGTTTAAATCGAAAAGCGAATTTTTTGCTTTTGCAAGTGAAACTTCCGCAGTCTTTGTTTGTTCGTCTCGCGCAAGCTTGTCGGTTGTAACAGTCGTCACCGCCGAACCGCTGTAACTGTAAAAGCTTTCGTAAACCCTGTCGTATTTTTTATACGCCGCACCGTCTTTCAGCTCCGAGGGCTGTAACATATTCGGCGAAACGCTTTTTACAGTCTGTTTGGAGTAGAGGGGGCGCAGATAGTCCTTGACGGCAAGGAAGCGGCATTCGGTCACTATCTTGTCGCCCGTAAAGGTTTCGGTCTGCTCCTCGTGCTTCTTCGTCGCATTCAAGGTGTAGGTTACAGAGGATATGTCAAGCGTGGTTTTGTAGCAGTAAGCGATAATTTCGCCCGCCTCTGCATAAGCGGCCTTGTATTCCTCGGGATAGCCGTATGCCGACGCGTCGAATTTTTCCGCGTAAAATTCCGTTGTATAGGTGCTGTTTTCGCCGTAGGCAACCGAATAGTACTTATTGCGGTATTTTTCTTCGAGGGGGGTGTGGGTCACGGCGTAAGTAATTTTTTCCGCGCCCGTTCTGCCGTCCTCTTCAAAATTTTCGTTGCCCTTTATAATAGTCGGCTGAAACCCGCCGAAGCCCGTTCCCGAATACCAGTTAGAGCTTAAAACCGCACGGCTTACGGTGTTGGATTTACAGCCTGCCGCACCCACAACGCATACTGCGGCAAGCGCGGCGGCAATTATATAAAAAGGTTTTTTCATAAACGTTCCTTAAAAATTTATATGTGGTATTATATCATAACAAATTTGAATTGTAAAAACTTTTATGCCACAAAATCCTTAAAATTTAAATAAGCTTGTGGTATAATGCAATTATGATAAAGGCAGTAAGCTGCGCGGCGCTTTCAACCGCGCTCGAAAAACTGAAAAATATCGTCAAGGCCAACGAGGAAAAGCAAAAAAGAACGGTCATTTTTTGCGAGGACAGGCTTTCGCTCGCCGCCGAGCGCACTGTTTGCTCGGCAGTAGGCGGCACCTTTTTAACCTCGGTTTACACCTTTGCGCGCTTCCTTTCTTCCGAGGCAGGCAAGCCGCAAAACGTTTTAAGCGCGCAGGGCTCCGCAATGGCGGTACGCAGAATTATAGAAGAGCGTAAGGCGGAATTAAAGCTGTTCAAAAAGCTTTCCGCGGCAGGTGCGGCGCAGTCGGTTTACGATACAATCGCCCTGCTGTATTCCTCGCGCGTTTCGGCGGAGGACGTAAAGCGCGCCTCGCAAAGCGGCGGACTGCTCGGCGGCAAGCTGCACGATTTGGCTATAATCTACGCCGCCTACGAGGAGTATTTGAAGCAGAGCGGCTTTATAGACAGAAACAGCTATTTAAAACAGCTTGCGCCCGTAATCGAAAGCAGCGCAAAAATCCGCGGCAGCACTGTGGTGTTCCTCGGCTTTCAGGCTTTCACAAGCACCGTTACGGAATGCGCCTGCGCCGCGTTTACGTCGGCAGAGGGCGTTTGGGGCGTATTTATAGGCGGAGCCGAGGACATTTACGTCAACGAGGCGCTTGCCGCCTTTTGCGGCGCGGCAAAGGACTTCGGCGGGGCGGATACCGAGCAAATTATCGGCGAGCGCAATGCCGAGGCAGAGGCGTTAAGGCGCGGGCTTTTCGACCCCGAAAGCTTTTACCGTCCCTCGGTTTTAAGCGAAAGAGTGCATTTATACGAGGCGCAGGACGCCGAGGAGGAGCTTGAATTCGTAGCCGCAAGCATAAAAAAGCACGTTTTGGACGGAAACGAGCGCTATGCCAAAATTTCGGTAATGCTGCCCGATATGGACGTGTCCGAGCGGCTGCTTGCGCGCACCTTCAAGCGCTACCGCATACCCTATTACGCAGACAGACAGCTGCCGCTTTGCGAGCACCCGCTGTGCGCGTTCATAATCGATTATATTCTCTGCCACACCTCGGGCTGTCGCCCTTGCGACGTGGACGGGGCTGTCGCCTCGCCGTTTTTTACCGCGGACAGGTCGGACAAGGACGTTTTCCGTAACTATGCGTTAAGGCTTGCCTCCTTCCGCGGCGGCGTTAAGCGCGCGCCCAAGCAAGAGGTCTGCGCCGAGCTCGGCTTCGACTTCGAAGCGGTGGAAAGGATACGCGGCAGATTTCTCGAAGGTCTTTCCGTGCTTGCCTCAAACACAAATAAATCGGGCATATGCGGGGGTATACGCTCGCTTTTGGCGTATTTTAAGGCAGAGGAAAAGCTTTTGTCCCTTGCGGAGGACTTCCGCGACGAGCGCCCCGCGGCGGCGCAGTTCAACGCCCGCGCGTACGAGGCGGTTATGTGCGTGTTGGGAGAGGCGGAAACGCTTACCGACAAAAAAACGCCGGTAAAGGAGCTTGTAAAAATATTGAAAAGCGGCTTTGCCGCAATGAAAATATCCCTCATTCCGCCCAAGGCGGACGCGGTGTTCGTGGGCGATTTGGCGGCGACGGCAAACACCGGCTCCGACGTGGTTTTTGCGGTAAGGCTTACGGGCGACGTCCCCGAAGCAAGCTCCGACTGCGCACTGCTTACCGACAGAGAAATTGCCGCCTTGGAGGGGGTAAGTCTGAATATTTCCCCTAAAATCCGTCAGGTAAACGCGCGCAGAAGGGAAACGATAGCCCTGAATATCTGCGCTTTCAGAAAGCACCTTTACTTAACCTATCCCGTTTCGTCGGATGGCGAGGAGCGCGGCAAAAGCGAAATTATCCTTTACGCGCAAAAGCTTTTTGCCGCAGATGGCGGAAATTTGTGCCCCGCTGAGATAAGAAAGTACGAAAAAGCCGCCGCATACGCGCCCTATTATTGCAGCGAGCTTTTGCCCGCGGTCAGGTATCTGCAAAGGTCCTCCTCGGGGGCGGAGGCGGATTCGGTTTACGAGGTGCTTTGCCGCCGCGGCTTTGCAAAAATAGCGGACGCCGCGCTTGAAAATACTGTAAAACACGGCATATCACGGGGTCAAAAGCTTTATTTAAGCTACGGCAGTATTTCGCCCACCGCTTTAGAAACGTATTTTTTATGCCCCTATCTCAGCTTTATAAGGCAAGGGCTAAGGGTTCGCGAGCGCGAGGAGGGCGTTGTCCGCGCCGTGGATACGGGTAATTTTATCCATTCGGTTTTGCAGGATTTGGCGCCGGAGGTCAACGACGTTTCAACGGAAATACAGCTTGAAGAACGCGCCCGCGCCCTTGCGGAGGAAAAGCTTAAAAAACCGCCATATTCCTCGCTTACCGATTCCAAAAGCGGTCGTTATACGGCAGACGGACTGATAGAGGAGGCGGTAAAAATTTCCCGCGGAATGTACGCCCAGCTTAAAAATTCGGCGTTCAGCGTGTCTGCCACGGAATGCGTGGGCGAGGTTATGCTTGACGGCGGCGTAAAAATTTACGGCAGAATAGACCGCGTCGACCAAAGCGGCGACATGGTAAGGGTTGTCGATTACAAGACGGGCAATATAGACGCCTCCGCCGCAAAGTACTATACGGGCGCAAAGCTTCAGCTTCCGCTGTATCTGCTTTCCGCGGCAGAGGGCAGGCGCGCGGTCGGGGCGTATTACTTTCCCGCGGCGATAGAATACAAGGATAAGCAAGACGGAATTTTCCGTCTGCAAGGCTTTATGGACGGCAGTGACGAGGTGGTTTCCGCTTCCGACAGTCTTGTTCAGCCCAAGGGCAAAAGCGCCTTTGTCGACGCATATCTGGGGGTCAAAAGGATAGATTCCGCCATGACGAGGGAGGATTTTGCCGCCTTTTTGGAATATTCCCGCATGGTTGCGGGCAAGGGCGCGGGCGAAATGCTTGCGGGCAACGTAACCCCGTCCCCCGCAGCCGATACCTGCAAATTCTGCAAGGCGGGCGGCAGCTGCGGCTTTGCCGTGGGTCGCGATGGGGCGGAAAGGAAGAGCGGCTCGGTCAGGTGTACGGAAATAGCCGCGCTTGTCAAAAGCGTAAAGGGGGAAGCCGATGAATAAGCTTACGGCAGAGCAGTCCGCCGCGGTAGAAAGCGGCGGAAAGGTAATAGTTTCCGCCTCGGCGGGGAGCGGAAAGACCTTTGTTATGATAGAAAAGCTTGTAAGGGCTATTGTCGGCGGCGCGGATTTGGACGAGATACTCGCCGTAACCTTTACAAAAAAAGCTGCGGCGCAAATGAAGGACAAGCTCCGTTCCGCGCTGGTTGCACGCATAGACGGCGCGGACGCGGAGGTAAAGGCAAGGCTGAAGGTACAGCTTTCCAAAATTTCCTCTGCGGATATTTCCACAATCCACTCCTTTTGCGCGCGGCTCATAAGGACGTATTTTTACGCCTTGGACGTGGACGCGGGCTTTGACATAATTTCCGCGGACGACGCCGTTGCAAGGGATTTGAAGTCCCGCGCAATGGACGCGCTTTTCGACAGACTGTACGAGGAGGACGACAACAGCTTTAAATTACTTTTAAGCTGTTTTGTAAAAAAGCGCAGCGACAGCTCGCTCCGCCGTTTAACGCTCGAAGCGTACAACGCCGTCCGCTCCTCGGCATATTACGAAATTCTGCTTGAAAATACGGGCAATTTATATTCGCAAAACGGCTTTAAGCTTGTCTGCGAGGAGTATAATAAAATACTTGCAAAGGGCTTTAACCGGCTTATATGTGCGGTGCAAGCCTTTAAAAGCAGCTTTTCCGCGGGCAAAAATGCGGAAGCCTACAATACCATTTTTGAAGAAATGCTTGCCTCGCTTACGGCATGCGCAAACGGCCCGCTTTTCGACGTCAGACCCCCGCTAACCGTAACAAAAAAGCCTGTTTCCCGTGCGGCGGACAGCGCGGAGGACAAGGCGGCAAGCGACTGCTTTAAGGCGTTCAGGGACGAGGTTGCAAAAAAATACAAATCGCTTTGCGCCGATTTGGAAAGCGAGGAGGCGGAATACAATTACTTTTTGCAGAGCGGCGGGGTTGCCGTTGCCTTTTCAAAGCTTTTATTGCAATTCGATAGGGAGTATGCCGAGGTTAAGCGGGACGAAAACAAGCTCGACTATAACGATTTGGAGCATTTAACCCTCAAACTGCTTGCGGACGAAGCTGTCGTAAACGAAATAAATTCGCTTTACAAATACATTTTTGTGGACGAATATCAGGACGTGAACCCCGTACAGGAGGAAATTATCTCCGCACTGCGCGGCGAGGTCTTTCTTGTCGGCGACGTAAAGCAGGCGATTTACGGCTTCCGCGGCAGTCGCTCGCAGTTCTTTTCCGATAAATTCAAGGGCTTTTCCCAAGGCGGCGGCAGTGCGCTAAGGCTTTCGAACAATTTCAGAAGCTCTGACGGCGTTCTGAATTTCGTCAACGCGCTGTTTTCGGACATAATGCAGCCGCAGTCGTGCGGTATAGACTACGCAAACGACGGAGTAATGCTTGCGGGCGGGGGCTATCCCGAGGGCTACGGCAATGCCCGCATACATATTTACGGCAAGGACGAAAAGGAGGAGCGGCGGCTTGAGGTTTATTCGGTCGCCGCGGACAACCGCCTTACAAGGCACTCCCGCGAGGGGCTTGCCGTGCTGGAAATTGTAGAAAGCGAGCTGAAAAAAGACCGCTACGATTTAAAGGAGAAAAAGTTCGTGCCCGTGCAGACGGGCGATATATGCATACTTACACGCAAAAACAAGGGCGCCTCTGCCGAGGGTATTGTGCGCGCCCTGCGCGACGAGGGCTATTCGGTTTCCGGCGAGCAGCAGCCGAATATCTGCGCTCTGCCGGAGGTAAAGCAGTTCCTCGATATTTTGTCGCTAATCGACAATGCCGAGCAGGATATTCCCCTTGTTTCCGCCTTGCTTTCGCCGTTGGGCGGGTTTTGCGAGGACGAGCTTGCCGAAATCCGCATAGCCTTAAAGGACAAAAAAGGGCTGTCCTTCCGCGAATGCTGCCGCGGCTATTGCGCGGTGATGCGTACGCCTATCGCGGAAAAGCTTAATGCTTTTTACAAGCGCCTCGAACGGCTTCGCTCGCTTTCGGAAATTGCGGATACGGGTGAAATTGCCGACGAGCTGCTTGAAAATTACGGCTTGGAGGCGGCGTACGGTCACGGCGGCGGCGCAAAGCTTAAAAACGTTTTAAAGCTTACAGACGAGGGCGCACAGCTTTCTCTGTCCGCATTTTTGGATAAAATCAAAACGGGCGGGTACGAGGTGTCCGCGCCGCTTTCGTCCGTTTCCGACAGTATAAAAATAATGACCATGCACGCGGCTAAGGGGCTGGAATTTCCCGTGGTCATAATTGCCGATATCTGCAAAACCTTCAAGGGCGCGGATTACAGCGAAATGCCGTTTGACGAGGCGTACGGCTTTGCACCCAAATATTACGACGCCCAAAATATGCTCACCCGCAAAACGGTGCTGCGCAGGCTTGTAGCCGCGCGCGCGGACGCGGAGGAGCTGAAAAACGAAATTAACTTGTTTTACGTTGCGTGCACGCGCGCAATGTGCAGCCTGCATATTCTTGCGGAGGAGGCAAAGCCCTTATCCGTCGGCGGCGCGGCAGACGCCCGCTGTTATGCGGATATGTTCGATATAGGCAAATTTTTCCCCGCGCCGCTTTCGCCGCACGCTGAATTTTCCGCCGCCGCAAGCAAAACGACGCTTTTATACCGTCCCGACGAAAGGCTGGTAAAGAGGATAGAGGAACGCTTTTCCGCGCCGTACGGGCACGCGGGCAGTATAGATTTGCCCGTTAAAAGCTCGGCTTCGGCAATACTCAAAATGCGCGACCTCGAGCCGTATTACGCTGAAAATAGGCTTTTCGGCGGCGAGGGCGAAACGGGCACGGCGCGCGGCACCGCTTACCACAGATTTTTGGAGCTGTGCGACTTTTCCTTAAAATCCGTTGATAAAATCGTGGAGGAAATAGAAGGCTTTGCCGTCAGCGGCAGACTTACCGACGAACAGCGCGACCTTCTTGACGCGGCGGAGCTTTCGGAAATTCTTCAAATGCCCGTGTTTGCGGATTTGGACGGGGCAAAGCTGTTCCGCGAGCAGGAATTTTTGTGCCGTCTGCCCGCAAACGAAATTCTTCCCGACGTCGTTGCGGAGGACGGGGTGCTTGTGCAGGGCGCAATCGACTTGCTTGCGGACCTTGGCGGCGCGGTTAAAATTATCGACTATAAATATTCGCACAAGTCCGACGAACAGCTTATAAAAACCTATAGGCCTCAGCTGGATTTGTACAAAAAGGCGGTCGCCGTAATTACGGGCGCCGCGCCCGAACAAATAAGCTGTACCATTGTAAACATTTTTGCGCGCAGACAGATAGATTTATAGGTCAAAAACAGTGTTAATTCGACAATATCCGCGGTCGTTTTTAATTTTTTACGGCTATAATTAATGCGTGATGTTTTCGGATTTGATTGATAAATTATACAATTTTATAGACGGTATTCCCTTTGACGGGCTTGTTTGGTACGTATGGGGCTCGTATACGGCGATTTTTGTGTCGGTTTTTGTGCTTACGCTTGCCTCCCGCAGGTTTAAGGCGGTATCAAAACGCCCGTTTTTGTGCTTAACCAACGCATATGCGGGGGTTAATCTTGCCTTATATCTTTCCGAGTGCGGGCTTGCGCAGTCGGTAATGATTACCGCGCTGTTCTGGACGGCGGGCTATATTCTGTTTGGCTTGCTTTGCGCCGTGTCAAAACAGCCCAAGCCCGAAAAGCGCGAGGCTGCCGCAGGCGGAACGGTGGTAACGGGCTTGCCCGTGCAAATTCAGGCGGCTCCGCCCAAGCCGGTAAAGCAGGACATTCCCGCGGCAAAAAACAACGTCAGATTAGAGCACGCGGCCTCGGTTACGGAAAAGCTGCTTTCCAAAAGCCTCGGCAAAACCGACCGTCAAGAGCTGGAAAAGCTTAAAAATACGCTTGCGGTGCTCAGGATAAAGGGCACGCTTTCACCCGCGGAATCGGAAATTTTAAACGAAAATTTTAACACTCTTTTAAAGCTTATGGCAAAATACAACGTATGATTTTTAATAAAAAGCATACAAAAAAACGCTTAAAAACGCAAAAACAGACGTCCGTTTTTTGCATAAATACACCCGAATTATCCATATTTAAACCGCCCCGCGTTCGCATGAACGCGGGGCGGTTTAAAACTTAAATGGATTTCAGATTTGTCTGTACGTATTCGCCCTGAGCCTCGGCGGAGGCAAGCACCTCGGCGGTAAGCGGCGTGCCCTTTTTTATTATTACCTTGCCGTCCTTAACCACGTCGGCTTTTATCCGCTTTACACGTTTTACGATAGCCACGTCGCCCGTCAGCACGCTGTCGGCGGGGTAAGTTTTTTTGCCTATCTTCGCTTTAAGCAGCTTGTTTTTGGAAAAGGTGTACTCCTCCAAAAAGCCGAGGTAGGCGCCGTTTTCGTCAAAGCCCGCGCAGCCCAGCCTTAGCGGCTTTGCGGCTTTTATCGCGCTTTCTCTGTCCTCGTAAATAATTTTATTGTTTTCTACGGAAACAATGCTGTTTATATCGACGACAAACTCGTTTTCGTCCTCGTCCGCGCAGATAAGGCATTCAAGTCTGCCCGCATTTGCGTTGACGGAAATAATATACCCCTTTTTGCACGCCGTGCTTTCAATCTTTTTTCCGTATAAGTCTGAAACCTTCATATTTTTCACCTCTGATAATTCTAAGAATAGAATATTTTTGCGCGCGCCGCCGTAACACGCTTTTTGCTTGATAAAAAGCTGTTATTTTGTCGATTTTATATTTTTTTGAATGTCGGCGCAAAAAAGTTTACATATGACTTGACAGGTGTAAACTTTAAGTGTAAACTGCATATAATATTTAAAAAACCGAACGGTACTGAATTTGAAGGATAAATACGACGTTATAATTGTCGGCGCGGGCGTGGCGGGGCTTAACTGCGCGCTGCACCTTCCGCGCGACAAGCAAATATTATTAATCTGCAAGGGTAATGCGGAAAAAAGCGACAGCTATCTTGCACAGGGCGGCATCTGTTGTATGCAGGGCGAGGACGATTTTGAAAGCTATTTTGCGGACACAATGCGCGCGGGGCATTCGAAAAACAATCCCGCCGCGGTGGAGTGCATGGTAAAATCCTCGCCGCAGATTATAGACGAGCTGCTCGCGCTTGGGGTAGAGTTCGCAACAAAGCCCGACGGCACGCTTGACGCCACGCGTGAGGGCGGACATTCCAAAAACCGCATCTGCTTCCATAAGGACTGCACGGGTAAGGAAATAACCTCGTGCCTTATGCGCCACGTTTCCGCATTGCCAAACGTGGAAATCCGCACCGATACTACCATGCTCGATATTATTTCCGACAATAACGAGTGCTTTGGAATTGTAGCCGCGGACAACGCAAGCGGAAAAATTTATAAGGCTTTTGCCGACTACACTGTTTTTGCGTGCGGAGGAATAGGCGGAATTTTTTCGCATTCCACAAACTTCCGTCTGCTTACGGGCGACGGCGTGGCAATCGCGCTTAAACGCGGCGTTGCGGTTGACAATATAAGCTATATACAAATTCACCCTACCACGCTGTACACGGCAAGGGAGGGAGAGCGGTGCTTTTTGATTTCGGAATCGGTGCGCGGCGAGGGGGCGGTTTTGCGGGATAAAAATTTCAACCGCTTCTGCGACGAATTACAGCCCCGCGACGTGGTAACCGCGGAAATTTTAAAGCAAATGAAAAAGGACGGCACAAGGCACGTTTGGCTGGATATGCGGCCGATTGACCCCGAGGAGGTGAAAACGCACTTCCCCTGCATTGTGGAGCAATGCAAAAAGGAGGGATACGACGTGTTTAAGGAGTGCATACCCGTAGTGCCCGCCCAGCATTATTTTATGGGCGGAATACGCAGCGGGCTTGACGGGCGCACCACCATGCAAAGGCTTTACGCCGTGGGCGAAACGTGCTGTAACGGCGTGCACGGGGCTAACAGGCTTGCTTCTAATTCACTTTTGGAAAGCTTGCTTTTTGCAAAGCGCGCGGCGCAGGATATAGCGGAAAATTATTCGGCTTTTAAGCAATTGCATGCCGAATATGCCGCGGATAAGCTTGTTTTAAGCGATTATTCCGACCCGAAGGCGCTGCTTAAGGAATATAAAAATTTACTGCTTGCCGCGATTGCGGAGGGCAAAGGAGAGTTGAAATGAACCTGAATGCCGACAAATATATAAGGCTTGCGCTCGAAGAGGACATAACAAGCGGCGATATCAGCACCGACGCTGTAATTACGGAATACAAAAAGGGCGCGGTTTCGCTTATCTGCAAGCAGAGCGGCGTTATCTGCGGGCTTTCCGTTTTCGAGCGCGTTTTTAAAATTTTGGACGAAAAGGTCGAGGTTGAATTTTTTGCCAAGGACGGCGATAGGGTTGAAAAAGGTCAGCATATTGCCGAGGTAACGGGCGATATACGCGCGCTGCTGTCCGGCGAGAGAACGGCGTTGAACTTTTTGCAGAGAATGAGCGGGATAGCCACCTATACGGCGGAGGTTGCCGCGCTTTTGAAGGGCAGTAAGACCAAGCTTTTAGATACCCGCAAGACGACCCCGAATATGCGCATTTTCGAAAAGTATGCGGTGAAGTGCGGTGGGGGCAACAACCACCGCTATAACCTTTCGGACGGGGTTATGCTTAAAGACAACCACATAGGCGCGGCGGGCGGAATAAAGCAGGCGGTTGCCGCAGCGAAAGCGCATTGCTCGTTTGTGCACAAAATCGAGGTGGAGGTTGAAAGCCTTGAAATGTGCGCGGAGGCTGTGGAGGCGGGCGCGGATATAATTATGCTTGACAATATGTCCGTCGCGGATATGAAAAAGGCCGTTGCGCTTATCGATGGCCGCGCGCTTACCGAGTGCAGCGGCAACGTCACCCGCGAGAATATCAAAAATATTACGGACGCGGGCGTGGACTTTGTTTCGAGCGGGGCGCTGACCCATTCTGCGCCCATACTCGACTTGTCGCTTAAAAATTTACACCCCGTGGAGGAGAAATGAGGTCGGAAAGGCGCAGAGAAGAGATTTTAAGCCTTATCGGCAATACCGAAAACCCCATTCCCGCCAGCGTTTTAAAGGAGCGGTTTAATGTTTCGCGTCAGGTTATCGTACAGGATATAGCCATTTTACGCGCAAACGGATACGATATTACTTCCACTAACCGCGGTTACGTTTTAGGGCGAACCGCAAGGGCGCTGCGCGTTTTTAAGTGCAGACATTCCTTTGACGAAATTGTGGACGAGGGTATGCTGATTATCGAAGCGGGCGGAAGGATAGAGGATATTTTTGTGAACCACCGCGTTTACGGCAGAATTTCCGCGCGGCTGGACTTGCAGAACCGTATGCACGTTGAAGAGCTGTACCGCTCGCTCGTTTCGGGCGCGAGCAAGCCGCTTATGAGCGTGACGGACGGCTATCATTATCACACCGTTTCGGCGGAAAGCGAGGAAATGCTTGACGAAATCGGTAAAATTCTGCGCGAAAATAAATTTTTGATAGAAATTTAAAGGTTTTTATAATGTATAAAAAAGCGGCGGGCGCAGAGAGCTATGCGTGGCAACAGCTTGTTTTATTGCCTTGTTACGGTATATTGATTGTACGGTAAACAGTAATTTATAGGTGTAAGATGGAATATAAAGAATATGGTTCAAAGAATAAAGATATTATAATTTTATTGCATGGTGGTGGTCTTTCTTGGTGGAATTATATAGATGAAATAGGATTGCTTGAAGATGAATTTCACATAGTCATTCCTATACTAGATGGACATTCGAATAGCGATACAAATTTTACTTCTATTGAAAGTAATGCTTTAGAAATAATAAATTTTATAAATGATAATTATAATGGGAAAGTAAAACTAATTGGAGGGCTATCATTAGGAGGACAAATATTGTTAGAAATACTATCTAAAAATCCTAATATATGTGAATATGCTATTGTTGAAAGTGCTTTGACAATTCCTATGAAATTTACTTATAAAATGATAGAGCCAACATTTAATTTATTATATTGTTTAATAAGTAAAAAATGGTTTTCAAAACTACAGTTTAAAAGTTTAAAACTTAAAAACAGTTTGTTTGATATATATTATGAAGATACTTGTAAAATTACAAAAGATAATTTAATTGCTTTTATGAAGTCAAATTCTAGTTATGAAGTCAAAGATACTTTATCACATACTAGAGCAAAAGTTCTTGTATTAGTTGGAAGTAAAGAAAGACCTATTATGAAAAAATCGGCAACTAAAGTTGCTGATTTAATACCCAATAGTGAACTTGATGTATTACAAGGGTATTATCATGGGGATATTAGCATAAATCATGCAGATGATTATGTTGAGAGGGTAAAAAGATTAGTTCGTTAAATTTCAATTTATCTTACTTAGTAGATTAAAAAACACTCTCGGAACAACTCGTCCGAGAGTGTTTTCTCATCGTTTAAAAGAGCAACTCTTAAAAATTTAGTTTTTTAATTCGCTTGGTCGAAATGACTTGAAGCTGTTTCTTCGGCGGTTTGCCGTTTTTTGCGCTTAGTCCAGCTGATAAAGCCGTAAATATCGTTTATTAAAAATACCGAAAAGCATACGACCATAGGGATATAGTTAAGCGACCGCGCGCACGCAAACGACCAAAGCGCGATAAGCACAATATCGTTTATAGTGAACGCCGCGGCGTAGGCGGGCACGCGCAGAACCATAAGGAACAGCGCGACAAAGCTTGTGCCCACGGAAATTGTGCTGACTATTAAATTTTCGGTATTAAAGGCGCGCAGAATAAAATAGAAGGCTGTTGTTACCGCCGCGGCGCAAACACACAAAACCGCGACATATTCGGGGGTTAATTTGCCAACCTTAACCTCGCCGCCCTTTTTTGAGGGGTTTTTTAGCCAGCTGATAAGCGAGGCGGTGCAGACGGGTATCTGCATACACAGATAAATTATCATCTCGCCGTAGTAGCCGAAGGAGAAGGATACGAATGCGTACACGCCCGAAAAGCACAGCATAAGCATAAGCCCGAACACGTCGCCCTTTGCCGAAAAAATCAATGCGGAAACGCCGGCAAGCGAGGTTGCAAGCGTTGCGTAGTCGGTATTTTTCACCGAAAAAAATGAGGCGATAACCGCCGCAAGCGAAAATATCCACAGCGCCCACTCGAATTTGGTTAGAGATTTGAACGGGTTGCGCAACCGTATTTTATGCTGTTTTTTATCGCGCGGGAATTTTTCCTTCATACCTTGAAATTATATTTATTAAAAGGCGCCGAAGTCAAGCGAAAAGCCGCTGTCTGCGGGCTTAGCAAAATAAAAAATTTTAAAATTCCGTATTTTACCAACAAAACAGACTTTTGAACGATTGTATATAGCGAGAGGCAAATTTGCAACAGTATCGGAGAATTCTATGACCCTTGATAAGCTCATGAAAAAGCTTTCGGACGGCGACGAGGCGGCGTTCGGACAGATTTACGCGCAGACGCGCAAGACGGTGTACTATATAGCGCTGTCTGTCGTGAAGGAGCGCGCCCTTGCCGAGGACGTTATGCAGAACGTTTATTTAAGCGTGCTTAAAAGCTGCGCGAAGGGTAGGACGACGCGCAAATGAAGCCGCGGCTTGCAGCAATGCAAGCCGCGGCGTTTGCTTTAATTTAAAAAATTCTTTAAAAAAACTTGTTACTTTTTTGTTTAAGCGCGGTTGCAAAGTTTTATATTAATATTGTAAGTAAGTAAAATATCCAGTCGACTGGATATCCGCTTATGTGAGAAATTATTATGGCAAAGAAAAAAACACAGGAAAATAACAACGAAACCGTTGAAAATTCGGAAGATACGGTAAACGCCGTAAACGAAGCGGCTTCGGCGCAGACGGACGAGCTTGAAAAAGCAACCGCGCTTGCAGACGATTACAAGCGAAAATGGTATGCGGTTTCGGCAGAGTACGACAATTACCGCAAGCGCAATGCGGCGGCTGTTTCAAAAGCCTATGCCGACGGCGCCGCGGAAGCAATTTTGAAGCTTTTGCCCGTTGCGGATAACTTCGGCTATGCGCTTTCCTCTGCCTCGGACGAAAAAACAAGGTCCGGTATAGACAAGGTTATAAAGAGCTTTTTAAATATCCTGTCCTCGTTAGGTATCGAAGAAATAGAGGTAGAGGCGGGCGCCCCGTTCGACGAAAGCGTTATGGAAGCGGTTTTAAACTTCCCGTGCGGCGAGGGCGAAGCGTCCAACACCGTAAAGCAGGTGCTTAAAAAGGGCTATAAGACAAAGGACGGCAAGGTGATACGCTACGTGCAGGTTGCCGTGACCGTTGAACAATAAATAAAAAACAAAGTGCGTTATTTGCGCAAAACAGGAGATATAAAAAATGGGAAAAGTAATAGGAATAGATTTGGGAACCACAAACTCGTGCGTGGCCGTTATGGAAGGCGGCGAGCCGGTTGTTATTGCAAACAGCGAGGGTAACAGAACAACTCCCTCGGTCGTATCGTTCAAGGCGGACGGTAGCCGTATAGTAGGTCAGGCGGCAAAAAGACTTGCGGTAGCCTCGCCCGATAAGACGGTTATATCCATAAAGCGCCATATGGGCGAAAGCTATAAGGTGAATATAGAGAAGGGCTATTCCCCGCAGGAAATTTCCGCAATGATTTTAACAAAATTAAAGGCGGACGCGGAAAGCTACCTCGGCACAAAGGTTACCGACGCGGTTATCACCTGCCCCGCATACTTCAACGACAGTCAGCGTCAGGCTACCAAGGACGCGGGCAAAATTGCGGGACTTAACGTACTGCGCATTATCAACGAGCCTACTGCTGCGGCGCTTTCCTACGGTCTTGACAAGCAGGAGGGCAGTCAGAAGGTTATGATTTACGACCTCGGCGGCGGTACCTTCGACGTTTCCATTCTGGAAATCGGCGACGGCGTGTTCGAGGTGCTTGCAACCAACGGCGACACGCACCTCGGCGGCGACGACTTCGACAACAAGATAATCGACTACCTTGTGGAAACGTTTAAAAGGGACACGGGCGTAGACCTTTCCAAGGACAAAATGGCAATGCAGCGCCTTAAAGAGGCGGCGGAAAAGGCGAAAATAGAGCTTTCCGGCATGAGCACCACAAACGTAAACCTTCCGTTTATCACCGTTTCTGACGGTGCGCCCCAGCACCTCGATATAGACCTTTCCAAGCAGAAATTCGACAGCCTGACTGCCGATTTGGTTGAAAGAACGGTAGAGCCCATGCGCAAGGCAATGCAGGACGCGGGACTTTCTTACAGCGATATATCCAAGGTAATAATGGTAGGCGGCTCTACGCGTATTCCCGCCGTATTCGATAAGGTAAAGCAGATTACCGGCAAGGAGCCGTTCAAGGGCATTAACCCCGACGAATGCGTTGCAATCGGCGCGGCTATTCAGGGCGGAGTGCTTTCGGGCGAGGTTAAGGACGTGCTTCTGCTTGACGTTATGCCTTTGACCTTGGGTATAGAAACCCTCGGCGGAGTATCCACGCCGCTGATTGAGAGAAATACGACCATTCCCGTAAAGAAAAGTCAGGTGTTCTCTACTGCGGCCGATAACCAGCCCGGCGTTGAAATAAACGTATTGCAGGGCGAAAGAAAGTTTGCCCGCGACAATAAGTCCTTAGGCAAGTTTATGCTGACGGATATTCCCCCCGCACCCCGCGGAGTGCCCCAGATTGAGGTTACCTTCGACGTGGACGCAAACGGTATTGTAAACGTAACGGCAAAGGATTTGGGCACGGGCAAGAGCACGAATATCACAATCACCGCTTCTACAAACCTTTCCGAGGACGACATAGACAAGGCCGTAAAGGACGCGGAAAAGTATGCGGAGGAGGACAAGAAGCGCAAGGAAGCGGTTGATAACAGAAACACGCTTGAAAGCATGATTGACGGGCTTGAAAAGACCTTGAAGGATGCGGGCGAAAAGCTTTCCGCAGACGATAAAAAGCTTGTGGAGGACGCTGTTGCAAAGGCTAAGACAGAGCTTGAATCGGGCGACGACGCGCGCATTAAGGCGGCAATGGAAACGCTGACAAACGACGTGCAGCCCGTTATCGCAAAAATCTATCAGCAGGCGGGCGGACAGGGCAATCCCAACGGCGGAAACGGCGGAAACGGCGACGACACCGAATTCAGCCAGCACTGATAATTCACTTAAATTCAATCGCGGAGAGGGTGTTGAAAAATACACCCTCTTTAACGGTATTTAAAGCATATACAGGGTTCAATTATGCCAGATAAGAAAAATTATTATGATATTTTGGGCGTATCCAAGTCGGCTACTCAGGACGAAATAAAATCTGCTTACCGCAAGCTTGCAAAGCAGTATCACCCCGACTTTCACCCCAACGACGCGGCGGCGGCGGAGAAATTCAAGGAAATTAACGAGGCGAACGAAACGCTTTCCGACGAGAACAAGCGCAAGCAGTACGACTTCGAGCTCGAACACCCCAATATGGGCGGAGGCAACCCCTTCGGCGGCTTTTCGGGCGGGTTCGGCGGCGGCTTCGAGGATATACTCAGCTCGGTGTTCGGCGGAGGCTTCGGCGGGTTTGGCGGCGGCGGACAGACCTCGGCGCGCGGCGCGGATATTCAGCAGACCGTAAGCCTTTCCTTTCTGGACGCGATAAAGGGCTGTACAAAGACGATACGGTATACACGCAACGAAAGCTGTCCGTCCTGTAAGGGCACGGGCGCGAAGGGCGGCACGGCCTTTCAGAAGTGCGCGCGCTGCGGCGGTAACGGCAGGGTTAAATTTCAGCAGGATACCATTTTCGGCAGGACGATACAGGTGGGCGCTTGTCCCGACTGCGGCGGCACGGGCAAAAAGATTACCGAGCGCTGTCCCGACTGCAAGGGAAAGGGCTATCAGCGCGCAGAAACGGTCGTAACCCTAAATATTCCCGCGGGCGTTGACAGCGACAGCAGCTTAAGAAAGCGCGGCTACGGTCAGGCTTCGGGCAACGGCGGAGAAAGCGGGGATTTGTACGTTTATTTCCGCATAGAGCCGCACAAAATGCTGCGCCGCAACGACAGAGATTTGTACGTGACCGTGCCGATTTCCTACAAAACGGCGGTTATGGGCGGTAAAATTTTAGTGCCCGCGGTTGACGATATGCTGGAATTGAATATTCCCGAAGGAACTGCGTCGGGTACAAGATTTACTATGCGCGGCAAGGGCGTTAAAACGGTAAACGGTACGGGCAACCTTATTGTTACCGTTGAAATAGATATTCCCGCTAAGCTCTCGCGCGAGCAGGCGAAAGTGCTTACCGAGTATGAGGACGGCGTAACGCTTAAATCGTGCGCAAAAATGCAGAGGTTTGCGAACGACGTTTCCGCAATATACGGCAAAAGGGTTGAAAAGCAGTAAATTTTTCGATTTAATTAAATCGCCCCGCGCGGCGTTGCGCGCGGGGCGATTATTTTTATCCGGCAAAATTATGTTAAAATTTAAAATTGTGGATAACGTATTTTTAAATTTGTGCGAAAAAGCGCCAAAAAAGTCGAATTTTCTTGCATTATTGCCTTGATGTTAATAAAATGTGGAAAACTATTTTCATTTACGGTTTTTTAAAAGTTGTACACGGTAAAATTGTGGAAAACTTTTTGTGGATAACCTTATAAAAATTACATAAAAAAACGTTTTTGAGCCGAGTTATCCACATTTATGCACTTTTATACATTATATAAATATTGCGCCGTGCTGGGGAATATGAAAGAAATTTCCTTTATACTGAAAGGAAATTTCTTAAAAAGTAAAAACGTGCGCCGTGCGTTTGAAATTTTCGCACACATTTCACATAAGCGTGCTAATATTCGGGGCGTTAAGGTTGACAATAAAATTTATATCGGTTATTGTATTAAAAATATACATATACGTTTAAGGATTTTGCAATGAGGATACAGCTTTCCGACCATTTTACCTATAAAAAACTGTTTATGTTCGTATTGCCGTCGATAGTTATGATGGTGTTCACAAGCGTGTACAGCGTTGTGGACGGACTTTTTGTTGCAAATTTTGCGGGTGAAAAGGCGGTAACTGCAATCAATCTGATTTTTCCGCTTATTATGGTGCTTGGCTCTATCGGCTTTATGCTCGGCGCGGGCGGCAGCGCGCTTGTCGCAAAAACCTTGGGCGAGGGCGATAAGGACAAGGCGAATAAATATTTTTCTATGCTGGTATACGTAACGCTTGTAATCGGCGTGGTTATTGCCGTTGCGGGGCAGTTTGTTGTGCCTGCGGTTGCAAGGCTTTTGATGCTGGGAGAGGTGGACGAAACCGTTTACGGCTATTGCGTGCTGTACGGCAGAATTTTACTTGCAGGACAGCCCTTTTTTATTCTGCAAAACATCTTTCAAAGCTTTTTCGTTACTGCGGAAAAGCCGCGTCTGGGGCTTTTGGTTACCGCCTCTGCCGGAGTGTTGAATATAGTTCTGGACGCGGTGCTTGTGGCGGGCTGCGGACTTGGACTGCTGGGCGCGGCGGTTGCAACGCTTACAAGTCAGATTTTCGGCGGGGTATTCCCCATAATATATTTTGCTTTAAGGAACAACAGCCTTCTGCGCCTTACAGAAACCAAATTCTATCCCAAGGCGTTTTTAAGGGCGTGCACGAACGGCTCGTCCGAGTTTTTCTCGAATGTGTCCTCTGCCGTGGTTATAATGCTTTATAACTTTCAGATACAGAGAATTCTGGGAGAGGAAATGGGTAAATCCGGCGTTGCGGCTTACGGCTCTATCGGATATATCGCGATGATTTTCTTCTCGATATTTATGGGCTTTTCGGTGGGCAGCGCGCCGCTTATGGGCTATAATTACGGCGCGCAGAATAAGACGGAAATGCATAACCTCTTCAAAAAAAGCCTTATTATAATGGGGCTTGGCGGCTTGATTATGTTCGGGCTTTCGGAAGGGCTTGCATACCCGTTTATAAAAATGTTCGGCTACGAGCAAGCCGTTTTTGAAATGGCGTTGCGCGGGTTCAGAATTTACGCTTGCGTATTTTTGACTGCGGGCATAAGCATTTACGCCTCCGCGCTGTTCACTTCGCTTAATAACGGGCTTATTTCGGCGCTTATTTCGTTTTTGCGTTCGGTTGTGTTTCAGGTTGCGGCGGTCATGGTACTGCCGATATTCTGGCAGCTTGACGGCGTTTGGGCGGCGGGCTGTATTGCGGAAATTTTTTCAATAATTATATCAGTTGTCTGCATAATCTGCTTCCGCAAAAGGTACGGCTATGCGTAAACAGTGCTAAGCGCAAGGGGGGCGCATTATGAACTATAAAAAAATAGCCGAACGCCGACGCAGTGCGCTTGCTCGTTCCGCAGGCGGTAAAGCGGTAAAAATTCATACCGAGGGCAAGGGCATAGGCGTTGTGAAAACGCTTGCGGTCGGCTTTTTTATACTGCTGCAGCTTGCGCTTATGCTGTTGCTGTTCCTTGGCGTAACCACCTCGTTTATATGGTATCAGCTTTTGGCTATGGCGCTTAGCCTTATATGCTGTATACATGTGCTTTCAAGCGAAAAAACCGGTCAGACCAAAACGGTGTGGGTGCTGTTTTTAACGGTGTTTTTCTACTTCGGGTATATTTTTTACGTGCTTTCCAGCGAGTACATATTTTTCGGCAGAGCACGGCTGCGCTACGGAGAAATTTTTGCGCGCACGGCAGAATACACCCCCGAATATCCTCGGCTTAGCGTTCTTTCCGTGCAGACGGCGCGCGACTGCGAATACCTTAAAGCGGTCGGCGGGTTTGCCGCTTATACTAATTCCCCGCTGAAATATTTCCCTTCCGGCGCAAAGCTTTTCGACGATGTGCTAAAACAGCTTGAAGGCGCAAAAAAATTCATTTTTATCGAGTTTTTTATTATTTCCGACGGATTGCTGTTTGAGAAATTCTTTGAAATACTTTCAAAAAAAGCGGCGGACGGGGTGAAGGTTAGAATTATCTGCGACGGAATGGGCAGTCACGGCACGCTGTCGATGAAAAACCGGAAAAGACTGAAAAACGCGGGCATAGATTTGCGGTTTTTCAACAGAATAGCGCCTATGTTTACCTTTGCGCTGAATTTGCGCGACCACAGAAAAATTATTGTGATTGACGGTAAAACGGCGTATACAGGGGGGTGTAACCTCGCGGACGAGTACATAAACCGCAAGCTTATGCGCGGCTATTGGAAGGATACGGGGCTTAAAATCGAAGGCGGCGCGGTTAGCGCAATATCGCTTATATTTTTGCGGCAGTGGGAATTTATTACGCGCACGGCAGAGGACTATTCGCCGTACCTTTTGGAAAACGCTGCGGACGCGGCTGCGGGAGAGGGCGTTGTTGTGCCGTATGCGGACGGAAAGGATTATAACCACGGCATATGTAAGGGGGTATTCGAAAATATTATTGCGGGCGCGCAGAAGCGGCTGTATATAATGACGCCGTATTTCGTGCCCGACGAGGATACCGCAAACCTGCTTGCGCTTAAAGCGCGGTCGGGCGTGGACGTTAAAATTATTCTGCCAGACCTGCCGGACAAGGCGTACGTTTACCGAGTAACCATAGACAATGCCGAGAGGCTTTTATCAAGCGGGGTAAGGATTTTTAAAATGAGCGGAGCGTTTGTGCATGCAAAGCTTATGCTGTCCGAGGGCTGCGCTTACGTCGGCTCTGCCAACCTCGATTTGCGCAGCTATTACAACCAGTTTGAAAACGGTGTGTACTTCACCTCGCCGTCCGCAATGGAGGAGGCGCTGCAGGACTTTGAAAAGGCCCTTGAAATATCCACCGAAATCACTGCCGAAAACGCGGCGAGAAACAAGCTTTTTTCCCGCATAGCGGCGGGGGTATTGCGGATTTTTTCTCCGCTTATGTAAGAAGTTAAGCATAGAAAAAGCCCGCCGCAACGGCTTAATCGCCGTTGCGGCGGGCATATTTTTACAAAATTTAACTATAAAACCTTTGATAAAAATTCCTTTAATCTGTCGGTTTGCGGCTGCTCGAAAAGCTGCTTGGGCGCGCCCTCCTCGGTGATTATCCCGTCCGCCATAAACAGCACGCGGGAGGCAACCTCGCGCGCGAAGCCCATTTCGTGGGTGACGATAACCATTGTCATTCCCTCGTCGGCGACCTCTTTGATAAGCGCAAGCACCTCGCCGACCATTTCGGGGTCGAGCGCGGAGGTCGGCTCGTCAAAAAGCATAACCTTAGGGCTCATTGCCAGCGCCCTTATTATTGCAATGCGCTGGCGCTGTCCGCCGGAGAGGGTGGAGGGGTAAACGTCGGCCTTGTCCAAAAGCCCTATGCGCTCCAAAAGCCGTTTTGCGTTTTGCTCTGCCTCTGCCTTAATTTGCTTTTTCGTCTTTTCGACGGCAAGCAGGGGTGCTTTTTTATCCTTGCTTCTGAACAGGTTGCAAAGCCTTATAAAAAAGTTTTTGCGCTGTGCTTTGCGCAGGTCTTGCAAGCCGACGTGCACCGGCGCAAGCGTTATATTTTCAAGCACCTTCATATTATTGAAGAGGTTGAACTGCTGAAAGACCATTCCCATGCGGCGGCGCCGGATATTTATATCCACGTTTAAATCGCAAAGATTGCTTCCTTCGAAAAAGACGTATCCGTCGGTGGGGTCCTCCAACACGTTAAGGCACCGCAAAAACGTGCTTTTGCCGCTGCCCGAGGGGCCTATGACGGCAACCTTTTCGCCCTTGAAGATTTTTGTGCTTATATTGTCTAAAACCTTTAAGCCGTCGAAGGTTTTAGTGAGGTGCTGAACCTCTATAAGCGCTTCGGGGTCGTAAGGCTCTACTGGCGTTATTTGGGTTTTTATAAATTTCTGCCCCTTGACCTTGGACGCCTTGGGCGGTTTTTCGTTTTTAACGCTTTTCACTCTTTCTCAGCCTCCTTTCGATAAGCTTTATAACGAGGGTTAAAAGATACACTATTGCGAGATAGAATACCGCCGCAACAACCATGGGCGCGAAGTAGGTTGCAAGATTTTGCCCTGAGCCTATAATTTGCGCCGCGGCAGTTAAATCAACCATGCCTATCATGCTTACGATAGAGGTTTCCTTGATAAGCGCTATAAGCTCGTTGCCGATAGCGGGGATAACGTTCTTCATGCCCTGCGGAACGATTATCCTTACCATGGTAAAGCTGCTTGCAAGCCCTAACGCTCTGCCCGCTTCGTTCTGACCCTTGTCTACCGAAAGCAGTCCCGCGCGGATATTTTCGGAAACATATGCGCCGCTGTTTATGCCGAAGGAGAGAATTGCGGTCACCTCCATAGGAAAGCCGCGTATCGCAAATATTACGAACGCCATTATAAACAGCTGCAACGCCATAGGCGTGCCGCGTATGATTGTGACGTACACGTTGCAAACCGCCTTTGGAACAATTGCCCATTTGCTTGCTTTGGGCTGAATTTTGACGATGGCAACCAGCGTGCCTAGAAACAGACCGACTGCCGCCGCGCCGACGGATATAATGACGGTGGAAAGCAAGCCCTCGCCTAACAGCCGCAGATAGACGGTATCGGTGAAAATATCGCCTATATTCCGAAAAAAATCAGCCAATAAAATTTGTGACATAATTTACTCCGTACAAATGTAAAAAAGGAACTGTAAAAAACAGCTCCTTTTAATTTTCGAATGCCGTTCAGTTTATTCCCAAATGCTTTGCCACAAGCGCGTTTATACCCGCTTCGCCCAGACCTGCGAGCACGCTGTTGATAGCGTCAAGCAGCTCTGTATTGCCCTTTGTCACGCAGATTGCGTACTGCTCCTCGGTGGGGTAAGCGGCTGCGTTGTCCGCGTCTGCGGGATAGTAAACAGCATAGCACTTATAATTTTTATTGTTGTTTACTATGTATTCTGCGGGCAGCTTGTCGACGACAACCGCGTCAACCTGATTTGCGCCTATCGCGTCCACCGCAAGCTGTGCGCTGTCATAGCCGACGCCGCTTGCGCTGCTGCCCTGAAGCTGGCCGATATAATCGTCCTCGGCTGTTTCGCCCTTTTCGCCGTTGATTTCAAGATTGACGTAAATGTCGCCCGTGGTGTCGCGCTGATAGCCTATTGTTTTGCCCGCAAGCGCGCCCCAAAGCACATAATCGGTATCGCCGTCCTTGCTTGAAGCAACCTCGGCGGACGCGGGGAAAATCGCGTACTGTACGGAGGTGAAGTAGGGGTCGGAAAAAGCTACCTTTGCCTTTCTTTCTTCGGTAATGGTTATGCCCGCCGCGCCGCAGTCGTATTTTTTGCCTTGCGCGACGTTGTCGATGATAACCTCGAATTTGGTATTTTCGAATACGACCCTTTTGCCGAGGTGCTCGCCTACCATATTCATAATATCAACGTCCACGCCAACAATTTCCTTGCCGCTTTTGCCGCCGAAATATTCGAAGGGCGCAAAGTATGCGTTGGTATCGACGTAAATTGCGTTGGGGTCGGCGCACGCTGTCATGGACAGTGCGGAAACAACGCACAGCACCGCGCTTAAAGCCGCAATAAAGAATTTTTTCATATTTGTCTTTCTCCTTGAAATTATTGTCGAAATTTAATATAGCACTGCATAATTATTAATGCAAGTGATTTGTATATAAATTATTTTTATGCAAAATTGCGAATAATTTTACATTATTTTTGAGAGTAATTATCATTTTGCAATTAAATTGCGGCGAGCGTGCCTTTGGCGGACTTGCGCGTTGCTCCGCATTTTGTGAAGGAATACAAAAAATTGAGTGTTTATTGCAAATAAATTTAAATTGCTATTGCATTTTTTGTTAAAAGTGGTATACTAATGTAAGCGCAGCGGGAATTTTTTACCGCAAAAAGCATACGGGTATTTTAATGGAAGATATAATAAAATCCATAACCGAAGCCGAACAGCAGGCCGCCGAAATCAGATTGAAGGCGGGCGAGCGCGCGGCGGAGATAATAGCCGCGGCCTCTGCAAGGGCGGCGGAAATTGCACAGCGGACAGAGGCCGAGTGTAAAATTATGCGCGAGGTGCAGATTAATCGGGCGGTTGAGGACGCGCAGTCCGCTTACGATAAGGCTGTTGCGGAAAGCGCAACGGCCGCAAAAAAATACGCCGACGCAGTTTTAAAAACCGCGGACGGCGCCGTTAACGAAATCCTCGGGAGGATTACCGGTGGCAATCGTTAGTATGTCAAAGCTTAACCTTGTAGCAATGTCCTACGATAAGAGCGCGATTTTAAACGCACTGCAAAGGACGGGCGCAACAGAGGTTAAGCTGCATTACGAGGCTGAAAACACCGTGCCGCTTTCTGCCGATTGCGAACAGCTTCGGGCGTATTTGGGCTCGCTCGAAGCCGTTTTGTCGTGCCTTTCGCGGGAGGCGGAGGCATACAACAAGGCAAACAAAATCAAGACGGACGCGCTTGCGGACGGCTTTGAGGTAGCATACAACGAATTTATTGCCGCAAGCGGGTTTAAGGCGGAGGCGGACGCGCTTGCCGAGCGTGTTAACGCGCTTGCGGACGACCGCAGAGAGGCAACCGTTCGGCTTGCAAAGCTGAAAAAGACGGCGCAGACGGCGCGGCTTTATTCCGCGTTGGAGCACCCCTTCGATTATTATTGCAATACCACTCACACCCGCGTGCGCGTGGGCAGCGTGCCATTAAATTCCGCAGACGCGCTTGCGGAGGAGGGCGCGGAGGAAGGCGGGCAGGAGCTTTTCTGCGCCTCGGTCATAGCGTCCGACGGCGAGCGGGCGCTGGTGGTTGCCGCTTATCACAGGTCGGTAGCTTCGGCGGCGGAGGAAATTCTGCAAAAATACAATTTTACGGCTTGTCCCTTTGCGGGCGATACCCGTACGGGCGCGCAGCTTAACGCCGAGCTCGAAGGGGAAATATCCGCTTTGGAGGAGCGCATAGCAAAAGCCGGCGCGGAAATTTACGGGCTGAACGACAGGATAAGGCCGCTTAAAATCTATTGCGATTATCTGGGCTTCGAGATAGAAAAGTGCGAGCTTTCCGAAAAAATGCGCGCAACGCAGACTACGTTTTTGCTTGAGGCGTACGTGCCCGAGCATGAGGCGGAGGCTGTCCGCGCCGCGCTTGACGGGGTTACGGGCAGTATATACTACGAGTTTTCCGAGCCCGCAAAGGACGAAATTCCGCCCACCTTATACAAAAACAATGCGGTTGTAAAGAATTTTGAGGCGGTTACGAATATGTATTCCCCCGCAAACTCGCGGGAGTTCGACCCCAATGCGGTTATGGCGGTGTTTTACAGCATTTTCCTCGGCTTTATTATGGCGGATATAGGCTACGGGCTGATAATGCTGATAGGCGGCGGGGCGATATGGCTTAAAACCCGCGCAAGGCCTACGGGGCTTACGAGGCTTGCGGGAGTGTTTGCAATGGGCGGTATCTGCACCATATTGTGGGGGGTATTGTTCAATTCCTTCTTCGGAACGGGCATTTTGCCGTTTACCGTAATGCCGTCGCTGCGGGGCGAGGACAGTATGTGGTCGCTTATGGGAATCAACGTTCCCGCGGTGCTTATTATAAGCATGCTTGTCGGTATTGTTCAGCTTGCGGCGGGGTATGCGTGCCGAGCCGTGCAGTATTGGCGCCGCGGGCGGGTATGGGACGGCATTTGGGAAGGAATGACGTGGGCGCTGTTTTGCGCGGGCGTGTTCCTTGCCGTAATCGGCTTGACCGAGCAGTTCCATGCTTCGATATGCACTATGATAGGCGGCATTATCGCGGCGGTCGGCTTGGGGCTTGCGGTGCTGACCGCGGGCAGACACGAAAAGCTTTTCGGCAAATTTACAAAGGGCTTCGGCGCGGCGTACGGCGTAATTAATTTCGCTTCGGACATACTAAGCTATGCAAGGCTTTACGGGCTTTTGCTTTCGGGCGCGGTAATTGCGCAAATCGTTTCGGACTATTCCATTCAGTTTATCACGGGCGGCAACCCGCTTTTGATAGTTTTAGGCATAATAATTATGCTTGTGGGGCACGCCTTTAACCTTGCAATGGGGCTTTTGGGCGCGTATATCCACGATGCAAGGCTTCAATACGTTGAGTTTTACGGCAGATTTTTCGAGGGCGAGGGCGAGCTGTTTACACCGCTCGGCTCGCGCCGCAGATATATAAATCTGTTGCTGAAATAAATATAAAAATTTTTTTAAAATATCACGGAGGTATTTTATGGGTCAGATTATCGGTATTATAGGAGTTGCGGTCTGCGTGCTGCTGTGCGGAATCGGTTCCGCGCTCGGTCTTTACAAGACGGGCACCGCGGCGGCGGGAGTGTTGGGCGAGGACCCCAAAAAATTCGGTAAGGTTCTCGTGCTGGTGCTGTTGCCCGCAACGCAGGGTATCTACGGCTTCATTATCGGTATAATCGCTTCGTCCTCGCTTGCGGCGGACATGACGGTATGGCAGGGCTGGGCGCTTTTCGGCGCGGTTATGCCCATGGCGCTGTCCGGTCTTATCACAGGCATTTTTCAGGGCAAATCGGCTGTAAACTGCATATATGCGGTGGGCAAGCAGGAAAGCCTTGGCGGCAAGCTGATTATTTATCCCGCAATGATAGAGTTCTATGCAATACTCGGACTTATCATTTCGATTATGCTTGTTGCGGCATAATTGAGGCGTGAGCTATGAGTAAGGAAGCTATACTCGAAAGAATTATTTCCGACGCGCAGGCCGCCGCGGACGCAACCGTGGCCGAGGCGGAGGGCAGAGCGGCGGAAATAATAGCGGAGGCGGAAGCCCGCGCCGCGCGCGACAGACAAGGCACTTCGGCGATAATTGCCGAACGCAGCAAGGCTATTGCGGACGGAAAGGCCGCCGCAGCCCGTCTGGACGCGGCAAAGGTTATGCTTGCCGCAAAGCGCGGCGTTATAGACGCGGTGTATGCAAGGGCGCTTGAAAAGCTTAAAGCACTGCCCCAAAAGGACGCGGTAAGGCTTGCCGAGGGCTTGCTTTTAAGCTATGCTGAGGACGGGGACGAGCTTGTGTTTGCAACAAATTTCGCGTACAAGGCGCAGGTTTTAAAGCTTGCCGTGGTTGCCGAAAAAAACCTGAAAAATTCGGGGAAAACCGCGGATATAGACGGGGGCTTTATTCTTATCGGCAAAAATTCGGATAAGGATTTGTCGTACGGCGCGCTGCTTGCGCTTGACAGGGAAGAGCGTCAGGCGGAAATTGCCGCAAAGCTCTTTTCGGACGGGGTTTCAAATAATGCCTAAGGACGTAACGTACACCAACGGCGTAATTGCCGTTAGGGAGCAGAGCCTTTTAAGGGATAAAATTACAAAGCTGTGCGAGGGCACCGCGGAGGAAGCCTTCCGCATACTCTCCGATGGCGGCTTCGGCAAGGGTGCGGAAGCACTTTCCGCATACGAATACGAGCGTCTTTTATCTGCGGACGATGCCGAGCTTGACGGGTTCATACGGGAATATGCCCCGACTAATGCGGAAAAGGAATATCTTTTGTCACCGCGCGACTTTCATAACGCAAAGGCGGCAGTCAAGGCGCAGTATCTTAATTTATCTGCGGAGGAAGCCGCGCCTATGCTTGCGCCCGACGGTATTTATACCGTGGAGCAGATAATGCAGGCGGTGCAAAGCGGAGATACTTCCGCCCTCAATACTCGGCTTGCGGAGGCAATAGCCGCCGCGGCGGAGCTTTTCGGGCAGAATTCCGAAAGCGAAACGCCGAAGGACGTGGCGGGCGCAGAGGTGGGGATTATCTTCGACAAGGCGCTGTTTGAACACCTTGCAAGGGTATGCAAGGCAAATCTTTTTTTGAAAAGGTGCGCCGCCGCAAGAGCGGATATGACGAATATTTTAACTGCGTTGCGCTCGCAGACCCCCGAATATGCCGCGGCAAGCTATGTGGCGGGCGGCACGCTTAAAGAAAAACAGCTTGCCTCGCTTTTTAACGAAAACGGAGAAATCAACCCCGCCGCGCTTGACGGTACTTCTGCGGAGGAGTTTTTCAAAACTTGTTTAAAGCAGAAAGCCGCGGGTCTGCCCATGACCGAGGCGGAGCGCGGGCTGGACAGCTTAGAGGCGCGGCTTTTAGCGGAGCGCAAATACGAGCTGAAAAGAACTCAGCCGTTTTTGTATTACGTTTTCAGACGGCGCGCGGAGAATGCAAATCTGAGAATAGTTTTTGCGTGCCTTCTGGCGGGTATGGACGAAAGGCAGATTAAAAGCCGGTTAAGAGAGTATTAAGGAGCGTTAATGAAAGGCAAAATTGCGATAGTCGGCGACGGCGACAGCATAACGGTATTCAAGGCGGCGGGCGTTGCAACCTTCCCCGCGGAAACCGAGGCGAAGGCGCGTGAGGTTTTAAGAAAAATAGCCAGAGAATATAAAATAATTTTTCTTACGGAAGAGCTTGCGCGGCCGTTGACGGAGTTTTTAAAGCGCTTTGACGAGGAGGTGTATCCCGTAGTGCTTTCAATTCCGTCAAGGTCGGGCAGCACGGGCTACGGCGCAGAGGTATTAAAAAGCGCAATGGAGCGCGCGCTGGGCGTGGATATACTTTTCAATAATTAAACAACAAACAAGGATATTAGCTTATTATGGGTAAAACTGTAAAAATTTCGGGGCCGCTGATTATTGCCGAGGGCATGGCGGACAGCAAAATGTACGACGTTGTCCGCGTTTCGGATAAGGGGCTGATAGGCGAAATAATAGAGCTGCGCGGCGACAAGGCGTCTATACAGGTCTATGAGGAAACCTCGGGTCTGGGACCGGACGAGGAGGTCGTTTCCACGGGCGAGCCGCTTTCCGTAGAGCTTGCCCCCGGTCTTATTCAGGGCATTTTCGACGGCATTCAACGACCGCTGACAACGCTTTTCTTTCAGTACGGTTCGAGAATTTCGAGGGGAGTTGCGGTAAACAACCTTGACAGAAATAAAAAATGGCGGTTTGTGCCCGCGGTAAAGGTCGGCGACAGCGTTGCCGAGGGAGATATCTTGGGGACCGTGCAGGAAACCGAGATTATAGAGCACAGAATTCTTGTGCCCAACGGCATTGCGGGCAAGGTGCAGAAAATTGAGGAGGGCGACTTCACAATCGAGGACACCGTTGCCGTTATCTCTACCGACGCCGGCAAAAAGGCGGTAAGCATGCTCAGGAAATGGCCCGTACGCCGCGGCAGACCGTATAAGGAAAAGCTTACGCCCGACAAGCCAATGGTTACGGGACAGAGGGTTATAGATACGCTCTTTCCCATTGCGCGCGGCGGCGTTGCGTCCGTACCGGGGCCGTTCGGCAGCGGTAAAACGGTAGTTCAGCACCAGCTTGCAAAGTGGGCGGACGCGGATATTATCGTGTACGTCGGCTGCGGAGAGCGAGGCAACGAAATGACGGACGTTTTAAACGAATTCCCCGCCCTTAAAGACCCCAAGACGGGCGAGCCGATTATGAAGCGCACGGTGCTGATTGCAAATACCTCCGATATGCCCGTTGCCGCGCGTGAAGCAAGCATATATACAGGTATAACCATTGCGGAATACTTCCGCGATATGGGCTACAATGTTGCGATTATGGCGGACAGTACCTCGCGCTGGGCGGAAGCTCTGCGCGAAATGAGCGGACGCCTCGAAGAAATGCCCGGCGACGAGGGCTATCCCGCTTATCTTGCCTCGCGCCTTGCGGAGTTCTACGAAAGAGCGGGAATTGTAAGGGTTTTGGGCACTAAGGACAGGACGGGCTCGGTCACCGCAATCGGCGCGGTATCGCCCCCCGGAGGAGATTTAAGCGAGCCGGTATCTCAGGCGACTTTAAGAATTGTAAAGGTTTTCTGGGGGCTTTCGGCTTCGCTTGCATACAAACGCCACTTCCCCGCAATCGACTGGCTTATAAGCTATTCGCTGTACGCCGACAAAATGCAGGATTGGTTTGACAACAACGTCAGCGCCGACTATTTCCGCTACCGCGCGTTTGTTATGCGTGTTTTGCAGGAAGAAGCCGCGCTTGACGAAATCGTCCGCCTTGTGGGTATGGACGCGCTTTCTTCAAAGGACCGCCTTACAATGGAAACGGCGAAAATTATCCGCGAGGACTATCTGCACCAGAACGCGTTTGACGAAATAGATACCTATACCTCTATGCGCAAGCAGTTTTTAATGCTTAAATTAATTTACGAATTCGACAAGGCCGCGCGCGAGGCAATTGCAAATTACGCAGACCTTAATGCGGTGCTTGCATGCTCCTGCAAGGAAAAAATAGGCAGAGCGAAATATATTCCCGAGGAAGGACTTGCGGAATTCGACGATATTTTGAGGCTTATTTCCGCCGAAACCAAATCGCTGATAAAGGGGGATGAGGAAGATGCTTAAGGAATACAAGACAATCCGCGAGGTTGTAGGCCCCCTTATGGTGGTGGACGGCGTGGAGGGAGTAACCTATAACGAGCTTGTTGACATAGTCTGCCAAAACGGCGATATACGCCGCGGCAAGGTGCTTGAAATCAACCGCGACAAGGCGGTGGTTCAGCTTTTCGAAAATTCCCAAGGGCTTCAAATCGCAACGGCAAGGGCGCGGTTTACGGGGCACAGCCAACAGCTGTATTGCTCCCGCGAGATGCTGGGCAGAGTGTTCGACGGAATGGGCAATCCCCGCGACGGCGGCGCGCCCGTTATTCCCGAAAAGGTATTAGACATCAACGGCGAGCCGATTAACCCCGCCGCCCGCAATTACCCCGACGAGTTCATTCAGACGGGGATATCTGCGATTGACGGGCTTAACACGCTTGTCCGCGGACAAAAGCTGCCAGTGTTTTCCATGAGCGGGCTTCCGCATGCGGAGCTTGCCGCGCAGATAGCAAGACAGGCGAAGGTGCGAGGTACGGACAGCAAATTTGCAGTTGTTTTTGCGGCAATCGGAATAACCTTTGAGGAAGCGCAGTACTTTGTGGACGACTTTAAAAGGACGGGCGCGATAGAACGGACGGTGCTGTTTACTAACCTTGCCAACGACCCCGCGGTCGAGCGTATTTCCACGCCCAGAATGGCGCTGACGTGCGCGGAATATCTCGCCTTCGAGTGCGGTATGCACGTGCTTGTAATTATGACGGATATAACCAACTATGCGGAGGCGTTGCGGGAGGTTTCCGCCGCCCGCCGCGAGGTGCCCGGCAGACGCGGTTACCCCGGCTATCTGTATACCGACCTTGCGACCATGTACGAGAGGGCGGGACGTATACGCGGGAGCGAGGGCTCGATAACGCAAATTCCCATTTTAACCATGCCCGAGGACGACAAAACGCACCCTATCCCAGATTTGACGGGGTATATTACAGAGGGGCAGATTATTCTGTCCCGCGACCTTTACAAAAAGGGCATTAACCCGCCTATCGACGTGCTGCCAAGCCTTTCCCGCCTTAAAGACAAGGGCATAGGCAAGGGCAAAACGCGCGAGGACCACGCAGACACTATGAACCAGTTATTTGCGGCATATGCAAGGGGCAAGGAGAGTAAAGAGCTTTCTGCAATTCTGGGCGAGGCCGCGCTTTCCGACACCGATAAGCTTTATGCAAAGTTTGCCGAGGAATTCGAAAAGCTGTATATAAACCAAGGCTTTACCGCCGACCGCGCGGTGGAGGACACGCTGGAATTAGGCTGGCAGCTTTTGAAAATTCTGCCCGTTTCCGAATTGAAAAGAATACGTCAGGCGTATATCGACAAGTATCTGAAATAACGTTAAATAAGGCATATATGCGGGTTAATTCCGCAAAATTGGGTTTTAAATGGCAAGATTAAACGTTAACCCCACCAGAATGGAGTTAAAAAAACTTAAAGCGCGCCTTAATACGGCAGTCCGCGGACACAAGCTTTTAAAGGATAAGTCCGATGAAATGATTCGCCGCTTTTCCGTAATTATCAAGGAGAGCAAGCGGCTGCGCGACGAGGTGGAAAAGGAGCTTTCCGAGGTGCTGCGGCAGTTTTCGGTAGCCCGCTCGGTAACGCCCGCATATAAGGCGGAAACGGCGTTTGCAATGCCCTCGGTCGCAATTTCGGCAGACTGCGGAGCGGCAAGCATAATGGGCGTAGAGGTGCCCGAGCTTAGCCTGCAAGCCGACCGGAAAACCGCGCTGCTGCCTTACGCTTATCCCGAAATTACAAGCGAGGCGGACTATTCGGTAGAATGCGCGGTAAGACTTTTGCCCAAAATGCTGCAGCTTGCGCAAACGGAAAAGACCGTGCGGCTTTTGGCGGACGAGATAGAGCGCAACAAGCGCCGCGTAAACGCGCTTGAATATGTTATGATACCGCAGCTTGAGGAAACGATAAAATATATCAAGTCCAAGCTTGACGAAAACGAGCGCGCCGCCGTTGTGCGCCTTATGAAGGTAAAAAGCAACGGCTGATATTTTTAAGTAATTAAACGCGCCCCCGCGGGACGACAGTCCCGCGGGGGCGCGTTGTTTTATGTAAAGCCCTTATAAAAAGCTTATTCCACAGTCAAATCGCTGCGGCTTGCTGCAATTTTTTTAACGCTGTCGCGACCGGTCTTAATCACCCGCAGCCCGTTGCCGTCCGCGCGGATAACAATGCACTTTGCATAGCCGTCCGCCTTGCACGCGTCATCTGCCAGCACCTCGTCAATGCAGATAGAGGCGGAGTACTTTTTCAAAATTTTGAACGCAGTCACAAGCCCGATGCCGCTGCCGCCGTCGTTTTTGTGAGTGGTTATTTCCGTTCTGCCCATTTCCGCAATAACCTTTTCGTCAAACGGCGCGCCGTTGTCGTAAAGCTTTAAGGTGGCAATTCCGCCCGCATAGTCCAGCACGGCTTTAACCTTTCCGTTTTTTGCATGCCTTGCGGCAATAAGCGCGTTCTCGCCCAAATCGCATAAAATTGCGTTGAAGTCAGTCAGCTCTTTAAACTGTTCTCTGAAAAACTCTACCGCGCCCTCTTCTGCCTCGGCGGTGAATTCAACCTTGTAGTCGGCGGCTTTCGCATTCAAAAACCCGAGAACGGAGTCAATGGTAACGTCGCCCGAGGTCTGTAAGATAGTCGCCTCCGAGCGGAAGCTTTCTACGGCGTTGGCGCGCTCGGCAAAAAGCTTGTTAAGCCCTTGCAAAAGCTCCTTGGCCTGCTTGTCGTCGGGGTATCTTTCCAGAAGCGACCTGACGGAAAGCTCCATTGCGGGCAAAAGCTTGTTGTCGCGGTGAATAATTTTAGCTAATTCGCTGTTTTGCTCTGCAAGTCTTTCGCGCTCGGCGTTGTATTCCCTTGCGCTGTATTCCAAAACCTCTACATTTCTGTCTAAAATGTTTTTGCGGTAGCTGTTGGCGGTCATTTTGCGCCAGCCGAGAATTATCGAAAGACAGCAGAAGGATATGAAAATGAAGCCTATTTCAAGAAAAGTTGCTTCTCTGTCAGTTGTAAAGGTCAGCGTCATTCCGAATATGCTCAATACGCTTATAAAAAGTAATTTTTCGTAAACGTCATCGTTTGTAATGGGAACTATTCTTTTCTTTATTTTTTTGATTTTAAATATTAATAAGGTAAGCAGTATCATTAAAACACTGAAAATGCTTACAATAAATAAATCTTTAAAATTTTCCGGTATAAATCTGTCCAGCAAAAGCATTGCCAACGAGGCAATAGCAGTGGAAACAGCCATAAAAAATACAGTCATGCCAAGCGCCATAGTGCTTAATGATAACGTGCTGTAAAATCTTCGGCGAAAGCCGATAAAAAATGCAAGCACGCATATAAACAGCAGAGCTACGGGTACGGCAAGCCTGAAATAAACCCAAACAAAGTGCAACCCCGCAGAGCAGACTGCAAAGGCGGGAATATACAGCAAATGTATCGGCTTCAATTTACTGTCCGTAATTTTTACATAAGCGTATAGCGAGCAGGCAAGCATTACCAAAAAACGAAAAACATTTATTATAAAATCTATCATACTTCTTAATAATTATTCATAGCAACAAAAACCGAATAAAACCGAACAATACAAAATAATATCGTCAAAATGCTCCTTATTCTATAATTTTCCAAAAGGAGGTATGGTATTATGTGGAGCAGAATTTTTGCTATTATTCACAGAGTTTTATCGGTTATCTGGTGCTAAAATCCAAGAAAAGCGGGTTATGTTAACTACATAACCCGCTTTTACTTTGGTGTGTTACGTTCGGGTATTTTTAATTAAAATATGTATGTCGGGCTTTGCTTTGGTCAATGCTGCGTTACTAAGGCGGTCTGCGTGTGATAATCCGGTTAAACAGCTGTTGTCTGCCAGCGGCCTTTTGCCGCCTTTTGCGCCGCTGAACCGTTACAGAATAAAATTAAATTAATTTTACAATACAACGCTTAAAAAATCAACAAAAAGCATATAAGATTTGTCGTAATATGTCGAAAAATGTCGGACAAATCGCGCAAAAAAAGCTTCTGAAAACGGCTGCGCAAAACTCCGAAAAAAATTTTTATGAATATTAATAAATAATTTGTGAATATTCCGCTTTAAATTGAAGCCGCGGAATTTTTTTTATTTTACCTCTTGACTTAATTGTTTTGTCGTCTTATAATGGCACAAAAATCGGGTTTTTTATAAAAATCCGTAAAAATTAAGCCGTTGGGGGGATAAAAATGGTTAAAAAAAGATTGTTTGCAATGCTTGCGGCTGCGCCGTTTATTGTGTCGCTTTTCGGCGCTTTTACCGCCTGCAAAAAGCCGCCGAAGGGAGGAGATACGGCTGCCCCTAACTATCAGCTTATCGATAACCGCGCGCATATCGGCTGGGACAAGGTGGCGGGCTGCGACGGCTATCTTATCGAAAAAAGTCCGACGCGCTTCGGCGAGTATGCGGAGGTGGACTTCGTTACTAAAACGGAATACGTTTCCGACGATATTTACGCGTATTTCCGTATAGGCGCAGTGGGTGCGGACGGCGTTGTCAAGCAATATCTCGGGCCGTTCAGCTACGATTTGGAAGCATTCGGGCAGAATACTTACATAATTTCGCCCGACGACGATATGCAAGCCGTTCAAAAAGCCTTTGACGATTTTTATCATACGGTGGACGGCACGGTGGAAAACGACGCGCAGGGCAACGGCAGGGCGCGGGGCGAATTTTCGGACGGGCGCTTTTCCGCATACTTCAAGGCGGGCGTGTACCCGCTCGATTTGAATATCGGCTATTATATGTCGGTTGCGGGGCTTGGGGTATCGCCCGACGACGTGACTGTTTCTAAAATAACGGCAGAGGCGCCCATTTCGCTTTGCAACTTCTGGCGAACGGCTGAAAATTTATCGGTAGGAGGAAATATGACGTGGGCGGTTTCGCAGGCGACAAGCTTGCGGCGCATACACGTCAAGGGCAATTTAAGCCTTTCTGCGGGGCGCTCGACCTCGGGAGGCTTTCTTGCCGACACAAGGGTGGACGGGGCGGTTGTTTCCGGCTCGCAACAGCAGTGGTTTTCACGCAATTCCTCCTTCGGCAGTTGGAGCGGCAAGGTATGGAATATGGCTTTTGTGGGAGTGGAGGGGAATATACCACAAAGCTACTGGGATAAAAGCGGAGGGTATACGAATATAACTTCCGACCGACCTTTGAGGGAAAAGCCCTTTTTGACCTTTGACGATAAGCTTGGCTACCGTGTTTTCGTGCCCGCGCAGCAGACGGGCGGCAAAGGCGTTTCGTGGAGCGGCGCGGCTTTGGACGCGGAAGGCAAGGCGCGGGGAGAATTTATACCGCTTAACGATTTCTACGTTGCGAAAAGCGGACGCGATACCTCGGCAACAATCAACGCGCAGCTTGCAAAGGGCAAGCATATCTTTTTGACTGCGGGAATTTACACCCTTGACGCGCCGCTTGAAATAACGCGCGCTAATACGGTTGTTATCGGCTCGGGGCTGGCAACCTTGCGTCCCTCTGCAAAGAATAAAGATACGCTTATGCGCGTAAGGAATGCGGACGGCGTGAAAATAAGCGGACTTTTGCTGGACGCGGGCGCTTCAACCCGAACGCTGTTGGAGGTTGGCGAAGAGAACGGGAATTCTGCAACCCCGCAAAACGTTGCGGCGCTTTCCGACCTGTTTTTCCGCGTGGGCGGTGCGGAGGAGGGCAAAACCTTTACCGAGGCGTGCGTTATAATCAATTCGGACAACGTTGTGGGCGATAACTTCTGGGTTTGGCGCGCAGACCACTGGGACGGAGTGGGCTGGACTGAGAACGTTGCAAAAAACGGAGTGATAATAAACGGCGACAACGCGACCTTTTACGGGCTGTTTGTGGAGCATTTTCTCGAATATCAGACAATCTGGAACGGCAACGACGGCGTAACCTATTTTTATCAGTCAGAGCTGCCGTACGACGTGCCCGCGCAAGAGCAATGGCTTTCGCATTCGGGTGCGGTTAAGGGCTATGCAAGCTATAAGGTTGCGGACGGGGTAGCCTCGCACAGGGCATACGCGCTTGGCGTGTACTCGTATTTGCGCGACGCGCCGGTCAGACTTGAAAACGCGATAGAGTGTCCGACTGCCGGCAATATGGAATTCTATCACTTGATAACCGTGTATCTGTCCGGCGACGCGCTTTCAGGTATAAATCATATCATAAACGGCGAGGGCGCGGAGGTGCGGAAGGGTGCGACAACGAGCGGACTTGAAAAATATTCTACGAAAAATAACGCATACTGATTTAAAGCGCGTTTTGCCGTAAAAATAAATTTTCAGAAAAAATTTTAAAAAAAGTGTTGCAAAGTCACATTTGCTGTGATAGTATGTATAAGGCTTTGCCAAAAAATTTCATAATCCGTAAAGGGGTGCACCCCTTTATTGCTTGTTCCACAAGCAATAAAAAGCATTAATAGCTTAACTTTTTAAAGAATGTCTATGCAAAACAAACATATTTCACGTTTATACAAATCGATAATTTTGATATTGGCGGCGGCAGTTGCGGCGGCTTGCAGTGCGTGCAGCTTCGGCCCGTCCGCCGACCCTGCGGTTTATATCTCGCAGTCGGTAATATCGCTTACTGAGGGGCAAACGGTTCAGCTTTCCGCAGTCGCCTCCGACAGCGCTTCCGTAAGCTGGGTTTCCAGTAACGAAGCAATAGCGACGGTATCGGCGGAGGGGCTTGTGACGGCAAAAAGCGAGGGCGAGGCGGTTATTACCGCGGCAACCTCGTCCGCGCTTGCTTCCTGCACGGTTAAGGTTGCAAAAAAGGCGCAGGCGAGCGAGCCCGCAGAGCCCGTAGACCCCGAGGTGCTTGTTTTGACGCTTGACGGGCTTAAACTGACCGTCGGCGAAAGCGTAACGCTTAAAGCAACCTCCTCGCTCGGCGGACAGATAGAATGGTCGTCCTCGAACGTTGCTGTTGCGACAGTTTCCAACGGCTTGGTTACCGCAGCTGCAAAGGGCGAGGCGGTTATCAAGGCAAAAACGGACTATGCGGAAGCGCAGTGCACCGTAACGGTTAAAGAGGCTTCTCACCCCGTAATTCCCGACCCCGACGCGGATAAGGAAGGCTATCGCCTTGTCTGGCGGGACGAATTCAACGGCGCCTCGCTCGATACGGCAAAATGGGGCTATCAGACGGGTATAAAGGATATTTACGGTTCTTCGGTCGGCCCCGACTATTGGGGTAACAGCGAGCTGCAGTATTACACCGAGGACGCGGTTTCGGTCGCGGACGGTTCGCTTAAAATAACCGCGACAAAACAGCAACAGGGCGACAGACCTTATACCTCGGGCAGGATACTCACCCGCGACAAGGCAAGCTTCACTTACGGATATTTCGAGGCGCGTATGAAAACGCCCACGGGCAGCGGTATGTGGCCCGCATTCTGGATGCTTCCGCAGCCGTCTTCGCCCGCTAATTCGGAAAACGAGTACGGCGGCTGGCCCGCAAACGGCGAAATAGACATTATGGAAGCCAAGGGCAGACTTGAAAACAAGGTAGACACAACTTTGCACTTCGGCAAAGCGTGGGGCGCGCACGATTGCGTTACCAAAGAAACAACGCTTTCGTCGAACACGGACGAATGGCATACCTATGCGGTTGACTGGACGGCGGACGCGATTTCTTGGTTTGTTGACGGACAAAAGGTTTTGACGGTGACAAAGGACAGATGGTGGTCGCAGGACGTAAGCAATCAGGGCAAGTCGCAGCCCTTCGATAAGCCGTTTTATATAATTTTCAATCTTGCGGTCGGCGGTATGTACGACAGCTATAACCAGCCCGACGGAAGCTTTACGTCCGCGGCGATGTACGTTGACTACGTAAGGGTGTACGAGGCGTTATAAATTTGTACAAGTCGGCGCAAGCCGATAATAATTAGTCTTTAAAATAGGAGGAAAATGATGAAAAAGACTAAAATTTTATCATTGACAAGCTTGCTTCTTGTATTGGTCTGCGCGCTTATGGCGTTCACCTTTACGGCATGCGGGTCAAAAGTAAAAATTACCCTATCCCAGACGGAGATAACGGTAGCCGAGGGCGGCAAGGCGAATATAGTTGCTACGGTTGCCGGCTCGACCGAGGAGCTGACGTGGGAAATTGACAACAACGAGGTTGCCGAATTCAACACGATAGGCAAAATGTGTATTGTAACGGCAAAAAAGCTTGGCACTGCGAAAATTACGGCGTCAATCGGCAAGGCGCATGCGGAATGCAAGGTAACCGTTACTGCCGACACAACCGAAAAGGTTACAATCACCCTTGACGGCGCGGAGGTAACCGAAGCGGTGAATATTACCTCCGGCGAAAGCAAGACCTTTGCGGCAACGGCTTCCAACGGTTCGGCAATAACCTGGAAAACCTCTAATGACAAAATTGCAACGGTTGACCAGACGGGTAAGGTAACGGCAGTTAACAACGGCACCGCAACGATTTCTGCGGAGGTAACCGCTTCCATTAAGGCGGAGATAACCGTAACTGTTACGGGCGGAAAGGATTATGCCGATTTGGACAGCTCGGGCGAGTCCGGCGCAGTCCAGAATAAGAATACATGGACGTATTGGTGTGAGACATGGGTAATTGTCGAAGAGGCTTACAGCCTTGGCGATGACGTAACCATCAAATTTTCCAACAACGACAGCGACACGCCTTCTCACTTCTACGCAACACAGATGTTTTACTGCAACTCTTCTTTAAAGAGCGGTACGCAGTATAAGCTGACGTTTGAAGCGGAAACAACCGCTGGCGGAAGAATAACCTTAAACGGCAACGTAATTAATCTTAAAGAAGGCAAGCACAGCTACACAACCTATTATACCGAGGGCAACACCTCTATAAGCATTCAGTTCGGCGTTAACGGCATAGGTATGGAAATTAAAGAAGCAACCGTAACCTTGTCCAACGTTAAGTGGGAAGAGGCAGGCGCAGTCGAAAAGCTTGAAGCTCCTTCATTCACATACGACGCAGAGACGGGCATAATAACCATAACCGACACCAACGAAGAAGGCAGCGTAAAAGGCTTTACTCTCTATTTCTACGACGACGCAGATAAGGTAGTAGGTAATACTGCCGTAACAAACGGAGAAAAGGTTGATTTGGGTACTATTCCCAACGGCACATATACAGCCAAGCTTGTTGCGGTCGGCGCTAATATCCACTATCAGAATTCGGACCCTTCTGCAAACGGCGTAAGCATTACCGTTGCCAACGATATCACCAAAATTACCAACGGCGAAGAGCACGATGCATATGTAAACCCCGGCGCATGGTATGAATGGCACGACCAAGGCTGGAACGGTTCAACCGTAACCCTTAGCAAGGCGGAAATAGACAGCGATGGCACTGTTCACTTCGGCTTTGATATTTCCGGCTCTAACCAGCAGAAGCAGGCGGCTCATTTGTATAAGCATTACGCCGACCTTACTCCCGAAAAGATTTATACGCTTACAATGAAGCTGAATTCAAGCGTTGCGTGCACAATCTCTATCTGCGGAGTGGAAACCACTCTTACGGAGGGCGACAACAATATTGACGTAACCTTTGTTCACCCCTCCGAGGGCGCGGACTGGCAAGGTAAATCCAACGGCGCGACGATAAGAATTTACTTCAACGACAGCGGCGTGTTCACTCTTTCGAATATCGAGATTAATGAGGCCGAGCAAACTAATCTTACGGCTCCCTCGTTCACATACGACGCCGATACAAACAAAATTACTATAACGGACACCAATGCGGCCGGTTCGTGTACCTATGTGCTCGGCTTTTTCGAGAGCGAGGCAACGGCTCCCGTTTCCACCGTGGCTGTAACCGACGGCGGCGAGGTGCCGGTTCCCGCAATCAAAAACGGAACCTATACGATAAAGCTTATGGCTAAGGCGCGCGACGCCAAATATATAGATTCCGACTGGTCAACCGACACTGCCGAATTTACCGTAGCAAGCGGCAAAACAAATATCAACTACGGTACGCAGGCGGATTTAACCACAGGCTGGTGCTACTGGAATGACGGCGGGGTTACGGTTAGCGAATGCTATATGGACGGTGAAGGCAGTATTCACCTTACCTATACGGGCAGCGGTCCCTGGTACGGTATGCAGCTGTTCTTTAAGGACGCCCTTGCAGGCAAGCCCCATAAGCTTACGCTTAAAATCAATGCCACCGTTGCGGGCAGCGTAACTGTTAACGGTAAGGTTGTAGAGCTTGTAGCGGGAGATAACGACATCACTGTTGAAAGCTTCGGCGGCGCTTCCGTAGATATGCAGTTCGGTACAAACGGCGGCACAATGATAAACGGCGGGACGTTCGTTTTAAGCGATATAAGCGTTACGGCTGTTGCATAACCTTTTATATAATATAGTAATAATATTTCAACCCTGAGGGGCGGCGGTATTTATGCCGCCGCCCCTATTGCTTTTGATATTTTGTAAGGAGAAAAATATGAACGGATTAAAAAGCTTTTTCCATAACGTAAAGTCCGTTGTGCTTACGTCTGTTGCGATTGTGCTGGTTGTGGTAATGATAGTTGCAAATTGCATTCTAAATTACTATTCGCTTATAATCAACAGATTTCTTGTAGGCGATACGGCAGACGCCTCCGGCTCCGGCACGCAGGACTCGCTTGCCGCCGCCGATTTGCTGGTAAGAAACTCCGCCGAGGACAGCATGGTGCTGCTTAAAAACGAGAACGGCTATCTGCCCAAGCCCGATTTGAAAAAGGTAAACCTATTCGGCTGGGGCTCTACCGACTACGGTTTTTTGCTTACGGGCGGCGGCAGCGGCGGCACGTCGATAACAGACACCCTGAGCAACGGCAATGCAAGAATAAAGCTTGATTTGACCGACGCATTTACCGAAGCGGGCATTGAATTCAACACAACGCTTAACGCGGCTTATGAAAATTTCAGTAAGTTCGACGCGGACTACCGCAGTAAGGGCTCTACGGGCGCGAATGTTATACAAAGCCTTCTTAACCCCGACGCAAGCTTTTATACGGACGATTTGTTAAGCAACGCTTTAAGCTATTCCAAAACCGCGGTGGCGGTCATAAGCCGTTGGGGCGCTGAGAACGGCGGCGACGGCGAGCTGAAAAATATCGGCGCATACAAAAACGGAACCTTTTTGGAGCTGACCGAAAACGAAAGGGCCATGTTTGACAAGCTGCAGCAGAAGGGCTTTGAGGTAATTGTGGTCTTGAACGTCTGCAACAATATCGAGCTTGGCTTTTTGGAGGAATACAGCTCTATAAAGGCATGTATATTTGCGGGTATACCGGGGCAGTCCGGCACGGCGGCAATTCCCAAAATTATTACGGGCGCGGTCAATCCCTCCGGCAGAACGAGCGACACCTTTGCCTACGACTACCAGACAAACGACCCTACTTACCTGAACGCGGTTAAAAACGGCGAGGATTTGACCTATCAGGAGGGCATTTATTTCGGCTATAAATGGTATGAAACCGCGGATGCGGACGGTTATTTCGATAAAGTAAGCAACTCTTACGGCAATGGCTATGACGGGGTTGTGCAATATCCCTTCGGCTACGGGCTTTCGTACACTACCTTCGACTGGGACGTGCAGTGGTTTGATACCGGCGCGCTTGAAGCGGACGGCGAGTATACCGTAAAGGTAAAGGTAACCAACACGGGCAGTGTCGCGGGCAAGGACGTTGTTCAGCTTTACGGGCATGCGCCGTATACCGACGGCAAGATAGAAAAGGCGGAAAGGGTGCTTTTGGACTTTGCCAAAACGCCCGTTATAGAGCCTTCGAAATCCGCCGAGGTTGAGCTTAAATTTACCGCTTACGACCTTGCGTCCTACGACGATTACGATAAAAACGGCAACGGCTTCAAGGGCTACGAGCTTGACGAGGGCTTCTACGAGATTGCAGTAATGAAAAACTCTCACGAGGCTGTCGGCGCAAAAAAATCGATGTATCTTCAAGGCAACGTACGTTATGAGAACGACCCCAAAACGGGCAAGCCCGTCGGAAACCTGTTCACAGACAGTACTGCGTATGCGGACTGTCCGATAGACGGCAGCACGGCGTTTAATACCAAAATCAACTATCTTTCCAGAAAAAATCAATTCGAAAATATGCCCGTTCAGCAGGCGGGTACCTCCAACAGCAGTAAGGTAAACGCCGCAGCAAATTACAGATATACGGGCTATAACGACAAGGACGTTTCCTCTTACGCGTACGGCGTGGATATGGGACTTTATCTTGTCGGGGTAGAGCAGGAGGGCGCGGCTCCTCTGCGCGCCACTGTGGAACAGCTTAACGGCTCGGATACCTCTGTCAGCCTCACCTTCAATAAAGAGGTGATAGATATGCTTTTGGACTACGAGTCGGAATTCTGGGATTATTTCCTTAATCAGCTTACAGAAAGCGACGTAAAGAATATAATAGGTCTTGGCGGCTTTCAGACGGTGGAGCTTTATAACATTGGCAAGCCCCGTTGCACGGATAAGGACGGCCCTGCGGGCTTCAACAATAACGTAACAAACGGAGGGCAGTCAAGCGTATATACGCTTTATCCCAGCGAATCCCTCCTCGGCTGTAGCTGGAACCACGAGCTTGCCTACGAAATCGGCAAGGCTCAGGCAAAAATCGGTCAGACCATGGGTATTAACGGCTGGTACGGCCCCGGCGTTAATCTTCACCGTTCGGTTTACAATTCGCGCAACTATGAATATTACAGCGAGGACGCGTATTTAAGCGGAAAGCTTGCAAGCTATACCATTAAGGGCGCAAAGGAAAACAACCTTTATTGCTATATCAAGCATTTTGCGGTAAGCGAGGCGGGACAGAACCCCAAAAATATCAACACCTGGCTTACAGAGCAGGCTTTGAGAGAGAGCTATCTTAAACCCTTCGAAATCGCTGTAAAGGGCGGAGCGAACGGAGTGATGAGCGCGTTCAACCGTGTCGGCGCGGTGCTTTCGGGCTATAACCACGCGCTTTTAACGGACGTTTTAAGAGAGGAGTGGGACTTTAAAGGAAGCGTTATCACCGACTGGTACGAGGGCAGCGGCTATATGAGCAATCACGAGCTGGGCGTGCTTGCGGGCAACGATTTGTGGCTGTGCGGAACGACCAACCAGCCCGCAAATCTCAACCTTTCCAAGTCCGAAATTGCGTATGCGGCGCGTCAGTCGGCAAAGAATATTCTGTATACCTATATAGATACCTATTCCACGGCGTCGGACATAAAGGTAAATGCGGACGCAAAATCCCCGCTTTATACCGCGCTGCTGGCAGTGCTGAACATATTGCTTGCCGCGGGAATAATTCTGTGCGTGACGTTTGCGGTACTTCCGTTCGTGCTTAAAAAGAGCAAGGTGGAAAAGTCGGGTGCAAACACGCAAAACGGCGATATATCAGGGGGGCAATCACCTTTGGAACAGCCCGAAAAGCCTGCTGACGGAAACGATTAATCAGATAAAAAATATTTAAGTTAACCGTTCGGCCCGCCGCAAAGTATTGCGGCGGGCCGATATTTTTCAGATAAAAACCTTGCAAATTTCGCAGCTTGCGCACATAAACAGACAAAACAAGACAAGATTATTGACAACACAAACGTAGGTATTGTATAATAAGTTAGCAAAGCAAGCGGCATGGCTATTTGTGTGCCCTTGTCTAATTTAAGCATAAGGGTAATATAATATAGTAAAAACAAAGTAAGCCGCAAGTAAATTTTATTTTAGTATTATGAAATATATAAGTTTTACCGTTCCCTGCTACAATTCTCAGGGATATATGAAAAAATGTATCGACAGCCTGCTTACTGCGGGAAACGACGTTGAAATTATTATCGTCAACGACGGGTCTACGGACGGAACGCTGCAAATCGCAAACGAGTACGCGCGCAGCTTTCCGCAGATTGTAAGGGTGATTGACAAGCCCAACGGCGGGCATGGCTCGGGAGTAAACGCGGGCTTGAAGGCTGCGCAGGGCGTTTATTTCAAGGTGGTTGACAGTGACGACTGGCTTGATGCCGACGCTTTAAAAGCGCTGCTGGACACGGTTAAATCGCACATATCCGCGGGGCAATCGCCAGATTTATACATAACCAACTTTGTGTACGACAAGTATTTTGAAAATACCTGTCATGTTTCCGGCTATACAAGCAAAATGCCGGCGGGTAAATTTATCGGCTGGGATAAAATAAAAAAATTCAGACTTTCGCACATGATGCTTATGCATGCGTTAGTCTACAAGCGCGAGGTTTTGCTTGAAAGCGGAATGGTTTTGCCCGAGCACACCTTTTACGTTGACAATATCTTTGCTTACGAGCCTTTGCCGCACACCCGCACGCTGTTCTATCTCGACGTCGATTTATATCATTATTTTATCGGCAGAGCAGACCAGTCGGTCAATTATTGCAACTTTGTCAAGCGCTATAATCAGCAGATACGGGTTATGCTGCATATTACTGACGCATATACGCTCGATACGATAAAGCGTCAGCCCAAGGGCTTGAGGCGGTATATGTGGCACTCCTTACAGGTTATAATGATGAATACGCTGTTCTTCACCTGTGCGGAATATTCCGAGGAGCGCCGCCGCGCACTTAAAGAAATGTGGCAGCATATAAAGCAGCGCGACAAAAAGCTTTACAAAAAGCTCAGACATTGTTCTTACGCAACCTCGGTAAACTATCTCGGGTGGCGGTTGCGTGCGAAAATTATGACAAAGGGCTATCGTTACCTTTGCCGCAGAGTAAAGCTGGGTTAAATTTATGTGAACAATTCGGTCAGGACTGATTACTGATATAAACGATATTAACGGAGAATAGTTTATGAAGAATAGAAGGACGTCATCAACACTTATTATATTCGCAATTATACTGACAACTTTGATGGCAATTGGTTTTAGCGGTTGTTTTTTGAACGTAAGAACTTATAAATTAAATTTACCAAAGCCGGAAAATTTAAAAAGCATTTCAATAGCACAAAATGAAAGTATTGTAGTTATTGATAACAGTAATGAAATGGGGAATTTTTTAACGCTTTTAAATAGTAATGGTAGAACGACAAAAAATGAAAGCATACAAGATGAACCGATTAATACCGATAACGTTATAAAAGTAGATTTCAATTTTGTGGAAAAGGGAGTTTCGACGATATTTATCTATCAAAAAAACAGCAAGTATTATATTGAGCAGCCCTACAACGGCATATACCAAATCAGCGCCGATGATTATGCGGGTGTTGAGCAATTAATCAGGTAAATTTCATTTGATGTAGAATATTCGTTTCAGGTTATTATTGCTTTATGCTATAAAAAACGCAGCCTTATTCAGTATTCGAATAAGGCTGCGTTTGGTGCACCATTTAAAACCTAAGTCGAACACCTATTGTTCGGGTTAGGTTTTTTATTATACTTTGCAATCTTTCAAACGGCTACTTTATGCCGCAAAAGCCGCTAAGAAATACTTGACAAACATTTTTCCCGACAGTATAATAATTTACGAAAATCGTTGTGGATTTTTCCTGATGAGTCATCTTTTCGCCACAGAGCATTTAAGCTGTGTGGCGTTTTTTTATGCTATGGAGGTAATTTTTATGGAAAACGAAGTTTTGCAGGCAATTAAGACAAGAAGAAGCATTCGCTCGTTCAGCGAAAATGGTGTTCCAGACGGACTGCTTGAAGCTGTGTTGGAAGCTGGAACATACGCCCCTACGGGAGGCGGCAAGCAATCGCCCATTATTATCGCTATCAAAGATCCTGTCTACCGCAAAGAAATAGCTTGTCTCAATGCCGAAGTCATGGGAAAAGATACCGATCCGTATTACGGGGCACCGATTGTAATTCTCGTGCTTGCGGACGGGAAAGCAAGTACTTTTGTGGAAGACGGGAGTTGCGTGCTGGAGAATATGATGCTCGCCGCGCACGCTTTGGGACTCGGTTCCGTATGGGTACACCGCGAACGTGAAATTTTTGACGGCGAAAAAGGTAAGGCGCTTCTCCGCAAATGGGGGTTGCCCGAAACATTGCGCGGCGTTGGGGCGCTTGCATTCGGATACTCCAACCCTACAGTCAAGCTTCCTGCGACTGTGGCGAGGAAATCCGATTATATCGTAAAAATCTGACCGTAGGAGGGTTTACTCGTGGATCAGACTTTTATGAAAGAAAAACCTATATTGCCGTTGGTACTGAAAATGGCGCTACCGATGGTCATATCTATGCTTGTCAATTCGCTCTATAATATCATTGACAGCTTCTTTGTTTCGCAATTCAGTGAAAACGCTATGACCGCTATTTCTATCGTCTATCCGCTGCAAAATCTTGCAAATGCGGTGGGTGTCGGATTCGGTATCGGGGTCAATGCCACAGTCGCCTACTATCTCGGAGCAAATAACGGACGTGCGGCAAACCGTTCGGCAACGCTTGGCATTCTTCTCAGTGCGCTACACGGGATTGTGCTTGCCGGCATCTGTGTGCTCTGCACACGCCCATTCATCTTCCTTTTTACCGATAGCGAAGAGATTGCTACATACGGTATTAAATATTTCTATGTCGTTATCGCATTCGCACCCGTACTTACACTTGGCATGATGTTTGAAAAGTTATTGCAGGCAACGGGCAGAATGAAAACGACAATGTTCTGTATGGCAATTGGCGCAATCGCCAACATATTCCTAGACCCGCTCTTTATTTTTGGGGCAGGGGCTATCCCTGAGATGGGTGTGTTCGGGGCGGCGCTCGCAACAGGAATAGGGCAAACACTCTCATTAATCGGTTATATTGTCGTGTTCTTAATTGCAAAGATACCCATTCGGCTACGGATGGAACATCGTGGCGAGGAAAAAATTTGCCGTAAACTGTATCTTTTGGGTATCCCAGCTTCTCTCAATATGGCATTGCCTTCTTTTATGATAATGTTCCTAAATATGATTTTGTCTGCATTCGCTGAAGTCTATGTCTTGATTTTGGGGATCTACTATAAATTGCAGACGTTTCTCTATTTTACCATCAACGGCATCGTTCAAGGGATACGCCCGTTGGTGAGTTACAACCTTGGGGCGGAACGAAATGACAGGGTTATAGGAATATTCAAAGTTACGCTACTTTTAAGTTTCATTGTTATGGTCATTGGCACAATCCTATGTCTTGTATGCCCTGTGCAATTGATGGGAATATTTACAAACACGCCGCAAACGGCGGAACAAGGCGCTATTGCCCTTCGTGTCATAAGCGCAGGCTTTATCGTCTCTGCCGTTTCCGTCGTTATCAGCGGAACATTTGAGGGATTGGGGAAAGGGCTGCCTTCCTTGGTCATATCACTGTTAAGATATATTGCAATTCTTCCGATTGCATTTCTTATGTCTTATCTGTTTCAAGCTGTTGGCGTATGGAATTCGTTTTGGGTTACGGAATTGATTTCTGCTATCGTATCGTGTGTACTATTTTGGTTTTGTTTTGTGAAGAAGTCGCTAAACAAAGCTAAATGATGTGCAAACTTTTCCTAATCCGCTATGTTAAAATCATGTAAGGTATTGATTTTACATAAAGCAACATGATATTAAATAAAACAGGCTTGGTGTAAGAAAGTAATTTTATATAGCAAAAAGAGGAGCTTCTGCTCCTCTTTTTATTATGTGATTTAGAAATAAAAAGTAAATCCGAACCACTCACTTGTAACAAGTAAACAATTCGGATTATACTCTTTTGGTGCACCGTAAGGAATTCGAATCCCTAGCCTTTGGTTCCGTAGCCGGTCAAGACAATAAATTTGTAACTATTTTTACTATTTCATTTTGACACTTATTTATATATAAAACAAGCCAAAAACGGTCTTAAAGAGAGTTTTTGGCTTGTTTTTTGCTATATTTGGGCAAAAAAGCATTTCAACGATAAGCAACTACTATTAACGATAAATAATTGTCTAATGCACAAATTCCTGCACGTTTGTTAGAATTTCGGTTAGAACAAAAGCAGTTGTTTTGATTGCTGTTTATTGTTAATCATAAATATAAATTTAGTTTTTCTTTGTAATCTTTACGCCGTAACTATACTTTGCAAATTTGCACAACTTTTTATTATCTAAGTACATAAGTAAATCATTACTAATTATTATAGAAGGCGGGTCAGGCTCTAACAATTGGCTGGGCGGCTATCCAAGCTATGCTATTCGTGCAGATTACGTAACCGTTAACAGTACTTACGTGTCTTTATACGGCGGCAACGGTTACGAGTCCGGCGGTATGGAGGCAGTAAGCGGTAAACTGTACTTTACTAAAAAAGTATATGAAGAAACTGCTCTGATTGTTGCGGGCGAAGACGACAACGGCTAATTAAAGTTGACCAATTAATCAATCGCTATTGACGCATATGGCGATTAGCGTTATAATGTAAATATGAAAAAGAAAGTAATTAATTATTTAATAACAATAATTTTAATATTTACGTTGGTGTTTACGTCAGGCTTTTTCTGCGCATGTCAGAAAAAGCCTGACCCTAACCCCGTGTTGCCCGTAGACCCTAACCCGCCTACGCCCAACGTTGAAAGCAAAAATTATAAATTGCATAATTGGTATGTTTCTTTTGATAAAGGTCTGCCTGAATTAACTTTGACTGAAAACAACTACACTTCTATAACGTTTCCCGTGCCGCAAAGAGAGCATTTTACCTTTAACGGTTGGTATATGGGCGAAGATAAGGTTGCTGACGAAAACGGTAAATCGTTAATGACAAAGCAGCTTTTTGAAAGCGACAACACCGATATAACCGCTAAATTTACCGCTAACCAAACCTTTACTTATAAAATATTGCTTGTTTTTGTAACACGGATAGATGCAGTATTACCCACTTGTGATAAAACCTCAACCATACACGTTGACTACACTATGCGGGATGTAGAGAAAGCATTTTGTGAGGCAACCGTTTCATATTTAAAAAAAACTATGGATAATATGATGGACGGATTGGTAGACTTTCAAATTGACGGATATTTCACAACAGAACCTGCAGTAACGGAAAATTTCCAACAGAAACCGTATGCATACGGTATTTATAACAGCCTTTTCCCTAACAAATTACCCGAAATAAATGATAGATTAGATAATTACGATACGGTTTTATCTATATTTTCAATGGATGATTTCGACCATAAATTACACAACGGCGCAGGCGCAGCTTGGATTAAATTCGGCGAATTAAATTTAGATTCGCTTTTAAGCGGTATTTATCATATGTTTGATATGGATAGAGTGTTAAAATATATGAACGATATGACCGAGCATATTATAGAGAATAAAGATAAAGAAGCAAACATTTGGTTAACAATAGACCAATGGTTTGATCGTATAATACATGAAACTGCTCATACGATAGAAACAAGATTAGATTTGTTTGATTATCATGAAATGATTACAATAAGTAATAAATTTAAAATAGATTTCAAAGATGCATACGAAAATTATTATAAATATGAGGTGCTTTTTAAAGGAAAAAAAGTAGGTATACCTTATAGCTTTTGGAAAGGCGAAATAGCACAGGTTGATTATTTATTTACTGACGGCGGAACGGTAAATGAAGAAAATATAGAATCGCAATATATCGGACATAAAGAGGTTTTATACGGAACGGAAATATCCGTATATGCCGTACCGAGAAAAGGTTATAAATTTGTTAAATGGTCCGACGGACTTGAAGCGGATTATAGAACGGATAAAATACTTGGTGATTTTACGGTAACCGCTATATTCGAACCGAAAAAATATAATCTTACGGTCGTTGCTTCCGAAGGCGGTCAAATCGGCGGTTACGGTAACCCGTCGGGCGACTACACCTTATTAACCGACGGAGATTCTTTATATATTCAAGCAATAGCCGACGACGGCTATCGGTTTGTAGGTTGGTCGGACGGAGAAACTAAATGGTCGAGATATTTTAAAATCAGCGCTTCCAATGTAGATTTATTTGACAATAATAACAGCTATACTCTTACAGCTTTATTTGAAAAAATTTAGTAATTTCGGCGCAAGTTATTTATTTGCTTGCGCCGTTTGCTATATGTAAGTGTCATTATTCAATTTTTAAATGGTAGAAAATGAAAAAATATAAAAAACGGTCAAAATCGAATGATTTTAACCGTTTTTTGGTGCACCGTAAGGAATTCGAATCCCTAGCCTTTGGTTCCGTAGACCAACGCTCTATCCAGTTGAGCTAACGGTGCGTGTGAAATATTCGGTTTTAATTTGCGGCTAACGCTATGTCCGTTCGGAATAACGGTGCAAATTAAACTGATTTGCTTTTAACAAGCCTTAACATTATATTAAATATATTTTTTTTTGTCAATGAATTTTAATTTGTTTTGTAATTAAAAGTTTTTTATATTCTTATACCTCGATAAGCTCGTATTCGGGCACGCCCGCGCCCAAGGCTGCGGCGGCCTCGATGGTGTGCACGCCGTTTCTGCTTTCAACCCTCTCCAAAAAGTGCTTTTGTCCGGGGTCGTCCTTGGCGGCGTAAACCAAATCTATGCAAGCTTGGTCAATTGCCACGGGGTCGTCGGAAACAAGGATGCCTATGTCCCTAATGCACGGGTCCTCGGCGACGGCACAGCAGTCGCAGTCAACCGACATATTCTTCATTACGTTGACGTATACGATGTTTCCGTTAAAGTATTTGATTATCGAAAGCGCGGCGTCTGCCATTGCTTCGAGAAAGCTGTCGTGCTCGCTCGTCCAAATTTCCTTTGTGTCGCCCGCGCCGTGAATGTACGCCTTGCCGTAGGAGGAGGCTATGCCTATCGAAAGCTGCTTCAACGCACCGCCGTAGCCGCCCATAGGGTGCCCCTTGAAATGCGACAAAACAAGCAGAGAGGAGTAGTTCGCCAGATTTTTTCCGACGTAATTCTTTTTGATAACCTTGCCTTCGGGAATGTCCAGCACCAAATCGGGACCTTCGGCATCCATAAGGTCAACGTCGAAGTGCTCGCTCCAGCCGTGCTTTTTCAGCGTTTTTAAATGCTTTGCCGTGGTGTTGCGCTGACCCTCGTATGCGGTATTGCACTCCGTAACCGTGCCGCCGACCTTGTCAATAATCGGCTTCCAGAAGTCGGGCTTTAAAAAATTTTGGTTTCCCACCTCGCCCGAGTGCAGCTTTACGGCAACTTTTCCGTCAAGCCTTTTGCCGAGCAAATCGTATAATCCGGCAACGCTCTCGGGGGTGATTTTTCTTGAAAAATAAACCTTTGCGCTCATCTTTGTTTCCTTAAAAAATTATTTCGTAAGTCGCTCTATCGCAAGCTTATAAAGCTTAAAGCACCTTTCAACCTTTTCAAAGGTGATGTATTCGTCCGCCTGATGAATGGTATTTTCTTCGCCATCTTCCTCGGGACCGAAGGCGGCTCCGCACTTCAACGCCCGCGCGTAGGTGCCTCCGCCTATGGCAATCGGCTTAACGTTTTTGCCCGTAACCTCGTTGTAAACTCCGCACAGCGTCTTTATCAAAAAGCATTCTCTGTCGTTGAAAAGAGGCTTTTGAGCGTGCAGAATTTCGTATTCTATGCCCGCCGCGTCAATCGGCTTAAACACGCATAAATCGGCCATAGTAGCGGGGTAACGTACGTCGCAGGTGACAAAAATGCAGTCCTTTTCGCCCTCTATAACGTTCGGGGAAAGGGTGAGCGCGCCCGTTTCGTCTTTAAGCTCTGTCAGACCGAGCCTGTTGCCGAACAGCACATCGCGCACTCCGTGCAAGCCCAGATATTGCAAAACGGGGTCGATTGCGTTTATGCCAAGCTCGGGGGTGGAGCCGTGCGCCGACTTGCCGCGCGCAATTATTTTACCGTTATCGTAAGCAAGCCCGAGTTGTGCAAGCTTTTCCTTGTCAAAGGGCGCGGTTGCCTCGCAGTAGTCGCAGACCATATTACCGCGTTCGCCGCCGCGCAGAGAGGAGTAGTCGCCCTCAACGTCAAATTTCAATTTAAGCTGTAAAATGCCCTTTTCCGCATAAATCACGGGGAAGTCCGCGTCGGGGGAGAAGCCCTCGTCCGGCATATGCGCGTGCGCCTTGTAATAATCGATGCACGCCCAGCCGCTCTCCTCGTTGCAGCCGACAATCAGCTTTATCCTTCTTTTGGGGGTAAAGCCCTCGTCCTTCAACGCCTTCATACAGTACAATGCAATGACAGCGGGACCCTTGTCGTCCATAGCTCCGCGCCCCCAAACGCGTTTGTTTACGGTATCTATTTCCCCGCCGAAGGGCTCTTTCGTCCAACCGCCGCCCGCGGGCACCACGTCAAGGTGCGCAAGTATGGCAAATTCCTCGCCCTCGCCGAATATCACCTCGCCCGCATACCCGTCGTAATCGTGCGTTTTAAAGCCGAAGCTTTTTGCAAGCGACAAAAAGTAATCGAGCGCGCCTCTCGCGCCCGCGCCGAAGGGAGCATTCTCTTTTGCGGGCTTTTGCGAGGAGTCGAATTTGATAATTCCCGAAATATCCTCTATAATATTCTTAATAATTCCGTCCATAAAAACCGCCTTGTTAAAAATGTAGTCGAAAACATTATACAACTTTTTTTATTTATGGTAAAATAAATTAAAAGACAATATTAAAATATTCCCGCCGACCGTTTGCGCAATGCGTTTATTTGCGGCGTTAAAGGGTGCAATGAAGCTGAAATTCAACCCCAAAAACTTAATAGCCTACGTTAAAATATCGCTTATTGTGCTTTTGGCGGCGATTGCGGTGTTTGTGTGCGCGCAGGCGTATTCCGTTTTGGACGACCGTCTGCCCGACTATATCAGTCTTGTAGTATGCTGCGCCGCGCTTATCGCCGTTGAGGCGGTTAACCTTTTCGCAATTAAAAGCTTCGCCGCAAAAATGGTGTTTTTCGGCTTTGACAGCGCGCTTTTGCTTGCCGTATGTATTTTGACGGGCGACTCGGTTTTGTCCGCGCTGTACTGCATTGTGCTTACGGGCTGTTATATTTCCGTTGAAAGGTTCAGGGACAGAACGGTGCTTTTCGGGTTCAGCTGCGGAATGTATACGGCGTCCTTTGTCGGCGGGTGGGTTATCCGAAACGCGGGACTGCCGCTGTACAGCAGCGTTATGCAGGTATTAAGCGGAGTGCTGTTCGGTCTGCTGTTTATGGCGGTGGATTATATAGTCGTTCAGTTTTTAATTAAGTTTTACCGCACTAATGCAGAGCTGAGAAAGGCGTTGAAGGAGGCGGACGAAAGCAAGGCTCAGCTCGAAGAGGTGTTTAACCAGCTTACCCGCACAAGGGTATACGAGGAGCGTAACCGCATTGCAAAGGACATTCATGACAATGCGGGACATTCTATGACGACGGTGATAATGCAGACGGAGGCGGCAAAGCTGTTGATTGACGACAACCCCGCCGAGGCGAAAAACAGAATAATTTCCGCCAACATACAGGCGCGCAACGCGCTTGAACAAATGCGGCAAAGCGTGCACCTTTTGGCGGGCAGGGAGCAGACGCGCTCCTTAAAGGAAGAGGTGCAGGAGATTATTGCGCAGACGATAGACGGCACCGACATTAAGGCGCGTTATGACATGTGCGAGGTGCAGACCGACCCCGACAGCTTCCGCTTTATCTGCAATGCGGTTAAGGAGCTGCTTGCAAACGGTATCCGTCACGGCGGCGCAACGGCGTTTTATATCGAGCTGAAGCAGGTATTCGGAGAAATTCAGCTTATTATTTCCGACAACGGCTCGGGCGTGAGCGGTGAGATAGAGGAAGGCTTCGGGTTAAAGGGCATGCGCGAGAAGGCGGAGGCGCTCGGCGGCAAATGCATGTATACAAGCGAGCAGGGCGAAGGCTTCGAAGCGGATATAACCCTTCCATTAAAGGAGAAAAAATGATAAAGGTATTACTTGTAGACGACCAGCAGATTTTGGCGGAGGGCATAAAATCGGTGCTGGAAACCAGCAGGGACATAAAAGTGATAGGCATTGCGCTTGACGGCGTGCAGGCGGTTGAAAAATGCGCCTTGCTAAAGCCCGACGTGGTGCTTATGGATATCCGTATGCCGAATATGAACGGTATGGTTGCAACCAAGCGCATAAAGGAGGCGCACGAGAATATCAAAATAATCGTGCTTACCACCTTTGACGACAGCGACTATATTTTAAGTGCGATAAACAACGGGGCAAGCGGCTATCTTTTAAAGGATATAGGCGCAACCGCGCTTATAGACGCCGTTAAAAACGCATATGCGGGCGATACAATTCTACCCGCAAAAATCGCCAAAAAAATCACCGACGCCGCGGCGATGGTTTCCTCCGACAAGGAGTTGAAGCTGAGGAAAACGTTTAATTTGTCCGAGCGCGAGGCGGAAATTGCGCTTATGCTTTACGACGGCTTCACCAACCGCCAGATTGCTTCCGCTTTGAAGCTTTCGGACGGCACCGCGCGCAACTATATCAGTGCAATTTACCTTAAATTAGGCGTAGACGGAAGGCTTGCCGCAGTTGAAAAGATAAGAAGCCTTAAATAACGTTACCGTGTGGAGCAACGAATGAAAAATATCTTCGGCTTTGACCTTGCCGCTGGCGAATACTGCGGCAAAGAGCTGATAATAAGACAGACCGACTGCAAAATTACCGAGCATCAGGAAAAGACGGTTGTGCGGACGATAAAGGCGGAAAAGCACAAGCGGTTTCCGCTGTGGCTTAGCATTGTGCAGTACTTGTGCGCTTTTACCGTGATTTTGGTTGTCTTTACCTCTGTTATGGACGTGGACGAGCTTGATTTTAAGGAAATGTTTGCCGCCGCGCCGTGGAAATATATAGTCGCGGCAATCGCCGCAGTGGGCTGGCTTGCGATTTTTATTGCCGCGCAGGTGCACGGCAGAATGGCGGAGAAGGCGCCCGCCTTCCGCGACGTATTCAAGGTGATTGAGGCAGAGGTGCACGATAAAAGCTATGAAAGGCTTAAAATTCCCGCGGACGCGGGTGTGATAGACGTGCTTTCTTTAAGCGAAAATACCCAAAATTTTCAAAAGCCGAGTAAGCGTCCGCTGTATTTTTGCGTGGAAATACGCATTTTTAAGGACGGGAAAAATTTGTACCTTTCCGATTTGGAATGCGTTATGGCAATTCCGCTTGAAGAAATTACGGGTGCGTCAAGGCTTGGGGGTACGTTCAGGCTTGGCAACTGGACTAAGAACGAGGAGTATACCGAAGAAAAATTCAAGCGCTTCGGCGTGCGCAGAAACCGCGCGGGCGAGTATTTTGTAAAAGCTTGCTGCGCGGTAAAAATAGACCATTGCGGCGAACTGCTTGAATTTATTGTGCCGAGCTATGATTTTGCAACGCTTGAAAGGTATACGGGCAGTATATAGCTATCAAAAGCGCCGCCGCGGGCAAGCCGCGGCGGCGCTTCTTTATTTTGTTACATTATTTTATTTCGTAGAATTTCGCAAGCCCGCCGTCGGAGGTTTCGCGGTAGGTGCTTAGCAAATCCTTGCCCGTGTTGTACATTGTTTTTACTATTATGTCAAAGCTGATTTTTCTTGTATCCGCAAGGAAGTTTGCAAGCGACAGCGCGTTAATAGCGCGCATTGCCGCAACCGCGTTGCGCTCTATGCACGGTATCTGCACAAGCCCCGCGATAGGGTCGCACGTCAGTCCCAGATGATGCTCCATTGCAACCTCGGCGGCATATTCTATCTGTCCCAGACCCATTTCAAACAGCTCTGCCAAGGCCGCCGCCGCCATAGAGCAGGCAGAGCCTATTTCTGCCTGACAGCCGCATTCCGCCCCGCTTATGGAGGCGTTTTTCTTTATTAAATTGCCTATAATACCGCCAGCGGCAAGCGCTTTGACTATTTGCTCGTCGGAAAATCTGCGCATTTCCTGCATATATTTCAGCACGGACGGCACAACTCCGCACGCACCGCACGTCGGCGCGGTGACTATCACCCCGCCCGAGGCGTTCTGTTCGCTTGTCGCAAACGCGTAGGAGCATACAAGGCGGTTTTCCCGCGTTTGTGCGGATTCGTCTATATGCCGCTGGTTAAAAAGCTTTTGCGCGCGTCGCTGGGTACCCAATACCCCCGGTAGCGTGCCCGTGGCTGTAAGCCCCTCGTGAATGGTCTGCTTCATTCTCGCCCAGACCTCTGCAAGGTAATCGAGCAGCTGCTGACCCTCGCAATGCACTGCGTACTGCCAAAGCCGTATATTGTGCGCGTTGCAGTATTCGGCTATTTCCTTATAGGTATTTAAGGGATATATGCCGTCGTCCGCGTATTTTTCGTATTTTTGCGATGGCTCGCCGTCGAAAACCACCGTGCCGCCGCCAACGCTGTAAACCCGCTTTTTTGCCAACAGCTTTCCGCCCTTATACGCGCTTATATCCATTGTGTTCGGGTGGACGGGACAAGGGGAGGAGGTGTCAAGCGATATTTCGCATTTAACGGGCGCGGCCGTTTCGTTTATAATTCTGTCGGTGCCGTGCCCCTCGCCCGTCATGGCGAGCGAGCCGTAAAGCGTTACCTTAAACAAATCTGACTGCGGGTATTTTTCCCGCATTATTTTTATTGCGCGTTCGGGCCCCATTGTGTGGGAGCTGGAAGGCCCGCGCCCTATTTTATAAAGCTCTCTTAAAGACTGCATTTTTTGATTACACCCCGTTATATGCCGTGTTTACTTACAAATCAAACGCGATAGCCGTAATATCGTCGTTAAGATTGTTGCAGAAGTTTTTTAGATTGTGTTCCAGATTCTTGATAAAATCGTCCGCCGTGCGGGAGGTGGATAGGGTCTTTATTGCGCCGTCCGCGCCGAACATTTCGCCTCTGCCGTTTCTGCATTCGGTAACGCCGTCCGTCAGCAGGACAAGAATATCGCCCTTTTCGTAGGGGATTGTGTCGTCGAAGTAAGCGGGGTTTTCGAACCAATTTGAAACGGGCGGGGAGTTAAGCATTATCCTTGTAATACCGCTTTTGGTTTTTAAAAGTATGGGCACGTTATGCCCCGCCATAGAGTAGGTTACGGCGTCCTTGTCTATCCGCACGGCGGCAAGCGTTATATAGTTGCGCTCGTCAAGGTTAAGCTCGCGGAATTTCGCGCTCAGCTTGAACAGCGCCTGCGCGGGCGATTCCGCAGTTTTGTCGTACGCGGCTTTTACGAACGCGGTAAGCATTCCCGCGGAAATGCCCTTGCCGGAAACGTCCGCAATAACGCCGTAGGCGCTGTCGCCGCGGGTATATACCTCGGGTAAATCTCCGCCGATTTCTCTGCAAGGAATATACATATACGAATATTTTTTGCCGCCCGCCCATTTGCCTGCGGGCAAAAGCCGTTGCTGTATGCTTTTTGCCGTTTGCAGCTCGCGGGAGATTTCCAGCTCGAAAGCATCGTCAACCTCGCCCATACACAGCCCGCCGCCGAGAGGGGTGACGGTAAGCGAGTACGAAACCTCGTGCGCCGTTCCGCCCGAGCTTACGCGCTGGAATATCCTGCGGGAAACCTCGGTATTCGATAAAAACGCGTCCTCGAACGCGCCGAGAAGGGGACAGCCGCGCGCGCAATTGCCCGTGCCGCAGCTTTTTATATCTCCCGCGCAAGCGGTAACGGCGCCGAGCTTGCCCCGCTCCGTGCCGCAGAACAGCGTTTTAAAGGCGCGGTTTGCAAAGGTGACCTTCGCATTTCCGTTTACCGCGATAACAGCCGTTTTTATGTTGTCTGCAATTCGTCTTAAATATGTGTCCTTCATTTTCGGTTTAAGTGTGTTATTCGGCGGGCATATGGAATTTAAGTTTTCGGGAAACCACATGCACCTCGAAGGGTACGTCGGGATAGAGCTCGCCGTCGGCCTGAAGAGTATAATTTTTTGCGTCGGGAATTATTTCGGCGCTTTTTACTTTTATTGTCCGCGCTTCCTTAACCCTTGTGACCTTGCCCGCCATAAGCTTTAAAAACGCGCCTATTATTCGGGTTTTGGACAGGTAGTCGCACAAAAACAGCTCTATATATCCGTCGTCGAGCTTTGCCTGCGGACAAACCCTTATTCCGCCGCCCATTTGTCTGCCGTTGCACACGGCGCAGATAAGGCCGAAAAGTTCTTCCTCGCAATCGTTGTATTTTATCGTGTATTTGCGGCTTTTAAAATGCGCAAGGCTTGAAGCAAGCGCCCTTGCGTACTTCGATTTGCCCTTTTTATTGCCGGCATATGTGCGCTCCAAAACGTCCACGTCGATGCCCATACCCGCAATATTGATAGACCGCAGACCGTTGGAAAATTCTATAAAATCTATGTGCATAGGCTGACGGAAGGCGATAATTTCCGCCGCGCGCTTTACGTCGAGCGGGATTTTTGCCGTGGCGGCAAAGTCGTTGCCCGTGCCTAAGGGAATGAGGCCGAGAGAGTTGCTTTCGAAGTTCTTAAAGCCGTTTATAATGTCGTGCAAGGTGCCGTCTCCGCCGAGCGCGACAAGGATATTGCTGTTGCCGTCAGACGTTATTCTTTCCGCATGCGCCTTGGCGTCGCCCTCCCTGCGGGTCAAAAGTATTTCGTATTTTTTGCTCGCACGGTCGAATACACCCCGTACTATGTCAAGCTTTTTGGCGCCCTTGCCCGTTACGTGCTTTTCGTTAGCAATAAGATAAATCATTTTTTTCACTCTCTTTCGGTTTTTCTTACAGCGTAAAAATAAAGAACCGAAATTATTATACAACAACGGGATATAAATTGCAATAATTTTAAAAATTTGCTATAATTATTTTGCAATGAGAAGAATTTTGCCCGAAAAGCTTATAAAATTTGCAGAGGAATTGCCTTATCCGCTGTACGTTGTCGGCGGAAGAGCGCGTGATTTTGCCGCGGGGCTTGCTTCGGCAACGTCCGATACCGACGTATGCGCGCCCGCCGACTGCGGCGATTTTGCCATACGCGCAAGCAATGCGGGCTTCGGGCTTAAAGCCGAGTATAAAAACACGGGCACCGTAAAATTTGCGTGCGGGGAGGAGGAGTTCGAGTTTGCTTGCTTCCGCTCCGACAAATATGTGCGCGGAAGTCACAGGCCCGCGGAAACATACCTGACTGACGATATAACGCTTGACGCGCGGCGGCGCGATTTTAAGTGCAATGCGGTATATTACGACATTGCGGCGGGAAAATTCGTTGACCCGCTGGGCGGGCTGCAAGACATCGAAAACAAGCGCATATCCACGGTTGCACCCGCAAAAAAAGTGTTCGGCGAGGACGGGCTGAGGCTTATGCGCCTTGCAAGAATTGCCGCGCAGACGGGCTTTGCGCCAGACAAGGAGTGCTTGGACGGGGCGCGTGCAAATGCGGAGCTGATACGCGACGTTTCTGCGGAAAGAATTTTTGCCGAGCTTATGCTTTTGCTGTGCGCGGACCGAAGGTACGGCATATGCGGGGGGCAATATAACGGGCTGAAAATTCTTGCGGATACGGGCGTTATGCGAATTATTCTGCCGGAGCTGTATGCGGGCAAGGGCGTTTATCAGAATGAGAAATACCACAAGCACGACGTTTTGGAGCATTCTATGCGTTGCGCGGCGTATGCGGACGCCTCGATAAGGCTTGCCGCGCTGCTGCACGACGTAGGCAAGCCGTATTGCATGCAGAATGCGGGCAATTTTATCGGTCACGACGCGGAGGGGGCGCGGATAGCCGAGGAAATTTGTCAAAGACTTAAAGCGCCGAAAAAGCTTACGGGGGAGGTTGTAAGGCTTACAGCCCTGCATATGTATGACTTTCGCGGTGACGCGAGGGAGAATAAGGTGCGCAAATTTATAGTGCGCAACTATGACGTAATTGACAAATTAATGCTGTTGAAGCAAGCCGATTATTCCGCCTGTGCGGACGATTTTGCCGAGGCGCCGACCGTGACGAAGCTTAAAAAAATCTGCGCGCAGATGCGGGCGGAGGGGCGACCCTTCACCCTGAGAGAGCTTGCTGTAAAGGGCAACGAGCTTATTGCCGCGGGACTGCCCGCAAACGAAACGGGCAAGACCTTGCAGCTGTTGTTGGAGGACTGCGCAACAAGCGCGGTTGAAAACGACAAGCAAAAGCTGTTGCAAAGGGTTGAAAGGGTTTATGCGCGCCGACCGCGGCTTTGAGGAAAAGCTATTGCGCAAAACGCTTATGCAAATGCGGCGCTTTCGGCAAAACCAAAACTGCGCTTAAAAGTAGTTGACAAGCGGCTTCGGTTATTGTATTATTTTATAAGCAGATTATTTTTCTGCAATGCCTTGCATACCGCTTTCGGGTATGCCGATTAAGTCCGGGAGGTGAAAACAATGAAAACTTACGAAATGATTTACGTTCTCGACACAGCCGTTGCCGACGAGGCAAAGGAAGCGTTCGGGAAAAAGCTTGAGGACGTTATTACGTCCAACGGCGGTACGGTCGTTTCCGTCGACAAATGGGGCGTTAAAAAGCTTGCTTATCCCATTAACTATAAGAACGACGGCGATTATGTACTTCTTACTTTCGAAGCAGACGGCGCTATCGTTAAAGAGCTTGATAGAATTGCAGGCTTGACGAGCGACGTTTTGAGAAGAATGATTACCGTAAAAGCATAAGACACAGGAAAAATTAAGATGAATAAGGTTATATTGATAGGGAATTTAACGCGCGACCCCGAGCTGACCGAAACCTCGGGCGGGGTGAAGATTTGCCGCTTTTCGATTGCGGTCAACCGTAATTATGCGGGAGCGGACGGCGAAAGAAAGACCGACTTTTTCAACTGCGTTGCATGGCGCGGTCTGGGAGAAACGGTTGCGCGCTTCACCAAAAAGGGCACGAAGGTATGCGTAAGCGGCTCGATAGAGCTGAGAAACTACGAGGACAGTCAGGGCGTAAAGCGTACGGGCGTTGATATCGTTGCGCAGGACGTGGAGTTTTTGACGCCCCGTCAGGGCGGCGGCGACGATTTCGGCTATGACGCGCCCGCACAGAACAGCGGCGGCTCTTCAAGAGGTGCAAAGCCCCAGCTTCAGCCGTTTGACGACGACGGAGATATTCCCTTCTGAGAATTTCAAGGAGATTAAATTATGGAAGAAAATAAAGTGGCGGCTGCTGCGCCCGTAAAAAAAGCTTATAAAAGGGTTCCCCGCAAGAAGGTTTGCGTTTTCTGTCAGGAAAAGGTAGAGCTTATCGACTATAAGGACGTAAACCGTCTTAAAAAGTTTGTTGCCGAGGGCGGTAAAATTTTGCCCCGCAGAATGAGCGGAACCTGCGCAAAGCACCAGAGAGAGCTTTCCAAGGCTATCAAGCGTGCAAGAATTGCGGCTCTGCTTCCTTTCAAGGCAGACTGATTTTTGTGTGAATAATGTTAACCGCCCCGTCTGAAATTTTCAGACGGGGCGGTTTTTAAGTTTTTTCGGCGGATTTTCCGCCAAGTCAACCATTTTAGCGGATTTTCCGCTAAAATGCAATATATGAAATGCAAGGGCGCGGGCGCAATTATAAAGCAGTTGCGGAAAAATAAAAATTTATCGCAAGCAGAGCTTGGTAAAAATCTCGGATTTTCGGCAAGGACAATATCCGATTGGGAAAGCGGAAATACCGAGCCGAATATATCAACAATAAAAGCGTTGGTTAAGTTTTTTGATATTTCGTATGAAGAGTTTTTTGAGGAAATTTAAAGGCGCGCGGACGTTTAGTCCGCGCGCCTATTTTATTAAGATATTTGATTAAACGGGACGTTTACCGAATATCGAGGTGCCGAGGCGGAGCATATTGCTGCCAGCTTTAACGCAGATTTGCCAATCGCCGCTCATTCCCATTGACAGATATTCAAAATTATCGTCCTGCGCGCGCAGCATATCGTAAAGCCCGCGCATTTTTGTCGCAAGCGAGTACAGCAATGCGCTATCGCCGCTGAAGGGCAGCATTGCCATAAGCCCCTTTACCCTCAGCGCGGGTAAGGCGGTTATTTTTTTGTATGCGCTTTCCGCTTCCTTAAACGCAAAGCCGCCCTTGGTTTCCTCGTTGCCGATATTTATTTGTATTAAAATATCCGAGGTAATGCCCGCCGCCGCGCTTTTTTTGGAAAGCTCTTTGGCAAGCGCCATTCTGTCGATTGAATGGTACAGGTCGGTTTTGCCTAAAAGATATTTGATTTTGTTGGTTTGCAGGTGCCCTATGAAGTGCCGCTTGGGACTGCCGTTTATCTGCGGAAATTTATTGCGGAATTCCTGAACATGGTTGTCGCCTATGTCGGTTATGCCCGCTTCGATTGCCGTATTTATTGCTTCGGCGGGTTGAAGCTTAACCGCCGCGACAAGGGTTATCTTCTCGCCGAAGGGGTTGGCGGAGGGGATTTCCGCAAGCAGATTTTTTACGTTTTGCTTAATCATAATCAGATTTTAATTTATGCCGCCGCTGTTGTCAAGCGAAATTTTTGCCGCTTGCAGGGCGTATGACAGTATATGACAGTTGTCATATAAAGCTATGACAAAATTTTGTCGATTTCAGATAAAATTAAATAAATACAACAAAAAAGGACAGGCGGCGCGCAGATTTTTTTAAAAAATATGAAATTTAAGGCAAAAATTTATCATATATTTTTATTACAAAGTTGACATTTTGTCATAAAGCCTATATACTGTTATTTGTCAGCTAATATATAATGCGGAAAAGGGGCGTAAATTTTGCCGCTGTTCCGAGGGATAATTTACAAAAAAATGAAAGAGAAAAAGGTTAGGCAGTCCCGTCACGGGCTTAAAATAGAGAAGGATTTAAGCGTGGTTAAAACCGCGGGCTTCCGCGCGTGCAAAAAGCGCGACAAGTCCGTTAACCGCCGCGCGGGGCTTCACGATAAAAGCAAAAGCCTCAGGGGTGAGAGGCGCGTTTACAAAAGCAAGCCGCTAGGCATTGTGCGCGTCCGCAGAATAAAGCAGACAATAGCTACGCTTTCTGCGGTGTTTGCAGGCGTTGCGGGCTATTTCGGAATGGGCTTTTTGTTTAAGCCCGATTTTGTGTTTGTCGAGGAGCTGGGCAACTCCACCGTATGCGCGGCGAAGAGCGCGGAGGAGAATGCGGGCTTGTACAGCGCGTCCGGCAACGAGTATTATATGCCCGAGGACGGCTCGCTGCCCACCGACCACACTGTTATAGAAAATATTGCGTATATGAACTACGTGCTTAAAAACCAGCCGAGCTGGTCGTCTTATATGGAGTCGACCGTAAAGACGGTTATGGAGCAGAAGGTTTATACGCACAAAAAATATTACGACGGCAAGCTGATTTCCGCGGATATGCCGCAGGGCGCGTCGAATATAGCGCGTCAGTTCTGCGTGACGGATAAGGACGTAAGCTGGCGCGAAAAAAGTAAAAACTATATCTACGACGATATGGACAATATCGACTGGCCGAGCGAAAAGCCCACGGGGTTGACGGTTGGCGAGTTCAGAATTTACCGCGGACTGCCCGCAAACGAGTTTTCCGTTTATATTTTAAACGAGCTGACCGTTAAAAACTTCAACGATACCTCCGTTGAGGAGAAGGGCGAGGACGAAAACGGCAAAAGGCTTTATACAATGAAGCTCGATTTGCGCGTGCACCAGTCGGGGCTCGATTCGGCGGTGCATTACTACAAGCAGCAGATGTACGTTACAGGCGGGCTTTACGCATGGCCGAGCTTTGACTATACCACGGTGGAATATACCTTCACAGAGGATTGGGTGGTTAAAGAGTTCACCATAAACGACAAATACGCCGCAAAAATGGGCTCTGTCAGCGCGGACTGCTCTTCAACCTCCACAACGGTTTTCGATTATGCGGAGGAAAAGGCGGTAAACAGCTATTACCCCGATTATTTCAACCAGACCTATATTAAATGGGACCCCACATCGTCCGCAAACGAGCCCACTGCGGCAAGCTGTCTTGCCTCGGCATTCGGCGACGTGCTTACGCAGGGCGCGACCTTGAAGCTGGAGCTCGCAGTCGACGGTAAGCAGATTGACGGAGCGGTTCATATTGGAATGGACGGCGGAAGCTTTAACGATTTACGCGTTGCTCTTGACGGGGCGGGCGTTGGTGGAATAAAGCTGTATATGGCGGACGAAAACGGCAAAAAAACGCTGTACTTCGCAATAGGCGGAAATAAATACAAGCTTGGGCTTGACGCGTTTACTGCCGAGAACGGTGCGGCGGGTGCATCGTCTGCTACGGTAACCGATGCGGCGGTAAATGGCGCAGACGGGGAAAGCGGTGCGGCATTGTTTGACGCGGACGCGCTTGTCGAACAGCTGTTCGGCGGTAAATTTACGCTGAGCGACAAGGGCAAAAAGGCTACGCTGGAAAGCGAAATAGAGCTTTTCGGACTTAAAATACCCGTAAATTTTTCCTTTAATATAAAAAAGAACGTTGCAAGCCTTGACGAGGTTACGGCGGCGTTCAGGCTCGGCAAGAACGATATTGCCGCGCGTATGACCTTCGGCACAGAGGAGGACATTCCCGCACGGCTTACTGCGGAGGAAAAAGCGCAGTATACCTCGCTTACGGAGGGCATTACGCTTGGCGTAAAGCTGGGCTTTGGCGATATAAGCCTTAACGGCAACGCATTTATAGGGTTTGCCGACGGCGGAATAGGAGAGGTGCGCGCGAAATTCGGCGGACTTGGTATATGCTATGCGCCGGCAGACAACGCTTTGTATATTGCGCACGGAAACAACGTTAAATACAGGCTTGACCTTTCTTCCTTAGGCGAAAGCGTTGATTTCGACGGAATTTTAAGCGGGCTTGACCTTAATTCGGTTATCCGCGACGCGTTGAGCAATTTTTATGTCGGCGGGGGAAGCGTTTCCACCACCGTAAAGGTTGATTTACAACAGCAATTACAGCAGATTATAAGCCTTGCGGTTTCGCTTGAATTTAATAACGGCATAAACGTTAACGTGAGCAGCGAGCTTTTCGGCAAGCCGCTTACGCTAAGCGTGGGGCTTGCGCATGAAAGCGTGCCCGAAATCGGAGATAAATCGGAATACACCGATATTATGAACGGCGGTATTTCGGCTGACGTTGCGCTGACGGTGGACGGGTTACGGCTTAATGGTACGCTGTATCTTGAAATGCAGAACGGCGCTGTTGCTTCCGTAAGGGTAGCATTAAATAACGGCGCGGTCGGAATTTATTACGAAAAGGACTTAAACGGCGGCGCGGACGGCGACGTTATCTACATAGATTTGGGCGCCTCTAAAATAAAACTGCCCGTTTCCGCACTGACAAGCGGCAACGGCGGGGTGAATTTGGGCGAGTTTTTCGACAAAACGGATTTGAAGGGCTTGCTTACGCAGGCAATCAAGGGCTTGTGCGGCGGCGAAAATAAATTCGGGTGCTCGTTCACGCTTGAAATAGACGGCGAGAAGGTGCCGGTAAGCCTTGGCCTCGATTTGAACGAAAGGCTTGCGCTGAGGGTTGAGGCGTCTGTTTTCGGTAAGGGAGTTACCGCGGATATAGCGCTCGGCGGCGGAAAAATGCCCGAGCTGACGGATAAAGACGAATATGTTGACGTGATAAACGGCGGGTTTGCCATTTCCGGCAACGTTTTGATTAGCGTTAACGGTAAGACCGCAAAGCTTGCGCTGAACAGTCTTGCGTTGAGGCTTAACGGCGGGCTTGGGTTCGAGCTTGACGCAAGAATTACCGCGGCGGAGAAGTACTTCGATATTTACGCCTCCTATCTCGATAACACGCTTACGCTTGTTTACGGCAGTGACGACGACAACGGCGAGAGCAATTTCGTCGGCGTGCGCGTAAGTACAAAGGAAGATTTGGAGCTGTTGAAGGCCGCGCTTGAGGACGTATATAACAGACTTTGCATTGTTATAGGCGAAATTTCGCCGGAAAATGCGGACGCGCTGAGCAAGGAAAATATCAAAGACCTTATTGACAAGGTAGGCGCGGGCTCGGCTTCCGCCGATATTATGTCGGAAATATTCAAAATTCTCGGCATAGAGCTTGGCGAGGGCGAGCAGCCTAACGCCGAGGCAGTGCTTAAAAAGCTGGGCATACCCCTTAATTCCGACGGAAGCGTGGATATAAAGGGCTTGCTGAAGGCGGTAAGAATACAGTCCTTCGGCAACGGCGCGGCGATAACCTTAGGCGAAAATATTTCGGTTAATATAGGCATAGACGCGGGTGCGGTTAACGGCGGACTTGCGGTTCAGCTTGGGAATGCGTCCGCGAGCGTGGAGCTGACGGACATTAAGCTTGGCGCGTTTGCGCCCGAGTGTCCCGTAAGCGCGAACGAGCTGCTGACGGCGCGCGACCTTGCGGACGGCCTTGATTATATTGCGGCGGCGTTCGAGCTTGTTGCCGAGCGCGAGGTTGCCTTGGACGCAGACGTGACGATTACCGAAAACGGTGCGGCAGCTATGGAGGTAGGCGTTCTGGTTGAGTATAATCAGGGCGAAAACGGCTTCCCCTTGCATATCGACAGCGGAAAAGTAAACGAACAGACGGGCCTGCGCGAGGGCATGAATTTATGGGTTGACCCCACCGCGTATCTGCACCTTAAGCTTGATTTGAAGAATAAAAGGACGGACGGAAAGGATTTGTACGTTGACGCGTACATTCTTGACGCGACGCCCGTTGATAAGTCGTATTTAACGAGCGGGAAGTATACAACGGACGGCATGCTTGACGTGTATCTTTCCGTATCCAACGGCGGAGGTAATCCGCTGACGGTTTATCTGCCTATGAAGGATATACTGACGGTTGCCGCTATGGGCGGGGCTTTGCTGAATATTTCCGACATAGAGCTCGAGGGCGAGAATTTGCAGGAGCTGAACAAGGCGGTTAAGCAGATTGCCGCGGTAATCGACCAGCTGTTGGTGGAAAACTATCTCGGCGGGCTTTCAAGTCAGTTCCATTCGCTTGGCGAAAGCGTAATAGGGCAGATACTTGCCGCGCAGAATATACAGGCGAAAAATCTGAGCGAGCTTTTGAATTTACTGCTTAAATCGGTATTCGGGGCGGACGCGGTTGAAGGCAATAACGTGCCCGCAGTAAGCGGTGCGGCGGCTTGCGGAAATTATATCAAGCGTGTCGGCTTCGAGCGAGGCGAAACGGAGCGCGCGCTTGCTGTTGTGCTTAATTCCGCGGCGATTTACGGTAACGGCTACGGCGATATAGAGCTTAGGGTAACAAAAAACAGCTATTCCTACGGTATTATGCCCGCTGTCGAGGGCGGGGAGCCCGTAACCCAGACGGTAAACAAATCTTACATAACGGGACTTAGCCTAAGCAATGTTTACTTCGGCGAAAATAACGCGAAAAAGCTTGATTTAAGGGCTTCGTTGACGTATGAGACGGCAAAACCCTCCTCGTTTGCGGGCTATCACAGCTTTGCGGATATTTCTGCGTTGCTTGCGGCGTTTGTTAACTCTGCCACGCACGAGGTTGCGGAGGTTGACGGCGGCGCCGAGAGCAACGGAGAGGCGGCTGTCACTGCGGCGGATATTGCAAAAAAATACGCGCTTAACAGCAATTATTATATTGACGGCAACGTTAAAATAGAGGTTTCGGGACTGGGCTGGTTGGGCCTTAATGCGAATATTAGCATTAACAGCTTCTATGTTACCATAAACGAGGACAACAGCGTTGAATTCAATCTTTCGATATACCACGACAGCTTTGTGGGCGTTATAACTGAAAAGGCGACTGTGGATATAACAATAAAGGACGATTTGATTTTGATGCGCAAGACTGCGGACGGCGGCAAAACGTACGTTACGCGTGTGATGACGCTGACCGACTTTTATGCGGATATAATGAACCAGCTGAAATTTATATTCGCATTCTCCGACAGCATAATGAACGCAATGACGGGCAGCAGCGGCGGAAGCGCGCTTGTAATGAAGGACTTCGGCGATTATCTTGACGGATACCTTGCGGGCTATGCATATTCCGAAAATAACGGCGCGGCTGTCTGGTCGGTTGACGTAAGCAGAAGGGCTATCAACAGTCTTGCGGGAATGGATGTATTCTCGCAGGATATAGGCGTTAAGCTGAATGCGGACATTCAACCCGACGGACAGTATAAGCTGAATTCGCTGAATATCGGAAGTAAATTGTTCGGTATGCTTAAATTTACGGCAAATCTTAATTACCGCAATCCGCAGAATAGCTGGGAGGGCGGAAACGATTTGTCGGGCAACGTTGTAAAGCTTGACAGTAAAGCGCAGTACGGCGTTGACGGCAGAAGCTGGACGACGGTTTTGGGTGGAACAAAGGCAGACGAGCTTGCCCAAAGCGTTAATTGGAGCAGACTGTGCCGCGACACCTCGGGCAAGACCTATATAGAGTATAACGGCAGTAATCTGCATTACGGCACATTAAAATTTGCGTATGCTACCGATATAAGCAACACCGTGTTTGAGGAATTCGGCGAAAGACAGAGGGTTTTATACGGTAAAAATATTTATTCCAACATTGAAATGCCCGAAATAAGCGGGGTTATGCCCGCAGTGCCCGACGGCGACGACAGGCTTGTCGGCTACTGGGATTACGGCTATATAACCACGGAGGAAACGGACGAGTTGGGCGCGGTTATCGCTATGCAAGCCAAATACGGCGCTGTGACGGTTTCTATAATCAGCTCTCAGCAGGTTGACGGCGGGCTGAACGGCTTTACCGACTATTATCAGTCAGAGGAGCTTGGCTACGTTTATTACAAGACCTTTAAATACGACGCGGACAACACGGTTGCGCTTGAGCCGCAGAGTAATCTGAACACCTACATATTCAACGGCTATTACGATTATTATACGGGCGAGAGCGTTGAGAGCTTTGTTGCAGACAGACCGATTACCCTTTATGCGGAATGGGTAGGCAAGACTGTTAACGTGACCTATTCAAGCGATATTGCGCTTGACGGAGCCGAGGCGGACGCAAACGGCGTTTACAGCCTTGAAGGAGCATTGCAATACGGCGAGGGCGGTAGCCTGCATACCCCCGCAACGACAGTAGAGGGCGTTGTCTTTATGGGCTGGTATATAGAAGCGGGCGAAGGCTATGCTTACATTGCGGACGCGGAGGCGCTTAAACAGTACTGCGCAAACCTTGGTATTGCGGGCGACAGCGTTGACGTAAGGCTTTGGGCGGTTTGGGTAACCGAAACCGCGGTAGAGGTTACTAATTTTACAAGAAGCAACAGCTTTGTTTGCTGGACGTGGAAGGTCGGCTTCGATTACGGCGGCGCGGAATTCTGCGAGGGCAAGAGCACGGAAATAAGCGGCAAGCTTGGCGCAAGCATTTCGGCTAAGGCTATGATTGAGCTGCTTGACGGGGATAAGTCAAAAATTACCGCGTTGAACAACGGCAAAGAGGTGCAGTTGAGCGGAAACAGCTATTCCGACAGCTATACCTCGCTTAAAACAGACGGAAGCGGCGACGCGGCGTTTGTAGGCGTAAGGGTCAGCGTTGTAGTCAGCTGCGGAGAGGGAGCTATCACTCTTACAGAAACCGGCTATAAAGCAAAATAATTTTAATAAGGCTTTGAAGTCGGAAAAGCCGCCCCGCGCATAGCTATGCGCGGGGCGGCGTTCTTTATTTATTCAAATCAGTCCTTGAAAAGGTTTTTTATCATTGTGTTGACGTAAAGTATGGGCACGATTGCGATTTTGTCCGCATATTTTGTAACCGACTTCATATTTTTTGCGGGTACAAGCACCTTTTTAAAGCCCATTTTAACGCATTCGGCTACGCGCTTTTCGCAATAGCTTACTGCGCGCACCTCGCCCGTAAGCCCGACCTCGCCGAATACTGCGGTAAATTTATCGACGGGCTTGCCGAAGTAAGCGGAGGCGAGCGAGGCGCAGACCGCCAAATCGCACGACGGCTCGCCCAGCTTTATTCCGCCCATTGCGTTGACGTAGATATCGCTTCCGCCGAGGGAAAGTCCGCAACGCTTTTCAAGCACGGCAATCAAAAGCACCAACTTGTTATAGTCTATGCCCAGCGGCATGCGGCGGGGCAGTCCGAAGGAGGTTTTTGAAACAAGGCTTTGAATTTCCACGTTCATGCACCTTGCGCCCGTTTGCGCGGGGGTGACGGCAGAGCCTGCCTCTTCGCCGCGGCTTTCTGAAAGGAAAACGCCCGAGTAGTCGGTTACGGCGATTATGCCCTCGCCCGTCATTTCGAAAACGCCAACCTCGGCAACGTTGCCGAAGCGGTTTTTGACGGCGCGCAAAATACGGAAATTTTCCTGATTTTCACCCTCGAAGTATAGGACGGTATCCATAATATGCTCTAAAACCTTGGGGCCTGCAAGCGCGCCCTCCTTGGTGACGTGACCGACTATAAAAAAGGTTATGCCGCGGCCTTTTGCAATGCGCATTAATTTGGCCGCGCATTCGCGCACCTGTCCGACCGAGCCCGCCGAGGAGGAGAGCTGTTCGGTATACACCGCCTGAATACTGTCGATTACGCAAAATTCCACGCCGTCAAGCTCTGCCTCGATGCCGTCTATGCAGGTTTCGTTGAGAATAAGAAGGTTGTCCGACTTCAAATTAAGGCGCTGAGCACGCATTTTTACCTGAGAACAGCTTTCCTCTGCGGAGAGGTACAAGACCTTTTTCGTTTCGGACAGGTGCGCCGCTGTTTGAGTGAGAAGGGTGGACTTGCCTATGCCGGGGTCGCCGCCCAAAAGCACAAGCGAGCCTGTAACTATGCCGCCGCCGAGGACGGTGTCCAACTCGGATATGCCCGAAGAAGTGCGGTTGTAGCGCTCGTAGGTGATTTGGGAAAGGGGCTTTGCGCGCGGCGCGGTATACTGCTTTGCCGCAGTCTTGTCGGTTGCGGCGGGGGTAATTATTTCCTCTGCCAAGGTATTGAATTTGCCGCATGCGGGGCACCTTCCCAGCCATTTCGGGTTGGAAAAGCCGCACTCGCTGCATACGAACTCGGTTGTGGTTTTAGGTTGCTTTGCCATTGCTTTGTCCTTGGGTATTTTCGGCTTGCGCCGTATTTGTAAATATGCTTTTAAGGTTGTTTAAGGTCCGCTCTCTGTTGGGCTTGTCGGCGCAGACAATCAGATAGACGTTTTTATCCTCGCCCTTGACGTGAATTCTGCCTTTATTCTGCGTTACGGCGGGGTTGGTAAACGTTGCTTTTATCTCGTCGGTTATGCTGCAAAATTTTCCGTTGACGTACATATATATTGCGTTGTCGGTGATTATAAATTCTCTTTTGCCGCCGTTGGAATATACCTTGTATCTGCCTAAACCGAGGAACAGAGCGGAAATAACCGCGCCGAGCACAGAGGCGGCGGTTTTTGCCGCGGCGGTGCGGTTTTGGGATTTGCTTCCGTAATAGCCCCCGCAATATGCGGCGTTTTCAAAGCTTTGACGCATTTGGGCGATTATATGGTTGACGCGCTTGGCGTTTCGATTTGCCGTAACTGAGGAAGCAATTGAAATAATCAGCAGTCCCGCGCCCGCAATGCCCGTAAACAGCGCGCAAATCGCAAAATTACCGTTATTTATAACGTTGCCGTAAACGGTTATATCCGTGTGCTCCGGCGTAAAAATAATTTTATTAATTTTGGCGTTTTGCAGTGTGCCGAGCTTTGCGTGCAAAAAAGACAAGGCTATTTCTTCATCTGGCTGAACGGCTATATCGTCATACGGCTTAATTGTGTACGTCATATTATTGCCGCTTTCGTTTATCGCGCTTACTTCCGCGCGGAAGCCGTATGCCCGTAAAATTATCTCTTTGCCCGAAACGTTTTTTATTTTGCCGTGGACGACGTATTCTCCGTCAACGTATTCAACGGTTGGCTTTTCGGTTATTTTAAGCGGTTTAGGTTCGGGTATAAACAGTAACGCAATTGTTGCCGCAAAGCATGCAAGCGCAAGGCAAAGAGTTATTATAATCGGTATTACATTAATTCTTTTCATAATTTTTTATTTAGTAATACGGCGGCGTATGCCGTTATGCCAAGACCCTCGCCGACAAAGCCCAGCCCCTCGCAGGTGCCTGCGGCGATTGCTATATTTTCTGCGGAAAGCTTGCAGGCTTTGCACAGCTTTGCGGACATATTTTCGATATGCGGGGATAGGCGGGGGGCTTCCGCCTGTACCGTTACTGAAAGATTGGCCCCGATATATCCCGCGGCTTCGGTTATTTCTATTACTTTTTTAAGCATTTTTATGCTGTCTGCGTTTAAGGTGCTTTCGTCCGTGTCCGGGAAGTAGTGACCTATGTCCTTTAAGCCCGCCGCGGACAGATAGGCGTCCATAACCGCGTGGACAAGCACGTCTCCGTCGCTGTGGGCGATAAGCGTTTTATTATGCGGAATTTTTACTCCGCCGAGGGTTATGCCGCTACCTTCGCCAAAGGTATGGGTGTCTGCGCCTATGCCTATTTTCTGTCCCGAAGCGGTCAAAGGTAAGGCATATTCGCGGGGGAAATCGTCTTTATAGGTCAGCTTTATGTTGCTTTGTGCGCCTTCGATAATGTGCGGCGGGGCGATATGGCGCAGATAAACCGCGCTGTCGTCGGTAAATTCCGCGCCGTTGGCAAGGCGATAGGCTTTTTTAATGTCGTGCGTATAAAATCCCTGCGGGGTTTGCACGCGGTAAAGACTTTCGCGGTCGGGATAGTTGTAAATTTCACCGTTACGGGCTGCTGCCGCGGTATCGGTGAACTTTACTGCCGCGACTGCGCTGCCGAATTCTTTCACGCCCCCTATACAGCTTAAAATCAGCTGTTTGTCAACGAACGGACGCGCGCCGTCGTGAATTATCACTATGTCGCCCGTGACGGCTTCAAGCGCGTTTATAACCGTTTGGGTGCGGGTTGCGCCGCCTATAACTGTTTTGTAGCCGAACGGCTTGCACAGAGCGGTAATTTCCTCGAGGTCGGCCGGTGAGGAGGCGACTATAACCTCGTCTACTTCCGGAATGCTGAATTTTTTAAGTGTATGGAATAGCGCGGGCGCGCCGTAGAGGGGCGCCAACAGCTTGTTTTTGCCGAGGCCCGCGCGTTCGCCCTTGCCCGCCGCGCAGATAATCGCGCTTACCTTTTCATTCATTTGCGTCCTCGCTTATTATCTCGTACAAAGAGGAGGCTTCGTCTTTTTTGACCGTTTCTTTAATTTGCAGTATACGGAATTTTACCGTGCCGCCCGTAAAGTGCAGCTCGACTACGTCGCCCGCCTTTATCTGACAGCCCGCCTTGGCCTCTCTGCCGTTTACGCAGACCTTGCCCTTTTCGCACGCCTCCTTGGAGAGGGTGCGCCTTTTGAGTATTCTTGAAACCTTTAAAAATTTATCTATTCTCATAATAACTCCGTTCACGAATTTCTCGGCAAGCCGTTGCCTGCGAAATTCCGTGATTTTTAGGGCTGCTTTCTCAACAGCCGTAGGGGCAACGGCTGTTTCGGTCACCGTTCGCGCGGTGTTATGCGCTCGCTTTTCTCAAACGGCAAAACAGCGCATCGTGCTGTTTTGATAAGTCCGTTTTCGTCCCTCTTTGCGCAATTTTAAGCGCTCACATTTAATATAATTGCGCAAATTCACCCCGCCGAGGTTGCTGACCGCAACAAATTGTGTATGCTTGCAAAAAATGTGATTTTTGCGCGCAACGTTAATTTGTTTAATATCTATATCTCATAATTAAAAAATACTTGTCGTACCGCAAGCGACAAACTATATTATAAAATTGTTTTAACCGGTAAAATCGCTTGACAATGTTGACGTGCGGTTTTATAATGATACACTGAATTAAAATGCGTAATTATGCACTCAAAGGGTATTTTTGTACAAAATTATTGCAAAATTCCGACAAAAAACGACCGTAAAACCCCGCCGTTTTCAACAGATTATACTACTATATTATAAATTTGTAAAGTGCGGGGAGAAAAAATTTCCCAAAGAAAAATATTTTTTGCAAGAGCTTACGTTATGGCGAAAAAACGGATACGGAAAATTGTTGTGGACGGAGAGGCTTATTACTGGTATATAACGATAAACGAACACGGTCACAGAATTCATATTTCGTCAGAGGACAACGCGGTTATGCTTGTAGAGCCGTGGATTGATACGGAAGTACCCGTAACACCCGCCGAGGTTGCGCAGGATATAAGAAGATTTAAGCGCGGGCAAGGCTGATATTCCGTAATAAATTTTCGGACAAGCGTTTTAATTTAACGTCGCAAGCAAAGCTGCGCTCAAACGCATTTGATTAAAAAGTTTTAAAATTTGGAACATTCGATTGTATCCGGTGAAAAGATATATACGGATAATCGCCACATGTGAAATATAAGACGGGCTTTAAGCCAAAAAGGAGTTTTCAGTTTAATGAATTTACCGATTCACAAGTATGGCAAAACCGAGAGAAGAAAGTTCGGTAAAATTAACGAGGTTATAGACATTCCCGACCTTGTAGAAATACAGAAGTCGAGCTATAACGCGTTTATCAAGGACGGCATAACCGAGGTGTTCGAGGACTTTATGCCCATTACCGACTATTCCGACCACTACGAGCTTTATTTTCTGAACCACTGGTTCGACGAAAAGCCGAAGTACGACGAAAAAGAGTGTCGTAACCGCGACGCAACCTATGCGCTGCCCATGCACGTTACGGTAAGGCTTGTAAACAAGGTTAAGGACGAGGTTATCGACCAGCCCGTGTTTATGGGCGAGTTCCCGCTTATGACAGAGTCGGGCGGGTTTATAATCAACGGTGCTGAGCGCGTTATCGTTTCTCAGCTTGTCCGTTCGCCCGGCGCCTATAATGCGGCGACCCGCGACAATAAGACGGGCAAGGAAATTTACGGCACGACCGTTATTCCCAACCGCGGCGCATGGCTCGAATTAGAGCAGGACGCAAGCGGTGTTTTGTGGGTGCACGTCGACAGAAAACGCAAGATATGCGCCACCGTACTGCTGCGCGCGCTCGGCTTCGGCTCTGACAGAGCGTTGCTCGATTTGTTCGCAAACGACAAAATGATAGAGAATACTATCGCAAAGGATACGACAAAGTCGGAGAGCGACGGCTTGGTAGAGCTTTACAGAAGGCTGCGCCCCGGCGAAGTTCCCACGGAAGCTTCTGTACGCCAGCACCTCAATAATCTGTTCTTTGACCCGCGCCGCTACGACGTTGTAAAGGTCGGCAGATACAAATTCAATAAAAAGCTTAACCTTGCGTACAGATTGCCGAACTGCAAGCTTGCCGAGGATATATTCAATCCCGAAACGGGCGAGGTGCTTGCGCACGCGGGCGAAACCGTGACCGAGGCTAAGGCGATTGAAATTCAGGATTGCGGCGTAAACGAGGCATATGTGCTGGTTTCCGACCCCGAGCAGGGCGAAATCAAGCACAAAATCATTGCCAACAACACCGTTAACTTTACGGCTGTTTCGGACAAGCCGCACAAGCTTTTCGGACTTCTGCCTACAATATACTATCCCAACTTTAAATTTATGCAGAAAATTGCGGCGGAGTGCGAAAACGCCAAGCCCGAAGAGGTTGCGGAAAGGTTCATTGACGAAATCAACGCAATTTATTACGTTGCGGAAACTCCCGAAACGGACGACGAAAAGCCCGAGGACAAGAAGAACAGAGAAAAGCGCAGAGAGACCCGCGTTAAGTTTGTTGCGGCGTGCAAGCGCTTCTGGGAACTGTTTAACAGCGACATAACCGAGGTTGAGGCAGACGACAAAAAGCTGATTAAGCCCGTTATAGAAAAGCTTAACCACAAGCATATCACCGTGGACGACATTGTTGCGGCAATTTCCACCAACATAGATTTGCAGTACGGCATTGGCACGATAGACAATATCGACCACCTTGGCAACAGGCGCGTGCGTTCGGTTGGCGAGCTTTTGCAGAACCAGCTGAGAATAGGTATTGCAAGGCTTGAAAAGCTGATAAAGGAGCGTATGGCTACGCAGGACGCGATGGAGGTTACCCCCGCAGGGCTTGTGAACGTGCGTCCCGTTTCTGCGGTTATACGCGAATTCTTCGGCTCGTCACAGCTTTCGCAGTTCATGGACCAGACCAATCCTGCGGCTGAGCTTACGCATAAGCGCAAGCTTTCCGCGCTCGGCCCCGGCGGACTTAACCGCGACAGAGCTACCTTCGAGGTGCGCGACGTTCACCACTCGCATTACGGCAGACTGTGCCCTATAGAAACGCCCGAAGGTCAGAATATAGGACTTATTTCCTCGCTTGCGACCTATTCCAAGGTGAACGAGTACGGCTTTATCATGAGCCCGTACAGAAAGGTTGAGCACGTTTACGACGGCGAGGGTAAAATTATCGAAACCCGCGTAACCGATAAGGTGGATTACCTTACCGCGGACGAGGAGGACAGATATATCGTAGCGCAGGCAAACGAGCCGCTTGACGAGAATAATCATTTTGTCAACGCGCACATAGGTTGCCGCCACCGCGATTTGATTACGCAGTACGCGCCCGAGAGAATGGACTATATGGACGTAAGCCCTAAGCAGCTTGTTTCGGTAGCGACGGCGCTTATTCCCTTCCTTGAAAACGACGATACCAACCGTGCGCTGATGGGCTCGAACATGCAGCGTCAGGCCGTTCCTCTTATGAAAACCGAAAGCGCGATTGTTGCAACGGGTATCGAGGCGGCTATTGCGCGCGACAGCGGCGTTATGGTTCAGGCGAGAAACGCGGGCGTTGCGGTCGGCGTTGCCTCCGATATGATTAAAATACGCGAGGACAGCGGGCGTATCGCCGAATATCCGTTGAAGAAGTTTGAGAGGTCGAACGCGGGCACCTGCCTTAACCAACGCGCAATTATAAACACGGGCGACCGAGTTGAAAAGGGAGAAATTATCGCGGACGGCCCCGCAACAAACAACGGCGAGCTTGCGCTGGGTAAAAATATTTTAATCGGCTATATGGAATGGGAGGGCTACAACTACGAGGACGCTATTCTCATTTCCGAAAAATTAGTACAGGACGACGTATTTACGTCTATCCATATCGAGGAGCACGAAACCGAGGCGAGGGATACAAAGCTCGGTGCGGAGGAGATTACGAGGGATATTCCCAACGTTTCCGAGGACGCGCTTAAGGATTTGGACGCGGACGGTATTATAAGAATAGGCGCTGAGGTTCAGCCCGGCGATATTCTTGTCGGTAAGGTTACGCCCAAGGGCGAAACCGAGCTTACCCCCGAGGAAAGACTTTTGCGCGCAATCTTCGGAGAGAAGGCGAGAGAGGTGCGCGATACTTCCCTTAAAGTACCTCACGGAGAGGGCGGTATAGTCGTAGACGTAAAGGTGTTCACCAGAGAGAACAAGGACGAGCTTTCCCCCGGCGTTTCCAAATTGGTGCGCGTATATATTGCGCAGAAGCGTAAAATTCAGGTCGGCGACAAGATGGCGGGCCGCCACGGCAACAAGGGCGTTATTTCGCGCGTTCTGCCTCAGGCGGATATGCCTTTCCTTGCGGACGGCACTCCCTTGCAGATTGTTTTAAACCCGTTGGGCGTTCCTTCGCGTATGAATATCGGACAGGTGCTCGAAGTTCATTTGGGACTTGTGTGCAAGCAGCTCGGCTGGAAGATTGCAACCCCCGTATTCGACGGAGCGACCGAGCAGGACATCAAAAAGCTGTTCAATGAAAACAATATATTAAACCCCGAGGGCAAGGTAGACGGTAAAATTCAGGTCTATGACGGAAGAACGGGCGAGCCGTTCGAAAACCGCGTAACCGTCGGCGTGCAGTATATGATTAAGCTTATTCACTTGGTCGACGACAAAATCCACGCGCGTTCAATCGGCCCTTACAGCCTTGTAACACAGCAGCCCCTCGGCGGTAAAGCGCAGTTCGGCGGACAGCGCTTCGGCGAAATGGAAGTGTGGGCGCTTGAAGCTTACGGCGCGGCGCACATTTTGCAGGAAATTCTTACAGTCAAGTCGGACGATATTGTTGGGCGTGTAAAGACTTACGAGAGTATTGTAAAGGGCAACAACATTTCCGAGCCGGGCATACCCGAGGCGTTCAAGGTGCTGCTTAAAGAATTGCAGTCGCTTGCGCTTGACGTTAAGGTATTGACCGAAAGCGGAGAGGAGCTTGTTATACGCGAGCTTGACGAGGACGACGATTCCATACCCACCGCCCGCCAGAGAGAGGCGCAGGAGGCAGAGGACAGCATTCCCGAGGAGGAGTTTGAGATTATCAGACATTCCGACGAGGAGGAAGAGGACCTCGAACCTATTTCGATATTCGACAACGACGAGGACGACTTCACCAGCCACGAGCTTTTCGGCGAGGCTGACGAGGACGATGACTTCGGCGACGACGACGAGCTTTCGGACAGATTTACGCTGTTCGACGAGGACGAGGACGACGAGCTGACGGATATAATCTCCGACGACGACGGCGGGGACGAGGAATAAGGGAGGTTATAAGGTATGTTTGAATTAAACGATTTCAACTCTATTAAAATTAGCGTAGCTTCCCCCGAAAAAATAAGGGAACTTTCCAAGGGCGAGGTAACCAAGCCCGAAACGATAAATTACAGAACTCAAAAGCCCGAAAAGGACGGACTTTTCTGCGAGCGCATTTTCGGACCCATGAAGGACTGGGAATGCCATTGCGGAAAGTACAAGCGTATCCGCTATAAGGGCATCACCTGCGAAAAGTGCGGTGTTGAGGTTACCCGCGCAAAGGTAAGGCGCGAGAGAATGGGGCACATAGAGCTTGCGGCGCCTGTATCGCACATTTGGTACTTCCGCGGCGTGCCTTCGAGAATAGGTCTTATCCTCGATATGTCGCCCAAGGCGTTGGAACAGGTCATTTACTTTGCGGCTTACGTTGTAATCGATGCGGGCACAGTGCCCGTGCTTGAATACAAGCAGGTTATAAACGACAAGGAGCTTCGCGAAATCGAGGAAAAATACGGAGAGAGCGAGACTACGGGGCTTAAAGTCGGCATGGGCGCGGAAGCAATCCGCGAGCTTTTGATGGCTGTTGACCTTGAAAAGGAGTGCGAGGAAACCAAAAAGATTATCGAAACCAGCACGGCGGCGCAAAAGCGCGTTAAGGCTGTAAAGAGAATCGAGGTTTTGGAGGCTTTCAGAAAGAGCGGCAACCGCCCCGAGTGGATGATTATGACCGTTCTGCCCGTACTGCCCCCCGATTTGCGCCCGATGGTTCAGCTTGACGGCGGCAGATTTGCCTCCTCCGACCTTAACGATTTGTACAGAAGGGTTATTAACCGCAACAACCGTTTGAAGAGAATGATTGAGCTGGGCGCGCCCGATATGATTGTCAAGAATGAGAAGCGTATGCTGCAGGAGGCTGTGGACGCGCTTATAGATAACGGCAGACGCGGCAAGGCTTTAAGCGGTCCTTCCAACAGAGAATTGAAGTCGCTTTCCGGAATGCTGCGCGGCAAGCAGGGACGCTTCCGTCAGAACCTTTTGGGTAAGCGTGTAGACTATTCGGGACGTTCGGTTATCGTCGTAGGCCCCGAGCTGAAATTATATCAGTGCGGTCTGCCCAAGGAAATGGCGATAGAGCTTTTTAAGCCGTTCGTAATGAAAAAGCTTGTGGAAAGCGGTCAGTGCCACAATATAAAGAGCGCAAAGCGCACCGTTGAAAAGGCAAAGCCCTTCGTATGGGACGTTTTGGAAGAGGTTATCAAAGAGCACCCCGTAATGCTTAACCGTGCGCCTACGCTGCACAGACTGTCAATTCAGGCGTTCGAGCCGGTGTTAATCGAAGGCAGAGCTATAAAAATTCACCCGCTGGTATGTACGGCGTTCAATGCGGACTTCGACGGCGACCAGATGGCTGTGCATGTGCCCCTTTCGGTAGAGGCGCAGGCGGAAGCAAGGTTTTTGATGCTTTCCTCAAACAATATATTGAAGCTTTCTGACGGCAAGCCCGTTATGCAGCCCGCGCAGGATATGGTTTTGGGCGCGTACTATCTTACGATTATCCGCAGAGAAGAGGGTAAATATTACCGTTGGAGCGGCGACAGATATTACGAATGCGCTGAGGGCGACGAGGGTGCAGAGCTTTACCGCGGCGGCGCGTATATCTCCGAGGACGAGGCGATGATAGCTTATCAGCTTAAGCTTCTCCATATGCAGGACGAGATTAAGGTGAGAAGGACCGTGGTTATAGAGGACGAAAATTCACCCTATAACGGCGAAGAGGTTACGGGCATTGTAAAGACCACCGTCGGCAGAATGATTTTCAACTCCAACATGCCTCAGGACTTGGGCTTTGTTAACCGCGTAAATAAGGAAGATTATTTAAAATACGAAATTTCCTACGAGTTTTTGGGCAAGTCGGTTGCGGTCGGCAAAAAGCAGCTCGGCAAGATTGTAGAGCGTTGCTTTAAGACGGGCGGCGCGCCCAGAGCGGCTGACGTCCTCGACAAAATCAAGACGCTCGGATATAAATATTCGACTATCGGCGCGGTAACTACGTCGGTATTCGATATGCATATTCCCGACGCAAAAAAGCAGATTGTTGCGGAAACCGAGGAAAAGGTTTTAAAAATCGAAAAGAAGTACCAGCGCGGTCTGTTGCGCGAGGAAGAGCGTTACAACGCGGTTATAGACGCGTGGGACGAGGCTACGGACAAGGTTACGGACGCATTGAAGAAGTCGCTTGACAAGTTCAATCCCATCTGGATGATGGCGGATTCGGGCGCGCGCGGTTCAATCGACCAGATGAAGCAGCTTTCGGGCATGCGCGGACTGATGGTTAACCCGCAAGGTAAGAAAATAGAGGTTCCCGTTAAATCGTGCTTCCGTCAGGGACTTTCCGTTCTGGAATACTTCATATCCTCGCACGGCGGCCGTAAGGGACTTGCCGACACGGCGTTGAAAACGGCGGACTCGGGCTATCTTACAAGACGTCTTGTAGACGTTTCGCAGGACGTTATAGTGCGTGAAGAGGACTGCATGGCGGGCAGCAAAAAGCCCCGCGGCATGTTTGTAAGAGCGATTATCGGCCCGAACGGCGAGGTAATCGAGGGACTTGAGGACAGAATTCAGGGCAGATTTGTTGCAGAGGACGTAAAGGACAAGGACGGCAACATGATTGTTGCAATGAACGGCTTTGTTACGGACGAAATCGCAAAGAAGATTATAGAAGCGGGTATCGAGCAGGTTTCCATTCGTTCGGTATTCACCTGCAGCTCGCGCTACGGCGTTTGCGCAAAGTGCTACGGCAAGAATATGGCAACCAATACTCCCGTTCAGCCCGGCGAGGCTGTCGGCGTTATTGCGGCGCAGTCGATAGGCGAGCCCGGTACTCAGCTGACCATGCGTACCTTCCATACGGGCGGTATTGCGGCGACGGGCGACATTACGCAGGGTCTTCCCCGTGTAGAGGAGCTGTTCGAGGCGCGCAAGCCCAAGGGCTGTTCGACGCTGTGCGAGGTTTCGGGCGTGGTTACCGTGGACGATAAGGATAATTTAAAGCATGTTTTAGTGCGCGACCCCGTTACGGGCGAGCTTAAAAAGGACTATACCGTACCCTTCAATGCAGAGCTTATGGTTAAGACGGGCGATAAGGTTGAGCCCGGTACGGTGCTTAATGCGGGCTCGGTTTACCCTCAGGACATTTTAAGAATTTCGGGCGTGAAGGGAGTGCAGGACTACATTCTTGAACAGGTACAGTCCGTTTACCGTTCGCAGGGCGTTGATATTAACGACAAGCACGTTGAAATTATCGTTCGCCAGATGTTGAGAAAGGTAAGGATTGAAAGCGCAGGCTCAACCGCATTGCTTCCCGGTGAAACCGTGGATATGTTCGCCGTTGAAGAGGAGAACAGAAAGGCGATAGAAAACGGCGGTACGCCCGCTTTGCAGAAGCGCGTGCTGTTGGGTATAACCAAGGCGGCGCTGTCTACGGACAGCTTCCTTTCGGCGGCGTCCTTCCAGGAGACGGCGCGCGTGCTTACGGACGCGGCTATCAAAAACAAGGTTGACCCGCTTATCGGTCTTAAAGAAAACGTTATTATCGGTAAGCTGATACCCGCGGGCACGGGCGTAAAGGAATATAAAAATATGTCGCCTATAATCAACTCCGCTTACAACAGCGTTGTTGATACAGACGGCAACGAATAATAAAGCAACGATAAAAGCGGGCGGCGATTTTTAAATCGCCGCCCGCTTAATTTATTTATTCAATTATTTTCGGCAGTGTTTTCTGCGCTTTCGGCTTTCTTTTTCATTTTAGCCTCTACAACGGCAGTAAGCGCAAAGCTTGCAATTGCGCCCGCAACGGCAAGCACAACGCCTACTACGATATGCGCAACGCTGAGCGAGGAGTAGGGGGCGTCGGGAAAGTTTCCGTTATACGTTATAAGTATTGCGGGAACCGAGCCGATAACAAAGCCGATTATTGCCCAGAAGGTGCCGCGGGGAAGCTTTTCAAGCAGAAATTTCATTAATTTGGCAATGCTGAAAAAGCCGATTACAAGACCTGCGGCAAATATCGCCATAACTAACACGGAATGCCCCGTATCCGTCAAAAGCGATTTAATGGTATTGAGAATGGGGTCGTAATAGCCGAAAATAAGCAAAAGCATACTGCCGCTTACCCCCGGTATAACCAGCGCGCAGGAGGCAAGCGCGCCTATCAGCGCCAGCAAAATATAGCCCGCGGCGGACATATCCGCGCCGAGGTTTGCTTCGCCCAAGGAGGGAATAAAGCATATGCCGACCACTGCGGCAAGGGGGATAAGCACGGAAAGGATATTCCACTTGGAAAAACCGTTTTTAAGTCCGTCCCTGCAAAGCTTGGGCAAGCCTCCGAGCATAAGCCCCGTAAACAGCATTATTGCGGGGAAGGGGGCGACCTCGAAAAGCTTTGTAAGCGGATAGAATATTACGCCTATTGCACAGATTGCGCCGAGCGCGATGGGCAACAGATACAGAAAGCTGTTTTTAAAGTCCTTTTTAAGGCTGCTTATTGCTGTTATCAGCTTGTCGTAGATATTTAAAAGCACGGCGATTGTACCGCCGCTTACGCCCGGTATAATCATCGCCGCGCCTATTACCGCGCCTGCACCGAATTTTTTAAAAAACTCTTTTATCATAAGCCTTCTGTCAAATGTTTGTAGCGTTACTTAAATTATATGCCTGTATTGCCGCGGTAATACATATGCCGCGCAATTGAATTGGGCGTGCAAGCATATGCGCGCTGTTTGCCGCGGGCGTCAATGTATATAATCGTTTACGTTTATGCCCGCGGACAAAAGCTTTTTGTCGCATTCGCGGTAATACTTTTTATACAGTCTGTAAATGCCCTTTGCGCGGTAGGGGACGTAGGGGAAGGCTATGCTGTCGTCCGATTTAAGCTCGTTAAGCCGATAGCTGCCGTTAACCTTCCAGAATTTGAATACGCCGACCTTGATTGCGTCCTTAGGGCAACCGAAGGCGCACGCCATGCACAAAACGCAGTCGTGTCCGAAGCTGTATTTGCCGTTTTGGCTTGTGATGTTGTTTTGCGGGCAGCTACCGACGCATTTGTTGCAATGTATGCATTTTTTTGCATTTACCTTGAATGCAACGCCGTGCATATGCGCGAAATGCTGTTCTATCCAGCCGATAGGCGCAATCCACATAGTTTTTAAAACGGTGTGCCCGACCTTTTCGCGGGCGCCTTGAAGCAGCTCGCGACTGTTTAAATCTGCAAGGGCGTGGGCGTATATCCACATTTGCCGAGCCATTTCGTTGTTGTGGCGGTAAATCATATTGTACGGCATAACTATATGCCGCTCCATAACCACATCATAGCCCTTTTTTGTGAGAATTTTAAGACATTTGTGTGAAGAGCAGTCGTTAATATGCAATCCCTCGCCCGAGGTTTTGAATATAAACGTGCGCTTGTTTTTTACCTTAGGCAAGGCTTTGCAAAGCTTTACCACCGGCTCCGGCGCGCAAAACGCATGTATGGGGTAGCCTATGCCGACCAAATCGTAATTTTCCGGCGAGGGAACCCTTCCGCTTTTTGCGGAAATTCGGTAGACGTCTACCGAAACCGACTTGTCGGTTTCGTAAATCATGTTATTGTTCTGTTCGAGAAACCTCTTATACAAATTTGCAACGGCAAGGGTGTTTCCCGTACCCGAAAAAACGTATAAAATTACTTTCATTTTTTTCTCTTGATAAAATCGTCCTCGTGCTCTGACAAAGGATAAACGTCGTTGACTTCGGAAACGGTGTGGCTGTCAAACCAAACCTGCTTGTAAAACGGTATATCCGCAACCGCGCCGTAACGCCACGGGCGGGGCTCGCAGCAGAAGGGGCACCAATAGCCGCCCTTTAACACGGTGTAGGGTGTAAGTCCGAATTCGTGACCCTCGCGGCACCTCCATAATACCTTTGTGTGCAAGGCGTCTGCGGAATATTCCTTTGCAAGGCATTTTCCGCCGCGGAATTCCGCCGCCTGCTTTAAATCGTCCAGACAAAGGCTTTCCGTCGGCTTGCTTTCGTCATAGCCGTGGTCCAAAAGATACGGCTTTGCGTTTTGGCGGCTTTTAAGCGCGGAATAATCGACGGGGGAGCCGTCCTCAAGCCTGCCCTCGTTCAATAAATTGTAATTTTTCCAGTCGCAGGGGATTTTGTTATAGGCGTCAACGCCGCCGAAAAAGGCCTTTATTCTGCCTTCCTTGCCGTGTTTAAGCCAATACCTCGGCGAGTTTGTGCTTTTAAAAAGCCGTTTTATTGCTAAGGACGATATGAAGGAGGCGGGAACGATTTTGCCCAGCTTGAAATATCCGTATTTTTTGGACATTCGCTGCCAGAAATCGTTGAAGCTTTCCGAACGGAAGCCGAGATAATCGTTCAGCTCGTCGCCGTCGTAAAACCATACGCCGTGGAAATTGCGGGCAATATTCCAGTTGGGCTTGAAAAATTTCTTCGCGCCCTTGCCCATAAGGCGGAAGCCCGCGTCTATCGCTTCGTAGCCCGTGACGCGGCAACCCTCTCCGCCGCCTATATTGTAAGCTCTGTTCCAAAAGCCCGCAAGCTTGCCGTCGACGTCGCGCTCTACAAGGTTTTTGCACAGAACGCCGCTGTCGTAGTCGGTTACCCATTCAAGGGCGCAGTTCCAGCTGGTGTGGAACATAAGCCCGTCCTTTAAATTGTTTTTGAACATGTATTTGTGCAAAACGGCCGTCTGGCGGAGGGAAACGAATTTATTTAGCCCGCTTTCAAGGACGTATTTTTCCGCTTTAAGCTTATACATCGAATACACGTCGTAGTCGCTGGAAATTATCGGGTCGCCGACCCGTCCCCAGATGTGCGGATAGGCGCGGTGACCGTAAAGCGCCACGGTTGCAATATGCACAAGCGCCGCCTTGTTGCCGTCTGCAAGTATTGCGTCGACTATATTTTTTGTGCCGACGAAGTTGCTGTGATATGTGCCGTCGGGGTCGTGGTCTGATTTGGGAGGAATGAGAGAGGCGCAGTTAATAACGTAATTTGCGCCGTCAACAAGTCTTGCGCAGTCGTCGTAGCGGGCTATATCGCCCCTAAACGCTTCTACGCGGTCTGCATATTTTTTGAGTGTGTTTTTTACAAATTTGGGTATGCGCTTTTCCTTTTCGTACAAAATACAGCGCACCCGTATATTTTTACAGGACTGCAAAAGGCTTAAAAGCGACTCGCCGCCCATTGCGCCGGTTGTGCCCGTCAGCGCAACTAATATATTCATAGTTGAATTAACCTCTGATTTTACATATAGCTTTAACATAATTTTAACATACATTTTGAATAAATGTCAAAGAAATATATGACAAAAAATGACAGTTAAAATATTTTACGTTGCGCATATATATAAATATCACCGTTAAAATACAGAAATTTGTGGAGTATTTTGCCGACATAAATCGACACAAAGCATATAATTTATATAAAAACCAACAAAAACCAACAAAAAGTAGCTAAAATGACCAACAAAAAGCAACATTTTTTGATGCATATATATGCTAAAATTTATACATAATATTGGCAATTTCAATGAATAAAAAGGGGTTTAAAAAAGGTTCGATTTTGCAACAAATTACATAGGAGAAAACTTATGAATTACAAAGAATGGCTGAACGAATGGCTTTCCACCTGCGTAAAACCGATGGTAAAATCGCGGACTTTTGAAAAGTACGACGAAATCGTACGGCTTAAAATCGAACCGTCGCTCGGCGATTGCGATTTGGCCGAGCTTTCACCGTCGATGCTGCAAAGGTTTACCGCGGAATTGACGGAAAAGTATGCATCGAACACGGTTTCGGGGATAATCGCCGTAGTGCGCTCCTCGCTGACGCGCGCGCAGAAAACGGGGGTTATCGAGCAGGAGTTTTCAAACTGCATTCAACGACCGAAATCACGGGAGAAGAAGGTTGAGTCCTTCAACGCCGCCGAGCAGAAGAAGATTGAAAGCTATATAATAAATAACCATAAAATAAAGCTTTACGGCATTGTATTATGTCTTTATACCGGTCTTAGGTTAGGCGAGCTGCTGGCGCTGGAATGGGCGGACATAGATTTTTTGAAGTCGACTATAACCGTTACAAAGAACAGCCGCGACGCGTGGGAGAACGGCGAGTATGTAAAGATTATCGACACGCCAAAAACAGCCACCTCGCGCAGGGAGATTCCGTTGCCGAGGCAGCTTGTGCCCTATTTAAGAATACTTAAGCACCAGAACAGACGGGGCTTTGTTATATCGGGAAAGGACGGAAAGCCCGTTTCGTTAAGGTCTTATCAAAAAGCGCTTCAATCAACATTGAAAATTCTTAACATTCCGCACAGAGGCTTTCACGCTTTAAGGCACACATTTGCAACGCGCGCGCTGGAATGCGGCATGGACGTAAAGACGCTTTCGGAAATTTTAGGGCACAAAAATTCGAGTATAACGCTAAACAGGTACGCACATTCCTTTGAGGAGCATAAAACCGCAATGATGAACAGGGTCGGCAGGCTGCTTAAATAATCTTTAATTTTTAACATTTTTCCGTGTTAAATTTGTTAAAAATAATTACCGAAACAACAAAAAAAGTTCGCCTATTAATATGATAGGCGAACTTTTATATTGCCATTTTAACCCCGCAATGTAAAAGTGTCAAGTTTTTTTAGGGATTTTTTTTGTAAATTGTTGGAAATACACCTTTTTTATGTAAAATTCGAGCATTTTTGCGTGTGAGTTTTTTCATTTATACATTTATTCCGTTTTTTAGTTCGCCTATCATATTAATAGGCGAACTAACGGCAAAGCCGCTTTGTGCGATTTTTTCAAAAAAATTGTAAAAGGATGTGGTGGTCAGACAAGGCGGCTTTGTAAGCGTTTGGCTGTTTAATCGGCAAATTCTTAAAACTAAATAAAGTAAGAACAAAATTTTTCAGTGGTAGGTTAAATTATGTTTTGGAGTTCTTTAAAAGCAAAGGGCAAATTATACCTTTGCAGTCTTTTTGCATTATGTGCAGTACTTTTGTGCTGTGCCTCTTTTGCGTTCGTGAATATTTTTGGCGGCTCTTCCGTATTTAAAAATGAAAATAATTCACATAACGACACAACGGCAAGCGCGGCGGCAAGCTCGGACATTGTTACATTGACGGGTAACTGTGCAAATATGGCTACTCAATGGACTAATGCACTTGCAAAAAGTAAAGCTAATAAAGCATTGATTACAGTAAAATTAGGAGCGAACTGGACGGCAGTTTCTAATACTAATTTTACTACATCGTTTGGAGGAAGCTCTGACGCTTTAGATGAGTTTACAAATCCGTTTTATTGCGGTGCGCTTTGTGTGTATTCAGGGGCAAATATAGTGCTTGACCTTAATGGTTACAGTTTAAACAGAAACCTGTTTACCAGTGCAAATATTAATAATAGTACCGATGACCTTATTAATGGCGGGCGCGTTATAACAGTTAACGGCGGAACTCTAGAAGTAACCGATGGCGGTTCGGGTGGACAGATTACAGGAGGAAGAGCTGCGACAGAAGGCGGTGGCGTCTTGCTGTTGGGAGGTGCGAATTTTACATTGTCAAGCGGCATAATCAGGAATAACAAGTCGTATGACGGTGGGGCAGTTCGTATAAGGAATAATTCAAGGTTTGTAATGAACGGCGGTTCAATATCAAGTAATTACGCCGTATCACAATCTATTATAAACTGTTTTAGAGGCGGCAGCTTCATAATGAACGGGGGAGCAATAAGCAGTAATACCTGTTACAGTCATTGCGGTTCTGCTATTTATACGGCACAATCCGGCGAGGCAAATACAGTTCAACTCCTCGGTGGACAAATTACGGGCAATATAAGTGATGCTACAGGTGAACAGTGTGCAGTTAGATGTAATAATTCCATAGGAGATACAATTGTTCTTGAAAATGTGATTATTGCAAACAATACTGTAAAGAGTAGCGGAATTTCTTATGGGTTTACTTTTGGTGCTATGGCAAAAGTCACGCTTAAAGCGGGCGTACAAATTTACGGTCATAATAACGGAGACTTTTATTTGCCTGACGGCTTATCATTTACTATCTCGGGCGCATTAAATGCTAACGGCAAAACTACTCATATAGGTATAAAAATGGCAAAACCGGGGGCATTCAGTACCGGATACGGTACGGCAAACAGCTCGGTAAATCCATCAAATTATTTTTTCAGTAATGATACAAATTATTACGTTACAAATTCCGGAACCGGTTCGTCAATGCGTCCGGCATTGGTTGCTCAGCCATCAACACCGGTGAAACAGACTACATTGACTTGGCAGTATAGTACTAATAATTCAACGTGGACCTCTGTTGCAAATGGGGGTACTTCTCATACGGTAAACTTCAGCGCAAGTAAGTATTATATAAGGGCAATGAATGGTTCGTCAGCCATAACATCGTTTACTAAAAATTTTTCTTATTATAATAATGCAGGCACATCAAAGGTTACTACAAACACTATTAGTAGTTATCAAACAGTAGGTACATATACTTTTACTGCGGGCAGTGTAAGCGCAACAGCTGTCAACACTTATAAAAACCCTTCATTTACATTAAAAATAGAAGCTAAACCGATTACCGTTAGTTGGTCAAATACTTCTTTTACTTATGATGGTACAAATAAGACACCAACGGCAACGGCTTCTGGTATAGTAAGCGGTTTTAACACGACCATAGCTGTTGGCGGTGGTCAAACGAATTCGGGCACATATGTGACGCATGCTTCGTCATGTTCAAATAAAAATTATTATTTGCCTTCAAATTTAACAGCTACACTTACAATAAACAAAGCGAACCTAAAGGTAAGCGGGTTCAGTTACAGCACGTTACCTACGTATTATGGTGCGTCAAGCGCACCGAGCAAGACGATACAGCGCGACGGCACAACGCCGGTTACAATAACGAGCGGGTACGGCGCTATCACGTACAGCATAGCGAGCGGCGACCAGAACAGCACAGCGTACCCCGGCGCGGCGACAATCAACGCGAGCACGGGCGTGCTTACGGGCACCAAACTCGGAAAAATCCGTGTTACGATGAGCATAGCCTCTGCAGCCAACTACAATGCTAAAACAGCAACGGTGGAGGTTACTGTCGGTAAAGCCACACTTAGCGATGCAAGCACTGCATACAGCGGGGTGTATGACGGCGCGGCGCATACGTTAACCGTGTCGGCAAGCGGCTTTAAGAACAGTGAAAGCTTTGCGACTGCGGCTGGCAAGACAATAAAATACCGCACAGCGTCAACGGGCGCATATAATCTGTCGGAAGCGCCTACCCGAAAAGACGCAGGCACTATGACGGTGTACTATGAAATTACTTTTGCAAACTACAACACTATAACCGGCAGCAAGACGGTTACCGTAACCAAAAAGGCGTTAACGGCGGCGAGCACGGTAGCGGATAAGGTCTATGACGGCAACACAACCGCAACGGTAACGGTCGGGGCGGTGACGGGTGTAGTCGCGGCGGATGACGTAACAATTACTGCAGTCGGCACTTTTGCGGACAAGAATGTCGGTAGTAATATAGCAACAACAATAGCGTATACGCTCTCGGGCACGGCGGCGGGCAATTACAGCATGGCGAACAAAACAGACGCTACCGCAGATATAACCAAGAAAGCGCTCACGCCGACAGCAAGTATAAACGCGAAGGTGTATAATGCGGGGACGGATGGAACAGGCGCAATCAGTCTGAGCGGCGCGGTCAACGGCGAGCAGCCCACGGCCACGGGCACGTTTGTGTGGAGCAGCGCCAACGCGGGCACAACTACCTATAGCGTCAATTCTATAGCTTTGGAAGGCACCTGGGGCACAAATTACACCCTCAGTACAACAACGCTTAGCGACCTTACTGCCGGTACGGCGATAGCCAAGGCTGAGATAAGCGGAGTGGAATGGGACATACCGGAAGACGGATATGTGTATGACGGGAGTGAGCGCCAGCCCAAGGTGAACAAGGTCACGACCACGGCAACAGCGGGGCTCCCTTCCGACGTTTCGGAGATGTTCACGTATAGCGGCTGGGCAACGGACAAGGGCGAGCACACGGTCACGGCGAAGCTCAAGAGCGACTACGCGGCAAATTACAAAATCACGACGACAGCCGACGGTAAAACGGTCAGCGCGGCGTACACAATCGGACTTGCAACCATAACGCTTGACTCGCTCGTAACTCTGGCATATGCAGGGGTCTATGACGGCAAAAAGCACAAGATACTTACGGGCATGAAGGCAAGCACGGCGGGCGACGCGGACAATAACCTCAGATGGTACTGGCGCATTGGCGAGGGCGCGTGGACTGAGTTCACAAGCCTAACGGACGCCAACCTCGCGGAGGTATGTAACGTCAGTGACTCTGCGACCTATGAAATCAAAATCACAGCAGACAACCATAAGGACCTCACGTTCAGGCGCACGGTCAGCATAACGCCGAGAAGCCTCGGCACGGGCTCGGGCGCGGTAGCGGGTATAGGAGGCTATACCAACGTGCCCAAGTTTACGTACGACGGCACTGCTCACGAGTTTAAGCCTGTGCTTACGGACAGCGTAACGGAGCAGGACGGCGGCGCGGGCATAACCACGGCTGATTACAGCTTCAGCTACAATAACAACATTGCGGCGGGCGTAAGAACGGCGGTGCTTACTGTCACCGGTGCAAACAACTATACGGGCAGCTTTCAGGTGCTTTACAGCATCGACCCCCGCGCCATAAGCCTCGGCACAATAACAGTCGGCGGCATAACGGACACGGTCTACAACCATAGCGAGCAAAAGGAAAGCCCCGAGCTGACGGATACGGTAGTGGGCAATGCCCTGCTTACTGCGGGCACCGACTATACGGTCAGCTATCAGACGCCGGACGGCGCGGAAGCCGCGGACTTTACAAATGTAGGGACGATAACGGTCGTAATCACGGGTGCGGGCAACTATACGGGCACGCGCGAGGTGGAATACAAGATTACACCCTATGCGCTTGACGGCGCGGGCAGTACGGCGAGTGTAGCGGGCGTTGAAAACGTCATATACACGGGTTCGGCGCATACCCCCGAGCCTGTTGTCACGGTTACGCACGCTACGGCGGTGACGCTGGGCGCGGGCAGTGACTGCGGGTATACTTATACGGAAAACGTGCACGCGGGCACGGCAACGATAACAATAACGGGCAAGGGCAATTACAGCGGCAGCATAACGCAAACGTTTGTTATAGAGCCCAAGCAGATATCCGCCATAAGCGGCATAACCGCAGACGACAAGGTGTATGACGGAACAACATCTTATACCGATGCGGTGCAGTCTGACGGCACGGCGGCGGGTATAGATTACAGCTTGGCGGTGCTTGACGGCAATGCGGACGGCGCAAGCCTTACGGTGCAGACCGCGGAAGGTGTATTCACCGACAAGCACGCGGGTTCGGTCAACGTCGTAGTCACCGTTACGGCGCTCGGCGGCGCTGCGGCGGGCGATTACAGCCTTCCCGAGGGCGGAGTTGCGGTCACGGTTACAGGCGTAACAATCCTGCAAAGGGAGATAGCAATCGAGTGGCACGGGCTTACGCACGTGTACGATGGCACCGACTATAAGCCTACGGCGAGCGTAAGCAACCTTGTGGCGGGCGATACGGTAACGCTTGTAACGCGGCTTAAGGGCGCGGACAGCGCGATAGCACCGGGTCCGTACACGGTAGAAATATCCGTTGATAACAGCAGTATCCCTTCGGATTATAAGCTTCCTTCCGTGATTGAGGCGTTGTTCAACATAACCACTGAGGGCATAACCGCGAGAGTGGACGCGGACCGACTGACGGTAACGTATGACGGCGCGGCAAAGCAGCCCGTAGTCGAACAGCTCAATCTCGATGACCAGAGCTGGAGCGCGATACCCGAGAAAAACGAGTCGGGCGCGGCAAATTACACGCTGAGCTATGTCGGCATAAACGGCGCGGCGCTTACCGATGGCAAGCCCGTCAATGCGGGCGAGTATAAGGTTACGGTTAAGCTGTCGCCAAATTACAGCTGGTCGGACGTTCAGCCCGGCGACACTCGCGAGTTTACGCTTAAAATACTTCCTGCGACCATAACGGGCGTCACGCTTACGGGCGGTGCGCATACCTATAACGGCACGGAATACAGCCTTGCCGTCGACTGGAGCGGCGCGCTGATTGACGGCGCGGCGCTTGGCAAACAGCCGGAGGGCGTAACGGTCACATATTTCTATAACGGCGCGGCTGACAGCGGCGTAGTTAATGCCGGCGCGCATACGGTCGTAGCGCGGTTTACCGTCGGCGGAAACTATAACGCAATAGCCGACCTTAGCGCGACGCTTGTAATAAACAGAGCGGAGCTTGCGCTTGACGGCGGCGAGTTTAATATATCGTTTAATTCCGGCAGCGCGTCATATGACGGCGCGAAGCATACGCTTGTGCTGTCGGGCACGTTGCCAGCGGGCGTAACTGTTACATATGAATATAAGCGCGGCGGCCAAAGCTATGGCTCGGCGGGCGTAACGGATGTCGGCGAGTATAACGTAACTGCGATATTCGCATTTGCGAACGCAACAGACGCGGACAACTATAAGCTTACCTATAACGGTCTGGAAATCGGGCGCCTCGAGGCCGTGCTTACGATTACCAAGCAGTCGGCGGACGTTGGCGACGTGGTGTTCGAGGACGCTACGGTCGTGTATGACGGCGCGGTACACGGCCTGCACGTGTCGGGAGCGGCAACGGGCGTTACTAAGGTCACTTACGAGTATCTCCTTAACGGCGTCAAGGTTTCTGAAAGCGGCGTAGTCAATGCGGGCGAGTATACGGTCGTGGCGCGGTTCGAGGTCGGTGAAAACTATTCTCCCGTAGCGGCGCAAACCCGCAAGCTTACAATAACCAAAGCTCCTCTCACGGTAACGGCGGAGGCTGCGGTAATAACGTATGGCGACGACCCTTCGGCGCACGATTACGAGGTCAGCTATGCGGGCGTGGCGGCAGGCGACAGCGTGCTTGATTTCGGCAAGCCGGTAATCCGCGTAAACGGCGGAAAGTACAGCATATACGGGCCTGTAGGCGAGTATGCCGAGGCGATAGAGGTCAGCGGTCTTACCGCGGCCAACTATGAAATAACATACGTGTACGGCACTCTTACGGTTAAGCCGAAGGTGGTCGCAGTCACATGGTACAGGAGCAGCGAGCGCAAGTCTCAGGACCTTACTTATACATACGAGGACGGACTTGTGTATACGCCGTATGCGGACGTGACCAACGCAGTCCGCGGCGAAACGCTTATTATCCGAGTTGCGGGCGGAACCGGCGCAGTCGGTATGAATCACGAGGCGGTTGCAACGGGAATATACCTTGCGGACGGCGTAACGCCTGCAAGCAATTACGCGCTACCGACAGCGGGACTTAAAACAACGTTTGATATTCTTCCTAAGCCCCCTAAGCGCGGTAAAATCGTCTGGGACAATGCGCCGCTGTACTACAACGGCACGGCGCAGGCGCCCAAAGCATACTATTATGCGGACGAGAATGCGAACACCCCCGAGGAGCTGACGGTAACAACCAACCGCACCGCTGTGGGCGTTGGCGAGTATACTGCGACAGTTGTCGCGGTTAGCGGAGTTGAGCTTGTCGGCGAGCAGAGCAGAACGTTTAAGATTCTTGCGCGCGAGGTGTATATAGAGATAGCCGACGCAACGCAGCGTCTTGGCGGAGTAGACCTCGGCGAAATAGCGTGGGCGTATGCGGACGGCAGCGCGGAGATTGTCGCGGGCGAGCAGTACTCAATAACGTTTGTCGTGGACGGTAAAATAGCGGCAGCGGGCAAATACGCAATTGAGGGCAGATTTACGTGCAACACTCCCACGAACTACAAGGTGCATTTCACGGGCAGTTGGTCAGACGGCAAGCGCGGCACGCTTACGGTCACCGAGGGTGAGTACGATATGAGCGGCGTGCGCTATACGGGCCTTGAGGCAACGTACGACGGGCAGGCGCACATTATAACGGTTACGGGCCTTCCCGCGGGAGTGACGGCGGAGTACGAGTACGTGCTTAACGGCTGGAGTCTGGGCGTGCTCGGCAGAGATAATTTTGCCGGCGCAGTCAATGCGGGCGAGTATGAGGTAATAATCAGATTTACTTGTACGCTTGACGGCTATGCTAAGCTGCCCGAGCTTGTTAAAACACTGCGTATCCGCAAGGCGGGGCTTACAGTCAAGGCCAACGATAATGAAATAGTCTACGGCGATATAGCTCAGACCAACGGCGTAACGTACAGCATTGACGGTATAGAGTCGTCTTTAAGCGGCGCGGCGGTGCTCGTCACGGATTACGAGCAGTACGGCGCGGCGGGCAGGTACAAAATAACCGTTGCAGGTCTCGGTTCGGATAATTATGAAATTTCCTATGTCCCCGGCACGCTTACGGTCAAGCCGAGGGAGCTTACGGTCACATGGTACACGGACGCGAGCGCGTCTGTCGTATACGACCCCGAGGTAGCGTATGACTATGACGGTCGCGAGCATATGCCGTATGCAGTGGCGGGCGGCACGTTGAGAGGCGAGCGCGTTACGTTGACGGTGGAGACCGACGGCGGCGCGAAGAGCGAAGCGGGGCTTAACTATACTGCGCGCATTACCGGCGTGAGCAGCGGCAACTACGCAGTTAAGGCGGAGGACGCGAGCGTTAAGTTCAGTATTATAGAAAAGAACGCAGTCATGTGGGACAACAGCGAGCTGGAGTATAACGGCGCGGGACAGTACCCGCAGGCATGGTACTACGACGACGCGGGCAAACACGAGCTTAGCGATTACGAGCTGTTGGACGCGAGCGGCGCGGTTATAGCCGAGGCGGTCGACGCGGGCGATTATACGGTTCGCCTTACCAACGTGCCCGCGGGCATAAGCGGTGAAACGAGCAAGGGCTTTAAGATAACGCCCAAGCGCGTAACTGTGGAAATCGGCACGGGCGAGCTGGTTTACGGCGACGTCAGCGGCAAGCTGGACGGACTTCTTGACACCCTTAAAAATACCCTTGGCGGCGCGGACGGCTTTATAGCGGCGGACGGCATACCCGTTAAGCTTGGCGCGGACGTAAGCGATACAAGCAACGTCGGCGAGTACGCGGTCACGGGCGAGGGCACGAACAATAACTACATAATCACGGTTGTCGCGGGCAGCATCGGCATTGTCAAGGCGGATATTGACGAAGCGGATATCGGTTTTGCGGGCGGCGTGGCGCAGAGCGTCGAATACGACGGCAGAGCGCATGCGCTGAGGCTGGAAACAGAGGATATATCGGGGGTAACGCGGGTAACCTATAAGTATTATAAGGACGGCGCGGAGGTTGCGGAGCACGAAGTAATCGGCGTTGGGGAGTATACCGTGGAGGCGTTGTTCACGGTTGACGGCAACCATAACGCGGTAGCGGGCAGCTATACCGCAACGCTTACGATAACCGCCAAAACGAATACGGGCGTAACGTTTGCGGATGATACCGTGGTGTATGACGGCGCGGAGCATTCGCTGTACGTCGGCGGGGACGCGTCGGGCATTGTCGGCGTTAGCTATGAGTACGTGCTTGACGGAGTAAAGGTATCCGACAAAGGCGCAGTTAATGCGGGCGAGTATACGGTAACGGCTCGTTTTGAAACCGCCGAGGGGTATACGGCGATAGCGGATAAGCAAGCGAAGCTTACTATAACCAAAGCAATGCTTACGGTAACGGCTAAAAACGGCGCGGTGGAGTACGGCGCGGAAGCAAGAGCGGACGGCTATGGATATACGGTAACGGGGCTTGCATTGGCGGACGATGCGGCCGCAGTGCTCGGCGCGGTGGCATACAGCTATGATTACAGCGCGGGCGACAACATCGGCGAGTATACGGTAACCGTAACGGGCGTGGCGCAGACGGACAATTACAGCGTTACTTATAAAACGGGCAAGCTTATTGTCAGTCCTAAAACGCTGACGGAAAACGACGTAGTCTGGTATGACGAGCTCGGCGGAGAGCAGCTTGGCGCGGACGGACGGTTCGTGTACGAGTATGCCGCGGGCGTAAGGCACCGTCCGTATGCGGCGAGCGCGGTAGCGGGTCTTGAATTTACAGTCAGCGGCGGCGCGATTGACGCGGGCTACGGGTATGAGGCAGAGATAGTCGGGCTTACGGGCTCGGCGGCGGGCAACTACAAGCTGCCCTCATCGGGGCTTAAGGTCAGCTACGACATACTTCCCAAGCCGCTTAACGGCACAATCGTCTGGGACGATACTCCGCTGTATTACAATGGCGCGGTTCAGAAGCCGAGGGTCTGGTACTATGACGACAACGGCGCGCGTTACGAGTTTGAAACTGTCACTGTCGAGGGCGACAGCATAAACGCGGGCGAGTATATTGCGCGTGTAAGCCTTGACGGAATAAATTATACGCTTACGGGCGCAACGGAGCAGCGGTTTACTATATTGCCGAGAAGGGTGTATATAGAGATAGCCGATATGGAGTGCGAGTACGGCGTCAAGCCTGATATGGGCGCAGTCGGCTATAAATTTATAAACGGCAGTAGCTTTGTCGGTGGAGAGAGCTATACGCTTACGTTCACGACGGGCACGATAGCTGGCGTGGGCGAGTACGCGATAGCGGGCGCGTTTGTCAGCGCTAACGCGGACAATTACGAGGTTATCTTCAGCGGCAGCTATGCAACGACCGATGCACACAGCGGCGAGTGCGGCACACTCCGCGTGGTCAAGGCGGTATACGACATGAGCAAGACAACGTTTGCGGGGCTTGAAGCAACGTATGACGGCGGACTGCACACAATAACTGTCAACGGTCTTCCCGAGGGCGTTACGGCGGTATGCGAGTATGTTACGGGCGGCTTTAGGTATACGGACGGCGCAAGGAACGCGGGCGTATACACGGTAACGGTACGGTTTACGGGCGATGAAAATCACGAGCCTATAGCCGACCGCTACGCAACCTTAACGGTGAAGAAGGCGAGCCTTGTAATCAAGGCTGCAGACAGCGTAATAGAGTACGGCGGGAGCGCGGCGTATGCAGGCGTGACGTATACGGGCTTTATGGGCGGCGACACGGCGGAGACTGCGGGCGTGCTTACGGGCGGACTTGCGTATGCTTGCGACTATACGCGTGGCGGCAACGTAGGGGAATATACGATAATCCCCTCGGGCTACAGCTCGGCTAACTATGACATTATTTACAAGACGGGCACGTTGCGCGTCAATCCCAAAACTATAACGGTTACCTGGTACGATGACGAAACGCTTGGCGGCAGAACGTTCGTGTACCCTAACGATGGCAAGTATTATGCGCCTTACGCGGTAGCGGGCGGACTTGTCAACGGCGACACGGTCGTGCTTACGGTAACGGGCGCGAAGAACGCGCAGGGCTTCAACTACGTAGCGACGGCTGTGCTGGATAACGGCAACTATGCTTTGCCTACTGACGGCAGTGCAACGCAGAAGTTCACAATAATGCCTAAGGCCGGCAGTATCGTATGGGACAATACCCCGCTTTACTATAACGGGCTGAGCCAGACTCCCAAGGCATACTATTTTGACGCGGACGGGACCAGACACGAGGTAACGGGCGTCAGCGTGTACAACGCGGACGAGGCGGTCAATGCGGGCAAGTATACTGCAACGGTAGTGTTTGACGGCGAATCGAGGTTCTGTCCTTTTGAAATCCTTCCACTGGAAATACATGTAGAAATCGGCAGCCCCTCGCAGGCGGTGCCTTACGGCGCTTCGCCGGTGCTTGACCAATCGCTTTGGAGCTATGCTTTGGGCAGCGCGCACTTTGTGGCGGGCAATCCTATACGTCTGGAAACGACGGCGGTTGCTGGCAGTGCGGTCGGCGAGTACGCAATAACGGGCGTATGCACGGACGGTAACTATAAGGTGACGTTCATCGCGGGCGTGCTTAAAATCTGCAAGGCGACAATAGATATAAGCGGCGTGGACTACGGCGAGCTCAGCGTGGATTATGACGGCGGCGAGCACTGTCTGGAGGTAACCGGACTTCCCGCAGGCATAGCGGGCGTAATCTGCACATATGAGAAGGACGGCGTAAGTTACGGCACGAGCGGCGTTCGCGATGCGGGCGAGTACAGCGTAACAATCAGGTTTATATTGACGTCTTCGGCGAACTATGAGGCCGTGGGCGACATAACCAAAACGTTCACTGTAAGCGCGATAACGCCTGATATGTCGGGGGTAACGTTCGATGGCGAAAGCAAGACGGTCACCTATAACGGCGTTGCGCAGAGCATACTTGCGAGCGGCAGTGCGTTGGGCGTAACGGGAGTTGCTTATACCTATTACGAGGCGGACGGCGTAACCCCTGTTGCGGGCAATGCGGCGGTAGACGCGGGCGTTTACAAGGTAAAGGCAGAGTTTACGTTCGGCGCGAACTACGACGGCAGCGCGGTAGCTGCGCAGTGGGCAGAGCTTATCATAGAGCAGGCGGAGCTTACGGTTACGGCAGACGCGGCAAGCGTTGTCTATGGCGACGGCGTGGATATAAGCGCGCTAACATATACGGTTAACGGACTTGCGGGCGCGGATACTGACACGGCGGTGCTCGGTACGGTCACAATGGGCGTGACGGGCTACAGCGTAACCGACGCGGTCGGCGAATATGCGGGTGCGGTAACTGTCAGTGGCAACACTGCGCATAAGAATTACAAAATCACATACAAAAACGGCAAGCTTACGGTAACGCCGAGAGAGGTTACAATCGAAGGCTGGCAGAAGAGCGCGACGGACACGGATACTCTGCTGGAATACGAGTACGACGGTTCGGAGCACATTCCTTACGCGGTAGCGGGTAACGTAGCCAACGGCGATATGTTGGTTATAAGGGTCGAGGTCGCCAAGAGCGGCGCGGGCGTGAATTATCTTGCGACAGCCACGGCGGTGCTTAACGCGGACGGCACGGTTAATACCAACTATGTGCTGAGCGCGGACGCCGACCGGAGGCAGACGGAGTTCACGGTCAAGTATGCGACCGACGTTGAGTATGAGATAATCTGGAACTATTCCGCGGAATACTACGACGGCACGGCAAAGAAGCCTGCTGCGGAGTATTATGACGGTGAAACCGGCGCATATGTCGGGGTCAATGCGGAAAACATCAAAATTTACGAGCTTGACGGCGTAACGGAAGCCGAGGCGTTGCATGCGGGCAGATATGTAGCGCGCGTGGTGATAGCCGACGGAAAAACGTATACGCATACGGAAACCGAGTTCGAGGTGTTGCGCCGCAAGGTGTACGTCACGGTCGGCGACGGTACGAGCCGTTACGGCACGGCGCCCGACCTTGGCAAGGTCGGCTGGAGCTATGCAACGGGCAATGCGGACAATAAATTCCTTGCGGGCGATGCGTATAAAATTACGCTTAATACCGATGCGGGAATATTCTCCGACGTTGGTAGCTACGCAATAAGGGCCGAGTACGCGGGCAGCGCCGATTACGAGGTAGTGTTCACGGGCGGCAGCTATGCAACGGGCGACGCGCATAACGGCGAGTACGGCACGCTTACGGTCGAGAAGGCGGTTTATGACATGAGCCGTGTAACGATAGGCGGACTTAAGGCTGTTTACGACGGTGCGGCGCACAAGGTTGAAGCGCTTAACCTTCCCGCGGGCGTTGTAGCGGAGTATGTATACGAGCGCGGCGGCTGGAGCTATGCAGACGGCGCGGTCGACGCGGGCGAGTACGTAGTGACGGTAACGTTTACGGGCAACCCGAATTACGAAGCGATAGCTTCCATGACGGCAGCTTTGACGGTAGCAAAGGCAAGGCTTACGGTAACGGCTAACGACCACAGCATTGTGTACGGCGACGCGCCCGAAGCGGGCGGCGTCAGGTATACGGGCTTTGTTGGCGCGGATACGGAGCATACTGCGGGAGTGCTTGGCGGCGCGCTGAGCTACGAGTACGGTTATGTACGCGGCGGCAGCGCAGGCGAATATACCATTACGCCTAAGGGACTTACGTCGGTCAATTATGAAATAACCTACCTGTCGGGCATACTGACGGTAGAGAAGAGAACGGTAACTGTCAACTGGTTCAACGACGAGCGCATGAATTCTATGACGTTGCAGTATGCTTACGACGGCGCGGCGCACATGCCGTATGCCGAGGCTGGCAACGTGCTTGACGGCGACAGCGTTATACTTACGGTGACGGGCGGACAGACCGAAGCGGGCATAGGCTATAAGGCGGAGGTAACGGGCGTAAGCAACGGAAATTACCGCTTACCCGCAACGGGCGCGGAAGCGTCGTTCGACATTCTTCCCGAAGCGAACGTAATCGTATGGGAGGCAACGCCGTTCGTGTTTGACAACACGCCGCACGTGCCCAAGGCATATTACTTTACTGTCAACGGCGAGCGTGTCGAGCTTAACGTAAGCGTGAAGCCCAATTGGGGCGCGTCGGACAGCTCGGGCACGGCGGTGTTTGCGGGCGAGTATCTTGCAGTGGCGCGGCTTGCGGGCGGCAACGTGACGTTGACGGGCGAGTGGGAGCACAGGTTCACCATCGCTAAGCGCAAGGTGACTGTTGTTATAAACGACGCGGGTACGGCATACGGCGAAGAGATAGCGTTCAACGGCTGGACGTACGGCGAGGGTAGCGACGAATTTATCGGCGGCAGTGCGCCGGTATACCTCAGCAGCAGCGTAAATAAGGCGTCGGGCGTAGGCACGTACGAGATAACGGGCGTATACGCGGGCTCGGACAACAGCTACGAGGTAACGTTCGTAAACGGCACATATACGGTAAGCAAAGCGGTTGTGAACGTGCCGGAGATACTTGGAAAGGTATACACGGGCGGGCTGCTTAAGGCGGACGTAACGGATACGGCGGTATACAGGGTGTACCAGAACGACGGCGGAATAAACGTCGGGTATTATAAGGTTATACTTGAAATACTCGATTACGACAATTACAAATGGCAGGTAAACGGCACGGACATACGCAGTGCGAACTATACTGTGATGTTTGAAATCATCCGTGCGGTCAACGTGTTTGAAACCGAGTTTGCAGTGCGTTCGATAAAGGCGGGCGAGGCGATAAGCATAACCGAGCCTGCGGCTAAGTTCGGCGCGGCTGTGGTTGAATACTACAAAGACGCGGCGTGCACGGGCGACAAGGTCGACGTTACGGGCAACAGGTGGAACGACGTGGAAGGCACGTATTACGCTAAGGTGTACGTGGCCGGCACAGATAACTACGAGGGGCTTGAACGGATTTACGCGTTTACGGTAACGGGCAAGCTGGTGCTCGATTTGTACTGGGGCGAGGTTTTGCACGAGTACAACGGCGTGGCGTGGTTGCCTAAGGCGTACGTAATGCTCGACGGCAGAGAAATAGAGCTGAGCGTGAGCGGCGTGCAGACGAACGCGGGAGTTTATACCGCGGAGGCGTCGCTTATAGCGAAGGACGGAACCGACCTCAGCAAATACAAGCTTGCGGGGAGTGCGGAAACGCGGTTCGAGATAACGCCGAAGGAGCTGACCGTATACATAAAGGATATGGACAGCGTGTACGGCGAGGCGGTTAGGGACGTAAACCTGTGGAGCTTGGATAATTGCGAAATCGAGGGCGGACTTGCCGGCGTGGATAACCGCGCGAGCCTGAACCTGAGCTTCTATTGCAGCTTTGGCGGCGAGGAGTATGTTAAGGCGGGCAGGTACGCAATCCACGGCAGCTGCGGCAACGGCAATTACAAGGTCGCGTTTGCGGGCGAGGACGGCAGCGTTACGGGCACGTATACGGTGCGCGAGGCGGAAATAGGCGTGCTTAAAAACGGTACTGCGTGGTTTGACGAGCAGGGCGTGATAGGCGAGTACCAGAACGAGTTTATCGTGCTCGGCGATACGAACCCCGACGGCAGCTACAAGTACCTGAACGTCAAGGGCGGACAGCGCGTTACAATAACCTACAGCACGTTTATAGACAAGTACAAGTCAACGGTTCACGACAATATGACGGAGGACACGGTGAAGCTGTTCTTTGCGGACGGCGGACAGCCGGTCAAGCCGGAAATCAATCAGGGCGGAAGCTGGGTTGTGTACTATAAGATACAGGCGGAGAGCCATACGGACAGATACGGAGTATGGAAGGTGCTGATAGAGGACCCCGACGACTTTGTTATAATAACGTTTGTAAGGCCGTATAGGGTACAGTACGGCGACGTGGTCGGCGGCAGGAACATTCTGCCGGAGCTTGTGGAGCAGGGCTGCATAAAGCTCAGCGGCAAGGTTGTGCCGGATACGCAGACGCTGCTGCGCGTGGCGGAGGCGTTCGCGTACGAGGACGTGCAGAACGGCGTAAACGCAGGCACGGGCGTAAACAGCTATGCGATACGGCTTAACTTCAATTCTACGGGTATGCTGCTTTACGGCGATAAGGCGTTCAAGTACAGCAGCAGTAACACGCCCGACTCGGATACGAACCTTGATAAGTTCGAGGTGGTAAGGCGTAAGCTGACGGTTAACTGGACTAATACCGAGTTTACCGCGAACGGCGGACCGCAGCTGCCGGAGATAGAGATATCCGGCTTTGTCGGCGGGCAGAGCGTGAAGCTGGACGGGTATACGATAGGCGAGCCGGTTATGCTGACCCTCGATAACGGGGATACCGTTAACGTGACGATACTGCATACCGACGGGGACGCGAGCATGAGCGAGGCAAGCTATACCCTTAAAGCGGTGATTGACAACGACAATTACACGCTCGAGGGCGAGAGTAAGCTGATTACCGTCAAGCCCGCGCCGCCGGTCAAGGGGGATGACAACAAGCTGCCGCTTTGGGCGATTGTTACCATTGCTGCGGGCGGCGCCGTGTTGCTGATTATCCTGATTATAGTGATAATCGCGTCCTCCAAACGCAGGACGGTTATCGTCGCACCGGACGACACCGACGGCTTCAACGATAATTACGTAGAATAAAATTAGTTTATCTCCACCTAATCGGTTACCACTGGTGATACAAAGAAAATCGGCGCAGGCTAAATTCGGTCTGCGCCGATTGCTTTTTATGCAGGTTTTAAAATTCGGAAGCCATAACCGAAGAAATGTCAAAAAAATGGAAGCGTTTAGGCTATTGATAAACTATGATATAAGCTGTATAATAAAAATACTCAATAATTTATTGAAAGGTAAAAAGTGAAAAGATTAACGGTTAAGGACTTATCGGTTGAAGAAAAGCTTCGGCTTTTGTGCAGTAAGGTTTTTGGTATACTATGGATTTTGACGGAAAGCTGCCGTCCGTTTCTTACCCCTCTGCACAGCTTTTGGCGAATACATGGAATAAGACTTTGATATTCCCGAACATCAGCTAGAATCGCTTGCGCGAGTATTGCTTCCGATAATGCAGGAATATCTATCGTCCGAGCAAGGACAAAAAGACTACGCCGAATGGCAAAAATCACAACTGAATAAACAATCGAATAATAAAGAGTCCCGATAAATAGTATAGGGATAGTCGTTGAAAGATACGGAATAAGGAAAACCGCCGAAGTCGAGCGGTATATAAATGAAAGATGTAAACCTAATTAAGTTAGGTAGCCGTACATAACGTAGTATAAACGGCAACCGCCGATAGAGCCATAATACTCTATCGGCGGTTTTTGTTTTACTCACTTGTTTTATAATTTGTTCCCCAAACGTACATAGCATCCAAAATAGGCTTTAACGATTGTCCAAGCGGCGATAAAGAATACTCCACTCGTGGCGGTACTTCCGCGAAAACTTCTCTTTCTACGAGTTTGTCTTCTTCCAAAGAACGAAGGTTATCTGTTAAAACCTTTTTGCTTATAGCAGGAATTGTTTTGATAAAATCTTTGAAACGTTGTTTACTATCGTACATTAAATTACGTAAAATAAGTAGCTTCCATTTGTTGCCGATAAGTTGAACAGTCGTTGCAACGGGACATTCGGGTAATTCGTCTTTAGTCAGCATAAGCGTTACTTCCTTTTATAATTTAATAGAGTATAGCAGAAATGAGAAATTATGTCAATAGTTCAAAAATGAAACTATGTTACTATTCTATTATCAGATAATAAAAAAGTAACATTATGGCAAAGGTTTTCGGTATTTGGTATAATAGATTTACAAATTCATTTCGGAGGCATCATTATGAAAAACTACAACAAAATCAGCATTACGGAAGATTCTCGCATTGAACTTCACGACAAACTCGGTCTAACCGGTGCAGAAGTAAGCATAAACACCTTACCCGCTGGTGCAAATGTTTCTTTTATTCATTCGCATAAGAATAACGAAGAAATATATGCGATATTAGATGGAGAAGGCTTGGTTATTATTGACGGTGAAAAGATAACTATCAAAACGGGCGATTTTCTTCGTATTTCACCTTCGGCAAAACGACAATTTTTTGCCGCACCGGACAAAGGAATAAAGTATATATGTATTCAGGTCAAAGCCAACTCATTAACCGCTTACACGCAATCCGACGCAATAATCTGAAATCAAAAAATAATCCGATAGCACATAATGTTCTATCGGATTATTTTTTATTCTCGTAAGTTCTCAAATTCTTCCATTAAACAAAATAGCCCGAACGTTCTTTTTACGGTAAAGAAGTTCAAGCTATTAAGACTTGGTGCTGACAACAGGACTTGAACCTGCACCCTTGCGGACGGGATTCTAAGTCCCGCGCGTCTGCCAATTCCGCCATGTCAGCACGTTATTATGCTTTTACCTGTTTATTTTAGTTTAATTTATGCAAATTGTCAACTTTTACTGCGGTTGCGCGGGTCAAATTCGTATACAAATCGGAAAATTAATGTTAGAATATAGACAAACAAGTCAAAAATGATTAGTAAGGGCAAACACTTTTTTGTCTTTTGACGTAAAGGCGGAGCGTATCGTATGATTACGGAAAACAATACCATCAAAACCGAATTTTCCGACTTTAAAAGGGTGCAGAAGGCTTTATTTCAAAAGTTTTTTGTGTGCTCGGTTGTTGCGCTTATCATCGGTGCAATCGGCGTGCTTGCCTATATAATTCTGGCAACGGTGTGGGAAACGCTTTACGAGTACACTCCCGCGTGGTGCGACGCATTGCTTGTATTTGCTGTGCCGCTGGGCACAGGCATTGTGTTTACGCTCAGCTTTCGTTCCACCTTTAAACAGGCGGAAAAGCTTGCGGGCTCTGTAAACGAATACGAGTTTTATTCCGATTGCGTTATTATACGCGAAATAAATAACGGTAAAGAGATTGCCGGCAGGCGTACGGAATACAACAGAATTAAGACTACTCAAAAAGGACAATATCTACTTATAAGATATTTAAACAATAATCAAGCGTTGCCGATAGATACGGCTACGCTTTCCGAAATGGAGCTTAACACAATAAAAAAGCTGTTGCGGCTTGACGTGCCCGAGGGCGCGGAAACAATTCAGCTTGCAGACGCAAAGGATTTGCAGATAAGCGTTGATTTATCGCAGCCGCGCGCATAAAATAGGAAGGAGAACCCGAATGCTTAAAATAATAACAGATTCGTCGGCAAATATTTCTCAGGAAGAGGCAAAAAAATTAAACCTTAAGGTTATTCCGCTTACGGTAATTTTCGGTAACGAGGAATTTCAGGACGGAATTAATCTCGATTGCGACGCCTTTTATCAGAAAATGGCTACCTCTAAGGACTTTCCGCATACCGCCCAGCTTACCGAGGAGCAGATAGACTGCGCCGTAAAGGAGGCTTTGGAGGAGGCTGACGAGGTGCTGATAATGCCGATAGCTTCCGTGCTCTCGGGCACATATGAACGCTGTAAGTCTGTTGCGGCGCGTTATGATAATGTTTATGCATATGATACGCACTGCACTACCGTTATGCTTAAATTATTTATCCTCGAAGCGCTTAAAATCGCCGACAAGGGCGCAAAGGCTGTTATGGAAATGCTTGACGCGCTTCGTCCCAAGCTGAAAATTTATGCGGCTTTGGATACTCTCGAAAACCTTAAAAAGGGCGGCAGACTTTCGGGCGCGGCGGCGTTTATAGGCACTATGCTTAAAATCAAGCCCGTAATTACCTTTGCGGTGGACGGCAGAGTGGAGGTAATTTCCAAACAGTTCGGCATAAACAAGGGTATGAGCTATCTTGTGCAGACTATCGACAAGAATAAAATAGACTTTACAAAGCCCGTTTATCTTATTTATACCGGCGACGACAAAAACAGCGAAACGCTTATATCGCGGCTGAATATCCCTTATACCGAAAAGCTGAATATCTGCCCCGTTATCGGCACGCATATCGGCCGCGCGGCGGCAGGCGTTGTTTTTGCGGAAAAGTGACGCAATTAAAAGTTGCGGCGGAGGAATTTTTTATACAGCAGGTTTACTTTCGGGGTCAATATTGCTATAATACAATAAAAAAGGAGCGGATTATATGGTTACGGTTGACTGGATAGCCATTGCCGTACTGGCTGTTGCGCTTGGACTTGGCGCGTTGCTCGGGCTGGGGAAATGGCTAAAATTTTTCACCGGCGGCGTTTTCGGGGTTATAATTTCAATTATCATATGCTATTTTATCGGCGGAGGAATTTTACAGCTGCACTTTGTACAGGAAATGCTTGCAAAATTCGCCTCGCTCTGGTCGGATAAGGGCGGCTTCGGATATTCGTTACTGACAAAAATACATCTTGAAATAATTGTATATTATGTGGTTTTGTTCATTGTGGTGCAGATTGCGAGGGTACTGCTTGTAAAGCTTATCCAAAGAGGTTTGGAATCGGACGTGAAGCCCATAAAGATTGTTAACAGACTTCTCGGCGCGGCGTTTGCGTTTGCGATGATATTCTTTATCGGCTTGCTTGTGCTTTGGATAGTTGCATGGGTAGGCGGGGATACCGCAGCCTCGTGGGAGGCGTATTTCAAGGACAGCGGCTTTGTCGGCGCGCTTTACCGCAATAACCCCGTTTCGGGTATAGCCGATTATATTTCCAAGTACTTCCCGCAGAGTATGCAGGATTTTCTGCCTTCGGCGGCGATTGCTATAAACGGAATAATTTAAGCTTAAAGCGTATAAATTTTAAATGCGGCGGGCAACTTTACGTTGCCCGCCGCATATATTTATTAAATATATGGAACAGACCTTTTCCGACCTCAAAAAAAAGGACGTAATAAATTTAACAGACGGCAAAAACCTCGGCAGAGTGTGCGATATAACCTTTACCTTTCCGGAAAACAACGTTTGCGGCTTTACCGTGACGGGCTGTAAGGGCTTCCGTTTTTCTCGGCAGGAGATGTTTATACCCATTTCCTCGGTAACCAAAATAGGGCAGGACGCAGTGCTTGTAAAGCTCGGCAAAGAGGGTAAGCCGGAGCCGCGCCCGCCGCGTGGGGAGGGGGCTTGTCCGCCGAATTTCTGCCCGCCCGACAGCTGTCCGCCGTGGAATGGCGGTAATCCGCCGCCGCGCCCGCCTCAGCCGAGAAGAAGCTACGACGAATATGAATAGAATGGCAAAGCCCCGCGCACATTTGTGCGCGGGGCTTTGCTTTAAAAAATATTCTCTAATTTAAGGCTGTAAGCGTCGGGCAGATTTTTGGTTATTTCCTTTAAAACCTCTATCTTTCCCAACGCCAGCTCGTAATTGTTATAGGCAAGCAGTCCGCACGCCTCGTTAAGCCAATAATCGATATAAGAAATATCGTTGTGCGGTATAAGAATGTGCAGCTTTTCCTTTTTATCGTCCCATATCGCTTTTACGGCAAGCGCATCGCTGCGGGTGGCGGTTTCGTCCTCGATTTTTGTATACAGCGCGTTTAAAGCATCGTGAAATTCGTTGAATTGGTTGTGCAGATACAGCTCGGTAAAGATAAACAGCCCTATGCACAGCGCTATTGCCGTAAGGGTGTAGGCGATTGATTTTACCATTGTCCGTTTACCTCAACCTGTAAAATTTTGTATTTTTCGCCGCGCTTCTGGAAGTATACGCGCCCCTCGCCGTTCACCGTCATAACCACAACCTCTTTAAGCTTTGCGTTCTGCTCTGCTAAAAACTGCTTTAATCTGTCTGTATTAAAGCCGCAGCGCGTGCAGTTCTGCTCGTCCGCCTTGCCGCGGTCTATAAGCGTCAGCGGCAAAGAGCTTGCGGCGTGCTCTTCCTTTTCCAAAGCGGAAAAGGAGCCGTTTGCCTCGTAAAGTCCGTAATATACGTCGTCGAGGTTGAAGTACCCCGCAACGCGCATGCTCTCGATTAAATCGCTTACGTCGAGGTTATTCTTTTTTAGCTGGAACTCGTCTATGCCGTCCTTGTTTATGACTACGGAGGGCTTGCCGCTTACCACCTTTTTCACGGGCTTGAACCAAAGCTCCAACAGCCATACAATCTGGTGAAGAATAAAGATTGTGACTATTGCGATTATGCCGTAAAACAGCGGGATAGAGGTGTCCGCCATAGGTATGCAGGCAAGCTCGGCAATTACAAGGCTTATAACAAATTCAAAGGGCTGCATTTCGCCTATTTGGCTTTTACCCATAAGCCGCATAACAAGCAACAGCACAAAAAATATAATTGCAGTTCGTATAAAAATGAGTGCCATACAAACAGTATTGTCAAAAAAATTTTCAATATTCTTGCTAAAAACAGATAGATATGCTATAATTCGTATGATTTTATTATGACCCTTAAGGAAGTATTGAAGAGGCTTGAAGGACTGTCCGTGCGTGGAATGGATTTCGGTGTGGAACGCACGCGCGCACTGCTTGACGGACTTGGCTCGCCCGATAAAAAGCTTAAAATTATACACGTCGCGGGGACGAACGGAAAGGGCTCGGTTGCGGAATATCTTACGCGTATTTTGCTTTGCGCTGACAAAACGGTTGGCACCTTTACATCGCCCGCGGTTTATGATTATTTCGAGCAATACCGCATTAACGGCGAAAATATCGACGGTGACCTGTTTGCGGAGGCGTTCGGTGCGGCATTGTCTGTTGCGGACTGTTTGGCGGCGGACGGAGGCGCGCACGCAACCCGCTTCGAGGTTGAAACGGCTGGCGCACTGTATGCGTTTGCGCTTGCGGGCTGCGGGTATGCGGTTGTCGAATGCGGCTTGGGCGGCTTATATGACGCGACTAACGCCATTGCGGGCAAAGCGGTTGCCGTAATAACGTCTGTGTCGTTGGAGCATACCGCTATATTAGGGGACAGCATAGAAAGTATTTGCCGTCATAAGGCGGGGATAATAAAAAACTGCCCCGCCGTGGCAAGCGCATTGCAAACGGACGAAGCTGCGGCATATATGCGGGGCAAAGGCGCGATTATTGCCGATAAGCCGATTAAAATTATAAAAAGCTCGCAGTGCGGACAGACGTTTTTGTACGGCGGCTGTGAGTTTTTTACACAAATGACGGGCGTTGCCCAGCCGTACAATGCGGCAACGGCAATAGAAGCGGCGCGACTGCTTAAAATATGCGATAACGCAATATATTCGGGGGTCAAGGCCGCAAAATTAACGGGAAGGCTGGAATTGCTGACGGCAAACGGCAATACTTATGTTCTTGACGGAGCGCACAATCCCGCAAGCTTTGTTCCGCTTGCCGAGCTGTTGAAAAGCACAGGCGGTGCGGACGCGGTTGTTTACGGCAGTCTGTCCGATAAGGATATAGACGGGAATATTGCGGCTTTAAAGCCGTATGCGGGCAAAATATTTATTGTGATGCCCGACAGCCCGCGGGCAATGAACGCGGAAAAAATTTACGCCGTGTGCGCAAAATATAAAATCCCCGCCGAGGTATGCAAAAGCGTTTCCGCGGCAATGGAAAAGGCGCGGGGCACGGTTGCCGTTTGCGGTACGTTCACAATTCTGAAAGAAGCAAAAAGATATATTGACAATGCTTGACGTTCGGAATTTTCAAGGGCGGATTTATTTTGCCTTGTGAAGATAAAGGAATAAATGTAAATGATAATCGGAAATAAAAGCTTTGATAACGGCACGCATGTAATGGCGATAATAAATTTAACTCCCGACAGCTTTTGGAAGGAGAGCCGCAAGACGTGCGACAACGTTCTTTTTGCCGTTGAAAGGGCGGTGAAGGAGGGCGCGGCTGTCATAGACATAGGCGCGCAGTCGTCGCGGCCGAATTATATCGAGGTCAGTGCGTACGAGGAAATTTCCCGCTTTGCAAAGCCCTTGGAGCTTGTGAAAAGAAATTTCGATATTCCGCTTTCGGTGGATACCTATTTTTCTGAAAGCGCGCGCGTCGCGCTTGAAATAGGCGCGGATATGATAAACGATATATGGGGGCTTACGCACGACGGCGATATGGCGGGGGTCATTGCGGAATACAAGGCCGCCGTATGCATTATGCACAATGCGAAAGCGGCTTTATCGGGGGATATATGGGGCCCTGTATTAAATTTTTTGGATAGCAGCATAAAAACGGCAACTCAAAAGGGCATAGACAAAAACAAAATCTGCATTGACGGCGGCATAGGGTTTGCAAAGTCTAAGGAACAGAATTGGGAGCTTCTGAACGGTTATGAAAGGCTTTTGCCCCTCGGATATCCATTGCTTTTGGGGACAAGCCGAAAATCCATGTTCGGCGGCGTGCCCGAGGAGCGGCTTCCGCAGACAATAGACAGCACCCGCCTTGCCGTAAGAAAAAACGTGCTGTTTGTGCGCGTGCACGACGTAAAGGAAAACGTGGCGGCGATAAAGGAAGAATACGATAAAATTAACGGGTGAGCAATGGACAAGATTTTAATCCGCGGGTTAGAGGTTTGCGCCCGTCACGGCGTTCACGATTATGAAAAAACCAAGCCGCAGAGGTTTGTATTCGACGCAGATTTATCTGTGGACTTTTACAGTGCGGCAAAAACGGACGATTTGGAGCGCACTGTAAATTATTCCGCAGTGTGCAAGCTTATTGCCGCTATAACAAATAACAACAGCTTTAACCTTATCGAAAGGCTTGCCTATGAGTGCGCGTTTGCCGTTATGGAGGAGTTTGCACAGGTGGAGAATATCAGTCTTACCGTGTACAAGCCCGAAGCGCCGATAACGCATAAATTCGGCACGGTCGGCGTTACGGCAGGGCTTACGCGCGAAAAGGCTTATCTTTCGCTCGGTTCGAGCATAGGCGATAAAAAGGCGTATCTCGATAGGGCGATAAAGCTGCTTGACGCAACGCGCGGCATAAGGGTTGAAAAGGTTTCCTCCTATATTTCTACTAAGCCGTACGGCGGAGTTGCGGAAAACGAGTTTTTGAATTGCGCGGTAAAGGCGGAGGTTTTTCTTTCCCCCGAGCAGCTGCTTGACGAGGTAAACCGTATAGAAGCGGAGTGCGGCAGAATAAGGCAAAAGCGCTGGGACGACAGAACGCTTGATATAGACATAATTTTTTACGGCGGCAGAATAATAAACGGGGAAAGGCTTATAATTCCGCATCCGGAATATCATAAGCGGGAATTTGTTTTAAAGCCGCTTGCGGAAATCGCGCCCGATTTTGTTTGTCCCGTTCAAAAAAAGCGTATTCGCGACTTGTCAAATTAATTTATGTGCAAGTTGCACAAAATTTTTTAAAAAATATATACAAAAATCAATTAATATGTTACAATCATTAACGGCAGAAATTGTTTTTGTGAGAAAAAACATTTCATTTAACGCACGTTCTTAAAGCGTTCGAAGCTTTAAATTGCGTCCGTTGGGAGTATATATTTTGGAAAAAATCGGTATTATTGATTTAGGCTCGAATTCCGCAAGACTTGTAATTGTCAATCTGTTTACCGACGGCCATTTTATGGTTATCGACGAGCTGAAGGAGAGCGTCCGCCTTGGACAGGATATGGAGCGCGACGGCTTTTTAAAGCCCGCCCGCGTTGCCGAAACTATCAAAACGCTTAAAATGTTCCGCAAGCTGTGCGACGCAAGCGGAGTTACGCGCATTATCGCCGTTGCGACAGAGGCTGTCCGCCGCGCTAAAAACCAGCGTAGCTTTCTTGACGAAATCCAGTCCAGCTGCGGTATAAAGATACGCGTTTTGTCTGCAGAGGAAGAGGCCGTCTTTGTTTACCGCGGTGTTATCAACACAATGGACGTGCCTAAGGGAATAGTGCTTGAAATAGGCGGCGGCTCTACTAAAATAGTTTATTACAACCGCAGAAATATGCTTAACTACGTCACACTGCCATTCGGCGCGGTTACCTTGACGGGACTTTTTTCCGGCGACGGCTTAAAGCCAGAGCAGCAGGCGGAAAAGATAGAGGAATTTTTTACCGAGCAGTTAAAGCAGGTGGAATGGCTTAAGGACGTTGACCCCGACGTGCAGATGATGGGCGTTGGAGGCTCGTTCCGCAATCTTTTCAAAATAAGCAAAATGGTGCACAAGTACCCTCTTGACAGCGTTCATAATTACAAAATGCAGGTAGAGGACTTTTTGCCCGTTTATGATATGATTAAGGTTTTGGACCTTGACAAAAAGAAGAAAATAAAGGGGCTTTCGGCAGAGCGCGCGGATATTCTGCCCGCGGCGTTGGCGGTAATAAAGTCGTTTATAAGCTACCTCGGGGTGGAAAGCTTCACCTTCTCGGGTGCGGGCTTGCGCGAGGGCATAATGTTCAATCAGGCACTGCCTATGACCGTTGAAAAGCCCGTTGCGGACGTTTTGAATTATTCTCTGACCACGCTTGTAAAGTATTACGACTGCGACGAAAAGCATGTGGAGCACGTCGTCAATTTAAGTATTCAGCTCTTCAAGCAGCTGCGAGTGCTTCATAAATTCCCCAGACAGTATTTAAGAATTTTGAAGGTTGCCGCAATGCTTCACGACTGCGGCGAGCGCATTAAATATTACAACCATCAGCGGCACAGCTGGTATATGATACTTAATTCCACTCTGTACGGCGTAACCCACCGCGACATAGTGCTTGCCGCGTTTACGGCGTGCTGTCATAAAAAGGAAGATATAAATATGGCGGATTGGGCGCGGTATAAGGATATAGTTTCCGAGGACGATTTAGAGGTTGTTAAAAAGCTCGGCGTTATGCTGAGAATTGCGGAAAGCCTTGACAGAGCGCATGCGGGCAGTATTAAGAGCATAAACTGCGATATTTTGGGCGATTCCGTTATAATGAAAACCGAGGTGGACGGCGACGCAACGCTGGAAATACGCAACGCTATGACGGCTTCGACCGAGTTCCGCAAATCCTTCCATAAAAATCTCGAAATTTTATAATAAATTTGCGTCCTCGGTTATTCATTGACCGGGGACGTGTTTGGAATATGAAAAAAATTTGTAAACAGAGGTAGAAAATTGAATTGTCAACATTGCGGAAATGAAATCGCGGACGGCGCGGTTTTCTGTAAATATTGCGGCAAAAGAACGGACGGGCTTAAAACCTGCCCCGTTTGTAAAAAGGACATAGACTTCGACAGTATGTTTTGCTCGTTTTGCGGCGCGGATTTGGCGGCTGTATCGGCTGTGTCCGAGGCTGCGGCAAGTGCGGACGGAAAAGAAAGCGCAGTACATAACCAAGCCGCGCCCGCGGCGGCAACGTCGGGCGCAACCGCAGCGGCGGGCGTTGGCGGCAAAACGGCGTTTAGCCTGACGCGTATTTTAAATATTGCGGCGGTGGCTTGTTCTGCATTGGTTGCGCTTTTTGCGCTTATTTTTATCTTTTTTGCGGGATATAAAAGCATTGTAGAGCTTAGCGGACAAAAGGTTACCTCAACCGCGGATATTTTTTACTTTTTCGGCAAAGCGTATAAAGACCGTGCGGAGGCAATTAAATTAATGCAGCCTTCGAACTATTACAAAGCGGCTACTTTTTTGCCTTGCATTTTCGGCACGGTTATTTCGGCGGCGTCTTTAATTGCCGTGTGCGTGCTGGTTGTGCTTTCAACGGTGTACAACGTGCAGTACGTTATGGGCAAGAGTAAAAAAAGCGGTGAAGCTTTTGCAATTGCGGCTTTTGCGGTTTTCGTTTTCTGCTCGGCGGCGCTTTTAGCTATGGTAAACTCAACTGCGGAGTATTCATCCGGCTATCAGTCCAAAACAATCTATTATGAGCTTAGCTCTGCAACCGTTGCAGGCATAGTTTTAGGCTGTGTTTTTACCGCTATATGGCTTTGCTGTAAAATAGCCGTTTGCGGAAAACAATTCTTCCAAACCGCAAATATCGTAAAATGCTGTCTTGCTTTGGCGGGAACGGTGTTCACGGTTGTGGCGATTAGTTTGCTTACGTTGCCCGCTATAACTATTGACAGTAGCGAGGCGGGTATTACCGACGTAAAATGCGGTGTGTTGCAGTTGCTTAATTCGTTGGGACTGTTAAGCTTTAAAGGTGTGGGCAACGAGCTTGCGGCAAAGACGTGGGTTGTGTTCGGCTTGGGTATATTTGCGTTCTTTGCTACAATAGCCGCAATAATATGCGGGGGCGAATTCATAATAAAGGCAATAAACAATATATCCGGCAACGGCAAAAGGTCGTTATTGGGCGCAAGCGTGCGCACTGCGGTATTCGTGCTGTTTGCAATGGTGCTTGTCATAGTCTGCGGCGAAATGGTTTTTGACATAGCGTTGGAAATAGGCGATTCGCAAAATGACAGCGTATTATATTACGGGGTGCCGATTGCCGCGTTTGTGCTGTCGGTTGTGGCTATGGCAATTGCGATTGCTTTTAAAATTTACAGCAATAAAAGCGCCGCGCGGACTGCCGCGGCTGAGGCAAGCATTGCGGAAGGCGCGGAAAATACTCAGCACTAAACACAGATTATATGGAATACGTTCTTGCAAGCGCGTCCCCGCGCAGAAAAGAGTTGCTCGCGCAGATTTTAAGCAAATTTGAAGTAATTCCTTCGGACGCGGACGAAAAAGTGAATATTTCCCTTTTCCCCGAACAAATGGCGTGTGCTCTTGCGGAAAGCAAGTGCGACGCGGTTTTTGCGCTTAATCCCAACAAAACGGTTATCGGGTGCGACACTATCGTTGTTTTCGGCAGCGAAATTTTAGGCAAGCCGAGGGATAAGGCGGACGCGGTAAAAACCCTTAAAATGCTTTCGGGCAAAACTCATTATGTTATAACGGGCGTGTGCGTGCGCAACAAATTTAAAAAGACCGTTGATTTTGACAGAACCGAGGTAAAGTTCAACATACTAACGGACGAATTTATAGAAAGCTACGTCAACGGCGGGTCGCCTATGGATAAGGCGGGCAGCTATGGCATTCAGGACGGAGGCATTGTAAAGGAGTACTTCGGCAGCTACACAAACGTAGTCGGTCTGCCCGTTATGCTTACAAAAAAACTGATTGAAGAGGTAATTTCCGACTTATGAAAAAGATTGCTATAGATTTCGGTTCCGGCGTGACGAAAATTTATATGTCGGGCTGCGGCGTTGTGCTTATGGAATCGACCTGCATCGCCGTTGAGGAGTATGTCGAGCGCGGAGAAAAAAGGATAGGCGTTAAGGCGTGCGGCGACAAGGCGCGCGCATTAAGCGGCAGGGCGGCGGTGAATACCCGCATAATCAACCCCGTAGCCGAGGGCGACATCGTCAACGAAGAGCTTGCCGCCGCGCTGTTGGAATACTTCCTTGAAAAAATAGAAATTCCTTATAAAAAAGCAAAGCGCACGGAAGCGATTTTCATTCTTCCGTGCGGAGTAAAGCGCGAGGTGCGCAAAAAATATGTGCATTTGGCGGAAAGCTGCGGGCTGGGCTCGGTCTGCTTTACGCAAACCCCCTTTGCCGCGGTTTTGGGACACAATGTGGAAATAGGCGAAAGCACGCCCGTATTTTCGATAGATATAGGCCACGCTATTACAAACATTGCCGCATTCTCTCAGGACGGAATAATTTCGGGGCTCAGCGTTAACCTCGGCGGCGGCAATATAGACGTGCATTTGATTGACGAGCTTGCCGAAACGCGCAACATAAAGATAGGCGGACAGACGGCGGAGCGGCTTAAAAATACCGTCGGCAGTCTTTTGGACGACGACAATAAAATGACCGAGGTGGACGGCAGAGAGCTTTCAAGCGGAGCGCCTGCGTCCGTTACCGTGTATTCGGGACAGATTTACGAGGTTATAACAACCTATATCGATAAAATTCTGGAATACGCGGTGCTTGTAATATCCAAGCTGCCCGCAGAGGTCGCTTCCAGCATAATGCACGGCGGAGTTTATCTTTCCGGCGGGCTTATGAAAATGGACGGACTTGCCGACTATATAGGCGCAAAGCTGAAAATTCCCGTAAACCTTACGGAGGAACCCCAGCTTGCGGCGGTTATCGGCGGCGGAACCATACTTGCAAGCGACGCGCTTTTGGACAAGCTTGCAACCGTGGACGATTAAGGTGTTTTTAAAAATCCTTCAACCCCAATAAATAGTCTGCCGACACGTCGAAAAACTGACAAATTTTTTTAAGGTTGTCAAGCGAAGGCTCTCTGTAACCGTTTTCGTAGTTGGTGAATGCGTTGCGCGTCATTCCAAGCGCGCTCGAAACCTCTCTTTGCGACAGCCCTTTTTCTATCCGCAGTTCTTTCAGTTTTTCAGCTAACTTTTCCATAAGATAAATTAAAAATCTTTCAAACCCAGCAAATAATCGGCGGATACATTTAAAGCTTCGCACAATCTTGTAAACGTATCAAGCTTAGGTAATTTTTTTGTGGTGTAGTACTGCGTAATCATTTCCGGCGATACGCCGACTTTTTTAGCAAGTTCGGTAGTAGTTATTTGACTTTGTTGTATTTCTTCTCGTAATCTTTGTCTGAAAATCTCTTCCATACCCAAATATTATTAACCAACAGTTAGTTTTTTATTTGACACTAACCAACAGTTAGAATATAATAATGTTATGAATACGGAAAACATATGTAAAAACTGCACTTACTTTGTTCAGCACTATGCTAAAATCGATAATGAATTTGCAGAGGTTTATTGCGGGCATTGCATTAATTTGCTTAACAAAGAAAAATGCGGCTATAAAAAATCAACTGATGTATGTAAGCTGTTCAAATTGGACGAAGAAAAATTATACAATAATTAAAGCGGTGCAAATGCGCCGCTTTTTTGTTGATTATTTTAAGGAATTTTTATATAATTAAAGAAAAAAATCAAGGCAAATATATGGGCAAAAAGTCAAATATAAGAAACTTCTGCATAATCGCGCATATCGACCACGGCAAATCTACCCTTGCCGACAGGCTTATGGAGCGCACGGGGCAGGTATCGGAAAGGGATATGGAGGCGCAGCTGCTGGACTCTATGGATATCGAGCGCGAGCGCGGCATTACAATCAAGCTTACCCCCGTAAGAATGTTTTATAAGGCGAAAAACGGCGAGGAATACGAGTTCAATCTGATAGACACGCCGGGGCACGTCGATTTCACCTACGAGGTTTCGCGCTCGCTTGCCGCGTGCGAGGGGGCTATTCTTATAGTCGACGCATCGCAGGGGGTAGAGGCGCAAACGCTTGCAAACGTTTATCTTGCCCTTGAAAACAACCTCGAAATTCTGCCCGTAATCAATAAAATCGACCTGCCGTCCGCACGTCCCGATGAGGTTAAGACGGAGATAGAGGAGGTTATCGGGCTGGACGCGTCCGCCGCGCCGCTTGTTTCCGCAAAGGAGGGTATAGGCATAGACGACGTTTTAGAGGCGATTGTTTCCGCCTTTCCTCCGCCGCAGGGCGACGAGCGCGCGCCATTAAAGGCGCTGATTTTCGACAGCTATTACGACAATTACAAGGGCGTAATTCTGTTTGTGCGCATAAAGGACGGTTGCGTGCGTGCGGGCGACAAAATAAAAACCTTCCGCTCGGATAAGGTTTACGAGGTGGTTGAAACGGGGGTATTCAGCCCGAATTTACAGCCCAAAAACGGACTTTTTGCGGGCGAGGTAGGGTATATTGCCGCGTCAATCAAGTCAATACAGGACGTTGCCGTGGGTGATACCGTTATGAATGCGGACAACCCCGCTCCCGAACCGCTCCCCGGTTATAAAAAGGTGCAAAGCGTTGTTTTTTGCGGAATTTACCCCCTTGACGGCAGTAAATTCAACGACTTAAAGGACGCAATTTTAAAATTACAGCTAAACGACGCGTCGCTTATTTTCGAACCCGACAGCTCGGTTGCGCTGGGCTTCGGCTTCCGTTGCGGGTTTTTGGGGCTTTTGCATATGGAAATTATGCAGGAGCGTATAGAGAGGGAGTTCGGTCTTGAAATTATAACTACCGCGCCCTCGGTTAGCTATAAGGTGATTAAAACGGACGGCGAGGAGATTTTTGTGGACAACCCTTCGCATTTGCCGCCCGTATCCGAAATAGAGCACATGGAAGAGCCGATTGTCAAGGCGGATATTTATTCTCCGCCCGATTACCTCGGGCAGATTATGGATTTATGCCGTGAAAAGCGCGGAACCTTCCTCGGAATGACTTATCTTGACAAAAGTAGGGTGCAGTTGGAGTACAATTTGCCCCTCAACGAGATAATTTTCGACTTTTTCGACCAGATAAAATCGCGCACGCGCGGGTATGCAAGCTTCGATTACGAGCTTATCGGCTACGAGCGCAGCAAGCTTGTAAAGCTGGATATTATGCTTAACGGCGAGGTGTGCGACGCGCTTTCAATGATTGTGCACGAGGATTCCGCATATACCCGCGGCAGAACGCTTTGCGAAAATTTAAAGGAAGCAATTCCCCGCCAGCTTTTCGAGGTGCCCGTGCAGGCGGCAATCGGCGGCAAAATTATCGCGCGGGAAACGGTTAAGGCGGTCAGAAAGGACGTTTTGGCAAAGTGCTACGGCGGCGATATTACCCGTAAGAAAAAGCTTCTGGAAAAGCAGAAGGAGGGCAAAAAACGTATGCGCAGCATAGGCAGCGTTGAAGTGCCGTCCGAGGTGTTTATGCAGATTTTAAAGACCAACAAGGATTAAGCTAAGCCTTATATAAACAGCGCAATACTGCGTCAGGTTTACGTTTTTTTTGCTCGTGTACAACTAAGTACACGTCGCTTTTAAAAGCCGCACCTTCCTTGTCTTGCTTGTTTCTCTAAGGCTTGGATATGCGTTGTGTTTGCATATCTGCGTTGTTGGTTTTAACGCGTTTTGCGTGGGTATAACTGCATTGCCCCGCATATATGCGCCTTTTAAATATAAATATGCAATATAATTTTTTCGAAAGAGTATACGAGGCGGTTAGAAAAGTGCCCGCGGGCAAGGTGTCAACCTACGGCGATATAGCCCGCGCAATCGGTGCGCCGCGCTGTGCAAGACAGGTCGGCTGGGCATTACACTGCAACCCTCAGCAAGGCGTTATACCGTGCCACAGAGTAATTTTTTCAAGCGGAAGCGTCTGCACGGGCTTTGCGTTCGGCGGGCCCGAGGTGCAGAAGGCTATGCTGGAGGCCGAGGGTGTAGAGGTTTCCGACGATTTTAAAATAGATTTAAAAAAATACCGCTGGGAGGGCGATTGAGTTGGCGGGAATTTACGTTCATATACCCTTTTGCAAATCAAAATGCACCTACTGCGATTTTGCGTCCTATCCCGATAAGCTTTGCTTTGCGGAAAGCTATATGGCCTGCGTTTACCGCGAGATGGCAATGCGCTCGCCCGAGCTTGAAGGTATGACCTTTGACACACTGTACATAGGCGGAGGCACACCCTCGGTTATTGACGAAAAGTATATAGCAATGCTTGTTGCGGCGGCAAAAAAGCATTTCAAGCTTGCGGAAAATGCAGAAATTACCATTGAAATGAACCCCGGCACCGTCAGCGCGGGTAAAATTTCGCTGTACGAAAAATGCGGCATAAACCGCTTTTCGGTCGGCTTGCAGTCGGCAATAGACAGCCAGCTTGAAAATATAGGCAGAATTCACAATTTAAAGGACTATCTTGCATGCGCAAAGCTGTTGAAGGGCAAAAATTTCAGCGCGGACATAATGATAGGTCTTAAAAACCAGAGTATTGCAGACATCGAGTACAGTATAGAGGTTGCGGCAAGCTCGGGTGCAAGTCATATTTCCATGTACGCCCTTTCACCGGAGGACGGCACGCCGATTTATACAGACTATCTTAACGGCGAGCTGCCCGACGGCGACACGGTTGCGGAAATGTACGCCGCGGGCGTAAAAAGGCTTTGCGCGCTCGGGTTTGAAAGGTACGAGGTTTCCAACTTCTGCAAAAAGGGAAAGCAAAGCAGACACAATCTGAATTACTGGAAGCGCGGAAATTATATAGGCTTCGGCGTTGCCGCCTCGTCATGTGTGAACAACGTAAGAATGACTAACACCTTTGATTTGGACGAGTATTTTAAATGCATACTTTCAAATCATTTTGCCGTCGTCAACAGCGAGGAGGTTGACAAGGACGGGCAGGAGGAAGAGTATATTATGCTTGCACTGCGCACCTCTGCTGGCATCGATTTGGCGGAGTTTGCTTCCTTGTTCGGCAGTGATTTCACAAAAAAATATGCCGAGGCATTGCAAAAGACCCGCGGATATATCGAGGTTACGGACGGCTTTGTTAAAATTAAGGACGAATTTCTGTTTGTCCAGAATAGTATAATCGTAGAATATCTTCGCTTGCGGGGTTGAAATGAAGCTTGCTTACAGAAAGGCGAAAATTGAAGATTTAAATGAAGCTATGCGCATTTATGCAGACGCGCAGTCGTTTATGGAGGCGAACGGCAACCCGCAGTGGCCGAAGGGCTTCCCCGACGAGAATGACGTTAAATGCGGCATAGTAGGGGGTGTACTGTATGTCGTCACCGCTTTAAACGGTGAAATTGCGGCGGTTTTTTCCGCTGTGGGCTACGACAGAGATTACGACGATATTGACGGCGGCTGGCTTTTTGACGGAAAATATCTTGCCGTGCACCGCGTTGCGTCGGCGAAAAAATACCGCGGCTGCGGCGCGGCAAAGTTTATTGTAAATTCCGCCGCAGTCGAAATCGCAAGGGCGAGAAGGTGCAAAAGTATCCGTATGGATACGCATATTATGAATTTGCCTATGCGCTCGCTGTTAACCTCGCAGGGGTTTACCGAATGCGGAACGATAACGCTTATACGCGACAGCTCTGCGCGAATAGCCTACGAAAGACTTTTGTAAAATCAAAGCGGACGGCTTTAAGCCGTCCGCTATTTTATTGCTTATTCAGCCCTGAATATCCTTGGTTGCAATAACCTTGCCATGCTCGCCGTCTATAAGATAAGCGGTAACGTGCTTTGACTTGTCGCATACGCCCACATAGTAATAACAGCCCTCGTCGTATAGCAGTCTTACATAAATTTCGCCCAGAAACAGCCTGTTTTCCGTAAGCCCCTCAAACAGCTTGCGGTCGTGCTCTATTACGCATTTAACAGCTTCGTCACAGCTGATTACTCCGTCGTATTTGACGGATAATGCGGCAAAGGTCTTGCTTTCTCCGCCGTAGGTAAGCGTAACGTCTGCGCTGTCCGATTTAAACGGCTTTGCCGAAAAGCTTAAATAATACCGCTTTTCCACTGCCTGCCAGTTCATTTCGCCGTTAAAGTCCCCGATACCGACCTCAACGCCGTCATAGCTTTTGGGAAGGGTTACAAAAATTTCGGTAATGTCGCAAAGCTCGCCCTTTATCCCGTCTGCGGCGTACGGCTGCTCCTTTTGGGAGCAGACTATTTTAACGCTGACCCCGTCGTCCTCGTACAAAAATATGTCGGAGCGCCTTTCCGAAATATAGTCGAGGTAGTTGACCCTTTTAAAGCACCCCGAAAGCGCGCAGACGGCGGTAACGATACAAATACAAAAGCACATTACGGCAAAAAACTTTTTTCTCATATTACAAATATATTAAATTCGCGCCATTATATGAATATAAAAATAATTTCAAACAGTTGCATTTTTGGCGCCGCTGTGATAAAATAATAAAAATTTACAAAAGAGTGTCGTTCGGTTTGAAGGAAGTAGTTTTAAAGACCGCATTAAAAACTCTGCTTGCGGTTATAATAGCGCTTGTTCTCGCTTTCGGAATTGCAAGTCTTGCATTCCCCGGCGGAATGGCAAACATCTGCGAAAATACGGGTAACTATTCCATGGCGGCGGGCTACTCCTCGCTTGCTTACAAATATTCCGGCAAGGTAGAGGATTTGGCGCGCTGTGCCGAGGACAGTATTTTTGCAAAAAAGGATAAAAACATAGTTAAGTACTGTAACGAGCTTTTACAGCACAAGGACTTTGACAGGCTTTGCGAGGAAAAGAACGGCAACGTCATTATCAACGGCGTTCAGCTTAAGCTCGATTACAGACAGTATATAACCGATAACCGCGATGCGGCGCAAGGCCGTATAGACGGTAAAATATAATGGCTTTATAAAAATCTTTGGATATTTGCTTCCGAGATTTTTATTATATTTTAAGGAAATAAACCTCAAAACTAAACAGGAGAAGGTTACTTATGAACAAAATTGTAAAGGAAGCTTTGACGTTTGACGACGTGCTGCTTATTCCCGCGGCTTCGGCAGTTTTGCCCGCAACGGTGGATTTGCGCACTACGCTTTGTAAGGGTATAGATTTAAATATCCCGTTTATAAGCGCGGCTATGGATACCGTAACCGAAAGCAAGCTTGCAATAGCTATGGCGCGCGAGGGCGGCATAGGTATAATTCATAAAAATATGAGCATAGAAGAGCAGTCTATGCAGGTGGACAAGGTTAAGCGCAGCGAGCACGGCGTTATAACCGACCCCTTCCATTTATCGCCCGAGCAGCCCGTTTCCGCTGCGTGCGAGCTTATGGCAAAATACAAAATTAGCGGCGTGCCCATTACCCGCGACGGCAAGCTTGTGGGAATTTTGACCAACCGCGATTTAAGGTTCGAAACCAACTTTGCCCAGCCTATCGCAAACGTAATGACGAAGGACCACCTTGTCACCGCGCCCGAGGGCACCTCTTTGGAGGAGGCGCAAAAGCTTTTGGGCAAGCACAGAATAGAAAAGCTGCCCATTGTTGATAAAAAAGGCAACTTAAAGGGACTTATAACAATCAAGGATATTGAAAAATCAATTCAGTATCCCAACAGCGCAAGGGACAAAAACGGCAGACTTTTGGCGGGCGCGGCAATAGGCGCCTCGGCAGACGTTTTGGAAAGAGTGGCAGAGCTTGTTAAATCGAAGGTCGACGTTGTAGTTATGGACTCTGCGCACGGTCATTCTCTCGGCATTATCAAGGCGGTTGAAAAGGTTAAGACCGCCTTCCCCGATTTACCCCTTGTTGCGGGCAACGTGGTTACGGCAGAAGCAACCCGCGATTTAATGAATGCGGGCGCGGACGTTGTAAAGGTCGGCGTTGGCCCCGGCTCTATCTGCACCACGCGCATTGTAGCCGGCATAGGTATGCCCCAGCTTACCGCGGTTTTGGACTGCGCGGAGCAGGCTGACAAAATGGGCAAGCGTATTATCGCCGACGGCGGCATCAAGTATTCGGGCGATATTGTCAAGGCGCTTGCGGCGGGCGGCAGCGCGGTCATGATAGGCTCGCTGTTTGCGGGTACGACCGAATCCCCCGGCGAGCTTGAAATTTATCAGGGCAGAAGCTTTAAATCCTACCGCGGAATGGGCTCGCTTCCCGCAATGGCAAAGGGCGGCAAGGAGCGGTATTTTCAGGCGGACGCGAAAAAATTCGTACCCGAGGGTGTCGAGGGCAGGGTGCCCTACCGCGGCGCGCTTGCAGACATTATATTCCAGCTGCTCGGCGGACTGCGCGCGGGCATGGGCTATACCGGCTGCGGCACAATAGAGGAGCTGAGGAAGAACGGACGCTTTGTCAAAATGACGGCGGCGTCGCTTGCGGAAAGCCACCCTCACGATATTTCCATAACCAAGGAAGCGCCCAACTATTCGCCTAAAAACTGACGGTATTGCGGCTTGATTACAACTGAGGATTAATTTATGACACATCAGAAGGTTTTGATTCTGGACTTCGGCGGGCAGTATAACCAGCTTATCGCAAGGCGCGTGCGCGAGCAGGGCGTTTTTTGCGATTTGAAGTCGTCGGATATGACTTTAGAGGAAATTAAGGCTTATAACCCCATAGGCATAATTTTTACGGGCGGACCCAGCAGTGTTTACGCAGAGGGCAGTCCTTTAATAGACAAGGGCGTTTTCAGCCTCGGCGTGCCCGTTTTGGGGCTTTGCTACGGCTGTCAGCTGACGGCTCATCTTTTAGGCGGTACGGTAGGGCATACCGATACCTCCGAATACGGCAAGACGGAGGTCGTATACGAAAAATCTCCGCTGACCAAGGATATTCCCGAGAAGGCGGTTTGCTGGATGAGCCATACCGACAGCGTTAAGGCTCTTCCCGCGGGCTTCAAAAAGCTTGCGCACACGGACAATTGTCCTTATGCGGCATTCGGCGACGAAGCGCGCAAAATCTACGGCGTGCAGTTCCACCCCGAGGTTAACCATACGCAATACGGCACGCAGCTGTTGCATAACTTTTTGTACGAGGTATGCGGCGCGGCGGGCGACTGGACTATGAGCAATTTTGTCGCAAACCAGATTAAGGCGCTTAAAGAAAAGATAGGCGACAGAAGGGTTTTGTGCGCTATGTCCGGCGGCGTTGACAGCGCGGTTGCCGCAACGCTGATACATAAGGCGGTGGGCGATAATCTGACGTGCGTTTTCGTCGACCACGGACTTTTGAGAAAATACGAGGCCGACGAGGTTATGTCCGTATTTAAAGACGGTCTTAAAATGAACCTTATCAAGGTCGACGCGGGCGCAGTATTCCTTAAAAAGCTGAAGGGCAAAAGCGACCCCGAAAAAAAGCGCAAAATTATCGGAAAGCAGTTTATACGCACCTTCGAAAAGGAAGCGAAAAAAATCGGCAAGGTCGACTTTTTGGTGCAGGGCACCATTTATCCCGACGTTATCGAAAGCGGAAAGGACAAAAGCGCGGTTATAAAATCGCACCATAACGTTGGCGGACTTCCGTCGGTCGTCAACTTCGAGGAGATAATCGAGCCGCTGCGCGACTTGTTCAAGGACGAGGTAAGGAAGGTCGGCTTCGAGCTTGGGTTGCCCAAATCGGTAGTAATGCGCCAGCCCTTCCCCGGCCCCGGTCTTGCAATAAGAATTATGGGCGCGGTTACGGAAGAGAAGCTGGAAACCTTGCGCGACAGCGATTATATTCTGCGCGAGGAAATCGCAAAGGCGGGACTTGACGAGCAAATCTGGCAGTACTTCACCGTTATTACAAACAGCAAAACGGTAGGCGTGCAGGGCGACTTCCGCACCTATGAAAACGTTATAGCCATTCGCGCGGTAACCTCGCTTGACGCAATGACGGCGGATTGGGCGCGCATACCCGACGGCGTGCTCGAAGCTATTTCAAACCGTATAGTTAACGAGGTTAAGCACGCAAACAGAATAGTTTACGATATAACAAGCAAGCCCCCCGCAACAATAGAATGGGAGTAAAGCGATTAAATAAAACAACGATAATTCAAACATATAACGGGGGCAATTCCCCGTTTTTGTTTTTTAAACGCAATTAAAAGGAGAAAAACAATGAATGATGTGTGGTCTAAATACGTGCAGGGCGCAAACACGTTGCACTATTCCCGCAAGCTCCGTTTTGACGATATTTTTTCCGGACAGTACAAAGCTCTGTTCAATTTAAACGCTTTAAAAAAATTGAAAATTCTTGAAATCGGTTGCGGTACGGGCGCGCTTGCAAGCTCGTTAGGCCGTTGGTACCCGAATGCTGAAATAACGGCAATCGACCGCGACAGCGAGTTTATTAAGTTTGCTTCAACGCACAGCCGCGGTGCGAAATTTATAGAGTGCGACGCAACCGCTTTGCCGTTTGAGGAAGGTTCCTTCGACGTTGCAATATCCAACACCGTAGCCGAGCATATCGAGCCTTCAAGGTTTTATTCCGAGCAGCTGCGCGTGCTTAAAGAGGGCGGAATATGCCTTGTGCTTGTGGCAAGCAAGGGTGTAAAGGTTGAGGCGGACTGCCTTGCGGACAGCAATTTTGAGCGCAGTTTTTGGGAAAAAGCGGCAAAGCACGACAACACTATTGAAAAATATTCGGTAGGGAAATACCGCATGAACGAGGCGCAACTGCCGACTGTTATGCAAAAGTACGGTTTTAAAGATATCAGCACGGGCTACGCCGTAATTGACTTAACGCCCGATAACCCCAAATATTCGGCAGAAATGGCGTGTGAGATGATTAACGCTGAACGATATTTCGCGATGGACGCAATTTCCGCGGTGCGTTTTGCAATGCCGCAATATTTTTCCGCGGAGGAATTCGAAGAAATGACCCGCCTTGCCAACGCAAAGTACGACGAACGGCTTGCGCAATACAATAGAGGCGAAAAGCAGTGGGATACGGCGGTTTCGGTCACAATGGCGGTGCGCGGCGTAAAGCCGATTACGGAACGTTTTATTTCCTAAGGCTTTGCGTTATTAGCCGTCAGTATTTTTTGTGCGAAAAAAGAGAGTTGTAAATACAACAAATCAGTACTCACCGTTGCGTACTTTACAAGGCTTGGCAAAACCGAAAAGCAGCATACCGAAAAACCGCGATTGACCCCGATATATGTCGGGGTTTTTGCTTTTTTAAGTGAAAGAGGCCACAAAAACAAATCCGGGTAAAAGTATTGATTTTTTTTGGCTGCTGTGCTAAACTAATATGTTGTAGGGATTTTTTATGACTGATTTAAAATCGCTTAAAAATTCAATAGACCCGCATAAGGAGCCGACAAAGCAGTTTTTCCTCGATTTGCTGGACGCCGACAAGCAGACGGAATACGAGCAGGCGCATGTTTCCGCAGTTATGCAGATGCTTAAAGCGCTGTATATCGGCAGGTTAAAGGCGAAAATTTTTGCCGCCCGAGCAGAAAAAGAGCAAATTATGAATGAGGGCGACTACACTGCGGAAAAATATAAGCGCGTGCTTGAAATTAATGCGGAAATCGCGCGGTTAAAGGCAAAGACCGCGGAATATAAGCCGTTTTTCGACGAGCCGTACTTTGCGCGCATGGATTTGACGGACGAGCAGGAGGGCTATAACAGCTATTATATAGGCAAGCGCGGCGACGAGGGGCTTGAAATTGTGGACTGGCGCGCCCCGCTTGCCCGCAAATATTATCAGAAGAGCCGTACCGCGTTTTCAATCAACGAATATAATTACAAGCTGATTTTACGCCGCGCCCTCAGAACGGGCAAGGGCAAAATTCTTGATATGAAAAACGAGTACCTCTCCTTGTCTGATTTCCTCACTAAGGAGGAAATAGGCGGGCGGGACGAAAGTCTTATCTTCGACCCGTTTTTAAAGGAGATACTCCGCACCCGCAAGGAAAAGCAAGAGATTTGCGACATTATAGAAACCATTCAGGAAAAGCAGTTTGAAATAATTACCCTGCCCGAGGGCGACGAGTTTGTTTTGCAAGGCGTTGCCGGCAGCGGCAAAACTATGATTTTGCTGCACAGACTTTCGTATATAATGTACAATAACGAAAGCGTGCGCCCCTCCGACGTGCTTGTAATAACGCCGTCAAATTCCTTTAACGCGTTTATAGACGAGCTTTCCGCCGTGTTAGAGCTGGAAAAGGTGCGCACGAGTACGCTTAACGACTATTTTCTCAATTTGCTTAAAAGCGCGGACGCGGATATTTCCGCCAAGGTGGACTTTAACGCGCCCGTTCCCGAGGAATACCTCAAATATATCTATTCTCCCGCATTTTCAAGGGACGTAGAGCGGAAGCTTTGCAAAATCTTCGACGGCATTTACGGCCTGTTTGCCTCCGACGACTGCCGCGATACGGTAAACGAGCTGAAAAACGCGTGCGCAATGCAGACTGCCGAGTATGAAAAAATAAAGAATTCCGGTCTGAGAATACGCCGCTGTATTCTCGGCGAAATAAAGGAAAAGCCGGACGGCGGACTTTACTATACAAAGCAGTTCAGATATATGTTCAACTGCGTGCTTGACGTAAGCGAGTTCCTTTCGCTTGCTTTAAGCGACGACAGAATGAAGCAGTATGCATATTTTTACCGCCAGCTACTGTCCTTTTATAAATCGGTGCGGTATTTAAGGCGCTATTCGCACAAAATCTGTCTTGCGGCGGTTGAGGATTTGGCGCAATTAAAGACCTCGGTCGAAAAGGAAATCACCGATTTAAAGCGCTATAAAATGAAGGTCGGCGACAAGGAAGTGCTGACCTATTCCGACGGAATTGACAAGCGTGAACAGCTTATCGGCGAAATTGATACGGCAATATGCCGCGTTGAAGCAATTTCCGGCGCGTTTTTAAAGCTTTACGATTTTGCGGGCGTACTGCGCGGGGAAAGCTATCTTGTTGCAATCGGCAGGTGCGAGGGCACGCTGGATATTCTGCGGTTTTTCAATAAGGAAATTATTAAAAAGGCAAAAACCAAATACGGCGTTTCCGCAAGACCTATGGTAAGGTGCGACCCGTTCGCGCTCTGCCTTATTCTCACAAAGCTCGGCTTTAATCTGTCGCCTAAATTTTCGTTTATGTTTATCGACGAAGCGCAGGATATTTCCTCCGCCGAATACGGCGTGCTTAAAGCCGTTAACGACAGAGCAGTGTTCAACATTTTCGGGGATTTGAAGCAGAATATTACGCCCGTCCGCGGCGTGACGGACTGGTCTGCGTTGGGCTATAAAATTTATAATTTAAATCTGAATTACCGCAACACCAACCAGATTGTGGAATACGTTTCGCAAAATCTGGGTATTGAAATGCGCGCAATCGGCTTTGACGGGTGCGGAGTTATAAGCATTCCCAAGCGCTCGGTTACAAGCTGGCTTTCGGAAAAAAACGGGCTTAAAGCCGTAATATGCTCGGAGCAATGCCTTTTAGAGTACGCGCGTAAAAGCTATAATATCCTGCGGGAAACGGGTAAAATTTCCAAGACCAAAATCAACGTTATGACCGTTTACGAAAGCAAGGGGCTGGAATTTACCGCCGTTGCCGTTGCGGACGGAGATATGACGGATAACGAAAAATACATTGCCTATACCCGCGCCTTGAAGGAGCTTGCGCTTATAAGGTAAGCATAGCGCCGTTACAGTCTTATTATTTAAAAAACCGCCGTTATGGCGGTTTTATTTTTTTGCGCAGGTCAATAATTTGCTTATGCGAAAAATTGCTGTGGAATACGTTAAAAATACTGCACATACCGCTTGCCCAAGCTCCGAAAAAGTGGTACAATTTAAACGAAAGAACGACGCACTTGTACAAATGTGCATAAAAGAGGCATATATGGCTACCAAAGCTCAAAAACCGGTTGAAACAATTGAGATAGAAGGGGAAATTTTAAATTCAGTTTCCTATGCGACCTTTTATTGCAGGCTTCCGCTTTTTACCTCCTTTAAAATTTTCAATACAGACGTTGAAAGCGCGAACGATATAACCGTTTCGGTATCAGGCTCTACCCCGCTTATTCTGCCCGCGGATATTCATATAGAGGAAATCCCGCACGAAAGCAGTGTGGAGGCAATTCCCCAGAACATTTTAAACCCGAAATACCTTGCCGAGCTGGAACAGCCCGAGGGCTGTACGGTAAGCGTAAGGCTTACGTGCGGCAAGGAGCTTGTGTGCGCGTTGGAGGCAAACGTAACCGCACTGCCGATTGACTGTTGGAGCGGACTTTCGGGCAATGCGGAAATGCTTGCCTCGTTCGTTCGCCCCAAAATCGCAGACTGCCAGAAAATTTTGGCGGAGGCGGGTTTACAGCTTAAAACGTGGGGCTATTCCACCGAGTTTGCAGGGTATTCCGGTACGGATAAAAACGGCGTGCGCGGCGCGGCGGCGGCTGTGTTTACCGCCATTCACCGCCTTAATTCCGAGCGTGCGGAGGACGGCGACCTTACTGCGGTAACGCAGATAAAGGACGCCTCCGAGGTGGTTAAGAACAAAACCGCGACCCCGTTGGAGCTTGCGCTTTTTGCCGCAAGCTGTTTAGAGGCGACAAAGCTTAACCCCGTTATATTGCTGGGCAAAAGCCGCGTTGCCGTGGGAGTATGGCTTTACGAAAGCTGTTTTTCTTCCGCCCTGCAGGACGATATGCAGCTGATAGAAAAATATATGTCCGACGGCGTAAACAATCTTACTCTGTTCGATGCAGAGGACCTGTTCGGACATAAAAACGCAAGCTCGACCACAAGCGAGGCGCACGCCCGCGCGGGCTTGCAGCGCGGAGATTACGAAATCTGCCTCGATATAAAGCGTTGCCGCGTCGGCGGTATTTTTCCTACGCCGTTAAAGGTGAAAACGGCGCACGGGTACGAATTGCTTGCGGATAAGCAGCTTTCCTACGACGAAAAGCCGCAGGAGGTTTTTGACGCCTCCGGCTACGAATACGACAAAACCGCCTCCAAGGAAACAAACTGGCAAAGGCGGCTTTTGGACCTTTCGCTTAAAAACAATCTTTTAAATTTCCGCTACAAGCGCGACTGCTTGCATTTGCTTTGCGCGGATTTGCCTATCTTCTGGCACAGATTAGAGGAAAAAGGCAAGTTTACGCTTTTGCCCAACAATACCGCAATCGACGACGCCGTGTACTTCGGCGACAGCAAGGGCGTTGCAAGCATGGCAGAGCTTATTTCGATTGAAATGAAGTCGGGCAAGCTGCGCTGTATCTGCTCTGCCGAGGGCTTGCAGGAAACGGCGGGCACGCTTATACGCAAGGCCCGCTCTGCCGAGGAGGAGGCGGGCGCGAAAACGCTTTATCTTGCGCTGGGCTTTCTTAAATGGCGGCACACAGACGATACCGAGGATAAATACGCGCCCATAGTGCTTTTGCCCGTGACCTTAAAGCGCATGAAAACTCAGGGCGTGCTGTTGGAGGCGGGCGAGGATTACGAGGTAAACACAACCCTCCTCGAATTTTTAAAGCAGGATTTCGGCATAGACATTCGCGGAGTTGACGGCAAGGGGCTTACCCCTAAGGAAATTATCGCCGTATTCCGCGCAAAGACGGCCAATATGAAGGGCTGGCTCGTCTACGAGGACGTGTATCTTTCGCAGTTCACCTTTGCAAGATACGCAATGTGGGCGGACGTTAAAAACAATGTAAAGCTGTATTCAAAAAATCCGCTTATCGCAAGCCTTATAACCAACACAAACCGCTTGCCGGAAAACAAGCTTTCCGCCGTTTCCGAGGACGATGGCGACCCTTGCGAGGTTTTAACCCCGTTGCCCTGCGACAGTACTCAATACGCGGCCGTTGCCGAGTCTGCAAAGGGCACGTCGTTTGTGCTTCACGGCCCCCCCGGAACGGGCAAAAGCCAGACGATTACGAATATAATCGCAAACGCATTGCACGGCGGCAAGCGCGTGCTGTTCGTAGCGGAAAAGCAAGCGGCCTTGCAGGTCGTTAAAAAGCGCCTTTGCGACATAGGCATAGGCGAGTTCTGCCTCGAACTGCATTCGGGCAAGTCTGCGGACAAGGCGGAAATTATCCGCAGTATAGAAAATACGCTTGCCCTGACGCAAAACAGCGATAACGAAAGGTTTATAAGCACCGGCTCGAAGATTTCTGAAATCCGTTCGGCGTTAAGGGCTCCGCTTTCCGCGCTCCACAAAAAGCGCAGGCTGGGCGTTTCCGTATACGAGGGAATAGTTTACTACCTTCAAAACAAGAACGCGCCCGAGCTTTTGAATATAGAAAGCACCTTTTACGACAGCCTTACAAAGCAAAAGCTTTTGGACTGCGAGGGAATGCTTTTAACTGCGCAGGCGGCGGCAAAGGAATGCGGCGGCGTGTATCGTTCGCCCTTTTCCGAGGTGAAGCTGACGGAATGCACGGCAAAGACCAAAACCGCTGTTTTGTGCGCGGCAGAGGTTGTGCTTGCGGAATTAAAGCACCTTAAAAGCTATCTGGGCATTTTTCTTGATACGTTCAATCAGAAGATAAGCAAATTCACCTATAAAAAGCTTGAAAATTTAATTGCCGTCGCCGCGGTTTTGAAGGACGGCTCGTTAGACGAGTTTTTCAGCTGCGACGAGGAAGAGCTTTATAAATTTTACAACGCAAACCTGCGCTACGACAGCGAGGTAAAGCATTGGCTTAAAAACTTCAAGGCTCTGCCCGATATTTCCCGTCTTGCAAACGATATAGAGGGGGAAATAGACAATTGGGGAGAGAATTACCGCTCCTCGCGCACGCTGCTTGCGGTTATCAAGCGCATAAACCGCTGTGCAAAGGCGCCCGTGCCCGAAAAGGACGAGCTGGAATGGATTAAACGCGCGTACGAGATAGAGCAGGCTAAAACGCGCATATTCACAAACACCAAGCTTTATCAGAACTTCGTAAGCTTCGGCGGAATAAACGACAAAAAGCGTTCGGAATTTTTAAAGCCGTTTTACGAGCTGCACGCGCTGTGCGCCGAAACGTTTATGGACTACAATGCGGACGCGTTCAACAGCGTCTGCGTCCAGTCGCAGGGCGGAACATTAAAACCGCTTATAACGGGGCTTATTTCCGCCGCAACGGGCTTTGTGAGAAGTGCAGAGCAGTTTTTGCGCACGATTAAGGCGGACAGGACGGCGTTTTCAGACGAGGACGTCTTTGAATGCTATACCCAGAAGTGCACGGCGCTTATCGACAATATCGACATGCTGCCCGCGTGGTGTATGTACAAGCAGACTGCCAAAAAGCTTAACGACAGCGGACTGTCGTTTATGACCGACGCAATGGAAAGCGGAAAGATTAACGGCAAGCAGATTCTGTCGTCCTTCCGCAAAAACGTATACCGCAATTTTATACAGACGAATATCCCTGCGGACGAAAGCCTTTCCGCATTCTCGGGCAACGTTCTGGACGAAAACGCGGCGAATTTCTCGCGTTTGCTTGAAGAATTCACTGCATTAACGCGCGAAACTATACGCGCCGAGCTTATTTCCCGCTTGCCCGCCAAGGAAACGGAGGGTGCGCTTGCGTTGGAGCTTATGGCGTTTCAGCGCAGTATAAAGGGCAACATGCGCGGCTTTAACGTGCGCAATCTGTTTACCGAGGTGCCCGAGCTTATGAAAACGGTTGCGCCGTGTATGCTTATGAGCCCGATAACCGTATCGCAGTACCTTCCCGCAGACAATTCGCTGTTCGATTTGGTAATCTTCGACGAGGCGTCGCAGATGCCTACGTGCGAGGCGGTGCCCTCGCTTGCAAGGGCAAAAAGCGCGATTATCGTCGGCGACCCCAAGCAAATGCCTCCCACAATGTTCTTCTCCGGCTCCGGTCAGGACGAGGACCACCCCGAGGCGGAGGATTTGGAAAGCGTTTTGGAGGACTGCCTTGCTTTGGGCATACCCGAAAAGCACCTCATCTGGCACTATCGCTCCAAGCACGAAAGCCTGATTGCTTTTTCGAATATCACCTATTATTCGAGCAAGCTGTGCACCTTCCCCTCGCCCGACGCGCTTGACAGCAAGGTATCCTTGCGGTTAATCGAAAACGGCGTATACGAGCGCGGCACCTCCAAATGCAATAAAGAGGAGGCAGACGCGCTTGTTGCCGAGGTAATAAGACGTTTGAAGGACGAACGCTTGCGCCGTTCGAGCATAGGCGTTGTTACGTTCAGCACGCCTCAGCAGATTTATATTGAAAGGCTTTTGAACAAGCAGATTATAAAGGCGGGGCTCGAGGAGGCGGCTTACGAGCGCGAGGAGCCGCTGTTTATAAAGAACCTTGAAAACGTTCAGGGCGACGAAAGGGACGTGATACTGTTTTCCGTATGCTACGGCCCCGATAAGTTCGGCAAAATCTCGCTTAACTTCGGTCCCCTTAACCAATTCGGCGGCTGGCGCCGCCTTAACGTGGCCGTTTCCCGTGCAAGGGAAGAAATGGTCGTATTCTCGTCAATGCGCTATTCTATGATAGATTTGTCCCGCACAACCTCGCGCGGGGTTGCGGGTCTTAAAGCCTTTTTGGAATTTGCGGAAAAGGGCAGGACGAGCATATCGTTAAAGAGCGACGAAATTATTATAAACCGTCAGGGAATAGGTAAATTTATTGCGGAGGAGCTGTCCACCTACGGCTATGACTGCCGCTGCGACGTGGGCGTTTCCGACTTCAAGATAGACGTTGCCGTAACCGACCCCAAAAACAAGCATGTGTTTATTTTGGCGGTTTTGTGCGACGGAACGCAGCAGTTTTCCGTCAAGGACCGCTCTGTAATGCAGGTGCAGACCTTAAAGCGCAACAACTGGAACGTTTACCGGCTGTATTCAATCAACTTTTTCAACAACCCCAAGCGCGAAATCAAAAAGCTTAAAGACTACCTCGATAAGCTTACCGAGGGCGGAAAGCCCGCGGCAATCAGCTTTAAAAAGCCCTACCGCGCTGTAAAAGCCGAAGCCAAAGAGGTTGACCCCGTCTATATTTTAAACGGAGAAAACGACGCGGAGGTTATCCGCGTCTTAAAGGCTGTCGTCGCGGCGGAAGAGCCGATTTCCACACAGTTTTTAATGAAGCGCACGCTGTCGCTGTTCGGTATATCCAAATACGGAATAAAGCTTGAAAGCAAGCTGCGCTCGCTTATCGATAAATGTGATTTTGCAAGCTGCGAAATGCTGGGCAACGTGTATTACTTCAAAACCGATAAATACGGCGCGTTCGATAAGTACCGAGTGGAGGAAAATACCTTCCTGCGTTCGGCAGATACCGATTACACGCCCTACGATATAATTTCCGTAATAAAGGGAATGCTGTTGAACCGCGTAAGCATGTACGCGGACGAGCTTATCCCCGCGGTTTTAAAGGAGATTAAGGTGCCGCGCTCGTCGGATAAGCTTGTTTCGCTTGTGTATTCGTGCATTGACGAGGGCGTTCGCCGCGGACTGTTAATACGCTCGGTATCGGACAGAATTTCGCTCGCGTAAAATTTATATAACACAAAGGAGAAGGCTATTATGAATATCTGGCACGATATTTCAGCAGACAGAATAACGGCGGAGCTGTTCGAGGCGCTTATAGAAATTCCGCGCGGCGGCAAAGCCAAGTACGAGCTCGATAAAGAAACGGGGCTTTTGCGGCTTGACAGAATTTTGTATACTTCAACCGTCTATCCTGCAAACTACGGGTTTATTCCCCGAACGCTTGCCGACGACGGCGACCCGCTTGACGTGCTGGTGCTGTGCAACGATTCAATTATTCCCATGACGCTTGTAACGTGCAAGCCGATTGGTGTGATAAAGATGATAGATGGCGGGGACTTGGACGAGAAAATTATAGCCGTGCCCGTAACCGACCCTAACTACAAGGACTATTATGATATTCACGAGCTGCCTTCGCATATCTTCGAGGAGATGATGCACTTTTTCGAGGTGTATAAGGTTTTAGAGCATAAAACCACAACCGTAAAGGAAATCTGCCACGCTCCGGAAGCGGTTGCAATAATAAAAAAATGTATCAAAACCTATGAAAAATCTTACGGTAAATAAGTTTAAGTAATTAAGTTGAATCAGGCGGGGCGGACTTTATGTCCGCCCCGCTGTTTTTACCTTAAACTGCATGTGTTCAGAATGACAGAAGGAATGGCGGGCAATAATGCAGTAAACAAATCCCCCCGCTTGGGCGGGGGAATAAAAGGGGGTGGGGCGTTGCATTTTGCAACGTTTACTTGGTCTTAATTTCTTCTTCCCAAAAATAACAAGCGTTTAGCTTTGTCATATATTCTTTACGTTGCGCTACCGATAATATTTCATTTGTGCAAAATCCGCACGAAACGGGTTTAAATTCTTCTTTGTATTTAACGTAATACTGACAAAAGTATTTGCAGTTTATGCAACTGTTTTTATTTATAAATTCCAACATTTCTTTTTCCACGTTTTGTTAAATTGTATTGCACGTTTTGTTAAAAGTCAAGCATTTTTTAACGTTTTGTGTAATACATAAATATATGGAATTGTGTGAAAGATTAAAAGAACTTCGACACGAAAAGGGGCTTACATTAAAGCAAGTTTCAAGTGCGTTGCAAATAACTTTAAACGCATATGCAAATTATGAATACGGAATAAGAGAACCGTCAGTTGATATAATAAAACGTTTATGCAAATTTTATAACGTTTCGTCAGATTATTTATTAGGAATTAAAGACGATTAAAAATAACCCGCCCCGCGGACTTTACGTCCGCGGGGCGGGTTCTCTATAAATTCAAATTACAAATTTTCAAGCACGTTTGTCATATCGTATAAGCCCGCAGGCTTGCCCGCAAGCCATTTTGCCGCCTTTATTGCGCCCGCCGCAAAAACCCTTTTAGAGCGCGCCGAATGCGACAAGGTGATAATCTCGTCCTCGCCGGCAAATATCACGTCATGCTCGCCGACGATGGTTCCTCCGCGCACCGCATGCACGCCTATCTCGTTACCGCGCTTGCCGGTAATTCCGCTTCTTCCGTTGACGTACGGCTTGACGTTATCAAATGCGGAGTTTGCGCTTTCCGCAAGCATAATCGCCGTGCCGGAGGGCGCGTCCACCTTCTGGTTGTGGTGCTTTTCTATAATCTCTATATCAAAGCCTTCGCCAAGGGCAAGCGCCGCCTGCTTTACAAGCTTCACCAAAAGATTTATGCCTAATGAGAAGTTGCCCGTCTTAAAAACCGCAAGCTTTTTCGAGGTTGCTTCAATCAGCTTCAAATCGCATTCCGTGTATCCCGTTGCGGCAAGCACTACGGGGCAGTTGTGCTTTGTTGCCCAGTCAAGCTCGCTTTTTAAAACGGCGGGGGAGGAGAAGTCGATAATTACGTCAACCTTCTCGCAAACAGCGTCAAACGAGGCATATACGGGGGGCAAAGCCGATTTATCCGCCCGCAAATCTATCCCGCAAACAATTTGCATATCCTTTTCAGCGGCAATAAGCTCTGTAATGCTTTTGCCCATTTTTCCGTTAATTCCGCAAACCAAAACGTTTATCATACAGTTTTTAAACCCGCCTTTTTCATTTCTTCGTATAATTTTGCCTTGTTGGCTTCCTCAAGCTCGGTAAGCGGTGCGCGCGGCACGCCTGCGTCAAAGCCCAGCATATTGTACGCGGCTTTGATGGGAATGGGGTTCACCTCTAAAAAGCAGGCGTCCTCCAACGGCAGTAAAAAGTCCTGAACGGCGTTTGCCTCGTCAAGCTTGTTCTGCTTTACAAGCGTATACATTTTTTTGACGAGCGCGGGCGCAATGTTGGAGGTGACTGAAATCAGCCCCGCCCCGCCGATTGCCAGCATAGGCAGATTTAAAAAATCCTCGCCCGAATACAAGTCCATTTTTCCGCGTATGCGTCGCATTGTTTCGCATACCTGCGCCATGTTTCCGCTTGCCTCTTTTATTCCCGCCATATTGGGTATGCAAGCAAGCTTTTCCGCCGTTTCCGGCAGAATATTCACCGCCGTACGGGAGGGCACGTTGTAAGCGATAACGGGAATTTTAACCGCCGCGCAGATTGCCCTGTAATATTCCAGAAGTCCCTTTTGCGTGCATTTGTTGTAGTAGGGGGTGACGGCAAGCACACCGTCCGCGCCGAGCTTTTCCGCCTTGACCGAAGCTGCAACCGCCTTTGCGGTGTTGTTGCTGCCCGTGCCTACGATAATTTTAATTCTGCCCGCCGCTTTTTTTACGGCGTATGTAATAGCTTCCTCTTTTTCGGCCTCGGTCATAGTGGCGGGCTCGCCCGTTGTGCCAAGCACTACAAGCGCGTCTGTGCCGCCTTCAATCTGATATTCAATCATTTTGCCGAATTCTTCAAGATTTACTCCGTTTTGAGTGAACGGGGTAATCATTGCCGTTAAAATTCCGTTACAAAAACCTGTCATAAAAAATATCCTCTAATTATCTTAGTGCGTTGGTGTAAAAAATGTGTCTTTATGCGGCAAATCAGTCTAAATATCCTTTTGCCGCCAAAAGCTCTGCCAAAAGCACTGCGCCGCCCGCCGCGCCGCGCAAGGTATTGTGCGAAAAACCGATAAATCTGTAATCGAACAGCTTATCCTCTCTCAGCCTTCCCGCGCAGACTGCCATACCGTTCTCTGTATTTCTGTCAAGTGCGGGCTGGGGACGGTTTTCCTCCGCAAAATAATGTATGAATTTTTTGGGCGCGGAGGGCAGGTTAAGCTTTTGCGGCTCGCCCGAAAAGTCCGCCCACGCTTTAAGTATTTCCTCGGGCTTCGGTTTTTTTTCAAAGCTGACAAAGCATGCCGCGGTGTGTCCGTCGGAAACGGGCACGCGCACGCATTGCGCGGTAATGACGGGGGAGGCAGCGGGTATGATTTTACCGTTTTCTATGCCGCCCCAGATTTTTAAAGGCTCGTTTTCGCTCTTTTCCTCCTCGCCGCCTATATACGGTATAACGTTGTCGCAAATCTCGGGCATGGTTTCAAAGGTTTTGCCCGCGCCCGAAATCGCCTGATAGGTGCATACCGCCGCGGACCTTATTCCGAATTTTTTCAAGGGGTGCAAAAGCGGCACGTACGACTGCAAAGAGCAATTGCTTTTTACGGCGATAAAACCGCGCTTTGTGCCAAGCCGTTTTTTCTGCGCCGCGATAACCTCCGAATGCTCGGGATTGACTTCCGGTATAATCATGGGCACGTCGTCGGTAAAGCGGTGCGCCGAATTGTTGGAAATTATCGGGCATTCCAGCCTTGCATACGCGTATTCCAGCTCGCGTATTTCGTTTTTAGCCATATTTACGGCGCAAAAGCAGAAATCGACCGAGGAGGCGATTTTTTCCTTATCGGCGGAAGCGTCCATAACAACCGTATCCGCAAATTTTTTGGGAAGGGGCGCGCTCATGTGCCAGCGCTTTATTGCGTCGCGGTATTTTTTGCCCGCGGACGAGGCGGAGGCGGCAAGGCACTTCACCTCGAACCAAGGGTGATTTGCCAAAAGCAGCAAAAATCTCTGTCCTACCATACCCGTTGCGCCTATAACTCCTACCGAATACTTTTTCATAATAAAACTCCTTAAATAAATAGAGCAGTACGCGCCGTACTGCCCCGAAACAAACCGTAAACAGCATTAGCGCTCCACTTCCGTGGCAGTCGTAAGGGTATTAGCCCGTACAACCGGCGCGGCTTAAAGGCAGACCGCACCTCGGCGGAGGCGCCCTTTCACTGCGGCCGTCAAACGGAATTCCCTTCAAAATTCCTCGGCTGCGGCTAATAATGCCCGTCCGCTCCTCTGAATGCAATAAAATAATATCACACCGATATTTTAAAGTAAAGAGTTTTTACCCCGCTTGCGGTCATTTTTTGGCAAACCGCGTTCAAAATTTATTGACAACGCATTTTTATTATAGTAAAATAATTCGGTACAAGCAGTAAAACGCATATGTGCTCCGCACGCCCGCAAAATATAAAACGGGAATGTGTAAAAATACAAAAAATCTTTAAAATTCAAAGCGCCGCCAAGGCGCGTACGCGAGTTAGATATGAAGTCATTTAAACTGAAATTAAGTTCTGTAATTGCGCTTTTTGTTGTTTTTGCCGCAACGCTCGGCGCGTTTTTCGGCACAAGCTTCCGCAAGGCGAACGCATACAGACCCGTCACCGTAGGCGCGGGCAATATCTTTACTGTTTCGTCCTTGGACGAGGCGGACGTTTGGTCGCATAAAGTCGCGGGTGAAACCGAGGAGCAGGACGAGTATTATACAATGCTTGTCGTAAAGCAGACGGACGGTCTTGTCAATTACAAAAAGAACCTTGCTTATCAGTGGTATTATAACAGCAGTGCGCCCGTTCAGCCGGAGGAGGGAGAGGAAAACGAGGAAACCGTTTCCACCTTCGAAAAGGGCGAGGGCTGGTTCAATATGGAAATCGGCTTCGAAATCGGCGACAACGAAACGCTCGATTTTAAAAGCTTTATTCTTAAATTCGAAAGTCAGCAGTATTCCCAGACCAAGGACAACAAAACCGCAAACTATATTGTTTTTGTACCCACTGCCGACAAAAAGCACGTCAACGTAATTATCACCTCCGAGCAGGAGCGCGACCTTTGGGTGGTTGCGGATTCCGCAAAGGCGCTTTCTGTTGACCGCATAAAAATAGAATTTACCGAAAGAAATCAGGACAAATACGGCGTTTCGGTTACCTCCGACGGAGTGACCGAGAGCGGCGAATTTGAGAACATAGGCGGAACGTACGCAAGATATTCCTCTTCCACCACAACGCCCGTTACGCCGCTTTCCTTCTCGGCAGAGTATGCCGAGCCCGCCGAGGGCGAGGAGGACGGAGATATAGAGGCTGCGTCCTACGCAAGAATGGTGCTTTATAACCTCAACGGACAGAGCTTTAAGCTTACCTCCGTTCCCGCAACCGAAAACGGACATACCGTAAGCGGCACTGTCGACGACGACACCCCGCCCGTGCTTTGCCTTGACAAGGGACTTTCGTTTATAGAAGAGGGCGAGGAAATCACCTTCAATTACACCGTTATAGACGTGCTTGCATCGTCGCCCAGCACAACTACGCATTACTTTATGCTGACCAACGAAAACGCGGCGGCGGACAAGGATTTTAACGCGAACGATTATTCGGACGGCAGCCCTTACAGAAAGGTTAAGTCGGACGAGGCTCAGCTTATGATACCGCACGTCAAGCACTATGTGCCCGTTGCGGATAACCTTACAGAGGGCGTTTTCGACGCCGAAAACTTCAAGGTTACGGCGGCGGTCAAAATTTACCTCGAGCTTTTGGATACGACCTCCACGGGCGGAACCAAGACGGAAATTTTGCTTGACTGGTACGTCAACGACAAATATATCGTAAATATCAACAACAACGGAACGCAAAACAAATACATTGCGGTTGCAAAGGATAAGTCGGGCGCTTCGTTTGCATACACCGACGAAAACGCTGATTGGGAAAAGCTGATTGCGGATTATCAGACAAAGGTTGACGCGGCTGCCGAGGATTTGAAGGCGGGCAGTAAAAACTACTTCTATCTGCCTTCGGTCGAGGGACTGCTTTCCGACAACGTTACGGGCTATTCCGATTTGAACTTCTCGATATTCTACACAACGGACGGCAAGTCCTTCCAGTCGAATACGGGCAAATCTGCTTCCAACCTTTCAATCAACCTTACCAAGCGCGGCACATATATATATACGGTGCTTGTAACCGACGCCGCGGGTAACGGAATGTATTATATCGAAAAGGACAGCAACGGCAACACCGTTATGGAGGACGGCAAGCCCAAGCTTGTGCAGATTGACGCAACCTCGTCCAACATTCAGAGTATGTTTGAGGACAAGGAGGACTTGTACAGATACCTGCCCTGGTTCACCTTTGACGTCAAATCCTCGGAGCTCAGCATCGAGGACCCCGAGGACCAGGATACCGCTTACGTCGGAGCAGAGTACAACGTTGAAGCCTTCGATATTAACGGCGGCTCCTACAATACAAAATATACGCTTTACCGTTTTATGGGTGAAAAGTTCTATGCGGCAAACGGCTACGCTATGACGTACGACGAGTTTATGAAGAACAAGAACACCCTTAAAGCAGAACACAGAGATTGGTTTGAAACAATTAAGCCTCTCAGTTCTATGAACGAAGAGGACGAGGACTACGAAATTTACAGCCCCTACGCGTGGGACGATTCTTCATTGAAGTTTACCCCGCAGGACGCAAATTCGTTCTATCTTATCGAGTGCGTTGTTACCAGCTCGGAAAATACCGGCCTTAAAGAAACGGCGTATATGGGCATAAGCTCGTCTGCAAAGGCAAACTCCTTGAAGGGTGAAAATACCTGGTTTAAGGATAACCTTACATCGGTAATACTTTTAAGCATTGCCGGCGCGTCGCTTATAGGAATTATTCTTCTGCTTGTAATAAAGCCCAAAAATAAGGAAGATATTGACGAGGTTTACGAAAAGGCCTTTGCAAGGTCTAAAAAGTCGAAAAAGTCAAAAGCTGATTAAAATTCAATAACCGCGCTTGCGGCAAAAGCCGCAAGCGCGGTTTTTTTATACCTAATTTTAAAAAATTCCTTTAAAAACAGTTGACAAGTATACTGTCATATATTATTATACTATTATCATATGAATATGTATTCATATTTAACGCATAATAAAGGAGTAAGCAATGCAACATAATTGTGACGAAGAGGAGCTGCATTCGGCAAGGATAAAAACCGCGCTGTCCGAAATGCCGTCGGCGGAAATGCTTGCGGAGATGGGCGCAAGGTTCAAAACCATAAGTGAGCCCTCGCGGCTGAAAATACTTTTTGCACTTTCCGTGGGAGAGCTGTGCGTGGAGCACATTGTCGAGGCCGTGGGCGGCAACCAGAGCGCGGTTTCGCATCAGCTTAAAACGCTTAAAGACAATAAAATAGTCAAGTGCCGCCGCGAGGGGAAGAAGGTTCTGTATTCCGTATCGGACGGGCATATAATGATGATGGTGGGGCTTGCAAAGGAGCATTTAAACTGCAATGAATAAAAAAATTAAAATCAGCGGGCTTGACTGCGCCAACTGCGCGAGAGAGCTTGAAGAAGAAATCGAAAAAATAAGCGGCGTGCAAAGCGTTGCGGTTGATTTTATGGCGCAGAAGGTGATAGTAGACTGCGATAGCGACGTGCTTGAACGGGTTATTTACTGCTGTAACCATTTCGAGGGCGTTAAGGTCATAGAAGAGGAGCATGCCGTCGCCGAAAAGCCTTCCGACAATCGCGTGTTCGGGGAAAAGCTTAAAATAGCAAATCTGTGCTGTGCCAATTGCGCGAGAGAGCTTGAAGAGGATTTGAACAAAATAGACGGTGTTGCCGCCACGGTCGATTTTATGAATATGCGCGTTATACTCAATGCGGAAAACGCGGCGGCGCGCGAAAGGGCCGTATACACGATAACGCATTTCGAGGACGTTAAAATCGTAGACGACAACGCCCAAAAAAGCTTTTTTAAGCAGCATTTAAAGGATATAATTTGCATAATCGTTGCGGCGGCGCTGTTTATTCCGTCGTTTGTAATGGACCTTACGGGACTTACGCACGACAGCCTTGCGGCAAAGATAATTGCGTATGTATTTTATTCTGTCGCATATATCGCGGTCGGGCACCCCGTGCTTATAAACACCGCAAAAAACATTGCAAAGGGCAAAATTTTCGACGAAAACTTTTTAATGACAATCGCCTCAATCGGCGCGATTGCCCTCGGTATATTTGCGGGCGACGGGTTTGCGGAGGGCGTTGCCGTAATGCTATTGTATCAGCTTGGCGAGCTGTTGCAGGCGGCTGCCGTCGGCTCGTCCAGAAACTCGATTTCAAAGCTGATGCAGCTTAAAAGCGACACTGCAACTCTGCTTGAAAACGGCATTCAGCATACCGTTGCTCCCGAGGAACTGCGTTGCGGCGACATAATTCTTATTAAGGCGGGCGATAAGGTGCCCGCAGACTGCCGCATAACCGTCGGCGAAACCTCGCTCGATATGAAAAGTCTGAACGGAGAGCCGTTGCCGCGCGACGTTAAGGCGGGCGACGAAATTCTTTCCGGCAGTATAAATCTTACGGGCGTTATCGAGGCGGAGGTTATAAGGGAGTACAAAAATTCCGCAGTCGCAAAAATTTTAGAGCTTGTGGAAAATTCCACGGCAAAAAAATCCCAGTCGGAAAAATTTATTTCCAAATTCGCAAGGTACTATACGCCGATTGTGTGCATAGCCGCAATAATAGTCGCCGCGCTTGTTCCCACAATAATATGCGCCGTTGCACCGCCGTTTACGTGGGACATTTATAAGGAATGGATATACAAGGCGCTTAGCTTCCTTGTAATATCGTGTCCGTGTGCGCTGGTTATTTCTGTGCCGCTGTCGTATTTCAGCGGTATCGGCAGATGCGCAAGGTTCGGTATTCTGGTCAAGGGCTCTACCTGCCTTGACGAGCTTGCGCTTGCAAGGGTTGCCGCCTTCGACAAAACGGGCACGCTTACGGAGGGCAGCTTCGGAATTAAAAGCTACACAAGCGAGAAGGCTGTTCAGCTTGCCGCCGCTGCGGAAAAATTTTCCTCCCACCCCATAGCGCTTGCCTTTAAGGATATCGAAACGCCGTATACTGCGGCTCGGGCGGAGGAGCTTGCGGGCAAGGGCGTAAAATGCACGGTGGACGGCAAAGTACTGCTGTGCGGAAACGCTGCGCTTATGCAGGAAAACAATATCGCTTTCGAAAGGCTTAAAAGCTTGTCAACGCCAATATATGTTGCGTTTGACGGCGAATACGTCGGCGCGGTGGAAATCGACGACAGCGTTAAATCGGGCGTTAAGGAAACTATTGTTTGGCTTAAAGCGCAGGGCGTTGTGTATACCGAGATGCTGACGGGCGATTTGCCCGAGCGCGCCGCTTCTGTTGCGGAACAGGCGGGGCTTGACGGCTTTAAGGCGGCGCTTATGCCCGACGGAAAGCTTGCCCGCGCTGAGGAGCTGAAACGGCAAGGGAAGCTTATCTACGTCGGCGACGGCATAAACGACGCGCCCGTTATGACGTGTGCGGACTGCGCCGTGTCTATGGGCAGCGTCGGCTCGGACGCGGCTATCGAGGCAAGCGATATAGTGCTTGTTTCCGATAATTTGTCGCTGTTGCCCAAGGGCAGAAAAATTGCTCGCGGCACAAGAAGAATAGTTTTGCAAAACATTATAGGCTCGCTTATAGTAAAGGCGGCGATTATGGCGCTTAGTATAGCAATACCAACCTTTCCGCTTATAATTTCGGTTGTGGCGGACGTGGGCGTAATGCTGCTTGCGGTGCTTAACGCAATGCGCGTGTCATTGATAAAATAAACTGTTTTTATAAAAGCCCGCGAAGCTTAACAAAGCTCCGCGGGCTTAAATTTTTATTCAATATTAATTTTACTTCCACTTTCATCTTCTAAGCCTAATAAGTAATCTGCTGATACATCAAAAAATTTGGCACATTTTTTTATTGCCGTTTCGGTAGGTTCAGTTTGATTGTTTACCCATTTTGAAACTGCACGTTGACTGTAACCGATTTTATTTGCAAGTTCTGACTGCGATATATGTTTTTCTTTAAGTAACGTTTTTAAGATATTTCCAAACACAAATAGATTATAGAATTTTATTTCTAAAATATGTTGACATAGAATTATAGTTCTGATATTATAAATCTATAATTAATAAAGGCGTAAAAATGAAACAAAATAGTACTTGTGAACAATGTATATATTTTGAAAGGCATTTTGCAAAGATTGACGGTAAGCTTGTGCTTATTGGTTGTGGGCATTGCGCAAATAATTTGGTTTCCCCAAAAAAGCGGAGAAAATGTCCGTATGTAAAAAATTGCAAGTTTTTTACGCTATAAAGCAGTAGTAAAAATAATAAAAAAATTCCGACAAAATTCGGCAAAGCGCGCTTCAACGCTTGCCGAATTTTTTGCTGTATGATAAAATTGTGACAGATAAGTGAAATAAGCCCCCGCGGGGGCTTTTGCGGTTTTTTAAAAAACCGCAAAACACTTTAAATTAATTATTTTTACGGAGGTTCTTATGAGCGAAGATTTGAACGAAGAGCACATTCCCGAAGCCGTTCCCGACAATACCGCGCCCGCGGCGGACGGCACTGCCGTGGCTGAGGAAAAGTCGTATAAAGGCTTCTTCGGCAAAATGGACAAGTGGTTTGGCATTACAAAAAGCGGTTCCAACTACAAAACTGAAATTATTGCGGGCTTAACCACCTTTATGGCAATGGTTTACATACTTATGGTAAACCCCGGAATGTTTCAGCAGGTAATCGGCGGAAGCAACCCGTTCGGCGCGTCCTACATAGCAACGGCGCTCGGCGCGATTGTCGGCACGTTCTTAATGGCTTTCCTTGCAAAAATGCCGCTTGCGCAGGCCTCCGGTATGGGCGTTAACGCTTTTATAGTATTTACGCTGTGCAATGAAAATACGGGTTTGACGTTTGCCAACTGTATGGTATTTACGCTTTTGGACGGCGTTATATTCATTATTCTTACGGCAACGGGGCTTAGAAAACACATTTTTAAAGCCATTCCAGACGAGGTGCGCAAGGCTATTAACGTCGGCCTCGGTTTGTTTATTGCGTTTATCGGCTTGCAGAATGCAAGCGTAATAGTTGACGAGGCAAGCACGCTTGTAAACCTTGTTTCCTTCAACGTTTTAAAAAGCCCGTTCGCGGTTTGGGACCCCATAAACGGCAAGCTTACGGGTATGCTTCCTGCGTTTGTTGCGTTGGTTGGCGTAATTTTGATAGCTATACTTTCCAAAAAGAAGGTTAAGGGCTCGATATTATGGGGTATTTTGGGCTCTACGGTGCTGTATTATGCTATGGCGGGAATCGGCTTTGCCGCCGGTAGCGAGGCATGCAAGTCAATGTTCCAGAATATCGGCATTAAAAACCCGTTCTCGGCATTCGAGGCTTGGGGCAAGGACGCTGCCGGCAAGGTATTCTATGAAGGCTTTAACTTCACAAAATACCTTGGTATGGAGGGCAACAACGCGGGCTCGCTTGTGCTTTTGTTGGTTACTACCGCGCTTTCGCTTTGCATGCTTGATATGTTCGATACAATCGGTACGCTGTACGGCGCGTGCGAGAAGGGCGGACTGCTCGATAAGGACGGCAACCCCCTCAATATGAACAAGTGCATGCTTGCGGACTCGGTTGCGACCTGCGTCGGCGCGATTGCGGGCACATCTACGGTAACAACCTTTGTTGAATCTTCCGCGGGCGTTGCGGCGGGCGGCAAGACGGGCTTTACCGCGTTTATTACGGGACTGTGCTTCCTTGTTGCGATGTTCCTTTCGCCCATTGCGCAGCTGGTGCCCTATGCGGCTACGGCTCCCGCGCTTATCTGGGTAGGCGTGCTTATGATGTCGTCCGTTACCAATATCGAGTGGACCGACCCCGCAAAGGCGCTTCCCGCATTCCTTACCATTGCCGTTATGGCTTTCGGTTACGAAATTTCCTACGGTATCGGTATAGGTATGATTTCCAGCCTTATCATAAAGCTTTGCACGGGTAAAATTAAGGAAATTTCCGTTGTAACGTGGATAATTACAATCTTCTTCCTTGCAACGTTCATTCTCACTCACTGATAACAAGGTTATTAAAAAGCGTCCCTTTTAAAGGGACGCTTTTTTGCTGCGCAAATGCAATATTCTACTTTAATTCGACTCAATTCTATTGCGGAAACGCGCGTAAAAGCTATAAAATCTGTATGTAAGAGAGGTGCTATATGAAAAATTTCGGTGGATTTCTTTATACATCGCGCAGATTTTCGGCGTTACCGTGGACGAATTGCTTAAAGGCGAACGGAGTGAAAACCCCAAATCCGAAGAGGAAGGTTGCGGCGAGAGCGGTGATTTGCGCGAGGAAATAAAAAGACATTTATTCACGCGCGGAAAAGACGAGCCGAAGCATTTTTCCGAAAAAATCTGCGGGGCTATATGCGGCGCGCTTATGCTTTATCGTCGGTTTGGCAGGCGCCGTTTTTAAAAACAGAAAAAAAATAAAAAAGTTATTGGCGGGCGGCTCTTGAAAAAGAGCCGCTTTTATGTTATACTGTCAAAGGAATAACAACAAGAGGTTTTACAAATGCTTGAAAAATACATAGACGCGGCAACGCGCAGAAAAAAAGCCGATTTAGTGCTTAAAAATACTACTTTTATAGACGTTTTTACAGGCGTTCTGCGTAAGGGCGATATAGCCGTCGTCGGCGATAAAATAGTCGGCACGGGCGAGTACGAGGGCGAAACGGAAATAGACTGCACAAATCTAACCGTTTTGCCGGGGTATATCGACGGACACGTTCATATCGAAAGCTCGCAGCTTTCCCCCGAGGAGTTCGCAGCCTTGATAGTACCCCGCGGCACAACCACCATAATCGCAGACCCTCACGAAATTACAAACGTCTGCGGAATGGCAGGGTGCGAATATATTGCAACGGCGGCAAAAAACGTGCCGTTGGACGTTAAAATTCAGCTGCCCTCCTGCGTGCCCGCAACGCCCTTCGAAACGAGCGGAGCAGTGCTCGCGGGCAAGGATATAGAAAAAAATATCAAAAACGATTATATATTCGGTCTGGGCGAGTTTATGAACTACCCCGGTATAGTCTATTGCGACCCCGACACGCTTAAAAAGGCAGAGACGGCGCACTCTGCAAATAAAATTATAGACGGGCACGCGCCCGCCGTTTACGGCTATGATTTGAACGGCTACCTTTGCGCGGGCATAACCACAGACCATGAGTGCGTAACCAAAGAGGAAATAGACGAAAAAATTTCCAAGGGAATGTATGTGCATATCCGTCACGGCTCGTCTACGCAGAACCTCGGCAACGCAAAATATATTACGGACGGCAATATGCGCCGTTTTCTGCTCTGCACGGATGACAGACACGCCGCCGATTTAAAGGAAAAGGGTCACCTTGACGACGCTTTAAGAAGGCTTGTCGCGGACGGTCTTGACCCGATTCGTGCCGTAATATGCGCTACTTTAAACGCTGCGGAGTGCTACAAGCTTAATTGGCGCGGGGCAATTGCGCCCTTCTATCTTGCCGATTTGGTTGCGGTGGACAATCTTAAAAATTTCAATGCAAAATACGTTGTAAAGAGCGGCAAGCTTGTTGCAAAGGACGGCAAGCCGCTGTTCGATACCTCGAAGCGCTATCTGCCGAAAAACGTGCTTAATACCGTGCATTTAAAGCGTGAAATGGTTGCCGACGACTTTATTTTGGCATTAAAGGGCAAAAAAGCTAAGGCAATGACGATAGAGGCGGGCGGAGTTGTGACGGGCTGCGAGGTTGTGGAGGTCGAAAGCCTAAACGGCGACGTTGTTGTCGAGGGCACAGACTTACTTAAGCTTGCGGTTGTCGAAAGGCATAAATGCACGGGCAATATCGGCAGGGCGCTTTTCAAGGGCTACGGCTTCAAGGGCGGCGCGCTCGGTATTACAATCGCGCACGATTCCCACAATATTATACTTATGGGCGACGATAACGAGAGCATGGCAAAAGCCGCAAACCGCCTGAAAGAGATTGGCGGCGGTATGGTAATTGTGGACAAGAAAAAGGGCGAAATTCATTCGTTAACGCTGGATATTGCGGGGCTAATGTCCTCCCGCGATGCCGAAGGTCTGCAAGCCGACAGCCGCGCGCTGATAGAAAAAGCGCACGCTATGGGCGTCAAGCGCGAGTACGAGGCGTTTATGTCACTCGCGTTCCTTTCGCTTGCCGTTATCCCCAAATTGAAGGTGACGGACGCGGGGCTTTTCGACGTGGAAAAATTCGCGTTCACCGATATAAACGAGGAATAAATAAAAATAATCAAAGCGCGGCGGCGGACATTAATGTCCGCCGCCGCTTCATTTTGCAAAAATTTACAATTTTTTCAAAAAACAATTTTACATATGCGGTTAAATATAGTACAATTGTATATGGCAGAAAATATATTCCGCACGTTCAAACCAAAACGGCGGATTTAAGGAATAAAATCATGGGTTTAATAAAATTTATTCTCGGCGCGGACAGCCGCAGCGCTCTCAAAAAACTTAATAAGCTTGCTTTAAAGGTGGAGGCGTTAGAGCAGAAGTATACGGATATGTCCGACGAGGAGCTGAAAAATCAGACCAACGTTTTAAAGGACAGGCTTGCACAGGGCGAAACGCTGGACGACATTATGTTCGACGCCTTCGCCGCTTTAAGGGAAGCAAGCTGGCGCGTGCTTAAAATGAAGCACTTCCACGTTCAGATTGTCGGCGGCATATGCTTGCATCAGGGCAGAATTGCCGAAATGAAGACGGGCGAAGGCAAGACGCTTGTTTCCACCCTTCCCGCATACCTCAACGCGCTTACGGGTAAGGGCGTGCATATCGTCACCGTCAACGACTATCTTGCAAAGCGCGACGCGGAATGGATGGGCAAGGTTCATAAATTTATGGGGCTTACCGTCGGCGTTGTCGTGCCCGGAATGGACGACGAGGACAAGAAAAAGGCATACAAATGCGATATTATCTATGCAACGAATAACGAGCTGGGCTTTGACTACCTACGCGATAATTTAAAAACCTCCATTCCCGCAATGGTTCAGCGCGAGCTTAACTATTGCATTATAGACGAGGTCGACAGCATTTTAATCGACGAGGCGAGAACCCCGCTTATAATCTCGGGCAGAGGCGGAGAAAGCTCTAAGCTGTACGAGGAGGTGGATAAATTCGTACGCACTCTTTCGGGCGGCTTCGACGACGATAAAAAGGAAGCGGAAAAGCACGCACCCTCACGCAGAAAGAAAGAGCTCTCCGAAGAAGAGCAGGCCGCGCAGGACCGCCTTGCCGCCGTCTTGGAGGAAATGGAAAACTGGGACTACATTATCGACAGACAGGATAAGTCGGTAACCATTACCGAAAACGGCGCGGAAAAGGCAGAACGCTTTTTCGGTATTAAAAACCTCGGCGATATAGAAAATGCAGAGCTTAACCACCACATTCAGCAAGCATTGAAGGCTCACGAGCTGTTCCACAACGGAGAGGAGTATATCGTTTCCGCCGACGGCGAAATTCTGATTGTAGACGAGTTTACGGGTCGTGTGCTCAACGGAAGAAGATATTCCGACGGACTTCATCAGGCTATCGAGGCTAAGGAAAAGGTTAAGGTCAAGGAAGAAAACAAAACCCACGCGACCGTCACCTTCCAGAATTATTTCCGCCTTTATTCAAAGCTTGCGGGCATGACCGGTACCGCAATGACGGAAGAGGACGAATTCAGAACGATTTACGCTTTGGACGTTGTGCCTATCCCTACAAACCGCCCCGTGCAGAGAGTTGACTATGCGGACATGATTTATTCCACGGTAGAGGGCAAAAAGAAGGCGATTGTCAACGAGGTTGTAGAGCGCCACGCAAAGGGACAGCCTATTCTTATAGGTACCGTTACGGTTGAAAAATCGGAGGAAATTTCCCGTCTTTTGCGCAGAAACGGCGTTAAGCACAACATTCTTAACGCAAAGAACCACGAGCGCGAGGCGGAAATCGTCGCGCAGGCGGGCAGACTTAATGCGGTTACAATCGCAACCAACATGGCGGGACGCGGAACGGATATTCTTTTGGGCGGCAATCCCGAGTATCTCGCCAAAAAGCGTATGCGCGAGGAGGGCTTCGACCACGAAATGGTAGAGGTTGCAATCTCCTACGCGGACAGAGAGTTTACGGAAGAGGAACAGACTGCCCGCGCGCGCTATGCCGAGCTGTACGCAAACTATAAAAAGGAAACGGACGCGGAAAAGCAGGAGGTTATAAAGGCGGGCGGACTTTGCATACTCGGTACCGAGCGTCACGAATCCCGCCGTATTGATAACCAGCTCCGCGGACGTTCGGGTCGTCAGGGCGACCCCGGCGATTCCATTTTCTTTATTTCGCTTGAGGACGACCTTGCAAAGCGTTTCGGCGGCGAAAGCATGAAAAAGCTTTACAACGTGTTCAAAATAGATGACGACCAGTGTCTGCAAAGCAAAATGCTTACAAGAAGCGTGGAAAACGCGCAAAGGGCGATAGAGGGCAGAAACTTCGGTATAAGAAAGCACACTCTGCAATATGACGAGGTAATGAACGAACAGCGCAAAACCATTTACGGCGAGCGTATGAAGGTTTTGAAGGGCGAGGACGTGCACGAGCAAATGCTCAAATATATCCCCGACTATGTTGCAAAAATCGTTGGCGAAACGGTAAACACCGACGCCATGCCCGAAAAATGGGACGAGAACGCGCTTAACGCGGCTTTACAGCAAAAGGTTTATCCCGACGAGTGCACCTTTGTAATTACTCGTGAAATGTTGGAGCGTTGGGATTACGAACGCGCCATAAACAAAATCTCCAAGGAAGTTATAAACGCTTACGAGCAGAAGATATTAAACATTGCCGAGATGACGGAGGGTCAGGTTGACTATCACCAGATAGAGCGCAACGAGCTTTTGCGTTCGGTTGACAGAAACTGGATTGACCATATCGACGCAATGGACCAGCTGAGGAAGGGTATAGGCTTGCGCGGTTATGCACAGCAGGACCCCGTAATCGCCTACAAGCATGAAGGCTACGAAATGTTCGAGGAAATGATAGAGCGCGTTCAGACTACTACCATTTCAAGACTTTTGAAGGGCAGAATTGTCCGCGTTCCCATGCCTCAGCCCGCCCAGCGTCCCGCAAGCCGTCCGGAGGCGCAGACCGCACCCGCAAACGGCAGTGTAAGCGGAATTAACCCCTCGGTAGCGGCGCGCGCGCAGGAAATCGCTCAGCAAAGAGCGGCAGAGCAGTCGTCAAACGGCGAGGCGGCGCCTTCCGTGCAGAACAACGGCGGACTTACCCCCTCGGCGGCTACAACTCCTTCCGCGGCGCAGACAAGGCCCGCAAATTCTGGCGCGCCCGTGATAGGCGCGGCTCCCCAGTCGCCCGCGGGGCTTATGACGAATATCGGCGGTAAGCAAATTCCCAAGGTTGCGCCTAAATCTGCAAAGGTCGGCAGAAACGACCCCTGTCCCTGCGGCTCCGGCAAAAAATACAAGGACTGCTGCTACTGGAAGGACCATAAGTAATAAACCTTATAATTTAGCTACAAGGAATAAACGCCACGTTTATGTTTAAGGCAGACGATTACAGATTAAAATTAAAGGCTTTGGAAGCCACCCTTGCAGAGGCAAAATACGCGCTGGATATAGACAATCTCGGCGCGCGGCTTGTCGCGCTTAAAACCGAGCAGGAAAATCCCGAGGTTTGGCAGGATTTGGAAAAATCCAAAAAAATCGGGCGCGAAATTTCCTCGGTAGAGGGCAAGCTTGCCTCCTATAAAAACGGTGAAAACGCAATTGCAGACGCAAACGCGTTTATCGACCTTATTGAAGAGGCGGACGACGAGGGGCTTATTCCCGAGCTGGAGGCAATGATTTCCACTGCCGAAGAGGATATAGAAAATATGCGTATCCGCGCGCTTTTGCGCGGCAAGTACGACGCAAATAACGCCATTTTAAACCTCCACGCGGGCGCGGGCGGCACAGAGGCATGCGATTGGACGCAAATGCTGTACAGAATGTATTGCCGCTATTGCGAGCAGCAGGGCTTTAAGGTTACCGAGCTGGACTTCGAGGACGGCGACGAGGCGGGCTTGAAGTCTGTCAGCTTCAAGGTGGACGGCGAAAACGCTTACGGCTTTTTAAAGGCGGAAAAGGGTGTGCACAGGCTTGTGCGTATCTCTCCCTTCGACAGCAACAAGCGCAGACACACCTCCTTTGCCTCGTTAGAGGTTATGCCGGAGGTTGACGACGCAGGCGAGGTGGAAATACGCGACGAGGATATCCGCATTGACGTTTACCGCTCCTCGGGCGCGGGCGGTCAGAAGGTAAACAAGACAGAAACGGCGATAAGAATTACCCACTTCCCCACAGGCATAGTTGTAACGTGCCAGAACGAAAGAAGTCAGCTGCAAAATAAGGCTATGGCATTTGAATATCTGCGCGCAAAGCTTGTTGAGCGGCAGATTGCCGAGCGCGAGGCGGCAGATGCCGAGCTAAAGGGTGAAATTAAAAAAATCGAATGGGGCAGTCAGATACGCTCCTATGTTTTTTGTCCGTATACCCTTGTCAAGGACCACCGCACGGGCTTTGAAATGACAAACGTCCAAGGCGTTATGGACGGCGACATTCAAGGGTTTATTATAGACTATTTAAAAAAGACGGTATAATAAAGCGCGGCTTGCCAAATGTACAATCCTGATAAAACCATAAAACAAAACCCGCTTGTTCTGGGCATAGAATCCAGCTGCGACGAAACGGCGGCGGCTGTTATCCGCGGCAGAAGGCTTTTGTCAAGCGAAATTATTTCATCTGCAACCGAGCAGGCTAAATACGGCGGAGTTGTTCCCGAAATAGCCTCCCGCGCGCACACGGACGCAGTTGCCGAGGTTGTAAACCGCGCATTGACGGCGGCGGGCGTTAAAATAACCGAGCTTGACGCGGTTGCGGTAACCTACGGCGCGGGGCTTTTGGGCGCGCTGTTGGTGGGGCTTTCGTTCGCTAAATCGCTTGCGTACGCTTTGAATATTCCGCTGATTGCGGTCAACCATATCCGCGGACATCTGGCGGCGGCGTACTTGCAGGACGAAGCGCTTAAACCTCCGTTTGTAACACTGCTTGCAAGCGGCGGTCATACGGCAATTCTGCATACGGAAAGCTATTCGGACTTCAACGTACTCGGCGGAACGTGCGACGACGCGGCGGGAGAGGCGTTCGATAAGGTCGCGCGCGTGCTTGGCTTGGAGTATCCCGGCGGCGTAAATGTTGAACGGCTTGCAAAAAACGGCGAAGGCAGCATAAAATTTCCGCCGTGTCTTGTAAAAAATTCCGAAAGATTACAGTTTTCGTACAGCGGCTTAAAAACAGCTGTCATAAATTACTGTCACAATGCAGAGCAGAAAGGCGAAAAAATCAACCCTGCGGACGTGGCTTGCTCGTTTCAGCACGCGGCGGTTGACCCGCTCGTAAAAAAGACGGTGGAAAGCGCAAAAAAGCTTGGTGCGGGCACGGTCACGGCGGGCGGCGGGGTTATAGCTAACGGATACCTGCGCGAAGCGCTTGCAACCGAGTGCCAAAAAGCGGGCATAAGGCTTATTCTGCCGCAAAAGAAGTATTGCACCGATAACGCGGCAATGATTGCGGCGGAAGGGCTTATACAGTACAATCTGGGTAATTTTGCGGATATGTCGCTGAATGCAAGGGCGCAGATTCCGTTAAAATAAAAAAATCGCTTTACTTTTTTAAAGCGGCTTTGTATAATCGAATTATAAAATTTAATTTTAAAGGCTATGACGAAGGACAACGCCGCAATACAAGCGTTTTTAAGAGAGTTTTCGGTTGGTGTAAGAAAACAAACGCCCTTGCAGGCTATCACCTTTCAGCTTGCCTTCCCAACGCGGAGCATTTCCGCAAGTAAGAGGGCACGGGCTCATATTCCGTTATAAAATATGGCAAATGTCAGTTTGTTTTGGTGGTTTATAAGCGCATTATTAAAGGCGTCCGAAGCACGGGCGCTTTTTATTTTTACCTTGTGAACGGAGGATTATATGTATAAGAAGGTAGACACTTCCCTTAATTTTGTGGAAAGAGAAAAGGAAATTATAGCTTTTTGGAAGAGTAACGACGTCTTTGGCGAAAGTATCCGCAAAAATATCGGCGGGGAAGAATTTTCCTTTTACGACGGCCCGCCCACTGCTAACGGCAAGCCGCACGTCGGGCATATTTTAACGCGCGTTATGAAGGATATTATCCCGCGCTATCAGTCTATGCGCGGCAAGCACGTTTTAAGAAAAGCGGGCTGGGATACCCACGGTCTGCCCGTGGAGCTTGAGGTGGAAAAAAACCTCGGGCTGGACGGCAAGCCGCAGATTGAGGGCTATGGAATAGAGCCGTTTATAAAGCAGTGCAAGCAGTCCGTATGGAAGTACAAGGGCGAATGGGAAAGAATGTCAGACCGCGTGGGCTATTGGGCGGATATGGACAACCCTTACGTAACCTACGATGATAACTATATCGAGTCCGAATGGTGGGCTTTAAAGCAAATGCACCAAAAGGGGCTATTGTACAAGGGGCATAAAATAGTGCCCTATTGCCCGCGTTGCGGAACGGCGCTGTCCTCGCACGAGGTTGCGCAGGGCTATAAGCTCGTCAAAGAAAATTCCGCAGTTGCGCGCTTTAAGGTAAAGGGCGCGGAAAACCGCTATATCCTCGCCTGGACGACTACGCCGTGGACGTTGCCCTCAAACGTTGCGCTTTGCGTCAACCCCGACGAGCCTTATATCGAGCTTGAAAAGGACGGCGAAAGATATATTTTAGCCGAAGCCCTCGCGCCGAAATTCTTTGAAGATTATACCGTTTTGGCAAAAAAGAACGGCAAGGAATGGGAGGGGCTTGAATACGAGCCGCTGTTTGGGGAAACGGTTGAGGAGATAAAGCGCGTTTCACCGGCAAGCAAGGTTTTAAAAGCGCACTATATCGTGTGCGATACCTATGTAACCATGGGCGACGGCACGGGCGTCGTTCACATTGCGCCCGCCTTCGGCGAGGACGACTATAAGGTCGGCAAAAAATACGCCTTGCCCGTAGTCCAACTTGTCAACGAAAGAGGCTGTTTCGACGAAAGGTTTGCAAGCTTAAACGGCGTTTTTGCTAAAAAAGCCGATAAATCAATACTTGAAAGACTTGAAAAAGAGGGCACGCTGTTTAAAGTTCTGCCCTTCGAGCACGACTATCCGCATTGCTGGCGTTGCGATACTCCGCTGTTGTATTACGCAAAATCAAGCTGGTTTATAGAGGTTACAAAGGTCAAAAATGACATAATCGCCGCAAACCGTTCGGTAAATTGGATGCCCGATAACATAAAAGAGGGCAGAATGGGCAACTTCCTCGAAAATGTTATAGATTGGGGACTTTCCCGCGACCGTTACTGGGGTACGCCGCTGCCCGTCTGGGTCTGCCCCGACTGCGGAGAGATTGAGGTTATCGGCAGCAAGGCAGAGCTTAAAGAAAAATGCGGGCTTAAACCGACCGACAGTATCGAATTGCACCGCCCTTATTTAGATAATTTAACCTGCAAATGCCCGAAGTGCGGCGGAAAAATGAAGCGCACGCCAGAGGTTATCGACTGCTGGTTCGACAGCGGTTCTATGCCGTTTGCGCAGTATCATTATCCTTTTGAAAACAAGGACTTGTTTGAGGAAACCTTCCCCGCAGACTTTATTTCCGAGGCGGTCGACCAGACGCGCGGGTGGTTCTATACTCTGCTTGTAATCAATACCATACTTTTCGGCAAGGCGCCCTTTAAAAACTGCATAGTTTTAGGGCACGTAAACGATAAAAACGGCATAAAAATGTCCAAGCACAAGGGCAACGTCGTTGACCCGTGGAGCGTTCTCGATAAGCAAGGCGCTGACGCGGTGCGCTGGTATTTCTATACCTCCTCGGCGCCGTGGCTGCCGTCGAGATTTGCAGAGGAAACCGTTTCCGAAGCTCAGCGTAAATATATCGGCACGCTTTGGAACACCTACGCATTCTTTACTCTGTACGCGGAAATAGACAAATACGACCCTTCAAAATACGATTTAAAGAAGTGTAAGCTGTCCTTAATGGATAAGTGGATACTTTCCAAGCTGAATTCGCTTATAAAATTTGTGGACGAAAGCCTTGCCGTGTACGAAATTTTCGAAAGCGCGCGCGCATTGCAGGACTTTGCGGACGTGCTTTCAAACTGGTATGTGCGCCGTTGCCGCGACCGTTACTGGGGCGCGGATATGACGGACGATAAGGCGGCGGCATACACCACGCTTTATACCGTTCTGGTTACGCTTGCAAAGCTGACTGCGCCCTACACGCCGTTTATAGCCGAAATGATGTACGGCAACCTTGTGCCGGAGTTCGATAAAAACGCGCCTAAATCGGTGCATTTGTGCGCATTCCCCAAGGCAGATAAAAAGTATATTGACAAAGCGCTTGAAGAGGGCATGGAGCAGGTTTTGCAGATTGTAATACTCGGCAGAGCCGCACGCAATGCGGGCAACCTTAAAAACCGTCAGCCGCTTTCGGAAATGTTTGTAGTTTCCGATAAAAAAGTAGAGCTTTCCGCAGAGGAAAAGTCTATTGTTTTGGACGAGCTTAACGTGAAAGCGTTTAAGCTTGCGGACGACGCGGAAAAATATATCAGCTATAAATTAAAGCCGCAGCTTAAAACGCTCGGACCCAAATACGGCAAAAAATTGGGCGCTATTTCTGCCTTCCTTGCAAGCTGCAACGCGAAAGAGGTTGTAAACGCAGTCAAAAACGGCGGTGCTTACCAAATTGCGGGCGAGGATATATATTTAAAGCAAGAGGATTTGCAGATTTTTTCGGAAAGCGCGGGCGGCTTTGTCGCGGCAGAGGATAAGGGAATAACCGTTGCCTTGAACAGCGAGCTTACCGAAGAGCTTATTTTTGAGGGTATAGAGCGCGAAATTGTTTCAAAAATTCAGAATATGCGCAAGGAAGCCGGCTTTGAGGTTACCGACAGAATAGAGGTCTACTTCAAGGCGGACGGCAAGGCATACGGCGTGCTTAAAGCGGCGCGCTTTGCGGGCGACGTGCTTGCGCAAAGCGTTTGCGAGGGCTTGCCCGAAGGCTGTGCAGAGGCGTTTATCCGCGAACAGAACGTAAACGGCGAAAGGGTTACGCTTGCGCTGATAAAAAAATAAAATAATGCAAAGCATTAAATAATAAAAACGCTCATAGCTTATTCTATGAGCGTTTTTGATTTAAAGGCGGGCGAGTGCGCGCGCATTACCGATATAGCTTTGGAGGGCGGTGCGCGTTCACGGCTGGACGCGTTGGGAATAAAGGTAGGCGAAAAGGTAGAGGTTATCGCGTTTTCGCTGTTTAAAAGCAGTGTTTTAATATCCTGCGCGGCAGTGCGCGTAGGCGTGCGCAAAGCCCTTGCAAAAAAAATAGAGGTGTCTGCAAAATGAAGCTCGGCGCCGTTTTAAAGTCATCCTTAAAGTCCTCCGCAAAACAGAATACGGCAAAAATAAAGGTTGTGCTTGCGGGTAACCCCAACGCGGGCAAAACCACGCTTTTCAACGCGCTGACAAAAAGCAGCCTGCGCACGGGCAATTTCCACGGCGTAACCACCTCGCCCGCCCGCAAGACCGTAGGCGGCATTGCATATGCCGACGTCCCCGGTATGTATGCGTTTACGCCCTATTCTATGGAGGAGCAGTCCGCCATTGACGAAGTGAAGTCGGCAGACCTTATTATCAACGTGGTTGACGCGCTTACGCTTGAAAACAGCCTTAATTTAACGCGCCGGCTTCTTGCAACGGGCGTTAAAACAGTTGTATATCTGACCAAGTGCGCAAGCCTTAAACGGCGCGGCGGAAGGGTGGACTGCGAAAAGCTTTCCGCTTACCTCGGCTGTCCCGTTTTAAACTGCCCGCCCAAAAAGCTTAAAAAATATATCGAAGGCGGAAACTTTCCGTCAGTTACAAAAAAATCTGTAAGTCTTACCGAAGGCTATTCAGGCGGAAATTTAAAGGTTTCCAAGGCGGATAAGCTGTTTTGCAACAGATATTTCGCGCTGTTCTTCTTTATCGCGTCGATAACGCTTATGTTTTTCCTTGCGTTCCACCCAAAAATGGTCGGCGCGGTTTTAAAAGACTTGCTCGAAGGACTTATTTGCGACAAGCTTTCCGCGGCAATATGTGCAAGTCTTAAAAGCGAAGCGGTAAAATCGCTGATTTCCGAAGGGATTTTAGGCGGCGCGGGCGGGGTTATTTCCTTTTTGCCGCAGCTTGTCATTCTGTATCTCGTGCTGATTTTGCTTGACGAAAGCGGTATAACCTCCGCGCTGGCGTTTGCGACGGACGGACTATTCGAAAAAGCGCATTTATCGGGCAGAGCCGCTTTTTCGCTTGTTTCGGGCTTCGGCTGTACCGCCGCGGCAATACTTACAACGCGCGGATACTCCACCCCGAGCGCGCAAAAACGTACGGTTGCAATTCTGCCGTTCGTGCCGTGCGGGGCAAAGCTTCCCGTATTTTTAACCTTTTTATCCCCTCTGTTCAAAAACCCTTTCCCCGTAATAACCTGCTTTTATTTTGTTGGACTTGCGGTCGCGCTTATTGCCTCGCTGTTAATCAAAAGCGGCGGCGAGGGCATGCTTGCGGAGGTAACTCCCATAGTTTTGCCGCAGCTTAAAGCGGTTGCAATTAAGTTGTGTTTTCAGCTTAAAGAGTTTATAATAAAGGTAGCGGGCATAGTTTTGCTGTTTTGCACTGCAAGCTGGTTTTTTTCGCACTTTTCTTTCACCTTCCGCTATGTCGAGGCTGACAAAAGTATGCTTGCGGGGTTCAGCCGCGGACTTTTGCCGCTGTTCGTACCAATGGGCATAACCGACTGGCGACTTGCCTATGCGGCTTTGTGCGGTTTCATTGCCAAGGAAAACGTTGCCGCAACAGTTGCAATGCTTATGCCAAGCGGGCTGGGCTTAGGGCTTGCAAGCTCGCTTGCAATGTGCACGTTTATTCTGCTTTGTCCCGCGTGCGTTTCGGCTTTTTCCGCTTCGTGTAAGGAGGTCGGCTTAAAATTCAGCCTTAAATGCGTTGCGGTTCAGCTGGTTATCGCCTTTCTCGGCGCATATTCCGTAAATTTACTGTTTTCCTTACTTTGATTTATGAAGCTATTTACAGTTGCACAGTCGTGCAAGCTAAAAGAATTTACCGATTTCAATTACCCGCAGGGCGCTTTTTGCCTTAACGTGCTTTTAAAAAAGCGCGATATTAAGGTGAACGGCGTTCGCGTCGGTCAAAATATCGCCTTGAATGCGGGTGACGAGGTTATTTATTACACCACCCCCGTGCAGGAGGCAAAGCCGAGCCACTTTACCGTTTACGAGGACGCGAATATTTTGGTTGCGGACAAGCTTTCGGGCGTGACGAGCGAAGGGCTGCTATCCGAGCTGTGCGGCAACGGTGATTACCGCGCAGTGCACAGGCTTGACCGTAACACGCAGGGGCTTATAGTATTTGCAAAGACAGCGCAAGCCGAAGCCGAGCTTTTGTCGGCTTTTAAGGAGCGGAGGGTTGAAAAAACCTATCTTGCGCTGTGTAAAAACAGCTTTAAGGAGCGGCACGCCGTTTTGACCGCATACCTTGTAAAGGACGAAAAAAATTCCCTTGTGCATATTTACGGCACAGAGAGGAAGGGGGCGGTAAAAATTATAACCGAGTACACCGTTTTGGAAAACCGCGGTGATATTGCGCTTGTTGAAATTGCTTTGCACACGGGCAAAACGCACCAGATAAGGGCGCATACTGCGTATATCGGTTGTCCCGTGCTTGGCGATAATAAATACGGCGACAGCGAGCTGAACAAAAAATATAAGCTTGCAAGGCAGTGCCTTGTTGCAAAGCGGCTTGTGCTTACAAGCGACGGCACGCTTAAATATCTTTGCGGCAAAGCCTTTGAAAGCCGTTTTTTGCCCGAAACAAAATAATAAGCTTAAAATAATAAGCCCGCGCAAGCTTAGCTTGCTCGGGCTTTGAATTTATTCCGATATAATTTTACCAGATATATTCAAGCACGCCGTCCGTGCATCTTATAGTAAGGTCGGTTATAATATTGTCTGTGGTCTTCCAGCCGCTTTCCTTTTGAACGGCTTTCCATTCCGCCATAGTGCCGTTGTAAGTAATTTCTGTAAGTGCGGACGTGTTAAGCAACGCTCTTACCTCAATTAAGGTTACGCTGTTAGGGATTACAAGCTCGGTTGCCATAGTGTAGGCGGCGGAAACGGTTATGCCGCGGGGCTCGGATTCGGCAGCCTTTGTGCATGCGGAAAGCCCCAAGGCAAGGCAACATGCCGCCGTTGCGGTCAAAGTTGCAAGTAAAAATCTTCTTTTCATAAAAAACCTCCTGTGGTTTTGCGGGTAAAAAAATAAGGGCAACCGTAAAGGCTGCCCGCATAAAGTACCCTTTACGATTGCTTATTGCTTTAATTTGTTTTTTTGTGGGAACACAGAAAAAACAGGATACAATTATGCCGTGATAGTGTTCCCTTTTAGCGAAAAGTATATACTTTTCCTATTATTAAAGTAACATGTATAACACACAAATTTTAATTTTGCAATACTTTTTAAAAAATGCGTGTTGTTTTCGGGGTTGACAATAATTCAAAAGCGATATAAAATGTTTTTTGAAGTATAAAACGGTTTATAAATAGTTACAGGAGATTTTTTATGCAGCAGGTTAAACTTATTTCCGCGGACGACTGCCTTAAATTCGCGCTTTCGGGCGAGATTGATTCCGCCACCAGCGAGGATTTTTACGCGCAGGTTTGCGCCGCTTACGAGCACGATAAAAAGAATGTTCTATTCGACTGCGCCGCCTTGACCTTTATAGACAGCACAACGCTTGGCACGTTTGTCAAAATTCTTAAAAAGCTGCGCGCGGACGGCTTTGATATGGCGCTTGAAAGGGTTCGCCCCAACGTAAAAAAGCTGTTCGATATCTGCGCGCTTAACACTATTATGGAGATACGACCGTGAAAGAGCTTGTTTTAAAATTCAACCTTGCCGACAGCGAATATCTTACCGCCGTAAGGCTTGTTACAGGCGCCGTCTGTTCCGTTCACGAGGTGGATTTGGACACCTTGGAGGACTTTAAGGTCTGCGTTACGGAAAGTATAATAATTTTAAAAAACTGCGGGTTTGAAGGCGTTTGCGTTGCGTTCGGCGGTGAAAAGGACGTTTGCTGTACCGTCAGCGGAGAGGGCGGCTTGCCCTGCGCGGGCGAAAACGAGCTTTCGCTTGCGCTTATTTCCGCGCTTGTAAAGGAATGCGCGCTGTCGCGCCGCGGTGAAATAATAGAGAGAGTTACGCTTAAAATATGATGGAGCAGGCAGAGGCCGACAAGCTTTTCCGCGAATACAGAAAAACAAAGGACGTAAATATTCGCAACAAGCTTGTGGCAAACTATTTGTATATAGCCGAGATACTTGCAAAAAAGTTTTCGGGGCGCGGGGTGGAGTACGACGATTTGTATCAGGTAGCGTCGGAAGCGCTTATAGTCGGGGTTGAAAAATTCGACCCCGATTTGGGCAACCGCTTCACCACCTACATAACCCCTACGGTAACCGGCATTATAAAAAACTATTTCCGCGACTATTCGCGCACCGTAAGACTGCCCCGCCGTATTTACGCAACGGCGGCAAGGGTCAGGCAGGAGAGCGAGGAATTCTTTAAGCTTTACGGCGCAAAGCCCACCATAAAACAGCTTGCCGAGCGGTTAAACCTTTCGGAGGAGGCGATTATGGAGGCGCTGGAAAATAAAACTCCCGTAAGTCTGGATACCCGCGTCAACGGAGACGACGGAGAAACGGACGCGCCGTTGTACGACGTAATTGCAGACGACGGAGAGGCGTTTGAAAATTTTGTGGACGCAGAGGCACTTAAAACCGAAATAAAAAAGCTTGACCCTACCGAGCAGCGGGTTATAGGGCTCAGATTTCTGCAAGGCAAATCGCAGACAGAGGTGGGCAAAATTCTCGGCGTAAGCCAGATGTTTGTATCCCGCGCGGAAAGAAAGATAATGGAAAAGTTAAAGGAAGCGCTTTCGTGAAGGTAGCATTTAAGGTAGACAATTTAAACGAAATGAGCGCCGCGCTTGCAAGCCTTGCAGAGCAGCTGCGGGCGCGTCAGCTTTGCGACGACGACGTTTTTGCAAGCCGCCTTGTTTCGTGCGAGCTGCTTACAAACGTTATCCGCCACAGCGGAGAGGAGGCAGAGCTTGTTGCCGAGCTGTTCTCCGACAGAATAGTTATTACTGTAATTGCAAAGGGGCTGGACGGCGTTAATGTCAATACCAAGGTTCCGGACGTGTTTGCCGAAAGCGGCCGCGGGCTATACATTATAAGATGCTTCGGAGAAATTTCCCCCGCCGCGGACGGCGGGCTAACCGTTTGCATTAAGCTTCACGACTGAACTGCTCGAATATCCTTTAAATCAATTCAGACATAAAAAAGCCGCCCCGCTTTTATAAGCGGGGCGGCTGATTTATTTTTGAATTAGTTCATTATATTGCCTTGCTCGTAAAGCTTATTCATAAGCCCGTCGGATACGCGGTTCGAAATTCTTGCCCAATAAATGAATACCGAAGCAAAGAACTTCTGATTGTTTCCGCCTACAACGTACTCGGGCACGTTGGGAAGAATAAGGTTCTTCTCAATAAAGCAGTAAGCAAATTCTATTCTTTCCGCATTCGTCAGCTTTTTGATAAAGTCGTCAACGGGGCCCTCGTAGGTGGGCTCTACAACATAAACAGTGGGGTCGTCGTTCTTTTGGACGATAGGCGCAGCCTCTGCCGCAGCGGTTTCCGTTTCTTCCGCCGCAGTCTCTTCAACGGGCTGATTCTTAGCTGCCTTTGCCGCAGCCTTTTCTGCCTTTTTAGCTTCCTTAGCCGCGCGCTTTTCGGCCTTTCTGTCGCGTTTTTCTTCGGCTTCGTCTGCGTTTTCAGCTACTGCATCGCCGGCAACAACCGTTGCGGTTGTCTTGCTCTTTTGTCTTGCCGCCTTCTTCTTTTTGGAGGAGAAGATAAGCAGACGTACAAGATTGATTATAAACTGCAGTAATGCCACTACGGCAAGCACGTACCCGAAGAAACCGAGCGAAGCGCTCTTAACGATAAACGTGAATGCAACGAACAATACGACGAGTATAAGCTGTAAAACGTATCTTATGATATTCGCTACAAGCATATACAGCTTTGTCGTTTTGCCAAGACCCATAAGGTCGAGCACGGCGTTGATTACTACAAGTATGCTTAATGCAAGCACTGCGCCCGTAAGCACCTTTTCAAGAATTGCACCCGTGAAAATCGAATTGAAATTGCCCGTGAACAGCGCGCTTATAAGCGAAACGCCGAACACTGCCGTGCCGTTATTGCTGTAAAGGCTGTAATCGCCGATAACGGGAGGAAGCTTGCCTAAAACTCCGCCGAGCGCGGACTGGGCAATGCTTGCAAACAGTGCGCTGAACACTGCCGCAACCGAAAGGAGGAAGAGGATAAATTTGCACACTCCCGAGCCCTTTTTGTCTGCAAAGCCCTGAATTATAAGCATAAGCACGCAGCCGCCGCAAGCTATAACGGGCGCATAAGCCCAGCTGCTCCACGAGCCGGTGCCCGTTGCAAACTGTCCAAGCTGTACTATAATAAGCAGTCCCGCCGAGATTGCGCCGAGAATTTCGATAAACGAAGCCGCTTTTATCGCCGTGCGCTTAAATTTGTTGCTTGCCGCAACGGGAATAAGCCCTACAAGCGCGATAACGCAGACAAGAACGTACAAAAGAACAAGCACCGCGCCCAAATCAAATGCGGGGATAACTCCGAAAAGCTTAACGTCCGCCGCATAGGAATAGACGAAGGTATCGGGCGCGAAGGGCAGCTTGAGGCCGAAGGCCCCCAAAGCCGCGAAAGCCTGCATTATAAGCATATTGCTGACGCCGAAGTTGCCTTTGAGCGGAACCGGTGCAAGCGGAACCAGCAAGCCCGCAAGCAAGCACAAAAGCGCGATTGCGTATGTAGCTAACGCAACCCACTTTACAGACCTTGCAGGCATTGAAGACTTCTTAGTGTCTTTACCCATATCATAAATCTCCAGTTAAAATATTTAAGCGCCGAAATGGCGGATATATCTTTGCCGTTTACGGCATATTATATAACTTGTACAATGAACATTCTATAACAATCAAATTGATATGTCAAGAATAAAATATAAAAATTTGTCTTAAAATGCTGTTTTTTTAGCTTATCGGGCGGCGTTAATAAAAAATTATACCGCATATATGCTTGGGTTAACCGTGTTTGCCGTTTAAATCAGTTTGCCCCGAACGGCGGCGTTTAATGCATTTGCGGCAATACAAAAGGTACTAAACCTTGCGCTTTGCGTCGATATTTAATAAAACTGTTGCTTTTGGCGCACAATACTGGTATAATTTTGTGTAAGGCATACGCACGGGGAAAATTTTTTATGAAAGCTTTCAACGATACAACCTCAAACGCCGGTTTTAACGGCGAAAATTCCGATAGGGCGCGGAATATGCCCGATTTAAGCGTTAATAAGACGGGCGGCGGCTCGCCCGCGATTTCGCTTTCGACCGTTGCGGAGGGCTTGTCGAAATCCCGCCGAGAGGAGCTGCTTTCCGCCTACGACTTGAAGGAATTTGCAAAGATTTTCGAGGACGAAAGCATGCTTGCAACGGCGGATACGTTTATATCGAGCGGAATGAACGTTTCGGCCGCCGCAAGAAGGCTGTACATGCACCGTAACACGCTTATGTACAGATTAAACCTTATCTATCGCAAAACGGGGCTTGATTTGCGCGATTTCGATATGGCGGTAACCTTCCGCATGCTTCATATATTATATGTATTAAAATAACGGCGGCACGGTGAAATGAAGGTGAGTGAAAACAAATCGTCTGTAATCAAAAAAATCTTGTCCGTCATAGCGGCTGTTGCGGTTACCGCGGCGGTGTTTTTTGCGGGCTTTTATACGCGCAAGCTTACCCAGCCGAGCTATATTTCCGTTTACGAGTGGGCGGTCGGGACAATTAAAAAGCATTATTATTACGATTTCGACGCAAAGGCTTGCGAGGGGCTTTCGCTTAAAGAAATCGCCGCAAGGCTTGACAAGTATTCGGGCTTTTACACCGCAGAGGAGTACAAGGCGGTGATAAAGGAAAACGAGGGCGCAAAAAGCGGCCTCGGCATAACCTATAACTTCGTGCCCGACGAGGGAGCAAGGATAATTTCCGTTATGGGCAATTCTCCCGCGTACCTCGGCGGAATTCGCGCGGGCGATACGATAATCGGCGGAAAGGCGGGCGACGGCGCGGAGGTCGGCGTAGAATTTACAACGGCGCAAAGCTTTTCGGAATTTATCGACGGCCGCGACACGGGCGAAAAATTCACCCTTACAGCCAAGGCGGAAAACGGCAAGGAGGAGGAAAGCTTTACCGTTTCCAAGGAGTTTTATACCGCGGGCTATACCTTTTACGCCACAAAGGAAACTGCGTGGGAGGTGCGCTATGCGGAAAAATCTTCCTCTCCGACGCTTTTCGAGGCGCCCTCCGATAAAATAGAATATCTGCCCTCGGGCTTCGGGTATATACGCCTCAACCAGTTTTACGGCAATGCGGGCGACGAATTCGGCAGACTTGCGGAAAAATTCAATGCCGACGGCTGTACGTCGCTCATTCTCGATTTGCGCAACAACGGCGGCGGATATGTTTCGGTAATGCAGGACATCGCGGGCTATTTCCACGCGGCTACAAGCGAAAGCTCGGGCGTTGCCATGACTGCTGAGTACAAAAACGGCAGAAAGGAAACGTATAAAGCCTATCGGCATACGGGCGCGGGGGTTGTTTCTGCGGATACAACGGTGTATGTGCTTGCGAATTCGGGTACGGCAAGCGCGTCGGAAGCGCTTATAGGCGTTTTGGTCAGCTGCGGCGCGCTGGAATATAAAAATATTTTTCTTTCCGATTATTCCGAGGAATACCTCGGCTTTGCGGGTGCGGACGCTAAAACGGCGCAAAGCTACGGCAAGGGAATTATGCAGACTACCTTTGTAAAGCCCTTCACTAAGGAAGCGCTTAAGCTTACCACCGCGCAGATTTACTGGCCGAACGGCAAATGCATACACGACGTGGGGCTTACGGTTAAGGACGGCTGCCGCCCGTCAAGGGCGGAATGGACGGCGACCAAGGGCGATACGGAGCTTAAAAATATCTGTACCGAATATCTGGGTAAATAAAATTAACTGACAGCGGCGCCGCGGAGGTAATTAAACCTCCGCGGCGCCGCTTATTTTTTTATACAATTTTTAAACGGGGTTTTTAAGCGTTTTTACTCTGCGCGCGGTAAAAATAACGCATACAAGAAAGCCCCCGTCCGCCCGTGTTATTTCCAGCGTTGCGTCGCCGTTGCATTCGAAATACTCCTCGGTCACCCTTTTCAAATCCTTTAAAAACAGCGCCCTTTCAAAGTCGGACATATCCTCTCTGTCAAGCGCAAGAATTCTGTTTGCTCTGTTCATACCTTTTCCCTCAGCTTTCTTTTAATATAGCCGCCAAGCCCCGCGTATTTTGCAATTACGTTGCAGGTGCCCTCTTTTTTGCCGCATACCGCCGCCGCGGCAAGCTTAAACGCCTTAATCGTCGCATTGCGGTATTTTCCCGCGGAAAGCGTCAGGTCCTCGGGGATAACCGCCGTAAGCGGCAGATGCAGTACGGCCGCAATTTCCTGCGCGGTCATAATTTCGCCGTTTAAAATCTGTCCGCCGCAGATTTTGTTAACCACAAGCCCTATGTCCTTAAAGCCTCCGTCCGCAAGCGCGTTTCTGCAACAGTCCGCACTCTTTACCGAGGGCAAAAACGGCTCGGTCACTATAATCGCTCTGTCGCAGCTTTCCTTTGCCGTTTTGTCGGCAAGTATAAAATCGAACAGTCCCTCAACGTCGGCAACGGCGCGGTTTGCCGCCTCCGCGTTTTTAAGTCCTATCGAGGGCATAAAGCACAAATTAGCCGTCTGCGCGTGGGGTATCAGGGTCTGTTTTGCGCGGCACGCGCCCTTTTCGTAGTCTGCAAGGGTGTAAACCTGCATGTTGGACAGCCCGCCCGCAAGTATCGCGCCGCCGCTAAGCGTATCGCCGTCTACAATAAGCGTTCTTTCGCCCAGCTCGGCAAGCGCAAGCCCCAAGCCTATGCAAAACGCGGTTACACCGGTGCCGCCCTTAAAGCTCGTAAGGTAAATTTTTGTAGCCATACAAGCAATTTTAGCGGCGCCGCGCTTAAAAAATAAGTCTGTTTTTGTTATAATATATATTTTAAGGTAAAAGCGGCTGCAAGCCAAAGGCGGTTTTTGGCGGTTATACATAAACCCGTGCGGGCATAAAATAGACTTATGAAGCTTTTGGAACAAATTCTCGGCGAGCTTGGCGCGGATACGCTTAAGGCCTTTACGATAATACCTCGGTTCGGCGGATACTTCCGCAGTATAAAGTCCGTTAAAGAGCTTTCGGCGGAAAAAATAATACTTCTGCAAAGGCGCTGCGTTATTATAATCGGGGGCGAAAATCTGGATATAGGCAGCTATTTCGAGGACGATATTTTAATAAAGGGCGATATAAGGGAGATTAAAATTGAAGGGTAGGCTTACCGAAATTTCAGTTGTCGCCACTGCGGAGGCGGCTTTAAAAAGACTTAAAAAAGCGGGAATAGCCGCCTATGCGTGCAAAAAACGCGGCGCTTACTTTATATTTTGCGTAAAAGATAAAGATATCGAAAAAGCTTTTGCAATTTTCGATAAGCCGTGTTATAATATCTGCGTGGTAAAAAACAGCGCGAAACGCCGTTTTTTATCGCTTGCAAAGCTGCGCGCGGGGCTGTTTGTCGGCGCGGCGGCGTTTGTTGCGCTTGCCGTGTTTGCAAATACCTTCGTGCTTAAAATCGAGGTCAGCGGCAGCGGCAGCTACCTCGAAGCGGACGTCCGTAAAATAATTCTGGACGAGGGCGCAAGGGAGTTTAAACCGTTTTCCGCGCTAAACAAGGCGGTTGCCACGGGCAGAATTCTTTCTCTGCCGCAGGTCACCTTCTGCAATATCGAGCGGCGCGGCAGCGTGCTTGTTGTGGACGTTCAGGTCGACGACGAGCATTTCGGCTCGGCAAGCACAAAGCCGTTATTGTCGGATACGGACGGTATTGTCCGCAATATCGTGGCTGTGTGCGGAACGGCTGCCGTTTCTGCGGGAGATACCGTCAAAAAGGGCGATACGCTTATTTATGCGTATATGCTTTCCGGCGAGGAGAATATAAGCTGTCTTGCGGCGGGCTATGCGGAAATAGAATGCGCGCGCACCTTTGAATTTTTTGCGGAGGAGGAGAGCGAGGAAAATCTTAAAAAAGCTTATTCCTCCGTTCTGCTGGAAAACGAAACAATACTCTCGCGCAGGCATACGGTAAAGCCGTGCGACGGCGGAGTAATTTACGTTATAGATTTCAGTTATATACACAAAATAAGTATCAATATAACGTAAAGCTTAAATTTTTATGAACAATCAGAGTATAAGAAAAATCAACGCCGGCAATTCGGACAAGCTGCAACGCGTCCTCGGCACGTTCGACGAAAATATCAACGTGCTTATGCAGGAGTTCGGCGTAATCGTCCGCGTAGACGGACTTAATATAGTGGTTTCGGGTACGGAGGACAAGGTTGTGCAAGCCGCCTCCGTAATAGAAAATCTTTTGGTGCTGGCGGAAAGCGGAGAGGGCATAGACAAGGGCAGAACGCAGTACTGCATAGAGCTTGCCAAAGAGGGTAAGGCAAGCGACATTAAAAAGCTGTCCTCCGGCACGGTCGCCATAACCTCGCGCGGCAAGCCTATAAAATGCAAAACGGTCGGTCAGCGTAAATACGTTGACGAAATCGGCAAAAAGTCGGTGGTTTTCGGCATAGGCCCAGCGGGCACGGGCAAAACGTATCTTGCGGTGTGCCTCGCCGTTCAGGCGTACAAGCAAAAGCAGGTCGATAAAATAATTTTAACCCGCCCCGCGGTGGAAGCGGGCGAAAAGCTCGGCTTTCTCCCCGGCGATTTGCAGACCAAGGTAGACCCCTATCTACGTCCGCTTTACGACGCCCTGCAGGAAATGCTCGGGCTGGAAACGTATACCAAATTAATGGAGCGCGGCTCTATCGAAATTGCTCCGCTTGCGTATATGCGCGGCAGAACGCTTTCGAACGCGTTTATAATTTTGGACGAGGCGCAGAACTCCACGCGCGAGCAAATGAAAATGTTTTTGACGCGTTTGGGCGACGGAAGTAAAATGGTAATTACGGGCGACGTGACGCAAATCGACCTTCCCGACGGGAAGAAGAGCGGGCTTGAGCACGCGGCGCACGTTTTAAAGGAAGTGGAGGGCATAGGCATAGTGCACTTGTCCGACAAGGACGTTGTCCGCAATCCGCTTGTAATGAGCATTGTCCGCGCGTACGAGGCGGATTTAAATAAACACAAAACAGATAACAACGCGTAATTTTTACTTACCCTTCGGAGGAAATTTTGAAGACAAAGCTTACGAAAAAAGAAATATGCTTAAGTATTATAACAACTCTTATTTCGTTCACTGTGCTTATGGGCGTCATGATGCTTATGATGCTTATAAATCTCGTCAACGTAGAGCTGGGCTTAAAGGACTTTATATTTCATCAGTATAAAAACATAATCACTGTGGTTACGGCGGTTGCGCTGCTGATGTGCATTGTATATATATATATGTTTTTCGAAAACAGAAGTCTGCTTGCACAGTGTTCCAAAATTATGGAAATTTATCTTTTGCTGTGCATTGCGCTGCTTTTGTGCAACGTGGTCGGCAAATTCGTATCCTCCACCGCACGTCCGCTTATGTTCTTCTCGCTTATGGCGGCAATGATTTTAAAGCGCAAGGACGCTATTTTTATGAACATAGTGTTCGCGTTTACGATATTCATATTCAACAGATTTTTAAACAGCTCCGACGTGACGCTCGGCCCCGATACCCTGCCCGACGGCGCGTACGGCTCCATTAAAATGGTTGAAAGCTTTTCAAGCCTTTTAACGTGCTTCTGCTGCGGAATTATAGGCATAATCGTATTAAAGCGCATAAAAACGCGTATGGGCTGCGTTATGCTTGCGCTGTTGCTGCTCGGCCCCGTTATCTTAATCAACCTCGTTGTGCAGCTTCCAACAAACCTCGGTCTTGACGAGGCGTTAGATATAGTTATGTACAGCGCCTTCGACTGTGTTTTGTCCGTTCTGGCGTTTATGTTTCTTCTGCCGGTGTTCGAGGGAATGTTCTCCGAGCTTACGCCATTCCGCTTGCGCGAGCTTACCTCAGACCACGCAAAGCTTATTTCCAGACTTAAAGCCAACGCCCCGGGCACCTACAATCACTGCATTGTCGTTGCCCAGCTTGCGGAAATGTGCGCAACCGCGATAGGAGAGGATTCCGAGCTGGCGCGCGCCGCCGCATACTATCACGACGTGGGCAAGCTTAAAAACCCCGAAATGTTTGCGGAAAACCAAAGCGAATACGATTTGCATAAGGAGCTTACGCCGGAGCTTTCCGTGGATATTATCCGTTCGCACACCCGCGACGGCGCAAAGCTGATTAAAAAGAACCGTCTGCCCGAAATTTTTGCGGACGTGGCGGTTCAGCACCACGGCACCCTTCCCATAAAATATTTCTACGCCAAGGCGCTTAAAATGAGCGACGGCGAGCTGAATATAGCAAACTATTCCTATGCGGGGCCTACGCCCACGACAAAGATTGCCGCCATTATAATGATAGTGGACGCGGCGGAGGCGGCAACGCGCTCCTTGCCCGACCGCTCGCCCGAAAAGGTTGAAAGGCTTGTAAACAATCTTGTGGAGGAGCGTATGAATCAGGAGCAGTTTGTGGACTGCAACATAACCATGCGCGAGCTGACTATAATAACCCGCACGGTTGTAAACGGTCTTACGGGCGTATACCATTCGCGCGTGGCTTACCCCAAGCTGACGCTTAAAAAGAGATAATGCTTATGCTGAACATTTTTTGCGAACAATTCGATTTTTCACCCCTTGCGGAAGCGTTCGAGGGCGAAATTGAAAGCGACTGCGGACTTTCCGCAGAAATCATTGTAACAGACGAGGCGGAAATTCGGCGTCTTAACGCCGAAGCCCGCGGAATTGACGCGGTAACAGACGTTTTAAGCTTTCCCTCGCTTGACGGAATCCGCGGCAAAGCGCTTAAAAAGGCGGACTTCCCTTTTGAGGTGGACGAGGAGGGCAATATCTTCCTCGGCAGTATAGTTATCTGCGAAAAACGCGCAAGGGAGCAGGCGGAGGAATACGGGCACAGCTATATGAGAGAGCTGCATTATCTTGCCGTGCACGGTTTGTGGCACCTTTTGGGCTACGACCATATGACCGAAGAGGACAAGCCGGAAATGCGGACAAGGGAAGAAAAAATATTAAGTAAATTAGGAATAACGCGGGAATGAGAAGCGGATTTATAGGAGTGATAGGCAGAGCAAACGCAGGCAAAAGCACGCTTGTTAACGTGCTTGTGGGCGAAAAAGTGGCGATAGTTTCGCCAAAGCCCCAAACCACGCGCAATTCCATTATGGGTGTGCTTACAAAGGACGAATACCAGCTTGTTTTTGTAGATACCCCCGGCATATACAAAAGCGGGCATTATCTGACCGACTTAATGCTTAAAGCCACGGACGACGCCGCAAAGGACGTTGATTTTATTCTTTTCGTTCACGACGGGCACGGCGGAATTTCCGACGAGGATATAACGCTTATCAAAAAGTATGCGGACGGCAAAATTCCTATGGCGCTCGCCTACACTAAGATAGACATTATGCCGAAGGAGCGCATTGCAGAGGACGTTAAAAAGCTGTTCGATAACGGCATTCACTGCGACGTTTTTCCCGTTTCGGCGCGCAAATACACTAATATGCGCAAGCTTGAGCAATACCTCGCGGAGCAAATGCCCGAGGGCGGCAAGGTTATAGAAGAGGACATAGTTTCGGACAAAAGCGAAAGGTTTATGGTCGCCGAAATAATGCGCGAGAAAATTCTTTTGAAATTCGACGACGAAATCCCGCACGGTATAGCTATCGTAATCAACGAATTTACCCGTAAGGAAAACGGTAATTACGAGGTTAATCTCGATATAATCTGCGAAAAAGCCAACCACAAGGCCATTTTAATAGGTAAACAGGGCAGAGCGATTAAGGAGGTTTCCTCCTTCGCCCGTCAGGATATGGAAAAATTCCTCGGCGCAAAGGTGTTTTTGACTACATACGTCCGCGTTGAGGAGGACTGGCGCAACCGCCCCGGACTTGTAAAAGATATTTTTATTGTATAATTTGCCGTAAAGTGCGCATTCTGTTGTTAAGGAGTGCTGTATGAAAAGAGACAGGGACGCGGCGGAGCTTGCATGGAAAATGTTTGAAAAAACCGGCAACGTAAGCTATTATATGCTGTACAAGCAGTTGGACCATAAGGATTAAGCTGAACGTTTTATGGAGATAAAGGTTAACGCGCTTATGCTGCGCGCGGCTGATTACAACGAAAATGACAAAATACTGACCCTTTTAACCGCCGAAAACGGTAAAATAACGGCGGGTGCTAAGGGCGTAAAAAAGGCGGGGGCAAGGCTTAAATTTGCCGCCCAGCCTTTTTGCTTTGCAGAGTACATACTTTCAAAAAAAGGCGACAAATACACCGTTATAAACGCAAGCGAAACGGAAAGCTTTTACGATTTGCGTACGGACATAAACAAATTTTACGCTGCCTCTGCCGCAGTGGAGGCCGCCTCTGCGCTGACCTACGAGGGCGACGAAAGCGCGGAAATTTTTTACGCGCTTGTTAAAACGCTGTCGGAAATGTGCACGGAGAGCGAGGCTCAGCCCCTTATCCGTTTTTTAACGCTGGCTTTAAGAAAATCCGGCTACGGCGTCGCCGCGGAAAATTGTGCGGTGTGCGGCAATACTCTGCTCGGGCACGATAAGCTGCGCTTTGATATGGACGCGGGCGCGTTCACCTGCTACGACTGCGGCGGAGGTACGGGCGCAAGCAGAGTTACCTATAACCTTTTGCGCAAGCTTGACAATAAGAGCTATGAAGAGGACTTTATAACCGCAGACGGAGAAAAGCGCGCGCTGAGGCTTTTAAGGGAATACTTTTCCTACAAGCTGAATATCGCTTTCAAAAGTCTTTCGGAATATATAAGACTTATTTAAAATTTTTATATTGACATCGGTGCGGCAGTGCATTATAATAAGTGAAACCAAACTTCGGAGGAAAATATGAAGGTTTTACTTTTTGATGGCACCAAGGCCCGCAAAACAAAGCTTGAATGCGAAACGTTTGAGGATGCGGAAAAGCTTATAAGAGAATGCGCGGCCAAGCCCCTTGCGTGGCTTTCCTTTTGTTACGATAACAATTATCCGTCGCTCGATATAGATATAAACGGCGAGCTTACCGCCTTGACGTATTACAACGATGCAGAAATGAGATATAACGAAGGCGAGCCGTGTATGTGGACGGCTATGGGCAATCACAACGGCAAGGTCGAGTTTTTAAAATGCAAGGGTAAGGAAACCCAGCTTTACAACGGCGACGAAATTGTACCTTTGGAAAAGACGATTGAGTGCGTCAAGCAGTTTTTTGAAAACGGAGAACTGCCCGACTGCGTGGAGTGGGACAGAATTCAGTAAAAAATTGCGGAGTAAAAATTATGCAGATAAGCTATTTTGACGGAACTAACGAGAAAAGAAAAAAATTAACTCTGGAAACCTTTGAGGAAACGGAAAAATTTATAAGGGAGTGCGCGACAAAGCCGCTTGCGTTGCTGTCGTTAGACGAAGAGAATGATGATTATATATCGCTTTTGGTCAACATAAACGGCGAATTTGCATACCTGACCTATATGGTGGAGGACTCCGTAGATGAGGAGGACGAGGATTGGGACGACTGCGAGAACTGCGATTGCGAGTACAGTATATGGATTTCTTTGGGACACCATAAGGAAAAGGTAAAATTTCTTTCGGGTCAGGGCAACAAAACCTCGAAAATGGACGGTGAAAAGGTGGTAACTCTGGAACAGGCGATAGAGTGCGTAAAGCAGTTTTTTGAAAACGGAGAGCTGCCCGACTGTATCGAGTGGGAAAGAATATCATAAAGGGCTTTAAAAATAAAAAATATCCGCGGCGGGCTGTATTTGGAATACGGTCCGCCGTTTTTCTGCAATTAAGTTACAAAATGCTTAATTTGTGAAAAAATTTAAATATTTACTTGCTTAATCGCGGGTTTTGTATTAAACTTAATTAAGTATAAAAATAACAATTTTTTGGAGGAGTTTTTTAATGGCAAAAAAATATTGCTACCTTTTTACCGAAGGTAATGCAACAATGAGAGAACTGTTGGGCGGCAAAGGCGCTAACCTTGCCGAAATGACCAATATCGGCTTGCCCGTGCCTCAGGGCTTCACTATTTCTACCGAAGCCTGCACGCAGTATTACGAGGACGGCCGCAGAATCAACGATGATATCCAGAACGAGATTATGGAATACATCGACAAAATGGAAAAAATCTGCGGAAAGAAGTTCGGCGATAAAGAAAATCCCCTTCTCGTTTCCGTTCGTTCGGGCGCGCGTGCGTCTATGCCCGGCATGATGGACACCATTTTAAACCTCGGACTTAACGAAGACGTAGTAAACACCATCGCCGCAAAATCGGGCAACCCCCGTTGGGCATGGGACTGCTACAGAAGATTTATCCAGATGTTCTCCGACGTAGTTATGGAGGTCGGCAAAAAATATTTCGAAAAGCTTATCGACAAAATGAAGGAAGAAAAGGGCGTAACCCTTGACGTGGAGCTTAGCGCGGACGATTTGAAAACGCTTGCTCACCAGTTCAAGGCAGAGTATAAAAACCAGCTCGGCAAGGACTTCCCCAACGACCCCAAGGAGCAGCTCTTCGAGGCGGTTAAAGCCGTTTTCCGTTCGTGGGACAACCCCCGCGCAAACATCTACCGTATGGACCACGACATTCCTTACAGCTGGGGTACCGCGGTTAACGTGCAGATGATGGCGTTCGGCAATATGGGCGACAACTGCGGCACGGGTGTTGCGTTCACGCGTAATCCCGCAACCGGCGAAAAGGGACTTATGGGCGAATTCCTTACCAACGCTCAGGGCGAGGACGTTGTTGCAGGCGTTCGCACCCCGATGCCCATTGCAAAAATGGCGGAAGTTTTCCCCAAGGTTTACGAGCAGTTCTTAAAGGTCTGCGAAATTCTCGAAGACCATTACCGCGATATGCAGGATATGGAATTCACCGTAGAAAACGAAAAGCTTTATATGCTGCAGACGCGTAACGGCAAGCGTACCGCGGCGGCGGCTATCAAAATCGCTTGCGACCTTATCGACGAGGGGATGATTACCGAGCAGGAAGCGCTTATGCAGATTGACGCTAAGTCGCTTGATATGCTTCTGCACCCTCAGTTTGACCCCAAAGCTTTGAAAGAAGCTGACAAAAACAACGTTGTAGGCAAGGGTATTGCGGCTTCCCCCGGCGCGGCTGCGGGACAGATTGTCTTCACCGCAGAGGACGCCGTTATCGAAGGCAAAAAGGGCAAGAAGGTAGTACTTGTCCGTCTTGAAACCTCTCCCGAGGATATCGAGGGCATGAAGTTCGCGCAGGGCATTCTTACGGTGCGCGGCGGACAGACCTCTCACGCGGCGGTTGTTGCGCGCGGTATGGGAACGTGCTGTGTTTCCGGCTGCGGCGATATTAAAATGGACGAAGAAAATAAGTGCTTCACGCTTGCAGGCAAGGTTTATCACGAGGGTGACGGCATTTCCCTCGACGGCTCGACGGGTAACATTTACGATTGCCTTATTCCCACCGTTCCCGCAGACCCCAACAGCGGTTACTTCGGCAGAATTATGGAGCTTGCCGACAAATATAAGGCGCTTGGCGTAAGAACCAATGCGGATACCCCCAACGACGCAAGACAGGCTGCGGCGTTCGGCGCACAGGGCATAGGCCTTTGCCGTACCGAGCATATGTTCTTCGACCCCGCGCGTATCGGCGCTTTCAGAGAGATGATTTGCTCCGACACGGTTGAGGAGAGAGAGGCGGCGCTCGCTAAAATCGAGCCTATGCAGCAGGCGGACTTCGAAGGACTTATGGAAGCTTTGGAGGGACAGCCCGTAACCATTCGTTTCCTTGACCCCCCTCTTCACGAGTTTGTTCCTACGGACGAGGCGGACATTAAGGCGCTTGCGGACGCTCAGGGCAAGACCGTTGCGCAGATTAAGCAGATTATAAGCGACTTGCACGAATTCAACCCTATGATGGGACACCGCGGCTGCCGTCTTACGGTAACCTATCCCGAAATCGCAGTAATGCAGACCAAGGCTGTTATTAAGGCGGCTATAAACGTACAGAAAAAGCACAAGAAGTGGAAGGTCGTTCCCGAAATTATGATTCCCCTCGTAGGCGAGGTTAAAGAGCTTGCTTACGTCAAGAACGTAGTTGTTAAGACCGCGGACGAGGTTATCAAGGCTTCCGGCGTTAAGCTTAAATACGAGGTCGGCACCATGATAGAAATTCCCCGCGCGGCGCTTACCGCAGACGATATTGCAAGGAATGCAGACTTCTTCTGCTTCGGCACCAACGATTTGACGCAGATGACCTTCGGCTTCTCGCGCGACGACGCCGGCAAATTCCTTCCCGCTTACTATGCAAACAAGATTTACGAAAGCGACCCGTTCTCGCGCCTCGATACAATCGGCGTAGGCAAGCTTATGGAAACGGCTGTAAAGCTTGGCAAAAAGGGCAACAAAAAGCTTCACGTCGGCATTTGCGGCGAACACGGCGGCGACCCTTCGTCAATCGAGTTCTGCCATAAAATCGGCTTGAATTATGTTTCCTGCTCGCCCTACCGCGTGCCCATTGCACGCCTTGCCGCAGCACAGGCAAACATCAAAAATCCGAGAAAGAAATAATTTGATATAAAGCAGACCGCGCCGAAGGGCAAAAGCCCTTCGGCGCGGTTATTTTAATATTCGGTTAAACCTAATAAGTAATCCGCGGACACGTCAAACAGCTTGCAAAATGTTAAATAATTGTTTGCAGGTGCTGTTGTATATGCCTTTTTCTTTTTTAGAATATGCCGATTGAGAAATGCTGAGTTTTTCGGCAACTTCACGCTGTGTTAAGCCATTTTGCAGACGAAGTTGTCTCAGACGCGCTCCGAAGAATTTCAACGTTGATTTTTTGCTTGATATCGTTTTCATATTTACATAATAAAATATAAAGATTTTTTTATGTAAAAATATACGTTAAGTGTATCAGATTTTTTTATTTTATAGCGCGATTGTAAATTGCGCGCCGCTTTTATAAAAATCTTTGCAAAAGTATTTACAGAATTTTATAAAAAGGCTATAATTAATCCATAAAATTTATAAACAATTAAAAAACGGAGCGCCTCGGCAGAAAAGTGAAATTTTTTAAAGCGATATTGAAAAAACTTAAAGAGCCAACGGCGGCGGTTGCAACCGTTGCCGCAATATTGCTTATTCTCTCTGTCGGCGGAGTTTTTGCGTGCATATTTCTTTCTGCTCCGCACGCCGTTGCGTATGTGCTGTACGGTGTTTCCGCGTTGTTTTTGTGCTATTTTATTTACGTTGCCGTCTGCGGCTGGTTCAAAATACGTCCGCGCTTTTACGAATGGGCGGAAAAGCACCGTCTTGCGCGCAGATTTATAGGTGATTTAACCTTTCGTACAATGATATTTGCCGCATTGGGCATGCTGATAAACGTCGGATACGCCGCATTCAACGCAGTCTACGGCGTTATAATTGCCGTTAATTACGGCATTATCGCAACAAGCATCTGGTATTGCGCAGTCGCCGTTTACTATATTATTTTAAGCGTTACCCGCGCAGTTATCATTGCCCGCACGCGCAACGTGAATGTAAACGTTACGCTTACTCTTCAACAGCAGAATATGCAAAAAATCAAAATTTACCGTGCCACGGGCTGGCTGTTGTTAATTCTTACCGCCGCGCTTATAACCATTTTGTGGACTATGGTGCAGTATCCGAGCATGGGGTTTCACTTTGAAGGGCTGCTGATTTTTGTCGCCGCGGCGTTCACCTGTTACAAAATAGTTTTTGCCGCACATAATCTTATTAGAGTGCGTGGTGTTAACGATTACGCCGTCCGCGCCGTCCGCAATATCAATTTTACAGACGCGCTCGTGTCCGTGCTTGCTCTGCAAACCGCTCTGCTTGCGGCATATTCCGAAGGAGTTGATTTTACATGGCTAACTGCTTTGGTAGGCACTGCAATCTGCATTTCCTCTGCATTTACCGGCGTATATATGCTTGTCAACGGCTTTAAAAAGTGCCGCAGACAAAAGCTGAACGTCACGGCGGAGGCCTCTGCAATTTCAGAGGAAACCATTTCCGACTGCATATCTGAGCAGGATTGATTTATAAAAACTGAAATGCCCCGCGCACAATTGTGCGCGGGGCATTTTTAAATTTTCAGCTGTCGCTTTTAATAAATTCCGTGCTAATCGCGTTTTTAAGCAGCTTTGCCGCTACTGCCGTGTCCGTCAATTTTTCCGAAATGATTGCCGAAGTGTTTTTGCCGTCAAATAAATGCCAGTAGGTTATGTCCCTGAATACTGCGCTTTCCAACGCCCCACAGCTATCAAATGCACCCTTGCATATCTGTTCAACGCTTTCGCCTATTTCCACGGTTTTCAGCGCGTTACAGTTCCAGAAGGTCTGTTGCTTGATAACCTTTAACCCGTTTCTGATAACGGCAGACTGCAATTGCTCGCATCCTTTAAAGGCAAACTCGCCGATATCTGTAACACTGTCGGGAATGACTATGCTTTTAAGCTTTGTAAAGGTAAAAGCTTTTTGACCGATTTTTTCAAGTCCCTGCGGCAGGTTAATTTCTGTTATTGCGGTATAAGAAAATGCCTCTATTTCGATTTCAAGCAAGGTAGAGGGCAATTCCGCTTCCGTCAGTTCAAAGCAGTAGGTAAACGCGCCGTTGCCTATTTTGGTAACGTTTTCCGAAATTATAACGCTGTTCAGCGATTTCTCGCAAAAATCGTTACTGAATGCGAAGGTGCCAACCTCTGTAACGGGCAAGCCCTTGTAAAAGGACGGGATAATAACGTCGCTGTCCGTGCCATTGTAGGCGGTAACCGCATAGCCGTTGCCGGTTGAGTTCAGCTTCCAGTCGAAAAGCTTATCGGAGGTAGCGGGAAGGGGAGTATAAACCGCTTCCGCATACATATCCTCACCGAAGGTAAGCTCTCCGTAACGCCATTCGCCGACGTAGCCCGCCTTATGCGGCACGTCCGGCACGTCAATTTCGCTGTCGGTAACGGTATAGGTGCGCAAAATGCTTTCGCTGCCGACGGGGAAATAAATTTTGTAAATAATCGGCGTGTATATTGCATTGACGGTAATCGCTTCGCCGTAGGTAAGCGTAAAAGCCTCCCAAACGGCGTTATAGCCCTTCCTTTGGGGGACTTGCGGCGGCTGTACAGCGCTGTCGAAAATGGTATAGGTTATTTCAAAGCTTTCTTTGTCCGCGGTAAAGGTTATGACGTAATTTATCAGCTCGTATTCGGCGCGGACGGTGATTTTTCCGCCCTGCGACAAATCGTAGCTTTGCCATTTACCGCGGTAGCCGTGCTTTTCGGGAACGGCGGGCTCGTTTATAGCGATGTTCTCCGCAGAGTAGGGTACCGTATATTCAAAGCCTTCCGCAACAAACACAACTATATTTTCAACTTCCTCGGGCGGTGTTTCGGGCGGAACATCGGGCTCGGGCTTCGGGTCGGACGGCTCTGTCGGGTCGTTCGGTTCGGTGGGAGAGGGAGGCTCTTGCATATCGCCGTTGCTGTTTTCTCCGTCGCCGCTTGTGTTTGGCGGGACAGAGGGCTTTGTTTCGCTACCGTCGGGCTTAGGCATATTGTTGTCAATGGGCAGCTTGTCCACAACCGTACCGGACGAGCTTCCGCAGCCCGCGGCAACCGCTGCAATGCATATGGATAGAAGGAACAGACCAATCAACAGCTTTAGCTTTTTCATTATAAAATACCTTGTGTCGAATTTTGTCGAAATATGTCGAAGCACACTGCAACTATTCTACCAAAAGCCTATAAAAAAGGTTATCACATTACTGTTGTGTAAAATTTGTTGCTTTTTGTTGGTTTTTATGATAAAGCTATATTTTTCGGCAAAAAGTAAAATGCTCTCGGATAAAATTTCCGAGAGCATTTATTTCGCTTTAATTAATAACCGCGTCCGTTAACGGACAAATTTTTTATCCTTCGTAAATTATCGTCGCGGATACATTGGTATGCCACCACTTCCCCCATACGGCGTCGGCTTCCTCCTGCGAGGCAAAGCCTTTTATTACCACGGTCTGTGCGGAAGTTAAACCGAAAAGGGCAGAGCTGTTCATTTCTTCCACGCTTGCGGGAATTACTATCCTTGCGTCCGTGCATGCATAAAACGCATAGCTTGCGATTATTTTTGCCGTATCGGGAACAGTTCCGCCGCTAAGCACAACAAGCACCTTTTGCGTGGCTATTTCTATAAGACAGCCGTTTTGCATTTTGTAATAAGCGTTGCCTTCCACCACCGTAAGCGAAGTAAGTTTTTTGCTTTCAAACGCGCCATAACCTATTTCCGTCACGGTTTTGGGAATTACAAACGATTTAAGCTGAGTAAATGAAAAGGCGAAGTTGCCTATGCTTTCAAGGGAGGAAGCGGAAGCTCCGCCCAAAATCAAACCGCCCATTCTTTCGCCGAAGGTTACGGAAGTCAACGCAGAGCAATTGTCAAACGCGCTTGAGTAAATTTTGCGCAAGCCCAAAGGAAGCATAATACTTGCCATCGAGGTGCAGTTATCAAATGCGTGTTCGCCTATCGCTTCAAGCTTGCTTTCGCCTTCGAACGTTACCGTTTTAAGCGAAGCGCAACCTCTGAACGCGTAGGCGCCTATGCCCGTCACGTTAGCGGGTATAGTAATGCTTTCGAAATTTCTTTTTTCAAATGCGTAACTGCCTATAAACGTAACGTAATCGGGAATAACCGCGTAATCCGCGCCCGCAATCAGCTTGTTCGTTTCTCTTTCGATAATGCAGTTGTTGTCCTTGAAGTATACGGGGTTATCCGCGTCGATAGTCATAGCCGCAATAGTTGCCGCCGAGAACGCCGTTGGCGAAATAGAGGTAACGCTTGCGGGAATATTGCAAACGGTAAGGTTGTTGCAGTTGTCAAAAGCGTAACCGCTTATTGTCTGCATATTGTTGCCGAAAACCACCTCTTTAAGCGCGGTGCAGCTTTGGAATGCGTAGCCTTGTATCGCAGTTAAATTTTCGGGTAAAACTATTCTTTCAAGACTTGTGCAGCCGCCGAATATCGTGTACAGATTTAAACCGATAACGGTAAGCTTGCCGTTTTCAAAGGTAAGCTCTGTCAGGCTTTTGCAGCCTGAAAACGCAGAATGACCTATACTTTCGATATTTGCGTGGATGTTTACGCTTTCAATACCGGAACCGATAAACGCGCTGTTTGCAATTTTTGTTACCGAGCTCGGGATAACTGCGTTTTTTGTTCCCAAAGACAAGGTGTTTGTAGCGCGCTCTATAAGACAGCCGCTTTCAACCCTGTAAACGGGGTTGCCTTCCGCAACGGTAATGCTTTCAAGCGCGGGGCAGTTGCGCGCAATGCTGATAAATCTTCCGTCGCGCGTTTTGCCGATAGAAACTGCGGTAGAGGGGAAGGAAATACTTTTCAGTTTAGGGCAGTATGCAAAAGTATGGGGGTCGAATGAAGTAATGCCCTCGGAAAAATCCACGCTTTCCAGATTGTTGCAGCGGTTGAACGCCAGAGTGCCAACTGATTTAATGTTATTTCCAAGGAATACTACGCGCTCAATATTGTTGCAAGAGGAAAAAGCGTTATTGAGGATTTTGGTTACGGGCAACCCTTTGTATGTATCGGGAATATATACCGTTCCTTTAAGCAACTCACGGTCATAATTGCCGTGTACGCTGTATTCCGTTCCGGCGCTGTTAAGTTTAAACAGCAAACCGTCGCTACCCAAAGCGGAAGACGCGCGCGTTTCGGTATGCGAAGCGTCGCGTATGCACACGCGTACGTCCTCGCCCGATTGGCTTTCGGTGGCGGGTACCGATACTACCCAGTCGCCGAATTTGTGTCCGCGCGCCGTTAGTATATGCGTTTTAATATGCGTTGCGTCGTTGGCGCATACGCTTGTTTCTGCGCCGTCCTCAGTGCAGGTAGCCGCCTTTGTGGTTGCGTAAGCGCTCCATTCGTGTCCGTAAGGCTCAACGGCGCGCACTTCGGTATGATTGTTGCAGTTGCGGCAATACCGCGTTTCAACGCCCGCAACCGTGCAGGTGGGCGAAAGGGTTATTACCCAGTCGCCGAAATCGTGCCCAAGCTTGGCAACGCTTCTCAATTCTGTATGATTTTCGTCGCGCAGGCAAACTCTCGTCTGCGAGCCCTCGTTTTCGCAGTCCGCTTCCAAAGTGGTTTCCCATGCGCCCCAGCTGTGACCGAGCGCGGGAATTGCGCGCTTATCCGAGTTTTCGCAAGTGTTGCAGGTGCGCGTTTCAACGCCCGCAAGCAAACAGGTTGCTTCGGTCTGGGTTTCCCAACCGTTCCAGTCGTGCCCCGTTGCGGGAACAGCCCGCGTCTGCTTTACGTTCGGGTCGGAAAGAGAGGTTCTTATTTCCACGCCCGCTTCCTCGCAGGTGGGGGCGGTAACCGTTATCCATTCGCCGAAGTCGGCGTCTTCGTTTTTGGCGCAACCCGCAAAAGCAAGCGGTACGGCGCACAGCGCGACCGCCGCGCACAATGCTATTAAAATACTTTTTTTCTTCATATCCGTTACCCTCCGAATATAATTTTACAATTATATTATAATGTAAATGTAAAAATTTGTCAACAGTTAATTGTTTAAAGTTATATATCGGCGCACGGCGGAAAAATTATTTTTTGCTTACGTAGTAAGTGGTTTTGTCTGTGGACAGCTTTGTCGCATAATCCATTGATTTAAGCAAATCAATCATTTTTCTGCACCCGAAGTTTCTGCAGTCGAAGTCGGTAAACTGCTTTTGCAACAGCGTGCCCACAGTGCTTGCAAGCAGCCACCCGTCGGGGCTTGCGTTTTCGTCAATCATATTGTCAATAGCCGTTTTAATGTCTTTAAGCGCGGTCTGCGTTGACTTTTCCGCCTCTGTCGCAGTCTTTTTCGCACCCTTTTTCGGCTTTTCCGCATTCAGGTTCGCGCTTATCAAATCAACGTACTTGAACATGCTGCACGCCGCAACAAACGGCTTTGGGGTTTGCTGTTTGCCCATTCCTATAACTACCATACCCGCCTCCCGCAGTCTTGCCGCAAGCTTTGTAAAATCGCTGTCGGAGGACACAAGGCAAAATCCGTCTACCTTACCCGTGTAAAGTATATCCATCGCATCGATTATCATTGCCGAGTCGGTTGCGTTTTTGCCTGTGGTGTAGGCGTATTGCTGCATAGGGTTAAGCGAATACTCCAAAAGTATCTGCTTCCAGCAGTTAAGGTTAGTGCTTGTCCAGTCGCCGTAAATGCGCTTGAATGTGATTGTTCCCTCTTTTGTAACCTCGTCAATAATCGTCTTTATGTACTGCGGGCTTGTGTTGTCGCCGTCGATAAGTATAGCAAATTTTTTATCTTCCATACTAAACTCCCGTTTTTTTCATAATATGATATATTGTAACATATATTTAAGCGTTTTTCAAGCGCGTACCGCCGCCGATAAGTAAAATACATTAATTTCACATTTAAAAAGTTGCAAAAAAAAATTCAGTATGTATAATGATTGAAAAAGAGGCGCGCCTCTTTTTTCTGTGCAATCGCACAGAAAAATAATTTTAAACAGTACAAAATTTTTTGGAGGTTTTATGAATTCAAATGCAAAACGTGCCGGCGCAATCGCTGCAATCGGCGCATATGCAATTTCGGCGTTTGCCGGCTTCGGCTTCGTTTTCGGCGGAGCAAGGGCCAACGCGGCAGCCAACGAGGGGCTTACATACTTCTATAACGGCTTGCAGTACAATGCCAGAGCTCAGCGCTTTTATAAGGCGTTTGAAACCCTTGAAAAAGACGGAGCTTTCAAAACCGGTAAGGTTGACTATGACCTTATAAGCACCAAGACCTCGGTCGGCGAGGACGTAAGGGCTTATGTGGAGGAGGGCAACGCAACCCTTCCCGTAGCGTTCGGCGCGGGCCGCGACGCATATTTAATGGATAATCCCGACTTGTTTTACTGGGACGTTTTCTCGGTATCGTTAAGCGCGGGCACGCAGAGCGGAAATTATGTGGCGTTCCTCGATACCAGCCGTACCGACGACCCGTACACGGGACACATTAACACCGTTGAAGAAATAGACAAGGCGATTAAGGAATACGAAGCAAAGCTTAAAATCGTTGTAGACGGTGCAAAAGCTGCCGGCAAAGACGTAAAAACGCAGATAGAGTACGTTAACAAATACATAAGCGATAACGTGGAATACGATTTTTGCACCACTCCCGACGGGTATCTGCCCGAAGCCGATTATGTGGATACCGCATACGGCGCGCTTGTAAACGGCAAGGCAATCTGCGGAGGATATGCAAAAGCGTTCAAAGCCGTTCTTGACAGGCTTAACATACCTTGCGTTTGTATACAGGGTTACAGCTGTTCTTCGGCTTCTTCCTCATACGTTGCGCATATGTGGAACGCGGTAAAACTTGAAGGACAGTGGTACGCGGTAGACCCCACTTGGAACGATACCGCAGGCAAAAACGACTGGCTGTTCTTGGGACAGAAGGATTTGTCGGAAGACCATGTTGAGGACCCGGTAATTTCGTCCTCCGGTTACGAGCTTAGATATCCCGCGTTAAAGCCTTATAATTACGGCAACGATACCGACGACAACGGTATGAACATCAAAGGCGATTACATCGATAATCCCGACGGTAACGGTCAGCTGTGCAAGCTTACGGTAGTATACGACGGTAAGGGCGCTAAAAAACTTGAAGAGCAGGGTAAATATCTTGCAGCGCGTTTGGGCGACAGGCAGGAAGACGGCTCTATGGTTTGGGGTGTGTGGTGCAACTTTGTCAAAATGGCAGATTTTATGTTCCCCGGCGCGTTCAAATACGATGATAAAGCAAGCTACGTTTATATGTACGCGAATATTGATTATATTCAGTTCGCGCTCATAGATTATGCACCCGATGAAAGCAAAGGCGCAACCTACCCCAACAAGCCCGAATTCGGCGACCTTGCGGGCACACCCTGCAATTATATTTACAAAAACGAAAATCTTACGGAAGGACATATAAGCCAGCCCAGCACGCCTTATCAGAACGAGGGTTACGGCAGTTATATTCCCGCGCCCTCCGCAAACGCAACCCCCTCGAACACGGGTAAAATGAAGGTGGACGCAACGTATGAGATGACATTCGTTTACTCCGATACGCTTGTGCCTGCCGAGGGCAAAACCGCCGCGGACGTAGGACTTAACATAGAAACCGCGCGCGGTAACGATACCATAAACGACAGCGTTGAAATAACTAACTTCAAGTGGGACGGTAACAAAACCATATCGTTTACGTTCAAGCCCAGCAGAATGTTTATACACAACGGAATCACTTACTATTTTACGCCGACTAACCTTGTCGGTAAAAAGAGCAACAAAATTCCCAACCCCGTAACTTACTATTTTTCGGGTAAAAACGTAGTGTGCAGCAAAATATTTAACGACGGCAGACTTTATATAAACGCTTATGGTACGCCCAACATTCTGGACACTTCCGACCTCGCCGTTAACGATTTTAAAGACGAAAACGGCAACTATTACGCAAAAAACCAAAGAAGTCAGCTTATTCTCGTAGCCGACAAGGCGGGCAACAAAAAGACCGGGCAAATGCTTGATATGCTCGAAACAAACGAAGGAATTGAAAAGGATGACGTTATTACCACGGCAAGCTATGAAATAAGCTTGCAGATTTGCGGCGTAGTGCAGAAAATACCCAACGGCAGTTACGTGCAGGTTGCGTTCGGCTTCCCCGAAGGCTTCAGTCCCGACGATGAGGGAACTACCTTCAAAATTTACCACTACACGCACGACGATAAGGGCAATATAACGGGCGTTGAGGAAATTCCCGTAATCGTCACAAAATACGGACTTATTGCAAAGGTTCAAAGCTTCAGCCCATTCACGGTTGTGCAGGTCAAAAAGGACGCGGTAACCGATAACGGCGCTAAAAACGTTTACGCAAGCGTTTCCGGCAACGGCGGTACAATTACAGCCGAGGACGGAACAAGCGGTATACGCGAGGTTACAGGCGACAGCATAACCTATACGATTACGGCGGAAGCAGGCTACCGTATCGACAGAATTATGCTCAACGGCAAAGCCGTAAGCAAGGAAAGATACGCAAACGGTACTATTACGCTTACAAAGGAAGAGCTTGAAGCGGGCAACACGCTCGAAGCTTCGTTTGTAACGGAAAGCTCCGCGGCTAATTACGAGCAGAAGGGCGTTGAAATCAAGCGTCCCGACGTTATAGTAATCAGCTCCGAGGACATTAACGCAAGCTTTGCGGGCAGCACCTCGAAGGGTACGCTTGCGGCAACAATACTTATTTCCTGCGTGGTCGTTGTAGCGGCGGTTGCGGTAAGCGTTACTGCGATTGTGGTTGCAACAAAAAGAAAACGCGCGGAAAAATAATAAGCTTGCGCATTAACGAGTTTAAGTAAAAAAAGCAACGGCAAATTAATTTGTCGTTGCTTTTAATTTTTTGCGCTTCAATCGTTGACACGCTGTAAATGCATTTGATATAATTTAACCGTAAACAAATACAAGCCTTTAAAGGGGAGTAGAAAGCGTTTGTTTAAAACGTGCGCCAACCGTCAATACAGCGGAGTTTTGACCGCTCGGTAACGCTTAAATTTCGAGACTTTTACTGAATTTTTTAAGTTCGGTAGGGGTCTTTTTTGTTTAATTACGGCTTAAAACCGAAAAACAGTCAATATTTTATACAGGGAGAATACAGAATGGATACCGTTGCAATAATTACATCGGTGCTGACCTTAATTGCGGGCGTGGGCGTCTTTCTTATAGCTTGCTCTATGATGAGCTCTAATTTAGAGGCGTTGGGCAGTAAAAGGCTTAAAATGCTGTTTTCAAAGGCTTCTAAAAGCAAATTGCTTGGTGTGGGCGTAGGCGCGGCGGCAACTGCGGTAATACAAAGCTCCAGCGCGACCTCGGTTATGGTAATCGGCTTTGTTAATGCGGGCATAATGTCGCTTGCGCAGGCGGCAACCGTAATATTCGGTGCGAATATCGGCACCACAATCACCGGTCAAATCGTCGCCTTGGGACTTTTCGGCGGAAACTCCGTGTCAACCTCGGTAATTTTTGCCGCATTTGCGGGCGTGGGCGCGTTCATTCTTGCGTTTTCCAAAAAGGATAAGCTTACTAAGACGGGCGGTATTATGGCGGGCTTCGGCATGCTGTTCGTCGGGCTTTCGCTTATGAGCGGCTCTATGTCGGACTTTTCCGAGCTGGAGGAGGTGAAAAGCTTCCTTGCAATCTTTAAAAATCCGTTTTTGCTTGTGCTTATAGGCGCCGTTTTAACGGCCGTTGTGCAAAGCTCGTCGGTTATGACGTCAATGGCAATAACCATGGTCGTTACGGGGCTTATATCGCTGAATCAGGGCATTTATATTACAATGGGCAGTAATATAGGTACATGCGTAACCGCGCTGATTGCCGGACTTACAAGCACCAAAAACGCAAAGCGCACCGCGCTTATTCACCTTATTTTCAACGTCAGCGGCGTAATCGTGTTTATTATAATCGGGCTGTTTATGAGCATAGGCGGAATAGATTACGGCTTTATCTTCGGCAAAATGTTCCCGCATACGCCGCAGCTGCAGCTTTCTATGTTCCATACGGTATTCAATGTTATAACGGTAATTATAGTGCTTCCGCTTACCAATCTGCTTGTTAAGCTGGTTACAAAAATGGTTCCCGACAAAAAGGATAAAAACGCCGTGCCGGAGGGGCCGCGCTTCAGCTTTGTTGAGGAGCATATGCTGCGCACTCCGCCCATAGCAGTTCAGCAGATTAAAAACGAAATTATTCAGATGGCGGATACGGCTATGCTTAACTTTAACGCCGCGTGCGAGGTTGTCAGCACGCTGAATTACGAGCATATAGCGCTATTCCGCGCACGGGAAAATCAGTTAAACTTCCTGAATAAGGAGCTTGTGCGGTTTATCGTGAGGCTGTTGAAGGAGGACCTTAACGAAAAGGACAGAATTTACTTGTCCGCGGCAATACGCTCGGTGTCCGATTTGGAGCGCGTCGGCGACTATGCAGAGAATATCGTCGAGTATGCAGACAAGCTTAAAGAGGCGGACGGTAGCTTTTCGGAAAAAGCAGTCGCCGAAATAGACGAGTTAAAGACTTTGATACAAAAGCTGTATACCGAGGTCTTGAAGGCTTATTCCGAAGGGGATAAGAGCGCGTTGCAAAGGGCGCTTGCGGTTGAGGAGGAGGTTGACCGCGTAACCGAAGGTATGATGCAAAGCCATATAGAAAGGCTTAGCGCGGGCGAGTGCACCGCGGACGTCGGGGCGCAGTATCTGTCGTTTTCGGCCAATGCGGAAAGAATAGCCGACCACTTTATCAACGTTGCCAAAACCATAACCGCGCACTTGTAAATTTTGAGTATAAACAAAAGCGAGGAGATTTTTATATAAAAATCTCCTCGCTTTTTGGTGACCCGTACGGGAATCGAACCCATGTTACCACCGTGAAAGGGTGATGTCTTAACCGCTTGACCAACGGGCCGGATAAGCTTTAAAAAAAGCTTAATATGTAAACGCTTGCGCGCCGTTTTAATGGTAGCGACGGGTGGATTCGAACCGCCGACCTGCCGGGTATGAACCGGCCGCTATAGACCAACTAAGCTACGTCGCCATAGTCCGCCGCACAACGGCGGACAAATATTTGGTTGCGGGGGCGGGATTCGAACCTCGCGACCTTCGGGTTATGAGCCCGACGAGCTACCTGGCTGCTCCACCCCGCGATATATGCCTTTCAGCAAGGCTATATAATAATATTAGATTAATAAAAATTTGTCAACCGTTTTTTTCTGTCTTTGCAAATATTTTTAATTTATTTGTTGCAAGCCGTTTTGTATTGTGTTATAATTTTTGGCATGAAAGTTGAGCTTGACAAATACCGCGGCAAAAAAATATGCGTTGCGGTATCGGGCGGCAGGGACTCGATGGCTTTGCTGCACTATATGCGCGCGAATGCGGAAGCGTTCGGCATAACGCTGTGCGCCGTAAATTGCGACCATATGCTCCGCGGTCAGGCTTCCGAAAGCGACAGCCGATTTGTCAAGGATATATGCGAAAAATGGAAAATCCCGCTCGATTTTTATAAAACCGATTGCGCGGCTCTCGCAAAAAAAACGGGCGTCGGCGTGGAGGTATGCGCCCGCGAGTGGCGGAGGGAATGCTATTTCAACGCAAAAATCAGGCTCGGCGCGGACGCGGTTGCTACCGCGCACCATATGAACGACAATGCCGAAACGGTGCTTTTCAATCTCGCGAGGGGAAGCGGTCTTGCGGGCGTTACGGGAATAACCGACAGCAAAATCAGCGTTTACGTTAAAGAGGGCGATAAGGTCGTTGTTGACGTGGTTCATCCGCTGATTGAGTGCACCCGCGCGGAAATCGATTGCTATATCGCCGATAATAAAGTACCGTACGTAGAGGACGCGACCAACGGCGGCGACGATTACACCCGCAACTATATTCGACATAAGGTAATTCCTCAGCTTGAAAAAGCCGTGCCCTCTGCCGTAAGTGCAATTTACCGCTTTTCGCGGCTTGCCGCCGAGGACGAGCAGTATTTTGACGGGCTTATAACCGAAAAAAATCTGATTGCCCCCACAATATGCGGCATTGAAATACGTTTCTGCAAGGAAAAGCCGCTTTTTACCCGCGCTGCAATCAAGGCGATTAAACTGCTTAAAGAGGATATAAAGGACTATACCTTTGGTCATGCGGAGCGGCTGTATGCTTTGCAGCTTGCAGAAAACGGTAAAAAATTTGAATTTTTAAAGCTGGTTGCCTTTGCCGAGGACGATAAAATTGTAATTTGCCGTGCGGATATGCTTGATTTAAGGCATTCGGCTCCCGTTCCGTTCAATGGCTTCGGCAATAATTACTTCGGACAGTATGCAGAGTTTTGCTCTGCGGGCGAGCTTGAGGAAAGACTAAATCTTCTGTGCGAAAAGGGCTGTCACAATATTCTTAAAACCGATAAAATAAAAGCGCTCAAATTCGACGGAGAAAAAATACCGCAGGACGCCGTAATCAGATTTATGCGTACGGGCGACAAATTCACTAAATTCGGCGGCGGAACAAAAAATTTAGGCGATTATTTCACCGATAAAAAAATTCCCGTAAGGCTTAGAGGGGTTATTCCTCTGGTTGCCGCGGGCAGTGAAATACTTATTGTCTGCGGCGTGGAAATTTCCGATAAGGTCAGACTTACGGACGAATCAAAAGCCGTAAGGTGCGTAATATGCGCCGATTATTTGCATTTATAACGGGTCAACACCCTGAAATATTAAAACACCAAGGAGAAAACTTTTTATGTCAATGCACCCCGATTGCGAAAGAATTATGCTTTCCGAAGAACAGTTGCGCTCGCGCGTGAAGGAAATCGCTCTTGAAGTTGATAAAATTTTTGCGGGCAAGCGCCCCCTTGTGGTGGGAATTTTAAAGGGCAGTATAATTTTTTATTCGGACTTTATCCGTCACCTGTCAATGCCTGTCGAGCTCGATTTTATGGCGGTTTCGTCTTACGGCTCGGGCGCGGTGTCTTCCGGCAAGCTTAAAATCAAAAAGGATTTGGACCGCGACGTTAAGGGGCGCGACGTGATAATTGTAGAGGATATTATAGACAGCGGGTTTACTCTTGCAAATTTAAAGGCGCTGCTTTTGGAGCGCGGCGCGGCTTCGGTTACGATAATCACGCTTTTGAATAAGCTTGAACGCCGCGAGCACGACATTGCGCCCGATTACAATTGCTTCGATATAGAAAACGAGTTTGTAATAGGCTATGGGCTTGACTATAACGAGCAGTACCGTAACCTGCCCTATATAGGTATTTTAAAACGCAGCGTTTACGAGAAGTAAATCAGTTTCGGCAGCTTGCAAATTTGCAGACTGCCGCAAATTTTTTATTCGTTTTTTAAAATTTCTTCTGCAAGCTTAAAGCCTAAAATAAACCCGTCTTTGAATTTTTTAACGTAGCCTGCGGTCTGCATATTTTCGTGCAGACAAAAAACGTCGTCAAGCAATTCCTTTTGTTTGCCCTTTAAAAGCGACAAAAGCTTTTCGTAGCTTTCGCAAAACTCTTTTTTGGCCTGAAAAAATTCTTGCGTGTCAATATTTTTTTCGTAAAATAATTCGTCCGCATTGTATATGCTTTCAATAACCGATTTGTTCATTTTTTGCACCAACTCCATATTTTATGTACTTTATTATAATCCATAATATATGGAATGTCAAGCATTAATTCCATATTTTATGTAAAATAAAGTTATGAAAACTTTTGGTTGCAGATTGAAAGAAGTGCGTGAAGCTAAGGGCATAACACAAAAAAATTTGGCTGAATATTTGCATCTTCGCAATACGACAATTTCTAATTGGGAAAATGATATGGGTGAACCGCCGTATGAAACTTTGAAAAAAATTTGCAGGTATTTTGAAGTTTCGGCAGATTATTTGTTGGGTTTGGAAGATTAGCTTAATGCTTTAAGCTATTGGCTTGGTAACGCTTGACAGGCGCGTGCGGTTTAATGTAAAATCTAACTAAGCATAGCTTAAAGGAATTTTATTCGCCCGCAAGGGCAAATTATTTATATCGGAGAAGGAATTTATGGATGAAGAAAAAGGCGGCTTAACTTTTGGCGATATCTGCCGTATAATATGGTCGCAGAAATGGCTTGCGCTTGCTTTGCTGCTTGCCATAACAATTGCGGGCACGTTCGGGCTTAAATACGGCTACGGCGCGGGCAAAACAGAATTTGTAAGCACGTTTTCAATCAACATTTCGATAAGCGAGGACGGAATGCTGGAATATCCCGACAACACCCGCAGAAATTACAGGGACTTGATTTCGATTGAAAACCTTGCCGCCATAAAGACGGATAACGAGGATTTTTCTTCGGTCAACGTCGAGGTTATGCGCAAGCGCGGCGATATTAAAATTACCCAGAACAGGGGGGAAAAGGACGTAACCTATACGGTGAGGGTAAAGGCGGAGTATTTTTCCTCAGCTGATATCGCCACCGAATTCATTAAAGAGATAGCGTGTACGCCCTCGCGTGAAATTTACAAATGGGCGCAGGGACTTGCCGCCGACGCGGGTATAAGCTTTAATCAAAAGCTCGGCAACGAGCAAAAGCTTGCATACCTTAAAAGTCAGCTGACCGACATCGACAGGCGCTTTAAAAGTCTGGGCGGAATTTCCGACGCGGACAAGCAGAAGGTAAACAATCTGTTGCTTACGGCAACGGCGCTTGCGGGCGAACTGCACACGGCTTATTACGAGCCCTCTGCCGCGGCGTTGGAGGATTACAAAAGCCTTATAAAGGGACTTGAAAGCGAGCGCGAGCTTGCTCAGTCCGTGCTTGACAATCTTAAAAATTTAAACTTAAACGGCGGCGAAGGCGGTGAAAACGGCTCTAATACAATTTTGGTAAACGGAGCGGATATAATAAAGTATGCCGAGCAGGTAGCCTCGCTTACACAGCAGATAAACAACTATCAGGCATATATCGATAAAAATCCCGAAGGCACGGTAGAAAGCGAGGCAAGCAAAGCGTTTACCGCAAAGCTTGAAAAGCTTTTAGCAGACGTACAAAGCCTTACCGCAATAGAGGAATGCAATTATTACAAGAATACCTCGCTTATTTCCTACGAGGGCGCGCCCCTTGTTACAGAGGGTGAAATAGGTTTTGTCAAAGCGGGCATTTTAAGCCTTGTCGTGGGACTTATTGTCGCGGCCTTGGTTGCTTATATAGTCGGCTTTATTGTGCTTGGCAGGAAGAAGGCTGCGACAAATTCCGATAAGCCCGCTGACGATAAAGCTGCAAACAATAACGTGAGCGTCGAAGCGGCAACCGATACAAATTCAGAGGAAGTAAAATAATTTATGCAGCGTTCCGCCGTCGGAAAAGCTTTTCCGACGGCGCTGATATTGTCCGACACGGGCGGAGGAATATAATAAAATTATGAAAAGGGAAAAAGCTAAAATTATTGCGGCTGATATTGCCGAGTGCGCGATATTCGTTGCGCTTATGGTTGCGGGTGCATATGTGCAAATACCGTTTTATCCCGTGCCGCTGACCTTTCAGACGGTTATAAGCGTGCTTGCGGGGCTGTTCCTCGGCTGGAAGAAGGGCGCCGTCAGTATGGCGGTGTATTGCTTTGCGGGGCTTGCGGGCTTGCCGTTTTTTACCGCGGGCGGCGGAATTTTTTATGTTATGAAGCCGTCCTTCGGGTACATAATAGGCTTTATTTTTTCTGCGGCGGTTGCGGGTCTGATAGCGGGAAAGGCAGAGGCGGGCTTCCGCAGATACCTTTTTGCGGCAATTGCGGCTTTTTTGGTTAATTATGCCATAGGCATACCCTATTGCATGGTTGCGGCAAGGCTGCTTAACGTGGAAAACCTTACCGCGCTTTTGCTTACGGGCAATTTGCTGTATATGCCCAAGGACTTTGCGCTGTGCATTCTTGCGGCGGTGCTTGCGTGGCGTGTCGCACCGGTTATTAACAGACTGCGCGCCGGTCGCGGAAGAAAAACGGATAATGCTTGAAATAATCGCTTAACCTCGCCCCGCGGGCTTGTACGCCTGCGGGGCGAGGTTATTTTTATATTTAAAAAATTCATTGCAAAATGTACGCGAATGTGTTAAAATCATTTTAAAAGCGGGCGGCATATAATGACGGTATGCAGAAAACGCTTTCCGTCATTAATTTACGCAATATCCGCGCCAACGCGCTTAAAATCCGCGCCAAAACAGGCAATAAAAAGCTGTTTGCCGTGGTTAAGGCAGACGCCTACGGTCATGGTGCGGAGGAGGTCGCCCGCGCCATAGAGGACGTTTGCGACGGCTTTTGCGTTGCCATTACCGACGAGGGCGCGGCGCTGAGGATTGCGGGAATAAGCAAGCCTATACTTGTTTTTGCCCCGCCGCTTGACCGCGCCGACGTTGAAAGGTCTGCGCTTTACGGACTTGATTTAACCGTCAACTCGGTCAAAACCGCACGGCTAATAGGCGGGCTTTCTGCGGAATGCAGACTTCATATAAAGGTAAACACGGGCATGAACCGCACGGGCTGTACCTTAAAGGAGCTGCCCGAGGTTTTAAGAGTGGCAGACACCCGATTTTTGGAGGGAGTTTATTCGCATTTGTACGCTCCGCAGAATGCGGCGGCATGCCATAATCAGCTTAAAATATTCAACCGCGCAGAGGAGCTTGTAAGGTCAAAAAAACCGGACGTATGCGCGCATATTTCCGCAAGCGGCGGACTTTTGCGCGGCGGCGGGTTTATTAAGGACGGCGTAAGGGCGGGCATACTGCTTTACGGCTACGCGCCGTCGGGGTTTTCTGCCTCCGGCTTTAAGCCTGCTATGCGGGTATACGCAAGGCGCACACAGCAAACGGGCTTTATCGGCGGCGGAGTTGGCTATAATTATGCGGACAGAGAATATAAAAGGCTTTCCGCATACCGTCTGGGCTATGCCGACGGCTTTTTGCGCGGCGTGCCCCTTGGTGAAAAAACGCTGTGCATGGACGCGTTTTTACGCGACGGCGGCGGAGAGCTGCTTTGCGTAATGAAGGATGCGGACGAGTATGCAAGGCGTTGCGGAACAATCTCTTACGAGGTGCTTACAAGCGTTACAAGACGCTCGGAAAAAATTTATGTGCGTTAGGCTTTAAGGCGGTGCTATGGGCGGTAAGGACGAGCTTAGGTATAAGCTTAAAATCAAGCGCAGGTATTTTGAGGGGGTGCGGCGGGAGTACGCCGACCTTGCTATACTCGACAATTTTATCGCCGCGCTTGCGGAAGGCGGGCAGGAAAGCTTTTTAGTCTATAACTCCTTCGGTACCGAGGCTTCTACACAGCTGATTATCAAACGGCTTTTAAGGCTTGGCAAGGCGGTTTATTTGCCGCGGGTGGAGGGCGAAAATATCGTTCCCGTACGTTTTTGTGGCGGCGACACGCTCGAGGGCGGGGCGTTCGGCATACAAGAGCCGCGCGGACAAGCCTTTGACGGGCTAATAGACGTTACCGTTGTGCCGTTGCTTGCGGTCAACGGCGCTGGCTACCGCGTCGGCTACGGCGGGGGCTATTACGACAGATATCTGCGGCGGAATGAAACAAAGCGCGTCGGCTTAGGCTATCGTTTTCAGCTTGAAGAATTTGAAAACGACTGTTGGGACGAGCCTTTGGATATGTTCGTTTGCGAAAAGGGGATATTTTATTTTGGAAACAGTGCTGACCAAAGAGGAAAAAAATAAAAAATTTTGGCTGGAATTGAAGGATTTGCTTGTCGGCGCGGCGTTTCCCGTAATGCTTATGCTGATTTTCGGCGCTACGATACTCAGCTTTTGCTCTGCGGGAGAGCTGCCCATAAGAATTCTCGTGCTTGTCATAGGCGAGGTAATGCTTGCCGTTGCATACTTTGTTTTCGGCAGACAGAACGGCATTACGGCGGCGCGCAAAACGCTGTCACACAGCAGTAAGAGAGAGGCGTTTTCCGAAGATTTGCAAAGCCGTCTGTACGTTGGCGAGTACGCACTGTGGAAGGGCTTTGTAATAGGGTTAATCAGCTGTATCCCGTTTATAATTTTTCAGCTTATCGGCGCGGCGGCGCCCAACAGCGTTTGCGATTTCGTGCTTAAATACTGCTTTGGCTGGGCTTATTATCCTCTGTCGTTTGCAGACGGAGTTTCGGGCTTTGTCAATCTTGTGTGGGTGGTTCCGCTGTGCTGTCTGCATGCGGGGGCGTACGCCTTCGGCGCGGCACAGGAAAGAAAAAAACAGTCGAAGCTTGCACAAGCGCAGGACTTAAAGGGTAAAAACAGAAAAAAATGAGAATAATCAGCGGAAAGCACAGGGGGCTTCGGCTTGCCGAATTTGCGGGCGCGGATATACGTCCGACTGCGGACAGAGTTAAGGAAAGCCTTTTCAATATTTTATCCGCAGACGTTGCGGGGGCGGACGTTCTCGACTTGTTCTGCGGCAGCGGCAATCTGGGAATAGAATGCCTTTCGCGCGGGGCGGCAAGCGTTTGCTTTAACGATTTGTCTGCGGACAGCATAGCCGTGCTTAAAAAAAATCTTCAAAAATTAAAGGGCGCAGAAAATTACAGAGTTTATAATCTTGATTTTTCGGCTTGCCTTGCAAGGTGCGCGGACAGGTTCGATTTGATTTTTATCGACCCGCCCTATAAGTCGGACGCAGGGCTGTCCGCCTTGAAAAGCATAGCGGAGCGCGGGCTTTTAAAGGACGGCGGCATTGCCGTTTACGAGCGCGACAGAAGCTTTGCCGAAGAGGTCGACGGGCTTGAAAAATACGATGAAAGAAGATACGGCAAAACCTATATCACCTTCTTTAAAAATGCGTAACCGCGGCATATTGCGGGGGCAATTATAAAAAATATGAAAAAATGCGTGTTTTGCGGAACCTTTGACCCGCCGACAAGGGGTCATGAAAATATAATAAGGACCTGTCTTGAAATATTCGACGCTGTTACAGTGGCAATTATGGTCAATCCCGATAAAAAGCCGCTTTTGACAGAGGAGGAGCGGGAGCTTTTGTTAAAAAAGCTGTTTGCGGACGATATGCGCGTAAAAATATGCGTGTTTGACGGCGCGGCGGTAGATTTGCTTGAACAGGAGAATACGAAATTTTACGTCCGCGGCGTGCGCGACTGCATTGACTTCGAATTCGAAAACAGAAACTACTACGCAAGTAAAAAGCTTAATAAGGATTTGATTGAAATTTATATCCCCTCCGAGCAGGAAAATCTGCATATAAGCTCTACCGCGGTAAGGACGTCGATACGCTTTGATAAGGAGTATCTGCAATATATTCCCGCGGCAATTCAAAACGACCTGCTTGAAATACTGAAAAATAAAGGATAAAACAAGGAAAAGAATTATGTTTGAGAAACAGATTAAAATACCCGAGCCCGAGGAAATAGTAAGCGCGTTGCCTATGCCCGAAAGCCTTAAAAAGGTCAAGGCAGAGCGCGACAGACTTGTAACCGACGTAATAACAGGCAAAAGCAACAAATTGCTTGTGATAGTGGGCCCGTGCTCCGCGCACGAGGCCGCGCCCGTGCTGGAATACGTCAAGCGCCTCGGCAAGCTGAACGAAAGGGTAAAGGATAAGCTTGTGCTTGTCCCGCGTATATACACCAACAAGCCGCGCTCCCGCGGGGTTGGCTATAAGGGTATGTTTTCCCAGCCCGACCCCGCAAAATCAGAGGATATTTTAAAGGGCATTTACGCAATCCGCTCGCTTAACATAAACGCAATCGAGGCAAGCGGGCTTGCCGCCGCCGACGAAATGCTGTACCCCGCAAATATTCATTATGTAGAGGACTTGCTGTGCTATATCGCCGTGGGTGCGAGAAGCTGCGAAAATCAGCTGCACAGACTTGTTGCAAGCGGCGTTGACGGCTGTGTTGGCATTAAAAACCCGATGAGCGGCTCAGTTCAGGTTATGCTTAATTCCATTTATGCGGCGCAGAGCGAACAGGTTTTCAAGCTGAACGGCTGGCAGGTAAAGACGGGCGGAAACCCGCTTGCGCACGGCATTCTGCGCGGCGCGGTGGACGGCTACGGCAACGATATTCCAAATTTTCATTACGAAACAGTTATGCAGACGGCGGAGGGCTATGCAAAGAGCGGACTTAAAAACCCCGCAATTATAATCGACGCAAACCATTCCAACAGCGGCAAAAGGTTTAAGCAGCAGATAAGAATTTGCGAGGAGGTTATGCAGAACCGCCTTTACGACGCGGATTTCAAGCGTATTGTAAAGGGCTTTATGCTGGAAAGCTTTATTGAAGAGGGCAACCAGAGCGCGGACGTGGTGTTCGGTAAATCGATTACCGACCCGTGCCTCGGCTGGTGCGATACGGAAAGGCTGATTTTAGACCTTGCCGAAAAGGTGTGATTATGGAAAAGGTGGGTTACCTCGGCCCCGAGGGCAGCTACAGCCATATCGCCGCGCGTACGCTCCGTCCAAATGCAGAGCTGTGCGGATATTCCTCGTTCAGGCTTGCGGTAGAAGCGCTTTGCGCGGGCGTTTGCAGTGCGGTTGCTTTGCCGATTGAAAACAGCCTTAACGGCAGTGTTGCGCAGGTTACCGACCTGCTGCAATATACCGAAAATATAATCGCTTTCGAGGAATGCGTTGTAAAAATAGACCACAGACTTGCTGTTTTGAAGGGCGCGGATTACAGCGGTATTTCGCGCATATATTCGCACGAACAAGCTTTGGCGCAGTGCGGGCAATTTATTTTTAAAAGCTTTCCTAATGCAGAGCTGATTGCGACACAGTCCACGGCGGCGGGGCTGAAAATGCTTAAAAGCGCGGCCGACGCTTGCATAGTCGGCGCACATACCGACTGCCAGAACGTTGTGCTTTCCAAGGAAAATATCGCGGACGAAAAAAATAATTTAACGCATTTTTTGCTTATCAAAAGGGGTGCGGCGGCGGACTTATCCGCCTCGCGCAGAGTGTATTTTTCCGCTACCTGCAATCACGCGGCGGGCGCGCTTGTCGGGTTGCTTTCCGTAATCAAAAACGGCGGGCTTAACATGACAAAAATTCAGTCCCGACCCATCAAGGATAAGGCGGGCGAATACCGCTTTTTTGTGGAGGTAGAGGGCGATATTTCAGATTTACATATAAAAAATGTGCTTGCCGAAATTAAAAACGCGGCAAATTCATTTAAAATTTTGGGAGCGTATTAAGCGATTAAAAGCAACAGCCCGAAGCACAGCAATGCTTGCAAAAGCTTTACCCCGATAAACGCAAAGGGCTTTACGCCCGTTTTGGTAAGATAGCTAAGCTGCTGCAACAGTATCGAAAGTCCGCCGAAGGTGATTAAAAAGCCCGCAACGGCGGTATTCAGCCTTGTCGTGCCTAAGGCGGCTATTGTGCGGCAGCCCGTGGTTGCCTCGATTAAGCCCGTGCATATCGCGGCGGCGACGCCCTCGTCAAGAAACAGACAGAGGAGCTTTTCGAGAGGGTAAAACAGATTGAAGTCGGAAAAGAATTTTGCGGCTACAAAAAAGAAGGCGATAAACCCGCCCGCAACAGCTACGGAAATAACCGCGCTGTAAAACGCGTTATACAGTACGTTTTTATCGGCTGGGGCGCGCTTTAATGGCGCGGCGGCCGTTCTTTTTGACAGCAGAGAAATTATCAGCGAGGAAACGGTTACGGCAAGGATATGCGCGATTAAGATTTTTACGCCCGCGTACTTGCTGCCGAACATTTTAAAGCCCACGCTGCCTATAATAAACAGCGGGCCGGAGGTAGAGCACAGCGGCGCAAGCCTTTTGCAATCGGTCTGAGAAAGCGAGCCGTTTTCGTAAAATTCTGTCAGAACTCTGCTGCCGGCGGGATAGCCGGAGCAAAGGCTTAATAAAAAGCACGCGCCGGCGGCGGGCGGAAGCTTAAACAGCCCCGTAACCCGCTTTAACGGTAAAGAGGCCTTTTCCGCAATGCCCGTTTTTACGAAAATCAGCGTTATAACCATAAACGGAAACAGCGACGGAAGCACGCATTCCGCCCACATTGCAAAGCCCTGAAAGCAACAGCCGACGTAGCGCTCGGGATAAATTATTATCGCGGCGGCAAACAGCACAAGCGCGGCGGACAGTAACGAATATTTAAAACAAGCTGAAAATTTTCTTTTATTAAGCTTCATTATATTTTAAAATTATTGTTAAGGAGAAGGATTTATGAGTAAAACCTTGGGACTTGCCTTAGGCAGCGGCGGAGCGCGCGGCGTTGCGCACGTCGGGTTTTTGCGCGCGTTGGAGGAGGAGGGCATTAAGCCCGACTATATTGCGGGGTGCTCTATGGGCGCGGTTGTCGGCGGTTGCTTTTCAAGCGGACTGACCGCGCTTGAAATTAAAGAGGTTATCCTCGATTTAAAAATGCGGGATATTCTGGATATAAGCCCTGCGGTTATTACAAAAATGTCGCTTTTGCGCAGTAAAAAAATGGCCGATATGCTTGCGGAATACCTCGGCGACAAAAAGCTTGAGGATTTCCCTATTCCGTTCAGATGCGTTGCTACCGAGCTGTATTCGGGCAAACTTCACGTTTTCGAAAAGGGCAATGCGGTAAAGGCAATTCAGGCTTCAAGCACCATTCCCGCAGTGTTCCGTCCCGTAAAAACGGACGAAATGATGTTTGTGGACGGCGGCTGCTTGTGCCGCGTGCCCGTTCAGGTTGTCAAGAATATGGGCGCGGACGTTGTTGTGGCGGTTGACGTGCTTAAAAACGCGGGCGAGCCGGTTGAAAAGGTCGGCAATATCATAGAGCTTGTGCTAAGAGTGTTCGATATTATGGACACCAACCAGACAGAGCTTTGGCGCAACAGCGAAGGCGGCCTGTGCGATTTGCTTATAGAGCCCGAAATGAAGGGTATGAGCCAGTACCTTATTAAAGACCTTGACAAGGCATATGCCGAGGGATATGCGGCGGGCAAGGAAAATGCGGAGAAGATAAAAGAGCTGTTGAGGTGACGGCGTGGATTTATTCGATTTAAACGGCAACGAGGCAAAGGCCAAGCCGCTTGCCGAGCGCATGCGCGCAAACAATTTAAACGATTTTATAGGGCAGAAGCACATTGTTGCGGAAGGCTCGCTTTTGCGCAGAGCCATTTCCTTGGACAGGCTTGGCAGCTGCATTTTCTGGGGGCCCCCCGGTACGGGCAAGACCACGCTTGCAAACATTATAGCGCAGACCACGCACGGCGAATTTATAAAGCTGAATGCCGTTCAGTCGGGCGTTGCGGACGTAAAAAGGGCGGTGGAGCAAGCTCGCGACGCGCTAAAAATGTACGGCAAGCGCACCTATTTAATGCTTGACGAGTGCCACCGCTTCAACAAAACCCAGTCTGACAGTCTGTTGCCCGCGATAGAGCAGGGGACGATAATTTTTATAGGCTCCACAACCGAAAACCCGTATGCTTCCATGACGCCCGCAATCGTTTCAAGATGCAGGGTTTTTGAGTTCAAAAGGCTTTCCTTCGAGGATATTCGGGGGGCAATCGTAAAGGCGCTTGCCGATAAAAAGCACGGCTTGGGCGAATATTCGGCGGTTGTAGACGACGACGCGCTCGACCATATTGCGCGGGTTGCTGGCGGCGATTTGCGCACTGCCTACAATGCATTGGAGCTTGCCGTGCTTACTACACCGCCGCAGACCGACGGAAGCATTGCGGTTAAGCTTGCCGATGCCGAGCAGTCCATTCAGCGCAAGGCAATGGCGTATAACGAGGACGCGTTTTACGATTATTTATCCGCCTTCTGCAAATCGCTGAGGGGAAGCGACGCCAACGCCGCGCTGTACTACGCAATGCGGCTTATCGAGGGCGGCTGCGACCCTATGATTGTAGCGCGGCGGCTTGTAATACATTCGTGCGAGGACGTCGGTATGTCCGACCCCAACGCGCTTGTCGTTGCAACCTCGGCAATGTACGCGCTGGAAAAAACGGGCTATCCCGAGGGCATAATTCCGCTGACGAGCGCGATTATTTACGTTTGCGAGGCGCCGAAGAGCAACAGCGTTATAAGGGCGCTTGACGCGGCAAAGCGCGACGCAATACAAGTGCGCGACGACGAGGGCGTGCCCGCATATTTAAGGGATAACACCTTCGGCGACAAAGAAACCAAGGCGCAAAGCTATAAATACAAGTACCCGCACGACTTTGCGGGCGGATATGTCGAGCAGCAGTATCTGCCCGACAGCCTGCGCGACAAAATTTATTATGTTCCCTCCGATTACGGCTTCGAAAAAACGGTTAAGCAGTGGAGAAGGGATAAGGGTAAACTTAAATAATACGGCTTACAAAATTCAATAAGCATATAACGGACGGCGCGCCGTGCGGAAATATCCGCACGGCGCGCCTTATTTTTTTGTACATATTTTAAGGACACGCCTCATAGAATATTTTCAGAAAGTCGGTTTTTGCTACGGCGCCGCCTTTTCGGGTTTTGACAAAAGAAGTCATACAATTACATTTAACTACAAAAAAATCTATTCTTTGTTTGGTATTATCGGGGTAAAGTTTGGTTCGCGTTTATAAGCTTAAAACAATTTTGGTTTCACTTGCCGCGTTCGCGCTGCTGGCCGTTCTTTCGGTTACAACCTATTTTACGGGCGCGTATGCGGTGTACTTCGGCAATACGCCGAGGCTGGTTCCCATATACTCCGTGGAAACGGAGGAAAAGAAAATCGCAATCTCCTTCGACTGCGCGTGGGGTACGGAATACACCGATAAAATTCTGTCCGCGCTAAAAGCCTCGGACGTGCGCGCAACGTGGTTCATGGTCGAGTTCTGGACGACCAAATACCCCGAGTTCGTCAAAAAAATAGACAAAGCGGGTCACAGCATAGGCACGCATTCCTCCACTCATTCGTATATGAGCAAGCAGAATGCGGAGGAAATAAAAAAGGAGCTTACGGTATCCTCGCAGGCGATAGAGGACATTACGGGCAAGAAGGTACAGCTTTTCCGCCCGCCGTACGGCGATTACGACGACGAGCTGATTAAAACGGCAAGCGCGCTTGGCTATTACACCATTCAGTGGGACGTAGACAGCCTCGACTGGAAGGATTTAAGCGCGTCCGACATAGCGATGAGGGTTATCAACGGAGTAAAAAACGGGTCGATAATTCTTATGCACAATAACGGAATGCACACCGCCGAGGCTGTGCCTATAATTCTTGAAACACTTAAAAATAAAGGCTATTCCTTTGTACCGATTGACGAGCTTATTTATAAAGAAAACTACGTCATTGACGGAACGGGGCGGCAAAAGCCCAACGCATAAGGCGCATAAAAGCGTTTGAAGCGGGCGGCTGCCGCGGCTTTTGCAAACGCTTGGAAAAACTTTTTTGGAGGCATATATGAATTACAACACGGAAAAAAACAATAAGGTGTATATTTACGGAGAAATCGTATCCGAAGCGCAGTTTTCGCACGAGGTATACGGCGAGGGCTTTTACGAGCTTATGGTAAAGGTCATGCGGCTTTCGGGTCAGGCAGACCTTCTGCCCGTAACCGTTTCCGAGCGGATTATGACAGAGGATATGAAGGTAGGCGGCTACATCTGCGCGCTCGGTCAGTTCCGTTCCTACAACAAGCTCGAGGGCGGACGTTCAAGGCTTATGCTTACAGTTTTCGTAAGAGAGCTTTTAGAGGTGCAGCCCGCCAAAAACCCCAACTCGATAGTGCTTTCGGGCTATATCTGCAAGCCGCCCGTGTACCGCACTACGCCGTTCAACCGCGAAATTGCAGATTTGCTTATCGCCGTTAACCGCAGCTATAACAAGTCCGACTATATCCCCGCGATTGCGTGGGGCAGAAATGCAAGGTTTGTGCGCGGGCTTGCCGTGGGCGACAGGGTTGCGCTTTCCGGCAGGATACAAAGCCGCGAATACCAGAAAAAACAGCCCGACGAAAGCTTTGTGACAATGACCGCTTACGAGGTTTCCATTTCCAAGCTTGCCGCATTCGATGATGATTCGGAATTTGATATTGACGAGGAGTTTGACTTATATTCCGCGCCCAGAATGTTCGAGGGCAACGAATAATTTTAAATCGGATATGACAGGGGAAGCCGCCCGAACGCAAGGCAAAGCGTTCGGGCGGCGTTTTTGTGTTTTTTAAACATAAAATTTAAATAAAAAGTAATATTTGCGCTATGTGAATTTAATGTTTAAATCGTTTGCAATGCGGTGGCTGAAAGTCTATAATTTGAGCCGCTATGAACGATATTAAAATATTTAAAAACAGAGGTAACGTAAAGCTTACGGACGGAAACGTCTGGAAAGTGCTTTTGCTGTATGCATTGCCGCTTTTCGGAAGCGCTTTTGTACAGCAGGTCTATTCGCTTGTCGATTTGCTCGTTGCTGGCAACTACGCGGCCGACGGGGCGCGCGCGGTTGAGGCGATAGGCAACGCTACCGTAATAATTAACATTCTGCTTGCTTTTGCGCTTGGCGCAAACGGTGGGTGTTCGGTTATCGTGGCAAAATATTTGGGCGCCGGCGACAATAAAAAGGTAAGGGAAACGGTTACAACTTCGCTTATAGCCTTCGCCGCGCTGTGCGCGTTTATAATGGTTGTCGGTTTTTCGTGCGCGCGACTGTTTATAGCGGCGCTCAGCGTTCCCGATACCTATTTTAAATGGTGTCTTGATTATCTGTACATATATATCGGCTCGCTTCCGTTTGTGTTTATGTATAACCTCGGCTGCGGAATATGCTCCGCGCTCGGCGACAGTAAATCGCCTTTCGTTTTCCTTGTGATTTCGTCCGTTCTGAATATCGGGCTTGACTTTCTGTTTATAGCCGTATGGCATATGGACGTGGCGGGCGCGGCGTGGGCAACGTTCATCTCGCAAGCCGTTTCGTGCGTGCTTACATTTATAGTGCTCGCTTTTAAAATGCGCGGTATACGTTCGGAAGAAAAGCCCGCCGTTTTCGATAAAGGGCTGTTAAAGGAGCTTACCGTCACTTCCATTCCCATTATTTTGCAGCAGAGTTTTGTTTCGGTGGGCAATTTCTTCATAAGCAAGCGCATAAATCTTATAAGCGAGGATGCAACCGCGGGCTTTACTACGGCTTTTAAGCTTATAGTTATAGGCACTATGAGCATAGTTGCTATGTCGAACGGGTACTCCAACTTCGCCTCGCAAAACAGAGCGGCGGGAGAGTACGAACGCGTTAAAAAAGGCTTTTGGATAATGCTTTGCTATGCCGTTGCGGTCAGTTTAATCTTTTTGGCGGTCTTTGCCGCCTTCCCCGAGCCGCTGACGCGGATATTCATTCAGAAAGATAAGCTCACCGACGACGCGCTTGCGTATTCGGTGCAGTATTTAAGGATAGTTTCTTGCTTTCTGCCGATGGTTACGGCAAAAATAATTGCCGACGGCGCGGTGCGCGGCTGCGGCGGAAATCTCGGCTTTACCGTAAGCACTTTTCTCGATTTATTGCTTAGGGTAGTGCTTGTGTATGTGCTTACTGCAATAGGCTGGGGCTTCGGCGGAGTTTGCTGGGCGTGGGCGATAGGGTGGAGCATAAGTATGTTTATTGCACTGCTGTTCTGGTTTTTGCGCGTTAAAAAAATTTCGAAACAGCCCGTTGCGCACGGCGGAGTAAGCAATGAAACCGCCGAAAGCGCGCCCGATTGTCAATAGCATTTGACATTTCCGCACAAAAGGGGTATAATAATACGGAATTAAATTTTAAAGGTATAAAAAATGCATCCTCAACCTTTATTTACAATGGGAAGCCTTGAAGTATATTTGTACGGCATTTGTATGGCCTTGGGCATAATATCCTGCTTCGGCTTTCTTATGTACACGATGTGGAAAAAGAATTTCAACGACGAGGCAACCGATAAAATTCTGCTTATAGGCGTATTCGGAACGGGCTTCGGCATTCTTTCCGCGGCGCTCTTTCAGGGGCTTTACAATTATATCGACAACCCCGCGGGCGGGTTCAATTTAAGCGGAATGACCTTTATAGGGGGCTTGATAGGCGGCGTTTTAAGCTTTTTGGGCGTTTACTGGCTGTATATTTACGTTATTGCCCCGCGCACAAAAATAAAGCTTTTGCAGAACAATATGAACGCAACGCTTACAGACGCGCTGCCGTTCATACCCGTAGGTATAGCAATTGCGCACGCGTTCGGCCGTCTGGGCTGCTTTTTCGGCGGCTGCTGCTACGGTATGGAGGCGGATTGGGGGCTTTACTGTGCGGGCAGCTATTCAAACGGAATTTATTCCCAAGGTCCCAAGGTTGTGCCCTTGCAGCTCTTCGAAATGTCGTTTTTGATTGTGCTTGCCGTTGTTATGGCTGTGCTGTACTTTAAGGTCAAGTTCAATTATAACTTCGGTCTTTACGCTGTCGCGTACGGCGTGTGGCGCTTCTGCATAGAATTTGCGCGCGGCGACGAAAGGGGACAGTTTATCGGCACGGCGCTCTCGCCCTCGCAGTTCTGGTCTATCATAATGGTAATCGTCGGAGCGGGCTACTTCTTCTTGCAGTATTATGTGCTTGCAAAGCATATGAAGCATCCCGAATTACAGCCGAGTGTAAGAAAGCCCAAGGGCGAAAACGGCGACAGCGGCGAGGCAGTTACAACCGAATAAATACTTTTATAAAAGCCAGCGGCGGTCGGAAGAATTTTCCGACCGCCGCGTTTTATTGTTTTATCAAAAATTACGGGTATTTCTTGCAAAATATGCACGGCTGTGTTATAATACACGTGTTAAAAAATTACATAATTTTGGAGCAGATATGAAAAGTCAAAGCGTTGTTACCGATTTAAGAAGAAAAGTTTTTTGCGAGGTTGCAAGGGTTGCGTACGAATCGGACAATCCCGCGGGTGATTTGGAGGAAATTCCCTATTTAATCACCCCGAACGAGGTTCCGCAGTACCGCGAAAGTATTTACCGCGAGCGTCAGATAGCCTCTGAACGCGTTCGCCTTGCAATGGGTCTTTCTTTGCGCCCCGCAAACAAGCCCGTGCATATTACGGCGGGCGTGGACAAAAGCACCATTGCGGAAAAGTATTACGAGCCGCCGCTTATGCAGGTTATTCCCTCTGCATGCGATAAGTGCCCCGATAACGAGTACGTCGTTTCCGACCAGTGCCGCAACTGCGTTTCGCACGCGTGCATAAAAAGCTGTCCCAAGGGCGCCGTTTCCATACAGAACGGCAGAGCGTTTATCGACCAAAGCAAGTGCATAAAGTGCGGGCGTTGCAAGGCGGCTTGCCCTTATGACGCTATTGCCCGCCATATCCGTCCGTGCGCACAGGCGTGCGGCGTAAAGGCAATATCCTCCGACGAGTTCGGTCGCGCGCACATAGATAACGATAAGTGCGTTGCTTGCGGACAGTGTATGTCGGCTTGCCCGTTCGGCGCAATTGCGGATAAATCGCAGATATTCCAGCTTATACAGGCAATTAAAAAGGGTGACGAGATTGTCGCGGCGGTTGCGCCGGCAATTATAGGTCAGTTCGGGCCCAAGGTAACGCCGGGCAGAATGAAGTCGGCTTTGCTTGCGCTGGGCTTTAAGGACGTATACGAGGTAGCAGTCGGCGCGGACGTCGGCTGTATTGCGGAAGCGCACCACTACGTCAACGAGGTTGCTACGGGCAAGCTTCCGTTCCTGTTTACAAGCTGTTGCCCCGCGTGGGCGGTGCTTGTCAAAAAGCAGTTCCCCGACCTTGCTTCGGAAGTGTCGGAGGAGCTTACGCCTATGGTCGCAACGGCTCGCTCGATAAAGGTCAAGCGTCCTAATGCGCGCGTGGTGTTTATAGGCCCGTGCGCGGCCAAAAAGCTCGAAGCCTCCCGCCGCACGGTAAGAAGCTACGTTGATTTTGTAATCACGTTTGAAGAGCTTGCGGGTATGTTCGATGCAAAGGGGCTTGTTTTGGAAGAGCTTGAAGAGCTGCCTGTAAGCATTCAGGCAACGGGCGCAGGCAGGGGTTATGCATGCTCCGGCGGCGTTGCAAGCGCAATCGAGGGCTGTATAAACGAGTATTTTGCGGGTACCGAGGTTAAAATAAAGCACGCGGAAGGGCTTGCGGACTGCAAAAAACTTTTAACGCTTGCAAAGGCGGGCAAGCTTAACGGGTATCTTATTGAGGGAATGGGCTGCCCCGGCGGCTGTGTCGCGGGTGTGGGTACCATAATCCCGCCCGAGCGCGCCAAGCTTGCGGTAGAGCAGACCGTTGCCCAAAGCGAGCAGAAGTATCCCCCCAGAGAGATGGAGGATTTGGCGGAAAAGCTGACCAAAATGGATTAAAAAGCGCTGTACAGAGCGATAATAAAAATATGTATGATATTGCAATTATAGGCAGCGGGCCTGCGGGCGTATCCGCGGCGGTAAACGCAAAGCTTTTAAACAAAAATTTTATCTGGCTTGCAAGCAGAGCCACGTCCAAAAAGGTTGCCCGTGCAGAGCTGATTAAAAATTATATCGGCTTGCCGGACATAACGGGCGGCGAGCTTGCGTGGACAATGAAAAACCACGCCGACAGCATGGGCATAGAAATGACCGAAGAGGTGGTGACGGGCGTTTACGATTTGGGCGGAAGGTTCGCGCTGTTGGCGGGCAAGGAAACCTACGAGGCGAAAACGGTTATTTTGTGCCTCGGCGTCGAGGCGGTTAAGCCGTTCGAGGGCGAGGAAAAATTTTTGGGCAGAGGCATAAGCTATTGCGCCACCTGCGACGGCTTTTTATACAAGGGCAAGACGATAGCCGTGCTTTGCTACGACAAGCATTTCGAGCACGAGGTTAAATATCTTTGCTCTCTATCGGGTAAGGCATACGTTATGCCGTTTTACCGCGGGTATGAGGTTGCGGAAAAGAATGCAGAGGTTGTGCTTAAAAGCCCTGTGGGCTTTGCGGGCGACGGAAAGGTGCAGGAGGTGCTTTTTAAAGACGGAAGCCTTGCCGTTGACGGCGTGTTCATTTTAAGGGGAGCGGTTTCTCCCTCTTCGCTTGTGCACGGACTGCAAATTATTGACGGGCATATCGCGGTGAAGCGCGACTGCTCTACCAACATTGCGGGTATATTCGCCGCGGGCGACTGTACCGGCAGACCGTACCAATATATTAAGGCGGCGGGCGAGGGAAACGTTGCGCTGCACTCCGCCGTGGATTTTTTAAGTAAGTAAAGCTTTTATATTAAATTAGCCGAGGGCGCACAAATGTGCGCCCTCGGCTTTATTATTCCTCGTTTTTTTGCCAAAGGTTGCAAACCTCGTTAAAGGCGGTCTGGGTTTTTTGTATAATTTTAAAATTACTGCAATAGCCGTAAATGGTTAATACTTGCTCGTATCTTTGTACGTTTCTTATAATGAAATATTTACAGTTTTTACAGCTTTTTTCTAAATAAATTTTATCCATATAATTGCATTAAAGACTTCTGAATATTGCAAGTTGCTATTAATTATGGTTATTGTATAGCGATTTGCAATAATTGTCAAGAGGATATTTATTGCATATGAAAATTTTTATTGAAAGATTGCTTGAACAAAGAACGTTAAACGGTTATACACAAAAACAGCTTGCAGAAATGTTGGGTATTGCACAGCCTTCTTATATAAGATATGAGAACGGCACAAGCGAGCCTACTCAGGAAAATCTTGTAAAGCTTGCGGATATTTTCGGGGTATCGGTAGATTATCTGCTTGGCAGAGACGATATATAAAGTATTATGTTATTGCGCCCGCGCGCAGACAGTGGTCTGCGCGCGGGCGCAATTGCTTGCAATAGACAAAAGTTAGTGATAAAATAAATTTATGAAGTTTTACGAATTGACTATTCACACCACAAGCGCGGGCAGCGAGCTTATCGCCGACGTAATGTGGCGCTACACAACCTACGGGGTCGCGATTTCCGACGTAAAGGACGTTATCGCGCTTCAACAAAACAAAGCCATGTACTGGGACTACATTGACGAAGCGCTGACCGAGGACAGAGCGGACGTGCTTGTTAAGGCGTTCGTTCCCGCGGACGAGGCGGATAAAATTCTGCCATGTATCCGCGCCGATTTGGAGGAGCTTGCCGCAAACTGCGCGGGCATTATGCCGCTTGGCACGCTTGAAAGCACCCGTCGGGAGGTGGAGGGCGACGATTGGCTGGAAATTTGGAAAAAGCATTTCCGCCCTCTGCACATAGGTAAAAAAATAGTGGTTTGTCCCGAATGGATTAAGTACGAAAAACAGCCGAATGAAGAGGTTGTACTGCTTGACAGCAATATGGCCTTCGGCACGGGCGAGCACGAAACAACGGCAATGTGCCTTGAACTGTTACAGAAGTATTTAACCCCGCAAAGCGTATGCATAGACGTTGGCTGCGGCAGCGGCATTCTTGGCATTTCCGCAATTAAGCTGGGCGCAAAATATGCGTATCTGACAGACATCGATTACGTCGCGGTTGAAAGCGCCAAGCACAACTCGCAGATAAACGGCGTTGCGGACAAGGTAACCGTGGCGCACGCTAACCTTTTGGACAATGCGCAAATAAAGGGCGACATTATGCTTGCGAACATTACCGCGGAAATTTTGTGCGGGCTTGCGCCGTCCATTCCAAAAAATTTGAAAGCGGGCGGCACGCTTATTTTAAGCGGAATTATCGACAGCCGTCTTGAAATGGTTATAAATGCATTCACCGCGCAGGGACTTACGCCCGAAGAGCGCATAAAGCGGGGCGAATGGCTTGCGCTTTCGTTTAAATTATGAGTACGCCGAGAAGATTTTTTATTGATTGCTTAGCCGCAGACTGCCGCGAGGTCTGGCTTGAAGGCGAGGAATTTGTGCACGCAAGGAACGTTCTGCGCGTTGAAGAGGGCGCGGAAATAGTGCTTTTGGACGGCAGTGGCAAGGAATATTCCGCAATTGTCGCAAGGATAGAAAAAAAGCGGTTGCTGGCGCATATTACGGGGGTAAACGCGGGCGAAAGGGAGCCGCGGGCGGAAATTTATCTTTTGTGCGGTGCCTTGAAGGGCGACAAAACCGAGCTTGTTGTGCAAAAGGCGACGGAGCTGGGCGCGTCTAAAATAGGCGTATTCAATTCCGAATATTGCTCCGCTTATATGAACGAAAACAAGCTTGAACGGCTTAACAAGGTTGCAAGAGAGGCGGCAAAGCAATGTCTGCGCTCGCGCGCGCCGTCGGTTGAGTATTTCGATGATTTTACCACTGCTATGAAGTCGGCGGAGGGATTTGACTGCAAGCTGTTCGCATGCGAGTTTTTGGGGCGTTCGGACGGTGATATGGCGCAGATAAGCGGCTCTGCCGCGCTTGTTGTCGGCAGTGAGGGCGGCTTTACCGAGGACGAGCTTGGTATAGCGCAGTCGCTCGGGTTTGCGGGTATTTCCCTCGGCAAGCGCATTCTGCGTGCCGAAACTGCGGCGATAGCAATGTGCGCTTTGGCGGCGTTTGCATTGGGGGAGCTTAAATAATGAAGGCTTGCGTTTTTACGCTGGGCTGTAAGGTTAACGAAACAGAATCGGCGTGCATAATGGCCTCGCTTGAAAAGCTGGGCTGGGAGGTAAGCGACAGGCTTTGCCCCGCGGATATATACGTTTTAAACACCTGCGCCGTCACGCGGGAGGCGGAAAAAAAGAGCCGCCAGCTTATGGCTCGGGCAAAAAAGTTCAATCCCGAGGCGCAGATTTTTGTATGCGGTTGCGCTTCCGAAAAGGATAAAAAGCAGTTTATTGAAAAGGGCGCGGAGTTTGTGTGCGGCGCGCGGCAAAAGGAAGAGGTTATAAAGGCCGTTTGCGAGCGCTTCGGCGGTTCGGCGTGCGGGCTTTTATACCCCAAGCAGACAAAAACAAGGGCGTTTATAAAAATTCAGGACGGGTGTAATAATTTTTGCTCCTACTGCGTTATCCCCTATCTGCGCGGGCGCGAGCGGTCGCGTAAAATCGAGGATATTCTGGGGGAAATTGCGCAGACAGACTGCCCCGAAATAGTTATAAACGGCATAAATATGTCTGCCTACGGCTATGACGGAGTAACGCTTACCGACCTTATAACCGCGCTTAAAGACGTAAAAAAGCGTATACGCCTCGGCTCGCTGGAATGCAATGTAATTTCGGAGGAGCTTTTGTCCGCCTTGCGCGGTCTGCACGACTTTGCGCAGCAGCTTCATTTGTCATTGCAAAGCGGGTCCTCAGCTGTTTTAAGGGCGATGAACAGACATTACACGCGCGAGGAATATCTTGAAAAATGCGCGCTTATTTATAAGTATTTTCCGTCCGCCGCAATCACTACGGATATTATCGCTGGCTTTGCCGGCGAAACCGAGCAGGACTTTGCGCAAAGCCTTTCTATTATAGAGGAGGCGGGCTTTGCAAGAGTGCACGCGTTTGCGTTTTCCCCGCGCGAGGGTACGGCGGCGTTCAGGCTTAAAGACGTGCCCGCGGACGTTAAAAGCGAGCGGCTTCACAGGCTTTTAGGGGCGGCGGAAGCCGCTTCGTTCCGATATATTGCGGGGGCAATCGGCAAAAACGCCGATTTTATTGCGGAGGAGTATGCGGACGGCTATACGATTGGCTATACGGGGAATTATATCAAGGTTTATGTTCCCGAACGTCTTGAAGCGGGCAAAAAATATAACGTTATGATAAAGGAGAATATGAAGGATGGAGCAAAGGCGGTACTTTCCTGAGGCGCAGAGGAAGGGGCGGAGAGCGGAAAGGATAAAAAAATGGTTTTGCGAAACCTTCCGCACTCACACCAAGGAGGAATACAAGGAATTTTTAACGCGCGGCTTTGACGGAAGCGACAGGGTGAACAAGGTTTATCCGTGGGCGTACATGCGTATGCTTGTGCTGTGCTTTCTGCTGTTTGCGGTAACTACCTTCTTTATGTATATCTCCAACAATGCAATCAGCTACCCCACAATGGTTTTTCTTGGCGCGTTGCTTATAAATCTGCCGTTTATGACGCTTATTTACGAGCTGTGCCCCAAAACCGATTTAAGCCTTGTAAGGCTGATTTTCGTGCTTGTGGTGGGCGGCTGTGCGTCGGTTATTATTACCGAGCTCGGGTATCTTGCCTTCTCGCCGGAAAACGGCTACGGCGCGGTTGCGTGGACGGCGGTTTTAGAGGAGCTGGCAAAGATAATTCCCTCGGTTGCGGCTATACTTATAATGAAAAAGCGTCAAAGCCCCATGGCGTGCTTTGCAATAGCCGCCGCGGTCGGTGTGGGAATGTCCGTAATCGAGGATATGGGCTACATACTGTTTGAATCGTTTGAGGAGGGCGTAGACCTTAAAACTGCGATTACGATTTCGGTTTTAAGGAGCGTTTCCGGCATAGCCACGCATACCGTATGGGCGGCGTACGTCGGCTGGATTTTTTCAAGGTGCAAGCGTCCGCTTTTGGACGTAAGATTTTACGCCGTCTGCTTAACGAGCATGGTACTGCACTTTTTGTGGGACCTTATAGCCGCCAACGGCGAGGTGTGGGCGGTTCTCGGAATTGTATTCGGCTTTATTTTCAGCATTTGCTTTACGCGCTGGATAATTAAAAAAGAGCGCAGACTTGTTTTCGAAGCAGAGTTAACAGCTGTTCCAACTGAAAACATCTCTGCCGAAGTCTTAACGGAAGCAGCTGACGCCGAAATTGCCACGTCAGACGCGGTAAATCCGCCCGCAACAAATTTTGCGCCCGATATTGCCGTTTATAAGGGCTTTCCCGAGGACACGGCAGAGGTCAAAATTAAAAAGCGCGACAGATATTCGAATTTAGCAAATATATTTGCAACGATTGCGGCGGTAATTATCGGAGTGTTGGGACTTAACGTCTGCATTGCAAACATAGGCTACAATAACGAGGTTAAAACATTCTCCTCTGCGCAAGTCAACGAATTTATAAGCTATGTGCAGGACGGATACGCGCTCAGCTATGACTGGGACAGACCCGTTGACAAAAGCATACCCGCAAGCAAGTGGGCTTCCTGCACAATAACCAACGGAAAGTATACGCAAATAACCCAGATAGTCGACGACAGATATTATTACAGCTATATTTACAACAAGGGCGGACAAGCTGTCGACGGCGAGGCGATTCCCGTCGGGTGGCAGCTTTACGATATCAGCGTTAAAATAGACGGCAGAATGTGTCCCTGCATAAAAGCAGTAAGCAATGTTGCAGAGGAGGATAATTTATTCGGCTCTGCGGAAACCGTTTACGACGTCTATTGCTTTGTTGTAAGAGGGGACGTTGTCGGCGTATACCGCGACAGCGTTTTCGGAACGTATAACGCAGTGCTTGGCAACGTTGTGTTTTACGGGCTTGCTCAGGCAATAGGCTATGCGCTGTCGGCGGGTACAATATTAATGTTAGGCATATTGCTGTTTGCTGTATTCAAGGCGCAGTCAGTAAGGCTTACAAAGGAAATAAATCAAATTAAAGGAGAGGACGTAAATGCTGAGTAACGATTGCATTTTCTGTAAAATAATCAAGGGTGAAATTCCCTCGTCAAAGGTGTACGAGGACGATAAAATGCTTGTATTCAAGGATATAGAGCCTAAGGCGCGCGTGCACCTGCTTGCCGTTGCAAAAACGCATTTCAAGCTGTTGGAGGAGGCGAATGCAGAGGGGCGCGGGCTTGTTGATTATATGCTTTTCAAAATTCCCGAAATCGCAAGGCAAAACGGCTGTGAAAACGGTTACAGACTAATCATAAATCAGGGCGCGGACGCGGGACAGACGGTTTTTCATCTGCATATCCATATTTTGGGCGGCGAAGAATTACCTTGGTAAAGCTTGAAAAATAAAATAGGCGGTGCGGAGTTTTTTTTGAAGAACTCCGCACCGCTTTTGCTTATGCTTAATCCGCTTCGTATATCCGCTTTGCCGCGGACTTAACCCTTTCGCGCAGGGCGGACGGCTCGGCAACCCGTACGTTACCGCCATAGCTTAAAATTTTGTTAACAAGGCTGTCGTCGTCGGGCAGACTGATGTTTGCAACCAGCTTGTCACCAAGCGGCTCTATATTGTCTATTCCCAGCCATTCCTCGGCGTCCGCAAGCGAGCTTTTGTCAATTTCCAGCGTCACCTCCGTAAGCTGTCTGTCGCTGTAATTCAGGTTCAAATCTATATCGTCGCGCGTAAACGCCTTTTTTACAAACTCCGCGCCTGTAAAGGTTGCGGACTTAATTCTTCCTATTTTAAAGGTGCGGAAGCTCTGCTTAGTGTGGCAAAAGGCGTAAACATACCATACGCTTTGTTTAAAAATCAGCACATACGGGTCAATTATGCGCTTGCTGTGCTCGCCCCCGCGTGAAATGTAATCTATCAAAAGGCTTTTGCTTTGGTTTACGGCTTGCTCGCACACGCGCATTTTTTCGGTGAATTTCGCGCCGCCGCCCCATGTGCCGCCGTCAACTATAATATTGCCGCAAACGGACAGCTCCCGCACCTCGTTCTTTTGCTTGCTTTCAAGCTTTTCGCGCGCGGAAATAATGTTTTCGTCGTTAATTTGCGACGCCATAGCGTTAAGCGCGTTTATCGCGGCGGAAAACTCCTCGCGCGTGAAGTAGCCCGCCGGCAGACGGAAGGTATCCGCAATGGACAGCCCGCCGTATCTCCCGCGGGAAATGTCGATAGGCACGCCGCAGACAATCAGCTCTTCCACATAGCGGTATACGCTTCGGATAGAAACGTCGTATTTTTCCGCAATTTCCTTTGCGGTGACCTTGCGCTTTTGCAGAAGTCGGGTCATTATTTTAAACATTACCTCGTACTTCATATTTTTTTCTCCTTCGGGTTAATATTTTTTTGCGGTCGGGCATAATATAAAATACGGCTTTAAGGCTGTGCGGTATGCTTGCTTCCGCCGTATTCGCCGTTGATAAAATTTTTTAAAATATTTTATCATATATGACAATATGTGTCAACAATAATATGTAAAATAGGTATTGTAAAATACGGGAGGAAGTAAAAATGAATTTTACGGCTTATATAGAAAGGCAGAAAAGCATAATAAGACACAGACACGACGGCGAAACCTATCTTTTACAGCGTGGGGAGGAGGTAGCCGTAATTACCGAGAGCGACAAGCTGTTATACGAGCTTGACAGCCTTAAAGGACTTAACAAACGTGAAAGATTAAAGCTGAGGAGAGAGGCGGTATGATTTATTATATAAAAAAGGCGCTTAACATTATTGCGGCGTGCACGGCGGCGCTTGTGCTGATTGTGCTTGCAATTGCGTAAGGTAAAGCTTAAATAATACAAGCGGGGCGGACTGCATTTTGCAGTCCGCCCCGCGTTTTTTAAAAGTTTAGCAATTTTCAATACTGTCTTACGACGTATTTTTCTATCAAGGCTATAATTCCGTACATTCCGCCCGCCAGCGCGCAAAGTATAAAGGTGGCAGTCATAACAAGGTCAAGCTTAAATACCTGCCCGCCGTAGACTATAAGATAGCCCAGCCCCGCCTTGGATACAATGTATTCGCCCATAATCGAGCCTATCCACGCAAGCCCCACGGCAACCTTTAAGGTATTCATAAGCGCGGGGAGGGATGCGGGAATAATAAGCTTGCGCAGCGTTGTTGCGCGGCTTGCACCCATAGACTTCATTAAAAGCAGCTTGGTTTTGTCAACCGCAACAAAGCCCGCAAGCATATTCATTATGCAGACTATTATGGAAACTATCACCGTCATAAAGATTATGGCGTCGTAGCCGGTGCCTATCCAGATTATAATCAGCGGGCCCAGCGCGATTTTGGGAAGGGAGTTCAAAACCACTATGTACGGCTCTGAAACCTTTCTTACCGCATCGCTCGACCAAAGCACTACGGCTATTGTATAGCCCAAAATTACGGCTATTGCAAAGCCGGCAAACGTTTCCATAAGCGTTATGCCTATATGGCGGAAAAGCGTTCCGTTATTGTACAGCTCGCCTATTGTCTTAATCACGCGCGAGGGCGAGCTTGTTATAAACGGGTCTACCACCTTCAGCTGTGCAAAAAGCTCCCAAAAGCCTATAATCAATGCAAGTATAAGACAGCGGCAGACGTGAATTATAATTTTTTTCTGTTTCTGTTTTTTCAAGTACGCGATATGCTCGCGCGAAAAGTTGTTTTCCTGTTTCTTCTTCATAGGTTAACCTCGGTATCGGCGTGTATCGTTCGGCCGCGGACGGAAGGGCTTAAATTCCCAGCTCCTTGCGCAAAACCTCGAACGTGGCGGCAAATTCGCCGCATTCGCGCCGCGACTTGGGCACGTTTCCGCCGAAATCAATGCTATGCTCTGCCACAACCGTTGCGGGTCTGGCGGAAAGCACAACCACCTTGTCGGACAGCGCTATCGCCTCCGAAATGTCGTGCGTAACCAACAGCGCAGTCTTTTTTTCGCTCTTTATAATGCCCTGCACGTCGTCGCAGACCTCAAGCCTCGTCTGATAGTCGAGGGCGGAAAACGGCTCGTCAAGCAACAGAATTTCCGGCTCGGCGGCAAGCGTGCGGATAAGCGCGACCCTCTGCCGCATTCCTCCCGAAAGCTGGGAGGGCGTCTTTTTTAAAAAGTCCTTAAGTCCGTATTTTTCCGCGAGAGAAACCGCCTTTGCACGCATTTCCGGCGTGTTGCGTTTTTTGACCTCCAACGGCAGAAAAATGTTCTGCTCTACCGTGCGCCATGAAAACAGCGCGTCGCGTTGAAGCATATAGCCGAACTCGGTTTTGCCGCGTGCAATTTCGCCGGAAGAGGGCTTTAAAAGTCCGGCGGCAAGCGATAGAATTGTGGTTTTTCCGCACCCAGACGGGCCTATTACCGAAACAAACTGTCCTTCATCAATGGTGAAATTAAGTGCCGATACAGCGGTGGTTTCGCCCGTTTTGGTGTGGTAGGTGTAGGATACGTCTTTAAATTCAAGCATCATAATTTTTAAATTGCCCCCGCAATATCATGCGTTTAAGCGTGTTTTTACGGCTTTTACTCTGTTTCAGCCGTAAATTTCGCGGTAGGCTCTGTCGGCGGCCTCGGTCAAAACCGTCTTGTGGAAGGGTACGCGCGCTTTAAGCTCGCCCGCCTGCTCGATAACGTCCAAAAGCCTTTCGTAAGCGGTTTCCTCCATTGCCATATTTTTAACCCATGCGTCGATTTTTTTGTAGCTGTCGACAGAGGTCTTTAAGCTTGCCTCGCTTGTTCCGTCAAAGTATTTTGTCAAAAGCTTTGCAACGGACGCACTGTCGTGCTCGTCAAGGTATTTTATCGCCTTGGTCACAGCCTTTAAAAGTCCGCGGATTTTGTCGCCGTTTTTATCGATATAGCTCTGCTTCGCCATAAAGCAAGTGTAGGGGATTTCGCCCGATTCCTGTCCTACGGAAGCAACGATATAGCCCTTGCCCGCCGCCTGATATTCGGATGCAACCGGCTCGAACATGGTGCAGTAATCGCCCACGTTGCCCTCGAACGCCGCCGTCATGGAATTGAATGCAACATTCGTTATGCAGTTGGCGGTTACGTTGGAATTGCGCAGTACATATTGGAAGGTCATTAACGGAACGCCGCCGCTTCTGCCCGCAAGTATATCCTTGCCCTGCAAATCCGTCCATTTAAAGTCGGGCTGAGCCGTTCTGCCTACAAGGAAGCTGCCGTCGCGCTTGGTCAGCTGACCGAAAACCATGGGCGCGTCGTCGCTGTCGCCGGTGTGAACGTAAACGGTCGCCTCGGGCCCGCAGAAGCCTACGTCCGCCTCGCCCGCAAGCACAGCGGCCATTGTTGCGTCCGCGCCGCCGCCGTTGGTCAGCTCTATTTTATAGCCCTCGTCCCCGAAATAGCCGAGCGCGTCCGCAAGATAGAGGGGCGCGTAAAATACCGAGTGGGTGACTTCGTTGATTTTTATGACCTTGCCGACCTTGCTGCAGCCTGCAACAGAGAAGGGGATAATCAGCGTGAACACTGCGGCAAGCGCCGAAAATAAGATTTTCTTTTTCAAAATAAGTATTTCAACTCCTGTTTAAAAATTTGATAATACATTTTATGCGGGCATTGCCAGCGTTTGACAACCTTAAGCTTTTTGTTTTATAATAGTTTATATTATTTTTTAAGGTCGGCAATTTTTATGGAAAAGACTTACAACCCCAAAAATTTCGAGGACAGACTTTACCGCGAATGGGAAGAAAGCGGCTGCTTTAAGGCGGTTCGCGACGATAACAAGGTGCCCTTTACGGTAATGATGCCGCCGCCCAACATAACGGGTCAGCTGCATATGGGTCACGCCATGGACGAAACGTTGCAGGATACCATAATCCGCTTCAAGCGCATGCAGGGCTATTGCGCGCTTTGGCTGCCGGGGACAGACCACGCTTCTATTGCGACAGAGGTTAAAATTGTCGAGCAGATGAAAAAGGAAGGGCTTGACAAGGATACCGTCGGGCGCGAGGGCTTTTTAAAGCGCGCGTGGGCGTGGAAGGACAAGTACGCGGGCAGAATAGTGGAACAGCTTAAAAAGTTAGGCTCGTCCTGCGACTGGTCGCGCCTTACCTTTACCATGGACGAAAAATGTTCAAAAGCCGTGCGCGAGGTGTTTGTAAATCTTTACAACAAAAAGCTTATCTACCGCGGCAGCAGAATTATAAACTGGTGCCCCAACTGCAAAACTACGCTTTCCGACGTCGAGGTTGACTATGCGGAGGAGGCGGGCTTCTTCTGGCATATTAAATATTTTGTGGAAAATTCCGACGAGGCGCTTGTGGTTGCCACAACCCGCCCCGAAACCATGTTCGGCGACACCGCGGTTGCGGTAAATCCCAAGGACAAGCGCTATAAGCACCTTATAGGCAAAAACGTAATTCTGCCCGTAATAAACAAGCCGATACCCGTTGTCGGCGACGAGCATGCCGATATGGAATTCGGTACGGGCGTTGTAAAAATCACGCCCGCGCACGACCCCAACGATTTCGAGGTCGGTCTGCGCCATAATCTGCCCGTTGTGCGCGTAATGAACGACGACGGAACAATGAACGCGCTTGCGGGCAAATTCGAGGGGCTTGACCGCTACGAATGCAGAAAGCAGCTTGTGGAAGAGCTTAAAGCAAGCGGGCACCTTGTAAAAATTCAGCCTCACGCGCACAGTGTAGGACACTGTTACCGTTGCAGCGCCACTGTAGAGCCGCTTGTTTCCAAGCAGTGGTTTGTCAAAATGGAGGGACTTGCCCGTCCCGCAATCAACGCGGTTATGGACAAGAAGATTACCTTCGTGCCCGAGCGCTTTGCAAAAACCTATTATAATTGGATGGAAAACGTCAAGGACTGGTGCATTTCGCGTCAGCTGTGGTGGGGGCACCGCATACCCGTGTGGTACTGCGGCGACTGCGGTAAGGAAATTTGCTCCAAAACCGACGTAACGGTCTGCCCGCACTGCGGCAGTAAAAATATCGCGCAGGACGATGACGTGCTGGATACATGGTTTTCCTCTGCGCTGTGGCCGTTTTCAACGCTCGGCTTCCCCGAGGATACTTCCGATTTGGAATATTTCTACCCCGGCGACGTGCTTGTAACGGGCTACGACATAATTTTCTTCTGGGTTGCCAGAATGATTTTTTCCGGTCTGGAGCATATGCGCAAGGTTCCCTTCCGCGACGTGCTTATTCACGGACTTGTGCGCGACGAAAACGGCAGAAAAATGTCCAAATCTCTCGGCAACGGCGTAGACCCGTTGGAGGTAATAGATAAATACGGCGCGGACAGTCTGCGTTTTTCGCTTTTGCAGGGCGTAGCCCCCGGCAACGATACGCGTTATTCGGACGCGAAGGTAGAGGCGTGCCGCAACTTTATGAATAAAATTTGGAATGCCAGCCGCTTTGTCGTATCCAACTGCGAAGGACGCACAATCAAGCCGCTTTCCGAAATAAAGCTTTGCCCCGCAGACAAGTGGGTCATTTCACGCTTGCAGGCTTCGATACGCGACGTAACGCTTTCCTTAAACAAATTCGAGTTCGGTGTAGCCGCGCAGCTTTTATACGATTTTATCTGGTCTGATTTGTGCGATTGGTATATCGAGCTTGTAAAGCCCGTATTATATTCGGAGGACGGCGCAAAGAAGGACGCGGCGGCGTCCGTGCTTGTGTTCGTGCTTGAAAACACGCTTAAACTTCTGCACCCCTTCGCGCCGTTTATAACCGACGAAATTTATCGCTCTCTGCCCAACGCAGACGGCACGATTATGACCAAGGAATTCCCCAGATACAACTCTAAATTAGCCTACAAAAAGGACGCGGCGGCGTTTGCGGGGGTAATGGATATTATCAAGGCGGTGCGCGCAGCTAAGACCGAGCTTGACTGCCCGCCCTCGCGCAAGGTCAGTCTGTATATCGTAACAGAAAGCGGCAAGCGGCTTATTTCCGTCAACGAGGACAGCATATTAAAGCTTGCGGGCGCAAAGGAAATTAAGTTTGTTTCCTCTGCGGCAGAGGCGGGCGACAAAACGGTTACAAAGGTGCTTTCTATCGGCACAATTTATATGCCTATGGGCGAGCTTGTGGATTTGGAAAAGGAAAAGGTGCGGCTTGAAGGCGAGCTTGAGCGCGTTATGGACGAAATCCGCCGCGCAGACGGCAAGCTTAACAATCAGGGCTTTGTTTCCAAGGCGCCCAAAAAGCTGGTTGACGAGGAGCGCGCCAAGCTGAATAAATATATAGAGATGCGCGAAAAGCTTTTAAAGCAGATAGAAAGTCTGTAAAATTGTGCGTAAATCAATGATATTACGGGGTCAATGTTAAAATGTCCGGTAAAAAATCTTACAAAAGTAATGCTAAAAAGGCGGCAAGGGCGGCAAAAAAGCATCCCAAAGCCGTGCTTGTGCTTGCAGTTTTACTTGTTATAATCGTTGCGGCGGTGCTGATTTTATGGGTATTGAAGCCCGAGCTTTTCCACAAATATCTGGGCACGGGCGGGCATTTCTGGACGGAGTGGGATGTCACCCGTCAGGCAGACTGCGGTAACGGCAGTAAATCGCGCGAATGCTTATATTGCGATGCAACGGAGGACGAGATTATAAAGGGTTCTGGAAATCACGAAATAGACGAAACGTCCGGTATTTGCGGCGTATGCGGCTATAACAGTAATGCGGAAGAGCTTTCAATTCACTTTTTAGAGCTCGGCAACAAGTATACGGGCGACTGCACGTTAATTAAGTGCGGCAATACCGAGGTGCTTATAGACGCGGGCTCACGCAAGAACAGCGCATCGGCGATAAGGTCGTACATAGACGAATATTGCGAGGACGGCAAGCTCGATTACGTTATAGCAACCCACGCTCATCAGGACCATATTGCTGGCTTTGTCGGCACAAAGTACAAATCCGGCAAGCAGTCGGGCGTGCTTTACAATTACGAAATAGGCACCATAATCCAGTTTGCGGGGCACAACACAACCTCGACAATATATAAGGATTACGTCAAGGCCGTGGACCACGCAAAGGAAAACGGCGCGCAGGTATATACTGCAAAGGAATGCTGTGAAAAGCAAAACGGCGCAAAGGATATTTATTACCTGGACGAGAATAAAACGGTTTCGCTCAAAATTTTAAAAAGCCATTATTATTATAATGAAACGAATGACGAAAACGATTATTCGGTATGCGTTCTGCTCACCCAAAAAGGGCAAAACGGCGCAAAGGACAAAAATTTTCTGTTTACCGGCGATTTGGAAAAAAAAGGCGAAAGCTATCTTGTTGACATGAACGACCTTCCCGAGGTAGAATTATTCAAGGGCGGACACCACGGCAGCTATACCGCTTCAACCGAAAAGCTGCTTGAAGCTATAAAGCCGAAAAACGTTGCTGTGTGCTGCTGCTGCGGAACTACCGAATATACCTCCGCCATAGAAAATACTTTTCCCGCGCAGGCTTTTATAGACCGCGTTGCAAAATATACCGAAAATATATATTGCACCACGCTTATGCTTGATTATAAGGCGGGCGAGTATACTTCTATGAACGGAAATATTATATTTTATTCTTATAACGGCGAGCTGCAAGTGAAATGCTCGAACAACGATATTATTTTAAAGGACACGGAATGGTTTAAAAAGAACCGCGTCTGGCCGTAATCGGGGTATATATCGGGGTTAATTTAATTTGATAATTGCTTGGTAACCTTAAAATTGCTGAGTTAATTGTGTGGTAATAAGCCCGCACGCGCTGTTGCACGTGCGGGCTTATTACAGTATTATTTCGGGCATATTTGGGGGTTGCGGAAGAAAATGGAAGGTAATTTTGTTAAAAAATTTCAAAAAAATTGTCAAAAATACTTGATTTTATCGTAACAGGGTGCTAAACTTCAATTACCACATCAAGGGCAAAGTGTATGCTTTGCCTCATACAACAATTGTAACAAGTGCAACCCGAGCGGTAACGTTCGGGGGCTCCGTTTAATTGTTGTGTGCTTAATATTCCGCTATTTAAAGTGTGCAACGTTAACGGCGTTGCACTTTTTTTGTTGTCTTTTTGTAGGGTAGTTAAAGAAAAAAGGAGAACATTTATGAAAACTTGGGGTAGTAGAATTAAATGGGCCTGCACGGCAGTCGCGCTTAGTGCAATACTTTTGTGTTGCGCTGTATTTTCGTTTGTGTTTCTTGACAGACAAGACAAAACTGCTAATGCTGGTACATTAAATCACGTAGGAGTTGCTGATATAAATGATGGTACCAGTAAGTTCTTTTCTGATACCACGCGAGACTTGTTTTCAAGATTAGGCGGTGCCGGCACAACATATGATTCATTAAAATCGGTTGTTGACGCCGACCCTGATAAGCAACTTAATTCTCAGGATATTCGTGACAAGAACGATGGCAGAAACGTTCTTGTCACTTTCGGCGGTTATAACTGGACAGTTACATATGTGTCTAAAAATACTGCGGGCGACGTTGTTGCTACGCTTTATATGGCTGACTCAACGAATATAATGGTTCGGTACTATCCGAGCAGAGGTTCAACAGGTAATTGGAATGATTCGTATGATAACAGTGGACCAAGAAAAGTACTTACTGGATTGGGTAACAGCACCGACGTAACTCAAAACGAAATTTTTGCAAATTTTATAACTAATTATTCTGGTTGGATAGAGTTGCCTAAAAATATGTCTTGGCAAGATATATCTCTTAACTTTAAAGAGGGAAATCTTGGAGAAGACCCCCTGTGGTTGCCTTCTGGTGAAGAAATAACCTCAGATAATTATTATTCGGTTACAGGTGAGAATATTTGGGAGCTTGATGAAGAACAGCGTAAATCTATCTCTTCAACAAAAATTTTGACTCGACAAAAGGCATATGATGGCGGCATTATAACCATTACGGGTTCTTCCGGTACATTGTCTTCAGCTTATTCTACTTCAGTTTATTTTATTCGCCCTGCATTTCACCTCAATCTTAAAAAGGTGAATGATGCTATTGGTAATGGATGTAGAATAGTTGGTGGTATTAGTTCGGTAACATTTAATAATACAGAATCGGATGGTAAAATATTTACGTCTTCTAAGCTTGACGATTTAAGGCAGTACTTAAAAGTAGAAGTATCAAATTCGGCGGACACTAACACAATTTATAAAGTAAACGATTATCGATTGCTTGGAAGCTTAAGTAGTGCAGGTTCAAGAACTATTACTGTTATTGTATTTGGCTTTGAGCAGACATTTACGGTTAATGTAACGGCGGTTGCACTTACCGGTATAACGGCAAGTTACGAACAAGGCAACAATGCGTTTACCTCGGCTGACAGCCCTGACGATTTAAAAACAAGGGGAAAATTGACCGTAACAGAAGTTTACAACGACGGCAGTACAAAGCCGTGTACGGGATTTACTTTAAGCGGAACTATAAACGACACGGGTAACTCGCCTATAACGGTAAGCTATGGCGGTTATACTGCAACGGTTTATGTTGCTTCGTCCACGGGTGCAAAGGGTACTATAGTTGCAACTTATACACAAACGGGAACAATTTATCCCACAACGCCGCTTACCGATTTGCCTAAACTCGGTACTTTAAAGGTAAAAATAAATTACGACGACGGTACCGTTTTGGAAAACGTTGAAACCCGTCCCGATATGAAAATTTTCGGTACTTTGGCGGACAGCGGAAAGTGCGATATCTGGGTTTCATACGACGGTAAGGGCGGTACTTTTGAAGTAAACGTAACGGCGATTGCGCTTACGGGTATAACCGTTAAAACTGCGCCTACTAAAAAATCATATACAGCGTTTGACCGCTTCGATACGTCAGGTATGGAAATCGAAGCGACGTATAACAACGGTTCCAAAAAGACCGTTTACGGATATAGCTTTGCTTACGTGGGCGGTAACGGCAGCTTCCGCACGGGCGAAACAAAGGTAGTTGTATCTTACACAGAGGGAAGCGTTACAAAAACGGTTGACGTTACGGGTATTACCGTGTCAAAAGCGCCTTTAACGGTAACGGTAAACAATCAGTTTTTGGACTGCGGTGAAAGTATTCCTTCAAGCGGATACGGTGTAGCGGGAATAAACGTAAGCGGGCTTAAAAACGGTGAAAATTTAACAACGCTTTTGGGCAGTTTGCTTAAATATAAATCAACCGATTACGACCCTGCGACAAGCGCAAACGGCACATACGTATTGACGCTTGACCCGATTACTCTTGACGAATATACAGTTACCGTTGTTGACGGAAAACTCAACGTAGGGGTAAAAATTCTTGACGTTAATTTAACCGTAACAAACGGTGTTTACGGCGGTGCGAATATTACGGCCTCGGCAACCGCCGCGGACGGTAGCACGGCTGTAAGCGGAATTACGTTTACCTACACATATTCGGGTACGGCTTACGATGGTTCTGTATACACGGACAGCACAACCGTTCCGACCAAAGCGGGAGAATATACCGCAACCGCAACGATATCAACGTCGGGCTATGCGGGTTCTGCAAGCAAGGCGGTAAAGGTTGCACGCGCGGCTTTGACTGTGACGGCAGGCGATATGAGCGTTACTACGAAAATATACGACGGTAACGCAAACGCAACGATTGTTGTAAACTCGTTTACGGGCGGTATCGGCGCGGACGTGATTACTCTTACTGCAACAGGCGAATTCGATAATAAAAACGTCGGCGCGGGTAAAACCGTTAATATAACGGGGTATGCGCTTGATAATGCATCTTCGCATAATTATTTTATCGATACCGCAAATTGCGCAACGCAATTAACAGGCGAAATAACCAAAAAAGACGTAACGGCTGTTATTACGGCGGGCGACTGCGTTTACGGCGGAGTTCCCTCGGTTACTTACGCGGTGACCGGCGCTGTTGCGGGCGAGGATATTAAGCTTGCATTAAGCTACCTTAACGGCACTGACAGCACTACGGCTTTAAAGACTGCGGGCGTTTACACGATTTCCGCGGCGCTTACAGCCGAATTTGCAAACAATTACAAGCTTACAAGCGTAACCCCCGACGGAGGAGTTGACGGCGACCCCGTGGAAGTGGAAATTACCAAGGCTCCGCTGACAATTACCGTTTACGACGCGGAGGTTGCTTTCGGCGGCGGAAAAGTGAACAACGGCGCGTTTGTTACGGGACTTGTCTGGTCGGATACAAGGGCTTCGCTTTCGATTGAAAACGGAGATTTGACCTTTACGTACGGCGATTTCGATACCGATAACGGCGCGGTCGGCTCTTACGTATTATCCATTGACAAAACGGCTTTAAGCCTTGCAAACTACACCGTTACGGTTGTTGACGGTACGCTTGCGGTAGGTTTGAAAAACGTTACGGTTACTCTTACCGTGACTAACGGAATTTACGGCGGTACCGGTTCGGACGCGGCTTCGGCTACGGCTTCGGCGGCGCTTTCGGACGGAACGGCGGTAACTCCCAAAATCAATATAACATATAGCGGTACCTCGTATGACGGTACGGTTTATACAAACAGCACGACCGTGCCCGTAAAACCCGGTGAATATACGGTTGTTGCAGCTGTTGACACTGCAAGCGGCTATACGGGCCGCGCTACCGCGATTTTGAAGATAGGCAAGGCGTCGCTTACGGTAACCGTTACGGCAATAACCGCCGGCACAACCGACAAGGTTGAATACGGTACCGATATAACTAACCTCGGAACGCATTTCGAGCTTTCGTACAACGGTTGGGTGAACAACGACGACCGGGACAGCTTCGGCGGAACGACTGCAACCGGCGACCTTGATTTCACAAACAAAAAATTGTCGACAGACTACTTCCGTTATGCGCCCGTAGGCACATACGAGGTTTTTGTAAGCGGTGTAACCTCCGACAATTACGAAATTACCTTCGTCAGCGGTACGCTTACGGTTGAAAAAGCGAATGCAACCGTTACTGTTAAAAACCAAAGCAGCGTTTACAACGGTAGCGTACCCGTTGCGGGCAATGTTACGGGTATCGATTACACGGTAACGGGCTTAAAGCGCAGTGCAGACGATTTGGGCGTTTCCATCTCGATTGCAAACGCGGCTAAGGACGCGGGCGTTTACGATTTGGAAGCTTCGGCAAGCAATACCAACTATAACGTAACGTTTGTCGGCGAAACTGCTTCGAACACGGCAACCGATAACAGCGGAGTATGGACTATCGCGGACGCATTCACCGTTGGCAAAGCAAAGCTTACCATAACAGCGGAAAACAAGAGCATAATTTACGGCGACGCGGCGCCTGCTTATACTGCCGTTTATGAAGGCTTTATAGGTGCGGACGGCACGGCAAGCGGCCCTGCGGCGGGCGTGTTTACAACCGAGCTTGTGCTTGGTTGCGCATATAATCAATTTGACAATGTAGGCGATTACGATATTACCGAGGCAACGGCTGCTGCTGCAAATAACTATTATATAGTATTTGTGCAAGGCACGCTTACGGTTGAAAAGAAGGCCATTGCCGTCACAATCGACCGCACAAAAACCACTTCGGAATACGGCACAACCCCGATTGATTTCAGCGTGAACACAAGCGATTATTACACGTTCGATACTGCCGACCTTGCGCAGAGCACGGACGATTTGCAGATTACGCTTACGCACGGCGTAACAGATAAAAGCAACGCGGGCACTTATGTTATTACCGCAGTCAGCGGCAACGCTAACTACGAAGTAACCTTCAACGACTGCGTTTACACTGTCGAGCAGTTCAAGCTTAAGGTTGAATGGACGGTAGAGGACGAAACAGGCGCGGAAACTGTTCTTGCGGACGGCGACGTTGCGGAATTCGAGTATAACGGCGCAAGTCAGGGTCCCAAGCCTTACTTCATAATGCAGGACGGCACAAAGAGCCTTAGAACGGCAAGCGGCTTGCAGAAGAATGCGGGCACGGGCTATACAGCTACGGTTATTATTCCCAATGAGCATAAGCACAACTACACGTTCGACGCGTCTACAAGCAATACTCAGGCGTTTGTAATCACGGCAAGACAGCTTACCGTCACATGGACGGGTGATAAGGATGACAGCGGCGCGTTCAGCTACGAGTTTAACGCGGGAATTGTACAGCACCCCGAAGCTACGTTTGGCAACGTTGTCGCGGGTGAAACCGTTACGCCCGTTTACGTCGGCGCGACGGGTATGGTAGGCACAAACCACACTGTAGAGGTTCGCATAACCGACAGAAATTACAGTCTGCCCTCCAATACAACTGCATACTACAACATTACAAAAATGGTATTAAAATCGTTCTACTGGACGAGCGACGGCACAACAAGCATAAACGGCTCTGCATATTCCTATATATTCGACGGCGAGGCGCATATGCCCACGGCAAAGGCGGGCGTAAGCGTAACGTTCAGCTACACGGTTGAATATTCCAACGGAACAAACTGCGGCAACCGCGCGGTCAATGCGGGCGAATACACCGTAACCGCCGTGCCCTCGGATTCCAATTACGAATTCCCCGCAGGGTCAAGCAATAAATTCACGTTTACTATCGAGGCTAAGGAGGTTAAATCGTCCGAGGTGTATTACGATACGCTTACGTTCGTGTATACAGGTCTGGCGCAACAGCCCGTATTCTGGTATACCGATGTAAACGGAGCCAAAATTCTCCTTGACGTCACCGTAAACGGCGACCATGTTTCCGCCGATACCTATACGGCCGAAATTGCATGCCCCAACGACAAAAACTATAAGCTTACGGGCGGCGCGGCAAGCTATAACAAGCAGTTTACAATCGCGCCCAAGGATATAGAGGTTGAATGGACGCTTGACGGCAACCAATGGGTAACCGATTTTGTCGACGATTACAGCGGCAATGCTGTGGATTATTCGGCAACGGCAAAAATGCTTGCAACCTACGAGGGCGAGTTCAATAAAATAGGACTTAAATTCGAAATCCTTAAAAAGGACAGCGTTACGGGCGCTTCAAGCGTGTGGACGGGCGATATCCGCGATGCGGGCATATACACTCTGCGCGCATACGTTTCCGATAAAACGCTTGCGGATAACTACAACGTCAAGGAATTTTCAAGACAGATTACAATAGATAAGCTGCCTTTGAATATAACGGTAAACGGCGGTAACGATTATACGCTTAACTATAACGACGCCGCACCCGCGTATACTGCAGTGTTCAACGGCTTTGTGCCCGTTTATAACGATGCAAACGGCAGTCCCGTTGACGAGGCGGTTACGGTAAAGGCGGCTGTGGAGGCTGTCGAGGACTGGATATTCAGCAAATATATTCAGGGCTCTCAGCCCGGTAGCTACGACGTAACGCTTACGACCGACAGCGACAAATTAAAGCTGTTAAGACAAATTTTGCGCAATTACGAATGGGAGCAGAATTTTACGGGCGTTAAAATTATTGTCAATTCCATTACGGGCACCGTTTTGGTGCTTGCGGACAACGGCACCAACGAGTTTGTTTATGACGGAACATCGAAATTGCCGGACGCGTTCTATACCCCCGCAAGCGGCAACGGACAGCAGAGGAAGCTGGAGGTAAGTCTGCTTGCAGTCAACCCCGACGGCTCGGATAACATTTATCTGACGGACGGCAAGGCGGTTAACGTGGGCACCTATTATATCTCTGTCAAGCGCGTAAGCGGCGATAACGACAAAACCGAGCTTCAGACGGAAGGCTTGTACTTCAAAATAATCAAGCGCACCGTTATAGTCAAAATTTCCGACAGGGAAGCGGACTACGGCGAGGTTACTCAAACAAACAGCGGCGAGCATATCGTAACTGAGTATCTGTCAAGCTACGGCGGGCGCAACGGCTATCTGCCGCTTGCCGCAGACGAGGCGGGGCTTGCAATAAACGTTGAATGCCGCTTCTTAAAGACGGACGGCACAAGCAATTTCGACGCGCAGGGCTATGCGCAGGTCGGCAGCTATCTTATCGAGGGCAGCTGGAACAAGGACGCTTACAGCGATAATTACGAGGTTATTTTCGTCGGCGGCGAGGACGGTGAAAACGGTCAGCTCAGCGCGGGTGTGTTCACAATCAACAAGGCGGATATAATCGTTTTAAGCAAAGGCGACGCCTTCTTCGAGGAATACGGCGACTTTGACAGCAGTAATCCCAGATACGTTATAAAGCTTGCAGATAAGACGGACGGCGTGTACAACAATATCGTTTATTCGGGCAACAAGCGCGCGGGCAATACAGATGCAAAGGTCACGATTAAATACGTCGACAAGCAGCTTATCGCGGACGCGGAGGAGCCCAAGCACGACGCGGAGTATAACCTTACGGACGCGCCCAGAATTACCGCCGCGGGCGAATGGATAATTTACTATTCAATCGAGGTCGAGGGCGGAAACCACAATAAGTATTACGGCGCATGGCGAGTGCAGATTAAGCCCGAGGAAGACTTTATTATAGTCATTTTCGAAAAGGAGTTCGCAGTACCTTACGGTGAAGGCGTGCCCGAGGATTTGACGCAGCAGCTGTTTGACGGCGGCTATTACCGCCTCGGCAACAACGCCGTTTCAAAGGAATGGTTCAGAGATAACGCTACAGCTTCGGTTGTCGGTGTAACAAACACCAGCGAGGTAGGCTTGTACAATATTTACTTCACCATTAACGAGGGCGCGGTAACAGGCTCGCTGGAATATGCGATAAAGTATTCCGACAGCAACTACACGCCGGAAACGAATATAGGCAAATTCAGAATAACGCAAAGGCTTCTGACCGTTGAATGGTCGGAGGAAAGCGAATTCGAGCACGACGGTCTGGCGCATTTGCCGGAATTGACCGTAAAAGGCTGGATTGACGGCGGCACGCTTACGCCCGACGGAGTGCTTGAAAACGGCGAAAGGCGTTACATCTACAAGGACGGCAATAAGGAAATTGTTATTACCGTTACCGCAACGGGCGACTTTAAAGAAATAGGCGGTCACACCGTAGAGGTTGCGGTCGGCAACTCCAACTACCGTATAGACGTGCGCAATGCGGTTAAGTCGATTTCCATTAAAAGCGATACCATTGTCAAATACGGACATCTTCCCGCATGGGCGTGGTATGCAATAGGCGGAGCTGCGGCGGTGCTTACACTTGCAATAGTTATACTTGCGGTTATGCTTAAACGCCGCAAGGCAGTAATGGTTGCGGGCGGCGACGACGATGGCTTCTATGACGATATTTCCGCCGATACAATGAGCGACGGCGACAGCTATGACGCCGACCTTACGGACGGTGACTGAGCTTAAAGCTTTATGTCAATATGCGTATTTGTAAATGCGTGTATCCTACCCCTTGGCGAGGGCAACATTTGTTGCCCTCGCTTTTTTGTTTTTCGTCAAAAATCGCTTGTATAAAACAAATATCAGCATAAGGCGCTTTATTTCGGCATATAATTTATTACTTTGACTCGGCGTTGCGGAAATTTTTAACCGCCTCTGCCGAAATAGGTATTCGGGGGAGAGATATGTGGGATTATATAACCGAAAGAGTACTAAAGGAAGCGGAGTACATAATAAAAACCAACTCTACCGTGCGCGCGGCGGCGGCACACTTCTCAATAAGCAAATCAACCGTACATAAAGACGTGACGGAACGGCTTGAAGGAATCGATAAAGAGCTTTTTGCAAGAGTGCGCGAGGTGCTTGACAAAAATCTGTCGGAAAGGCATATCCGCGGCGGAATGGCGACCAAAAGCAAGTATATGCATATTGAAAACGTATAAAAGCGCCCGCCGCCCGCGGCAAAACTGCCGCGGGCGGCGGGTATGTATATTCCTCGCATATTTTATTAAATTTTCAGTATTTTAACAAAATTTGTATAACTATAAATTTGTCAACTGCAAAAAATTTGTGCTATAATAAAAAAAACTTTTACTCTGCGGATATTTTAATGTCGAAATATTTAGGAATAGACGTCGGCTCGACCACCGTAAAGGCAGTCGTTATCGACGAAAATAACAGCATAATATACAAGTCCTACGTCCGTCATTTTTCAAAGGTAAAGGAAACCGTGCTTGCCGAGCTTGAAGCAATAAAAAGCAAATTCGGCGGCGAATATTCGGTATCCATTACCGGCAGCGCGGGTTTAGGGCTTTCTCAGCGTAGCGGCGTGAATTTCGTGCAGGAGGTTCAGGCTGCGTTTATTGCTATACGCAAATTTTATCCCGAAACGGATGTCGCTATCGAGCTGGGCGGCGAGGACGCAAAGATAATTTTTGTTACGGGCGGAACCGAACAGCGCATGAACGGCAGCTGCGCGGGCGGTACGGGCGCGTTTATCGACCAGATGGCAACTCTGCTAAATATCTCGGTGCAGGAGATGGACGAGTACGCTTTGCGCGCTCAAAAAACCTATCCCATAGCCTCGCGTTGCGGAGTATTTGCAAAGTCAGACATACAGCCGCTGTTAAATCAGGGCGCAAAGAAGGAGGATATCTCCGCTTCCATTTTTCAGGCGGTCGTTGACCAGACGGTTTCGGGGCTTGCGCAAGGCCGCAGAATAAAGGGCAACGTTCTTTTTCTCGGCGGGCCTCTGCACTTTTTAAAGGCGCTTAGAAAAGCGTTTGTAACTAGCTTGAAGCTTGGCGAGGATAATGCGGTTTTCCCCGAGGACGCGCCTTGCTTTATGGCTATCGGCGCGGCTTTGTATTCGTCGGCGGTTCAGTCGGAAAGTATCGATGGTATTATTGAAAAAATTTCCTCGGTTAAGGAAAGCGACGAAATAATAACGGGCAAGCCTCTTTTTGAAAGCAAGGAAGATTATGCGGCGTTCGTCAAACGCCACCGCGCAACCGATTTGAAGTTTGCGGATATATCCTCGTATTCGGGCGACTGCTACCTCGGTATAGACAGCGGCTCGACAACGACAAAGCTTATGCTTATCACACCCGACTGCCGCATTTTATGGTCGCACTATCAGTCTAACAACGGTCAGCCGCTCGATATAGTAATTTCAAAGCTTAAACAGTTTTATAAGGACAGCGGCGGAAGGCTTAAAATCCGCGGCGCGGCGGTTACGGGCTATGGCGAGGATTTGATTAAAAGCGCAATCAAGGCGGATTTCGGCATAGTTGAAACGGTTGCGCATTTTAAGGCGGCTTTGCACTTCAACCCGAGGGTAGATTTCATTATCGACATCGGCGGGCAGGACATAAAGTGCTTCAAAATCAAAAACGGCAGTATTGACAGCATTATGCTTAACGAGGCGTGCTCGTCCGGCTGCGGCTCGTTTATACAGACCTTTGCCCGCGCTATGGGCATGGAGATTGACAAGTTTTCCGAGAAAGGTCTTTACGCAAAGCACCCCGTAGAGCTTGGTTCGCGCTGTACCGTATTTATGAACAGCGCCGTCAAGCAGGCGCAGAAGGAGGGCGCGACCGTAGAGGATATTTCCGCGGGGCTTTCCTCCTCGATTGTTAAAAACGCAATTTACAAGGTTATCCGCGCTTCCAGCGCAGACGAGCTTGGCGACAATATCGTAGTGCAGGGCGGAACGTTTTTAAACGACGCGGTTTTGCGCTCCTTCGAAATCGAAACGGGCAAAAAGGTTATCCGCCCCGGTATAGCGGGACTTATGGGCGCGTTCGGCGCGGCGCTTTACGCAAAGGAAAATATCAAGGGCGACAGTACCGTCCTCGGCGCAGACGAGCTTGAAAAATTCACCTATTCGTCAATGTCGGCAATGTGCCGCGGCTGTACCTCCAAATGCAACGTAAACTTTATAAAGTTCGGCGACGGAACGAAATATGTTTCCGGCAACAAGTGCGAGCGCGGCGCGGGGCAAAGGCCCGCCTCCGACGAGCTGGATATTTACGCCTACAAGCAGCGCAGACTTATCGACAGTGTTGAGGGGTTGTGCCGCGGCGACAAGAAGGGCAGAGTGGGACTGCCGTTACAGCTGGGTATGTACGAGCAGCTTCCCGTTTGGGCGGGCTTTTTCGAAACGCTCGGCTTCGAGGTGGTGCTTTCGGAAAAATCCTCGCGGGAGCTGTATTTCAAGGGTCAGCATACGGTTGCCTCGGATACGGCCTGCTATCCCGCAAAATTAATGCACGGGCATATCGAAAGCCTGCTTGACGAGGGCGTGGACTTTATATTTATGCCGTGCGAAAGCTATAATATAGACGAGCATTGCTCGGTTAACCATTATAACTGTCCCGTCGTCGCATACTATCCCGAGCTGTTAAAGGCTAATAACGAGCGGCTCACGCACGAAAACTTTTTAATGCCGTACATAGATTTGAATATGAAAAAGAGCACGGTTAAAACACTTTTTGCCGCTCTTAAAAAATACAAAATCAAAAAACGGCAGATTTCTTGCGCGCTTGACGAGGGCTTTGCCCGTCTGGAAGCATACCATGCCGACGTAAAATCAAAGACGGACGAAATTTTATGGAAGGCAGAACAGCTCGGCAAGCAGGCTGTGGTACTTGCCGGCAGACCTTACCATTTAGATAACGAAATAAATCACGGTATAAACAAGCTTTTAACCTCGCTGGGGCTTGCGGTGCTGTCGGAGGACGGCGTTTACGACAAGGGTAACGAGGTTAAGGTTGACGTGCTTAACCAGTGGACTTACCACGCAAGGCTTTACCGCGCGGCGGACTTTGTGGCAAAGCGCAAAAATTTGAATTTGGTACAGCTTGTATCCTTCGGTTGCGGGCTTGACGCCATAACAACCGACGAGGTGCGCGCTATTTTAGAAAGCAACGGAAAGCTTTACACGCAGATAAAGATAGACGAAATTAACAACCTCGGCGTTGTTAAAATACGTTTGCGCAGTATGCTTGCGGCGATAGAGGAAAGCAATAAATAACGCATATATAATGCTCAATACTTTGTTAAGCTTGCGTTTTCCTTGCTAGTGTACGTCTGTGTACACGTCACGCCTTGCTTGTATCTCTGCGTTATTTGCAGTACTTAGGAATTTTTAAACGGAATTATGGCTGAAAATTTTACCGATTATACAACAAAATACCCAAAGTGGGATAAGTCTATGAAAAAAACGCACAAAATTCTTGTGCCGGATATGCTGCCGTGGCACTTTTCTATTATAGAGGAAGTGTTAAAGCTGGACGGCTTCGATATAGAAATTTTGCATAACGAAACGCGTTCGGTCATAGACGAGGGCTTAAAGCACGTCCATAACGATACCTGCTATCCTTGTCTGTGCGTTGTCGGGCAGTATATAGACGCGCTTAAAAGTGGCAAATACGACCCCGAGCATACCGCAGTGCTTATAACGCAGACGGGCGGCGGGTGCCGCGCCTCCAACTATATGCCGCTTATCCGCAAGGCGTTAAAGACGGAATTCCCGCATATACCCGTGGTTTCCGTCAACTTTTCGGGACTTGAAAAGGACAGCTCGCTTAATATTTCCTTAAAGCTGTTTTTAAAGCTTGCATATTCGATTTTTTACGGCGACAGCATAATGTGGTGCTATAACCAGACCAAGCCCTACGAGGCGGAGGCGGGCGCGGCGGATGCGGCAAGGACAAAGGCGATTGAGCTTGTCGTAAACAAGTTCAAAAAAGGCGGCTATTCCAAATATAAAAAAATTACCGCGGAAATAATAAAAATTTTCGCCGCAGTTAAAAGAAATAAAGAGCGCAAGGTAAAGGTCGGCATCGTCGGAGAAATTTACGTCAAGTATTCCGGCCTCGGCAATAACAAGCTTGAAAAATTTCTGCTTTCGGAAAGCTGCGAGCCGGTTGTTCCCGCGCTTATCGACTTCGTGCTTTACTGCATTATCAACGTCGTAAACGACAGAAGGCTTTACGGCAGAGGCAAAAACGCTGCGTTTGTTTACAATCTTGCTTACAAGCTTGTGCACGGAATGCAGAAAAAGGTTATAAAGGTGTTTGAGGAAGAGGGCAGCTTTGCCCCGCCGCACGATTTCGAGCATCTGCGGACCTGTGCGGACAAGGTAATTAATCAGGGCGTAAAGATGGGCGAGGGCTGGCTTATCCCCGCGGAAATGGCGGCGCTTGCCGAAACGGGAGTGCAGAATATCGTCTGCGCACAGCCGTTCGGCTGTCTGCCTAACCACATTGCGGGCAAGGGCTCCGTAAGGGCGCTTAAAGATATTTATCCCGACGAGAATATAGTTGCGGTAGACTACGACCCTTCTGCGACAAAGGTCAATCAGGAAAACCGCATAAAGCTTATGCTTGCCACCGCAAGAGAGAACCTTAACAAATAATGTACATAATAAAAGCCGTGCGCGCGCTTAATCTAAAAGTGCGCGCACGGCTTATTTAATTTTATGTAAGGACTATTTTATCAGCTTATAGGTTTCTTCAAATGCACGGCGGCGCTTTTCACGGACGGGATAATCGTTTACGGCATAGCCAATGGCGATAATAAGCGGAAAGCCCGTTCCCTTTGGCAAATTCAAAAATTCGGCTATGCCCGCCTCGTCGCGCAAGCCTATAATGCAGGTCTGCAAGCCCATGCTCTCCGCGGCAAGCGTTATGTATGCAGATAAAATGCCTATATCCTCGGGAATATATTCTTCGTTTGAAATCCGCCTTTCTCCGCGTATAATCACTCTCGGCGGGCGCGCCTCTATCACTATGTACGCATGGCAGCTGTCCGCCCACGCGTTTGCGCCCTCCTTTTGCACGTTTTTAGTGAATTGCCTTGCCTTTTCGCCGTTTATTGCATACATATTATATGGCTGCTGATTGACGGCGGAGGGTGCAAGCGTCGCAAGACGGCATATTTCCATTAATGCCTCGTCGGGAACCGCCTTATCGGAAAATTCGCGTGTGCTCTGTCTTTTTAAAAACAATTCTTCCAGATTCATAAATCACCTATATAAATAGCGGCGGGTTTGCCCGCCGCCTTTATTTTATTATATTGCTCAGCCTTTTTTTACGTTCGCAATCGAGCGTCTTGCCGCCTCGGCAATGTTTTCCTTAGTAAACCCGAAGTGTTCGAACAGCACGCTTGCGGGCGCCGAAATTCCGAAGGAATGCATAGCGATAACCTCGCCGTAGTCGCGCGCATACTTGTACCACGCGTAGTGAGATGCCGCCTCGACGCACACGCGCGCTTTAACCGCCTTGGGCAGAACATACTCACGATACTCGGGCGTCTGCTTTTCAAACTCCTCCATGCTCGGCATGGAAACAAGTCTTACCTTTAAGCCCTCGCCTTCGAGAATTTCCTTTGCGCCAGCGCACAAATCCACCTCGGAGCCGGTCGAAATCAGCAAAACGTCGGGCGTGCCCTTGCAGTCGGAAAGTATATATCCGCCCGCAAGCGCCTTTAAGCCGCTTGTCTTGTACTGGTTTAAATTCTGTCTGGAAAGCACCAGAACGGTGGGAGAGTCCTGCGTGAACGCAGAAACAAACGCGGAAACGGTTTCCTTACCGTCGCAGGGACGGAATACCTTGATGTTCGGAATGGAGCGCAGAGAAACCAGCTGCTCTACCGGTTGGTGCGTGGGGCCGTCCTCGCCGACGCCGATAGAATCGTGCGTCATAACGTAAATGACGGGTATATCCATAAGCGCGCTCATTCTTATGCCGCCTCTCATATAATCGGAGAACGAGAAGAAGGTAGAGCACAAAATTCTTAAACCGCCGTGCAGCTGAATTCCGTTGCAAATGGCTGCCATTGCATGCTCGCGTATGCCGAAGCGGATATTCCTGCCCTCGCGGTTTTCGGGCGAGAAGTAGCCCTTGCCCTTAAGCTCGGTTTTGGTGGAGGGGGAAAGGTCTGCCGAGCCGGACATAAGGTTGGGAATTATTTTGGAAATTTCGTTTATAACCTTTCCGCCGGAAACTCTTGTCGCTTCGGGCTTGTCGAAGCTGAAGCAGTCGAACAAGTCTGAAAAATCGGGCTCGTAGCCGTGCATAAACTGCTTGTACTGCTTTGCAAGCTCGGGATACTGGCGCTCGTAAGCGGCAAAAAGCTTATTCCATTCGCTTTCGGCAACAAGCTTTCTCTCTGCAATTCTGCGGCAGTGCTCCTTAACGTCTGCGGGCGCCTCGAACGGCTCCTCCGTCCAGTTGAAGTACTCCTTTGTCTTTGCAAGGTTTTCCGCGCCTAAGGGTGCGCCGTGACTGTCGGCAGAGCCCTCCAAAGGCGAACCGTAGCCTATTTTGCTGTTGCAGATTACAAGCGAGGGGCGCTCGGTTTCCGCCTTTGCGCGCTCAATCGCCGCCTTTAAGAAGGTAAGGTCGTTTGCGTCGGGCACGCGGATAACCTGCCAGCCGTGCGCAAGGAAGCGCGTTGCCGTATCCTCGGAGAACGAGGTTTTAATGTCGCCCTCGATAGTTATTTTGTTACAGTCGTATAATAAAATCAGCTTACCCAGCTTCTGGTTGCCCGCAAACGAGCATGCCTCGTAGCCGATACCCTCTTCCAGACAGCCGTCGCCGCATAAAACGTAGGTGTAGTGGTCAACGATGTTGTAGTCGGGCTTGTTAAAGATTGCCGCAAGGTGCGCTTCCGCAACTGCAAAGCCTACGGCGTTGCCAAGGCCTTGTCCCAAGGGCCCCGTCGAGGTTTCCACTCCGATAGTCTTACCGTGTTCGGGATGTCCGGGGGTAAGCGAGCCGAGCTGACGGAAATTCATTAAATCGTCCTTTGTCAGTCCGAAGCCGAACAGATGCAAAAGCGAGTACAGCAGCATCGAGCCGTGACCTGCGGAAAGCACGAATCTGTCGCGGTTGTCCCATTTGGGGTTGTTGTAGCTGAAATTGAGGAAATCGGCAAACAGCTCATAGCCTATGGGCGCGGCGCCGAGGCATATGCCGGGGTGACCCGATTTTGCGCGCTCGATAGCTTCGGCAGACAGAATTCTTACAGTGTCAACGCACTTCTTGGATAAAGACATCAAAGTGTTCTCCTTATAAAGATAAAAAGTTTTGCAAATTTTGTAAATTCAGAAATTCGTAACCGCTTAAAAGCGAGTAAAGCAGCTGCGCTGTTTTTTTGTTGCCGCCTGCGGTATCGCTTGCGAAATTAATCGGCATAACGGGGTCGTGAACGCTCATTCTCACAAGCAGCCAGCCGTAGCCCAGACCGATACGCACGCCCTCGTAATTCTCCGGCGCAAGCGTAAGAGCAGGGTTTAATGAGGCGGCTTTTGTAAGCTCTTCTATTACCCGCGCGCCCTCGGCTTTAAAATCTATGCTCTTTTCGCTGAAGCCTAAACGGATTTCCGCCTCTTCGACGGGTCTTTTCAAATCCGATATAACGGATAGCAGTCCCTTGCCCTTTTTTGCTTGCTGCGCCATGCTTATAAGAATTTTTACTATAAGATATGCGCCGTCGTCAAGATAATAATTTTCCGCAAAGGCGGCATGCCCGCTCGTTTCTATGGCAAGGGGAGAATATTCTCCGCCCGCATTCAGCTCCTTGCACTTGTCTATTACGTTTTTATAGCCGCGCTTATAGCGTAAATGCCTTCCGCCGTTGTTTTTTATGAATTCGGCAAGCCCGTCGCTCGTAACGCTGTCGGTAACAATCGTGCCTGCCTTTTCCTTTAACAGTATGCCCGAAATTAACGCAATTAAAGAATCTCTGTTAATTTCTTCGCCGTCGGGACCTACGCACGCCGCTCTGTCCACGTCGGTATCGAAAATAATGCCCAAATCCGCATTGCTTTTTACCGTCGCTTTGGAAATGCTTTTGATTGCTGTCTTATCCTCGGGGTTGGGTATATGGTTGGGAAAGGTTCCGTCCGGCTCCAAAAACTGACTGCCGTCCGTATCTGCGCCCAACGGCTGTAAAACCTTTTCCGCAAAAAAGCCGCCGGCGCCGTTGCCCGCGTCCACAATAATTTTTTTACCCTTTAAAGGAAGCTTTCCGCAAGCCCTTTCTACTTTTTCTACCAGAATCGCGGAATATCTGTCCATAAAGCTTTCTTCGGAGTATTTTCCGCGGGTTGGCGCATTGGTAAAGCCGCCCTTTTCCGCTATGGCGATAATTTCGTCCACGTCCTTTCCGTCAAGCCCGCCCTCGGGGGTGAAAAATTTAAGTCCGTTTCTGTCAAAGGGCATGTGCGAGGCGGTTATCATGACCGAAGCGTCGCAGCCGTATTCAGGCTGCTTTAACAGAATGAACATAGAGGGGGTGGAGGATAGCCCCGTATACAAAACGTCGCAGCCGCTTTCGATAAAAGCCTTTGCCGCCGCCCTTTTAATGCGTTCGGCAGAAATTCTGCTGTCGTTTCCGATTGCTATTTTAAGCGGTTTTTTGTTGTATTTTGCGCTTAACCACGCCGCAAATGCACGGCAGATTATATCTACTGCGCCGTCCGTAAGTGTTATGGGCGTGCCCGCTTCAACCGCCACGCCGCGTATATCCGTTCCGCTTTTCAGTTTTTTAAGGTTTTCGATAAGCATAATACAATGACATTATATATTAAAGTGTAATTATTTACAAGTATTTAAGGCGCAATATTTGTCGAATTTTTACTTTAAAAGTTGTTGATATTTTCCACTTGCCGCGCAAAAATGTTGTATTAAGACTGTTTTAGTGTTATAATAAGCAGGAAATTTTTAGCTTAGAGGACTTTTTTATGGCAAAGGAAAATTTTGTAGAACAGATTGCGGACATAGAAGCGGACTTTCCGCAGTGGTATACCGACGTGGTTAAAAAGACAAGGCTTGTCGATTACGGCCCCGTCAAGGGCACTATGGTCATTCGCCCCTACGGCTACGCCATTTGGGAGAATATCCAGTCGGAGCTTGATAAGCGTTTTAAGGCCACGGGACACCAAAACGCATATTTTCCGTTGCTTATACCCATGAGCTTTTTTACAAAGGAGGCAGAGCATGTAGAGGGCTTTGCGCCCGAGGTTGCCGCGGTTACGCACGCGGGCGGGGAAGAGCTTGCCGAGCCGCTTGCAATCCGCCCCACGTCGGAAACCATTTTTGGAAGCATGTACTCCAAATGGATACAGTCCTACCGCGATTTGCCCGTTTTAATCAACCAATGGGCAAACGTTATGCGTTGGGAAAAAACCACCCGCCCGTTTTTAAGAACCTCCGAATTCCTCTGGCAGGAAGGGCACACCGCCCACGCAACCGAGGCGGAAGCGGAGGAGGAAACAATGAAAATGCTTGCGGTTTACAAGGAATTTGCAGAAAACGTGCTTGCAATCCCCGTAATCTGCGGCAAAAAGACCGAAAAAGAGAAGTTTGCGGGCGCTGTTGCCACCTATGGTATGGAGGCTATGATGAAGGACGGCAAAAGCTTGCAGGCGGGCACCTCGCACTACCTCGGTCAGAATTTCGCAAAGGCCTTCGATATTAAATTTCTGGATAAGGACGGCGCGCAGAAGTATGTTTACACGTCGAGCTGGGGCGTTTCAACAAGGCTTATCGGCGCGCTGATAATGGCGCACGGCGACCGGCGCGGGCTTGTGCTTCCTCCCAAGGTTGCGCCCGTACAGGCTGTTATTGTGCCCATAGCCCAGAAGAAGGAGGGCGTGCTTGAAAAATGCGCCGAGATAAAGACCGCGCTTGAAGCGGCCGGCGTACGCGTTACGCTTGACGATAGCGAAAACAGCCCCGGCTGGAAGTTCAACGAGTGGGAAATGAAGGGCGTGCCTTTAAGAATAGAGTTGGGCCCCCGCGATATCGAGGGCGGCAACGCGCTTGTTTTCCGCCGCGATACGCTTGAAAAGAGCGAATATAAGCTTGCAAATATCGTTGAAGAGGTTTTAAAGCTTTTGGAAGCGGTGCAAAAGGATATGCTGGACGCGGCAAGGGTGCGCCGTGACGAGCGTATTGTTTACGCAACCGATATGGCGGGCATTTTGAACGGCGTCGAGGGCGGAAAATTCGTAAAGGCGGGCTGGTGCGGCTGCCGCGCGTGCGAGGACAAGGTAAAGACGGAAACCGCCGCCACAGCAAGGGTTTATGCCGAAGGCGAAGAAAGCGACAAGTGCGCAATCTGCGGCAAAAAGGCAAAGCATACGATAATTTTCGCAAGAGCGTATTAAGATAATAAAGCAACAGCGGCGGGCGCCTTAAAAGCGCCCGCCGCTGTTGCTATTTACAAATACTTTTTCAAATCTTGGACCTTGGATAAACGTTCCCACGGCAAGCCGCTCTTGCCGAAATGTCCGTACGCCGCGGTTTGTAAAAATACGGGCGAGCGTAAACCCAAAGCTTCTATAATGGAGTAGGGGCGCAAATCGAATTCCTTAACCACTATATCGGCAATTTCACCGTCGCTCTTTTTGCCCGTGCCGAAGGTGTTTACAAAAACGGAAACGGGTTCGGCAATGCCTATTGCGTAGGCAACCTGCAGCTCAACCTCGTCGCACAGTCCGCTTGCAACAAGATTTTTGCAGATATACCTTGCCATATACGCCGCCGAACGGTCAACCTTTGTCGCGTCCTTGCCGGAAAAAGCTCCGCCGCCGTGCGCGCATCTGCCGCCGTAGGTGTCAACAATAATCTTTCTGCCCGTAAGTCCGCTGTCGCCCTCGGGGCCGCCTATTTCAAATCTGCCCGTGGGATTAATAAAATATTTTGTGTCCTTATCAAGCAATTGGGGCGGTACTATGGCGCGGATAACGTGTTTTATTATGTCCTCCTTAAGTTGCTCCTGCGTTACCCTTGTGTTGTGCTGTGCGGAAACAACCACCGTGTCCACGCGTACGGGGATTTTTCCGTCGTATTCTACGGTCACCTGTGTTTTGCCGTCGGGACGAAGGTAGGGGAGGGTTCCGTTTTTTCTTACCTCGGCAAGCTTTTGGGCAAGCTTATGCGCAAGTGAAATGGGTAAGGGCATAAGCTCCTCCGTCTCACGGCAGGCATATCCGAACATCATCCCTTGGTCGCCCGCGCCGAAGCTGTTGCGCACGTCCTCGCTCGACGTTCTGTCAACGCCCATAGCAATGTCCGCGCTCTGGTTGTGCACGGCAACGTCTATTTTGCACGCATCGTATGCAAACGAGCCGTGTATATATCCCACCTCGCGTATTGTATCGCGCGCGATTTTTTCGTAATCGACCTTGGCGGTGGTGGTAACCTCGCCCATAATCAGCAGTCTGTCGTAAGCGGCGCAGCACTCAACAGCACAGCGCGCGTTTTTGTCACGGCTTAAAATTTCATCAACAACCGCGTCGGAAATGCGGTCGCAAAGCTTGTCGGGGTGTCCTTCGGTAACGCTTTCGCTTGTAAAAAATTTCTTCATAATGTATTTATTTTCCCTTTTGTTTTTTTGTAGAGTGACAGATATTCGGCGTCCTTGTAGCCGAGCGAGAGGTAAAGCTTCATCGCCCGCCCGTTTTCTTTTTCTACCTCCAGCCTGATAAATTCGTATTCGTCGCTGTTTTCGATAAATTCAAAAAGCTTCTTTCCAAGACCCTTGCCGCGGAACTGCGGTTTTATATACAGCTCGTCCAGCCATAAAACTCTTCCGCAAGCCTCTTGAGAGGCGGAAAGACAGCAGATTGCATAGCCCGCAGCCTCGCCGCCGCACATTATAAAATAGCCCTTTACGATTTCACCGCTTAAAATTTCTTTGAAAAATCTTTCCCGCCCGCAATCGTCTATTACGGAATTTGTCACGCCCGAGGCGTAAAAATCGCGCGACATTTCAAAATAAATTTGCTTTTTGTCCGCGGTAATCCTTTCAATCGAAAATCCGTTCATAATAAAAACTCCCTTTCAAAGCGCGAAAGGGAGCATAATTTATTTATTTTCCCCATCGGTTCGGCGTTAGCACCTTGCAAAGCAGGTTGCTGTGTGGTCAAAGGGCCGTTCCCTAACACACTCTTTATAGGTTTTTATGCATTATAGCACGGCAATTTTTAGTTGTCAAACAAAACTTGCGTTTTTTAAGGCGATAGTTTATAATGTCCCTATGAATTGCAGACAGTGCCCTGTCCTATGCGGCGCCGACCGTGAAAAAACCGCGGGCGCGTGCGGAGTTAAGGGCGTTAAAATAGCAAAATATTATCTGCACCTGTTTGAGGAGCCGCCTATATCCTTTAAAAACGGCAGCGGCTGTATATTCTTTTGCGGCTGTTCGCTTAAATGCGTTTTCTGTCAGAATTACGAGCTTTCCCGCAATACCCGCGGCAAAGATATAACCGTAAGCGAGCTTGCGGACATATTCAAACGGCTTGAAGATATGGGCGCGGAAAATATAAATTTAGTCAATCCTACCCATTATCTGCGGCATATTATGGGGGCAATCGAGCTTTACCGCCCGCAAATACCCGTAGTATACAACACCCACGGCTACGAAACGGAGGCGGCGCTAAGGCTTGCCGACGGCTTCGTCGATATATGGCTGACCGATTTGAAGTTTATAGACCCGTCGCTTTCGTTAAGGTATACGGCAAGACGCGACTACGCTGATTTTGCTTTGCCCGCAGTTAAATTTATGGCGGAAAAGCCGTTAAAAATGCGCGCTGACGGTAAAATGCTTTCGGGCTGTATTGTGCGCCATTTAATGCTTCCGCTTGCCGCCTACGACAGTATAGAGGTAGTGAAACTTGTTTCAACACTGCCCAAAAGCGTTTATTTTTCGCTTATGAGCCAGTACACGCCCTTTGGCGATATAGAAAATTATAAGGAATTGCAGCGCAAAATTACCAAGCGCGAGTATGACAGAGTAGTTGCCGCGGTTCGTCAATACGGGCTTGAAAATGTGTTTTTACAGGACTTTGACAGCGCGGAAGAGGGATATATTCCCGAATGGGACTTTTAAAAATAAGGTATGCTTGTAACATTTGTTGACGCGTCGTTTTCCTACGGCGACAATTTAATATTCCACGACGTCAATTTTGCGCTGAACGAGGGCGAGCGCGTCGGCCTGATAGGCGCGAACGGCGAGGGCAAGACCACGCTTATCCGCCTTATCACGGGCGAGGCGGAGGCAGAGCGCGGGCAGATTATCAAAAAGAACGGCGCGCGCATAGGCTATCTTGAACAAAACGGAGGGTACGTCAGCGGGAACACCGTTTATAAGGAAATGCTTAGCGTGTTTGCCGCCGAGCTGTCTGCGGTGGAAAAACTGGAAAATCTTTCCCAAAAGCTTTCCGCAACGGGCTACGACACCCCCGAATATGCCTCGGTTTCGGCGCAAATCGAGGGGCTTAACGCCTATATTGCCTCGCACGACTGCTATAATGTCGAGGTTAAAATTAAAACCGTTTTAAACGGAATGGGCTTTGAAAAGAGCTACGGGCAAATTGTGGATACCATGTCCGGCGGTGAAAAAACGCGCTTAAAGCTTGCCCGCCTGTTGCTTGAACAGCCCGATTTGCTTATTTTGGACGAGCCGACAAATCATCTGGATATTTCCACTCTTTTTTGGCTGGAAGATTATCTTTCAAGCTTCAAGGGCGCAATTTTAACGGTTTCGCACGACAGATATTTTCTCGATAAGGTCTGCACGCGCATTTTAGAGCTTGAAAATAAAAAGCTTTTGTCATTTTCCGGCAACTATTCGAAATATAAAATATTGAAGGCAGAGCGCAACGCGCGGCTTTTGAAGGAGTACGAGGCCCAGCAGGAGGAGCGGGCGCGGTTGCAGGACTACGTTGACAGAAATATCGTCCGCGCAACCACCGCAAAATCCGCGCTGTCGCGCGTAAATAAGCTTGAAAGAATGGAAATACTCGAAAAGCCGTATGTGCCTAAATCCGCGCCGCACTTCCGCTTTACAACCGAGCTAAGACCCTATGAAAATGTTTTGAAAATCAGCAATTTAAACCTTGAAATCGGCGGTAAACAGCTGATATGCGGGGGGCAAGCGGAAATAAAGCGCGGTGAGAGGGTTGCGCTCATCGGCGAAAACGGCACGGGTAAAACCACGCTTTTAAAGCGGATAATAAACGGCGGCGGCACGTCAGTCGAGGTCGGGCGGTTTGTAAGGCTTGCTTATTACGACCAGGAGGGCGGCAACCTCAATGCCGAAAGCACCGTAATGGCAGAGCTTTGGGACAGACATCTCGGGCTGACGCAGACGGAGGTGCGCTCTGCGCTTGCCCGTTGCGGACTGTTTGAGGAGGATATGCAAAAGCCGGTCAAAGCGCTTTCCGGCGGAGAGCGGGCAAAGCTTGCGCTGTGCGTGCTTGAAAGCGAGCACGGCAACGTACTGCTTTTGGACGAGCCGACAAATCACCTCGATTTGCCCGCAAGAGAAAGCCTTGAAAAGGCGTTGAAGGAATTCGAGGGAACTCTGCTGTTTGTTTCGCATGACAGATATTTTATCTCTGCACTTGCCGAAAGGGTGCTTGAAATCGAGGATAAAAAATTAAACTGCTACGAGGGCGGCTACGATTTTTATACCTCGCAAAAGAGTGCCGAGCGCGAAAAAATGCGCCGCGCGGCGGAAGAGGCCGCAATGCGAGAGAGAAATGCAGAAAGACAGTCTGCCTTCCGTTCCAAACGCGAGCGTGCCGAGGAGGCGGAAAGAAAGGCGCAGACAAAGAAAATCGAAGCGGAAATATGCAAATGCGAAGCGCGCGAGGCAGAGCTGAACGAACAGCTTGCCGACCCCGCGGTTGCGGCGGACTACAAAAAAGTTAACGGACTTTTAAGCGAGCTTCAAGCCATAAAATTACAGCTTGACGCGCTTTACAGCAGATATGAAGAGCTGTTATAATAGTACAGGGTACAAATTATGAACCGAACCGAAAACCAGACCGAAAATCAGACGAATAGCCGTACGGATAAGCCGGCGGAGGAAAAGGTGAACGTGCGGCACACCATAACCGCGGAGGAAACCTTCACCCTTGCAAAGGACGTGTTCGATTTGCGTTGCTTTATCAAAAACGTTTACGCAAACCGCGCGGTTATCGCCCGCAGACTTAATATTTTGACGCTTTCCGTCAGCGCCGTGTTTACCGCGCTTTACGCCGCATATGTGCTTTTTACTGCGCTTACGCAAAAGCTGAGGGTAGAGGCGACCGTTGTTTTATACGTTTTTCTCGGCGTGTACGTTGCCTTGCTTGCCGTACTGCTTATAGTCGGCTTTTGCAGTAACCGCGCAAAAGCCAAAAACGTAATTGGTGTCAAGCGCGCTCTGGCGGTTTTTAAAATTCTTGTCAGACTTGCGTCTATCGCAATTTCCGTTGTGGCGATAGTATTTTCTAATTTCGGCAGCGAAACGGCGGGCGGCGTTGCGGTCAAAATAGTAATTATCGCGCTTTCGATAATAATGCTGATTATCCAGATAATCCCGCTGCTCTTCGGCGGGTTCGGCAAAATGGCGCGCTGGCTGCTCTCTCCCGTAAGGATAAAATACCGCTTTTCCGCAGTCGTTCTGGAATGGTACGAGCTTGCCGTTTCAGGCAACGCAAAGGGCGCGGTAAAAAAGGTTTCAAGCCGTTATTTCGATGATATAGGCGCACTAATCGATAACTACCTTATCCCCGCGCTCGGCAAAAGATATATAAATTCCATAAAGCCGTCGTCGCTCTTGAATCTTGTGGACAAGGCGGAGGAAAGCGACAAGCCTGTTTTGGAGGGAGTGCTTAAAAACGTGTTTGCGTATGCGGCGGAGTGTGGCTACGTCACCTTTGACCCTTGTAAGGACCTTAAATTCGAGGGCAGTGTAGAGGAAGAGGAAAAGCCGCAAAGAAGAAGCTTTAAAAGCCGCATTCTTAATGTGGGCACCAAAATAGGCAAGTCCGTGCTGAATAAATATATACAGGACAGCATAGGCGACGAGGACAAAAAGTGATAAAACGCAACTGCGGGTTGCTTTTATGGCATTTATAAAACTTGACAACCTGCGCGTTTAAGCATATAATAAAATGGCAATAAAAAATTCAACGTAGGAGAGAGTATTATGAACAGATATGAAAAAGAACATATTGCAAAGATGTCGCCGAAATATCGTCCTATAGGGGCATGGGGCTACTTCGGTTATACGCTGTTGTTCAGCTTGCCCATAATCGGGTTTATCGCTTGGCTTATATGCGCGTGCAGCGGAAGCAACATTAACAGAAGAAGCTTTGCAAGAAGCTATTTCTGCGCGTTTTTGATTGGACTGATTATAGCTTTGGTTGCGCTTACTATTATCTTGGTTGTAAGCGGCGCGTTTAAGGGCGGCTTTAACATTGAAAATATTATGCAGTCTTTACAGCAGTTCTTTGCGGGCTTGGTAGAAAAAATCAAGGGTCTTGTTCCCCAACAATAATTTTATAAAGTAAAATATATCCGCCCCGCCTTAATATGGCGGGGCGGTGGTTTTATAAAGAATATTAAAAACAGCTACATAAAATCGAAACCGACCAGAATAATTGCGGTCGTTACAATAGCCGTGCTTTGCTGCTGTCTTATAATTTTCAGCGGCTGTCCGTTGCCTTGGTATATCCCCGTAAAGTATTCCGATAAAAAAATGGCGTAGATATACGGCTTTATCAAAAACGGACTTTTGACCGACTGCGACAATTATATTGCCACCTTCGAATATTCCGACCCGAATGACGAGGTTCAGCGTGTTGCAAGCATATTCAACAGCGGAGGCAAGGCTTTGCTCAGCTTCGATTTTCATACAGTACAATTAAAAAGAGCCGTTTTTTTAAAACGGCTCTTTTTTATGTTAAAATTTTATGCAAAATTTTCAAAGTAAAAAAACTGACAATTAATTGAATTCCACAAGCCTTTCGATATAAGCCACAAGCTCGTCTGCATTCAGTCTGATTTGCTCCATACTGTCGCGGTCGCGCACGGTTACGGTGTTGTCGTTAAGCGTATCGAAGTCCACCGTCACGCAGAAGGGCGTTCCTATTTCGTCCTGTCTGCGGTAACGCTTGCCTATCGAGCCCGCTTCGTCGTAATCGCACATAAGCTTTTTGCAAAGCACACCGTAAATTTCTTTGGCCTTTTCCGACAGATTTTTCTGTAACGGTAAAACCGCAACCTTATAGGGCGCGATAGCGGGGTGGAAGTGCATTACAACGCGCGTATCTCCGCCTTCAAGCGTCTGCTCCTCGTAAGCCGCGCACAAAAGCGCAAGCGTAAGTCTGTCCGCGCCGATAGAGTATTCTATAACGTTGGGAATATACTTTTCGTTGGTAAACGGGTCAATGTAAAGCATGCTCTTGCCCGAATATTCCTGATGGCGGGATAAATCCCATACCCCGCGGTGGTGAATACCGTTCAGCTCCTGCCAGCCCATGGGGAAGTTGTACTGAATATCGCACGCCGCTTTTGCGTAGTGCGCAAGCTTGTCGTGGTCATGATAGCGCAGATTTTCCGCTTTAAGTCCCAAATCTTCGATATATTTAAGCGCCTTTGCCTTATAATCGTTGTAAATGTCCATAGACTGCTCTTCACGGCAGAACATTTGCAGCTCCATTTGCTCGAATTCAACCGTGCGGAACAAAAAGTTTCCGGGGGTAATTTCGTTGCGGAAGGATTTTCCTATCTGCGCAATTGCAAAGGGCACCTTGGCACGCGCCGTGCGCTGTACGTTCAAAAAGTTCACGTATTCGCCCTGACAGGTTTCGGGGCGCAGATATACCTTGTCGCTCTCCGCTTCCAGAGTTCCGCGCGAGGTTATAAACATAGGGTTGAATTTGCGTATAGGCGTCCAGCTTCTCACTCCGCAGTGGGGGCATTTGATGTCGTGCTCGGCAATATAGGCTTCCATTTCCTCGTTAGTCATTGCCTCTGCCGCAACTGCGCCTTTGCTGTGCGCCTCAATTAAAGTATCTGCGCGGAAGCGCTGTTTGCAGTTTTTGCAGTCCATTTTCGGGTCGCCGAAGCTCTGAACGTGCCCGCTCGCTTCCCAAACGCGGGGATTCATAAGTATTGCCGCGTCAACGCCGTAGGTGTCGGGGCTTTCCTGCACAAAGCGCTTCCACCAGCTGCGCTTTACGTTGTTTTTAAGCTCTACGCCCACGGGCCCGAAGTCCCACGTGTTTGCAAAACCTCCGTAAATATCGCTGCCGGGGTAAACAAACCCGCGGTTTTTGCATAGGTTGACGATTTTTTCCATTGTAAGCTTGCTTTCAGCCATAAAATAACTCCTTTTCCGCACTTGGATTAATGCGGTCTTGTCTGATTTATTTTAATGTAAACAAGGTTTTAAGTCAAGCGAATGAGCTTTAATCGTCTTGCTTTTGTAAAACTACTATATAATAATCTAAAATATCACCGTCGGTTTTAAGGTCAAGTTTACCGTGAACGTAATTCAATAAATCTTTGAGCATTTTTTCAAAATGTTTGTCTTTATAAGTAATTCCGAATTTAAAAAGCAATTCTATATAACTGCTTATAACGAACCAGTCGGCGTCTTGCTTTGTTTTAATAATTTTGTTTTTCATAGTTTAATGGTATCACTACCAACAGTAGTAAGTCAAGAGATTTTCAACCAATGGTAGTAAAATTTTTAAAAAGGAGTTCGATTTATGATTACACTTGAACAAATTCAAGCAAGATTAGCAGAAACAATTAAACAAAGCGGACTTAGCCAAACAGCTATAGCAAAACAAATAGGAGTATGTCAACAAGCTGTTTCAGCCTATGTTAAAGGTACTAAGATGCCGGCATTGGATACTTTTGCAAAGCTTTGCGTTGTTTTGGATTTGGACGCAAACGAAATTCTTTGCGTTAAATAAAAATTCCCGTTTCAAAAAGTATACAATAACCGTATGATTATGTTACTATTAATATGGAAAAATTTTTAAGAGGTATCTATGTTAACCGACATTGAAATTGCCGAAGGCTGCAAACTGCGCGACATACGCGAAATTGCAAAAAAACTGAATATCGGCGAAGATAATTTAGAGCTGTACGGTAAATACAAGGCTAAGATAAATCTTGACAAGGTTAACCCCAAATCAAAGCTTATTTTAGTTACGGCAATCAACCCTACCGCAAGCGGAGAGGGTAAGACTACCGTATCTATCGGTCTTGCAGACGGAATGGCTAAGCTCGGCAAAAAAGTCTGCCTTGCCTTGCGCGAACCCTCGCTCGGGCCTGTTTTCGGTATAAAGGGCGGCGCGGCGGGCGGCGGATATGCGCAGGTTGTGCCTATGTCGGATATAAATCTGCACTTTACGGGCGATTTGCACGCGATTACCGCGGCAAACAATCTGCTTTGCGCTATGATTGACAATCACCTGCTCCGCGGCAACGCGCTTAAAATAAAGGAAGTTTATTTCCGCCGTTGTATGGATATGAACGACCGTGCGCTGAGAAGTATAACAATACATTCGCCCGCGGGCAATATGAAAGGTTGCGTAAGCTATGATAGGGCGGAGGGCTTCGAAATAACCGCGGCAAGCGAGGTTATGGCGGTTTTGTGCCTTGCAACCGACTTAAAGGATTTGAAAAAACGCATAGGCGATATAGTGATAGGCGTAGACGAGGACGGAAGCTTTGTCCGCGCCCGCCAGCTTAAAGCTGACGGAGCAATGGCAACGCTTTTAAAGGACGCAATAAAGCCCAACCTTGTTCAAACGCTTGAAGGCACCCCCGCGATTGTCCACGGCGGGCCGTTTGCAAATATTGCGCACGGCTGTAACTCGGTGCGCGCTACTTACACCGCAATGACGCTTGCCGATTACGCCGTAACCGAAGCGGGCTTCGGCGCAGACCTCGGCGCGGAAAAATTCCTCGATACAAAATGCAGAATTGCCGGCATAGAACCGCACTGCGTTGTCGTCGTTGCGACGGTAAAGGCGCTTAAACTCCACGGCGGCGCGGATAAGGCTCAGCTTTCCGAAGAAAATTTAACGGCTTTGAAGGCGGGGCTTCCCAATCTTTTAAAGCACGTCGAAAATATCAAAAACGTATTCAAAAAGCCCGTTGTCGTGGCAATGAACCGCTTTGTCACCGATACACAGGCAGAGATTGACGAGGTGCTTAACGCATGCAAAGCGGCGGGCGCAACCGCAGTGTTTACGGACGTGTTTTTGAAAGGAGGCGAGGGCGGTAAGGAGCTTGCCAAAACGGTTATTGCTGAGTGCGATAAGCCTTCAAAACTGCATTTCGCTTATGATTTGAACGATAACGTCTGCAAAAAGGTTGAAGATATAGTCAAAAACGTTTACGGCGGCGAGGGCGCGGATTTTTCCGAAGAAGCGCTTGAAAAAATCGCCGTAATCGAAAAGGCGGGAATAAAGGGCTTGCCCGTAATAATCGCAAAAACTCAATACTCGCTTTCGGACGACGCTAAAAAGCTTGCGCGTCCCACCGGCTTTAAAATAAAGGTGCGCGACATAATTTATAAGGGCGGCGCGGGCTTTATCGTTGCTGTCGCAGGTGAAATTATGCTTATGCCCGGTCTTTCGAAAACTCCCTCTGCGGAGCATATAGATATTGACGAAAACGGAAATATTACGGGCCTTTCATAATTTGGACGGGTGTTGGATTATGGCTAAAAGACAAAAAAAATATTTCGGAGAATAATAATTTTATGAATCTACCCGAAGCGACGAATTTTATAGAGCAAATTATCAACGAAGAGCTTGAAGCGGGCAAATTCGAGTGCATAAACAACGAAATTCACGTACGTTTTCCGCCGGAGCCTAACGGCTATCTGCATATAGGCCACGTTAAAGCGATGTGCATTAACTTCGGCGTAAAGGAACGCTATAACGGCACGCTTAATTTGCGTATGGACGACACCAACCCCGCAAAGGAAGACTACGAGTATGTAAATTCAATTGTAGAGGCGGTAAAATGGCTTGGCTTCGAATACGATAAGCTTGTTTTTGCATCCGACTACTACGATAAGCTTTACGAAATTGCGGAAAAGTACATTCTTGACGGAAACGCTTACGTCTGCGATTTGTCCGCAGAGGAAATTACCGCAACCCGCGGCACTTTGACCGAGGCGGGCACGCCCTCACCCTACCGCAACAGAAGCGTTGAGGAAAATTTAAAGCTTTTCCGAGAAATGAAGGCTGGCAAATATCCCGACGGGGCAAAGGTTTTACGCGCTAAAATAGATATGGCTTCGCCCAATATCAATATGCGCGACCCCATAATTTACCGCATTGCGCACGTTCCGCACTACCGCACGGGCGACAAGTGGTGCATTTATCCCATGTACGACTTTGCTCACCCCGTTTCCGACGCGATAGAGGGCATAACCCATTCGCTGTGCTCGCTTGAATTCGAAAATCACCGCCCCCTTTACAATTGGTTTGTGGAAAGGTCCGGACTGCCTGCGCCTTTGCCCAGACAGATAGAGTTTGCAAGGCTGAATATTACCAACACCCTTATGTCCAAGCGCTATTTGAAAAAGCTTGTTGACGAGGGCTTTGTGCGCGGTTGGGACGACCCCCGTATGCCGACGATTATGGGCTTGAAAAACCGCGGGGTTCCGCCGGTTGCGCTTAAAAAATTCTGCGCGGACGTGGGCGTGGCAAAGGCGTATTCGGTTGTAAATATCGCCCAGCTTGACAGCTGTATCCGCGACGAGCTGAACGTCACGGCAGAGCGCGCAATGGCGGTTATCAACCCCGTCAGGCTTACGATTACCAACTATTCGGGCGAGGAAGAGCTGGATTTCGACAAAAACCCGACTGCGGAAAACGCGGGAACAAGAAAAATCAAGTTTACGGGTAGCGTGTATATCGACCGCGACGACTTTTCATTGAACCCTCCGCCCAAATATAAAAGACTGCAAAAGGGCGGCACGGTCAGACTTAAAGGCGCGTATATCGTGCGTTGCGACGACGTAAAGCTTGATAAAAACGGCGAAGTTGAAGAAATTCTTTGCACTTATTACCCCGAAACGCGCAGCGGCAGTACAGTGCCGACCGACATAAAGGCAAAGGGCGTTATTCAGTGGGTTGACTGTAAGTACGGCGTAAAGGCGGAATTTCGTCAGTATCAACCGCTTTTAAAGGACGAGCAGTACCCCGAGCAGGACTATGCTGAAAGGCTTAACGCAGACAGCGAAAGACGTTTTGAAGGCTTCGCCGAGCCGTACCTTTACGAAAGTGCTGACGATGCCGCGTTTCAGCTTATGCGCACGGGCTATTACAAAAAATGTACAGATAGCGGCGTTTTCGTGCTGTCGGAAATAGTTTCGTTAAAGGATAATTTCAATAAGTAAAAATAAAGCGGAGCGGGTATATAACAGCCCGCTCCGCCGCATTTTATAACAGCTTTTCCGCCGTTATTTCAAGGTATTTTTAAACCTTTTCCGAATAGCTTTCGCAGCAGGTGCATTCTACCTGACCGCAAGCACAGCCGACCTTGATATGGTCGAGTGTGCAGTTGCAGCCCGCATGATTATACTTGCACTTGGATACGTCGCAAGCTATTCCATGATTAACGTTTTCCATAAATACCCTCCTAAAGTATTTTGTGTACGAACGCGCAAATTATTCAAAGATATTGACAAAACAGCATAAAAGATATAAAATAATATAGAAATCAAACAAACGCTGATAAGGAGCTTTATGAAGGTTATACTATTGCAGGACGTAAAGGGACAAGGCAAAAAGGGCGAGGTTATAGAGGTGAACGAGGGCTACGCGCGCAATTTTCTTATTAAAAAAGGGCTTGCGGAGGCGGCTACGGCCTCTAAGCTGAACGATATAAGCCAGAAAAAGGCCGCCGCAGACTATCACCATGCGGAGGAAGTAAAAGCAATGCGCGAGCTTGCAAAGGAAATCAACGGCAAAACCTTCACCGTAAAAATAAAGGCGGGGCAGGGCGGAAAGGTTTTCGGCTCGGTTACGGGCGCAAACGTTGCGGATGCTCTGCAACAGTCGGGCTATAATATAGACAAAAAGAAGGTTGTGCTTGCCCAGCCCATAAAAAATATCGGTGTATACGATATCGATTTAAAGCTTATGGAGGGCATTTCCTCAAAAATCAAAATCTCGGTTGAAGCGGAATAATCCGTAAATAATTAAGCGGCGCGGGCTTACTAAGCCCGCGCCGCATTTGTATGTTTATCTGAAATGTCCGCCTCCGCCGCCGTGACCGCCTCCCGAAAAGCCTCCGAAGTGCCCGCCGCCGTGTCCGCCGCTCGCTCCCGAAGAGGGGCGGGAAACCATATTTTTTGTCATTGTCGACATTGTGTTACGCATAATCGAGTTGAATACATGTAAACGGAATACAGTGCCTGCCACCGAAGAAGCGTACCACTGCGGCGGCTCAACGGTTATGTCCGCAAATTTCTCTTCCCACTTGTCGGAAACGCCCAAAACCTGTGCATACGGCAAAATGTGATAATAAAACTGCGGGTCGTCCTCAAGCATTTTTTCCAGCTTTTCCTTTTCGGCAAGCAGAATAAAGCTTTTAAAGCCGACTATTTGGTTAAGCTGGGCGTTGTAAGCGTCCGAACGGCTTACTATTATAACCGAAAGCACGCATACCGCACTGCATACCGCGCCAAGCAACAGCTTAGGCACAAAATCCATAATCCAATGCGGCACAAGCAGTGCATACAGCAAGCTGAGCGCCGCGCACCCTAAGGCAATCAAAAGCGAAAACAAAGCCTTTTTCTTTTTGCTTATTTTCAGCTCGTACCACCTTACCGTCTGGCTCGCGCCGAAAATTATCAGCGCGGGAATAATGGCAAGGAAGGGCGCAACCAAAAGATATTTTACCGAAATTTGTATAAGCCCCAACGCAAACGGAGCAACGCCCAAAAGCAGTCCGCCAAGCGCGGCAAACAATACCGCAACCGACATGCTCTTGCTTGTGAAAAGCCCTCGCGCGCGGGAGTTTACCATTGCGGTCACCCTTTCGCTCGTTTTGTAAAATCTGTTGGCAAGCTGCGCGGGCGTAACCGTTTCTCCGTGCGCAAACAGTCCCTCGAACATTATTTTTTCATAGTCCGTACAGCTGTTTGGCAAATTGCGCACTATGCGTATAAGAGTGGGGCTGTTGTTTTCGTCAAGGCTGATTTTTAAGTAGCCCTTGTCGGCAAAATAGAATATCATCGAGGTTATATCCTCGTTATTTACTCTTGTATCGATAAGCTTGCCCATCAAAAGCGGGTCCATATTGTTCGGTGCTTCAAAGTTGACAACGGGCGTTAAATGCGCTTTGCTGAAGCAAAGCGCCTTGACGATAAGCAGCACAACAATCAAGGCAAGCCCGAGCAAAACAAAGATATAGGGGGTGAAGTCGAAATAAGACTTCAATGCGCCTTCACCGAAATGCACGTCAAAGCGTATGCCCGTATAGGGCGCCAAAGCGTCAACGTGCGCGCAAAGCACGCTTCTTCCGTTTTCTTCGCCCGCAATTATGTCGACGGGCGTTTTATTGCCGCCGTCTATATAACAAAGCGTTTGGGCGTCGTTTAAATATCCGTCCGGCAACAGCATTTTAATATTTACGTTTTTAACGGCAAAGCCGTAGCCGCTGCCGACGGGTGCAAGCGCAATTATGTTGTTTTTCGCCTCGTCACCGGTTGCGGGTACAATATAATCATAGGTAAGGCGGTAGGTGCGGTTTTCGTATTTGACCTCCTGACTGCCTATATCCACCCAGATAAACGGATTATTATGCTCGTCCTCGCCGTCGGTAACGTTATAATAAACGCTTTTCTCGGTTGTTCCGTCAAGCTCCTTAACGCGAATATTGCGCACCCTTTCGCCGCCGTTTACGGGAATTTCCCTCACAAAGCCGGACTTTCCGTAAAAGTGAAAGGTCAAATCCTCGGTCACGGTCATCGTGCGGTCTGCACGAATATCAAAAACAGTGTCGTAGCCCGCAATATAGTTTGCCGTGTCGGAATAAGCTGAGTCCGCATTGACTGTATTTTGATGTGTAAAAGCGCCAAAAATTATTGCGCAAACTATAAAAGTAAGCGCAATAAGGCATAAAAAGTATAGTTTTTTAACTTTTTTCATGGTTTTTAAGCTGTTTTATTTTTAAAACTGAACCTTAACGTTTTCACGTTCTTCGGGTGCAGCCACCTCGAAGAAGGGCTTTTTGGTAAGCTTCATGCGCCTGCCGACGATAGAGGAAGGGAACGAGCCAAGCTTGACGTTGAACACCTTAACAGTCGCGTTATAGTATTTTCTCGACTGCGAAAGCTCGCCCTCGATTGCCTTCAGCTGATGCTGTAAATCAAGGAAGCTGGTATTCGCCTTAAGCTCGGGATAAGCTTCCATAACCATATTGAAGTTGCGTATAGCCTGCGTCATCTGCACGTCTGCCGCCGCCTTTTCCGCGGGGGTGCTTGCGCTTGCCGCCATAGAGCGCGCCTCGGTAACCTTTATAAAGGTTTCGCTCTCGTGCTTTGCATAGCCCTTAACCGTTTCCACAATGTTGGGGATAAGGTCGTATCTCTTTTTAAGGTATACGTCTATTGTGGAAAATGCCTCGTCTGTCTGCGCGTCAAGCGTTACAAACGCGTTATGGGTTTTGATATACCATACAATCACGGCAATAACAATCAACAGCACTATTACCGCAGCAATAATGCCTACAAGTGCGCCCGTGCCAATAGCAAGTAAATTTAACATTTCTTTCTCCTTAAAAGCTTTGTTTTATAATTTTTTTATTTCGTTAACCGCGCTTTTTAAAAAGGCCTCCGCAACGGAATCCTTTCTTATCGCTTCAAGCGCGTCCTCGAAGGCGAACCATCTTACTTCCTCAAGCTCCTTGGCGTCAAGCACGGGCTCGCCGTCCTCGGCAACCACAATAAAGTTAAGCATAAGCACGTTCTTCGGCTCGTGATAGCGGGAGGACATATACTTGTATTTTACGGCGTTAAGCTTGGTTTCTTCCTTAAACTCGCGCGTAACGGTCTTTTCCGCCGTTTCACCCTTTTTAACGTATCCCGCAAACAGAATAAAATCCTCCTGCCCGACGTGTCTGGCAAGTAAAATTTTATCCTTTGCGCGGTTTGTTACCACCATGCTTACCGCAGTAGCAAACTGTGCAAAGCGGTATTGGTTGCAATTTTTGCAGTAGGGCACAAGTCCCTCGCCGTTGGCGAACATAAGCGTAAGCTTTTCGCCGCATTCCGTACAGAACATAATATTTAAAACTCCTTAAAAGAACGAATATTTAATATAAATATAATAATATGCTTACATTATATAACAAAACAAGCGCATTTTCAATACTTTTTTCAAATTTACTAAAATTATTGACATAAATTTCACAATAATATATAATAATCCAAATGCTAAGGGTAGAAAAATCAAACGGCTTTATACATTTATCCGCGCATTAATTTTACACATAAGGATAGCACGGTGAATTTAGAAACAGCTAAGGCTTATTTACAAAAGCATAATCAAAGTCAGCTACTGCAATATTACGACGAACTGTCCGCAGAGGAACAGCTTCGGCTTTTAAAACAAATCGAATATACCAACTTCAATATAGTAAAAAATATCGAAATTTCGCAGAGCGGCAGCGGAAATGGCAAAATCACTCCTCCCGCAAACGCCGTCACCGTCGAGGAGGCGGCGCGCCGCCGTATTCAGTTTGAAACGGTCGGTCTTAATATGCTTGCAGAGGGCAAGGTCGGCGCGGTACTGCTTGCGGGCGGACAAGGCTCGCGTTTGGGCTACGACGGACCCAAGGGCACCTTCAATATCGGCGTCACGCGCGAGCTGTCTATTTTCGAACAGCTTATGCGCAACGTTTCGGACGTAACCTCGCAGACGGGCAGGGCTTTCCCGCTGTTTATTATGACAAGCACCGTCAACGACGTGGCTACGCGCAGCTTTTTCAAGGAGCATAGCTACTTCGGCTATCCCCGCGACGAAATTCACTTCTTCATTCAGGACGTCGCGCCCGCGTGCGATTATGACGGCAAGGTATTTCTTGACGACAAGGGGCGCATTTCGCTTATGCCGAACGGCAACGGCGGCTGGTATTCCTCGCTTGTCAATAACGGTCTGGGCAGAATTTTGGAGCGCGACAATATAGAGTGGCTTAACGTTTTCGGCGTGGATAACGTTCTGCAAAGAATTTGCGACCCCGCTTTTATAGGCGCAACAATCTTAAAGCGCTGCCGTTGCGGTGCAAAGGTTGTAAAAAAGACCTCTCCCGACGAGAAGGTCGGCGTTTTATGCACGCAGGACGGCAAGCCCTCCATAGTAGAGTACTTTGAAATGCCCGAGGATTTGAAAAACAAAACCAAGAAGGGCGAGCTGGTTTACCGCTACGGCGTAATTTTAAATTATCTGTTCAACGTGCACGATTTAAATTTGACGCTTTCGGGCAAGCTGCCCTATCACCTTGCGGATAAGGCAATCGCGCATATGGAAAACGGAGTAAGAGTAACTCCTTCAAGTCCTTGCGGCTACAAATTCGAAACGCTTGTGGTTGACATGGTAAGGCTTATGGGCAGCTGTCTTGCCTACGAGGTAGAGCGCGAGCGGGAGTTTGCTCCCGTTAAAAACGCAACGGGCACCGACAGCGTGGATACCGCGCGCGAGCTTTTGCGCAAAAACGGGGTTGCGCTTTAAATTAATATATAATTTTATAAGGAAATAGAAGATTGAAGAAAATTTTATGCGCGGTAATCGCGCTTGCCTTATCGGCAACGGTGCTTTTCAGCGGTTGTTTCGGCGGAGGCGGCAGCTTGGAGGTAAACGTAAACAATACCTACGAAAGCATGACCGACGAGCAGTGGCAGGAATATAAGTACATTTTAAACAACAGCACGCCCGACAGCGGCAAGTCCTTGCAGACGGCGGTCAACGGCTCGTTGCTTTCCGGCGTATCCATTCTTACGCGCTTCACCTACAATGATATTACGGGCTACGTCGACGAGGTGTTCGGCGGCTCCCGCCAGATAGGCAAGCCCGATTATCATTCGGTTTATTGCGGCGCGGGCGTTATTGTCGAGCTTGATAAGGAAGCGGGCGACGCATACATTATAACTAACTGCCACGTTGTTTATTCCGACGCCTCCAAGGAAACTGTTTCCGACGATATAAGGCTGTATTTATACGGTCAGGACACAGAGGGCGTTAACTTCAACCTCGAATACAGCTACGTAATGCACGGCGGCAACAAGGTCTATTACCGCGAGGACGGCAACGAATACTGGCTTTTGGACTATAATATTACCAATGACGGTGCTTATGCAATGAAGGCGGAGGTGGTCTGCGCTTCGATAGCCTATGATATTGCGCTTTTAAAGGTTTCAAACAGTCAGGTGCTTAAAAACAGCGGGGCAAAGGCGGCGGACTTCGTAAAGGAGGACGACGTTTATGCGGGCGCGCGTGCCTACGCCGTCGGCAATCCCGACGGCGACGGAATGTCTGCAACGGTCGGCTTTGTCACAAAGGAAAGCGAAGAGATTTTCTTAAATCTTTCGGATAACGAGGACGAGGACGCCTACGGCAGCTACCGCGTTATCCGTACGGATGCGGCAATCAACGGCGGTAATTCGGGCGGCGGCTTTTATAACGAGCAAGGCAAGCTGATAGGAATAGTCAATTCCAAATCCACTGGCGACGACATAGACAATATGGGCTATGCACTGCCCGCAAGCTATGTAAGGCGGCTTTGGGTGCTTATGAAGGAAACAAGCCCGTCCTATTTCTCAAAAAAGAACCCGTACGTCAAGGCGGCAATATTCCCTGCGGGGTATAAGGTGGTCAATACTGTTTCGTATATGAATCCTCTCGGACTTGCCGAAATTGCGGAAACGGTTGCGGTAACAGCCGCGGGCGGCAATTTCAAGGCGGGCGATGTTTTAAAGCATATAACAATCAAAAACGGCGAAACGGTTATAGAGGATAAGGATATAACCCGCGCATATCATATAGACGATACTCTTCTTTCCGCCCGCGACGGCTATACCGTAATTTTCACGGTAATCCGTAACGGACAGCAGACCGAGGTTAAGTACTCCGCCTCGCTTGCAAGGGTTTAATAGAACTGCAATTACAGTAAAACCCGCGCCGCTCGGCTAAGCCGAACGGCGCGGGTAATTTTTTTATAATCATATTTTTGTAATGTCGTAGGGCGTGACCTGATAAACGTAATAGTTCAGCCAGTTTATGTAGAACAAATTTGCCGTGGACGACCAGTTCATTTTTACCTCGGTCAAGTCCTTGTCTGCAAAGTAATTTGCGGGCGGCTTAATGTTCAGTCCCTTGCTTAAATCGCGCTCGTATTCCTTTTTCAGCGTGTCGCGGTCGTATTCCATATGCCCCGTAACAAAAACCTGTCTGTTGTCGCAGCTTTTTATTATCGACGCGCCAGCCTTTTTGGAGTATGCAAGTATGCGCAGTTCGTTTATGTGCAGAATATCCTTCGCGTAAATTATTGTGTGCCGTGAATGCGGCATATGAAACTCGTCTGAAATTCCCCTCATAAGCGGCTCGGCAACGCCGTCGCGTATACGTCTGTGCGCAAAAATACCAAAGCATTTTTCCTTTAACGGGTGCTTTTTTATGCCGTAAAAATAGTGCAAGGCCGCTTGCGCACCCCAGCAGATAAACAGAGTGGAGGTAACGTTTGTTTTGGTCCAGTCGAGAATTTCTTCCAGCTCTTTCCAATACGCAACCTTCTCAAAGTCCATATTTTCCACGGGCGCGCCGGTAATAATCATACCGTCGAACTTCCGTGCCTTTATTTCCTCGAAGGTCTTGTAAAATCTGTCAAGGTGGCTCTTATCGGTATGCGTTGCGTTGTAGGTGGAGGTTTTTACAAGCGTTATATTCACCTGCAACGGAGAGTTGGATAAAAGCCGCATAAACTGCGTTTCCGTAGTTTCCTTTGTGGGCATAAGATTTAAAATGGCAATTTCTATGGGGCGTATTTCCTGTAAAAACGCCCTTTCGCTGTCCATTACGAAAATCTTTTCGTCCGTCAATATCCTGTACGCGGGCAGCTCTTTATTTATGACAATGGGCATAGCTTAACCTTTAAATTATACCTTTGCAAGCGCCTGTTCCAAATCGGCGATAATGTCCGCGGCGTTTTCAATGCCTACGGAAAGCCTTATAAGGTTATGCGGCACGCCCGCTTTTTTCAAATCCTCTTCGGAAAGCTGTCTGTGAGTGGTGGAAGCGGGGTGCAGAACGCAGCTTCTTACGTCTGCGACGTGCGTTTCCTGCGTAATCAGCTTTAACGCCTCCATAAACGCCGCGCATTTTTCAACGCTGCCCTTAATGCCGAAGCTTAGCATTCCGCCCTGTCCGTCGGGCAAGTATTTTTGTGCAAGCTTGTGATATTTGTTATCGGGCAGAGAGGGGTGGTTTATCCACTCGATTTTGGGGTGCTTTTTAAGGTATGCGGCAACCTTCTTCGCGTTTTCGCTGTGCCGCTCCATTCTCAAAGCCAGCGTATCGCTGCCTATGTAGGATATAAAGCCGTTCTGCGGGCTCATAATAGCGCCGAAATCGCGCATCATCTGCGCGCGGCATTTGGTGCCGAACGCAACGGGCAAATCCGCGTAAACAAGTCCGTGATAGCTTTCGTCCGGCTCGTTAAACGATTTGTAGCGGGGGTTGCCTTTAAAATCGAAGTTGCCCAAATCAACAATTACTCCGCCCAGCGCCGCCGCGTGCCCGTCAAGGTATTTCGAGGATGAATGTATTACGATATGCGCGCCGAACTCCTTCGGGCGGCATAAAACGGGGGTTGCAAGGGTGTTGTCAACCGCAAACAGAACGCCGTATTTGTCAGCGATTTTTGCGATTTTGTCAAAGTCCAGCACGATAATCGCGGGGTTTGCAATCGTTTCCGTAAAAATCAGCTTGGTTTTATCGTCAATCAGCTTTTCAATTTCCTCCGCGGGTGCATCGGGGTCGAAAAATCTGCACTCTATACCGAGCTTAGGCAGAGTGGTGGAAAACAGGTTATAAGTTCCGCCGTAAATTGCCGAGGACGATACAACGTTATCGCCCGCGCCCGCAACGGTGAAAATCGTCAGCGAGGTGGCGCTCATTCCCGAAGCGCAGCCTATACCGCACAGTCCGCCCTCCAAAGCGGCAACCTTGCCCTCGAATGCGGCAACGGTGGGGTTTGCCAGACGGGAATAGAAGTAGCCCTCGCTCTTCAAGTCGAATAAATCAGCCATATCCTGCGTCTTTCCGTAAAAAAAGGTGGTGGACTGGGCAATGGGCGGTATTCTCGCCTCGCCTGATTTCGGCTCGTAACCGGCTTGTACGCACAAGGTATCGATTTTGTAGTTCTTCATAAGCAAATTCCTCGTTTATTTATAATTTTTTAATTCTCTGTCCAAAGCGCGCTTCTGGTCGCGTTCGGCTATGGTGCGTTTTTTATCGTAATTCTGCTTGCCCTTGCAAAGCGCAATTTCAACCTTGATAAGACTTCCCGAAAAATACAGCTGTAACGGCACAATCGTATAGCCCTTTTCGTTGATTTTTCCCGCAAGTCTGTCCAGCTCGCTGCGGTGCAGTAAAAGCCTTCTGTCCCGCTTGCTGTCCTTTGAGGAAAACGCGCCAGCCTTGTCATAAACGGGTATATGCATATTCTTAAGGGTCAGCTCGCCGTTCCGCAAAAGACAAAAGCTGTCCTTCAAATTGCAGTTGCCCGCCCGCAGAGCCTTTACCTCCGCGCCCTCCAAGGCTATTCCCGCTTCAAGCTTTTCTATTACGAAATACTCGTACAAAGCATATTTGTTGTAAGCAATCTGTTTCATAATCTTTTAAATTGAACCCCGCATATGTCGGAGTTTTGCACGTTTTAAGCCAGTGCAAAGAGTATTTTCATTCTTCCCAAATCGTAATCGGCTACAATTATTTTAACGCTGTCGCCAAGTCTGAAAGCGTGCCTTGCGCCCTTAATCAAAAACTTTTCGGGGAATACCTCGTATCTGTCGGGCGGCAAATCCTCGAACGGAACAAGCCCCTCGATTGAGTTGTCCAGCTCGCAGTAAATTCCGTGAGAAGTAACTCCCGAAATAGTCGCGCCGTATTCCTCGCCCAACCGTTCGGACATATATGCAAGCTTGTACAAATCGTCAACCTTGCGCTCCGCCTCGTCGGCAAGCCGTTCTCTTTCCGAACAATGACTGCCGTTTTCGGGCGCAATTTCCTTGAATTTTTCCGCCTTTTCTGCTTTTCCGTCCAAAATGCACTTCAAAACGCGGTGCACGAACAAGTCTGGATATCGCCGTATGGGCGAGGTAAAATGACAGTAGCAGGAGGAGGCAAGCCCGAAGTGCCCTTTGTTTTCCTCGGAATACCGCGCTTTTTGCATTGAACGCAGCATAACCTTGTTCACAACCGAATAAAACGGCTTGTCCTCTGCCGATTTTAAAATGCTTTGATAGTCTTTCGGTTTAATGTCGGACTTGCCGAGGTTTACGTTTATACCCAAATCGCGCAAAAACGCAAAAAAGTTTTCGGCTTTTTCTTCGACTGGGCTTTCGTGTATGCGGTACAGACAAGCCGCCCTTTTGCTTTGCATAAATTCCGCCACAGCCTCGTTTGCGGAAATCATAAACTGCTCTATAATGCGTTGGGAAATCGTTCTTTCGCTTTTGGGAATAACAATTTCGCCGTTTTCGTCAACGTAAATGTGAGCCTCCATAGCTTCGAGGCTGACCGAGCCCGCCATTTCGCGCCGTTTTTCCAACGCAAGGCAAAGCCTTTGCATATTATCGACAGTTTCGACCAAATCGGCGTATTTGCGGCATATGTCGGGGTCTTTTTCGCAAATTGCCGTAACGGCGGAGTAGGTCATGCGGTGTTTCGAGCGTATAACGCTTTTGCAGATTTCGTAAGAAATTCTCTCACCGTCCGCGTTGAAGGTCATAGAGCAGGAAAGCGCGTATCTGTCCTCGTTTTCGTTTAAGGAGCATGCGCCGTTCGAAAGGGTTTTCGGCAGCATAGGCAAAACTCTGTCGGGAAAGTAAACGCTTGTGCCGCGCGCGTAAGCCTCTTTGTCGGTTGCCGACAGAAATTTAACGTAATTGCTTACGTCGGCAATATGCACGCCCAAAGTATATTTTCCGTCCTTTATTTCAAGCGAAACGCCGTCGTCTATGTCGCGCGTATCCTCGCCGTCGATTGTAAAGATAAGCATATCGCGCAAATCTCTGCGCCCGATTGCATCAATTGCCGCGCCCGCGCTCTTTTCACACTCCGATAAAACGTCCTCGGGGAATTCTTCGCTTAAATTGAACGAGCGGATAATAGCGTTTTCCTCGGTTTCAAAATTTCCGCTTTCGCCCAAAATTTCAATAATTTTCCCGCCGGGTGCCTTGTTTTTGGGGTAAGAGGAAACCTCGCAAACAACCTTGTCGTTGTTTTTTGCCCCGCCCAGCATACTCAAAGGAATATAAATTTTCGGCAAGCGGGGGTTGTCGGGCGCAACAATTCCCTCGCGTCTGCCAAGCTGCAGGGTGCCGATAACTTGCTCGTTGGCGCGCTTCAAAATTTTTATAATGCTCGCCTCGTCGGCGGTGTTGGCAACCCTCGCAAATAAAACCGTGTCGCCGTCCAGCGCACCGTTTACCGAGTGGCGGGGTACAAACAAATCGCTTTTAAACCGCTGTTTGTCGTCTGGGATAATAAACGCAAAGCCCTTGTCGCTTGCCTGAACCGTGCCGGAATAGGCTTCCGCATTTTTTGCGACGAATTTTTTCGGTGCGCCGCTTCGTCTGCCGTTTTTGTTGTTTTTGGGAATATATTTTTTATAGCTCATATGTAAAGGTGCGTCTGCTAAAAATAAAAGCGGCTTTAAACCAAAGCCGCCTGCGTAAGATTATGCTTGCATCATTATCTGTAAAATATACAGCACAATTGAAAGCGCCGCTATAACTCCCAGCAATATCCATGACCACTTTTTAAGCTTGCTCTCAATCGAGCGGCCCTTGTTTTTGCCGAAGAAGGTTTCGCTTGACGCCGTTATGCCCTGAATACCGTCCGAATTGCTCTTCTGAAAAAGAATAATTATAACGGTTATCAGCGCCGCGATAAAGGTTAAAACAAGAAAGATGTAACAAAACGAAATATAAATTTTAAAGCCCGTATCGGACAATAACAGAACATTAGACAACATTTTATGCCTCTTCACTCAATTTACTAAGTAATTATAGCATAACTGATTGCAATTTTCAATCAAAAACGCCTTAAAATCAAAAAAATTTTATTCGGAAATTCGATTATTTGCGTCATTGTCGTCATCGGGCGGCGGAGGCGCAGTCTGCGGCTCGGACGGCGGCGCGGGTTGCTTTGATAGCGCCTGCGCGGGCTTGCGCTTGATTTCACCAAATTTGTTTATTATAAAAATTCCCGCGCACACAAGCGCAAGCGCAAGCAGAGTAAACCAGCTTAAAAGCTGGTCGAATTCCTTTAAAATAATTGCGGAAAACAGCGCGCCGAACAGTGGATTTGTGGATTTGAATACTGCCACCTTGGAAACGGGATTGTATTTAAGCAAAAAGCCTTGCAGTGTGAACGCGCATGCCGACAAAAATGCGAGATAAATAAGCATAAACGCCGCGCCTACGTCTATATGCGTAATACGTCCGCCGAAGCTCAGCCCGATTATAATAAGCGCAAGTCCGCCTATCAAAAACTGATATCCGCACAGCGCGGTGGTGTCCTCTTGCTTTGAAAATACCTTGACAAACCCCGCCGCCACGGCAGAGGACAGTCCCGAAAAAATAATAAAGCCCTCGCCAAGCAGAGTAAAATTGAACGAAAAGCCGTCTAAATTCAAAACTATCACCCCGCCGAAGCCTAAAATGCACCCCGCAAGCTTGATAAGGTTGAATTTTTCCGTGCGGAATATAAAGCACGCGATTATAATGGTAAAGAATACGCCCAAGCCGTTTAAGACAGAGGACTTAACGCCCGTGTTGTTTGCCAGCCCGATGTAGAAAAAGGTGTACTGCATAGCCGTCTGAAACAGCGCCACAACCAGCACCCGCCAAATGTTGCGCGGCTTCGGTGCAAGAAATTTTTTTTGCGTGGCGCAGCCGAACGCTATTACGAATACTCCCGCAAGGGTAAACCTTACGCCCGCAAACAGCATAAGACTTGCGGGGCTTGATTGGTCTATTTCGAACAGCTTATACCCGATTTTTACGCACGGAAAAGCGCTTCCCCACAGCACACAGCAGAAAATCGCGCAAATACATACAACTATCGGTCTTGAAAAAAACCTTTCCTTATCCTTTATCAGCATTACCTTATTATTATATTGCGCCTTCCGAATTTAAGCAAACAATTTGCGTTTCATTTTTTATATAAAAAGCGGCGGCGGACTTAAAGCGCAATTCCCATAAGGAATTTAATAAAATGCAAATAAAAAGATTTAGGCATAGCGGTAAGCTGTGCCTTTTCTGTACTTTTTTTGGACGAACTCGGCTACTCGTAGCCTAGTGAGATATAGATATGTTTTATAGTTCCCGCAAAATTCAATCAGTTGCGTTCTTCCATTTTTCGTGATATAATGATTGTACGCTAAACAATAATTTAGCGGAGAACAAAAAATATGGAATACATAAAACTCACACTTGAAAATTTAGAAACAGAGCATATTTGTTGTGCCATTTCTAACAATAAGGACATACAAGTTGCAAGCAAGAAAGCGTGGCTAAAAGAAAGAATAAAGGACGGATTGGTATTTTTGAAATCCGTTGAACGCGGCAAATGCTTTATTGAATACATACCTGCCGAAAATGCTTGGTGTCCTATCGAAGCGAACAGCTATATGCACATAAATTGCTTTTGGGTATCGGGCTCGTTTAAAGGACACGGCTATGCAAACGATTTATTAAATGCTTGTATAGCCGATGCAAAAGCGCAAGGCAAACACGGAATTACCGTTATATCTTCGCCGAAAAAGATGCCGTTTTTGTCAGATCCGAAATATCTTGCTTATAAAGGGTTTAAGGTTGCGGATAAGGCAAATCCAAACTTTACTTTAATGTATTTATCTTTCGACGAAAATGCGCCCGTTCCGAAATTCAAAGAACAAGCAAAACAGCCGCGTATAGATAAACAAGGTTTTGTTGTGTATTATACGTACGGTTGTCCGTTTACGGCTAAATACGTTCCGCTTGTTCAGCAAACGGCAAAGGACAAAGGCATTCCGTTTGAAAGCGTATTGATAGACAGCAAGGAAAAAGCGCAAAACGCGCCTATGGCGTGGACGAATTACGCCGTATTTTATAACGGACAATATATATCAAACGAAATCCTAAACGAGAAGAAGTTTCTTGAACTTGCAGAGAGTTATTATAGACAGTAATATAAATTTCAATTTATCGTTATTAAAATGTTTAGTTAAAAGCTCTCAAACAAATTTGTTTGAGAGCTCTTTTATAATCGCATGTCTGTTCCCTATGGGAAGTTCGCATTAAGTCCGCCGCCGCTTTTTAAATTATACAATCATATTGACTATTTTATAAGGCTTTTGCCCGTCATTTCCTCGGGCACCTTCTCGCCCATAACCGTTAAAAGAGTGGGGGCAAGGTCTGCAAGTATTCCGTCCGTGCGCAGCTTTGCGTTTTTAAGCTTTTCCGATACCAAAATTACGGGTACGGGGCTTGTGGTGTGCGCAGTGAAGGGCGAGCCGTCCTCGCATAAAAGCCTGTCGGCATTGCCGTGGTCTGCCGTAACCAAAGCCGCGCCGCCCATTTCAAGTATTTTATCCAAAACCTTTTTAACGCACTCGTCAACCGTGCCTACGGCCTTAACCGCTGCGGGAATAACGCCCGTGTGTCCTACCATATCGCAGTTTGCAAAGTTAAGAATAATTACGTCGAATTCCCCGCTTTCAAGCTCTTCCAAAACCTTATCGGTTACAAGGTACGCGCTCATTTCCGGCTGTAAATCGTAGGTTGCAACCTTGGGTGAGGCGATTAAATCGCGCTGTTCGCCCTCGTTAGGCTCCTCTATGCCGCCGTTGAAGAAGAAGGTTACATGCGCGTATTTTTCTGTTTCCGCAATTCTCAGCTGCTTTTTGCCTAGCTTTGCAAGATATTCGCCCAAGGTGTTATCGAGCGAGGTTTTGGGGAACGCGACTTCAAGCCCTTCGAAGCCCGCATCGTAAACGGTGAAGCAGACGTAAACGGGGTTAAGATAGCCCGTTTTTCTCTCGAATGCCGTGCCCTTGGGTACGATAAACTCCTTCTGCGACACGGCGCGGGTAATTTCGCGCGCACGGTCGGGGCGGAAGTTAAAGCAAATGACGCTGTCGCCCTGTTCAAGCAGACCTAACGGCTTTCCGTTTTCGTAAACCTTTACGGGCTTTATAAATTCGTCTGTCACTCCCGCGGCATAGCTTTTTTCAACAGCCTCTGCGGGGTCGGTGCATTGTTCGCCCGTGCCAAGCGTAAGCATATCATAGGCAAGCTCTACGCGGTCCCAGTTGTTATCTCTGTCCATTGCGTAATATCTTCCGCATACGGACGCGATTTTGCCAACGCCGATATTTTTTATTTCGGTCTGCAATTTGCGTATAAAATCCGCGCCGGAGGTGGGGGAAACGTCGCGCCCGTCCATAAAGCAGTGCACAAACACGTCATTAACGCCGTGCGCCTTAGCCATTTTCAAAAGCGCGAAAACGTGCGTTAAATGGCTGTGAACGCCGCCGTCAGACAGCAAGCCGTACAAATGCAGCTTTTTGCCGCTTTTTGCGTTGTCCATAGCCTTGCACAGCGCGGGGTTTTTAAAAAAGTCACCGTCGTTTATCGACTTGGTTATCTTTGTCAAATCCTGATAGACTATTCTTCCCGCGCCCATGTTAAGATGACCTACCTCGCTGTTGCCCATTTGTCCGTCGGGCAGTCCGACCGAAAGCCCGCTTGCGCCGAGCGTGGCGGAGGGGTATTCCTTTATAAGCGCGTTGATATTTTTACTGCCGTTTAAGGAAATAGCGTTGCCTTCGCCTGCGGGCGCAAGACCGTAGCCGTCCATAATAATTAAAGCGTAAGGTGTCTTTTTAGCCATTTTCACTCCTTATTTATCAAAGCCGACTATTGCGGCAAAGTCAAGCTTTAAGGAAGCTCCGCCGATAAGCCCGCCATCGATGTCGGGCTGAGCCATAAGCCCCTTGCAGTTGCCTGCGTTCATGCTTCCGCCGTACTGAATAATAATTTGCTCCGCGCACTTGGGGCAGAAGAGCTGACCTATCGTCTTGCGGATAAACGCGATTGTTTCCTGAGCCTGCCCGTCGGTTGCGGTTTTGCCCGTGCCGATTGCCCAGACGGGTTCGTATGCGATAACAACCTTTGTTATGTCCTCAACGTTTTTCAAACCGTCGGTAAGCTGCTTCAACAGCACCTTTTCGGTTGTGCCGTTTTCGCGCTCGGAAAGAGTTTCGCCCACGCAGACGATAGGGGTAATGCCCGCGTTCAAGGCCGCAAGCGTGCGCTTGTTTACCGTTTCGTCCGTTTCACCGAAGTACTGCCTGCGCTCACTGTGACCGATAATAGCGTATTCCACGCCGTACTCTTTAAGCATATCTGCGGAAATTTCGCCCGTAAACGCGCCGTTTGCCGCCCAATGTACGTTTTCGGCGCCGATTTTAATGTTGGAGCCCGCCGCCGCCTTGGTCATTTCGGGTATAAGTATAGCGGGCACGCAAAGCGCAACGTCGCAGCTTGCGTTTTTTACAAGGGGGATAAGCTCTTTAATAAGCTTTTTACCGCTTTCCGCAGTCATATTCATTTTCCAGTTGCCTGCAATAAAAGGTTTTCTTGACATAAAATAAATTCTCCGTATTTTTCTTTTAAACAGTGTTACGGGGCGGTTGCCCGCCCCGATTTATAAATTTTTACTTATTTCTTTTCGTTAAGGCATGCAATACCGGGGAGGACTTTTCCTTCAAAAAGCTCCAAAGACGCGCCGCCGCCCGTGGAAATGTGCGTCATTTTATCAGCATAGCCCAGCTGCTGAACTGCCGCCGCGCTGTCGCCGCCGCCGATAATGGTGGTGCACTTGCCGTAAACGTCCGCCAAAGCCTGAGCAACCGCGATTGTGCCTTTCGCAAGGGTGGGGTTCTCGAAAACGCCCATAGGCCCGTTCCAGATAACCGATTTAGCCGTTGCGATTTTGTCTGCATAAAGCTTTCTTGTGCTTTCGCCTATGTCCATACCCATTTTGTCTGCGGGGATAGCGTTTGCGGGCACCGTTTCAACCTCGATTGCGCCGTCGATAGGCTCGGGGAAGTGCGTTGCAACAACCGTGTCAACGGGCAAAAGCAGTTCCTTGCCAAGCTTTTTCGCCTTTTCCATCATTTCAAGGCAGTATCCGATTTTGTCCTCTTCCAAAAGCGACAAGCCTACCTCGTAGCCCTTTGCTTTAAGGAAGGTGTAAGCCATGCCTCCGCCGATAATAAGCGTGTCGCACTTTTCAAGCAGATTGTTTATAACGTTCAGCTTATCCGCAACCTTCGCGCCGCCCAAAATCGCAACAAACGGACGCTTGGGATTTTCCAGCGTGTCTGCCATAACGGTAAGCTCTTTTTCTATAAGGAAGCCGCAAACCGCGGTTTTAATAATGCCGTATTCAACGATAGCCGCGGTGGAAGCGTGCGAGCGGTGAGCCGTACCGAATGCGTCGTTTACGTAAACCTCTGCGTCGTATGCAAGCGCCTTGCAGAAGGCTTCGTCCTTCTTTTCCTCTTCCCAGTGGAAGCGAAGATTTTCTAAAAGCACAGCCTCGCCGTTTTTCAATGCCTTGCGCTTTGCGTTTGCATCGGGGCCGATAACGTCGGTAGCGAAAACGACCTTTCCGCCCAAAAGCTCGTTAAGTCTTTTTGCAACGGGTGCAAGCGTAAGCTTTTTCGGCTCGTCCTTTTTAGCCTTTTCAATGATAGCTTCCGCCGTGGTTTCGCCCGCGTCAACCTTCTTTTTGTCCTTTTTGTTCAGCTTTACCTCGTCGGAAAAAATCGAGTGGGGCTTGCCCATGTGCGAGCAAAGCGTAACTTTCGCGCCCGCGTCCAAAAGGTATTTGATGGTGGGAAGGGCGCCCTGAATTCTGTTTTCATCGGTGATAACGCCGTCCTTCATAGGTACGTTAAAATCGCAGCGCACAAGCACCCTTTTGCCTTTGAGGTCGGTTAAATCCTTAACGGACATTTTGTTCATAATAAAACTCCTTAAAGAAAAATTATTTTCTATGACATTATAAATAAATTTTTATCTATTGTCAATAAATTGAAGTAAGAAAAGCCGTATGCGGCGGCTTTGCCGCAAAAATTATATTGTAAAATAATTGTGTAAAGCATTAAAATGTGGTATAATAATTTAAAATATCTTTTTTCGGTGCTTTAATGAAAATTTGCGTTGCGGGTCTGGGGCTTATAGGCGGCTCGATATGTATGTCGCTTAAACGCGCGGGCTATGCGGTGGACGGCTGGAACCGCTCTCCGCAACCCTTGCAATACGCCTTAAAAAACGGAATAATAGACGAAGCTGCGCACGATTTTTGCGGCTACGACGTTGTGTTTGTCGCCTTGCCGCCCAAGGCCACGCTGGAATTTATTTGCGGCACGGCTTTTAAGGACGGCGCGCTTGTTTCAGACATCTGCGGCGTAAAGGGCTTTATAGAAAAAGCGGTCTTTTCAAAGCCGCGCAATTTCAAATACGTCGGCTGTCACCCTATGGCGGGTAAAGAGGTTTCGGGCATACAAAACGCGTGCGCACAGCTTTTCGACGGCGCAAATATGGTCGTTACCCGCAACCAGCAAACCGATTTGAAGGCTTTAAATACTCTGCGCGGGCTTACGGCGGCAATGCGCTTCGGCAGACTGATAGAATGCACGGCGGAAATTCACGATAAAAAAATAGCCTACACCTCTCAGCTTGCGCATATAGTTGCCAATGCGTACGTTAAGGATAACGAAATCGAAAGCTGTTTCGGCTTCACGGGCGGCAGCTTTCAGGATATGACGCGTATCGCGGGCGTGGACGAAGGGGTTTGGGCGGCGCTGTATATGGAAAATGCGGAAAACGTTTCCGACAAAATAGCCTCGCTTATAAATTCGCTTGCGGAAATAAAAAACGCAATAGACGGCGGTAACGAGCAGGCGCTGCGCGAAGCGCTTAAAGAGGGCAGAAGGCTTTTCGAGGAAAGCGGCGGCAACGTCGACAATCCGCAGATTACGGTAACTGTGCTCGGCGGCAAATAATCGGCGGTAAATAAAAGCGGTGTTGCAATGAACTGTAAAATTACAATCGGCTACGAAAACGACCCGTCGGCGGGCTACGTCTGCTTCGGCAGCTTAAAGCCGGAAAAGGACGGCTTTGCGCTGGAATACGACTTTGACGGCGACAAATGCACGCTTGTATATCGCGGCGGAGCGCTTCAACAGTCGCGCCGCGGCAAAATGAACACGGATATAGCCTTTATAGCGGGTCGGCGTACACGGTGTGTTACAAAGGATACTGAGCTTGGCTACGGCTGCACGCTTGAGGTGTGCACGCGCTCGTTAAATTATAAAAAAACGGAAAAGGGCTTTGATTTGCGCCTCGAATATATGTTAGAGGACAGTCATATGCTTATGAATTTTACGGCAGAAATTGTCGGGGAGCAATAAATGAAGATAGAATATCTCGGTCATTCATGCTTTAAGCTGACCGAAAGCACGGGCACGTCCATAGTCTGCGACCCGTATTCGGACGAAATAGGCTATGCAATGCGCAAGGTAAGCGCGGACGCGGTAACCGTTTCCCACGGGCATTACGACCATAATGCGGTGCAGAACGTAGACGGCGCGCCCATTCTTATAGACGGCGGGCAGAATAACGGGCTTGCGGGCGTAGAAATCAATTCGATAAAAAGCTTTCACGATACTTTGAGGGGCAAAAAACGCGGAGAGAATACAATTTTCAAATTCCGTATGGACGGAATAGACGTCTGTCACCTCGGCGATTTGGGCGAGAAGTGCTCCTCAGATTTAATCGAAACGCTTTTGCCCGTTGACGTGCTGTTGATTCCCGTGGGCGGAACGTATACCATAGACGCGGAAATGGCAAAGGAATATGTGGACAGAATTATGCCCGATATAGTTATACCCATGCACTACCGCACGCGCGACTGCAAGCTGGACATTGACAGAGTAGAAGAATTTACCGGACTTTTCGACGGCGACAGCGTTGAGGAGTCCGAAAAATGCGGTATAGAGCTTTCCCGCAAGGATTTGACGGGCGAAACAAGAATAATAGTTTTAAAAAGGTGTGCCAATGGTTGAAAGCAGAATTCTCAACGACGTAAAGTCGCGTCTTGACAGGCTTAATATATACGAGCTGCGTCAGGTCGCCCGCGCCGTTGGCGTACACCGTCCCGCGGACGGTAAAAAATCGCGCGTGACCGAGGCGATACTCAGCATTGCCACGGGTGAAACCGCGCCCGAGCCGCCCGCTTCCCGCGGGGCTCCGCCCAAGTCGCAGCAGTTTGACGAGCAGCTTGTCGCCGATATAAAAACGTGCAGAGAGTATTATCTTGCTTTAAGCGCGGACGCGGCGCTGCGCGAGCCGAGGGTGCTTACCGTCAGCGACAGCGTTGCAGAGCGGCTTGCAAAATCAATGAAAAGGTATTGCGGCATTCTTGACGTCAGCGGTCAATACGCTTTTCTGCGTGTTGACGAAAAGGGCTATAACGGCGGCGAGGTGTTCGTGCACGAGTCGTTTATATCCCGTTTTAAGCTACGCTACGGCGATTTTATAGAATGCAACGCAATGCGCAAAAGCGAGGACGAAATTCCGGGTCTTGTAGAGCTGATTTCAGTAAACGGCATAAAGCGCGAACAGCTGGAAGAACGCCCCGATTTTTCTCGGTTGACCCCGATATATCCCGCAGTTTCAATAAAAACCGAGCATGCGGGCGGCGATATTGCCTGCAGAATGGTGGACATGCTTGCGCCGATTGCGCTGGGTCAGCGCGCTTTTATTTTCGCGCCCGCGCGGTCGGGCAAAACAACGCTTATAAAGCAGTTGGCACAGGGGATATGCGCCAATTACCCGTATATAAAGGTAATTGTCGTTGCGCTGAACGAGCGACCCGAGGAGATTACCGACTTAAAGCGCACGCTCGAGGATTGCGAGCTTTTTTATACGGGCTTTGCAATGCCCGCGGAAAACCATATCCGCACGGCTCGGCTTGCCGTGGAATATGCAAAAAGGTATACAGAGGCGGGTGAAAGCGCAATTGTTTTCTTTGACGGAATAACGCGGCTTATGCCGTTTTGTCAATCGGAGGCGGCAGCGCGCGAGGAGATAAGCAAGCTGCTTTACAGCGCATGCAATGCAGAAGAGGGCGGCTCGCTTACTATAATATCCACACTCTCGCAGGAGGATAATGTCGGCGCCCCGTTTATAGAGCTTGCAAATATGGTTATAAGTCTTTCGGCAGAGCTTGCGGCAAAGCGCGTTTTTCCCGCGATAGATATAAGCAAATCGTTTGCGGACGGAGAGGAAAGACTGCTTGACGCGTACACCTTGAAGGCGGCGCGCAGGCTTCGTTCTATGCCCGTGCAAGAGGTTATAGGGCTGTTTAATGAAAGCCTCGACAATTACGAAATTATCAAAAAATTAAAAGATTGAAATTATGGCTAACGGAAATATGTTTACCGATAAGGTAAAAATAACAATCAAATCGGGCGACGGCGGCGACGGAATGAATTCCTTCAAGTCCTATAAGGGTAAGCCCGCCTGCGGTCCCGACGGCGGCGACGGCGGTAACGGCGGCAATATTTATATCATTGCAGATAAAAACGTCAACGATTTACTGTCGTTCAGATACGTTTCAAAATACGTTGCGGGCAACGGCGAGCGCGGCGGCACAAATAAATGCTTCGGCCGCGGCGGCGACGACGTAATAATAAAGGTTCCCCTCGGCACGGTCGTAAAGGACTTCGAAACAGGCACGGTTATTGCCGATATGTTCGGCGACGGCGAAAAAAAGCTGATTGCGGAGGGCGGCAGAGGCGGCAAGGGCAACGTGCGCTTTACCACCTCGCGCAGGCACGCCCCCAATTTTGCGCAAAAGGGCGAAAAAACCGAGCCGCACGTTTTACAGCTTGAACTTAAAGTAATAGCGGACGTGGGGCTTATAGGCTTTCCCAACGTCGGCAAATCCACTTTGCTTTCCAAAATTTCCGCGGCAAAGCCCAAAATCGCAAACTATCATTTTACTACGCTTTCGCCTAATTTGGGAGTTGTAAGGTATTACGATAATTCCTTTGTCGCGGCGGATATCCCCGGTTTAATCGAAGGCGCGGCGGACGGCGCGGGGTTGGGTCACGACTTTTTAAGGCATATCGAGCGCACCCGTATGCTTGTGCACGTTATCGACGCTTCCGGCACGGAGGGGCGCGACCCGATTGAGGACTTCAAAAAAATCAATGCGGAATTGAAGGAATATTCCAAGACGCTTGCCTCGCTTCCGCAGATAATCGCGCTTAACAAATGCGACGTTTACGGCGCGGAGGAGAACGTTAAGGCGTTCAGAAAAAAGTATTGCAGAAGATATAAAATTTTCCCCATAACAGCGGTATCGGGCGAGGGAACGGAGCAGCTTGTCGAGGCAATTTTCAATAAATTACAGCAGCTTCCGCCCGTCAGTCGTGTAGAAAGCGACGAAAGCTTCACATATCGCAAAAGCGGCGATTTGGGCTTCGAGATTTATATGGACGGCGAGGTGTACGTTATCGTCGGCGCGCTTGTGGATATGCTTTGTCGCAACGTTGCGCTTAACGACCCCGATTCCATGGCGTATTTCCAGAAAATTCTCCGCGAAAAGGGCGTAATTTCCAGACTTAAAGAAATGGGCATAAAGGAAAACGATACAATCTCGATAGGCGACGTGGAATTCGAATATATACCGTAAAAAAATTATTTTGCAAAAAGCATATAAAGGATAAAAAATGTTAACTTCAAAACAACGCAGTAAATTAAAAGGCCTTGCCGCAAAGCTGTCCCCGATAGGACAGGTTGGCAAGGAGGGTATAGGCGAAAATATGCTTGCAGGCTTTTCCGACTGTCTTGAAAAGCGCGAGCTTATAAAAATAAACATTCTCGAAAACGCAGACGGCAGTCCCAAGGAAATCGGTGCAGAGCTTGCCGCGCGGCTTTCCGCCGAGTGCGTTATCGTAATCGGCAGAAAGGCCGTTTTATACCGCAAATCAAAAAGACAGGATATAGAGCATATAGTGCTTGACTGAAAATCAGTTAAAAATCAAAGCCACCGCGGCGAGTATAAGCATTATTCCTCCGCTCACAATATAGTATATGGGGAAAAAGGTGAAATAGCTTAAAGCCAGAAGCGACAGCCCCGACCAGAACAGCGGCGCGCTCAGCCTGCGCGAAAAGCGTGATTTTACGCGCTTGAACAGGCTTATCTTTTTCGCACCCTCGTAAACGTATTTTTCGGGCAGCAGCTCCTTTTGCTTCAACAGCGAGTACACCTCGTCAATGCCCTTGATTTTGATAAGAAAGCTCTCGCACAGCGCGGCGGCTTCGGCGGACGCCTTTGTACAGTAAACAACCTTATCCCCGCTGAATTTATATTTTATTACGGCGGCTACGTCGTCCTCGGTCAAAGGCTGCATTTTAAAGTCGAAAAAATACATTTGCCCCCCGCATATCAGCCGTTTACCGCGTATCTTCGCCTCCTCGAAGCATTTTTTAAACAAATTTTTTATATAGTCGTCGGAGGATAGTGAAAGGTGCAGTGCAAGCAGCTTTTTCGATTTTTCGTCCTTTGATAAAAGTAACGATTTGTTTTGTTTTTTGCTTATGTACAAAAACGCCAGCGCGCCGAACAAAATGCACGCGGCTATGCCGAAAATAAGCGCAATAGCTATATTTTTCGTGTAGTATCTCAAAGCGGTAAAAAACAGCAAAAACGCACATGCGCCCGCAAAAACCGTATCGGCGGCAAGCGGAAGATTAATTCTTTTCATACTTGATTTTTTGACGGAATTCAGTGATTTTATACTATGAAAACAGGCATTTACGGCGGGGCTTTCAATCCCGTCCACAAGGAGCATATAAATATCGCGCTTGCCGCAAAAGCCGCGCTCGGTCTTGACAGACTGATAGTTATACCCACATATATATCGCCCCATAAAAGCGGCGATATGTCGGCAAAGGGTAAGGACAGGCTTGAAATGTGCCGTCTTGCCTTTGCGGGGTATTCGGGTGTAGAGGTTTCCGATTACGAATTAAAGCGTGGCGGAATAAGCTATTCCTACGTTACCTGCCGCCATTTCAAAAAGCTGTACCCCGAGGACGAGCTGTACTTCATTATCGGCGCGGATTCCCTACAAGGCTTTTACAGCTGGCGCAATCCGGAGGAAATTTTAAAATGCGTAACGCTTGCAGTCTGCGCAAGAGAGGACGGCGAGGGTCTGAAAGCGGATTTGAAGAAATTTCAAGCCCGCTTTAAAAGGGAAACGGTCGGCTTTGATTATGTGGGTAAGGCAGTAAGCTCCACACGCATAAGGGCGCTTGCCGCCATAGGCGAGGATATTTCCGCACACGTCCCCAACGCAGTTAAACGGCGCATATGCGGGGGTAAATTATATTATTTGCCCGAGCTTGCAGGGGTAAAAAAATATCTTACGGCGGAGCGCTGGCAACATACCGTGGGCGTTACCGTAATGGCCGCGGAAAACAGCCGCCGCGCCCGTGTTTGCGAAATAGACGCCATATATGCCGCGGTTTTGCATGATTGCGCAAAATATCTCGGCGCGGACGCGCCCGAGCTGAAAGGCTTCAAATGTCCCGAAGGCGTTCCCCCGCCCGTCGTCCACCAGTTCAGCGGGGCGTATGTTGCAGAGCATATCTTCGGCATAAAGGACGAGGCTGTTTTAAACGCAATCCGCTATCACACCAGCGGTCGCGAAAATATGAGCGGGCTTGAAAAGCTGATATTTTTATCCGACCTTTTGGAGGAAGGCAGAGCTTACGACGGCGTTGACGAGCTGCGCGAAATTTTTAAACGGGATATTGACGAATGCTTAAAGGTCGCATTAGAGCGGCAGTTAAAGCGTCTTAAATCGCTCGGCGGCGAAATTTATCCGCTTACCCGCCGCGCATACGAATATATAAAGGAGAATTATTAAATATATGGACAGTAAAGAAAAAGCGTTGCTGATTTGCGATTTTCTTTCGCAGAAGAAAGCGAAGGGAATTGTTTATATCGCGGTAGAGCATAAAACAAGCCTGTGCGACTATTTCGTGGTTGCGGGCGGCTCCTCAAAAACACAGGTTAAGGCGCTTGCGGAAAACCTTGAAGAAAAGCTGAAAAAGGAGTACAGCCTTACCCCGCGCAGAAGCGAGGGTGTGCGCGAGGGCAGATGGGCTGTTTTGGACTACGCCGAGGTTATCGTGCACATTTTCGGCGATGAGGAGCGCGATTTTTATAATCTCGAACGTCTTTGGGAGGACGGCGAAAACCTTATCCGCTACGAGGATTAGTTCGATAATCGTAAGCGCGCCGCTTTTATGTAAAAGCGGCGCGCTTAATCATTTTTTGAATTTTATTTCCTTTGGGTCGGAATAGGTTTTTTTCGACCGCTTTTTTTCGACTATGTAATACACCGGCTCGGGCTTAGGCGCGGGCTTTTTTTCTTCCGCGACCGCAGGCTTTTTGAGCGATTTTATTCCTATATACGCAAGCTTTATAAGGTGCACCAGAATAAAACAGAATAAAAAGGTCAAAAACAAATACAAAATTCCCATAAACATATCTCAATTTTATTACGGCTCTGCCCGAAAAATTTAAGATAAAACAAGGTTTTATGGCAAATAAGGTAAAATATGCAGTTTTCTTCAACTAAAAACACGCCCGCGGCGCAGCCCGCAGCTGCGCAGCCCTCAGTCGCACCCCAAACGGAAACTCTTTCCCAGAACGAAAAGCTTATTTACGCACAGTTCCGCCGCAAAATCAATCTGGACGCCTCCCGCGCTCAGGTTAAAAAGCTGGAATACAACCTCTGCGACCCGTCCAACGGGTTAAGCGCCATAAAATCGGCGTGTGCGGACGCAACCGCGCTCGGCCTTGGCGGCGTATGCGTTATGCCTGCGTTCGTCAGACAGTGCTCTGCAATTCTCGGCGCGCAACAGTCGCGCAAATGCCGTTTAATCGCGTGTGTGGGACACCCCAGCGGAAGCGACGTAACCGCAATCAAGGTCAAGGCGGTTAAGCGCGCAATTAAGGACGGCGCGGACGAGGTAGAGGTGACTGTGCCCGTTGCGCATATCCGCGACGGAAATTTGTCGTATGTAAAAAGAGAGCTTAAAAAGCTGCGCTCGGCATGCAAAAAAATTGCGCTTAGGATAGATACCGAAAGCGCGCTTTTAACCCGCAGTGAAATTATCCGTATCTGCGCAATCGCCGCCGAGTGCGGTGTAAATTCGTTAAAGGTACGCTCCGGCGGGCTTACGGGCAACGGCGGCACGGATATTTTTGCCGATATAAAAACTGCTGTCAAGGATAAATGCACCATCAAGGCAGAGGGCGCGGCAACCGTCCTCGAAATGTCCGCAGCAATAGATTTGGGCGCAAGCGTAATAGGCAGTAAAAACGCCGCGGACGTTGCACGCACTATACTTGCCGCGGCGGAAATGGATATTTAATATTTTTATCTTATTAAAATAAGCTTGCTTCTTGCCCGCGTAATCGCGGTATACAGCCAGCGGTTTTTGTCCTCTTTAAAGGCATAGCTCTCGTCAAACACAAGCGCATTCCCGAATTCACTGCCCTGCGCCTTGTGGCAGGATATGCAGTAGCCGAACTCGAAACGGTTTAATGTGAACGCCCCGACCGCCTCGCCGTTTTCGTCAAACCTCTCAAAGTAATCGCCTCGCTTATAGCGGTAATAGCCGTCCGTAAATATTCCTATGTCAAGCGGCAGCGCCTCGGGGCACATATCGTCAAGGAAATCGGGCTTGAACTGTATAAAGCCTATCGACTTTTCTATGTCGTAAAACGGGTCGAAGGCAGTGCCGATAATTCCGTTGACCATATTAAAGCGCATTTCGCCGTCAATAAAGGTCTCCCAGTTGTTTTGCGTGCAAATCAGCTTTTCGCCGCTTCGCGGCAGTCCGTCGAAGCCTAAGCAACGCCTCACCTCGTCGTTGATTTGCGCGCGCGTCTTGTTAATTCCGCAAATAATCTGGTCGGCTTTCAAAAGCGCCCGCTTGCGCTGTTCACCCTTAAATCCCCGCTTATTCATAACCAAAACGTTTGAGCCGTAATTGCCGTAGGGAATATATTTCCCCTCGCGCGCCATTTCGCTTAACCTTATAATCGGGTTGCCTTGTTGCTGTCGCACAATGGCGGTAAGGGTGTAGTCGGGCGTCTGCAAAAATCCGTTAAAGCCCTCCACGGGCGGCAGCTGCGCGTTATCGCCGCATAACAGTATCTTAACTCCGAACTCCGTCAAATCGTACAGAATTTCGTCCGAAACCATCGAGGCCTCGTCCAAAACAATAAGCTTTATGCCTTTATCAATGCTTTCCCGCCGTTTAAAGCTCAGCTTTTCAACGGTTATTTTTTTGCCGTTTATTTCTATTTCCTGTTCTTCCGCAATGGATTGGTAAATCAGCTTGTGCAGCGTGGTAGCGGGAATCCCCGAACGTATCACCACCGTTGCCGCCTTGCCCGTTGGCGTAACAAACGCAACGCTTTCGTCGGGCACAAGCTGTAAGGTTTCGCATACAACGTGCTTCAAAAGGGTGGTTTTGCCCGTGCCGGCGTACCCCGCAAGCACAAACGTCTGTCTTGTGGAATGCAAAAACCAGTCCTCTATTAATTTGTCCGCGAGAATCTGCCCCGCAGTCAAGTCCAAAGCCATACAAAAATTATAGCATTTAAACAAAAGTTTTAGCAAGCGATTGCCCTTAACTTGCACAAAATTTATTTATGCGGAATTTTGAAGCCGTCTATTGACGAACGGACAAAATAAGAGTATAATTGTTATCGGTAAAAGTTTTAAAAAATCAATTCGGAGGAATTTATGGGCTATAAAACCAAGGATTGGCGCCAGAGCATGCGCGTCACAGTCGACTACAATTATATGATGTCAAAATCGCTCGGCAATACGGGCATAAGCGACGCTGACCTTCGCGCAGTCAAGGGCAAGGCAGAGGAGGCGTTTGGCTACGTTGCGGAAAACCGCGGTCGAGACGATTTGTTTATGGGCTGGACAGAGCTGCCCTATAATCAGGACGCGATTGTCAACGATATTATTGTAACCGCAAAGCAGATAAAAAAGAAGTTCAAGAATTTCGTCGTTTTAGGTATCGGCGGCAGTGCGCTCGGCCCCATTATGGCGTTTAATGCGTTAAAGCATCTGCATTATAACGAGCTTCCGCCCAAAAAGCGCGGCGGTCCCAAATTTTATGTGGAGGATAACGTCGACCCCGTAAGAATGGCGGCGCTTTTGGACGTAATCGACCCCAAGGAAACGTGCTTCAACGTAATTTCCAAGTCTGGCGCAACAAGCGAAACTATGGCTCAGTTCCTTATCGTTGCCGACCTTCTGGAAAAAGCGGGCGTTAACCTGCCCGACAATATGATTTTCACAACGGACGCGTCGCGCGGAAACCTTATGAAAATCGACGATAAATTCGGCGGCAAATTCAAAAAATACGTTCTCCCCGACGGCGTCGGCGGAAGATTTTCCGAGCTGTGCCCCGTGGGACTGCTGCCTGCGGCAGTACTCGGTATAGACATAAAAGGAATGCTTGCGGGCGCGGCGTATATGGACAGCCTCTGCTCCAAGCCTTCCATTGCTAAAAACCCCGCCCTTGCGTGCGCGGTTATTCAGTACATTTCTATGCAGCAGGGCAAAAATATCAACGTTTTAATGCCCTATTCCGACAATTTAAAGCTTATGGCGGACTGGTACTGCCAGCTTTGGGCAGAAAGCCTTGGCAAGGCGGTGGACTATGCGGGCAATACCGTAAACGCAGGCACAACCCCCGTCAAATCGCTTGGAGTAACCGACCAGCACTCGCAGGTTCAGCTCTATATCGAGGGACCTTATGACAAGGTTATCACCTTTATATCGGTCGAAAAGTACGGTTGCGAAATGCCGATTGCGCACGGCTGCGAGGATATTCCCGACGTCGGCTTCCTCGGCGGGCATACCATGCAGGAGCTTATTCAGGCGGAAAACAAGGCAACCGCCTACGCGCTTATGCGCGCGGGCAGATGCAATTACACCATCAATATGCCCGAGGTAAACGCGTTTACGCTCGGTCAGCTTATGTATATGCTTGAATTGCAGACGGCTTATACGGGCGCATTGCTCAATATCAATACGTTCAACCAGCCTGGGGTTGAAAACGGCAAAAAGGCTACGTTCGCGCTCCTCGGTAAAAAGGGCTACGAGGCACAGAAGCGCGAAATGGACGACGCGCCCGCCTTGGACGATAAATACATCGTTTAATTTTGTAAAGGATAAGCGGAGCGGCACATACTGCCGCTCCGCACTGATTTTTGAATTATGCAGCTTTGGTTAATTGTAATTATCGCGCTTTGTGCAAGCCTTGCCGCGGTTCTTCTTATATTGCTGCTGCTTGCGCTGTTGTGCTACAATGTCGCTTTCGGCAAGCGCTATGATAAAAGCCCGCTTTTAAAATACTTCACCGCAGACGATTTTTCGCTTTCGGCAGAGGCGGTGGAGTTTAAGGTCAAAAAAAATACCGTACGCGGCTTTATTTATCGCAAATCGGATATAAAAAGCAACGGCCGTCTTATAATTTTCTGTCACGGCATGGGCGCGGGGCACCTTGCCTATACTACGGAAATAGCGTATTTCTGTAACGATGGCTATACCGTTCTCGCGGCGGACAGCGTCGGTTGTAACCTTTCGGACGGTAAAAGCATAGGCGGAATGTACTTCGGCGCGTTTACGGCAATCGCCGCATACGACTATGCCAAGGCTTCGCCTGAGCTTTCGGATATGAAAATTTGCTTTGTGGGACATAGCTGGGGCGGCTATTCCGCGCTGTGCGCCTCCTCGGCAAGAAAAGCCGATAAGGTAGTTGCAATTTCCGCGCCCGATACCCCCGCGGCAACAATAAGGGACGGTGCAGCCCCCATAATATCCCGCGGTTTAGCGTGTTTGCTGTACCCCTTCTGGATAATTATCGACAAAATAAAATTCGGTAAAAACGGCAACAAAAGCGCCGCAAAATGCGCGCAAAGCAACAATACGCCGACTATGCTTGTGCACGGCGGTAAGGATACAATCGTCAGCGCTCACCGCGCAGTTTATTATATTGCAGAGGGCGGTAGCATAACAAAATATCTCGATAAGGACAAAAGGCATAACCCTTACAATACAGTTGCCGCTGAAGACGTGCTTGCGCAGCTTTCCAAAGCGCTTGCTTCCGCAAAAAAAATGAGCGAGGCAGAGCGTAAGGAGGTATTCGGCAAATTGGACTGCTATGCCGCCACGGAAGAGGATAAAACGGTTATGTCCGCAATGGCGGAATTTATCGCTTCCAACTGACAAAACAGCGAATAATAATTTTTTAAACCGCAATAATTTTATTGACAAATTTTGCGGTTTTTTGTATACTTGTTTCAATGGTATAGAACTTTCGGAGTTCACGCAAATACCCGCGCGGTATAGGCCGCATTATTGATTGAGTTAAAAGCTCAAATTTTATAAGTTAATCAAAGCCTTGAAGGCGTCGCTTGTGAAACGGTCAATAAGAGTAGTAAAAGTATTTGCTATATAGACTCTGAAATAAAGCTTGTATAAGTTTAACCCCCGCATATGCTCGGGTTTTGCACATTTTCACGTTAAAGACGGCTTTAAGCGCCGCCTTTATTTTTTTACCTCAGGTGAGTTATGTCCGAGCAAAAGCAGAAAAAAGCCCCGCTGTACGAGGCGTTGGAAAATTTCAGAAAAAAGCGCATTGTTCCGTTCGACGTGCCCGGTCACAAGCGCGGCCGCGGCAATCCCGAGCTTGTTGAACTGCTCGGCGAAAAATGCGTCACTCTCGACGTCAATTCCATGAAGCCGCTCGACGACCTATGTCACCCCAAGTCCGTCATTCGCGAGGCGGAGGCGCTTGCGGCGGAAGCCTTCGGCGCGGCGCACGCGTTTTTTATGGTGGGCGGCACAACCTCCGCCGTACAGAGTATGATTTTATCCGTCTGCAAGGAGGGCAGTAAAATAATAATGCCCCGCAACGTGCATAAATCGGTTATAAACGCGCTCATTTTGTGCGGGGCAATTCCCGTTTACGTCAATCCGGAGGTGGACGCAAAGCTCGGCATATCCTTGGGTATGGAGCCGAAAAAGGTTTTGCAGGCGGTTGAGGACAACCCCGACGCGGTTGCAATTCTCGTCAACAACCCCACATATTACGGAATTTGCTCGGACATAAAAACGATAGTCAAAATCGCGCACGAGCATAATATGAAGGTGCTGGCCGACGAGGCGCACGGCACGCATTTTTCCTTTCACGAGGATTTACCCGTATCAGCAATGGCGGCGGGCGCGGATATGTCCGCGGTTTCTATGCACAAATCGGGCGGAAGTCTTACCCAAAGCTCGCTTTTGCTTTTGAACAAGAGCATGAACGCCGATTACGTCCGCCAGATTATCAACCTGACCCAAACCACAAGCGCAAGCTATCTGCTTATGGCAAGTCTGGACGTTTCCAGAAGAAACCTTGCTTTGCACGGCGAGGCATCGTTCGGCAAGGTTATGAAGATGGCTCAGTACGCTCGCGACGAGATAAACGGCATAGGCGATTATTACGCTTATGGCAAGGAGCTTGTAAACGGTACCTCCGTGTACGATTTCGACGTAACCAAACTTGCCGTTTACACCCGCGATTTGGGGCTTGCCGGTATAGAGGTTTACGACATTCTTCGCGACGAGTACGATATTCAGATTGAATTCGGCGATATTTCGAACATACTTGCGTATGTATCCATAGGCGACAGATTGCAGGATATAGAGCGGCTTGTCGGCGCGCTTGACGATTTAAGAAGGCTTTTCAAGCGCGACAAGGCCGGTATGCTTTCGGCGGAATATGTTTCACCCAAGGTTGCGGTGCCCCCGCGCAAAGCGTTCTATTCGGAAAAAGTTTCACTGCCGATACGCGAGGCGGAGGGCAAAATCTGCACAGAGTTCGTAATGTGCTATCCACCGGGAATTCCCATTCTTGCCCCCGGCGAGCTGATTACCGCAGAGGTAATAGAATATATCCTCTACGCAAAGGCAAAGGGCTGCTCTATGCAGGGTACAGAGGACTTTGCGGTCGAGCGCCTTAATGTATTAAAGTAAATTTTCGGAGGTATAGCTATGGAAATGTGGTTTTCGGACGTCAGCACGCCTAATATTAAGCTTAGTATAAGGGTTAAAAAACAGCTTTTTTCCGAGCGAAGCGATATTCAGCAGGTCGACGTTTTCGACAGTGAGGACTTAGGCAGATTTATCACGCTCGACGGCGAAATAGTTTTTTCCGAGAAGGACGAATTTATTTACGACGAAATGGTCGCCCATGTGCCTATGGCGGTGCACCCTAATGTCAAAAAGGTGCTTGTAATCGGCGGCGGCGACGGCGGCGTTGCCAAGGAGCTGTGCCGCTATCCCGAAATCGAGCGCATAGACGTTGTGGAAGAGGACGAAATGTTCGTCTATGTGTCCAAAAAATTCTTCCCCGAAACGGCGGAAGGGCTGGATGACCCGCGCGTAAATCTGTACATTCAGGACGGTTTGAAGTTTATCCGCGGCAAGGTTGGCGAGTACGATTTGATTATAAACGATTCCACCGACCCGTTCGGACCGACCGAGGGGCTTTTCACAAAGGAATTTTACGGCAGCTGCTATAAGGCGCTTAACGATACGGGCATAATGGTCTATCAGCACGGCAGTCCTTTTTATGACGAGGACGAGGCGGAATGCAGAAAAATGCACCAGAAGGTTTTCCGTTGCTTCCCCGTTTCCCGCGTGTATCAGGCGCATATACCGACCTGTTCCTCGGGATACTGGCTTTTCGGCTTTGCAAGCAAAAAATATCACCCCGTGAACGACTTCAACGCCAAGCGCTGGAACGAGCGCAACATAAAAACGTGGTACTACACAACAAACCTGCATCTCGGTTCGTTTATGCTGCCGAGGTATGTGGTGGATATTTTAAAGGAAGCCGAAGAAGAGCGTTAAAACGCATATATGCTTCACATAACGGTGTCGCGCTGCGGCAACCCTCAGTCATTTACGTTTAGTAAACTCCTTCGGGTTTTCCTCGCGCTTCTTGTTCTGCTCGCATCTCTGCGTTTTAGAAATATAAAACAATATAGGGAGTAAAATAAAAATGAAACTTTTAATAATAGGCTGCGGCGGAGTTGCGCAGGTAGCCATTCAGAAGTGCGCCAAGGCGGACGGCGTTTTTTCGGAAATTATGATTGCAAGCCGCACAAAAAGCAAATGCGACGCGCTTGCGGACAAGCTTAAAAATACCGCAAAGTGCAAAATTCAAATCGCAAAGGTAGACGCGGAAAATGTGGACGAGCTTTGCGCGCTTATAAATTCCTTCAAGCCCGTTGCGGTTTTAAACGTGGCGTTGCCCTATCAGGACCTGACAATTATGGAAGCCTGCTTGAAGTGCAAGGTTCACTATATCGATACCGCAAATTACGAAAACGAGAATACCGACGACCCCGCATGGCGCGAGATATACGAAAAGCGCGTAAAGGAAAAGGGCTTCACCGCATACTTCGATTACTCGTGGCAATGGGCTTATCACGAAAAATTCAAAAAAGCCGGCTTGTGCGCCTTGCTCGGTACGGGCTTCGACCCGGGAGTAACGCAGGTTTTCTGCGCATACGCGCAAAAGCACTATTTCGATACAATCGAAACTATAGATATACTCGACTGCAACGGCGGCGACCACGGTTACGCTTTTGCCACCAACTTTAATCCAGAAATTAACCTGCGCGAGGTTTCGGCAAACGGCAGCTATTGGGAAAACGGTAAATGGATTGAAACAAAGCCGCTTGAAATAAAGCGCGTTTACAATTTCGACGGCGTGGGCGATAAGGATATGTATCTTCTGCACCACGAAGAAATCGAAAGCCTTGCAAAAAATATAAAGGGTGTAAAGCGCATACGCTTTTTTATGACCTTCGGTCAAAGCTATATTCAGCATATGAACTGCCTGCAAAACGTGGGTATGCTCTCAACAACCCCGATTGAGTTCGATGGCAAGCAAATAGTGCCCATTCAGTTTTTAAAAGCGCTTCTGCCGGACCCCGCAACCCTCGGCGCCCGCACAAAGGGCAAAACCAACATAGGCTGTATTTTTACGGGCTTAAAGGACGGAAAAAAGAAAACGCTTTACATTTACAATATATGCGACCATCAGCAGTGCTATGAAGAGGTCGGCTCGCAAGCCATTTCCTATACCACGGGCGTTCCCGCAATGATTGGTGCAATGCTCGTCTGTAACGGCAAATGGAACAAGGCGGGCGTATACAACTGCGAGGAATTCGACCCCGACCCTTACATGGACGCGCTTAACAAGTACGGTCTGCCTTGGGTTGTGGAAGAAAACCCCGTGCTTGTGGACTAAGCCTTATATAGGCTTCGCAATACCGGCAATATGAAATTTTCACACCTGCCCACACCTGCATATGTTGTGGACGAAGAAAAATTAATAAAGAATTTAGAAATTTTAAGCGGCGTGCAAAAGCGTGCGGGCTGTAAAATTCTGCTTGCCCAAAAGGCGTTTTCATGCTATGCCTTCTATCCGCTTATTGCGCAGTATTTAAGCGGCGCAACCGCAAGCGGACTTTACGAGGCAAGGCTCGCTCACGAGGAAATGGGCAAGGAAAATCACGTCTTTTGTCCCGCGTATCTCGATAGCGAGTTTGGGGAAATTTCGCAAATTTGCGACCATATAATTTTTAACTCATTCGCACAAAAGCGCAAATTTGCCGCAAAAGCAAAAAATGCGAGCAAAGGTATAAGAATAAACCCCGAATTTTCCACACAAGGCGGCGGCATTTACGACCCTTGCGCACCCTTTTCCCGCCTCGGCGTAACCAAGGCTAATTTCGATGAAAGCGGGCTTGACGGAGTTGAGGGCTTCCACATTCACACGCTTTGCGAGCAAGGCGCGGAGGCTTTGGCAAAAACCGTTGAAGTTTTCGAAAAAAACTACGGTCAATATTTCAAAAATTTAAAATGGCTAAACCTCGGCGGCGGTCACCACATTACAAAACAAGGCTATAATATTCCGCTTCTCGAAAAAACCATAATGCGCCTTTCCGATAAATACGGCTTACAGATTTATCTTGAACCGGGCGAGGCGGTTGCCCTTAACGCGGGCTATCTGCATACAAGGGTGCTTGAAATAGTCGATAACGGTATGCAAATTGCAATTTTAGACGCCTCGGCAGAGTGTCATATGCCAGACGTTCTGGAAATGCCCTATCGCCCGCCCCTTAAAAACGGCGGAACCCCTAACGAAAAGCCGCACGCATATCGGCTGTCCTCGCGGACGTGCCTTGCCGGCGACGTTATAGGCGACTATTCCTTTGACAACCCGCTTAAAGAGGGCGACATTTTAACGTTTGAGGATATGGCAATATATTCAATGGTCAAAAACAACACCTTTAACGGTATGCCGTTGCCTGCAATCGCAAAAAAGCGCGGCGATAATTACGAAATTGTAAAAACGTTCGGCTATGCCGACTTCAAAGGCAGGCTCTAAAATGCTTAACCCCAAACAACACGGCTTTTATATGCCTGCGGAATTCGCCCCGCACAGCGCAACAATAATGATTTGGTGCGAGCGCGGCGGCAGCTGGACGTACGGCGCAAAAAATGCCCGTCCGATTTTTGCGCAAATTATCAAGGCAATAGCCAAAGGCGAAAGGGTTTATCTTGCAGTGTCGCCAAGCGGAAGGGCAAGCGCACGGCAGTTGCTCTCCTCGCAGATAAAAAACGGCTCGGTCGAGCTTTGGGAAGTTGAAACAAACGACTGCTGGGCGCGCGACATGGCGCCGACCTTTGTAACAAACGGCAAAAAATTAAGCGGTATCGATTGGCGGTTTAACGCATGGGGCGGAGAGGCGGACGGACTTTATCCCGAATGGGACAAGGACGATAAATTTGCCGCAGAGGCGTGCAGACTTCTCAACACCGACAGCATATCTGCGCGACCCTTCGTTTTGGAGGGCGGTTCGATTCACTCCAACGGCGCGGGCACCGTAATAACCACGGAAGAATGCCTTTTAAGCGCAGGCCGCAACCCGAATTTAAGCAAGGCGCAGATAGAAAAAAATTTAAAAAATTACCTCGGCGCAAACCGCGTTATCTGGTTGCCGTACGGCGTTGTGGACGACGAAACAAACGGTCATGTGGACAATATTTGCGCGTTCGTCAATGCAGACACGGTGGTTTTGGGCTGGACTGACGAGGCGGGCGAACAGCACAACCGTTGCAAGGCAGACTTAGAAGTGCTTGAAGGTGCGGGCATAAAGGCGATAAAGCTTCCGTTCCCCAAAAAGGCGGTAAGCTTTACGCAATACGACTTGGACGGCTTTAAATACGAAAACGGCGAAATAGAGCGCAGCTTAACCGACAGCCTCGCCGCATCTTACGTAAATTTTTATATCTGCAACGCGGCAGTGCTTGTGCCGCAGTTCGGTGACGAAAACGACAAAACCGCCGTAGAAATTCTGGCAAGCTGCTTCCCCGACAGGGAAATATTTCCCTTTGACGCGCGCGAAATTATAAAGGGCGGGGGGAACGTGCATTGCCTTACGCAACAAATCCCAAAGGCTTAAAGCTTATATAAGCTTCGCGTTTGCTGCTTTGCATTTACCCCATGCCTTGGCGGGGGGATTAATGGGGGTGAAGGACATCTATGAAAAAAGTGAAAATTGCATGCGTGCAAATGCGTTGCGTAAGCGACCGCACGCAAAATATCAAAAAAGCCGAAAAGTTTATTGAAGAGGCGGCGCAAAACGGCGCAAATATCGTGCTTTTGCCCGAGCTTTTCGAGCGCCCGTATTTCTGTCAGGAACGCAACTACGGCTACTACAAATTTGCCGAGGAAGCCGAAAAAAACGCGGCGGTAAAAGCCTTGCTTCCGCTTTCCGAAAAATATAAAATGGTTATCCCCGTCAGCTTTTACGAAAAAAGCGGCAACGTTTTGTATAATTCGGTTGCCGTGCTTGAAAACGGCAAAATTTTGGGCGTATACCGCAAAACGCATATCCCCGACGACCATTATTATCAGGAAAAATTTTATTTCACGGCGGGGAATACGGGCTTTAAAACCTTTAAAACGGCTTTCGGCACAATAGGTATAGGAATTTGCTGGGACCAGTGGTTTCCCGAAACAGCCCGCTCGCTTGCGCTAAACGGCGCGGAAATTATTCTCTATCCAACGGCAATCGGCAGCGAGCCTATCCTCGGCGCGGACAGCGCGGGGCATTGGCAAAGGGTAATGCAGGGTCATTCGGCGGCAAATCTTGTGCCCGTTGCCGCGGCAAACCGTATCGGTGAGGAAAAGGTTTTGCCCTCTGCCGAAAACGGCGGGCAGACTTCAAGTCTGAATTTTTACGGCTCCTCGTTTATAACCGACAACACGGGCGCAAAGCTTGCCGAGCTTTCCCGCAACGAGGAGGGCTTGATTTTTGCGGAGTTCGATTTTGAGGAATACGGTCATGCGCGTCTGGAATGGGGCTTGTTCCGCGACCGCCGCCCCGAAGCCTATAAGGATATAACAAGTAAGTAATTACAGAATATCGCCCGCCGAGCTTTTGCTCGGCGGGCGCCTTTTTTTATTCTTCCTCGATAAACTGTCTTATAACGCTGATGTCGGTCAGTACGTTTTTAAGCTTTTCCATAACCGCGCTTTTGCGCTTTTTGCTGTCGTAAAGCCTTGTATGCCAGTTTTCGCAAGTGGATTGCTTGTTTATTACTTTATTCTGTTTTTTGCACATTCCGCAGTCCTCCCGCAAATAGCAGCAGTACGCCTTTATGTAATACGCGTCAAAGCTGCCGCAATTAAAGCACCTATGTTCCTTGTTTTCCATAATGCACCTCTATATAGCTGAATTAGCTATATATTAATAGCTTTTTTAGCTATTGTCAAGCTGTTTTAGCTATTTATTGATAAAATTTATTCAAGAGGAATAAAGAATGTTTAAAGAAAATTTAAAAGCTTTGCGTGAAGAGCGTAAGCTATCCCAAAAGCAAGTTGCAGAAAATCTTAATATTCCCGTCAGCACATATGCAAATTGGGAGCAAGGCAGAACGCAACCGAGCATTGAGGATATTTATAGAATTTTAAGCTTATTTGAAATAGAGGCGAATGAGTTATTTGATATTTAATAAAATATAAGCCGCCGAGCGCAGTTGCGCTCGGCGGCTTTTCTCGTCATAATATATTTATTTTAGTCCTTTTTGCTTGCAAGCTTTTTATAGCCTTCAAGCCTTTCTCTTGCGCTTTCCTCGGTCTGTCTGAACAATTCGCTTGCAACGTCCTCGCCCTGAGTTTTAACAAGGGAAGCGTAGCGCGTTTCACCCGCAAGGAATGCCTGATAGTCGCCCGTAGGCTCTTTGCTGTCAAGCGTAAATACCTCGCCGTCGGGGTTGTATCTGTACAGCTGCCAGTAACCGCAGTCAACAGCCGCCTTTTCTTCAAGCTGGCTCTTGGTCATATTAATGCCGTGGTTAATGCAAGGCGCATAGCAGATAATAAGCGAAGGACCGTGGTAAGCCTCTGCCTCGGTCAGCGCCTTCAAAAGCTGAGCGGGATTAGCGCCCATTGCGCACTGTGCAACGTATACATAGCCGTAAGACTTGGCAATCATGCCCAAATCCTTTTTCTTGATTCTCTTGCCTGCGGAAGCAAACTTGGCAACCGCGCCGATGTTCGTCGCCTTGCTCGCCTGTCCGCCCGTGTTGGAGTAAACCTCGGTATCGAGTACAAGCACGTTTACGTCCTCGCCGCTTGCAAGCACGTGGTCAAGACCGCCGTAGCCGATATCGTAAGCCCAACCGTCGCCGCCGAATATCCAGATTGATTTTTTAGCAAGGCAATCCTTGTCGGCAAGAATTTCTTTAACAAGCGCGTCGCATTCGCAACCGCAGTTATTGCACTGTTCAAGCAGGCTTACAAGCTCTGCACTTGCCTTTTTGGAAGCTTCTCTGTCCTCGAATGCCGCAAGATAGCTGTCGCACGCCGCTTTTGCTTCCGCATTGCCGTTCCACATTTCCGCAAGCTTTTCAACCTTGCCCTTAACGGCGGTTCTTCTTGCGCTGTATGCAAGGTTCATACCGTAGCCGAATTCCGCATTGTCCTCAAACAGCGAGTTTGCCCATGCGGGGCCGCGTCCGTTTTTGTTTGTGGTGTAGGGGCAGGTGGGGGAGGAGCCGCCGTATATCGAAGAGCAGCCCGTTGCGTTTGCAACAACCATGTCCTCGCCGAACAGCTGGGTTATAACCTTGACGTAAGGCGTTTCTCCGCAGCCTGCGCACGCGCCCGAGAACTCGAACAGCGGGGTAGCGAATTGACAGCCCTTAACGGTCGCCTTAGAGAATTTAGAGGTGTCAACCTCGGGCAGTTCAACCGCAAACTCCCAGTTTTTGTCCTCGCCCTTTGCAAGCGATTCTGCAATGGGTACCATTTTTATAGCTCCGCCGTCCTTTACGGGGCAGACGGTAGCGCACACTCCGCAGCCCATACAGTCAAGGGGCGAAACCTGCATTCTGTACTCGTAGCCCGCAAGTCCGATAGCCGCCTTGGTTTTAAGCGTCTTGGGCTTTTCTGCGCCGCTTGCAATAACCGCGGGGCGCAGGCACGCGTGCGGGCACACAAACGAGCAGTTTCCGCACTGGATACATTTTGCAAGGTCGATTTCGGGTACAAGCACCGCAACGCCGCGCTTTTCGTACTTGGTCGTGCCGGTGGGTACGTGTCCGTCCGCGTTGAACTGCGAAGATTTAAGCTTGTCGCCTTCGAGGTAGAGGATAGGCTTGATAATTTCCTGATAGTATTCGTTGGAAGAGCCCTTAACCATCTTCGCGCCCTTGGTTGCCTTTGCCCAGCTTTCGGGAACGTTGATTTTGATAAGGTTGTCGCCCGCCGCCGCGTCTATTGCGTTGTAGTTCATCTGAACGACCGCATCGCCCTTTCTGCCGAACGATTTTTTAGCCATGTACTTCATATACTCGATAGCCTTGTCGTAGGGCATAATTTGCGGGTTAACGCGGAAGAACGCCGACTGCAGAATGGTGTTGGTTCTGCCGCGCAGTCCCAAATCCGCCGCAATCTTGATAGCGTCAATAACGTAAAGATTTATGTGCTTTTTAGCGATATCCTGCTTAACCTTTGCGGGCAAAAAGCTTTCAAGCGCTTCAACCGTGGTTGCAGAGGTGTTTATAAGGAAGGTACCGCCGTCCTTAATGTCGCCCGTCATATTGTAGCGGGTAACGTAGGAGGGGTTAGAGCACTGAACGAAGTCTGCGCTGTCAATCAAATATTCCGACTGAATGGGCGTGTCGCCGAAACGGAGGTGAGATACGGTTATACCGCCCGATTTCTTGGAATCGTAGAAGAAGTACGCCTGCGCGTGCTTGTCCGTATGGTCGCCGATAATTTTAATTGAGTTTTTGTTTGCGCCTACCGTACCGTCGGAGCCCAAACCGTAGAATTTACAGCTTGTGGAGCCTTCGGGCGCGGCGTCGAACTTCTGCGAGAAGTCCAAAGAGGTATTTGTAACGTCCTCGTAAATACCGATTGTAAAGTGGTTTTTGGGCGCTTTCTTTTCAAGGTTCTTGTAAACCGCAAGCACCATAGAGGGGGTGAACTCTTTCGAGCCCAAGCCGTATCTTCCGCCGTAAACCTTTACCTTGGTTAAGCCCTTTTCAAGCAGAGCCGAGCAAACGTCCAGATACAAGGGTTCGCCGAGGGAGCCGGGCTCCTTCGTTCTGTCAAGCACGGCAATCTTTTTAACCGTAGCGGGAAGAGCGGCAACAAACGCGTCCGCAACGAAGGGACGGTAAAGGCGTACCTTTACAAGACCGTACTTTTTACCCGTAGCGTTCAGCTTGTTAATGCTCTCTTCGATTGTTTCGCAGCCGGAGCCCATGCAGACGATAACCTTGTCCGCGTCGGGTGCTCCCACATAGTCGAACAGGTGGTATTTTCTTCCGCATTTAGCAGAAACAATGTCCATCATTTTCTGGACGATTGCGGGGGTAGCCTCGTAATAGCTGTTCGCCGTTTCTCTGTTCTGGAAGTAGGTGTCGCCGTTCTGCGCGGTACCCTTCTGAATGGGGTGCTCGGGGTTCAGCGAGCGGGACTTGAAGTCTGCAATGTCGCCCGCAATTTCCGCCTCGTCGCAGATAGCGCGGATTTCCGCGTAATTGTCGGTTTCGTCCCAAACGTCTATTTTGGCAACCTCGTGGCTGGTTCTGAAGCCGTCGAAGAAGTTGATAAAGGGCACCTTCGATTTCAGCGTGGACAAATGCGCAACAAGCGCCAAATCCATAACCTCCTGAACGGAGCCGTCGCAAAGCATTGCAAAGCCCGTCTGGCGGCATGCCATAACGTCGGCATGGTCGCCGAAAATGTTAAGCGAATGAGCCGCCAGCGCGCGCGCCGAAACGTGCATAACCATGGGCAGCAGCTCGCCCGAAATTTTATACATATTGGGAATCATCAGCAACAGACCCTGAGAAGCGGTGTAGGTGCTTGTCAGTGCGCCCGCGCTGAGCGAGCCGTGCACAGCGCCCGCCGCGCCGCCCTCGGACTGCATTTCTGCAATTCTTACCTTCTGACCCCACATGTTGGTTCTGCCCGCGGTAGCCCATTCGTCCGCAACCTCCGCCATAGGGGAAGAGGGGGTAATGGGGTAAATTGCGGCTACCTCAGAGAAGGCGTACGCAACATGGCTTGCGGCGGTATTACCGTCGATAGTCAATTTTTTCATTAAAAACCTCCGATTTTTAAATACAAGTTTTATCTTTTTAGTGCTTTAACACACATACACTATTATAACGCGCGCGCGCGGGCTTGTCAATAGCGGTTTTCGATTTTTGTTGCAAAATCACGCGTAATTATGCAAAAAACGCCTCGTTTTTAAAATTTTTACCGTACTTTCACCATTATTTACCTCTATTTTGTTGTTAAAAGCCGCGGCTTTTGCTATAATTTTAACGAATTGCAAAAATAATTTAAGGTTACAGATGTCCGAAGAATATATAATCGATTGCAAAAACGTAAAATTTACCTATTCGGGAGCGGTCAGCCCCGCCGTAAACAACGTCAGCTTAAAAATAAAGCGCGGCGAGTTTGTTTCGGTTATAGGCCATAACGGAAGCGGAAAATCCACGCTCGCCCGCCTTTTGAACGGGCTGCTTGAAGCGGAAGACGGCAAAATTTCCGTTTTGGGTATGGACGTTGCAGAGGGTAAAAATTACCTTGAAATAAGGAAGCATATTGGGATAGTTTTTCAGAACCCAGACAACCAGACGGTTGCGTCTATCGTTGAGGACGATATTGCCTTCGGCCCCGAAAATATCGGTATCGAACGCGAGGAAATAGGCAGAAGGATAGAATGGGCGCTTTCCGCAGTCGGTATGGAAAAATACCGCAACGCAACCCCCACGCGCCTTTCGGGCGGGCAAAAGCAGCGCATAGCCGTTGCGGGAGTGCTTGCAATAAAGCCGGACGTTTTAATTTTGGACGAGGCAACGGCAATGCTCGACCCCAAGGGCAGAAGAGAGGTTATAGAGGTCGTCAGTCGTCTTAATAAGGACGAGGGTATGACGGTAATTCTGATTACCCACTTTATGGAAGAGGCGCTTTTGGCGGACAGAGCAATCGTAATGAACAAGGGCGAAATAGTGCTTGAAGGCACGCCGGAGGCTATTTTCGAAAACGGTGAGCTGTTGGAAACGTACAATCTGTCCTTGCCGGAAATCAGCATAATTTCCGACAAGCTACGCGCCTGCGGCATGGAAATTGCAAACGTTCTGCGCCCCGAAGCGCTTGCCGAGGAAATAGTAAAAAATATGCAAAACAATGGCATATATGCGGGGCAATCCTCAAAATTCAACCCTATTGCGGTTGAAAGTGCGCACGAATGGGATATTGATATAAGCAATTTGACTTTTACCTATTCCAAAAAATCCCCGTTTGCGGCGAAGGCGTTAAGGGGCGTCAATCTGCATATCGGCGAGGGCGAATTTTTCGGTATTATAGGCCACACGGGCAGCGGAAAATCTACGCTTATTCAGCATCTTAACGCGCTTATCCGTCTGCCGCAAACGTTAAAGCACTATCGTAAGCCCAAGGCAAAAAAGGGGCAGCCCGCGCCCGTTATTCCCGCCATATCCGTGGGGCAATTCGATTTGACAAGCAAAAAATGCGACTTCAAGGCTCTGCGTGCAAGCGTTGGAATGGTGTTTCAGTATCCCGAATATCAGCTGTTTGCGGAAACGGTGTTTGCAGACGTTGCGTTCGGGCTTAAAAACTTCAATAAAAAAATAACCGCCGAAGAAACCGAGCAAGCCGTTAAAAGCAGTCTGGAAATGGTCGGACTTAACTATGAAGAGGTTAAGGATAAGTCGCCCTTCGATTTGTCGGGCGGACAAAAGCGCCGCGTTGCAATCGCGGGCGTAATAGTTACAAAGCCGCATATCCTTGTGCTGGACGAGCCCGCGGCGGGTCTTGACCCCAAGGGCAAGTGCGAAATTATGGAGCTGTTGCACAAAATCCACAGAGAGTGGTGCAGAACGGTTATCATAGTTTCCCACGATATGGACGAGGTTGCGGAAAACTGTACAAGGGCGGCGGTCATTTCCGAGGGCGCGGTATTCGCATGCGAAAGTCCCGCTATGCTCTTTAAACGCGCGGACGAGCTTACCGCGTTGGGGCTTGATATTCCGCTCACCGCAAAAATCTCCCGCGAGCTTGCAAAATCGGGAATTATAATAGACAGCGACTGCACGGTGAACGGCTTTTGCGAAGGCGTTGCCGAGGTGTATAAGGGAGGCGCGAATGCTTAACGACGTTACCTTCGGGCAATACTATCCCGCGCAGTCCTTCGTCCATAAAATGGACCCCAGAACGAAAATTCTTGCGCTTATCGCGTTTATCGTTCTGCTGTTTGTTTCCTCAAATTTCTATTCGCTTCTGGCGTGCGTGCTTGTAATAAGCATTGCGCTTGCCGCGGCGCGCGTACCTTTCGGCAGAGTTTTAAAATCGGTAAAGGGCATAATCTTCATAGTGGTTTTCACTGCGGTTTTAAATCTGTTTTTTCACGGCGGCGAAACGGTTTACGCGCAGTGGTGGATATTCAGAATCACACGAGAGGGCATAATAAACACCGTGTTTTTAACGTCAAGGCTGTTTTTTCTTGTAATGGCCTCGTCTGTTTTAACGCTTACCACAACGCCCGTCGCGCTTACCGACGGGATAGAAAGCTTGTTAAAGCCGCTCAAATATATAAGGTTCCCCGTGCACGAGCTTGCGCTGATAATGTCCATAGCGTTAAGGTTTATTCCCACGCTGATAGACGAAACAAACCGCATAATCGCCGCGCAGAAGGCGAGGGGCGCGGACTTTGAAAGCGGTAATCTTTTCAAGCGGATAAAGGCGATAATTCCCATTTTGATACCGCTTTTAATTTCGGCGTTCAGACGTGCGGACGAGCTGGGCGACGCAATGGACGCGCGTTGCTACTCCGGCTCCAAAAACAGAACAAAGTACAAAAAGCTTAAATTCGGCGGCCGCGACATCGTCGCTTTGTTGGTTTTCGCTTTGCTTATTGCGGGCGTTGTGCTATTGAATATTTACTGGGCGCAGATTTTTCCGCTTATCAACGATTATATAAGGCTCAGCTGATATGAGATACGCTATTTTGGTTGCCTATAACGGCGCGGGCTACGGCGGCTGGCAGATACAGAAAAATTCAATAACCGTTCAGGAAAAGCTTGAAGCCGCGGCAAAGGACTTGTTCGGCAAACGCGTTTGCATAACGGCGAGCGGAAGGACGGACAGCGGTGTTCACGCCGCGGGTCAGGTCTGCCATTTCGATGCGGAAACGTCAATTCCGCCCGAAAAAATCGCCGACGCGCTTAATATGCGTCTGCCGGAGGCTATAAGCGTTTTAAGCTCGGTTGCCGCGCCGGAAGCTTTTGACGCAAACCGCAGCGCAAAGAAAAAAACCTACTGTTACAGAATGTACCTTTCGCCCCGCCGCAACCCTTTAAAGGATAAAACCTCCGTATGGGTGAAGGGCGGCGCTGACATATCAAAACTCGAACATATTGCGGGGGCTTTTGTCGGACGGCACGATTTTAAGGCGTACTGCAAAAGCGGCTCTCAGGTAAAAACCACCGTGCGCGAGGTGTACTCCGTAGAGGTAAAAGCACGGTATTTTCGCGGGAGCTACGACGTGGAAATTTACGTTTGCGGAGGGGGCTTTCTGTATAATATGGTTCGCACAATCGCGGGCACAATGCTGTATTTCGCGCAGGGCTCTTTAAGCGAAAGCGATATTTTGCGCTCGCTTGAGGAATGCGACAGAGATGCAGTCGGCAAAACTATGCCCGCAGGCGGGCTTACGCTTGAAAGCGTTGATTACGGCTTCGATTTGTTTAAAAGCCCTTAATGCGCAGTCGGAATTTTCACTTTTATTTCACAAATAGTTTTTATTTTATACAACTTGTACATATATAATTATATGCTACAAGGGCCGTGCAAACGGCTTTCGGGGAGAAAATATGGATTTATCAAGGTATTTAATAGCCGCCTCATATTTCACAACAGACAAATACTGGTGGGTGTATATTCTCTCTATCGGTCTGTTTTTCGGCGTTGTGTTCGTTTTGCAGGCTATCGCGCTGTATACAATCGCCTCGCGTGCGGGCTACAAGCTTAAATGGCTTGCGTTTATACCCGTTGTCAGCACCTATTATATAGGCGTGTGCGCACAGAAGAATAAAGTTTTCAACAAGGTCGACACCCGAATAATCGGTCTTGTCGCGGCAATTTTAGAGCTGTTGCTGTTAGGCGGCAGCGCCGTATATTATTCCGCAGTCAGATGTCTTGCCGCCGCGGGCTGTCTTGATATAAAATTCAACGAAATGACCAACTTTATCGACGTCAGCGTAGTTGGAGTGCCCGACGGGCTTAATTGGGCGGTATGGTGCCTCGAATATCTTTACGACTATATTTTAAGCTGGTTTAACCTCGTGTTTATGGTTGCGCAGGTCCTGCTTTTGTCTGCATTCTTCCAGACATACGCCTCGCGCAGATATTTCATTTTCACGCTTGTCAGCGTAATAGTCCCCGTGCAGGGCATAATCTTCTTTGTTATCCGCAACAATAAGGGGCTAAGCTACCGCGAGTTTATGCGCGCCGAGCAGGAGCGCCGTTACAGAACCTATCAGCAGTACCAGCAGCAGAACCCCAACCCTTATAACCAGAACCCCTATTCGCACAATCCGCACGCGGGCAACCAGCCCTATGACGACGGACAGCCGCGGCCGACCCCGCCCGAGGACCCGTTTTCCGAATTCGGCGGTGGAGGCGGCAGTACAAATTCCGACCCCTTCGATAACTGAATAATTCTTAAAGCGCTTATTTATTAAGCGCTTTTCTATTGCGTTTTTTTCGGCGCGGTGATATACTTTTATAAAAAGTATATAAGCAAAATTTATAGCTTGGTGAATTATGACTGACTGCATAGCTGCAATATCCACGGCAAACGGCACGGGCGGCGTGGCGATAATAAGAATAAGCGGCGCCGCCGCGCTTGAAACGGCAAAAAAAATGTTTACTCCGTCCGCCGGAATTGCGGAATTTACGCCTAATTATATGTATGCGGGCACAATCTGCGGGGACGGCTTTACCGACTACGGCTTTATGGTCTACTTCAGGGCGCCCAAAACGTTTACGGGCGAGGACGTTGTCGAATTTCAGTGTCACGGCGGCGTAAGAATAGCCCGCGGCATTTTAAAAAGAGCGTTGGAGTGCGGCGCGCGCCTTGCCGAAAGGGGCGAGTTTACAAGGCGCGCCTTTCTCAACGGAAAGCTTTCACTTGCCTCGGCAGAGGGTATGGCGGACATGATAAATGCGGAAAGCCTTGCGCTGGTGCGCGCGGGCAGTATGTTGTATCGCGAAAGGCTTACGCGCGAGGTAAAGGAAATACAGAACACCTTAAAGGATATTCTTGCCTCAATCGCCGTAGAAATCGACTATCCCGAGGAGGATGCGGAGGGGATAGACGAAAGAAAAATTCTTTTGAATATTTCCGCGCTTAAAGAAAGGCTTTTGCGGTTAATTCAAACATATTCGGGGGGCAAACGCATAAAAAGCGGCGTTTCAGTTGCTATTTGCGGCGTCCCTAATACGGGCAAAAGCTCGCTTTTAAACGCGCTTTTGGGCTATGACAAGGCAATCGTTTCCGATACGGCGGGCACAACCCGCGACGCTGTCGAGGGAGATATAGAGCTGAACGGAATTAAATTCAGGCTTATAGACACCGCGGGCATACGCGAGCGCGCGGGCGCAATAGAGGGCATGGGTATAGAGCGTGCAAAAAGCGCAATCGCCTCCGCCGATATAATAATATCGGTTACCGACGACGGAAAATATATCGACCTCCCCAAGGAGGCAAGCGGCGAGGTGATTAAGGTGTTCAATAAATGCGACAAGCTTTGCCCGCACGGCGATTATACGCTTGCGGTGTCCGCTTCCACGGGCGAGGGGCTTGATTTGTTAAGGTATACGCTTGCGGAAAAGGGCGGCTGCGAGCAGACCCTTGACAAGGCTTATATCGTGGAAGAGCGCCATTATAACGCGCTTACCCGCGCGGCGGCGGCAATACAAAGCGCCGCGGACGGCATAGGCGTTTGCACGCTCGATTTGATTTCGGTCGATTTAAAGGACGTCTGGGACATTCTCGGCGAAATCACGGGCGAAACGGCGTCGGAGGAAATTATCAGCACCGTATTCGAAAAATTCTGCGTAGGTAAATAAAATGGTAAATCTTGAACTGTACCGCGTGTTTTACGCCGTTGCAAAATGCGGCAGTCTTACAAAGGCCGCGCAGGAGCTGTTTATTTCCCAGCCCGCCGTATCTCAGGCAATAAAGCAGCTTGAAAATCAGCTCGGCGTTTCTCTGTTCAACCGCACGCATAACGGAATGGAGCTTTCCGCGGCGGGCGGCAAGCTTATTTACAGACAGATAGGCGAGGCGCTCGCGCTTATTGACGACGCCGAAAACAGCCTTAAATCACTTAGCACAACCGCCACGGGTACGGTAAGAATAGGCGCAACCGATTCGATTTTTTCGCATGTGCTTGCGGATAAGCTTGCGCTGTTCAACCGCAAATATCCTGCGGTCAGGCTCGAGCTTATTTCCTCAACCTCGCCTGATACGCTAAGCCAGCTTAAGGACGGCAAGTGCGACGTGGCGTTCATAAACCTCCCGTTGGAGGATAAGGAGGTGCGCCTGTACGGCACCGTAAAGCATCTTACGGACGTATTTGTCGCGGGCGACAGCTATCAACGGCTTAAAGGTAAGGCAATACCCCTCAGCGCCCTGCACGAGCTTCCGCTTATTATGATTGAGCGCAATACCGTTTTCAGACACGCGCTTTCCAAATATGCTGCGGCGCTCGGCGTGCGGTTCGACCCCGTTATCGAGGTGGCAAATTGGGATTTGATGCTTAAGCTTGCAAAAAAGGGAATGGGCATAGGCTGTCTGCCGCGCGAGTACTGTCTTGAAGAGCTTGCGGACGGCGAGCTGTTCGAGCTTAACGTCGACCCGCCTCTCCCCGCAAGGGGCGTAGGTATTGCGCTTGCCAAAAACGTACAGCCGTCGTTTGCTGTAAAGGAATTTATTGCTATGTTCGACATAATTTAAAGTGAGTTTATATGAAATATACCGAGCTTAAAAACAGCATAAAGGAGGGCGCAAAGCCCGTATATCTTCTGGAAGGCGACGACGCGTACTTCCGCAGTAACGGCGAGGAGCAGCTTAAAGCCGCATTTTTGCAAATGCCGGAGCTGAATTATACCTCCTTCGACGGCGAAGCGCTTAAAGGCGCGGCAATTTCTCAGCTGGTTTCCGCCGTTAAAAGCTTCCCGTTTATGGCGGAAAAGCGCATTGTAAAGGTCAGCGAGTTCTATCCGACGGAAAGCGAGTTCGAAAATTATATAAAGCCGCTGTTTGCCGACTTTCCGCCCTCGTCCATTCTTATAATCAACAACACGGGCGCTAAAAAGGGTGTGGACTTAAAGCGCAAATCGCAGGTTGCCTATTTCGATTGCAGCCGCACCGACAGAGAAGCGGTTGCCAAGTGGGCGTATATAACCCTGCGCCGCGCAAACGTAAATACCCCCGTTTCCGTGTGCGAAAGCATAGCCGACTACTGTCTTTGCAATATGGCAAGGGTTTCGGTAGAGGTGCAAAAGCTTATCGCGTACAAGGGCGAGGGAACGCTTACGCAGGAGGAGGCGGACGCGCTCGTCTACAAGGACGCCGATTACAGGCTTTACGAGCTGACAAACACAGTTCCCGCAAAAAACTACACAAAATTCTGCCAAATCGCAGACGAGCTGTTAAAAAAGGGCGGCGACGAAATTTATATTTTAAACGGACTGTTTAATTATTTAAAAAATCTGTTGACGGTCTATGCCTCCGATTTATCCGTGCAGCAGCTTGCCGCACAGCTTAAAATGAAGGAGTTTGCCGTCAAAAAAAGCCGCGAGCAGGCGGCGGCGATAGGGCAAAAGCGTATAGAGCGGCTTATAACGTATATATACGGCAATATAGCGCAAATAAAGGGCGGACAGCTAACCCCCCAAAGCGCGTTGCAGAGTGTGCAAAATGCAATATTTTTCGGTATTTGAAGAAATTAAATACTGCTAAACGCTTTATTTTTTATATAAATAATTATATAATAGTAAAGAATAAAGCATTTTTCAGGGGTAGTGTGTATGTGGAACAGCTTGTGGGATAATTTAAAATATTTCTTCACCGACGGTATTGCGGGAAACTATGTTGCGATAATAATCGAATTTATTATGCTCGCCTTGGGCTTTTACTACCTTTACAGAGTTTTTAAAGCCAATAAGGCTGATAATTTTGTTTACATTTTCACAATAGTGATACTTGCGGTCGGGCTGGTATACGCCTTTACCCGCGCCGACAACGGCGGCAACGTTGCCTCGTCGTTTGTCGCTCTGGCGGTGATAGCGGGCATAACTCTGCTTATGTATACTATGTTCGGTACCGAAATCAAGCGTATGGCAACCGTTTCGCACAGCAGGCGCCGCCGCGGCGAGCATTTTTCCGCTTCGGGCGTGGAGCTTATTATAGAAGAAGCGGTGCGTGCCGTTCAAAATATGTCCAAAAAGAATATTGGCGCGCTGATTGTGCTTGCAAACGAAAACCTTCCCGAGGGAATTATAGAAAGCGGCACGGTCATAAACGCGGATATTAATGCGGAAATGATAGAAGCCGTGTTTTATCCCAAGGCTCCGTTGCATGACGGCGCAATGATTATAGAGGGCAACAGAATTTATGCGGCGGGTTGCTTTCTGCCGATAATTCAGAACGAAAATCTACCTCAGGAAATGGGCAGCCGCCACCGCGCGGCGCTCGGCGTTACAACCGTTGCAAACGTAACCGTTATAGTCGTTTCCGAGGAAACGGGCATAATCTCGATTGTCAAAAACGGCGCCGTAAGAAAGAAGTACGCGGACGCGGCAGACCTTAAAAACGCGCTTTCCGATTATTATTGGTCGGATTTGACTGCGGAGGGAAAATTATGAGAAAATTTCTTTACAATCTATTCGTTAAAAACTGGTATTTAAAGCTGCTTGCCATAGCGCTTGCCGCAGTAACGGTAATTTTAATAAATCTTTAAGCAATGAATACCGTTCGCATACCCGAAATTCTTCTGCCCGCAAAAGCTGATATGCAAAAATGGGCGGTTAACGCGTGCGACCAGTATACAAGCGATGCAGAATACTGGACAAAGGTAAAGGCGGAAACGGAGGGCAGCCCTTCAGCTTTTAAGCTTATATTTCCCGAAATTTACCTCAACGATAACCCGCAGCAAAGAATAGCCGACATAAACAATGCCATGCGCGAATATCTTTCGGGCGGGGTGTTCAAAGCTGTACGGGACGGATTTATTCTTGTAGAGCGCACAACCGCCTCCGGCACGCGCACAGGCATAGTTTTAAGCGTCGATTTAGAGGACTATTCCTTTAAAAACGGCGCGCACTCGCTTATCCGTTCAACCGAAGCGACAATTTTGGAAAGAATTCCCCCTCGTGTGGAAATACGCAAAAATGCTGAAATAGAGCTTCCGCACGCAATGCTTTTGTACGACGACAAGTCGTACGGCGTTTTACATACCGTCCGCCGCGGCGAGGTGCTTTACGATTTCGATTTGCTTTTTAACGGCGGGCACGTCAAGGGCACTTATATAACCAACCCTAAGGAGGTTATTTCCGCGCTCTATGCCTTGGTTGACGGCGATAACGCTTCAAGCGGCAACAGACTGCTGTTTGCCGTAGGCGACGGAAATCATTCGCTCGCAACAGCAAAAACGTGTTGGGAAGAGCTTAAAAAATCGCTTACGGAAGAGCAAATAAAAAATCACCCCGCAAGATACGCGCTTGCAGAGGCTGTTAATATCTACGACGGCGCATTGCGCTTCGAGCCCATTCACCGCCTTGTCAAAACCGATAAACCTCGGCTGTTTGCAGAGGGCTTAAAAACCTCTGGCGGGCAAAAAGCGTATACTGTAATAAACGGCGTTGCTCGGCAAATTGCCTTCGACGCCGATATTCCTAAGGGAATAAGGGAGCTTGATTGTTACATTGCGCAGTTTATTCGGGAGCACGGCGGCACGGTCGATTACGTCCACGGCGAGCAAGAGCTTAAAGCCCTCACGCTAAACGGCGGCGCGGGAGTGCTGTTGCCCGCAATAAAAAAGGAAGATTTTTTTAAAACGATTATCAGCGGCGGAGAATTGCCGAGGAAAACCTTCTCTATGGGAGAGGGCGACGAAAAACGCTTTTATATAGAAGCAAAGCTTATAAAATAAATTTTAAAAATGGCTAAGGTTTGTAAATTCGGCGGAACGTCTATGGCGGACGGCAACGTCATAAAAAACGTAAAGAATATAATAGACGCGGACAGTCAGCGCAAATTTATAGTTGTTTCCGCCCCCGGCAAAAGATATTCGGGCGATATAAAGGTAACCGATTCGTTGCTGAAATGCCACAGCGAGGTTATGTGCGGCGGCAACGTAAAAGCGGCGTTTGCGGCGGTGCGCGCAAGGTTTGTTTCGCTTGTCAGGGAGCTGAATATAGCTTTTGATATCAATTCCGTGCTTGACGAAACGGAAGCGCTTATCGAAAGCGAGCGCAGCGAGGATTTCACCGCCTCCCGCGGGGAATATTTAAGCGCGCGCATAATGGCGGCAGTCCTCGGCGCAAGCTTTATAGACGCAAAGGACGTAATTTTCTTTGACGAAAACGGCGCGCTTGACGGTAAAAAATCCTATAAGGCAGTGGCGGACGCGCTTAAAGACTGTAACCGCGCAGTCTTTCCCGGCTTTTACGGCTGCGGAGTTGACGGAAGGGTAAAAACCTTTTCCCGCGGCGGCTCGGATATTTCCGGCGCAATTGTCGCAAGGGCGGTTAACGCCTCTCTTTACGAAAACTGGACGGACGTTTCGGGCTTTCTTGCGTGCGACCCGAGAATAGTAGACAGCCCCAAACGCATTAAAACAATTTCCTATAAGGAGCTGCGCGAGCTCAGCTATATGGGCGCGAACGTTCTGCACGCGGATTCAATTTTTCCCGTGCGCAGCGCAAACATTCCCATACAAATAAAAAACACCTTCCGTCCCGAGGACGAGGGCACGTCTATTTTACCCATTTCACGTTATAAGCCCAGCGGCTCTGTCGTAACGGGTGTTGCGGGCAAAAAGAATTTTTCGATTATTTTTATTGAAAAATCGTTAATGAACTCAGAAATCGGCTTTATGGGCAAGGTGCTTGACGTGGTCGCCTCCGCGGGCGTTTCGGTAGAGCATGTGCCCTCTGGCATAGACACTATGTCGCTCGTGGTAGAAAGCGAGGGGCTTTGCGGCGACAAGCTTAACAAGCTTCTTGACGGAATTAAAAGTGCGGTCAACCCCGACACCGTCAGAGTTATCGAGGATATTGCGCTTATAGCAACAGTCGGACACGGTATGTCGTCCTCGGTCGGCACCTCTGCAAGGCTGTTCGGCGCGATAGCCGCCGCGGACATAAACGTGAAGGTTATCGACCAAGGGTCAAGCGAAATAAATATTATCGTCGGTGTGGATAATCAGTCCTACGAAAAATGCATAAGGGCCATTTATAAGGAATTTTTCGGCTGAAAGCAGTTACGGTTGTACTGATGAAAGGAAAAAGCAAGCTTAAAAAATCGCATTTAATAACCATTGTAGTCACGGCGGTTGCATGTATTGCCGCCGTGGCAATTATTATTACAAACGTGTTTATTCCCGTCAAATACCTGTCCGCCTATATCGGCTTTTCTCGCGATAAAAACGCGGCGGGCACGCTACGTATAAGCTTTATAGACGTCGGTTACGGCGACAGTACTCTTATCGAGCTGCCCGACGGCAAAACCGCGCTTATAGACGCGGGCGACGGCAGCCGCACGCATCAGCTTAAAATTTTAAAGCTGTTAAACAGGCGCGGCGTTGATACAATTGACTATCTTGTCTGCTCCTCGGTTTCGGCAAAGCGTTGCGGCGGAATAGCCGAGATTTTGAAGTATAAGCGCGTGAACAAGGTTTTTGCGCCCGACTGTTCGCTTACAAGACTGAACAACGGCTATAAAAGCTTTTGCGAGGAGCTTAAAAAGGCTGACGGAATAAAAACACAAGCTTGCGGCTATGGAGAAATCGCTTTCGCGGCAGATTACACGCTTTGCTTTTTATCGCCTTCGGCAAGCTCTTTAAGCGGCGGAGAGTACGCCGAGCTGAACAAAAACCCCACCGAGGATAACGTAGATAATTCCTCCGCGGTAATCTGGCTGGAATATGCGGGCGCGGGCTTCTTTCTTTCGGGTGACATAACCTCGGTAAAGGCGGACAAGCTGTATTCCGAATATAAGCTGAACGATTATTTTGAAATAAACGGGCGTAAAATCTGCTTTGACAGCTGTAAAATACTTAAAATGGGCGCAAACGGCTCCGCAAGGTCGGCAAGCGCGCTTTTGTACGATTTATTAAAGCCGGAAACGGCAATAATCTCCGTAGGGGAAAACGGCAGGGGCTGTCCCTCGGCAGAAGCGCTTGCGGGCGTACAAAAATATACGGGCGACAAGGTTTACACCACGCAGGACTGCGGCACGCTGACCGTCGAGGTCGGCAACGGCAGCTGTACGGTTTTTAAGGAGAAAAAATGAAATTCATTTCAGCGGGCGAATCCCACGGCAAGGCGCTTGCGGGGATAATAGAGGGCTTGCCCTCCAAGCTTAAAATTGACGTAGACGAAATCAACGCATACCTTGCTTTAAGGCAAAGCGGCTACGGGCGCGGCGGACGGCAGAAAATCGAGCGCGACACGGTTGAAATTTTAAGTGGTGTGCGCAATATGTACACGCTTGGCAGTCCGCTCGCTTTTTTGATAAAAAATAAAGATTACGAAAACTGGCGCGCTTATATGGCGCCCGAGGGCTGCGACGTTACGCAAAAGGCTCTTACAAGGGTACGGCCGGGGCATGCGGATTTAACGGGTATGCTCAAATACGGCACGGACGACGCCCGCAACATTCTCGAACGCGCAAGCGCGCGCGAAACTGCGGCAAGGGTTGTCGCGGGCACGATTGCGCGGCAGTATCTGCGCAGGCTCGGTATAGAGGCTTGCGGCTACGTCAAGAGCGTTTGCGGAATTTGCGACGATAAGTATTATGAATTCGAACAGCTTTCCGCGGCGAAGGGTCAGCCGCTGTTTATGCTGGATAACGCCTTGCAGGACAAGGCAGTTGCGCTTGTGGACGAGCTTAAAGCAAAGGGCGATACCGCCGGCGGCATTGTAGAGGTGCGCATAAAGGGACTGAAAAGCGGCTTTGGCAGCTGTATGCAGTATTCAACCAAGCTCGACGCAATTTTATGCTCCGCGCTTATGAGCGTACAGGCGGTCAAGGGCGTAGAGGTCGGGCTCGGCTTTTCTGCCGCCGCGCTTGCGGGCAGCAGCGTCCACGACGAAATTTTTTATGACGGAAAATATTACCGCAAAACCAATAATGCGGGCGGTATAGAGGGCGGTATGTCCAACGGAGAGGAGATAGTTCTCCGCGCCGCTGTCAAGCCCATTCCCACGCTTATGCGCGGGCTTAACACCATTGACACGGCAACTCAACAGCCTGCAAAGGCGGCGGGGGAGCGCAGCGATGTCTGCGCAATCTGCGCGGCGGAAATTATTCTGGAAAGCGTTGCCGCGTTCGCCCTTGCAGAGGTGGTTAGCTCGCGGCTGGGCGGCGATACTATGGACGAGGCGGAAAGCCGCTATAATTTACTCGGGTGATTATATGAAAGATTTAACGCTTTGCGCGGCGTCGGCAAAAAGTGTGATACATTGCGGCGCGGGCGCGTTCAACACCTTTGCCCCCGACCTAGCAAAAAGACAAATATACGTCGTCACCGACAGCAACGTTTTCGCAATCTACCGCCATTTGATGTGGCAGACCTTCGGTGACAATTTTCCCGTAACAATTCTCCCCGCGGGCGAGGGCAGTAAAACCTATAACAATCTTATAGCCATTTTAAAGGATATGCTAAGCGCGGGTATGAAGCGCAATTGCACCGTCGTTGCGTTCGGCGGCGGAGTTATAGGCGACATTGCGGGGCTTGCCGCCTCGCTTTATATGCGCGGAGTGCGCCTTGTGCAAATTCCCACAACGCTTTTGTCGCAGGTGGACAGCTCCGTCGGCGGCAAAACCGCAGTCGATATGGGCGGTGTAAAAAACGTTATAGGCACGTTTTACCAGCCGGAGGAGGTAATCGCCGACCCGATGTTTTTAAAAACGCTGACCGACAGAGAAATCCGCTGCGGACTTGGCGAAATTATAAAATACGGCGCGCTGAACAGCGAAATATTTACAAAGCTTAAAGCAAATTCAGCGCGGCTTACCGACTTGAATTTTCTTGAAGAAATCACTTACGACTGCATTGCGCACAAGGCAAGGGTCGTCTGCGAGGACGAGCGCGACCTGAACGGAGCGAGAAAATCGCTGAACCTCGGGCATACCACGGGGCACGCGTTAGAGCTTTTCTACCGCAAAAAGTCGCACGGCGAGTTTGTGCTAATCGGAATGTATTACGAGCTGTATATCGCCCAAAGGTCGGGCATATGCGGGGGGCAATACGCGCAGGAGCTGAAAAAGCTGATACTGTGCGTGCTTAAAAAAATACCCGTATACGAGAATATGGAAGCGGCGGCGGCGTTCGCCGTGTACGATAAAAAGAACGATGACGGCAGGCTTTCTTTAATCGTTCCGCAAAGCGAGGGCATAAGCACAGAAATCAAGCTTTCTTTGCAGGATTATACAAGGCTTTTGAAGGAGTGTGCGGCAACCTTATGAAAAGCCTTAAATTAGCAGTTGTCGGCAAGGACGTTTCCAAATCGCAAAGCCCGCAAATTCAGAATTTTATTGCGCGCAGGCTGGGCTACACGGTTGATTATCAAGGGCTGTCCGTTGCGGAGGAAGAGTTTTCCGCCGTTGCCCCCGCGCTTTTCGGGCGGCTGGACGGCTTTAACGTAACAATACCCTATAAGCTTGCAATTTTGCCGTACCTTGAAAAAACCGAGGGCGACGCGGTTGCCTTCGGCGCGGTCAATACTGTAAAATGCAGCACAAAATGCGGCTATAATACCGACGGGCTGGGCTTTGCGCTTATGCTTAAAAATGCCGGCGTGGACGTTAACGGCAAAGACGTGCTTGTGCTTGGCGCGGGCGGTGCGGGCAGAAGCGCGGTAAAAAAGCTTGTCGACGGCGGCGCGCGCGTCACGCTGTACAGCAGAACCGTTGACAAGGCAAAGGCCGTTGCAAACACGTTTAAAGGCGTGATATGTGCGGGGCAATTGCAAAATAAAGCCTATTATGCCGTTATAAACGCAACGGGCGTAGGTATGCACAACACGGTCGGAGAGTCGCCCGTCGACAAGGATTTGCTCGGACTGTGCGAGGTGGCAATAGACCTTATTTACGAGCCGCGTAAATCCCGCTTTTTACAGCTTGCGGAGGAGTGCGGCAAAAAAACGGTAAACGGGCTTGCAATGCTTTTCTATCAGGCATATTATGCGGCATGTATTTTTGCGGATATGCCCGCGGACGAAAGGACGGCAGAAAGGCTGTTTGAAGAATATAAAAGGGAAGTATTATGAAATTTTTATTTATAAACGGAGTCAACCTCAATATGACGGGCGAGCGCGAAAAGGGCGTATACGGCACGCAGACGCTTGACCAAATCAACGCGGAAATCTCACGGCATTTCAAAAGCGACGTCTGCGAGTTTTTTCAAAGCAATATAGAGGGAGAAATCTGCTCGAAAATTCAGGGCGCGGATAAGGAAGGCTTTGACGGCGTTATTTTAAACGCGGGCGCCTACACCCATTACAGCGTAGCCATACGCGACGCTATTTCCTGCGTAAAAGCGCCCGTTATCGAGGTGCATATGTCCAACGTGCACGCGCGCGAGGAATTCCGTCATATCTCCGTCATTTCCGCGGTGTGCAAGGGCGTTATTTGCGGGTTTGGAAAAAATTCCTATATTCTCGCGGCGGAAAGCTTAAAATTATGAACATTGCGCTTATAGGAATGCCGTTGGGCGGCAAAACCTCGGTTGCACGCGCGCTTTCAAGACTGACGGGTGCGGAATGCTATGACACCGACGGAAAAATATCTGAAAAGTACGGCGCAATCAGCGATATTTTTGCGCAGTACGGAGAGGAGGCTTTCCGCAATCTGGAAACGGAGGAGCTGAAAAAGGCCTGCGCGCTTAAAAACGTCATAATTTCCACGGGCGGCGGCTGTGTTCTGCGTAGCGAAAATATCACGCTTTTAAAAACCGGCGGAAAAATCGTATATCTGCGTGCGGAGCTTAAAACGCTTTTAAGCCGGATAAACGGCGATACCTCCCGCCCTCTTTTAAGCGGCGGCGCTGAGGACAAAATCAAAAAGCTGTTTGTAGACCGCACGCCCCTTTACGAGAGTGCGGCGGATATAATTATCGATACGGACGGACTTTCGCCCGAAGAAATTGCAAGGTTGATTGCGGAGTTAATAAAATGAAAACTGCTCTTATAACAGGCGGAACAAGGGGAATAGGCAAGGCAATCGCGCTTGCGTTTTTACAACGCGGTTACGAGGTTGTGCTCAATTACTGCAATAACGAAGCGGCCGCCATTACAGCTCAGGAAGAGTTCAATATGCAGGGCTATTGCCCCGTGCTTCTGCGCGCCGACGTTTCCGACGAGGAGCAGGTCAAAACAATGTTTAAGGACTTTTTTTCCATTTACGAAAAGTTGGACGTGCTTGTCAACAATGCGGGCGTTTCGCTTGTAAAGGTCATACAAGACACCTCCTTAAAGGATTGGAACAGAATATTCGACGTCAACGTAAAATCAACGTTTTTGTGCAGTCGCGCCGTAACCGATAAAATGGTGTTTGCCGGCGGCGGCGCAATAATAAATGTTTCTTCAATCTGGGGCGAGGTCGGCGCAAGCTGCGAGGTAGCCTATTCCGCCTCCAAGGGCGCGGTTATCGCTTTTACCAAAGCGCTCGCCAAGGAGCTTGCCCCCTCTAACGTGCGCGTCAATTGCGTTTCGCCGGGCGTTATAGATACCGAAATGAATTCCCACCTTTCCGCAAGTGAAATGGAGGAGCTGGAAAATTCCGTGCCTATGGGCAGAATAGGTCTGCCGTCGGAGGTAGCGGAAGCATGCGTAATGCTTGCGGAAAGCAGCTATATCACGGGAGAGGTGCTGTCTGTCGGCGGCGGCTTCGGGAAATAAAAACGCATATATATCGCATAGCATCGTTGCGTTGCGCTTTTTTGCTTGTGTACGTTTAGTACACTTCACGGCAAAAATGCTCGCCTTGCTCTGCTTGTATATTTCAGTTTTTGCAGTAAGCACAATTGCGTTTAATGACGTTTTTCGGGTTTTTAGCATATTTTTTCACAAAAAAAAGTAATTTTAAATTTTTTTTCGTATTATTTAAGCGTAGAGAAAACACGCGCGGGGAATAAAATGCAGTCTTTAAGGGAAAGAACCTATAAAATAGAGCAAGCCTTTCTTTCGCCGTTTGCGTGTATGTCAAAGGACACCCGCGGCAGAGCGCGCGAGGAACAGCCGTGCGAAATGCGCACAGACTTTCAGCGCGACCGCGACAGAATTATCTACTGCAAGGCGTTCCGCCGTCTTAAAAACAAAACGCAGGTTTTCTTTTCGCCGGAGGGCGACCATTATATAACCCGCCTTACCCACACGCTGGACGTGGCGCAGATTGCACGCTCAATTGCCCGCGCGCTTGCCTTGAACGAGGATTTGACGGAAGCGATTGCGTTGGGACACGACCTCGGTCACACGCCGTTCGGGCACAGCGGAGAGCGGATACTTGCAAAGCTGTCGCCGACGGGCTTTAAGCACAACGTTCAGTCCCTCCGCGTGGTGGACGTGCTGGAAAAGGACGGCAACGGGCTAAATCTCACCTTTGAGGTGCGCGACGGTATTTTAAACCACAGAAAGAGCGATAAGCCCGCCACGCTCGAAGGGCAGTGCGTTTCCGTGGCGGACAGAATTGCGTACATAAACCACGATTTGGACGACGCGGTAAGGGCGGGCATTTTAACGCTTGACGATATTCCGGAGGATATACGTTCGGCTTTGGGCTTAACCTCGCGGGAGAGAATTAATACCGCAATATCCTCCGTTTACCGCAATTCCTTCGGTAAAAATTTCGTAAAAATGGACAAGCTTACCGAGGAGGCAAGCGAGCGCTTGCGCGCATTTATGTTCGAAAGGGTATACCTTACCGACAGCGCGCGCGGCGAGGAGGAAAAGGCGGAAAGAATGCTGTCCGCAATGTTCTCGTATTTCACGGACAAGCCAAAGGCCTTGCCCGCAACCTATATAAAGCTTACGGAAAAATACGGCAAAGAGCAGGTTGTATGCGACTATCTTTCCTCTATGACGGACAGATACGCCGTGTACACGTTCAATAAATTATTCGTGCCCAAGGGCTGGACCTTTCAAAACGAGCAGTAAAATTTACAATGGCAACGGAATTACAGGGGTTTTTACAAACTCTGAAAGAAAAAACGAATATAGTGGAGGTTGCAAGCGGCTACGTTTCGCTTGAACGGCGCGGCGGAAGCTATTGGGCTTGCTGTCCGTTTCACCACGAAAAAACTCCGTCCTTTGCCATAAACGAAGCCGACCAGTACTATCACTGCTTCGGTTGCGGAGAATCGGGCGACGTAATCAAATTTGTCCAGAGCATGGAAAATATCGACTTTATGGACGCGGTAAAGCTGCTTGCCGATAAAGCCGGACTTACAATGCCGCAAACGGGCTTCGATAACCGTCAGACGGTAGAGCTTAAACGCAAAAAGGACGCAATTTTAAAAATTTTGAACGATTGCGCGCACTTTTATCTTAAAAACCTTAACTCAGGCAACGCCGACGAGCATATAAATTATATACTGAAAAGAAATATCCCCTCCGACATTGTCCGCAAATTCGGGCTGGGCGCAAGCCTAAATTTTTACGATTTGCCCAAATTTCTTTTATCGAAGGGCTATTCTCGGCAGGATATGCTGGACAGCGGAGCCATAAACGAGGCGGACGGCAGACTTTTGGACGCGCAGGGCGGCAGACTTATATATCCCATTATCAACGCCATGGACGAGGTTGTCGCCTTCGGCGGCAGAGTATTGAAAAAGACCGAATTCGCCAAATACAAAAACACCAAAGAAACGGTCGTATTCAACAAAAGCAAAACGCTTTACAACATAAACCTTTTAAAAAAGCTGAGAAAAACCCAGACTATAAGCGAGGTCATCGTTGTAGAGGGGTATATGGACACTATTTCCCTCTATCAGGCGGGCTTTAAAAACGTTGTCGCAAGCATGGGCACCTCGCTCACGCAGGAGCAGGCAAGGCTTTTAAAAAGGTATACGGATAACGTTTTAATCAGCTACGACGGCGACGGTGCGGGTCAAAAGGCCAATATGCGCGGGCTGGAAATTTTAAAGGAGGCGGGGCTTAACGTAAAGGTTGTGCCTTTGCCTGAGGGGCTTGACCCCGACGACGTAATAAAACAGCGCGGCGCGGACGGATACAGGGCTTGTCTTGCCTCGGCAATGCCGCTTATCGACTACAAGCTTAAAACTGCAAAGGGCAGTCTGGATATTACAAATAACGAGGACAGACAGAAATACGTTGCCGAGGCTATTAAAATTATAAAAACCGCGGACAGCGCGTCCGAGCAGGAGGACTTGCTTAAAGGACTGCGCGACCAGACGGGCATTTCCTACGAGTCCTTAAAGCGCGACCTCAATTCCGCGCCTAAGGCGCCGAGGCCCGCGGCGGAGCAGCGTCCCGAACGCAGGGACGACAGCTCGGTTCAGAAAAAGGCCTCGCGGTTTATAATAGCGGCGTTTCTTTTCGGCGCAAGGTTTGCGGCGGACGCGGATATTTCCGCAATACCGTTCAAGGACGGCGTGCACGAAATTATCGCTAAATACATACGCTCAAAACAGCTGCTTGAAGAGCGCGTGCGCCCTTCCGAGCTGTTCGAATTTTTCGAGGAGAATACCGAAGAATTTACCGAGCTGACTAAAATACTCGACTATTCCGACGGCAACGCGCTTGCGGGCGAGGTTGCGGAAAAATATTTTTACGACTGCATAAAATCGCTTAAGCTAAGCGAAATTGACGAAAGAGTGGAAACGGTTAAGCGCAGTGCAGAGGCTGAAACCGATTTGAATAAAAGAAAGCTGCTTGCGGCAGAGCTGCAAAAATTACTTATTCAAAAGAAAAAAATAAAAAGCGGAGAAGGGTTATGAATTTATCCGACCAGAAGTTAAACGAAATTTTAAAGCATATAATAGACACCTACGGCTCCAAGGGCTCTATAACCACAAACACGCTTTGCGATATTATGGAAAAATACGAAACCACTCCCGCGCAAATGGATTTTGTGTATAAGTCCATTGCGGAGGCGGGTATCCAGATTATCGACGAGGCAGAGCGCGACAAAGAGCTTTACGAGCAAGCCCTTTCCGATATAGGTCTTGACGACCCCGTAAAAATGTATTTGAAGGATATAGGCAGGGTGCCCCTTCTTTCCGCCGACGACGAGATAGAGCTTGCCCGCAGAATGCAGGAGGGCGACGAGGAAGCTAAAAAGAAGCTTTCCGAAGCAAATTTAAGGCTTGTCGTTTCCATTGCAAAGCGCTATGTCGGCCGCGGAATGCTCTTCCTCGATTTAATTCAGGAAGGCAACTTAGGACTTATGAAAGCCGTTGAAAAATTCGACTATCAGAAGGGCTTTAAATTCTCCACATATGCAACGTGGTGGATAAGGCAGGCAATTACCCGCGCCATAGCCGACCAGGCGCGTACAATCCGTATCCCCGTGCATATGGTCGAAACAATCAATAAATTGACCCGCGTTTCCCGCATACTTTTGCAGAAATACGGCAGAGAGCCGACCCCTGCGGAAATCGCCGCGGAAATGAATATCAGCGAGGAACGCGTGCGCGAAATTCAGCGTATCGCGCAGGACCCCGTTTCCCTTGAAACTCCTATCGGCGAGGAAGAGGACAGCCACCTCGGCGACTTTATCGAGGACGATAAAACGGTAACCCCGTCGGACAGCGTTTCCACCACAATGCTTAAAGAAACGCTTTTGTCCGTCTTGAACAGCCTTACCCCGCGCGAGGAAAAGGTTCTTCGTTTACGTTACGGCGTTGACGACGGCAGGCCCCGCACCCTCGAAGAGGTCGGCAGAGAGTTCAACGTCACCCGCGAACGTATCCGCCAGATAGAGGCAAAGGCGTTAAGAAAGCTGCGCCATCCCTCGCGCTCCAAGCATCTGAAAGACTTCCTCGATACCTGATAAATGAACAGAACTGAAAAGCTTTGTAGGTATCTCGACTGTTGCGAAAGTTTTGCGGACGTCGGCTGCGACCACGGCTATTGCACGCGGTATATGCTTGATAATAAGCTGTGCAAAACAGCCGTCATATCCGATATAAGCGCAAAATGTCTTGCAAAGGCCGAAAAACTGCTTTTTTCTTATATAAAAAGCGGCGCGGTTACCTCGGTTTGCTGTAACGGTCTTGAAAAAATAGACGAAAGCATTGAAGAAATTCTAATTGCCGGTATGGGCGGAGAGGAGCTTGTAAGCATACTTAAAGCCGCATATATACCGCGGTCATTCGTGCTTCAGCCCATGCGCAACGTGCGCGGCGTACGCGAGTTTTTGTTGAGCCGCGGCGCACAGCTGACCGTGGACGAGCCTTTTGAATGCGGCGGTAAATTCTATTATGTAATCAAGGGCAAAAGGGACGGCGCTTTCCGTCCGTACACTCAGGCGGAGCTCGACTTCGGTCAAAGCCTTAAAAGCGCCGAAGCAAAGGCATATATGCGGGCGGAGCTTGAAAAGAAGCGGCTTTATTTAAGCAGAAATTTAAGCGAAAAAGCCCGTGCGGACATACAAAAGCAAGCGGACTATATAAAGGGGGTGCTTGACGGTGAAATTGAATGACGTTTTGCAAATGCTGGAAGAGGTTGCGCCCGTGGCGCTCTCAGACGAGTTTTGCGCAAAATACAAAATGTACGATAACAGCGGCATAATAATCAATTGCGGAGCAGATATAAAGGGCGCGCTGTTTTCTCTCGATTTATCGGAAACCGCCGTACGGCAAGCCAAAGCATACGGCTGTAATTTAATAGTGACCCATCACCCCGCGATTTACGGCGGAATATCCCGCTTCGATTTAACGGCCGACCCGCAATCCAAAGCGCTTGCGGAATGTATAAGCTGCGGAATTTCTGTAATTTCCATGCACCTTAATTTCGACGCCGCCCCCAACGGTATTGACTATTACTTAATGCTCGGGCTGGGCGGCGAAAAATCGGATAAAATTCTCGCCCCGCTTGTCGGCGGCGGGTATGGCAGGGTGTACGGCGTTCGGCAACAAAAATTCGGCGAATACGTCAAAGCCGTCGGCACGGAGCTGAATACGGATAAAGCGCTTGCATACGGCGATACGCAAAGGACGGTAAGCCGCGTCGCCTCGTTCTGCGGGGCGGGCTGCGACGAAAGAGCGATTGAGTTTGCCGCGCAAAACGGCGCGGACGTGTTTGTTTCGTCGGACTTAAAGCACCACGAAATTGCCGCGCTTATCGCAAGGGGCTTAAACGTAATTCAGCTTACGCATTACTCTGCGGAAAGCTACGGCTTTTGCAAAATTTATCAAAAAATAAAAGACGAACTTAATATACCGTCGGCGTACTTTTGCGACGCCGGACTTCTGTAAGTTCCAAGGAGAATAATATGGCACAGATAGAACAGCTTTTGAAGTACCAGTCAGAGGACGAAAAGCTTTTGCGCTTAGAGCGTGAAACGGCTAACTCGGACGAAAGAAAAAACTATTCGCAGGCAAAGGCGTTTTTGACCAAGGCGCCCGAAAAGCTCGAAGGGTTAGAGGCAAAGGCGAACGAATTAACCAAGCTTTTGGAGCAGCTTAACAAGCAGTATTCGGATATTTACGAAACCCTGCAGGACTTTGAAAATCTGGACGAGCTTATCGACGGCGGCGCGGATATTTCCTTTTATAAAAAGAACGTTTTGCAGATAACCGAGCGCTTAAAGAGCATTAAGGCAGAGGTTGCCGCGCTTACAAAATCCATTAAGGACGCCGACGAAGAGTATCAGTCTATGAAGAAAAAGACAATCGCGGTGCAGAAGCAGTATGCCGAGTATGCCGAAACCTATAAAGCGTACAAGGAGAGCAAGCTTGCGGAAATGAACGCGATAAAAGCTCAGCTTGAAAAGCTTGCCGCGGGCATCGCTCCCGATGTTATGCAGCGCTATCTGTCAAAGCGCAACGAGCGGATATTCCCCATACTCTGCGCGGTAAGCAACGGCAGATGCTCCAAATGCGGGACCGAGCTGTCGCTCAGCGCAAAGGAAAAAATAGAATCGGGTCAGCCTACCGAATGCGACAACTGCCACAGATTTTTGTATAAAGAGCAGTAATATAGCGTAAAATGTAATTTAACCGCATATTTTGTGCAAATTGCACAAAATATGCGGTTTTTTGTTGACAAATTCAATTTTGCATAATATAATAGCAACACTCACTACCGAGTGCTTATTGAAATCGGCGGTAAAGCTGTAACAATAGGGAGAAAAAAGGTTCGTCCGACGGGTTTCCGTCGGACGTTACTTTATTAAAGCGGGGCGCCAAATAGCGCTCCGCTTTAATATTTAAAAAATTTATGCGCTTAAGGGGTAACTCTGTTTATATCTCTGGGGAACATGGTCGCGTTTCTCACGTTTTTAAAGCCCAGCAAATGCATTGTCAGCCTTTCAAGCCCAAGCCCAAGCCCGCCGTGAGGGGGCGCGCCGTACTTGTGCAGCATTAAATAGGTTTCGAACTCGTCCGGATTCATGCCCATTTTTTTCATTTTTTCAACCTGCATATGGTAATCGTGTATGCGCTGTCCGCCGCTTGTTATTTCAAGCCCGCGGAAAAGCAGGTCAAAGGAAAGGGTAACCTCGGGGTCCTCGGGGTCGTCCATGGTATAGAAGGGACGCTTTTTCGAAAGATAGTGCGTTACAAACAGAAAATCGGAATTGAACTGCTGCTTTGCCCACTTGCCCAAAAACGCCTCTTCCTCGGGCTCGAAGTCCTTCATATCCGTAATGTTTTTCAGCTTTTTAACGCAAAGCTCCTTTGCGTCCTTAAAGCGTATGCACGGGATAGAGGTTATTTCGGGAATGTCCACCTTCAACAGCTCCACCTCGGGCGCGTACTCGGTTTTCAGTAAATTCATAATGTACTTCAGTGCACCCGTTTCCATATTCATAATATCGGTAAAGCTCTCTATAAAGCCCATTTCAAGGTCCATAGAGGTGTACTCGTTCAAATGGCGGGAGGTATCGTGGTGCTCCGCACGGAAAACGGGCGCAATCTCGAAAACTCTTTCATAAACGGGCACAAGCGCCTGCTTGTAAAGCTGGGGGCTCTGCGCAAGGTAAACAGTTTTGCCGAAGTAATCGAGCTTGAAAACATTAGTGCCGCCCTCTGCGCCCGCAAAATTGATTTTGGGCGAGCGGATTTCGGTAAAGCCCTGACCTTGCAGATATTCGCGGAAGCCGCGCGCAATACCCTCCTGAATTTTGAAAATAGCACGCTCCTTGGGGTTGCGCAGCGTAACGGGGCGGTTGTCAAGGTTGACCGAAAGCTCGCAGTTAATCTGCTTTTTGGAAATAACCACGGGCGGAACAGCCGCGGGCGTGGATAAAATTTCTATATTGTGAATTTGCAGCTCGAAGCGCTCGCTGCCGTCGCGGGTCTCGCTTTTAACCACCTTTCCCGTAATTTTTGCCGAAGCCTGCTCGACAATGCTGTCGTCAAGGCGGAAGTCGGAAAATTCGGGCGAGTAAACGCACTGAATAAGCTCTCTCGCGGTGCGTAAAAGTATGAACGCGAAGTCCGACATTTCTCTTATGTTGTGTATAGCGCCCTTGACGGTTACAACCTTGTCAAGGTTTTGCTTGAATTCACAGTAGGGTGTAGAGGTTTTTGGCAGTATGCCTTGTATCTCTTCCATTATAAGCCTCGTAAAATGTTTATTAAAAAGATTTTAAGGCTTTTGCCCGCAAAAATCAAGCAAATTGAAAATGCCTGCCTATATTTATTTTTATCTGGCAAATATTTTATCGATTGTAAAAATTTTTTGGTTGCATTTTGGCAGCCCGCACAATATAATATACATAAGGTCTGCGGTGTGCGTGATATAAAAAATTCGTAATCCACAAAGTAACCAAAAGGGAGCGGGCCGTCGGCGGAAATAGGCAAGGTCTGGTTTTTAATCCGGAAAGTCCGAGGCTCCGTTGCCCCGCACCCACCTGCGAGAAGCGGGTTAATACTTTTTTATATCACGGCACAGGCGGATTTTTTTATTTCGGCTTTTTTTGCGCCCGCGTTTATCCGCGGGCGCTTGATTATGCTCGCAACGCACATTTTTGCGGTTTAATTTTTGTAAGCTATTTACAAAAAAAGTAAAAATTTCAATATCCCGCCTTGACAGTGAAAGAACAAAGTGATAATATTAACGTGTTAAATTTTGCACAAAAGTGCGCCCGCGCGCATTTTAAGCGGCAAACAACAAACAATAAAATTAATAATCGCAGTTAAGCATAGCGGATATTTCCATATCCGCCGCAGAGGACGGTAAGGTCCGTTCTCTGTAAAAGCCTTAACTGCCATTAATATTGTATGGAGGAAACAATGAAGAAAACCAAACACCTTTTGCTTGCGGTAACGTCCGCGGTTATGGCGCTTATAGTCGCCTTTGCCGTTGGCTGCGACTGTAAGAAAAAACACAAGGACCCCGAGGGCGACGGCGCAAAAGTCTTGCAGTCGATAGAGCTTGACACAAGCAATGCAAAGCTTCTGTATATCACGCCGAATAAATATTCGTCGTCCGCAAACGAGAATTATACCTCTGACGGTCTTGTTATAAAAGCCTCGTTCAGGTACGAAAGCGGCAAGACGGAGGTTGCAGACGTGCTTCCCTCGGACAGCGGCGTTTATATCGACAAAACCTCGATAAAATCAAACGAAAAAAACAATTATATTGCGGGCACCTACGAAATAAAGGTGCACTACACCTACGAGAACAACTCCTACAACAAGTCATACAATATTGTGGTAAAGGAAGAGGCGGCGGGTCTTGCGGTTAATTTCAAATCCGACGCAGTCACAAGCTATACGCTTACCAAGGACGCGCCCATCGTCGATTTGTCGGCGGCGGCAAGCTGGATAGAGGTGCGCAAGCCCGATAATTTCGGCGTTGTGGATATGAACTCCGCACCCATTTCCTCCGGCTACGACGTTAAGGTTATGCTCGGAAAAACCGAGGTTACGGGCGACGCATTAAAGCAGTGCGGCCCCGGCGCATACCAAATTTGGGCGTCCATGCCTTACGACGCTTCCAAGCCGGACGGGCATAAGGTTTCCGCTTTCGTTATAGTGTATATAAACGATACTCTTACTTCCGTAACCTTCAAAAGCGGCACCACCTCACAGACAATGGGCGCGGACGTAATGACGGAAACGTGGAAATTTAACGCTGTTTACGAAAGCGGAATCGAAAAGGAGCTAAGCATTGCGGACGTTACCGTTACGGGCGTAAATACCCGTAAAATAACAGCTGCGGGCAAGGCAAGCGTTTCTTACACAAGTTACGGCATAACCGTAAACACCGAGGTAAGCTACGTTATAAATAAGCCCGTCGGCGTTGTAGAGTATTCTGTTACCTATGCAAGCGACGGCACAAAGCTTGCCGCCGAGTGGGGTGAAAATATCGGCTCCGACGACGATTTGTCAATGTCCTCAAGCGTCAGCACCTTTAAGACGAGCGCCAAGCAGACCGAGGACGGCAGACAGTTCCTCAATTATTGCGAAATCAAGGACAGCAAGACGGTAACGCTTGTGTTCGGTAACGGCGTAAAAGCGGACAGCATAAATATAACCGCCTATGTTTTGCACAACAATACAACGGATACTCGTACGGCTCGCATTACCAAAGGCGGAAGCGTTTTAAGCAGTGTGGCTATAACTCCCGTCGGCGGTGTTGCCGCCCCCTATATATTGCGTCTGCAATTGCAAAACGCAAGCGCGGGAATTTACACGATTGACGGCGATACCAGCAAGGGTATCAATCTGTACGCAATAGAAATCACCTATACGGTTGATTACGGTGCATAAGCGGGGGAGGATGCAAGATAATGAAAAAGAGAAATTTAAAAAATATATTTTCTGCGTTTGCGGTAGTCGCCGTCACGGCGGGCATAGCGTGCGCCGTGCCCTTGGCGGGCTGCGGTAAAAGCTCCGCTCCGTCGGACAACGGTTCTACGGAAAACGGCAAAATAACGGTCATTGACACGGCTGTCGGACAGACGTATTCCCGCGCAAGCGACAGGGCGCCCATCTGGGTCGGCCCCGACGCTACCTCGGGCGACACAACCAATTGCGACGGCTCGTTCGAAAAGCCCTATCACATCAATACAATTCTGCATACCTCGGCAGAGGAAGACGCCTTTTTAGAGCCCGGCGACACGGTTTTATTCAAGCCCGGCACATATAAAAAGGGACTTATCTCCTCGGTGCACGTCCGCGCGAAGGGCAGCTTCAACAGCTATATCACCTTCCGCCCCGGCACGCACGAGGATAACGAAAATATCCCCGTCGATGCGGAAAAGGTTCTGCTCGATTTCAGCGGAATGGTGCTCGGCGATACCTACCGCGGCATTCAGCTGTACGGCAACTATCTTTACTGGTATAACATAGACATCTGCGGCGCAGGCGATAACGGTATGTTTGTCGCGGGCAAGTACAATACGGTAGAGTATTCCGAATTCTACAACAACCGCGATACCGGCTTGCAGCTCGGCCGCGAAGCGTCGAGTATGACCACTATTGATATGTGGCCCAGCTGGAATCTTATCAAAAACTGCTCCTCGCACAACAATTACGATAACGGCGGAACGCTCGGCGAGAATGCGGACGGCTTTGCCGCAAAGCTTACAATCGGTTACGGCAACGTGTTCGACGGCTGTATCGCTTACAGAAACGTAGACGACGGCTGGGACTTGTTCGCCTATGCGTCCAACGGCAATATCGGCACGGTGCTTATAACCAACTGTATCGCCTACGAAAACGGCTTCCTCGAATATACCCGCGACGAGTACAATGCGCAGTTTAACGAGGTGAAGGACAACGCCACGGGCGAGGTGGTCTATCCCTTAAAGGACTATAAGGCTAACCCCTACGACACGACAAGGGGGGACGGCAACGGCTTCAAGCTCGGCGGCTCCGTTATGGAGGGCGACGTCGTTTTAATGAACAGCATTGCTTACGGCAACAAGCTTCACGGCGTAACCGATAACTCCAACCCCGGCTTTCTTAAGCTTAAAAACGTAACCGCATTCGACAACAACGCTTATATCGATAGCGAGGGACTTGTATCCGGCAGCTACGCGGGCGACAAGCCTAATGCAAATTTCAACCTTGCGCGCCACAGCTACAGCTATAACAGCATAAGCAACTCGCTTTCCGCAAAATTAAACACAAACCTCGGCGCGGATACCTACCGCGGCTCTATGACGGACAGCGTATTCCTCGGCTATAAGCAGTCGGGCAGTGCAGAGCTGGATACAAACGCGGGTATAAACGGTTCAAAATTCACCGCGCCCGCCGCAGCTGATATATTCGAGCAGCTGCCCATAGACGGCACAACCTACAACCTCAGCGGTCTTGGCAAATCCAACCAGAACGCGCATAAGGTATTCCGCAATCCCGACGGCTCTGTCAACTTCGGCAAGCTGTTCAAGGTAAAGGACTCCGCATATGCAAGCTTAATTTCCGAAAGCGTTAAAATCGGCGCAGATTTAAGCAAGAGCAGCTGGGAGGAGTACGGCGAAGCGGGTCTGCACTTCTATACCGACAACTTTGTTTCCGGCAACGACGAAATTACCGCCGTGCTTAACAGAGCAAAGGACGCGCTTACCGTAAGCTGTAACGAGAACGCGGTATATCAGCCCTTCGACGTGGTTGACAAGATGCTTGACTGCGACGTGACTTGGACTTCGGAAAACGAGGATTATCTTATCCCCGGCACCGAATCGCACGGCTCCGCGCTGTCTAAGGCGACCTATATAACCATCGACGTCAACCGTCCCGCGACAAGCGCGGTCACCGTCAAGCTGCTTGCGACGATTTCCTATAAGGGGCAGACGACCGTCAAGGAATTTACTCTTAAAATAATGCCCGGCAAGCCCGTGCTCGGCGATGTTTCGGTACTGACGCAGGACGGCGAAATTATCGAAAACGGCGGCGTTATCGCCGACCAGTATTTCGTGTATGACGAGCCGACTGTTCAGGTTAGAAACGATATGTATCCCGACCATGTAAGATACATTGACCCGTCCTTATACGATGTCGAGCACATTTACGAATATCAGCCTGACGTAAATACTCCCAAGGTGGAGATTGCAGGCTTCACCCCGTCAACCGCGGGCATTTACACGATAACTAATATCGTAACCTTAAAGTCGGACAATACAAAAGCGCAGATGAGCTACCGTATTTATGTGGCTAATCCCGCGGCAAATGCAGACTTCGACGGCGCGGCAACGATTACCCTTCATCAGGACGGCTATACTATAGCTGGCACGCTCGGCAGCGCTACGGGCACGCTTTATACGGTAGCCTCCAAAACCGAGCTCAATCTTACCCCCGCGGATATAGCAACGGCGGCGGGCGTACAGAAGTACACTTACAGAGCGACCGACCTTAAAGTAAACTTTAATATGGAAAACAATTCCGCATACTATATTTATTACGCTTTGGCAAACGCCAACGGAGTTGTAACCTCGCAGGTTTATCAAGACCAAGTAAAATATGTTGAAATCAGCTCGGAGGCGGACTTCAACGCGCTTATCGGCGCGGGGCAGTTCGGCGACGGCGACAGCACAAAGACCATTTACTCGCTTACAAAAAATCTCGATTTCGGCGGTTCCACAAAGTTTGTCGCGGCAAAAAAGGCATTCAGCGCGGTATTCAACGGCAACGGCTATACAATTTCCAATATCAGCGTAACCGGTAAAACAAACGGCGGCGAAACCAGCGTGTTCTATCAGGTCAACGGCGGCACCGTCATGAACGTTAAATTTGAAAATACCAGACTTGAAAGCTCCGGCGACAAGGGCAACAACGTCGGCATAGTCGGCACCTGCCTCGGCGGATATTTCAGGGATATAGTAATTTCCAAGCATACGGCAAAGGGCTATCAGGCAACGGCGGGCTTAATCGGACTTGTCAGCGAAAACACAAAGCCCATTTATATCAGCCGCGTTTATATTGACGGACAATCGAATATCCTCGGCACAAGCACGAGAACAGCTGGTATTATAGGAAGAATTTACCACAACGACGGCGAGGCCAAGGGCGTTAAAACTTCAGAGGTGCACATTACCGACTGTCACGTCAGCGCGAATATCGAAGGCGGCGGCGACGGCGTAAGCGGAATAGTGGGCGAGTGCGATTCCAACGGCAACATTATTGAGCAGTCGGAATGCTATCTCGAAATTACAAACTGCCTTGTTGACGGCACGCTGTATGCAAAGGGCGGCAGCGGAAGCGGCAGAAGATGCGGCGGTATGCTCGGATATATGAAGAACCCCGGCGTTGTAAGAATTACCGGCTGTCTGTCGATAGGCACAATCTACTATGACGATACGGGTCTTACCAAGGGCGAAATGGGAGAAAGCATTAAAAACACATCGCCCGTGGTCGGCGGCTATGCCGCTAATGCGGACATCGTTGTTTATTACTGCGGCGCGCTGTTCGACGAGTACGAAACCAACTTCGGCGTAGAGGTTTATACCGAGTACAGTATAGTCAGGGCAGAAAACTACACCGCAATGGGCTATGCTTCGGAAATCTGGAATTACCACTATGCGGAAGGCTCGACCGATACGCTTACCGCGCCCTATCTCAGCCTTAAAACAGACTTTGTAAAGGCGTAATACAAAACAGCAGCAAATAAGCCCGCGCTTTTTTAAAAAGCGCGGGCTGTTGTTGTTATAAATTATTTAATAAAAAATTTCTGCAACGTAAAGTGTTTTTTTGCTTGCCAAGTCGTTTTGCGTGTGCTATAATCACATAGCAATTGAATCACGGCCCTGTGGTCAAGCGGTTAAGACGGAGCCCTCTCAAGGCTCAATCCCGGGTTCGATTCCCGGCAGGGTCACCAAAAGCGAATAAATCCGAACACCCCTGTTCGGGTTTATTTTTTTGCTCGTTTATGAATTCGCCAAGTTCGGAATTCTCTATATCTTCAAACGTAATCTTTTCTTCGCCGTCTTTGTAGTTGCAAGTGATAATAGCGTAATCGTCAAAAAGATAGATTGCGTTTACAAATCCGTCAATTAAGGTTTGTTTTCCTTTCTGCGTGGATAAATCTAACTTTCTGAATTTCGTCAAGCCGAAGTGTATCTGTTCTCTCGTAAGGACAGGTCTTTTGATTTGCTCTTGCGCTATTTCAATCTCTAATTCTTTCTTGCGGTTTTCCAAATCGGAAAGCCGTTTTTTCGTACTGTCAAGAACAATACCTTGCTGTATTGCATTGAGCATATTGTCGATACCGCTTTCCACGTCGGCTAATTGTTGTTGGAGTGCAGGTAAAATCGTACTGCTTTGCATTTGCAAATCATAGAGTTTGTACGACAACTGTTCCATTAAATCGTCGTCCATAATCTTCGCCACAACTGCCTTAATAACGGCGTTTTCGATTAAGTCTTTATTAACGGCTTTCTTGTCGCAGGTGTGCGTTTTCTTTGCGTTAGCGCATTTGTAGTAATGATAAACCGTGCCTTTCTTGCCCGTGCCACTATCGCCAATCATCATTGCTTTGCACTTACCGCAGAATAAATGAGTAGTCAAAAGATACTCATCTTCCGCTTTATGAATAGCGGGCGCACGGGTATTTACTTCTATGCGCTTTTGTACTTTCTCGAACAAGCCTTTGTCTATAATTGCAGGAATAGCGCCTTCAAGAACTATATCCTTGAAACGGTATTCGCCTATGTATTTGCGGTTGGAGAGCATACGGCGCACGTTGTTATAGCCGAGTGGTTTAGTGTATGGCTTCTTGCCGGGCTTCTTTTTCATACGCACGGTCATACCCACGCCGCGAGCGTTCATATCGGCTATGATTGTTTTAATCATTTCGCCGTCGGCAAATCTTTGGAATATTTCACGCACAAACGGGGCTTTGCTTTCGTCTATCTGCAAATGCTGTTCGTCATCAAGATAATAGCCGAGCGGAGTAATGCCGCCGTTCGACATAGCCTTTAACGCATTGTCCATCATTCCGCGCGTAACCTTTTCGGCAAGCTCGACGGAGTAGTACTCTGCATAGCCCTCCAAGACCGATTCCAAGATAATGCCTTCCGAACCTTCGGATATACTTTCTTTTGCGGACACAACCTTTACGCCGTTTTTGCGGAGTAGTGCTTTGTAGTGTGCGCTGTCGTAACGGTTACGGGAAAAGCGGTCTAACTTCCAAACGATAATACAGTCGAAAGCGTGTTTATAGCTGTCCTTAATCATTTGCTGAAATTCGGGACGGTTATCCGATTTAGCGGAAAGCGCACGGTCTATGTAAGACTTGATAACATCGATTCCAGCGTGTTCGGCAAATTCCATACACTCACGAAGCTGACCTTCGATAGACGCTTCCGTTTGATTGTCTGAACTGTACCTTGCATAAATGACTGCTCTCATTGTTTTTGTTCCTTTAATAGTTTAAGTACGGCTTCTTTAAGTTTAGCGTTAGCGGCAGAGGACGGATCGAAACACATCTCTATAAATTCCTGCATACGCTCGTCGTTCTCAAATGCTTTCGGCTGATAGTCATATAGCTTGCCTTGCGGCTCGTCGCACCGTCCGAAGATATAATCAAGCGAAACGTCGTAATAGTTCGCAAACCAAAGAAGCGTAGCGTTAGGGACATCGGAATGACCGTTCTCGTAACGGTTGATTGCCGATTGAGTAGTACCGAGTAAAGATGCTATTTTGACCTGCGATTGCTTTACGCTCTCTCTTAATTGCTTTAACCTTTTACCTATAATATTATCTTGCATATAAAACTCCTTGCATATCATTATAAACGATTATCGAATATAAGTCAACACTTTAATTGCATATTAAAAATTTTAATTTTGAGTCGATTGCTTTCATACAAAAAAGGCTCTTGAACAATTTGTCCAAGAGCCTATGACTACATATTGTTTAGAACGCTAAATTGAAATTTACAGTTCTATCGTTTCAATCTTAAAATCGCAATAATACTCGGCTTTTTTGCCTACAAATTTCAATACGCAATAATCGGGGTCGGTTACGCCTTGTTTGTAAAACAGCTTGTCGCCGAAACGCCAAATTGCGTCTTTGGTTGCTTGATCGGTACAAACCTGCATTTCGCCCGTAATCGATACGCCCTGATACTTGAATCTTCCGCGTTTGTAAAAATAGACGCACGCTTTATTGTTTGCTAAATATTGTTTGATTTTATTAGACGAAGTATTTGTACTGAAATAGATTTCGTTACCGTCTATTTTGCGAGGGGCAAGCATTGCCCTTATTACGGGAAAACCTTGCTCGTTGACAGAGGCAATAAAAGCCGTTTTTTGTTCCGATATAAATTGCAAAATTTGTGTTTTATCCATTGTTTTTTTCTCCGTTAAATTACTGTCTATCGTACAATCATTATAGCATACTTGACACTAAAAAACAAGCGGTTGATAGTAACAGTAATAATAGACACTCCAATTTCAGTTTCGACAAAACTTCCTATAAAAAGACAGTTCACTGCCCGTTTATGGGAAGTGAACGCATTGCGACAATATGTAGTTTATGATATAATTCATACTGTACCACTATATGTAACAAGTAGTGATGTATATGGTTTTGGGAGGTAAAGCCGCCTTGCCTTAGCTTACGATTATAGCGTAGGTTTTTTAAGTGTACGCAAAATTTGTGAGCCGTGATAGGCTTTTATAAGTGTACAATTTTTTCGGTATCTACCACATTTTGCGTGGACGAGATAAATAAAATACGGAGGTAAACACAATGATATTAAGACCGCCATAATACGGCAAGCAAACAGAAAGCAACTGCGGAGGAAACAACTTATCGTTGAGCATAAGTGTAGCTCACTACACTTATTCCGCTTTGCTGCATAAGTCCCGTTCGCTCTGCGAGGCTTTCGACCACACGGCAAAACAAAGATTTTAAGGAGGATTTTAAGTATAAGTTATTTAGTATGCCATATGGAAAAGTATAAACGGCAAGACGTTACGCCCGTTGAAAAAGAGAACGAAAGAGATGAAAACTATCAAGGCTCTAATCCACAAATAGACAGCAAGAGAACAAGCGGCAATTATCACTTAATATACCCACAGGGCAAGTACATAGATATGATAAACAAACGGCTTGCCACTCTCACTCTGAAAAGAAAAATCCGTTCGGACGCCATACTTATGAACTCGTTTGTTATAGGCTCGGACGGGGAGTTTTTCAAGGGTATGGGAACAATGAAACAGTACGCTTTCTTTGAAGATTGCACCCGCTTCTTTGCGGAAAAGTACGGATATGAAAATATGCTATCTGCGGTAGTCCACGTGGACGAAACAACACCGCATTTGCACTTGAACTTCGTGCCTATAAATAACGGACGGTTGAGCAGTAAAAGTCTTTTCGACAGACAAAAACTTGCGGAACTGCAAACCGAACTTTGGGAACAAGTCGGCAAAAAATACGGTTTACAACGTGGCAAAGAAAACAGTCAGGCAACGCATATTACAGCCGCCGAGCATAAGGCGAAAGTTATCGTACAATCTGCGGAACAAAAGCGTGATGAGATTGACAGACAGACCGAGCAAAAGCAAGCCGAGCTTGACGGACTAACCCAAACGGTTGAAGCGGTAACGCAAGCGACGGGTAAGCCGATACCTAAAAAGAAGAAACAAGCTGCGGACGAAATCACGGCTTTAAGAGCAAGGAACGCCGTACTCGAAGAAGAAGTTAAAAGAGCAAACAAAGACCGTACATACCTATTCAGAGAGTACACAAAAGAGAAACGCCGAGCGGACGAATATGAAAAGACCGTCCGAGAAGTTGCGGAAATCAAGGCGATACTGCCCGAAGGCTACGACCAACTGTTACAGGATGTGCAGTATGAAAAAGCAGACAGATACGAAAGAGAACGGCAACGCAATCTTGCCCGTATTCACGGACGATACAGCGACCACCAAATGTAAACTTAATAACCGCTTATAAGGAGGAAAACGCCAACAGTTAATGTCAAGAAGGAAAAAGAACACCACAGGGATACCCGACTTTGAAATCGATTCCCTTGCAAGAGCGTTACTGCCCGCTATCCAAGCCTACTTTGAAACCGAAGAAGGTCAAAAAGAGTTTGCGGCGTGGCAAGCCGAAAGGCAACAAAGACAACTGAATAAAAAATTGAATAAAGAAAAAGAATCCCGTTAAATCGTATAGGGATAGCCGTTGAAAGAGACGGAACAGGAAAACCGCCAGAGCGTGCGGTATATAAATTTTAGTTAATCGAAGAAAGATCTAGAAAGGTTGCGCCGAATATCATAAACCTAAATAACGGCAAAAGCCGATAGAGTGTTATGCTCTATCGGCTTTTTTAACTCACCTATTTGAATTTTATTAATGTTAAGGCTCCTGCATGTTTTCTCATTGCAACATATAAATTATCTTCTTCAATAATTTTTTGACCAGGATTTTTTGGACCGGGATCATAAACCACAACTTTAGAATCACCTATAGTATTCAATATTAGGTTAACATGTCCACAATCATAGAGTTCAGGATCATCATACAACATACCGTAGCTAAAACCACAAATAACCCAATAATTATCGTTTAATAATTTTTTTATTGTTTCAAAAAAGCTAAATTCGTCCATATAGTTAATTGGTAAATTTTTTACTTCTTTAACGCCATAAGAAGAAAGCATATATTTTAACTTTTCGTCATCGATTTTTATTCCATATTCATATTCACTATCAGAATAATTTTGGTTTGCTACTAATCTTTTATAGCCTTTAGGAACAGTAACACCTAGTTCATTAGCAATGGAAAATTGACTTATATTTAAAACATCAGATTTTTGATTTTTGAGTATCATTTCAATAAGTGCCGCGAAACAGAGATAATTTTCTGCCTGAACTTCAATCATTTATATCACCAGCTTCTTTCATATTGTTTATGCATTTTTCCAACAGCGGATGAGGATCTACCCAAGTTGAAGGCTTAATAGTTTTACCTTCTGCATTATAATGAGGTTTACCATCCGGCCAAAGTTTGGACATATTAGCATTATGCACAATATCGAATAATTCATCAGGTTTTATTCCCATTTCAACTAGCGTTCCTAAAGCAAAGTACATAACATCAATCATTGCGTCAGCTTGCTCTACAATTTCATCAGCCTCAATAAATTCATTTATTTCTTCCAACATCCAATGATAACGTTTTAAAGCACGTTCGCTATCCATAAATTTTGGACTATTGCTTACAGGATGATTGAATTTTTCTTGAAATTCACGCACCTTTTCCCATTCTTTGTTCATTAGTTTATATCTCCTTATTAATTAATTTTTTTGATACATTGATAAATATTTGTCTTATTTTTATATTCAAAGCCACAACACTTAGCACATCGCTCAATAATATTATCATTAGCAAGCTCGTGAATAAGAAATCGAGCAATCTTTTGCCTGTTTTGATAAATATCTTCTTTCGCATTTTCAGTTAACTCAAAGAAATATCTTAAATGTAAATTATTTGTTTTAAATAGGTTAGAACAATACTGCTTTGCGTTTTCTGCTGAAGCTAAAAACAGAGTCGCGCATTCTGATATATTATTAAAAGTTAATTCAAGCTCTCTATCAGACTGAATTCTCATTTTATCTAGAATTGCTTTACTGTTTGGCAATATGGTTTGATTAAAGGTGGACGCAACAGATTGCAATTGCGACCCTCTGGTTGTATTACAATCAATGATAATCCCTGTTATCCTAATTGTGGAAATATCAGTATTGTTAATACAGAGCAACTGTTGATCTTTAATATATTTTTCTAGAGAATCAGTTCCAATATATTGTTGATACAAGAATTCATACGGATTATCAGTCAGCCTATGTTGACCTCCACTATCTAATTCAACTTTACTTGTTTGAGAAATTAATATAGGGATATGTAAAATATTAGCAAGAGCTTCGCCTAAAAGAACATTACGGCCATAAGGTACAATAAGAAAGAAACCCTCATGAACAGAACTTATCTTGTTTCTTTCAAATTCACTCATAATATTATTTAATAGAACGCACATATAATTTGCCATAATCGCAAGTTTATCTTCTAAATGTACAAGAGATAAAGTATAAATATAATATTTAGTTGATATAATGTTACTTCTGTCAATGAATCTTGTTGGGCCTTTATGAATACAACTTGCTACCATATCCAAAAGATCATATGGCAAGCTTTCAGGAGACGGCAAATAATCTCTATCTAAATCATTAGCTTCTTTTATACCGAAGTACTCAAAAATTGTTTTAATTATAGCATTTTCGCCTTTAACAGCAACTTTTTCGGTATAATAATCAAACATTGGTGCTATTACAGTAATAAATGATATAAAAGCAGTCAAAAATGTAATAATGATGCTCAGTTCTTTAGGCATGTAGTCTTTAAAAAAGTCAATAAGTATGGAGATAATACCACCGATGGATATTATACCTAATACTATATTTCTAACTAAATTCTTTTTAAAAGATCGCCAAAATATTTTTTTAGCTTTTCTCATAACTATATTTGTAACCTTTATAATGTTTCTAGAAATTCTGCATCAGAATCGTAACAAGTACCACCTGAGTTTATTATATATGATTTTATTTTTTCATAATTTGGACTCTTTACGCATAATGCAATACTTTTAAGCCATTCACAATATTTTTCTTCTACTTGATACTTTTGATAAATAAACTTATTATAAAACTTTGATTGTTTGTCAACATATAGAGGACCTAAAACAAAATCTTTACAAATATTTATACAATCATCAATCAGAGATTTGTATTCTTCATACGCAACAAATGGAAGAATAGGTTTAATTAACACTACGGTAGGTATAGAGTAATTTTTTAATTTTTTTAATAAACTTATCCTGTCACTGTATGAAATAGCATTAGGCTCAAATTTATCTAATTCATTCTTTCGAGAGAAAGATATACTTAATTTTATTATTTTTTCTCCTGCATGGATTTTATTAAAGGTTTGTAACTTTAAAAGTTTTTCGTCACTCCAGTTACATTTTGTCGAAATACTAATAACTTTATAACCTTTCTGCTTTCCCAACATCTCTAACAGTGAGTCAAGATAATTCTCACTTTGATACGATATTTCGGAATCACAAATTGGATAAATAAATTTATTTAATTGTTGGAATGCTAATTCATTCATTTCTTCATGAAATTTATTAGAAGCAAAGTTTGAAAAACAGTATATGCAACCATTTTTACATTTCTTACGACCACTAAAGAAACTACGTTTATTCTTCATAAAAATTCCACTCCCTTATAAACTCATCAAAGAACAAAGAAACAATTTTCATTCTGTCTATTGATAATTTCTTTGCGGTAATTGTATTTAAATTTTTATCGATACGCATCAGTTTATTATATATATGATGTATAGTACTAGGATCAATATTATCATAATAAATTGCATTTTGAGTTAGAGGAATATTTGAAATATAATCTGGTACTCCATGTACAAAACCATATTTAAAAGTTCGAATAATACCAATTGAGCCTATTGCGTCCAAATTATCTGCATCTTGTAAAATTCTAGTTTCTATACTAAATTCGTTCTTAATTGACTCATACACACGGTATTCATGATTTTCTACAGCTTCACATATTAAAAACTCTTCTTGAAATCCAAGTTTTAAAGGAGAAATAATTTTTTTAACATAACTTACACTTTCCTTTGGCGAAATAAATTCATTAGCTTTATTTCTTACCCATCGGTGTAAATCATGCAAAATAGAAGATACAGCCAAGACATCTTTGTTTCCACCCTCAAACTGTTGAATATACATAGCATTCTTAAATACCCTATATATATGATCCTCGGCATGCCCATCATCTGAATTAATTCCTAAAAACATAAGACGAGATTTGATAAACTCGTAAAGATCATTATATTCACCAAAATTCAATTTTTCTTTCTCCTCAAGATGCGAATCATTAAACTTAAATATTATTATACCACAATTTAATTAGATTTGCAAATATATAATTGCGATTAGAACTCAATTAATAAAATTACACACAAAGGCAACACTATTTTTTACGATTGTAATAGTGTTCGGATAATCAACATTAGGGTCACCAAAAGCCTAAATCTTAGTTGATTTAGGTTTTTTATTTAATCAAGCCTTAAAAAGGAGATTTTTATGAGTAGAATGCTTGTTATCAAAACAGAAAACTGCCCCCAAAGCCACAGCTGCCCCGCCGTAAAGGTGTGCCCCGTCGGCGCGCTGTCACAAAGCGGCTTTTCCGCGCCCGTCATTAATTACGATAAATGCATTGCGTGCGGCAAATGCTCCGACTTCTGTCCAAAAAAAGCGTTGGAGCTGCAAAGATAAATTGTATCACAAGCCTGTGCAAAGCTAACAATTGCAAACAAACCTCAAAAAAAATTTGCATTTCTTGACAAAAAAATATATTCGTCTTAAAATTATTTCGACATCAAACTATTAGAAGTCGAAATAATTTTTTTGTGTATATCAGAGGAAAAAAGTGCAAAACGACAAGCCAAATGCAGTTGCCGACAGTAAAACAGACTGCAAAACAGACTGCAAAACGGACAATAAGCCGGATAATAAAAGACTTTTCGGCAAGCTTTGCTACCTTCACCGCCAGATGCGCCGCGAAAACAATCAGCTTTTTGCGGAGTACGGGGTAACGCCCGTGCAAATGCAGGCGCTTATTTTTATCCATTGCAATACAAGGTCGGGGCATAGGGTGTGCCAGAAGGACGTAGAGCGTCAGATAAATTTAAGACCGTCCTCCGTTTCCACTCTTATTTCCAACCTCGAAAGGGACGGCTTTCTTAAAAGAACGGTATCCGATGGCGACGCGCGCTCGAAACACCTCGAGCTGACCGAAAAGGGCAGCTATATCTGCATAAAGGAAAAGCTTTTTATGGACAGCTGCGACAGCGCTATCCAGAACGCCCTTTCCCCGCAGGAGCAGGAGGAGCTTGAAAAGCTTCTTCGAAAAATAATAGACAGTATATCGAACTGAACGCTTATGCTTAAAATTAATATTCGGTAAGGACAGGAGGAGTAATTGCAATAAATGATAAAAACACTTTTAAAAAGCGTAAGAGAATATAAGCTTTCTTCCATACTATGCCCGTTGGTAATGGTTGGCGAGGCGGTTATGGAAATAATAATACCGTTTTTAATGACGTCTATTGTCGGTCAGCTCGAAGCGCTTGCAAGGGGCAAAATTTCGCAGATTAACGTCGGCGCGCTTGCGATAAACGCGTCCATAATGATTTTGTGCGCGGTTTTTGCGCTTATTTGCGGGGTTTTGGGCGGAAAACTCGCTGCAAAGGCAAGCTGCGGCTTTGCACACAACCTGCGTGAGGATATGTACGACAAGCTTCAGACGTATTCTTTTGCAAATATAGACAATTATTCTGCGTCAAGCCTGATAACAAGAATAACCACGGACGTAACAAACGTGCAGAACGCCTATCAGATGTCTATAAGAATGCTTGTCCGCGCACCCGTGCTGTTCATTGCCTCGATAATTATGACCTCTGTCATAGAACCGAAAATGGCTCTTATTTTTGCGTGCGCCGCAGTAATTCTCGGTATAGTCGTTTCAATCTGCATGTTTAAGGTTGTGCCTTATTTCAGAACAATGTTCCGCAAGTACGACGACCTCAATTCCGTCGTGCAGGAGGATTTGACGGCTATTCGCGTGGTCAAGTCCTATGTGCGCGAGGATAAGGAAATCGCAAAAATGAAAAACGCCACGGGCGAGGTTTACAAATATTCGGTCAAGGCAGAGCGCATTCTCACCGTATTAATGCCTTGCGCAACCCTCGTTCTGTTTATTGTCAATATTCTTATTTTAACGGTCGGCTCCAATATGATTATCGGCGAAAAAATTTACGGCAACGTAAAGGCAACGGATATTCAAACGCTAATCCAGTATTCCGCGCAGATACTTTCCGGTATTATAATGGTCGCAATGTGCCTCAACTTCATTTCGCTGTCAAAGGGCTCTATGGACAGAATTTGCGAGGTTTTAAACGAAAAACCCACACTCTCGCGCCCCGAACAGCCCTTAACAGAGGTGAAAAACGGCAGTATCGATTTCGAAAACGTGGCTTTTGCATATTCGCAGAAGTCGGATAAGACCGTGCTTACGGATATTAATTTACATATAGCCGAAGGCGAAACAATAGGCATTATCGGCGCGACGGGCTCGGGCAAAACCTCGCTTGTGTCGCTTATTCCAAGACTGTACGACGCAACAAGCGGCACGGTAAAGGTCGGCGGAGAGGACGTAAAAAATTACGATATGGATACTCTTCGTAACAAGGTTGCAATGGTTTTGCAGAAAAACGTGCTGTTTTCCGGCACGGTTGCGGAAAATCTGCGCTGGGGCGACGAGAACGCCACCGACGAAGAGCTTAGGTTTGCCGCGCGTCAGGCGTGCGCGGAGGAGTTTATAGACGCGCTCCCCAACGGCTATGGCTACGATTTGGGTCAGGGCGGCGTAAACGTTTCGGGCGGACAAAAGCAAAGGCTTTGCATTGCCCGCGCGCTGTTAAAAAAGCCCGCGGTAATCATTTTCGACGATTCCACGTCGGCGGTCGACACCCATACGGACGCGCAAATACGCGCCTCGCTTGCCAAATACGCGCCGCAGACAACAAAAATAATAATCGCCCAGCGCGTTGCCTCGGTTCAGGACGCGGACAGAATTATCGTTATGGACGAGGGCAAAATTGCGGGCATAGGCACGCACGAACAGCTTTTACGCGATAACGAAATTTATCGCGAGGTATATCAGTCCCAAATGAAGGGAGGTGAAGAGAATGCATAAGGCTTCAAAATCAGCGCGCGCAAAGGCTCCGCTTAAAACCTTAAAGCGCCTGCTTGCGTATTCCTTTTCAAGGAACAAGCTTGCAACCTGCTTTGTCGTGTTCTTTGTGATTATCGCCTCGGTTGCAAACGTAATTGCGGCGTCGCGCATTTCCGTAATAGTTGACGAGCTTATCCTTATAAGCAACGGCGAGGCGTCGCCAAATTTGTGGGAGGTTATATATCCCAACGTAATAGCAATGGCGTGCATATATCTTGCAGGCTCGGCGTCGTCCTTTTCGTATAACATTATAATGATGTATATCGCGCAGGGCACGCTTAAAAAAATGCGCGACGAAATGTTTGCAAAAATGCAATATCTGCCTTTGCGCTATTTCGATACGCACACCCACGGCGATTTAATGAGTCTTTACACAAACGACGTGGACACAATGCGCCAGCTTCTCACGCAAACCATACCGCAGATGATTTCCTCTGCAATTACTCTCGTTGCTGTGCTTGTGTTTATGATAATGTACAGCGTAACGCTGCTTATTGTGGTGCTTGCCGTGCTTGCCGCAATAATTTTCGCAACAAAATACATAGGCAGCCGCTCGGCAAAAAATTTCCTCATTCAGCAAAAATCCCTCGGCAACCTCAACGGCTTTGTGGAGGAAATGACAGAGGGACAAAAGGTCATAAAGGTATTCTGTCACGAGCAAAAGGCGCGCGAGCAGTTTAAGGTCGTCAACGACGAGCTGTACGAGGCGGGTAAAAAAGCCAATTCCTACGCGTTTGTTCTGGGGCCCATCAACAACAACCTCGGCTATTTGCAGTACGTCCTTGTCGCAATAGTCGGCATAATTATTATGGCGCTTGGCAGCGAGGCGGGTCTGCTTTCGATTTATTGCTCCGTGCTTAACGCCGACAAGGTCAACAGAGTTGCATTAGTTGCGGGTATGCTCGTTTCGTTTTTAATGTTTTCAAGGCAGTTTAATATGCCCGTCATGCAGGTTTCGCAGCAGTTCAACGCAATAGTAATGGCGCTTGCGGGCGCGGAACGCATTTTCGAAATGGTGGACACCCTGCCCGAGGATAAGGGCGGCGACACCGTTTTAACCTACGGCGAGCACGAAGCGGGAAAATGGGCGTGGAAAAAACCGAATGCAGACGGCTCGTTTGAGTATATTCCGCTTAAAGGCGATATTCGCTTCAACGACGTTGTTTTCGGATATACGGACGAAAAGGTAATTCTCAAAAATATAAGTCTATATGCAAAGCCCGCCCAAAAAATAGCCTTTGTCGGCTCTACGGGTGCTGGCAAAACGACTATAACCAACCTTATAAACCGCTTTTACGATATTCAGTCGGGCACAATCACCTACGACGGGCTGGACATAAGGTCAATAAAAAAGGACGACCTCCGCAAATCTCTCGGCGTGGTTTTGCAGGATACTCACTTGTTTACGAGCACTGTTATGGAAAATATCCGCTACGGCAGACTTAACGCCTCCGACGAGGACTGCATAAAAGCGGCTAAGCTTGCTAATGCACATTTCTTTATCAGTCATTTGCCCGACGGCTACAATACCATGCTTAAAAGCGATGGCGCAAACCTTTCTCAGGGACAGCGTCAGCTGCTGGCAATAGCCCGCGCAATGGTATCGGAGTGCCCCGTGCTTATTCTTGACGAGGCAACCTCCTCAATCGATACCCGCACGGAAAAGCTTATAGAGCAGGGCATGGATAAGCTGATGGAGGGAAGAACGGTGTTTGTAATAGCGCACAGGCTTTCCACAGTCCGCAACAGTCACGCGATTATGGTGCTTGAACACGGCGAAATTATCGAGCGCGGCAGTCACGAGCAGCTTATAGAGCAACGCGGCAAGTATTATCAGCTGTACACGGGCGCCTTCGAGCTGGAATAACGTCAACAAACAAAATCCCGCTTAATTCAAAAATTTTGTCGAATAGTACAACCTGTATAAAACATATGCTATTAACCCGCGGAGTTAACCGCGCAAAGAGGGTATAGCATATGTTTTTTGATTTTTTAAGTCTGCTGTTCAGTAAAATTTTCTTCTTCACGGGCATGGTGCAAAGCAAAGGCACCTTCCCTAAGCCGCTTTCCGCCGAGGAAGAGAAAAAATACCTCGCGCTTGCCCGCAACGGCGATAAAACGGCAAAGGAAATTTTAATAAAGCACAATATGCGCCTTGTAGCGCACATAGTCAAAAAATACGCGGGCGCGGCGGAAACGGACGACCTTATTTCCGTCGGCTCGATAGGGCTTATAAAGGCGATTAACACCTACCGCGACGGCAAGGGCACCCAGCTTGCAACCTATACCGCGCGTTGTATAGAAAACGAAATTTTAATGCTTTTGCGCTCCGGTAAAAAGCATAAAAACGTCGTGTCGATAACCGACCCCGTCGGCACCGACAAGGACGGCAACGAGCTTACGCTTATAGACCTTCTGTACGAAAAGGAGGACAACGTTTTCGCTCAGGTGGAAAAGAGCATTCAGCGCGAAAAATTCGTCGCACTGCTCAAAAAAATCCTCAACGAGCGGGAGTTTACGATAATTTCTATGCGCTACGGGTTAGAGGACGGCGTCGCCCTTCCCCAGCGCGAGGTCGCGCATACGCTCGGCATTTCCCGCTCTTACATATCGCGGATAGAAAAGCGCGCGATAGAAAAAGCACGGGAACACCTTAACAAGGACGACTTTTTTACCGATTAGTCCAACAATATGCGGTTTATCCATAAGGTAAACCGCTTTTTTTATTGCAAAATCGCACATTAAGTGTTAAAATCCTACTGTAAGACAATAAGGAGCTTGTATGAATATTTTTGAAGAATTGCAGGAGCGCGGGCTAATCGCTCAGGTCACGGACGAAAAAGAGATTAAACAGCTTATAAACGGCGGCGGCGCCAGATTTTATATAGGCTTCGACCCCACTGCGGACAGTCTGCACGTCGGGCATTTTATGGCGCTTTGCCTTATGAAAAGACTGCAAATGGCGGGCAACAAGCCCGTTGTGCTTTTAGGCGGCGGCACGGGCTATATCGGCGACCCCACGGGCAGAACGGATTTGCGTTCTATGCTCACGCCCGAGGATATTCGCCATAACTGCGATTGCTTCAAAAAGCAGATGGAGCGTTTTATCGAATTCGGCGAGGGCAAGGCAATAATCGCAAACAATGCGGATTGGCTGCTCGATTTAAACTATATCGGTCTTTTGCGCGAGGTCGGCGCGTGCTTCACCGTCAACAATATGCTCCGCGCCGAATGCTACAAGCAGCGCATGGAAAAGGGGCTTTCCTTCCTCGAATTCAACTACATGATTATGCAGGCGTACGATTTTTATCATCTTAACGAAAAGTACGGCTGCAATATGCAGTTCGGCGGCGACGACCAGTGGAGCAATATGCTTGCGGGAACGGAGCTCATACGCAAAAAGACGGGCAAGGACGCTTACGCAATGACGATAACCCTGCTTTTGAACAGCGAGGGCAAAAAAATGGGCAAAACCGCAAAGGGCGCGGTGTGGCTTGACGAAAACAAAACCCCCGTTTACGATTTTTATCAGTATTGGCGCAACGTGGACGACGCCGACGTTATGAAATGCATAAAAATGCTCACCTTTATTTCCGTTGAGGACATAAGAAAAATGGAGGCATGGCAGGCGGACCGCATAAACGAAAAGAAGGAAATTTTAGCCTTCGAGCTTACTAAGCTTGTCCACGGCGAGGAAAAAGCCTTAAAGGCGCAGGCTCAGGCAAAAGCGGCGTTCGGCGGCGGCGGCGACTTGCCCGAAAAAGCAGTCAAGGCAGAGCCCGCAACAATAATCCCCGTGCTTGTTGCGGCGGGTATCTGCGCAAGCAACGGCGAAGCCCGCAGACTTATTCAGCAGGGCGGCGTTTCTGTAAACGACAGCAAGGTTACCGACATAAACACGCCTGTAAAAAGCGGGGATATTATCCATAAGGGCAAAAAAATTCACATTAAAATAAATCTTATTTAACAGAATGCCCGAAAAATATTTATCGGTGCTCGGCGATTGCCGCACGCAAAAAACAATAGAAAAATCCCGCTTTATTACCACCTCGCGCCACGTTGAGGACGAGGAGGCGGCAAAGCGCTTTATTGCGGAAATTTCCGCGGAATTTTCGGACGCAACCCATAACTGTTATGCATATATCTGCGACAAGACGGGCAATTTTCTGCGCTTTTCGGACGATAACGAGCCTCAGGGTACGGCGGGTATGCCTATGCTTGAGGTTATAAAAAGCAATAGCCTATTTGAGGTGGCAGTGGTCGTAACACGCTATTTCGGCGGCATAAAGCTGGGTGCGGGCGGACTTGTGCGCGCATATTCGGGCGCCGTTGCGGAAAATTTAGCTGCGGCTCAACGGGTATTGTATGAAACGTGCGCGGAAAGCCGCTATACGGTAGACTATTCCTCTGTGGATACCGCAATGCGCTTTTTTGCCGACAGCAACGCAGACGTAATAAATACGGAATACCTCAACGAGGTACATTTCACAGTTGCAGTAAAAAAGAGCGCAGAGCAAGAGTTTAATTCCAAGCTTATTAACCGCTTAAACGGCAGGGTGCAAATTAAAAAAATCAGGGAATATTTTTTCCCGTTCAGAATTTGAAAATGGCAGAAATAACCTCAATCGAACCGCAGATAAAGGACAAAACCCGTTGCAACGTGTATGTTGACGGGCGGTTTTATTGCGGAATAAAATTAGAGGTAGCAATTAAATATCACCTTAAAGCGGGTATGCAGATAGACAAAAGCCGCCTTGACGAAATTCAGCTTGCAACCGAAAAATCGCAGGCGCTGGATAAGGCTATGACGCATCTTTCCGCGGCAATGAAAACCAAAAAGCAGATACGCGATTTTCTTGCAAAAAAGGGCTATACGGACGCGGTTTGCGACTATGTTATCGAGCGGTTGGAATATTACAAATTAATCGATGACGAGGCATATTGCCGCGCCTACGTCAACAGCGTAAAGGGCAAGGGCAAGCGCGCCTTGGAGGTTGACCTGATAAAGCGCGGAGCCGAAAAAAGCGCTATTTCTATGGCGTTGGAGGACGCAGAGGAGGACGGCGAAGAGGCGTTGCGTATTCTCCGCAAATATCTTCGTTGCAAGGAAAATACAAAGGAAAATCTGTACAAGGGCTATAAATATCTGCTGTCAAAGGGCTTTTCCTACGACACCGCAAAAACCGCGCTGGACGGCTTCGAGGGCGATAATGAGGATTATTGAGCTTTCGGAATGCGACAGCACCAACGAATATTTAAAGCGGCTTAACGGTGAGGAGGATACGATTGTAACCGCCTTGCGCCAGACCGCAGGCAAGGGCACCAAGGGCAGAAGCTTTTCCTCGGCGGACGGCGGGCTGTACCTTTCCGTCATGCGGTTTTACGAAAATTTTTCCGCGGCAAACGCGTTCGAGATTATGATTAATTCGTGCGTGGCGGTATGCAAAACGGTAGAGGACTTCGGCATAACGCCCGTAATACGCTGGGCAAACGACGTGCTCGTAAACGGCAGAAAAATCTGCGGCACTTTAATTGAAAATACCTTTGCAGGCGCGAATATCCGCCGTTCAATCGTCGGTATGGGAATAAACGTCAATAACGAATTACCGTCGGAGCTTAGGCAAATTGCCGTTTCTATGCGAGAAATACTCGGCAACAGGCTCAGCTTGCAAACGGTTAAACAAGCGCATATTGCAAATCTTCAAAAAAGCTTTACTATTAATGATTACAAGAAATATATTGACTGGTTCGGTAAAGAGGTTGTTCTGCGCACCGATAAGGAAAGCTATACAGCAACCGCGCTTGACGTAACCGCAGACGGCAGGCTTGTTGTAAGTCGTGACGGAAAAATTATAGAAATAAGCTCTGCGGAGGTTTCTTTAAGACTGTAATGGAAAGGGCTTTAACCAACGCGCAAATGCGTGCGAGCGACCTGCATACAATACAAAACCTCGGCATATGTGCGGGGCAATTGATGAGAAACGCTGGCGCGGCCATTGCGGACGAGGCAGAAATCGCCGCAAAAAATCTAAACGCAAACGATATTCTTGTGGTCTGCGGTACGGGCAATAACGGCGGCGACGGCTATATTTGCGCGCAAAAGCTTGCGGACTGCGGCTTCAATGTGAAAATTTACGCCTTTGACGGCACTCTTGCAGATGAATGCGCTCGCGCAAAGCAAGCATGCAAATGCGCTTATTCCGATGATATATCGGGGTCAATTATAATTGATTGCATTTTCGGTACGGGCTTTAACCGCAAAGCGGAGGGGCGGTATGCCGAGGTTATTCAAAAAATAAACGCGTCGGGCGCGTACGTTATTTCTGCGGATATTCCAAGCGGATTGAACGGCGACAACGGCATTGCAGAGGGCTGTGCCGTCAAAGCAAATTTAACTGTGGCAATTGCGGAATATAAGGCGGGTATGCTTTTAAACGATGGTATTGACCACTGCGGTAAAATCGTTAAAAAGAATATCGGCATAGTTTGCCCTAATGACGAATATATTTTAATATACGGCGCAGAGGATATAAAAAAATATTTTCCCAAGCGTCCTCGCAATTCTCATAAGGGCACATACGGCTCCGCTTGTATAGTTGCGGGCTCCGACAAATATATCGGCGCGGCAGCGCTTTCGTTAAGCGCCGCGCTAAAATCGGGCTGCGGGTATGTAAAGCTCGCCTCGACAGAACGGGTAGCGCTTTCGCTTGCGCCCCGCTATCCTTCGGCAATCTATCTCGATTATCCCGACTTCTCGGCGCAGTCAATCGCAATAGGTATGGGCTGCGGCATAAGCGAACAGCTGTATAACACAATCAAAGCTCTGCTGAAAGAATATTGCGGAACGCTTTTAATCGACGCGGACGGATTAAACGCGCTCGCCCGCTACGGCATTGATATTTTGTTTGCCGAAAGAAGCTGCGGCGTTATACTCACTCCGCACGTTAAGGAGTTTTCGCGCCTTACGGGCAGGGCGGTCGGCGAAATTGTGCGCGACCCCGTTAATTCGGCAAAGCAGTTTGCAAAGCAATATAATGTAACCGTGTTGCTTAAAGGTGCGGCAAGCGTAATAACAGACGGCGCGCGCGTTGCATTAAATGTTAATGGAAATACCGCGCTTTCAAAGGGCGGCAGCGGGGATATGCTTTCCGGCTATCTTTGCGGAACGCTCGCCCGCGGCGTGCCTCCCTTCGAGGCTTGCGTGTGCTCTGCCTACGTCCTCGGTCATGCGGCCGAAATTGCCGCCGAAGATAAGACGGAATACTGCGCAACCGCGCGGGATATAATAAAAAATCTGCATTTTTCGGTTAAGCGCTTGACATAAATAAAGCTATTTGTTACAATCCGAAATGTTGAAAGGGAGTAGTTTTAAAGGCTGACGGCAACAGACCCCGATTTTTTTAATCGTGTCGCAGCCCCTTTGGTTAAAGGGAACAAGACTTTCGGCTTAAAAGAAATTTTAAGTTGAAGGTCTTTTATTTTTTCTTTATTTTCAGTCAATAATTACAAAAACGAGGTGCACAATGAGCTATGACCTGATTTTAAGCAGTACAGCCGCAACTTGGGTTGTCAATCTGATTCTGCTTGCGCTGGGCTTTGTCCTGCTTGTCAAGGGCGCGGACTTTTTCGTCGACGGCGCGGCGGGTATCGCAAAAAAGCTGCGTATTTCAACGTTCATAATTGGCGTAACGGTCGTCGCCGTGGGTACAAGCGCGCCCGAGCTTGCCGTAACCATTGTTGACGCGGTCACGCCGGAGGGCGGCGACCTTATTATGGGCAATATCCTCGGCAGCAACGCTTTAAACGTACTGCTGATTTTGGGCATATCCGCAGTTATCTGCAAGCTTCCTACCGAAAAAACAACAAGAATTATCGATATGCCCTTTCTCATTTTTGTAAGCGTGCTCTTTCTCGTCTTCGGCGTGTTTGTAGGGCCGTATGCCTTCGGCACGACAGAAGGCGGAGAGGCGTTCCTCAACGCTACAATGCCGTGGTATTGCGGCTTAATTCTTCTTATTTTGTATTTTGCTTTTATGGCATATAATATCGTGCTTGCAAAAAAGCAGTCCAAGGCGGGGCTCGAGCAAGCCGCCGCAATATCCGTTTCCGACCCCTATGCGGTGGCCGACGCCGATAACGGCAATACCGTCGGCACGGGTATTATGGCGCGGCTTAAAAGCGGGTACGAGGGACTGCTTGCAAGGGTGTGGTTTTTAATCGTTATAAGCATTGTGGGCCTTGCAATGGTGGTCGGCGGTGCAACGCTTGTGGTAAACGCGGCAAGAACGGTTTCGGTCAACCTTATAGGCATCGACCCCGAAATAGTGGCTTTAACGGTTGTTGCATTCGGAACCTCGCTTCCCGAGCTCATTACCTCTGTTTCCGCGGCAAGGAAGGGCGACGTGGGCATAGCCACGGGCAACATAATAGGCAGTAATATTGCGAACATACTGCTTATCGGCGGACTTGGCGCGCTTTGCACCGGCTCGCGCGGGGTGCCGTTCACAATGGAGGGGCTGGTCGGCGGAGCCGTTTCTCTGCTTGCCGCATTGCTTATATTCGGCTTTTCTGTCGGCAGCAAATCAAAAAGCCTTACAAGGGTCGCGGGCGTGGTAATGCTTGTGTGCTTTGTATGCTATTACGGCTTTATCTTCCTCAACAAATACGTTCTGCTTCTGTATCTTCCGGGGCTTCCCGTATAAGCAATATCGCCTCGCCCGTATAATTTCCCGCGCACAAGTCAATAATAAAAGCAACTTGAGTTTCAAAACACAAGTTGCTCGGCAGTACATATAATAAAATATACCCTGCCGATAAAGAGGTTGATATGACTATTAAGCGCGGAGAACTCTACTATGCAGATTTGTCGCCGGTTGTCGGCAGCGAGCAGGGGGGCGTGCGTCCCGTTCTCGTTGTGCAGAACGACGTGGGCAACAAATATTCGCCCACGGTAATAGCGGCGGCGGTCACAAGCAAAATAAACAAGGCAAAGCTTCCCACCCATATAGAGCTGCCCTCGTCAAGCTATGGACTTCAACGGGACAGCGTAATACTTCTCGAACAAATCCGCACGCTCGACAAGCGCAGATTAAAGGAGCGCATAGGCGAGCTGAACGACGTTACAATGAATCAGGTGGATAAAGCAATTTTAATAAGCCTTGGCTTCACAAAATAATCTTACGCCGAACTAAGCCTTCGGCGTATTTTTATTGCGCAATCATGCAAAACAAAATCACATTTCACCCAATCTTCATTGACAAGCAAGCGCAAATAATGTATCATAAACACTATGTTAATAAAGAAATTGAAGCTAAAACCGCATATAGGATTAAAAAGCATAATTTTAATCGTTGCGTCGGTTGTTTTGCTTGCCGCAGACCTACTTACTAAATATTTTGAAGAAAAAAACAACTGGCAGCTTAAAATTATCCCCGGTTTTGCCGAGATAGAGGGCGGCGGAATACACCGCAACGGCGGCTGTGCGTTCAGTTTTCTTAATAACAACCCCCAGATAGGTCAGCCTATCTTAATAACCTTAACATTTATTTTACTTGCGCTTCTGATTTTCGCATTTATCTGCCTGCCGGAGCGCTTCACCGTTTTAAAAACAGCTATTGCAATAGTAATTGCGGGCGCAATCGGCAATCTTGTCGACAGAATAGCCTTTTTTTACGTCCGCGACTGGTTCGGACTGTGGATGTTCGGGGGAATGACCTTCTGCAACTTCGCCGACTTCTGGATAGTGATAGGCGTCGCGCTTGCGGTTATAGATTTAATGTTTTTGAACGAATGGGCGGTATTCCCGCTCACAAAAAAGGCAAAAGCCGCGCAAGCGGAGCGCAAGGCGCAGGAGGAGGCGGAAAAGGCGGCGCAAGCCGTAGCCTCAGCCGCGGAAAATGCAGAGGTTAACTCCGCCGTGCCCGAAAATCCCGCCGTCACCGAAGAAAAAACCGATAACGATACGGATAGCCAATGAAGGAAGAACTGTTTACCGCGCGGGAAAGCTATGCCCGCGCCGATGTTTTTTTAAGCGAAAATTTAACCGGCTACACGCGCTCGGCGGTAAAAAAGCTGTTTTCGGGCGGGTACGTTTCAATAAACGGCAAGTCGGCAAAGCCCTCGCAAGCCGTTTCCGCGGGCGACGTTGTAAGGGCAACCTTGCCCGACGCCGAGGAGTATTCCGCCAAGCCCGAAAATATTCCTCTTGACATAATCTACGAGGACGGCGACGTTGCCGTTGTAAACAAGCCGCAGGGCATGACCGTCCACGCGGGCAACGGCAATACCGAAGGCACGCTGGTAAACGCATTGCTGTACAGACTTGACAGCCTTAGCGGAATAAACGGCGTTCTGCGCCCAGGCATAGTGCACAGGATAGACAAGGATACCTCCGGATTGCTTGTCGTTGCAAAGAACGATAAGGCGCATTTAAGCCTTTCAAAGCAGATAGAGGAAAAGACCTGCCGTCGCACCTATCTTGCGCTGTTGGAGGGCGTTGTAAAAAGGGACGGCGGAACGGTCACAACCTACATCGGGCGCGACCCGTCCGACCGCATAAAAATGGCAGTCGTTTCGCCGGAAAAGGGCAAGCTTGCAATAACCGACTATACGGTTTTAAAGCGCTATAAGGAAAATTTTACGCTTTGCCGCTTCGATTTGCACACGGGCAGAACGCACCAGATACGCGTCCACGCAAGGCACCTCGGCTATCCCGTGGTCGGCGACCCCGTTTACGGAATAAAAAAACAGCGGTTCAGCCTCAACGGACAGCTTTTGCACGCATGGCGTCTGCAATTTACGCACCCCGCAACGGGTGAGGAAATGTGCTTCGAAGCGCCCTTGCCCGACTATTTTAAGAGCGTTTTAAGCAAGCTTAAAGAAATTTAAAATTTGCTTTTCAACGCTTGCAAATCTGCGCGGCGGTTGATATAATTTAACGGCAAGTATATTTTAAGGAGTTGAATTTTTATGGCAAACAAGAAAAAGACGACAACCACAACAACGTCGTCCAATTACGACATTGTAAAATTCTGCGCGTTCTGGGGGCTTGTAATCGCTGCAATCGCGGCGGTCGTATCATTTATCCTTGCGCTTTTGGGCAAATGCGGCGTTGAATGGAATTTACTCGGCAGAGTTGTAGGTATCTGCAATACCATTTCCCAAATCGCGCTTATTATTGCGGCGCTTATCCCCGCATACAGATATTCCCGCGGTAAAGCCACAGTATGGCAGGCGTTCTTCTGGGTGGCGGTGATATTCATTGTCCTCGGACTTGTGGGAATAAATCTCGCCTTCTGAAAATAATAATAAAAATTATTTTCCCCCGTTTTGCTTCGGGGGAATTTTTTAATCGGTTTTTCTTTACAAATTTTTCCCGATAAACTATAATATAGGCAGTATGGCACATCCGTTAATAGCGATAGTCGGCAGACCCAACGTAGGTAAAAGCACGTTCTTCAACAAGGTTGTCGGCAAAAAAATTTCAATAACCAAGGACAAGCCCGGCGTCACCCGCGACAGACTTTACGCAGACGGCGAATGGCGCGGCAAGGCGTTTACAATCGTGGATACCGGCGGCATAGAAATGCGGTCGGAGGACACTATGTGGCGCGAAATCAAAAAGCAGGCAGAGGTCGCCATAGACACCGCGCACGTCATTCTGCTTTTTGTAGACGGCAAGGAGGGTTTAACTTCTTCCGACTACGACGTTGCGGATATGCTCCGCCGCAGTAAAAAGCCCGTTATCCTTGTGGTAAATAAGGTCGACGATTATTCCGAGGATAAAATTTTCGAATTTTACTCGCTCGGTCTGGGCGAGCCCTTTCCCGTTTCAGCAGAGCACGGCACGGGCGTAGGCGACGTGCTGGACGAGGCGGTAAGCTGGTTTGAAAAGGGCGAAACCTCCCAAGACGAAAGCACAAAAATTGCCGTTGTCGGCAAGCCGAATGCGGGCAAAAGCAGTCTTGTTAACAGATTGCTCGGCTTCGAGCGCTCTATTGTTACCGATATTGCGGGCACCACGCGCGATGCGATAGATACAAAATTTTCATACAACGGCAAGGACTACACCATTATAGACACGGCGGGAATACGCAAAAAAAGCAAGGTGGAGGAGGATATCGAATACTACTCCGTTCTTCGCGCGTTCGACGCCGTGCGCCGTGCGGACGTCTGCCTTCTCGTCGTGGATGCAACGGAAGGGCTTACCGAGCAGGATACCAAAATCATAGGCTACGTCCACGAGCAGGGCAAGCCCTCGATAATAGTTATGAATAAATGGGATTTGGTTGAAAAGGACACCAACACCATTAACAAATTCGAGCAAAAGCTTAAAGAGGATTTGAAGTTTATGGACTATTTCAAGTCCGTATATATTTCCGCAAAGACGGGTCAGCGCGCGGAAAAGCTGTTCGCGCTTATTGACGAGGTGCTTGCCCACGCAAACTTCAAAATTCCCACGGGCACCCTCAACGACCTTATTTCCGATACCGTCCGCGCAAGCGAGCCGCCCTCGTACAACGGCAGAAGGCTTAAAATTTACTATTCCTCGCAGGTTGCGGTGGCTCCTCCGACTTTTGTTTTGAAGGTGAACTCCTGCGATTTAATGCACTTTTCATACGAGCGGTTTTTAGAAAACGTAATAAGAAAAAACTTTGATTTTACGGGCACGCCCATAAGATTGCTTATAAGGGAGAACGCGGAAAAATGACCTCGCTATTGCTTCTGCCCCAAAAGGCTATTGCCTTTGCCGACTGTTGGTATTGGTTTGTGCTTGCGGCGGTTGTATGCTATTTTATAGGCTGCTTCAATTTTGCCGTGCTTATTTCGCACTTTAAAAAATCGGATATACGCGACATAGGCAGCGGCAACCCCGGCAGTATGAATATGACGCGCACCTTCGGGCTTAAAATCGGCGCAATCAACTTTTTCTGCGACGCAATAAAGGGCGGTTTGCCCGCGCTTGTGGCGTGGATAATTTTCAAAGACTACGTTTTTGCCGGTACCGAAATTGCCGTTTCGGATTTTGCAAGATATCTTTGCGGAACGTTCGTAATCACGGGTCACGTCTTTCCCGTAATTTTCAAATTCAAGGGCGGCAAGGGCATTGCCTCCACAATGGGGCTTTTCCTTTTTGCTCTTCCGTGCGAGCAGTGGTGGTACTTCTTTATAGTCGCCGCAATCTTTTGCGCGGTGCTCGGCTATATCGCGCTTACCGAATGGGGCAGTATGGGCTCGCTGATAGGCGTTTCCGGACTGACGATATGGCAGGCGTGCATTTTTGCCGTAAGATACAAGGCAGAGCTTGCCGCGCTTAATCCCGTGGTGATTTCGATATTTATGATGTTTTTAGCCATAAATCTTCTGACGTGGCTAAGGCATAACACAAATATTTATAAGCTTGTCGCGGGTGAAGAGCATCACACCTCGGTAATCAAAAGAAAAAACAAAACCAAGCGGACTTAGCTTAATAAAAAAACGGAGCCGAGCTATAAAAGCCTCGGCTCCGTTAAGCCTTTAAGTTGATTTTTTGTCGTCGTCCGCGCCGCTTTCCTTTGACTTTATCGAAAACTCTATTTCCGGTCTGACTTTAAGCAATGCGTCGGTAAATTCCTCGTACCACTCGTCGTTTACGGCTATCACAATAAAGCTCTTGTCCTCGAAGTACACGCTTAGCTTGTTGTTGGTTCTGTCAATCAAAACCGCTTCTATCTTGGCAATTTCGTATTTGCTCTTTATTATTCCGAAGCTTGTTTTAAGATACTTTTCGTCAACGGAATAATAGGACGCTATTTTTAAGCTTACAAGCACAACAAACAGCAGAATGGAAACAAAATACATCAAAACATACCGCACAATGGGGTAAATTTTGTCCTCTTCGCCTACGCCCTGTGAAAAAACAAAATAAGTGTTTACGCCGAACGCGATAACCGCAAGCGCAATTCCTATATATATAAAGACGAGTATCGTCCTTGAAAATTTAAAATTAAATTTTTTCATATCCGTATTATATAGCCGCAATATAAAAAAATCAATAGCTTTTATCTATTTTAAATAAAAAAGAAAGGCGCAAATTAGCACTGAGGTTAATAAACAAAGCCGACGTGCAATATAATCGGTTGAGTTTTTTTGTTTTTATGATATAATTATTCCGAGATAAACAGAAATTTAGTGGAGGTCCGTTTTCGATGAAAAAAATTATTGCAAGCGCTTCGATTTGTCTGATTTTGTGTATCGCTCTAAGCTTGGTCGGGTGCGGTAATGAATTTGCAAAACGTGAATACAATGATACTGAAAAAATAGTGCAGCTTGAAGACCGTTACGCAAAAGAAAATTCGGTATTTAATCCGATAAACGGCGGATATTCTCTCACGGCTTCAAAATTCAACGGCCGACAAACGCTTTGGAATAAAACCGTTGAAGAAAATGCCGATATGGAAGTACGGCTTGATTTAAGTGTTTCAAGCGGTCATGTAAAAGTTGTATATATTGATTGCGATAATAGCATAACCGTTTTAGCGGAATGTTCTCAAGCTAATTCCGATAAGCAATCGGTGATGAAAAGCTTATCTTTAAAAGTCGGACTGAACCGATTTAAGATAGTCGGATATAATTGCAAAGCTATCGACTTAAAGCTGTATTTTGACGAGCCGTAACCAATTTTCAATTTATTTTTCTATGTATAAGCCGAAAGCTCCCGAACATTTTGTTCGGGAGCTTTTTATGCGGTTTTAAAAAATCAGTCGGTTGTAGCGCCGTTTTCACTATCGTCGGGTGCGGGTGCCGTTTCGCCGTTGTCGGGCTTATCCTGCGGGCGGCATTTGCCGTGTCTGCAATTCGGGTCAATTTCAATAATAAAAGTGAAATTCTCGCCGAGGGGTATACGGCGGACTCTGCCGCGTCCCGCATGCGGACCTCTGCGTCCGCAGTTGCCGTCGGGGCATTTGCGCGGCGGCTTGTTCATATTATCGTTGTCGTCATCGGGCTGAATATCGTCCGTCCGTGTAATTTTTTGCTTGTTTTCGTCCGGCACGGCGGAGTTTTTGTCGGAATTTTTAGCGCAGCCCGCAAAGCAAACGGCGCAGCCTGTGGTAAGAATTGCAATAAGCTTCAAAATCGACTTTTTCATAAAACAAGTATGCATATTTTTAAAAAGCTTATTCATATGCTTGAAAAAAGCTTCCGCAAATGATATACTTAAAGCCTAAGCTTGAAGATTTTTCTGAGGGTAAAGGCAAAATTATTAATTTCCGCATACCGTATGCGGCGGTTTTGCCGTTCCCTCGATTTAAAGGGGGAATTTTTTTATGTCTGAAAACAGACTTGCGGTAATAAGCGTCATCGTTGAAAAAAGAGAGCAAAGCGCGGGCATAAACGCGCTTTTATCCGAATTCGGCGACTACATAATAGGCAGAATGGGCTTGCCGTACAAGCAAAAGGGCGTTTCGGTCATAAGCGTCGTGCTCGACGCTCCGACCGAGCTTATAAATAAGCTTACGGGCAAAATAGGAATGCTTGACGGCGTTACGGCAAAAACCCTTATGTCAAAGCTGTAAAAGGAGTGTCTGTATGAAAAAGATAATAATTGCATTAATGTGCGCGGCGGCGTTCTGCATTTCCGCGCTCGGCTTGTCTGCGTGCGGCAACAAAACAAATGGGAGCATAACCGTTTACGCCCCCGACGGCGCGCCCGCGCTTGCGCTTGCAAGGCTTATGTCGGGGGAAACCGATTTCGTTGAAAGGGTAAGCTATAAAATAGTGTCGTCGGAGGAAATTTCCTCAAGCGTTACCTATAACGACGAAAGCAAAAATGCAGATATGTGCATACTTCCCGTAAACACTGCAAGCAAGCTTGTGGGCAACGGGCAAAGCTATAAAATGCTCGGCACCGTAACCCACGGCAATCTGTATATCGTTGCGGGCAAGGACAAGCCGACCGTTACCGCCGACAACGCTGCCGAAACGCTCGGCGGGGCGCGGATAGGCGTTGTCAATCTTGCGGGCTTCCCCGGTGCGGCGACAAGGCTTGTGCTTAAAAAGCACGGAATTTTAAACGGCGTCACGCTCGAAGGGGTGGCGGCAACTCAGGTTACGGGCGCAGAGGCGCAGTACGATTATTTTGTAATACCCGAGCCCGCCGCAAGCACAAGGCTTAACAATCCCAACCTTAATTTAAAGCTTGCGGGTAGCTTGCAGTCGCTTTACGGCGAAAACGGCTATCCTCAGGCTGTGCTTGTGGCTAAAAATTCGCTTATAGAAAAAAATTCCGCGTTCATTTCAAAATTTATGGAAGCAATGTCCGACAGCGCGGACTGGCTTTTAGACGAAAGCGTAACGGCGGAAGCAATTCTGAACGCGGTAAAAGCCCATTATGCCGACCCCGAAAACACAAAGCCGGCGTTTACCGCGGAAAAGCTTACAAAAACGGTAATAGGCAACTGTGCAATCCGCTTCGAGCCCGCGGCGCAAAGCAAACAGCGGGTTAAGGCTTTTTTAAGCGAGCTTGCGGACGTAAACGATACGGCGGCAACCGCCGTCAGTGACGAATTTTTCTATAACGCGTAAATGACGGCTTTAAAAAACTTTTTTAAGGAAAGAAAATTCAATATTATCGGCTCTGCCGTTGCAATCGCTTTAATGTGGCTGGTATGGATAATTGCCTATTATTCGGTAGGCAATAAGCTGATAGTTCCGTCCTTTAACGAAACCGCCGTATGCTTTTTCAAAAATTTCGCCTCTACGGAGTTCTGGACGGCGCTCGGCGGCTCGCTTTTAAGGACGTTGCTCGCCTTCCTCGTTTCGTTGCTTCTTGCGGCGGTCTGCGCGGCGGGCGCTTCACTCAGCAAAACGGTAAAGGCGGTTTTAAAGCCTGTAATCACCTTTGTCCGTGTTCTGCCCACGCTTGCGGTCAGTCTTATCATTTTGAAGTTTGCGCAGGGCGACAGAAGCGTGTCGCCCGCAATCGTTACCGTTTTGGTGCTGTTTCCCGCAATCTATGCGCAGCTCATTGCCGAAGCGGAGGGGCTTGACGGCGGACTTGCGGAAATGGCGAAGGCTTACAATATAAGCAGACGCGACAGACTTTTCAAGATTTATCTGCCGCATATGCTGCCCGCAACGCTTTCGCAGTGCGGCGCGAATATTTCGCTCGGGTTGAAGGTAACCGTTTCCGCCGAGGTGCTTGTAAATACCGCAAAAGGGCTTGGCGGAATGCTGCAGGAAAGCAGTCTTGCGGCGGAAACCGCGCAGCTTGCCGCGCTTACCGTTTCCGCGGTGATAGCGGGTCTGCTGCTGGATATAGCTTTTTCGCAACTGAAGCGGCTTACCCGCAAATGGTGCTGAGGTTTTATTATGCTTGAAATTAAACAGCTTACAAAAGCGTACGGCAAAACCGAGGTTTACCGCGGCTTAGATTTATCGCTTGAAGAGGGGAAGATAACCTGCATTCTCGGTGAAAGCGGAAGCGGCAAAACCACGCTTTTAAACTGTATAGCGGGGCTTACAGATTATATCGGGCAAATTACGCCCGTAAAATGCTCGTATGTGTTCCAGACGCCGCGGCTTGTGCCAAATCTTACGGCGGAGCAAAATCTTTCGCTTGTCTGCCGCGACAAGGCGCGCGTCTGTGCCATGCTCGAGGTCGTTGGGCTGGGCGAAAAGCGCGGAGCGTACCCCAAGTCGCTTTCCGGCGGGCAGGCGCAGCGTGTGTCGCTCGCCCGCGCGTTTTTGTACGAAAGCGACGCGCTCTTAATGGACGAGCCCTTTTCCTCGCTCGATTTAAGGCTTAAAAACGAAATGCATTCGCTTTTTCTGCAAATAAACAGCCGTTATAGGCGCACGGTGCTTTTCGTAACGCACGACGTTGACGAGGCGGTAAAGCTTGCCGACAGACTTCTGGTTTTAAAGGGCGGCAAAATCGTTTTCGACTGCGCTGCCGCCGCGGCGGAAAGGGCGGAGGACGGCTTTTGCGAGGGCTTGCGCAAAAGACTTGTTTCCGTGCTTACAGAGGGCTGAAATCAAAATATCGCTTGACAATAAAGTCGGCAAAATTTATAATACCGTTGAATAAAATTTGCAGGAGAATATAATGAAGAAGTTTTTCAACGAATTCAAGACGTTCATATCCCGCGGCAACGTTTTGGATATGGCGGTCGGCGTAATTATCGGCAGTGCGTTCACGGCGGTAATCAACTCGCTTGTCAACGGCATTTTAAAGCCGCTTATAAACGCAATCCCCGGCGCGGACCGTACCAGCGCATTGCAGATAGTGCTTGTCAAGGCTACAGAAAATACCGAGGCGGTCGTGCTGGACTTCGGCGCGGTAATTTCTGCCGTAATAACCTTTTTAATAACCGCGTTTGTGCTGTTTATTATAGTAAAAACCATTAACTCCATTCGCGAGGGCGGCAAAAGACTTGCCGAAAAGCAGAAAAAGAAGATAGAAAAGCAGCTTAAAAAGGGTAAAATAACGGAAGAGGAGGCTACCGTAGCCAAGGCAGAGGCGGCGCCCGTTGCACCTGCCGCGCCCATCGAAACCACCGACGATTTGCTAAGGGAAATCCGTGACCTTTTAAAGGCGCGCAATACCGACGCGGCATTAAAAACCGCGGAAGAAAATTCCGAAAACCTGCAATAATGCAATCGGCCCGCAGACCTGCGCAACGCAGGTCTGCGGGCTTTGAATTTCACTTACTCAAAATTTTATGTTTGTCAACTGTTTGAATGTGAAAAAAGTCAAATTTTTACTTTTAAATTTTTAAAAAAGCTTATTCAAACATTTTTCTTTTATCAATATATTGTGTTATAATAAACGCGTATTTTGTAAATGTTGTGTATTTTTACGCCACAACGAAAAAGGTGAAGCCCGAGCGGAACGCGACTATGCAAAAATACACGTTCAAAACGGCAATAACGGGCATAATCAGCATAAGCAGAAGATTTTTCAACCGGTACCGCATTACGAACATAGAAACGTAAATGGCAATCGCCCCGCCGAGCATCGCGGTAAGTATCAGCTTGCCGTCGCCGCTTTTTGCCTTGCCGTTTTCATCTATTGCCTCGTCCTTCTGGCTCTTGACAAGAATAATTGCAAATACGTTTACGGCAAGTATATAAACTATAAAAATAACGTAAAGCAAAACCATACTCACAGTATGCTTCCTTTTTTTAAAAATAATATAAACGGAGATTATCAGATGTCAAAGGTTGCTATAATAATGGGCAGCAAGTCCGATTTTAACGTTGTAAAACCCGCAGTCGCGGTTATTAACAGCTTCGGCGTGCAGACTGAGGTAAGGGTTATATCCGCGCACCGCACTCCCGACGAGGCGCACGAATTTTCGCTGAATGCGGAAAAGAGTGGCATAGAGGTTATAATCTGCGCCGCGGGCAAGGCCGCGCACCTCGGCGGAGTAATCGCGGCTAATACTACGTTGCCCGTAATAGGACTTCCCGTAAAGACGGATATGATGGGCGGGCTTGACAGTCTTTTGTCAATAGTGCAGATGCCCTCGGGCATACCCGTTGCCTGCGTCGGCGTAAACGGCGGAGAAAACGCGGGTCTGCTTGCCTTGCAGATGCTCGGTATAAAATACCCCGAAATTGCGGCAAAGCTTAAAGAATACAAAAGAAATATGAGAGAAAAGATTAACGCTGACGATAAGGCTCTTCAGCGTGAAATTTCGCAGACTTAAATTATACCCGCGGCATATTCTGCGGGTATTTATAATTAAAAAACAAATTTATTAACGATTTTTTTCAGGAGATAAAAATTTATGGTTAAAAAGGAACAGCTTTACGAAGGCAAGGCAAAAAAGGTTTTCGCAACCGAAAATCCCGATTACGTTATCGTATCCTATAAGGACGACGCAACGGCCTTCAACGGACTGAAAAAGGGCACAATTTCGGGCAAGGGCGTTATCAACAACATAATGAGCAACAAGATGATGCAGATGCTTGAAAGGAAGGGTATTCCCACGCACCTTGTCGAGCAGCTTGACGACAGAAACACCGTCGTCAAAAAGGTTGAGATTGTTCCGCTTGAAGTAATTATAAGGAACGTTGCCGCGGGCAGCTTTTCAAAACGCTACGGCGTTGCGGAAGGCACCAAATTCTCCGCGCCCACGATAGAATTTTCCTATAAAAACGACGATTTGGGAGACCCCCTTATCAACGATTACCACGCTTTGGCGTTAAAGCTTGCCACCGCAGAGGAAATAGACACCATAAAGAAAATGGCTTTTGCCGTAAACGAGGCCATGATTGCCTTTTTTAAGGAGCTGAATATCGACTTAATCGACTTCAAGCTCGAATTCGGCAGATTTAAGGGTCAGATTGTGCTTGCGGACGAAATTTCCCCCGATACCTGCCGCTTCTGGGAGGCGGGCAGCTGGGATACCACAAAGCACGTTAGCCTCGACAAGGACAGATTCCGCCGCGATTTGGGCGGGGTTGAGGACGCTTACGCCGAAATTTTCAAGCGCATTTGCGGAGATTGATAAAATATGGGTGGATTTTTCGGCTCGGTCAAAAAAAGCAGTGCAATCTTCGATGTTTTTATAGGCACGGACTATCATTCTCATCTCGGTACCAAACGCGGAGGTATGGCGGCTTACGAGCCTTCAATCGGCTTACAGCGCGAGATACATAATATCGAAAATGCGCCGTTCAGAACAAAATTCGAGCGCGTTTTATCGGAAATGAAGGGCAATGCGGCAATCGGCTGTATCAGCGATACCGACCCTCAGCCGCTTTTGACAGTTTCACGGCTCGGCACCTATGCGATTTGCACGATAGGCATAATAAACAACGCGGCAGAGCTTATGCAGGGCGTGCTTGACGGCGGCGGCTATTTTGACGCAATGACGGGCAGCAGAGTAAACTCCAACGAGCTTGTGGCGGCGCTTATCAACAGCAAAAACAGCTATGTAGAGGGTATTCGCTACGTCCACGAAAAGGTCAAGGGCACCGTTTCCATACTGCTTTTGACTGATAAGGGGACGCTTATCGCCGCAAGGGACAGGCTTGGCAGACTTCCCGTGCAGATAGGCAAGTGCGAGGACGGCTATTGCGTTTCCTTCGAAAGCTTCGCCTATAAAAAGCTCGGCTACACCGACGAAAGAGAGCTCGGTCCCGCGGAAATCGTGGAAATCTCCGCAGACGGCATAGCGCAGCTTGCTCCCGCAGGTAAGGAAATGCGCATTTGCGCGTTTTTATGGTCGTATTACGGCTATCCCACGTCCAGCTACGAGGGCATAAACGTTGAAATGATGCGCTGTAAAAACGGCGCTGTCTTTGCGGAAAACGACGCTAAAATTCACGGGCTTGACGATATAGATTACGTAGGCGGAGTTCCCGATTCGGGCACGCCGCACGCAATCGGCTATGCAAACGCATGCCATGTGCCGTTTGCGCGCCCGTATATAAAATACACGCCCACATGGTCGCGCAGCTTTATGCCGGTAAACCAGACGGAGCGCAACAAGGTCGCAAAAATGAAGCTTATTCCCGTACACGAATTTATCGACGGCAAAAGGCTTCTGCTCGTGGACGACAGCATTGTACGCGGTACACAGCTTAAAGAAACGGTTGACTTTTTATATTCCCACGGCGCAAAGGCTGTGCATATGCGTTCGGCATGCCCGCCCATAATGTACGGCTGTAAATACCTCAACTTCTCGCGCTCGTCGGGCGATATGGATTTGATTACCCGCCGTACTATGATGGAGTTAGAGGGCGAGGAAGCCGTAAAGCATATCGAGGAATACAGCAATTCCCAAACAGAGCGCGGCAAGGCAATGCGCAAGGCAATCTGCGACAAATTTCAGTTCGAATCTCTGGAATTTCAGTCTATCGAGGGGCTTATAAAGGCAATCGGGATAGAGCCTTGCAAGCTTTGCACCTATTGCTGGACGGGCAAGGAGTAGCCTTGCGGTTACGGGTGGATATTATGGAAGAAAAGCACGAGGAATGCGGCGTATTCGGCGTTTACTCGCAGGAAAACCGCAATGTTGCGCAAACCGTATATTACGGCTTGTACGCCTTACAGCACAGAGGGCAGGAATCAAGCGGTATTGCCGTAGCCTATGCGGATAAAATCTCGTATCATAAGGGCATGGGGCTTGTTGCGGACGTTTTTTCGGACGGCAAGCTCGAAGCGCTGCCCGAGGGCGACATAGCTATCGGTCACGTCCGCTATTCAACCACGGGCGCAAGCATGCTGCTTAACGCTCAGCCCGTTGTTTTTACGGGCAAATGCGGTAAAATGGCGGTTGCGCATAACGGCAATTTAATCAATACAAAGGCTCTGCGCGACGGGCTTATCGCACAGAACGCGGTATTTCAGACCACAATCGACAGCGAGGTTATAGCCGTTTTAATCAACAGCCTTTCCGACGGCGATATTATTAACGGCGTAAAGCGCGCGTGCGCTGAATTAAAGGGCTCATATGCGCTGGTTATTATGACTTGCGACAAGCTTATCGCCGTGCGCGACCCTTACGGTATCCGTCCGCTGTGCATAGGCATAAATGACGACGACGTTATAGTCGCAAGCGAAACGTGCGCGCTCGATGCGGTAGGCGCAAATCTTCTGCGCGACGTAAGGGCGGGCGAGATTGTCGTTATAGACAGCAACGGAATTCACTCGCATATGATGGAAAACATTCCCGCGCAGTCCCGCATGTGCATATTCGAGTATGTGTATTTCGCCCGTCACGATTCCGTTCTGGACGGCTACAGCGTGTACGAGGCAAGAAAGGAAGCGGGCAGACTGCTTGCAAAGCACTATGCTGTGGAGGCGGATATGGTTTCGGGCGTGCCCGATTCGGGCAACGTTGCGGCGCGCGGCTATGCGGAGGAAAGCGGAATACCGTTTGTGGAAGCGCTTGCCAAAAACCGCTACGTCGGCAGAACGTTTATCCAGCCCGACCAAAGACAGCGGGAAAGCAGTCTTAACGTAAAAATGAACGCGTTGCGCGGCAATGTGCGCGGCAAAAGGGTTGTGCTTATAGACGACAGCATCGTCCGCGGCACGACTATGCGGAAGATAATAAAAATGCTAAGGGACGCGGGTGCAAAGGAAGTGCATATAAGAATTTGCTCCCCGATAATAAAGCACCCGTGCCACCTCGGCATAGATATTCAGACCTATTCCCAGCTGATAGGCGCTTATAAGGACGAGGAGCAGATTTGCGAGAGCCTTGGCGCGGACAGCGTAAGATATCTTACGGTTGAACAGCTTTTATCTACGTGTACGGGCGCAAATACGGGCTTCTGCCTCGGTTGCTTCAACGGGCAGTATCCTTATTCTCTCGAAGCTTACGAGGCGGACAAGCACAAGCTTGACTAAATACAAAAACAAAACTCAAAGGAGATAAAATGAGTATTTCTTATAAAGACAGCGGCGTCGACGTCGAAAGAGGCTACGAGGCTGTAAGATTGATGAAGGAGCACGTCAAATCCACCTATACAAGCGGAGTGCTTGGCGATTTAGGCTCCTTCGGCGGCTTCTTTGCAATGCCCAAGGATATAAAGCGTCCCGTGCTTGTCGCGGGTACGGACGGCGTAGGCACCAAGCTGAAATACGCCATAATTTCGGGTAAGCACGATACAATCGGCATCGACGCGGTAGCAATGTGCGTAAACGATATTGTCTGTCAGGGCGCAAGACCTCTGTTTTTCCTTGACTATTTTGCAACGGGCGCGCTCAGTCCCGAAAAGGTTGCAACCGTTGTCGCGGGTATTGCCGAGGGCTGCCGTCAGAGCGGCGCGGCGTTAATCGGCGGAGAAACTGCAGAAATGCCCGGTTTTTACCGCACGGGCGACTACGATATAGCAGGCTTTGCGGTCGGCGCGGTAGATAAAAAGAAAATTATAAACGGCAGTACCATAAAGCCCGGCGACGTGCTTATCGGTCTTAAATCGAGCGGTATCCATTCAAACGGATATTCGCTTGTAAGGAAGCTTTTCGGCGAAAACATTTACGAGCTGAATCAGTTCAACGACGAGCTGGGCGCAAAGACTATAGACGTTCTGTTAACTCCTACGAGAATTTACGTTAAAAGCATTTTAGAGCTGATAAAGAACGTGAACGTAAAGGGCATTGCTCACATTACGGGCGGCGGGTTTATAGAAAATATTCCCCGCATTTTCCCCGAGGGCGTGGGCTGCGTAATCGATACAAAGTCCTACGAGGTGCCCGCTGTTTTCCGCGTTATGCAGCAGAAGGCAGAGCTTACCAACGAGCAGATTTATAACACCTTCAATATGGGTATAGGAATGGTAGTCTGCGTCAAAAAGCACGACGTCAAAAAGGCGATTGCCCAGCTTGAAGCCACGGGCGAGCAGTGCGTTGTGCTCGGCAAAACGGTCAAGGGCAGCGGGGTAACCTTAAAGTGAAGCGCATAGCCGTCTTTGCCTCCGGCGGCGGCACCGATTTTCAGTCGGTCATAGACGCCAACGAAAAAGAAAAGTTTTGCGAAATTGCTTATCTTATTGCCTCTAAGGAGGGCATAGGCGCAATCGTCCGCGCCCAAAAGCACGGCATAGCCACGGCTGTTTTTTCAAAGCGCGACTATCCCGATACAGACGCGCTTTATGCCGAGCTTACTTATCTGCTTAATTTTAACCGCATAGACTATATTGTGCTTGCGGGTTGGCTTAAAATTATCCCCGACAGCTTTATAAAGACCTTCGAGGACAGAATTATCAACATTCACCCCTCGCTTATACCCGCCTTTTGCGGCGCGGGCTTTTACGGACTGAAAGTTCATAAAGCGGTAATAGAATACGGCGCAAAGGTGTCGGGCTGTACCGTGCATTTCGTTAACGAAGTTCCCGACGGCGGCGCGATAATCGCACAAACCGCGGTTAACGTAGAGGACAGCGACACCCCCGAAAGCCTGCAAGCAAGAATATTGCAAGAGGAGCACAAGCTTTTGCCCTATTGCGTCAAAAAGCTGTGCGAGGGAAAAATTATCAAAAACGGCAGAATGGTTACGATAGTGTAAATGGAATGAGGCCAAAATTATGAAGAAATTACTTTATAAAGTTCCACTTTTGCTATGCTGTTTGATAATGCTGTGCAGTATGTCGGGGTGTTTTATAGCAGAATCTAAATTGCCTGAATATGACAACGAATACTTCCGTTATGCGGTCAGAACTGAAAAAGGTAAAAAGAAAGGTTACCTGATTGGGTTGACAGAGCTTGGAACAGAACAAACAGAGCTTATACTGCCGCAGGAAATAGACGGTGTTCCGATTTTAGGGATTGGATATTCTCGCAAAAATACATGGACTGCACCTATTGGTAGGTTAGTAAGCGATAATTTAAAGAAATTATACATAAATTTTTCTATAGATAATTGGGGGCAGGAAGGTTCTGCAATTTTTGAAAATTGTTTTGAAGTATACCTAAAATATAATATTCATAAAATTGGAGGCGGTGGCGGCGATATTGTGAGTTATCCAGTTTATGACAAAATTATTAATCCGGAGATAGGATATGGTACGAATACAGTAAGATATACCTTGTTAGCGAACGTTTCTTATATGTATAATTACGAGTTTGCAGAAAACGAGGGGTATTATTGGGTAGACAACTATGATAACGAAACAATCAGCTTTATACCGCCTGAGCCTGAAAGGTCGGGTTATGCTTTCGGCGGTTGGTATAAAGAACCCGAATGTATAAACGCTTGGGATTTTGAAACTGACAAAACGGGCGAAAAGTTGGTGGTTGATAATAATACTATAGCGCATTATGGAAACAACTATTTGCCGACTTTGCCGTCTCAATATACTGAGAAAGACGGTTTAAAGCTTTATGCTAAATGGATTAAAAATTAAAATAGATACGACAGACAAGCTGGCAAAAGCTTAAAAGGAGAAGATTTATGAAAATGAAGAAAAGGGCGCTTATAAGCGTTTCCGATAAAACGGGAGTTGTGGAGTTCTGCAAGGGGCTTGTAAAATGCGGGTTCGAAATCATATCCACGGGCGGCACGGCAAAAGCCTTAAAGGACGCGGGGCTTAAAGTTATAGGCATTTCCGAAATTACGGGTTTTCCCGAGTGCCTTGACGGCAGGGTTAAAACTCTGCACCCCAACGTGCACGCGGGGCTTTTGGCAATGCGTTCCAACCCCGAGCATATGGCTCAGCTTGAAAAGCTCAACATAAACACAATAGACGTTGTTTGCGTAAATTTATATCCTTTCAAAGCCACGCTTGCAAAGGGCGCGGACTTCGCCGAATGTGTTGAAAACATAGATATAGGCGGGCCTACAATGATACGCGCGGCGGCTAAAAACTATCAGGACGTAGCCGTAATAGTCGACCCCAAGGACTATGACAAGGTGCTTGAAGAGCTTGCAAACGGCGGAGTTTCGCTCGACACAAAAAAATACCTTCAATACAAGGTTTTTGCGCATACCGCGGTTTACGACAGCCTTATTTCAAACTATCTTGCTTCTCAGCTCGGCATAACCTTCCCCGACGAGGTAACTTTCGCTTACGAAAAGGCGCAGGATATGCGCTACGGCGAAAACCCCGACCAGCAAGCGGTTTTTTATAACGAACAGTTTATTCGCAAGGGCTCGCTTTCCTCGGCAAAACAGCTTTGGGGTAAAGAGCTTTCATATAACAATATCAACGATGCGAACGGCGCGCTGGAGCTTCTTAAAGAGTTCGGCAAAACTCCCGCGGTCGTTGCGTGCAAGCACGCAAATCCTTGCGGGGTAGGCACGGGCAATACGGTATTCGAGGCATATATGCGGGCGTACGAGAGCGACCCCGTTTCCGTTTTCGGCGGAATACTTGCAATTAACGGCACCGTAGACGAGCAAACCGCAACCGAAATCAATAAAATTTTCATTGAAATAGTTATGGCGCCCGCATACACGGACAAGGCGCTTGAAATACTCGAACAGAAGAAAAATATCCGTCTTTTGCAGATTGAAGCTATTTCCGCCCGCAGAGAAAGCACGGCTTTCGATATGAAAAAGGTTTACGGCGGACTTCTTGTACAGCAGTACGACGAAAGCCTTATTGCAAACGAGGATATGAACGTATTCAAAACAAATGCTAAGGTTGAAACGGTTACTACCGCAAACGGCAAACAGAGAAAGACTTACGGCGTCGGCGTCGTTACCGACCGCGCGCCCACTGCGGAAGAAGTGGAAGCAATGCTTTTCAGCTGGAAGGTTGTCAAACATACCAAATCCAACGCAATAGTCATAGGCAAGCAGGGCAGAACAACGGGCATAGGCATGGGGCAGACAAACCGTATCTGGGCGGCAAAGCAGGCAATCGAGCACGCGGGTAAGGAAGCGAAGGGCTCGGTAATGGCGTCGGACGCATTTTTCCCCTTCCCCGATTGCGTTGAGGAGTGCGTGAAAGCGGGAATAACCGCAATCATACAGCCTGGCGGCTCCATTCAGGACGAGGCTTCGGTAGAAGCGTGCAACAAAGCGGGCATTGCTATGGTATTCGTCGGCAATCGCCATTTTAAGCACTGATATAAACAAACAATAAAAGGTAGACAAATGAACGTACTTGTCATAGGTAACGGCGGAAGAGAGCACGCAATTCTTCTCGCTTTAAGAAAGAGCAAACGCGTGGACAAGCTGTATTGTATGAAAGGCAATGCGGGCACCGCGCAAATCGCCGAAAACGTCGACGTCGATTATATGAACGTTTCGGCGGTAAAAAAATATGTCGGCGAGCACCCCGAAATCGACTATATTGTAGTCGCTCCCGATGACCCGCTTGCAATCGGGCTTGTGGACGAGCTCGAGGCTATGGGCAAACGCTGTTTCGGCCCCCGAAAAAACGCGGCTATAATCGAGGCAAGCAAGGCTTTTTCCAAAAATTTAATGAAAAAGTACAACATTCCCACGGCGGAATCGGAAATTTTCAGCGACTATGACAAGGCTTTGCAGTATATCCGCGCAAAGGGCGCGCCCATCGTTTTAAAGGCGGACGGGCTTGCGCTCGGCAAGGGCGTTTTGGTTTGCGAGGACTTAAAACAGGCGGAAGAGGGCTTGAAAGAGATTATGCTCGATAAAGCCTTCGGCGCGGCGGGCAACGTAATTGTTATAGAGGAGTGCCTTAAAGGCTTGAAATATACCCCCGGAGAGGAGGTTTCCGTACTTGCGTTTACCGACGGTAAAACAATCGTGCCAATGATAACCTCCTGCGACCACAAGCGCGTTTACGACGGCGACAAGGGCCCGAACACGGGCGGTATGGGCACGTTTTCGCCTTGCCCGTTCTGGTCGGAGGAGCTTGAAAAGGAGGTATACGACAAAATTATGCTTCCTACAATGCACGCAATGAACGCCGAAGGCAGAACCTTCAAGGGCTGTCTGTATTTCGGGCTTATGCGTACCGATAATGGTATGAAGGTGGTGGAATACAATTCCCGCTTCGGCGACCCCGAAACGCAGGTAATTCTTCCTATGTTGAAAACCGACCTTATGGACGTTTTTGAGGCGGTTACGGACGAACGGCTTGCAGACATAAAAATCGAGTGGGAGGAGGGCGCGTGCGTCTGTGTTGTGCTTGCAAGCGGCGGCTATCCCCTCGGCTATGCAAAGGGCAAGCAAATTACAATAGGCAACACGGGCGAGGCAGTGCTTGTGCACGCGGGCACCGCCGTTAAGGACGGTAAGCTTGTTACAAGCGGCGGCAGAGTTTTAGGCGTGGTTTCCAAGGGTAAAACAATAGAAGACGCCCGTAAAAAAGCCTATAAGGCAGTCAAGGGCATTCATTGGGAAGGTATGCAGTACCGCACGGATATTGGTGAAAAATACCGCAAAGGCTAAGGTTAAGGATATGAACATTTACAGAATTTTTGTAGAAAAAAAAGACAATTTACATGCGAAAAAGGTCAAGGAGGAAATCCGCAATCTCCTTAAAATTAATGCGTCCGACGTGCGCAGTCTTATCAGATACGACGTCGAGGGGCTTACGGAAGAGGAATTCAATTCCGCAGTTCCCTGCGTATTCTCCGAGCCGCCCGTTGATAACGTCATTTATGAAGAGTTCAAGGCGGAAAGCGGCTATAAAATCTTTGCAATCGCCTATCTTACGGGTCAGTACGACCAGCGCGCAGACAGCGCGGCGCAGTGCGTTCAGCTTTTAACGCAGAAAGAACGCCCTTTAATCAAGTGCGCCACCGTATACGCCGTTTCGGGAGTTTCCGAGGACGAGCTTGCCCGCATAAAAAAGCACCTTATCAACCCCGTGGAAAGCGAGGAGGTTTCGCTTGATAAGCCCGAAACGCTTATTCAGACCGCCGCAGAGGCAGAGGACGTCAGTGAAGTAGAGGGCTTTATAAAATTCTCCGATAAGGATATAAAGAATTACCACGAAAAAATGGGTCTTGCTATGTCTGTTGAAGACCTTGCCTTTGTGCGCGACTATTTCAAAAAAGAAAAGCGCAACCCTACCGAAACGGAAATTCGCGTAATAGATACATATTGGTCGGACCATTGCCGTCATACCACTTTTGCGACCGAGCTTAAAAATATAACCGTCAACAGCGATAACGCGCATATTTCCAAATCGCTCGAGCTGTATAATAGTCTTTTCACCGAGCTGTACGCAGGCAGAAAGGACAAATATCCCTGCCTTATGGATATCGCCACAATCGGCGCAAAAAAGCTTAAAAAGGACGGCAAGCTCGACAACCTCGACGAATCGGACGAAATAAACGCCTGCGCCATAAAAATCGATGCAACGTTAGACGGCCGGCCCGAAAAATATACCGTAATGTTCAAGAACGAAACGCACAACCACCCCACGGAGATAGAGCCGTTCGGCGGTGCGGCAACCTGCCTCGGCGGCGCAATCCGCGACCCGCTTTCGGGCAGAACCTACGTCTTGCAGTCCATGAGAATAACGGGCTCCGCCGACCCTACCGAGCCCTTGGAAAACACAATTGCGGGCAAGCTTCCGCAAAGGGTAATAACCACTACCGCCGCGGCGGGCTTCTCGTCCTACGGCAACCAGATAGGTCTTGCCACCGGTCAGGTGGACGAGGTTTATCACGCGGGCTACAAAGCAAAGCGCCTTGAAACGGGCTTTGTTGTCGGCGGCGCGCGGTCGGATATGATTTACCGCGCCAAGCCCGTCAAGGGCGACGTTATAATTCTCCTCGGCGGAGAAACGGGCCGCGACGGTTGCGGCGGGGCTACCGGCTCCTCCAAGGCGCATGACAAGCAGTCCGTGCAGACCTGCGGCGCAGAGGTGCAGAAGGGTAACGCGCTTACGGAAAGAAAGCTTCAAAGGCTATTCCTCAATCCTCGCGCGACAAAAATGATTAAAAAGTGCAACGACTTCGGCGCAGGCGGCGTGTCCGTCGCCATAGGCGAGCTTGCGGACGGGCTTGACATATTCCTCGATAAAATCCCCAAAAAATATCAGGGCCTGTCTGGTACCGAGCTTGCCATTTCCGAATCTCAGGAAAGAATGGCGGTAGTAATCGAGCCCGAGCATGCGGACGAATTTATAGCGCTTGCGGCGGAGGAAAACCTTTCCGCTACGCCCGTTGCGTTCGTTATGGACCACGGCAGAATAAAAATGTACCACCGCGGCAAAACGATTGTCGATATCGCGCGCGCCTTCCTCGATACAAACGGCGTAAAGCAGCAGACGGACGCGGAAATCAACGACAATATCACCTCATTCTTTGCCGAGCCGGAAAACGTTCAGCCGTTTAAGGATAAGCTTTGCGCAACCCTTTCACAGCTAAACGTTTGCTCCAAAAAGGGTCTTGCGGAAACGTTCGACTCCACAATCGGCGCAAAGTCCGTATATATGCCGTTCGGCGGCAAATATCAGCTTACGCCCGTAATTGCAATGGCGGCAAAGCTGACCGGCGGAGAAACGGACGACTGCACGGTTTCGGCATACGGATATAATCCCGAGCTTATGTCCTCGTCACCCTTCACGGGCGCGATATATTCGATTGTTACCTCGGTTTCCAAGGTGGTTGCCGCGGGCGCAAAAATGGAGGACATACGTCTTACCTTGCAGGAGTTCTTTATGCGCCTGCGCGACGACAAAAAGCGTTGGGGCGTGCCGACTGCGGCGCTGTTGGGTGCCTTATATGCGCAAATTAACCTCGGTCTCGGCGCGATAGGCGGCAAGGATTCCATGAGTGGCACGTTCGAGGATATCGACGTTCCGCCCACGCTTATATCCTTTGCGCTTGCGCCCGCAAAGGCGTCCGCGCTTATTACCAACGTGGTGACCCGCACGGGCAAAAAATTGTATCAGCTGCATATTAAAAAAGACGAAAACAGCATACCCGATTTCGATTATATTAAATCGCTGTATAATACCGTTAATTCGGGCATATGCGGGGGGCAAATCAAATTTGCAACCGTTGTTGAAAAGGGCGGCGCGGCTGCGGCAGTCGTCAAATCCTGCCTCGGCAACGGCTTCGGCTTCAAATTCGCGTGCGGCTATGGCGGGCTGTTTAAGGAAAGCTACGGCGATATTATCGCCTCTGCCGAGGACGAAAGCATTTTCGAGGGGCTGGAATACACGCTGCTCGGCGAAACGATTGAAAAGGACTTTGTCCTTGACGGCGAAACGGCAGAGCAATCGGAGGTTGTAAGGGCGTATACGCAACGGCTTGACGGCGTATTCCCCGCAACCGCTCCCGCAGAGGGAGAAACGCCCGACTGCGACTGTCCCATAAGGCTTAAATATACGAACATCGCTATTAAGGCGGTAAAGCCCCGCGTGTTTATACCTGCCTTCCCCGGCACCAACTGCGAGCTGGATACCGAACGCGCCTTCCGTCTGGCGGGTGCGGAAACGGAAATTCTCGTAATCAAAAACCGTTCGCCTCAGGATATAGAGGACAGTGTTAAAGCAATAATTTCCGCGATAGAGCGCGCTAACATAATCGCCTTCCCCGGAGGCTTTTCGGGCGGCGACGAGCCGGACGGCTCGGGTAAGTTTATTGCAACCACCTTCCAAAACCCCGCAATTTCTGAAAAGATTATGGAATTTTTGCGGGTGCGCGACGGGCTTGCCCTCGGTATATGCAACGGTTTTCAGGCGCTTATCAAGCTCGGGCTCGTTCCCTACGGCAAGGTTTGCCCGCTTACGGAAAATTCCCCCACGCTTACCTATAACAATATTTCCCGCCATGTTTCCACTATGGCAAATATCCGCGTAGCTTCGGTTATCAGCCCGTGGCTGTCCGCGTGCAAGGTCGGCGACGTGTATTCAGTTCCCGTATCGCACGGCGAGGGTAAAATCGTTGCTCCCGCGGAAGAGCTTGCTTTAATGAAAAAGCGCGGACAAATCGCAACGCAGTACGTCGATTTAAACGGCAAGCCGACAATGGAAAGCCCTTACAATCCCAACGGCAGCATGTGGGCAATCGAGGGCATAACCTCGCCGGACGGCAGAGTATTCGGCAAAATGGGTCACAGCGAAAGGCGCGGCGTCAACCTCTACAAAAATTTTACGGGCGCGTTCGATATGCAAATTTTCGAAAGCGGCGTAAAATATTTCAAGTAAGCAATCGCGCGGACAGCGCGCCAAAGTATAAAAAATATTTAAGGAAAATAAAAAATGAAATGTCTTTATTGCGGCTGCGAGGACAGTAAGGTTATCGACAGCCGTTCGGCAGACGAGGGCAGAACAATCCGCCGCCGCCGCGAATGCATAAGCTGCGGCAGAAGGTTCACCACCTACGAAACAATCGAGGATACCCCCGTGCTGGTGGTAAAATCAAGCGGGCTTCGGCAGGCGTTCGATGCGCAAAAGGTCAAAAACGGCATTATAAAGTCGTGCGAAAAGCGTCCCGTTTCCATGAGCGCGATTGACGAAATGGTTTCGGTCGTCGCAAAAAAGGTCTATAATTCCATGGAGCAGGAAATTTCCTCCAAGCTTATCGGCGAGATGGTCATGGAGGAGCTTAAAAAGTACGACGAGGTTGCGTACGTCCGCTATGCAAGCGTTTACCGCTCGTTCAAGGATATCGAAAGCTTTATGCACGAGCTGCAAAGGCTTATAGACAATAAAAAGCTGTAATGGATAAAATCACAAAACAGGTCGCCGTCGGCGGAATTTTGGTCGGCGGCGGCGAAAGCGTTAAAATTCAATCGATGTGCACCACAAAAACGTCGGACGTAGACGCAACGGTCGAGCAGATTTGCGCGCTTGAAGGCGCGGGCTGCGAAATTATCCGTGTTTCCGTGCTTGACGAGGCGGACGCTCTCGCAATAAAGTCCGTGCGCAGTCAAATAAAAATTCCGCTTGTCGCGGATATACATTTTTCGCACAGACTCGCCGTTGCGGCAATAGAAAACGGTGCGGACAAGGTACGCATAAACCCCGGCAACATAGGCGGCGAAAACGAAATAAAGCTTGTCGCCGACTGTATCAAAGCTCATAAAATTCCCGTGCGGGTCGGCGCAAATACGGGCAGTATAGAAAAAGAATTTCTGCAAAAATACGGCAAAAACGAGCGTTCTCTTGTGGAAAGCGCGCTAAAAAGCGTTTCCTTGCTCGAAAAACACGGCGTTAACGATATTGTGATTTCGGTCAAGGCGTCGTCCGTGCCTTTAACGGTCGGCGCGTACAGACTTCTTGCGCAAAAAACCGACTATCCGTTGCATATCGGCGTTACCGAGGCGGGGACTGAGGCTATGGCGGTGGTCAAATCCTCGGCGGCTCTCGGTGCTCTGCTTTTGGACGGGATAGGCGACACCCTGCGCGTTTCCATAACCGACGACCCCGTTAAGGAGGTTTATGCGGCTAAACGGCTTTTGCGCGCGGTAGGGCTGGATAAAAATTTCGTCAACGTCATAGCTTGCCCGACGTGCGGCAGGTGTATGTGGAATTCCATGTCGCTTGCCAAAAGGGTTACCGACTATGTAGAAAAATTTTCAAAGCCCTTAAAAATTGCCGTTATGGGCTGTGTGGTCAACGGTCCGGGAGAGGCTAAGGACTGCGATATAGGCATAGCCGGCGCACAGGACTACTGCGTCATTTTCAAGGGCGGAGAAATTATAAGAAAAATCCCAGCAAAAAATGCGGAGGAAGAATTTTTTAAGGAAATAAACGCAATGCTCGGCGTTTGAAGCTTTCGGTAAAATAAAATGCTGTCACAGGTACTCGCGGATATACGCTCCGCTTCGGACAACTTAAAAAACTGCATTGTGCGCTCTGTCGAAGCTTACAGAGCGCGCCGTTTGGTTATAGTAAACCTCATTTCCGACAAAGCCTTTACGCAATCGGATAAGGAAAATGCGGCTACGGCAATAAGAAGGCACGTTCCCGCATATTTCAACTGCGCGGTAGAAATAGTAAAGCTTTCCCCCGACTGCGAAATGGTCAAGAACAAAATTTACGAGGCGGTTAACAGCTTTTCCAAGGCGGTTTTCGCAACCCTTTCCCCCGACGATATATCTGTGGAAAAGCGCGAGGGCGGTTTTTTCTACACAATTGCGGTTGCGCCCTCGTTTATAAACGAAGACCTTTGCGAAAAAATCAACGTCTTTTTAAAAAAATGCTATTGCGGCGGTTTTTCGGGCGAGTGCATTGCCTCGCAGATTAATTTAGAGGAGCTGGAAACGGAGGAGGCGCAGGACGAAATCGAGTTCGAAATGCCCGTCCGCACCTTTAAAATAGAGGATTTTCAGCCCTTGGAGGGCGAAAAAATCCAGACTACCGCCGTGTATCTAAGCGATTTGAATTTTTCCTCGGAGGAGGTCGTAATCTGCGGCACAATCGAGGACATACGTGAGCGCACCTATAAAAATAAAAACGGTATAGAAAAAACCTATCTCTCGCTCACGCTCAACGACACAACAGCGTCCTGCTATCTCACCTATTTTCTCCGCCAGAAGTCCGCGGAAAAAATCAAAGGCTTAAAGCTTGGCGACAGCATTGTCTGCACGGGCTCCAACGAGGAGTTTAAGGGCGAGCTGCGCTATACCGCAAAAATAATCGACTACGGTAAAATTCCTCAGGGCTTCGTGCCGGAAAAACGAGAATCGAAGCCCGTTCCTCAGTACTATCACACGGTAAAGCCGCAGCCCTACATAGACGCCGAGCAGGCCGACTTTTTAACGGAAAGAATTATTCCCGATTGCTTAAAGAACAAAAGCTTTGTGGTTTTCGACCTCGAAACAACGGGTCTTAACTGCTCGCCCGTGTCTGGCAATATGGACAGAATTATAGAAATCGGCGCCTATAAAATCGTCAACGGAGAAATTGCGGAAAGCTTTTCTACGTTCATTAATCCCGAACGCAGACTTTCCGACGAAATTGTAAAGCTTACGGGAATTACAGAGGAAATGGTTGCAAACGCGCCCGATTACGCGCAGGTTATGCCCGATTTTTACAAGTTCTGCTACGGCAGTATACTTGTCGGACACAACGTCGTCGGCTTTGACTATAAATTCGTCGACTATTATTGGTCGCACCTCGGCTATATTTTCGACAGAAAGCTTTTGGATACCATTCCGCTCTCGCAGGAGCTGCTGTCGGGGCTTTCAAACTACAAGCTTAACACAATAGCGGCAAAATTCAATATCAGCTTTAACCACCACAGAGCGGTCGACGACGCGCTTGCGACGGCAAAAATATTTATAGAGCTTATAAAAATCAAAAAATCTTTACCCAAACTTCAATAAATGGTATTTTGCGCTTGCATTTTCTATTTATATATGCTAAACTTATTAAGACCTTAATAGTGATGTTAAGATTGAGTGCCTGTTGAGGGCACTCAATCGTTTTGTAAGGACAATTATGACGATAAAGCCTATAAACGAAATCAGTACCTTTCTTGAAAAAATCGCCCGCCCCATGGGCATAGAAATAGTAGACGTGGAGTGGAACGACAGGTCTGCGGCGTTGACGGTTTATATCGAAACGGAGGGCGGCGTCGATTTGGACACCTGCGAAAAATTCCACAACGCTGTTATGGAGCCGATTGACGAGCTTGACCCTACCTTCGACAAGCCGTACACCCTCAATATTTCCAGCCCCGGACTTGACAGACCCTTCAAAACCGAACGCGACTTTGAAAGAAACCTCGGAAAGGACGTGGAAATAAAGCTGTTTGCTCCGTTAAAAGGCAAAAAATTTTTAGAGGGCGCGTTAATCGCCTTTGACGAAAACAGCGTCACGGTCAATATCGGGGAGGAGATAAAGCTTCCCCGCAACAAAATAGCAAAAATAAACAAGGCGATTAAGTTCGACTGAAAGCTTAAAATATCAAAAACATAAATTCGTAAATTAATCGGGAGATTTAAAATGAGCAATAAATACAGCAAAGATTTTTTTGCGGCGCTTGAAGCGTTGGAAAAGGAAAAGGGAATACCCCAGTCGGTATTTTTAGAGGCGCTTGAAAACGCGCTGATTTCCGCTTGCAAAAAGCAGTATTCGGGTACAGTCGGCGCGATAGATATAAAAATGAACCCCGAAAAAGGCACAATAGACTTTTATTCCGTCAAAACGGTAGTGGAAGAGGTTGAGGACGCCGAAAACGAAATTTCGCTTGCAGACGCGCGCGCCGTTAAAAAGGGCTATAAAATCGGCGACAGATTTACAGAAAAATTCGTTCCCGAGGACTTCACCCGTATCGCGGCGCAGACGGCAAAGCAGGTAATTCTGCAAAAAATTCACGAAACCGAGCGCGACGCGGCAATGAGCGAGTTCTCGAATAAAGAGGGCGAGCTTATGGTGGGCGTAATAAGGAAAATCGATGCCAAAAACGTATATGTAGAGCTCGGCAAGGGTCAAATAGAGGGGCTTATGCTTCCCTCAGACCAGGTCCCCGGCGAAAAATATAGCTTAAACGATAAAATCAAGGTGTTCGTCAAGCGTGTAAAAAGCGGCTTCCGCGGCGCTCAGGTGCTTGTCAGCCGCTCGGCGGCGGGGCTTGTCAAAAAGCTCTTCGAGGAAGAGGTGCCCGAAATCAAGCAGGGCACGGTCGTCATTAAGGAGCTCAGCCGCGAGGCGGGCGCAAGAACGAAAATGGCAATCTATTCCGAGGACCCCCGCGTTGACGCTATCGGCGCTTGCGTAGGCAACAAGGGCGCGAGGGTAAACGCAATCGTGGAGGAGCTTCGCGGCGAAAAAATAGATATTATACCTTGGAGCGAGAACCCCCTTGAATTTATCGCAAAGGCGCTTTCGCCCGCGCAGGTTATTTCTGTAACCCAGCTTGACGGCGAAAAGACGGCAATGGCTGTCGTGCCCGACGATAAGCTGTCGCTTGCAATCGGCAAGGACGGCCAGAACGCAAGGCTTGCGGTTCGCCTTACGGGCTGGAAGATAGACGTAAAAAGCAAATCCGCGGCGGAAAAGCTGGGAATAGGCGTAGAAGAGACCGAGGAAATTCCCGACGACGGAGAAGTGCAGGAGTAATTTGTTGTTAAGGTAATAAAATGCCCAAGCAGAAAAAGATACCGCTTAGAATGTGCATTGCTTGCCGTGAGCTTAAAGAAAAAAGAGAAATGCTTCGCGTCGTAAAGAACGGCGAAGGCAAAATATTTCTCGATTTTTCCTCGAAGGCGGCTGGCAGAGGCGCGTATATTTGCGATAATTCCGAATGTATTAAAAAATTGAAGCGTCAAAGGCTGTTGAACAAGGTTTTTTCGTGCATGGTTGAGGACGACATATATTCCGCGATAGAGGAGGAATATTTTGGTAAACGGCAAAATTGAAGCCTATATCGGCTTTTGTATCAAGTCGGGCAAAATCTCTCTCGGCAGCGGCGCGATTTCAACGCTTCGCGGCGGTGTATATCTGATAATCGCGGACGGAACCGCGGCAAAAAATTCCAAAAGACTTGCGCTCAAATTCAAAAACCGTTTTAATTGTCCGTTGCTTATATGCGGACATGGCTTTGAAAACGCGGTCAACCGCGCGGGCTGTAAAATTGCGGCAGTGCGCGACGAAAATTTGGCAAAAGCAATTTTGCAGACAAATGACGGCAACTACGAATTATATTGCGGAGGCAGTAATTTTTAAATATGGCAAAAAAGTACGAGAATATTGAAAATATAGGGAAACTCATTTCCGGCGGAGCCGTTGCGGAGCTATCAAAAAAGATTTCCGTTGCAGAAAAAGCGGCTTCGGATATTCTGAAAAAGCTGAACGATATCGAAACGGCTATCCGTACCAGACGGTACGAGGAGGAGCAAGCGGCAATTCGTGCGGCCGAGGCAGAGGCGGCGGCAAAGCTTGCCGCTGAAAAACCCGCGCAGGCAGAGGCGGCTTCACAGCCGTTGCCCGAAATTGCGGCTCAGCCCTCTGCACCCGCAGAGGCTGTTGCGGAGCCCGTGCGCGAAGCACAGCCCGTAGCAACGCCCGTTGAAGAGGCAAAGCCCGCGGCACAGCCCGTTGCTCCCGCAGAGCAACCCGCGCAGACGGCGCAGCCCGCTCAGCCTGCGGAAAAGCCCCGTCCTTCGTATATCCGCGGACACGTTAACCCCGCAGAGCCCCGCCCCGCAAGACCGGAAAACAGAACGTTTATCAACCGCGACAGCCGTCCTCAAAGACCCGACCCCCGCGGACAAAGACCCGCAGGTCAGTCCTATCAGCCCCGCAACGGCGCGGCGCAGACGGGCGCAAGACCCGTCGGCGGTCAAAGGTACAATTCCCCCGCGGCAGTGCCCCCCGTACAGCCTAACAAGGGCGGTAAAAATTTCGGGCCCGATAAAAAGAAGCAGACCTTCGAAAAGACCTACGTTGAAAAGGGACATTCTCCGCTTTCCAAGCGCGCTCTGCAAAAGCAGCAAGGCGCAAGCATAGACGACTTTGACGAGAACAAGAGCGGTTACAGAAAGCTAAGGGTCAAAAAGGCTCAGAAAAACACAGCGCAATCAATAAAAATCGAGCACGCAGTAGTCACCACGGACGATATACCTTTAAAGGTTCTTTCCGAAAAGCTTGGCGTGGGCGCGGCAGAAATAACCAAACGCCTCTTTAAGGAAGGCATAATGAAGACGGTTAACGAGAGCATCGACTACGATACCGCTGCGCTTATTGCGGCGGGGCTCGGCATCGAGCTTGAATATAAGCCCGAAAAAACCGCCGAGGAGGTGCTTTTCGAGCAACAGGCCGATACGGTTGAAGAAATCGAAAGCCTTGTGCCGCGCGCGCCCGTTGTTACGGTAATGGGACATGTCGACCACGGCAAAACCTCGCTTTTGGACTATATCAGAAAGGCGCACGTAACCTCGGGAGAGGCGGGTGGCATAACCCAGCACATCGGCGCATATACAGTAACAGTGCAGGGCAAAGGTATAACCTTTATCGATACCCCCGGACACGAGGCGTTTACGGCTATGCGCGCGAGGGGCGCTCAGGTTACGGATATAGTCATTCTTGTGGTTGCGGCGGACGACGGCATAATGCCGCAGACGGTTGAAGCAATCAACCACGCAAAGGCGGCAAAGGTAGACATTATTGTCGCGGTCAACAAAATCGACAAGCCCGCGGCAAACGTCGATAAGGTTAAGCAGGAGCTTACCGAATACAACCTCGTACCCGAGGAATGGGGCGGCGAAACCATGATTTGCCCCGTTTCCTGCAAGACGGGCGAGGGAATCGACAATCTGCTTGAAAGCCTTCTTTTAAAGGCGGAAATGAAGGAGCTGCTTGCAAATCCCGCAAGGGAAGCAAGAGGCGTTATTATCGAAGCCCAGCTCGACAAGGGCAAGGGCCCCGTTGCAACCGTGCTTGTGCAGAACGGTACTCTGCGCACGGGCGACAACCTTGTTTCCGGCATGGTTTCGGGCAAGGTGCGCGCAATGATAGACGACCGCGGCAGAACGGTTAAGGAAGCAGGTCCCTCTATGGCGGTAAACGTCCTCGGACTTGACGCCGTGCCCAATTCGGGCGAAGCTATCAACGCCGTTTCCTCCGAGCTTATGAAGCGTGTTCAGGCGGAAAGAAAGAGAAAGCTTAGCGACGACATGACCAAAAAGATGTCGAAGGTTTCGCTTGACGATGCGTTTGCGGGGCTTGAGGGCGAGGAAAAGAAGAACCTCAATCTTATAATAAAGGGCGACGTTCAGGGCTCGGTAGAGGCTATAAAGCAGTCGGTTGTCAAATTGACCAACGACGAGGTACAGGTTAAGGTTATTCACAGCGCGGCGGGCGCGGTAACCGAAAGCGACGTAATGCTTGCGGAATCATCAAAGGCTATTATTCTCGCGTTCAACGTCCGTCCCGACCCCAAGGCGAAGGCGCTTGCAGAGCGCAGTAAGGTAGACGTAAGAACGTACAGAATAATATACGACCTTCTCGACGATATGGAGGCGGCGCTTAAAGGTATGCGCGCGCCCAAATATCAGGAAAACCTCCTCGGCAAGTGCGAGGTTCGCCAAACCTTCAAAATCACGGGCGTCGGCAATATTGCGGGCTGTATGGTGCTTGACGGCAAAATCGTCCGCGGCGGCAAGCTGAGAATTTACCGCGACGACATTCTTATCGTCGAAGGCGGAGTGAAACAGCTTAAACGCTTCAAGGACGACGTCAAAGAGGTCGCGGCGGGCTATGAATGCGGCTGCTCGATTGAAGGTTTTAACGATATAAAAATAGGCGATATTATAGAGTGCTACCTCATTGAAGAGATAAAGCAGGACTGATTTTATGAAGGGTATAAGAGGAGAACGCCTTGCGGGCGAGTTCCAAAAGGAAATTTCAAGCATAATTGCGGGTAAGCTTCGCGGAAGCTACCCGCAGCTTTCCGCAATAATAAGCGTGACCGAGGCGGATATCGCGCCCGATTTAAAGAGCGCGAAAATATATATCAGCGTTTACGATACCGATTTAACCCGCGCCGAAAACAGCTTTGAAATTCTTAAAGAGAACGCCGGCTTTATCCGCCGAGAGCTGTCAAAGGTTATGCGGCTTAGAACGGTGCCCGAGCTGCGCTTTATAAAGGACGGCAGTATGGCGTACGGCGAAAAAATCGACAGAATAATTTCTGAGCTTGAAGAGGAAGATGAACAGTAAAACGGACGAAATACTTTCAAAACTCAATAACGCCACGCGCATTGCCGTATTTTGCCACGTTCATCCCGACGGCGACGCAATCGGCAGCGGGCTTGCCTTGTATCTTGCGCTGAAAGGCAAGGGCAAAGCCGCGTGCTTTGTCTGCGAGGACGCCGTACCGAATAAATTTCTGTTTCTCGACGGCGCGTCGGAAATAAAGACCGAATTGCCCGATACGGATTACGACCTTATGGTTGCCGTAGACTGCGCGGACGTAACCCGTCTGGGCGCGTTTGCAAAGGGCTTTGTAAAGTTTAAAGAAACGGTCAATATCGACCACCATATTTCCAACAACGGCTATGCAAGGTATAATTACGTTGTTGAACGCCCCGCCACCTGCGAGCTTTTATGCGAGCTTTTGCTTGCGGGCGGGTTTGAAATTACCGTACCGATAGCCAACGCGCTTATGACGGGGCTTGCCACCGACAGCGGCAATTTCATTCATATGGACGTAAGTCCCAAAACGTTCGAAACTGCGGCATATCTGCGGGGCAAAGGCGCAGATTGCAGTAAAATCAATTACGAGGTGTTTTCTCGCCAGCCCAAATCGCGCGCTCTTCTTTACGGAAGGGTAATGAGCAAAATAAGGTTCGCTTTGGACGATAAGCTTACCTTTATTACAATAACGGCAAAGGATATGCAGGAAACGGGCGCGGACAAAAGCCTTACGGAGGGCTTTGTGGATTTTCCGCTTACCATTGACGGCGTAGAGGTGTCCGTGGCGCTTATGGAGGCGCAGAAGGACAGATATAAGGTTTCTTTAAGAAGCAAGGGTAAGGTAAACGTCAACGCAATCGCAACGTCCTTCGGCGGCGGCGGGCATATACTTGCAAGCGGCTGTATGCTTTGCGGCTCTGTCGAGCACGTTATAGATAAGCTTACCTATGCTGTTTACCAGAATTTATGACGGGTTTTATTGTTGTTGATAAGGAGCAGGGCGCGTCCTCCGCACAGGAGGTTAACAGAATAAAGCGCCTTTTAAATACTCCGTGCGGGCATATGGGCACGCTCGACCCTATGGCGACAGGCGTGCTTCCCGTTGCGATAGGCAACGCCGCAAGGCTGTTCGATTTTTTTCTTGACAAGCGCAAAACCTACGTTGCCGATTTTCGTTTCGGCATTGACAGCGACACTCTCGATACCACGGGCGAAATGCGTTTAAACGCAGGATATGTGCCGTCCAAACAGCAAATTGAAGCAGAGTTGTATAAATTCGAGGGCGAGGTAGAACAGCTTCCGCCCAAGTTTTCGGCAAAGAATATAAACGGCAAACGCGGCTATCAGCTTGCGCGCGAGGGTATAGAATTCCAGCTGAAAGCAAAAAAGGTAAATATATACTCCATTGTTTTGATAAATCAGACGGAAGAGGACACCTTCCGCTTTAAAATAGAATGCGGCGGCGGAACGTATATCCGCTCGATTGCACGGGATTTGGGCGCAGGTCTCGGAACGTGCGCGGTAATGAGCGCGCTTGTAAGAACGGCAAGCGGGGTGTTTTCGCTTGAAAGCTCTGTAAAAACGAGGTCGCTGACGACCGATAATATACAAAATTTTATAATTCCGACCGAAAGCGTATTGCCATACGAGGCTATCGTACCGACCCCGCAGCAAGCTAAAAAGCTTTTTAACGGCTTGTCGGTGCCGTGCGATAAGGCAGACGGCGTTTATAAAATATATTCCGCCGACGGCTCGTTTTACGGACTTGCAGAGGTCAGTCAATCTGTTTTAAAGGTAGGTAAAAAATTATGTTAGAAATCGTTAATTACAATGAAGGCGAATACGAGTTTCCATGCCTGCTTGTTCTGGGCTGCTTTGACGGTCTGCATATAGGACATGCCGAGCTGCTTAAAAAGGCAAAATTGCAAGCTAAAATCAACGGTCTTGATTTGGGCGTTATGCTGTTCGCCGACGGCAAGGGCGGCAAGCAGGTCTATTCCTTTGACGAGCGCATAGCGCTTTTAGAGCAGTTCAACGTCAAATTTGTCGTCAGAATAGAGTTCACTAACGACTTTAAAAATACCAAGCCGCTTGACTTTTTGCAGGTTTTAGAGGATAAGCTCAACGTTAAGGCGTATATGAGCGGCAAGGACTTCCGCTTCGGCGCGGGCGCAAAGGGCAAGTCCTCCACACTCAAAAATTATTGCGAGGACGAGGAAAACGGCGTCTGGTATATGCCCGTCAAGGACGTTTTAAGCGGCTCCGAAAAGGTAAGCACTACCCTGATAAAATCCTTGCTCGAAAACGGAGAAATCGCTTCCGCAAACGAGCTGTTGGGAAGAAGCTTTTCCGCAACCGCTACAGTCGGCGAAACCTGCGGCAATCAGATTAAAATTTTGTATCCGCAGAATAAGATAGCCCCCAAGGACGGTATGTATTGCGTAAAATGCACCGTGGGTGAAAACGAATACGACGGCACGGCGACAGTCGGCGGCGATGTTACGGTCACGCTTGAAGATTTCGGCGGAAATATCGACGGACAGCAAATAAAAATAGAGTTTTTATCGGCTTGCGAGTGCGCGGCTCAGCTTGAGGAGCCTACCGCACAGCCCGTTTGCGAAGCTGCCGAGGCGGAAGCAGAGGCGGTCGTCGAGCTGGCTGTTGCCGATATAACCGATGAGGCTGACAATGCCGAGCAGTCGCCTATTGCGGAAGAAGTTCCCGCAGACGATGTACCCGCAGAAGCAGTGAATACGGAAGCGGTACCCGAGGATTTGCAGTTCGAGGACGAGCTTGAAGAGGAGTTTGTAGCGCCTTCCGCAGAGGAAACGGAAGAGCCTTCCGAGGAGCAGGACGAAGGGCAGACCTTAACGGAGCTTGCAGAACAAGAAGCAACGGAAAATGCGGAAGAGGACATAAATCAGGACGTAGAAAACGAACCCGAACCCGAGAACAAACCCGAACCTGAGGACGAGGGCAAAACTCTTACGGAAATCGCGGAAGAAAGCAATGAAGAGGCGGAGCCCCCCGCAGAGGAAGAAATTTCCGACGGCGGCGAGGATAACGGATAATGTGCCATAAAACGTTGCCGCAAGGCTATTCCTTTTTTGATAAAATCGATTTAAAAAATAACAAAAAGCAGTTTTGGACGGTTCAGGGCATCTGTCTGGCAACTATTGCAGTTATGTTGGGAATCGGTTGGCTTATCGAAAGTCCTTTAAAGATAGAAAACAATACCGAGTCGATTATAGGCTTGGTAGTGTTGATTGTCGGCTTTGTGCTGTATATTTTCGCGCACGAGGCTGTTCACGGGCTTTTTATGTACGCCTTCTGCAAAACAAAAATTAAATACGGCTTTGTCGGCTGGGCGGCGTATGCGGGCAGCTCGGCATATTACGATAAAAAGCACTACATTATAATTGCGCTTGCGCCCGTTGTGGTCTGGGGCGTGACTTTTGCGGTGCTTAATATATTCTTTCACAGCGGCATTTGGTTCTGGGTAATCTGGTTTCTGCAAATCGGCAACGTAAGCGGCGCTTGCGGAGATTTTTTCTGCGTTTATAAAACCGCCCGCTATCCAAAGGATATTTTAGTTAACGATACGGGGCTGGAAATGCAGATTTTTTGCAGAAACGCAGCTCCCGCAGCTATTGAAGAAGAGATAGCAACAGCCGAAACGGCAGAGGACAAGCAAACGGAGAACAGCATTGATTAAATTCGGCCCAAGCGGCAATTGCGAAGAATTTTATGCCGAAGGACACAAGCATACAGAGCAGGCGGCGCAGTTCTGCAAGGCGCGCGGGCTTGACTGTTACGAGTATTCCTTCGGTCGCGGCGTAAATATGTCGGAGGGCAGAGCGCTTAGCATAGGCGAAGCCTTCCGCCGCGAAAATGTAGAAATCAGCGTACACGCGCCGTATTTCATAAATTTTGCAAACCCCTCTGACGAGGCGGCGCAGAAGTCCTACGGCTACGTTCTCGACAGCGCAAAATTTTTAACGCTTTTCGGCGGGCAAAGGCTTGTCTTTCACCCCGCGGCGCAGGGCAAGGCTACGCGCGGAGAGGCCGTTCAAAAAACTGTAGACCGTCTTAAAATTTTAAGGGACTATATTTATCTTAACGGCTACGAAAAGCTAATGTTCTGTCCCGAAACAATGGGCAAGACGGCGCAGATAGGCACCTTGGAAGAGGTTGTCGCATTCTGCAAAATAGATAAATGCTTTACTCCCGCAATCGACTTCGGTCATATAAACGCGCGCGAGCAAGGCAGCTTAAAAACGGTTGCGGACTATCAGTCGAGGCTTGAATATATGCTTGCGGAGCTTGGGTATGACCGCGTTAAGCATTTTCACGTTCATTTTTCCAAAATTATGTACGGCGGCAAGGGCGAAATAAAGCACCTCACCTTCGAGGACGAGCTTTACGGTCCCGAATTCGAGCCGCTTGCAATTGCGCTTAAAAATCTCAAATTGCAGCCGTATATCGTCAGCGAGTCGGCGGGTACGCAGGCAAAGGACGCCTGCGAAATGAAGAGAATTTATAATTCCGTTGACATAGCTGTATAAATTTGATACAATAATTCCGTCAAAAAGGTAAAAAATGGCATATACCAACGCAAAAACTATATACGACAAGGTCGGCGCGGAAGCGGTTTTAACCGAGCAGTCCGACCTCAGGCAATATTTAACGGGCTTCGGCAGTACGTTCGGCTATGTTTTAAGCGATAAAAACGGTTCGGTCTTTTATACCGACCGGCGCTATATAGAGGGCGCAACGGCGGCGCTTGAAGGCTCCGATATAGCTGTAAAAATTTTCGAAGGCACTATAGAAAAGCTTTTAAAGCCATATAAGCAGGTTGCAGTTCCGCTTTCGAGGACGTTTTACAACGATTGGAAGCGTCTTGCGGATACGGGCATACAGATATGCGACAGCGAGCCCGCATTTATCGAAGCAATGTCGATTAAACAGCCTTACGAGCTGTCCTCCATAAAAAAGGCATGCGAAATAACCGATAAAGCATTTGAATGTCTGCTTTCAAAAATTAAAGAGGGTATGACCGAAAACGAGCTCGCCGCCGAGCTTGAATACCTTATGCGTAGCTTTGGCGCAAGCGGGACAAGCTTTCCCACAATCGTTGGCTTTGGTGAAAATTCAAGCGTTCCCCATCACGAAACGGGTTTGCGCAAGCTTAAATTCGGCGATATAATACTTATAGATTACGGCTGCAAGGTCGGGGGCTATTGCTCCGACTGCACGCGCACCTTCCTTTTCGGCGACGACAAAAAGCACCAACGCTTTAAAACCGCGTACGCGCACGTTTTAAAGGCGCATATGCTTGTCAAGGAGCGGTTAACGGACGGCATGACGGGCAGACAGGCGGACGCAATCGCCCGCGATTATTTAAAGGCGAACGAGCTTGACAAATTCTTCTCGCATTCGCTCGGGCACGGCATAGGCGTTAATATTCACGAATTCCCACGTCTTTCAACAAAAAGCGAGGACGTTTTAAGGAATAATATGGTCTTTTCCGACGAGCCTGGTGTATACTTCGAGGGCGATTTCGGAATAAGAATAGAGGACACCGTAACGCTTATTGACGGCAAAGCGGTAAGCCTGACGGATTCGGATAAAAATTTGATTATTTTATAAATTCAGTTTAACATACAAGGAGTTTAAAATTATGGCATCAATTTTAGCAGGCGATATAAGAAAAGGCGCAACCTTCGAATATAACGGCAAGGGCGTTTACACCGTAACCGAGTTCCAGCACGTCAAGCCCGGCAAGGGCGCGGCGTTTGTAAGGGCAACCCTTAAAAACGTCGTAACGGGTCAGGTGCTTTCGGACGTAACCTTCAACCCCACCGCAAAGCTCGAAACGGCTCAGGTAGAAACCAGAAAAATGGAATATCTGTATTTCGACGGCGAATTCTATGTATTTATGGACCCCGAAACCTACGACCAGATTACACTCAATCACAGTCAGGTTGAGGAGGCGCTTAAATACATCAAGGAAAACGATACCGTTACGGTCAAATCGCTTAACGGCGTAGCATTCTCGGTAGAGCCCGAAAACTTTGTAGAGCTTAAAATTACCGAATGCGAGCCGGGCGTAAGGGGCAACACCGCAACCAACGCAATGAAGAACGCCGTTGTAGAAACGGGTGCAACCATTCAGGTGCCTATGTTCGTTGAAGAGGGCGAAACAATCCGTATCGATACCCGCACGGGCGAGTATATGTCGCGCGTAGGCAAATAATATGAAGGCGGTCATTCAGCGGGTAGGGCGTACGGCACTTTCCGTTGACGGCAGTCTTGTTTCCGAAATTCCCTTCGGGCTTGCGGTATATCTCGGTATAAGGGTCGGCGATACCGCCGCGCAAGCCGAACAGCTTGCAAAAAAGCTTGCCGCACTGCGGATTTTCGAGGACGAAAACGGAAAAATGAACCTATCGCTTAAAGAGGTCGGCGGCGAAATTTTATTGATTTCGCAGTTCACGCTTTACGGCGACTGTTCGCACGGCAACAGACCCAGCTTTACGCTTGCCGAGCGTCCCGAACGCGCAAACGAGCTTTATGAATACACCGCCCGAATTTTGCGCGGCTACGGGTATACGGTAAAGCAAGGCGTTTTCGGCGCAGATATGAAGATAGAGCAGTTTAACGACGGCCCTGTCACAATTATATACGAAATTTAAAGCACAGGGCGAAAATTTTCGCCCTGTTCGGTTATACGGATATGAAAATTAGATTTTGTGGAACAGGCGCGGCGGAGGGCTTCCCCGCCGTGTTCTGCAGCTGTGAATACTGCGAAGCCATCCGCGGCAAGGCAGAGGAATACCGCACTCGCTCGCAGATTATAATAGATGACTGTCTTTCCGTCGATTTTCCGCCGGAGGCATACTCAAACAGCCTTAAATACGGCTATAACCTCGGCGAACTTAAATATATTTTGGTCACTCATTCGCATATGGACCATTTTTACGCGCACGATTTTATTTTGCGCGGTTATAAATATGCACGGGTCAGTCAGCCAAAGCTGCAAATTTACGGCAATGCAGAGGTTGCCGCAGTATATAACGAATGTACCGGACGCGAGCTTAAGCCGCAGATAGCCTCGGACATTTCCGTCCGCACGGTTGCGCCGTATCAGCGTCTGCAAATCGGCGATTACACGGTGCTTACTTTGCCCGCGCAGCATTCCCAAACAGAGCAGTGTCTGCTGTATTATATAGAGCGTAACGGCAAGGGCTATCTGCATTTATACGATACGGGCAATTTGGACGCCGCCGCCTTTGAATTTCTTGCAAAAAACAACGTAAAGGCGCAAGTCGTTGCAATCGACTGCACCTTTGCCGATAATTCTGCGGGCTTGCAGGCAAGGCATATGGGCGTAGAGGACGATATGATAATAAGGCGCAGACTTGAGGACTGCGGAACGGTTGACAGTAACACAAAGTTTGTAATTACGCATTTTTCGCATAACGGAAATCCCACGCGCGCCCGTCTTGCCGCGCTTGAAAAAAAGTATTCGGTTATTGCCGCATATGACGGTATGCTTTTGGAAATTTAACTGCTTATGAATAAGCTTTTCGGACATTTGAAAACGGTTACAACCCACAGGCGGCTTGTGCGTCGGCTTTGCTTTAAATGCGGACTTATCAGACAAGGCTTAACGCACGATTTATCCAAGCTTTCCGCGGCAGAGTTCTGGCGTGGCGTCAAATACTATCAGGGCAACCGCAGTCCGCAGACAAGGGAGCGGGAGCTTTTCGGCTATTCCGCCGCATGGCTGCACCACAAGGGCAGAAACAAGCACCATTACGAATACTGGACTGACTTTGCGGACGGCAAAAGGGTGTATGTGGAAATGCCCGCAAAATACCTTGCCGAAATGGTCTGCGACAGAATAGCGGCGGGCAAAACATATAAGGGTAAGGAATATACCGACGCAAATCCGCTTGCCTATTTCGAAAATCAGACGGATAAGACTGCAATGAACGAAAAAACATGCGAGGCTTTAAGATACTTTTTAACGCTGTTACGGGATAAGGGCGAAAATGAAATGTTCAAGGAGCTTAAACGCTTTGTAAAAGAAAGCAAGCGGAGCCGCTGACAATGCGGCTCCGCTTTTTTAATATTTTTCAATATTTACTTTGTTCTTGCAACGGTAACGTTGTCCTTTTTGCGGTTTCTTAAATCCTTTACGGGGTGCTCGCTGTCCTGATAGCGATAGTCCTGTCCAAGCCGTTCAATCGCCTTTTTAATGACAAGGTGAGAGGGGTTCCTTTCGGGGTCGCCGGACATGTATTTCTGATAGTCGAAATATCTGTGGCTGTCGGGCAGCTTTTTAACGTCCTTATAATCGGGCTTGCTCTGCGTGTTGTCCGCCGTAAGGTAAATTGTGTTCGCAATGACCTTTCTTATATATTCCTTGTTTCCGCCCAGCTTTAACAGCTTGGGGAATTCGCCGTCGCCGCAAACCTGCTCAAACGTCTTGTTTTCGTACTTTTTAAGCAGCTTTGCCGCAGTCTTCAGGTGCGCAATCTCCATTTTGTAATGCTCTGTCCAAATTTTTTTGATTGCTTCGTCGCTTTCGTCCTGCATTGCAGAATAATACAGCCAGCACTCGCAGTACTCGTGCATAACCCACTGCTCCAACCATGTAAGAGTGGGGTCCTTAAGGCTTTCGTACTGGGTTACATGCGCCTCCTCAATCATTGCAATTTCGGCGTACAGCCTTCTGCCCACGTCGTTTTTATACCACTGCGCAATGTTCATATAATAGTTCATCGTCTGCTGTTCCGCGGCGGTTATGGTGCTTGCCACAAGCTTTGTATACAAGTCCGCCTTCTTTGCGTCCATGTGCGGCTTTACGTCGTCTGCGGGATAGCGGTGCTCTGCAACCGTGGGTCTGCCGGGCATAATTTCGGTATACTTGCCTACAAGCGTGTCCGCGTCGATATTTTTATCGGTTTTCAAAAGGTTTGCATAGCGGTAAAGGTGGTCAAAGTCCTCCAACAGCGCAAAATTAAGTGCTTTTATATTGTTTTCGTCCGTTTCGTTGCGGGCAAGCACGGCGGTAAGGTCAACGGCAAGCTGTTCGTAGGCAATAGTTGTTTCAAGAATGCTTTCGTTAATCGGCTTCAAGCAGCTTATGCGCTTTTGTTGCTGCTGTTCCTGACGGCGCACAACCGCCAAAGCCGCTAAAATTTCCGGTATTTCGCAATGCCTTGCAAAGTTATGCATAAACCACTGCGATTCGAATTCCGTGCCGTTCATAAGTATAACGCGCGTCTTAGTGTAGGGCGAGGTCTTGTCCTTGTTATAGCTTTTCGGATACATTTTTTTCAGCGGTAAAAAATTGTTTTCAAGCGTTCTGCTTTTTTCTTTTATAGGGTTCATAAAAAAGTCCTCCGCAGAAATTTTTGTCATTTTTACCGTTTAATATTCGGTTGCTTGCTATTTTTTGCAAAAAATCATAAAATAAATTAAAGAGTGAACGGAGGCGCGCCGTGTTAAAAAGCAAATACAAAGTAATTATAATCGGCGCGGGACCTGCGGGGCTTGCCGCCGCATTAAAGCTAAAAAAGCTTGGCATAAGCGATATTCTCGTTGTTGAAAGATTTACCTTCCCGCGGTACAAGTGCTGTGCGGGATACGTCACCGCCAAAACGGGCGATGAGTATAAAAAGCTCGGGCTTGACATTGAGGAATGCAATTATTCGCTTATCAAAGACTTCAATATTTTCTATAAAAATAAAAACAGACTTAATATAGTTAATAAATTTCTGTACACCAACAGAACAATCGACCGCGTTGAGCTGGATAACGCGTTTTTCGGGCTTGCAAAATCAAACGGTATAGAAGTGGCGGAGGGCGTGAAAATTACCGCTCACAGTCCCGAAAACAATGCGGTAAAGTTTTCTGACGGAGCAACCGTTGCATACGATTATCTTATTTTTGCCGACGGCACGACAGGCTTCGGCAGCCGCTATCAAAAGTCCGGCAAAAGAAATATCGCTTTACAGCTTGTTTTTGAAAGTGACATTCCGGAAAGCATTCAAATTCATTTCGGCGTAACAAGGCGCGGCTATGGCTGGGTAAGCTCTTATAACGGCATTACAAACGTGGGGCTTACGGACGTTTACGGCAAAAGGACGGACTATAATAGGGTGTTCGAGGGCTTTTTAAAGCAGTTGAATATATCTGCGGATATAAGCGGACTTAAAGGCGCGTTTACGCCTATGACGGTCGGCAAGCCTGTTATTTTCGGCAACGTTTTTTTTGTCGGCGATGCGGTCGGCGCCTGCGACCCTATGACCTTGTCGGGACTTAGATACGGACTTAAAAGCGGAGAGCTTTGTGCAGAAGCTATTGCGCTCGGCAACCTTAAAATTTATAAAAAATACGTCAAAGGTCTTAAAAATCGCTTTGCTTTTATGTGGGTAATGCAGTCGGTATTTTATTTTGCCCCCGTACTATGCTTTGGTTTCAACGTTTTTTGCAGGCTTTTCGGCAAAACCGTTGCAAAAATCTTCAATAATTTTTTTGTCAATAAAAAATAGAAAATTTTGCCTTACAACGCTTTTCTTTTTTATAAAAATGTGTTATATTAGCAGTACAAAAAGCTAAACGCAGGTGTCGCCTATCGGTATGGCGCCAGCTTCCCAAGCTGGTATCGGCGGGTCCGACTCCCGTCACCTGCTCCAAAAATACCCGTTTTCGGACGTTTTTTGCCCGAAAACGGGCTTTTTTTATGCGTTTTTAATCATTTCCGGCGGCTGCTTAGTCGTCATTTTCATTTTGTGGGGGCAGAATTGGGGGCAAATCGTAAAAAAACTTTTCACCCTCGGATATACGGAACTCGTCGGATAAAGTCGTGTAGGCTTCGCCTAACTTGCCGAGAGAATGACCCATAAACCGTTTACGGGCATATTCATTTACATTACACTCAATGCAGCGGCTGTTAAAAGTTCTACGCAAGTCTTTCAATGTGTGTTTAGGAAAATATACGTGCAACTTTTCGCTGATTCTGTTTACGGTATAAAAATGTAACTCATTGACGTTTTCTAAATACGGGCGAAGCATAGGCGTGATAGGTATTTTTTTATACTCAACTTTCTTAGTTTTCTGCTTGCTGTTTACTGCGATTATAAAATTACCCTCTATCCGAGCAGTAGCGTATTCGTTCGGGCGTAAGCCCGTATACAAAGCAACGGCAAACATAAGTTGATACGGTGTGCCCGCAGTTGCGTCCAACAATTTTTTTTCTTCTTGCTTTGTAAACGCTTTGCCGTGTTTACGTTCGTGTGCAGTAAAAACAACAAGGTCAAGCGGATTGTGCTTTATAAGTCCATGTTTTATTGCCGCGTCAAAAATCTGATTAAGCCGCCCGCGTACCTCGTCGGCTGTCTTGCCGTAACCTTTTGCAATTATTCCGTCAAGCAGTTGCTGGCACATTGCCGGCGTTATTTTCTTTATTGCAAGGTTTCCGAAAGCGGGTTGAATGTGGTTTTTATAACGGTTGGTTTCGTTCTTGTATGTTTCCGCGCATACCTTCCGCCGCCAAAATGTTTCTATGTAATAAGTTGCGAACTCGTGGAAGTTTGTGGGCACATCTGAAAGGTTGTTGCCTGTTTCAATTGCCTGTACTGCGGCAATAAACTTTTCCGGCAATTCGTCTGGGTTAGTACTCGATACGGAAATATTATAATCGCCGCAGCGGTAGCGTGCTTCATAGTGGTAGCCGTGCTTGCTGCGTTTACGCCTGCGTACGTGCACAAGCTTATCCGCGGCAATAAAATACTTTCTGAATCTAATAGGCATTTTTAAAATCTCCTTTTTTGTGAAATTTAAAAAATAGCCTGTTTTATCCTGTTCTATGGGCGGCGGTGCGGAATTATCCGCGCCATCGTTCGCACTTATAGGCTGCCGCAGTTCGGCGGCGAGCCGTGCGGAAATTTCTTCGGTTTCCGCGCCGTTTCCTGTTGCGCCTGCAAGCAGTAGCGCGCTTGCAAGTTCCAAAATCTTTTGTTTGTCCATTGTCTGAACTCCTTGAAAACGTATTCACCGCAAAGGGTGTAGGCGCAAGAGTAAAACAAACGGTGGGCATTTTCAATTAGAATTTGTCTGCAATTTTTAGCGGCTTTTCGTTGGTTATTTCAGTTTCAGCATATTTTCGCCGACAGTTATATAATCGCGCTGGGCTTGCTCGCCGAAGCGTTTACCTATTTGCCGGAACACGTAAAGCAAATCGTCCTCAATTGGCGTAACATTCATTTTGCGGGTTTTAGATAGCCCCGCGGCACGTTCGGCTGGCGTAAGTTCATCTTCAAGAAGTTCCTCTATTGAAATATTAAAAAAGTTAGATATTTCTTTCATACGTTTCGTTGGCGGTATTCTTGTAGTGCTTTCCCACATTCCGACAGTGCCGGTTCCTACATTTAAAATATGCGCTAATTCTCTTTGTGTTAAATTGTTTTTTTCTCGCAGTTCTTTAAGTTTTAAAGCAAAAGACATATAATCACCTCTAAAAAAGCATATCACGTATGCGGAGCGTGATTTATTTTTTTCGCCTTATGTTCATTTTATGTAATAAATATCTTGACTTTGCTCATATTATGTAATAATATTATTACAAATTATGAGCGAAAAATTGTGCATGCAACCGAGTGTGCAAAAAATAAAAGGAAGGTTAAATATGTCAAACAAGAAGGGTAGGGAAACGAAGATAGCGCGGACGACGTACATCATTATTGCGGCGGTTCTGGTAGTGACGGGCGCAACGTCGTTAATCGCTTGGGGTTCGAAGGGGTTTGAGGATTGGAACGTTCTGGGCTGGTTCGGGTATGTCCCCGCACCGGAAACTCCGGCAGTGCCGGCAGCGCCGGAGGAAGTGACGCCTGCGGGATATAAATTCGTAACGTCGGCAAGCGCAACCGTGCAGTCGGCAAGCTCCCGCACTATTCCCGCAGGCGCCGAAGCTGAATACAATACTTATTTGCAGTCTAATTCTCGTAATAAGGACTTGACGACAGCGGAAAATCTCGCGAAATTCACCATAAAAAACAACGTTGACGGTCAAACCGTCAGCGCGGCGGTTGCGGGCGTTAAGGTTATGGAAGACAGCTCGGGCGTTATGGGTAAGGCAATGGCGTGGTTAATACCGCGCATTGTGCCGTTTGAGCATTTGCAAGCGGGCTACATTTACAAAGACATAGTTTGCAAGGTGAACGGCACAGAAAAGCCTAATATGTTTAAAGGCAAGTTTGAGCATTGGGACTACTACACTGACATGGTGTTGCCCGCGGCGATAGAAATCACCTTTATTTTTGAGCAAGACCCGAACGCGGTGCAGCCGTTACCGCCCGACCCCGTTAAAGAGGGCTACACCTTTACGGGTTGGTATTATGGCACGGACGAAGAGCACGGCGAGAACTGCACGAAATATATCGGCGAAACGGTAACGTCAAATATCAACCTTCACGCTCATTTCAATATCAATCGCTATAACGTCACTTTTGACGCGGCGGGCGGCAAGTCAATCTCGCCGCAGGTTGTTGATTGGAACACGGTGCTTACGCCGCCGACGCCGGAGCGCACGGGCTACGACTTTAAAGGCTGGTTTTTATCAGACGGGACTGAATACACCGGACAAGCGATAAAAGAGGACATAACGCTTACTGCGAAATGGCAGATTAAGACATTCACCGTAACGTTTTACGTTGGCGGTGAGGTATACGCGACGCGCACGGTAGACTACGGCACAACCTTTGCGGAACTTGCAGAGGAAGCGAAAGATTTAAATTTAAAAGTACTTACCGTAATTACCGAGGGCGGCGAACAATCGCTTGATGAATTTGCGCAAGTGCCTATAACGGGCGATTATACGGTTATGGGCGAAAATTTAAACGTTTTAGAGCGTGTGCAGCACTTCATTAAAAACTATCCTTGGATATTCTTTGCGGTGGGCGCGGGCTTGTCGGTGATTATCGGGCTTATCGGCAGAGTGTGTTATAACAAAGCGTTAGAGCAAGCGTATGCGCGCCGCAACAGGAACAGCCGGAACGGCAGAAGGTATTAAGCAATGATACGGTTTAAAAGATTATACGCAATAGCCGCAATAATACTTTCAATATTCGGGCTATTAATAACTATAAATCGCGGCGGGGCGGCAGAAATCGCTTCCGCCGCTTCGGCGTACTCTTCGCCGCTGGTGGATTTACAACAAGACCCGAATTTCAAAGCGGAAGAATATCCCGTCGGCGGCAAGGAATACAAGATAGAAATTATCCAGATAGCGGAGAGCACGCGCACAGAATTGCTTGTGTATACATATCAGCCATACGGGCGCATAGAAGCAAGTTCAATCAGTATATCCAAAGCGATAAACGACAGTTACTCGCCAAGGGTGTATTCGCTTCAATTGCTGTCGTACGATGACGTTTTTTATAAATACAGGGTTGTAGATTTTGAACTCGAAGAGGACGCGCTGAGATATTACAACGTTGCGACAATCTGGCGCAAATACGATAGACAAATAGACGGTAACACAGGCGTCATAACAAAAGAGGTTGCCTATCCCGTGGGGAAGTTATGGACTGCCTCAACTGTGCAGGGGGAAATATCTTACACGTTGAAGCAGACGGAAGTCGTGGAAATCTATAATCCGTTCCCGGGCTTTGTGCGGCGCAGTAAAGGTGTTAGTTGGACTAACTATAAAAGTTGCGACGTGCATTTTATAGCCTTCAATACTAATTACGACATAACGCGCTTAATATCGGCGGACGTTACATATCGCACGCAAGACTACAAAAAAACGCTGCTTGGCGGCACAAAGGAAAGCGAACTGTCTGAGCGGTTGTATAAACGCGTAAACCACGACGAGAAAGCAGGCAACGACGTTAACGGGCTGTTTGCCAGCAAGTACAAATGGGACAGAATTTCTCGGACAACGGACTTTATCGCGGACCTCGATATAGAAGATGAGCAATTAAAATCGGACTTAAAAGCGCGGACATGGATAATTAACTTTTTGGAAACAGATTACACGGTGCCGCTTGGCGCGGACAACGCGTATGTGGCGGTATTCGGCGGCGTGTTCGGTACGTTTTATAACGGGTTTGAACTGCTCTTCGGCGAAACGAGCGGAACGCGTGTTAAAGAGGTTGCAGTACTCCGTCTTGAATTTGAGGTGGACGGAAAGCACTACAATTTGGGCGCGGTTTCTAATATTGTTTCCGGTTCGGACAGACCTTTGGACGACAAGGGCAACGTTGTAACGGATTGGCTTAAAGACGTGCTCGAAGCGCTTGCAAAAGTGCCGTGGTGGGGCTGGCTGATTATATTCGGTGTGCTTGCGATAATCGTCATAGCGATACTCGCTATATTCTTTCCTGTTGCAAAGAAAATACTTGCGGTAATTTTGCAAGTTTTAAAGCGGGCAGGGCAATTCCTTTGGAAGGTTATTTGTATTCCGTTTAAAGCGATTAAAAAACTTTCGGAAAACATAGCGGCAAAGCGCCGGCAACGTCAGTTATACAAGGCGTTAAATCCGCCTAAGGCTAAGAAGAAGCGCAAGAGGAAGGGGGCGAAGAAATGAAGAAGTTGATAGTAATATTTACGTTGTTGTTTATTGCTCTGATAATTGCCCGTGTGGTTTTTGCGTTTTACATTGACGCCGTACCGGTGTTTGCGGTGCTGCTTGCGCCGTTGGTGTGGCTTAGTGTGGGTTTAGGTGCGCTGACGCTGCTGTTTACTGTGATAGTGGTCTATAAGGAATTAAAGGGCAAGCCGCCGAAGGGGGGCGAAGAATGACGTTTGTAATGTTAACAATGGGCGGCGCAGTACTCGCGTATTTGGGCTTTATGACGACAGTGCTTGGCGCGGAGTGCGATATTAACGTAACGCCTTGGCAAATAATTTTGATTATATGCGCGGTGTTAATGGTGATAGCGGGCGTTGTGGACGGAGTGCTGGGAATAGTTCGGCTAATCCGCCGCAGGGGTAGGGGCAACGCCCGCGAAAAATACGGTATTTATCCGCCGCCAAAGCGCGGCGGCAGTGCTAAGCTGCCCGCCCTTCCGCCAAAGCGTCCGACCAAAACGGGAGCCAAAGGCAAGAAATAAAAAGGAGTTTTAAATATGTTCGGTAAGAAGAAAAAGATAACAGAAAAAACACAAAAGCCCCAAAAAGTATATAAGAATGATGCAGGTAAAGTTATTTATAAGCAAAGTACAGATAAAGTTGGAGACGTGCTTGTAAATCAAGGCGGAGTAAGAATGAAAATAACAAGCGAGCGTTTTGCCCCGCCGTGCGGATATGATGACGGAAAATTAAAAACCAGAATATTAACGCTTACACCTGATAAAAAGTCTGGAGTACCTGAGTTTGAATTGAACGACACAATGGTCGAGCATTACAGAAAAAACGGTGTACTTACTCGTCAGAAGAAAGCGGCGCCGAAACCAAAGAAAACGACGTCGCCGCGCGGGAAAGCGCGCAAATAGGATAAGCCGCGCGGTAAAGCGCGGCGCATATGCCGGTAATGGTGGGGCAGCAGTGACGCGCTGTCCGCGGTTCAAGTCCGCAAGCCGGCTTGCAAATCTCGGCTCCTGCACTGCCATAAACGGCGCAGGGGTTGAGATTAACGGAAGCAACAGCCCGCAAGGGCGTTGAAATATATTTTTTAGGAGATTTGCAAAAATGACTGTTAAAAAAAGCACATTGGACAATGCAATTAAGGCAATGCAGGATTTAAACGCGGCATTTGCAGGCGCCCGCGCCGAGGGTAGAAAGATTAATAGAAAGGTGTTCCATCAATTATGCGATATTGTGCACGGATATTGTGCTCAAATGAGAGAACAAATTGAAGGGCAAGCAGATACTCGCTCATATTTTAATTTTTGGGATATTGTAGATATGAGCGTGAATTCGCAGAAAAATCCAAACGAAACGGCGTATAAAATACTTGCCGTGCTCGGCGTCGAGGTGGCGGAATGATTAAAGTCAGACTTTGGGGCGAGTTAGAGGAAGTAACCGCGTTTAAAGAGTACTTAAAAGCCCAGCCGCGGCTGCGTTTGACGTATTCTTCCGAACCGTGCGCAGACCGCGGCGAAAGCACTTATAAGCGAATTTACATTGAAGCAAGTTTGCGCTCTTCGGAAGCGCCCGACATTGCAAACAGCGCCGAACCGCAGGAACGTGAAGTATTGCAAGCCTTGATAGAAAATATATTACAGTCTGAGCGAGGAAAACGGGCGATTAGTAGTGTATTCACCGTCTAAGCTTGCGCGAGCGTATTCAATCGCCAAACAGTTGTGCGAGTTCGATTTGGTAGACAAGCAAGAGGTTGAGGACTTTGTAAATAAGTATTCCGGCGAGGTGGGTAAATGCTGAAAAACGCTGAAATCGTCGCGCTTGAAGAACAGGAAGCAAAGATAATGGCGGAAGGCTTTGTGCAGAACGTCTACAACGATTTAAACGACATAAAGCATAGTTTTTTTGTAATCGGTTTTCGCCTTACCGAAGCGAATAACCTGAAATACTACAAAGCGCTTGGCTATCAGAACATAACGGAACTTGCGGAAGATAAGTTCGGCTTTAAGAAAACCGTTACATACGAGTTAATGCAAATATACGCGCTTGCGCACAATGCTCAATCGCCCATGCGCATAGCGGACAAGTACGATAAGTATTCCAAATCTCAATTGGCGGAGTTTTGCCGGCTCAGATACTGCCCTGACGAATTTATACAGATAGTAACGCCGCAGGACAACGTGGACACAATCGGGCGCGCGGTTACTTTTTGGAATAAGTATATAGCAAAACATTCCGCTACACCAACTGCAACTGCGGAAATAGCAAGCATAACCGACTTGCTGTTAATTGATATAGAAACGCCGCTAAGCAAGGTGCAGCGGGTAATCGAGCAACGCAAGGCGGCGCAACAGTCAGGCGAAAGCAATTCCGCAAATGCGGAAAAATCAAGCGTTTCCGCAGGGCAACTGCCGGGACAGACGGTAATCGATATAACGGAAATACAAACCGTTGAAGAGTTTAATGCAGTCGGCAATTTTTCCGGAAATCCGGAAAAATCCGAGGTTACGGACGAGCCGGAAACCGTAGCCGCAGCGCCCGCGCCCATGGCGGAGCAGATGACGGACGGTGAGTTGATTGACTATTGTCTGAAAAGACGAATGGTAACAATAAAAAAGTTTGAAATTTATACAAAGTTTAACGAGTCGCCGAGCAGAAATGAATTTATCAATTTTATAACTGATTTATATGGGATTGGAGAATACCATAGCCCGGTAATCAATTTTAACTACGGACCAAAGATAGGCATAATAATTATCCGGAAAGACAACAGCAAGATAGAATTGCCGTGGACGTATGTCACGGGACGGATAAGCCGCCTGATAGAATTGAACGAGTATTTAAGCGCGGACGAGCAAGCGGCGTATATAGAGTGGAAAGCGTCGCGCGACGGGCTTGTGGTGAACGTTGAGCCCGCTGCCGAACCCGCGCCGAAAATTACTAAACCACCCATAGAAATAGGCAAAAAGACAAATTGGGAATATTTGCAAACTTGTAATACGCGCGCAAATTTTTTATTTGTGGTAACGCAAGGAGTGAAAAGTATGCCTGAGGACTTCGGCGCCGGAATGCCGGATAGGATTTACAAGTGGTTACAGATTTGGCTTGAAAAGCCGGTGGCGCTTTAAAGGGGGATAAAAATGATACCGACAAAAGAATATAGAGAACGACAGCAAAGAACAATGAAAGCCCTTGCAACGATACGCGAGGGCGACAGGGTTAAAATAGTGCATTGCCTTGAAGCTGAACGCTATGCCGGCGAAACATTTGAAGTACTATCTGAACCTTATCAAATCGGCGGTACTTGGTGCGTAAAAATCGAGCGCAAAGGCACGTTTGATATAGGTTGCCTTGAAAAAATCGAGGGATAGGAAGAATGAGCGGTAATGTAAACGGAGTGTTTAAGACTTTGGGCGCAACAAGTCACAGCCAACACGAGCGCGAGCCGGACGATTATTACGCAACCGACCCGAAAGCGATTGATAAGTTACTATCGGTAGCGCAATTAAATACCCGCATATGGGAGTGCGCCTGCGGCGGCGGGCATTTATCGGAACGACTGACGGAACACGGCTTTTACGTTTGCAGTTCGGATATAAAAGACAGAGGCTATAAGCGGCTTTCAGTAATTAAGGACTTTCTGAAAGCAAAGACTGTACCGTTTAATCAGCCGTTCGATATAGTGACGAATCCGCCGTATAGGTATGCAAAGGAATTTGTAATAAAAGCCTTGGAACTGCTGCCGCATGGCGGCAAGTGCTGTATGCTGTTGCGATTGCAGTTTTTAGAAGGCAAAGCGCGATATGAGGAAATATTCCGAACAACCCCGCCGCGCCGAGTGTATGTATTTTCCGAGCGTTTGCAATGCGCGAAGAACGGCGATTTTGAGCAATTAAAAACCTCGGGCGGCTCAGCGATAGCGTATGCGTGGTTTGTCTGGGTGAAAGGTTGCGAAAATAAAACAACAACGGTTAATTGGATATGAAAGGAAAAAGAAACAGCCAGCGCGAGCGCAAAGCGAAACGCCGCAAGCGCTTCCGCGTAGTAATGGAAATAATCTTAATGGCGCTTGGGGTGTTGTGCGGGATAATGCCGCAGCCGTTTCCGTTGTTGGTGCCTATCCTTATCGGCACGGTAAGAATAGTTGGGCGCGCGTTAGAGAAAGAGCCGGAGCCGCCTTCGGCGCCGGTAGTGTATTGCAACGGGCACGTTGCACCGGACAAACCCATAAAAACGCTGCCAAAACAAAAGCCGCCTGCGGTAGAAGCAAGCGGCGCGAGGAAAAATAAAACGAGCGAGAGGGTAAAATAATGCAATTTTTGCAATGGTGCGAGATACATAAAATCGAGTTGATAATAACCGCGGTAGCGGTTGCGTTGCTGGTAATAATAATCGGCGTAATAGTTGTGGTTTGGAGGCGCAAAGATAAAGGGCTTTTTAAATTTCGTCGCTATAAAAAATATGAAGGCAGTGCAGAGAAGAAAGCAAAGCACCCAAAATTGATAGTGGAAGATTTAGAAACAGAATACGGATACATGGGCTTAACGGAATCTAAAAAGCACGGACGAAATAGCAATATACCTATAACAAATCCGGTAGCAGGCGATGACAGACAATCATATTTGCGAAAACCGGTGGAACACGATTTGAAGGAAAATTTTGAGGAAATTTTAGACGGATATAATTTGTCGAAAGCGGATATAAAAGCGGTTAAAAAGTATTTAAGGCACAGATTGAAAGTAAAGCGTCAGGAAGTGCGAGAGCAAAAGCGTAAAGCCAAAAAATGGAGAAACCGTAACAAAAGAAAAAAGAAGTAACACCGCTCGGAGTCATTAACTTCAAACATACGGGCAAACAGCCTTGGTTACTTCTTTAATATTATTATATTCAAATTTTTAAAAAAGTCAATAGCGGAGGAGCAATAAAATGAAGAAAGACGACAAAAAGAACAAGACCACCCGAGCGGCTCAGAGCAAGAGCGGGAAACCTTCTAAGCAACCGAAGCCGGCGGGTAAGCCTACGGACAAAACAACGGGGAAGAAGCGACCGCCTGCGGCGAAACCTTCGGCGCCGAAGAAAACGCCCGCAGCGCCTAAAAAGCCGACAGCCGCGAAAGCGCCTAAATTAAAGCCTATAAAGCACAGTGACGCCGAGGAAAACAAGATAGGCTCGGTAAGTCCTATAATCATAAAACGAGAAAGTAAGCCGCAGCCGCCGCGACACCGTGTGTTAAAGCGCGTGGCAAAAAGCGGCGGGTATACAGCCTTTGACGGAGCGAGAGCGGGTAAGACGTTTGCAACGCCTTCGGAAGCCGCGAATTATGCAGCGTACGTTTTTGCGTGTACCGGAAAAGTGATAGAGGTAGCGCCTACGAGTCGGCAGGTAACGCATACCTTTGAGCCGGAAGAGCAGAAGAAAAAGAAGTAAGTCAATGGAAAGCAAGCCCAATTTAACGCTGGTAGTGGGCGTCCGTGGTACGGGCAAAAGTTCGTTTCTTGCATATCAAGCGCATATAGCGAAGTTCGAGCGCGGGGAATACCTTAAACGCCGTTCAACGGAAAAGACGATAGAAATAAATAAAAAATATGGCTTGCACCTGACGCCGCCGGATAAGGTGCCGATATATTCACCTATGCGAATGCGGTTTTTAGAGGGCTATTATAAATACTACGAGCCGTATTTTATAAATCCGTATTATATAGGCGTCAACGACGGCAGCGGCAAGCCAGCATTATATGTAGCGCCATGCAGCGTTGTAATAATCCCCGAGTTGCAAAGGATAATCAACAGCCGTAAAAGCGCAACGTTCCCGGACAGATTAAGTCAATGGTTTGAGGAAAGCCGGCATTTCGATATCGAGTTTTGGGGCGACGGACAGCGCGGGCATTTAATGGACGTGAACGTGCGCGCTATAACCGACAAGATTATAGAAATGCAGGGTGTTGAGAATGAGAAAGACGGTTTAGGCAGAGTAATAAAAACAACATGGCATTGCCGAGAATTTTACAACGTCCGCGACTATGACGACTATATAAAAAACAATGCGCGGTGTTATAAAGAAACTGCTTACGAATACAACGGCAATATATTTGCTTGCTATGATTCGCAAGAGCGCGCGAGCGATTTTATCCCGCCGCGCGGAGAGGACTTTGCGTATATGCAACATTTAACATCGTCAGAGCGACAGCGATTGCCGGCAGAGCAGGCGGCAGTTTATAACATAGACGAGCCGGAGTGGTTCAGGGGCAAGTATGAAAAGGAAGAAGAAAAAGAGAACTGAGAACTATACGGACTACTACAACGAGATAGTAGACGATTTGTTTGAATTTAACCAAAAGTATATAGAAAAATCAATAGATTTGGAAGTTCATAAAAACTATATGGACGCGCAAATATACAAGTCGGTACAGGCAGCGCTTGCAGAGCAATATGAATCGGAGTTGGCGCTTAAACGCGCCCAGTCGCGAAGCAAAACAAACGAGCGGTTTTATTTAGCGGAAGGCTTAGCAAACGAATTGGCTGCTTACAGTTATTATAAATGTTTTCGTTGGCACAGCAGTCCGATGAAACGGATATTGGATAATCGAATCGCGTCCGAAGCGGCGGGTTATTTTGAAGAACTTGAAGAAGGTATTGAGCCGGACCATGACGAAGCTGAGAACGAAGCGGCGGAATTAATGTATACGCTTGTTTATGAAACAGTAGGACGGTTTAAGCGCCGCAAGGTAATCAAGCGCGTCGGCAGACGTCTTGTGTATTACATTGATGAGTACATTAAAGCGGAATGCATACCGGAACGCCGCGCCGCGCTGTTTGAGTTAATCGCCAACGAACTATCGCGGCAGACAGATACGACGCAGTTTAAATTGTTAAACGGCGAGTATATCAAAGGCTTGCTTGGCGAGCATATCCGGACACTGCCGCCTGAACGGGCGCAACCGGAGCAATTGCCGGCGAGCGAGGCGGCAACGCTGGCGCCTTCGGAAGAAGGACAACCGGAGCAAGCGGCGGCGAGCGAGGAGCCCGAGGAACCGGACGAGGACGAGGAGGACGATTTAAGCGCCTTATACGAACTTGCGGACGAGCCTGACGTCGAAGAACCGGCGGCGCCGGGCGAAGTGCAGGAACATGCGGAGCAAGCCACCACAGCGTCGGAGGAGGCGCCGGAGCAGGCAACCGACGTTGCGGACGACGTCGAGCAAATGCAAATGCTTGCGGCGCAGTCTGAGAGAAGCGCAGAACCCGAGGAACCGGACATGGGCGCAAACGCTGACAAGGGGGAAGAAACAGAAAACACAGATTAAGGGGGTAAGGCTATGATAAGGAAAGTGTATTTTTACGGTTGCGACGATTGCAAGGTGGTAGTGCGAGAATACCCGGACAAAAGCGCGCCTAAAAATTTAGGATGGGCGGTAGCGCATGACGGCAAAACTTGTTATTGCCCTGCGTGTGCGCTTCGGCACCGCTCAACGGGTTGTAAAGGCGTAAAATCTAACCAAAGCGGGCAACAGATAAAGATAGTTTAAGGAGGGCGGCAGATGAAGAAAATAGACGTGCAGGTGTTATTTAATAAATTAATATCCTTCGAGTATGAATTTTTAAAGTATTTAAATAAATTGCAGGGCGTGGAAAGTCGCCCGATAGATTTCACGGCAGCGGCGGACGCGCTGGGCGTGGACAAGCGCAAGGTGTATAACGCCTGCAAGCGTTTGCAAGCAGCAGACGCGCTTATCTGCACCGGTGACAGTTTTAAAATCGCGCCGGATATGTTTATTAAATGATAATAAATTACATAAAAACGGGTGCGCGCAGAGTGCATGCAAACGTGATGAGCGCGCCATGCACGCTTTAATCACTGTAATTCTTGTAAATTTTTAACAATAATAAGGACAAAAGGAAATGAGCAGTATAAATGCAATGCCGTACAATTTAGAAGCGGAGCAGGCGCTTTTGGGCTGTATGCTAATGGATAACGCAGTAATCCCGGAAATAACGGAAGCGTTGCAGGAGAGCGATTTTTACGTAGAAAGCCACCAAATAATTTATCGAGGGATAATGACGGTGTACCAGAGCCGCAAGGCGCTTGACATAATCACAGTAACGGACGCGCTGGAAACGCTGGCTAAGCTTGCGGACGTCGGTGGGATTGCGTACATAACCGAACTTGCGCAAATCACGCCTTCGGCGGCAAACTATGCGGAATATCTGGAAATAGTCAAGCGCGACGGGCTGAACCGTAGCATAATCCGCGCCGCCGGTGAAATAGCGGAGTATGCGCGTAAAAGCGACAGCGGCGAAGGTAGCATTCAGTATGCGGAATCGCGGTTGTACGCGGTATCGGACAAGCGAAGCGGCAGCACGGCAGAGGATATACGGGAAACGGGCTTTAACGACGTGCTGGAACGTATGAACGCGCTTGCAATGAATAAAGACGCGTTTATGGGCGTCAAGACGGGTTTCTTCCGGCTGGACAAATTGACGAACGGCTTACAAAAGCAAAACCTTATAATCCTTGCCGCGCGCCCGGGAATGGGCAAAACGTCGCTGGCAATGAATATAATCGAGCACGCGGCGCTTTACGATAAAAAGGTTTGCGCGGTTTTCTCCTTGGAAATGTCCACGCTGGAAATCAAATGGCGCTTATTGTGCGCCGCCTCGGGCGTGAGTTCGTCGGCCGCTAATGCCGGGCGTCTGGGCACCGAGGAATGGAAGCGCCTGACGAAGTACAGCGACAAACTGTCGAGGGCGAGTATAAGCATAGACGACAACGCGGGAATAACGCCCGCGGAAATACTGTCTAAGTGCCGCAGAATCAAAGCGCGGAACGGCGGGCGGCTGGACCTTGTAATGGTGGATTACATACAGTTAATGAGCAGTGGTAAGCGGTATGGGGAGCAAAACCGTACTCAGGAAGTGGCAGACGTAACGCGTGCGTTAAAACTAATGGCGAAGGAGTTAGACGTGCCGGTGTTGGCGCTGTCACAGCTTAGGCGCCTTGATAAGAATGATAAACCGCAGTTATCGGATTTGCGTGAATCGGGCGCAATCGAGCAGGACGCCGACGTGGTAATGTTTATCGAGCGTCCGGACGTCGGACTGTCGGACGAGGAAATGGCGAAGAAGAGCATAATCAAGGGCGCGGCGATATTGACGATAGCAAAGCACCGTAACGGCGAACTTGCAAAATTGCCGCTTCGGTTCAGGGGCGAAATAACAAAATTTGTAGACGCGGAGTAAAGAATGGCGGCGAACACGGCAGCAAAACTGAATACCGAACAGAGCGGCGGGATATATTACGTCAGTTTTTTCAGCGCGCTGAAAGCAAGCGCGCTGTCGTCGCTGGCACAAATTTACAGTGGGTTAATATCGAGTTTTTCCGGCGTTAAGGACGCGCTGGGGAACGAAAGCACGTTTACACGCAAGTATGACGAGATAACAGAATTAACGGGCATAAGCGCGCCTTCGATTAGCAGATTTAACCGCGACCTTAAAGCGCTGGGCTATATGCGCAAGGACGGGCAAAGCACATACGTTTTTGACCACGGCAAGGTCGGCGGCCGCAAATGGCATTGTCCGCTTGAAGTGTTAAGCCGCGAGTTCGAGATGACGGACGACGACGGTAACACGTTCACAAAGCGCTTAACGCCGAGCACGTGCAAAGTATACGCGCTGATTTATACTAAACGCAGCGTTTATCAGACGTATAAGGAAATTGCGGACGAGTTAGGTATAGACCCGGACACGGTAGCGGCGGCAATGGATTATTTGCGCTGGGCGAAACTGATAGGCTTTCCCAAGTCAAACGTTGCGCGGAACGGCTCGCAGAAGAATAGGATATATCTGAGGAAGGGCTGGCGCTGGTTCAAGCTGGAAAAGCAATTCCGCAAGCGTTTAAGGGCACAGGAGCCTGACGCTGAGAGCGCCGCAGAAACGCGGGAATTGTATTACGCGGGACTTCGGGCGAAGGCGGATAAGAAAGCCGCCAAAGCGCGAAATAAGGCGTTTAAATGCCTTGACTATAAAGCGCTTACGGCGGAAATGGGTTCCGTGCGCAGTATGTATTTTAAGGCTCGGGATTTAACTGAGAAGCAGGCGCTAAATAAACGTCTGACCGTGCTGGACGCGCGTCTGAACGAGGTTTTAACGGGTATAGGGCTGTCATCGGCGCAACTTGGTTCAAAGTATTACGTTAAATGTACGTGCTGTAACGATACAGGCTATACGCCGGAAGGTACGGCTTGCGATTGCTATGAACGCCGACGAAGCCGCGGCTCGCCGCCTAAGCGCGACAAAAGAACTACCAAGGGAATTGAATAAGGCAATTTAAAAGCGCAGGCAACGTCTGCGCTTATAGTCGTTGTGATAATCAAAGAAGATTGCGGCCGCGCCGGATAATTCCGGCGCGGTTTTATTATGCAAAAGTTACTGACGGAATACTGATTATCTTAACAATCAGAATTCCCTTAAAAATAATCAGGATTCGGGTAGCCCTTACCATATATATAAACTATAAAACAATAACCGCCGCGGCTTGTGTGCCGCTGCTTTGGGCATGCGGTGAGGGATTGACAGAATGCCGCCCCGAAGGGCGGCGGATATGCGGAAGCGCACAGGGCGGACGCTGTAAATCCGGCTTTTCCGACGCTTGGTTATTTGGGATTGCTTTGTCTGTAAATCAATCGTCCATTTTTTGACGAGCATTTCCTAAAATATGCGGAAGGGTGCGCGAGCCGTTGGCTCGCCCCTTACCCGCGTATTTTGATACTATGCTGATAAGTGTTGACTTATCAGCATACCCCGGCGCGGGCGCTCTGTACAATCGTTTGCTTTTTGTTGATGATTGTATAAGGCGTTAAACGGGCATAATACGCCTATGACGCAGTTTATTAAAGTGTATGTCGCCGTGGTTTTACGCGTGGACGAGGACGGGCGTATGGCGCCGCTCGCGATAGAGTGGGAGGACGGGCGCAGATTTGATATTACGAAGGTTGCGGACGTGCGGCAAGCCCCGCCCCGGCACGTCGGCAGCAGTCCGACTGTCCGTTACACCGTAGATATTGCCGGGAGCCGCCGCGAACTCTACCACGAAGGCGCCCGTTGGTTCGTCGAGAAGTTGTTGCCCTAATTTTCCGCATATCCGGAAAAATTAGAGTTGACGGAAACAATTTTATTGAATATAATACTAAATATAAAACCCGCCGAACGGCGGGCAGAAAAGGATAAAATAGGCTTGTTTTTTGAGGGGGCAAATTGGGGGCAGTATTTATAAAACGAGCGTTTTAAGGCTTAAATTGCATATTTTTTGATAAAAAACAGTGCTTTTTTTGTCTGCAAAATAGGTCCGACTCCCGTCACCTGCTCCAAAAAATCAGGCACCCTAATGAAAGGGTGCTTTTGTATATAAGGAAAAATAATGCTTAATCAGTTTTCAAGAACGGAAATGCTTTTCGGTAAAAAAGCAATGCAAAAGCTCGCCTCAGCGCGCGTGGCGGTTTTCGGTATAGGCGGAGTGGGGGGCTATGTTGTGGAGGCGCTTGCCCGCTCCGGCGTCGGCGCGCTCGACCTTATTGACAACGATACAGTCAGTCTGACGAATATCAACCGCCAGATAATCGCAACGCTTGAAACGGTTGGCAAGTACAAGGTTGACATCGCCGCACAGCGCGTGAAGGAAATTAACCCAGACTGCGTTGTAAACACACACAATATTTTTTATTTGCCTCAAAATGCGGACGCGCTCGATTTTTCGCAGTACGATTATGTGGTCGATGCAATAGATACTGTTGCGGGCAAGCTTGCAATTATAGAAAAAGCGTATAATTGCGGCGTTCGGGTAATAAGCTGTATGGGTACGGGCAACAAAACCGACCCGACGGCTTTCAGAGTTGCAGATATAATTCAAACCTCGGTATGCCCGCTTGCAAGGGTAATGCGCAGAGAACTGAAAAAACGCGGAATAAACGCGCTTAAAGTAGTATATTCCCGCGAAGAGCCGTTAAAACCGCTTGAAAACAGCGGAGAGGCAAGCCAAAGGCGTGAAATCCCCGCAAGCTGTGCCTTCGTGCCATCGGTTGCGGGGCTTATAATCGCGGGCGAGGTAATAAAAGACTTAATAAAATAAAATGCAGATTTTCAATTCCGTATTCGAGCTTACGGGCAACACCCCGCTTTTACGCGCGCAAAATTTTTCCCAAAGCAACAACTTAAAAACCGCTTTGCTTGCCAAGCTTGAATATCTCAACCCCGCGGGCTCGGTAAAGGACAGAGTAGCGCGCGCCTTACTTTTGCAGGCGGAGCGCGACGGCAGACTTAAAAAGGGCTCGGTCATAATCGAGCCGACCTCCGGCAATACGGGCATTGCGCTTGCCGCAATGGGCGCGGCAATGGGTTACAGAGTGATTGTCGTCATGCCCGACACAATGAGTATTGAAAGGCGCAGACTGACAGCCGCCTACGGCGCGGAAATAATTTTAACCGACGGCGCAAAGGGCATGCAGGGCGCAATAGATAAAGTCGAAGAGCTTGCAAAAACAATACCAAACGCGTTTGTTGCGGGGCAGTTTACAAATCCCGCCAACCCGTACGCGCATTTTTCTACCACCGCTCCCGAAATCTGGAACGATACGCAAGGCAAAATCGATATTTTTGTAGCGGGAGTGGGTACGGGCGGTACTATTACGGGCGCGGGCAGATACTTTAAAGGCAAAAATCCCGCAATAAAAATCGTTGCGGTAGAACCGCAAGGCTCTCCCGTGCTTACAAACGGCAAAGCGGGTGCACACAATATTCAGGGCTTAGGCGCGGGCTTTATACCCGAAACGCTCGACAAAAGCGTTATTGACGAGGTAGTTACCGTGACAGACGACGAGGCGTTTTGCGCCGCCAAAGCGTTTGCGCGTACGGAGGGCATTCTTGCGGGAATTTCCTCGGGCGCGGCTCTGCACGCTGCGGCAGTCATTGCCGCATGCGAAGAAAATTACAACAAGACGATAGTCGCGCTTTTGCCCGACGGAGGGGAAAGATACCTTTCCGAAGGGCTTTATGATTAAAGCGTCAAAAACAAAACAGTAAAAAATACCGCAAAACGAGCGGTATTTTTTATTTCCGCATGTTGCGCAAAAGCAATTTTTATGATACAATTCAATATATTCAACAAATTTTCCGCAGTTATTTAAAATATGTTCAAAGCGCTATTTTCAAAACTTAAAGAATCTTTAATATCCGTATTGCCGGTGACGGTAATCGTGCTTATAATTTCGTTTACACCGCTTGTCGATTTGCAGCCCGTGGAAACAATCGCGTTCGCCGTTTCGGCAGTGTTGTTAATACTCGGTATAGGTCTTTTCAACCTCGGCGCCGACCTTGCAATGACGCCTATGGGCGGGCACGTCGGCTCGGGTCTTACAAAATCGAAAAAGGTGGGAATACTTCTTTCCGTCTGTTTTATAATGGGCTTGCTTATTACCGTTGCCGAGCCCGATTTGTCAGTGCTTGCAGACCAGGTCAAGGACATAATGCCCGGCGAGGGCGAGGTAAGCAAATGGCTGCTGATAATAACGGTAGGGCTTGGCGTAGGCATATTCCTTGTGGTTGCAATTTTAAAAATCATATTCCGCAAAGATTTATCCGCGCTGTTGATGTTTTTCTATTTAATGCTGTTTGCCGTCTGCGCAATTATGGCATCGCCCGAAATCGGTAAATCAACGCTTTTTCCGCTCGCGTTCGATTCGGGCGGCGTTACCACGGGGCCCATAACCGTGCCGTTTATAATGGCGTTGGGTGTAGGAATTTCCTCCACAATAGGCGGCAAAAGCTCCAACGAGAACAGCTTCGGACTAATCGCGCTGTGCTCAATCGGACCGATTATCGCGGTTATGCTGCTGTCAATGACTACAAAGGGCGATTTGGATACATACAATACGGGCATATACGATATTGCGGAAAAGCTGGGCATAAAGTTCGGTCCTCTGCTTTTAAAAAAGCTGGGCGAGGTCGCGCTCGCTCTCGGGCTTGTGGTTGCGTTTTTCTTTATTCTGCAATTTACGGTGTTAAAGCTTCCCAAGCAAAAGCTTATACAAATAGGCATCGGCATCGGTTATACGTTTTTGGGACTTGTAATATTCCTTGTTGCGGTAGAGGTAGGGTTTATGCCCGTGGGCTTTAAAATCGGCAAGCAGATTGCGGAAAAAAGCCGGACCCTTCTTGTGGTGCTTGGTTTTGTTCTCGGTATGGTCGTCGTGCTTGCAGAGCCCGCCGTGCACGTTTTAAACAAGCAGGTAGAGGACGTAACGGGCGGCGGAGTAAAGAAGATAGAAATGCTTATCGCGCTGTCGATAGCGGTGGGTATATCGATAGGGCTTACGCTTATCAGAATGATTTTCAAATTTTCCATTCTGTACTACCTTATCCCCGGCTATTTAATATCCTTGGGGCTTTCGTTTTTCGTTCCCAAAATTTATACGGCAATCGCGTTCGACTCGGGCGGGGTTGCAAGCGGTCCGCTGACTTCAAGCTTTATTCTGCCTATGGTCATAGGCGCATGTGCGACTATGTGGGGCGAGGGCGAAATTTACTCCTTTGCTTACGGCGTTGTGGCAATGGTCGCAATGACGCCCTTGATAACAATACAAATTTTGGGCTTTAAGGCAGTTATGTCGGCAAAGGTGCGTTCAAAGATAACAATGAAGCGCATTCTCGCCGCCGACGACGAGCAGATTATTTATTTCAAATAGGAGAGGGCTATGTCAGAAAATACGCCTTTGGAAAATACCAAACGCCGACCCGTGAAGGGAGCCGTTAAAAAAGCGGTTAAAACCGCAGTGCAAAAAGCCAAGCAAGCGCCAAATACGGTCACCTCAAACCGCCTCGAACTGCTTGTAACCGTTGTCGGCAGAAGCAAAGCGGAATATTACGAGGATTTGATTTTATCCTTTGACGTGAATATGCAGGTTACCGCGCTTGCAAGCGGCACCGCAAACGAAAAAATGCTTTCGCTGTTAGGACTTTCCGATAACGAAAAATCGGTAATTTTCAGCGTGATACAGCAGGAGAAAATTCCCAAAGCCGTAAGAATGCTGGAAGAAAAATTCAAAACCATAAAGGGCGGCAAAGGAATAGCGTATACAATTCCGCTTTCAAGCTTAATCGGCAAGCTTATTTTCGGCTTTTTAAGCAATAACAGAACGGTGCAGGAGGAAAATAAATGAATACCGCATACGAGGTAATTTTTTGTATAGTCAATTCGGGCTTTTCGGAAACGGTTATGGACGCGGCAAAGGAGGTGGGCGCCCGCGGCGGCACCGTTATTCACGCCCGCGGTACGGCCAATAAGGAGGCGGAGGAGTTCTTTCACATAACCATTCAGCCCGATAAGGAAATTGTTATGATTTTAGTGCCCGCGGATATCAAGGACAAGGTACTGCACGCAGTCTATCAGCAGGCAGGCTTAAAGACCGCGGGACAGGGAATAGCCTTTTCAATGGCAGTCGGCAACGTTGTCGGGCTTTCCGACGGCGCGGCTGTTGAAGAGCTTACCACCCCTGCCGTTGAAGATGCTAAGCCAACAGAATAAATATAAAAGCCCCTTTGGCGCATTTTAATCTGCACCCAAGGGGCTTGTTTTTTATATATTGTTTATTTTATAAGCTTCGAATGCTTCAAACGTTTTATCCATTTCGCTTATTAATTCTTCAATGGCGGAAATTGCATAGCTTTTTAAATTGTTGCGCCATTGCTCGGTAAGAATTTCGTTCTCGCTGTCAATAAAGTTTTTCGGATAAGCAAGCACAAACCATTGATTATACCATGTGCCTTGAATATTGTAATTTTTATCGGACAAAAATTTAACTAATGTGTTATTTGTATCGGTTCTGCCGTATTTTTTAATAACGTTTTGAAATTTTATTTCATTAGGGGCATTGTCTTCAAAAACAATTTCAACATAAAAATAATACTTTTCGTTTTCGTCAACCGATTTGCCGGAATACCATTTTTTTCTGTAAAATCTTATGTATTTATTTTCGTTTGTGCTTTCGGCAACCAAGGTATCGGCTGATAAAGTATCATAGCCTGTAATATCGTTTTTATTGAACAGATTATAGCTTAAATACAGCTTATCATTTTCCGATTGTGAATTATTCGCATAGCTGATGCTTTTATTATTGCATAAATCGCTTATAAATTGCTTTTTAAATGCGTCGAATTTATTTTCGGCGCTCTTTATAATACTTTTCAATACCCCGTAATTTTTTAAAACCTGTATATCGATATCCATAAATTTTACCTCCTTAAAGCTAAGAAACTTCTCTATATGTTTTTTTAAATCAGCAATCTTATCGTCCTTTGTATTTGAAATTAATCCGGAAAGGGAAGCGTAAGTCAGTATTTTAAAATGCTTGCACGAGCAAGGTGAAGCATTAAATACAGGCTTTAAAAATATATAAGCGTTTCTACTGTCCGAAAAATGCTTTTCAACAAAATCATAATAAGTATTTGTCTGTTCGTTATGCTCCCAACTGTAAATTTTATTTTCTACGGTTACGGTAAAATTTGTTCCTTTGCTGTTATGTGCAGTTATAAAAATATCTGCTCGACCGCCAAGCATTGCTTTTTCGCATTCAACACTGTCAACCGTGCATAAATTCAAGTCTTCACCAAAATAGAATTCCAACACGTTTTTTAACAGTAATTCATCGTTTTTGAAGGCATAAGCAAGCATACGGGAGATTAAATCCTCGTCGTAGGCTCTGCCCAAAATCTCAAAAAAGGTTGTATTCTCTTGCAGCTCTTCATTTTGCTTGCTTTGCCATGTATTAAGTAAAGAAGTTATTAAGCTTGTATTATTCATAGATAGCCTTTATAATGCATAATAAAACAAAAACCTAAACCGAAGCACCTTAAAGTGGTTCAATTTAGGTTTTTATTGGTTGAGGCGACGGGACTTGAACCCACGACCTTCTGGTCCCTAACCAGACGCGCTACCAAACTGCGCTACGCCTCAATATTAAGTTGTAGCTTATGCGCAAACCCGATAAGCAATATAATTATACTTAAATAATAAAAAAAAGCAAACGCTTTTACGCGCTTTTATTAAAAAATTTTCGGTTATGTCAAAATAAATATTTACTTTAATTTGTCGGTTTGTTATAATACAGGCATTATGGTTGCAGCATTAATAATTTCCGTTTTGCTTTCCGCGCTGTCACTTGCGGTGGACGCCTTTGCGGTGTCGGTATGCGACGGAATGACTTTCCGCAATTTAACTAAGCCGAAGGCGGCGACAATTCCACTGACCTTCGGTATTTTTCAGGCTGTTATGCCGATAATCGGCTTTTATGTGGGCGCGCTTTTCACTCAGTTCGAAAAATTCGACTACTTCGACCACTGGATAGCCTTCGTTCTGCTTGCAGTGCTCGGCGCAAAAATGATTTTCGACGGCGTTAAAGAGCTAAAAACCAAACAAGCCGAAGAAATCGAAGTAAAAAATTTTTCATATGCAAACGTGCTTGTGCAAGGCGTTGCCACAAGCATAGACGCGCTTTTTTTCGGCTTTACCCTCAACACAATGATTGGCTCGCTGTCGCACGTTCAGCTTTGGGCGTGGCTCAGCGTTTCCATAATAGGCGTTGTAACCTTTATAATTTCGCTTACGGGCGTAATAATAGGCGTAAGGGTGGGCAAGCTGTTTAAGCGCAAGGCAAGCGCGGCAACCATTGTCGGCGGCGTTGTTCTAATGCTGTTAGCCGTCAAAATGGTTTTAAGCGGCTACGGACTTCTGCCATTTTAAAGCATGGCAATATTCAACCACCGTAAAGCGTGCCGTAAATTTCCTTAATAATTTTCTCGTTACCGCATTCAACCGTGCTTTTTTTAAGCGCGGCTTTTAATTTTTCATCCGTAAACAATGCGTATACCTCGGATACCAGCGTCTGTTCGCTCAACGCCTTTTCCCTTAAAACTCTGCACAATTTAAGCGCGCTGAAATATTCCGCATTTTTCAGTTGGTCGCCGCGGCTGCGCTTGTTTTCCAGCGGAATAAACAAGGTCGGTATCTTCAGTGCAATCAGCTCGTGAGCGGTGTTAGAGCCGCATCGCGAAACCGCACAGTCCGCACACGCATAAACAAGTCCCATATCGTTTTCGAATTCAACCTGCTTATAGCCGTAAATATTCGTGCTTACGGTCTTTCCTTTGCCGCATAGGTGCAGAACGTTAAAATCCTTGCACAGCTTCGGCGCGGCTTTTCTGACGTATTCGTTGATTATGGCAGAGCCGTTGCCGCCGCCCATAACAACCAGAGTGGGGCGCATGTCAAGCCCGAAATATTCGTGCGCCTCCGCCTTGCTCTTTCCGAAGATGCCCCCGCGCATAGGCGTGCCCGTGCAAATACCGTTGGGGAAGCATTTAGCGGCGGAGGGGAAGGAGGCAAGCACCTTTTTACAGCGTCGTGCAATAACCTTGTTTGCCAACCCCGAGCTTACGTCGGATTCGTGCGTTATTACGGGTATATTGCGCTTTTTTGCGGCGATTGCTGGCGGCACGCACGCATATCCACCCTTGCAAAATACCAAATCGGGCTTAATTTCGTCCAGAAGTCTGCCCGCCGCCATAATGCTTTTTATAAGCTTGAACGGTAAAGCAAGGTTGCACAAAATTTTGCCGCGCACAAGCTTCGGCGCTCCGCATTCGAAAAATTCTATATTGTTGTCCTTGCAAATTCTCTTTTCTATCCCGTCCGTGCCTATATAGCACGGCTTAATATCCTTACCAAGATTTTCAATAACGGCGATGTTGGGTATAACGTGTCCGGCGCTTCCGCCTCCGCAAAATGCAATCCTTTTCATAGCAATAATATATTTAATTTTGCGGCTTTTTATGTAAAAAAGCGGACTGTAAAGGTCCGCTTTGCATTGATTTTATGTTTTTCGGTTATTTCGCCTCTGCAAGGTTCTTTATTATTAAATCTATCATAAGGCTAAGCTCCTTTATAAGACCTTCCATTGTCGTAACCTTTTTATCGGAGGCCGACCATTTAAGATAGCAGCAAACTATTCCCGCAGATACAAAGGTTACGGGGTACAAAAGTCTGTCCTCCGTTACATACGGGTACGCTTTAAGCATAGCGTCGGTCGTCTTTTCGGTAAATATCGTTTCAAGAATGTTCTCTGACTTGTTGGACAGCAGAAGAAGATAGCTGCTGAGCACGGCGTCCTCGTCCAGCGCGGCGGACAGCCTTGTAAATATACGGAATGCCGAGCCGTACACGTCGTTTATATCGAAGCAGTCAAGACAGCTTGATATTTTTGCGGAAATCTCCTTTTCGATATCAGCCGCCACGGCAGACGTATCTGCGTAGTGCAGATAGAAGGTAGAGCGGTTTACGTTTGCCCTTTCGGCAATCTGCGATACGGTTATTTTTTCGTATCTGTTTTCCAGCGTAAGCCGCATATACGCGTTTTTGATATTGGTTTTTGTCTTGATAATTCTTTTGTCAATAGCCATAAGCCTGTTTATCCGCAGCAATGCGTTAGGGTTTCCAACGCGACTATTATACAACGAGTTAACCGTTAAATCAAATTAAAACTTGACATAATTTCAATTAAGTTGTAAAATCGTCCTATGGAACTGTGGCAGATAATGGCGATAGTGCTCAGCGCGCTGTTTTTTATAATATTACTTATCTTTATCGTCACCTATTCGCGCGGCAAGGCGCGCAGGGAAGAGCGGGACGAACAGCTTTCTAAAATGTACGCCGACCCTAATCTGGCAAAAATGGAATACGATTTTGCAATGTACGATGAGGAAACCGAGCGGCTTGTCGACCGCGCAATGGGCAAAGGCGGTCAGGCCTCTGCCAATCCCGACGGAGACCAGCAGCTTTCCTTTCTCGGCGCGGCGGATACCGAGGGTATAGAAGAGATAACAGGCAACTACAAGCCTTGATTTTATTATGGATATAAGGATTTTACAGTGGTTCGGCGAGGTATTCCATAACCAAATGTGGCTTAACTATGTTATGAAGTACGTTACCTATCTGGGCGAATTCGGCGCTGCGGCAATAATTTCCGCCGTTGTGCTGTTCGTTTTCGGAAAAACCCGCTGGGCGGGCGTCGGCGTTGCCGCGGCCTTTGTTTTGGACGTGCTTATCGTCAACATAATATTAAAGCTGACCGTAAATCGCACCAGACCGTGGCAAGCCTATCCCGATTTGGGCTTTCATGAATTTCATGTACTGATAGGCGTCCGCGAGCCTACGGACTCGTCGTTTCCATCGGGTCATACTGCGGCTTTGTTTGCGGCGGCGGTGTGCATAGTTATGTATTACAAGGCAAAGGGGATACCGGCTATTATAGTCGCCGCGCTTGTGGCTTTTTCAAGAATTTATCTTTGTATGCACTATCCGACGGACGTGTTGGGCGGAATACTTATAGGCTCTGCATGCGGAGTGGCGGGATACTTTATATCAAAGGGAATAAAAAAGCTGTTCGACCGCAGAAAAATTAAAGACGAAGTGTAGAAAACGCCCGACGCGCAAACAGCGCGTCGGGCGTTAAATTATTTATTGCATTTTGAACTTCATAACAAGCGGCTTTGTCATAATAAGCTTCGATATTACGAATTCCCCGTTTTCTATTACAGCCTTTTCCTTGAATTTATAGCCTAAAATTCCCGCTTCGCCGGTAAATTCCCGCGTTTCGCCGTCTACGGAATACTCGCCCTCGAAGGCGCGGCGGCTTCCGTTAACGGGCTTAAAGCTTATTTCCAGCTTTTTGTCGTCAATCAGCGTAATTTTTATATATTCGTATTTTTCAAGCAGGTCGGTTTCGCCTAAACGCGCCTCAACGCATTCGTATTCGCCGATGTACGGCTTTGTCAGCGACTTTACCGAGCCGCTTGCCTCCATATCGCATGCGGGTAAAATAATCAGCATAAGCGAAAGTATAACACTTATCAAAATCAATTTTCTTTTCATACGCAAAAAGTATGCGCGTTTTTTTAAAAAATAAACCCCCGCCGATAAGGGCGGGGGCATAATTTTGCTTTATCAAATTTTACGCCTTGTTTATGCTGCCGAAAATTTCCATCTTCTCGCGTACGGTTGCCTTAATAGCCTCGCAGCCGGGCGCAAGCAGCTTGCGGGGGTCAAAGCCCTTGCCAACCAAATCCTTGCCGGCTTCCACATATCCGCGCGTAGCCTCCTGAAACGCAAGCTGGCACTCCGTGTTCACGTTGATTTTAGCAACGCCAAGCGAAATTGCCTTTTTAATCATATCAACGGGAATACCCGTGCCGCCGTGCAGAACAAGGGGCATTTTGCCAACCTTTTCCTTAACTGCCGCAAGCGTGTCAAAGCTTAAGCCAGCCCAGTCCGCGGGATATTTGCCGTGAATGTTGCCTATACCGGCCGCAAGCATGGTCACGCCCAAATCAGCGATTTTTTTGCATTCGTCGGGGTCGGCGCACTCGCCTTTGCCGATAACGCCGTCCTCTTCGCCGCCGATAGCGCCTACCTCGGCTTCAAGGCTCAAGCCCTTCTTTTTGCAAACCTCTACAAGCTCTGTGGTTTTTGCGATGTTTTCCGCAATGGGGAAGTGAGAGCCGTCGAACATAATGGAGGAGAAGCCCGCCTCTATGCATTTATAGCAGCCCTCGTAGGTGCCGTGGTCAAGGTGCAATGCAACGGGAACTGTTATTTTCATCTCCTCAAGCATAGCGGAAACCATAGCCGCAACCGTTTTAAAGCCGGTCATATATTTGCCCGCGCCTTCCGAAACGCCGAGGATAACGGGGGAGTGAAGCTCTTCCGCAGTCTGCAAAATGGATTTTGTCCATTCCAGATTATTTATATTGAACTGACCTACGGCGTATTTGCCGTCCCTCGCTTTTTCAAGCATTTCCTTTGCGGAAACCAACTTGTGTGCCATAAAAACCTCCGAAACATATTATTTAATAAATTAAGGTAATTTATATACCTTAATTATTATAATTCATTGTCCGCCAAAATTCAAGTTTATTTGCAGTCAAATGCGTTAAATTATTTGCAAAATGCGTCGACGGGAAATATCCGAAAAAAACTGTTGACTTAAAAAAACTTATTTGTTATAATTAGAACGATTTTTAATCAAACTAAAATTCAGAAATAAAATTTCAAATTCGGAGGAATTTATTTTATGGCAAATGTAAAGGTTGCAATCAACGGTTTCGGTCGTATCGGCCGTCTTGCGTTCAGACAGATGTTCGATGCGGAAGGCTATGAAATTGTAGCTATCAACGATTTGACAAGCCCCAAAATGCTTGCGCATCTGTTGAAGTACGATTCGGCTCAGGGCAGATACAAGTATTCCGATTCTGTTGTTGCGGGTGAGGATTCCATTACGGTAAACGGCAAAACTATCAAAATTTATGCCGAAAAAGACGCAATCAATCTTCCTTGGAAGGATTTGGACGTTGACGTTGTTCTGGAATGCACGGGCTTCTACTGCTCGAAGGAAAAGGCTTCCGCTCATATCAAGGCGGGCGCTAAAAAGTGCGTAATCTCCGCACCTGCCGGCAACGACCTGCCTACGGTTGTATTCAGCGTAAACGAGAACACTCTTAAAGCTTCCGACACGGTTATCTCCGCGGCAAGCTGCACAACGAACTGCCTTGCGCCTATGGCGGCTACGCTCAACAAGCTCTGCAAAATCAAGAAGGGCTATATGACGACTATCCACGCTTATACCGGCGACCAGATGGTTCTTGACGGCCCTCACCGCAAGGGTGATTTAAGAAGAGCAAGAGCCGCTGCCGTTAACATCGTTCCCAACTCCACGGGCGCGGCAAAGGCTATCGGTCTTGTTATTCCCGAGCTTAACGGCGTTCTCGACGGCTGCGCGCAGCGCGTACCCGTTCCCACCGGTTCGCTTACCCAGCTTATCGCAGTTTGCGAGGGCGAGGTAGACGCAAATGCGGTTAACGGCGCAATGAAGGCTGCTGCTTCCGCTTCCTACGGCTATACCGAAGAGGAGATTGTTTCCTCCGACGTTATCGGTATGAGCTACGGCTCGCTTTTCGACGCTACGCAGACGAAGTGCATGCCCCTCGGCGACGGCACAACCCTTGTTAAGGTTGTAAGCTGGTACGACAACGAAAATTCCTATACCTCGCAGATGGTAAGAACAATCAAGTACTTTGCCGAGCTTAAAAAATAATTTAAAATAAATAATACGAAGCAAGCTCCCTCGGAAAATTACTCCGAGGGAGCTTTTTAACGTGCGTATGGGCTTGACAATCTGCCTTTAAAATATATAATAGTAAATACTTTTTTAAAGAGGACTTGTATGATAAATATTCTTAAAAAAATCAAAAAGGAAAAAACGCTTTGCGAAATTTATTCCGCAAACGGCAATGCAGACACCTTCACGGTAGGCTATGTGTACGACTGCGACGACGATTTTTATATTCTGGAATGCGTTTCGCCGGACGGCAGGTGGGACGGCTTTCAATGTCGGCTTACAGAGGATATTTCTATGGTGCGTCAGGATACACCTTGTATCGAAGCCTTGAAAAAGCTTATGCCGTTCTATAATTTCTACCATAAGGATATGGACTGCGACGGCAAAAACGTGCTTGAAACCGTTTTGCAGTACATAATAAAAAATAAAAAAATTTGCAGGATAGAAACCTATCAGGACAGCGGAATGAGCGGAACGATTACAGACGCCTCGGGCAGTGTTGTCACGGTTTCGCTTGTCAACGGCGGAGGTAAAGGCGTGGGCACAGGCTATGTTTTAAAGGACGATATAGATTTTATTTCGGTCGAGGCTGAAAGCGAAATCCGTCTTGAAATTCTTTCAAAATAGAATATCACGGGCGGCGCAGTTTGCGCCGCCCGTTGTTTTTACCTTTTATTTTGTATAAAAGCACGCGGTAGTCTCATATTTAAAGCTAAGCAAATTAAACGTTAAAGCGGAAGAGCACCACGTCGCCGTCCTTTATGACGTATTCCTTGCCCTCCGAGCGCACCTTGCCCTTTTCTCGCGCGCCGACAAGCCCGCCGCATTCCAAAAGCGTTTCCCATTCCACAACCTCGGCGCGGATAAAGCCCTTTTCAAAATCGGTATGAATTTTTCCCGCCGCCTGAGGCGCCTTTGTGCCCTTTACGATAGTCCATGCGCGGGTTTCCTTTTCGCCCGCGGTAAGGTAGGAAATAAGTCCAAGCAGTGCATAGCTCTTTTTAATCAGTCTGTTTAAGCCGCTCTCTTTAAGTCCCAGCTCTTCAAGGAACACCGCGCTTTCCTCGGGCTCCATTTGAGAAAGCTCTTCCTCGGTCTTTGCGCATATAACCAAAACCTCGCTGCCTTCCTCGGCGGCATATTTTTTAACGGCGCAGACAAGCGGAATTTCGTCCTCGTTCTTTCCCATATCGAACTCGGAAATATTCGCCGCATAAATGACGGGTTTATTTGTCAAAAGATATAAATTTTCCAAAAGCGGTTGCTCCTCGTCAGAGCAGTTAAAAAGCCGCGCGGGCTTTTCCTCGCTTAAAAACTTTTCAAGCCGTTCCAAAAAGGCGTACTCGGCAGCCGCTTCCTTGTTTGCACCGCCGCGCGCCGCGCTGCGTATTCTGTCCGCGCGCTTTTGCACGGCCTCTATGTCCGATAAAATCAATTCCAGCGTAATTGTCTGAATATCCGCAACGGGGTCTATTTTATTGTTTACATGCGTGATGTTCTCGTTTTCAAAACAGCGCACAACGTGCACAATTGCGTCGCATTCGCGTATATGCGACAAAAATTTATTGCCCAAGCCCTCTCCGCGGGAAGCGCCCTTAACAAGCCCCGCAATATCCACAAACTCAACAATGGCGGGGGTTATTTTTTTGCTTGAATACAGCGCGGCAAGCTTGTCAAGTCGCTCGTCCGGTACGGGCACAACGCCTACGTTCGGCTCGATAGTGCAAAAGGGGTAATTTGCCGCCTCTGCACCCGCGTGCGTTATTGCATTGAATAAAGTCGATTTGCCTACGTTCGGTAAGCCTACAACGCCCAATTTCATAAAACTACCTTATATAAAAAATGTAAATTTTCTGTATTTGATTATAATATAAAATCAAAAAAAATCAAAACGAATGCGCGGTAAAGTTGCCAAATTTTTGCCGTTATGATAAAATTGTTTGCAAAGGAAATACAAAAAATGGATTATAAAAGGCACATTGCAAAAGGACTTGAAATAGACGGCGTAAGCGAGGAGGAAATATACTCCGCAATAGCTCTTCCGCCGAATTCGGAAATGGGAGATTACGCCCTTCCGTGCTTTAAATTTGCAAAAATATTAAGAAAAAGCCCCGTCGCCATTGCAGAGGAGCTGAAAAATTCGTACGTCTGCGACGAAATTATCAGCGAGGCTACGGCTGTCAACGGCTATCTTAATTTCAAGGTCAATAAAATTGCGCTTACAAATGCGGTTTTGTCCGCCGTTTTGAACGGCGGCGATAAATACGGCTCTTCAACGGTCGGCAACGGCAAAACAATCTGTATAGACTATTCGTCCGTCAACGTTGCAAAGCCCTTTCATATCGGTCACCTGTCAACTACCGTAATAGGCGGGGCGTTGTACAAAATATTCGGCTTTCTTGGCTATAACGTGGTCGGTATAAACCATTTGGGAGATTACGGCACGCAGTTCGGCAAGCTTATCTGCGCCTACAAGCGCTGGGGCGACCGTAACGAGGTGCAGAAGGGCGGAATACACGCAATCAACGATTTATACGTCCGCTTCAATGCCGAGGCTACGGCGGAAATGGAAGCCGAGGCAAGGGAATATTTCCGCCTTATCGAAAGCGGAGATAAGGAAGCGTGCGAGCTTTTTGAATGGTTTAAATCGCTTACTCTCGAATACGTTAAGGAAATTTACGCAAAGCTGAATATAACCTTCGACAGCTATGCGGGCGAGCGGTTTTATACCGACAAAATGCAGCCCGTAATAGACGAACTTCGCGCTAAAAACCTGCTTAAAGAGAGCGAGGGTGCACAAATAGTAGATTTGGAGGAGTACGGAATGCCTCCCTGCCTTATTTTGCGCTCTGACGGGGCGTCGCTTTACGCCACGCGCGACTTGGCGGCGGCGGTTTACCGCAAAAATACCTACGATTTTTACAAATGCTTATACGTTGTCGCGTATCAGCAAAATCTGCACTTCAAGCAGTTTTTTAAGGTTCTGGAATTAATGGGCAAGCCTTGGGCAAAGGATTTGGTGCACGTCGCTTACGGAATGGTGTCGCTCGAGGACGGCGCAATGTCCACAAGAAAGGGCAAGGTTGTCTGGCTTGAGGACGTTATCGCCCGCTGTGAAGAGAAGGCGTACGCTGTTATCGACGAAAAAAATCACGCGCTTGAAAATAAAAAGCAAATTGCGCAGACGGTAGGGCTTGGCGCGGTAATTTTCGGTGCGCTGTATAACAACAAAATCAAGGATATAACCTTTTCCTACGACAAGGTTTTAAGCTTCGAGGGCGAAACCAGCGTATACGTGCAATATACCTGTGCCAGAGCAAATTCCGTGCTGTTAAAGAGCGGAGAGGACAAGCCTTTTGCAAAAAATTACGAGCCGAACGCGCAGGAATTCGAGGTAATTAAGGCAATTGCGGCATTCCCCGACGCGGTGTCCGAGGCGGCGGAAAAGTACGAGCCTTCCGTTATCGCCCGCGCCGCCGTAGACCTTGCGCAAAAATACAATAAATTTTATATCGACTGTAAAATTCTTACCGCAGAGGGGGACAGCAAGTCCTTCCGTCTTGCGCTTACGCGCGCCGCCTTGCAAACGCTTAAAAATGCGCTTGCACTGCTGGGAATAGGCGTTCCCGAAAAAATGTAATGGTTAAGGCGATTATATTCGATTTGGACGGCACGCTTGTTGATACCTCGCGCGATATTCATAAGGTGCTGAATACAAGTCTGCAAAAATATTCCGTTCCTCAAATTACTCTGCGGCAGACGATAGAATTTGTCGGCAACGGTGCAAAAAAGCTTGTGGAGCGCGCGGCGGGAGAGGAATTTGCAAGCCTTGTTCCCGAAATTTATGCGGATTTTTCAAGGGCTTTTGTCGGGTGCGACAACGCCTTGACTACGCTTTACGACGGCGAAGAGCAGGCGCTTAAAGATTTCGGTGACAGAAAAATCAGACTTGCGGTTTTAACCAATAAGCCGCAACGCGCGGCGGAAAACGTCTGCAAAAAGCACCTCGATAAATTCGGCTTTGATTTTGTCGTCGGTCAAACGGACGGCGTTCCCTTAAAGCCGGACCCTTATACAACGCTTAAGCTGATTGAAAAATTCGGAGTGAAAAAGAGCGAATGCGTCTTTGTCGGCGACGGGGAAACAGACGTGCAGACAGCGGCGCGGGCGGGCATAAAATGTATATCCGTTCTGTGGGGCTTCCGTACCCGCAGTCAGTTGCTGAATGCGGGCGGCAGTATTTTTGCGGAAAGCTATAACCGACTGCAAAAGCTGATTTATTCGTTATAATTAAGCAAAAACTGCAAAAAATAAAGATAATCAAGCATTTGCATAGTACTATGTGACGCATAAATTACCAAATTTTGCCAATTGCGGGTCAAAATTTTGCAAATATTATTGTATTTCGCCTTACGGTGTGTTACAATATTCAAAGATAAAAATTTAAAATAATCAGGAGTAAAATCAAATTATGAAGAAATGTGTAGTTTGCGGTGAAATCGTAGAAGACGGCGTAGAGGTTTGCCCCGTATGCAAGGCAAAGAAGTTCGAGCCCGTATCGGCTGACGCTAAGTATGCTTGCGAGCATATTGTGGGTGACGGTGTTTGCGACGACGCTGAAATTATGGAGGGCCTGCACGCAAACTTTGCCGGCGAGTGCACCGAGGTTGGTATGTACCTTGCAATGGCAAGAGTTGCCGAGCGCGAGGGCTATCCCGAAATAGCAGAGGCTTACAAGCGTTACGCTTATGAAGAGGCAGAGCATGCGGCTAAATTCGCAGAGCTGCTCGGCGAGGTTGTTACCTCCTCCACAAAGAAGAATCTCGAGCTTCGCGCGGCGGCAGAGGCGGGCGCATGCGAGGGTAAGTTCGCGCTTGCTAAGCGTGCAAAGCAGCTCGGTCTTGACGCTATTCACGATACCGTTCACGAAATGGCTAAGGACGAAGCAAGACACGGCGCGGGCTTTGCAGGTTTGTTGAAGAGATATTTCGGCAAATAATTATTTAAAATCCAACTTATTTAAGGCGGCGGACAAACAGTCCGCCGCCTTATTTTATATTGAAATCCGGTTCTGCACAATCATGCTTTTATCCCGCATATAATAAAATACAGGCAAGGGGGAAAACCCTTGCACTGCAAACTTATTCGGATAAAGGAAAAATAAACAAATGTGTGTAAATTCATCCTGCGGCTGCGGACGCGATAATAACTGCGGCTGTAATAATAATGGCGTACCTAACAACTGCGGCGCTTTCCGCAATGCAAACGGCTGCGGCTGTTCCCGCTGTAACAATTGCAACTGTTGCAGCTTGTGCGGCTTGCTGAACAGCCTGCTTTGGGGAAATAACAGAAGCGGTTGCGGCTGTCATCATCATTGCGGCTGCGGCTGCAATAACAACCGCGCGGGCAACAACAACGGCTGCGGCTACTTCGACGCCTATTATGCAAGACAGTACGGACTGAACATGGGTTGCTGCGGCAGAAACGACTGGTTTGAATGCCAGACCCGCTCCGCGTCCTGCTGCAACAACGTAACCATATTATAATCGCTTAAATTTAATTGCCGTAATATAATCCTTAAAGGGCTTTCTTGAAGAAAGCTCTTTATTTTTTTGACCTTTGCCGTATAATGCTTCGGACAGCACGGGTCTGTTGCAGACATGCCGTCGGTTGTTAATCATGCCTATCACAAAACAGCACATCATAACATAGCACCACAGCAAAAATACTATAAGGGACGCTATTTTACCGTACAGCTTTTCGGGCGAGGCAAAGCCCATATAAATGCCGAAGCCCGTCCCCGCAACCAGCCACAGCGCAGTTGTCAGCAGACTTCCGCACGCCGCATCGAACAGACTTATTTTTTGCGGGCATGCGAATATATTCATTACAACCGCCGTGCCGAACATCAGCGCGGTTATAAAAACAAGCGAAATTGCGTCCGATATTTCCGCGGGCAAAAGCATTTCCATAAACGTTGTGCCTACAACCGAAATTCCCGCAACCAGCGCAATCATAAGCAGAGCCGCGCCAATCAGCGCAACGGACAGCAGCCTTAATTTAATGCCGCCCTTAAGGCTTTGACTTTCGTATACTATTTCGCCGCTCCGCCGTAAATGATAGAAAAAGTTGGAGGAGGAGTACAGCGAGGTTGCCAAAAAAACTATTCCCGCGCCGTTAAATGCAATATCGCCGAAGCGCGCAGTACCGTCGCTGTTGCCCGCCGCGGCCTCTGCCGAGCTTTTTAAATACCTCAAAACGGGGCTTGCGCCTTCAAGAAGTCTGTGATTTAAAAATCTGCTGACGTCAACATTCCCGAAAACCAGCGTAAGCCAAAGCAAAAACGGGGTAATGCTCATCAAAAAAAAGTAAACAAGCGTGCCCGCTATTGTGGAAAATCTTTTATCGGTATAATATTTAATTGTTTTTTTAACCCCTTGATAGGCGTTTACGGCAAATTCCCGCATAAAAATATATTTTGCAAATTGCAATATTTTAATCGTGCGATAAAATAAGCGTTTATTTACAAATTTTTTGCCAAAATCATACAAATTTCAAAATATTGTTGCAAAGCCGTACAAACAGTGCTATATTTATGGTACCACATCAATTAAATTTACAATTATAATCGGTTACTATGCAAGGATTTAAACTCGGCATTGTTGTATCTCCTTACATAAATATCTTTGCTTGGTGCAATGGTTGTAGAATTAATGGTGTGGTAACCGATGAGAGATACTTGTGCAATAAGGCGTTTTCCTTTACGGAAAACGCCTGTTTTTTAATATTAAAGCGCCCCTTGTGCGGTAAACTTCCGCACAAGGGGCGCTGGTTCTGAATTCTATTAATACTTAATTGTGCATGCAACCGCAAGCGCGCCGGGGCCGATATGGCAGGAAACGCTTAAAGAAAGGGGGTCGATATAGGTAAATTCTATATTCGGGAATTCTTCTTTAACCTCACTTTTAAATCTTTCCGCTTCCTCGAAGTTTTCGGTATGCGCTATCGCAAGCGTCATTTTACCCTTTTCGGTCAGCTCATTAAAGCGAGTGTTCAAGTCCTTTTTAATTGCGTTAATCATCGTTGTTTTTGCGTCGGTAAGCTTTCTTACCTTTGCAAATTGGTCAAGCTTTTCGCCCTGAATCTGCAAAACGGGCTTAATTTTCAGCAGGGTGCCTATTGCGGCAACGGCGGGAGTAAGTCTGCCGCCTTTTTTAAGGTATTTAAGCGTGTCAACCATAATATAAATGCTTGACTGCATTTTTGTATCCATCAAAAAATCATAAATTTCCTGCGCGGTCTTGCCCTCGTCAGCCAGCTTCATTGCGTCCAGAACGCTCTGCCGCTGGGTTATCGAAATTCTCTGATTGTCCACAACAAAAACCTTGCCCTTGAACGCTTCCTCCGTCTGGGCGTGGTGCTGAAGGGTGTGACAGGTTTCCGAAAGTCCGCTTGACATAGGTATGTAAATAACCGCGTCGTTTTCCTTTAACGCCTCTGTCCATATTTCGCCTACGTCAATTGGGTTCGGCTGAGAGGTGGAAACGTTCGCGTCGCCTTTAAGCTTCTCGTAAAACTGTTCCTGCGTAAGCGTCAAATCCTCAAAATAAAGCTCGTTGTCAATTAAAACGGGCATGGGCACAACGCGTATGCCAAGCTTTTTTGCTTCGCTTTGCGTAATTCCGCTGTTACTGTCTGTGATAATGGCTGTTTTCATTTTCAGTAATTCTCCTATTAAATTGCAATTATTATATAAAATTTCGGTTGACAAGTCAACAATTTTGACCGTTCTGTCTAAAAATCACCGCCCGCGGAACACAATTCCGCGGGCGGCGTAAATTTTAATATTTGATTAAGGTTTGGCTTTCAAGCTTTTGCGTTTTCAAAACGTTTATTGTCATATAAACGTTGGCAACGATTATAAATACAAAGGAAATAAGCGTATCCACAATTACCAGAGAGCGGAAAGAGGGGGTAACCTGCAAATTATAAATAAAATTCTCAAAAACGTTACCGTCAACACTTACGGCAACAAAAATAAGATAGGACGCAAGCATGGTCAACAGCATCATAATTATCGAAACAGCCCATACAACCGCAATTTTGGTTTTATTGTTTTTGCCGCCGAATTTTCCCCACATAAACGCCGCGCCCATTGAAATAAGGAATGCGACGATTACAACAAAATAATCGGTGAACAAAAACATCAGCGCCCAGATTATGCAGCCCGCAAGCGAGCCTAAAATCGCGCCGAGCAGTCCGCGCAGTGTATTGTTGGGCGCCTGAGCCTCTTTAATCTCGCCCGATTTAACCTGTTCGGTATATTCGTCAAAGCAGTGCTCGTGCGCGTGGAACATTCTTCCGTAGGTGCCCACAAGGCGGATATCCTCGCTGCCTTCAAGCGTTTCGCCGCAGAAGGGGCAGCAGTCGGTAGCCGTAACGTCTTTGAGAAAAGCGGTTATGTCCTCCATAAACGCTATGTACTTCTTAACCTGACCAAAGGGCGGGTTTATCATACAACTTACCGAGTTCGTGGTATATACGGGGTTGAGAATACCGTATTTTTTCTTGTTTTCTTCAACCCACGCCGCAACCTTTTCTGCCGCGTCCTCGTTAAGGTGCACGTTTACGGTGCAGGTAGAGCCCGTCATTTGGTTCACGCTTCCGCTTATCTGAAAGCCGTTCAGCTTGCCGTAAAAGCCCGTTTTCGGGTCGTTGGTAAACGAATGGGAATTCAAAAATTCGTTTAAAATTTTATTCATATTACCTCGCAAAGCTTTATTTAATCTATAAATTATTACATATAAAATATCACATAGCTTTCACAAAGTCAAGATGCCCGCAGCTTTTCTTTAATAAAAAAGACGGGTAAGCAAAATACCCGTCCTATGGCGCAGAGAGAGGGATTCGAACCCCCGTACAGTTGCCCGTAACACGATTTCGAGTCGTGCGCGTTCGACCACTCCGCCATCTCTGCACTGCTTGATAATTTTATAATAAAAAAACTTAAAAAACAAGCGATTTTAATCGAAAATAATAAATTTTATTTCTGATTTCCCTCAATCTTCCAAGCCGGCAAGGTAATCTATCGAAACGTTAAAAAATCTGGCAAGCGCGGCAAGGTTTGATAAAGTCGGTTCGCACTTATTCTGTTCCCAAAGGCTTATAATCGATTTGCCGACGTTAATTTCTTTTGCAAGCTGAACTTGCCCGATTTCTTTTTCCTGTCGTAAAGCGCGTAGCCTTTCGCCGAAGCTGTCCATAAAATTATTTTCCCACAATTCTGGGAAAAATACTTGACTTCCCAGAATGCTGGGAATATAATTAACTCAATTAATTAAACAAAGGAGAGAACAATGTTTTGTAAAAATTGCGGTAAAGAAATAAACGATAATGCGGTAGTATGTCCTCATTGCGGCGTGCAGGTAGGCAAAGTAGAAACCTCTTCCGATGGCAAAAAGAACAATATGGCACTGATAGGCTTTATACTTTCGTTTTTTATAGCTATTGCGGGACTTATATGCTCGATTATCGGATATAAGCGTGCAAAAGAAGAAGGGTTGGACGGTAAAGGAATGGCGCTTGCCGGTATAATTATAAGTGCAATAGAAATTGGTTTTGCCGTCATAATTTACATAATCGTAATCGGCGGGTCTTGCGCGGCGTTAGGCGGAATGGTATAAAATATTAACTAATAAAAAAAGCGTGGCTAAGTTTTCAAAAACTTAGCCACGCTTTTATACGTTTTAATCTATTTATTGAATTCCGCTATAAATTTCTTCATGCATTCGCACGGCTTGCCGTCTTTGTCATAGCCCGTATCCCCGCAGATTTTGCACGAGTATCGCGGCGTAAAATCTGCCTTATCGATTTTCAGCTCCGCAAGCCGTTTGTCCGCGTCCCTTTCCAACACGCTTAATTTTACCCTTAATTTTTCCGCCCCGACGGGGTCGCTTATTTCCGCAAACGCAAGCTGAATAGACAGCTCGTTAATTTGCTTTTTGATTTTGCCGTAAATTTCGTCGGACATAGCGGAGGCTGCCGCCTTTTCCGCGCGCGTCTCTGCGGCGTGGCGCAAGTCGTAATAATGCTGTTCGATTTGCGCGTGCAGATTGTCGGCGGGCTTGCTTTGTGCAACGGCGGAAGAGGTGCGCGTGCCTGCAAGCCGGTTCAGTTCGAAAATTCCGTCTTTTTTCCACGAGGAAAGTATGCCGTTTATATATGCCATAGGGTTAGCCTTGCCCGCGGCAAGCTTTGCCGCCTCAAACAGCATTTCGTCGGAAAAATTCCATTTCCGCCAGTTTTCAAGACTGCTTTTGTCCCACGGGATAAGCTTTCTCGTAAGTCCGCACGCGGCAAGCAGCTCTTTCAGCAGCTTTTCGTCGGCTTTTTGCTTTTCTATATATTCGTTAACGCTTTCGTCGGCAACAATTCCGTCGTTATACAGCGCTTTAATCAGCGTATCCATATCCGCAAACGAATTTCTGCCGTTCATAAAGCAGTATCTGGACAAATTTTCTATGCAGTCGAAGGAATACCCCATATTGCACCATACGTTGACGTAATTTTCAACGTAGGGGGTGTAATCGGACATATAAACGCCAAGGCTTTTCGCCGTTTTAACGGTAAGCGCAACAACAGAATTTTTGGTCTTGCAATAGCTTTCGATTTCCTTTACGTCAAGCCTGCGGTTTTTGTAAAGCTCTTCAAGCACGGCGTCAAGCTTTAAGCAGTCCTTTATTTTAAACTGCTTTGCCGCGGCTACAATCGCGTTTTCCTCAAAGCCGAGCGCGTCCGTCCATTTTTTGTAAAGCTTATCGTCGTCTATGTCGGGCTTTTTCTTTATGCCGACGGCATTGAAAAGCCTTATAAGCGCGGGAGTGGACGAGGTATAAGCCGAAAGCTTGTCCTCAACCCCTTTTGCAGATGTAACGCCCTCCTCGGCAAAGCTTTTTGCAACCTTTTTTATGTATTGCAGCCTTATATCCGCGCCCTTTAAATTGACGCAGTAGTTTATAATCATAAGCAGCGCGTCCTGCGCAAAGCCGTATTCGTCCAGCAATATAAAATATTCGCGGAATTCGTTTGTGGAAATCATTCTTCCGCTTATAATATTCTGCACGCTTTTGGTAAAATCCGCATATTTTTCGGGCTTGAATTTTTTCGGTGTGCCGTACACGTTTTCCGCGTCAAGAATTTTCACCTCGAACGGGGAGGTTGAAACAATCGCAACCAGCTCGAACTCTTCGAGGTATGTAAAATAGTCCTTTGCCTTGTCCTCGGACATATTCAATGCTTCAGCCAAATCGCATAAGGTGTACGCCGCGGCTCCGCGCTGGTAAAGGTATACGGCAAAAAGATAGACCTTTACCGCAGTCGGGTCCAGAACGGGCATATACTTTGTTATGAACTTGTTCTCTACCTGCGTGAACGATTTTTTTGCGACCTCGTCCGCGACCGAAATAAAGGGCATTTTTTTCAAACTCCGGTTTAACGCTTGATTTATTTTGCAAAAAGGACTATAATTGAACAAATTTTGTTTTGTGCAAATTGAAGAGTAAATTCAATTATAAAGGCACAAGCCAAAAAAATCAACGTAAATTTTAACTTTTAATTATATTTTTTCCGTATGAAAATTCTGCACACCTCCGATTTGCATATAGGCAAAAAGCTTATGGGAAGAGAGCGCTACGCGGAATACCGCGCGGTGCTTTCCGAGCTTTGTTCAATCTGCCGCGAGCGCGGGGCAGAGCTTATGCTGATAGCCGGCGACGTTTTCGATACCTACACGCCCTCTGCAGAGGCGGAAGAAATTTTTTACAGCGGCGTAAAGGCGATTGCAGAGGTTTGTCCCGTTTTGATAATTTCCGGCAATCACGACGATTACGTCAGACTGACTGCGGCGTCCGCGTTGGCGCAGGAGCTTAACGTTTATATTGTCGGCAATAACCTTCAAGCCGTCAAATGCGGCGGCAATGGCAAGGCTTTTCCCGTAAAATCGGGCTGCGGTTGGGTGATTTTTGAAAATGCCTCTGGCGAAAGAGTGTATATAAACGCCTTGCCCTACCCCAACGAGGCGCGCTTTAAGGAAGGCAGAACGGAGGAAACGTTTGAGGAAAAGGCGGCGCGCTGGATAGCAACGGGCGAGCAAGGCAAAGCGGAAAAGCTTCCTTCTATATTCTTGTCGCACATTTTCGTGGCGGGCGGAGCTGTTTCCGACAGCGAGCGGGAGATTGATTTGGGCGGCGCGCGTGCCGTACCGTTAAATTTACTTCCCGACTGCGATTATTGCGCTCTCGGACATTTGCACAAGCGCCAAAGGATAGGCGCAAACGCATATTACAGCGGCGCGCCTATGCAGTTTTCCTTTGACGAGGCGGGTGCGGAAAAATCGGTAAATTTCTTTGATTTGACCGTGGACGGCGTGCAAAATTTAATAAATATCCCCATAACAAGCGCAAGAAGGCTTATCCGCCTGCAAGCAAACGGCGCCGAGGACGGCATAGCCTTATTGCTGTCCAACGCTCAATATTTTGTGGAGCTGACACTAAACCTTACCGAGCCTTTGACGGCAAACCAAAGCGCGCAGTTGCACCAACAGGAAAATCTCGTATCCTTAAGGGCGGAGGTTCAAAGCCTGCAAAGCGGAGAGGAAAGGGTTTCCTATAAGGATAAAACGGCGTCTCAGTTGTTTTCGGAATACTATAAATCGCGGTACGGTGCAGAGGCCTCGGCAGAGCTTCTGGCATTGTTCCTTTCGCTGACGGAGGAAGAATGAAGCCGCTAAGACTTGAATTTAAAGGCATAAACAGCTTTTCGGAGCATACAATAATAGACTTCGAGGCTTTGACCAAAACGGGAATTTTCGGAATTTTCGGGGATACGGGTAGCGGAAAAAGCACCGTTCTGGACTGTATCAACTTTGCGCTGTACGGCAATGTAAAGCGCAGCGAAATAAAGACGGACATAATAAATTACCGTTGCAACGCCGCGGAAGTGAAGTTTGTTTTCAATATCCTTAACGAGGGCAAGCGCAAAACCTATACGGTAGAGCGCGTGCTTAAAAAGGACAAAAGCGGCACGCATAAGGCAATGCTTTATGAAAACGACGGAATAACCGAGCTGTGCATTGCAGACAAGGCCTCTGCCGTGGAGAAAAAAATAGAGGAGATTCTCGGGGTCGGCGACGACGATTTCCGCAAATGCATAGCGTTGCCGCAGGGCGAGTTTGCGCAGTTTGTTAAATCAACGCCAAGCGCAAGGCTTGCGCTGATAGAGCGGTTGTTTTCACTGTCAAAGTACGGCGACAGATTAAAGGAAAAGCTGGGCATCAGACAGCGCGCAACCGAGGACGAGTATCAGAATTTAAGCGGCAGATTGCAGAGCTATGAAAATGTGTCCGAGGAAGCGCTTTCCGCGTTAAAAAAGCAGGCGGCAGATAACGGAAAGGCGCTTGCAAAGCTTAACCTTGATTTAAAGACCGCCGCGGAAAATTACGACAGGCTGAATTCTTTAAACGAAAAGCGTACAGAGCTTGAAAAAACTCTGCGCCTTATACAACAGCTCACCGCCGAGCACGAGCGTGTGGAAAAGCTGCGTAAAAAGCTTGCGCTGTTGCCTGCATGTAAAGAGGCGGTAAGGCTAAACGAGGAAATTACCGCAAAATTCCGGCAAGCGGAAATAAACGACGGTGAAATATCGCGCCTTGACAAACAGCTTAAAGGAGTTTGCGAACAGCTTTTAAGCCTTGAAGAGGATATAAAGGCCGCCGACTTCGATAACCGTATAGCGGAATTGCTTACGCGTTCCGCGGTATACAAGTCGGCAGAGGGCAAGCCGCAAAGGCTTAACGAGCTTTTATCGCGGCTTGAAGCCAAGCGCTCCGAATATAAGAAAAAGGAAGAGAGCTTCAATAAAATTTCCGCCGATTTATCGCTGGCGGAGGCGGCCGCGGCAGAGGCGGAGAAGGCGCTTTCGAAATGCGCGGGCGAAAATCTCAATTCGGTTTTCGAGGGGCAGTTCAAGGGCGCGGTATTAAAGGAAGAATACGCAAAAAATTTAGATTACTTTTTACAGCTTAACAGCGAAATCCGCAGTCTTGAAGAGGCTACTCCGTTATATGATTTTATCGTCAAAGAGGTAAAGGCAAGGATTGCGGAATACAGACAGCGCGTTGCTGACGTGAAGGATTTCAGTCTTGCGTCCGTCAGGGAAAAGCTTGCGCAATTGCGGGCAAACGACGAGGAGCGCGAGCGCCTGCAAAAATGTCTTTACGCTAAAAGAGAGGACGTTCAGAAGCTTTTAACGCTATATCAGCTGTGCCAAAGCGAGCTGAAAACGCTTAAAAACGAGGGTGCGGAGCTAAGACGGCGCGCAGACGAGCTTGAGGACGAGCTGAAAAAGCTTTTCGGCGAGGCGCGCAAAGACTATACCGCCGCCGCCGAGGAAAACGAAAACGCCTTAAACGGGCTTAAACAGCGCAAGACACAGCTTGTAATGCGGATAGAAGAGCTGAAGGGCGACAAAAATTCACTTGAAATTTCTGCCGAAAAGCATAGGGCGCTTCATTCCGCAACGCTTGCCGAGGCGGAGGCGCTTAGAAAAAAGCTTGACTGCGCTTTGACGGAAAACAACCTCGGCACCGTTGAAAAATGCGTACGGACGGTTGCGGAGTTTGCCGCGCTCGGGGACGTCGAGAAGCAACTGAAGGAATACGATACAAGGCTTGCCGCCCTAACGGAAAAGCGCAAGGAGCTTGAAAACGCTGCGGGAATAAACGAGGTCACGGACGAGGCGGTTGCTAAGGCCAAGGCGCAAAAGCTTGCGCTTGAAGGCGAAATAAGCAGGCTTACGGGCGAGATTGCAGTAAGCAACGCAAGCTGTGCGGAATGCGCTAAGCGGCTTGACGAAAAAAATATTCTCAATAAGGATTTTGATAGGATTTCGCGGGAGCGCGGGCTTTTATCGCAGCTTAAAGAGCTTACGAAGGGCAATAAATTTCTGGAATTTATCGCAAACGAATATCTTTGCGACATTTCCTCGATAGCCTCTTCAACCTTGCTTAAGCTGACGGACGGAAGATATTTTTTAACCTATAAGGACAACGCGTTTTTTGTAGGCGACAACTTCGACTGCGGCAATTTGCGCGGCGTAAACACGCTTAGCGGCGGAGAAACCTTCCTCGTTTCATTATCGCTTGCTCTTGCGCTGTCGCAGACGATTTGCGCAAAATCCATGAAGTCGATTGAATTTTTCTTTCTGGACGAGGGCTTCGGCACGCTCGATTCGACGCTTGTGGATACGGTAATGAACGCGCTTGAAAAACTTAAAAGCTCTGACTTCACCATAGGCGTTATAAGCCATGTGGAAGAGCTGAAGCACAGAATAGACAGTAAAATTACGGTAATAAAAGCAACCGAAAGCCGCGGCTCGGCCGTGCAGGTCAGCTGCTGAGGAGTACATTTTGTCAAATATTTTAACACCTATATCGCTTTGGAGCAATTTCGACGTTTCGCTTGATATCAAGGCAGAAATAAAGTCCGAGGTCATAAGTCAGGGCGTAAAAATCGAGAAAATAACCTTTCTCGGCAGAGATACGGGCAACGGCAGAGTGAAAATTGCCGCCGCGTTCGCAAGCGAGCCGCAGACGCCCGTTGCGGGTACCGTGCTTATTATGCCCGACAGCACTCAGACAATAGACGAGGGACTGCTTAAATTTATAGTAAAGCACGGCTATGCCGCGCTTATGGTAGACTACCGCGGAGAATGGGAGGATTGTGCCTTCCATACCGAATATCCCGAAAATATCGCCTACGCAAACACGGCAAAATGCGGCCGCCGCAAGGACTATGTTGACACCAACGCACAGCAAACCAGCTGGTACGAGTGGGCGGGCGTAGGGCTTTATGCGCGCAAATATATAATCGAGCGTACGGGCAGCGACAATATAGCGCTTTTGGGCTTGCGCGACGGCGGTGAAATAGTTTGGAAAATGGGCGTTGCAGAGCAGTTTTCCTGCATTGTGCCCGTATGCGCGGCGGGCTGGAAGGCTTACGCCGGCGTAAGTAAATATTTGTCTAAGGAAATCAGCTTCGACGAGGAAAGATACCGCTTTATCGGCGGAATAGACTCTCAGGCGTACGCTCCCTATGTAAGGTGCCCCGTGCTTATGCTGTGCTCCACCAACGACGAGCGCTTTGACTATGACAGGGCCTACGACACCTTCTCGCGCATAAACGCAACCTATATAACGGGAAGTGCAATATCCTATTCCGTACGCGGCAATTCAAGCGTCGGCGCAAAAAGCGTAAGCGATATGTTTTTGTTTTTGGATAAGCACCTTAAAAAGCGTCAGGTGTTTATTCCCCGTCCCGCAGAGGTTTCGGTCGAGGTGGACGAAAGCTCTAACCTAATCGCCAAAATCACTCCCGATAATCAGGGCGTGGTGGAGGAATGCAACGTATATCTCTCCGAGGACAGCATGGACTCGGCATTGCGCGACTGGCTTGTGTGCCCCTTACAGAAAAAGACCGAGGAAAACGTGCAGACCTTCTTTTTGAATATTTACGAAAAGACCTCTACGATTTTCGTGCTTTGCAGCGTTAAATATTCCAACGGCTTTACCGTATGGTCTAAAATGACCGTCAAAAAAATAAGCGGCAAATTCAGAAACATGCAAAGCAGATGCCGCGTATTATATTCGAGCGACTTCGGCGCGGACGGCTTTTCCATAGCAGACCCCGTGCGTAACGCGCTCGGCGGAATATTCTTTACGGACGCTTCTTTATTGCCTGCAATAGTCGAAAAGGCAAAGGGCATAAAGGGACTTTATTGTTCGAGCGGGCTTTCTACCTACCGTCTTAACAATCCCAGATTTGCGCCCGCAAGCGGCAATATGCTTGCAATGGACGTGTATTGCGATAAAACCGCAAGCATAAGTATTTCCGTGCTTGATTTAAATTCGGGCGAGGAGTATATAAATAAGGTGCAGATTATCGGCGGGGTATGGCAGAATACGGTGCTTGAAAGCAAAGCCTTCAAAACCGCAAGCGGCGTTACTCTGGAAAATTTCGCCTTCGGAATGAAGCTTAAAATCACCTGCGCGGCAGAATACGCCGTAAACAATGTTATGTGGCTGTAATGCCTTTGCGGAATGAAAAGCGGCGCGTAACCAGCGCAAGATTTATTGTATGTTAAATAAAGTAAGAAGCAGCTTATACGACAAAAGGGACCGCGCGACCGTTGCGGGCATAATAATAAACATCGTTTTAATAGCTCTTGCGCTGATTTTGTCTGCGGAAATAATTTTCAGTATGCGCTATACGGGCATATACGTTGTAAATATTTCCATGACGCCTACGCTTACGGGCGCAAACGTCATAGGCTACGACAATGCGGGACGGCCCATTGCGGACACAAGCGGAGATTATGTCTATATAAAAACGGGCGCAAAGCCCCGCTACGGCGATATTGTGGTCGTATACAGACCCGACGTAGGCGACAATATAATCAAGCGCGCGGTTGCGTTCGGGGGCGATAGGGTGCAGTTTATCGAGGGTTGGCTGTATATCAACGGTGAAAGGCAGGAGGAGAAGTATATTTCCGACGAGTACCGCACCGCGGCAAACAATCAGTACTATAACTATCCCGCAAACGGGGAGCAGCACACGGTTGAAAAGGGCAAGGTTTTCCTTCTCGGCGATAACCGCAACCACAGCGACGACAGCAGAAGATACGGCGATTACGACCTGCAAAACGTTTTGGGCGTGGTGCCCGCATGGTCGGTAAAGCTCAAAGAATTTACCACGGCAATGCATTCGTTTTTCTATTTTAAGCTGCGCGGCAAAACTACTGCGGAAATTCCCGCGGAAAATATTTTGCTAACGGCGTGAATTAGTGGTATAATCATATTAAAATTTTTACGGAGTAAGGCTATGCGCGCTGTTCTGACGGTTGTAGGCAAGGATAAAACGGGTATAATTGCAAGGGTTTCGGGCTTTCTTGCAGAAAGAGGGGTGAATATTCTGGATATAAGCCAGACTATTTTAAGCGATTATTTTGCAATGATAATGCTTGTGGATTTGTCGGAAGCAAAGACCGAGCTTGCAGTGCTTGCGGACGAATGCGCGGAAATGGGCAAAAATATCGGTATGTCGATACACGTCCAGCACGAGGCTATTTTCAACGCAATGCACAGCGTATAGGGTGAAAAATGTTCAGCACTAACGAGGTTTTGGAAACTATCAATATGGTCGAGCGCGAGCATCTGGATATACGCACCGTTACAATGGGTATATCGCTTTTGCCGTGCATAGGCGGCACGGCCGAAAAAACCGCGCAAAACGTTTACGACCATATCTGTAAACGTGCGGAAAAAATCGTAAAGGTTACGGGCGATTTATCGCGGGAATACGGTATACCCATAGTAAACAAGCGTATTTCCATCACTCCCGCAAGCCTTATCTGCGCGCCGTTTGCGGACAAGTCATATCTTATAGGTAAGGCACTCGATAACGCCGCAAAGACGGTCGGCGTGGACTTTCTGGGCGGCTATTCCGCGCTTGTGCATAAGGGAATGGCGGATTACGAGCGGGAGTTCATTTTAAGCATTCCCGAGGTGCTTGCCTCAACCGACAGACTTTGCTCTTCGGTGAATATAGGCTCCTCAAAGTCGGGCATAAATATGGACGCGGTTCGCCTTATGGGTGAAATCGTAAAGCAGACCGCGCAAAAAACGGCGGACAGAGACGGCTTCGGCTGTGCAAAGCTTGTCGTTTTCTGCAACGCGGTAGAGGATAACCCGTTTATGGCGGGCGCCTTCCACGGCGTGGGAGAAAGCGGTACCGTTATCAACGTCGGCGTTTCGGGACCGGGGGTTGTACAGCACGCGATAGAAAGCATTCCCGAAGCAAACCTTTCCGATTTGGCGGAAATGATAAAGCGCACGGCGTTCAAAATTACGCGCGCGGGTCAGCTTATCGCAACCGAGGCGGCAAAAAGACTTAATGCGGAGTTTGGCATAGTAGATTTATCGCTTGCGCCTACTCCCGCGCGGGGAGATTCGGTTGCCGCCATTCTGGAAGCAATGGGGCTTGAAAGTGTTGGCACGCACGGAACAACCGCATGCCTTGCAATGCTTAACGACGCAGTTAAAAAGGGCGGGGTAATGGCAAGCTCGCGCGTGGGCGGGCTTTCGGGCGCGTTTATACCCGTTTCCGAGGATATAGGCATGATAGAAGCCGCCGAACGCGGCGCGCTTTGCATAGACAAGCTCGAAGCTATGACGGCGGTTTGCTCCGTCGGGCTGGATATGATTGCCGTCCCCGGCGATACCTCCGCCGCAACAATAAGCGCGATAATTGCGGACGAAGCGGCGATAGGTATGATAAACAACAAGACTACCGCGGTAAGAATAATACCCGCACCCGATAAAAAAGTAGGGGACGAGGTGAATTTCGGCGGGCTTTTGGGGCGTGCGCCCGTTATGCCCGTTCACGCGGAGGGTGCGGCAAAATTTATCGCAAGGGGCGGACTTATACCCGCGCCCATACATTCAAATAAGAATTAAGAGGTATATATCATGAAAAGAAGCGAAGTAAAACAGCAATACAAATGGGCGATAGAGGATATTTACGCAACGGACGAGGCATGGGAAAAGGACTTTGAAAAAGCGGAAAAGTCGATTACCTTTTCAAAATACGCCGGCAAGCTGGGCAATGCGGATATATTGCTTAAATTTTTCAAGGAGGACGACGAATTCGGTAAGCTGCTTGAAAGACTTGCGGTATACGCGCATATGCGCCACGACGAGGACGCGGGCGATACCAAATACGGCGCAATGTATTCAAGGATAGGCTCGCTTTTTGCCAGGTTTTCTACGGAAATGGCTTTTTTTGACCCCGAAATGGCGGCTCAGGACGAAAAATATCTGAAAAGCTTGATTGCGGACAAGCGCTTTTCCGACTACGATTATACTTTAAAACGCATTTTAGACCACAAGCCCCACGTTTTGACCGAGGCGGAGGAGAGGCTGATAGGCATGGCGGGTGAGATTTTCGGCACCTTCAGCGATACCTTCGGCATGATTGACAACGTCGATTTGCCCTTCCCCGAAATCGAGTGGGAGGGTAAGAATATAAAGCTTACCCACGGCATTTACGGAATAATACTGCACTCCGACAACCGCGAAAAGAGAGCGGAGGCCTACGAAAAATATTACGGCGCTTATAAATCGCTTATAAATACAATCACCTCCACATACTACGGCAACGTTAAAAAGGACGTATTTTTAAGCAAGGCTTACAAATTCAACTCTTGCTTGGAAAATGCGCTTTTCAGCGAGGACGTCGACAGAGAGGTTTACCAAAATCTTTTGGACGCAGTTTCTGAAAATATGCCCTCTATGCACCGCTATATTGCGGACAGAAAAAAGCTTTTGGGGTACGATAAGCTGTATTTTTACGATATTTACGCGCCGCTTGTCAACGGAGTTGACTTTAAGCTGGACTACGACAAGGCGTACGAGTATGTAATTAAGGGGCTTGCGCCGCTCGGCAAGGAGTATCAGGCGCTTTTGAAAAAGGGCCACGACGAGCGCTGGATAGACGTTGAGGAAACGGACGGCAAGCGCAGCGGCGCGTACAGCACGGGCTGCAACGGCGTTCACCCTTTCGTGCTTTTGAACTATCAGCCGAATATAAGCAACGTGTTCACAATCGCGCACGAAATGGGGCACTCTCTGCACACCTATTTTTCAAGCGCAAACCAGCCTTATGCCAAGGCGGATTATAAAATTTTCGTTGCAGAGGTTGCAAGCACTGTCAACGAGGTGCTTTTGCTCAAATATATGTTGAAGGAAGCAAAGGACGCGGATATGCGCAAGTACCTTCTCAATTATTACCTTGACAGTATCCGCGCAACCTTGCACAGACAGACAATGTTTGCCGAATTCGAATACGAAGCGCATTTGATTGCGGAATGCGGCAAGCCGCTTACAAAGGAAATACTTTGCAGTACTTATGCCGACTTGGGTAAAAAGTATTACGGCACGGAAATAGAGCACGATTACAATATTTCCTGCGAGTGGGCAAGAATACCGCACTTTTACCGCGCCTTCTATGTTTATAAGTATGCAACGGGCATAACCGCCGCAATAAATATTGCAAAGCGCATTCTTACGGAGGGCGACAAGGCGGTTAAGGATTATTTTAAATTCCTTTCCGGCGGTTCGTCAACCGACCCCATATCGCTTTTGAAGCTTGCGGGCGTAGACCTTTCCACAACAGAGCCGTTTAACGTTGCAATGCGCGAGTTTGACGATACGCTGACCGAGTTTGAAAAATTATCGGGAATAAACTGATTTAAAGAGCTTTACCATGGCAGAAAAAACCAACGTTATGCCCAACAATCTGGACGCCGAGCAGGCGCTCCTCGGGTGTATGCTAATCGACAACGAAATACTTGCGGAGGTCCTCGACGGGCTTAAAAAAGAGGATTTTTATCAGGAATCGCACCAGTATATAATTTCCGCAATAAAAATGAACTTTACCGAGCGCAAGCCGCTTGACATTATTACGCTCAGCGACAGGCTTGAAAGCGACGGCAACCTTGAAAAGGCGGGCGGAATTTCCTATATAACCGAGCTTGCGCAGATTACGCCCTCCGCGGCGAATTACAAATACTATCTTGAAATCGTCAAGCGCGACAGCGTTAACAGAAGTCTTATCCGCGCCGCCCGCGAAATAGCGGAATTTTCGCAAAAGAGCGACAATTCGGTTGAAAGCATACAGTTTGCCGAGGAAAAGGTTTACGCAATTTCCCGCAAGAACGATTCTTCCTCCGTAAAGGACATACGCGAAAGCGACGGGCTGGATTTGGTTTTGGAAAAGTTCCAGAAGCTGGCAGAGGATAAAAACGCCTACCGCGGCGTATCCACGGGCTTTATACGGCTTGACAAGCTTACTAACGGACTGCAAAAGACAAATCTTATTGTGCTTGCCGCCCGCCCCGGTATGGGTAAAACCTCGCTTGCAATGAATATTGTAGAGCACGCGGCTTTAAACGAGGGGCTTGTTTGCGCCGTGTTCTCGCTTGAAATGTCAGAAACGGAAATTTTAACAAGGCTTTTGTGCAGTGCGGCGGGCGTGAGCATGGCGGCCGCGCTTTCGGGCAAGCTTGAAAACAGTGACTGGAAAAAGATTGCCAAGGCGCAGGAAAAGCTGAGAAAAAGCAGAATAAATATAGACGATTCCTCGCTTGTCACTCCCGCGGAAATACTTTCCAAATGCCGCAGAATAAAGTCGCGCAACGGCGGCAGGCTGGATTTGATAATGATAGACTATATCCAGCTTATGGACAGCGGCAAGCGCGCGGGCGGCGACGAAAACCGAACGCAGGTGGTCGCCTCGATTACGCGTGATTTAAAGATTATGGCAAAGGAGCTTGACGTGCCCGTGCTTGCGCTTTCACAGCTGCGCCGTATACAGACAGGCGAGCCTCAGCTTTCCGACCTGCGCGAATCGGGCGCGATAGAGCAGGACGCGGATATGGTTATGTTTATCAACCGTCCCGACGTCGGCGCGTCCGAGGAGGATATGGCCAAAAAGAAGATAGTTAAGGGTATGGCCTACCTCAACATTGCAAAAAACAGACACGGCGGCTTAGAAAGAATTCCGTTGAGGTTCAAGGGAGAGCTTACAAAGTTTGTCAATCCCGAATTCAACGAGGATATGGAAGCCCGCGCAAACGAGGAAGAGGCGCGTGCGGAAAACCGCAGACAGCGTAGCGAGGCGTTTGCCCCCCAACCCGAGGAGGTTACGCCGATTGGCGCAATGGACGTGCCGCCCGATGATGAGGAGCCTCCGTTCTGAAAACAATTCAAGAAGTAATTTACTATGCAGACTAAAATTCTGGAAATCGACGAAAGCGCTTTACGGCTTTGCAAACGCATAATTTCCGAGGGCGGAGCAGTGGCTTTTCCTACCGAAACGGTGTACGGGTTGGGCGCGAACGCATTCGACACCGCCGCAGTCGAGAATATCTTTAAAATAAAGGGTCGCCCCAACGACAACCCGCTTATTGTGCACGTTCATACCGACTATGATATTTCTGCATTGGTAGAGGCTGTGCCCGAATATGCCAAAAGGCTTGCGGCGGCGTATTTGCCGGGGCCGCTAACAATGGTTTACAAAAGCAAGGGGGCGGTTTCTCCCGCGGTTTCGTGCGGGCTGAATACGCTTGCGATACGCATACCCGCGCACAAGGGCGCTCAAAGCTTTTTAAAATATGTTAATCTGCCGATAGCCGCGCCCTCCGCAAATATATCAAAGCACGTCAGCCCTACTGCGGCAGAGCATGTTTTCGACGATTTGAACGGCAAAATAGAGGTCGTTTTGCAGGGCGGCAAATGCGAGGGTGGAATAGAGAGCACAGTTTTGGACTGCACGGGCGATTTCCCCGTGATACTTCGAAGCGGACTTGTAACGCGGGAAATGATAGAAAAGGTTGCGGGCAGTTGCGGTGAATACGCCTATAAGGAGGGCGTTGCGGCGCGCTCGCCGGGAATGAAGTACAAGCATTATTCGCCGAATTGCGGCGCCGTGCTTTTTGCTTTTGACCAGTTGGATAAGGCGCTTGCCGAGTACCGCAGGCAGTGCGAAAACGGCGTATCGGTCTGCATTATGTGCGACAGCGGCGTTGCGGAGCTTATAGGCGAAGCGCGTATACTCGATTTGGGCAAAACGGAGGCGGAAATTGCCGCAAATCTGTATTCTAAGCTGCGCGAGGGAGAGCAGACGGCAGATTTGATTATTGCAGTTGCGCCCGAAAAACAGGACGGCGCAATGGTCGGGGTTATGAACCGCCTTAAAAAAGCGTGCGGAAGTAAATAAATATGAGTGAAGCAAAGCAGAAAAACAAGCGCAAAAGAGTGCTTTTTGTATGTACGGGCAACACCTGCAGAAGTCCTATGGCGGAATTTATTTTGCGCGCAAAAATAAAGCGCAATAAAATACGCTGGTGGGACGTGGCTTCGTGCGGGATAAATGCGGAAACCGAGAGCGGAATAAGCGCAAACAGCAAAGCCGCGCTTGAGGATATAGGCATAAGCGTACAGAAATTCAAGCCCAGACAGCTGACGCAAAAGCTGATTGAGGCAAGCACGATTGTTATCTGTATGACGGAAACACAAAAGCAGGTTTTGGAAGGGTGCGGACACGTTTTTTGTATTAAGGACGTTTGCGGCTACGACATTCCAGACCCTTACGGCTGCGGTGCGGAAACATATAAGGTCGCTCGCGACGCAATATCGCGCGCTTGCGATATAATTATTAAAAACTATATAACACAATATAAGGACGGTAAAGAAATTAAATGAAAATTGCTATTGCGTGCGACCACGGCGGTCTTAACCTTAAAAAAGAAATTATCAATTATTTAAATGCGCACGGCTATACCCCCGTTGACTTCGGCACGGATAAAACGGACAGCTGCGACTACCCCGATTTTGCTTTGCCCGCGGCAGAGGCTGTTGCAAACGGCGACTGCGATAAGGGAATTGTAGTTTGCTCTACGGGGATAGGCGTATCTATCGTTGCGAACAAGGTGCCGGGGGTACGTTGCGCGCACTGCCACGATACGTATTGCGCGGAATTTACCCGCTTGCACAACGATTCAAACGTGCTTGCACTCGGCGAAAAGGTGGTAGGCACAGGCTATGCGCTTAAAATAGTAGAAATGTTTTTGACAACCCAATTCGAGGGAGGCAGACATCAGCGCCGCGTGGATAAAATTACCGCCATAGAAAAGAAGTATTGCAAATAATAGAGTGGATTAATAAGCGCCCCGCGTTCAAAACCGAACGCGGGGCGCTTTGTTAAAATATTTTATGCAAATGCAAGCACATAAACGGTGATTAAAACAAGCGAACAGCCGAAGGCGACAAACCTTGTCAGCGGTTTTAAATTCAGCTTATCGGAAAGGAAGATAACGGCTATATAATACAGCGGCGCGAACAAACCCGTGCCAAAGCCTGAAATAAGCGATTTTTCAAACCCCGCGCCTATCAGAAAGGAAAGTACTGCGTCAAGCGGGGCTGTGGCAAGCGGCAGAATATACGCCGCAACCGGTGCAACGGCGGTGCAAAGCATGGTTACGATAAACAGAACCGAAAAAAGCGCGGAAAGCAAGGGCACAACGATAATATTCAAAACAAGGCTTGCGGCGCTGAGATAGCCGAAGGCAGAAAGCATAACCGGCAGCGTGCCCGCCTGAGCGGAAAGCGAAATCGTACATGCGGACGCTATTTTCGGGTGGATTTGCAGTTTGCCTAAAAATTGCTTTGCCTTTGTTGACGGCAATTTTTTCAAAAGCGCTTGCGGAATTTTTATTTTGTACAGTATGCGTTCAAGCGGTTTGGAAAACAAGAAAATTCCGCCTACCGCGCATACCGAAAGCTGAAAGCCGACCGAAAACAGATTTAAGGGGTTTATAAACAGCAGTAAGATAACTGCGGCGGCAAGCGAGTTAAGTCCGTCGTATTTTGTGTAGGCAAGCCTGCTGAGCGTGGCAACGGTGCACATTACTGCGGCGCGCAGAGAAGAAACGGTAAAGCCGCATACTCCCGCATAGAAAAACACGCAAAATATACACAGTATTGCGCTTGCGTATTTGTTGCATTTCAGTTTTTTAAGAAAGAAGCCGATTAATGCGAAAACTATACCTATATGTAGTCCGGAAACGGCGAAAATATGCGCAATTCCGCCATAGCGGAAGTTATCCATTGCGTCGCCGTCAATAAAAGCGGTTTCACCGATAAGCATACCGTAGCAGACTGCGGCTGTTTCGTATTCGAGATGTTCAAACAGTGTTCTGCGCACAGCCGAGCGCATTTCGCCGAACAGTGAAAAGCTGTATTCGCTTTCAAGCCCGCCCTTGACGGAACAGCTGTATTTAATATTGCTTTGGGCGTTATAGCTAAGCTTTCCGTCCTCAAAGGTGTCAAATACTTTAAGACTGCTTAAAAATTTTACCGTGTAACCGTTATCGCAAAAATCGCCGTAGCCTTCTGCAAGATAGGCAATCACGTCCGCGCCAAGCCTTGCGCCGTCTGCCGTGGCGTCGGTTAATATTATGTATTCGCCGCCAGAAAAAGCGCTTTTTTCTTTAACGGTTCCGCAAACGGTATACGACCGATTTTTTACGATGCTTACGTGGTTTTTATCGTAGGTGTCAAGTCTTAATATACAGCTTAGCGCGCCCGCATATAAAAACAGAAGCGCAAGAATAATAAAAATAAGCGGCTTAAAGCTTTTGAAAACTGCCGTAAGAATGATAATGGGAATTGCTGCGGCGGGAATAAATGCCGTAAGCCATATCAATTCCGTCTGATACATTTTGAAAAACAGTCCCGCGGCGGCACCCGTCGCAAGCGAGCATGCAAGTATTACAGGCAGCCGTAAATTTACACATATTTTCACAGTTTACATTTTAATATTAAAAAATCAAGAAAGCTGTTGCTTTTTGGTGTCAGTTTTTTGTTGGTTTTCGTTGTATTTTGTATTTTTTTGTTTTGGCGCGGGCAAGCTAAGCAGAAAGGTATTAAAAATGTTGAACAAATCGGTATGGGCGGAATGTAAAAAAGAATATCCTAAGCTGAACAAAGATATAAGGCGCGATATTGTGGTTGTCGGCGGAGGCATAGCGGGCTTTTTGACCGCATTTAAGCTTGCGGAGGAGGGAAAAAGCGTTACGCTTGTGGAGGCCGGCAGACTTTTCGGCGGCACAACGGGTAAAACCACGGCAAAAATTACCGCAAATCAAGGCAACATTTATCAGGAGCTGTATTTGCGTTACGGCAAGGAAGCTGCAAGACAATATTTCCGCGCACAGAGTGACGGAATGAGCGGCTTTGCCGACTTAATCGAAAAATACGGCATCGATTGCGACTTTACGCGCACGGACGGTATTATATTTTCTCGTTGCGGCGGCGAAAGGCTCAAAAGCACTTGTCGGCTATTAAAGGAGTTTGGCGCAGATTGCGAAATTGTCGGAGAGGTTGCTCCCGTCAAATCTGTATGCGCGCTTAAAATGAGCGGACAATATTTATTTGACCCGATAAAATTTTTGTCCGCCTTACCCGTTAATTTCGAAATTTTCGAAAACACGAGAGTAACCGAAATCGACGCAAAAAATAAAATTTTATATTGCGGAAATAAAATTTATGCAAACACAGTTGTGATTGCAACGCATTTTCCCATAATCGATAAATACGGCGGGTATATTTTTAAGCTTCGGCAGTCGCTGTCGTATACAATCGCCGTAAAGGAAAAGGTTACCGATAAAATGTTTCTTGACGAGGAGCAGGACGGCTTGTCCGTTCGCCCGTACGCAAACGGTACGCTTTTCGGCGGCTTCGACCACCGCACGGGCAGAGTAAAGCGCGTCGGCAGCTTTGCAAGATTAATAAATAAATCTGCCTTATATGGAGGGAAAGCGGTAACGCATTGCTGGGCGGCGGCGGACGTTATGACCTTTGACGGTATGCCGTATGCCGGTGCTTATTCAAAAAAGCTTCATAAGGTTTACGTCATAACGGGCTTTAACAAATGGGGAATGACAAACGCGATGGTTTGCGCGGAAATTATCCGCGACGCAATTTGCGGAAAGGAAAATGAATATGCGCGTATGTTTTCTCCGCAGAGAAAAATAAAGGCTTGCTTTAAGTCGGCGCTGTCAAATATTTTAACTAATTTCGGGAATATTACTGCCGCGTATTTGCCTTTTACCGTCAAAACTGTTAAAAATATCCCCGTCGGTACGGGCGCTGTTGTGCGATATAAGGGCAAAAAACGCGCCGTTTACCGTGATGAAAACGGAAGGCTTTACGCAATAGGCAGAATGTGCCCGCATATGCACGGTCAGTTAAAATGGAATGCAGACACAATGACGTGGGACTGTCCGTGCCACGGCTCGCGCTTCGATATTTACGGAAATATAATTTCAGAGCCGTCTGTAAAATGCTGTAAACATAAGATTTAACAAGTCCACGCGCAGCGAGACGGCTTTTCGTGCCGTGTTTCGTTCCGCGTTCGAGCCGTCGCCCAACTTGAATAATATATATCCGCAGTCGGGGCATACAACGATAAGGTCATTTTACATTGTTCTGAGTATCATTATGTTGTATTGTTTGTAAGCGTTCGTTCATTTTCTTTATTTTTGCCTTTATTGAAAAGTATATAGAACACCACATGACAATGTAACTGCCGACAAAGCCGCCGACGTAACCTAGCGCGCCGTATATATTATGCGGCATCCAGTTCATAACATAACCCAAACCGAAAAACGGAACGGCAATAACCGCAAAGTTTATCAATGTTTGTTTTAACAAACTCCATTTCTCAATTTCCCATATAACCGACGAGCCGGCGCAAACCGCACCGACAAATAGCGAACATATCATTTGCACAATTACGGCGGTTGTTTCGTTGCCGCCGCACCAGTCTATAAGCTCGTGCGGAGCAGGAAAATATTCTCCGTGTCCAAAACAAAGCGAAAAAACAATTGTAATAATTAAACTGACTAATACGCCGATAGGCGCACCTATAAGACTGCGAAACAGTAATTTCTTTTTCATAGTATCACCTCAAATACCTAATATTTTTTTAATTTTGGTAACGTACCGCCTAGAAACAAAACTGACGTTTCCGTTTGTGAGCGATACGCAAATTGTGCCGACTGTGCTTAAATCGAATTTCTTTGCTTTCCTGATATTGATTATTTCCGAATTTGAAATACGCACAAAGCTTTTACTGCTTAATCTTTCTTCAATTTCATACAGGCGCAACCGCAAGACAAACTCTTTTTTATCCGTAACGGCAAATACCTTTCCGACAGCAGAATAAATTCTCACTATTTCGGATGGTTCTAAAAATTGTACAATTTCACCGTCAAAACCAACAATGCCTTGTGGAGTTTCTTCCGATAGGCGTTGCATTAACGCGGTAATTTCGTCCGTCATTTTTTCGGTAACGATTATTACTTTTGTTTCCAAACAATTTTCGTCAAGTTTGATTTCAATTTTCACATTACGGCCTCCTTTCGTAAACGCGCTTTTACAAACAAATTTTACTTAATTTGCATCAACATTTCAATTTTTTTTCAATAGTCGGTCGATTTGAACATACAAGTGGTATTCACCAAATAACAGGCGGTAATATTGCATTCAATCAATTACGGTATTAGAGGTAATCTGCTATATAACCAAGGGTAAAATAGATTGGGCGAAACTGACGGGCAACCGATATGAATACGAGGACGGCAATACAACGTTCCGAGCCTGCAACGTGGGCGGCATTTTTACGGCGTATTACGGCGGTATATAATTTCGACATAAGCAAGGAAACGCCCGTAATTTTGGTGAGCAATAGGAAAAAGCACAAGGCATTAAGCCTTGTGCTTTTTCCTCACCTTTCGGAGATAAAGCCCGCTATTCCGTTTACAAATAGATATTTCGGGTTCAATCTCTGCCGTTTCTGGTGCGGACGAAGGGACTTGAACCCCCATGGTTGCCCACAGGAACCTGAATAATATAAAGACTTTCTGTAAAGTCCGATTTTGCTTGAAAAAGTCGCAAAAATAGCCATTTTATAACGATTTTTAAGACTTTTCGGGAACGCTTATAACTTCATACCCAAAATATACCACACGGCACGCAGAATTTTGCGGGCTGTTTTTCTGTTTTTTTTCAATGGGTACGCAGTGGGTAAACAAAAAGTTTAAAAAACTGTTGACAGCGGCGGCGGGGGAGTGTTAAAATAAAAACACAGCAAGGTTGACCTTAAAAACGGTTAGCCCAAGTTTCGATAAATAACCGCTACTCGACTGCTAAACGGGGCGGTTATTTTTTTATGATTATGTAAATTTTGTCCTGTGTAACTCTGAACGAGTGCACCGCGCCGAGTTCTACCAAACGGCAGAGCAGGCGCAGGAAGTCAAATTCCATACAATCACCCCCTTTGTGGAAAAGTTCTCACCATTTCCCCGCGGGGGGCTAACCGCCTAAAAGGTTTATACTTGCTGTGCGGGGCTTTCGCCACCGTCTGTAATTATACCGCTTTGCCGCCGTAAAGTCAATTAAAATGCGGCGTAGAGTAATAGGCGAACAGTGTGCTGTGCGTTTGCGCCAGGAACAGGGAAAACCTTGACTTAAACAGGATACGCGAGACAAACTCGAAGGGCTGCGCCCTTATCCGTTTTTCTCGCGCTCTTTTCCCCTATCTGCTGGGGTTACTGTTAAACCAGGGTAAGGGGAGAGGACGGACAAGCGCCAGCCGTAGCTATCCTTTTGAATTGGCGCCGCTTGAAGCGTGGTTAACCCCTTACACAGGGGAAACCGCTTTCCTTCGTCATCGTATGCCGTAATAAGCTTGTCCGCCGTATTTGTGCGCCCTACTTCTGCCCAGGGCAATACGGCGATAAATTCCCGCGCTTGCGCGCCAGAAGTCCGCCACTTGATTATTTAAAGACGACAGCCACGTCTGCTCGGTGATTTTTAGTGCAGCGGCTCACCGTCGGAACAGCGGCAACAGCTTCGTTCCTGGCACCCGACAGTTTAACGACTTGTCGCGCGGTCGTATGTATGGAGTTGTTACTCCGAAAAAAAGCGTACTTTTATAAAGCGTCAAAAGGTCTAATTTTTTTGACGTTCGCAACGTTTTATAAAATTTTTTTCGGAATTAGCCGCTATTTTGTAGCGGCAATATGTAAAAACACAATATATTGTGTTTTTGAAAAATTAAAAAATACTATATGTTGTGGTGTATTAAAAAAGGGTGAAACGAGCCGTACTCGTTTCACCCTAAATTTTCGATTTTGATTTGCTCCCAGCCAGGCGGCGGGAATTGTTTGCGTTGTCCGCCGCGCCCAACGTGTCGGTGCAGTGGCGCGTGAACGGGACAATAACATTTCTTACGGTCTTGCGAAACGCACCAACCAGCGGCGCGTGCGCAATCAATGCTTGTGAACGTGTTCACTGTTGGGCAGTCGCCGCAGGCGTAATCGCGCCCCGTTTCGCGTTGTGACTTTTCAATCATTATTTCACCTTACAATTTAATGTACTTGCGCCCATCAGCGCGGCTCGCGCGCTCTCACGGGCGGAAAATGGCTGTTTTCAATGGAAATTTTGCTCGTTTTTTTGGAAGTTTGAGAAAAACTCCGTTTTTAGCCGTTCTGAGCGGTTTTTAAATGAAAATGGTTGCGTTGGGTGTAACCATTTTCGAAAACGGCTTACGCCGTTTTCGGAATGCGGCAGGGTTAGCGCAAGCGCGAACCCTTGACCCCGTATTTATACGCCCGCACGCTGTGCGGGCGGAACGTTTCAGGGGTGGGAGTGTGTCTGATTTCCCCTTTCAAGCCTTGCCGAAACACCCGAAATCACGACCCACAGCACGGGCGCATTTTTGCGCCCGCTTGTGTCCGTAGGCTCGCGTTGCTCGGTCGTGATTTTGACAAGGGGTGTTTTTCTTTTTGCTATTAAGGGGAAAATCAGACTTACGCGCCGCGCCGCTTTGTATCGAGCTTGCCGCCTTTGACCTTGTTGTTAAATTCGCTGTTGTCGTACTCGTCGATTGTGAGCTTTTCCCAGCCTTGCAACTTAATTTTTTTATCCTTGCATTTGTATTGCTTTCTGTACGTTCTGTCGTCGTACTGTACCCCGCCGATTGCGGGCAGTGTGTATTTATCAAACCCGCCCACAGCAACGCCCTGCGTTGTGTGCAGTTGGCAGGTTACTTGCCTAAACCCGATTGTGTGGTAATATTTGTAGAGATAATACAGCTTTTGCGCGATATATTGCGCGCGTTCTGGGCTGTATTTGCCTTTGTCTAACCGTTTTAAATACCGCGCTATTTTGCGGTTGTAGCGGTTTTCAAGGGCGGTAGGGCGCATTAGCCATTGTTGCCCGACAATGTGGTTAACGTAATCGGTAGACCGCCGAACAGAGATTGCCGCCTGGCTTCCGTCCTGGTTGGTGTTTACAAACTTTCCGTCGAAAAAGTGACGGGGAAACCGCCAAAACGCGAGATAATCGGGGTTGTCGGTGCTCGATTTGTCTACGCCTTGGGCTTCGCCGATTTCGTCGATAAAAAATATCGTGTATTCGGGCACGCGGTCGAGCTGTAAAAACATTTCTGTTGTTATCTGCCAGCTCATACGCCCCGTGCCGTATTCCCGCAAGGGGATAGTAGAAACAAGGCAGGGAATATTTGTTTCTTCGTTAGCCTTGTAAAATTTGTAGCTTTCTTCAAGCATTTTAAAAGCTTCGATTTTATCTGTATCGCCGTTTTTAAGCCATACGGACAGCATAGCTTTTTGTGTGTGGTAATCTGATTGCAATTTGTTCCAGGCTTCCTGCGCGAGATAGTAAGCGGTATTACAGCCCGTGAACGTCTTGCCCGCGCCTGGCGCTCCGTCATTCGTTACGGCGCGACCGTTGCGCATATACTCGGTAGTAAAATTGCTAAACTCGTTAATATGCTTGTTTAAGCGGTACAGCTCGCGTATACCGAGAATAGGCAAAACAAGCGTAGGCAAGCCCGCAAAAATTTTAATCATTGCGCTTTTGCCGTAATAACGTTTGGTGTTTTTCAAAGGCTCTTCGAGCCTGGCTTCCTGGTTTAAAAACCAATTATCAGAATGAGTTTTCGACATTAGATTTTTTTGTAATTTGTGCCTGTCCTGCCAAAGCGTACGGTATCGCCCTTAGCCTTTTTATGCGCGCGCAGGTTGCTTGCGTTCTGCGCGTAGTACTTTGTTTTGGTTACCTTTGTATGCCCGCGCTTGCCCGCGGTGCTTGTCGTGGTCGTCACGGCGATTTTGTTTGGTGTCAAATAAATATCTTTCTTTTTGCCCGCAAACGGGTTTGTGGCGGGAGTGGTAGGGGGTTTCAGTTTCTTTTTCATTTCTTGCTCCTTGAAGTTTTATTTGATTTGTTGGTTTTGGGCTTCGGTTCAGTTGCGCCGCAACAATGCACCAAGGCGGGCGGCGCGGGTTCTCTAAGCTTCTGAACGGCTTTTTTGATAATCTCGCGGGCGCCTATAATGATAGGCACAAACAATCGCCAGGGTAACGGCAGGAGCACGCACAGCGTGCCGATTATCATTACGACGATTTCAATTATTACGGCGTTTATTATTTTTCTTTTTCTTGCCTTTTCGGGGTTTTTTTGCTTTTTGTTGCGCATTGTTCGTTTGCTCCTGTTTCTCGCGTTCTGCTCGCTTACGTTCCCGACATTCGCGCCCGCGCTTGACAAGCGCGGCAATGCCGCGGAACGGCGCGGAAATGATAAGCCATAGCACTTTAAATACTGCAAGTATAATTTTGCCTATAACTTTAAGCACACCGCGCAAGACGGGGAAGAAAATTGAAAGCACGCCGACGACGATTGCAACAACCGCAACAATGATAAGCACCCAAGCCCACCAAGGAATTTCGCCGAGCTTGTCAAGCAGTTTTTTCCACCAATCTTCAACTTCGTTCGGCTGTACTACGGGCGGCTGTTCGGGACCTGTAACAACGTTGCTTACGGTGCCGAGGTTGTAGACCTTTCCGTCAGCTTCGAATTCAAGCCGCAAAACCGCGACTTCCGAAACTATCGTTCCCTCGCTTTCGCTAAACAGCAGGTCGATAGCGTTATATGCAACGGCAAGCGCGCCCGCACCTAAAAACGGGTTAAATAAGAACAAGGAAACCGCGTTATCTGCACCGGCGGGCGAGGAGTAGCCCGTTTGTAGAAAATTTAATACCCAAGTCCGCTTTAACAGGTTGTCTTTAACCTCACCGTCTTTCAAATTAACGTCTTTAACAAAGTCGGAAGTACGGGAAACAGACTGCCATTTATATTGCTTGCCAAACAGCCCGTTAACGTTGTTTTTTATGGGCTCGTCGTCGTTGTTAAGCGTTTTATATCGCAATTCCGAGGGTTCGCTGTATTTCGCCTTGCTTAGCCCTTTTTGCGTGTAGTCCTGCGTTCTGAACGTAACGTCTGCGGACAACAGGCGGGTTATATCGTAATTAGTATCGAATGAAACAAAATGCCCGTCACAGCTTTCTGTCGTCGTCCAACTTAAACCGTTCGGATAGCGTACCGAGCTGACATAAGGGTTTTCAATCTCAACCGTTTTAACTTCCTGCTTGTCGTATGTCACGGCTTCCGCGCCGTCGGTAACTTTCCAATACGCGCCGACCTTGTAAGGTATTTCTGTTTTAATCTGTCCGTCCGTCTGCTCACCGTCGATTTGGCGGTCGTAATTGCGCCAAATCTGCGAAATGTTGTAATAACGTTCGGCTTCGGTTTCAAGCTCGAATTTGTCTACTATGTACTTATAGAAAACGCCGCTGTGGTTTAAGAGTGAAAGAGGGTATTTTATCGGGCGGTAATCGTCGCCCATTGTCTTAGATATGGAAATCGAGCTTGCCGTAAGCTTGCCGTAAGGCTGATAGACGTATACGAATAATTCTTTGTCTGAACTTTCGGCAACCTGAATAACTTGCAAAAGGTAATCTTTGCCGCCTGCGGGATATTCCGCAACGTTAAAATTGCTATCCTTTTGCAAATCTTCAAGGACGGAAGAGTACGACGAAGCGGCGGAAGCGTAACCCGCCCCGCCGCCGATTAGCGGAAAGAATATAGTAAACAGCAAAAACGCAGCAAATGCCGTGATTAAATTCTTCAAAGTCCTTGCCATAGCTCGCCCGCCTTATATTGTGATTTCCGTATCAGAGATTGTTATATCTTCAACAGGTATTTTTAAAGTGCCTATATCGAGGGCAAAATAAAACGTTTTAAAATAATAAGTTGTGCCGCCTTCGTCTACAAGTGCGAGTTTTAAATATGCGAGGTTAACGTCTGTGCCCGTTTCTTTAATCTTGTTTATGACCTCGCTCAAAACAGATTTGCCGGTTTCGTTTACAACCTTGTTGCCCTGTTCGTTTGTTTCGGCATTGAAACAACTATCGGGCATTGCCAACATACGCGCAAGCATTGATATATCAAATGTGAACGTAGGGCTTAAAATCAGATTGCCGACGGGGAAATAAGATACGGGGCGCGAGTTCTCGGAAGTAAGACCGATTAATTCGTTAAAATTATCTACAAGCCCAAAAGCGCAAACGCTTGACGTTAAACTGACTTTGCGCGGGGTTGTGTATTCGCTGTACGACAAATCGCAAGTAAAATTGTAATTACTGCCGCCGTATAACGTTTCCGTTACGGTCGTTTTGTCGGTGTTTTCAAGTCCGACGTTATCGCTGACTTTGACGAAAAGCCCCGCGTTAAACCCGTTTAATACCTTTGTGTAGGTTACGCTTGTCGTGTCCGCGCTCTTTATGTACAAATAAAACGGCTCGGTCATTTCCGCAAACATAATTGACCAATCGGGCGAAGAAGAAACTGCAAACCACAAGCCCGTCAATACACTATTGCTGCCCGTCTTAGAAAAAAGCCATTTATGCGTAAACCCGCGCGTCGTGTAGCTGTCCGAGGTTGCATATTCCGCTTGCAAATTCCAATTACTGCCGAGGTGCGACGAAGAGCAAGCATACTGAAAACCCGATGACGACGGGTCGCCTAAACGCCAAGTGCCGACAAGGCTTGTTTTGTCTACCTCGCCGCCGCATAAAGTCAAATGTACGTCTGTTATTTTTTCCTCGTAATTGACTATGCAATGCGCTTTGATTTGCGCGTTATCTCTGCTTACGACGGTTATTTTAATTCTTTCGGCAAAAGCCTTTGTGCAAACAGCGGTGGCGGTGAGGGCTCCGTCCCCGTTGGGCGTTATCGTCATATAGTCCGTTACCGTCTTTCCGCTCGCCCAGAGGCTCGCACTGTCTACAAATTCGATAAACCAATCAACCGTTTTGTTTGTTGCATATTCGGGTTGTATGGTCGCCGTAAGTGTAAACGCGGTGTCGGCTTCGTCCGGCACACCCGCCGAAGCGTATGCAGAGCGCGTTAGCTTTGTACTCTGAAACGCAATGCCGGTGCTTTCGCCAGCGGCGACGGCCGCCGTTCCCGCGGTTGACAAATTGTTAAGCTCGAAGCTTCCCTCTTTAAGTTCGGGAAGTTCGGGCGGTTCTTTATCCTTGCCCCAACTGCCAAACCAGCTTGCAATTACGGGGTTTGTAAACCACGACGAGCCAACGCCGATAAGCGTTACAAGCACGCCCGAAACCGCTATTATAACCGCGCATAATATCGCCGTTATGTTTATTCCGCCTTTTTTACTTGACTTTGCCATTTAAAAAACCTCTTAAACTGTTATTTTTACTTTAAAAAATTAAAGCCTTTTTTATCTTCCCATTCGTCCAAAGCAAGTTGCAGGCTGTCGCCGTTCTCGCGTTGGATATGTTGATAATAATCGCAATAGCGGTAGTCCGCGCACTTGCATATGTCTTTTATCGGTTCCAGATAGTCGCAGGTTGTGCCGCGTTCCGTATTGCAATACGGGCATACGGTTTCAAATGTTGCCGCGCTCATTCTTCGGTTTCCTCGGTTCGCTTTTTTGCTTCAGATATATAGACATATAAGTTTGTCTGTTCCTGAACGCTTTCAAGAAAGACAACAAAAGTTTCGCCGTTTATTTCGTAGGTGTTGTCTTGCATAATTTCCAGCTCTTGCGATATGGAATGTTGCAACACGTCAAGCAATTTTTCGATTTCTCGTTTTGTGAAGTATAAAGTTATATTTTGCTCGCTCATTCTGTCGCCACCTCTTTTGCAAATTCTGCAATTTCGTCAAAAAGCATTTCTGCCGTAACGTGGGGTTTGCAGTCTGCTAATAGTGGTGTGATAATGTATTTTAAAAATTGCTCTAAAATGCGGGGGGCAAACGTGAATAATTCTACCGCTGTGCAATCTGCCGCCATAAGACCTGCATGCTCTCCGACGATAAAAACTATATTTTCAGTAGTACTGAAAACTTGCTCGCCGTTCTTCGTAACCGTTACGGTTACTTTGTCTTTTGCTTGTTCCTTTGTCATTTTTGCAAATCTCCTAAAAAATATATTTCAACGCCCTTGCGGGCTGTTGTTCCCGTAATCTCAACCCCCGCGCCGTTTATGGCGGTGCAGGAGCCGAGATTTGCAAGCACCTTTACGGAGTTCCACCGCGCGGGTGCGTATTAGCGGGGTTTTTATTTTCGACGAACCCCGAAAACGTCAACAGGTTTGTTTTACGACGTACACCTTAAAACGTCCAAATTTCACACCCGCGGGGGCGTGTTTAGCCGCGGGCAAGCCGCTTTGCCGCACAGTAAAGCTTGATAGCGTTTGCCATGGGGCGCGCGCAGGCGCAAATCTGACCGTCGATAACGCCCGTATCGTTGCAAACTTCGCAGTCTGATTGCTTTGTTAAAATCTTCAAGTCAACGCCCTTGTCGGTCAAAATCTTTTTAAGCTCGGCTTCAATTTTCGCAAGCTTCTTTTCAAGCTCGACAACCTTTGCCGCGTTCCCTTGCGAGCGGTAAAAGTCTAAATTGTCCAGCGCGGCGGCGCGGGCTTGCAGGTTCTTGTTCCATTCCGTGCCTTTAAGCTTCTGATTTTCCGCCTTGTTCGCCTTGCTTAATTCCTTACGTTTCTTTGTGTAAAACTGTTGTACTTCTTCCAGGAGCAGGGGGAGTTCCTGCGGTTCGCCCGCCTCGGTTGTGGTGCAAGGGTATTGCGAAAGCATTAAATCGACTTGCTGAATTGAAAAGCGCGCGGGCAACTCTGCGCCTGCGCTTTGTATCCGATAGTATTCTTTGCCTGTGCTTTCCTCGAACTCGCAAGCGGCTATCCGATAAACAAGCGGCGCAATAATGGGGGGCGTTACGGTGTATTCCGCGCCCTGGTTGAATTTGAAATAAAGTTTGCCGTCGTCGCCTATCCGATAGGCGGTATTCACTGCTGCCATAATTGCCGCTCTGGACGCGCCCGCGGGCGCGTTGAATTTTATTTTTATTGACTTCCACACTAAAAGCGTGGTAAAATTCGTTTATGAAAAATCAAATTAATAATAAGTTAGCCATACAACCACACCAAAGAGGAGTTGTAACTTTTGCCCAATATACGGGTTACTGCAAAAAAGGTAAACAACTGCGAACTTTTGAGGGCGTACAGGTCGAAAACATACTTTGGTATATCAAGCCCGACAATTCAATGTCCTATAAAATGATAAATAACGGGCAAATTACAAAAACTTATCCGACTGCACCCGAGGGAATGGATATCCGCCTGATAGACAAGTACAACGAAGAGAAAAAGCGGCTTTCCGAACGGTATAATCTTTCGGACACAGCACCCAGGAACAAAAGAACGTTGCAAATTGAAGTAACCGAAAACGAGTTTCGGCTCATTAACGCATACCGACAACTTAGCCGCGAACAAAAACAGGAAGTAGTCGATAAAATAAAATCGTTTACTTAGTTACAGGCAGTCAACGTACTTGATAAAGAACGTGCACAATTCTATTACTGATTTTTTGACGGCTTCCCGCGTTTCTTTTAGTGCGGGCATATAGCCGTTATAGCAATTTTTTGCAATAGTCAACATAGCTTCCAACGTTTCAACCTCTGCTTGAAACTCGAAACCAGTTTCAGAATATAAATCTTCTATTTTTTCTTCCAAATTTTCGTCCATTTATAATTTTCCTTTGCCCTGCGGTTCGCCGCGGGGCTTTTTTATTGCGCGCGTGGCGTGTATTTGCCCTTTTACGGGCTAATTAGCTCATAAATGAGCTGTACACATTATAACAACTCAACAATGAGCTGTCAAGCCCAAAAAAGAGCTACTGTGGTAAAATTTTGTCAAATGGTGAGGTAAATAATGAGGTTTGCGCAAATAGCAAAAGAATTACGAGAAGAAACAGGCTTATCTCAGGTAAAACTTGGGGAAAAACTTGGTATAAGTTCTTCGGGAATAGGACATTTAGAAGTAGGTGATTGTGAGCCTAATAGCGCGACATTGTTAGCGTATGCAAAATTTTTCAACGTATCCGCCGATTATCTGCTCGGGTTAGAGGACGACTTCGGCGCGAGAACGGCGACCAACGCCGCGCCGATGGGGGAGAGGTTGACCGAAAAAGAAAAAGCCTTGCTTGAAGCGTTCCGCCAGCTTCTGCCTGAAACGCAGGACTTTATTTTGCGTTCAACGCAGGGAATGAACGACAGTAACCCCGCGAAAAAATTTAAAAAAGTGTAAAAATTTGCGTATAATAACCCCCTAAATTTTACTTAGGGGGTTAAACAATGACTAACAGCGAGCAAACGCAAGTTTTGGAACAGGCGATTTTTTTATTGCAGGCACTGCGAAATGAAATCGCTATCGAAAATTGGGAGGTGCAGAGAGGGCAAAACTTTTCAAAACAGATTAAACGGTATGAAGTTATAAGCGTTCCGAAAAAATCAACTTTGGAGGAAATAAAGGAATTGCTTATATCATTAAAAATCAAAGCGTCCGTCCGCCAACGTGCGAACGGACTTTACGAATTGCGCAACAGTGTTTTCGGCTCGGTATACGGGCGAACGGTTGAAGAAATCGGGGACAAGCTAACTAAGCTTGTCAAAGGGAGTGCAGAGAAAAAGAAAGCCCCGCTATTGTCGGAGTATTACAACGATACATATTTACCTTTCAAAAAAACGGAGCTTGCGGCTTCTTCGATTGCCGATATTGAAACGGCTTTCGCGTTTATTTTCAAAAGCGGTTTTGATAAGCCACTTAACCGTTATACGGCGGAAATGATAGAAAAGTTTTTGACGGAAATACCGCAAACCCGCAAGCGAAAAAAGGTGCGCGGGGTTCTGAATAATCTTTTTACCCACGCGAAGCGGCTGAAAATAATAAAAAATAACCCGTGCAGTGACGTTGCACAGGTTAAGCACGTTTCGGAAGTCGGCAAAGCTTTAAGCTTCAAGGTTCAAAAGGCTTTTTTTGTCGGTTTGTTTGCAAACCCGAAAATTGCAGTTGAACGTAAGCTGTATTATGTTTTTGTATATTTGACGGGAACGCGCCGCGGGGAAGCGTTGGGGGAAACGGTTGCAGACGTAGATTTTTCGGAAAACGTGTTGCACGTTCCAGGAACGAAAACGAACACGTCAAATAGGTTTATTCCGTTGTTTCCGTTGGTAAAAAAGCTTTTGGAGCGGGTGCAGGTGGTAGAGGGGCTGTTTTTTCCGTTCTCAACGGGGCAGGTGAATAATCTGTATGCGGAGCTGTTGCCTGGTTATCGATTGCACGACCTGCGGCACACCTTCGGAACGGTTGCTATGTGCGTGCAGAAGCTTGACCCGAAAACGGTTGCGCTTTATATGGGGCACGCCGACCCGACAACTACGCTGAAAATTTATACGCACCCCGAACAGCTCGACCGCGCGTTGTTCTTTGACGGTAGTCTATCAGACGACGAGAAAACGGGCAAATTGCGGGAAGAATATGCCGAAATTCTCGCCATAATCGACGAATTTCTTGACAGCATACCCAAAATTTACCCAAAAAATCAATAAAAAAAGCAACTGTCCGTTAAAGTTTCTTGAAACTTTTTAACAAAACAGTTGCCGAAATGCTTGATAAACGGGGCATTTTGTGCCGATTTATCAAAAAATTATGGTGCGGACGAAGGGACTTGAACCCCCATGGTTGCCCACAGGAACCTGAAACCTGCGCGTCTGCCAATTTCGCCACGTCCGCAAAGCAAGACTGATTATAATAAAATATTAAAATATTGTCAAGTCAAACGCTACAATATTTTTAATATATTTCGGCTCGGTTTATGCGTTTTTGCCGGTTTGTTTTAAACTAACCTAAAATTGTTAAAAATAACAAAATATTATGGTAATAAAAATTACTGCCTCTATAATTGACTGTGATTATTTTATTTGATAAAATTTTATCGAATTAAGAAATACTTTAATTCGGTTGCCCGTACGGGCAGGTTGGTCTGTTCACAATGTATAATCAGTTTATAGGAGAAAGCTATGGATTTTAAGTTAAACTACGAAATTTGCGACGGCGTTGAAAAGCTGGAAAAAGAGATTGCAAGAGTACGCAAGGCTCAGCAGCAGTTTGCAACGTTTTCACAGGAGCAGGTGGATAAAATTTTCTTTGCCTGCGCGGTTGCTGCAAACAAGGCAAGAATTCCCCTTGCCAGACTTGCGGTAGAAGAAACCGGTATGGGCGTTGTGGAGGATAAGGTTATAAAAAACCACTACGCCGCCGAGTATATCTATAACAAGTACCGCGACGTTAAAACCTGCGGAGTGCTTGAAGAGGATAAGGCATACGGCATTATGAAGATAGCCGACCCCATAGGCATTGTCGGTGCGGTAATTCCCACCACCAACCCGACGTCTACGGCAATTTTCAAAACCTTGCTGTGCCTTAAAACGCGCAACGGCTGTATAATCAGCCCGCATCCCCGTGCAAAAAACTCTACGATTGCCGCGGCAAAGGTAGTTTACGAGGCGGCGGTAGCGGCGGGCGCACCCGAGGGCATTATCAGTTGGATTGACGTTCCCAGCCTTGATATGACCGCGCTTTTAATGAAAGAGGTTGACACAATTCTTGCAACCGGCGGCCCCGGTATGGTTAAGGCGGCATATTCCAGCGGCAAGCCCGCAATCGGCGTCGGCGCGGGCAACACTCCCGCGATTATAGACGAAAGCGCGGATATTCTGCTTGCAGTCAACTCGATTATCCATTCCAAAACGTTCGATAACGGTATGATTTGCGCTTCCGAGCAGTCAGTTATCGTTGCCGATAAAATTTATGACAAGGTAAAAAAGGAATTTGCCGTACGCGGCTGCTATCTGCTTAAGGGCGACGAATTGGATAAGGTAAGAAAAACCATTATCATAAACGGCTCGCTCAATGCTAAAATAGTAGGACAGAGCGCAAAGAAAATCGCGTCTCTTGCAGGCGTAGAGGTTCCCGAGGGAACTAAAATTCTTATAGGCGAGGTTGAAAGTGTAGAGCTTTCCGAGGAGTTTGCCCACGAAAAGCTTTCGCCCGTGCTTGCAATGTACCGCGCAAAAAGCTTTGCGGAGGCGCTTGACAAGGCGGAAAGGCTTATTGCGGACGGCGGCTACGGTCATACCTCGTCGCTGTATATAAACGTTGTTACCTCCAAGGATAAAATTACGGAATTCGGCGAAAGAATGAAGACCTGCCGTATCCTTATCAATACGCCCTCATCGCACGGCGGCATAGGCGATTTGTACAACTTTAAGCTTGCGCCTTCGCTTACGCTCGGTTGCGGAAGCTGGGGCGGAAACTCCGTTTCCGAAAACGTTGGCGTTAAGCATCTTTTGAATATTAAAACAGTCGCTGAAAGGAGAGAAAATATGCTGTGGTTCCGCGCGCCTCAGAAGGTTTATATAAAGAAGGGCTGTCTGCCCGTTGCCCTTGACGAGCTTAAAACGGTAATGGGCAAAAAGAAGGCGTTTATCGTAACGGACAGCTTCCTTTACAACAACGGCTTTACCAAATGCATAACCGATAAGCTTGACGAGATGGGCATTGCGCACCAAACCTTCTTTGACGTAGCGCCCGACCCCACGCTTGCGTGCGCAATAGAGGGCACAAAGCAAATGAAGGCGTTTGCGCCCGACACGATTATCGCCCTCGGCGGCGGCAGTGCAATGGACGCCGCAAAAATTATGTGGGTTATGTACGAGCACCCCGAGGTTGACTTTATGGATATGGCAATGCGCTTTGTCGATATAAGAAAGCGTATTTACACCTTCCCCAAAATGGGTGAAAAGGCGTACTTTATCGCCATACCTACGTCTGCGGGAACGGGCTCCGAGGTTACTCCGTTCGCCGTTATCACAGACGAAAAGACGGGCGTTAAATATCCCCTTGCAGACTACGAGCTGATGCCTAATATGGCTGTAATAGACACCGATTTGCATATGTCCGCGCCCAAGGGTCTTACCGCCGCTTCCGGTATAGACGCGGTTACCCACGCGCTTGAAGCGTATGCTTCGGTAATGGCAACCGACTACACCGACGGGCTTGCAATTCAGGCTTTGAAGGTTATTTTCAAATATCTGCCCGCCGCTTACGAAAACGGTCAAACCGATGTAGAGGCAAGGGAGAAGATGGCAAACGCGGCAACTATGGCGGGTATGGCGTTTGCAAACGCATTCCTCGGTGTATGCCACTCCATGGCGCATAAGCTGGGCGCATTCCATCATTTGCCCCACGGCGTTGCAAACGCGCTTATGATAGGCGAGGTTATAAAATTCAACTCTGCGGAAGCTCCCGCAAAGATGGGCACATTCAGCCAGTACGCATATCCCAAAACACTCAGAAGATACGCAGAGGTTGCCGAAGCGCTTTCTATAAGCGGTAAAAACGATACGGAAAAGGTTGCAAACCTTATTAAGGCTATTGACAAGTTAAAGGCGCAGGTCGGTATTAAAAAGACCATTAAGGACTACGGTGTTGACGAGCAAGACTTCCTTGCAAGGCTTGACGATATGGTTGAACAGGCGTTTGACGACCAGTGCACGGGCGCTAACCCGAGATACCCGCTTATGAGCGAAATCAAGCAGATGTATCTTAACGCTTACTACGGTAAATAAGGAGGAAAAATATATATGAACAATCAGAATTTAAAGCTTGTTTTTGAAAGAGCGGACAAAAAAATATACCGCGAGGGCGATAAGCTGATTAAGGTATTCGACGCAAACTATTCCAAGGCGAATATTCTTAACGAGGCGCTTAACCACGCAAGAGTTGAAGAAACAGATTTGAACGTGCCCAAATTGCAGGCTGTTCAGGTAGTTGACGGCAAGTGGGCTATTGTGCTTGATTATATCGAGGGCAAAACCCTGCAGCAGCTTATGGACGAACACCCCGAAAAGGAGGACGAGTATCTGGAGCTGTTTGTTGATTTGCAGCTTAACGCGCTTTCCAAAAAGGTGCCTATGCTAAATAAGCTGCGCGATAAGTTTCAGGCGAAGATTTCGGCAACTGCCGACGTGCTTGACGCAACAACGCGCTACGACCTGCATACCCGCCTCGATTCAATGCCCAAGCACACGCATCTGTGTCACGGCGACTTCAACCCCACGAATATCATTATAACCAAGGACGGCACGCCTTATATAATCGACTGGTCGCACGCAACGCAGGGTAACTCGTCCGCAGACGTCGCAAGAAGCTATCTTTTGTTCTACCTTGCAGGAAATGAAGCGCTCGGCGACAAGTATTTAAAGCTTTTCTGCAAAAAGAGCGATACGGCTATACAGTACGTACAGCGCTGGATACCTATCGTAGCGGCTGCCCGTCTTACAAAGGCGCCTAAGGAAGAGGAGGAATTCCTTCACCGCTGGATAGACGTTGTGGACTACGAATAATATTACAATAAATTTAAAGGCTTGCTTATAAGGCAAGCCTTTTTTATTGATTTTTTGCAGTGAAGTGTTATATAATTTTGCTATGAATAAACAATTTTGCTTTGTCGCGGTGGAGTTTGTCGACGACATAAACGTCGTCGGCTATACATACTGGTATTTATGCCCCTTTGACGGCGTTGCCGAGGGCGCACAGGTGCTTGCCCCGCTCGGCAGACACAATAACGAGCAGACGGGAACAGTGCGCAGAGTGCTCTTTGCAGACGAGGAGCACGCGCCCTACCCTATACAATATATCAAGAGAATCAGGAAAGTTATTTCGGAGTAATTATGTACAAAATCGTAAAAAAGCGCGAGCTTAATTCAACCGTAACAATGATGGATATTTATGCGCCGCTTGTTGCAAAAAAGGCGGAGGCGGGGCAGTTTATTATTCTGCGCGTGGACGAAAACGGCGAAAGAATACCGCTTACGGTTGCGGGCTTTGACAGAGAGGCGGGCACCGTAAAAATAATATTCCAGATAGTCGGCGGCACTACAATGCGACTTAACGCAAAAAAAGAAGGTGAATATATTCAGGACTTTGTCGGTCCGTTGGGCTGTGCAACTAAAACCGACGGAGTGAAAAAGGTCTGCATCGTCGGCGGCGGCGTGGGCTGCGCAATCGCTTTGCCTGTTGCACAGAAGTTCAAGGCCTTGGGGTGCGAGGTGCATTCGATAATCGGCTTCCGCAGTAAGGATTTGGTTATTCTTGAAAAGGAGTTTGCCGAATGCTCGGATAAGCTGACAATAATGACCGACGACGGCAGCTACGGTCGGCAAGGGGTTGTTACCGTGCCCTTGAAGGAGGCGATTGAAGGCGGTGAAAATTATGACGAGGTTATCGCAATAGGCCCGCTTGTCATGATGAAATTCGTTGTCGCCACTACAAGACCGTACGGAATAAAGACGACCGTTTCAATGAACCCTATAATGATTGACGGTACGGGTATGTGCGGCGGTTGCCGTTTAACGGTGGGCGGCAAAACCAAATTTGCATGCGTGGACGGACCCGATTTCGACGGCTTTGAGGTAGACTTCGACGAGGCTATGGCAAGGTCAAGCGCGTATGCGGAATTTGAGCAAGGGCAGAGAAGCGAGCTGTGCAATCTGCTTAACAAGGCGGTGAAATAATGGCAATACAACCTAAAAAGAATGAAATGCCCGTACAGCAGCCGCTTGTAAGGGCGGGCAATTTTAATGAGGTAGCGCTGGGCTATACTCCCGAGCTTGCCGTTGCCGAGGCAAAAAGATGCTTAAACTGCAAAAACCGCCCTTGTGTGGAGGGCTGTCCCGTAAATATTTCCATTCCGGATTTTATTACAAAGGTCAAGGACGGTGATTTTGAGGGTGCGTACGGCGTTATTGCCGAAAGCTCTTCACTGCCAGCTGTTTGCGGAAGAGTTTGCCCTCAGGAAACTCAGTGCGAAAGCAAATGCACCTTAGGGATAAAATTCGAGCCGGTAGGCATAGGCAGGCTTGAACGCTTTGTCGCCGACCGGCATAATAATAACAACAATTCTCAACCCGAATTGCCGAAGCTTAACGGACACAGAGTTGCGGTAGTCGGTTCGGGGCCGTCGGGCTTGGCTTGCGCTGGCGACTTGGCTAAAAAAGGCTATAAGGTGACGGTATTCGAGGCGTTGCACCTTGCGGGCGGGGTATTGGTTTACGGAATACCCGAATTCCGCTTGCCTAAGGACATTGTTAAAAAGGAAGTGGAAACGCTTAAAAAATACGGCGTTGATGTTGAAACCAACGTAGTAATAGGTAAAACGATAACCATTGACGAGCTTTTTGAGGACGGTTACGAGGCTGTTTTTGTCGGCTCGGGTGCGGGACTGCCTCGGTTTATGGGTATTGCGGGCGAGGGCTTGAAGGGCGTGTATTCTGCAAACGAGTTTTTGACGCGCGCAAACCTTATGAAGGCTTACGAAAGCAATTCGCAAACGCCGGTTATGCGTGCGGAAAGCGTTGCCGTTGTTGGCGGCGGAAACGTTGCAATGGACGCCGCAAGGACGGCTTTAAGGCTTGGCGCAAAGAAGGTTTACATAGTTTACCGCCGTTCGATGGAGGAGCTTCCCGCAAGGAAGGAGGAGGTTGAGCATGCCGAAGAGGAGGGTGTGAAATTCGAAATTTTGCGCAACCCCGTTGAAATAATCGGTTATAACAACCGAAACGACCGCCGCGACCCTAAAAACGGCTTTGTAAGCGGTATAAAGCTGAGGCGGTGCGAGCTTGGCGAGCCTGACGAGCGGGGCAGACGCCGCCCGATAGAAATAGAGGGCAGTGAATATGTTCTTCCCGTTGACTGCGTAATAATGGCAATAGGCACAAGCCCCAACCCGCTTATAAAAAATACTACTAAGGGGCTTGAGGTTAATAAACACGGCGGAATAATTGTTGAAGAGGGTACGGGCGCAACCTCTAAAAGGGGCGTTTTTGCGGGCGGTGATGCTGTTACGGGCGCTGCTACGGTCATACTTGCAATGGGTGCCGGCAAAACCGCGGCGAAGGCAATCGACGAATATCTTTGCCCAAAAACGAATAATTAAGGAGAAAAGGCAAAAAATACCTTTATATGATAGTTATGGAAATTAAAGATATTTTTACTGAAACCGAAAAAATCAATATATATAAGGACGGAAACGCAACAACCTATATCGAGGGCGACAAGCCATATGAGGAAATTCTTACAGGCTGGAATAGTCTGCTTGACGGCTCGCACGAGATGCCCGCATACGGCGTAAGCCTTGACAAAGAAACCGTAAAGGCAATGAAAAACGGGCTTTGGGTTGAATTTGATTTCGGCAAGCTTACAGAATATAACGGTATGCCCTTTGAAAAGCTGCTTGTAGAGGTAGGCAAGGAATTCTACGGCTTTAATATTATACGCTACACCTCGGAGCGCGGCTATGACGGCAGATGCTTCTATATTGACCTTGTAAACAAAAATATGAGCGATTTTTACAATATTTTAATGGATATTTAAGCGTTTGCACAGTACTATGTCACGCATAGGTAGCTAAAAAAGGAGAAATTTTCAATGAAAGATGCACAAAAGACGGTTGGACTGCTTGCGGACAAGCAAAAGCTTTGCTATATAACCTATGTTGACGAGGACGGCTTTCCGCAGACAAGGGCCATGCTTAGGCCGAGGGAGCGCGAGGGAATAAAGACCTTTTATCTGTCTACAAATACCTCCTCGAATAAGGTTAAATTTCTGTTTAAAAACAATAAGGCAAGTTTGTATTTTGTCGACGGGCGTTTTTATCGCGGGGCTTGCTTAAGCGGTACGGTTGAGGTATTGCAGACGGAGGAAGCTAAAAAACGCATCTGGAGAATGGGCGATACGATGTATTATCCTAAGGGAGTTACCGACCCCGATTATTGCGTTTTGAAATTCACGGCGGTTAAGGGCAGATATTACAGCGGCTTTAAAAACGAGGATTTTGATATTGATTAAGTAAAATAAAAAAGCGGGTAGCTTAAACCCGCTTTTTTGTATTTTAAGTACAGTATTTATTTTTTTACATCTTCAAGCGATTTTTTGTATGCCGCAATCGCCCTTGACAGCTGGTCGGGGCAGGAGGTGTTGTTTTTGCATTTTACGCCCGACAAAAGCGCCTGAATTTCATCGATGTTTTTGCCCTCGCAAAGGCGCGCCACGCCTTGAAGGTTCCCGCTGCAGCCGCCTATAAATTTAAGTCCGCGGAGGTTGTTGTCCTCGTCAACCTCGAATATAATTTGCCTTGAACAAGTGCCTGACGTGAAGTATGTAAACATGCTTAAACTCCTTAATCGCAAAGATTTTCGTATATTACCGAATATAAGTCGGCGGCTTTTTCTTCCCACTTTTTATAAATTGCCTTGGCCGTTTTTTTGTCGGGTACGACAAATTTAAGCTCTAAAATAGGCTGAACGGGCGCAAGTATCTTCAACGATACCGTATAGGTGCCGTCCATATTCTGAAAATAGTCGGAGCGGCATTCCTGACGGTTGCGGTATCTGGTGCTGTTCTTTTTGACGAACTGCGAAATTTCCTCTCGCACGCTTTTGGGAATGTTTATGTAGAAATTCGCCAAAGATTCTCTTCCGTCGGGCGTGATTGTGTAAAGGGTATCGTCGTCCTCGCCCACAACACAGATAAAATTATCGTCTATAAGCTTGTGGATTACGTTAACGCAGTCCATATACCCCATCCAGCTGTTGGTGGTGGAGCACATATCCACAATAGTCCGCTCGGACAAGGCGCTTTCCATTTTGTCGAAAACGAAAAGAATTATTAATTTGTTTGTGGAGGTTTCGCCTGTGTTCAACATAATCTTTTAAAATCTACTAAAAAGTGCAAAAGCTGCAATCATTATACATAATTATTTTATGAAAATCAAGATATTTGTCTTAAATTAATTCAAATTTAAAATTAACTGTGCTATAATAAAACAAAACACAATTGCGGTGAATAATTATGTCTGATACAAAAGAACAGGTATTATCCTTTTTGGAAGCGTGCGAAGAGCTGAAAAGCTGTAAATTTATTATGGCTACAACCAAAATAAAGGACCTTTTGAAGTGCATTGTCAACTGTCCCGAAATTTACAGACTTTTTCAGACGGTGACCAAAAATTTTAACTATCCCGAGGCGAAAAAGAGCTGTCTTGTTACCGTAAACGAGGGCGTTTTCGAGAAAAACAGCGTAATACTTCCCCAAACTGTCGGGCAAAGGCTTGCTTTTATTTTCTGCCTTTTTGTCGAATTCAATGAAAATACTATAAATTTCAACGACTTTTTATGCCGTTTTTATCCCGAGGACGGAAGCTACGTCGCGGGCTACCGCGTTTTTTGCGAAACTGTTGTAAAGGGCTTGCAGGACGCAGTTGCGCAGGTATTCAAGGACGATTTATCCGCCGTGCCCGTTGACGAAAACGCCGAGCAGGGCGCAAATTCCAGAAAAACCGAAGTGCTTTCCGTGTTAAGACATGCAATTGCCGAGGAGCTGCATTTTTTGCTTGAAAGCAAAATTGCCGACAACGAAAAAGAAGGCGGCGCAAAAATACTTTCTCAGCTGTATGCGGCGGTGCATTCCGAAAACGAAGAGCTTATAGACGCGCTGATTTTCGGATATAATTATTTTGCGATATATAATAAATGCGTTTCGGATACATTGCACGCCCTTATAGAGGCGATTGCACTGTTCGAGCGGGAAATTTAATTTTATGGGCTTTTTTGAAGAAAAAATTGCCGGCAGAACGGTTTTTAAGGGCAGAATATTACAGCTTGACGTGGACAAGGTGCGCCTTGACGACGGAAGCGTTGCCGAGCGGGAATGCGTCCGTCACAGCGGCGGCGCGGCGGTTTTGTATGTCGTGCGCGAGCGCGGTATATGTAAAATTCTGCTTGTAAAACAGTTTCGCTATTTGTACGGAAAGGAAATCTGGGAAATCCCCGCGGGAAAGCTGGAGCTTGGGGAGGACCCCTTGCTTGCGGCAAAAAGAGAGCTGGAGGAGGAAACGGGCTATATCGGCGGCGAGCTTGTCCCGCTTTTGAAAATTTACCCCTCGGTCGGTTATACTGACGAGGTTATACACGTTTTCGAGGCAAAGGGCTGCCGTCCGGATTTGCGCAAGCCTGACGAGGGAGAGTTTCTTGACGTCAAGCTGATTGATTTGAATGTCGCCTTGAAAATGATAGACGAGGGCGAAATCTGCGACGCAAAAACCGTTGCGGCGATATATAAATATTGTCTTAAAAACGGAATTGAGATATAAAGAAAAGGGGTTGCCTTTTACCTAATTCCCATAGGGAAAAATAGGTAAGCAACAGGTGAAAGACAATTAGGCGTGGCATTAAGCCGCGCCTTTTCTTATATTTTTCACTGTGTGGACGAATTAGGCTACTCTTAGCCTAGTGAGATATAGATATGTTTTATATTTCCCGCAAAATTCAATCGGTTGCGTTCTTTCATTTTTCTTGATATAATGGTTGTACGATAAACAGTAATTTAGCGGAGTATAAAGAGTGAACATAAAATTGATTGAAGAAAACGAAATACAGGAAACATGCGATATGGTAATTCGTTCTTGTAAATATTCCGATTTTGCCGAGTTCTATCCGTCGCAATATTTTTATTGCACATACGATGAAATCAAAACTAAAATGGACAACGGACATTTTTATGTTGTCAAAGACAACGGAAAAATTATCGGTTGCGGTGGCATTGCTACATATTGGGACAGCTTAACCGAGAGTTGGATACATACTATTTTTGTTGATCCAAAATATCAGAGAAAAGGTGTAGGCAGAAAGATTATAGAATTTTTGGAAAACGACGAATACGCAAAAAGAGCAAATAGAATTGAAATTCACGCCGCAATGTCAGCGATACCGTTCTACCGTAAATTAGGCTATGAGCATAAGAACGGACAACTAATTTACGCTGAGGGACATTTTGACATGGAAAAATTTATATAACTGGCTAAAAAAGAATTTTTCATAACATAAAGGAAAATAACAATATGTCCGAACACAGTTTAACAATAGCGCTGAAATACGGCGAAAAATTGAAAGAATTTTATGATATAGCCCAAGCCGAAAAATATTTTATCTCATACAAAGACGAATTGCTCAATAGGTTAGAAGCTATAAGCGGACAATTAGACGGTTTTTCCCCCGACTACACTATTGAAAGTCTAAAAGATATAGAAAAATTATATTTTCAATTATATCGCAATAATACATTCGGTAAATTAGGATTATCGCAAAAACAATTTGAAAGTATTATGTCTGTATATTGGGGAGAGGTCGTTATAAAAAATAATGCGGACGCCAAATGGTTAATTGAAGAATTTGCTTTTTCACAAGGAAAATATGAATTGCTTGTAAATAAAGGTCTATGTAATATTTCGATAGTCGATATGTTCCAAGACTTGTATAAAAGACAGGACAATAAACGGCAAAATTTATTATTCAGAGAATATAATAGATATTTTACAAGGCAACTTTGATTTTCGCTGAATAAATTGGTCAAATAAGGAGCTTACAATGGAAATATGTAAAATAACGCTTGATAGCAAACAGTATGACCTGTTAAAAAGTATGCTCAATTGCGACAGAAGGTCGGACTTAATAAGAAAAATACCAATCAACGGAAAAGAGTTGTTTTATGATATGATTCACGAAATATATTCACCTGTAACAGAAGGATGGAGTACGCGTGAAATCGTGTTGAACGAATCTGCCGATGAGCTAAACCTGTTACGATTTATGACAAAACAGATATTTCCGAACGATGAATACTATTTTGTGCGACAAATAGGAAGAAAATGGGCGAATTTTCGTTTTGAAAAAGATTGCAAAATTATAATATATAAAAATTGAACAAGTCTTATAAATTTCAATTTAGAGGAGAAACACTATGTCATATTCATTAAAGAGCGTAACGATACGCACAGACAATTCCGAGAGCGGAATGGCAAAAATCAACGAACTTTGGGCGGATATGATGACGGGCAAAATTCCGCTTGACTTTATAGAAAACGGCGTACCCGTAAAAGGTCTGTCGCCTATATCGGCATACAGTGATTACGAGAGCGACGAAAAAGGTAAATACAATTTATCCGTTATGACCGTAACCGTAGATTTCTTTGCAAAAATGGAAGAATTGGTCGCACAAAGAAAATACATCAAAATAGACGAGAGCGGCGAAACGATTGCCGAATGCGCAAATAAAGCGTGGTCGAAAGTTTGGGGGCTTACCGCGAGCGGCGAAATTAAACGTGCATTTACTATCGACTACGAAAGCACCGTACCCGCCGAATATACCAAAAACGGTAAAGCGCATTGCTATTTGTACATAGCAATAAAATAACGATTATAAGATAAATTTCAATTTATCTTTGTAAATGGTTTGCAGTAAAAAGCTCTCGAACATATCGTTCGAGAGCTTTTGTCCTTGCTTGAAAGTATAACTCTTAATAATTTAGTTTCTTAATTCCCTATGGAAAGTGCGCTTTTGGGGCAACCCCTTTGTTTCGATTTAGTTACAACCGCAGCCGCAGCTGTTTCCGCCGCCGCACAACAGCGAGGAAAGAGTGCCGTTTTTCCACATGCTGTAAATAAGGGCGATAAGTATAGGCGTGCAACTTCCCGAAAGGACGCCTTCGAGACCGTTACCGCTGCAGCTTGCCGCAACAAGCAAAAGGATTAAAATCCAAAGGCAGCTGTTAGAGCCGCAACACGAAAAGATGTTCATAAGTTCCTCCTTTATACTGCATGTCGGTATGTAATAGTTTTGTAAAATGTCCATGCAGTTCAGCTACGTATCCGATTTTGTTTTTATCTTTCGGAATACAGTAATCGTATATTAAATAATATTTAAATTTCCGTAAAAATGTTACCGATATTTTCATTTGCTTGCAAAAATACAAATTTAATGTTAAAATTAACGGCATAAATGCAGTGCCTGCATAAATAAGCTACTTTAGGCAGATATTTTTTATAAGTCTGACCTTTCGGGATTTTTCCCAAAGTACAATAATTTTTTTACTGCCGATATTCTTATAAGAAATCGGACGGAGGTTTTATGAGAAAGGACAAGGCTCACTTTGTCGCTTTTGTCGGCGTAATGGCTGCGCTGATATTTGTGTTGTTTCTTCTGGAGGGGGCGGTGCTGTCGCCCGTGGGTATGACGGCTTGCATACTGTCGCTGCCCGTTGCAATTGCCGTAAGTATTTACGACGACTGGAAAAAAAGCTTTGTCGGCGGAACGCTGCTCGGCGTATGCAGTTGCATTTTCTGTTTGGTTTTTTCGGCGTTTATAAAGTACGCAAACCCGCTTGTTTCCGTATTGCCGAGGTTTTGTATAGGCGTAACGGCATATTGGACGTATTTCGGGCTGTCAAAGCTCTTTAAAAAGGCAAAAAACAGATTTGTAAAGGAAGCCCTTCCCGCGGCAATTGCGGGTATTGTCGGCTCGCTTACGAACACGGTCTTGTATCTTCTTGCGGTAGCGGTATGCGACGGCAGGGCGGCGGACGCACTCACAGCAATTATGGGCGTTGCGGTAACGATATACTTCCCCATAGAGCTTGTTGCATGCGCAGTTCTGGTGCCGTTGTACGTTAAAGCGCTTCAAAAGGTTAACCGTACTCTGCTAAATAAAAAACAGCCTCAGCCGCTTGCCGTGACAGAGGCGGAAAAATCGGAATAAATTATGATTATTTGTCTTGACGTTGGCAACACAAACATAAAATACGCGGTTTTCGACGGCGAAAAGCTTAAAATAAGCTTCCGCGTCGCGACTGAGCATAAAAAAACCTCCGACGAATACGGCGGTCAGCTTATAAGCATTTTGAAGAATAATTCCGTCTGCGTTTCGGACATAAAGGGCGGAATTATTTCCTCGGTTGTGCCTCAGCTTGATTATACGCTTGAAAGAATGTGCGTAAACTATCTTAAAATCAAGCCGCTTTCGCTCGGCCCCGGCTTAAAGACGGGTATGAATATGCGGGTTGATAACGTTAAGGAGGTCGGCGCGGACCGAGTTGTTAACAACGTTGCCGCCGTAAGAAAATACGGTTGCCCGCTTATAATTATCGATTTTGGTACCGCAACAACCTTTAATGTGGTGGACGGCAAGGGTGAATTTATCGGCGGAGTAATCGCCCCCGGCATTAAAGGCTCGTTGGACAGTCTTGTGAACGGCACTGCCAAGCTTCCGCGTGTGGAAATCGAGCGTCCCGCAACGGTAATAGGCAAAAATACAATAACAAATATGCAGTCGGGCATAGTTTTCGGCTTTGCGGGGCTTGTGGAATATATAGTCAAAAAAATCAAGCGTGAAATGAAGGACGATTCGGTCACTGTTGTTGCGACGGGCGGCTTTTCAGAGGTTATTGCAAAGGAAATTTCCTGCATAGACAGGGTGGATAAGCTTTTGACGCTTGAAGGGTTAAGATATTTGTACAGTATAAACTGTTTGGAGAACTGAATGAAAAAGGTAGGCGTAGCGATACTCGGGCTCGGGGTTGTGGGCGGCGGTACATATAAAATACTTGCCGAACACAAGGAATTTTACAAAAGCAATCATAATTTGGATATTACGGTTGAAGGCGTCCTTGAAAAAAACCGCGGGCGCGCAATTGCTTTGGGTATTGACGAAAGCAAAATTGCCGAAAGCATAGCGGAAATATGCTCTAATCCCGAGGTGGATATAGTTGTCGAGGTTATGGGCGGGGTGGAGCCCGCCAAATCGTTTGTGCTTGCGGCGCTGAACGCAGGTAAATCGGTTGTTACCTCTAATAAAGAGCTGTACTGCAAATACTCGCACGAGCTGGAAAAAGCCGCAAAAAAGAACCATTGCGGGCTGTTTTACGAGGCAAGCTGCGTCGGCGGCGTGCCGATTATCCGCGCCTTGACCGACAATTTGCAGGGCAATAAAATTCTTTCCATGCTCGGCATAATAAACGGTACAACCAATTATATCCTTACAAAAATGTCGAACTGCGGAGCACCGTACGGCGAGGTGCTTGACGAGGCAAAGCGGTTGGGCTATGCCGAGGCAGACCCTACGTCAGACGTGGACGGGTACGATGCGGCTTATAAGCTTTCCATTCTGTCAAGCCTTGCGTTCCATACCAAGGTGCCATATACCGAAATTTACCGCGAGGGCATTTCGGAAATTTCCACGCTCGATATAGCTTACGGTAAGCAGCTCGGATATGTGTTGAAGCTGCTTGCGATAGGCAAGAATACCGCAAAGGGAATAGAGGTGCGCGTTCACCCCGCGTTTATAAAAGCCGAACACCCGCTTGCAAGCGTTAACGACAGCTTTAACGCCGTATATCTTACGGGCGACAGCGTAGAGGACGTTATGCTGTACGGCAGAGGGGCGGGGGCAAAGCCAACCGGCAGCGCTATTGTCGGCGATATAATCTATTGCGCAACCCATTCAAATTTTGTTTATTCGCCCTTTGAAAACACGGAAAAGGCCGCGCCTTCAACAAAATTTATCAAAAATTTCGAGAGCGCGTACTACCTTAGAATAGTCGCTGCGGATAAGGCGGGCGTACTTTCGAAGGTCACGTCGGTTTTCGGCAAGCTCGGCATAAGCATGTCACAGCTTATTCAGGAAAAGGAAAATTCTGACGGAGCCGTGCCGCTGGTGGTTATTACGCACGAAACGTATGAAAGCAACATAAACAAAGCGGTTGCGGAAATAAATTCCGCGGCGGAAATAGCAAAGGTTGCGGCAGTTATAAGGGTTGTAGCTTAACTTTTAATATTGTTGGTTTTGTAGTTTAAAAACGCTTGATTTTTTAATAATTTTTTAATATTATAATACTGCTCGGCTAAGTGTCGGGCAGTTATGCGGAGATGGCTGAGCGGTTTAAGGCGCACGATTGGAAATCGTGTGACGGCTAATACCCGTCCGGAGGTTCAAATCCTCTTCTCCGCGCCAGAAATGACGTGAGTTGAACATCAAGTTTGACTTACGTTTTTTTATTGTTAAGAAAAGCTGAGAAGCTTAAAAAACTTCTCAGCTATAAAATATAAACAGACGCCTTATAATTTTTAGTAGCTTAAAAAATCAGTTTATTTTTTTAAAACCATCAATAATTTCAATTTTGGTATCAACTGTTGATAATATTGTTTTACCGAATAAGGAAGCGCTTGTTGAACAAATGCCGTTATTGAATTTAACATTAACGGTCATCATTGGCGCGCCAAGAATAAATTCGTTCCCTTTGTCTTTTAAAATTGCTACGCCCAAGCCTTGTCCCATAAAGCTTTTTTTAAATGCCATAATAGCATCATTTTGATTCATTGAATATGAAAATTTTGACATATTTATTTACTCCTTTTAAACTTTAGTATACGTGATAATTTTTGTAAGCCACTAAAAAATAATTGCGTTTATTTTTAAATTAATTTACTTTTAATCAATTTACTAAGTTTACTATAAATTGTTATTAACAGTAGATAGCAATCGTTGGAAATATTTTTGCGGTTATTATTTAAAGTGTCGATTTGCAAGTCTAAAACTTCAATAATTTTAGACTTATCTTCTGAATTATATTTCATATCTTTATTATAAAAATTCTTTGGTCTGTTTTCTAAAATATCTTTTATCAAATTAAAACACTCCATTTCCAAATTGTTCATTATAAATCTCCTTAATAAATTGCGTTTGTAATTTATATGTATAATCAGTGTTTTTAACCGTCAAATATTTCAACCATAGCTAATTCTCCATAAAATAAAAAGTGCGCCTACCAAAGTAAACGCACAAAAAACGCAAACTCCGATAGTCGCCAAACCAACTGATGAAGCAAGAACTACCTCTACGCTATCTACAGTAGGAATTTGCATTTTTATCAAATTCTGAAATAGATAGCAGAACAGAGTATATTTATCCAAAAAGATAAAAATAGCCCTTGCAAAAGTATTCAGTTGGTTTGGCACTTTTTATTATATTCATTTTTGTAAAAAAATCAACCGCTTAAAACATATTTATCAGATAACTTTTTTATTATTGCAAGATAGCCGCGCGCTTGTCCTGAAAAGCGCGCGGCTGCGCCGCCGCCATAAAAAACAGTGCGGATTGATTTTTTCGGTCCGCACTGTTTTTTTGCCGTTTTATTGCTTTTTACGGCTTTATGTGATACAATTAACTCAGTAAAATATTTATTGACAAGGGGATAAAAATGGCAACTTCAAAGGACTTTATAATATATTTAACGGAGCAGGTAAACCGTCCAGAGGATATTGCGGTAGAGCCTATGATGGGCGAATATCTTTTGTATTACCGCGGAAAGCTTGTAGGCGATATTTGCGACAACAGAGTACTTTTAAAGCCCGTTGAGGCGGCTAAAAAGCTTTTGCCGAACGCTGAAATGCAACCGCCTTATACGGGCGCAAAACCTATGCTTGTGCTTGAAGATATTGACGATGCCGAGTTTGTTTTATCGCTTTTCGAGGCTATGTATCCCGAGCTGCCCGAACCCAAAGCAAAAAAGGTTAAAAAATGAAAATTATAGACGCGCACGCGCATATTGCGCAGTATATTTGCGGTTTCACGTCCAAAGGCGAATTGAGAGCGGTCGGCGGAGGCAAGGCGCAGTATTCTACGGGCGAAATTTTTCAGATGTTTCCGCCCGAAATGGGGGATACGGGCGTTTCACCGGAAGCTCTTATAAAAGTTATGGACGCAAACAACGTTGAAAAAGCCGTACTTCTGCAAGGGAATTGGCTCGGTTTTCAGAACGAATACACATATGCGGCAATAAAAAAATACCCAAAGAGCTTTACGGGCGCGGCAACCTATGACCCGTTTTGCGTTAAGGCTGAGGAAATAAAAAGGCATCTGTTTGACGAGCTGAATTTCAAAATAGTCAAGTTCGAGCTGTCAAACGGCTCTGGACTGATGGCAAACAGAAGCTTTTACCTTGACGGTAGCGTTATGAACGGCTGTTTTGCGCACGCAAGAGAAAAGGGTCTGACCGTTGTGCTGGATATAGGCCGTCCGCGCAATCCGTGCTGGCAAACAGACGCCTTGGCAAACGTTATTGCAAAATATCCGCAGATTACGTTTGTAATTTGTCATTTGCTTGCCCCGCAGAAGGGCGATGCCGAGCTTTTAAAGGAAGCGCTTAAAAGACTTGTTATGCCCAACGTTTATTTTGACATAGCCGCGCTGTGGCACAACCAAAAGCCGGAGGTATATCCTTATCCGACTATGGCAGAGCATTTAAAAAACGCAAAGGCAATAGTCGGCGCGGACAGAATTATGTTCGGCTCTGATATGCCTTGCACGCTGACGGGAGAAAGCTATGCAAATATGGTCGGCGCGGTTATTGACAGCGTAGCCTTTACCGCAAGCGAGATGGACGACGTTTTTTACAATACGGCGAATAAAATATATTTTAAATAATCTTACATTATAGGGCGGTTTTATAGACCGACCTTTTTGTTATAATAAATACTTATACGGTTAATCAGCAATTTTAATATTAAATGAATATTTGAGCGCCAAATCGTTTGTAAATGTATAATAATTGTGCTATAATACAATAAAATATAAATTATGCACAAAACTATGCATAAATTTGAGGTAAAAAAATAAATGAAGTACGTTGAAAAGGTTTTGAAAAGTCTTAAAAAGCAAAATCCGAACGAGCCGGAATTTCATCAGGCGGCGACTGAAATTCTGACAACGCTTGCACCCGTGATAGAAAAACACCCAGAATATGAGGCGGCGGGGCTGTTGGAGCGGTTTGTTGAGCCCGAAAGGGTAATAATGTTCCGCGTGCCTTGGGTGGACGATAAGGGCAAGGTCCGCGTAAATAAGGGTTACAGAGTGCAGTTCAACAGCGCGATAGGTCCGTATAAGGGAGGGTTGAGATTTCACCCCTCGGTCAATCTTTCCATTATAAAATTTTTGGGCTTGGAGCAGATTTTAAAGAACAGTCTTACGGGTCTGCCCATAGGCGGAGGTAAAGGCGGCTCCGACTTCGACCCCAAAGGCAAATCCAACAGAGAAATTATGGCTTTCTGCCAAAGCTTTATGACCGAGCTGTACCGTCATATAGGCGCGGATACCGACGTGCCTGCTGGCGATATAGGCGTCGGCGGCAGAGAAATAGGCTATCTTTTCGGACAGTATAAGAGAATACGCGACGAGCACGTCGGGGTGCTTACGGGCAGAGGGCTGTCCTACGGCGGCAGTCTTGTAAGAACCGAGGCAACGGGCTACGGGCTTATTTATATCATAGAAGAGGCAATGAAGGCGCGCGGCGACAGCTTTAAGGGCAAAACGGTGATTATCTCCGGCTCCGGCAACGTCGCAATTTACGCATGTCAAAAGGCGCAGGAGCTTGGTGCAAGGGTTGTTGCAATGTACGATTCCAACGGTTATATTTTCGACCCGAACGGAATTCGGCTTGACGTCATAAAGGATATTAAGGAGGTAAAGCGCGGGCGCATTAAGGAGTATGCCGAGCGAGTGAACGGCTCGGTTTATACGGAGGGGTGCAGCGGAATATGGTCTGTACCGTGCGATATTGCTTTGCCTTGCGCAACCCAGAACGAAATTGATAAAAAATCTGCCGAGCTGCTTGTTAAAAACGGCGTAAAATATGTTGCCGAGGGCGCGAATATGCCGTCCACGCTTGGCGCGATTGACGTGTTCCAAAGCGGCGGCGTTGTATTTTTACCCGCAAAAGCGGCGAATGCGGGCGGAGTAGCTACCTCTGCGCTGGAAATGGCTCAGTCCTCGGGCAGAATGTTCTGGAGCTTTGAGGAGGTGGACGCAAAGCTGAAAAGCATAATGATAAATATTTATCATAATATCGACAATGCGGCAAAGCAATACGGCTTCGAGGGCAATTATGTTATGGGCGCAAACATTGCGGGCTTTGTAAAGGTTGCAGACGCTATGCTGGCACACGGCATAGTATAAAGCTGAAAGCTTGAAAAAAGGTGTTTTTGCTGTGCAAAAACACCTTTTTTATTGACTTTTTATATTAGTTTTGCTAAAATTTCACATAATTGAAGCGGGGGGAATAATATGGCGGACGTATTTTTAACATCTGTAAACGCTGTAGTTCCTGTAATACTTCTTATTCTGCTCGGCTATCTTTTAAGGAAATTCGGATTTTTAAACGACAATTTTATCAAAATCGGCAACAAATTTGTTTTCAGGGTATGTCTGCCCTGTATGCTGTTCGTCAATATTTACGACAAAATGAACAGCTTTGCAGATATTCGCTGGGACGTTGTGCTGTATTCAACGATAATAATTTTAGTTATTTTCGGACTTGGTTTGCTGACGGCGGTTTTAACAACCAAAAAGCAAAACAGACGTGGGGTTATTCTGCAATGCTCTTTCAGAAGCAACTTCGCCATAATCGGGCTTACGCTTGTGGGCAGGCTCGGCGGTGACGAGGCGCTCGGCGGGATAATTTCTGCGTTTTCCATCCCCGTATTCAATATTCTTGCGGTTATCGCGCTCTCTATCTTTGCAGAAAAACAGCCGCAGACCTCGGCAGAAGTGTTGAATGAAAACAGCTTAAACGACGCAATGCAGGCGGGCGCGCAGCCGTCTTCCGCCGTGCGTGCGGTCAAGGGTAAGCATTCCGTAAAGAATATTCTTTTGAATATTATAAAAAATCCGCTTATTATCGGCGTTTTTGCAGGGCTTGTGTGCGTGGGTATACGCGAAATTCAGCGTGTATGCTGCGGCGGAGAAACACCGTTCAGACTTGATACGCAGTTAAAATTTCTGTATACGGCTTTAGCGGATTTAAAAATTATCGCCTCTCCGCTGGCGCTTATCATACTCGGCGGGCAGTTCGAATTTTCTGCCGTAAAGGGAATGACTAAGGAAATTGTAGTCGGTACCGTATGGCGGATTGTCCTTGCGCCACTTATAGGCATAGGCGTTGCGGTGCTTTTAAGCAGCTATACTTCGCTTTTAAGCTTTGGGGCGGACGTATATCCCACTCTGATTGCGCTGTTCGGCACGCCCGTTGCGGTATCCAGCGCGATTATGGCGGGGGAAATGAATAATGACGAGCAGCTTGCCACACAGCTTGTAGTGTGGACGAGTATAGGCTCGGTTATAACTATTTTCGGCACCGTATTTCTTTTGATGTCGTTTAATCTTTTGGTATAATAACTTATAAAACTGCAAAGGAAGTGAAAAATTGAAAATCAGCGAAAATATTTACAATATCGGCGTAAACGATTACAAGACGGATTTGTTTGAGGGGCAGTATTCCGTTCCCAACGGCATGGCTTATAATTCTTATGTGATTATCGACGAAAAAATTGCCGTTTTTGATACCGTTGACGCGCGGTTCGGTGGCGAATGGCTTGAAAAGCTGAAAAATCTGCTCGGCACGCGCAAGCCCGACTATCTTGTTGTGTTGCATATGGAGCCCGACCATTCAGCAAATATACTTAATTTTTCAAAGGAATATCCGTCCGCGCAAATAGTCGGCAATGCAAAAACGTTTGTAATGATTGCCGAATACTTCGGCTGTGATTTTGCTGAAAGGCGCGTGGTTGTCAACGAAAACGACACGCTACGGCTGGGCAGTCATTCCTTAAAATTTATTTTTGCGCCTATGGTTCACTGGCCAGAGGTTATGGTTGCCTATGAGGAAGAGGAAAAGATATTGTTTTCCGCGGACGCATTCGGTAAATTCGGCGCGCTTGACGCAAGCGAGGACTGGGACGACGAGGCACGGCGCTACTATATAGGCATTGTAGGCAAATACGGGGTGCAGGTACAGGGCTTGTTTAAAAAGCTTGCGGATACGCCGCTTAATGTTATCTGCCCGTTGCATGGGCCCGTGTTAAAGGAGGAAATTCCGCATTGCCTTGATTTGTACAACAAGTGGTCAAGCTACTTGCCCGAAACGAACGGAATAATGATAGCCTATGCATCTGTTTACGGCAATACAAGGTCTGCCGCCGAGCTGTTGAAAAGCATGCTTGAAGGCAAGGGCGTTAAAGACGTTGCAATATACGATTTGGCCAGAAGCGACCGCGCTTTATGCGTTGCGGAAGCGTTTAAATACAGCAAAATAGTGCTTGCAACCACAACCTACAACGGCGATATTTTCCCCGCAATGAGGGAGTTTTTGGACTGGCTTACAGAAAGGAATTTTCAGAACAGAACGGTTGCATTGATAGAAAACGGAAGCTGGGCGCCCGTAGCAAGCCGCACGGTATTGAAGCGGCTTGAAAAATGCAAAAATCTGACCTTTGCGGAAAATTCCGTAACAATCCGCGCGGCGTTGAACGACGACAGCAGAGCAAAGCTTGCGGCGCTTGCAGACGAGCTTGCAAAATAAAAGCAGAAAATTTATATTCGAGGAAATTTTTTCCTCGGATATTTTTTTATTTTGCTTGACAACATATAAGCGTGTGACTATAATTTAAAACAGTTGTTGCAAAACGATAGTTTTTAATAAAAGGAGGCTTTTATGCCGCCAAAAGCGAAATTCACAAAAAATGAAATTATCAATGCAGGGCTTGAAATTGTCCGCCGCGACGGCTTCGAAGCGCTGACGGCGAGAGCGCTCGGGGCCGAGCTTGGCAGCTCTGCCCGTCCGGTATTCACGGTATTCGAAAGCATGGAAGAGGTGCAGAATGAGGTAATATCGGCGGCAAGGTCGCTGTACGGAGCCTATCAGGAGCGGGGACTTAACGAGCGCAACGCATTCAAGGGCTCGGGTCTGGGATATATAAGGTTTGCCGCCGAACAGCCTAAGCTGTTTCAGCTTTTATTTATGAAGGAGGCGCAAGCCGTTCCCGATTTGGATAACGTTCTGCGGCAGATAGACGAGTATTACGATAAAATTATCGCCGCGGTGCAGTCCGAATACGGCTTTTGCCATTCAACGGCAAAGAAGCTTTATCTGCACATGTGGATATATTCGCACGGTATAGCCGTTTTGCTTGCGACAAACGTATGCAAATTTACGGAAAAAGAAATATCGGATATGCTTACCGCTGTTTGCGCGGGGCTTATACGGCACTTTAAGGAGGAAGAAAATGATTAAGGCGCAGAACGTTTATAAATCGTTCAACGGCGGAAGGATTAAGGTGCTTAACGGCGTTTCGCTTGAAATTGCAAGGGGAGATTTTGCCGTAATTTTAGGCGCTTCCGGCTCGGGTAAGTCAACGCTTATGAGCGTGCTTTCCGGACTTGAAAGGGCGGACAGCGGCACGGTATGCTTTGACGGAATGGAAATTTCGGGCTTTAACGACAAACAGCTGACGGAATTCAGGCGGAAATATACGGGTTTCATTTTTCAGCAATACTATCTTTTGTCGCATTTAAGCGTTGAAAACAATGTAAGATTAGGCGCGGATTTGGCGGGGAATAAGGATTTTCGTGAAATAATAAAAGCGGTGGGACTTGAAGAAAAGTGCAAGCGTAAGCCAAGCGAGCTGTCTGGCGGAGAGCAACAGCGCGTTTGTATTGCCCGTGCGCTTGCTAAAAAGCCGCAGGCGCTCTTTCTTGACGAGCCTACGGGCGCGCTTGACGAGCAGACGGGCAGAGACGTGCTTGATTATATCGTCAAATTAAAGCGCGAGCAGGGCTTTACTATGATAATGGTTACCCATAACGAAAATATCGCGCAAATGGCGGATACCGTAATAAGAATCAACAGCGGAAGGATAGAGGAGGTTATAAAAAATACTTCGCCTAAAACCGCCTACGAAATAGGTTGGTGAGCTATGGTTGTAAGCATTAAGGACAGCGTTAAGCTTGCGGGAATATCCGTAATATGCTTTTGCGCAGTGTTTGTATGTACCTTTTTTATCAATTATTGCGTTGACGCCGCGGCGGTTGCCGACAGCGTTACGCAAGAAATGTCCGCGCTATATCAAGGACAGCTTGCCACGGCAAAATTCAGCTGTGCGTTAAGCGGCGGGTGCCTTTCGCTGATTGCGTTTGTAATGCTGGTGTTTTATATAAAGCTTTACATTGACGGACACGGCAGACAACTTGGCATATTAAAGGCCATGGGCTATAAAAACGGAGAAATCGCTTTAAAATTCTGGGTATTCGGCTTCGGCGTGCTTATCGGCTCGGCTTTGGGTTGTGGTGCGGGCTATGCCGCTATGCCTATGATTTACAGTCAGATGACGGTTGAAGGACTTACAATTCCCGTAAAATTTCATTTTTGGTTGCCGATAGCCATGATAGCTTTACCGACGCTGGTTTTTTCCGCATTGTCGTGCGGGTATGCGCGTTTTGCACTCGGCCGCGACGTCGGCAGTATGCTGAAAGGCGAAATAAAAAAGAGCAAAGCCCTGTCCGATAAAAAGCTAAGCGAGCAAAACAAAGCAAGCAAAACGGAAAAACCGCGTGCATTTCTTTTGGATATGGGGATAAAAACGCTTTCAAGCAAAAAAATGCTTGTGTTTTTTATTGCGTTTGCCTCCTTCTGTTTTTCCGCAATGGTCCAGATGGGCGGGTCTATGTACGATTTGAATGCGGCCGCTATGGGGCCGATTATTCTTGCAATCGGACTTGTGCTTGCGGTTACCGTAATGATGATTGCAATGACTGCGGTTTTTAATTCAAATACCAAAAATCTGGCGATTATGAAGGCGTTCGGGTACTCTGCAAGGGAGTGCGCGGTAACAATATTCACGGGCTATATTCCCTTTGCATTTATCGGCTTCGGAGTGGGCACGGCGTATCAGTATGCGATTTTGCGCGTCATGATAGATTTGTTTTTTAAGGAGTACTCGCTTATATTCGATTTTGACGTGGCAATATTTTTCATAACGCTTGCGGCGTTTACAGTGTTTTATGCGGCGGTAATGCTGTTTTATTTTTTAAAAATCAAACAAATTTCGATAAAGGCGGTAATGGCAGAGAATTAATAACCGAAAAATTATTGATTTTTTAATACGGTTATGATATTATGATTTGGCTGTAACGCATATGTTGCAGTCAAACTTTTTTGCTTCCGTAGTTAAATGGATATAACAGCCCCCTCCTAAGGGGCAGTTTTGGGTTCGATTCCCAGCGGGAGTACCATAATATAATTACCGCCCCCGAAGCCGCAAGGCTTCGGGGGCGGTAATAATTACAAAATAAAGGCGGGCTTGTAATAAGCCCGCCTGATTTTTATGCATTAAACTGTTTTACGCCATTGCGTTAAGCTTTTTAGCAAGACCCGACTTTTTGTTCGCCGCCGTATTCTTTTTAAGAACGCCCTTCGAAACCGCGCTGTCGATTACAGAGCAGGTAGTAGGGAACTTAGCAGCAGCCGCCGCCTTGTCGCCGCTTTGAACAAGTGCAAGGAACTTTTTAACCTCCGACTTAACCTCGGATTTGATTGCTTTGTTTCTTGCGGTTTTCTTTTCGGTAACCAGAACGCGTTTTTTTGCTGACTTGATATTAGGCATTTCTATCTCCTATAAATCGTTAAATTCAAAATTCTTGATAAGTTTATCATAAAAAAATGTGCTTGTAAACTGTTTTTAAACGGCTTTTTACAATTTTTTTTAATATATTATGCGTTTGCGAAATAATATATAAGGTAATGCATTTCAATAGCGAAATTCCCAAAATATGTTGCTTTGACAGCGGTATCGGCGGGCTTACCTTATTATATGAATGCGTGCGCAGATTGCCGTACGCCGAATATTTTTATTTTGCCGATAATTATAACGTGCCTTACGGTAGTATGTCCTCACATCAGCTACTTGAAAAGGCGGACGGTGTTTTTAAGCAGATAAGCCTGCTTAATCCGTCTGCGGCGATAATAGCTTGCAACACCGTTACGGCGCAGTGTGTCGAGCCATTAAGGCGGAAGTACGGCTTTCCTATCGTTGGCATACAGCCCGCAATAAAGCCCGCTGCGGCGGCGGGCAGTTGCGCTGTGCTTGCAACACCGTCTACGGCGGAAAGCAATGCGGTAAAGCAGCTTGCTTTGCGCTATGGCATGGGGCGGACAAGGGTAGTGCCTTGCCGCGAGCTTGCCGCGTACATAGAAGGTAATATTTTTAACATCGAGCCCGAAAAAATAAGTGCGCTTTTGCCGCACATCGATGCCGAGGCCGTTGTATTGGGCTGCACGCATTATTCTTTTGTAAAAAAAATTATAAAAAAGCATTATAATCGCCCCGTTTTTGACGGAAATGCAGGAACAGCCGAGCATTTGCGTGCAATTTTAGGGACTTTTGACCACCGACACGAAAAATTGCCGAAAATACACTTTATAGGCGGCGATGAGGAGAAAAACAGAAGAGTTTTTAGTAATATGGAAGCTATTCTGAATTCTGGCAAAATTACGTTTTAAACCTAAAACAAGGTGTGAAAGGTCGATATTCCCAAAATCACCCAAAAAAATATAAAAAAATGGGCAAAAAGGGTTGACAGTGGTCACGAGTGGTGCTAATATAATTTTACGATATTTACAAAGGGCAGTGCAATGGCTTATCTTACCGGGTCGTACGAGCATCAAATCGACGCTAAAAACCGAATAAGAATTCCCAACAAGCTTAAGCTTGAAACGGACGGGCTGTATCTGTCCAAGGGAACGGACGGCTGTCTTTTTGTTTTCTCCTCCGAGGAAATGAACGAGATACTCGCAAAGTTCTCCGCGATAAAGATTACCGACAAGGCAAAGCGTCAGGGTCAGCGTGCGTTTCTCGATTCGATTGTTCAGGTTGAATTTGACGGACAAGGCCGTATGACCATTCCCAAGCCCTATAAGGAGTTTGCGAAGATAGATAAGGACATAGTTATCTGCGGCAACTTCACGCATGTAGAGGTATGGGCGAAGGAAATACACACCAGATACCACAACGGCGAGGATACCACGACCGAGTTCGATACGGTATTCAACTCGCTTGAAATATAATGAGCGGCTTTACTCATATACCGGTTATGCTGGAGGAGTGTCTGCAAGGGCTTAACGTAAGGGACGGAGGAATTTATTTCGACGGAACAATCGGCGGCGGCGGGCATTCGTATGAAATATTGAAGCGTTCTGCTCCGTCGGGCAGACTGATTGCAACCGACTTGGACGACGATGCAATAGCCGCGGCAAGCGCGAGGCTTGCGGAATTTGACGGAAGATTTAAGATATTCAAGTCCGACTACAAAAATTTCGAAGAGGTGCTTGAAAAGGCAAATGTGGATAAGCTTGACGGCGTAATGCTTGACTTCGGCGTTTCGAGCTGGCAGCTTGACAGCGAGGAAAGAGGCTTTTCCTATATGAAGCCCTCGGCTCCTCTGGATATGCGAATGGACAGGTCGCAAAGCTTATCGGCGGAAACGGTAGTAAACGAATACAGCGCAAAAGAGCTTGCGAAAATACTTAAAGAATACGGAGAAGAGAAGTTTGCCTCCGCGATAGCCGCGAACATAGCAAAGGCGCGCGAAAACAAGCGTATAACGACGTGCGGCGAGCTGAGCGCGATTATTGAGGAGAGCATACCCAAAAAATTTCAGCAGAACGGGCCCGCGGCACGGAAAAGCTTTCAGGCAATAAGAATAGCAGTAAACGGAGAGCTAAGCGGACTTTACGACTGTGTGACAGGGCTGACGAGAAGGCTTAAAAAGGGCGGAAGAATAGCGATACTTACTTTTCATTCGCTTGAGGACAGAATTGTAAAGCAGGCGTTCAAATACCTTGAACAGTCCTGCATATGCGACAAAAGCCTGCCGGTGTGCGTTTGCGGAAAGAAAAAGGAAATAGAGCTAATAACCAAAAAGCCGATAGTGGCAAGCGTTAAGGAAATGACACTCAACACGCGTTCGAAGTGTGCAAAGCTGAGAATAGCGGAAAAAATAATTTGAAAATGAGATAAGGAGAAAAAATGGCAGTTGCAGTTATAGAGAGAGAAAAAATAAATTCCGCCAATGCGCTTAAAAGAGCGGACGAAGTACATAATTCACGCATAAAATCGAATTATGCTATGCTTATCAATCCCGACGTAAAGCTCGACGATTTGCTTGGCAGAAACGAATGTCAGTCAGCGGCAGCTGTCGCACCCGCGGTTTCGTACGAGCCGTCTGTAACGGCTACCGCCGCAGAGGTAACGGTCAACAAGCCCTACCTTGTTGAAAACGCAAGAGCGGATTCGGTGCTTTTCCGTGCCGACAACCCGCTTAACCGCAGAACGCTACAGACTGTGCAGGAAAATGCGCAGCCCGAGGAAGAGGAGAACGAGGATTTGCGTCCTACGCCCACAACCATACAGTATCAGTCGGCGGCTATACGGAACACGGTTGAAGAGGGCAAAATAAATAACGTCAGCGCGGAAAAGCGCACAAGACTGAGCAAAAAGGAAAAGATAATAATCGCGGTCGTGGTAAGCGTTATCGTTGCGTTGTTTGCACTGATAATAATCAACTCGGCAATTATTTCCAACCTTAACAGCGATATAGGTTCTCTTCAATCGTCTTTGACGGACGTAACAAGAGCGTACTCCGGTATAAGCGGACAGGTAGACGATTTCAAAATGAATATTTTTGAAAAGGTAGAAGAATTTGCACAATTTAACAATATGATAAAAATCAGTTAAACAAAGCATATTCGGGGGTCAATTATAATTAAAAAAATAAATAGCACGGGTTTTTCCGTAACGGTTTTACAAAAGAGGTTATTGTCAATGGCATTGGCAATAACCTTTATTTTTTGCATAATAGCGGCAAGACTGCTTTATGTGCAGATAGCGTGGGGCTCCGATTTGAAGCTGCGCGCCTCCGACCAGTGGAACAGAGAAATTCCCGTAATCGCGTCAAGGGGAATAATTTCCGACAGAAACGGCGTGGTGCTTGCGGGCAATCAGACCACATACAGCGTGTTTTTGCGCCCGAATGCGGTAAAGGACGCCGAATATACATCGGCAATACTCGGAGGGATATTTTCGCTCGATGCGCAGGAAATACTCAAAAAAATAGAGGGCGGAAAGATTTCCGAGGTGACCGTTGCAAGGCAAGTCGGCAAGGAAAGCATAGAAAAGCTTGTAGCCTATAACCTTTCGGGCGTGTATTATTCGCGCGATAACACCCGCAGATACACCTATAACGACGCGCTTTGTCAGGTTTTGGGCTTTACCTCGTCGGACGGCTCCGGCATTTCGGGAGTGGAAAAGTTCTATAACACCGTGCTCGGCGGAACCAACGGCGAAATTACATACACCACCGATATCGTCGGTATAGAAACGGAAAAGCCCGTGGTAGTATACCGCGAGGCAAAGGCGGGCGACGAAATACGGCTGACAATAGACATGGATATTCAGCTTGCGGCCGAAAACGCCATGAAGAACGTTTACAACAGCAGTAAGGCAAAATCGGTTTCCTGCGTGGTGCTTAATCCGCAGAATTTCGATATTCTTGCTATGGTTAACTATCCTTCCTACGACCTGAACAACGTGCCGCGCGACGATACCGATACGCTTAATTTGCTTTCCCGAAACTGTATCGTAAGCGACATTTACGAGCCCGGTTCAACCTTCAAGGTGGTTACCGCCGCCGCGAATATCGAAGAGCATTTAAGGGGCAATAAAAAGGCCTTTTCAAACTCCTATGTGTTCAACGGCAGCCGCACGCGAACGGTCGACGGCACAAAAATCAAGTGTTGGGCAGACCATTCCAACGGCAGACACCAGAACCAGACGCTTGCCGAAGCTTTAAACAACAGCTGCAACCCGTGCTTTACCGATATTGCTCTTTCTCTCGGCAGTGAGAATTTTTATAATTATCTGTCTGCCTTCGGCTTCGGTAACGTTACGGGACTGGACTTCAACGGTGAGGCGTTGGGTATGCTTGTGCCGCAAACAGCGGTAAGAGACTGCGACCTTGCGCGTATAGGCTTCGGACAGACGATTGCGGTTACGGGCATTCAGCTTGCGTGCGCTGTTGCCGCAGCGGTTAACGGCGGCAATTACTATATCCCGCATTTGCTGAAGAGCATTGTTTCCGCAGACGGCAAAACCGTTTCCGAAAACGAGCCCGTGCTTAAAAATAAGGCAATAAGCGAGGAGGCGTCTGCAATTCTCGGGACAATGCTCGAAGGCGTTGTGACAGAGGGCAGCGGCAAGCACGCATATATAGAGGGCTATAAGGTGGGCGGAAAAACGGGGACCGCGCAAAAGTATGAGGACGGACATGTTGCAAGCGGCAAATACGTTTCCTCTTTTGCGGGCTTTTTCCCCGCAAACAAGCCCGAATATCTTGCGCTTATCATTGTAGACGAGCCGCAGGGAACGTATTACGGCAGCGCCGTTGCCGCGCCCGTTGCAAAGGAAATTTTTGAGGATATTATCAGGTTAAAAAACATAGAACGGTACGAATAAATGAAGCTTAACGAACTTTTAAACAGTGTAAATTACGATAAAATAAACGGCAATACCGAGGTTGAAATAAGCGGGCTTTGCACGGACAGCAGACTTGTGAAAAGGGGCGATTTGTTTTTTGCGTACAAGGGCGGAAAACACGATTCGCACGGGGATATATCCGAGGCAATTAATGGCGGCGCGGTTGCGGTGATATGCGAAAGACCGATTGAAGGCTGTGCCGCCGTGCAGATTATTACGCGGGACGGCAGAGGGCAGATTGCGCCTGCGGCGCGCGCCTTTTACGGCTACGCCGATAAAAAATTGAAGCTTGTCGCGGTTACGGGCACGAACGGCAAAACCACCACAACGCATATGCTTGCTGGCATTTTTAAGGCGGCGGGCAAAAGCGCGGGAGTTATAGGCACGCTCGGCATAGAGTACTGCGGCAAATTTATCGCGCCCGAGCTTACCACACCCGACCCGATTTTTTTGCATTCCGTATTTGCGGATATGCTTGCGGCGGGCGTGGAGTACGTCTTTATGGAGGTTTCTGCGCACGCCCTCTATTTCGATAAAATAAACGGACTTACCTTTGAAGCGGGCATTTTTACAAACTGCACGCAGGACCACCTTGATTTTTTCGGGAATATGCACGATTATTCCCGCTGTAAAAAGCTGTTGTTTAAGGATGGGCGCTGTAAACGCGCCGTTATCAATTCCGACGACAGGCTGGGCGTTGAGCTGATTTCCGAAGTTCGCGGTGCGATAAGCTACGGAATAGAAAACCCCGCTGACGTGTTTGCCGTGGACATTCATGAAAATTTAGACGGAACCGCGTTTGTTTTAAACCTTTCGGACGAGCTTTACGAAATAAAGCTGTGCCTGCCCGCCATACATAACGTTTACAACGCAATGGCGGCGGCGGCGTGCGCAAAAATTTTCGGAATAAAAATTAACGTGATAGCAAAGGGACTTAATAGTGTTAAAAGCGTTGCAGGACGTTTGGAGCACGTTGCAAAATACAACGGCGCGGACATATTCGTCGATTTTGCACATACTCCCGACGGACTTGAAAAATCCTTGCAGGCTCTTAAAAAGCTTTGTAAGGGCAGGCTTTTTTGCCTTTTCGGCTGCGGCGGCAACCGCGACAGAACAAAACGCCCCGTTATGGGCGCGGTTGCGGCAAAGTATGCGGATTTTATTATAATTACCTCCGACAATCCGCGTTACGAGGACCCTTACGACATCATTACGGAGATAGAGCAGGGTGTTAAGCCGAGCGGCAAGGCGTACGTTACGGTAAGCGAGCGCGATATTGCAACCGAGTACGCGATAGGGTTGCTTTCTGCGGACGATATTCTGCTTGTTGCAGGCAAGGGCGGAGAGCAGTATCAGGAAATTGCGGGTATAAAACACAGCTATAACGACAATACGATAATAAAAAACATAATCGGCGGTTAGCGGAATTCAATGAAAAACATTTTTATCGGAATATTGTGCGCGTTTGCCGCGTCCTTTGTGCTGTTGCTTATAATAAAACCGCTTTTAAAACGCTTAAAGGCGGGGCAGTACATTCTGGGATACGTTAAGGAGCATAAAAGCAAAAACGGCACGCCCACAATGGGCGGACTTGCCTTTATTGCGGCAATTATAATCGTAGGAATGTGCTTTTGCGGCTTTTCCGACGGAAGAGTGAACCTTACGCTTGCGATAACCGCGGGCTTTACCGTTGTAGGCTTTTTAGACGACTTTTTAAAAATTCACCGCAAGGAAAACGAGGGCTTAAAGCCCTATCAGAAAATTCTGTTTCAGCTGGCAATAGCTTCGGTTGCGGCAGTCTACTGCTATATGAACGGACATACAAATTTGTATGTGCCCTTCGGCGGCGGACTTTTCTTCGACATAAAATGGGGGATTATACCGCTTGTTATTTTCATATTCCTTGCAACCGTCAACTGCGTCAATCTTACCGACGGGCTTGACGGGCTTGCGGGCGGGACAAGCTGCGCCTATCTGCTTGTGCTTGGTATAATGCTTTGCTTGCAGAGTGCGGATTTTTCCGTATTGTGCTTTATTGCGGCGGGCGCGGTGGGTGCGTTCCTTGTTTTCAACGGCAGTAAGGCTTCCATTTTTATGGGTGATACGGGCTCGCTCGCGCTTGGCGGGCTTATAGCCTGTCTTTCCGTGTTTTCGGGTAACTCTTTATATATTCCGTTGCTTGGAATAATGTTCGTAATTTCAGGAATATCCGTAATTGTACAAGTCATATACTATAAACGGACAAGGAGGCGAGTGTTTTTAATGGCTCCCGTTCATCATCATTTTCAGATGAAGGGGTATTCGGAAAGTAAAATTTCCTATGCATATTTTACGCTCACCGCCTTAGTCGGAATATTATGCTTGATATTTGTGTGAGGTAAAATGTTTTTCAAGGGTCAAAGGTTTTTTATAGCGGGTATGTCTGTTTCGGGTGAGGGCAGCGCCCGCTTTTTGCTTGAACGCGGTGCAGAGGTCTACGTTTACGACGACGTGGTAAGCGATAACATTGCAAAGGTCTATGCCGAGCTGCGCGGTCTCGGCGCGCATATCGTCACTGCCGAAAACTGCGACGCCGCGGCGGAAAAGTGCGATATTTTAGTGCTTAGCCCCGGTATTCCAATAGATACCGCTCTGCCAGTGTTTTTCAGAAAGCGCGGTAAGGCGATTATCGGCGAGGAAGAGCTTGCCGCGCTGTATCTGCGCGCAACCGCCGTTGCGGTGACGGGCACAAACGGCAAAACCACAACCGTTTCTATGCTGAACGAGGTTATAAACGCTTGCGGACAGCACAGTGTGGCATGCGGAAACAACGGTAACCCGCTTATCCGCGAGGTAGAGGAGTTAGGCTTTAAAGATTTTGCGGTGATAGAAATATCCTCCTTTCAACTCGAAACGCTGACAAGCCTTCGTCCGCATATCGCAGTCATAACGAATATAACGGAGGACCACCTTAACCGCCATTACAATATGGAAAATTACATATTTTTAAAATCCAAGCTGTTGCGTAACCTGCGCGAAAGCGAGTATGCGGTGCTAAATTACGACGACCCCATTGTACGCGGGCTTGCGAAAAACACCAAGGCAAAGGTCGTGTATTTTTCTATTCAGTCAAGGGTAGAGGGCGCGTATTTTCAGGACGGCGCGCTGTATTACAACGGCGAGAAGTATCTTGACGTAAACGAAATGAGCATAAGCGGGGTGCACAATGTATACAATGCGCTTGCGTGTATTGCGGCGGCTGGAATTTTAGGACTTGACAAAAGGCTTGCGGCAAGCGCAATCTGTGCATTTAAGGGAGTAAGCCACCGAATAGAAAAAATCCGCGAGGTAAACGGCGTAACCTACATTGACGACAGCAAGGGCACTAACGTAGACGCGGCGCTGAAGGCGGCGCAGGCCATGCAGGAGCCCACGATTATTCTGCTCGGCGGCAAGGACAAGGGCGAGGATTATGCTCCGCTGTTTCAGGGGCTTAGCTCAAGCCCCGTCGTGCACGCAGTCATTTACGGTGAAAACCGCTTTAAAATGCTTAACGCCGCAATAAAGGCGGGCTTTGTAAGCTTTTCGCTGTGCTCGGAATTCAATACCGCAGTGCGGCTTGCAACGTTTATTGCGAAGTCCGGTCAAAGCGTGCTGTTAAGCCCCGCAAGCGCAAGCTTCGACGGCTTTGCAAATTATGAGGAGCGCGGCAAAGCCTTTAAGGAAATAGTGGACGGAATAAATGAAGAAAATATTTAATGTCCGTAAAAATTCGCCCGAAGCGGTTTCGGACGGCGGTATAATGGCCGAAAAGCCGTTAAAATCCGTAAGGTCAGCGGTAAAACGCAGAAAAAACACAAAAGCGGGAGATATCCCGCTTTTAGTTTGCGTGTTTTTAATGGCGTGCTTCGGGTGCCTTATGATATATTCGGCCAGCTATTACACTGCCGAGGTTCAGTACGGCGACAAGCTGTATTTTGTAAAAAAACAGCTGATAGGCGTGGTGCTCGGCTCGGCGGCAATGGTGGGAACAAGCTTTCTGCCCTACAAAAAGCTTGCAAAATTCAGATTTGCCGCAATAATAATTTCGGTCGTTTTGCTTGTGCTGGTGTTTGTGCCGCACGTCGGTATAACAAATTACGGCGCAACGCGTTGGATAGGCTTCGGCGGGGTGACCATTCAGCCGTCCGAAATAGCGAAATATGCCTTTGCACTGTTTTCTGCTGCGTACTTCGCCAAAAATTACAACAAGGTCAAAACGGTTAAGGGCGTTTTGCCCGTGCTTGGCGTGGGTATTCTTTTTTGCGTGCTGATAATTATAGAGCCCAATATGTCAATTACAATGTGCGTTGGGCTTCTTATGCTGGGAATAATCTTTTTAAGCGGCACAAATTTAAAGACCTTTGCGGTAATTTTAATACCCTTTGTTATCGCCGTGCCCGTGCTGATTATTTTAGAGCCGTACCGCTTACAGCGTTTAAGCGCGTTTTTAGACCCTTGGGCTTCGCCTAAGGACGAGGGCTATCAGCTTATTCAGTCGTTATATGCGCTCGGCAACGGAGGTCTGTTCGGTACGGGACTTTTTAATTCAACGCAAAAATACCGCTTTTTGCCCTTTGCCGAAAGCGATTTCATTCTTGCGATAATGGGCGAGGAGCTTGGTTTTATCGGACTTCTGCTGTTTTTTGCGTGTTGTGCGTTTATAGTCTGGCGCGGGTTTAAAATAGCCAAAAACTGCAACGAGCGGTTCGGTTTTTTGCTTGCGGCGGGCTTTACAATGGTTTACGGAATTCAGGTTGTAATAAACGCGCTTGTTGTTACGGGCACAATACCGCCCACAGGCTTGCCGCTTCCGCTAATCAGCAGCGGAAATACCTCGCTTATAATTACTATGGCGTCTATGGGCGTGCTTTACAATATTTCAAGCAATGGCAGTGCAGAGGCGCTCGGGTAAATATCGTCAGCGCGGATTTAACATAGTTATGGGATTTTCCATATAATGGAGTATATTTTACTACTCGGGGTTTATATGGAAAAATACATAATTAACGGAGGAAACAAGCTATACGGAAGCGTGGACATTCAGACTGCCAAAAATTCCGTGCTTCCTATACTTGCCGCCGCCGTCCTCACGGACGGAAAGGTAACTGTTGCAGACGTTCCGCATATTTCCGACGTCAGAAATATGGTCAAAATTCTTTCAAGGCTCGGCTGTCGGGCGGAATTCTGCGGCAATAATTTAATAATTGACAGCTCCGTGGCCGACTGCTACGAAATACCCAGCGAGCTTGCGCATGAATTGCGCTCGTCGGTGTTTTTGCTCGGCTCGGTAATTTCGCGTTTTCATATGGCAAAAATCGCCTATCCTGGCGGTTGCGATATAGGACTGCGCCCCGTGGATTTACATCTTACGGGGCTTAAACGTCTTGGTGTGGAAATTACGGAGGAAAACGGCTATATAGTCTGCAAATGCGACAAGCTGACGGGCAACGAGATTATGCTTGACTGCCCCAGCGTGGGCGCAACCGAAAACATAATGCTTGCGGCGGTAAAGGCGGAGGGCGTGACGGTTATAAAGAACGCCGCCCGCGAGCCGGAAATAGAGGATTTACAGAAATTTCTTAACGCAATGGGCGCAAGGGTGCGCGGCGCAGGAAGCGGCACCGTGGTTGTGCAGGGCGTAAAAGAGCTTTTCGGCTGCGAATATCTGCCCATACCCGACAGAATAGAGGCGGGAACCTTTCTTATAGCGGCTGCAATGTGCGGCGGAGAGGTAGAGCTTAAACGGGCTTGCGCCGAGCATATAAGCTCGCTTTTACATAAACTTAGAGAAAACGGTTGCAAAATCCGCGTAAATAATGATAAAATAGTTTTGGAAAATAACAGAAGGCTTACTTCCGTAAAGAGTATCGAAACCCAGCCGTATCCGGGCTTTCCTACCGATTTGCAGGCGCAGATGACCGCGTTGTGCTGTATTTGCCGCGGGCAGTCGATTGTGACGGAGAATTTGTTTGAAACCCGCTTCAAATACGTTCCCGAGCTTCGCAAAATGGGTGCGGATATTACGGTGATAAATCGCAACGCCTTTGTGCGCGGGGTGGAAAGGTTCCACGGCGCAACGCTTGTTGCGCACGATTTGCGCGGCGGGGCGGCGCTTGTTTCGGCGGCGCTTTCCGCAGTGGGAAGAAGCGAAATTCTGGATATTTCACATATAGACAGGGGATACGGCGCTTTCGAATATAAGCTGAGGCGGCTCGGCGGGGATATTGTAAGGCTGTCCGTATAGGTTAAATGAAATACATAATAAAAATTGCGGTTTTGTTTATATGCGTTGTTATGCTGGCTTCGGTTGCAATAGGCGTCGGGGTGATATTTGCCGTGAGGAACGTAAACGTCACAATGTACAGCTATACCTGCAAAACCGACAACGAGGCGCAGGCGAAGATAGCGGAATTCAAAAACGCAATTCTTAAAAACGTGAAGGGCAAGCTTATTTCCTCGGTTACAGAGGAAAAGGTGAAGTCTGCCTTGTCCGACGGCAATTATTTTTACGTTGCAGAATTCAAAAAGGTTTATCCTTGCACGCTTAACGTAACCATTAAAGAGCATAAGGAAGTGTTTTATTGTGCCGACGTCGGCGGTGCTTATACGGTGTATGACGAAAGCGGCTCGCCGTTGCGGGTTGCGGAAAATGAAGAAGCGGCGATAAATCCGGACGGTATTCCTAATCTTCTGGTTGAGGGTGCGGCGCCCGCAGATATGCTACAATATTCCGATAAGCTTGCCGCGGCTTGTGCGGCGTTTGAAAATGTGTTCGGCTCTTTGCGCTCTGTTTGCGAAAAGGCAGTTTTAAGCATAGGGGCGATTAATGACGGAATAAGCTTTTATTTAAGATGCGGCGTAAGGCTGACGGTTTTGGATTTCGGCTTTTACGTAAACGAAAAAATAAGCGCGGGGCTTGCTTGCTTTAATGGCTTGTCTGCGGACAAAAAGCAGTGCGGGGAAATTTACTGCTATCGTACCGCGGAAGGGACTGTATCTTCAACCTATCGGTAAAACATTACATATAAAAAGCGGTGCTTGCGGTACCGCTTTTTTCTTTCAAACAGTTGACTTTTATATTTACACTATTATATAATATTTGTATACTTTGATGCGGGGATATTATGCGCGCAAAATACGTTGCCGTGTTGGATATACGCTCTTCGGAAGTTACCGCAGTTGTCGGCGAAAGGGGAGTAAACAACACTTTTATCATAAAAAGTAAATATACCTGCGATTACGAGGGCTATGCCGAAGGCGAGCTGCTCGATATAAACAGCTTTGTCTGCGCGGTGACCGAAGCCGTCAAAAGCACGCTTGCATCAAACAGCGGAATAAAAAGCTTTTACGTCGGTGTGCCCGACGAATTTATCAAGCTTGTGAACGTTGACAAGACGCTAAGCTTTTCCTCGTCGAGAAAAATAAATTTCTCCGACGTTAAAACGCTTACCGGAATGTCCGCCCCGCCCGACGACGAGGCTTGGCGCACGGTAAGGCACAGCTGTCTTTATTATGTTTTGTCGGACAAGCGTAAGGTGATTGACCCCGTCGGCGCGGTCAGTGACAGCTTGCACGGTAAATTCTGCTTTTATAAATGTAAAAATTCCTTTATCGGCTGTATAATGGACGTATTCAAGCGGTTTAAGGACATTCTTGTCGTAAATCTTATTCCGCTAAGCTATGCCGAGGCAATGTATTTAATCGAGCCGGAAAAGCGCAATAAATGCACGGCACTGCTCGATTTGGGCTTTATTTCTTCAACATACAGCGTTGTGTACGGCGACGGACTGTTGTACAGCGAGGCCTTTTCAGTGGGTATAGGGCATGTGGCGGTATACCTTATGTCGGAGCTGGATATTCCGTACGAGGTTGCGCTTTCCTATCTGTCGACGGTAAATTTAAACGCAAAGGAAAAGCTTACGGGTACCGAGGAATGCGTTTTCGGGGGCAAAACTTACGCATTTTCAACAATGACGCTGCGCGACAGAATACGCGAGGGGCTTGACGGAATTTGCGAAACCGTGCAGGAGTGCAGGCAAGGCTGTCCCGTCAAATATACAGACGCTGGGCCGTTGCTTGTTACGGGTGAAGGAATAAAGACTGTTCGCGGCTCGGCAGAGCATATTGCGGGCAGACTTGAAAAGAGCGTAGAGGTTATCGCTCCGAAGGTGCCTTTTTACGACAAGCCGAGGTTTTCGTCGTTGCTAAGCCTTTTGGATATCGCTCTTACAGACGAAAAGCTATCAAAAACACTTATTTGAAATTATACATAGACGATTTACGGAGGGTAAATTATGTTTAACGATTTAACGGGCGGCGTAGGCGGCATTACCGGAAAAGCGAGAATCAAGGTTATAGGCGTAGGCGGCGCGGGAAACAACGCCGTTAACAGAATGCTTGAAGCGGGCATAGACTGCGCCGAGTATTATGTTGTAAATACCGACAGCCAGACTCTTGTTCTGTCGCCGTGCGAGCATAAAATTCAGATAGGCACGGTGCTTACAAAGGGACTTGGCGCGGGTGCCGACCCCGAAGTTGGCAGAGGTGCCGCCGAAGAAAGCAAGACCGAGCTGACGGAAGCCATTAAAAACACCGACCTTTTGTTTATAACCGCCGGTATGGGCGGCGGTACGGGCACTGGCGCGGCGCCGGTAATCGCAAAAATTGCGAGAGATATGAAAATTCTTACCGTTGCCGTGGTTACGGAGCCTTTCGGCTTCGAGGGCAGGCGCAGAAAAGAAAATACTATCAAGGGCCTTGACAATTTAAAGAACTACGTCGATTCGCTTATCGTTATTCCCAACGATAAGCTGAGAACAATAGTTGACAGAAGCACTACCATGGTAGACGCCTTCTGTGTTGCGGACGATATTTTAAAGCAGGGTATCCGCGGCATTGCGGAGCTGATTGTTAACCCCGCGCTTATCAATCTCGACTTTGCGGACGTAAGGACGATTTTGAAGGACAGCGGTATTGCGCACCTCGGCGTCGGCGTTGCAAAGGGTGAAAACAGAATTTTAGAGGCGGTAAGGGTTGCAATCAATTCTCCGCTTCTCGAAACCACGATAGAGGGCGCGCGCGGCGTTATTATAAACGTATGCGGCGGCAACGATTTGACTATGGCGGAGGGTGCAGACGCGGCGGAGCTGATAAGCAGTGTTGTAGACGCCTCGGCAAATATTATATTCGGCGTGAGAATCGACCCCAACGTTCAGGACGAGGTTGAAATAACCGTAATTGCGACGGGCTTCCCCGGCTATGACAACCGTCACGACGACGAGCAGAGAAGAAGCGTCGGCGGCGGAACGCATGAAAGCAACAGCTTCGGCGGCGGTAGCGTAAGGAGAATGTCCGTAAGCGAATCGCCCTATTACAGAAGCACCCAGCCCTTGCAGCCCGCTCAGCCTGTACAACCGGTTCAACCGGTACAGCCTCAGCCCCTGCACAGAGCGGAAATTTCCCAGCCGCCCGTTCAGAACGTGCAGTATCAGCAGACGGAGCCTCCCGTCCGCGGCGTTTATACCGACGAGGAGAGGATAGAGCGGCCTACCGGTAAAAGCGTACCCAAATTTATAGAAAGGCTTAAAAACTTCGGTAAAAAAACAGACGAGGAATAAAATATAAAGAAACAGCGCACGCAAAAGCGTGCGCTGTTTCTTTACAAATTCAGTATTAACTAACGGAAAACCAAAATATGACTTATTTATTTTTTAAGTTCATCATAGTAAGCCGTAAGGATTGCCGTTTTTAAAGTTTCTCGGGTCTCGGTGTTAAGCGGATGTGCAATATCCTTATATTCGCCATCATTAGTTTTTCTGCTGGGCATCGCAATAAACGCGCCTTCGGTAGAGTCGATAACTTTTATGTCGTGTACGACAAAGCAATCGTCAATAGTAATCGAGGCTACCGCTTTAAGTTTATTGTCCTCCTTGTTAACTAACCTGATTCGTACATCTGAGATTTTCATAGCTCACCTTCCAGAATATACTTTCATTAAATACATTGTACAATAAAGCAAAAACAATTTCAATACTTAAACTGAAAAATTTTGTTTAAATTTTGTAAAAAACGCCAAATTTCGTGCTAATGCCGCAAAATGCTTAATAAAATTTAATATGCGTAAAAGAATTTGGGAGACTTATAACAGCTTTTACTTTATAGGCGCGGGCGGAGTAAGCATGAGCGCGCTTGCTAAATTTCTGCTTTTGAAGGGTGCTAAGGTTGCGGGCAGCGACAAGTCGCACAGCGTTTATGTTGACGATTTAACCGCCCTCGGCGCGGAAATATTCGTTGGCGACTGCAAAAAAAGCATAGAAGAGTTTGACGTTATCGTCTATACGGACGCAATAAACGAAAGCAATTTACAGCTTGCACAAGCGCGAGGCTTAAATAAGCCTATAATATCGCGTGGACAGCTGTTAACGGAAATAAGCCGAAGCTTTGAAAGGGTTATAGCAATCAGCGGCTGTCACGGCAAGACTACGGCGGCGTCTATGCTTGCGCATATTTTTATGACGGCGGAAAAGGGGTTTTGCGCGCATATCGGCGGCAGAGACGCCGGTCTTTCGAATTTTTATTATTGCGGGAACGAGTATTTTATTACCGAGGCGTGTGAATACAAGCAGAATTTTCTGCTTTTAAAGCCGGATATTGCCGTTGTGCTGAATACCGACCCCGACCACCTCGAATGCTATGGCAATGCGGAAAATTTAAGGCTTGCATATAAGAGGTTTGCTGGCTCGGCGGAAATTGCAGTAACGCCTTTTAACGATTTGCAAATCGGCGGGCTTACCTTCGGTTATGATAAAAATGCGGACTATTCGGCAGAAAATATCATTGAAAACAGCGGTAAATTCAGCTTTGATATTTGCGAAAAGGGCGTGAATTGCGGCAAGGTAAGTATTTGCGTTTACGGCAAACACAATGTGCTTAACGCGCTTGCGGCAGCCGCGGCGGCGCGAGCGGCGGGGATAAGCTTTGAAGCGGTAAAAAAAGGTCTGCTGTCGTTTACGGGCGTAGAAAGGCGGTTTGAGCATATAGGAAATGCAAACGGCGCCGAAATAATTGCGGATTATGCCCATCACCCCGACGAAATTGCCGCGGCGATTAATACCGCAAACAGCATAGTAAAGGGCAGACTGCTTGTAATTTTTCAGCCGCATACATATTCGCGTACAAAAAACCTTTTCAAAGATTTTATTAAGGCGCTTTCTCCGCTTGAAAATCTGCTTGTATACCGCACCTTTGCCGCGCGGGAGTACTTTGACGATGCGGGCAGTGCGCTTACGCTGTCGCAAAGCCTATGCAATTCGCGTTATGGCGACGAAATAAGGGATATATCGGAGTTTATGTCGGGCGCGCAGAGCGGGGATATTATTCTTGTGCTCGGCGCAGGGGATATTTACGAGCTTGCAAAGTCTGCCGCGGCAAATTTTTCGGCTTGATTTAAGGCGTAAAATGCCGTCATTTCGTTGCTATTTCAATTGTAAAATGTTATAATAAAACAGATTGAATATATTATAAAAGCTTTGATTGATGCGGACGGCAATATTATCGTTTAATATTATGCGCGAGGAGTTAAGGTGGAAGATAAAATAAAGGATAAAACAAAAAAAGCGTCGTACATATTCACGAGGGAAACCTTCGGAATGACTTTGCTTTTATTTACTGCAATAGTATTTTTAATGCTTGTTACAAGACAGTACGTTTTTGCGGATATAGGGGCGGCTGTATGCACGTTTATGTACGGCACGTTCGGCTACGGCTCGTTTCTTGTGCTGGCTTTGCTTGCATATTTAGGCGAATGGCTGACCTTTGAAAAGAAGATAAAAATCTCACTGCGCCGGGCTTTTGCCGTTGCGCTTACGGTTTTTATGCTGTTTTTGCTTTTTCACGCAGTTACTACCCGCAATTTTACGCTTGAAGGCTATGGCAAATATATTGCAGACTGCTATAAAAACGCGCAGAACGGAATTGCAGGCTATACCTTCGGCGGAGTTGTGTCCGCAGTAGTCGTTTATCCGCTTGCAAAGCTTTCGTTTGTCGCCGCTTACATAATTTTATCCCTGCTTACGGTTGCATGCGTTTATGTAACCGTGCTTGCGTTCGGCGGCAGAAATATTTTCACTATCAAAAGGTCGCGCAAGGCTGCGGGCGCAAATATTGTTGCTGACAATGCCGCGCTTTCGGAAGAGGCGGCGGTAAGTACGGTGCCGACCGAACAGCCGCTAAGCACAGCTCAGCCCGTACAGAATAATATATATGTCCATCAGCCGTCCGTACAGACGACCGCTTCCGCTACGGTGGAGCAGGAGGACGATAAATTTTCGTCCAAAAATCTCGGGCGCAAAATTCTGTTCGAAAACGGCGAATTTGCCGCGGAAAGCTACAGAAGGAATATGATTTTCAACGAAAATTCCTATTTCAACCGTCCTTCTACAACAACGGCAAGCGAGGCGGATTATTTAAGCAGCTTCTCTTCGGGCGGGGCTAAGTCGCAAAAAAATAACGCCGCCGTGCCCGAGGCAAGCTATACGGAAGCATATTCCGACGAGGTTTTAAATCAGACGGTTCAGTCTACGCCGTCAAGCTTTGTTTACGGCGAACAGCCCGCAACCGACCTTGGCGGTTATTCCGACGGTGGAATTTATCCCGTTCAGAGTTCCGGACAGCAGCCGCAGATATACGGCGAATACGTCCGTGACAACAGCACAGAGGAGGAGCAGGATTACTCCGCCGATATTTACGAGCCGGAGTCCTCCCGTAATTATTCGGAGAATACCGAGGCATTTGAGGAGCCGGAGCCTTATCAGGAGCCGCCTTATGTCCCCTCTGCGCGCGGCTTGGGCACGGTAGGCTTTACACCGTCCGAACAGCCGTCCGAGCCGGAGCAAAATTACAATCAGGCGATAAGGAGCGATTTACCCGCAGAAAATATAAGCGCGGATAACGAGGACGCCGAAAGCAAGGTAGACAGACTTTTCAGCCTGCCCTCGCGCAGGGACAGAGGGACTTCTTCCCTTGGCAGAGAGTCAAGCAATGCGGAATTGTTTGACGATGACGAAATGGACGGCGGTACTGCGCAAAACGAGGCTGTCGTAAGACGGGACAGAACGGTTGAAAGCAGTCCGAGAGATACCTTGCAAAGCGGCAATATAAGCCCTGTAAGCCCCGTCAGAAGGACGGAAAATACGGAAAAGCCCGCCGCTACGGTTCCGCCCGCGGCTCAGCCCGTTCCCGCAGAGGAAAAGCCTAAGCACGTATGGAAAAAGTACGTCAGACCCTCGCTTGACCTCTTGGACGACTATCCCGAAACCAACAACATAAATACGGGCGAAATAGAGGACAACAAGCGCATTATAGTGGAAACGCTTGACCGCTTTAAAATTGCCAGCGAGGTATCGAACGTAACAATCGGCCCCGCAATTACGCGCTATGACGTAATAATTATAGATAAAACAAAAATCAATCAGTCCGTCAAGTACCGCGACGCAATTGCCATGGAGCTTAAAAAGGACAACGTAAACGCTTACCTCAATTATTCAAAGGGCGCGCTGTCGATAGAGGTTCCCAACAACGTGCGCACAACCGTCGGGCTGAAGGGTATGCTTGCTTCGAGAAGCTTCCTTAACAGCAAGCAGGGCTCGCTTACCTTCGGGCTCGGTAAAAATATCGAGGGCGAGGTAGTTTGTCCGGATATTACCAAAATGCCGCATTTGCTTGTTGCGGGCACTACGGGCAGCGGTAAAAGTATATGCTTAAGCGCGCTTTTGGTCAGTCTTTTGTATAAATACGGACCCGAGGAGCTAAGACTTATACTTGTCGACCCCAAGCAGGTTGAATTTATTTCCTACGACAAATTGCCGCACCTTATGATTAACGAAATTTTATACGAGTGCGACAAGGCCATTAAGGCGCTGAACTGGGCAATTAAAGAAATGGAGCGCAGATATACGCTGTTCAAGGACATGACAGAGGCGGGGCAGGCTACCAAAAACCTTGAAGAATATAATGCTCATTTGCCCGCGGGCGAGGAAAAGCTGCCTAAAATTTTGATTGTTTTAGACGAGTTCGGCGATTTGATGCTGCAAGCCAAAAAGGATATAGAAAGCAGAATTATCAAGCTTGTACAAAAGGCGCGCGCGGCGGGTATTCACCTTATACTTGCAACGCAAAGACCTTCCGTTGACTGCATTACGGGACTAATCAAGTCCAATCTTCCTACAAGAATAGGCTTTAAGGTTAACTCCTTTGACGACGCGCGTTGTATCTTCGATATAGGCGGTGCGGAAAAGCTGCTCGGTCGCGGTGATTTGTATTTCCGTTCGGCGGAAAATCCCGACCTTACACGTATTCAGGGCTGTTTTATAGACACGCACGAGGTGCAGAGGGTTACGGACTTTATCAAATCGCATAACGAAACGTACTTCGACCAAGGGCTTGCGGATTTTATCAATACCGTAGAGCAGGAGGAAACGATTGCGCCCGCGCTCGGCGGCGGAGAAGGCGGCGAGGACGAGGAGTTCAAGATAGACGATACGCATATCAAGGCATTGAAGTATTGCGTAACTTCAAATCAGGCGTCGGTTTCAATGATTCAGCGCAGATTTCCCGTAGGCTACATTAAGGCGTGCAAGATTATCGACTGGATGGAAAAAATGAATTATATTACGCCTTCCGAGGGCTCCAAGCCCAGAAAGGTGTTGCTTTCAAAGGACGAATTCGTACAAATTTACGGTGAAGACATTGACGATTGATTTTTCTGCGAAAAAATTCGGATTGATTTCGTTGGGTTGCGATAAAAACCGTGTTGATTCCGAAAAGCTTTTGGCAATAATAAAGGAGCGCGGCTGTGAAATCAGCAACAATATCGAAGAAGTCCACGTGCTGATTGTCAACACGTGCTCGTTTTTGAACGAGGCGCGCAAGGAAGCTATCGAGGCAGTGCTTGACTGTGCAGAATATAAAAACGGCTGTCTTGAAAAAATAGTGGTTACGGGCTGTCTGCCGCAGAAATTTATAGGCGAAACCTTTGACGCGCTTACAGAAGCGGATTTGTTTTTGGGTACGGAAGATTACGGCGGTTTTTTTGACGCGCTTGAAAAATGCTATGCGGAGGGCAGAACAAATTTTGTCGGTTGCGGCAAGGGCTGTTTTGGTACGGACAGAGTGCTTACCACGCCCGCTCATTATGCCTATCTTAAAATAGCCGACGGGTGCAGCAATCACTGCACCTATTGCCTTATCCCGAAAATCAGAGGAAAATATAAAAGCTTTCCTATGGAACAGCTTTTGAAAGAGGCGGAAGGGCTTGGCGACGTGGCGGAGCTGATTATCGTCGCGCAGGATATAACGCGTTACGGCGTCGATTTGTACGGTCAAAAAAAATTAAAAGAAATTTTACAAAAGCTGACAACGCTTGTCAACATTAATAGTGTAAGATTATTGTACTGTTATCCAGATATGCTCGACGACGAGCTGATTGAAGAGATAAAGAATAATAAAAAAATAGTCAAATATCTTGATATTCCTTTACAGCACAGCGAAAACAGAATATTGAAGCTTATGAACAGACCCGCCGGACGTGCGGAGTATCTGGCTTTAATAAAAAAGCTGAGAGAGAATATTCCGGATATTGCAATACGCTCTACGTTTATCAGCGGTTTTCCTACCGAAACCGAGGAGGAGCATAACGGTCTGTGTGAATTTTTGCGGGAGGCAAAGCTTGACAGCTGCGGCTTTTTCGCGTATTCGCGCGAGCCTGATACACCCGCTTATAAGCTGAATGGACAAGTCCCTTATTCCATAAAGCGCGCACGGGTGAAGCGGTTATACGAAATTCAGCGAAAAATTTCGGCGGACAAGCTTAAAGGATATATCGGACAAGCGGTAAGGGTTTTGTGCGACGGTATAGACTATGACAGAGGCTGTTTTGTCGGCAGAGCGTACTTTCAGGCGCCCGATATTGACGGTAAAGTATATTTTAACGCGTCCGAGGCTGTTCAGGGTGAATATTACGAGGTAATTATCAACGACTGCGACAGCTACGACCTTTTCGGACGGACTGAGGACTATATTTTATGAATGAAGAGAAAGAAATAGACAAAAACAGTAAGGCGTATAAATTTGCCGCGGGTAAGGGCGTAATGAATTTGCCCAACAAGCTTACAATTTCACGTATGTGTATGATTCCCGCATTTATCGCGCTGTTTTACGTGCAGTTTTTAAGTCATTACCTTGTCGCGCTTGCGGTGTTTGCGATTGCGTGCTTAACAGATTTGTTCGACGGAAAAATTGCAAGAAAGTACAAGCTTGTAACAAATTTAGGCAAATTTTTAGACCCCATTGCTGACAAGGTGCTTGTTTTGTCGGCACTTGTAATTATGCTTACCGTTCCGCAGTTTTTTACGCTGAATTTCGGGCAATGGGCTTTGATTGCGGGCGGCTGCGGCGTTGCGCTTATACTTGCAAGGGAGATTATAGTCAGCGGCTTTCGCATGGTTGCGGCGGGCGCGGGAATGGTTATCGCCGCGGATAATTTCGGAAAGTACAAAACCGTTTGTCAGGATATTTCAATAGTTGTTCTGCTTATTGCGGCGGGCTTCGGCGAATTTGCCTCAATGAACGAAGGCGTGCGCCTTACTTCCGAAATTCTGAATTATATCGGTCTTGGCTTTTTTGCGCTTGCCGTACTGCTTACTGTAATTTCCGGCGTAAACTATATAGTAAAAAATATTCAAGTTTTAAAGCAATGAATACAGCTGTTTACAACAAGTCGAATAAATGCTGTCTGCTTGTTTTCCGCAATAAAAAAATCAACGATTTCAGCGGCGCCGATACTATTATTTCGGAATTTGCAAACGGCGGCTACTATTTCGATAAAATTAGCTATGTTGCCTTCAATTGCTCTGCAGAGATAGTGTTTGCCTTAAAGGACGGGCTTGAAAATTACGAAAATATTGTAATTTACTGTCCTAAGGCAATGGAGGGTACAATAAAGGACTTTGCCGTTGCCGCAGTCGGCGGGGAGTTTGACGGGCTTAATTTTCTTAGAAGCGATGGCAATTTAGTGTTTATACTGTTTTCCGACAGCAATAACAGACTGCTTGTTTCGGATATATGTAACGAGCTGGACAAGCGATACGGAGTAAATCACGGTTGCGCATATGTTAAAACGGTCTGCGCGCCGCAGAATTTGATTATGTCCGCCGTCAATTCGGCAAAAAGTATTTGCGGCGAGCTGGAATTCAATATTTCAGAAAGCTACGGCGATGCAAAAATAGAGGTGGTTTACGGCAGTAATACGCCCAAATCAATATTTGACAGAGCTTTGAGAGAGCTTGTTACAAGGCTTGATAAATATATTTACGCTTTGGAGGATATTTCGCTTGAAGAGCGGCTTGTTCAGCTTTTAAAGCTACGCAGAATGAAGATAGCCGTTGCGGAATCGTTTACGGGCGGCGGAATATGCAAGCGGCTTGTGAGTATTTCCGGCGTAAGCGAGGTTTTTTACGAGGGACTGAACACATATTCCAACGAGGCTAAGGCGGCGCGGCTCGGCGTGGACGAAATGACGCTGAAACGGTTCGGAGCCGTTTCCGAGCAGACTGCCGCGGAGATGGCGGAGGGGCTGATAAAGGACGGCAACTGCGACGTAAGCATATCCACCACGGGTATTGCGGGGCCTAAATCGGACAATACGAACAAGCCCGTCGGTTTGACCTATATAGGCATAGCCTTGAAGGACGGCACTCAGGCGTTTAAATATCAGCTTTGCGGCTCGCGTAAAAATATAACGGAAACGGCGATAAATCTTGCGTTGTTTCTTGCTTATAAATTTATAAAATAGGAAAAAATCACAGAGGTATATAAATATGAATGAAGAAAAACAAAAGGCGCTTAATTCAACCATTGCAATGATTGAAAAGCAGTACGGCAAGGGCTCGATTATGAAGCTCGGCGATACCAACGTCAGCAACGATTTGGAAATTATTCCTACCGGCTGTCTTTCGCTGGATTTAGCTTTGGGCGTAGGCGGCGTTCCCCGCGGCAGAATAATAGAGGTGTACGGTCCCGAATCCTCGGGTAAAACCACAGTTGCGTTGCATATTATTGCAGAAACGCAGAAAATGGGCGGCGTTGCGGCGTTTATCGATGCCGAGCATGCGCTTGACGCGCAGTATGCGCACGCGCTCGGCGTTGACACGAACGAGCTGTATTTATCCCAGCCCGACACGGGCGAGCAGGCGCTTGACATATGCGAATCGCTTGTGCGTTCCAGCGCGGTGGACGTTATTGTCATTGACTCGGTTGCGGCGCTTACTCCCAAGGCGGAAATAGAGGGCGATATGGGCGACACGCACGTCGGACTTTTGGCAAGGCTTATGTCGCAGGCTTTAAGAAAGCTTACCGCCATAACAAACCGCTCCAAAACATGCGTTATTTTTATAAACCAGCTGCGCGAGAAGGTGGGCGTTATGTTCGGCAATCCCGAAACTACCCCCGGCGGTAAGGCGCTTAAATATTTTGCGACTATCCGCCTAGATATAAGAAAAGCTGACGCGCTTAAAGGCGACGGCGGCATTATAGGCAACCGTGCAAAATGTAAGGTTGTAAAGAATAAGGTTGCGCCGCCCTTCAAGGTTGCCGAATTCGACATAATTTACGGCGAGGGCGTTTCTCAGGAGGGCTGTCTTATCGACCTCGGCGTCGAATACGGCATTCTTACAAAGAGCGGCTCGTGGTTCAATTACGGCGACGAAAAGGTTGCGCAGGGCCGCGAAAAAATGCGCGAATACCTTAAAAGCAACCCCGAAATCAAGGCGGAAATCGATGCGAAAATAAGGGAGGCGCATAAGTCCTCGCTTGAAAAAAAGGACTGATTTTTACGGAATAAGCCGCGCATTGGGCGCGCAAATTAAATAAATGAATTACGGTTTTATCAAGGTATGCGCCGCTACGCCGGAAATTAAGGTGGCGGACGTACAATTCAATACCCGACAGATTATAAAGGCAATAAAGCAAAGCGCGGAAAACGGCAGTCAGCTTACCGTTTTTCCCGAGCTTTGTATCTGCGGCTATACGTGCGGCGATTTATTCAATCAGCCTGCGCTTTTAAGCGCGTGCGAAAACGCTTTGGGCGAAATAGCAAGGGCAACGGAAGGGTGCGCAACGCTTGTGCTTGTTGGCGCGCCGCTTGCTGTCGGTAACAGACTTTATAACTGTGCGGTTGCCGTAAGCAACGGCAGAATTCTGGGGGCTGTGCCCAAAACCTTTATTCCCGATTACGGCGAGTTTTACGAAAGACGGCATTTTTCGCCCGCATTGTCCGAGGACGGGATAGAGATTATTTCTTTGTGCGGACAGAATGAGGTGTATTTCGGCACGCAGCTTATTTTCAGGGCGGAGGAGTTGCCCGATTTTGCCGTTGCGGCGGAAATTTGCGAGGATTTGTGGGCGCCGCAGTCGCCGTCGGTAACGCATACGCAGGCGGGCGCGAATATAATCGTAAATCTGTCTTGCAGCGACGAGGTTGCCGGTAAGGCGGAATATCGCAGAAATCTTGTGAAAACACAGTCGGCAAAGCTTGTGTGCGGGTACGTTTACTGCGATGCGGGCGACGGTGAAAGCACCACCGATATGGTTTTTGCGGGGCACAATATAATTTGCGAAAACGGCGCCGTGCTTGCCGAAAGCAAGCTGTTTGAAAACGGGCTTGTTTACAGCGAGATAGACGTTGCTTTTCTTGCCTCCGAGCGCAGAAGAATTTCAAGCGGGTATTACGGTGAACAAGTAGATTATTTCTGCGTTCCTTTCAATACCGAAACGGAAAATGTATCGCTTACGCGCGCCTTTTCTAAAACGCCGTTTATCCCCGAGGAGGGCGCGGGGCTTGAAGAGCGGACGGAATTAATTTTATCTATTCAGTCAAAGGGGCTTGAAAAGCGGTTAAAGCACACAAACAGCAAAACGGCGGTTATAGGCGTTTCCGGCGGGCTTGATTCCGCATTAGCGTTGCTTGTTGTGTGCCGTGCGTTTAAGGCACTTGGTAAGGACGTAAAGGATATTATTGCCGTTACAATGCCCGCCTTCGGTACGACTGCAAAGACAAAGAGCAATTCTATAAAGCTTATAAAGGCGTTGGGGGCAACGCCCGTTACCGTGCCGGTAGGTAATACCGTTTTAAAGCATTTTAAGGATATAGGTCACAAGCCCGACGACAAAAACGTTACCTACGAGAATGCGCAGGCGAGAATGCGCACGCTTGTGCTTATGGATATTGCCAACGATAACAACGGGCTTGTTATAGGCACGGGTGATTTGAGCGAGCTTGCGCTTGGCTGGGCGACCTATAACGGCGACCATATGTCAATGTACGGCGTAAACGCTTCGGTGCCCAAAACTCTTGTAAAGCACCTTATCGGGCACGAAGCAAAAAAGCTCGGCGGCAAATGCGGAAGCGTTTTAAAGGATATTTTAAATACGGAAATCAGTCCAGAGCTGTTGCCTCCCGACGAAAACGGAAACATTTCCCAAAAGACCGAGGATTTGGTAGGCCCGTATATTCTTCACGACTTTTTTCTGTACTATGCTGTAAGGCGCGGCTACGAACCTTCCAAAATACAGTACATTGCGGAATATGCTTTTAAAGGCGTTTATGATGCGGAAACAATCAAAAAGTGGCTTAAAAGCTTCTATTCAAGGTTTTTTGCACAGCAATTCAAACGCTCCTGCATGCCGGACGGCGTGAAGGTCGGGTCGGTTTCGCTTTCCCCACGCGGGGATTGGCGTATGCCCTCGGACGCGATTGTAAGGCTGTGGCTGGACGATATTCAATAAAAAATCAAAGCGGGCAACCCCGCTTTTTTTATATTGTGAAAAACAATGTTTATATTTAAATTGACATTTATGCGGACAAGGTGTAAAATATATACAGATATAAATGCGCCTTTTTAGGCAACGTATTTATTGAAAAATTTATCAGGAGGCTTAAATGAACTTATTGGCTTTAAGCAGCCTGTTTCTTGCGGACAGCACCGTTATCGGGCTTGGAGTAGGGCTTGGTATAGGTGTTTTGACGGCTTTGGTTATTGGATTTTTTGTCGGTTACATTATTAATCAGAAAAGAACCGATAAAAGATTGGGCGACGTTGAAACGAGAACCAAAAAGATGATTGACGATGCTTCTTTGGAGTGCAAGGCGCTTAAAAAAGAAGCTATTTTGGAAGCAAAGGAACAGGAACTGCAGTTAAGGAACGAATTCGAGCGCGAAACGCGCGAGAAGAAGAGCGAGCTTGCAAAGCTTGAACAAAGACTTGCACAGAGAGAGGAGATACTCGATAAAAAGGAAGAGGCGCTTTTAAAGCAAACCTCCGCATTGGAGCAGCAGCGCCGCGAGCTTGAAAAGAGAGAGCTTGAAATTAAGAAAACTCAGGAAAAGGTCGCGCACCAGCACGAGCTTATGATTCAGGAGCTGGAAAAGGTTGCACAGCTCACCCGTGAAGAGGCGAGAAAGCTGCTTGCAACGGAAATTCTTGACGAAACCCGTCACGACGTGGCATTGCAGGTAAGAAATATTGAGCAGACCGCAAGGGAAGAGGCAACAACCGAGGCAAAGAAAATTATCGCGCTTGCCGTTCAGCGTTGCGCGGCAGACCATGCCTCTGAAATTACCGTATCGGTTGTACCCTTGCCCAGCGACGACATGAAGGCAAGGCTTATCGGCAGAGAGGGCAGAAATATCCGCGCGATTGAAAATGCAACGGGTATAGAGCTGATTATCGACGACACTCCCGAGGTGGTTATACTTTCCGGCTTTGACCCCGTAAGGCGCGAGATTGCAAGACTTTCGCTTGAAAAGCTGATTTCCGACGGCAGAATTCACCCTGCAAGAATAGAGGAAACGGTTGAAAAGGTCAAAAAGGAAATGGAGCAGGAAATCAAGCAGGCGGGCGAGAGCGCGATGTTTGAGGTGGGCATTTTCGGACTGCATCCCGAAATTATCAAGCTTTTGGGCAGACTTAAATACAGAACCAGCTACGGGCAGAACGTGTACAAGCACTCTATCGAGGTTTCTCAGCTTGCGGGGCTTATGGCTCAGGAGCTCGGGCTTGACGTGAACCTTGCAAAGCGCGCGGGACTTCTGCACGATATAGGTAAAGCTGTTGACCACGAACAGGAGGGCACGCACATTCAACTCGGCGCCGACCTTGCAAAGAAGTACAGAGAGGGCGGTAAGGTTATCAATGCCATTATGGCTCACCACGGCGATGTGGAGCCGACCACTACCGAGGCTGTGCTTGTTGCCGCGGCGGACGCAATTTCCGGTGCAAGACCCGGAGCGCGCAGAGAAACGGGCACCAATTACGTCAAGAGACTTGAAAAGCTTGAAGCGATTGCAAGCGACTTTAACGGCGTTGACAAGTGCTATGCAATTCAGGCGGGACGCGAGGTTCGCGTAATTGTCAAGCCCGACCAGATTGACGACGCGCAGGCGGCATTCCTTGCAAAGGATATTGCAAAGAAAATCGAGGCAGAGCTTGAATATCCCGGTCAGATTAAGGTAAACGTAATAAGGGAATTCCGCGCGAGCGAATTTGCAAAATAATAAATTTATAGCATTAAAAAGCCCCGTTGCAGATTGCAACGGGGCTTTAAGCTTAATTATTTTTTAAATTTTCGTATTCGGTCATAATATTGTTAATAAAACTCTGCGCCGCATCGAAATCGTCGGCATTCGGTTTGCCCTTGTTTATTCCCCCGAACAGCCGAAAAATAAAGAACTTGTCAAGTCCCTGACAGCCGAACGAGCCAAGCACCGTTTTCTCTTTATTTTTAAGCAATTTTATAAGCGCACGGTTGTTCTTTTCGTAATTTTTTGAACCGCTGGTTGAAAACACAAAGCAATACTTGTTTTTTGTGTGTGAGGCTTTGATAAGCTCGAATAATTCTTTTGCGTGTCTGCCGAAATAAATTCCGCTGCCGAAGCCGACAATGTCGTAATCGGAAAGCTTATAGAATTTTGCGTAATCTATATCGATAACGGTTGCGGGCGCAACCTCGGACATGGCTTCTGCAAGCTTCATTGTATTGTCGTTGTGCTTTGATTTGACAATGATAAGAATTTTCATACCTTACCTGCTGAAAAGACATAGCAGCGTTGCAAACAGAGGGATATTAAGCGTCACAAGCGAGGGAACTATAATGTTTGACATAATATCCGCCGCGGAAGTGAAGTCGGTATTAAGCAAAATTGAAACAACGCAGATTATCAAAATAATAATGACCGAAATAACGATGGCCGCCGTCAAATAAGTCAGCGAGGTCGGCTTTGTCGTTGATTTTATGATATTTGTCGCGTGAATTACACCGAAAATCAAAGCTTGCGCCGCCGCAATCGCAAGTATAACAAAGGGATAGGCAAGCGTAATTTTCAATTCCTTTCTGAAAATCAGACAAAGCGCAAATTCAAGCAGCATAACAACCGCAACGATAAGCGAGCTTTTGAACAGATTTGCCGCAAGGTTATATCTTTTTCTGCGGGAGCCCGCCTCATTTGAATCTGAGGTGTTTACGGTCAGCCCGTCGCTTTCCGATTTTGCGGAAACGTCATCAAAATTGACTGTATTTACACGTTCCGTTTTTGTCTGTCGCTGAACGGGCTCGGGCGGAATAGCGTCCGCATGCGGCTGAATTGTCTTAATAAACAAATTATTAATTAAATTTCTGTAATCGCGCTCTGCCTCGGGACGGTTGTTGTATATAAGCTTTTCGGTATTTATATCCTCTGCATTCGGCGCTACGGAAGGCTCTGCGGGCTTTTCCGCAGGCTCGGATATAAGCCTTAAATAGTTTTCGTGCAATTTCCGCCTTTCTTCTTCGCTGACCTCGCTCACGGGTGCGGGAGCAGGTACGGGAGCGGAGGCAATGGGTGCAATGGGTTGCTGAACGACAGGCTCGGCATAAGTCGGTTGTACAGCGGGCTGAGCCTCGTATGCGCGGTCGTACGGTGCGTTTACATGCTGATTTGCTGTTGCTTGTCCGCCGTTTACAGCTTCTGCTGCTTCGGTATGCGCAGCGTGTACCCTTGTGGTTGAGTGTTTAAGAATTTTAAAATCGACGGCAGTGGGGGCGGGTTGAGAAAAATCAAAATTTTTGTCGGAAATAAGACTGTCGATAACCGTTCTGGAATATTCCCACTCGGACTGATTTTTTTCCGCAATCTCCCTGCCGCTGTCTGTAAGGGTATAGTATTTTCTGCGACCGCCTTGCGAAACCTCGTCCGTTTTCCAGTATGCATTGATATAGCCCTGACTTTCAAGGCGTTTAAGCGCGCTGTAAAGCGTTGGTTGCTTTAAGGAATACTGTCCGTGGCTGCGCGTTTCTATCTCTTCGATAATTTCATAGCCGTATTTATCGCGCTCGTAAAGCGTACGCAGAATTATCGTGTTTATATGACCCCTTATAAGGTCTGCGCTTATCGCGCTTTTTCCGTCGCTGTCGTTGCTTGAAGGCGTAGCTTCAACGTCGTTTATAATATCGTCGTCCACTTTGGTTTTCCTCCGTAATTTGCCAATATTCTACCATAAACTGCAAATTATGTCAATATTTTCACAATATAAAAAGTACTATGTCACACATAATTGGCTGTTTTTGGCTAAAATTATAGACTTTTGTTTATAAAAGTGCTAAAATGCTTGGCGAGGTTAAAAATGTACAGACATATCAAAAATTATGAAATAAGGTATATTGATACCGACGCCTTCGATAATATCAAGCTTTCTGCACTTCTTGGTATTTTACAGGAATCGTCCTGTCTGTCTGCGGACGAGCTCGGCTTCGGCTACGATGATATTAAGGGCGACAATATGGGCTTTATACTTGCAAACTGGTATGTAGAGCTTGCGCGCCCCGTCAAAATAGGAGAAGTGCTGGAAGTGCATACATGGCCCTTAAAACCAAAACATCTTATTTTTCTGCGCGATTTCGAGCTTTACTGCAAGGGCGAAAAAATCGGCGTTGCCAGCGCGCGCTGGTGTATGGTCAATCTTAACGATTTTTCTTTTATGCCGATAGAAAAATATTTTGCCGAGGGCTTTTTTAACGGATATAATACCGAACGCTCGGTAGAGTTCAACAGCTGGAAAATACCCGCAATCGACAGCTTTGCAGACGGCGATAAAGCTGAGGTTTATTCAAGGGTGCTGAAATTTTCCGATTACGACCATTATTTCCACGTAAACAACACAAGGTATGCGGATTTTTTGACCGACGTCTTTTCGGTTGAGGAAATGCGCGGCAAATTTATCAAAAGGGTACAGATTACCTATGTTAAGCAATGCAAGGAAAATGAAGTCTTACAGCTTTACCGTCACGGCGCTGATAATAGCTGTTATTATGTCGAGGGCAGTGTTGACGGCGAAACGAGAATTCAGATGAGGGTGGAATTCGGTGATTTATAAATACCGTGTTGTGCGCTCGGCAAGAAAAAGCATTGCCGTTTCAGTTTCGGCAAAAAACGAGATTACGGTGCGGTGCGGCTGGGAAGTGCACGATAAAACGATAGAAAAATTCCTCGACAGCAGGTCCGACTGGATAGAGAAGGTGGTTTTGCGGAATTCCAAAAAGCTTGCCGCAAACGACGACGTTATAGAGCTTGAAAGCATTTATGTAGGCGGCACAAAATTTCCGCTTGTGATTTGCGGTAAAAACGAAATTACCGCCGAGGGAGTTTTTGTAAAAAGCAAGACTGACATCTGCAAGCTTTACATAAAAACCTTTTTTGCAGACTTTAAGGAACGCGTGGAGGAGATTGCAAGGCAATACAGATTTTTCCCCGCAGAAATTTCCGTAAAAAACTATACCGGCAGATGGGGCTGCTGCGACGCGCAAAACAACCTTATATTTAATTACAAATTATTTATGCTTCCCAAAAGCTTGCAGGATTACGTTATAATTCACGAGCTTTGCCATACGATTTGTCATAATCATTCAAATGCATTCTGGCGGCTTGTGGGCGAAATTTTACCCGATTACAAGCATTACAGAAGGGATTTGAAAAATTTTGATTTTTTGACAACGCTGTATTAATTGCAGAATTTCGCTTGACTTATAAAAAGCGTTATAATATAATTTATAAGGTTAACGAAGATGAAGAGAAATTTCGAGATTAAAACAAAATTAAACATATCGGTTATTTCAGACGGCTATGCTTCAACCGCCGATAATCTTCGTTTTTTCAATAGTTTGTTTTTTGACTGATTTATTTTTTAAATCAGTCTTTATTTTAACTCGGAAAAAATTTGAATAAGGATAACAAAATGAAGGATTGCAGGGTTTATTTGACTTTACAAAACGGCAAACAGTTTCAGGGCTGTCGTTTCGGCGCAGACGGCGACGTTACGGGCGAGCTTGTTTTTACGACGGGTATGACGGGCTATATCGAAACGCTTACCGACCCCAGCTATTACGGGCAGATAGTAACGCAAACGTTTCCGCTTATAGGCAATTACGGCATAACCCCCGATTTCGAGAGCAAAAAGCCTTGGGTTTCCGCCTATATCGTGCGCGAGAAGTGTGATGCGCCCTCTAATTTCAGATGCGAAAAGACGCTTGACGAATATCTGAAGGAGAACGGCATTGTCGGAATATGCGGAATAGACACGCGCGAGCTGACTAAAATAGTGCGCGAGGCGGGCGTTATGAACGCGGCGATAACCTCAAAGCCCTTGCAGGAGTTAAGCGGAGTTTACTCGTATTTCATAAAGAACGCGGTTAAAAGTGTTACCTGCAAGGACGTTGAATATTTCGGCAACCCCGAGGGGCTTAGAACGGTTGTGTGGGACTTCGGCGCCAAGGACAATATCACGCGCGAGCTTGTAAAGCGCGGCTGTTACTGCATTAAGGTGCCGTCATTTTATACGGCAGAGCAAATTCTTGCGCTTAATCCCGACGGGCTTATGCTTACTAACGGCCCCGGCGACCCCGCGGAAAATAAGGACATTATAGAAAATATTAAAAAGCTTGCGGGTAAGCTTCCCATTTTCGGTATCTGCCTCGGGCACCAGCTTTTTGCGCTTGCTATGGGCGGAAAGACAAAGAAAATGAAGTACGGACACAGAGGTGCAAACCAGCCCGTTAAAAATCTTGAAACGGGCAGAGTGTATATTTCCAGCCAGAACCACGGCTACGAGGTTATATCCTCAAGTCTGCAAAAGGTCGGCAAGCTAAGCTACATAAACGCGAACGACGGTACCTGCGAGGGCTTCGACTATCCCGAGCTGAACGCATACACCGTGCAGTTCCACCCCGAGGCCTGCGGCGGCCCGCAGGACGCTGCATTTTTGTTTGATAAGTTTATCGAAAATATGAAGGAGGGCAAGCGCAATGCCTAAGAGAGAAGATATAAAAAAAGTGCTTGTTATAGGCTCGGGTCCCATTGTTATAGGACAAGCGGCCGAATTCGACTACGCGGGCGCGCAGGCTTGCAGAGTGCTTAAAGACGCGGGCATTAACGTCGTTCTATGCAACTCAAACCCCGCAACGATTATGACGGACAAGGCGCTTGCGGACGAAATTTATCTTGAACCGCTTACGGTGGACACGTTAAAGCGGATAATCATTAAGGAGCGCCCCGACAGCCTGCTTGCCTCGCTCGGCGGGCAGACGGGACTGACACTCGGTTGTCAGCTTGCCAAAAGCGGATTTTTGGACGAATACGGCGTAAAGCTTATAGGCGTTAATCTGGAATCGATTGACCGCGCCGAGGACAGAGAGCTGTTTAAGGCTACAATGGAAAAAATCAATCAGCCCGTGGTGCCTTCCGATATAGCTTATACCGTTGAGGAATGCCTTGCAATTGCGGATAAAATAGGCTATCCCGTAATTGTACGTCCCGCATACACCCTTGGAGGCGCAGGCGGCGGAGTTGCAAGGGACGAGGAGGAGCTTAGGCTTATTTCCCATAACGGGCTTATGCTTTCGCCCATTACTCAGGTTTTGATTGAAAAGTACATAGGCGGCTGGAAGGAGATTGAGTTCGAGGTTCTGCGCGATAGCGCGGGCAACGTTTTAACGGTTTGCTCTATGGAAAATTTCGACCCTGTCGGCATTCATACGGGAGATTCCATAGTTATTGCGCCCGCCGTCACCCTTTCTGATAAGGAATATCAGATGCTGAGAACGGCATCCTTGGATATAATCAGCGAATTGAAGATTGAAGGCGGCTGCAACTGCCAGTTTGCGCTTAACCCAGATTCCTTCGAATATTCGGTAATAGAGGTAAATCCCAGAGTTTCGCGCTCGTCTGCGCTTGCTTCCAAGGCTACGGGCTATCCGATTGCAAAGGTTGCAACCAAAATCGCACTCGGGTATACTTTGGACGAAATAAAAAACGACGTTACGGGCAAAACCTATGCTTGCTTCGAGCCTACTCTCGACTATGTCGTTGTAAAGCTGCCAAAATGGCCGTTTGACAAATTTTTGTACGCAAAGCGCAGCCTCGGCACAAGAATGAAGGCAACGGGCGAGGTTATGGCGATAGGCACTAACTTCGAAACGGCTATAATGAAGGCGGTGCGCGGCGCGGAAATTTCTACGGGTACGCTGAATCTGCCGAAAATGGCAGAGCTTTCTGACGCGGAGGTTTACGAAAGACTTCACGATTTGACGGACGAGCGTCTTTTCGTAGTTTATCAGGCAATAAAACGCGGAGTTTCGGTAGAAGAAATTTATAAAATAACCAAAATTGACGAATGGTTTTTAAACAAGCTTAAAAATCTTGCCGATTTCGAAAAAGAAATTTGCGGTGCGCAAATAACCAAGGAGCAGTATCTCCGCGGTAAAAGGCTAGGCTATCCCGACAAGGAGCTTGAAAAGCTTTCGGGCAATAAGCTCCCTGCGCACAGAAACGCCGTATTTAAAATGGTTGACACCTGCGGCGCGGAATTTTCCGCCCAGACGCCGTATTTTTATTCAACCTATGACGAAAAGGAGCATGACGAGGCAAAGCCGTTTGTGGCAAACAGCAGTAAAAAGCGTATAATTGTTATCGGCTCGGGTCCGATAAGAATAGGGCAGGGTATAGAATTCGATTACTCGTCCGTACATTGCGTGTGGGCGCTTAAACGGCTTGGCTACGAGGTTATAATAATCAATAATAACCCCGAGACGGTATCCACCGACTTCGACACTGCCGACAGACTGTACTTCGAGGCGCTTACCCCCGAGGACGTCCAGAACGTTATTGATATTGAAAAGCCCTACGGCGTTGTTATCACCTTCGGCGGACAGACGGCAATAAAGCTTTGCAGCTATCTCGATAAAAAGGGCATACGCATACTCGGCACGCCTGCGGACAGCGTTGACCTTGCCGAGGACAGAGAGCGCTTTGACGAGCTTTTGGAAAAATTCGGCATAGCGCGCCCCAAGGGTCTTACCGTAATGAGCAAGGAGGACGCTGTAAAGGCGGCGGAAAAGCTCGGTTATCCCGTGCTGCTTCGTCCCTCGTACGTTATCGGCGGGCAGAATATGACGATAGCGTTCACGCAGAACGATATCGAAAGATATATGGACGTAATTTTGGCGCAGAAGATAGAAAACCCCGTACTCTGCGACAAATACCTTATGGGCACAGAGCTTGAGGTTGACGCGATTTCAGACGGAATAGACGTGCTTATCCCCGGAATTATGCAGCATATTGAGCGCGCGGGCGTGCACAGCGGCGACTCAATCGCCGTTTATCCGCCATATAATTTAAGCGACGCAATGCTTAAAAAGGTAGTTGATATTTCCACCAAGCTTGCAATTTCCTTAAAGACAAAGGGGCTTATCAATATTCAGTACCTCATTTACCATAACGAGCTTTACGTTATAGAGGTAAATCCCAGAGCGTCGAGGACAATTCCCTATATATCCAAGGTCACGGGCGTGCCAATGGTTGATTTGGCAACAAAAATTCTTACGGGCGCAAAGCTGAAAAAGCTGGGCTACGGCACGGGGCTTTATCCTAATTCGCCGTACGTTGCCGTAAAGGTGCCTGTGTTTTCGTTTGAAAAGCTGAACGACGTAAACTCTCAGCTCGGGCCTGAAATGAAGTCCACGGGCGAGGTTTTGGGCATAGGTAAAACCATTGAGGAGGCGCTGTATAAGGGGCTTGTTTCGGCGGGCTTCAATATGAATCAGCCGACAAAGCATAAACCTTCGGGAATTTACTTCACAATAAACGACCAGGACAAGCTTGAAATTGTAAATATAGTTAAAAAGTTTGCCGATTTGGGCTTGAAGCTGTATGCGACAAAGGGTACCGCAAACGTTATAAGAAGCGTAGGACTTGAATGCACGGACGTTTCGAGGCTATCCTCCAACGAGGAAATTTTCCGACTTATGGACGAGGGGAAAATAGACTATATAGTTTACACGGGTAAAACTGACGTTGAATCTATTTCAAACTATATCAGTCTGCACCACCATGCAATTTTGCTTGGAATTACCGTTTTAACCTCGCTTGATACCACAAATGCGCTTGCAGATTGCATTGCGGGGAGGTATAATCAGTTTAATACCGAGCTGGTTGATATAAATAATCTGCGCAAGGCAAAGCTTAAGCTTGAATTTTCAAAAATGCATTGCTGCGGCAACGACTATATTTTCTTCAACAATATGAACGGTGAAATCACCTGTCCCGAATCGATTGCCATTAACTTCTCCGACAGACATTTCGCAATAGGCGCGGACGGAGTTGTTATGATTGAAAAATCGGACGTGGCGGACGCGAAAATGCGGGTATTCAACCGTAACGGAAGCGACGGAGGTATGGCGGCGAACCCGCTTAGGGGAGTTGCAAAATATCTGTTTGACAATGGACTTGCGGGCGAGGAGCTGACGGTTGAAACAAGCAACGGCGTAAAACGGCTTTCGCTTATTTCCTTTAACGGCGCGGCAAGCTCGGTTTCGGTTGATTTGGGTAAGCCCGTAATTTCTGCCGAAGAAAAATATATAAGCTTTGACGGCAAGCAATATACCGCAAATTTTGTCAACGTAGGCAACACGCACTGTGTAATATTCTGCGATAAGGTTGACGAAATCGATATCGAGGCGTTGGGTCAGAGCTTGATTGAGGCGGAAGCGCTTCCGCACGGCGCTTACGTTGAATGCGTGCGCGTTGTAAACAGCTTAACCGTAAAAATGCGCGTGTGGGAAAAGGAAAACGGTGAAACTCTGTCATGCGGTACTGCGGCTACGGCGGCAGTGGCTGTTGCGGCGGCAAAAGGGCTTTGCCGTTATGGCGAGGTTATTACCGCCAAGCTTAAGGGCGGAGATTTATTTGTAAGCTGTGAAGAAGGCGGCAACGCCGTCCTTGACGGCAGTGTAAAGCTTTCTTTCAAGGGCTCGATAGAAATTTAATGATATATTTTGACAATGCGGCAACGACAAGGCCCAACGGGGAATGTCTTAAAAAGGCCGAAAAGTATTTATATAACGACTATTTTAACCCTTCCGCGCTGTATGCGGAAGGGTATAGCGTTCAGCTTGCCTTGCGAGAGGCGCGCAAGAATATAATCGAAAATATTGCCGACAGCGAGCGCTTCGATTTATTATTTACCTCGTGCGGAACCGAGGCGGACAATACCGCAATTTTCGGCGGGGCAAAGCGCGGAAACGTTGTTACGACCGCGGGCGAGCATTCCGCCGTTTACGCATGCATGAGCGAATTGAAGCAACGCGGAACAGAGGTGAGGCTTGCCGCGCTGAATGCGGACGGCAGCGTGAATACCGACAGTCTTTTAAGTCTTGTTGACGAAAAAACCTCGCTTGTTTCCGTTATTCACGTCAGTAACGAAACGGGCGCGGTAAACGACATAGCAAGGCTTGCGGCGGCTGTTAAAAAGAAGAATAAATATACGCTTTTTCATTCCGACGGAGTGCAGGCATACGGTAAAATTCCGTTCAGACTTACTTGCGATATTGATATGTACTCTGTAAGCGCGCACAAAATAGGCGGAATAAAGGGCTGCGGCGCGCTGATTAAGCGCAAAAATCTTATTATAAAGCCCTATATTTTCGGCGGCGGACAGGAAAACGGACTAAGAAGCGGTACGGAAAACGTTTACGGCATAAAGGTTTTCGAATATGCGGCGGAGGCGAGGTATGCGCATATAGCGGACGATTTTAAAAAAGCCCAAGCGTTGCGCGCCTTGCTTAAAAGCAGACTTGATAAATCGCTTTTTACGGAAATTTCGGGTGAGAACTGTTCGCCCTATATACTTACTGTAGGCGCGGACGGCTTGCGAGGGGAAACAATTCTTCACGAGGCAAACGATAACGGACTTATTATAGGCACTGGCTCGGCATGCGCGTCTAACGAGAAAAAACGGTATTCGCGGACAATTTTAGCTTGCGGAGTGGGTGAAAGGCTTGCGGACGGCATATTAAGGCTTAGCCTTTGCGCGGATAATACCGAAAAAGAGGTGTTAACCGCGGCGGAAATTCTTAACAGAATAGTAAAAAACAGAAAAGAGATTATGGCGTAGAGTATGGAAAAGGTAATTATAATAAGATATTCCGAAATACATTTAAAGGGCAAAAACAGAGGCTATTTCGAGCGGGTTTTTGCGCTGAATATAGAAAAATCCTTGAAGGGCTTTAAGCACGAAACCCGTAGACTGAGCGGAAGATACCTTGTAGAAGGCTTTGACGAATTTCAGACAGACGCTCTGCTTGAACGTCTGAAAAGGGTTTTCGGCATACATTCAATGAGTGTGGCGTTGAAGGTTAAGTCCGATATGGATTTGATTTTTGCCGCCGCAAAAGAGGTGTGCAGTGAAAGCGGCATCTTTAAAGTGGTTTCTCACAGGGCGGATAAGACTTTTCCGCTAAATTCCATGCAAATCAGTGCGGAAATCGGCGGCAGACTTATATCTTGTATGGATAAAATAAGCGTGGACGTGCACGAGCCGCAGTTTACAATAAATATAGACGTGCGCGAAAACGGCACCTCGCTTGTATTTAATGAATTTTTTAAGGGTGCGGGCGGTATGCCCGTAGGCACCTCCGGCAAGGGGCTTTTGCTGATTTCCGGCGGAATAGACAGTCCCGTTGCGGGACATATGATAGCAAAGCGAGGTATGAACATCGATTGCATTCATTTTCACAGCTATCCGTACACAAATATGCAGGCAAGGGATAAGGTTATCGAGCTTGCGAGGGTTCTTTCGAAATATACATGCGGCACAAGGCTTAATATTATTTCCGTGACGCATATACAGGAGGAAATTCATAAAAAGTGCAACGGTGAGTATATGGTTACGCTTTTGCGGCGTTTTATGATGAGGATAGCAGAAAAATGCGCTTTAAAGAGCGGCGCGCAGTGCCTTATCACGGGTGAAAGCCTCGGTCAGGTTGCAAGCCAGACTGTGGAGGGCATAACCTCGTCCAACAGCGTTATAAAAAAGCTTCCTGTTTTAAGACCGTTATGCGGGTTTGATAAGGACGAAATTATCGAAAGAAGTCGCGCAATAGGCGCATATAATATTTCCGTTCAGCCCTACGAGGACTGCTGTACGGTATTTTTACCTAAGCACCCCGTAATTAAGCCGACAATGGAAAACATTTTGTCGGAGGAGGGCAAGCTGGACGTTGAGGGACTTATAGACGAGGCTATGCAGTCCCTTGAAGTAATTAACCTATAAATCGAACCAGTTTTTGTTAGCCATATCGGGTATTTTTACTTGAGGAGAGGTGTTGTTTTTATTTAAATTTATTGCGGGCAAGGTTATTTCCTGTCCGTATATTTTTTTATCGCCGTCCAAAAAGTACGGAGTTACTGTATAGGTGTAATAGCCTTCGGGCGGGCTATCGGTAATGCATTTTTGCCATTTTCCGTCGTAAATAGTCTTAATTTTGCCGTTTGAATGTCTTTTTATGATATATGCATAGTACTTCGCGTGACATAATTCAATATTTACGGCGTTATTTTTAACGGAAACGGTCGGCGCGGGTATAGACGGGGAAGAAAATCTGTCGGAGGTTTCCTTAGGCTCGTTACCCCTTAAGGTCTTGACCTTTAATAAATTCAGCTTGGGGCAGGCGGGGTCGGCCAATATTATTTTATTGTTTTCGTAATATTCCTCTGCGTCGATATTCACCGCTGAGGTACCGCTTTGGGTGTCAAGCTTTTCCGGCTTGCGGTTGCGGTAAAGCTTGCTTAAAATATCCTTTGCAATTGTGCAGCAGTCGTTTCCGCCGGAAACCTTGGTGCGCTTGTTAGCCTTATCGCCAAGCCATACGCCTATGCTGTGGTCGGAGGTATAGCAAATGGAATATGCGTCCGTATTTCCCTCCGAATTGCCGCAAGTGCCTGTTTTTGCGGCTACGTTCAAACTCAGTCCGCTCAGCTTTTTAGCTGTTCCGTTTTTTGCGGTTTCGGTCAAAATTTCGTTCATAAGCGAGCATGTGCCTTCGGAAAAAACCTTGGAAGGGTGTTGAACGTTCTCGAAAATGGTTTTCCCGTTCGGCGCAACGATTTTTTTAATGAACCTCGAAGGTGTGTAGGCACCGCCCGCGGGGAAAACGGAATACATATCGGTAAGATTTTTGAGGCTTAAACCGTATTTCATGCCACCCAACGCCAGCGCAAGATTTTTTTCGTCGTCCTCAAGCGCGATATTCATTTTTGTTAAATATTTTTCTGCCGTTTTGACGGTTAAAGTGTTCAAGGTTTTTACCGCAGGTACGTTATAGCTGTTTTTTATACTGTCGGTAACGGAAACGTAGCCGTGGTATTTTTTATCAAAATTTTCGGGTGAATAGCCGCTGTAATTGACCTTTTCGTCCAAAATTTTAGTAAACGGACTTAAAATTTTCTCTTCGAGTGCGGGGGCGTAAACCAGAAGCGGCTTTATTGTCGAACCGGGTTGACGTTTTGCTCCGTTTATACTCGATTTGTATGCGTTTACGCCGCCGTCGGACGTGATTACGACGGAATTATCGTATGAATAATCGATATTTTCAATAAAATTTTGCAGTTCTGTATCAAGATAGGTGTAAATTTTACAGCCGTTTTTAAGGTTGTAAAAATCTGTGTTTATTTCTTCAAGCTCGTCAAAAATGCCGTTCAGATAGTCGGCATTTCTGCCCGTTTTGTTTGTTTGGATTGCATTTATAGGCTGATTTTTTGCCGTTTTGCACGTTGCTTCGTCAATGAAATTGCATTCAAGCATTGCATTCAGTACAAGATTTCTGCGTTGCAGACACTTTTCGGCATTTTTAAAGGGCGAATAATTATTCGGGGAGGACAAAAGCCCCACCAAGGTTGCGCTTTCCGTCAGCGTAAGCTTGTCGGCGGTTTTATCGAAGTAAAATTCGCTTGCGCTTTGCAGTCCGTAACAGCTGTGCCCGAAATATATTGTGTTCAGGTACATTTCCAGAATTTCGTCCTTTGAATAGCGCTTTTCCAGCTGTAAGGTCAGCTTTATCTCGTTCAGCTTTCTTTTTATGGTTTTTTCCTGCGAGAGGTGGGTGTTTTTTATCAGCTGCTGACTTATTGTGGAAGCGCCCTCCTTAAAGGAGCGGGAAACTATATTTTTATAGAAGGCTTTAAGCATTCTTTTATAATTAAGCCCGTTGTGGGAGTAAAACGTTCTGTCCTCGGAGGCGATAAAGGCATTTATCGTGTGCTTTTCAAGCGCTTCAAGACTGACGGTTGTGTGATTGCCGGAGGTGTTCGCGCTTGTAATTTCGTTGCCGTCCTTGTCGTAAATCAGAATATTCCGGTTTGGGTTTAAAAGCTTGCTCTCGTCAAGCCTTGCGTCCTTGGTTATTATAAAAAATGTTAAAATAAGCGTTGCGGCGACTCCGCAAAGGCTTAAAAGTATTATCAAAGAAATTTTAAGGAATTTAGCCATTATAAACAGTATTTATAAAATTTTATATTTGTTGCAAATTTTATTGAAAAAATGTCGAAAAAATTGTATAATCAATACGTATGAGCAAGTATTTCCATATTACAACCTACGGCTGTCAGATGAACGTGCACGAATCCGAAAAAATTGCGGGCATATTGTCGCGCATGGGCTATACGGCGTGCGATAATATCGAGGACAGCGACATAGCGGTTTTTAACACCTGCTGTATAAGAGAGAACGCCGAAAATCATGCCTTCGGCAATATAGGTATGCTGAAAAAGCTGAAGGCAAAAAAGCGCGATATGCTTATAGCGGTGGGCGGCTGCCTTACCCAGCAGATAGGCAAGGCTGATACTCTTCACGATAAATTTCCGTACGTCGATATAATTTTCGGCACGCATAATTTAAACGGGCTTGAAGAGCTGATTAATAAAAAACTCCGTCAGAAAAAGGCGGTTATAGAGATTGAGGACAGCGAGGGCGCTATTTGCGAGGGCGAAACGCCGCTTAGGACAAGCTATCCGAATGCATGGATAAACATTACCTACGGCTGCAACAATTTTTGCAGCTATTGCATAGTGCCATATGTGCGCGGCAGAGAGCGCTCCCGCCGTTCCGCGGATATAATTAAAGAGGCGCAGGAGCTTGTAGCGCAGGGCTATAAGGAGCTTACTCTTTTGGGGCAGAACGTAAATTCTTATGCCAACGGAACGAACGACTTGTCCTTCCCCGAGCTGTTGAAACGAATTGCCGGCATAGAGGGGAAGTTCCGCTTGCGGTTTATGACCAGCCACCCCAAGGATTTTTCGGAGGAGCTTGCAAGGGTCATTGCGGAAAACCCCAAAATCTGCCGTGCGGTGCATTTGCCCGTGCAAAGCGGCTCTGACAGCGTCTTGAAGGCTATGAACAGAAAGTACACTGCCGCGGATTACATAAAAAAAATCGAAATACTCAAAAAATACGTTCCCGACTGCGCCGTTACAACCGATTTGATTGTCGGCTTTCCCAACGAGAGCGAGGAGGACTTTAAAGCCACCCTATCGCTTGTAAAGCAAGTCGGCTTTGCGTCCGCTTTTACCTTTGTATATTCCAAAAGAGAGGGCACCGTGGCCGCGAAAATGGACGGGCAAATACCGGAAGAGGTATCAAAAAGGCGAATAATGGAGCTTATCGAGCTTGTGAATGCGCAAACGCGCGAGCAAACCTCGCATTACGTCGGCAAAACGGTTGAAATTTTGTGCGAGGATTACGATGAAAAGCGCGGTAAATATTTGGGCCGCGACGAATACGGGCGTATGACGTATTTTTCAAGCGTGGAAAATAAAAAAGGCGAATTTGTTAAGGTAAAGGTCGGCTCGGCAAACGGAATGTCGCTTTACGGCGAGCTTACAAAGGAATAAATTTATGGCTCTTTCACAAATGATGCAGCATTGGCTTTCCGTCAAGGAAAAATATAAGGACTGTCTGATTTTTTACCGCCTTGGCGATTTTTACGAAATGTTTTTCGAGGACGCAGTCAAGGCCTCTAAAATACTCGATTTGACGTTGACGGGCCGCGATTGCGGGCTTGAAGAGCGCGCACCGATGTGCGGGGTGCCCCATCACGCGGTTGACGTTTACATTCAAAAGCTTGTTTCCGTTGGTGAAAAGGTTGCCATTTGCGAGCAGCTGGAGGACCCCGCGACCGCAAAGGGAATAGTGGAGCGCGGCGTGGTGCGCGTTGTTACCGCGGGCACGCTTAACGCCGATTCCATAGACGAAAAAACCAACAATTATATTTGCTGTGCATATAAAAATCAGAACGGTATAGCGCTGTCGTGGGCGGACATAACCACGGGTGATTTATCGGTGACCGAATTTTTCGGCGACGATTGCATTAAAAAATGCATTGCGCAAATGACAAAGCTTGACGTGAAAGAGGTTATAGCAAACGACGATATGCTTTTGTCCGTAAGGGATTTGCCGGAAATTACGCGCGGAATTCTGCCGCATTTTTCCAACTTTCCCGACTGGGCGTTCGGCTATTCCGCCGCAGAAAGGCTTTTGTTGGAGCAATTCAATACAAAAACACTTTCCGCTTATTCGGTTGCGGGTAAATGCGACGCGATTTCTGCAACGGGCGCGCTTTTGGAATACCTTAAAGAAACGCAGATGCACGCGCTTAAAAACGTCAACGGCGTAAAATACATTGAAAACGAGAGGTTTATGCAGCTTGATTCCACCGCTGTAAGAAACCTCGAAATCGTAAAAACCTTGGGCGACGGCGGCAAGTACGGCTCGCTTTTGTGGCTATTGGATAAAACCTGTACCGCAATGGGCGCAAGACTGCTTCGTTCTTCTGTTTTAAGTCCGTATTTCGATAAGTCGGCTATAAATTACCGCCTTGACGGCGTTGAAGAGCTGTTTGATTCCACCGTTATAAGGCTTTCCGTCACGGATTTGCTTAAAGAGGTAAAGGATATAGAAAGAATTGCGGGCAAAATTGCGAACGGCTCTGTCTTGCCGAGGGATTGCCTTGCTTTATCGCGCTCGCTTTCGGTTATTCCAAATCTTAAATTCAGCCTTTCCGGCTTCAGCTCTGCCGTTATCAGGGATATTTGCGAAGGGCTTTTGGATATGTCCGACATTGCCGCGCTTATAGATAACGCCATAAGCACAAACCCGCCCGCGAATATGAAGGACGGAGGGTACATAAAAGAGGGATATAACGCTCGGCTTGACGAGCTGAGAAATATCAGAAAGAACGGCTCTAAGGTGCTTTTGGAAATGGAGGCGAGGGAGCGCGATATTACGGGGATAAGAAATCTGCGTATCAACTATAATCGGATTTTCGGGTATTATATCGAGGTTACAAAATCGTTTATCGACAAGGTGCCTCTAAGCTATCAGCGCAAGCAGACCCTTGCCAACTCCGAACGGTTTATAACCGACGAATTGAAGGAGCTGGAAGTAAAAATAATGTCCAGCGTGGATACCGCAATTAAAATGGAGATAGAAATCTACGAAAAAATCAAGGGTATTCTCGCAGAAAATATCGAAAGCTTTAAAAGCATTGCGGAAAGCATTGCAAATCTGGATATTATTGCGGCATTTGCGGAAATTGCAAAAACAAACCGCTATGTACGTCCCGAAATTGCGGAAAGCAATCAGCCGCTTATAATAAAGGAAGGGCGTCACCCCGTAGTAGAGGTTATTTCCAAAGAGCGGTTTATTCCCAACGACACGCTTTTGGACGAGGCGGAAAACAGAACAATGATTATAACCGGTCCGAATATGGCGGGCAAAAGCACATATATGCGGCAAACCGCGATAATTGCGATTATGGCGCATATCGGCTGCTTTGTGCCGGCAAAATCGGCAAAAATTCCGCTTATTGACCGCGTTTTTACACGCGTAGGGGCAAGCGACAATTTAATTTCCGACCAAAGCACCTTTATGGTGGAAATGATAGAGGTTGCTACCATTATTCAGAACGCGACAAAAAACAGTCTGCTTATATTAGACGAGGTGGGTAGAGGAACTTCTACCTACGACGGTTTAAGTATTGCGTGGGCGGTTATAGAGCATTTGACGGAAAAAATAGGCGCAAAAACGCTGTTTGCAACACATTATCACGAGCTGACAGAGCTTGAAAGCAAGATGTCCGGCGTAAAAAATTATAAAATTTCCGTGCGTGAGCTGAACGGAAGCGTTGTGTTTTTGCGCAAGATTATGCGCGGCGGCGCAAACAGAAGCTTTGGCATAGAGGTTGCTTCGCTTGCGGGCATACCGTCCTCGGTCACGGGTCGAGCGAAGGAAATTTTAAAGGCGGTGGAAAGCGGCGATAAATCGCGCACGGCGCCGACTGTTGAGGCAGAGCCCGCAGACGAGGTTGCTTTAACCGAAATTGAGAGAATAATTATGGATACCGACCTTGACAATCTTTCACCTATGCAGGCGTTTTTGCTTGTATCCGACCTTAAAGAAAAGGTGAAAAAATGAGAAAAATCAACATTCTTAGCAAAAATATATATAACAGAATTGCCGCGGGCGAGGTGATAGACCGCCCGTATTCCGCTGTTAAGGAATTGATAGAAAACAGCCTTGACGCGGGCGCCGACAGTATTGAAATTTACATTGAAAAGGGCGGCAAGCAATTAATAAGGGTCATCGATAACGGTTGCGGTATAGAGCGCGACGATATGCGCGCGGCGTTCTTACCGCATGCGACAAGCAAAATCGCCACTGCGGAAGATTTGGATTATATAAAAACGCTGGGCTTCCGCGGCGAGGCGCTTGCAAGCATTTCGGTTATATCCAAGGTAGAGCTTATTTCTGTAACGGAGGGCAATTCCGCTTATAAGGTAGACTGCGAGGAGGGCAAGGTGGGTGAAATTGTGCCCGCCGCGCTTGAAAAAGGCACGCAGATAACTGTGCGCAACCTCTTTTACAATACGCCCGTACGCGCAAGGTTTATGAAGCCCGATAAAAAGGAAGAGGCAGACGTTACTGCCTTTGTTTCGCGCTATATTTTAGGCAATCCGTATGTTTCCTTTAAGTATTTTGTTGACGGAAGGCTTGTTTTGCAGTCCTACGGCGGCGGCAGTGCAGAGGCTTTGGCGCAGATTTACGGTGCGAAAGTTCTTGCGCAGTGCTATACTTTGGATGCCGAAAAGGACGGTATAAAAATAAGGGGCATTATCGGCAATCAGAACTTTTTCAAGGCGAATAAAACCTATCAAAGTCTGTTTTTAAACGGCAGGTACATAGTCAATAATACTGTTGCGACCGCAATTTCGCAGGCGTATGCAAGCTATACCATGAAAAGGCAATTCCCGTTTTATGTGCTGTTTATCGACGTGCCGGCGGACATTGTCGACGTAAACGTGCACCCCAGCAAGGCTGACGTGCGGTTTGTTGACAATAAGTTTATTTTCGGGGTTGTTTATTCGGTAATATCCTCGATACTTGACGGAACGGCGCGGGCGGCTGAATTTGTTGTGAACGGAAACGAAGCGCCTTCGCCTTCGGAAAGCGTTTCGAGCGGCGCTGCCGAGGCGGTGAAAAATGCGCAGACTGATAGCTATGTACAGGCTAACGGAGGCGAGGCAGAGCTGCAAAGGCTTATAGAAAAATACAAGCCGCAGAAGGCAATTAAAACAAGCTTTAACGAGCCCGAGCAAACGGAAAATTTCCGCGGTGCCGCCGAGCGGCCTGCACCCGCAGTAGAAGAAAAACCGAGATTTTTTAATCCTACGCTCGATTTGACCATTGACGATTTTGCTACGGTAGATAAGCGCAGTGTTATGAGTGTTTCCGATAACACCGTGCCGCCCGATTTTTCCAAGAGCGCGGCATACGAGATAGAAAGCGGTTATTTTGCGGCAAAGCAGCAGAAAATAGAATTTGAAAGCTGCAAATACAAGGGCAATTTTTTCAATACATATTTAATATACGAATACGGCGACAACGCTTATCTGATTGACCAGCACGCCGCGCACGAAAGATTGATTTATGACAGTCTGCGCAAAAAGCTTGCTCAAAGAAGCGTTGCGCGGCAGCTTTTGCTTGTGCCCTATATTTTTGAAACAAACCCAAGCGAGACACCTTTTATAGAGGGTAAAATTCCGCTTTTACGTAGCATGGGCTTTGGAATTTCTCCATTCGGCACGGGTGCGTTCAGAATAGACGAGGTGCCCGTGGATTTGCAGGAGATTGATATAAAAAATTTCTTTGCCGAAATTCTGGAAAATATCGACGGACTTAAAGAAATTAAGCTTGAAGATATTTTAAAGGAAAAAATCGCAATGACGGCGTGCAAGCATGCGATAAAGGGCGGAATGCAGCTGACTGAAAGCGAAATTGAGGCACTTTTCAAAATGCTTGACGGTGATACGGGACTGAAATGTCCGCACGGCAGACCGATTTGCGTCACGCTTTCTAAGCGCGATATAGAGAAAATGTTCAAAAGGATAGTGTAATTTTGAATAAGGTTCTCGTAATTTGCGGCGCAACGGCGTCAGGCAAAACCTCGCTTGCCGTGGAATGCGCAAAAAAGCTGAATACCGAAGTTATTTCCGCAGATTCCCAGCTTATTTATAAGGGCTTGAACGTTGGAACGGCAAAACCAACCGCCGAGGAAATGTGCGGGGTCAAGCATCATATGATTGACATTGTCGAGCCGACGGAAAGCTTTAACGTAGGCCACTACCGTGAAACGGCGTTGCCGATTATGAAGAAATTGCTGAGTGAAAACAAAATTCCCGTAATCTGCGGCGGCACCGGTTTTTATATTAATTCGCTTTTGTTTGATTTTTCTTACGGAAATATCGAGGGAAGCGAGGAGGTAAGGCGCAGGTATGCCGAATTTTTAGACCAAAACGGTAAGGAAGCGCTTTTTGAAAGGCTGAAAGAGGTTGACCCCGAAACTGCGGAAAAACTGCACGTAAACGACGTTAAAAGGGTTATACGCGCGCTGGAAATTTACGAGCTGAGCGGAAAAAGAAAATCCGAACAGCACGATAATATGGTTTCTGCATTCGATTATCTTGCAGTCGCGATAAATCACGACCGTGAAAAGCTTTACGAAAGAATTAATATGCGCGTTGATAAAATGTTTGAGGGCGGACTTGTTGAAGAAGTGCAAGGCTTGCTGTCGCGCGGAATAGACGAGAAATATCAGTGCATGCAGGCAATCGGCTATAAAGAAGTGGTTCTGGGGCTTAAAAATGGTGATTTGCGTAGTACTATGTGTGACATAATTAAGCGAAATACGCGTCATTATGCAAAAAGACAGATGGTTTTCTTTAAAAAACTGCCGAATATCGTCTGGCTGGAGCCGGAGCAAGCCACGGCGGAATACATTACGGAGCTGTTGAATGAACAATAAAAAATTTATAGAAAATTGTGAAAAAAAGCTTGAGGAAAGGTTTAAGCTTGCGGAAGAGATATCGTATTTTAACCAGTCGAAGGTTTTAGAAGCGTTTAATGAGTATAATGTAGCCTTGCGCCATTTCAACGGAACAACGGGCTACGGCTATGACGACGAGGGGCGCGATACCTTGGGCAAGCTTTACGCAAGGGCTTTCGGAGCAGAGGCGGGTATAGCATCTCCGCATCTTTTATCGGGCACGCATGCGCTTACGGTCGCGCTTTTCGGACTGCTTCGGCCAAATGATACGCTTTTATGTATCAGCGGAATGCCTTATGACACTATTCGCGGCGTAATTTTCGGTGAAAATAACGGTTCGCTTAAGGATTTCGGCGTTAAATTCGATTATTGTGGACTTACTGCTGAGGGGAAGCTTGATAAAAATGCAATTAAATCCAAATTTAACGGCAGCGTTAAGGTCGTTTATATTCAGCGTTCGCGCGGGTACGAGCTTCGGGACGCATTTTCGTGCGGGGAAATAGGTGAAATTTGCAAATTTGTGCGTTCACTTGGCTTTGGCGGTTGTATTTTTGTTGATAATTGCTACGGTGAATTTGTAGAAAAAACCGAGCCGACCGAACTTGGCGCGGATATTATCGTCGGCTCGCTTATAAAAAACGCGGGCGGCGGGCTTGCTCCGACGGGCGGTTATATTTGCGGTAAACAAAATTATATCGATTTAATCGGCAAACGGCTTACCGCACCGTCAATCGGGCTTGAGGTCGGCTCTTACGAGGGTGGATACCGTTATTTTTATCAGGGACTTTATATGGCTCCGCACGTTGTTGCGCAGGCTGTTAAAACAAGCCTTCTGATAGGGCAGGCTATGGGTGAGTTGGGCTATAAAAATTATCCCTCGCTTGATAAAGTTCCGCACGACATAACCCGCGCAATTCAGTTTGACAGCGCGGAAAAAATGGTCAATTTTATCCGTGAAGTGCAGTACGCTTCGCCTGTGGACGGTTACGTCACGTGCGAGCCGTGGGATATGCCTGGTTACGACGATAAAATTATAATGGCGGCGGGCACGTTTGTTTCGGGCGCAAGTATAGAATTGTCTGCCGACGGGCCTGTAAAACCGCCGTACATCGCATATTTTCAGGGTGGTTTGACTTATGAACACGGAAAATATGCTCTTGACAAAATTTTAAACAAGCTATAAAATTAGTAGGGAGGTTAGTATGAAAGAAAAAATTAAAGATAAAAAGATAAGAGTTTTAAGCTTTATTGTTGCAATGCTGTCTTTATTGACGCTTTTTCCTCTAATGTTTGAATTCGTTTACGCCGAGCCTTCAATGTATGTAATTTATGGTTTTCAGTTATACGTTAGTAAGTCGCTATGGCGGTTTGTGCTTTTTGGGGTGCTTGGACTTGTTGCATTGCTTTGGAATCTTGTATTCGGTGTGTATTCGGTTATAGACGGCAGGTACAGAAATTTAACGTGGCGCATAGCGCGTTACGGATATTTTCACAGCATGGTTGCAGGTATTATAAATTTTGCAGCGTTAATAGGTATTTACGGTTATTTACAGGAAGCTGCATATGCATTTTTAGTTTTTCTTGCAGTAATAATTGCACTTGAAATTGCGCTTATATTTTCAAAAGACGAGGATACAAAAAATAGCCTAAAAATGGATAATGAAGACTTATGATTACTATAAGAGAATGGCAAACCGACGATGCAAAATCGCTGGCTTATACACTTAACAATAAAGTCATTATGAATAATCTGCGTGACGGATTGCCCTTTCCGTACACTGAAAAAGACGCGCTGTATTTTATAAATTTGTGCCTCAATGCAGATAAAAACGAACAGTTTAATTTTGCAATAACTTATAACGGCGAAGTTGTCGGCAGTATCGGGGCGACAAGACAGCCGAATATTCATTACAAAACTGCGGAATTAGGCTATTACATAGGTCAGCCGTTCTGGGGTAAAGGGATAACCACCGCGGCGGTAAAGCAAATTTGCAGCTATGTTTTTGAAAATACCGACATTATCAGAATTTACGCCGAACCGTTCGCGCGCAACACCGCCTCGTGCAAGGTTCTTGAAAAAGCGGGCTTTACATACGAAGGTACGTTGAGGGCAAACGCCGTAAAAAACGGAATTATCGAGGATATGAGAATGTATTCGCTAATAAAAGAATAAAAATAAGCGGCTCCGCATTCAAATGCGGAGCCGCTTTTAAAGTGCTTTTTTTTATTAATACATTCCGCCCATATCGGGATTGCCGCCCATGGGTGCGGGAGCGGGAGGGGTGGGAATATCTGTTACAATGCTTTCGGTTGTAAGCAACGTTGCCGCAACGGAAGCCGCATTCTGCAATACCGAGCGCGAAACCTTGGTCGGGTCGATAATTCCGCTTGCAACCATATCGGTGTACTGATTTTTCAGCGCGTCAAAGCCGTAATTAGGCTTTTTGGTCTTTAAAATGTTGTTTACTACCACGGAGCCGTCAAAGCCCGCGTTCTTTGCAATCTGGCGGACGGGCTCCTCAATAGCACGCATAACAATTGCCGCGCCCGTCTTTTCATCTCCGTGTAGCTTGGCCACAAGCGCTTTCAGCTCGGGAATGGTGGAAAGGAGTGCAACGCCGCCGCCGGGGACAATTCCCTCCTCAACAGCCGCGCGGGTAGCCGCCAAAGCGTCCTCTATGCGCAGCTTCTTTTCCTTCATTTCAATTTCGGTAGCCGCGCCTACGTTGATAACCGCAACTCCGCCCGCAAGCTTTGCAAGCCTTTCCTGCAATTTTTCTCTGTCGTAATCGGAGGTTGTTTCTGCAATCTGCGCCTTAATTGAAGCAACGCGCGCCTTAATGCTGTCTGCCGCGCCCGCGCCGTCAATAATGGTGGTGTTGTCCTTATCAACCTTGACCTGTGCCGCTCTGCCGAGCATATCGGTAGTAACGTCCTTGAATTCATAGCCCAAATCGGAGGAAATAACAGTGCCGCCGGTAAGAATTGCTATATCTTCAAGCATAGCCTTTCTTCTGTCGCCGAAGCCGGGGGCTTTAACCGCAACGCAATTCAATACACCTTTAAGCTTATTGACGATAAGCGCGGCAAGCGCGTCGCCTTCAACGTCCTCCGCTATAATCAAAAGTCTTGCGCCCTGCTGTGCGATAGGCTCGATTACGGGCAGAATTTCCTGCAAGGAAGAAATCTTTTTGTCGGTGATAAGAATGTAGGGGTTATCTAAAACGGCTTCCATTTTTTCGGTATTGGTTACCATATAAGCGGAAGCGTAGCCACGGTCAAACTGCATACCCTCAACGGTTGTCAGCTCGGTTGCCATTGTTTTGCCTTCTTCAACGGTGATAACTCCGTCTTTGCCGACAATTTCCATAGCGTTTGCTATAAGCGCGCCGATTGTTTCGTCGCCTGCGGAAATGGAGGCAACCTGCTGAATTGCAAGCTTGTTTTCAACGGGCTTGGAAATAGCCTGAATTTTAGCGACTGACGTTTCAACGGCGCGTGCAATACCGCGCTTTAAAATCATAGGGTTTGCGCCCGCCGCAAGATTTTTAAGTCCTTCCTTGACGATTGCCTGAGCCAAAACAACGGCGGTAGTAGTTCCGTCGCCCGCAACGTCGTTGGTTTTTGTGGAAACCTCTTTGACGAGCTGTGCGCCCATATTTTCAAACGGGTCCTCAAGCTCGATTTCCTTTGCGATTGTCACGCCGTCGTTGGTTATAAGGGGTGCGCCGTATTTTTTGTCGAGAACTACGTTTCTGCCCTTGGGGCCGAGAGTAATTTTAACCGTATCGGCAACAACGTTTACGCCTGTTTCAAGCAGTTTTCTTGCTTCATCGCCGTATTTAATCTGTTTAGCCATAATTATTAATCTCCTTAAATTATTCGACAATCGCCAGAATATCGCTCTGACGGATTATCGTGTATTCCTTATCGTCGATTTTAACCTCGGTGCCGCTGTATTTAGAAAGCAGAACCTTATCGCCGACCTTAACCTGCATTTTAACTTCCTTGCCGTCGATAATTCCGCCGGGGCCGACCGCTACAACCACGCAGGTTGCGGGTTTTTCTTGCGATGCGGCAGTTAAATAAAGTCCAGATTTGGTCTTTTCTTCGGCTTTAAGTCCTTCCACGACAACCTTGTCGAATAAGGGTTTTATCGTCATTATATTTATCCTCCGAATTTTTGAATTTGCGGACATTTTGCGCCGTCCGTTAAGCTACACATAATTTATAAACTTGACAAAATAAAGTTAAACACATTAAAGTAAAAAATTGCTTTTTTTTCAATAATGTGGTAAGATTATTTTATAAAAGTAAAAAACGGTTTCAATTATGGATAAGTGGGACAAAAGATTTATGGAAATGACCGAGCTTATAGGCTCGTGGTCAAGCTGTTATCAGGAAAACCGGCACGTCGGCGCCGTGATTGTAAGGAATAAAAGAATTATTGCAACGGGCTATAACGGCGCTCCGCAGGGCATTGAAAGCTGCGTAGATAAAAAAGAGTGTCTGCGTAAAAAAAGAAATATAGCAAGCGGAACTATGCACGAGCTGTGCTATGCCGTGCATGCAGAGCAGAACGCGATTATTCAGGCGGCACGCGTGGGGTGCAGCGTTGAGGGCTGCACGCTTTACTGCACGCACCAGCCGTGCGTTATCTGCGCAAAAATTATAATTAATTCCGGCATTTCGAGAATTGTTTATAAAGAGGGCTATCCCGACGATTTTTCTATGCAACTGTTCAAAGAGGCGGGCGTAGCAATAGAAAAATACGACGAGTTGAAATAGTTTAACTAAACAATAGATAGAAATAAGGAGAATTTTATGCAAAATCCTGTAGTTACTATAGAAATGGAAAACGGAAAGCTTATTAAGGCGGAGCTTTATCCCGAAAAAGCGCCTAACACCGTCAATAATTTTATATCACTTGTAAAAAGCGGCTTTTATGACGGAGTTATCTTTCACCGCGTTATTTCGGGCTTTATGATTCAGGGCGGCGACCCCGCAGGCGTGGGCACGGGCGGCCCCGGCTATACAATTAAAGGCGAGTTTGCAATGAACGGCTTTAAAAATAACGATTTAAAGCATACCCGCGGCGTGCTTTCCATGGCGCGCGCAATGCACCCTAATTCGGCGGGCTCGCAGTTTTTTATTATGCACCGGAATTCCTCTCACCTCGACGGGCAGTATGCGGCTTTCGGCAAGGTTATTGAGGGGATAGAGGTTGTGGACGAAATCGCTTCGGTAAAAACTGACTGGAACGATAAGCCGCAAATTCCGCAGACAATGAAGAAGGTAACGGTTGAAACCTTTGGCGCAGAATATCCCGCGCCCGTAAAATTTTAATTATTTCGGAGTAAATTATGGATAATTCCGTCTATCAGAACCCTTTGATTACCCGCTATGCAAGCAAAGCAATGTCGGAAAACTTTTCCGACGACAAGCGCTTTAAGCTTTGGAGAAAGCTTTGGATTGCTTTGGCAGAGAGCGAAATGGAGCTTGGGCTTAATATAACCAAGGCTCAGCTTGACGAAATGAAGAAATATGCCGAGCAAATTAACTTCGAGCTTGCGGAAAAATACGAAAAGGAAGTTCGTCATGACGTTATGGCGCACGTCAAGGCTTTCGGCGCGCAGGCTGCTTCGGCAGAGCCTATAATTCACCTCGGCGCGACAAGCTGCTTTGTCGACTGCAATTCGGAGCTGATAATTATTTGGGACGCGCTTGAAATTATAAAGACGAAGCTTGTAAACGTAATGGACAAGCTTGCGAAATTTGCGCTTAAATATAAAGATTTGCCCACGCTCGGGTTTACGCACTTACAGCCTGCACAGCTTACCACGGTCGGCAAGCGCGCAACGCTGTGGCTGCAGGATTTGACAATGGACTATAATAATCTTGTCAATCTGCAAAAATCCTTCAAGCTGCGCGGCGTAAAGGGAACAACGGGCACGCAGGCAAGCTTTATGGAGCTTTTCTGCGGTGATGAGGACAAGGTTAAACAGCTTGAAAAAAAGGTAGTAGCAAAGCTTGGCTATGACAAGGTGTACGGGGTTACGGGTCAGACCTATCCCAGAAAATTCGATTACAACGTTTTGTGCGTGCTTTCGCAGATTGCTCAAAGCGCTTACAAATTTTCCAATGATATTCGCATTTTGCAGAATATGAAGGAGATAGAGGAGCCATTTGAAAAATCACAGATAGGCTCCTCCGCAATGGCGTACAAGCGCAACCCCATGCGCAGTGAAAGAATGGGCTCGCTTGCAAGATTTGTCGTTTCATTACCTATGAATTCCGCTATAACCGCGGGTACGCAGTGGTTTGAAAGAACGCTTGACGATTCCGCAAACAGAAGAATTGTAAACGCGCAGGCATTCCTTGCTTTGGACGGAATTCTGAATATTTATATGAATGTTTCGGAAAATCTCGTTGTATACGATAAGATAATCGCTCGCCACATTGCGGCTGAACTTCCGTTTATGGCAACCGAAAACATAATAATGGAATGTGTTAAGGCAGGCGGCAGCCGCCAGCAATTGCACGAAAAAATAAGGGTTCTGTCTATGGAGGCGGGCAAAAACGTCAAGGAGCGCGGGCTTGAAAATAACCTCATTGAATTGATTAAGGGCGATAAGGCATTTGCCGCCGTGCACGGAAAGCTTGACGAAATACTCGATGCAAGCAAGTTTATCGGCAGAGCGCCCTCTCAGGTGGTGGAATTTATCGAAAACGAGGTAAAACCGATTCTTACGGAAAATTCCGCCGTTTTAGGACAAAAGGGCGACGTAAAAATATAATTTGCGTAGTATTATGTGTGACATAATGATGTAAAAAAAGTAAAATAAAACCGCTATGCATTGAATTTGCATAACGGCTTGGCAGGGGCGACACGATTCGTAAGGAGCGAAGCGACGGAGTAGCGATTGTTGCGTAGCCAATCGCGTTATTTGCAACCGCGGTTGCATAGTAGAAAAAAATAAAAACCGCTATGCATTGAATTTGCATAACGGCTTGGCAGGGGCGACACGATTCGAACATGCAACCGACGGTTTTGGAGACCGCGACTCTACCGTTGAGCTACACCCCTAAAGCGAGATTGATTATATAATAACGCGGATTTTTAGTCAACTGTTTTTGGAGATATTTATGAAAAAACAATATAAGCTCGGCGTAATAGGCTGCGGATTCATTGGCGAAACGATTTTGAAGGGCGCAGTGCTTTCCGATTTTCTGCGCGGCAAAAAAATAATCGTCAGCGATATTGCCGAAGAAAACCTTGATAAGGCGGACGAGCTTGGCGTTCACGTTACTTCCGATAATAAATTTGTTGCCGAAAACAGCGAGTTTTTACTTTTGGCGGTAAAGCCGAGCGATTTTGCGGGCGTTGTCGACAGCTTGTATGGCTACCGTCCCGACAAGGTTATTTCCGTTATGCTCGGTGTGAAGAAAAATACAATTAAAAACGCGCTTGGTGTCGGGCTTATAAAGGTTGCGCGTTGCGCGCTGAATTTGCCTTGCACAATAGGTAGCGGCGCAATCGGTCTTGATATGACCGATTTTAATAAATCCAACGACGATACCGACTTTATTTACAGCCTTTTTGCTCAGCTTGGCACAATAGTCAGCGTAGACGAAAGCAAAGTAGACGCGGTGACGGCTTTAAGTGTAAACGGCCCCGCAAGCGTAATTATGTTTATTGACAGTCTTATTGAGGCGGGCGTGAGGCAGGGACTTCCCCGCAGCGAGGCTAAAATTCTTGCAGTGCAGACCGTTTTGGGCAGTGCGGAAATGGTTCAGCGCGAGGAAAATACCGTAAGCGAGCTGCTTTCGCTTGCATGCAGAGGCGGCACGGGTATTGAGGCGGTAAAAACGCTTGAAGAGCGCGGACTGAGGCAAATTGTCTGCGATACTGTAGAAGCGTGCGCAAGCCGCGCAAAAGAGCTGTCGGACAAATGAAAAGAGTGACATTATATACCGATGGCGCTTGCTCGGGCAATCCCGGAGTGGGAGGCTGGGGTGCGGTGCTTATGTTTAAGGGTGCGGAAAAGCGCATTTCCGGCGCGGAGGAAGCCACAACAAACAACCGCATGGAGATGACGGCCGTTATCGAGGGGCTTAAATGTCTTAAAGAGCCGTGCGAGGTTGAGGTTTACAGCGATTCCGCATATACGGTTAACGCCTTTCACGAGGGCTGGATATACGGCTGGGAGAAGAACGGCTTTAAAAAATCGGACAATAAGCCCGTTTTGAACGAGGACTTGTGGCGCGTACTGCTTGAACTGACCCGAATACATAAGGTCAGATTTATAAAGGTAAAGGGGCATGCGGATAACGAGTACAATAATATCTGCGATAAGCTTGCTACCACGGCGGTAAAAAATTTTAAGTCCGAATTATAACTCGGTACAAATAAAACGGCGCAAAATTAAATATAATAATAGTGTTTATGAAACGCACAGAGGTTTTAAAGCACTGTATAAACGTGTTGGCAGTTGTGCTTATGGGCGCAATTGCTTTTCTTTTTACCGCTTACGGCTTGCTTTATAAAAACGTAGGCTTTATAGTCGATAATTTCAGTATTTTAATGTCGCTTACGGTTAGCGCGTCGCTATTTGCAGTTGTTGCGGCGGTGTTATTTTATATCAGCGAAAAGCAGTCACTGTTCCGGCTGACCGTGTGCATAATGGTATTTATGGACATATGCGCCGTTGTATTTTTTGCGCTTTGTGCAACGGGATTTCTCAGCAAAATCAACAGTGTAGAGGCGTTAAGGCAGTATATTCAGCAGTCGGGCAAGCTTGCCGCATTCATTTTCATTGTTTTCAGCTTTTTGCAGGTCGTTCTTTTGCCGGTTCCGGGGTCAATAGCGGTTGCGGCGGGCACTGCCATGTTCGGGCCGTTTAAATGCTCGGTTTACAGCCTTATCGGAATAGTTCTCGGTTCCATAGCCGCGTTTGCGGTGGGCAGACTTGTCGGCTATAAGGCGGTTTGCTGGATAGTGGGGCAGGACAGCCTTGACAAATGGCTTGAAAAGCTTAAAGGTAAGGACTATCTTATTTTGTCGCTTATGTTTCTGTTGCCTATGTTCCCAGATGATATCCTTTGCTTTATTGCGGGGCTTTCCTCTATGACATGGCCGTATTTTATTGTGATGATTGTGATTACCCGAATAATTTCGGTATTTACAACGGCGTACTCGTTTGAATTGATTCCGTTCACAACGTGGTGGGGAATTCTTATTTGGGCGGTATTGCTGGCATTTGTTGTGCTGTCGTTCTGGCTGGTGTGCAAATACTCAACCCAAATTGACGGTTTCCTTAAAAAAAGGCTAAAAATCAACAATAAAAAATAAGGGGAGCAAATCTCCTTTTTTTATTTGCGACAATTTAAAAAAGTTTTGATATTTATTTATCAAATTTTGTTTGCGTTTGCAAATTTTTGTGATAAAATGTATTAGTAGGAAATTTGACATTTGGAGATTTTATGGACAAAATAACCTTATTGCAAAAGCGCAAAAAACAGCTTTTTGATGCGGGTAAAGACGTAAGGGCGGACATCAACGCGCTTATAGACGCAGACAGCTTTGTCGAGCTTTCCGCTTTCAGCTTTTCCAAAAACGAGTTTTACGGAGAGAATGCAGAGGGCGAGGGCGTAGTAACGGGCTTTGCCACAATCTGCGACTATCCCTTTTATATCGTTGCACAGAACGGTGCGGTGCTTAACGGCGGGGTAAGCAATGCAAATTGCAAAAAAATAGAAAAGTGCCTCAATCAGGCAGAAAAAACGGGTACGCCCGTAATTTATCTGCTGTCGTCGCTCGGCGTGCAGGTCGGCGAGGGGGTAAGCGTGCTCGAAGGGCTTGCCGGCTTGATTTTGAAGGCGTCGCAATTGAAGGGCAGTATTCCGCAGTACCTTGTCGTAAACGGCGAGGCTTACGGGCAGATTGCTTTGCTTGCGGGCATATGCGATTTCAACTTTTTTATAGACAAAAAAAGCGTGCTTGCGGCAAACAGCCCGCTTGTAATAACCGCTAAGGATGGCGCCAACGCCTCTAAGCTTGAAATCGGCGGCGCGGCCGGACTTAAAGGTGCAAATCTTGCTACGTTTACCGTAAAGAGCCTTGAAGAGGTTAAAAAGACCGTCGTAGAATTGAACGAAATAATTTGCACGCCCGTAATCGACAGCGACGAGCTGAACGTAAGCTTGCCCGCTCTTGATAAAAAGGCGGACGGCAAGGCAATAAAAAGCGTTTTCGATAAGGACTATGCAATTGAAATAGGCGCGGCGTCCTCGCCCGAGGTTAAGTGCTATCTCGGCAGAATAGGCGGCATAGCGGTTGCGGCTGTTGTTTTCGACGGCGATAACGGAGTAGAGCTCAACGCGCACAACGTAAGAAAGCTTAAGGATTTTGCGGAATTTGCAAGCTGCTACGAGCTTCCTTATATCACCTTTGTAAATACGCTTGGCATAACCGCAGACAAGGCGACGAACAACAGCCTTGTTATTCGCGAAATAGGCGAATATGTTTCCGTGCTCGACTGTATAGACGCGGCAAAAATTTCGGTAGTGTACGGCAAGGCAATCGGGCTTGGCTATACCGTGTTCGCCGCAAAATCAATGGGCTATGATTACAGCTATGCGTTTGCAAACGCAAAAATTGCGCTGTTTGACAGCGTTCAGGGTGCGGAAATAGAATTTTCCGGCGAAAAGAAGCTTGACGGCGCAAAGCTTGCCGCAAAATATGCGGACGAGAATTCAGACCCCGTCAACGCGGCCGGCGGCGGATATATAGATAATATTATTCAGCCGTCGTTTATAAAGCAGTATCTTGTCGCATCGTTGCAGATGCTGTTGAAGTGAGGCGGTAAATGATTAACAGTTTATTGTCCCTGATTAATCAGGAAGGCAGCTTAAGCTTCGGCGAGGCGTGCGTTTACGCGCTTATCGGCTTTGCTGTGGTGTTTGCGGGTATAATTCTGATAATCTTTATAATCTGGCTGATAGGGCTTATTATGAGAAAGTCGGATAACCTTGCTTTTCTTAATAAAATTAAAATAGGCAAAAAGAAAAAGCCGTCCGCAGACGTACCCGCAACGGAGAGCGCGGAAGACAGCGCGGAAGCTGTTCCCGCAGAGGTAAAGGCGGCGATAGTTGCCGCGATTATGGCTTATTATTCGGAAGAAGCGCCCAAGTGCGAATTTAAAGTAAAAAGAATTAAAAGATTATAAAGATTTGTTGAGGAGTTTTTATGCGCAATTTTATAGTTACTATTGACGGAAAACAATATTCGGTCGGAGTTGAGGAAGTAGGCGAAAGCGGAGCAGAGGTAAAGACGATTGTAGCGGCGCCGGCGGCAGAGGCGCCCAAGGCTGCGCCCGTTGCAGTGACCGCAAACGGAGAAAAGGTCTTGTCGCCCTTCCCCGGACTTATTAAAAATCTGCTTGTTGCCGACGGTGCGGCCGTCAAAAAGGACCAGCCCATTATGATACTCGAGGCAATGAAAATGGATAACGAAATTACCGCGCCCTGCGACGGTAAAATTACGTTCAGCGTTGCCAAGGGCGCAAACGTCGAAACAAACGCGCAGCTTGCAGTTATAGGCTAATCGGGGGGAGCTATGCAAAGTTTACTTGCAGTAAACTTTGGCGAGATTTTCGGAAATTTATACGAAGCAATGGGCTTTGTTCAGGGCACTGACTGGAAAAATTACGTCATGCTGCTGATTTCCTTTATTTTAATGTATCTTGCCATTGTTAAAAAATTCGAGCCTATGCTGCTTTTACCGATTGCCTTCGGAATGTTTTTAATCAATATTCCCGGCGCGGAAAAGGTGCTTTGGGGCGTTCATCCCGAGGGCGACAGCTCGTTCGAGGCGGTTGAGCCCTCAAGCCGCGGGCTTTTATGGTACTTATATTTCGGTGTTGATAAGGTAATTTATCCTCCGCTTATATTCCTCGGAATAGGCGCAATGACGGATTTCGGACCGTTGATTGCAAACCCCAAAAGTATGCTTATAGGCGCGGGCGCGCAGTTGGGCATATTTATTGCGTTTATTCTGGCTTCCGTTCTCGGCTTTTCGGCGGCGGCGGCGGCGGCAATCGCAATTATCGGCGGGGCGGACGGCCCTACGGCGATTATGGTTACTTCCAAGCTTGCGCCCGACTTAATTTCGGCGATAGCAGTGGCGGCGTATTCGTATATGGCGCTTATACCCATTATTCAAAAGCCTTTAATGAAGCTGCTTACAACCAAAAAGGAGCGCGCAATCAGAATGAAACCGCTCCGTCAGGTAAGCAAGCTCGAAAAAATTCTGTTCCCCGTAGTAGTTACGCTTGTCGTCGGCTTGATTTTGCCCGATTCGATTACTCTTTTGGGTATGCTGATGCTCGGCAATCTTATGAAAGAGTCGGGCGTGGTTGACAGGCTTTCGACGCAGGCGCAGAACGGTTTAATGAATACCATAACAATTTTCCTTGGCGTTTCAGTCGGTTGCAAGGCTAAGGGAAGCGTATTTTTAAGCCCCGAAACGCTTGCGATTATCGGCATAGGTCTGTTTGCGTTTATTCTGGGAACAATCGGCGGACTGCTTGTCGCAAAGGTTATGTGCCTTGTTACAAAGGGCAAAATCAATCCGCTTATCGGCTCGGCGGGAGTTTCCGCAGTGCCTATGGCGGCGAGAATTTCCGAGGACGTGGGAAGGGAATACGACCCCCAGAACCACTTGCTTATGCATGCAATGGGACCCAACGTTGCGGGTGTTATCGGCTCGGCAATAGCGGCGGGCGTTTTGCTTGCGTGCTTCGCTTAAACAGGAGATATTTATGGAAGGAAAGAAAGTTTTAATTACCGATACTATTTTGCGCGACGCGCACCAGTCGCACGCGGCAACACGCATGAGATTTGACGAAATGGAGCCTATGCTTCCGCTTTTGGACGATGTGGGATATTACTCATTGGAGGCATGGGGCGGCGCTACATTCGACAGCTGTCTGAGATTTTTGAACGAAGACCCGTGGGACAGATTGAGAAATCTTAAAAAATACCTTAAAAAGACGCCTATCCAAATGCTTCTGCGCGGACAGAATTTACTCGGATACAGACATTACGCTGACGATGTCGTTGAAAAGTTTATAGAAAAATCGATTGAAAACGGCGTAGGCGTTGTAAGACTTTTCGACGCGTTAAACGACCCGAGAAACCTTGAAGCGTCTATAAAAGCAATAAAAAAATACGGCGAGGGCGGAAAGTGCGTTTGCGAATGCGCAATTTCGTACACCACAAGCCCCGTGCATACCACCGAATATTTCGTAAAGCTTGCAAAACAGCTTGAGGATACGGGTGCGGATAACATCTGCATTAAGGATATGGCAAACCTATTGCTGCCGTTTACCGCTTACGAGCTTGTTAAGGAGCTGAAATCAAAGCTTCGCCCCGAAACTAAGGTGCATTTGCATACACACAACACAACGGGTACGGGCGATATGATTTATCTTATGGCGATACAGGCGGGCGTGGACATTGTCGACTGCGCGTTATCGCCGCTTGGAAACGGTACCTCGAACCCCGCAACCGAGCCGTTGGTTGCCTCGCTTAAAGGCACACAGTACGATACCGGAATAGAAATCGAAAAGCTGTTGCCCGCAGTTACACATTTCAATAAGGTTGCGGCAAGACTTGAAAAGGACGGCTTCTTAAATCCGAAGGTAAGGCGCGTTGACATTAATACTTTACTGTATCAGGTACCCGGCGGAATGTTGTCTAACCTTATGAACCAGCTTAAACAGGCGGGCAAGGAAGAAAAGCTTACCGAATGCCTTGCAGAGGTGCCTGAGGTAAGGAAGGATTGCGGATATCCGCCGTTGGTTACGCCGTCAAGCCAGATTGTAGGTACTCAGGCGGTTTGGAATGTGCTTTTGGGCAGATATAAGACCATAACCGCGCAGTTCAAGGATATGATTTTAGGCAAATACGGAGCTGTTTTGGGCGAAGTAAATGCCGATATAATCAAAATGTGCACAAAGGACGGAGAAAAGGTTATAACCTGCCGTCCCGCAGATTTGCTTGCAAATGAAATGCAGACGCTGACAGAAAAGGTCAAGGCAGACGGATTTTATACTCAGGAGGAGGACGTGTTGTCTTATGCGCTCTTCCCCGAGGTTGCAACAAACTTCTTTAAATGGAGAAAGGCTAAGGACATAGGCGTAGATACCGATTTGGCGGCTAACCCCAACAAGGTATATCCCGTATAAATTATAATTTATTTTAAACGGCGCGGGCAAAACGCTCGCGCCGTAAGGTTTTATTATGAGTAAGGTTGCTGTTATAGGCGCGGGAGCGGCGGGGCTTATGGCCGCTTATGCTGCCGCGGCGAACGGAAATGACGTAACCGTTTTTGAAAAGAACGAAAAAAGCGGTAAAAAAATATATATTACGGGCAAGGGAAGGTGTAACGTTACGCACGACTGCACGCCTTCCGAATTTTTGTCAAACGTAGTAAATAACGGCAAATTTCTTACGGGCGCAATATACAATTTTTCGCCGCAAGACTGCGTGGAGTTTTTTGAAAATGGCGGTACAAGGCTTAAATCAGAGCGCGGGGCAAGGTATTTTCCCGCTTCTGACAAAGCAAGCGATATAACAAAATGTCTTGAAAATTACTGCAAAAATGCGGGAGTTTGCTTTAAATTTAATGAAAATGTACTCAATGTAACCAATTTGCATAGTACTATGCGTGACATAATAACCGATAAAGACAGTTATTCATTCGAAAATATTGTAATCTGCACAGGTGGTTTAAGCTATCCGACAACGGGCTCTACGGGCGACGGCTATAAATTCGCCAAGGCGGCGGGTCACAAAATTGTCCCTTTAAGACCCGCGCTTTGCGGACTTAATTTAAAGGGCGGATTTTATAAGAATTTGCAGGGGCTTTCGCTTAAAAACGTAGAATTATTGATTGACTGTAACGGCAAGCATATAGGAACATTTTTCGGGGAGATGCTTTTTACGCATTTCGGGGCTTCGGGTCCGATTATTTTGTCCGCTTCGAGCCTTATTAACGGACTTGACCTTGGCATGGTTAAGCTTTCGCTTGATTTAAAGCCCGCGCTTACGGCGGAGCAGCTTGACAAAAGGCTTTTGAGGGATTTTGACGAGTACAAAAATAAAAGCGTTGCAAACTGCCTTAAAGAATTATTGCCTTCGGCGCTGATACCCGAAATTCTTAAAAGAAGCGGCGTTGCGGCGGAAAAGCAAACTAATTCGGTTACCAAAGCCGAGCGTCTGCGTTTATTGACAAGCATTAAAAATTTTGATATGCTTGTTGCATCATTGAGGGATTTTTCCGAAGCGATAGTAACCGCCGGCGGGGTGGACGTTAAAGAGGTTAACCCCAAAACAATGGAAAGCAGACTTGTCAAAGGGCTCTATTTTTGCGGCGAGGTGCTTGACGTGGACGCTTTTACGGGCGGATTTAATTTGCAGATTGCATTTTCTACGGGCTATGCTGCGGGAAATTCTATAAAAAATTAAGAACGGGAAACACATAAATGAAAGCTATTCGCGGAGCGACAACCGTTGATTTTGACGGTTGCGAACAAATCAGGGAAAGGGTTAAAGAGCTTCTTTTAAAGATAAGAAAGGCAAATAACCTCGACAACGAGGATATTATTTGTATAATGTTTTCAAACACAAGCGATATACGCTCTTTTTATCCCGCAAAGGCCGCAAGAGAGGCGGGCTTTGCCTCCGCGCCGTTGTTTTCCTCGTTGGAGCCTGAAATCGAGGGGGCGCTGAAATTATGTATACGCGTTATGCTTTTAACCGATAAGGAGGATAAGCCCGTTCACGTTTATCTGCACGGAGCGAAAAATTTGAGAAGGGATATAACCGAAAGATTGAATATAGCTATCGACGGACCCGCGGGTAGCGGAAAAAGCACGGTTTCGCGGCTAATTGCAAAACAGCTTGACATTCTTTGCCTCGATACGGGGGCAATGTACCGCGCATGCGCGCTGAAATGCGTCAACGAAGGCATTTCGTGTACGGACGGGCAAGCCGTCGACGGCATTATAAATGATATAAATATCGAAGTTAAATACGAAAACGGCGTACAGCACACATATCTTGACGGTGCGGACGTATCGCAAACCATTCGCGAACCGAAAATATCTATGCTGGCCTCGGCAGTGTCGGCAATAGGCAGCGTCCGCAATAAAATGGTGGAGCTGCAAAGAAAAATCGCCGCGGCTACCCCGTGCGTGCTTGACGGAAGGGATATAGGCACAAACGTGCTTCCGAATGCAAAATTCAAGTTCTACCTCAGCGCCCGTCCGGAAATAAGGGCAAAGCGCAGACAAGCCGAAAATGAGGGCAAGGGAATTTTTCAGCCTTACGACGAAATACTTGCGGACATAAAAAAGCGCGACGAGCAAGACAAGAACAGAGAAATTGCGCCGTTGAAGCGTGCGGAGGACGCCGTTTACGTTGATTCCTCTGATATGAATATCGAAGAGGTTACGGCATTTATCATAAATAAAATTCAGGAAAGAATATAAGCATGGAAGAGGTAAACGCGACGGAAAAAGAGCGGAATAAGGCAGAAAAGAAGAAATTAAAAGCGGAAAAGCGAAGATTAAGAAATTTCAAATCAATGTTCGGTTTTTTGCATTTTATATATTACTTTTTTTTGGGCTTGTGGGTTATTCCGTTTAAAAGATACGGCAACAAGCGCCGCTTCGATGACCGCGAATACATTTTTGTATGCAACCATTTAAGCTGGGCGGACGTTTTTCCGTGTGCGCTTGCAACAAGTAAGCCCGTGCATTTCATTTGCAAAAAGGAGCTTGAAAATAGCGCCATAGGCAGATTTATCGTTAAATCGTGCCAGTGTATTCCCGTCAGCCGCGACGGCACGGACGTGGGCGCGTTAATGCAGTCGGTGCGCTATCTTAAAAACGGCGAAAGTCTTGCAATTTTTCCCGAGGGAACGCGCAATAAGACGGCAGAGGTATTTTTACCATTTAAAAGCGGCGCGGCAATGCTTTCTATAAAGACAAGAACGCCGATTGTGCCTATAGTTATGGCAAAAGAGCTCAGACCCTTCTGCCGTACGCTTATTTTTTACGGCGACCCTTTGGAATTTACAAATTATTACGGCAAAAAGCTGACCGCGCAGGACATTGAGGACTGCGACAATTTATTGAAAGAGAAAATGCTTGCAATGCACCGCGAGGTCAATGCGGCAGGAAAAGCGAAAAAGAAAGGTTAAATGAAGGTTATACTTGCAAAGCACAGCGGCTTTTGCGTAGGCGTACAGCACGCCGTTGATACCGCAATGAGCCAACCCGAAAATACTTATGTTCTGGGTGAAATAATTCATAATGAGGGCGTTGTCCGTGCAATTAAGGACAAGGGACTTAACGTGGTCGAAGCGCTTGAAGAAGTTCCCGATAACAGCACGGTTATTTTCCGCTCTCACGGCGTGCCCGAAAATTATTACAGCCTATGTAAGGCGCGCGACATAAAGGTAATAGACTGCACCTGCGGCTTTGTCAAGCGTACGCAGAAGATTGTAAAAGAGCAGTACGCGCTGGGCAGACAAATTGTTATAATCGGCGAGCCGCGGCATCCCGAGGTAGTTGGGCTTATGGGTTGGTGCGATAAAACCGCCGTGGTTATAAGCGGCGAAGGAGTAATTCCCGAAGAATTACAGCAAAAAGAGCTGTGTATAGTGTGTCAGACAACGTTTTCAGCCCAGAAATTTGAAAAAATAATAAAAAATATTCAGAAAGTCTGCAAAAAAACAGTTGCTGTTTTCAGGACTATTTGTTATACTACTGAGGAACGGCAAAAAGAGGTTGAAGGACTTGCCCGCACCTGCGATGCCATTTTGGTTGTCGGCGGGCTGAACAGCAGTAACACAAACAAGCTGTACGAGCTTGCGGGAAGGCATTGCGGCAACGTTTTCAGACTTGCTTCCGCCGAAGATTTAGATTGTACTAAATTAAAAAATTTTAAAAGTGTAGGTATTGTTTCGGGGGCTTCAACCCCGAATGCGCAAACCCGGGAGGTTCTCTTAAAGATGGAAGAAAACACAGAAGTTAAGGCAACGACGAACAACGAAATGGATGACGTCCTTGCTAAAATCGACAGCGAGTCAAAGTTCAGAAAGGGTCAGCTTGTGCACGCTACCATTTCTCAGGCAACGGAGGAAGGCTTACAGATTCTTTTGCCCTTCTCCAAAAAGGAAGTTGCCCTGAGCAAGGACGAGCTTGATTGCGAAGCTTATAATGTAGCTGACTATGTTGCAAGGATAGGCGAAACTATCGAGCTGCTTGTTGTCGAGCTTAAGCCCAGCCTTAAGCTTTCTCAGAAAATGATTAAGCTTTTACAGCAGGAAGAGGACTTAAGAGCTGAAATAGAGAACGGTAAAGAGTTTACGGTGGTTTGCACGGGCACGAACAAGGGCGGACTTACCGCACAATTCGGTACCTATTCGGTATTTGTTCCCGCAAAGGAAATCCGTCCCGGATTTGTTAAGGACCTTACAAAATATGAGGGCAAAACCCTCAGACTGCGCGCAATTGAAATCAAGAAAGGCGCAAAGAAAGAAATTATCGCTTCCCAGCGCGTAATTTTGCAGGAGGAGCGCGACGCACGCGACGCGGCAAGAGCCGAAAGAGAGGAAGAATTCTTCGACAGCATTACCGTAGGCGACATTGTCGAGGGCAAGGTTGAAAGAGCAACCAGCTTCGGTGCGTTTGTTTCCGTAAACGGCTTTGATTGCCTTGCACACATTTCCGACCTTTCGTGGACGGGTGTAGAGGCGGTTACAGACGTTCTTGAAATAGGCAAGCTTTACGAGTTCCAGATTCTTAAAGCTGATAAGGAAACAAAGAAGGTTTCGCTCGGCTATAAGCAGTTACAGCCCCAGCCTTGGGATTTGGTCGAAGGCAAATACAATGTCGGCGATGTTATCCATGGCAAGGTTGTAAGAATTGTACCCTTCGGCGCGTTTGTCGAGGTTGAAAAAGGCGTAGACGGGCTTGTACACGTTTCCCAAATCAGCCATGAGAGAATAGAAACTCCCGCAACCTGCCTTAACGTAGGCGACGAGGTTGACGCAAAGATTATCGCTGTTGATACCTATGCGAGAAAAATGAACCTTTCTATCAAGGCTCTTCTTCCCGAGGGTGAAAAGAAACGCTCCGGCAAGACGGAAGGCGCCGAGGACGCGCCCGCCGGCAATAAGCGCGGCAGAACGGCAAGAAGAACGGACGACGACGAGGTTTCGTCGTGGAGCGAGGGCAGCATAGGCGGTACGTCTATTGCGGACTTGCTTGCAAACGCCTCCAAGAAAAACAACTGATAAATAAATTTTTGAGCTCCGCTTTTTCAAGCGGAGCTTTTGTTTAGCGGCAAAAAAATGAGTTTATAAAATAACCGTACAAAAATACGAGGTGACAAAATGAAAAAGGAAGGCAATATTAAAATTTCAAGCGAAAATATGATGCCGATTATCAAAAAGTGGCTGTACTCCGATAAGGATATATTTTTGAGGGAAATAGTCGCAAACGGCACAGACGCTATAACAAAATACAAAAAGCTTGTTTCTATGGGCGAGGCGGCTGAAAATTCCGAAGAGTATTGCGTAAAAATATCCGTTGACAAAAAGGCTAAAACCCTCACGGTAGAGGACAACGGCATAGGAATGACCGCCGACGAGGTTGAAAGCTATATAACCCAGATAGCGTTTTCGGGCGCGAGCGACTTTCTTGAAAAATACGAAAAGGCAGGCGGGGACGGTATAATCGGTCATTTCGGCCTTGGCTTTTATTCCGCTTATATGGTTTCCGAGAATGTTGAAATTTTCACCAAATCATACAAAACTGCGCCTGCCGTTCATTGGGAAAGCGACGGCAACGCTACCTATTCCATCGAGGAATGCGACAAGGCAGAGCGCGGAACAAGGGTTGTTATGCATATTTCCGCCGAGGAGAAGGAATTCCTTGACGAAAACAATATAAAGAGCCTTGTAAAAAAATACTGCTCGTTTATGCCCTATAACGTATATGTAAATTACAAGGGCGACGGTAAGGACGAGCCGCTTAACTCAACCCTGCCGCTCTATGCAAAGGCGCCCAAGGACTGCACGGACGAGGACTATAAAAGGTTCTATACCGATACGTTTATGGACTATAACGAGCCCATATTCTGGGTTCACCTGAATATGGACTATCCGTTTAAGCTGAAAGGTATTCTGTACTTTCCCAAGGTAAAAAACAAGCTTGAATTAGAGCGCGGAAAGGTAAAGCTTTACTGCAATCAGGTATTTATTGCAGACAACATTAAGGAAGTAATACCCGAATTTTTAATGCTTTTAAACGGCGTTATAGACTGTCCCGATATTCCGCTTAACGTATCCCGCAGCTTTCTGCAAAACGATAAGCAGGTGCAGAAAATCAGCAAGCATATAACCAAAAAGGTTGCGGATAAGCTTATTTCTCTCTTCAAAAACGACCGCGAAAAATTCGAAGCTTGCTGGCCCGACGTGGCAAACTTTGTCAAGTTCGGCTGTATCAAGGACGAGGGCTTTTATGACAAGGTTAAGAACATAATAATATATAAGGACTTAAACGGCAAATTTCTCAGCTTTAACGAGTTGCTTGGCACCGAGGCTGAGGCGGCAGAGGGCGACTCTGAAGAAAATAAGGAAGAAAAGAAGCCCGTTACCGTTTATTACGTTTCCGATGAAGAACAGCAAGCGCAGTATATAAAGCTTTTTAAAGACCAGAATTTGAACGCAATACTTTGCGACAACTTTATCGACCCGCATTTTTTAAGCTTTTTGGAATATAAAACTCCCGCAAAGCTTAAATTTACAAGAATCGACGCGGATATTGACGGTGCGTTAAAGAGCGGCGACAGTGCCGAGGACAGCGTTTTAGCGGACATTTTCAAGACGGCTACGGGCAAGGAAAGCCTTAAAATCAAAACCGAAGCTCTTAAAAATTCCGACGTGCCCGCAATTATAGTTGTTGACGAGTATATGCGCCGTTACAGCGAAATGGGACAGATTTACGGCATGGGAGTTGGCGATTTGGCGCAAACGCTTATCGTAAACACCGCCTGCCCCGTAATTTCAAAATTGAAGGAGCTTGACGAAGAAAAGCAAAAATTTGTTGCGTCGTACGTTTATTCTCTGGCGCTGAGCACCTTTAAAAAGCTCTCTCCCGAGGAGTCGGATAAGTTCCAAAGGGATAATTTAACGCTTTTGAACAATTTTATTAAATAATTTTATTTTATAACAATTTAACTCCCCGAGGGCAACGCCTCGGGGGGATTTTTTTGGAAATAATTGCATTTTTTTTAAATTCCGTATTGAAATATCAATATTATTATGATAAAATAAATAAGGTATGGAATACGGAAAATCCAAAGCAGATTTGCTTGAAAAATTCCATATAGGGCAATGCGATAACGCATACGAGTTTTTCGGTTGCCATAAAATAGATGAGGGCAAGTACGTTTTCCGCGTATGGGCGCCTCATGCAAAGCTGGTTTGGCTTACAATTTTTAAAGGCGGGTCAGAGGAGCTGCTTCCTATGCGTAGCCTTGATGACGGGGAAAGCTTTGAAGCTGTTGCATCAGTTAATGCTGGGACTAGGTACGGCTATACAATAGAAGCCTTCGACGGCAGAAGGCTGTATAAGGCAGACCCGTATGCCTTCTGCGCGGACAGTGCAAAGCAAAGTCTGTCTGTTGTGTGTGATTTGCCAAAGCCCTCCGATTATCCGCCGATTTTTACCAAGCAGCCGCATTATATGCAGCCGATAAACATCTACGAGGTTAATCTGCTGTCCTGGAAGCGCCATAGCGACAATTCGTTTTATACCTATACCGAGCTTGAAAAAGAGCTTGTGCCGTACGTTAAGGAAATGGGCTACACGCATGTGGAATTTATGCCCGTGACCGAATTTCCGTTCGAGGGCAGCTGGGGCTATCAGGTAACGGGGTATTTTTCGGTCACCTCGCGTTTAGGCTCTCCCGAGGATTTTAAAAGGCTTGTAGACGCCTTTCATGCAAACGGTATAGGGGTACTTATTGATTGGGTGCCCGCGCACTTCCCAAAGGACGACTGGGGATTGTACGAATTTGACGGACAACCCCTTTACGAGTGCCCATTGTGGGACAATATGGAGCACAGCGGTTGGGGAACGCGCAAATTCGACTTCGGCAGAGGCGAGGTTGACAGCTTTTTACTTTCCTCTGCGCGGTTTTTCTTTGATATTTACCGCATTGACGGCATACGTGTGGACGCAGTTGCGTCTATGTTGTATCTCGATTACGACAAGCCCGCGGGAGAGTTTACGCCCAACGAATACGGCGGCAACATAAACTTAAAGGCCGTTGAGTTTATAAAAAATTTAAATATATCGATAAAAAAGCTATATAAGGGCGCGCTGACGTTTGCGGAGGAATCGACGTCCTTCGACGGGGTTACGAAAAAGGTATCTGACGGCGGGCTCGGCTTTGATTATAAATGGAATATGGGCTGGATGAACGACGTACTGTTTTATTGCAGACAAGACCCGTATTTCCGTAATCACCACCACAACAAGCTTACTTTTTCGCTGATGTACGCCTTTTCTGAAAATTTTGTGCTTCCGCTTTCACATGACGAGGTTGTGCACGTCAAGGGCTCGATAGTAAATAAAATGCCCGGCGAGTATGCCGATAAATTTGCCGGCGAGCGCTCGCTTATGGGGTTTATGTACGCCCATCCCGCAAAGAAGCTGAATTTTATGGGCTATGAGCTGGCGCAATTCAAGGAATGGGACTATAAAACGGGTATTGATTTTTGTCTTTTGGAATACGAGCTACACGCTAAGATGCAGCAATTTATAAAAGCGCTTAACTTGTTTTACAGAGAAAATGCGCCTCTTTTTGAAATCGATAACAGCTGGGACGGCTTTAAGTGGCTTGTAGTAGATGATAAATACAACAATTTGATAGCTTTTTCCCGATATGACGGCAAGGGTGAAAGCATAACTGCCGTAATCAACTTTTCCGGCGTGGACCTGAGCGGTTACAGAATAGGCATAGACAAGGGCAGATACGCGCTTGTATTCAATACGGACGACAAAGCATTCGGCGGTAGCGGCAAAATAAGAAGAAAGATATATTTAACCGAAAAACAAACGTGCAACGAAAAGGAATACTCGATAAAGCTCGATATTCCCAAGCTTACATGTATGTATTTAAAAAAACAAAAATAAAGATTTTTTGGGGGAATTCAGCAATGCTAAGAAAAAAAGAGTGTGTTGCAATGTTGCTTGCGGGCGGACAGGGCTCAAGACTGTACGCTTTAACCAGCAATATCGCAAAGCCTGCGGTTTCATTCGGCGCAAAATACAGAATTATTGACTTTCCGCTTTCAAACTGCATAAATTCGGGAATAGACACGGTGGGCGTGCTTACGCAGTATCAGCCGCTTGTGCTTAACGAATATGTCGGCAACGGCCAGCCGTGGGACCTTGACAGAACCTTCGGCGGCGTGCATATTCTTTCGCCGTACGAGGCAAAGACAGATACAAGCTGGTACAAGGGCACCGCTAACGCGATTTACCAGAATATCAGATTTATGAAAATGTACGACCCCGAATACGTTCTAATACTTTCGGGCGACCACATTTATAAAATGGACTACGATAAAATGCTGCAGGCACACAAGGCGGCAAATGCCGACTGCACTATCGCGTGTATGCAGGTACCGTTTGAGGAGGCTTCGCGCTTCGGCATTTTGAACACTAACCCCGACGGAACCATTTACGAATTCGAGGAAAAGCCCGCTAAGCCCAAAAGCAACCTTGCTTCCATGGGTATATACATATTCACTGCGTCTAAGCTCTTCAAATACCTCGAAGAGGACGATAAGGACCCCAACTCGGAAAAGGATTTCGGCAAAAACATTCTGCCCAACATGCTTAACAAGGGCGAAAGAATGTATTCCTACCGCTTCGAGGGCTACTGGAAGGACGTAGGCACAATCAGCTCGCTTTGGGAAGCGAATATGGATTTGCTTGGCGTTGTGCCCAACTTCGAGCTTTCCGACAGAGAGCACGAAATTCATTCGAGAAGTCCCTTGGCTCCGCCCGCGTTTGTAGAGGGTGAAATTGTCAACTCTATCGTGGCAACGGGCTGCGAGGCAGAGGGCAGAATAGTCAATTCCGTTATCGGCACCGACTGCGTTATAGAAAAGGGCGCGGAGGTTTGCGACAGCGTGCTTATGGGCAATATCACCGTAAGGGCGGGCGCAAAAATCAATTATGCCATAATTGACGAGGACGTTACAATCGGCGAAAAGGCGATTGTAGGCGCACCTATTACCGAGGCTAAAAAGGTTACGGGCAAGACAAACGGAATTACCGTGCTTGGCAGAGGAATCAACGTTAAAAAGAACGGAAAAATTTCCGCTGGCGAAATTGTTGATAAGGACGTTTAAGGGGGAGAAGACAAATGGCATCAACAGTAGGCGTTATATATTCAAGCATTAACGAGGAAAACGTACCCGAGCTTACAAAGGTAAGGTCTATGGGCTCGATACCCTACGGCGGAAGATACCGCATGGTTGACTTTGCGCTTTCCAATATGGTCAACTCCGGCATAACCACCGTGGGAATGATAACAAAAAATAATTACCAGTCGCTTATGGACCACCTCGGCACGGGCAAATATTGGGATTTGGCAAGAAAGGAAGGCGGGCTTATACTTTTACCGCCGTACAGCGGGGAGACCGAAACGCTGTATAAAAACCGTCTTGAAGCCTTGAAGGGCGCAACGGCATTCCTTAAAAAGGCAAAGGAGGACTTTGTTGTACTTGCCGACAGCGACGCTATATACAAGCTTGATTACAGCAAGGTTATCGATTTCCACATAAAGAATAATGCTGATATTACTATGGTTTATCACGAGCATGAAACCAAAAAATCGCATTATTATATGACGTTTGAAACCGAAAAGGACGGAAAAATAACCGAAATAGAGATAAATTCGGCAAAGGGCGGCGTTAAAAAGAACTATATAAACGTTATGGTCGCAAGGACGTCATTCATTTTAAGAATTATTCAGGACGCTATCCAGCACGGCTATATCAGCTTTGGCAGAGATATTTTAAGCCCCGGAGTAAAAACCTACAATCTGTACGGCTATAAGCTTGAAGGCTATTATGCAAGCATAACCTCGCTTAGCAGCTATTTCGACGCGAATATGGCTTTGCTCGATAAAAAGGTAAGAAGCGAGGTTTTCGGCGACAGAGACGTCTACACAAAGGTGAACGACAGCTCGCCCGCAAAAATTGCAGAGGGCGCAATCGTCAAAAATTCGCTTATTTCGGACGGCTGTCTTATAGAGGGTACGATAGAGAACTGCGTGCTGTTCCGCGGAGTAAAAATAGGCAAGGGCGCGGTTGTTAAAAACTGCATTATTATGACCGATAATATAATCGGCGAAAACTGTAATCTTGCATATGTAATAAGCGATAAAAATTCTGTTATCCGCGATAACAGAACGCTTGCCGGCTGCGAAATACAGCCTTACTTTGTGAATAAAGGCTCGCTTATATAAGCTGTAACGGGGGAAAAATTTATGGCAACGACAAAATCGACAGCAAAAACAACCAAAACAACGACCGCTAAAAAAGCTACGGCGGCAAAATCGACAAGGTCTGCGCCCGCAACAAGGGCAAAGGCAGCGGTAAAAGCGGAAAACAACGGTAAAAAGAAAATTCTTTTCGTTGCTTCCGAATGCCAGCCGTTTGTTGTGACGGGCGGGCTTGCGGAGGTAGTAGGCTCGCTTTCAAAGGCGCTTGCCGCAACGGGCAGATACGACGTCCGCGTGGTTGTGCCGCTTTATTCCGATATTAAGCAGGAGCACAGGGCAAAATTCACCTATAAGGGCAATTTGTACGTTCATCTTGCGTGGAGAAATCAATATTGCGGTATATTCGAATACATACAGGACGGCGTAACCTTTTACTTTATCGACAACGAGTTCTATTTTAAGCGCCCCGGCTGCTATGGCTATTATGACGACGGAGAGAGATTTGCGTTTTTCTCTCGCGCAGTGCTTGAAATAATGCCGTTTATCGACTTTTATCCCGAGGTTATGCATTGCCACGACTGGCAGGCGGCGCTTGCGGCGATTTATCTTAAAACAAATTACTGCTTCAGACCCGAGTATCAGTTTATCCGTGCACTTTTCACTATTCATAACATAGAATATCAGGGGCGCTATTCGCTTGATTTGCTTGGCGACTTGTTCGATATATACGGCAGCTATCAGCACATTGTGGAATATGAGAACTGCATTAATCTTATGAAGGGCGCGATAGAGTGCTGCGAAAGGTTCTCAACCGTAAGCCCCAGATACGCGCAGGAGATAAAGGACCCGTTCTATGCCCACGGACTTGCCCCTATTGTAAGAAGAAACGAATTTAAGCTTACGGGCATTCTGAACGGCATAGACGACATCGGTTACAGTTGCGAGCATGACGAGCACTTGTTTGCAAATTATACGCCCGATGATTTTAAAAACAAGGCCGTTTGCAAGAAGGAATTGCAGAAAATGCTCGGTTTGCCGCAAAAAGCGGATACTCCTATAATTTCCATGATTACAAGGCTTGTTTCGCATAAGGGCCTTGACCTTGTGACAAACGTTATCGAGGAAATTTTGCAGGACGACGTGCAGATTGTTATCCTCGGCACGGGAGAATCGCATTTCGAGGGCTTTTTCACAAGTCTTGCGGGAAGATACCCCGACAAGCTGAGCGCAAATATAGTATTCAACGGCGATTTATCGAGGAAGATTTATTCGGGCTCGGATATTTTCCTTATGCCGTCCAAATCGGAGCCGTGCGGGCTGTCGCAAATGATTGCATGCCGCTACGGCACCGTGCCCGTAGTGCGCGAAACGGGCGGACTGTTTGACAGCATTAAGCCGCTTGTAAACGGATATACGTTTACAAATTACAATGCGCATGATATGATGTATGTTGTGCGCAAAGCGGTTGCCGATTATAAAAACAAAGAAGAGTGGGCAAAACTTATGTACAGAGCAGCTACAACCGATTTCAGCTGGAGCCATTCTGCGAAGGAATATGAAGCTCTTTATTTGGATATGCTTAAATAATTTACTTAACAGGAGAACATAATGAGCAATTCTGCCATCACCGAAAAGGAAGTGAAGGACGCGATTAAAGGCAAGCTGTCGAGATATTTCGGCGTTGCGCCCGCCGAAGCTTCCAAAGACCAGATTTATAAAGCTGTTGTCATGGTAGTAAGAGATATCTTACTTGAAAAAAGACAGCACTTTCATAAAAAAATCAAAGCTAAGCGCGCAAAAAGGGTTTACTATCTTTGTATGGAATTCCTAATGGGCCGTTCGCTAAAAAACAGCTTATATAATTTAAGCGCGACGCCCGTATTTGAAAAGGCCGTATCTAACTACGGACTTTCTCTTGAAGAACTGTACGAGCTTGAACCCGATGCGGGCTTGGGTAACGGCGGTTTGGGCAGACTTGCGGCATGCTTTATGGACGCGCTTGCTACGGGCAATTATCCCGCAATGGGGTATTCGTTACGCTATGAATACGGCTTGTTCAAGCAAAAAATAGTAGACGGCTGGCAGATTGAGCTGCCCGACGTATGGTTACCGGGTGGCGAGGCGTGGCTGACGCAGAGGACGGACAAATCGTTTATTGTACGCTTTAACGGTCAGATTATCGAAAAATGGACGAAAAACGGGCTTGAAACAAGCTATGTCAACTGCAACGAGGTTCAGGCCGTTGCATACGATATGATGGTTTCCGGCAAAAACAGCGAGGCGGTGTCTGTTTTAAGACTGTGGAAGGCAAAGCCCGTGCAGGACTTCAATATGAAGCTGTTCTCGCAAGGCGAATACTATCAGGCAATGACCGATGATAATGACGCGGACCTGCTTACAAAGGTGCTTTATCCCGCGGATAACCACAATGCCGGTAAATCGCTCAGACTTAAACAGCAGTATTTCCTTTGCTCGGCTTCGATTCAGAACATAGTGGAGGACCACAAGCACAGATACGGCAATATTGCAGATTTGCCAAAGCTTGCGGCAATTCATTTAAACGACACACACCCCGCAATGGCCGTACCCGAGCTTATGCGTATTCTGATTGACGAATATTTTTACGATTGGAATACCGCGTGGGCGATTACCACGGGCACATGCGCATACACCAACCACACAGTGCTTGCAGAAGCGCTTGAAACGTGGTCTGAGGATTTAATTGCGCGCACAATTCCCAGAATTCATTCCATAATCAAGGAAATTAACAGAAGGCTTTGCGAACAGCTTTGGAACAGCTTCCCCGGAGAATGGGCGAAAATTTCGCGTATGTCCATTATCGAGCACGACCGCATTAAAATGGCGAATCTGTCGGTTTACGGCGGGCACAGTGTCAACGGCGTTTCGGCTTTGCACAGCGAAATTATAAAGCAGTCCGTGTTCAGAGATTTTTACGACTTTACACCCGAAAAATTTACAAACGTTACCAACGGTATTGCGCACAGACGTTGGCTTAACCAGTCCAACCCCGAGCTTGCGCAGCTTTTGAACGAGTGCATAGGCAACGGCTACGAGCTTGACGGTGCACAGCTTGCCGAATTCAAAAAATTCGAAAATGACGAAACCGTTTTAAAGCGGCTTGACGAGATTAAATTAATCAAAAAACAGCAGTTTGCCGAGTATGCAAAGAGAAAGCAGGGGCTTATAATCGACCCGAACACGATTTTTGACGTACAGGCAAAGCGCCTGCACGAGTATAAGCGCCAGCTGCTGAACGTCTTGAATATTATAGACACTTATCTTGATTTGCAGGAAAATCCCGATAAGCATATCGTGCCCAAGACTTATATTTTCGGAGCAAAGGCCGCGCCCGGCTACGATATGGCGAAAAAGATTATAAAGCTAATCAATTTCCTTGCTGACGAGATAAGAAGCAACCCCAAAATCAAGGAAAAGCTGAACGTTGTATATATGGAAGATTACAACGTGACTATGTCTGAAAAGCTTATGCCGGCTTCCGAAGTGTCCGAGCAGATTTCGCTTGCGGGTAAAGAGGCGAGCGGTACCGGAAACATGAAGTTTATGATTAACGGCGCGCTTACAATCGGTACGCTTGACGGCGCCAACGTGGAAATGGCACAGGCAGTGGGCGATGAAAATATCTTCATTTTCGGCTATAAATCGAATGAGGTTGACGAAATCTGGCGTAACGGTTACAGCTCCAGCAGATATTATAACGAAAATCCCAAATTAAGACGAATAATCGAGGCATTGATTATAGGCTTTAACGGTCAGTCGTTTGCGGATATTGCCAATTATCTGCTGACGGGCTCGCCCGTGGCCGACCCGTATATGTGCATGGCGGATTTTGCGGCGTACAGCGTAACACAGCAAAAAATTTCAAAGCTTTATTCCAAGGATAAAATGCTATGGAATAAAATGTCGCTAAACAATATTGCCGCAGCGGGTATTTTTGCCGCAGACAGAGCGATTGCCGAGTATGCAAGCAATATATGGAATTTGAAAAGTCTGAAAACCGAAAAGTAATTTTAATAAAGCTCGGGGCCAAATCAGTCCCGAGCTTTTGATATTATGTCTGACATAATATTGGTTTTTTATTAAAAATTGTGTTGACATACGCATTTGCTTGTGTTATTCTGTATTAAACACCTAATTTATTCGTAAAAGCTGTGTTTTACGAAGTGTTTGACTTATATAAATATGCCCGCACCACTGCTTTAAAAAACGGAAAATTAAATTTATGGGAACTAATTTCTACACCGAACGCAACAATAAAAATCTTGAAACGGTCGACAGATTACTTGAAGAAAATCTGCCGCTGTTCTGCTACGATTATTTTCTTGCAATTGACAGCCAGACCTCTGCGCTTACCCGATTAAATTACGCGCACGATTTAAAAATTTTTTTCTACTTTTTGCAGGAAAAGAAATTCCGCAAAAGCAAGACAGTGAAGGAGCTTACTCTTGACGATATGGAGGCTGTTACAAGCAACGACGTTGAATATTTTTTAAGCTTTTTATCCCACTACTCCTATAACGGCAAACAGCACTCCTGTAACGAGCGCGCGAAGGCGCGTAAGCTGTCCTCTGTCCGCGCTATGTTCAAATTTTTTTTCAATAAGGGCTATATAAGTGTTGACAATACCGCAAAGGTCGCCACGCCAAAGCTGCACGAAAAGCCTATAATTAGGCTTGATTCCGAAGAGGTTTTCAATATAATCGACATAGCGGAAAGCGGGCAAGGGCTGTCCCCCCACCAGCGCGCTTATCACGAAAAAAACAAGGTGCGCGACAGCGCTATTCTTATGCTGTTTTTAGGCACGGGCATACGAATTAGCGAGCTTGTGGGACTGAATAATAACGATTTGAATTTTAAGGATAATTCCTTTATCGTTACGCGCAAGGGCGGAAGCAAGGCTATTTTGTATTTTGACGACGACGTTGCCGCGGCGCTTAAGCGTTATCTTGATTATAAGGAGCAAAGCTCTGATACTCTCAACGCCCCCACTGCTCCGTTGTTTATTACAAACGGTCGCAACCGAATTACCGTCCGCGCCGTAGAGAACCTTGTAGAAAAATATGCAAAAATCGTATCACCGTTAAAGAAAATATCGCCGCATAAGCTGCGCTCTACCTACGGCACCGCGCTGTACAAGGCAACTGGCGATATTTATATTGTTGCAGACGTGCTGGGACATAAGGACGTTAACACCACACGCAAGCATTATGCCGCAATAAGCGACGATAACCGCCGCGGCGTTGTCGGAAAGGTCAAGCTTAAGCCCGACGGTGACGAAAACAACGATTAAACCTGAAAACAGCGGGCATTATGCCCGCTGTTATTCGTCAAATTATAATCTTATCTATTTTTATAACCGCGGAATCGTGAATTTCAAGACATTTTCCGCAATTGTCGCAAATTTTGTTTTCGTCCAAATCGCAAACCTCGCACTCCATACAGCCTGTGCATTCTCTGTCATAAAGCACGCATTCTTTTCTGTCGTTTTTTTCCATTGTAAGCTCCTCTACTGCTATTTTAATACATTTCAAACTAAAAAACAACTGATTTTTATAAACTTATGTTTGCATTTATAAAATAATTATGTTATACTATATACATAAAGGTGAGAAAATGGCTGAAAACAACAACCGCGAAAGGAAAGAGCTTAAAAAACTGAACGAGGACGATGCAGTTTTTAAATTTATACAGAAATTTATTACCGACAACGGCTACGCGCCTTGCGTGCGGGAAATTTGCAGTGCGTGCAATCTTAAATCCACCGCTACGGCTTTTACCGTCATTAACAGGCTTTGCGAGCGCGGACTTCTGACAAAATCAAACGTAAAACGCAGAGCCATTGCATTGCCCGCAAAATCTGTTTCGGTACCGCTTATAGGTACTGTTGCAGCGGGGCAGCCGATATTTGCAACCGAAAATTATGACGGCTATTACGCCTTGCCTGACAGCTTTTTTTCCGGCGAGGATTTATTTATGCTTACCGTCAAGGGCTCCTCTATGATAAATATAGGTATGCTTAACGGCGACAAGGTTGTCGTAAAAAAGCAGGAAACTGCCGATAACGGCGATATTGTCGTTGCCTTGGTTGACGACGGTGCGACGGTAAAGCGATTCTTCAAACGAAAAGGCAAATTTATTCTGCATCCCGAAAATGACGATATGGAAGATTTTGTGCTTGACGACGTTTCCGTTCTGGGCAAGGTTATCGGACTTATAAGGAATATTTAAATTTAAAAATAGCGGCGCGCATTAATTTGAAATGCGCGCCGCATTGTTTTTATTACTCTGCTTCTGTGTGATACGGATTAACATGCACGGTAACGTGCTTAACAAGCGGAAAGCTTTCCTCTATGCCCCTATGCACAGCCTCCGCATATTCGTGCGCCACATGCAACGGTAAATCGCAATCGCAGGCAATTTCCGCAATGACGTAAATTCTGTTACCGAATTTACGGGTCAAAAGACTGTCTACCTTCCTCACACCCTCGCACGAGGAAATAAATACTCTTATCTCCTCTTCCGTTCCTTCGTCGCATGCCTCGTCCGTCATTTTCTTTATTGCGTCTATAAAAATCTGTATTGCCGCCTTTACAATAAATGCACATATAACAAGGCAGGCAATCGGGTCAAGAACCGGCACGCCGCACATTGCGCCGATAATTCCTATTAAGCTGCCGATTGAAGAAAGCGCGTCCGAGCGGTGATGCCATGCGTCTGCACGCAATGCGGAGGAATTAACCTTTTTTGCCGCCCTTATTGTGTACCAGAACATTCCTTCCTTAACGACAATAGATACTGCAGCGGCAACCAACGCGGCAATGCCCGCGGGCGAAAAATTGCCGTAATCAAGCGATTTGTAGCTTCCGTTAATTATGCTGACTATGCCCGAATAGCCTATCCATGCACCCGTGGCGAACAAGACCGCCGCAAGAAGTATTGCCGCAACGCACTCGAAGCGTTCGTGCCCGAAGGGGTGCCGCTTATCAGCCTTTTTTGCGGAAATTTTGACGCCGATTATAACGATAATCGTTGAAAAAACGTCCGAAGCAGAATGAATTGCGTCTGAAATAAGCGCATACGACATACTGAAAATACCGGCAAGCAGCTTAAATACCGTAAGCAATGCATTAATTATTATTGTCACCACCGAGGTTTTGACGGCGGTTTTTTCCAAATCATCAGACTGCATAATACTCCGAAAATATAAACAAAGAACCCCTTGATATTTTGGGGTTCTTATGGAGCTGCTGAGCGGACTTGAACCGCCGACCTCATCCTTACCAAGGATGTGCTCTACCGACTGAGCCACAGCAGCAATATTAAACTTACCAAAATATTATATTTTAAATTAAAAATATTGTCAATTCATTTTTAATATCTAAAATAAATTTTACCCGAAAAATCGCGAAATTAATATAAAATTACGGACAAGATTTTTACTCTTGCCCGTTAATCTATTTTATTCCGATTTATAAAAAAAGTTTATCAGCTTTTTCTTTTTGCAATAGCTATTCTTATGTATTTTTTGTCCGTTTTTTCTTCAACGGCATCCTCTTCCTCAACCTCTGCGTCTGCGGGCAGATAAGCCGAGGCGGCAATTTCAACCTGCATACCCTCCGCCTGCTTCATTTTAACGTAGGCAACCGCGCAGGGATATTTAACCCATTTGTCGCACATGCCGCAAAACGGCGCATATTCTCCGCATAAATCGCGGTTAAGCCGCTTGCTGTTTTCGAATTTATCGACGTCTATGGTCTGTTGGATATTTTTAAGGTTCTGAATATTCAACTGTGCAGGCATTGACTGCAAAAGCTTTAAGGGCGCTTCGCTGTTCCACATAATATTTTGCTCCTTGAAGTTGTTCCCGATTATTATACTATAAAAGAATTGATTTTTCAAGTATTTATTTTATATTTCTTTAACTGTAAGCGCAGACAAAACTTCCCTGTACTTATCAATGCCGAAGGATATACTGTCCGGCGAGGTAACTGCCGCCGTTCCCGCGGCTACACCTGCACACAGAATATCCTCCAACGAGCCACCGCGCACAAGCGCACAGGTTGCCGCCGCAACCATTCCGTCGCCCGCGCCAACGGTGGAATTCATAGCCACGTTTACGCTTTTACTGTAAAGACTGCGCTTGCCGTCCGTTATAATCGCGCCCTTTTTGCCGAGGGAAAGCAAAACGCATTTTGCGCCCTTGTCAAGCAATTGCTTACAGCCCGCAAGCATATCGCTTTGTGTTCTTAACGGGCGCTTTAAGGTGCGTTCAAGCTCGTCAAGATTAGGCTTGATTAAATCAACTCCTGCATTCAGCGCAGAATACAGTCTTTCACCCTCTGTATCCACTATTTTTTTTACGCCTGCGGGCACAGCCGCAAGCAATTTACCGTAATAGTCGGGCGTCATACCCTTTGCAAGCCCGCCGCATACAACAACCGCCTCGCACTTGCCCGATAACTGCTTTACAAGCTCTATAAGCTCGGTCTGCTTTTCGGGGCTTACCTCGGGACTTATATCGTCAATTTCGGTCAGCATCGATTTATGGTCGATAAATTTATAATTTTCGCGTACGCGACCCTTGCACCACACAAATTTGTATGGCACTCCTTCGCGGTGTAGCTCAACCTCAAACTGATTTCCGTTGTCTTCGTACATAAATCCCGTCGAAAAAACGTCTGCATTTAGTCGGGAAATGCCTATTGCAACATTAATCGCCTTGCCCGTAAAAAATATTCTTTTGTTGATAAGCTTATGCGACATACCCACCGCAAGCGATTCCACTTCGATATTTACGTCGATACAGGGACTTAAACAAACAGTTAAAATCATTTCGATAACCCGAATTTAAAAGCTAAACATTAAAAAAGCCGATTGAATTATAATCGGCTTTATCTTTAAGTTACATTGAAATCATTTGAAGAGTTTCATAAAGCTCGTAATTGAACTTTTTCTTCATACTGACTGCCTCGATAATGTCAAGGTCGATTATTTCGTTTTTGCGGATACCGACAACCCTGTTGCCGACGCCGTCGTTCAAAAGCCTTACTGCCTTATTACCGAACTGTGCCGCAAGCATTCTGTCCGCCATAGACGGCGAGCCGCCGCGCTGGATATGTCCGATTGTGGTGGGACGAACCGAATAAGTGGTAACCGATTGCAGCTGCTTTGCAAATTCGTCGGCGGTGCATACGCCCTCTGCCACAACGACTATATTCGAGTGCTTGCCATTCGCACGAGAGCGGTTTATCTTCATAACAATGTCGTCAAGGTCGAAAACCACCTCGGGAACGACAATAATTTCCGCTCCGCTTGCAATGCCCGCAAACAGCGCAATGTCGCCGCAACGTCTGCCCATAACCTCTACAACGGAAATTCTTTCGTGCGAGGTCATAGTATCGCGAAGCTTATTTATAACGTCTATACAAGTGTTTACCGCCGTGTCGAAGCCGAGCGTGTAATCGGTATATTCAAGGTCGTTGTCGATGGTGCCGGGTATGCCTATCGTGGGCACGCCGTACTCCTCCGAAAGGCATTTTGCACCTCTGAACGAGCCGTCGCCGCCGATAACCACAAGCCCCTCGATTCCGCGGGCTTCCAGAGTTTTTATGGCCTTCTTCTGTCCTTCCTTGGTAAGCATTTCAAGGCAACGCGCAGTGTGCAGCTTGGTACCGCCCCTCTGCACTATATCGGAAACGGAGCGCATTTCAAGGTTTACCATATCGTCGTCGATAAGCCCCTGATAGCCGCGCTTTACTCCGTAAACTTCCATACCGAAGTATATTGCCGTTCTTACGACAGCTCTGATACATGCATTCATGCCGGGAGCATCGCCGCCACTCGTAAGTAATCCTATTCTTTTCATTGAAACCTCCGCTGGTACAATAATGCTCTGCGCATTGCCCCCTTCGCGCAGTAGCTGTTCTACATCATTCTAAATCATTATAACAAATCAATTTTAAAAATACAACAGTTTTTTATAAAATTTATGTGTTATTCCACATATTTCACGTCAGACTGTTCAAGCACGGAATAAAGCTCGGCCAAAAGCCCGCGACAGTAGTTTATGCCGAACGGCATTCTGTATTTTTTGCTCCCGCGGACGATTTTACAGACCGTTTCTCCCGTGTAGTTCGAAAGCATACCCACAAGATAATCGAAATCCTCGTCGTCAAGCGCGCCCGCATTCAGCCAAAGCACGCTTTCCGTCTTTTTTGCTTCAACTGTCGGCATTGCAGTGGAATTTGTATTTGCCGTCGCATCGTTTGAAATCTGCGCTTCCGTCAGTTCGTCAACAATACAGGAGAAGCCCTTTTCTGGGTCGACGTCAAGCTTACCGCTGATTTTTACGATTTTATCGTTTGATAAAAAGGGCTTAACCTTTTCGTAAACGGCGGGGAAGCAGACGCATTCAAGACTGCCGTGCACGTCCTCGAGGTTCAAAAACGCCATAAATGCGCCCGTGCGCTTGGTTGTCGTTCTGCGCAGAGAGCCTATAATTCCCGCCATAGTTATGCGCATGCCGTCCTTTATGCGGTTATACGTCCTTATTCCGTCCTCGTCCTCGGTATAGTCGTTGAAGAACGAGCAGTCGAAGGTGCATTCGGGGAAGGCGTGAATATATTTTTCAAACGGGTGACCGCTGACGTAAACACCCAAAACCTCCTTCTCCTTTGCAAGCTTTACGTTAAGCTCTAACTCGGGTATGTCGGGATACTCTACTTCAAGCTTTTCGTCCTCTATAAAATCGCCGAAAAGCGTCATTTGCGCGCTGTTTTTCTGCTTGCTTATCGCTTTTGCACGCGCGCAAAGCGGTTCGTAAACGGCGGCAAGCCGCGAACGTGCCACACCCATTTCGTCAAAGGCACCCGAATATATAAGTCCTTCGATAAGTCTGGAATTTAGCACATTGACATACTTCGTATTGGGGTCTTCGCTGTCGGTCATAAGGTTGCTGCAACGCGAAATAAAGTCGGAAAAGTCCTTAAAAGCTCCGTTCCGCTCGCGCTCGTCAATTATTGCGTCAATAACGCCCTGCCCTACGCCTTTAAGCGCGGAAAGCCCGAAGCGCACACCGTCGTTTTCAACCTTGAACATTGAGCGGCTTTTATTTATATCCGGCGGCAAAACCTTGTACTTTTTTTCTTTTAAATACAGAACGTATTTGGTAATTTCGTCTATCTTGTTAAGTCTGTTGTTTAAAAGGCCGCAGATAAATTCCTTGCAATAATATTTTTTCAGCCACGCAGTCTGGTATGCAAGCACCGCATAAGCCGCCGCATGCGATTTATTGAAGGCGTAGGACGCGAAATTTTCCATATCGCCGAAAATTTTATTGGCAATTTCGCCCGTTATTCCGTTATGCACGCAGCCCTTTATTGCAGAGCCGTTTATGTCGCTTACGCCGCCGTTGATAAACTTTTCCTTTTGCGCCATAAGCGTTTTTTTGTCTTTTTTACCCATTGCGCGGCGCACAAGGTCTGCCTCGCCGAGAGAGAAGCCCGCCAAATCCTGAAAGATTTGCATAACCTGCTCCTGATAAACGGGTATACCGTAGGTTACGCTTAAAATCTTCTCCTCCTGCGGGCAGTCGAATGCAATAGGCTCTTCGCCGTGCTTACGGCGGCAGAACGAATCGATAAACTGCATAGGACCGGGGCGGTACAATGCAACGCCCGCTATCAGGTCCTCGAGCTTATCCGGCTTCAAGGTTTTCATAAACCTTTTCATACCGCCGGCTTCGAGCTGGAACACCCCGTCTGTGTCGCCCTCGGAAATAATCGAATAAGCGCCCTCGTCCTCATAGCCTATTTTATCGAAGTCAACCCTGATATTGTGCGTTTCCTCAATGTAATCGATAGCTTTCTTTATGTCGGTAAGCGTAACAAGCGCAAGGAAGTCCATTTTCAGCATTCCCAGCGCCTCTATTTCCTTTGCGACAAACTGCGTTGTTATATCCTCGCCGTTGCGGGAGAGCGGCACGTTGTCCGCAATACGCTTCTGACAAATAACCACGCCCGCTGCGTGCATACCCGTCTGACGAGGCATACCCTCGATTTTCAAGGCCATGTCGATAACCCGCCGAAGAGCGTCGTCGCTTTCGTATATTTCGCAAAATTCTCTGTTTCTCGCCGCCTTTAATTCCTGATACTTGCCCTCAAGCTCTGCACGCTTATCCTCGTCCGTTTCTGCGTCTATTTTTGCCTTCTGCGCTTCGAGCCGTCTGCCGAGCAGGTCGCTTATAGAGGTTTTGCCGTCCATTATCTTTGTCAGACGGTCGGTTTCGGAATAAGGCACGCGCATAACTCTGCCGACGTCCTTAATGGAGTTTTTTGCCGCCATTGTGCCGAAGGTTACAATCTGGCAAACGTTTTCTTTACCGTATTTCTGACGGACGTACTCAATCGTTTCCTCGCGTCTGTCGGTACAGAAGTCTATATCGAAGTCGGGCATGGAAACGCGGTCGGGGTTAAGAAAACGCTCGAACAGCAAGTCGTACTGCAGCGGTTCGACGTCGGTTATGCCTATCGAATATGCAACAATAGAGCTTACGCCAGAGCCGCGCCCCGGACCTACGGGTATACCCTGCTCCTTTGACCAGTTTATAAAGTCCCATACAACCAGATAATAGTCCGCGTAGCCCATGCCGCAGATAATACCCAGCTCGTATTCCGAACGGTTAAGCTCTTTTTCGCCTAATTTATCGCCGTAGCGCTTTTTAAGTCCGTCGGCGGTAAGCTTTCTTAAATAGTCCGCCGAGGACATTCCGTCCGGCGCGGTATATTCGGGAATAAGCGTTTTATCCTTTATAGGATAGCCCTTTTTGTCAAGATTGAAGGCGGGCTCGGTTATTTTATCGGCAATAACGCGGGTATTCGATATGGCTTTCGGCAGATTGGGAAAAAGTGCCGCCATTTCGTCGCCCGTCTTAAAATAAAATTCGTTTGTGGAAAACTTCATTCTCTTTGGGTCGTCAAGCTGCTTTTTCATCTGTATGCACATAAGAACGTCCTGCATTTCCGCATCGCTCTTTTCAAGATAGTGCACGTCGTTAGTTGCAACTATTTCGGCGCCGATTTCCTCCGCAAGCCGTATAAGGTGCGGCAATATCTGCCTTTCCTCTGGTATGCCGTGGTCCTGAATTTCTATGTAAAAATCCTCGCCGAAAATCCCTTGCAATTCAAGCGCCATTTTCTTCGCGCCCTCGTAATCGCCCGCAAGAATACGGCGGGGAATGCCGCCTGCAAGGCAAGCGGAAAGACAAATAACGCCCTCGGAATGCTCCTTCAACACCTTGTAGTCAATCTTCGGCTTATAATAAAAGCCGTCGACAAACGCCATTGAATCGAGCTGAACCAGATTTTTATAGCCCGCCTTGTTTTTTGCAAGCAAAATAAGGTGCTCGGCTGTGTTAGAGGACTTGTCGTTCATATCCTTTGTCATATAAAACTCACAGCCGATTATATATTTTATCCCTGCGGAGAAGGCTTTTTCGGCAAATTGCAGAGTGCCGTACATATTGCCGTGGTCGGTAATACATACGGTGTCTATGCCGTTCTTTTTGCAATAGCCGATAAGATTGTCTATTTTACACGCGCCGTCAAGCAACGAGTATTCGGTATGGAGATGCAGGTGTACAAAATCCGTCATATTTTTATCCTTAGTCCTGACTGAGCGTGCGCGCAAGCTCGAGAATTTTTCTCATTCTATGGTTTATGCAGCTTTTAGAAATATTAAGCCGTTCCGCAAGCTCTTGCATGGACGCATTTTTATCGGCAAGCCGACACGCCGCAACATCGAAAATCGGCTTTTCGAGAGTTTGAAGCCCGATAGTCTGCGAAATAACTTCGATTGCTTGCACCTGCTTTACCGAGGCGGTAACGGTTTTATCTATATTAGAAACCGAGCAGTTGTTTACGCGGTTGGCGTTGTTTTGTCTGTCCTTGCGTTCAACAAGTCTGTTCAGCTTTGAAAGGCATTTTTTGCACGACATTGCGTTTAAAACGTCGGAAATTACTTCCTTGCTTTTAACATAAACTACAGTTGTATCCTTTCTTGCTACGAGCTTGGCAAGAATTTCGAACCCGCACAGCAAATCGCAGAAGTCGTTTGCAATATTACGCTGATTGAAAACAATTTCGAAATGGTAGCCCGTGCGGCTGTAAATGTTTTCCTCCGGCAAGGTACAGCACCCGCCGCCCAAAAAAGCACCCTTCAAATAGCTTAAACGGCATTTTTTATTTGCCACAAGCGCATCGTCTATTTCGGTAATAAATGAATTTCCGCCGTTTTCGCCGTCTATTATATACAGCTCCCTTAAAAGCTTGTCAGAGCTGTCGTTAAGGCATTCGAAGGTCATTTTGTTCTTTTCGCTTTTATACTCAAAGGAAACGCCGGAAAAAGGCATCGAAAGCCCGTTTTCAAGCATATCGGTGAAAAATTCCGCCGTTTGCTCGTTTTCGGTAACCAGCTCGAACCCGAATTTGCCATCGCGCAACAAAATGCTTCCGCCCGTCCTTACGAACGCCGAAAGCATGGCAAGCCTGCAAGCCCTGTCCTCCACCGACTGCGCGGTTATTTCGTTTTTTATCTCTTCGGTAAAGCTTTTCATACTCAGATGTGTCTGATTTTATACTCGTTAAATCTGAAGTCCGGCAGTCTGCCGTCTATATTTTCTATTTTTTCAAGGGGAATTGAAGCCTCGGCAAGCAATTCCTCCGCAATTTTTGTATCGCCTACGCGGTCGGCGGAATGCGCGTCGGAATTTATTACGAATTTTACGCCCGTTTCTGCCATATTGTTAAGCTCTTCAGCGGAAATATGCCGCTTTTTAGTATTTATTTCGATATAAGTTCCATAATCCGCACAGCATTTGGCAACCTCAACAAGATTGCAATAGCATTTGTAATTGATATGAGTAAGAATATCTATGGGATTGTTTTTAATTACGTTTATATACGCTTTTGTGGTTGTTTCGATAATCTTGTCCGACGGCTTTTTTCCGAATTTGTATGCGGCGTAATTTTTAACCATTATATTGTAAAAATCGTAAAAGCTTTTGTATTTAAGCACCTCGTGTATTCCGCACAGATAAATATCGAAATACTGCAAATCGCTTAAACGCATGTCTGTTTCGCCGCTGACAGAGGTGACATTGCTCTCCATTCCCATCAGCACCCTTACGCCCGTAAGCTTTTCCGCTTCGGTTATCTCGTCCCGCAAATCGGATAAAACCTTGCGTTTTAAGCCGAAAAGCAGGTGATTAAAGCCATGGTCGGTAATAGCAAGCTGTTTAAGTCCAAGCTTTTTTGCGGCCTGAGCGTTTTCAAGAACGGTGTTTTTGCCGTGGGAGTACGGCGTGTGCGTATGATAATCAGCTGTCAAAATCATTGAATTCACCTATGTAAATAACCTCTTCCTCAAGCAGAACACCGCAAAATTCGAACACCTTGCGCTTGACTAGCTTAATTAACCTGTAAACATCGGCAGCCGTGCCGCCACGGTTAATTATAAAGTTCGCATGCTTTAAGGAAACCTCTGCCCCGCCGATTTTACAGCCCTTCAACCCCGCCTCATCAATTAATTTGCCCGCGCTTTGGTTTGGAGGATTTTTGAATACGCAGCCGCAGCTTTTCCCTGCGGGCTGGCGCCGTCTTTTTAAAAGATATTTTTTAATATTTTCCTTGACTGCTTCACGGGGAACGGCGTTTTTCGACAAATTTACTCCTACAATAATAGCATTTATGTCACACATAGTACTATGCTTATTGCCAAATTTACACTTTTCATTAGGTAAATCCTTAAAATTTCCGTCAAAAATGCTGACTGAGATAATATCCTCAGAAATATGCTTTTCGGGTATTCCGCCATTCATTAGCGCAAGCCCGCCAACTGTTGCGGGGATACCCGCAAGATATTCAAAGCCGCCTATTTGCTTTTGCAAGCAAAAATCAAGCAATTGTTTTACGGTTGTACCGCTTAAACAGTAAAGACTGTTGTCTTTTTCAATAATTCCGCTAAGATATTTTGTACAGATTACTGTATAATCTATGTCACCGTCGGCGGCAAGAACATTCGACCCGTTACCAAGTACAAAAAATTTTTCTCCGCCGTCATTCAAGTATTTGAAAACCGCGGCGACTTCCTCTTCGGTTTTAGGAAAATAGATGCGCTTTACCTCCCCTCCCAAACCGTAGGTTGTATAGCTACCGAGCGGCATATTCTGTTCGCATAAAATGCCGTCAAGTCCGTTATTACTGAAATTATCGTAAAGCAAGCCGCTCTCCTATATATAATACCATTAAATTATCTTTTTTTCAATTAATTGAGGAAATTTTTCAGCAATTTTATGTCGCCGCTTGCTATGGCGTTTTCAATTTCCGTTTTTGTCTGCTTACCTATGGGTGAAACCAGCTTACATTCGTAGTTAAGCCGTTCCATAGCGTGCATTTCGTCGTCATACAAATCATTTCCCGCGCTTAAAAGACCGATTTTATTCACTGTTGCGCTTTTGGATAGAAGGAATTCTATAAATTTCTGCGCCTGTGCTTTTTGCTTGGCATTGCTTGCCGTTACCGAGATATTCTGATATAAATCGTTAAATTCTGTAACGGGCCTAATTTTGAAGGCAACCCCGCGGGTTTTCAGTCTAAAAATGTCCCTCTGCGTGCCTAACAAATATTTATATTTTCCGTTAATCAAATCAACGTACGCACCCGTCGGTTTCTCGCTTTTTGCGCCTTTTATGCCGCACAGCAATGCCGCCGCGCCGGATAAATTATCCGTCCCCATATTTATTACGGTATTTTTGATTGAAATATCCGCAAAATCCGCGTTTTCGTCTGTTGTCAAAAAGCAATATCCGCCATTGCACCAACAGTAGTATGGCTTTTGAGCGGTTATGTAGCCTTCTATGCCGTACATTCCCGCGCCGTATGAAATAAGGTCGGGAGCGGCTCCCGATTTTAAGTTGTCTCTTGCGGCGTCTGCCGTTACGGCAGTAACCTTAATATAGCAAGAATTCTGCTTTGTAAACTCCGCACCTATGCCTTTAAGATACTCCGCTCGAGAGCCCTTCCCACCCTCGAAGCTGTCAATCTGCCAAATATTCAAAACGGTCATTCCGTTATACTGCTCTGCGGAGGTTTTTCCCATTCGTGCAGCGGTAAATGGTGCAGATATTATTATTGCCGCAAGCAATGCAAAGCAAAATATATTAAGCAAGTGCTTTGGTTTTTTGATTTTTCGCATAGTATATTCTATTTTGCACCCGCCGCAAAAATACATAGGGAGTACCCGCAATTTATGCGAATACTCCCCCGCCCGCCGCAAAAACGCGTACGGGCGTTTCAACGGAGGGACAATATATATGAAAGCGTTTCCGCTTGTACAAATATTTTGGGTTATATAAGCTTTTTTATACAAAAAAAGTCCGATATTAAAAAATATCGGACAAAATTATTGCTGTAATTAAATTTATTCCTCGTCGGGAAGCTCTACATTATGATAAACCGACTGAACGTCGTCAAGCTCTTCAAGCTTATCAAGCATTTTAAGGAATGTTGCAAGCTTGTCCGCATCAAGAGAGATATAGTTCTGCGGAAGCATTTTTATTTCTGCTTCAAGGAACGTTACGCCCTTATCCTCGAAATATTTACGCGCTTCCGACCACTTTTCGGGAGTTGTATAAACCTCGTAAAGGTCGTCCTCTACAACGTAATCGTCCGCCTCGGCTTCAAGGCAGTATTCCATCATAGTATCCTCGTCAAGCGCAACAGTACGCTCGATTACAAATACGCCCTTATTGTCAAACATATACGAAACGCAGCCCGTTGCACCCATCTGACCGCCGCATTTGGACATTGCCGCACGGATATCGCCCGCAGTTCTGTTAACGTTGTCGGTAAGCGTTTTGATAATAACCGCTGCACCACCTACGCCGTAGCCCTCGTAGGTAAGCTCCTTATAGTCCTTGTCGCCAAGCTCGCCCGCCGCCTTGGCAATCGAGCGCTTGATATTTTCGTTAGGCATGTTCGCCGCTTTTGCCTTGGCGATTACGTCGGCAAGCTTGGAGTTTGTGTCGGGATTGGGATTGCCCTTTGCGGCAACAGCAAGCTCTCTGCCTATTTTTGTGAATACCGCCGCGCGCGCTGCGTCCGTTTTACCCTTTTTTGCCTGTATATTGTGCCATTTTGAATGTCCTGACATTGTTTTAACCTCTTAAAAGTGAATTTTTAAGCTGATACATAGCTATCCCCGCGGAAATAGCCGCATTCAAGCTTTCACAGCTATCGCGCATAGGCACTTTAACCTTATACTGCGATTTATTCATTACCTCGTCGCTTATTCCGCCGCCCTCGTTACCTATGCAAAGGCAGTATTTTTCCGGCGGAGTAAAGGCAAAAATATTTTCCCCGTCCATATCCGCGCAAATCAGCGGAACGCCGGAAAGCGCACAGAAAACCTCTTCGGCGGTGCATTCGTAAATTTTTACGAAGAAAATTCCGCTCATGCTGGCGCGCACTGCCTTGGGCGAATACGCGTCCGTACAGTTAATCAGATACAGCTCGTCATAGCCCGCGGCGTTTGCCGTGCGTATAATCGTACCCAGATTGCCGGGGTCCTGAATTCTATCCAGCAAAAGACAGCTGCCTTGCGGCTTGTCCGCCTTGTTTTGCGGCATATGCACCAAAGCAAGCACGCCTTGCGGCGCTTTTTCCGTGGAAATCGCATCAAAAACGCCTTCGCTGACGGCAACGGCTTGCGGAAAGTTATCAAGCATATCCTCGCGGCAGACAATTCTTTCTATTATACAGTCGGAATTTATACATTCCGTGACGGGCTTTAAGCCTTCAACAACAAACAGTCCCGCCGCTCTGCGGTATTTTCTGTCACCAGACAGCTTGATAATATCCTTGATTAACGGATTTGATTTGGAAGTAATTACCATATAAAAAATTAAGCCTTAGAATTTAAGGCTTAAAATTAGACTTATAAAGCTGCTTTCGCCTTTTCAGCGAGTGCGGTAAAAGCCGCCGCGTCGTTAACGGCAAGCTCTGCAAGTACTTTTCTGTTAAGCTCGATGCCCGCAGATTTAAGTCCGTGCATAAATTTGGAATAAGAAAGTCCGTTAATTCTTGCCGCAGCGTTAATACGTGCAATCCACAGACTGCGTAAATCGCGCTTTCTAAGCCTTCTTCCGATATACGCATAGTTCAGGGACTTCATAACTGCCTCGCGGGCAATTCTGTAGGACTTGGATTTGTTGCCGAAATAGCCTTTTGCAAGGCGGAATATCTTTCTGCGCTTCTTTAAAGCGTTTACTGTTCTTTTAATACGCATAATTTAACACTCTCCTATTAACCCTTATAAGGAATCATTGCCTTTACGTTGGATTCCTGCGTAGTCGAAACAAGCGTAACCTTACGCAGGTTTCTCTTTCTTTTTCTGTTTTTCGTTTCAGCCTTGTGGTTCTTTCCGCCGTGGGGTCTTTTTACCTTGCCGGTGGAAGTCAGCCAAAAGCGCTTTTTGCTGCCGCTGTGTGATTTCTGCTTAGGCATATATATTGTCCTCCAAAATTTGAATATTTTACTTATTGATTTTTAGCTTCTTTCGCGGGCGATAAAAACATAGTTATGCTTCTGCCCTCGGTCGTAGGCTTTTTGTCCTGAACGGCTTTACCGCCCAATCCCTCGAAAAAGTCCTGCATAACCTTAACGCCCTGATAGGAACGTGAATTTTCGCGGCCCTTCATTCTAATGGAAACCTTGACCTTGTTGCCCGCTTCCAAAAACTTTAAGCACTGCTTTGTTTTTACCGCAATATCGCCCACGTCAATAGTCATAGAAAGGCGTATTTCCTTTACCTCGACCACAGTCTGGTTTCTGCGGTTTTCTTTTTCGCGCTTTGCCTGCTCGTACTTGAATTTGGAATAGTCCATAATTTTGCATACGGGCGGATTTGCATTGGGAGAAATTTTCACCAAATCGAGTTCTGCCTCGTTGGCAAGACGCTGAGCTTCGCGACCGGACATTACTCCCAGCATGGTACCGTCTGCGGCGATAACCCTTACCTCTCTGTCGCGAATCGACTCGTTAATAAAATACAAGTCCTTAATAATTAAATACCTCTCTCTTTTTGTTGCGAAAAAAATTTCGGATAGCAAAAGCTACCCGAAACAATTTCAGCGCATATCTACGCTTTAAAATCATTATCTGCCGAACAATCAATCGCACGGCGAAAGGGTTAGCCTTTGCTTTAACGATAATATATTAACCGTGTTTGCGTAAAATGTCAAACGTTTTGAACGGATTTTATTAAAAAATTACTTTTTCCGCTATCTGCGCAAGCGCCATAGAAATAAATTCGTCAAGCGCAACCGTCGTCTTTTCTTCCACTCCGCGCTTGTTCACGTTCACGGTGTGCTCTTCCAGCTCCTTGTCGCCGACTACAAGCACATAAGGCACCTTGTCCATTTTAGCTTCTCTTATTTTATAGCCGATTTTTTCGTTGCGCTTGTCAACCTCGCAACGAATCCCCAAATCAAGCAGCTTTTCTGCAATTTCCTCTGCATAGGGCAAGGTTCTGTCTGTGATAGGCAGAATTTTTACCTGCACGGGCGCAAGCCACAAGGGGAATTTGCCCGCAAAATGCTCTATAAGAATGCCGATAAATCTTTCAATCGAACCGAAAATTGCGCGGTGAATCATTATCGGACGGTGTTTAAGTCCGTCCTCGCCGACGTATTCCAGCTCGAACCGCTGAGGCATCTGGAAGTCGAGCTGAATTGTTCCGCACTGCCACGTCCTGCCTATGCTGTCCTGCAAATGGAAGTCGATTTTGGGTCCGTAGAACGCACCGTCGCCCTCGTTGATTTCGTACTCTATCTGCATTTCCTCAAGAGCTGCCTGTAAAGCCGCCGTTGCGGTATTCCAATCCTCCTCGCTGCCCATGCTGTTTTCGGGTCTGGTGGAAAGCTCTACCTTATATTTAAAGCCGAACTGCTTATAAATGCGGTCGGTAAGCTTTACAACGCCCATAATTTCGTCCTTAATCTGCTCGGGTAGCATAAAAATATGCGCGTCGTCCTGCGTAAAGCAGCGCACGCGGAAAAGTCCGTGAAGCTGACCGCTCTTTTCGTGTCTGTGCACAAGCCCCATTTCCGCAACCCTCAAGGGCAAATCCTTATAGCTGTGCGGGGAGTTTTTATATACAAGCATACCGCCGGGGCAGTTCATAGGCTTAACCGCACAGTCCTCGCCGTCGATTTTGGTGGTATACATGTTGTCCTTATAGTGGTCCCAGTGACCGGAATTTTCCCAAAGGCTTCTTGTAAGGATAATGGGCGTCTGAATTTCTACGTAGCCCTCTCTGCGGTGCAAATCGCGCCAGAAATCTACAAGCGTATTTTTAAGCACCATGCCGTTCGGCAGAAAGAAGGGAAAGCCTTTGCCCTCGTTCAAAAGCGCGAAAAGCTTTAATTCCTTGCCGAGCTTTATGTGGTCGCGCTTTTTCGCTTCTTCAAGCATCTGAAAATAAGCGTCCATTTCGTCCTTTTTTGCAAAGGCAACGCCGTAAATGCGCGTAAGCATCTTGTTTTTCTCGTTTCCGCGCCAATACGAGCCGGAGATTGAAACAAGCTTGAACGCCTTTATTTTGCCGGTATTCGGCAAATGCGGACCGCGGCAAAGGTCGGTGAAGGTGCCTTGCTTGTAAAAGGATATGACGGCGTCCTCGGGCAAGTCGTTTATAAGCTCTGCCTTGTAGCTTTCCTTGTACTTCTTCATAAGCTTCAAGGCCTCCGCGCGGGGAAGTTCGAAGCGCTCTATCGGAGTTTTTGCCTTTATGATTTTGTTCATTTCGCTTTCGATTTTGGCAAAATCGTCCTGCGTTATCGGCGTGTTGAAATCTATATCGTAATAAAAGCCGTTATCGATTACGGGACCTATTGCAAGCTTGCAGGTAGGGTAAATATTTTTGATTGCCTGAGCAAGCACATGCGCGCAGGTATGACGGTAGACTTCAAGCCCCTCTTTGTCTTTTAAAGTTACGATTTCAAGCTTATCGCCCTGTGCAAGCTTTTTGGATAAATCGCAAAGCACGCCGTTGATTTTTGCCGCTACTGCGTTCCTTGCAAGTCCATCGCTGATTTTTTGCGCCGCCTGCAAGCAGGTTGCGCCTTCTTCAACTTCCAGAGTATCGCCGTTCAAAAGTAAAATTTCCATAAGTTACTCTCCTAAAAAAATAAGTCCTTAAACGAAGCTAATCGTTTAAGGACGCAAAATCATAAAAAATGCGCGGTTCCACCTTAATTGCCTTTGCAAGCCGCAAAGACCGCTTTAAATGTGCCCGAATTTATCAAAAGCGGTTTCCCTCTCCCGTGAACGCTATGCGGATTTCAGCGCCCCGCACTCTCTGTAAGCTTCTGCAAGCGGTACTTGTCTTTTTTCAAGCAACTAAATATTATTATAAAAACCGCCGTTTGTCAACAATATTAGAAGGCTTTTTAAGTAAAAATATTTGCCATTTCAGTTACAAAAAGTTATAATATTTCTATATTTAATTAAAGGTTATAATTATGGCTTACACGAATTTTAACAAAATTGAAAAAAAATGGATAGCTTACTGGGATAAGCAGAAAACCTTTCATACCGATTTGTATGATTTTTCAAAGCCCAAATATTACATTCTGGATATGTTCCCCTATCCCTCTGGCGCGGGACTGCACGTAGGACACCCCGAGGGCTACACCGCAACGGACATTGTTGCAAGAATGAAAAGAATGCAGGGCTACAACGTACTGCACCCTATCGGCTTTGACAGCTTCGGTCTGCCCGCCGAACAATACGCAATAAAAACCGGCAACAATCCCGACGGTTTCACTCAGAAGAACATTGCAACCTTTACGGCTCAGCTTAAAATGCTGGGGCTTTCCTACGACTGGGACCAGACCATTTCAACCTGCGACCCTTCCTACTATAAATGGACGCAGTGGATATTCAAGCAGCTTTTAAAGGACGGTCTTGCGCGCTATGTTGAAACGCCCGTAAACTGGTGCGAGGAGCTTGGCACCGTGCTTGCAAACGACGAAATTATTGACGGCAAAAGCGAGCGCGGCGGCTATCCCGTTGTCCGCAAAAATATGAAGCAATGGGTAATAGATATCAACAAGTATGCAGAGCGTCTGCTTGAAGGGCTTGACGAAATCGATTGGAGCGAGCCTTCGAAAATTGCGCAGAGAAACTGGATAGGTAAATCCATCGGCGCAAAAATAGACTTTAAAGTTGACGGGACGAACAAGTCCTTTACCGTATTCACAACCCGCTGCGATACGCTTTTCGGCGCTACCTACTGCGTTTTGGCGCCCGAGCACAAGCTTGTGGACGAAATTACAACACCCGCACAAAAAACGGCAATAGAAGCTTATAAAAAGGCATGCGCAAGCAAGTCGGATATGGAGCGCACAGAGCTCAACAAGGAAAAAACGGGCGCGTTTACAGGCGCATACGCAATTAATCCCGCAAACGGCAAAAAAATTCCCGTGTATATTTCCGATTACGTTCTTACCTCCTACGGCACGGGCGCGATAATGGCCGTGCCCGCGCACGATACGCGCGATTATGAATTTGCAAAAAAATTCGGCATTGAAATTATCCCCGTTCTTGAAGGCGGCGACGTTTCAAAGGAAGCCTATACGCAGGACGGACTGCATATCAATTCCGATTTTTTGAACGGCTTGAACAAGCAACAGGCTATTGAAAAAATGCTTGTCTGGCTTGAAGAAAATAAACTCGGCAAAAAAGCCGTAACATATAAGCTCCGAGAATGGATATTCGCACGTCAGCGCTATTGGGGCGAGCCCTTGCCCGTAATTCACCTTGAAAACGGCGAAACGGTTATACTTGAAGACAGCGAACTACCCCTTGTTCTGCCCGAAATGGATGATTATAAGGCGCGCGGCGGCAACGCTCCCCTTGAAAACGCACAGAATTGGGTCAATGTAACGATAAACGGAGTTAAAGGCAAGCGCGAAACGACCACAATGCCCGGTTCGGCGGGTTCGAGCTGGTATTTTTTAAGGTACTGCGACCCGCACAATGACAAGGAATTTGCAAATTACGAGCTTTTGAAACACTGGCTGCCCGTAGATTTTTATATGGGCGGTAAGGAGCACCTTGTAGGTCATTTGCTCTACTCCCGCTTCTGGAATAATTTCTTGTTTGACAAGGGGCTTGTGCCTTATAAGGAGCCTTTCAAAAAGCTTGTGCATCAGGGGCTGATTTTGGGCGAGGACGGCAATAAAATGTCCAAATCGCTCGGTAACGTTATTAACCCAGACGATATAATAGAAAAATTCGGCGCGGACGTTTTGAGAATGTATGAAATGTTCATGGGGCCGATTACCGATAACAAGCCATGGTCTACCGCGAATATCGAGGGTGTAAAGAAGTTTGTGGACAGAATTCACAGAATTTACTGCGAGCTGAACGTTATTTCCCCTTCCGCCAACAAAAGCCTTAAAAAAATATACCATCAGACGGTTAAAAAGGTTACCGAGGATTACGAAAACGTAAAAATCAATACCGCAATTTCGCAGATGATGATTTTCGTAAACGCAGTTTACAAGGAAATTTCGGACGGAAACAGCTTTCCACTTGAATATGCGGAAGGACTGATTAAACTTTTAAACCCCGTAATTCCGTTTATTACCGAAGAAATCTGGACTACTGCTTTGGGGCACAAAGGCACAATCGCATATGAAAAATGGCCCGAATACGACAATGCAAAATGCGGCGAGGATATGTTCGAATACGCCGTACAGCTTAACAGCAGAATAAAAACCAAAATTACCGTTCCCGCGGATATGCCCGCAAATGAAATCGAGGAGCTTGTCAAAAAACACGCGGAAATTGCCCCCCTTTTAGAGGGAAAGCAAATCAAAAAATTTATTCTCGTACCCAAAAGGCTTATAAATATTATTGTTTAATAAGTAAGGAGCGGCGAACTGAATTTCAGTTCGCCGCTCCTCTTTTTTATATTCAAAAATTTAAAGAGTTTCAAGCACGTTTACAACGTCGCCAACCGTTTTAAGCGTTGTAATTTTATCGTCGGGAATGGTTTTACCGGTTTCGTCCTGCAAAGCCATCAACAGCTCGAACACGTCCAGAGAGTCCGCGCCCAGGTCCTTTATAATTTCGCTTTCAAGCGTAACCTTATCCTTTGAAATGCCAAGCTGATTAGCAAGAATTTCCGCTACTTGTTCAAACATAATAATGTAAATCTCCTTAATCTTTGATTTTAATTTTAAATAATTAATTATCCGTTGTCAAGTCAATTCGCTTGTTTTTTGACCTGCTTTAACGAAAGTCCTATTCTCTGCTTTTGCTTATCGAGGCTGATAATTACCGCCTTAACCTGCTGACCTACTTTAAGCACGTCCGAAGGGTGCCTTATAAATCTGTCGGTAATTTCGGAAATATGCACAAGCCCGTCCTGATGCACGCCTATATCCACAAACGCGCCGAAGTCGGTAACGTTGCGGACGGTGCCCTCGATTTCCATACCGACGGACAAGTCCTCTATGCCCAGAATATCGCGGCGGAGCTGTCTTTGCGGCAAACTGTCGCGGATATCTCTGCCGGGCTTTACAAGCTCGGATATAATATCGTTCATTGTGGCAACGTCCAGCCCGCATTCCTGCGCCGCATTCGCCTCGCCGTACGCCTTAACCTTCGCCGCAAGCTCGCCAAGCTTTTTACCCCTTACGTCCGCATCGGTATAGCCGAATAAAGCAAGTAATTTTTCAGCCTTTTTGTAGGATTCGGGGTGAACCGCCGTATTATCCATTATGTTTTTGCCATCGGGAATGCGCAAAAAGCCCGCGCACTGCTCGTACGCCTTAGCGCCAAGCTTGGAAACCTTCAGAAGCTGACTGCGCGCAGTAAATTTTCCGTTTTCCTCACGGTATAAAACGATATTTTTTGCGATACCGCTGTTAAGTCCCGCAACGTACTTCAAAAGCGAAACGCTTGCGGTATTTAAATCAACGCCGACGCTGTTAACGCAGTCCTCCAAAACGCCGCCCAAAACGCCGTCAAGCCGCTTTTTGTCCATATCGTGCTGATATTGTCCTACGCCTATCGACTTGGGGTCGATTTTTATAAGCTCGGCTAAGGGGTCTTGCAATCTTCTTGCAATCGAAACTGCGGAGCGCAGAGTTACGTCAAAGTCAGGGAACTCCTCAACTGCCAAGGGGCTTGCCGAATAAACGCTGGCGCCCGCCTCGTTAACAACTGCATAGGCTACGGGGCGCGTAACCTCCTTCAACAGCTCGGCTACGAATATTTCCGTTTCCTTGCTTGCTGTGCCGTTGCCTATCGAAATAATGTCAACGTTATGCTTGGCAATCAGCGCCTTTACCGTCTGCTTTGCTTCTTCGATTTTATTTTTGGGCGGAACGGGATAAATAACGCCCGTATCAAGCACCTTGCCCGTTTCGTCAACTACTGCAACCTTACAGCCTGTGCGGTAGCCGGGGTCTAAGCCCAAGGTTACCTTGCCCTTTACGGGCGGCTGTAAAAGCAGAGGGCGAAGATTTACCTCGAACATTTTAATTGCCTGCTCGCTTGCTCTGTCTGTTAAAATTGCGCGGACTTCGCGCTCGATTGAGGGCTGAATAAGTCTGTCGTAACCGTCGTCCGCCGCCTCGGTTATAAGCCTTGCGCAGTCGCCGCTGCTGTGGACGTACTTTGCACAGCAAACGCGCTTTGCAATGTCGGGGTCGAAATAAATTTTGACTTTAAGACATTCCTCTTTTTCGCCGCGGTTGACGGCAAGAATTCTGTGGTTTTTGATTTCGGGAATAAGCTCGGCATAGTCTGCATACATCGCATATGTGCCTTTTCCGTCGTCCTTGACCATTTTTACCTGCATTTCGCCGTGATTTTCAAGCAAAGAACGCAGTTTTTTGCGCAGCTCGGCATTGTCGGAAATTATTTCCGCAATAATATCCTTTGCGCCGTTTATTGCGTCGGCAACGGTCTTTACGCCCTTTTCCTCGTCTATGTACTTTTCCGCCTCGGCATAAGGGTCGCCGTTCTGCGCCAGAATAAACTCCGCAAGCGGTTGCAAGCCCTTTTCGATTGCAACGGAGGCGCGCGTCTTTTTCTTTTGCTTGAACGGACGGTAGACGTCCTCTATTTCCGTCATGGTCTGCGCGCCGTCTATCGCAGCCTGAATTTCCTCCGTCATTTTGCCTTGCTCGGTTATGGCGTTGGCAACCTCCTGCTTGCGCTTTTCAAGGTTTTTAAGGTATTCGTATCTGTCGTTTAACGCGCGCAAAATCTGGTCGTCTATCGCGCCCGTCATTTCCTTGCGGTAACGCGCGATAAAGGGAATTGTATTGCCCTCGTCCAAAAGCTTTAAAATGTTCTGAACGTGGTCGGCGCGGAGCTTGAATTCGTCGGTTAACTGTTGTGAAATTTCCATATTATCTCTTTAAACCTTTTAAATATGTTTTTTGTTCGTCAGAAAGTCTGTAGCTTTCGCAAGCCTTCTGTATAGCTTTGTTATGAGTTTTTTTATCAAGAAAATTATCTGTCAAGTCAGATTTTATAAATTCGACCGTATCGCCGTAGAATTTTACAAGCATTTCGGCAAGCAACCATGCCGCCGCCATATGCACATAATACAAATCCGTATCAATGCTCTCCTGCAAAATGCTGAAAATCTGTTGCAGGTACTTTTCCTCAACATAGAAATGTAAAAGCGTCGTAAGTGCAAACCGCTGATAAAATTCGCCGCCGTTATTCAGATAAGAATATATGTAAAACAGAAACTCGTCCTTGTGCTTTTTAATGCACTTGGGCGCAAAGCAGTCGCAGGTTGCCCAGTTATCGATTAATCCGACACAGCCGTCAACGTACCGAATAAATTTTTCATACGGCAACAGCGCAACGACCGTAAGCTTTACAAAGGTTACCTCGTAATACTCGTCGGGGAAGGTCAAAAGCGTTTCAACCTCCGACTTGTATTTTTTTGCAAGGACTCTCAGCTGCGGAATTCGTACGCCGATAACGTTTACCGCGTCGTTATTTAACAGCTTTTTATGAAAAGCCTTATAGCTTTCGTCGGCAAAGCCTTTAAGCTCCTCTAAAAACTCGTGATAGAGCATTGTGCCATTCCTCTTTTGAAAAACGGGTATTGGCGCGGCTTGTGGAGGGCAGTTTTATATACGGAACGCCTATATCCGCAAACTGCTTTTCGAAAATGTAAAAAGCCGTGCCGCCGTTAATTATTATAAAGCTTATTTGCGAGTTTTGCAACAGCTTTTTTATATCTGCCGTTTTGAAATTTTTTATTGTGGAATCCTGAGAGCCGACTATTTCGCACTCGGTCACTATATCCCACAGCGCAATTTTACGGCGGAATAAAAACTGCTTTTTGTCCTCGGTTGCTTCAGGAACCTCTTCCCCGAAAAAGCCGCAGACGGTTTTCCAGAATCTATTTTGTCGGTTGCCGTAATAAAAATCTATTTGTCTGCTTTTTACGGAAGGAAAGCTGCCTAAAATAAGCAGTTTACTGTCTTTACCGTAAACAGGCTCGAAGCCGTATTTAATTTCACCCATTACGCTAACGGCTTGTCCACCGCGCCTACAAGCGATACCGCCTTGTATTTATCGTCGAAGTTGACGTCTATAGCGTCAAGCACGTCCTTTAAGGTTACCGAGGAAATTTTGTTCACTCTGTCCTCGAAATTGTATACTCTGCCGCGATACAACAGCTCTTTACCGAATAACAGCATTTGCGAGCTTGTGCTTTCCTGTGCAAAAATCTGCGAGGAAATAAGCTGCTCCTTACCGCGCAAAAATTCCTCTTCCGAAATGTTTTTCTTCCTTAAATCGTTTACGCAGCTGTAAATAGCCTCGGCAGACTGCTTATATTTTTCCGCATTCACACCCGCATACACCGCAAGCGTGCCCGTTTCGCAATAGGTTGAAATATAAGAATACACTGTATACGCAAGCCCTAACTCCTCTCTCACGGTCTGGAACAATCTCGAGGACATGCTTCCGCCGAGAATTGCGTTCATTATCTGCGTCGCGTCGAAAAGCTTGTCGTACCGCTTGACAGAGGGAAAAGCAATACCGATATGCACCTGCTCTATATCCTTGGTTTTATAAAGTGATTTTGCCTGCAATTCCACCTTGACGTCGGTTTTGCTGCAACAGCATTTCTGTATTCCCGCAAAGTACTTTTCCACCATTGCCTCGGCAATATTAATATCGATATTGCCCGCCATGGATATAACGATATTGTCGGAGCAGTAACGCCTTTGCATATAGCCTTTTATGTCGTCGCGGGTAAAGCCCTCAACGTTTTTGCGCGGGCCTAAAATATTTCTGCCGTAGCCGCGCTCGCCGTAATACGCGCGAGAAAGCATATCGAGGCACAAATCGTCGGGCGTGTCCTCGTTCATGTTTATTTCTTCGATTATTACGCCCTTTTCGCGCGACATTTCGTCCTCTGGAAAGGTACTGTTCAAAAACAAATCCGCAAGAATTTCAAACGCTTCCTCTGCATGCCCCGTAGTAGACTTGGCATAATAGCAGGTCAAATCCTTACCCGTAAATGCGTTCATCTGCGCGCCGATTCTATCCATTTCGTCGGAAATTTTGAATGCAGTGCGCTTTTTGGTGCCCTTGAACATCATATGCTCGATAAAATGCGAAATTCCGTCCTCTTTATCGCTTTCCACCGAGGCGCCCGTATGCACGAGTATGCCCATAGTTACGGACATAAGTCCGGACATTTGGTTAACAACAAGTCTTAATCCGTTATCGAATTGTTTAAAATGTACCATTATTCTCCTAAATTCTGAGAAACCGTTGCGGTTTTCAGCCCGTTTTCTCTTATGTAAGTTAATATTTTCGGAAGAGCCTCGCAACTCACGTCCTTGGGGTGCATAAGAATGAACTCTCCGTTTTTCAGATTTTCGGTTGCGCGCTTTACTATCAAATCAACGCTTTTATCCCGCCAGTCGATGGTATCTCTGCTCCACATTATAACACTCATATCCAGCTGGGCGCAAGCGGATAGCGTATTTTCGCAAAAAGCGCCCGAGGGCGGCGCGAATAGCGTTACCTTTTTGCCGCAAATCATTTCAAGAATTTTTACGCTGGGGCGGATTTCTTCAAGATTTGCCTCATAGCTCATCTTGGAATGGTCCTTATGAAAATACCCGTGACTGCCCAGCTCGAACCCGCGATTGTAAATTTCCCTTACGCAGTCGACGTTGTCGTCCGCCCAGCAGCCGCCTATAAAAAACGTTGCGGTTGCGCCGTATTCGTCCAGAGTATCCATAATTCTTTTCACGTTTTCGGTGTTCTCATACACATTGAACGTCAAGCTTACCGCCTCGCTGCCCTCTTTGCCGCCGTAATACAAATTTGTATTTTCGTAGGAAACCGCCCTTGCGCCGCCGCTGAAATATCCGACAAGCGACACGGCAAGCACAACCGCCATAAGCGCGCAGTTTGTCAAAACGGAAAAAATTTTGCCCTTCTTCAATTTAGTTTACCTCTAAAACAAAATACTATTTATATAATATTACGCTTTAAGGCTTAACTTGACTATTTAAGCTTAATAAAGGTTACGCCTGTTTCGCCCTCGCCGTAATTGCCAAGGCGGAAGCTTTCCACGTTTTTATGCCTTTTAAGATGCTCGGCAATGGCCTTTTTCAGTTTGCCTGTACCCACGCCGTGGATTACCTTGATTTCTTCGAGGTTATCTGTTACCGCGCTGTCGATAAAATTGTCCACCTCGTACAGCGCCTCGGGCACGGTCATACCGAGCACGTTTATTTCAAGCAAAGGCTTTGATACGGGCAACCGCTTAATAACCTTGATTTTATCGGGCTTTTTAGCTTCTGCAGCCTCTCCGATAATTGATATGTCCGAAATTTTAACGTGCATTTTAAGGCTTCCGCAAGCGACCTCTGCCTCACCCTTCCTTGCGGAAAAGCTTACAATCTGTCCGCGACAGTCCATAGGTCTTATATAAACGCTTAGCCCGACCTTTAAATTTTCCGCAGTCGCTTGTATATAATCGTTAATCTGCGCGCGCTCGTTTTCTTCGTCGTATGCAATATCCTGCAATCTGTTTTTAAGCGTTCGCGCGGCAATTAGGTCGGCTTGCGTAAGCTCTGCCTTTTTAAAAATTTCTTCAATCTGCGCAAGCATTTCTTCGGCTTGTTCGGTGCGTTCGTTAATAATTCTTCTGCTTTCGCTCCGTGCCGAGCGGTTTATTTTTTCCCTTTCCTTATTCAGCTCTTCAAGCTGCGCGTTAATATTTTTAAGCTTTTCCCGCCATTCGGCTTCCATTCCGCTTATTTCCGCAAGCCTGCGCTCGGCTTCGATACGGCTTTCCTCCGCACGGCGGACAACATTTTCAAAGCTTCTTGCGCCGTCCGAAAGATAGCCCTCCGCTGTTTTAAGAATTTCCGCGCTCATTCCAAGTCTGCGCGAAATTGCAAGCGCGTTACTTGCACCCGGCAGACCGATTTTTATGCTGTAAAGCGGCTTTAAGGTATCGGAATCGAATTCCATACTTGCATTTTCTATGCCGCGTACGGAATAGGCAAACTCCTTCAACGGCGTGAAGTGGGTTGTCACTATTCCCCTTGCGCCGCAGTCCAGCAAATGCTTTACAACAGCCTTTGCAATCGCCTGCCCCTCGTCGGGGTTGGTGCCGCCGCCAAGCTCGTCTATAAGCACAAGGCTGTTGCCGTCCGCATTGTTGCATATGTCTATAACGTTGACTATATGCGAGGAAAATGTGGAAAGACTTTCTTCAATGCTCTGACTGTCGCCGACGTCGCAGAAAATTCCGTCGAATACCGCAACCGAGCTGCCCTCTGCGGCGGGAATAAAGAAGCCGCAGGCTGCCATAAGACAAAACAACCCCGTCATTTTAAGCGTAACCGTTTTGCCGCCCGTATTCGCGCCCGAAAGCAGTAAAAAATTGTAATCCGCACCCAGCTCTACGGAAACGGGCACAGCCTTACCCTTTTCTATCAAGGGGTGTCTGCCCTTGATTATATTGATATAGCCGCGGTTATTGACCTTAGGTTGAACGCATTTATTTTTATAGCAGTATTCGGCGATTGCATACAACGCGTCAAGCTCTGCAAGAATTTCGCCGTCTGTGCGAAGCTGCGCAGACATTGCGCCAAGCCGCTTTGACAGCGAGCGCAAAATCGCTTCAACCTCTTCCTTTTCGTCGATTGAAAGCGCGATAAGCTCGTTATTCAGTTCAAGAATATATTCTGGTTCGATAAAAAACGTTGCGCCCGTTTTGGAACGGTCGTGAACAAACCCGCGGACGCGGCTTTTATGCTCTGCCTTGACGGGAATAACGTATCTGTCGTTTCTAATCGTTACTATGCCGTCCTGCAAATAATCGGCGTCCTTACCCGAAACGTATTCCGACAGACGCGAACGGATACGCTCGTTAAGGCTTTTTATCCTTTGCCTTATGGAATACAGCCTATCGCTTGCAAAATCGCTTACGGAATCGGGCGAAAGAATTTTATCCGTTATATCAGCTTCAAGCCCCTTATCGAAATACAAGCGTGCGGTAAGCCCTTTAAGCAATATAATTTGTTCGTCGTTGACCTTTTCAACGCTTTCATAGGCTATTCTCGCAGAGCGTAGCAGCGCCGCCGCGTTAAGCAGCTCACCGCAAGACAGCGCCGAGCCTTTTTCCGCACGGGTAAGCTCCTCCGACATATTGCAAAACTGTTCAATTTTGCCCGTGCCGTGGACGTATAAAAGTCTGTCGCATTCAAACGTCAGCGACAGCCTGCGCCGCACCTCCGACATATCCACGGACGGCAGACAGCCCTTTATTATTGCTTTACCGCCTTCAAGCGAGCAAAGCTCCGCCGTCTGCGCAAGAATTTTATTAAGTTCAAGTTTTTCAATGCTTTTATTATCCATTTTTTATAAAACGGGCTTAACCGTGTGCCCGCGCGTATAATTGCCGTTATAGTGCGCCTTTAATTTTTCCGTATTGCCGCGCATGGCAAGCGGAATAGCCGCATTTTCTTCAAGCGAAAAATCGAACAACGCGCCGCAGAAATTCTGCGAGCTGACCAGATTTGCGCAGTTATATACCTCAAAACGACAATTCCCGTCGATTTTGTATCTACGCAATGGGAATTTTCTGCCGTTTTCGTCTGTAAGCGTATAAACGTTCCGCTTATCACAGCTTTTGCACTTTTTCCCGAACGGGCAGTATATCAAATCCATGACCTTAATGTTGCCCGCAGTAAGAAAGAACGCGCTTTGCGTTGAAAGCGGCTGCGCCTCTTCCAGCGTAAGCTCCTTTGACAGCGCAATATATTCCGCATTGCAAAGCAAAATATCGATATTATTTGATAAATTAAGTCCACAGCCCGCGAAAAACGGCTTGTTTAACTGTTCGGCAAGCTTTATGCCGTAAAGTCCGTCGCAATATATTCCGTCAAAGCTTTCGACAACGGGTATAATTTTTTCTGCTTCCGTGCCTGTCATAAAGGGCGGTAAAAACAAGAATTTTTGCCCGCCGAAGCCTTCATTCAGCTTATACAAATCAGCGGAATAGTCATTCGGCTTTAAAATGCCTATATCGGCGCAAATTCCGCTTAAATCGGCGCAAATAACCGCAGTTTTACTGTTTTTTGACGCGCCAAGCGCGGGAATTACAAGCTTGCTTTCAATTTTAACGTTATTATTTTGTGTGATTAAATCGAAATAACTGCCGAAAACGGCTCTGCGCAGGGCGTTAAGCGCGGAAGCGGGCATAAACACCCCGTCGGTTTCGATATTGCAGAAGGAAATATCATACGGATATTTATCCGTCTTTAAAAAGCAATTTTTAATATCCTCAACCGTAAGCGGGCGGGCTTTTGCACCTTCAAGCGCATTTTCGCCATAAATATCGTGTCCGTTGATTGTGACCTTTGCCAATTTGCCCGCAAGCATACTGACGGAAATCGTGGCGGGGATTTTTCTTTTATTCGCGGCAAGCCTTGTATTCAGCGCAACGTCTGTCGTTATAAAAGCCTTGTCGCCGTTTTTAAGTCGTTCGCGACAGCTTAAGGCAAAGCCGCCCTTAATTTTGCCCGCATACAGCGCGCCGCCGACCTCTTTACCCTCGCGAAGAATTTTGAAGCAATCGCCGCTTGAAAAATTTTCCTCGCTTTTGACGGTAAATTTACCGTTTTCAACCTTTATTACACCGACAAACTCGCCGATATGCCCCTGAACCGCGGAGGAAATAAAATTTTTATCTTGTCCGAACGCAAGCCCGCTTGTATAATTGCCGCGGTTATAGACGCGTTTAAGCGCGCTTAAATCACAAGCGTCGCTTTTTCCGCTTAAAATATTTTTGTAATACCCGACCGCCGCGGAAACATATTCGGGGCGGCGCATTCTTCCCTCTATTTTGAAAGAACAAACCCCCGCGTCTATAAGCTTGCCGATATTTGCTCCCACGCTTAAATCGGAAAGGGAAAGCCTGTAAGCATATTCGTCAAAGCCATCGCGGTCTATGGAGTAGCGCTTGCGGCAGGGCTGCTTGCATTTGCCGCGGTTGCCGGAATTTCCGCCCGCAAAGGACGAAAAATAGCACTGACCGGAAAAGCAGGTGCACAAGGCGCCTTGCACAAATACCTCGGTTTCTATTATTTGTGCGATTTCGCGGATATCCTCAATAGCTGTTTCTCTTGCAAGAATAACTCTGTCAAAGCCGTATTCCTTTGCCAGCCTTGCACCGTAAGCATTACACACGCCCGCCTGCGTGGAAAGATGCAGACAAATCTGAGGAAAGCTTTGCTTTAAAAATTTTCCGACAAAAATATCGGAAACGATTAACGCGTCGGCTCCGTTGTTCCACGCTTCCGCGGCAGACCTTAAAAAATTTTCAAGCTCGGTATTTTTGACAAGCGTATTCATTGCAACGTAGACCTTTACGCCGAACAAATGCGCAGTCTTTACAACTTCGGCAAATTCTTCAACGCCGAAATTTTCCGCCGAGCTTCTTGCGGAAAACTGTTTTAAACCTAAATAAATTGCATCTGCGCCCGCATTTATCGCCGCAAATGCACTGTTTTTATCGCCCGCAGGGGCTAATATTTCAGACATAGTACTATGCAAAACCGTATTTTTCTATAATTTGAGCCATTGCATCATCGTTATTTGTAGCCGACACGAAATCCGCAACGGATTTTAGCGCAGGGTCGGCATTGCCGACAGCTATACCCATGCCCGCCGCCTTTACCATAGGCAAATCGTTTAAATTATCGCCCGCAGCAACCGTTTTATCGATGGGAATATTATAATGCGCGGCAAGGAACTTCAACGCCTCGCCCTTGTTATCGGTTATTGGAGAAACCTCTACAAGCACGCTTGCACTGCACGTCACGTCAAAGCTTGCGCCAAGCCGTTTTTTAAGCTCTGCATACAGCGCGTCGCGCTCTGTTTTTTCAATCAAAACGGAAACCTTCTGACAATACAGCCTTTCGCGAGCGATATAGTCTGACATTTTTTCACCGACGTAAATGCCCTCTACGCCGACTATCTGCTCATACAGCTGTAAATACTCGTTATCCTTTGGAATGTTGGTATAAAAATCGTTATCCGCATACACGTTGAAGGAGTAATTCATATCCTCAAGCGTTTTACATATCTCTACAACGCTTTTATAGGGCATTCCGTTCAGTCTTATTACGTTTCCGCTCTCTATTTCTGCTATAACCGAGCCTTGCGAGGCTATAACAAGCCCCTTCAGTCCCAAGGCTCGAACCCGAGGCAGTACCGAACGTAGCATTCTGCCCGTACAAACGGCAAAAATGCCGCCGTTTGCAACATATTCTGCTATCGAATTTCTTACTTTTTCGGAAATCTGCTGATTGTCGTCGATTAAAGTGCCGTCAAAGTCGGATACAATCAGCCTGTAATTGAGTTTTTTCATAAATTTTCTTCTAAATACTGTTTGATTTTTTCTGCCTGAGCACGGCTTATACCCTCGGTTGCCGCCAAATCGTCTACGCTTGCCGAGATAATTTTATCCAGAGTGCCGAATTTTTCAAGCAACGCCATTCTGCGCACCTTGCCTATGCCGTCAATTTCTGTCAGCACGCTTTGAAGATTGCGCTTAGAGTGTAAATTGCGGAAATAGGTAATTGCAAAGCGGTGCGCCTCGTCACGGATACGCTGAAGCATTTTTAAAGAATAGTCGCGGTGTGATATTTTAATGCTTTCGGCAGAATTTAAGGTGAACACCTCCTCCTCGCGCTTAGCAAGCGAAACAAGCTCGATACTGCTTACGTTCATTCCGTCGAAAATCTCTTTGACAGCGGAAAGCTGCCCCCTGCCGCCGTCTATAATAATCAAGTCGGGCTTGGGGAACCTTTCCTCTTCGTCACTGCCAAGCTTTTGAAGTCTGCGTGTCAAAACCTCCTGCAAGGAGGCAAAATCGTTTGCGCCCTCCACGGTTTTGATTTTAAATCTGCGGTAGCTGCTTCTGTCCGCCTCGCCGTCGATAAAAACAACCATGGAGCCGACCTTGTCAACGCCGCTTATGTTGGAAATATCATAGCATTCCATTCTGCGCGGATATCGTTCAAGCCCGAGCAATTCCTGCAAGCGTTTACATGCGTTGACCGTCATATCGTCCTTGTGCTTGATTTTGTCTACCGATTTTTCGAGGTAATCCTCGGCATTCTGCTTTGCCATTTTCAGTAAGCGAGCCTTATCACCCTGCTTTGCAAGCGTAATTTCAACCGATTTTCCGAATTTTTCTTTAAAATAGTTCTGCAAAAGCTCCTTTTCGCAAAATTCCTCACAGATTATTTCAGATGGCAGCTCGTGCTGGGAATAATACTGAATTATAAAGCCCGTAAGCGCTTCGCCGTCGTTCATATGCGCCTCGTCCAAGGCAAAGCTTGTGCCGCCCTGCATTATACCCTTGCGGGTGACCAGAATGTTTACGGCAGAATACAGATTATTCGTTGCGTACGCGATAATATCGGCATCAATATAGCGGTTAAGCGAGGTTATACGCTTAGCTTCAAGCTTGGACAGCATTGCAAGCTTATTTTTATAGTCAAGCGCAAGCTCGAAATTTTCATTTTCCGCGGCAGCGGTCATTTTGCTTTTTAACAGCTCCTCTGCCTCCTTATAATTGCCGTCAAGGAAGCTTAGCGCCTTTTTAACCTGAACCGCATACTCTTCCGCACTTACCCGTCCCGCGCAAGGCGCGGTGCATCTGCCTATGTGATAATTTAGGCATTCGCGCTTATTGCCGGTAATTTTAGTGTGGCACAGACGCACGCAAAAGGTAAGCTGTAAAGTATCAAGAATATCCTTGCAGTTTATTCCGCCCATAAACGGGCCGAAATATCTGCAACCGTCCTTTTTTATTTTGCGCGTTATATAAAAGGTCGGAAATTCCTCCCGCATATCCGCCTTGATATACGGATAGGTTTTATCGTCCTTTAATAAAATGTTATACTTTGGCTTATGCTTTTTTATGAGGTTGTTTTCAAGCGCAAGCGCGTCTATTTCGGAATTTGTTATTATATAGTTGAAATCGCTTATGTTTTCAACCATTTTCATAACCTTTTCGGGCTTAGCCGAATTATGGAAGTATTGCCGAACCCGATTTTTAAGCACCCGCGCTTTTCCGACGTAAATTATGTTTTTATATTCGTCAAGCATAATGTAAACGCCGGGGCTTTCCGGCAACAGCCTGAGTTTTTCGGAAATAATGTCCATAATCGTTTAAATTATAGCACTTACGCAGATTTTTTGCAATATTTATTTACTACTAATTAAAAAGGTCCCGCCGCAAAGCAAGACCTTTTTATTATTTACTGCATTTAATTTTTGTGGACACCCGCACAGCCTTTAACCGCATCGGGTATGTCGTCTAAAACTGTAATCAAATCGGTAACGATTGTGCGCTTGTTTACAGCGTCGTAATAAAATACGCTTGCATCGGTATCGAAAGTCTGGTGGAATTTATTCTGATTAGTCACGGCTTTTGTTCTGTCGGTTACGATTGTTACATAGGTTGAACTTGTCGGCTGAATAGTATCAAACTTACAGTTAAACACCTTTGCCGCGCCGTTCAGCGAGCCTTCGCTGACGTTGTTAATCTTTGCGCCCGTTTCCGCCTTCGATTCAATGGGGTTTTTCGCGTTCTTGAAATAACAGTATTCAACAAGCGCATACGCCCCCGCACGCAAGGACAGGCAAGTATCGGTGGTTCCCTCGTAATAGTTGTTGTACATATGCATATTCGCCTGTCTGCCGAGCGGAAGCCTTGCTTTACAGCCCTGATAATAATTGTGGTGGAAAGTCACATTCGCGGTTTTATGTCCGCCGCTGCCCCCGATTAAGCCTGTTTTATGCGTTTCTTTATAATGGTTATATGCAATAGTTATATAAGCGCATTTTTTGAAGTCGGTGGAACCGTCTCCGTCGCCCTTATCCTGCTCGTTGCAAACGTCCCAATAGTTTTTGCCTTCTTCAAAAGTGCAGTGGTGCAACCATATTCTGTTCGAATCGAAACCGTCGAACGTGGTCGAGTTTGTGTTGCCCTCGAAGCTGCACGCGTCCTCGTTATAATCGTCGAAAATAAGATTTCTTACCTCGACAGACTTTGCATACTTCCATGTAATACCCCACTGGAAAAGCCCGGCGCTTGTTCCTATACCTTCAAGCGTAACATTCTGCGCAAATTTGCCTGAGGTTGAACCCGTACCCACAGGACAGTTATTCCAGCAGGAATCGAATTCCTTCTTTTCACCGTTATCATAGTTCATATACCCCAAATCATAAAGCCCGTCAAGCGCACTGCAACCGTTGTTTGCGGGGTCGGTATTTAAGGTATTAAAGCCTAAATCGATAAGCTCCTGCATGGTGTATTTTTTAGCTTCAAGAGTGTTGCCCTTTGTACTCGGCGTATTATCTATAATATAATCGGCTGTTACAGGTTTTTTACCGTAGGAAATGCTGTTCCAAGTTGCGGCTTTAATCATATCCAAAACTCTGATAATAACGGGTTTTGTGCTTTTAGGCACCGCCTGCAAAATTTCTATCAGTCCCGTATAGGTATTGCCCTCTATCGTGGCTTTGACAGAGTTTTTCGTTGCCTCGGAAACGTAAATAATCTGTGCGTCGTCCTTAGGCGTACCGTCGTTTTTATATCCGCCAACTCCGTCCGCATATACATTGTTACCAGCGCTTGCGTCAAAGTGCGCATAACCCGAGCGGTCGTATGCGGCAACTGTCACGGTTTTAGTAACACTTCTTCCGTCCGCCTCTATTCTGAGCGTATAATCACCCGCTTTAAGTCCCACTACGTCCGCGCGCATTTTATTCGGCGCAATTTCGCGCACAAGCTCTTTATCGATATAATTGTACGATGCCGCGCCGTTTGCCGATTTGCAAGATACCTTATATTCGCTTACCCCGCTTATCTTTCCGAATTCTATATAAGCGCCCTCTTCATAACCGCCGAAGGCAGTTATATTAAAGGTGGTATTCGACTGCCATTTAGCGTAATAGGTTTTATTGCCGTTGTCTGTTTTGGATATTCCGGTCACTTCTTCACCGGAAAAATCAGCCGCTTCGAACCAGCCCGCAAAATCATTACCCGCTTTTTCGGGTACGGGTAGCGTCGCGCCTTGCCCGTAAGTGTACTCATTTAAGGGTAATACAATACTGCCGCCGTTCAATTCAAGTGTTACGGTATATTTTTTGGGGCTCCATTCGGCGTAAAAGGTCAATGCGCCCGTTTTATCCGCGGTTATTTTGTCCGTTTTAATATCGGTTAAATCGGATTTTTCGTGCCAGCCGACAAAATCGTGATATTCCTTTGCCGGTACGGGCAAAACCGTTTCAACACCCTCGTTATAGCTTGTAATATCCTCTGCAAGCGCGCCGCCGTTCAATTCAAGCGTAAGCTTATGCTTAATCGCATCCCACCGCGCCCACAGCGTTATATTGCCAGAGCTTGCCTCGGTAATGGCTTCGTACTTGCTTCCGCCGCTCTGACTGTCGTACCAGCCTACAAAAGCACAGTGCGTTTTTGTAGGCACGGGCAGCTGCGTGCCAACGCCGTAAACATAGGTTAAGGTGCTTTCCGCAACCACTCCGCCCTCGGGCTGCAACGTGACCGTAAAGGTCTTGGGAGACCACCTTGCATAAAAGATTTTGTTGCCCGTTTCGTCAGCCGATATTTTGGTTGAGGGCTCGGCGTCGGAAAAGTCCGCCGCCCTGTACCAGCCGACAAAATCGTAATTTTCGCTTACAGGCACGGGTAAAAGCGTTTCCTCTCCCTCGGTATACGAGGTTAGATTTTCCGAAAGCGTTCCGCCGTTTAAAACAAGCGTAACCTTAGGTCCGCTTTCTCCGCCAAAGCAGTTTGCAAACATATCGCATGCAGTCATACCCGCAAGCGAAAGAGCAAGAATAACGGCCGTAAGCGCCCTTACTAATTTTTTCACTATAATCACCCATTATAATTTTTTATTATTATATAACAAATTATGAACTAAATCAACAGTTTATATGTGAAAAAATGAAAAAAGCAGTAACAAAAGTTACCGCTTTTTAATATCCTAAAAATTCTACGCCCTTTAACATAACGTCATTGACAGTATCGTTTACAAGGCTGTAAAATATAATTTTGCCCTGCCTCTCGCTTTTTACTATGCCTAAATTTTTCAAAAGCCTTAGCTGGTGCGATACCGTGGTCTGGTTAATATCAAGCACGCGCGACAAATCTGTTACGCACATTTCCGATATAGCCAGCGCCGAAAGCATTTTTACGCGAGTATGGTCGGCAAAAATCGAAAAAAAGCAAACTATACTGTCAAGCACGTCGCCGTCGGGAACGTATTCTCTTATCAAATCCTTTGTACGTCTGTCTAAAAGCATCATTTCCTGCATATCAGCCTCCATACCAAAATTATAGCGGTTTATATGCTGATATGTCAAAATGTTATAATGACGTATACTGTCACAAAAGGACTAAGCTTGTCGTTTTTAAGTGAGCAGACCTTTTAAGGCTTATTTTTCTTCTATCGAGGTTACGGAATATCCCGCGTCGGTGACAAGCGCGGTAACCTCTTCTGCGGAAACCTCCTCGCGGCTCCTTATAACGGCAAGCTTCTTTTTGAGCTTAACGTCTACCGAAATAACGTTTTTTGCAGTTGAAAGCTTATCCTCAACGCGTTTTGCGCAGTGCTCGCAGCACATACCTTCGATATGGACTATCTTTTTCATAAAATCATTATCCTTTACAAATTTTTTATTTTTATATAACAGCAATCTTAATGCATTGCACACCACAAAAAGCGAGCTTAAGCTCATACATAACGCGGCAAGCCACGGCTGAAACGCAAAGCCCAGCGGCGAAAACGCGCCTGCGGAAACGGGTATCATAATAACGTTATAGAAAAACGCCCAGAAAAGATTTTCTTTAATGTTTCTTACCGTTGCACGGCTTAAATCGAAAACGGTATCAAGCGTACGCAAATCCTCGCTGACAAGCACAACTCCCGCGGAATCGATAGCAACGTCCGTGCCGTTGCCCATTGCAATACCCACGTCGGCTTGCTTTAATGCGGGCGAATCGTTTATTCCGTCGCCCACCATTGCCACACAGCCGCCAGCCTTTTGCAGGTTTATTACTGCATTAAGCTTATCCTCCGGCATAACCTCTGCAACAAAATCGTCTATGCCAACGCTTTCCGCCACCGACTGCGCCGTCCTTTGTCCGTCGCCCGTAAGCATAGCAACGCGCATATTGCGCGCCCGCAACAGCGAAACAGCCTGCTTGCTGCCGCTTTTTATTGTGTCGGCAACAGCTATCAGCGCAAGAACTTTTTCGGCATCGGCAAGATATATTACCGTATTTCCCTTTTGAGAAAGCTCTGCCGCAGCCTCGTCTGCATCTTTGGAAATTTTTATATTTTTAAGCAATTTGCTATTACCGAGGTAATAATTCTTACCCTCGTACTCCGCAACGGCGCCGCGACCTACCGTATATTTGAAATTCTGCACCTCAAAGCCGTAGTCGGCATACTCCACAATGCACTTTGCAAGCGGGTGGTTTGAATTTTTTTCTATACCGCAGGCAAGCCTTACAGCCCAGTCCTCCTCACAGCCGAATGCAAGCACTTGCGTAACACGCGGTCTGCCCTCTGTCAGGGTTGCGGTTTTATCCAGAAGAACGGCGTTAATGTTGCAAACCTTCTGTAAATTTTCGGCGTCCTTATACAGTATCCCCTGCGAAGCCGCTTTTCCCGTAGCCGTCATAATGGCAACGGGCGTTGCCAGCCCCAACGCGCACGGACAGGAAACAACAAGCACGCTTATTGCGTAGGTTACGCTGTGCTCGGGCTTGACAGTACCGTCAATCAACAGCCATATAAGGAAGGTTGCAAGTGAAATAAGCACGACAACGGGCACAAAAATACCCGCAACCTTGTCGGCAAATTTTTGTATGGGGGCCTTGCTTGCGCCGGCCTCGCGCACCATATTTATTATTTTTGAAAGGGTTGTCTCCTCGCCGACACGCTCCGCCTCAATCTTTATAAGTCCGTTAGTCACGATTGCCGCGCTCGTAACAGAATCACCCTCGGCAACCTCTACGGGCAGACTTTCGCCCGTTATCGCGCATTTATCTACAAACGCCGTACCATATATTATTTTGCCGTCGACGGGAATATACTCGCCTTGCTTAACCACGATAATATCGCCCGCGACAACCTCTTTGACGGAAACCACTGTCTGCCGACCGTCCCTTTCTACGGTAACGGTGTTCGGCGCAAGCTTTAAAAGCTTTTCTATTTCGTCGCCCGTCTTTCTCTTCGACTTTTCTTCAAGCCACTTGCCTATATCGACAAACACCAAAATCATTGCCGCGGACTCGAAATGCAGATTCATAGCGTTGCCGTGCGGGTCCTTACCGAGAAAAATAAGAATTGTTAGCACAAGCGAATATATGAACGACACGCCGGAGCCGAGCGCAACAAGCGTATCCATATTCGGCACCTTTTTAAAGACCGCAACAACGCCGTTTTTGAAATATTTATAATTTACGCCGATAATTACCGCGGACAGAATCAGCTGATACAGCGCAAACCAACGCGCGCAGCCCTCTACCGCTGGGTCGATAAACCACGGCACGGGCGCGCCGAGCATGTGCCCCATAGAAACGTACATCAACGGCACAAGCACGCTGACGGATATAATAAAATTAATAAACAGACGCTTATCGCCGCTTTTTTGCTTTTTGTCGGTCTGCTTAGCCTCGTTTTCGGCGGAAATACCATAGCCGAGCGATTTGACCGTTTCGAAAATCTTCTCCTCGGTTACGGTTTTTTCGTCAAATTCAACCTTTAACGACTTACCCATTAAGCTGACCTCGCAAAGCGTTACGCCTTCAAGTCTGCCTATCGTCCGCTCTATGCCAGACGAGCATGCGGAGCAAGTCATTCCCGTTACATTATATCTTTTAATCATGGCTTTTTATATTATAAGGCCTAATTCCTACTTTGTCAATAGGAATTAGGTCAAAATGCTTTATAAAAATTATCAATGCAGCTTTTCGAAGAAATAATTCTCTTTAAGCACCTTATCCATGCTTATGCCCGAGCCGAGCGCCAGAAGCACCTTTACGGTAGCCATTTCAAAGCTTATGTCGTACGCCGCCGTGCACATTTCGGGCAGTCCGAGCGCACTTTCGTATATGCGCGCATTGCTGTCAATCGGCGCGATAACAACGGGTATGCCTACGTTTTTGCAGTAAACGAGGAATTTTTTGAAGTTTGCCTCTTCGCCCTCGGTGCAAACCGTGCCGCTGTGGTACAGCTGAACCATAATCGCCTTGGGCTTTTTATCGTTAAAGCGGTAAAAATCGAAATTAAGCAGAGAATGCGCCTGAATTGTAAGCATATCCATGCACAGCCTTTGCGCAGGGCATGCTTTTCTTGCCGTCGTCAGCTGTTCAACTGTCGGATTGCAGTCGTTTTGGTTGTAAACAAAGCGGTTATCGACTATTTCGCCGAAATGCACCTTTAAAATACTGTCGTATTCCCCGCTTATCTGCGTTGCGGAAACAAGGCGGCTGGCAAGGTGAATTTTACAGCTTTCGTTGTAATTTTCAAAGCTTACAAACACTCCGCCGAAGCCTGCGCTTTTGATAAACGTAACCGCGCCGGCAAAATTTTCAACGCCGCGGCTTCTGTCGTCGTCAAGCGGATATAAGGCGGAAACAAACACAAGCGGCACGGGCAAATCGCAGAAAATCTGACTGAAAAGGTTTGCCGTAAAGCAAAGCGTATCGGTGCCGTGCGTCAAAATTATTCCGTCGTATTTGTCTGTATCCACCCCGCGCACGCAATCCGCCATTTTTTCAAGGTCGGACGGCTGAACGTTTTCGCTTAAAATATTAAGAGGGCGAAGCTCGTCAAACTGCACGCTTTGACCGTAACGCGCGGTATATTTTTCAATCAGCGCGCTTTTATGCTCGTTTTTTAGCCCGACAGTTCCACCCTTAGAGCATGAGCCTATGGTTCCACCCGTAAAAATAACGCAAATTCTGTTCTTCATAACGTGATTAAATATTGCCCAAAATTATAAGCTTCCTACCGTTCTGGGATACAAAAGAGTGTCGCGGATGTTCTGAACGCCCGTTATATACATAATCATACGCTCGAAGCCGAGCCCAAAGCCGCTGTGCGTAACACTGCCGTACTTGCGGGTGTCAAGGTATTCCGAATACGCCTCCAAGGGCATACCGCGCTTTGTCATTGCCGCTTTAAGCTTTTCCAAATCAACCTCGCGCTCGCTACACCCGATTATTTCGCCTATCCCCGGCACTAACAAGTCGGTTGCGGCAACGGTTTTGCCGTCCGCGTTCTGCTTCATATAAAACGCCTTTATATCGGCGGGGTAATCGGTGACGAAAACGGGCTTTTTGAAATATTCCTCGGTCAAATACCTTTCGTGCTCGGTCTGCAAATCACTGCCCCATTCTACGGGATATTTGAATTCCTTACCCGATTTTTTAAGCACCTCTACCGCCTCGGTATAGGTAATTTTTCCGAAATCGCTCGACAAAACGTGTTCAAGCTTTTCCAAAAGACCTTTTTCTATGCGCTCGTCGAAATACGCAAGCTCGTCATGGCAGTTATCCATAACGTCCTTTATTATAAATTTAATGAATTCCTCGGCAATTTCTATTATGTCCTGCAAATCGCAGAAGCAAACCTCCGGCTCTATCTGCCAGAATTCCGCCGCATGGCGCGTTGTATTGCTGTGCTCGGCGCGGAATGTGGGTCCGAAGGTATAAATTCTGCCAAGCCCGAGCGCCGAATATTCGCCCTCGAGCTGACCGGAAACTGTCAAACCCGCCTTTGCGCCAAAAAAGTCGCCCGCATAATATTCCTGTTCGGTTTTCGCATCGGTTTTCCACGGCTGTGTGGTTACGCGGAACATTTCACCCGCACCCTCGCAGTCGCTGCCCGTGATTATGGGCGTATGGACGTACTTATAGCCGTGCTGTTGAAAATACTTATGCACTGCGAACGCAAGGCGGCTTCTTACCGCAAAAACCGCCTCGAAGTACTTCGTGCGCGGTCTTAAATGCGGTATAGTCCGCAAAAATTCAAGCGTGTGATGCTTTTTCTGTAAGGGATAGTCCTGAGGACAGCCGCCGAGCACCGCAAGCCTGCGGACGCCGATTTCGTAACCGTTTCTTTCGGAAGCAAGCAAAACGCCGTCAACCTGCAACGCAGCGCCGACAACCAAAGCGGATTTTACTTCGCTTTCGTCAAGACTGCCCTTTTCTATTACAAGCTGAATATTTTTAAGCGAGGTACCGTCGTTAAGCTCGATAAAAGCAACGCTTTTAGAATCGCGCCATGTTCTTACCCAACCGCAGACGGTAACGCTGCCGTTCACGAATTCATCGGCATGTGCAAATAATTCTTTGATATCCGTATGTTTCATTTTGTGCCTCCTTTAAAAAATACGGACTGCCCTTTGACAGTCCGCAAAAATTCTTTTAGTTTGTTTTTTCGTCTGTGGAAACTACCTGAACCTTATCGTAGTATCCGCAGTTGCGGCAAACCTTGTGCGCCTCTTTCTGCATATGACAATGCGGGCATTCAACCAGCGTAGGAGCTGTTGCTTTGTAGTTTGCAAATCTCGAATTAGTTCTCTTTTTGGACTGTTTTCCCTTGGGTACTGCCATCTTTATACACCTCTTTTATCTTTTATTTAGGTAACGTCAATACCTTTGCAGTCCTCTTTACAAAGTAAAATCTGAGGCTGGCTGATAAGTATTGCATCGTCAACGGCGGTTTTTAAATTTATTTTAAACCCGTCGTAATCGTAATTTTCATTATCGGCTTCCGTCACAAACAGCACGCTTTGCGTAAACTTAACGTTTTTTTCCGCATCGTTTAAGCAATACGAGCACTGTCCTTTAAGCTTATAGCTTACGGTAAGCTCCACCTCCACCGAATCATCGTCGAAAATTTCGTACTCGCCCGAAACCCGTACATCGCCGTCTATATCGCATAACGGTATCAGACAGCTGCTTTCGGGGGGCGTATAATCAAAACCGAAATTCCCCGTCAATTTTCCGAGGGCTATAAGCCTTTTTACTTCAATTTCCATAACCTAAGCCGACTGCTAAAATTATATTAAAGCGACAACGCTTTGTCAACTCATTTTATTCCGCTTTTTTCAATAATTTATTAAAACAATTAATAAACAGCGCGAATTTTTACAGAAGCGCCGCCGTTTCCCTTGCGATAACAAGCTCCTCGTTGGTAGGTATAACAAGCACCTTAACCTTGGAGTTGCTCTTGGATATTTCGCGTACGGAGCCGTCGTTTTTTGCCTTGTTTGCCTTGGAGCTGAATTTTACGCCGAGGAATTCGAGCCCCGCGCAAACGTCCTCTCTTACAGTAGCCGTATTTTCGCCTATACCCGCGGTAAATACAATGCAGTCAAGCCCGCCCATTGCCGCGGCGTATGCGCCGATATACTTCTTTGTCTGGTAAGCGAACATTTCAAGCGCAAGCGCACAGCGCTCGTTGCCCTTTTTCGCACCCTTGCACAAATCTCTGAAATCGCTTGAAACGCCCGAAATTCCCGCCACGCCGCACTGCTTGTTGAGGTATGTTATAACCTCGGAATGGGAAAGCCCCTTCTTCTTTGCAAGGAATTCCACTGCGGAAGCGTCTATATCGCCCGAACGCGTGCCCATAAGCACGCCTGCAAGCGGAGTGAAGCCCATAGATGTATCAACGCACTTGCCACCATCCACCGCTGTTATGGAAGAGCCGTTACCAAGGTGACAGGTGACAATTTTAAGCTCCTCGGGGCTTTTGCCGAGGTATTTTGCCGCCTCGCCGGAAACAAATTTATGGCTTGTGCCGTGCGCACCGTACTTTCTCACGCCGTAATTTTTATAATCGTCGTAATTTATGCCGTAAAGATAAGCCTTTTCGGGCATTGTCGCGTGGAAGGACGTATCGAAAACCAGAGCCATAGGGGTTTTTGGCATAACCTCCATGCATGCCCGCAGACCGGTAGCAGCCGCTGGATTGTGCAAGGGTGCAAGCTCGAAGGTCTTTTCTTCAAGCGTTTGCAAAACCTCGGGAGTAACCAGCGTGGGCTTTTTGAAGTATTCGCCGCTTGCAACAACTCTGTGTCCTACCGCGCCGATTTCGTCCATTGACTTAATTACGCCGATTTCACTGTCCTGCAAGGCGTCAAGCACAAGCTCAATCGCGATTTTATGGTTGGGCATGCTCTGGCGATACTCTTTTTCAAGTCCGTTGCCCTTTGCTTTAAGCAAAGAGCCTTTAATGCCTATTCTTTCACAGCCGCCCTTTGCAAGCACCTTTTCCGTCTGCATATCTATAAGCTGATATTTAAGCGAGGAGCTACCCGCATTCACAACTAAAATTTTCATATATTTTCTCCTTTAAATCGTATATTATTCAGCCTGCAACGCCGTTACCGCAACGGTTGCAACGATATCCTCTACACTGCACCCGCGGGATAAATCGTTAAGCGGCTTTGCAAAGCCCTGACAAACGGGGCCTATCGCCATGTATCCGCCGAAGCGCTGTGCGATTTTATAGCCGATGTTTCCCGCATTTATATTGGGGAAAACGAACACGTTTGCGTGACCCGCCACCTTGGAGTCGGGCGCTTTAAGCTTGCCCACCTCGGGCGCGACTGCCGCATCGAACTGGAATTCGCCGTCAAGCGCAAGCTCGGGAGCCATAGCTTTGGCAAGCACGGTAGCCTGCTGAACCTTAGGTACCGTCTGCGTAAATTTATCGTCGTTGCCGCTGCCCTTGGTAGAGAAGGAAAGCATTGCCACCCTCGGCTCGATACCCGCGATAGACCTTGCGGTTTTTGCGGAGGATACCGCTATATCCGCAAGCTGCTCCGCCGTCGGCTCGATATTGATAGCGCAGTCCGCAAACACGGCAACACCGTCCGGATTGTAAGGATTTTTATTGTCGGGCGCAATCATTATAAAACAGCTTGAAACCGTCTTTATGCCAGCCGCGGTTTTTACGACCTGCAAGCCGGGGCGGAGCGTGTTTGCGGTTGAATGGCACGCGCCCGAAACATAGCCGTCAACGTCGCCCGCTTTAAGCATAAGCGCGCCGAACATTGTTCTGTCCTTAGCCTGCTCCGCCGCCTGCTCCTCCGTCATACCCTTCGCCTTTCTTGCCTCGTAAAGCAATTTAGCATATACCGCAGTCTTGTCCGATGTAAGCGGGTCTACAAGCGTTATCCCGTCAAGCTTCACCTCGGGAGCGATTTTTTTACACTCGGCTTCGTTGCCGATAAGGACTATTTTAGCAATTCCCTCTCTTGTAATCTGCGCCGCCGCCTCGATAACGCGCTTGTCCTCACCCTCGCAAAGGACTATCGTTTTTTTGCGTGCAGCCGCCTTTGACTTGATTTCATCAAGTAAACTCATTTCTTTCTCCTTAAATCGCTTTATTTTTCCGCATTAATTTTATATACTTAATACGGACATTCAAACAGCTTGATTATATACCAATTATTTCCAATTGTAAAGTTCAAAATGAAAATTAGTGCAATAATTTGCGAATTCAATCCCTTCCATAACGGGCATAAATATCTCATAGAGCGGGCAAAAGCCATGACGGAATGCGACAGACTTGTTTGCATTATGAGCGGAAGCTTTACCCAGCGCGGCGAAATATGCATAATGGACAAGTTTGCCAGAGCCCGCCACGCCGTTTTGTGCGGCGCGGACGCGGTTATAGAGCTACCCGCCGCCTTTGCCGTTGCGCCTGCGGAGATTTTTGCAAGCGGCGCAATAAAAATTCTTTCGTCCGTGCCAGAAGTTACCACCGTTGCCTTCGGCTGCGAAAACGACGGCAGGGCGGAATTTTTAAAAAGCGCGGAAATTTTACTGAACGAGAGCGAAAGCTTCAAGAAAACGCTTGAAAGCAGGCTTAGCGGCGGAGAAAGCTACATAAAAAGCTGTCAGAAGGCCTTTGAAGCCGCGGGCGGCGACGGAGAAATGCTTGCGAAGCCCAACAACGTGCTTGCGGTTGAATACACCAAAGCTATATTGCGGACTAAAAAGAACATTGATATTTGCCCCGTCAAGCGCGTCGGAGCGGGCTATAACGACGGAAATTTAATGGAAAGCTTTTCTTCGGCGAGCGCAATTCGGCAAAACGCTACCTCTCCGCTGTTAAAAAACAATTTGCCCGAATGCGTTTTGAATGATTTAGGCGATTTTTCTGCGGCAAACAAGCGGTTTGAGGAATATTTACGGCTTATTTTAACGAGAACGGATGCGGAAGCCTTAAAAAATATTTACGGCTGCAGAGAGGGACTTGAAAATAAGCTGAAAGAGCTTGCAGCGCTGAGCTTTAACAAAATTATTGCCTCGGCAACAAGTCGCCGCTACTCCTCCGCACGGATAAAGCGCATTCTTTGTGCAAATTTTCTTGGAATTTTTCAGCCCGACTGCGAGGAATTTTTGAAAAATCCGCTTTATATAAAGCCGCTTGCAGTAAATAAGCAATGCGCAAACGAAGTGCTTTCCGCCCTTGCGAAATCGGAATATCCGGTGCTGACCAAGGGGCGCGATAAGCTGAATTTGAACAAAATTGCGAAAAAATGCCTTGACTTGGACGAATTTTCGTATTTGCAATGGCAAATAACAGCGCAAAAAAGCGGATTAGCCAATCAAGACAGCTTGATTTTTATATAACGGACGACTGAATTAAAGCCTTTTAGCATACAAACAAATAGCGCACTACTTCATTTACGAGGTATAGTGCGCTGTATTTTTTTCGTTTTTATGACAGAGTAAAATTTATAACTCAATATCAATTTTATATTCCTTATCTATAAAAATGTAGTTCAGGCTGTATGCTTTGCACATTTTCAGATTTTTTTCGTTTTCTTTAATCAAGTTTTCTTGTGTAAAATCACCTCTTATAAGTCTTTGTTCAATTATATTTTCGTTTGCGCAAATATCCGAAAAATGCTTTTGAATATAGTCTTTGCTCATAATTAAGCAATAGTATTTGATTTGAGTTAAATACTCTTTACTAAAATCCTTCTCCCAGTCAAAAGGTATATAGCAGCCTTCTATAATAAGATTTTGATTATTTTCAATCGCTGTTTTAATTATTTCTTTGACTAATGGCCACAAAAACTGCGTCAGTTTTGCATCGTCACTTACACTTATCGTAGTAAAATTACACCTTATCAATCCCATTTTTATGTGGTCGATAGAAAGATATGGAAATTTATACTTTTCTAACAACCGTTGTGATAAAACGGTCTTGCCCGTGTGCGTTGCTCCCGCAATTAAAACTATCATAAACTCCTCTAAATTGAAATTTATTTAAACTCAACCATACTTTTTATAAATTAATGTTTATAGTCATTTTGTTATAACACAAGCATAATAAAAAAGCAATAACAACTGCATTGTCATTGCTTTTTCCTAAAAACACAGCGTAATTACCGCTCTTTTTTAAAGATTATTAAGATACGCCACTTCCTGCGCCGATAATTTTCTGTAAGCGCCTCTGTCAAGCCCGCGCAAGGTCAGCTCGCCGACCTTTATGCGCTTTAGCAAGGATACCTCCTTACCTATCGCGGCAAACATCTTCCTTACCTCTCTGTTTTTACCTTCCGTAAGCGTGACGTGAATTTTTGTATAGCTTTTATTCGTTTCAACGATATGCGCCTTACATTTCTTGGTAACGTATCCGCCCTCGATTTCTACTCCGCTGCGGATAGGGTTAAGCGCCGCCTCGGTGCAAATTCCCTCGACCTTTACAAGATAGGTTTTAGGCACCTCATTCGAGGGGTGAGTAAGCCTTTGCGCAAGCTCGCCGTCGGTAGTTAAAATCAAAAGCCCTTCGCTGTCGTAGTCAAGTCTGCCTACGGGATAAATTCTGCCGACGTTCTGCGGCATTAAGTCAAGCACGGTTTTTCTGCCCTTATCGTCCGAAACAGAGCAAATATAGCCCTTGGGCTTGTTTAAAATATAATATTCGTTTTTTTGCAAAACGGCTTTTTTGCCGTTGACGAACACCTCATCGTCGGAATTTATTTCCTGACCGATAACCGCCGTTTTGCCGTTTACCGTTACGCCACCCTCGGCAATCAGCCTGTCGCACTCTCTTCTAGACGCCATGCCGCAAGCGGCAAGGTATTTGTTTATCCTCATAGCAGACCTTAAAAAATTAATTATTTCTGTCTACTATACTATACAATTTTTCACTGAAAAGCAAGCCGTTTTGACCGTAAATATTCAGCTCGGCAACCAAATCGCCCTTGCAGATTTTTATAAGCTTATCTGTCGCAGTCACCTTAATATCGAGCTTTTCATTCTTTTTTGCCACAAAAAAGCCGCTTTTTGCAGGTTTGCAAAGTACTGTGCCAGACATAAATATGTTGTTTTCGTTGATTTTCACCAGATTATAATCATTGAAGCACTCGTCGAGAATATCTCCGCTACGCACATACATATCGGGACAATTAAGCACAACGCAGACAACGTCCATACCGTTACGCTCGGCAGAGGTTACAAGGCATCTGCCCGCCTTCATTGTGTAACCGGTCTTTACGCCGTTTGCGCCGTTGTAGTTGTACAGCATTTTGTTTTTATTTACAAAGCTTCTGTATTCGCCGCTGTGGCTTTTTGCGGAAACTACCTCCTTAAAGGTATTATTCTGCATTGCATAGCGCGCAATTTCGCACAAGTCGCGGGCGGTTGTATAATGTCCGTCGTCGGGCAGACCGCTGGGATTTTTAAAGCTTGTATTGCACGCGCCTATTTTTTTTGCGCGTGTGTTCATTACTTCAACAAACTTTTCCGTGCTTCCGCTGTGGTGAATAGCCAAAGCCGCCGCCGCATCGTTACCCGAGCGTAGCATTAAGCCGTAAAGCAAGTCCTTAACATTAATCTCTTCTCCTTTTTTGAGGTAAATGCTGGAACCCTCCACCCCGACTGCGGCATCCGGCACGGTTATGACCTTGTTCAAATCGCAGTCCTCAACAATTATAATCGCTGTCATAATTTTTGTTGTGCTTGCCATAGGCAGCTTTAAATCTGCATTGCTTTCTTTTAAAACCGTTCCGGTCTGCAATTCCATAGCGATTTCTGCCGTGGCAGATGCGTCCGCATAGGTGTCGCGGCGGATTATCACCGCGCACATTATTCCCGCCGCTATTATTATGGATATTAAAATCGATATAATTTCCGTCTTTTTACGCATTGTTGTCCGTAAGTCTGCTTACAAGCTCTCCTGTTTTTTCTATAAGCGCCTCAACCGCGCTGTCCTCTATCTTCAAAAGCTTACAGCCCTTGCCGTCGTCCACAATAAACGCCTTGGGCTTGACCGTTATAACCGAGCCGTTGCCGCCCGCAACCTGAAAGCCGTCTGCCTCCTTAAAGGTTTTTACGTCGCCGTACTCACCGCCGCCGCTTAAATTTACCACCGTTACCGAGGAAACGGGTATAATTTCCGTGCCGCTGACAGTTATAATCGATTTGCCGACAACAGTGTTTGCGTCTGCAACCTTTTCAATCGAAACCGAGGGCACGTCAAAATTATTTTCTCTGTTTTTTCTTATTTTTGTCATTTAGCTTCTCCATTAAAATAATAATAAAAATTTTAAGCACTACAAGCGCGTTTATGACCGTAACGGTCTTTGCATAGTATCTGATATCGGAATGCTCCTGATTTAAGATTGTATAATTTCTTAATTTGCAAAAATTTCCGTTTATCTGAACGAATTTATAGATTGCCGTCATCAGACAATTCTGCGCAAGCGCCGCATATGCGTTGCCCTCGCGCTGCATTCCGTAATCGCCGAGCTGAACCATTTTATAAAGACAAATACAGTTAAAAATTTTGTAATAACTGCCTTTAAGCTTTTTCATATCCAGCTTTTTGTTTTTTCCGTTTACCTGCATTTCGTTCGGGTGGTCTTTTACGGTATTTACATTAAAAAAATTCCAGCCGAAGGTGCCTACATTCAGGCTTGCGTACTTCTGACCCGTGTTTATATAAATGTAATTGTACAAATGAACGGGAAATATAAGTAAGGCAAACACCGCCGCGCCGACGGCAGTTAGTGCAACGTTCATACCCTTATTATCAGTAAACGGAAAATATTTATACAAAAAAAGGACGGCTTTAACCGTCCTTCTGCTTACCGTATATTAATCTATCTTAATTACGTCGTCATCATCGCCGATAAAATCGGGAAGCTCGAAGCCGTCCTCGTCCGTACGCGGCTTTTTTTCCTCCTCGGCTTGCGTAACGGGCGGCGGTGTCGCCCCCTCTTCAACGTATACGTCCTTTTTATAAAGGTAATTTCCGTCCTCCTCGTCGGCAAACGCGGCGTTGTTCAGCTCTGCTATCTGCGCCATAAGCTCGTCATAGTCGGGTAGTTCGTCAATGGAGTTCAGCTTAAATCTCTTTAAAAAGTTATCCGTAGTGCGATAAACGATAGGCTTGCCAACGGCGTCCCTTCTGCCGCACGGTTCTATCATTTCAAGCTCTAACAGAGTATGTATTGCGTAATCGCAGCTGACCGTTCTTATTTCCTCAAGCTCCGGCTTGGTTATCGGCTGCTTGTATGCTATTATTGCCGCGCATTCCAGAATGGTTTTTGTAAATTCCTTTTCTTTAATAGGTATAAGCACCTCTGAAACCTGCTGTTTATACTTGGGATTAGAGGCAAGCTGAAGCTTTCCGTTAAAAACAAGCAATTGAATGCCGCCGTCCTCGCCGTATCTTTTTTTCAGCTCGTCAATGCTTGCGTTAACTTCTTTTATGCCGCAACCGAGCTTTTCGACAATAAATTTTACGGGAACAGCCTCCCCCGAAGCGAAAACAATCGCCTCAATTATATTCGTCAAATTGTTCATCAGTTAAATCCTTTAAATCCCAGTCGGGATTGAGTTTTATAGTAATCGCGCCGAAGGACTGCTGCTGCTCAACCATAATAAACTGGTGCTTCAGCATTTCCAAAAGGGCCTGAAAGGTTGTTATTATTTCGTTTTTGGAATAGGTTCTGAACAGCTTTTCAAATTCAATTTCCTTACATTCAACAAGCTTGTCTTTTATAAAGGTTACCTGTTCCTCAACGGTGTGCTCGTCCTTTGGAATTTCCTTTACGTTCTGCTGTTCGCGTTGCAGGCTTTCGTTTTTAAGCATCATTTTCGCAAACGCTTCAAGCAACGCGCTTACGGTAAAATCCTTATACACAACGCGTACGGTATCGAGAGATTTATCGGGATTTTTGAAAAAATAGCCTATCGTTTCCAAAGTTTTCAGCTTGGGAGTTTCGCCTTTAATCAGCTCGTACTCGCGCTGTTTAAGCTGTTCGATAAGCGCGCGCTGTTCCTCCTCGGCTCCACCCATTTCCTCGCCGCCGACCTCGACCACGGGCACAAGGCTCTTGGATTTTATGTAAATAATCTGCGCGGCAAGCGCAAGATATTCGCTTTCCTTATCTACGTCGCGGCTTGGCTGCGTTTTCATAAACTCGATATAATCGAGGAATTGTTCGGTCACCTTCGAAACAAAAACCTCTTCAATGTTGATTTTTGCTATATTGATAAGGTGCAACAGCAAATCCAACGGCCCCTCGAAAATATCGAGTACCGTTGTGTAATCCACCACCGATTCAAAATTGTCGTAATTGTTTTCAGCCATAATTTTTCCGCCGTTAAAAAGGCATTAACTGTATCGGCAATCCGAAAATCGCATTCCACATAGCCGTTATGGGGAAGCCGATAATATTCCTTGCAAACCAGTGGACATAGCCCAAAATATCAAAATAATGCACATACGGCAAGGAGGTATGTGTGCTTAAAATATCGCAAAGGAAGCTTTCAAGCACAAGTATCAGCAAAATATATCTGCCGTAGTCCTTTAAAAATCTGCGGACGGGGTTAATTTCACGGGTTAAGGACTCCACAACACGGAAGCCGTCAAGCGGATAAAACGGAAGAAGATTGAATACGGCAACGCTTAAGCTGTAAGCAAAAATCAGGTAAAAGACCTGCTCGAAAAAGTTTACCACATAAACCGCCGCCGAGGCCGTGGGAGCGGCGTAAACGGCGATAAGCAAAAACAAGGGATAGGCAATAAACGCGATAATGTAATTTGCCACAACGCCCGCAATCGCCGTCAAAAACAGTCCTTTTCTGTATTTATGAAAGTTATACGGATAAATAGGAACAGGCTTTGCCCAGCCGAAGCCCGTCAAAATACAAAGCACAAAGCCCGTGGGGTCAATGTGCTTCAACGGGTTAAGCGTCAGCCTGCCGCACATTTTTGCAGTAGGGTCGCCGCATTTGTACGCAACGAATGCGTGCGCGAATTCATGCGGAATAAATACGAAGAGCACCGCTATTATTCCGCCGAGATATTTGAATAAATAAGTCATTTCTTCAACCTTTCCGGTATTAAATCGTTCCGCACCAAATCCTCGTAGGTTTGCGGTCTGATTATGTATTCCGCTTCGCCGTTATTTACAAGCACCGCCGCGGGAATAAAATTTCTGTTATAATTGCTCGCCATGGAATAATTATACGCACCCGTCGTCAAAACCGCAAGAATATCACCGCTTTGCGCCTCGGGCAAAGGCACGTCAACGGCAATCAAATCGCCGCTTTCACAGCACTTGCCCGCAACGGTTACCTTTTCCGTGCAGGGCTCGTTTGCTCTGTTTGCAAGCAAGGCGGTATATCTCGACTGGTAAAGCGCGTACCTCGGGTTTTCGAACATTCCGCCGTCGACAGCAACATACTTTTTGACGGCGGGAATATCCTTGATTGCGCCCACGGTGTAAAGCGTTATCCCCGCTTCGCCCACTATCGAGCGCCCCGGTTCAAGCAACAAATACGGCTCTGCAAGCTTGTATTTTGCCGCATTCTGCTTTACGGCTGCAACAAGCGCCTTTAAATAATCTGCGTAATCTTCATATTTCAGCTCGGGGTCGTCGCTGTTATACCAAACACCGAAGCCGCCGCCGATATTCAGCTCCTTAACCTCAAAGCCGAGCCCGTCCCTTATTTCCGCGGCAAATTGCATAACCTTGTTTGCCGCAAGCACAAATGACTGCTTTTCGAATATCTGAGAGCCTATGTGGCAGTGAAAGCCCCTTAATTCAAGATTTTTCTTTGCAAGCACGTGCTTTGCAATTGCCTCCGCCGTGCCGTCTGATATGGAAAAGCCGAATTTGCTGTCCGTTCTTGCAGTCTGCACAAACGCATGCGTATGAGCCTCCACTCCGGGGTTTATGCGGATTAAAACCTTCTGAATTAGATTTTTTTCTGCGGCAATGCTGTCAAGCATATCCGCCTCGCGAAAGCTGTCAACTACGATATTTCCAACGCCGCAGTCAAGCGCGTATTCCAGCTCGCGTTCAAGCTTGTTGTTGCCGTGCATATAGATTTTATCTGCGGGAAAGCCCGACTGAACCGCAGTGTACAGCTCTCCGCCCGAAACAACGTCTACGCCTATTCCCTCCTGACGGGCAATAGCATAAATCGCCTCGCACGAGAACGCCTTCGAGGCATACAACACCATGCCGTTGCCGCCGTATTCGCCGTCGATTACCGACTTGTAGGTGCGCATCATACGGCGGATATGCGCCTCGTCAAAAGCATATAACGGCGTACCGAAGCGGCGCGCAATGTCCACGGCGTCCATTCCGCCTATTTCAAGATGTCCCGCTTTATTTATCTTTAACGTATCCCGCCAGTTCATTATAATTCTCCGCAATATATTCCCAAATATTTTATCAAATTCAGCGCAAATAGTCAAATAAATTGCCGTGAAATTATTTTCGGCGGCAAAATACGGCGCGCAAGGCAATGCGCGCCGTATCGCTCTATTGTTAAGCATTTATTTTAAATTGCCCATTGAGAAGCGTTTTGTTTTAAATAATCGCCGTAGCCGGCCTTATCAACGTTTTCCGCCGCAACAACGTTTACCGTGTCGCACAGAATGCCGTCCTTGTAGACTTCAATCTCGCCGACAACCTGATTGACCGCCACGGGCGCCTTCACATTGAAATCAACCACCTTGTGAGTAATTTCGGGGGCTTTGCCCGCCGCAGAAAAGACGTAGCTGTTTCTTTCCGGCTTTACCTGAAAGGTATCCCTTTTGCCGCCCCTTACGCTGAATTCGTCATTGAGGGTGACGTCCTTATCCAGCACAATTTTGTTTTGGTAATTTGCAAAGCCGTATTCGAACATCTGCACGGTTGAGTTAAATCTGTCGTCGCTCGAGCCCGCGCCCAGAACAACGGAAACAAGCCTTAAATTGTTCTTTTTTGCGGTAGCCGCAAGGCAGAAGCCCGCCTCGTTGGTGAAGCCCGTTTTTCCGCCGTCGCAGAAGGAATATTTTCTTATCAGCTTATTAGTGTTTGTCATAGAGGTTTTTCTGTTGTCGGGGTGCTCGAATTCCTCTAACCAGATTTTGCTGTAATTGTAATATTCCTCGTTTTTGATAAGATTTGCGAACATAAGCGCAACGTCCCTCGCGCAAGAATATTGAGTATCGCGGGGAAGCCCCGTGCAGTTGGCAAAAAGCGTGTCGTTACAGCCCAGCTCCTTAGCCTTGCCGTTCATTAAAGCAACAAACTCGTCCTCGCCGCCTGCAACCTTTTCGGAAAGAGCGACGCAGCTGTCGTTTGCAGAGCATACTACCACGCTTTTAATCAGTTGGTTTACGGTATACTGACATTTGCTGTCGAGAAAAATCTGCGAGCCGCCCATACCCATAGCCTTACTGCTTACCGTAACGGTATCGTCAAGCGTAAATTTGCCCTCCGAAACAGCGTCAAAAACAAGCGTAAGCGTCATTACCTTGCACACGCTGGCAATTGGCATACGCGCGGTTTCGTTTTCCTTATATAAGCACTCGCCCGAATTATAATCCATAAGATAGGCCGATTTACAGCCCTTGGCAAGCGAGCCCGCCGCACGTCCAGCCTCGTAGGTGAAGCCCGAAAGAGCCGCGCCCGAAGCCGCAATGCAAGCGGATAAAAATACATTGAATAACTTTTTCATACCGACAGTATGCGGAAATATAAAAAAATTATACTATAATTATCACCACCCTGAACAGCACGTTGACAAGCAAAAGCATTACAATGCAATCGGCAAGGGCGCAGACGGCGGGAATAAAAAAGCAATACCTTTTATCTGCCCTTATGCAGAATTCGCCTATGAAATAGCATGCGGCAAGAGATATAAGCGTTGCGGGCACGAACACAAAGATAATTACCATTACCCCGCCGAAAGCGCCTACCGAGATTATCAGCGCCGTATAAAGACCGAAAAAGAGCCCCCTTAAAAAAACGAAAATGAGATTTAGGTATTTGAATTTAGTAAAATAGCTTATTAAAAAGAAAATATAAAAATACAGCATATCCCCCAAAAGGTGCGGAAAAATTATATTTCCGTTTTTAAAATTGAATACGTAATAAACGTAATCATCTGCCAGATTTAGCAGAGAAGTGCTGTAATTTATAAAATTGCATAGTACTATGCCACATATAAATGAGCAAATTAAGGCAATAATGAACGCCAAAGCGTATTTTTTATCCCATTTAACGCCGCAAAAAGACAAATTTCTCATATATCAAATATATGAGAAATTTAATATTAATATGAACCCAGCATTTTATCTATTCCTATTCCGTAGCCCCTTGTCGGGTCGTTTACAAATACATGGGTGACTGCGCCTATCAGCTTACCGTCCTGAACAATGGGGCTTCCGCTCATTCCCTGAACTATTCCGCCCGTTCTGTCCAGAAGCTTTTTATCTTCAATCTTAATTACAAAATTTCTGTTATCCTTATTGTGCTTATCTACCTTAACAATTGAAATTTCGTATCTTTCCGGCTCCTTGCCATAGACTGTGGAATATATATAGGCCGTCCCCGCATGCACCGCGTCTATACTGCCCTTGCTTATTTTAATAAGTCTTGAACAGTTGAAGCTTTTTGAAAGGTCGCCGAAAACCCCGCACGCACAGTTTAGCCTTGCATTGCCGATAACGTTTCCGCTTTCGAATGCGCCCCGCAGCTCGCCGGGGGTGCCGCGTACGCCCTTTTTAACGTCGTAAATCAGCGAACCGAACACAGTACCGCCGTTTATGCCGACCATTCTGCCGTCCATATCCGTTACAGGGTGCCCCAGCGAGGCAAATTTATTTGCCGATTTATCTATATAGGTTACCGTTCCCACGCCGTTTATGCTGTCCTTTACAAGCACGCCGAGTTTTTTTGTTCCCGTCGCCGCCTCTTTGGCGGGAGTCACATCAACGCAAATGCTTTCACCGCCGCGGATAATCAAAACCTCGTATTTCTTATAGTCGCGGGCAATATATTCGTTTATATCAGAGGTTTTGTTCACGTCTTCACCGTTGATTTTATCGATTATATCGCCGGTTTTGATGCCCGCATTGCGCGCGGGCGAAGCTACTCCGCCTTCCGTAATCACATCGCATATGCCAACAACCTCAACAGTGGTTGTATTCAGCACAAAGCCCGCTGGGAAACCGCCGAGATAAAGCGAGTTTTCGTCTGCCGCCGCAACAAGCGTTGAATAACCGATAGTCAGCGCGCACATCAGCGCGGCTAAAAATACAAGTGAAGCCTTATTTAAAGCCTTTAAAAACTTTTTTCCGTAAAACATAACAGTATTGTGTGCAAACAATTTACTGCTATACAAAAAAGCGGCGAAAAATTTCGCCGCCCTGATTATTGATTTTTGAACTGAGCTATAAGCTCCTTTGCGTGGCTACGCGCAATTTCGGAATCGACGCTGCCCGCAAGCCTTACAATCTCGGAAATCTTGCTTTCCTCGTCAAGCCGCTTCACTCTTGTTAAAGTTTTGCCGTCTGCCTCTTCCTTATAAATCAGAAACTGCGCACTGCTTGCCGCGCACACCTGCGGCAAATGCGAAACTGCCAGAATTTGCGTGTTTTGCGCGATAGTTATAAACTTTTCCGCAACCGTTTTTGCGGTAAATCCGCTTATACCTGCGTCAATTTCGTCAAATATATAGGTTGAAATGCCGTTAACGTCCTTTAAAACGGTTTTAACGGCAAGCATAAATCTTGACATTTCGCCGCCGCTTATAACCTTGCTTAACGGCTTTAACGGCTCGCCCTTGTTTGCCGAGAACATAAAGCATACGCTGTCCGCGCCGTTTGCAGACTGCAAATTTGCCGTTTCCCTTGTGTACTCGCCGAATACTACAGTAAACTGCGCGTTAGGAATATTAAGCGTCCTTAATTCTGCGGCAACATTCGCGCAAAAGCTTTCCGCCGCCTCTGCCCTGAGTGCGGTAAGCCGCTTGCATTGCTTGTAAATTTTATCGTCGCAGTCCGCAAGCTGCGCGTTATACCTTTCCACGGCGTTAGCGCTGTCAGACAAAAGCTCGAACCTCGCGCGCGCCTTTTCAAGGAAGGCAAGAATTTCAGCCTCGTCCGCGCCGTACTTCTTCCTTAAAGCTTTAATCAGCGTAAGTCTTTCGTCAATTTCCTCCGCCTCTCTGCCGTCAAAGGTTAAATCATCCGCGCTGTCTGAAATAAGCTCCGCCACGTCCGAAATTTCCGCATAAAGCCCCTCAAGCCTTGAAGATAGCTGTTCGTAAGCCTCCCCAAAGGAGGAAATTCCGTTTATTAAATGCCTTGCCGAGGAAACGCCGTCAAGGCTTCCGCCGTCGTCGCTCAAAACAGAGCGAGCTCCGTTCAATGCGGAAAGTATGCGTTCGGTATTGTTTAAAATGTTCTGACGGGCTTTTAGCTCGTCGAATTCGCCTATTTTTAATTCCGCACGCTCTATCTCGTTGATTTGGTAATTCAAAAGGTCGCACTGACGCTCGCGCTCTGCTCCCTCGCCGCCAAGCTCTGCAATTTTCGATTTGATTTCGCGTTTTTCCTTAATCAGTGAGGAAAGCTCAGCCTTAATTGAAGCTGCTCTTTCGCCGAGAATGCCGTCCAGCACCTTAAGCTGGTTGTCCTCGCTCAGCAGAAAAAAGTGCTCGCTCTGTCCGTGCACGTCTACCAAGTGCTGGGTTACCGATTTAAGCATTGCCGCGGTTACCGCACTGCCGTTTATTTTAATAGCGCCCTTGCCGTCAAGACCGAATTTACGGTGAATTATAATCGTTCCGTCCGTTTCAATATCGTATTCCGCAAGCTTTTTAACCGCCTCGGCATTTTCGCTTACGACAAATTCGGCACGAACCGCAGCCTCCTGCTCGCCGTACCGTATCATAGTTTTATCCGCCTTGGAGCCGAGGACAAAGTTAATCGAATCAAGAATAACCGACTTGCCGGAGCCCGTTTCGCCAGACAAAACGTTGAGTTTTTCGTCAAACTCTATATCCGCTTCGGAAATAAGCGCTATATTTTTAATATACAGCCTTTGAAGCATCAGCTTAAATACTCTTGCAAAAGCGTAACCACAACGGGCGTATGCTCGTTACTGTCAACAACTATCAAAAGCGTGTCGTCACCCGCAACACTGCCGATAATTTCGTTGATTTTAAGCGAGTCGACAAATACACCGACCGTAGAGCCGTTGCCGCGCATGGTTTTGACAAGTATAAGGTTGTTTGCCGAATTAATTGAAAGCACACAGCCCTTGTATAGGCTTGTCATTCTGTTGTTTACGCCGTCGTCAACGTCAAGACTTGCGTATCTGTACTTCTTTTGCACGCCTGCAACCTTATACAGCTTCAGCTCCTTAACGTCGCGGGAAATCGTGGCCTGCGTAACCCTGAAATTGCTTTTGTTAAGCTCGTCGCAAAGCTCTTCCTGCGTGTCGATTTCCTTGTTTGCAATAATTTCAAGAATTTTTTGCTGTCTTTTTGCTCTCTGCATTACTTACTCCATTTGTTTAGCTTAACTAATAATTTATTAAAAAAGTTTTTTGCGTCCCTTGTAATAAAATCCGCGGTTATATCCGCCCGCTTTACCGTCACCGTTTCGCCCGCGCAGATTTCGCCCGCAATTCTTCCGTCGGCAATAAGCGCAAGCGGCCTTGACCGGTCCAGAGAATTAAGCTTAACGACAGAATTGCCGCTGAAAACCACAGGACGGGAATGCAATGAATGCGGGCACACGGGCGTCATAATAAACGCGTTTATGTCCGGAGCGAGCACCGAACCGCCCGCTGCAAGCGAATATGCCGTCGAGCCCGTCGGGGTGCTGATAATTATACCGTCAGACGAAAAATTATCAACGGTTGCACCGTCTATTTCCGCATGCAGATTTACCGTATTGCAGAAATTTATTCCGCTGGTGCTGCGCTGAATAGCCAAATCGTTCAAGGCGAGCAGTGTTTTTTTGCCGCAGGTAATTTCAAGCATGCTTCTTTGCTGAACCTGATAATCTCCGCTACACACAAGCGCGACAGCCTCATCAAGCTTTTCCGGCTCGAATTCCGCCAAAAAGCCTAAATGCCCGTAATTTATGCCGATAATGCGCACTTTTTTAAGCGCGCAAGCGGCTGCGATTGTCAGAATTGTTCCGTCACCGCCCAAAACAAACAGCACGTCTATGCCGTCTAAATCGGCACAGCCTTCAACAGCCTTGCTCTCCGCACCGTTTTCGGCAAGCAGCTTTTTCAAGCGTTCGACATAGCTTTTATTGTCGCTGAAATATTTTTTATTATAATATATCCCCGCCTTCATATGCCTACTCATTATATAACACAATATACAAATATGCAAACAAAAAATGCATTAATTTAAATTTTAATGCATTTTAACAAATTTTCATTTTTTTCACAAATTCCGTCTTTTTCAAGCAAAATCACATATTCCATATTTTTATCCTTAAAAACAGGTGCATTTGTAAGCTTTTTCGGCGCAAGTCCTACAGATGCAGAAAAATTACAGATTTTCTCAATTATGCTTTTATGAATTTTGCCGTCGCGGACAATTCCGTTCTTTCCCACCCTTCTGCTCTCGCATTCGAACTGCGGTTTTATAAGCGCAAGCACATGCCTTCCGCTGTCCAAAAGTCTTGCCACTGCGCCGAGGATATACGTTAAGGAAATAAAGCTTACGTCTATAACAACGCCGTCAATCTTTTCCGCAAACATTTCCGCATACAAATTTCTTGCGTTGAAATTGTCAATGACTATAATATTTTTATTTTTTAGGCTGTTATCCAGCTGACTTTCGCCAACATCTATACAATAGACCTTTTTTGCACCGTTTTGCAACAGACAGTCGGTAAACCCGCCCGTGCTTGCACCCACGTCGGCAAAAATTTTGCCGTTAACGTCAAATCCAAAGTCCTTCAGCGCCTTTGACAGCTTATAGCCGCCTGCGGAAACGTAGCTCTCCTCAGCCTCGAAAAACTCGATTTTATCGTCTGCCTTTACCTCGTATGCAGTAGAAACCGCCTTGCCGTTCACCAAAACAAGTTTATTTTCTATCGCTTTGGAAGCTTTGTTGCGCGAACCGTACCTTTCCGCAAGAAATTTATCAATTCTCATTCGATTTAATATAGTTTACGATAGCCTCGCCGCTTACTCCGAATTCGGTCATAAGCTCCGTAACGCCGCCATGCGGAATAAACCCGTCCGCATAGGCAAAATTTTTGATAAGCTTTTTATCGCCGCTGAAATACACGTCTATCAACGAGCCGAACCCGCCGAGGAGCATATTGTCCTCCACGGTAATTATAAATTTTTCCTTCAAGCTATCCAAAAGCGCGCTATCCAATGGCTTTACAAACCGCGCGTTGATTACGGAAACGGCTATTCCGTCAGCAGCAAGCGCTTCCGCTGCGGCAATGCCGAGCGTTACCGCGCGTTCCCCGCAAGCAATAATAACGTATTTGCCATCGGCTTTAATAAGCTTTTCCCACTTGCCTGCTACTATTTCCGACTGAACCTCGAAAATTCGCTTGCCCTCTCTTGGATAGCGTATTGCAAGCGGGGCATTGAAATTTGCGCTGAATTCAAGCATTTTTTCAAATTCCTTTATGTCCTTGGGCACGGCTATTGTAAGATTGGGAATAAAGCTTAAAAATGATAAATCGAACACGCCCTGATGTGTTTCTCCGTCCGCGCCCGATATTCCCGCACGGTCAATGCATAGCGTAACGGGCAAATTCTGCTCGCAAATATCAAGAACAATTTCGTCAAAGGAGCGCTGTAAAAACGTAGAGTACACCGCATAATAGGGCTTTAAGCCCTCGGTTGCCATAGCCGCACACAAAATAGTCGCATGCTCCTCGCATATTCCCACGTCCACGGAACGCCGAGGATACTGTTCAAAAAAGCCGCCAAGTCCGAGCGAGGAGGTCATTGCCGCGGTAACCGCAACAATTCTGTTATCGTTTTTGGCAAGTCTTGAAAGAGTTCTGCCCAAAACGGCGGAATACTCCTCCTTGACCTCTTCGGAGTTTTTTATCGAAATGCCGTGCGTTGCTTCGGGATTTTCCTCGCAAAAGGCATAGCCCTTGCCTTTTTTGGTAATGACGTGCAAAATTACCGACTGAGTTTTTAAGCGAGCCTTTACCTCCGTCAGCTTTTCTATCATTGCTTCGAGGTTGTTGCCGTCGTAAACTCCGTCGTATGCAAAGCCGAACCTTTCGAAAATCTTTGCGTGTTTATCCTTTTTCTGCTTATGCGTTATATCCTCGCTTAAAATTTCAAGGTACTCGTGCATACTGCCGACAGTAGGCGCAATAGACATTCCGTTATCGTTCAAAATAAGCAAAACGTTGGTATTTAACAGTCGAAGACTGTTAAAAGCCTCGTAAACAAGCCCGTTATTGAACGAGCCGTCGCCGATTACCGCGATAACCGAAAAATCTTCGCCCTTTATATCCCGTGCCTTGGCAATGCCCAACGCGGCGGAAACGGACGTACCCGCATGCCCCGTATCGTAGCAGTCAAACTGACTTTCCACACGCTTGGGAAAGCCCGAAAGCCCGCCCTTCTGCCGTATAGTAGAAAAGTCCCCGCATCTTCCCGACAGTAATTTATGCGTGTAGCACTGGTGCCCCACGTCAAAAACCACTTTATCCTCGGGAAAATCGAAGACGTAATGTAGCGCAACGGTCAGCTCGACCATACCGAGGTTGGAGGAAAGATGCCCGCCGCTTTTTAAGACGGTTTGGGTAATCTTCTCCCTCGCCTCCTCGCAAAGAGCCAACAGCTCTTTAAGGGTCATTTGCTTTATTTGCGCCTGAGTTATATTTTCAAGCATTATTTCTCTCTTTTAAAAAGGGTTGTAAATTTGGCAAAGCCGAAAACAATCTGCTTGTTGAAGGTTACCGCAATATGCTTACAAATTGCTTTACCGCCGACTGTAAGCGCGCCTATAACCGCACTTACACCGATTGACGCAACAAGCTCTACCGTAGAGCCCCCGCCTAAAGCAATGCTTACGGCAAGCGCCGCGCCCGCCGCACCGCTGACAATGCCGCATATATCGCCTATAACGTCGGCAAATATGCTTGAAAGCTTGCTTGCATTGCGGCAAAATACAACGGCGCGCTTTGCGCCCTTGATTTTGTTTGAGGCCATTGAATGGAATGCCGCTGTATCGCACGACATTATCGCGTTTGCAAGCACGTCGCAACCGATATTAAGCACCAAAAGGACAATAAGCACCACCACGCATATAATCGCGGCGCTGTTTTTTATTACCACTTCCGTAAGAAAGCTGAATAAAACAGTGAGTGCAAAGGACAAAAAAAGTACGCTTATGCCCCATACAAGCCATGCATATTTATGCTTTTTTTTGCTTTTCAGCTTCTTTTTTGCTTTTTTTGCGGCGGCTTTATCAGCCTTTGACTGTTGACTTTGGCTACTTGGGGGAACCTCTGCAGTATCCCCTCCGCTTAAATTGTTAGAATTTGTCTGAGTTGGTTGATAATCGTTGTCCATAACATTCAAATTAAAATACGCACATTCCGTGCGTAAACAAAAAACTATATAGTGGTTTATATTAAATAAACTTTGCGGCTTAGGTTCGGAAGGATTTCCCCCACATCCACTTCCCGTCGCCGAAGAAGCAGTTTCCTTTTAAGGACATGAACGCTTGAAAAAGCATATCCGAATTGCCACTTAGTCCACACCGTAATCTCTAATATAAAGACAGTCTAGAAGCTTTCCTTGACAATTTTTACTGAGCTAATCCTCTTTTGCAAACAACAATTTCAAACAGCAATAGGCTCCGCCGTCCGGCCGAACGGCAAAAGCCGTGGGTCTGTTATCCGCTGCATTCACTCAAGGCAGGCTACTCTGTACCAAGCTTTCGCCTGATAGCAGGTTTAATCCGTCAAAAATAATTTTTGACGACCTCCACGGTGAATGGGGTTGGCTGCGGTATGCCGTTACCTAGCTCCCATACACCTTTACTCCCAGCATTCACCCACTTTTGGCAAAGCAAGCAAACACCAGAAACTTCATCGATATGCCCTTTAACGGTATTTTACCCCCGTCTTCGGAACAATAAAAATTGACTAGAATACTGCACCACTATATTCAGTTTATCACATTATAACATAATTAATGTTACAAGTCAACATTTTTTCAGTGTTTTCTTCCGCGCACACTGTCTATAAGGCTCAAAAGAAAACCGTTATCGCCGCCTATACCCTCAATAATGCCGCGGCAGCGTTCCGCAAGCACGTCCGCCATAAGCTTACTGCCGTCAAGCCCGTGAATGCTTACCGAGGAATATTTACCTTCCTTTTTGTCCTTGCCTATGCTTTTGCCAAGCGTGTCGAAATCGCCTTCAACGTCTAAAATATCATCGGTAATCTGGAAAAGACAACCCAAATCCCGCCCGAATGCTTTAAGCTCTGCAAAGCATTTTCCTCCGCAAAGAATGCTGGGCACAACTATCGGCGAGGTAATAAGCTTCGCCGTCTTGTTTTCCATAATAAAATTGAGCGTAGGCTCGTTAAAGCTTGTATCGTTTTCGTGTAAAAGGTCGGCGGACTGCCCCGCAATCATTCCGTAAACGCCCGCGCAATCGCAGATAAACTCTGCCGCGGCAACGTATTGCGCGCCCTTGCGACACTCCCTTAACAGCACGGAATACGCGGTATTAAGCAAGCCGTCGCCCGCAAGCACTGCGTTGCCCGTACCGAAAATTATGTGGTTTGAAGGCTTGCCGCGGCGAAAATCGTCGTTATCCATTTCCGGCAAATCGTCATGTATCAGCGAATAGGTATGAATAAGCTCGGTTGCAAGAGCAAAATTAAGCAATTCCTCCCGCTTTACGCCGAGCAAATCGCCAACGGCAAAGGCAAGCACGGGCCGCAGACGCTTGCCGCCGAGCTCTAAGCTATATCTTAAGCTTTTATTTAAAATTTCGGGTCGGCAATTAAGATTTTCGCAAAATTTATTTAAAATACTGTTGAATTCTTTAAGATATTCATCGTATTTCTCGTTAAAATTCAAAGCTTTCTCCTTAAAACCGCCGCTTGAAGCGTGTTGTGCATAAGCATTGTTATAGTCATTGGTCCCACTCCGCCGGGGACGGGGGTTATGAACGAGCATTTTTCCTTAACGTTTTCAAAATCCACGTCGCCGCAAAGCTTGCCGCTTTCATCGCGGTTCATACCCACATCAATTACCACCGCGCCCTGCTTAACCATATCCGCGGCAATAAATTTAGCCTTGCCGATTGCCGCAACCAAAATATCCGCGTTAAGACATTCCTCTCTCAGATTTTTTGTTCTGCTGTGGCAAACCGTCACCGTCGCGTTTGCATTAAGCAAAAGCATTGCCATAGGCTTGCCGACTATGTTCGACCGCCCCACGACAACCGCGCGCTTTCCCGCAACGTCTATATTGCAGTGTTCAAGCATTTTCATAACACCGTTGGGTGTGCAAGCCACAATACTTTCCTTGCCCGTGCACAGCTTGCCCACATTTTCAGCCGAAAAGCCGTCCACGTCCTTCTGCGCGGGAATAAGCTTTAACATTTCGTCCGCATCGATATGCGGCGGCAACGGCAGCTGAACAAGTATTCCGTCCACATTATCGTCGTCCGCCAACGCTTTTATATGCTTTGCCAGCTCCGACTGCGGAATATCCTCTGGATAGCAGTAATTCTGCGATTTTATGCCAACCTCTTCGCACGCCTTTATTTTATTGCGGACGTAAACCTGCGATGCGGCGTTATTGCCCGCCATAACCACGGCAAGCCCTATTTCGCGTCCGTATTTCAGTTTATATTCGTCAACGCGCTGTTTGATTTCCGACCGCATTTGCGCGGCAAGACCTTTTCCGTCGATTAAAGCGTGCATATTCAACCCTTTGCCGCCTCGGCAAGTATTCCGCTGATAAACGTTGCGCTTTTAGGCGAAGAATATTTCGAAGCGAGGTTTGCCGCCTCGTTAATGGAAACTGCGGCGGGAATATCGTCGAAATATTTAATCTCCGCAAGCGCGATAAGCAACAGACTTATATCCGCGGGGAAAAGACGGCTTTCCGGAAAGGAATGCGAAATACCGTCTATAAGCGCGCCGAAGTCCCTTTCGTTTTCACCTATTACCGACAAAAGTCTGTCGGCGTAAGCTATATCGCTTTCCGTCAGCTTTTCTTTTTTATAAAGCGCGTTTTTCAGTCCGTTATCTATGCCGTCTGCAAAGCGGGATGCAAAAACAACCTCAAAAACCACTTCTCTTGCTTTTGTTCTCATTATGTACCTAACTGAAATTATACCCTTAAAAAATTTAAGGGTATAATCGGAATTTATTTATATTACGGAATTTTCAGGGAAATTAACGTCTTGAATGTGCACGTCTACCTTTGCAACCTTGTAGTTGGTCATAGACTCTACATTGTGCTTGATAGCCTGCTGAATTTTAAACGCAAGCGAGGAAACGTTAAAGGTTATATCCACCTTTACGCTTATATCGGCGTTTATTCCCTGCTTTTCGAAATTCAGCTTAACGCCCTTATTCTTTGTGGATAAAAGCGAAACTCCTTCAACCTCGCTGACGGCAACGGCGACTATATCGCTGACTATATTTGCGTTATAGGTTATTTTGCCCTTTTGCGTAGCCGTAGGATTATGCCTCATATGTGCCATAATTTTTTCTCCTTTAAGCCGACGGTAAGCACAGCTTGGTTTACCGTCGGCTATAGTATAACACTTATTTTAATATTTTGCAACATTTAAGCCCGATTATGTAAATCAAACTTGCGAATATACGGGCAAAATTATTATGCTTCCGGGTGCAATGCCCACTTCGTCCTTAAGCATTGTGTAAATCTGCATAGCAGTGTTGTAGTCAAGCTCGTTGGAGTTGATAAACACGTTTACGTTATCGGAATTCATGCCGATAGACACAACCGCGTCCGAAAAGCCGCGCGACTTGATAAGCGTTTCCAGAAGAAGCTCCTTTTCCATCATCTCGACTATTTTGAGCTTAAGGGCAACAGCTTCCTTATACTTGTCGCTGTCCTCCTCGTAGAGCGCGATAACCTTGTCGATTTCAAGCAGCTCCTCCGAGCGGGTCGAGGTTCTTTCCGTTCTGAAGGTGGTGAAGTAGTTGGACGTTGTTACCGCCTGACCGTTGGTTGACCTTGTGGTTGCAAGCAAAACGTTCAATACCGCTGTTATCGCAAGTAAAAGCACCAGTGAAGACATAATGATAATCTTTTTCTTCTTTGTCATAAATTTCTCCTTAAATATTCATTGAATATATAACTATAATATTTTTTTCTACGTTCAGCGCCGTGGAAACGGCATTTAATATATCGTTTCTGACGATTATGCTATTGGCGCCCTCGCATACGATTATAACGCCCGTAATTTCGTCCTTGCTTTCGTTAATCATAACGTTAGTGGCGCCCACGCCCTCGATAGAGCTGAGTATTGCGGTCAGCTTTACCTCCGTTTCGCTCTGTTCGGTTACGGTAGGCTTTGTCGGCTCCTTATTGCCCCCTCTGCCCAGAAAGTAAATCGTACCGACAAGAACTATAATAAGTATCACGACTATAATTATTTTTTTGTTGTCGTTAACAAAGTTAAGTACTTTCCGCATATACTGTTATATTTATATAGCCCAGCTCCTGCAAATATTCATAAATTGCGTCAATTAATTTGCTGTTATTTTCCTTTATTATAACCTCTGTCGTCTGCGCCTTGAACTCGCCGCCCGTATAGCCGATTTTTACCGCGCATTCGCAGTCGGTTTCGAACTCCTCCTCCAACAGCTTTTCCAGCTGCTCGCTCTGATGGTCGGAATAAATTTGCTCTATATAGGTATAATCGACCTTGCTTTCGGAATTATCCGAGGAACCTATCTTAAAAATGCCCGTAAGCGGCTGAATAAGCACAAGAATGCAGACAAGACGCATTATAAAGGTAATGCTTTTATTAAGTTTGCCCTCCGGCACGAGCAAAGAAACGATAACCGACAGAAAAATCGCCGCCGCCGCGCCCAATAAATAAGTTTTCATATAAAGCTGTTTGCGGAATTGACAATAAGCATAATCAGCAGAGAATACATAAACGCCACGGTAAGCAGACCCGCCACAAAATACTCGACGTCCTTGGAAAGGTCGGATAACAACGAGTACAATACGCCCTCGCCCAGCGGCTGGACAATTGCACCCACCACCTTCAAAATAGTTGAAAATGCAACAACCGCAATTATCGGCTGAATTATTTCCATAAGCAGAAGTATCAGCCCGCATACGCCTACCGAGCTCCTTATAAGCAGTCCGGCAGAGGTAAGCATATCGAAGCCAGAGGAAAGGAAATTTCCCACAATGGGCACCGAATTGCCGACGACGAACTTTGTCGCCTTGAAGATAATTCCGTCAAACAGCGACGACGCCGAGCTTTGGACGGTTATAAAAATGCTGAACACGGTAATCGTAATGCCGATAACCCACTTCAAAATGCTTTTTATAAGCGCGGTTACGCCCGAAAACGACATTTGCGTATTTAGCTTGGACATAAAATCAAGCACAATCACGGCGACTGCCGCAGGGAATACTATAACGCTTACTATTTCCACCGCGCCGCCGGAAAGAAATATTGCGGACGGCTGATAAATCGCCGCCGAGCCCGTGCCGCCCGTCAGCACTGTAAGCGTTGCAAGTATGGGCGTTATAACCTCTACCTGCCGCTTGATATTGTTTACACAGGCAACACAGTCGGAAACCACGCCGACAACCATAGTTGTAAGTATTAAAATTATTAGCGAATAGCACGCAAGATGAACTATTTTCGAAGACGCCTTGCCTATGATAGTCCCCTCTGCCGCGCTGACCACGGCAGACAGCAGAGCTATCGCCGTAACCGTGGCAAAGGCGGGAACCATATTTATAACGTCCTTGAAAATCACAGAAAACAGCTCGTTGATATAGCCGCTGTAATTTGTGTTGAGGTTGCCGGATATTAAATATTCTATAATCTCTCTTGCCGTATTGCCGAAGCCGAACAGAAAATTGTTTTCGTCCTCTTCAAGAAACTTCTGCAACTCCGACAAATCGAGCTTGTCTAACAGGGCGGCTATATTTTCGTTAAGCTCTGCCCTTCCGTCGGAGGTCTTTGCGGCAAAGGCGTAAATACCGCCGTTGATTGCAAGCAACAGTGCAAGCGCGGCAAAAGCTGCTATTAATAAAATTTTTATCAGGCTGCGTTTATTAAAGCGACGATTATTTTGTAGGTGCCAGAAAGTATCGGCACGGCTGTAACGAACAGTATAATTTTTCCGCATAATATCAGCTTGTCCGCCACCCCTCCAAAGCCGAGCTCCTTTACAGAGCTTGCAGTAAGCTCTACCATAAAGCCTATGCCGATTATTTTGAAAACCGTACGGATAATGGAATTATCTATACCCGTGTCTTCCGTAAAGGCTTTAATAAACGCAACGCTTTCGGCAAGATAGTCGAAGGCGTAAAGAAAAATGATTATTCCGCCCGCAGTAAGGCACAGCGGCACAAGCTCCGACTTGTGATTTTTTAAAATGAACGCGCAGACCGCGGTTATAACCGCTATACTGCAAAGCTTTAAAATAAGCATCAGAACATATCGAACAGCTGCCGTATCTGTGAAAATAAATCGGCAACCATGGTTATTACGACCGTTAAAACTATTATAAGCCCGACAAGGCTTACAAGCGTTGCAATGTCGTCGCGGTCGGATTTTTTTAGAACCTGACAGATAATCGTTATTATTATGCCTACGGCGGCTATTTTGAAAATTATACTTATATCCATATATAAATTGATTTAATTAAGCTTTAAAGCTGCTTACGCAAGCAAAACCGCCATAAGCACGCCCGCCATAAAAAAGATTTTGATATAAAGCGAGGAATATTTTTTATAGTCGGCGGCGCTGTCCTCCTTCAATTTGGAAAGCTGAGCCTTTCTTCCGTTTAGGTAGTCCACCTGCGAAGAGGCGTCGCTTTTGCCGAGGTTGACTATATACTCGGCAAGCGTTTCGCCGTCCTTGCCGCTTAACACCTTTTCTCCCTTAATTACGGACGGAACAAATTTATACGGCTCTGCCACCTTTGCAAGGGGCACTTTGCTGAATTTGAGATTTAAAAGCAGCTGCTCGTTAAATTCGTAAAGCTCTGCAAAGACCTGCATGCGCTTTTTTTTATTTGCCGAAAACAGCACCCCGAGCGCAGTCGTCAGACACACTATTGCAACAAGAATTAAAGCTTTTATCATAAATTTCAGGCATACCGCCGACCGAGGTCAGCCTTACAAAATAGCTGAACGGCATTTTTTTAAGAATTTCTCTGTCGGTTACATGCGACGAGGCTATTACAGCTATACCGCATTCGGCGGCATAACCGACCGCTTTAACGTCGTCCTCGCCGTACAGCTCGTCGGTGATTATCACGTCGGGCTTCATTGCCCTTATTGCAGCGGAAACGGTATGAAGCTTGCTGAAACAGCGCACCACGTCCGCATAGCCGAGGTTGAAGCCCTCTCCGTAGCCGTCCATTGCCGCAATTTCGTTTCTCTCGTCCAGAACAAGCACATTGCGCAGCTTTTCCGTACTCAAACGCCTTGCAATGTCGCGCAAAAGCGTGGTTTTGCCCAGACCCGGCTTTGAATAAATGAGCGTTGCGGCTATTTTGTGCTTAAACAGAGCGTCGCAGACATATTTTGAACAGCCGACAGGCTCGTGCGGAACCCTTATATTCAGCGAGGTAACGCTTTTAACCGTGCTTATTGCGCCGTTATCGCTGACGTATTCGCCCGCAACGCCTATACGCACGCCGTGCTCCACGGTGATAAAGCCGTTTTTAAGCTGTTCGGTATAGCCGTAGATACAGCCGTCGGTGGCGCGGTTAAGAACCTCTGCCAAATCGCCCGTAAGCACTGCGTTTTCGGGGCTGTCATTCAAGCCGAAGCGGGTTAAATATCCGTATTTACCCTTGTATTCCACCACAACGGGCTTATCCCGCCTTAAACGGATTTCCGATACAAAATTGTAATTGAGATGCGCAAGCGCGCTTTTAACCTCTTCGGAAAGAAAGGACAAACCCATAGTTTAGCTTATTTGCCACAGAGCAAAAAAAGAACTTAACCCCGATAATTAAAAATAAAAAGCCCCTCCGCATAACTCCGCGGAAGGGCCTTTACCGTTATTTATTTTTTTCTGCCGAATAATTTAAGAATTTTATCAGTAACCTTTGGATTGAAAACAATGAATTTATCCCAGAAAAATTCCGTTATAAAGTTAATTATAAGCGAAAGCGCTGTAACAAGTATGCCCCAGCTGTCGCCCCAAAGCTTTACAAGCGCGTCGCCGCCGAAGGCAAGAGGTACAACTATAAGGCAGTTATAAATGACCACAAGCGTCATTGCAACGGGCACGTTGTTTGCCGCCTTAAAGGTAAATTTGCGGTTAAAGGTGAAATTCCATATTACCGACAGCGTAAGTCCGATTATGTAAGCTATGTAATAATAGCCTACAAGCCAGCCCGTCCATTCGTGCAGAACCGAGGTTGAAACCAGCTGTATAACGCCCGCCGAAGCCGAAAACAGCGTAAATTTGACAATCTGTATAAACTGCTGTTTTTTTGTGGGCTTGGCTTCGGGCTTTGGCTTTTCCTCCGCCACGGCGTGCATATCCTCAGCGCCCTCGTTAACGGACGCCGAATCTGTTTCCGTTTCCGTATCCTCAAAAAGCTTTTCGTTTTGCATTTTCTTACCTCTCAAATCAAAAAAGCCCGAGCCGTTTAAAAAACAGGTTCGGACTTTTTGTTATGGTGCACTCGACAGGGGTTGAACCTGCATGGAGTTACCCACAAGATCCTTAGTCTTGCGCGTCTGCCAATTCCGCCACGAGTGCATTGATAAAAGCAAGGTAAATTCTATAATATTTGCGGCGTGTTGTCAAGCCAAAATATTGATTATTTCAATTTTTTTTATTAATAAATTTTACCTTGATTTTTTCGATAATTTCAAGCGTTTTTTGCCGCAAATCGGTTAAATCGCCGTCATTATGTATGACATAGTACTGTGCAAAATCCGCATTATCGTAATTAAACTGATTTTTAATGCGTAAAATAGCCGCTTGCGCGCTTATTTTGTCCCTTAAAGACACGCTTTTAATTCTTTCCTCTTCCGCGCGAAGAATAACTATTGCACCGTCAAAACACCCTTGATAACCACCCTCGAACAATAAAGGCACCTCGCAAAAGCAAAGCTTGTGCCCGCTTGCGCGCAAAAACAGCTCCTCCATTATAGCCGGATGCGTTAAATTATTCAGCTTTTTTAAAGCGGCTTCATCGTTAAAAGCTGTCCGAGAAAGCTTTTTTCTGTCCAGCGAGCCGTCCGCAAGCAGAATATTACCGAATTCCTCGCAAAGCCGTTCAAGAAATTTTTTATCCGCGCACAGCTCCGCATAAATTTCGTCGCATGACAGAACGGGAAAGCCCGCAGACCTTATTAGCTGGCAGACGGAGGATTTTCCACTGCCTATTCCGCCGGTTACGGCGATTTTAATATTATTTTGCATCATACCAGCTTTTACCCGCATGCACCTCTACAGTAAGCGGCACCTTAAGCTTTACTGCGTTTTCCATTGCGTTTTTCAGAATTTCAGCCGCCTTTTCAGCTTCCTCCTGCGGACCTTCGAGCACAAGCTCGTCATGAACCTGCAAAATAAGCCTTGTGCGCATGCCTTCGGACTTTAAGCTGTTCACAACACTTATCATTGCAATTTTTATTATATCCGCGCTGGAGCCCTGCAAGGGCATATTCATTGCGGCGCGCTCGCCAAACTGACGAAGATTGTAATTAGAGGAATTGATTTCGGGAATTACGCGCTTTCTGCCCGTCAATGTAGTGACGAAGCCGTGCTCCTTTGCGTACTCGACGTTGGAATTCATATACTGCTTCACCGCGCTGTAAGTTTCAAAATATTTTTCTATATACTGCCTTGCGGTGGCAACGGAAATATTGAGGTTTTTGGAAAGTCCGAAATCGCTTATGCCGTAAATAATGCCGAAATTTACTGCCTTTGCTTCTCTGCGCATTTTGGACGTGACCTCTTCAAGCGGAACGCCGAAAACCTGAGATGCGGTTACGGCGTGAATGTCCGTTCCGCTGTTATACGCCTCTATAAGCTCCTTACAGCCCGAAAAATGCGCCAAAAGCCGAAGCTCTATCTGCGAATAATCGGCGTCGGTAAACACGTTACCCTCGCGCGCGACAAAAAGCTTCCTCAGCTCTCTGCCCTCGTCCTCACGTATGGGTATGTTCTGCAAATTCGGGTTAGAGCTTGAAAGCCGTCCCGTCGAGGTTTGCGTTTGGTGATAGGTTGTATGCACAACGCACGTTTTTTTATCGATAAGCGGACGAAACCCCTCTATATACGTCGAATTAAGCTTTTGATAAAGCCTGAATTTTAGAATATCGTTGACAACGGGGTATTTGTCAGCAAGCTTTTCCAAAACCTCTGCCGCGGTGGAAAATTTGCCCGTTTTCTTCTTTTTTACCTCTGTAATACCCAGCTGTTCATACAAAACCTCGCCCAGCTGCATAGGCGAATTTATATTGAACTCTCTTCCGCAGCCCTCGTAAATCTTCTTTTTGTACTCTTCAATAAGCGTCTGATACTGTGCGGAAAGCTCGTTAAGCCTGTCCACTCCGACCTTAACGCCCGTCTTTTCCATCTCAAACAGCACCGAAACAAGCGGCTTTTCGATTTCACCGTATAAGGACAGCATATTTTCCGCTTTAAGCTGCGCGTAATATCTTTCAAACAGTTCGTTTACGGCAAATGCGGAATAATCATAATCGTAAAGGCAATAGGCACACAAATCCTTAAGGCTGCCGCCCGACGCGTTATAGTCGCAGAGGTATTTTACTATTGCCAAATCCTCGAAATCGCAGCTTGCCTCTATATTCAGCTCGTCTAAAATATGCAACTGAGACTTGTAATCGAAGGCGATAACCTTATTTTGCGGATTTGTATAGATTGCCTTGATAATTTCGATAAAATTATCATAGCTGAGCACGTCTGAATTAACCAAATCGGCCGCGGCGGTAACGGAATACTGCTTGCCGCCTACATAAATTTCCGCGCGTTCGGGTTCAAGCACAACGGAAAAGACACTGCCGCCGTGCACTGCCCGCAAAACCTCCGCGGCGTCCTTACATGCAATTTTTTCGGGATAAGCTATTTCGGAAGAGGGCGCGCTTTCCTCCGCCTCCTCGAAAATATCGAGCAGCATAAACGTTCTGAACTCGAAATCGGTAAAAAGGCGCTTTACCTCCGCATTGAATTTTTTTGGAGCCTTGCAGTCCTCCAAACGAAGGTCAAGCTCGCAGCTTCTGTCTATCGTGGCAAGCTTGTAGGAAAGATAGGCAAGCTCCTTATTTTTAAGCAGCTTTTCGCGCGTTGCGCCCTTGATATTTTCGATATTTTCATAAATGCCGTCAAGCGTGGAATAGTCCGCAAGCAAATCCATTGCTGTTTTTTCGCCTATGCCCGCCACTCCGGGGATATTATCCGACTTATCGCCCTGCAACGCCTTTAAATCGACTATCTGCGAGGGTTCCAACCCCGTTTCAGCCTTAAAATTGCCCGTATTCAGTCTTAAAAGGTCGGTAACGCCGCGTTTTGTATAGTAAACGTCCGTACGCTCGTCCACAAGCTGATAGCTGTCCCTGTCGCCTGTATACACATAGCTGTGCACGTCGAATTTTTTTGAAAGGGTGCCGAGAATGTCGTCCGCTTCTATTCCCTCCTTCTGGCAGATTGCTATGCGCATAGCTTTTAAAAGGCTTTTAAGCGGCTCTAACTGAACGGCAAGCTCGTCCGGCATGGACTTGCGGGTTGCCTTATAGCCGTCGTACATTTTATGGCGGAAGGTCGGCGCCTTTAAATCAAACGCAACGACCATGTATTCGGGCTTTATTTCCTGTAAAATTTTAAACAAAAACTTTGAAAAACCGAATATCGCGTTCGTGGGAGTGCCGTTGCGCGTGGTAAAAACGGGCGTTGCATAAAACGCTCTGTTTAAAAGGCTGTTGCCGTCAATCAATACAAGCTTATCCATAACAATAATTTATCACTTTTTACAAATAAAATCAACAGTTGCAGTACAATTTGCATTTAATAAACCTAAGGCGGTTGAATTTTACATAAAATTCAACCGCCTTATACCGTTCCCTTATAAATATTTTTCCACATAGCACTGTTCAAAAACTTTATTACCCAAAATTGTTATGGCCTGTTGAGGACATTTTGAAAAACATCTGTAACATATAGTGCATTTATCTTTAAATTTTGCCTTTCCGTCTACTATATCTATGTTGTGCATAGGACAATTTTTTTCGCATATGCCGCAACCCACACATTTATCCTTATTTAGCTTTATTGCTTTATAATAAGCTTTTACCTTATTATGAAAATACAGCCGCTGCCCAAATAGACCGGCTATTCGGCACAAAAAACTCAAACCGTTTTGGGGATAGCTGTTTTTTTGTATTTTTTCAGCCGTACAACTTATCTTTTTATCGGCTTTGATTATAATTTTACGGTTTTTATCCAAAGATTTTTTTAACAATTTAACGTCGCCTATGCAATCCGGCATTTTTATATGCAATCCGCCTAAAACCTGCGCCCCGTATTTTTTAAAAAGTCTTGCAGAGCACCCTGCGCCGTCACCGCTGAACAATCCCATTGTGGCTATGATAAAAATTTTTTTGCCCTTGAATACCGACGAATTTTTGCAAATAAACTCCCTTACCAGCTTAGGAATATCGGAATAATATACGGGATACCCGAAAACTATAAAATTACTGTCAGTTATAGCTTTGACAGCCCTATCGTCTTCTATTGAAAATACTTCCGCATTTTCATTTATAGCGCGTGTAAATTTGGTTACGCAATACTTCGTATTTCCTGTACCGCTGAAATATATGCCCGTCATAAATATTAACCTTTAAAATAAAAAATGAGCCTTACCCCGTCCGCATATGCAAACTTTTTGGCAAGGCTTCATATTTTTTCTGGTGCCGGTGGTGGGGGTCGAACCCACACGGTATCGCTACCACGGGATTTTGAGTCCCGCGCGTCTGCCAATTCCACCACACCGGCGAATAGCTAAATAAGTATACAATAGCGCACGGCAAAAATCAAGCGATTTATACTAAATTTCAGCAAATAATGCGCCGAACGGCTAAACCTCCGTTCGGCGCATTACTGTATATACTTATTACTCAGGATAGGGTATTACAAATTTATTTAAAGGATTCCAGAATAAGCTTATCTGCAACAAGCGCAATAAATTCGCTGTTCGTGGGACGCTCGCTGCCTATGTAAACTCTTGCACCGAAGATAGAGCTTATTGCGTCCGCTCTTCCTCGGTTCCACGCAACCTCTATTGCGTGTCTTATAGCCCTTTCTACCTTGCTTGCCGTGGTATTGAACCTTGCGCCGATGCTGGGATAAAGCTCCTTTGTTACTCTGTTGATAATGCCCGGCTCATCCACCGCCATTTTTATCCCCTCGCGCAGATACGCAAAGCCCTTGATATGCGGAGGAATGCCTATCGTAATAAAGATATTGCTTATTTTTTCGTCAAGCGAGCTTACCTTGCGCTTGTCCCTTAAATCTGCGGTGACCTTGTAGCCGACCGTTTTATTGCTTGACAGGTCACGTATTCTGTCCATAAGCGTGTCCGATTTTACAGGCTTTGCCAAATAATAGACGGCGCCGTGCTCTATTGCCTCGTTAATGATTTTGTCGTCCACAAAGCTGCCTATCGCAATCGTCGTACACTCGGGACGGTTCTCCTTTATAAAATCGAGAACGCCGAAGCCGTCCAGCCCCATAAGCACCAAATCGACAATTGCAACGTCGGGCTTTGCCGACATAATAAGCTCGAGAGCGGCATTTCCGTTAGCCGACTCCGCGCAAACCTCAAAGCCCTCGGCAACGGAAATTCTGTCCTTTATGTCAGCTACAAGCTCTTCATTATTTTCGAATACGGCAATTTTTGTTACTTTCATATAACTCCTCCAGATTTCGCTTACAGAAGGAATTATAATACACAATTTTGCAAATGTAAAGTATTTTTGTAAAATAATGGTAAAAATATTTTAATATATTCTGTATTATTTTACAATATTATGTTTTATTTTGTCGAAGCCCCGATATTATTGAGTTATTATATCAATATACTCGTCGTACGTTACGCCCTTGTCAAACCGCTTTGTGCCGTTGATTTCTATAATTCTGTTTGCAACGGTATTCATAAGCTCCTGGTCGTGCGAGGTAAAAAGCATACAGCCCTTAAAATTCTTCATTCCGTTGTTGAGCGCGGTAATCGATTCCAAATCGAGGTGGTTAGTCGGCTCGTCGAAAATCAAAAAATTACTGCCCTCAAGCATCATTTTGGCAAGCATACAGCGCACCTTTTCGCCGCCGGACAACACCTTTGCCTGCTTCAAGGCTTCTTCGCCGGAAAAAAGCATTCTGCCGAGCCAGCCGCGGAGATATTCCTCGTAATGGTCCTTCGAATATTGGCTTAACCAGTCCACAAGCGAAAGCGCACAGCCCTGAAAATATTCGTTGTTGTTTTCGGGGAAGTAAGAAACGGTGATTGTTTTGCCCCATCTGATTGTACCCGCATCCGGCTGAACCTTTCCCATAAGCACGTCGTACAGCATTGACAGCGTTGTACTTTTATCGGAAACTATGCCGATTTTTTCGTCGCGCTGGACGGTGAAGGAAACGTCTTCGAAAAAGCCCTTTTTGGTGAGCCCCTCTACCATTAATATATCGTTACCGATTTCCTTTTCGAATTTGAAGTCGATATAAGGATACTTCCTTAAAGAGGGCTTAAAGTCGGAAATGGTCAGCTTTTCAAGCTCCTTTTTACGAGAGGTGGCTTGCCTTGACTTTGAAGCATTTGCGGCAAACCTTGCAATAAATTCCTGCAATTCCTTTGCGCGCTGTTCGTTCTTCTTGTTCTGGTCGCGCTGTTGGCGGGCAAGCAGCTGGCTTGTTTCGTACCAGAAATCGTAATTGCCGAGCATCATATTTATCTTGCCGTAATCCACGTCGCATATGTGCGTGCATACCTTATTTAAGAAATGGCGGTTGTGCGATACTATAATTATAGTATTTTCAAAGTCCATTAGATAGTTTTCCAGCCAGCGCGCCGTTTTTATGTCGAGGTTGTTTGTAGGCTCGTCCAGCAAAAGCACGTCGGGGTTGCCAAACAACGCCTGAGCAAGCAAAACCTTTATTTTAAGCTTTGCGTCCAGCTCCGCCATAAGCGTGTCGTGATATTCCTCGGTAATATCGAGGGCGCTTAAAAGCGTCTGCGCCTCGTACTCCGCCTCCCAGCCGCCAAGCTCGGCAAACTCGCTTTCAAGATTGCTTGCGCGTACGCCGTCCGCCTCGGTAAAGTCCGCCTTTGCGTAAAGTGCGTCCTTCTCGTCCATTATGTCGACAAGGCGCTTGTGCCCCAGCATAACCGCGCGCAGAACGGTTACGTTATCGAACGCGTTCTGGTTCTGCTGTAAAACGGACATTCTTTCGGTTTTGTCAAGCGTTACGTCGCCCTTGTTCGGCTCGATTTCTCCGCTTAAAACCTTCAAAAACGTAGATTTACCCGCGCCGTTCGCGCCGATAATGCCGTAGCAGTTGCCCTTTGTGAATTTGAGATTTACCTCTTCAAACAGCTTTTTACTGCCGTATTGAAGGGAAACGTTGTTTACCTGTAACATATATACTCCGTTAAAATTTTTTCTTTATCGATTATGCCGCAAACTGGCTGTTGTACAGCCTTGCATAAAAGCCGTTTTGCTTTAACAGCTCTTCATGCGTGCCTTGTTCAATAATATTGCCATTATTCATAACAAGAATAAGGTCGGCCTCTTTAATGGTCGACAGTCTGTGCGCGACTATAAAGCTTGTTCTGCCGCGCATAAGCTTGGCAAACGCGCGCTGAATGCGCTGCTCCGTACGCGTGTCTATAGACGAGGTAGCCTCGTCAAGAATAAGCATAGGCGGCAGACAAAGCATAATTCTCGTTATGCACAGCAGCTGCTTTTGCCCTTGCGAAAGATTACCTCCGTCCTCGGCAAGCACTGTGTCGTAGCCGTCCGACAGCTGCATTATGAATTTATGGGAATGCGCCGCCTTTGCCGCGGCAACAATCTCCTCTTCCGTTGCGTCAGGCTTGCCCATTGCTATATTTTCGCGCACGGTGCCGCTTTTAAGCCAGGTATCCTGCAAAACCATACCGTAATTTTTTCTAAGCGATTTGCGGGTAACGTTCATAACGTCCTTGCCGTCAACCGAAATTTTGCCGTCCGTAGGGTCGTAAAAGCGCATTAAAAGATTGATAAGCGTGGTTTTTCCGCAGCCCGTCGGCCCGACTATGGCTATTCTTTGACCCGCCTTAGCCCTTATATTAAGCTTTTCTATCAGCTTTTTGTCTGCCGTATAGGAAAAATATACGTTTTCAAACTCCACGTCGCCGCTGACGTTTTCAAGCGTTTCCGCAGTCGGGCTGTCGGGCGTCTGGGGAATTTCGTCTATAATTTCGTAAATTCTTCCCGCGCAGGCAATCGCGTTCTGCAATTCGGTCACCACGCCCGAAATTTCGTTAAAGGGCTTTGTGTACTGGTTTGCATACGCCAACATGCTTGTAAGCGTACCTATCGAAAATGCAACGGGCAAAATCGTGCCCCACGAGGGAATTATAAGTATCAGCGCGCCCACAAGCGCAACGGCGGCATACACTATGGAGTTTACAAAACGTGTTGTGGGGTTGGGAAGCGAGGAAAAGAATATCGACTTTAGCGAGGCCTTGGTAAGCCTTTTGTTTATTTCGTCAAACGCCTCCATATTCTCGTCCTCTCTGCCAAACGCCTGCACCACCTTTAAGTTGCCGACCATCTCATCGATAAAGCCCGTCTGCTCGCCTCGGATTTCGGAGGTGGTTTTGAACATCGAATATGTGCGCGAAGCGATATATTTGCCTACAAACAGCGACAAAGGAGTTAAAACAAACACTATAAGCGCGATTATCCAGTTGAGGACGAACATTAAAATCAGCGTACCCAGAATTGTCAGCACGCCCGTAAACAGCTGAGTGAAGCCCATAAGCAAGCCGTCTGCAAACTGGTCTACGTCGGCAATGTTTCTACCGACAATATCGCCGTAGGAGTGCGCGTCGATATATTTAAGCGGAAGCCTTTGCAGCTTGGCAAACGCCTCCTCGCGAATGTCCTTTACTATATTGAAGGTTATGCGGTTGTTTATAATGCCCATAAGCCACTGGGCTACGCACGTTATAAGAATTATTACGCCTATTATTATGAACGTTTCGAAAATTTTGCCGAAGTCGACCGAAGCAAACTTCGTCAAATCGAGCAAATCTATAACCCGACCGAAGAAAACGGGCACGGCAATAGTACCCGCAACGGTAATCAACGCCAAAAAGATGGTTGCCGCAAGCAAAAGCGTGTAGCCCTTCATTTGCTTTAATATGCGTTTTAAAATTTTTGCGGAAGATGCGTCAGACATTTTGCGCGCCCTCCTTTCTGAACTGCGAATAATGAATTTCGCTGTAAATTTCGTTATTTTCAAGCAGCTCTTCATGCGTGCCGAAGCCGACCATTTTACCGCCGTCAAGCACTATAATTTTGTCAGCGTGCTTTATCGAGGACGTGCGTTGCGAAATTATGAATACCGTAGGCGAATAATCGAGAGCTTTAAGCGACTGCCGAAGCGCCGCGTCGGTTGCATAGTCAAGCGCGGAAGCGCTGTCGTCAAGAATTAAAATTTCGGGCTTTCTTACAAGCGCGCGGGCAATGGTGAGCCTTTGGCGCTGTCCGCCGGAAAAGTTTTTGCCGCCCTGCTCCACAATTTCGTCAAGCCCCTTTTCCTTTGCCTTGATTACGTCTGTTGCCTGCGCCGTTTCTATCGCCGCGGAAATTTCCTCGTCCGTGGCGTCGTTTTTGCCCCATTGCATATTTTCGCGCACGGTGCCCGCAAACAGAACCGCACGCTGAGGAACAATTCCGCATATACCGCGCAAGGCCTCGTCCTCATATGTATTGACGTTTTTGCCGTTGATATAAACTGCGCCAGTGCGAGCGTCATAGAAATGCGGCAACAAATTTACAAGCGTTGTCTTGCCCGCGCCCGTGCCGCCGATGATTCCCACAGTTTCTCCGCGGTTGACGGAAAAGCTTATATCCTCCAACGCGTCCACCGCCGCATTGCCGTAATTGACGCAGACGTTTTCAAACCTGATAAACGGCTCTGCACAGTCCGCCGAAGCCTCGCCGCTATCGGCAAAATGCTTTAACGAGGGCTGCATTTCGAGAATTTCGCTTATTCTGCCCGCGCATGCAAACGATTTTGTGACGGTGATAATAAGATTTGCAAGCTTAATCAGCTCTACAAGTATCTGCGACATATAATTGTACAGCGCAATAACCTGTCCGCAGGTCAGCATTCCGCCGTCCACCTTAATTGCGCCCACATACAGAAGAAGTATTATTGCCGCGTTTATCACCGCATAGGTAAGCGGGTTCATAAGCGCGGAAATTTTGCCCACAAACAGCTGTGATTTTGTTAACTGCTCGTTTTTTGCGTTATAGTCTGCAATTTCGTCCTCTTCCTTGCAGAATGCGCGGATAACCCTTGCGCCCGTAAGCGTTTCGCGCGTGGATACGGTTACCTTGTCGAGGTTGCCCTGCACCCTTTTATAGAGCGGTATGCTGATTAGCATTATTCCGAACACCACTGCGCACAAAACCGCGATTGAAGCGGCAAAAACCCCGCCCGCGGCAACATCGATTGTGAAAGCCATTATCATGGCGCCGAAAACTATGAACGGCGAGCGCATAAACAGACGCAAAACCATATTCACGCCGTTCTGCACCTGAGTTACGTCGCTTGTCATGCGGGTAATCATTCCGCCCGTGCCAAGACCGTCTATATCCTTATAGGAAAGCGACTGCATTTTTTTAAAAAGGTCGTGCCTGAGCTCCTTCGAAAAGCCTACGGCGGCCTTTGCTGCGAAATACTGCGCAGAAACCGCACTTATAAGACCTATTACACCCAACGCGACCAGAATAAGGCAGGCATATACAACATAGCTTACTCCTTTGCCGCCCTCTATTCCGTTGTCGACTATTGCGGCGACAACCATTGGCACAAACAGCTCGAAGCAGGCTTCAAGCAATTTAAACAGCGGGGCAAGCACCGCCTGCGCCTTGAAATGTTTAAGGTATTTAAGCAATTTACGCATACAATCCGAATTATAACATTTAAGCAAATAAAAAGCAATTTTTATTGCAAATATTATTGCATTTTGCTACACTTAAATAAGGTGATTTTTATGGCTTACGAGATATATCTTAAAAAGGGTGAAGAAAAGCGCATTGTCGCGGGGCACAGCTGGGTTTACGCCAACGAGGTGGCAAAAATCGAAGGCAAGGACAAAAACGGCGCGCTTGCCTCGGTATTTTCAAGTGACGGAAGATTTATAGGCAAGGGCTACATAAACCACGCCTCTAAAATTCTCGTGCGGGTGTTTATTCGCGGCAACGAAACGGACGACGGGCAGTTTTATCTTGAAAGACTTAAAGCCGCGAACGATTACCGAATTAAATTAGGCTATAAAAACTGTTATAGAATGGTTTTTGCCGAAAGCGACAGGCTGCCCGCGCTGATTATTGACAAATACGGCGATATTCTTGTTATGCAGTGCCTTTCGCTTGGCGTAGATTTAAGAAAAAAGCTTATCTGCGACTGCCTTATAAAGCTGTTTGCGCCTAAGGGTATTTACGAAAGAAGCGACGTAGCCGTACGCAAAAAAGAAGGACTGCCGGAGGTTAAGCAGACCCTTTACGGCGAAGTGCCGGACTATTGCGAAATAGAGGAAAACGGCATAAAAATGCTTGTCGACGTTAAAAACGGGCAAAAAACGGGGTATTTCCTTGACCAGAAGGAAAACAGATTGACGGCAAGACGATACTGCGCGGGCAACGTTTTGGACTGCTTTTGCAACAGCGGCGGATTTTCACTGAATGCGGCAACCGTTGCGCAAAGCGTTACCGCTTGCGATATTTCCGAGCTTGCCTTGCAAAACGTGCGCGACAACGCCAAGCTTAACGGCTTTAAAAATATTCAAACCCTGCAAGGCGACGTTTTTGAGGTTTTAAGAACTTTCAGAAAGGAAAAACGGCAATTCGACACGGTAATTTTAGACCCGCCCGCCTTTTGCAAAACCGCAGACGAGGTTAAGGACGCATACCGAGGCTATAAGGACATAAACCTTACGGCAATGAAAATAGTAAAAAGCGGCGGATTTTTGATAACCTGCTCCTGCTCGCATTATATGACTGCAAATCTGTTTGAGAAAATGCTTGCCGAGGCAGCAAAGGAAAGCGGGCGTATTGTAAGATACGTTGAAACAAAAACTCAATCGCCCGACCACCCGTCGCTGCTTTCCGCAGACGAAACGCAATATTTAAAATTTATCGTTTTACAGGTAATTTAAGCTATTTATGTCAGACATAGTACTTAATAAAAGCGCAAAAACACGGCTTTTAGCCGTGTTTTTGCGCTTTTATAACATTATTAAATTAAATTGCCCAGTTTCCGTCCTTAAAGATTTGCACGCGTTTTCCATCCCTCGTCACGCCCACAATAGACATATCCTTACTGCCAATCATAAAATCGACATGTATCATAGAGCTGTTCACGCCAAGCTTTTCGCACTCCTCCACCGTAAGAATTTCATAATTTTCTATACAGTCGTTAAAGCCTCTGCCAAGCGCTAAATGACAGCTTGCGTTTTCGTCAAACAGCGTATTATAGAAAAGAATTCCCGTATTGTTTATGGGGGAATCGTACGCAATCAAAGCGCACTCGCCAAGATAAGCCGCCCCCTCGTCCATGGAAATCATTTTTTCCAGCAGGTCCTGATTTTTCTCCGCATACACCTCTACCGCCTTGCCGTTCTCGAAGCGTAGCCAAAAATTTTCAATAAGCTTGCCCTGATAGGAAAGCGGCTTTGTCGCAACAACCTTGCCCTCTGCAAGTCCGCGCACGGGAGTTGTAAAAACCTCCTCGCTGGGAATGTTGGGATTGAAATAAACGCGGTTTTTGCCTATCGTGGTTTCTCCGCCGCCGCAGAATTTGCCTACCGCGTTAAGCCCCACAGTAAAATCCGTGCCGTTTGCGCTTTTGTATTCAAGCCTTGCAAATTTGCAGTCGTTCAAAAATTTGCAGCGCTTTGCGAGGTTTTCGTTATGCTTTTTCCACGCCGCAACGGGGTCGCCGTCCACGCGCGAGGTGTCGAGTATCGCTTCCCAAAGCTTTTCCACCGCCTTTTCGGGCGACAAATCGGGAAAAACCTTAACCGCCCAATCCTTGCCCGCAACAGCGGCAATGCACCACTGCTCTTTGTTTTCCACCGCATCGCGGTAGGGCTTGATTATCGGGAAGCGCGCCATATTCGCTTTGGAATTTTTTTCGCTGTCGGTTCCGTCAAGCCCGTCAGGGTCGTCGGAGTCGAGCCACAGCCTGCAAGGTAGCCTATCAACCCGCCTTTGCAGCTTTGCCTTTTCAATTTCGGTTACTTCGGAAAGCGTTTCCAGACTTCTGTACTGATAGTTAAGCTTAGTTACAGGCATATACGCCCAGTCGACGTTTACGCGCTCGGCGCCCGCAAGATAGCATTCTTCAACCACCATTGCCACAAATTCGGGCTGGTCAAGCCCGCAAGCAATGTTTACTTCCTGTCCCTTTTGCACGTTAAGCCCGCATTTTACTATTAGTCGCGCATAGCTTTTTAATCTTTCTTGCTGCATAATTGTATTCCTTGTATTAATTTTTGCTTAATTTTACTATATTTTAAAAAATTATGCAAGAAAATATTTATGCTTTTGCCTTAAAAACCACATCTATTTCTTTTTGTTTTTTATAATTACTATCGCGATATACGCAACAAGCAAAAGCGCGCAGGCTCCCAAAAGTATGCCGTACATTGCGCCGAGCGGAATTTTCGTTCCGAACGAATACAAATTAGCATCGAAGCTGTCGCGTATTCCGTTTATAACACCGTTTATAATATTTTCGTCAACGGAATTTGCTCGCATTTCTTCAATAAAAGCCTGCATATATCCGTTAAGATAGTGGTTGCGCATTGTTCCGACGCTGTAAATGCCCGGCATTAGCGATAAAACGTTCTGCAACCCTTTTGAAAAGGACGAAATCGGCATATAAGCCCCGCAAATGAAGCCGTACATCGAAGAAACGAGAGTTGCGACAGCCGAAAGTCCGCCTTGCGTGGAAATAAAGCTTTCCACAACGCCCGCCAAAAGCGTGCCGAAAAGTATGCCGCAGATTATATCTACCAATATCATAAAGGTATCGGCAACGGTTAAATACCAGCCTACGCAAGCAAGATAAATATGTCCTATCAGCATAACCGTAATAAGCACGGTAAACGTTATTAAAAAATTCGAAATAAAATACGCAAGCGAAACAGTCGTTCCCTTTACGGGCGAAACGCGGAAATCGTTGACGGACGAATTGATTTTATCGTCAATCATTATTGTATTTGAACAAAACGCAACCGTAACCGCGCTTACGCTGAGTATCGACGACATAAGCCACGCGCCCGCGCAGCCGTTGATTATTTTTGTATTCACCGTCAGATTGTTTTCCGAAAAGGCTTTTTCTAAGCTTTCTATATAGATATTTCTTAAAAACGTAACGAACAGCACAAACAAGATAATCGGCGTTAACAATGACATAAAAAACGTGAATTTATCCTTGAAATAGCATTTTGTATTGCGGGAAACAAGCGATATTAATTTTTTACATTCCGTCATTTTAGTCATTTCACACCTCCTTTAAGTCTTTGCCCGTAACTTTAAGAAATACGTTATCCATATTTCCCTTTAAGACCTCGAAATCTTCAAAAAATTCGGGTTTATCCGCAAAAAACTGCCCGACTTGCGCGGTTGAGTTAAGTTCTATTTCAACAAAGTCGCGTTCACGCTTTACATTCAGTCCGAGTGCGGCAAAATATTTTTCAGCTTCGTCAATATGCTTGTAAAGCTTGATAAAATCGCTTGCATATGCGGTTTTCAAGTCGTGCGGTGTACCTTCCGCAACCTTTTTACCACCGTCGAGAATAACAACGTAGTCGGCAGTAGCCGCCTCCTCCATATAGTGGGTTGTCAAAAACACCGTAAGCCCTTGCTCTTTCCTCAGCTTTTCCACAACACTCCACACGGTTATGCGCGTTTTGGGGTCTAAGCCCGTTGTGGGTTCGTCTAAAATTAACACTTTTGGGTTATGAAACAACGCGCGCGCAATATCTATGCGCCGTTTTTGTCCGCCGGAAAGCTTGTTTACGGGACGCTTTAAAATATCTTTTAAGTCGAGCAGTGCAGTCAGCTCTTCAAGGCGGGCTTTAAAGGCCTTGCCGAAAATGCCGTACAGTCCCGCACGCGACTTTAAGTTGTCGTATGCGGACATCTTTTTATCCAGCACCGAGTCTTGAAAAACAATGCCTATTTCGCTTTTTATTCTGTCTGCGTCCGTTTCGATATTGTTACCGCAGATTTTGACGGTACCGCCGTCCTTGGCAAGAATGCCGCTTATAATATTTATTGTAGTGGACTTGCCGGCACCGTTCACGCCCAAAAACGCGAACAGCTCGCCCTCGCGCACGTTAAACGAAATTTCGTCCACCGCCTTTACGTCTTTAAATGATTTTTTTAGGTTTTCTATTTCAATTATCATTTTTTGTCCTTTATTGCTTTTGCATTATTAGGGAAAGCGCCGCTGCGGATTTACGCTGCGGCGCTTATAAAATAATCTGAGCTTAACCGTAAGCCGAGTTCTGTCTTGTACGGCCATCTATCTAATCTTGCGGTCACCCGCAAGCTCAAGCGATATTTACGGCGGACGGCAGACGGGCAGCCTGTTGCATTTAAGCAAGCCGTTCGCCCAATCTTGCATCGGGTGGGGTTTAATTGGCTCCCCTTGTTACCAAAGGGACGGTGAGCTCTTACCTCGCCATTCCAACCTTACAGTATAAAACTGCGGTATATTTCTGTTCACTTTCCTTGAAGTCGCCTTCTCCTGCCGTTAACAGGCACCCTTGCCCTGCGATGCTCGGACTTTCCTCACGCTGTTTTCACAGCCCGCGACCGTATAGTTAACTCAAATCGAAAATATTTTATCACCAAAACATATTTAAGGCAACTATTTTATGTTTTTATTTGATTTTTTTGACGGATTATTCTAAAATAATTACCAGCAAACCGAACTTAAGGAGCATTCGATGAAAAAAACAAAAATCATTTGCACGCTCGGACCCGCAAGCGACAGCGAAAAAATACTTTCCGAACTTGTTGACGCAGGTATGAACGTTGCACGACTTAATTTTTCGCACGGCACGCACGAGGAGCATGCGGCAAAAATTGCAAAAATAAAAAGGATTAGAGAGCAGAAAAAGGTTCCTCTGCCTATTATTCTCGATACCAAGGGTCCCGAATTCAGAATCAAGACCTTTGAAAAGGGAAAAATCACCTTAAAGGACGGCGATACCTTCACCTTTACCACTGACGACATAGTGGGCGACAAAACGCGGGTTGCCGTTTCCTTCAAGGGCATTTGCGAGCAGATGTTTGCGGGCGATAAAATACTTTTAAACAACGGACTTATGGTTTTCGAGGTCGTGAAGGTAGAAAAGCCTAACGTTATCTGCAAAACGCTTGTCGGCGGCGAGCTTTCCAACAGAAAATCGATGTTTTTCCCCGATAAGCTGCTTGATATGGAATATCTGTCGGAGCAGGACAAGGCGGATTTGAAATTCGGCGTCGAGCAGGGCGTCGACTTTGTAGCCGCTTCGTTCGTTTCCAAGGCGCAGGACGTTATAGATATAAGAAACTGGCTGAGGGAGTGCGGCTCGCCCGACGGCGAGATTGAAATAATCGCAAAAATCGAAAGCCGCGCGGGCGTCAATAATCTTGAAGAAATTTTAAAGGTCAGCGACGGAATAATGGTCGCGCGCGGAGATTTGGGCGTTGAAGTGCCGTTTGAAGAGCTGCCCAGCATTCAGAAAACCATAATCAACGCATGCCGAATCTGCGGCAAGCGCAGCATAACCGCAACCGAAATGCTGGAATCTATGATAAAGCAACCCCGCCCCACCCGTGCGGAAATTTCCGACGTGGCAAACGCCGTTTACGACGGCTCCTCCGCTATCATGCTTTCGGGCGAAACCGCGGCGGGCGCATACCCCGTGGAAGCGGTTAAGGCCATGTCCAAAATAGCAATGCAAGCCGAGCAAAACACCAACTACATAGCGCACATAGCGGAAAAGGACTATAAAATAACCAAATTGTCGGAGGCGCTGGCGCACTCCGCATGCACGCTTGCGCACGATATAGGCGCAAAGGTTATAGTTGTGTGCACCCGCACGGGCGGCACGGCGAGAACGGTTTCCCGCTTCCGTCCCATGATAGACATAATAGGCATGACTACGGAAGAGCGCGCTTACAGAAAGCTTGCCCTCAGCTGGGGTGTTACGCCCGTAATGAGCGAGGAATTCTATTCCGTGGACGTGTTATTCCATTATGCAAAGCGCGCCGCAATAGAGAGCGGAATGGTCGCAAAGGGCGATAAAATAGTGCTTACGGGCGGCACGCCCAACGGCAAAAGCGGAAACAGCAATCTTGTTAACGTTGAAACGGTTTAACCCGCAAAGTAAGAAGGCCGCGCCTTACAAGGCGCGGCCTTCTTAGAGAGAATATGAAAAAAAGTTGAGTGTATGCCGTTTGTTTATGCTTACATTATAACGGCGGTTTGTGTTAGGAATATGAAAATCTAATGATTTTTATATTTTATGAAAATTTTTTCCGCCGCAGCAAGCCCGTCCGCCGCCGAGCTGGTAATTCCGCCCGAATAGCCGCTGCCCTCTCCGCACGGATAAAAGCCCTTTAAGGAAATGCTTTCGCCGTTTTCGCCGCGTAATATTTTAACAGGTGAAGAGAAGCGCGTTTCAACGCCCGTCAAAATAGCCGAGGGCGAAGCAAAGCCGCGCAATTTTTTATCCATATCGGGTATTGCCGCCTTCAACGCCTGCACTGCGGTCTGCGGCAAAACCTCTGCAAGCGGCGCAAACGCCGTTCCGCAAGCGTAGCTGGGTTCGACCTCGCCAAAGGCGGACGATATTCTGTCCCTTGCAAAATCGCCGTACAGCTGAACGGGCGCCTTATAGCTTTTTCCGCCGACGTTGAACGCACGACGCTCGATTTTACGCTGAAAATTCATGCCGTCAAACAAGCCGTTACCAAAGTCCTCCCTCCGCATTTGCACCATAAGCGCGGAATTAGAGTTTTTGCCGTTGCGGGCGTATAAGCTCATTCCGTTTACGACAACCCCGCCGTTCTCGCTTGCGGCGGGAATAACTACGCCGCCGGGGCACATACAAAAGGTGAATACCGTGCGCGCGTGCGCGTGCGATACAAGCTTGTAATCTGCCGTCGGCAACAGCTTAAAATCCTTGCCGTACTGCGCAAGACTAATACTGTCCGCAAGGTGCTCTATACGCACGCCTATGGCAAAGTCGCGCGGCTCCATTGCAATGCCGCTTTTAGCAAGCATTTCAAAGGTATCTCGGGAGGAATGCCCCAACGCCGCGACAGCGCAGTCCGTTTGCATTTCGAATTCTTCACCGCTGACCGTATTTTTAAGCATTAACGAGGAAACTGCGCCGTTTTTGGAAGTAAAGCCGCAAAAAACCGTGTTAAAAAGATAGCTGCCGCCGTTTTCTGTTATAAATTTTCTGATATTTTGAAGCACGCCGTACAGCTTATCGCTGCCAATGTGCGGTTTGTTTAAATAGAGAATTTCCTTCGGTGCGCCGAAGCGCTGAAAAATTTCAAGCACGTCGCGGTTTAAGCCGTCGTGCGTCTGGGTATTCAGCTTGCCGTCGGAAAAGGTTCCCGCGCCGCCCTCGCCAAACTGTACGTTGGAATTTTCGTTCAAATCCCCGCCGTCAAAAAATTTGCGGGTTGTCTGCGTGCGCGCCTCTACCGCCTCTCCCCGCTCGATTATCACGGGTGTAAAGCCGCGCTCTATCAGCCTTACCGCACAAAACAGTCCCGCAGGGCCGCTGCCGATTACGGCAACCCTCGGGGCGTTTTTTACTTTTTCAAGCGGAGGCTTAAGCTCCTCCTCCGCATTCGCCGAAAAAGCAATCGAATATACCCAACGGATATTGCTTTTGTCGCGCGCGTCGAGAGATTTTTTAATTATTTTAAAAAGCTTAACCTCTCCGCGCAGACTTTTGCGCGCAACGTCAAGCAGCTTGCCTTCGCTTTCCGCAATATTCAGTTTTACATTGTCAAGACGCTTAATCATAGGTATTCGGAATTTAAAGGCGGGTTAAAATTTCCCGCGCAACGGTAATGCCGCTTGTAAACGCCCATTGCAGATTATAGCCACCGCAATCGCCGTCAACGTCTAAAATTTCGCCCGCAAAAAACAGATTTCGGGCAAGCCTGCTTTCCAGAACGTCTGTCACCTCGCACATATTTATACCGCCCTTGGTCACCTGCGCATAGTCAAAGCCGAGATTACCGCAAACCTCGAGCGTGAAATTCTTCAATGCTTTGACAATTTCGCGCGGGTCAGCCGTGCCCGCACGCTTGATAACCGCCCGCCCTATCTGATTGTGAAGAGTGCCCGAAAGCAATTCGCTATCCTCTCTGCCCGCAGCTTTTTGCGCGGCTATGCTTTGCTCGATTTGTGCGGCGGAAAAATCGGGTAAAAATTCAAGCGAAAGCGTTACGTTCTGCTTGTCCGTAATGTACGAGGACACCGAAAACACTGCATTGCCGGAAACGCCGTAATCGGTAAAAATAACGTCGCCGCGGGCTTTTGCAAGCGTTTTTGCGTTACGGCTTGCCGTAACAATACAGTCCGCGCGAATACCTTTAAGAGCTTTTATATGCTTTGTATCCGTTTTAAGCTGAACAAGCGACGGATACAGCGGCGTAAGCGTATGACCGAACGAGGTTGCCAGCGCGTATGCGGAGCCGTCCGTTTTAAACTGCTTTTGCGCCTTGCCGCCCGTGCAAAGTGCAACAAATTTCGCTTTGCCGACAAGTCTTTTATCCTCATAAACGGCAAAACCGCCGTTTTCCTTGATAATTTTGCTTATTTTAACGCCCGTAACGCACTCGGCGCCGCGCAAGGAGTGCAAAAGGCTGTCTACAAGCGCGGAAGCCTGCCTGCCCGCCGGATAAATTCTGCCCCTATCGTCCGCGCCGAAAACACAGCCGAAAAGCTTTGCGCCGTCATAGGCGTCGGCGCACGCAATTTTTTCCGCGACGGAAATATTGCCGCCGTGAAAGTGCGCGGCGGTCATATCCGTGTTTGAAATGTTGCCTTGCCCGTTGCCCGTTGCCGCAAGCTTTTTACCGAAGCGCTCGCCCGCGTCGACAAGACAGATTTTTAAATTTTTGCCGCCTTTAAGCAAGCTTACGGCGCACGCAAGCCCCGCCGCGCCGCCGCCGACGATTATTACGTCGTATTCCGAACAATTCATAAAATGACCTTTAAGTCATTTTATATTATTACGCCGGCACTGTCAACATTTAAATCCGCTCAAAATTTTTTCAAGCGTTGCAAGGTGCAGCCTTTCGTCCTCGATAATTCTTGAAATTATCGCCTTAACCTGCTCGTTTTTAAGGCATTTCAGCATTTTTTCATAGCCCGCAATGGCGTGCCTTTCACCTATTATATCGTCCTCGAGCATGTTTTTCAGCGAGCGGGAATAAGCGACGTATTTTGCGGAATAGAAATTGAAGCATGTGGACGGATACTGCGCGTACACGGGCTGTGCGCCGAGCGCCAAAATCAAGCTTGCAAGCATATCCAGATGGTGCATTTCGGCTATCCCTATTCCGACAAGGGTATCGGCAATTTCCTTATAGCCGCTCTTTTCGAAATTTACCGAATGATAAATATATTGCAGAATTGCGTTCAGCTCGCTTTCGTTGGAGGCATACGCGGGCGAAACAATTCTCAGGCTGTAAGCGTCGGGACAAATTCCGTCTGTTGTGGGATAGGGTTGATTTGTATGTATGGATTTAGGCATAATACAAGGTATGATTTGTCGGTTTTTTTAGTGAAAACCGCAAAAATACACCGTTTATGTGTGACATAGTACCTTGCAAACAAAATAAAAAGCGGTATTCAACCGCTTTCTTACTAAAAATTACTTAATTTAAGACCTTTTTAAGGAATTGACCCGTATAGCTTTTTTCGACCGCGGCAACCTCCTCGGGACTACCGACGGCAACAATTGTGCCGCCCTTGTCGCCGCCCTCGGGACCCAAATCAATCAGCCAGTCCGCGCATTTAATTACGTCGAGGTTATGCTCGATAACAAGCACCGTATTGCCGCCGCTTCTTAATCTTGTAATAATTTCAATCAGCTTTGCCACGTCATAGCTGTGCAAGCCCGTAGTCGGCTCGTCTAAAATATAGAAGGTTTTGCCCGTACTGCGCTTGGAAAGCTCCGTCGCAAGCTTTACTCGCTGAGCCTCGCCGCCCGACAGAGTAGTCGCGCTTTGCCCAAGCCTGATATACCCGAGCCCGACGTCGCACAGCGTCTGCATTTTGTTGTGTATGGAGGACACGGGCTTAAAAAACTCAGCCGCCTCTTCCACCGTCATTTCAAGCACGTCTGAAATGGATTTGCCCTTATACTTTACTTCAAGCGTTTCTCGGTTATACCGCTTGCCGCCGCAGACCTCGCAGGGCACGTAAATGTCGGGCAGAAAGTGCATTTCTATCTGAATAATTCCGTCGCCCTGACAGTGCTCGCATCTGCCGCCCGCAACGTTGAACGAGAAGCGGCCGCTCTTGTACCCTCTTTCCTTTGCGTCGGGGGTCGCGGCAAACAAATCTCTTATCATTGTAAAAACACCCGTATAGGTTGCGGGGTTGCTTCTCGGCGTTCTGCCGATAGGCTGCTGGTCTATGGAAATAACCTTGTCGAAGTATTCCACGCCCTCGAAGCCGTCGCATTTGCCTGAAAGTCTGCGCGCATTGTTAAGCTTGTTTGCAAGATACGGATAGACAATTTCGTTTACAAAGCTTGATTTTCCGCTGCCGGAAACGCCCGTAACAGCCGTTATAAGCCCTACGGGTATATCGACGTCGATATTTTTAAGGTTGTTCTGTCTGCAATTTTTAACCCTTAAAAATCTGCCGTCGGGCTGTTGTCTTACCCGAGGCACCTCGATTTTTCTCTTTCCCGAAAGGAATTCGCCCGTTATCGAGCGCGGCTCGTTCATAATATCCTCAAGCGTGCCGCTTGCAACAACCTCGCCGCCGTGCACGCCCGCCTTGGGGCCTATGTCAACTATATAGTCAGCCGCGCGCATAGTGTCCTCGTCGTGCTCGACTACAATCAACGTATTCCCAAGGTCGCGCAAGCCCAAAAGCGACTTTAAAAGCTTTTCGTTATCACGTTGGTGCAGACCTATGCTCGGCTCGTCAAGAATGTACAGTACGCCCGTCAAAGCGCTGCCTATCTGCGTGGCAAGCCTTATGCGCTGACTTTCACCGCCCGAAAGAGTTGCCGCGCTTCGTGACAAGGTTAGATAGCCAAGACCGACATTCTGTAAAAAGCTGATACGGCTGTCTATTTCCTTTATAATGCTGTCGGCAATCATATGCTCGGTCGCGTTAAAAAAGCTGAAATCACTGAACGCCTTCAAATCGTCCACGGGCAAGGCGCAAATATCTGCAATGCTTTTGCCGCCTACAGTAACCGCAAGCGCCTCCTTTTTAAGGCGCTTTCCGTGGCAGACGTCGCAGTCCGAGGTGCGCATATACCTTTCAATGTCCCATTTGACGCTTTCCGAGGTAGTTTGCGTGTATCTGCGCTGTAAATTTGTTGCAAAGCCCTCCCACGACTTTTCGTAACTGCCCGTAAAATGATAGGCGCTGTAGCTCATTTCTATTCTTTCGCCGTTGTTGCCGAACATAAGCATGTCGTAAATGCCCTCGGGCAGCTCGCTTACAGGCACGTCAAGCGAAAAGCCGTACACCTTGGAAAGCGCATTAAGGTACATTTGCGTCATTGTGGAGGATTCCAGATTCCAGCCGCTTATTTTTATTGCGCCCTCTCTTAGCGTCTTTGATTTATCGGGGCAAATCAGGTCGGGGTCAACCGTCTGCTTGAAGCCGAGTCCGGAGCATTCGGGACACGCACCCCAAGGAGTATTGAAGGAAAACAAGCGCGGCTCGATTTCTTCAATGGAAATTCCGCAGTCCGGACACGCATAATTAGAGGAAAACAGCTCCTCATTGCCCTCGCAGTCGATTACAACAAGCCCGTTTGCAAGCTGCAAGGCGTTTTCAAGGCTGTCGGTAAGGCGCTTTAACACGCCGTCCTTTATAACAAGCCTGTCTATTACGACCGAAATATTATGACGGATATTCTTTTCAAGGCGGATTTCTTCCTGCAAATCGTAGACGATTCCGTCTATTTTCACCCTTGCATAACCGCTTTTTTTATAGGAGGCAATCTCCTTTTCGAACGCGCCCTTTTTTCCGCGGAATACGGGGGCTTCAATCAGAATCTTACTGCCCTCGGGCATAGCCATAACCCTGTCCGCAATCTCGTCGACGGATTGACGGCGGATTTCTCTGCCGCATTGCGGACAGTGCGGAATGCCAACCCTTGCAAACAAAAGGCGGAAATAATCGTAAATTTCGGTAACCGTTCCCACAGTTGAACGCGGGTTGTGAGAGGTGGTTTTCTGGTCGATTGAAATTGCGGGGGAAAGTCCGTCAATAAGCTCAACGTCGGGCTTTTCCATCTGACCCAAAAACTGCCTTGCATAGGAGGAAAGACTTTCTATATACCGTCTTTGCCCCTCGGCAAAGATTGTATCGAAGGCGAGCGTTGATTTGCCGCTGCCCGATAAGCCCGTGAATACGGTAAGCGTATTGCGCGGGATATGCACGTCTATGTTCTTTAAGTTGTTTTCTCTTGCGCCTTTTATAAAAATTTCTTCTTTCATATGTAAATTACGATTTTTTGCTTTTAAACAGTTTTTTACGGAGCTCGGAAATAGTGTCGCGTATTTCAATTGCCTTTTCAAAGTCAAGCTGTGCAGAGGCAACCTTCATAAGCGCCTTCAGCTTTTCTATTTCCGCGGGAATATCCGCAAGCTTTATGTCGTTGCCGATATTCTTTTTGCCCGTTATACCTATGGTGTTTTTTACTTCCTTTATTATGGTTTTGGGGATTATCCCGTGCTGTTTATTGTAATCGGACTGAATTTTGCGGCGGCGGTTGGTTTCGTCTATTGCTCTGCGCATACTGCCCGTAATGGTATCGGCGTACATTATTACTCTGCCCTCGGCATTTCTTGCGGCGCGGCCGATTGTCTGCACAAGCGAGGTTTCGCTCCTCAAAAAGCCTTCCTTATCCGCGTCTAAAATAGCCACAAGCTTAACCTCCGGCAAATCAAGCCCCTCGCGCAGAAGGTTTATGCCGCACAAAACGTCAAACTCGCCGCTACGCAAGCCGTTTATTATGTCTATACGCTCCAACGCGTCAATGTCGCTGTGCATATAGCGCACCTTTAAATTATGCTCCTTTAAATAATCGGTAAGGCTTTCCGCCATGCGCTTTGTCATTGTTGTTACAAGCACTCGCCCGCCGCCCGAAATAACGCCCTTAATTTCGCCAAGCAAATCGTCTATCTGGGTTTTTGTGGGACGAATTTCCACCTCGGGGTCTATTAAGCCCGTGGGACGGATAAGCTGTTCCACCACGTTACCCGCCTGCTCCATTTCGTACGGCGCGGGGGTTGCGGAAACACAGATAAGCTGCGGAACGCGTTCGTCAAATTCCTCAAACCTCAACGGGCGGTTATCGTACGCCGCATTAAGGCGGAAGCCGTAATTTACAAGGTTATCCTTTCGGGAACGGTCGCCGTGGTACATTGCGCGTATCTGCGGAATTGTCATATGGCTTTCGTCGATAAACACAAGGAATTTGCCTGCGGGGAAGTAGTCCAAAAGCGTGAAGGACGGCTCGCCCGCGCTTCTGCCGTCAAAGTAACGGCTGTAATTTTCAACGCCGCTGCAATAGCCTATTTCTCGCATCATTTCAAGGTCGTAGGTTACGCGCTGTTCAAGCCTTTGCGCTTCCAAAAGCTTTCCGCTGTCGCGGAAGGCCTTTACCTCGTCGTGCATATCCCTTTCAATCATAGACAGCGCGTTCTGCATTTTGTCGGAGCCGACCGCGTACTGGCTTGCGGGGAAGATTAAAACGTGCTTTAATTCAGACAGAATATTGCCCGTAAGCGCGTCCTCCTCGCAAATTCTTTCTATCTGGTCGCCGAAAAATTCAACGCGTATTGCAACCTCGGAATTGCTTGCGGGGAAAATTTCAACCGTGTCCCCGCGGACGCGGAAGGACGAGCGTTGAAAATCTATATCGCGGCGGGCGTACTGGATTTCGACAAGCCTTCTTAAAAGCGCGTCCCGCTCCATTTCCATATCGGGACGAAGAGAGATTGCAAGGCGGAAATATTCCTCCGGCGCGCCAAGTCCGTAAATACAGCTGACTGAGGCAACCACTATAACGTCCTCCCGCTCGCCAAGCGAGCTTGTGGCGGAGTTGCGCAGCTTGTCGATTTCATCGTTAAGGCTCATATCCTTCTCGATATAGGTATCCGTTGAGGGAATATAGCTTTCCGGCTGATAATAATCGTAATAGGATACGAAATATTCGACGCGGTTTTTCGGAAAAAATTCCTTAAACTCGTTACAAAGCTGTGCCGCAAGCGTTTTATTGTGCGCAATAACCAGCGCGGGGCGGTTGACGTTGTTTATGACGTTTGCCATGGTAAACGTTTTGCCGCTGCCCGTAACGCCGACAAGCACCTGCGTGCGGATACCGTCCAGAACGCCCTCAGTAAGGCTTTCTATAGCGTGCGGCTGGTCGCCCGTGGGCTTAAATTTTGATTGCAGCTCGAATTTCATATCTATTGAAATTATAACCTTTTTAAAAAATATTTACAACTGTTTGAGCGGAGTTTTTGTCAAAAAATAAACTTTTGTTTTTATTTATCAGCAAATAAAAACCGCCAAAATATTGTGTGCTTTATATGGAGTTGTCCAAAAAATAGCCCGCTATCTTCGGAAACGAAGTATAACGGGTTATATTTTACTGTTTATAGTTATAATTTGAAATTAATTTTATTTCTCATTATATGTAACTACTATTCCATAGCCAATAGCAACATTTGGCGAAACAGCAATCACCAGCCGGCCTTGTTAAGTTGATTTTGCTTCTCCTATAATTTATTTTTAATTTACTATTGAATGTGAACAGCTACTTTGCTTGGACGAAAAAGTCTATACTTGCATTTATCATATTCAAACTCATCAATATAGAAAAAATATAATCCTTTTTCTTGCATAAATGGTTGATTATATTCATATTTACCCGTAACAGGATTTACATAAGTTATTGTAGCCGACCACCCGTCTATTAAAACTTGCTTATTATTATCACGCCTTCTAACTTTAATATCTAATTGTTTCTGTTCTCCGTCATACGTTAAATAAGCGTCTTCATAAGAATCATAGTCTGCTTTCACTAAATGTTCGCCTGTTTCCGGATTAACAATATCAAAATAACACAGAATAGGTTCTTTATCACCACAAGCAGTCAACGTTAAAGTTAAAATAGCCATTAAACAAGCAAATATCGTTATAAATATTTTTTTCATTGAAAATGGACCTCTACTACATTACTGTATTTAAGCGTTTTTCTTTTTTACAGCATTGCCGCCGGTTAGCAAAATCATTTTTGCCGCCTCTATCGAATAGCTGTCCGCTATGACGTAAAGCTTTTTATCAAGCCTGCCCCTTGCAAGCACCTTTACTGCGGTCGCTTTTTTGGAAAAGCCTGAAACGCGCTTTTTAATCTCCTCGATAGTAACCGTTTCGCCGTCCGCAAAGTTTTTGCTTAACGTATCGATATTGACTATATCGAATTTTGTTTTGTCGGAAATCTCTGCCGCCTCTTCTATAAGCGCCACGGCTATCTCGTCCTGCATAAGCTCTGCCGCCTCGCTTACTGTTACCGCATCTCTCGGTTTGAAAACGTCGCCGCTCTTTGCGTCCTCCTCCGTAAGAACCTTTACAAGCTTACGCTCGATAAGCGGCTCTATTTTTTCATACGGGTATTGCTTTGCGTAGTCGGTTTCGGTATATCCGTCAAGCTTTTTGCGCCCGTCCATTGCGGTTGCAATCAAATCTGCCGAATATTTAAGCCGTCTGTCGTTTTTAATGCGGTAAAGACAGGGAATTTTTTCGTATGCGGCAACCTCGGACATATCGTCAACCTTGTACTTGGTTTCGGCATAGTCGTTTGCGTTAAGCGCAAGGAAAAGACACACGCATTTACCCCTTACGGCAAGCTTTGCATAGGTTTTTCTGCCGCAGTAAAAGGCTTCGCCCTTCCAGCTCATACGGGTTTTTATGCCGTCATAGGATAAAAGCTCGTTTTTCAGCGCCGAGTAATAGCTTTTTACCTCGTCGTCGGACTGAATAAGCTTTGCCGTAAAGCTTTTGTTATATTTGATTATTATGTATCTGACCGCGCCGTTGATACGCGCAACCGACCTTTGTGGCGCCTCCTCATACTCCTCCTCGGGCTCTTCCTCCGGTTCGGCGGCGCTGTCGTCAGCATCCTCGGTATCGTCCTCTGCGGCTTTTTCTTCAACCTGTTGAACAGCTTGCGGTTCGGCTTGTATGGGTTGCGGTTCAGTCCGCTGTTCAATCTTAGCTTCAGCCTTTTGTTCGGGTTGCGCGGGCTTTTTCTTCCTGCGCACAGCAAGCGCAACAAATAAAGCAACAGCGGCAAGCGCAACAAGCGCCGCCACGCCGACAGCAACGGGAATTATGTAGTTTGCCGCAAGCAATAAAGCAGATAAATCAGTCATATCTTATACCCCTCGTAAAAATGCAGTAAAGCTATTATACTACCGTAATTTACAAATTTCAACGATATAGGCAAAAAAAATAATGAGCGGTTAAAAGCCGCTCATTAACAATTTTTTTGTGAATTTTATGATAACTTTTCAAGAAGTCTTAAATCAATGCCCTTGTCGCCGATTTTGATAATTTCTACCTTGACAACGTCACCGATTTTAACAACGTCCTCTACCTTGTCAACACGCTTGTCCGAAAGCTTGGAAATATGAATCATACCGTCCTTACCGGGGGCAAACTCGACAAATGCGCCGAAGTTCATAATTCTTACTACCGTGCCCACGAACATATCGCCGATTTCGGGGTCGTGCGCAATGCTGAGTATGATTGCCTTTGCCTTTTCCGCATTTTCCACGGGCCCCACACATGATATATAGCCGCGGCCGCTGTCGTCGCTGTTGAATTCGATTTCCGTGCCGGTTTCTTCCATAATCTTCTTGATTACGCAGCCCTGCTTGCCGATAACGTCGCCGATTTTGTCGGGGTCGATTTCAAAGCTGATAATTTTGGGAGCGTAAACGGAAAGCTTGGGCGCAACCTCGGGAACAACCTCGAGCATTTTGGAAAGTATGAACTGTCTGCCCTCGTTTGCCTGATTGATTGCGGTGTGCATAATCTCTTCGGAAATGCCCTTGATTTTAATATCCATCTGGATAGCGGTAATGCCCTTTGTGGTGCCCGCTACCTTAAAGTCCATATCGCCGAGGAAGTCTTCAAGTCCCTGAATATCGGTAAGCACCTTGAAGTCGCCCGTTTCCTGATTTTTGATAAGTCCCATGGCAACGCCCGCAACAGGCGCTTTGATGGGAACGCCGGCGTTCATAAGCGCCATAGTAGAGCCGCAGACCGAAGCCATGGACGACGAGCCGTTTGACGAAAGAATGTCGTTAACCACTCTTATTGCATAGGGGAAGCTGTCCTCGTCGGGAAGCACGGGAATAAGCGCGCGCTCTGCAAGTGCGCCGTGACCGATTTCGCGTCTGCCGGGGGAACGCAATGCCTTAGCCTCGCCCGTGCAGTAGCCGGGGAAGTTGTACTGATGCATATATCTTTTAGAGGTTTCCTCGTCAAGACCTTCAAGCTTCTGCGCTTCGGTAAGCATACCAAGGGTGCAGGTTGTAAGCGTTTGGGTTTGTCCCCTCGTAAACACAGCCGAGCCGTGCACGCGAGGAAGCACTCCGCTTTCGCACCAGATGGGACGTACGTCCTTCAAGCCTCTGCCGTCGGGACGGATACCCTTGTCGAATATCTTTGCGCGAACCTTTTCCTTAGTCAGATAGTAAAGGCTGTCCTTGATTTCGCGCTTGTTATCGGGATAGATTGTTGCAAAGTGCTCTAAAATTTCAGCCTCCGCCTCGTTCTGGCGCTTTTCTCTCTCCTGTCTGTCGAAGGTGTCGATAGCCCAGTCGATTTTTGCGCCCGCATACTCGCGTACCGCCTTGTCAAGCTCCTCGGGGATATGGTAAAGCTCTATTTCAAGCTTGGGTTTGCCGACCTCGGGAACGATTTTCTCCTCTATAAATTTGCAAATTTTCTTTATTTCTTCAAAGCCGAAGGTGATTGCGCCGACCATTTCGTCGTTGGTTACCTCATTTGCACCAGCTTCAATCATTAAAATTGCATCCTTAGTGCCCGCAAGGTTCAAGTGAATTGCGCTCTTTTCGCGCTGTGCAAGGTCGGGATTGATAACGTACTTGCCGTCAACCATTCCGACTACAACCGAACCAGTGGGACCCGCCCAAGGAATATCGGAAATTGCAAGCGCAACGGACGAGCCTATCATAGCCAAGGGCTCGGGTGAAACGTCGGGCTCGACCGAAATTGCCTGTGCCGTAACAACAACGTCGTTAAAAAGTCCCTTGGGGAAAAGCGGGCGAAGAGGTCTGTCGATAAGTCTTGCAGTTAAAATTGCCTTGTCGCTTGCTCTGCCCTCGCGCTTTTTGAAGCCGCCGGGGATTTTACCGATTGAGTACATTTTCTCGTCATAATCGACCTGCAAAGGGAAAAAGTCCATACCTTCGCGGGGTGCGGCAGACATACATACCGAAACCATTACGGCAGTTTCTCCGCATCTGACCACGCAAGAGCCGTTTGTCTGCTCGGCATATTTGCCCGTTTCGATAACGACGTCTCTGCCGCCGACCTTAAGAGTGAATTTTTTGAAGTTCATTTCCAAATCTCCTTTTCTGTTCTTGTGCCTGCAACACCCGTTGCAGACTTAAAATTTTTGATTTTTTAAAGAAAAAAAGAGCGAGAAAAAAATACCCGCTCAATTTTCAATTACTTTCTTAATCCCAGCGCAGCGACTATGGCACGGTATCTTTCGATGTCCTTGCTCTTCAAATAGTCCAAAAGACCGCGTCTGCGGCCGACCATCTTCAAAAGTCCGCGGCGGGAATGATTATCGTGAATGTGCTCTTTAAGGTGCTCGTTAAGGTGGTTGATTCTCTCCGTCAAAAGCGCAATCTGCACCTCGGGCGAACCTGTGTCGCCTTCCTTAAGACCGAATTTTACGATAATTTCCTGCTTTTCCATTTAATTTATCCTCCTATGGAAATATTTGCGGGCAACAAAGTCAAGCGTTGAGTGTTCGCGTTGCCTTGTAGCCGTAACATAAATCAGTTTAGCACATTATTACGGAAATTGCAAATGTTTTATTGCTGTTTTTGAAATATTATAAACCGAAAAGCTTGTTTCTCTCTTCGATTATTTTATCAAGCTTTTGGATATAGGTAGGAATGTCCTTCGGGGCGGCGTAGCGTTCTATTCTGTCCTCGTCGCCGTAAAAACGCTTTGAAATTGCGTTTGCGCCCACCGCGATATTATCGGAAATTTCCTCCATAACGTCTATGTTATAAACGCACGGCTTACCCTTCTTCGCCCAGCCGACGTTTTCAAGACCGCCCGCCTGATATTTCTGTCGGTACAAATAATACGGCTCATAGCCCGCCCTTGTAAGCCGCTCGCGCGAAAGCATAATCATATCGCTTATGCCCGAAACGTTAAGCCGCCTTGTATTTTCTTTAAGACTTGCGCCCGATTTAAGCGACAGCGTGTGCACCGTGATATTTGCGGGAGCCAGAGAAATTGCCGTATCAAGCGAGTATTCGAAGTCTTTGGGAGTTTCTTCCGCAAGCCCCGCAATTAAATCGATATTTATGTCGAAGCCGTATTTTGCCGCCATTTCGTAAGCCCTTAAGGTTTGCGCGGCGGTATGCTTTCTTCCTATCGCTTCAAGAGTTCTATCATTGAAGGACTGCGGATTGACGCAAATGCGGTTAACGCCGTAGGCCTTGGAAATTTTAAGCTTTTCCTCGGTAAAAACGTCGGGTCTGCCCGCCTCTACGGTGTACTCGCAATTTGTACCGCAAATATCGTTAATTGCGGCATATATGGGGGTCAATTGCTCTGCTTCGAGCACGAATGGCGTGCCACCGCCGATATAAATGCTGCGCAGATTTTTTAAAAAAGGCTTTACGGAATGTATTTCTTTTATAAGGCAAGCAATATATTCCTCAATATATTTGCGCGTTTTTTCAATCGGCGCAGTTATAAAAGAACAGTATTCGCACTTTGTCGGGCAAAACGGCAGACTTATAAACAAGTCCTGTCCGCCCTTTTTATAAATGCCTTGCTGGGCGCGGAAAACGCGTTCAATCAATGATATGTTGGGGTCAATTACGCAAAGCTTTTTAAAAAGCTGTTTAAAATCGCGCCCAGCGGACTGCTCCTGATACGCCATTTTGGTGGGGCGGATGCCCGTAAGCGCGCCCCATGCAAGTCCGCCCTTAAACTGTGACAGCACCTTATAAAAGGCGAGCTTGCACGACCTTTTTGCAAGGCGTTTGAAAACAATTTCGTCCGCCTCGCCGTACTCCTCCTCAAAGTCGTAAAACACGCCGTTGTATTCTATAGAATTATAAAACTTACCGCCCGCGCAAGAAAAATAATGCGTGAAATTTTCTTCCTCCGCACCGAAGGCGCGCAGTACGTCCATAATTTCCGTACGCAGAAATTCGCTGTTTGAAATAAGCATATAGCTACCTTAAATAAGGATTAAAGCGGCGCTCGTATTCAAGCGTGGTATCGCCGCCGTGCCCGCAATATACATTGTAATCGCCTTCAAGCGCTTTAAGCATTTTTAAGCTTTGCAAAAGCTTTGCCGTATTGCCCGTCGGCAAATCGCATCTGCCGATACCGCAGTGAAAAAGAGTATCGCCCGAAAAAATATTATTTCCGGCGATATAGCACATACTGCCCGCGGTGTGCCCCGCGGTATGGATAGCCCTGAAGTCTATTCCGCAAAGCGTAAGCCGCTCGTTATCCCTAACGGTTTTAAAAATTTCGAAGCGCGGAACGTACACCCCGCCGAATATGCCGAGATATTCCTCGCTGAAAATATTGCCCTTTTCCTCTTCCCCGCAATAAATTTGCGCGCCGCCCTCAAAAAGCACGCCGCAGCCGCCCACATGGTCAAAATGCCCGTGCGTCAGTAAAACGCTTTTGCAGACAAGTCCGTTATTTTTTAAAACGTCTGCAATATCCGTTTGCGAGGGGTCGATAACCACGGCATTTTTATTGTCGGCGGTAAGAATATAGGTATTACTGCCGAAACCGCTCGGCTCTGCCTTGATAATTTTCATCAGTTTGTCGTTCTGAACACGTCGATAATATGCTTGTTGCGTTTAAGTCTGTTCATAAGCAAATCTATATCCGAACGCTTGTTAAGCTTAATGCGCAAATCGATTTCTGCATTTTTATCCTTATTTACTCTGCCGTTGACCTGAGTAAGCGATAAATGCATCAAAGAAATTTCTGCAAACACCTCTGCGGCAAGTCCTTCGCAGTTGTCGCCTATCACCTTTATGCCCGCGACGAATTCCGTTTCCACCAGCCCCGTCCACTGTGCGGACTGCAAGCGGTTTTTATCGATGTCCGCAAGGTTGGGGCAATCCGTTCTGTGGACAATAACCCCTCTGCCGCGAGAAACAAAGCCCACTATGTCGTCGCCGGGGACGGGATTACAGCAGTGCGCAAAGCGAACCAGCAGTCCGCCCATACCTTTAATCGTCACACTGCCCGCGGGCGTATTCTTAAGCTTGCCCGAATCGATGACCTCGACAGGCTTGGGAATTTCCTTTTTATAATAGTCAATCAGTTTAAAAATTATCTGATTGACGCCCACGGCCCCATAGCCGACCGATGCCATCATTTCGTCAACGGAGCTGAAAACAAGCTTGTTGGAAAGCTTTTTGAAGGAGCTTTCCGTAAGGATGTCGTTAAGGCTGTACCCGCGGCGGCGCGCCTCGGCTTCAAGCATGGCTTTGCCTGTTTTTACGTTTTCCTCCTTCATTTCACGCTTGAAGAAAAGCCGTATTTTAGCACGTGCAGAGCCGGATTTGACAAATTTGAGCCAATCCCACGAGGGCCCGCGACCGTTGGACTGAGTAAGAATTTCGACCACGTCGCCCGTGGATAACGAGGAATTTAGCGCGACGATTTTGCCGTTGACCTTTGCGCCGACGCATTTATTGCCGACCTCGGAATGAATTGCGTACGCAAAGTCGACGGGCGTGGCTTCCAGCGGCAGAGAAATTACCTTGCCGTGCGGGGTAAACACTAACAGCTCGTTATCGTACAAATCGTTTTTAAGGCTGTCGACAAAGTCCTTCGACTCGTTAAGGCTGCCCTGCCAGTCCATAACGTCGCGTATCCACGACAGGCGCGCGTCGAAATTATTTTCGGACGTCTTTTTTTCCTTATACTTCCAGTGCGCGGCAATGCCGTACTCCGCCATTTTGTGCATTTCTACCGTTCGTATCTGAATTTCGAAGAACTGTCCGAAATTTGTAACGACCGTTGTATGCAACGACTGATACATATTGCGCTTGGGCATTGCGATATAGTCCTTAATTCTTCCCGGAACGGGCTTCCACTGCTTATGAATTTTACCTAAAATTTCATAGCATTCGTCAATACCGCTGACGATAACGCGGACAGCCGTTACGTCGTAAATCTGGTCGAGCGTCTTGCCCTGATTTTTCATTTTGCGGTAAATAGAGTAGAAATGCTTGGGGCGGCCGATAACCTCGCCCTCTATATTGCTTTCCTTTAAAATTTCCTTAATCTGCTCCACCACAAAATCTACAAAGCTTTTGCGCTCCTCCAATTCCTGATGGATATTAGTTACAAGGTATTCGTATGCCTCGGGGTCGATATATTTAAGGCACAAATCCTCAAGCTCGCACTTAATTTGCGATATACCGAGTCTGCCTGCAAGCGGAGTATAAATTTCAAGCGTTTCTCTTGCAATTCTCTGCTGTCTTTCGTTCGATAAAAAGTTCAGCGAGCGCATATTGTGCAGCCTGTCGGCTAATTTTATTATAATAACGCGGACGTCGTTTGCCATTGCAACAAAAATTTTTCTGAAATTTTCCGCGTCTTCCTCCTCGTGCGTCTGAAAATGTATTTTATCGAGCTTTGTAACGCCGTCGACAAGCGTCATAATTTCCTTGCCGAACCTCCGCTGAATATCCTCGTCCGTGGCGGGGGTATCCTCTACCACGTCGTGCAAAAAAGCGGCGGCAACCGTAGGCGTATCCAGACCGAGGTCGATTAAAATTTCCGCAACGGCGCACGGGTGGGTAAAATACGGCTCGCCCGAGGCGCGCTTTTGACCGCTGTGCATTTCCTCGGCATATTTATAAGCCGAAAGCAGCAGCTCGCCGTCCTCGTCCGAATAGTTTTTTTTGATTTTTTCAAGCACTTCCATCATTCCTGCCCCGTCTGCATTTTCATTACCGCGTTGTAGATAGCGGAATTTTTCAAATCGCTTTTTACGCCGCGCATTATTTTAAGTCTGCCGTCCGCAAAGGAAACAAGCGCCAGCTGTAAAAAAACCTTCAATGCAAAGTATACCTGAGCTTGCGAAAAGCCCAAATTATTATTTTTTGCGACCTCCTCCGCACAAGCACCTTCAATACCGTTCTCGTTTGCGGCAAGCGTTGCAAAAAGCTTTAACAATTCCTCTCTTTTGCACGACAAGCCGCGGAGATATTCGGGAACTGTTGCGTCGGCGGCAATCTCTACGCTTCTGCCGCTTAGCGCAGGCAGTCTTATTTGCACGCCGTCCAGAAGTATAACTTTATTATAGCCGCTTAAATCGACCTCCGCCTTGGGCGCGACAAGTATACACGAGGCGGCGTTTCTGGCTGTCGGCACAAACAGCTCAACGTTCAGCTTTTGCGCATTTTTGTATTTTTTAAGCGCAGAATACTCTCCGCAGATAAAAACCGTACCGAAGTTGCCGCACTCTGCCATTGTCTGCTCGATATATTCGTGCGATACCGCGGCTTGCGCGCAGGGCACAGTCGGCAAGGACAGACTGTCTATACCGCCGAACGCAATGTCCGTTTCCACAAGCTTTTCTATATCCCCGCCGTAAACAATGTCGCGGATAAAACCCTTAACATACTCTCTGCCGCGGAAGGTTGATACGTTGTATTCGAAAATCACCCTTTTGGGAGCCTGACTTTCAAGCACGGGCGCAAATCTGCTGCCGCCGAAAAACATCAGCTCGATTTTGTCGTTTTTGACGGCTATATGCGTAGAGCCCGCCTTTACCGCGCGCACGGGCGACGCCGTAACGTCCACCTCGAACAACGGCCGTCTGTTGCCGACGCCGTAAGGCTCAAGCATTTCAAGCTCCTTTGCAAATTTTGCGGAATACACGCCGTCGAGAACGCCGTTGATAATCACAGTCGGCTCGAAATCTTCCTTGGAATAGTTCGCGCCGATATATTCGTCCACGGCGTTATACAGGCTTTGGAAATTATCGGCGGAAACGTTTATGCCCGCCGCCTGCGAATGCCCGCCGAACTCGGTTATATACTGACTGCACGCGCGCAACGCCTCGAATATATTCACATTTTCCACAGACCTTGCCGAGCCCTTTAGCATATCGCCGTTTTTTACGAAAAGTATTGCGGGACGCGCATATTCGTCCGCAAGCCGAGCCGCAACAATGCCGACAAAGCCGGAATTCCAGCTTTCGTTGCACAGCATAATCACGTTGCCGATTTCAGAACGGGCTTTAAGCATTTCCTTTGCGCTTAAATACAGCTCGTCACAGCATTTCTGACGCTCCATATTATAGCCGCTAAGCTTTGCCGCAAGGTCGAAAATCTTATTCTCGTCAGCTTCGTTAAAAAGCGCAAGCGCCGCGCGCGCGTCGCCCATTCTGCCCGCCGCGTTAATCTTCGGCGCAATGGAAAATGCAAGCGTATGCGAGGTTGCGGCGGCTTCTGCCTTGCCGATAAACGGCGCATAGCCCTTTGCGGGGCTTTTATTGATAATTTTTAAGCCTTCCGCAACTATATCGCGGTTTTCACCCGTAAGCGGAACGCTGTCCGCAACGGTTGCTATTGCCGCAAAATCGAGATATTTATAGGCGTCCTCGCCGTTAAGCGCACAACCGAGCTTGAACGCAACGCCCGCGCCGCAGAGATTGTCGTAAATATAGTCGTCGTCAAACTTCGGGTTAATGCAAATACAGTCGGGGATAATCTCGGGCAGCTCGTGGTGGTCGGTTACTATCACCTCCGCGCCCATTTCCTTTATATATTCGACCTCTGCCGTGCAAGATATGCCGCAGTCGACCGTTATAAACAGCTGAGGAAAAATTTCCTCGAAAATATTGTCAATAAGCCCGATAGAAAGCCCGTAGCCCTCTCTGCGCTCGGGCACTATAACGTACGGCTCTATACCGAAATCCTTTAATGCATTGCCGAGTATGGTAGAGGCGCAAATTCCGTCCGCGTCGTAATCGCCGTAAACCACCACCGCCCACTGCTCCTCGCGGGCGCGGGTGATAAGCTTAACCGCCTCGCTCATGCCGCTCATTTTAAATGGCGAAATAAAATGATTTTTTGACGGATGGATAAAATCGAGAATGCTTTGTTTGTCCTTATAGCCTCTGCCATAAAGAATTTTAACCGTATCCGCACACAAACCGCATTCGGAAGCCAGATTACGGATTATATTAAGTTGTTCCTCCGAAAATACGGCCTCAAATACGATTTTTTTCATAATTAACAAAAAGGCGGGTCGCCCCGCCTTTGATTTTTAAAATTATTTGCTTACCTTTTCCTTAGGCGCACGCGTATGATTTTGCTTGTAGTTATCGCCGATTTGTTTAAACCGCGAATACACGGCAGGGGTAAACAGCAACAAGCCATAGCCGCAGGAAACACAGCATATTATCGCACCGAATGCAGGCGCAAGCACTGCTATAACCGACATAGAGCTTATAGACGCAAGCACAAATACTACCACAGCAACCGCGGCAATGCATACGGGCATAAACAAATTTATCTTAAAGCTTTCGCTTGCGCTTTTATCGGTAAGCTCGAACGCGCCAAGCTTTGCATTAGCCTCGTCCTTAACGTTTTTGCGAACTCTGTCAAACAAAAAGCATGTGCCTATTGCGGTCAAAAGCACCGTAAGCGCGGCAAAGGTAATTATAGAAGAGCCGACAGGCACCCTTGTAAGCGACAGAAGCGATACGAAAACCGCAAGATTGTGAATATCCGCAAGCAACGCGCCAAGCGCCATTGTAAGCTTGAAGCGCACCGCAAAATATATGAAGTGCAAAGCTATAACGGACGCAATAGCAACGGCTCCGCGCCAAAGCGCCTTTCCGTTACCCTTCAATCCGTCGACGGTATGCGTAGAAGCCGTGCTTTGAATAACGCTTTCCGTGTTGCCCTCGGTCGGCTTGCTCTTATCGGCAATTACCGCGTTTATCGCATTCACCGCCGTTTGCAGCTTTTCCTCTTTAACGGAATAATTAAACTTAAAGGTATATTCGCCCCCGACGGTGTTACCCGACTTTTCGCCGAAGCTTACGGAATAGTAATAGCTTACGCCCGCGTCGGCAAAGGCTTTTTCGCAAACCTCTTTAACCTCGTCTTTATCGGCAAAGTCAACGCACGAATAGGAAACCGTTACACTTCTATAGCTTTCCCAGTCGGCGCCGTAATTAAAATAGCCGTTTGCTACAAATTGGCAAATTGTGCCGACCGCCGCGCCTATTGCAATGATTATGCTTGAAATGATTATGAACAAGTGCATTTTGGAGGAAAGTTTGAAATCAGTCTTCATCATACGCCTCCCTTTTGATTCCGCAGAATTTGAATTTGTCCTTCACGGGCGAGGATAGCACATACCACATAAACCGCGTGAACCAGTACAGCACATAGGACGCTATTGTGGCGATAAAGAAGATAAATCCGCACGCCGCCGCCTCGCCCACGCATACAAGCGCAAGCAACAGCGATATTGCAAGCATAACAAGGTGCAAATCAAGCACTGTCCAAAGCGTTCTTTTATAGCCCGCCTTTATGGAAGCCTGCATTGTTCTGCCAAGCAGACTTTCCTTTCTTATAGCCTCGAACACATAGAAATTTGTAAACAGCAGCAGTCCAAGCCCAAGCACAGCCGTAAGCGCGCCCGCAACCGTTATCTGAATTTCTATAAGCATAACCGCGCAAACAAGCGAAAGCGCGTATATAAGCGTTACCATTGCGCAGACGTAACCGAGCTTTTTGTACTTTATAAACGGCAACGCAACCGCAACCGCCAGCACCAAAAGCAACGTCACAAACAGGTATATGGGCGCATGCTCGCCAAAGGCGGGCGTAACTGCCACAATGCTTGTAGCGGAATTTTCCGCCGCGCTGTTGTAAGAGTTCGTAAGGGTTTTACCGTTTATAACGGTATTAAGCAAAATCGAATAGTCCTGAGCGGCGCTCTTGCCCGCGTTTAACGTAAGCGTGTTGTTGGTTATATTGCCGAGCGCGTCATTCGTAAGGTCAAAGCCCGTCAGATATGTTTCGCCCACGAATAAATATGCCGAAGCTTCCTCTGTAACGGAGGGCTTGATTTTTTCAAGCCCTTCCTTTGTAAAAATCATTCTTACAAAGTAGTTGCCCGCCATAGAATATAAGTTAATATCCTTAAAGCAGTCGGCAGCCTTGTCGTTTACCGAAGGCAAAACCGATTTAGAACCCTCGTAGGTGGAGGAATTTCTTATCGTTAACTCGCCGTTAAGCATAAGATAGCTTACCGTATTGCTTATTTCCGTAAGCGAGCCCTCGTTTTTATAGTCAACGTAGGTATAGTTTGTGGGAACGGTTACCTTTATAGCGAAGCCGCCGTCCTCCAATGCCACGGAATAGCTTGAATATTCCTTTCTGCCAAACCTTCCGTTAAGAATGTCCGCATCCTTTTTAATGCTTGCCTTAAAGCCTTCCTCGTCCTCCAGCTTTTCATTTGCAACATAAACGCCGCCGCGCGAGGAATATTTCTTCTCGTACTTGTCCTTATCGGCATTAGCGCTGTCCTTTACGACTATATCGTAGTCTGCGGCGGAAATAACGCCTTCGGGATACAGCATAACGTAAGCGCTGCCGGTAAAATCGCTGCCAAGATGAATATTGCCGACAAATGAATTCAAGGTGTCCGTACCGTCGGTGCCGGCAACGGGCCAAGATACTGTGGAGAACAGCGCTAATACCACGATAGCTATCACGAAAAGCGTTGTTATTACCGCTGATTTGACTTTGCTCATCTTTACTCCTGTTTAATGTCCGCGTCAATAATAATGCGGACGGTGCAAAACCTGAAATTTAACTTCTATATTATATAAAATTATTTTAAAGCCGTCAATAAATTTAGAGCGAATGCACGTATTTTTAAAATATTATTCGACCAAATTATACTTTTTTATGCTGTTTTTTACTTGCAAGCACATGCATACCGCACTCTATGCGCTTTTTCATCATTTCGCAGGTCACCTTATACGGCTTGTTTACGTCGCCCTCGAAATAATAATTGTTTGCCGAACAGCCTCCGCTGCATATAAATTTGGCAAAGCAGTCGCCGCAGTCCTCTCTCGTAAACAGACACGAGGATGCAAACTTGTCCCTTATAGCATTATTTAAAACGCCGTCGAATACGTTGCCCATTAAAAAGCTTTTATCGCCCGCGAACTGGTGGCAGGGATAAATATCGCCGTTTGGCACTACCGAAAAATACTCGTTGCCCGCTCCGCACGCAGAAACCTTCTTCTGCAGGCAAACTCCGCCCTCCAAATCGACGTTGAAGTGGAAGAAGTTAAAGCCCTCGCCCTTTTCGTGCTTTTCAAGGTATTTATCGCATAAATTCTCATATTCGGCGCAAATTTCGGGCAAATGCTCCCCTTTAATCGCCAAATCGTCTATATTTGTTACGACGGGCTCCATAGAAATGCTGTCGAAGCCGTTTTCCGCAAGAAAAATAACGTCCTTGGAAAAATCAAGGTTTTTAGCGGTGAACGTTCCGCGCACGTAATAGCTTTTATCCCCGCGCGAGCGCACGAATTTTTTGATGTTTTCTATGACCAAATCAAAGCTGCCCTTTCCGTTTTTGGTCTTTCTTATTGCGTCGTGCACCTCTTTTCTGCCGTCGAGGCTAAGCACCACGTTTTCCATTTCGCGGTTGAAAAAGTCTATTGCGTCGTCGTCAAGCAAAAGCGCGTTAGTGGTTGTGGTAAAAAGGAATTTTTTGCCGACCTTGTCCGCCTCCGCACGGGCGTACGCCACAACGTTTTTGATAGTTTGAAGGCACATTAACGGCTCGCCGCCGAAAAAGTCGACCTCCAAAACCCTTCTGTTGCCGCTGTTTTTTATGAGGAAATCAATCGCCTTTTTTGCAGTCTGCTCGCTCATAAATTCGCGCTCGGAATGATAGGCCCCCTCGTCGGCAAAGCAATAACGGCAACGCAAATTGCAGTCGTGGCAGATATGCAGACAAAGCGCCTTAACCTCGGTCGATTTAAGCGGATACGTCTTTATATCTTCCTTTAAAAACAAGCCCTGCTTTTTAAGCTCGTTCAAATCGTTTTCTATTTCTGCGATTTTCTGTGCGGAAAAGTCGGGCTGTTCACCTTTTTTTTCGTATTTATAGGCAACGTAAGCCGCGGTATCCACATCGCACTCGTGCAGGCTTCCGCTGCCGGAATCATATATGTAATTTTTATCCTTATAGCTGAAAACGTGTATCATTTTAACGAAATTTAAGGAGCAGAGAATATTCTGCTCCTTTATACGGGCATATTACACCCTTTTTTATATCTTATTTGCCCTGCTTTTCGGGGTTCTGCTCGCGTGTAATTCTTTCACAGCTCTGGTTGCCTACGGTGCAGCTGGTCTTGCAAGCCGACTGGCAGGTGCTTCTGCATTCGCCGCAGCCTGTAATTTTCTTTTCTGCGGGCTTAGCTATTGTCTTAATCATTTTTATTCTCCTTGATTTCACTTTTTATTTGATTATAAATTAAGGAGCGCAAAAATGCAAGTAAAATAGCGTATTTCACGCATTCTTTTTGATATTTACGGCTATTATTCCCGTAATGCCTCCCGCAGCCGCGCCAAGAACTATCTCTATTATAAGCTTCCACGAAATAGACAGAGAAAGAGAAATAAGACCGAATAAAAGATATGTAAGAAGCACCGCAATAACGCCGTAAATAAGGCCCTTGACAAGTCCCTTTTCGCCGCGGATAAATATAAGCCCGCCCGCGACTATCGAAATTATTTTAAATACCTGATTAACGGGCTTGACGACGTTCATCGGCAGTGAGAAAAGCTGAATTATAAGCGTAAACACAAGCACGAACGCAAGCGAAATCAAAACCGAGGCAAGCACCGCCTTTAAAACCTGAAAAATATTCGTACGCATAAAAAAACCTCCGCTATAAATCTATGCGAAGGCTTTTAAAATTATAATTGTTTTGATTAAACGGCTTAAATATCAGTCGTTCTTTTTGCTCTTTTTGCCCTTCGTTTCCTCTGCGGGCGCTTCCTCTGCAACGGGAGTCTCTTCAACGACTTCCGCAACCTCGGTTGCCTCTGCGGGTGCTTCAATTGCTTCTTCGGCGGGCGCTTCCACAGCGGGCTCTTCCGCAACCGTGTTTGCCTCGGGCTTTTCGACTACCGCGTCCGTCTGATAGATAGCCTGTCTGTCAAACTTGATATAGCTTTTGCCGGAAAGCTCGGTACCCGTTTCAAGCACAAAGGTATTCTCTTCGTCGTCAACCTCTACCACAATGCCGCATATACCGCCGATTGTCTTTACCTTGTTGCCGGGCTTTACCGCATTTATAAGGTCCTTTGCGTCCTGCTCCTGCTTTTTGCGCTTTTTGTTGCCGAGAACATACATTACAACCACCACGACAATAAGAACCGCAAGTATAGCAAGCATTATCCAATTGCCGTAGCCGCTTGCCGCGTTGGTAGTGCCTTCGCCTTCAAGTAAAGAATATATCATAATTTGAACTCCGTTTATTTTAATCTATATAAATATAATTGTTTTAAATTTGTTTTGCAAGCAATTTTAAGCCGTTTTCGTTATTTGCACCCAACTTTCACAATTAACGCGGCAATATTCAGCCTCTGCCGTATTCCGAATAGAATTTTTCCGCAAAATCGTTTAAGCTGTCCGCAAAAATCGCCTCGCGCATATCCGCCATAAGCTTGTGCAGAAAGGTTATGTTATGCAAGCTTAAAAGCATGGACGAAATCATTTCACCAACGTTTATCTGGTGCCGCAGATACGCTTTCGTGTAGTTTTTACAGCAATAGCAATTACACTTTTCATCCAGCGGCGTAAAGTCCTCGGCATATTTTGCGTTGCGCACAACCGTTTTGCCCGTTGAGGTGAATGCGGTGCCGTTGCGCGCTATTCTTGTTGCAAGCACGCAGTCGAACATATCCACACCGCGTTTTACGCCCTCTATAAGACAGTCGGGACTGCCTACGCCCATCAGATATCTGGGCACGTCCTCCGGCAATTCGGGACGGATAAGCTCCAAAAGCTCGTACATTCTCTGCTTAGGCTCGCCGACCGAAAGTCCGCCTATCGCAATTCCGTCCGTTGCAAACGGCTTTGCACGGCGCAGGCTTTCCATACGCAAATCGTCGTACATATTGCCCTGAACTATGGGAAACAGCGCTTGGTCGTTGCGTGTTTTGGCGTCGGCACAGCGTTTAAGCCATGCGTACGTTCTTTCCATTGCAAGCTCTGACTGGGCGTGCGTATAGCCGTACTCGCTGCACTGGTCAAGCTGCATAATTATATCCGCGCCGAGGTTTTCCTCGATAGACATAACCTTTTCCGGCGTAAACAGATGCGCGGAGCCGTCTATATGCGAATTGAAATATACCCCTTCGTCGCGGATTTTATTCAGCTTTGTCAAAGAAAATACCTGAAAGCCGCCGCTGTCCGTCAAAATAGGTCTGTCCCAATTCATAAATTTGTGCAGACCGCCCGCCTTTTTTACAAGCTCGTCATTAGGGCGCAGATATAAATGATAGGTGTTTGAAAGTATTATCTGAGAGCCCGCCTCCTTTAAATCGCGCGGGTACATTCCCTTAACCGTGGCTTGCGTGCCCACGGGCATATATACGGGGGTTAAAATGTCGCCGTGCGGGGTATGAAAAACGCCCGCGCGCGCGCCCGTGTATTTATCGATATGCTGAATTTCGTAAGAAAAATTTTTCATAATTATAATATCATCATTGCGTCGCCGAAAGAGAAAAAGCGATATCTTTCCTCAACGGCGGTTTTGTACAAATTTAAAATTTCCTCTCTGCCTGTAAGCGCCGCAACAAGCATAATAAGCGTGCTCTCGGGTAAATGAAAATTTGTTATAAGAGCGTCCACGCACCTGAATTTATATGGCGGATAAATAAAAATCTGTGTGTTTCCGCTGCAAGGCTTTAAAAGACCGTTTTCGTCCGCAACGCTTTCAAGAGTTCGTACAGAGGTCGTTCCAACCGCAATAACCCGTCTGCCCTCGCGTTTGGCTTTGTTTATAATTTCCGCCGCTTTTTCGCTTACTTCGTAATATTCCGAGTGCATTTTGTGGTCGGTAATTACGTCTTCCTTTACGGGTCTGAACGTGCCTAATCCGACGTGCAGAAGAACTTCGGCTATTTCAACGCCCATTCCGCGTATTTTTTCAAGCAGTTCGGGCGTGAAATGCAGTCCCGCCGTTGGCGCCGCGGCAGAGCCGTCCGTCCTTGCGTAGACGGTCTGATACCTGCCTTTATTCTGCAGCTTCGTTTTGATATACGGCGGAAGCGGCATTGTGCCGAGCCGTTCGATTATTTCTTCAAAAACGCCGTTATAGGCAAACTTAACTATACGCTCGCCGCTGTCGGTTATGCCCGTAACGGTAAGCGAAAGCTCTTCCGAAATTATCAGCTTTTTGCCTACCGTGCATTTTTTGCCCGGTTTTACAAGCACTTCCCACTCGTCTTTGTTAAGCCGTTTAAGCAAAAGCACTTCCACCGCGCCGCCGTTTTCGGTATGCGCGTACAGTCTTGCGGGCAAAACCCTTGTATTGTTTACCACTAGCACGTCGCCCGCGTGCAGATATTCGGTTATTTCTTTAAAAATTTTATGCTCTGTCTTGCCGCATTTTCTGTCATACACAAGCAAGCGCGAGCTGTCGCGCGGCTCTGCGGGGGTTTGCGCAATCAGCTCCTCGGGCAGGTCGTAATAAAAATCACTTTTTTTGTATTGCATATCAATCGTTGTTTTCGCTGTTGTCGAATATAGAAATCTGCGAGCGCTGTTTTTCCGTCATTTTAAAACCGAGGTGCTCGTATCCTCCGCGAAGTATCATTCTGCCGCGCGGAGTTCTTGCAATAAAGCCCAGCTGTAAAAGATAGGGCTCGTAAACGTCCTCGATTGTGCCCGCGTCCTCGTTTATGGTTGCGGCAAGCGTTTCCAGCCCGACGGGTCTGCCGTCGAATTTTTCGACCATGGCGCGGAGAAGCGCTCTGTCGACGTAATCAAGCCCCAGCTCGTCAACCTCCATTTTGGAAAGCGCGTATTTTGCGTCCGCAATAGTCACTGCCGGATTGTTGTTTATGGTTGAAAAGTCGCGCACGCGCTTTAAAAGGCGGTTTGCGATTCGGGGGGTTCCGCGCGAGCGCTTTGCCACCTCCGCCGCGGCTTCGTCCTCGATAGCTATGCCGAGGGTGCGCGCGCTTCTTAAAACTATATCTTTCAGCTCGTCGGGGGTGTACATTTCAAGGCGGCAGATTATACCGAACCTGTCGCGCAAAGGGTTTGCAATCATTCCCGCGCGCGTTGTTGCGCCGATAAGCGTGAATTTTTTAAGCGAAAAGCGAATATTGCGTGCGCTCGGTCCCTTGCCGACGATAATATCCAGCGCGTAATCTTCCATTGCGGAATACAAAATTTCCTCCACGCTGTGGTTAAGGCGGTGAATTTCGTCAATGAATAAAACGTCGCCCTCGTTAAGGTTGGTAAGTATTGCCGCCAAATCTCCGCCGCGCTCTATTGCGGGCGCGCTGGTCAGCTTCAGCTGCCCGCCCATTTCACCCGCGATTATATGCGCAAGCGTGGTTTTACCCAAACCGGGCGCTCCGTACAAAAGCACATGCTCCAACACCTCGCCACGCTGCTTTGCGGCGTTCATATATACCTTTAAATTTTCTTTAACCTTGCTCTGTCCGACATACCCGTCAAGCGTTTTGGGACGGAGCACGTTTTCCTCTATATCGTACTCGCCCTTGGTGCTTTTTACAAGTCTGTCGTCCTCTGCTCCGTATTCCTCTTCTTCGTCGTCAAAAAACATTTAATTACCCGTCAAAAATTTACATTCCCTGCAAAGCAAGCCTTATAATGTCCTCTATTTCCGTTGCACCCTTTTCGCGTGCGCGCGCAATCGCCTTTGCGCTTTCGTTGCGCGTAAATCCCAGCGTCATAAGCGCGACAACCGCGTCCTCGTCGCTTGCGGAAATCTGCACCGCGGGCACAGCCTCGCCAGCAACCGATTGCGCGGCAACAGCGGAAACCTTTTCTCTCAACTCTAAAATAATGCGTTCGGCGGTCTTTTTGCCCATACCCTTTACGGCGGAAAGCCTTTTTACGTCGTTTGTGGCAATTGCGGTGGCAATGTCGCCCGCGCTCATTTGCGAAAGCGCCGCTATGCCCATTTTAGGCCCCACGCTCGAAACGGATATAAGCTTTAAAAACATTTCTTTCTCTTCCGAAGAAGAAAAGCCGAAAAGCGAAACCCCGTCCTCGCGCACCTGCAAATAGGTATAAACCTCGCCCTCGGTTCTGCCCGAAAGACTTCCGCGGGCAGAGCCCGACAAAAGCACCTCGAAGCCCACCCCAGCCGCCGTTTCAATCAGAGCGGTATCGGTACCGAGCGATAAAATTTTACCTTTTAAATAACCTATCATAATTCACCGTATTTATTTTTATATGGAATAGAGTTTGCCGAACCGCGAAGTGTGCGCATGGCACAGCGCAACCGCAAGAGCGTCTGCGGCGTCGTCGGGACGGGGAATTTTGCTAAGGTGCAAAAGCGAGGTTACAACCTGCTGCATTTGCAGCTTGTCCGCCCTGCCGTAGCCCGTTAAAGACATTTTTATCTGGTTGGGAGTGTACTCGTACAGCTTACCGCAGTACTTTATGCAGGTTAAAAGCATAACCCCCCTTGCGTGCGCGACAGGTATACCCGTGGTTATGTTTTTTACGAAAAACAGCTCCTCAACGGCAATTTCGTCCGGCTTGTACTTATTCAGAATTTTATTCACGCCCTCTTCCAGCATTGCAAGACGCACGGGCAGGCTTTCGTTTTTAGGAGTTAAAACCACGCCGTAGTCAAGCGCAACGTTGTTGTCGTTCTTCTGTTTTTCAATAACCCCGTAGCCCATTGTGGCAAGTCCGGGGTCAAGACCTAATATAATCATTTGTTTTTATTGTACTTTAAATTACTAAATAAGTCAACTATAAACCAAGCCGCCCGCGCCTTTATACGGGCGCGGGCGGCCGATAATTTTTGCAAACCCGAATTTACATCGCGGGGCCTGTGGTTGAAGGCGCGTAAGCCCTTGCCAAAAGCTCCTGATTTAGCGCGTAAAGCCCCTTTGCGTCGTTTCCGTAAAGGTGCATCTTTTTGAGCATGTCCTCGGCGTTCTTCTCCTCCTCGCCCTGCTCCTTTATGAACCAATCCAAAAACTGCATTGTTCTGTAATCGTGAATTTTATACGCCTCCGCATATATGTTGTTTATAAGCGAGGTGACGTACTGCTCGTGCTCGTAACCCGCTTTAAGCGGGTCGGTCGTGTTTTTGAAAGTTTTGTCGGGCTTTGCGACCGCCTCGAAGGTTACGCGCACGCCGTTGTCGATAAGGTACCTTCTCATCATCATCGCGTGGTCACGCTCCTCCTGAGCCTGCACCTGATACCAGTGTGCAAAGCCGTCAAGCCCCTCGTCCTCGTAATAATTCGCAAAATCAAGGTATAAATAACCCGAATAAAGCTCTTTGTTAATCTGCTCGTTAATAAGCTTTGCTATTTTATCGTTTAACATAAAATCAACCTCCGTAAGTTTATTTAATTATATACTTAATTTAATAAATTTCAACAGAATTTAAAGAAAAATTAAAAAAATTCGGCAAAATAAGTTTTTTTTATTAAACTATTGACATATTCATATTTAGCTAATATAATAAAGCGGACGGTAAGAGCATTGCCGAATAATTTGGAGGAATACAGAGAGATGAAAAAACGCAACGTAGGTCTTGCTGTACTTTTCAGCATTATCACCTTCGGTATTTACGGTATCTACTGGTTCGTTTGCCTTACAAACGACAGCAACACCATTAACCCCGAAGAAAAGACGGCAAGCGGCGGCTTGGCTATCGTTCTTTCCCTTGTAACTTTCGGTATCTACGGTATTTACTGGAACTACAAGCTCGGCAAGAAGCTTACCGGCAGCGGCACATTGTACTTAATTCTTTCTCTTATCGGTCTGGGCATTGTCAACTATATCCTCGGACAGAGCGAAATCAACAAGTACATCGAAAAGTCTGCTACCGACGAACAAATCGCAGCATAAGTTAATTAAAAAATTACCCGACAATTTGGTCGGGTAATTTTTTATTGCTTTTTAATTTTGCTTATAGCTTTCTGCAAGCGCCTTAAAGGCGGGCAAGGCGCGCTCTATCATATCGGGCGCAACGCAGTAGGAAATACGCACATACCCCTTACAGCCGAAGTCGTCGCCCGCAACCACCAAAAGCTCGAACTGCTTTGCTTTTTCCGAAAACGCCCTTGCGTCCTCCTCCAAAGCCTTTACAAACAGATAAAACGCTCCGTCGGGTCGTACAACGGTATAGCCGTAATCGGTCAAAGCCGAATAAAGTCTGTCGCGATTATGCTTGTATATTGAAATATCCGAGGTTTTGTCGTAAACCCTTTTGACGAGCTGCTGAAACAGATTTGGCGCGCACACAAACCCGAGGGCGCGGCCCGCGCCGCAGATGCCTGCGTAAACCTCCTCAAGCTCCTCCATTCGATTGCAGACCGCGATATAGCCTATTCTTTCACCGGGGAGCGAAAGACTTTTCGAATACGAATAGCAGACAATACTGCGCGGGTAATAGTTCATTATATACGGCACCGTTATGGTCTTATCGAAAACAAGCTCGCGATAGGGCTCGTCGGAAATAAGATAGATAGCGTTGCCGAATTTCTGCGAGTACCTTTCTAAAAGCTGTGCAAGCCTTTTAATATCGTCCGCATTATACACAACGCCGCTGGGGTTGTTGGGGGAATTAATCAAAACCGCCTTGGTTCTGCAATTGATTGCCGCCTCTATTCTGTTTAAATCAAGCTGAAAGGTGCCGTCCGCGCTGTCAACCGCGACAAGCTTTCCGCCCGCGTGCTCGGCAAATACCTTATATTCGGGAAAGTACGGGGCAACGGTGATAATCTCCTCGTCCTTATTCAAAAGCGCGTTCATAACTATCGTAAGCGAAGCCGCCGCGCCGCACGTCATATACAGACAATCGGCTGTAAGCGAGGTGCCGAAGCGCTTATTTATATAGTCGGCAAGCGTTTTTCTTACAGATAAATCGCCCTGAGCCGAGGTATAGCTGTGCAAAGTCACGGGGTCGGTCTGCTCTATAATTTCCTTTAAGGCGCTATGCACCTCTGCGGGCGCGGGCACGCTGGGGTTGCCTATCGAAAAGTCGAAAACCTTATCCCCGCCTATTTCCGCTTTACGTTTTTTGCCGTATTCGAACAGCTCTCTTATGCTCGAACGTATGCGTCCCAATTCCACGTTTTTCTGATTAATCATAATGCAATTATAGCATTATAACAGTCTGTTGTCAAATTATAAAGCGCGTGGAGCTTGCTTTTAAGCAAGCTCCACGCGCCGTTTTTCAGCCCGTTAAGGATTTTCTGAAATTTTCCATAATTCTGTTCTCTATACGCGATACCTGCACCTGCGACACGCCGAGCATTGTAGCGACCTCGCTTTGCGTCATATCGCGGAAATACCGTAAAATTATAACCTTTCTGTCGCGCTCCGGCAAGCCCTCTATCGCAGTTTTAAGCTGTAAGGCGTCAAGCAGCTCCTCCTGATTGTCCTCCACGGGCAGCTTGTCCAAAAGCTCCTGCCCCTTTTCGTCCTTGTAATCGCCCTGAGCGTAGATAGAGACGGGCATATGCGTGGAGCCCATTGTAAACACCACCTCGCTTTCCGGCATATTGAACTGCTCCGAAATCAGCTTGACGGACGGCTGCGCGCCGTGCTCGGCAGAATATTTTTCTATATAACGGTTTATTTCCTTAGCCGTGCTCTTTATCTGACGGGAAACCTTAATGCTGCCGTCGTCGCGCATAAACCGCTTTATTTCGCCAGCTATCATAGGCACCGCATAGGTAGAAAACCGCACGTTAAACGCCTCGTCAAAGCCGTTGATTGCCTTTAACAGTCCCATGCTTGCAAGCTGATATAAATCGTCGTATTCCACGCCCTTGTTAAGGTATCGGCGCACAATACTTTTTATCAGATTGTTGTTTTCGACCAGCAGTCTTTCCTTGGCGGCAGGGCTGCCGTCTTTTGCCTCGCGTATCAGGTTGTTCGTCTCTTCGACGTCAAGCATTCTTCACTTCCGCTTTAAAACTTTTTGTCATATAAACGACCGTGCCCTCGCCGCGGACGGAATTCACCTTAAACTCGTCCATAAACGTCTGCATTATCGTAAAGCCCATGCCCGAGCGCTCGTCCGACGGCGCCGAGGTAAAAAACGGCTGTACGGCTTTGCTTATATCGGGTATGCCCTTGCCCGTGTCGCTTATTTTGATATGTAGCGCGTCGTTTTCGATTTCGCACTCTACCGTAACAAGCCCCATACCGTCCTTATACGCGTGCACGGTGCAGTTTGTAACGGCCTCCGACACGGCGGTTTTAACGTCCGACAGGTCGGAAAGCGAGGGGTTAAGCTCTAAGCAGAATGCGGCAACGGCGTCCCTTGCGAACGCCTGATTGCGGGGAAGCGAATAAAATTGAAGCTTTAAATAGTTTTTTGTCATATTTATATCCTTTTTACTTCTCCTTGGGGATAAGCGAGTAAATTCCGCTTAAATTAAGAATTTTATCGGCGGCAAAATTGGGCTTTTCCACACACAGCGGTATAGACAGCTTGGAGGCTTTTTTGTATCTGCCTATCAAAAAGCCTATGCCCGTGGAGTCCATAAAAGCCACCTCCGACAGATTTATTATTATTTTAGTGACGCCGAGATTGTCGTCTATCAGCTTATCGCATTTTGCGCGCGCGGACTGTGCGGAGCATTCGTCCATTTCGCCCGACAGACTTATGTACAGAACCTTACCGCTCACGCAGCCGGAAACAACCATTTTTTCTTTCTCCGTGATTTTTTAAAAATATTACTATACTTCCGTTAAGGAAATTTCTGTATTATTGACGGTTTTTGAAGAATTTTGACGTATATCAAAAAGCCCGACCTTTGCATTTTGCAAAGGTCGGGCTTAACGGCAGCTTTATCATACATAGTCGGCATAAACATAGGTAACGCCGCGCTCGCAGTAAAATTTACTGTTTACGGAAAGGTTTTCGGTATGCACGGCGATATTTTTGTCGGTTTTAAGCATACACAGCGCATAACAGCACCAGCTTTCCTTACAGATTACATAAGTAGTTATATCTTCCTTATCATCGAAAAGCCTTAACATTTTAGCAAACGGATAGCTTGCCTTGTAGTTTGTGAACCAGTACTCGGCAAACTTGGGGAACCGCGCTTTTACGTTATAATAGTCGTCTGCGCTGTAAATCTGTATAACAAAGCGCGAATAAATGTCAAGCCCTTTATTTTCGGCAACGGAACACATAACCGAAAGGATTTTGATTATATCGTCCTCCTTACTGTCGAAAACTATCCTTGCCTGCGGATATTTTTGAAGTATTTCCGCAAGCCCCTCAAAGGACATCGCCTTATAGCTGCCGCCGATTTCATAAGACATAAATTCCGCAAGCGTAGGGCGGTTTTTCTTGCTGTACGGCGTATGCTCGAACCAGTGAGTACATACGACATAGCCGTCGCTCGTAAGCATAAAATCTATCTCAACAAGCTTTTGTCCCTCGGCAAGATATTTTTCCAGCGGCTCGCCGCAGTTAAGATAGGTTTTATCCGCCCTCTCCCTTCCGCCCGCGTGAATAACGTACTGCGGACTTGACTGCGCCTCCGTTTTATTAAAGCCGATAATCATATTCGGGATAAAGGTGATTAGGGCAAAGGCAAGCAGTAGCGCCGCCGCTGTTTTAAACGACCTTTTAGCGGAAAACAGACAAAAAACGGAAATTACCGCAAGAACAACTTCCGCAAACGAGGCAACGGAAATAAGCCGCACAGAATACAGATATTTAAGCAGCTCGAATAGAATTACAATAAATACCGAGGCGGAAAGCAATATTTTTTTTATTAAAGCAGACTTATTCATTTGCATAGCACCTTAAACAATGCGTACAGCCTCCCGCATACTTTAAAATGCAGTTTTGGGCTATATATAGTCCACATAGTACTATATATAGCCCACAATGTCAAATAATTAAGGATATAATTTGTGTATAACGACTTACCGAGGTATGATATGGATACCTATTCCGCCGTAAGGGACAGGCTGTTGGTGCTGTGCGAAATTAAACGCGTTTCCTTCCACAAGCTTGCCATGGATTCCGGCGTCCCGCCGTCTACCATAAAAAATATTCTGTACGGAAAAAGCAAAAACCCCGGCATTGTGACCATTAAAATGCTTTGCGACGGGCTTGGAATTTCTTTGACCGAATTTTTCGATACTAAGGAATTTGCCGAGCTGGAACAGGAAATAAAATAAAAAACACCCCGCCCGCGGAGCCTATACTCCGCGGGCGGGGCTTGTATTTTGATTAAACGTTTTTTATGCTTATGGTTATATATCGCTTTCGGGCTTGCGCAACCACTTTAAATTTTTTAAATCAAGTTTAAGCTTGCCGTCTACTATTACTATTCTGTTATACAGCCAAAGCAGATAGCCGAGCACGGTGAACACGGCAACCAGAATTACAACCCAAACCACTACTCCGCCATAGCCGAGCTCGTTGACGTCCAAAAAGAAATACGGATATTCAAAGTCCTTAATCGCCGCGCCGAGAATAAACGTATAGCATACGTATACAAGCGGAATTATAATACTGAATAGGGGCGCGAAAATCGAAACCGACTTCTTTTCATCAAACAAAAAGTAATCTGCAATAAACAGCAGCGGCGCAAACACGTGGTATGACAGATTGCCTATATTCCGCCAAAAATCTGCGGTGAACGGCTCGCCCAAAAGTATAAGATAGACGAGGAAGGTCACAAGAATCATAACCGTCGTCATAAATTTCAGCAAGCTTATTTTGTTGCAGAACCCCTCTCTTTCGCCCGCGCGTACGCGCTTAACGGTGTCCGCAAGCACGACGACCGAAACGGCAAACACAAAATAATTGCTTATGTTGGTGTAGTATTTCAAAAATTCCCACGTCAGCGTGTTTGGACCCTTGCCCGCGTAGAAAATTCCGAAGGTAAGCAACACCGCCAGCGCCGATACACAGCATAAAACCATTCTGTAAATTAATTGCGTCAATAAATTTTTTCTGAACATTCTTTACTTCTCCCGTTTGCGGCTAAGCACGCCGCAACGCCGTAATTATATCACATATTAATTAATGTTACAAACAAAAACAAATAAGCACCTTAAAAAAGGTGCTTATTTTGGTGGGAGGAGGTGGATTCGAACCACCGAAGTCGGAGACGTCAGATTTACAGTCTGATGCATTTGGCCACTCTGCAATCCGCCCGTATTCAATTTTACCCCGCTTATACGGGGTAATTGTTGGAGCTGGTGATCGGAATCGAACCAACAACCTGCTGATTACAAATCAGCTGCTCTGCCAGTTGAGCTACACCAGCATACCGCCCGCTCGGGGTGGTGCCTTGGGGTGGAATCGAACCGCCGACATATGGATTTTCAGTCCACCGCTCTACCATCTGAGCTACCAAGGCATTTAACGCCGTAAAGGCGTTTATAAATAAATTTGGCGACCCCAAACGGGCTCGAACCGTCGACCTCCAGCGTGACAGGCTGGCGCTCTAACCAAACTGAGCTATAGGGCCAAATTAAAATATAAATATTTATCTTATGCACAAAGCCGCCGATAAATATTTTTTGGTGGGCCTTCACGGACTCGAACCGCGGACCAATCGGTTATGAGCCGACCGCTCTAACCAACTGAGCTAAAGGCCCTTAATGGGTGCTTTGCGCTTTTCGCACAACGCTTACATATAATAATATAAGCGTAAATTTTTGTCAAGTAATTTTTTAAGCAATTTTTATATATTTTTGCTTAAAATTTACCGCTTTAAAAAGCAAATCAAGCTTTTTCCGCGCCCCGCAAATTTGTTTGCGGGGCGCGGAATGCTTATAAATTTTATACCGAATTACTCGCCCGCGAACTGCGAATTGTAAAGCCCCGCATAAAAGCCGTTCTGCGCCATAAGCACGTCGTGACTGCCCTGCTCCACAATATTTCCGTCGCGCATAACAAGTATCAAATCTGCATTTTTTATGGTCGAAAGCCTGTGCGCTATAACAAAGCTTGTTCTGCCCTCCGTCAGCTTATCCATCGCGCGCTGAATAACCTCCTCCGTTCTTGTATCCACGTTCGAGGTCGCCTCGTCAAGAATAAGCAAGGGCGAATTCTCCGCCATTGCGCGGGCAATTGTCATAAGCTGCTTCTGTCCGCCCGAAATATTCGCCTCGTTTTCAACGTAATAATCAAGCCCGCCCGGAAGAGTATGAACATAGTGATATATACCCGCCTCCTTGCAGATACCGTCAAGCTGTTCGTCGGATACGCCCGTTTTGGAAAACAGTATATTGTCCCTTATGGTTCCCTCAAACATCCATGTATCCTGCAAAACCATACCGAAAATATCGTGCACCTCTTCCCTTGGCATATCCTTTATAGAAACTCCGTCTATCAAAATGTCGCCGCCGTTAAGCTCGTAAAAGCGCATTAACAGATTTACAAGCGTGGTTTTGCCCGCACCCGTGGGCCCGACGATTGCAACCTTCATTCCCGCCCGAATTTTTGCCGAAAAGTCTGAAATGATTATTTTATCGGGGCTGTAACCGAAGCGCACGTTTTTAAACTCCACCTCGCCGCGCACGGTTTTGCCGTCCGTAAGCAGCTTGCGTTGCTTGCCCGTTTCGTCGGAAAGCTCCTCCTGCTCCAAAAACTCGTATACTCTGCCCGCCGCCGCAGTAGCCATCTGCATGCTGTTCATTGCCTGAGCCAGCTGGCTTAAAGGGTTCTGGAAAAGATTGATATAGATTAAGAATGCCGAAATCGTGCCAAGCTGTATAACGCCCTTGTTCATCAAAAGTCCGCCTACAACGCACACCGCCGCATAGGCGAAATAGGACACGAAGGTCATTGCAGGCTGCATAAAGCCGGCAATTGCATTTGCTTTAAAAATGGCATTGCGCATTGTGCGGTTTGTTTTTTCAAACTCCTCCGTCTTTCTTGCGCCCGCGCCGAAAGCTTTTATTACGGTTGCACCCGAATAGTTTTCCTCTACCTTGCCGTTCAAATCGCCCAACAGCTTCTGGTTGCGCTCGAACTGCGGCAATGCGATTTTTGTAAGGATAAACAGCATCACAAGCATAAGCGGCAGTGTGGAAAGCACGGTAAGCGCCATTTGCCACGCCGTTACGAACATTGCGACAAGCACGCCGATAAGCATACACGCAGACGAGAAGAACATCGAAATAGCCTGATCCATCGACTGACCCACGGTATCCACGTCGTTTGTGATAACCGACAGAGTGTCGCCGTACAAATGGCTGTCGAAGTATTTCAAGGGCACGCGGTTGATTTTATGGGAAATTTCACCGCGGATTTTCTTTGCGAAGCTCTGCGTTATCGTCGTCATTATAAAGTTGGAGATATAGCTAAAAATTGCGTTACAGCTGTAAAACACTATCAAAACTATACCGAAATTCGCTATTTTCTGTAAGTCGATAGAGTGCTTTAACGCGTTGTCGTTTATTTCGTTGGTTAGCTTAGATACCCACTGCGGCGCAAGCACGGAAAGCACTGTAGACGCGGCTATGCATACAAATGAAACTATTATCTGCGGAATATACGGCTTTAACGCCTTCAAAAGCTGCTTCATGCTTCCTTTTTTGTTTCCTTCCGAAGGAACCGCCGTCATATTTTTTCGTCCCATCATAAGCCTAATTCCTCCTCGGAAAGCTGTGAAAGTGCTATTTCGCGGTATACGGGGCACGTTTGCAGCAGCTGTTTGTGCGTGCCTATGCCCACCGCCTCGCCGCTGTCAAGCACTACAATACAGTCCGCGTCCATAATAGTGCCTATCCTCTGCGCCACTATCAGCTTTGTAGCGCCCTCGGACGCGGCTTTTAAATTTTCGCGCACCTTTTTATCGGTCTTGTAGTCAAGCGCGGAAAAGCTGTCGTCAAATATAAATATTTCCGGCTTTACCGCAACGGCGCGCGCAATTGACAGGCGCTGCTTCTGCCCGCCCGAAACGTTTTTACCGCCCTGAGAAATTTCAGAATTATACCCCTGCTCCATTTCGCGGACAAACTCGTCCGCTTCGGCAACCTTTGCCGCGGCAATAACCTCTTCGTCCGACAAATCCGGCTTGCCGAAGGCTATATTTTCCTTTACCGTGCCCGTAAAAAGCACGCCCTTCTGCGGAACGTAGCCTATAATGCTCCTCAGCGTGGACTGCTTTATTTCCCTTACGTCCGCGCCGTCGATAAGCACCTGACCTTCCGTAACGTCGAAAAATCTGGGCACAAGGTTTATAAGCGTGGACTTACCGCTGCCTGTCGAGCCGATAAACGCAACAGTCTGCCCCTTTTCCGCCTTAAAGCTGATATTCTTTAAAACGGGCAAATCGGAATCGGGATAGGCAAACGTGACGTTTTTAAACTCCACCGTGCCCGTTTCCGTACGCGGCGCATCGCTTTCGGGGTCTGTAATAGAGGGCTTTGTATCCAGCACGGCATTGATTCGCGTTGCCGCAACCTGCGCGCGGGGCAAAAGCACAAACATCATCATTACCATCATAAACGACATTATTATTTGCGACGCAAGCATCATAAACTGCATTATGGTGGAAAGGTCTACAACCTCTTTGTTGACGAGCGCCGCGCCGAGCCAGTAAATGCCGAGCGAAACGCCGTTCATAATAAGCATCATAACGGGCGACATAAGCGCCATCATTCTGCCTGTAAAAAGCTGGGTTTTTGTAATTTTGTCGTTGGCTGCGCCGAATTTGTTCTCCTGATATTCTTCCGCATTGTACGCGCGGACTACGCGCAATCCCGTAAGATGCTCGCGCGAAACGCCGTTAAGTCCGTCCACAAGCTTTTGCATAATCTTGAATTTGGGCATTACAAATACCATAAGCATTGACAAAAACAGCACAAGCACGACTACGGCAACCGCGGTGAAAAGCGTAAACTGGAAGCTTGTCGCCTGAATTTTGCAAATTGCCCATATCGCGGTAATGGGCGCGGCAACCGCCATTCTAAGCATTAAAATATTAGCCATCTGCACCTGCTGAACGTCGTTTGTGGTGCGGGTAATAAGCGAGGGCGTGGAAAAAGTATGCTGTTCCGCAATGGAAAAGCTGTCAACCTTCTTGTATATGGACGAGCGCAGCGTTGCCGCAAAGCCCGCGCCTATGAAGGAGGCGATAAGCCCTACGCATATCTGACATGCCATACTGCCCGCGGCAACGGCAAGCATCATTCCGCCGTGATACCATATGTCGCCCGTGGTCGCGCCCGCAATCGCAAGCAATGCGGCAGCGCCATCTCCCGTTATACCAACGCCCGCAAGCGCCTCGGCAGTTAAGCTTTGCCAGCCGCCTATGCTTTCAATAAACGCGTAAACCGCCGCAAATTCTTCGGGCAGATTATCGGGGTTCTTCTGATAACCGAGGTAGGTTATAGACTGAATTATGTTCTGCGTGAAGTCGGTAAGCGTTATCGTGCAGTATACCTGCAAAACGGTAAGCCCCGCCAGCACAACAAGCAAAACCCAATCCACGGGTCGTAATTTTTTATAAAGCCTTAACATTGCTTCCGCTTTTTACTCCTTAAAATTGCGATAATACCATACTATGATACTATAATACGATTAGTTTGTAAACGATTACAAGCCTGCATTATTCCGTTAATTCTACTTCCGAGGGCACGGCGGGAAAATCCACCCAGAAGGTTGACCCCTCTCCTATCGCGCTGTCTACGCCGAAGTCAAAGGCATGATTCTGCAATATCACCTTTACGATATTCAGCCCAAGCCCCGTCCCCTTTACGGGCCGCTGATGATTTTCCTTCACGCGGTAATATCTGTCCCATATTTCGGGCAAAGCCTCCTTGGAAATGCCCTTGCCCGTATCCCGAACGGAAAACTTTATGCGCTTGCCGTCAAGGTCGGCTTTAAGGCTGATATAAACGGTTTTGTCCTTGCCCGTATAGTTTGCCGCATTGCCCAAAAGGTTGTAGATAACCTGACTTATCTTTTCCTCGTCTGCACGGGTGTACAAATCCTTGTCAATATCCACCATTAAATTATAGCCCTGCGATTCCTGCAAATAGCCGAAGCGGTTTATAATTCCGTAAACCAACTCGGTAAGGTTAAACACCTTGAAGCTGATTTCCTCTATATTCGATTGCAGCTTGGAAACGCTTAAAACGTCGTTTACAAGCCCCGTAAGGCGGTCCGCCTCGTCTATTATTACCTGCAAATGCTTTTCCCGCTTTTCCTTGTTGTCGCCCGAAATTTCTTTAATCATAGACGCGTACGCCTTAATCATGGTAAGCGGGGTTTTTAAATCGTGCGATACGTTTGCAAGAATTTCGCGCTGAAAGTCCTCGCTCTTCTTCACCTCGTCGCGCACATAGTTAAGCGTATCGGAAAGCTGCGCCATTTCGGTATAGTCCGCGTTTGTGAATTTTACGGTATAGTCGCCCTCGGCAAGCTTCACCGCCGTATCCGACATGCTTTTAAGCCCGCGGGTAAGCTTTTGCGAAAAGGCGTACGTCACCAGCAACGAGCCGAGCAAAACTATAACCCCCACAATAATTAGGTATATTTGCAGAGTTTTTACGGTGCCGTGCACAATCGTAAGCGAATAGGTAACAAGCACATATGCGCCTTCGCCCATATAGCCTACCTTCTGCGCCTTCATTATGTCGGAGCCGTAATGAAAAACGTCCGCCATGCCGTCCGCGCCGATACGCGTCTTTATTGTGTTCATAAAATCGCCGTCTATTACCGTACCCGTCAGCCCGTCTATCTGCGCGGGCAAAATAATTTTACCGCCCTCGTCAATCAAAAATACGTTTACGCCCTCGTTGCGGTAACGGAAAATGCTTTTATTCAGCCCGTTGGGGTTAACCTCTATCTCGTGCACTGCCTCGGCGCAGATATCGTCCACCCGCTCGCACGCCTTATCCTCGAAGGTGCCCGCAACAACGATATAAAAAACAAGCTCTACAAGCAGTACAAGAATAAACGCAAGCAAGCAAAAATAGCCCCACATGGCAAGGTTTATGCTGCGGGGATTTTTTATTTTTTTAAGCTTTTGCTGTTTTTCAGACCTCAAATTTATACCCTAATCCGCGTAACGTTACAATAAATTTTCTGTACTGCTTCAAATTCGAGCGCAGCATTTTTATGTGAGTGTCAACCGTTCTGTCATCGCCGTAAAAGTCAAAGCCCCAAACGTCCATCAAAAGCTTTTCCCGCGTGAGTGCAATGCCCTTGTTTTTGACGAAATAGAACAGAATTTCGTATTCCTTGGGGGTTAGCTCCGCCTTTTCTCCGTCAACGTACACGTTGCGACCGACCATATCGATAGTAAGCCCTTCAAACGTCACCACGTCGTTTACGCTCTCCTGCGAGGTGCGCTTTAACACCGCGTGTATGCGCGCCATAACCTCCTTGGGGGAAAACGGCTTTGTAACATAGTCGTCCGCGCCGATTTCGAAGCCGAAAAGCTTGTCGTACTCCTCTCCGCGCGCGGAAAGCATTATAACGGGGATATTTTTTATTTTTTTAATTTCCTTCACGGCGGAAAAGCCGTCAAGCTTGGGCATCATAACGTCCATTAAAATTATATCGAAGTCGTTGTCCTTGCAAAGCCTTACCGCCTGCATACCGTCGGCCGCCTCGTAAGCGGTGCCGCCCTCGAATTCGACGTATTCCTTAAGCACGCCCCTTATCATCTCCTCATCGTCAACTATAAGTACCTTCATAAAATCTCCAAAAGCATTTTGCTGTTTATATAATAAACCCCGAGGTTTAAACAAATTTAATATTATTATGAAATATTTGTGAAATTTACAGCGTTTTTATAAAAAATATTTCAATCGGCTGCGAAAGCGGCGTGTTGTTAAGAACCAGACAGCCGCATTCCTTATAGCCGAGCGCACGGTAAAAGTGCTGAGCCTGCTCGTCCGCGCGCGTTGACGTAAGCAACGCCTTATTGCCCTGATTTTTCAACTGCCCCTCCAACAGCGTCAGCGCTTGTCTGCCAAGCCCTTTACCCTGATATTCCGGACGGATTTTTAAAAGGCTTAAATACGGCATACCGTCCCAAAATGCCTTGCACTCTATAATACCTATCGCCGCGCCGTCATTAACAACTTCAAAGCAACAGGCTGTGCTATTGCCGTTCTGTATAAGCTGTACCATACTTTTATTTTACCATAATTTTCCTTTGCAGTCAACACGCAAAAAGCGTTGACAAAGCCGCGCAGGGATGGTAATATAATAATATAAACATTTGTTTATATTATGGTAAAAGGCTATGTTAGACGCAAACAGACTTGAAATTTTAACCGAAAGCGCAAAATACGACGTTTCCTGCTCCTCCTCCGGCTCGGCAAGAAAAAACCGCGCGGGCGGACTTGGCAACGGGTCGGTCGGGGGAATATGCCACTCCTTTACGCCCGACGGACGGTGCATTTCGCTTTTGAAAATTTTAATGAGCAACGAATGCCAGTACGACTGCGAGTACTGCCCCAACCGCAAGAGCGCGGACGTGCGCAGGGCGAGAATTACACCCGACGAGATTTGCGAGCTGACGGTGAATTTTTACAAGCGCAATTATATAGAAGGGCTTTTTTTGTCGTCCGCCGTTTTCGACACGCCCAACCGCACAATGGAGCTGTTGACTGAAACGGTTACAAGGCTTAGAAAGGTTTACAATTTCAACGGCTATATCCATTTAAAGGGCATACCGCATGCAGACGGCGCGCTTATTATGAAGGCGGCTAAGCTGGTTGACAGAATGAGCTATAACATAGAGCTGCCAAGCGAAAAATCGTTGAAGCTTTTAGCCCCGCAAAAGACCAAAAGCAGTCTTATTCTGCCCATGAAAAGCCTTAAAGACGCAATTGATTACGAAAAGCTGAATAGAATGCGGCGGCGCGTTCTGCCCGCGGGACAAACCACGCAAATGATTATAGGCGCCTCGCCCGAGAGCGACGGACAAATTTTGAAGCTGACCGAGGCGCTGTACAGAAATATGAATTTAAGAAGGGTTTACTACTCCTCTTATATTCCCGTAGTGCAAAGCAGCAAGCTGCCGACAGTGGGCGCGGGGCTTTTGAGGGAGCACAGACTGTATCAGGCAGACTGGCTTATAAGATTTTACGGCTTTAACGTTGACGAAATCTGCGCGGAAAACGAAAACCTCTCCTCCGAATACGACCCCAAATGCGCGTGGGCGCTTAGGAATATGCAGCTTTTTCCCGTGGAAATAAACTCAGCGCCGCTGGAAATGCTTTTGCGCGTGCCGGGGATAGGCGCAAAAAGCGCGTATAAAATCGTGGAAGCAAGAAAATTTTCCGCCCTCGATTACGAAAATCTTGCAAAAATGCGCATAGTATTAAAGAGGGCGAAGCACTTTATAACCTGCAAGGGCAAATTTTACGGCGCGGACGGCTTTGCAAGGGTGCAGACCGCGCTGCTTATAGACGGCAGTCACGAGGTAAGCGAACAGCTTTCGATGTTTTCAAACACCCCTACCGCCATCTCCGCCCTCACGGGGAATATATGAAGCTTTTTATTTGCGACGGCACGCCCGACGGGTTTTTTACCGCCGTTTTCGGGGCGTTTAATATAAGCGACTGCATAATAACCTCAAACAGCGAGGTACAGCTTTCCTTGGACAGCGAAATTGTGCGAATAGAAGCAGACTATACAAAGAGCGAACGCGTTAAGACGGCAATTAACCGCGCAGACCGCGAAGCGCTTGCCGATATTGCGTTTGTTTTGAGGAGCTGCGACAGCTTGAAGGAGCAAACCGCCTTCGAATATATCAAGGCACTTATGAAGAAAAAAGCCCCCGTAAAAAACGCGTATAATCTGCCCGAGGTTGTGGATTTTAACGATATTTTATATAAGGTTACGGGCGAAATACACCGCCTTAAAGGCTTGCTGAGGTTCATGGAGAGCGCAAACGGCGCCTTTTACGCACCTTATTCGCCCGATAACGACATAACCGAGCTTTTAATGCCGCACTTTGCGGAAAGATTTAAAAGCGAGCGGTTTGTAATTCACGATTTAAAGCGCAAAATTGCGGGAATGTATAACGGTCACGAATGGATTATGGGCTATGCGGGCGGGGCGGAAATTTATTTGTCCGAATACGAAAGGACTTTTGAAACGCTGTGGAAAAAGTATTACAGGTCAATCAACGTAACCGAGCGCCCGCACGAAAGGCAAATGAAGGGTTCTATGCCGGTGCGCTACTGGAAGTTTCTGCCCGAAAAAAGGGACTGAAACAAGGGCAGAAAGACAAAAAACAAGCCGCCCGCGCTTAAAATTAAGCGCGGGCGGCTTTTAAATTAATCGTATTACTTTTTAATCTGACCGAGAATTTTATCCAAAAACTCGCAAAGCGGGTTGCTTGCAAGGTTTTCGATGTTGCCGCCGTCCGCCGCCTTTGTCAGCTCGGGGTCTATGGGCAGCTTTGCAACCGCGGGTATGCCGTGCTCGAGCGCAAGCGCGTCTGCCGAGCTGTCGCCGAATACGGAAATTTTTCTGCCGCAGTCGGGGCATTTGATATAGCTCATATTCTCTACAATGCCCAAAATAGGCACGTTCATCATCTGCGCCATATTTACCGCCTTTTCCACAATCATACCCACCAAATCCTGCGGCGTGGTCACAACTATTACGCCGTCAATGGGAATGCTCTGGAACACGGTCAGCGGCACGTCGCCCGTGCCGGGGGGCATATCGATGAACATAATATCCACCCCCGTCCAGATTACGTCCGTCCAGAACTGCAAAACCGTGCCGGAAATAAGCGACCCGCGCCATACAACGGGCTCCGCCTCGTTTTCAAGCAAAACGTTCATGGACATTATCTGCACGCCGCCCTCGGATATAACGGGAAGAATGCCGTTTTCACTGCCGGTTGCGCGCTCGTGCACGCCGAACATTTTAGGAACCGAGGGCCCCGTAATATCTGCGTCCATTACCGCAGTCACACGACCCATATTCTGCGCCGCCGCCGCAAGCAAAGCGCAGGTCATAGATTTGCCTACGCCGCCCTTGCCGGAAACAACGGCAATAACCTTTTTTATATCGCTGAACTGATGCGGACTTTTAAGCAAGCTTTTTTTATCGCGGGAGGAGCAGCTTTCCCCGCACGAAGAGCAATCATGCGAACATTTATCAGCCATAATTTACCGCCTTTTATATTTTGTTATATAATAGAGTATTGACAATAAAAAGTCAAGCCTATAACCTTTGCCGCACAAAAATTGCACAGCCCAACTTATGCGCAAAATCGCTTGCCTTTTTGCGGGAATTTTGCTAAACTTATTGCACTGTGCTAAGTGGGGAGTTAGCGGTGCCCTGTACCTGCAATCCGCTATAGCAGGACTGAACGTCTTTCTCGACGAAGCAAATGGAAGGCTGCGCCGTATAAGGGGTGTTGATGCCAAGGTCTTATGCAACCGACAGCTGCGAACCGTGTCAGGACAGGGATGTAGCAGCACTAAACAGTCGCGTCGGTGTGCCATAAGGTAGCTTTGGAGTAGCTACCTGTACAGCTTACGCTTCGGTTTGCTTCGGCAAAAAAGACTGCACAGCTTTTTTTGATAAGGACGACCGTCCGCGCAACAATTTCTGCGCGGACGGCCTTATTTTTATGCTTAAATTATCTTTTGAACATTATCCTCTCGCTTCTGAACATAAACGCAAGCAGAACGGTCAGCCCCGCCGCCGTCACAAGGTTGGATAAAACCGCCAAAGCCACGCCCAGCCCGTTTACCGACAGACCCATTATTGAGGAAACAGCCATTCCGCTGCCCATAAGCGGAATTAAATAATAGCCTATCGACGTGGACGGAACCATTGACGACGCAAGCCCCAGCAGAATAATTACAATCATTAAGGGACCGATAAGCGAGCTTGATTCCTTTACGCTTTTTGCAAAGCACGAAACGACCGAAAACGCCGCGATTATGACGAACACAATCGAAATTATCAGCGCAAAAATCATAAAGTAATCGCCTACCGTATAGGTCAGCGCGCCCGCAACCGCAAGCCCGCCGACGAGCTTCGGAAGCGAAAAAATTACGCCGAGGAAGCTTGAAATACCGCTAAGCATAGCAAAGCACGTCAAACTTATTATTTTGCCGAGCGCAAGCTGCCAGCGCCTTATCGGCGTAATCAGCATTGTCGCCATGGTACCCCTTTCCTTTTCGCCCGCAATCGATTCGGGCGCGACAGCCATGCACGAGGACGCCAGAAGCGAGAACATAAGCATTGGAATAAGCATTGAAAGTATGCTTGCGGCACCGCTGTCCTCGGCAAAATCAAATATTACGTCCGCGGAATTGTTTATCACAAAGTCGGGATTTTGCAGCTGTGCGAACAGCCCGCTTAAAATACCGTAGCCGAGAGCGGCGTCCTTGCTTGAAGAATTATAAAAAATACGAATTTCGTCTGCCGCACCGCCGTTGCCGTGCACATATTTCGCAACGACAAGCTCGCCCGCCTCAGCCTTGTCCATGGCCTGCTCCTCCGTCAAGGCGTCCTCGCACAAATTCACAAGCCCCGCAAGCGGCGCGGAATACTCCTCGGGCATGTCAATGAAATACGCATACGGCTTAAAGCCGTCGGGCACCTCGTTATTCTCGTTCATAACCGCGCCCAAAATAGAATAAAGCGCAAAAATGAGTACCCCCGGCAAAAATACCGTCAAAACCATTCTTTTGTCCTTAAAAAAGCGGGCAAATTCCTTTTTTACTATTGTCAGAACGTTTTTCATATGCCCTCCCCCGTAAATTTTCCGTACAAGTCGAAAAATTTATCCTCGAGATTACTGTCCTTGGTGATATTTTCAAGAGTGTCCAGCGCGACCAGCTTTCCGTCAATTATAATACCGACCCTGTCGCACAGCTTTTCCACAAGCGAAAATATATGCGTGGAAAGTATAACCGTTTTGCCCGCCGCGCGCAGCTCCTCCAAAAAGTCGGTTACAACCTTTGCGGTCAGCACGTCAAGCCCGTTAGTCGGCTCGTCGAAAATAATAAAATCGGGGTCGTGAACGACAGAAACGACAAGCGAAACCTTCTGCTTCATGCCCGTGGATAGATTGCCGAACTTGATTTCGGCAAAGCGGTCAATGCCGAATTTTGCAAATAATTTCCGCTTTCTTTCTTCGCGGACGGTGCGCTCAACGCCGTACAGCTCGCTGAAAAAGTCGTAAAGATAGCTTGGCGAAAAAAATTCTTCAAGCTTAAGCTCGCTTGTAAGAAAACCTATCTTGCCGCGCACTGCGTCGGCCTCCTTAACGACGCTTTTTCCGTCAATGAATGCGTCGCCGCTGTCCGGCTTTATAAGCGTTGCAAGCATTCTCAGCGTTGTTGTCTTGCCCGCGCCGTTCGGTCCCAAAAGCCCGAAAATTTCTCCGCGGTTGACCGAAAATGACAAGCCGTCGACTGCGACCCTGATTGCCGAGCTTGTTTTTTCAAGCATTTGCTGCCTGCGCGACAGCTTAAAGGTCTTTTTCAGGTTATCTACCCTTAAAATTTCTTCCATTGATTAAGCTCCGATTTTTATTTGCAATGCAATTATAAAGAACAAAACGTTCCATGTCAAGCATAATCGGAACAAAATGTTCTAATATTTATTATATGAACAAATTTAGCGAAAGACTGAGAGATTTGCGGAACGAAAAGGGAATTTCGCGGGCAGAGCTTGCGGACAGGCTGAACGTTTCCGTGCGGCTTATTGCGTATTGGGAGAACGGACAGCGGGAATGCGGCTTTGATATGCTGATTTCCTTGTCGGAAATTTTTTGCACGAGCACGGACTATTTACTCGGTAAATCCGAATATTAAAAGTGGGGACGAAGCAAGTCGTCCCACTTTTTTTATGCAAAAACAGTAAACTGCAAAACCACGCACACTATCGACAAGGCAAGCAGATAAGCGGAAAACCACTTGTAATTTGCCTTTTTTATGACTTTAAGCATTATTTTTATTGCGAAAAGCCCCGCCGCGGCGGAAACTATAAACCCGAGCGCAACCGACCAACCGAGCGTGGCTCCGCCCTCGGCAAAGGACTGAGCGATTTCTCCGCTGGCTATGCCGGAGGCAAGCTCTACCACAAAGCTGCCCAAAATTACGGGTATGCTCATTATAAACGAAAACTTTGCTACCTCTTCCCTCTGACAGCCGGCAATCGTGCCCGCGCAGATTGTGGAGCCGCTCCTCGAAATCCCCGGTAAGACGGCGACAGCCTGCGCAAGCCCCATGGGTATAACGGTTTTTAAGCACACGGGCAAAGCATTCTGTCTGCGCTTTGCGACTATTTCGGTAACAAGCAGCAGTGTTGCGGTGCACAAAAAGAACACTGCAAGGCAAATCCACATATATTTGCCGAAAAACACATTGTCCAAATCGAAAATTTTGAACAGAATACCCGTAATACCTGCGGGAATTGTTGCAAGCACAAGAAAGCCGAGTGTTTTGAAGGGCTTTTTGAACAGCGCAAGAATATCCCGCCAGAACACAACGCACACCGCAACAAGGGTGCCGAGGTGCAGAATGATAGTAAAAAACAAGGCGGTATCAGAATCGTTAATACCGAATACGCCTTGTAAAAATGCAATATGCCCCGAGGATGAAACGGGTAAAAATTCAGTTAAGCCCTGCACAAAGCCGAGTATGACTGCTTGCCAGATTTCCATTTTATAAACCTTTTACAAGCTCCGCCGCAAGCGGCGGAGCTTGCTCGTTAACCGAAATATTTTCAGCCTATGTTCGTCAGATTTTTATACGCCTTTTCGTACTTCGTTACCGTTTCCTTGTCCTTTTTGTATCTGTTGATAATCTGCGTCTGGCGGGTCGTCGAAATATCCTCGACGTCGTTTGCCTTTATCCATTCGTAGAACATATACTCGAAGGTGCCTTCCTTGGTAAGGTTTTCCTTCCAGTTGGGCGTATAAACGGCTCTGCCGTCGTTACCCGCCGCTATATCGAAGGTATAGGTTACATATATAAGGTGCCAGCCGTAATCGCCTGCGCATACCGTGAACGAGCCTGCGCCGTTGTTAACCGCCTCGTGAGCGGCGTATTCGAATTCCTTGATATATGAGGTATCGCCTGCCTCTACCGTATAGCCGAGGTACTGCGAAAGCACGCCCGTATCGGTAGTGTATGCGTATTGCAGCTCGTTTACAGCCGACATAGCCCAGTACTGCGCATTGTTCTCGTCGGGGTTGAGGGCGTTGCCTCTGTCCGCGGTAATGCCGACCTTGCCGGAGGCGTAAACAAGCTTGCCGTAATCAATCTGGTCCTGCTTGTCGTCGTTCTGCTCGCCCGTGTAGAATTCGGTATTGTCGTAATAGCCGTTTGCATTTGTCCACGTGCTTGCATTATAGTTGGTGTCAAACGTAACGTGGCTTGCTCCGCTTGTCGAATAGCCGTTGAGGACGTAGTTTACGTAATCGTTAAACTCTTTAAGCATATCGTCGATTGTCAGCTCCACGGGAGAGCCGAAGATATACTCGCCGTCCTCGGTCTTGACAACGTTGCCGTTATATGCGTATTTGCCGACGTATTTATTCAGCGGCTTATATCTGTCCGTATCGGTAAGGTTGTTTTCGAAGAACAGCCAACCGCTGTTGCCGAAATAATTGTCCACCTTGCCTTCTGCCTTGAAGGAATATTCCTTTTCGCCGTTGAACCACGCCTTGCGCTGGTCGGTCGTTTTGATATTTTTAAGCAGCTGATTTCTGTTGTAATAGTATTTGGAGCTTAAACCGCTGTCCACCTTGTCGTCTGCGTACAACGCCTTTAATTCGGAAAGCTTTGCGCTTTGCGATGCGCTATAAGGCAACAGAATGTTGTAAACAAAGCCGAACGTGCCCTCGTCCTCCGCCTCTGCCGCGTAAAGAATGAACGAGGTATCGGACATACTGCCCATTGCGGAAGAGAAGTCTGCCTCCGTCTTATAGCTGTTCTTCTGCTTGTTATAAAGCAGATTGTAAGCAGTGTCAAGGTAAGAGGAATCGTCCACAAGCTTTTCGATACGCTCCTCCTCGTACATATCGTAATATTTGTTTATTACGCGCACCTTAAGCTGGCTTACATATTCGTTATCCATATAGATAAGGCTATGGACGTCCTTTATATCTTCCTTTTTCTCGTCTACAAGGTTAAATCTGATAAGTCCGCTTATATATTCGGTATACGCTCTTACGCGGGTTGCAGTGGTGCTTTTTTCGCTTAGGAAGTCGTCCCTGTCCGCAGCGTAGGTGCCGCAGCTTTTAAGCGAGGAATACCCCGTATAAATATCGTAGTCTACAACGTAATTATTGTCGGCGTCGTTTTCGTTTATAACCGTGTCGTCGGGACGAACGTATTTGCCCTTGGAATTTTTCTTTTTGGGATAGTAATCGTCCTGCTGCTTGTCCACGTTGTCGGGCGTAGAACGCTTATCCGAGCCCGCGGAAGTACTGCTGTATTGAAGTATCCTTTTTTCGGCGGAATCTATACTTGAATTTACCGACGCCATAAGGTTATACTTTGCAAGCTTAACCTCGTCGCTGTTCTCTCCAAGCAGATACTCGTATTTTTCATACTCCTCGTGTCCGCTGCCGCTGAGCGAGCGGAATTTTTCCAAAGCGGACGGGTCCTCCGCCGCCTTCTGCTGCAAAAGATACATTGTGGCGTACTGCGTAAGCACAGCGTTCTCCACAAGTCCGTCCGCAAGCGCTGTAAAGGTCTGTTCGGCCGTCCAGCCGTATTGCTGCATGTAAGAATAGCCTACGTTTACAAAGTATGTTATAAGCTCTCTTTTTATAACCTCTGTCTTGCCGATAGCGTCGAAATAGCTGCTGTTGTCGCCAAACTCGGTTTTAAATGCCTCGGTTTTGGAAATGTCCACCTCTGCAATGGTACGCTTCATATCCTTTGCGGTATCGGTAGATATAAGCGAGCAACCGCCGAAGGCGACCGAACAGGTCAACGCCGCCGCAACAATTCCGCTTATCAGTTTTATCTTTTTCTTTCCCATACGGTTTTCTCCTATGGATTGTGCTTTTTAAAATCTTTACTATTATAAAGCATTTTAATTTTTATGGCAAATCTTTTTTGTGAATTTTAGTTAAAACTTAACGCAAATTTTAAAAATTTTGTCATATCCAGCATAGTTTTCGCCGCCGAGCTGCGCGGCGGGAACACCACAAGCGGCGCTTTTGCCATTGAAAGGCTTACGCTTTGCCCGTATCTGTCCAGCGCGGCTTTAAGTCTTTCGTCGCCGAGCGAGTTTACCGAGGGCAGCTCCAACGCGCCCGCAGTACCGTCCACGCTTATTTTTTTGACGTTGAACTTCGAGGCGTAAGCTTTAAGCACGGCGATTATCAGAAGGTGCAGCACCTCCTCCGGCATGCGTCCGTAATTGTCCTCGATAGAAAGGCATACGCGCTTGTAATCCTCTACCGAGCGGATTTCGGCAATCTGCTTATAGCAGTCAAGTCTGCCCGCGCTGCTTTCTATATAATTTTCGGGAACGTAAGCCGAGGTTTTAATGTCAAGCTCGCAGGAAAGCTGTTTTTCGCCCGTAAGCTCTTCTTTAAGCAGCTTCGAATACAGCTCGTAGCCGACCTTATCCATATGCCCGTGCTGTTCCGCGCCAAGCACGTTGCCCGCGCCGCGTATTTCCAAATCGCGCATGGCTATTTTAAAGCCGGAGCCAAGCTCGGTAAACCGCATTATGGCTTTAAGCCTTTCGGAAGCGTCGCTCGTAAGCAACTTGTCCGGCTTGAAGGTAAAATAAGCCTGAGCAAGGCGCGCGCCTCTGCCCACTCTTCCGCGCAATTGATAAAGCTGGGAAATTCCAAGTCTGTCCGCATCGATTACGATAATAGTATTTGCGTTGGGCAAGTCTATTCCGTTTTCTATAATGGTTGTCGTAACAAGCACGTTTTTTTCGCCGCGGTAGAACGAGAAAACCGCGTTCTCAAGCGTTTCCCGTTCCATTCTGCCGTGGGCGTAGCAAATTTTCGCCTCGGGAATTATTTCCGCCATTCTGCCCGCAAAGCGGGAAATGGTTTCCACACGGTTATAGAGTATAAACGCCTGTCCCCCGCGGGAAATTTCCCTAAGAACGGCGTCGCGGATAAGCGTTTCGCTCTCTTCTACGACGTAAGTCTGCACGGGCAAGCGCTTTAACGGCGGCGTGCTTATAGTGCTTATATCGCGTATGCCCGCAAGCGACATATGCAATGTGCGCGGTATGGGCGTTGCCGTCATTGTAAGGCAGTCTATATTTTTTTTGATGTGCTTGATTTTTTCCTTATGCTCGACGCCGAAACGCTGTTCCTCGTCCAAAACAAGCAAGCCGAGGTCTTTGAATTTTACGTCTGCGGAAAGAAGCCTGTGCGTGCCGATAAGCAAATCGACCTCACCGCGCGCCGTCGCCGCTAAAATTTTCGACTGAGCCGCGGGCGTGCGGAAGCGGTTCAACACCTCGACGCGTACGCCGAATTCCTTAAACCTTTCCACCGCGGTATTGTAATGCTGTTCGGAAAGGACGGTGCTCGGGCACATAAACGCCGCCTGCTTACCGCCTAAAACACACAGATAAATTGCGCGCAGCGCGACCTCCGTCTTGCCGTAGCCCACGTCGCCGCACAAAAGCCTGTCCATAACCTTATCAGAGCACATATCCGACTTAATTTCTTCAATGGAAGTAAGCTGGTCGGGGGTTTCCTCATAGCCGAACGCGTTTTCGAATTCTTCCATCATTACGGTGTTTTCGGGGAAATTGAAGCCGCTTTTTGCGTTGCGCTCGGCGTAAAGCTCCTTCAAGTCGAAGGCAAGCCTTTTAATCGACTGCTTTACGCGCTCCTTAACCCGCTCGAAGTCGGCGCCGCCTATTCTGGAAAGGTTTGGGCTTTGCTCGCCGACGTATTTGGACAGAATATCCATCTGCTCCACGGGCACGTACAGCATATCCCCGCCCTTGTATTCGATAGAAATGTATTCCTTTATGCCGTCGGTGGTTTCTATTTTTTTAGTGCCCGTAATTTTGCCTACGCCGTGCTTTTCGTGCACGCAGAAGTCGCCTACCTCCGGTGCGGTAAACATATCGCCGCGGCGCTTTTTTATGCGTTTTGTGACAGCCTTAACGTACAAATCGCCGCTGCCGATTATAACTGCTTTACACTCGTGCAGAATTATGCCGTGCGCAAGCTCTTCACTGCTTATTGCAATGCCGCGCAAGGCTTCAAGCCTGTCGGGAACGGGATAAACGGGCAGATATTCGTTTGTAAGCGCGTCGGAAAGCTTATCGTGCCGCGCAACGCTGCCCGTGAACGCAAGCACGCGATAGCCGTTTGCAAGCCAGCTTTTGCAGTCTGTTATAAATTGCGGCATCGAATTCAGATAGGACGGCGAGGGCGCGGAACGCAGATTATATGTTTTTAACGGACGGAAAAATGCGGTTGAGGAGGTGAACGTCTGCACTGCAAGCCTGCGGTAAGCCCCGAAGCCCTCCGCAAGTCGCTCGGGAGAGATTAGCTGATTTTCGGAAAAGGCAAAAGCCTCTCCGCCCTTTTTCAGCTCGTCGACGCGCGCGCAATGCTCCTTGAAGGCGGCGTCCATTCTGTCGTTTATCTGCTTGCACTCGTCGAAAATTATCAGCGTGTCGCGCGCAAGCAAATCGAATGCCGTACACGCCGAGCGCAACAGCGGCATAACGAAGGACGCGCCCGTGAACGGCACGCCGAGCGCGAGCTTTTCGCACAAATCGCCCTCTATCGCCTTTGCCCGCTCGTACGCCCTTACGCTTGCACTGCGCTTTACTTCCGCGGAGATGATTTTTTTGATTTCGGGAACGTCCTCCGCAGTGAAAGCCGCGTCAGTCGCCGCGATTACGGTTATTTGGTCAACCTCTTCAAGCCGCTCGCCGCTGACGGCGTCGTAGGGGCGGATTTTTTCCGCCGTATCGCCGAAGAAGTCTATGCGTACGGGGTTTTCCTCATTGACGGGAAAAATATCCAGAATATCCCCGCGCACGGCAAAGCAACCCCTGTTATCTGCGGCATATTCGCGGGTGTAGCCCATTTTTATAAGCCTTTGCGGAAGAGCGGTATAGTCGTAATCGCATCCCGTTTTAAAGCTTATCGCGTCTATCCGCGCGGGGAACAGCTGCATCAACGCCTCTATCTCGCAGACGATATAGTCGGCGCCGTTCAAAATGTCGTAAACGGCGCATATGCGGCGGTATAGCGCATCCTTCGACAGCGCGTCCTTGTATAAAACAACCTCGTCCTTGGCGGGCAGATACACGCATTTTTTGCCCGAAAGCGCGGATATGCCCGCGCACGCCCTTTGCGCCGAAACCGCGTCCGCGCAGACGTACAAAAGCCTGCCCCGAGTTAAAGCGGCAAGCAGATATTTATGCGCTTCCGACAGACCGAAAGCCGCCGTCGGCATGCCGAGGCGGATATCGTTTTCAAGGGCGGGCAAATCGCCGCCTAAATTTTTGTAGGTGAAAAAGTTTTCTTTCAAAATGTCCTTATTATATAAAACTCAAATGCAGAAATACAAGCAGAACAAGGCGCGCGAGCATTTTTGAAGGGAGTTTACTTAGACGTAAATGACCGACAAAAAGCGGAGCGCAACGCCGTTATGCGAAGTATATATGCATTTTAACCGTTGTATTTAGTCATAACGCTTTCTACCGCCTCTCCGCCCGCCAAGGCAATTGCGGCGTCTGCGGCGCGGCCGCATGCGGAAACAAACAGCTCGTAATCGGTCTTTTTAACCTCCGACAGAACGTAGTCGATTATTGGAATATTAACCTCGGGGTCGCGGATACCTATTCTGATACGCGCAAAATTCTGCGTGCCGATTTCGGCTATTACAGAGCGCATTCCGTTATGCGTGCCCGCACTGCCCGACGGGCGTATGCGCACGCTTGCCTTGGGAATGTCGTAATCGTCGTAAAGCACAACAAGGTGCGAGCTATCTGTTTTGTACTTTGCCAAAAGCTGTTTTACCGCTCTGCCGCTGGCGTTCATATAGGTTACGGGACGGGCGATTATCACCTTTTCACCCTTTATATTCGCTTCCGCAACGTATGCCTCGCATTCCTTTTTTTTGAATTTTACGCCCAGCCTTGCAGCAACGTCGCCCGCGGCAAGATAGCCCATATTATGGAAGGTTTTTAAATATTTTTCCTCGGGATTTCCCAAGCCGACAATTATATACATGGTATACCCTTTAAATTAAAAGCCGCAGTAGCCTGCGGCTTTTGTATACTTTCAGTTTAAATCAGTCGTAGATTTTAGACATAGACTTATCCAGATACACATTCTCTATTGCGGAGGCAAAGATAGGCGCCGTGGATATGATTTTGAATATCGGCAGCATTTTGTCCTTGGGGATATTGATTGTATCCAGAATGGCAAGCTCGTTAATGGGCGAAGCCGCCAGCCTTTCGATAGCGGGGCCGGATAAAACCCCGTGCGAGCAGCACGCGTAAATATTTTTTGCGCCCGCCTCCTTCAACGCCTTTGCGCCCTGAACTATCGTGCCTGCGGTGTCTATCATGTCGTCGACCATAAGGCAGTTTTTGCCCTTTACGTCGCCGATAATGTTCATAACCTCCATAACGTTCGCCTTGGGGCGGCGCTTGTCGATTATCGCCATTTTTGCGTCCATTCTCGCGGCGACCTTTCTTGCCCTTGCGACCGAGCCGATGTCGGGCGAAACGACGACGAAATTATCGTCTACCTTCGGCTTGAAATAGTTGTAAAGCGTGGGCCCGCCGACAAGGTTGTCCAGCGGAATATCGAAAAAGCCCTGAATCTGCATGCAGTGCAAATCCATTGTAAGCACTCTGTCAGCGCCTGCGGAGGTGATAAGATTAGCCACGAGCTTTGCCGTTATAGGCTCGCGCGAGCGGGCCTTTCTGTCCTGACGGGCATAGCCGAAATAGGGAATAACCGCCGTAATTCTTCCCGCGCTGGCGCGTTTTGCCGCGTCAATCATAATGAGAAGCTCCATAAGATTGGTATTGACGGGGTAGCTTGTAGACTGAACAAGGAACACGTCCATACCGCGGATTGTTTCGGCAAAGCGGACGTAAATTTCTCCGTCCGAGAAATGCGTAACCTCCATATCGCCGAGCGTCGTGTTCAGCTTTGCCGCGATGGCTTCGGCAAGCGGTCTGTTGGAATTTCCCGAAAAGATTTTAATTTCGTTTCCGTGGTTAATCATTTAGGTTTTCCTCCGAAAATTGTATATTGAAAGAGTTTTCCCTCTTTTTTAACGAACCGTATTAAGTTTTGCTTTTACATTTTAGTATGATACACGCATAAAGTCAACTAAGTTAACTTGTCTTTTGTATTTGTTAGTTTTAATGTTGCCCGCTGTTACTTTCTTGCAAATTTTCCTTTTTAGCCCTTTCGCGGCTGCGCATATCTATAAAGAACGAGGAAAGCACCTCCGCGCATTGCTGTTCCATAACCCCGCCCTCTACCTCTATTGTGTGATTGACTAGGTTTGAGGCGGCAAGCTGAGCGGTCATAGACCTGCCCTTTGCCTCGTACGCGCCGAAATACAGCTTTTTTATGCGCGCGTTAAGCATTGCGCCCATGCACATGGGGCACGGCTCTAACGTGACGTAAATTTCGCATTCGGGAATGCGCCAGCTTTTAAGCCGTTTGCAGGCTTTTTCTATTGCCTCTACCTCTGCATGCGCAGTTGCAATCTGCTTTTTTGTGCGCTTGTTATAGCCGCGGGCTATAATTTTTCCGTCGCAGACGACAACCGCGCCGATAGGCACCTCGCCCTCGGCAGAGGCCTTTTGTGCGCATTTAAGCGCGGCCTTCATAAATTTAAGCTTGTTTTCCATAGTTTTCAATAAATATTTTAAGCAATTTATAGCATTTTTTAAGCTCGCCCAGCTTTTTTATGGGGTGGGCAAGACTGTCGGAGCCGCATTCGATTGTGTATGCGGGGATATTAAGCTTTTGAATGCACCAGTCCTTATAGCCGCCCGCCGAGCCGTAAATACGCTTTGCCGTATAGCCCGTTATTTTTTCTAACAGCTCCGCCCCGTTTTTATCGCCCTTGCCGCCGTATTCCCAATAAATTTCTTCGCCTTTGGTATGGAAGCTAAGCGTTACATACGGGCGGATACGCAGAGTAAAATCGCGCAGGGCGGAGGCTTCCGCCTCGGAAAAAGGATAGTCGCCCATACAGTTTTCGCCGCCGCGAATTTTTGTGTTAAGTCTGCCGCTGCCCCAGTCCGCGTCAAAATTACAGTTTAAATCAACGCCCCTTGCGTTCGCCTTCCATAGCGGATATGCCGTCTGCGAAATAAGCGCGCCGTCGGGGTTAAGCAGTGGAATTACCCAGCCGCCGCCCCTTTGTAGTCCCGTTTTTATGTGCCTTAACGCAAGCCGCGCGGTAATCCACTCGCGCGCGTGCACGGCGTATACCGCAATAAACTGCGCGCACGTTTCGCGACCCAAATGAAAGGCGTAAATTTCTCTGCCCTGACAAGAGTAGCCGATTACGCATTTTTTGCCGCCGAAGCACTGGTAAAAGCTTCTTACTTCTTCATATATCACATATTACTATATGTTGGTAAAACGGATTTTAGCAGTATTGCGGGTGCGGATTGCGCAAAAGGTTACTTGTGGTATTCGCTGCCGCTGTTAATCATAAACGCACGGTAAAGCTGTTCGGCAAGGATTACGCGCATTAGCTGATGCGGAAAAGTCATGTCCGAAAAAGACAGCTTTATATCCGAATTGTCCTTAACCTTATCCGAAAGCCCGCAGGATGAGCCGATAACAAAGGTCATTTCTTCGCCCTTGTCGCACAATTTTTTAATGTTTTGTGCAAGCTTTTCGCTTGAAAAGCGCTCTCCCTCGATGCACAGCGCAAACACAAAGCCCTTGCAAGCCTTTAAAACGGGCGCCGCCTCTTCCTCTATGCTTCTGCCCTCTGCAAGCTCCTTCACCTCTACCTTTGCAAAGCGGGAAAGTCGCTTTAAATATTCGGCAAGGGCGCTGCGGTAAAAATCTTCCTTTATTTTACCTATGCATACGATGTTGACCTTTTGCATTACGCCACCCCGAACAGGGATAGTATCCACATAAGCCCGTACACCACGATACCGCAGGCGGCAAAGATAAAGAAGCCTTTAACTCCGCCCTTTTCGCCCTTTTCTGTCGGCTTTTTATCAAGCACGAGCCAGACGATTCCGCCCGCAAGCGCAAGCGCGCCGACAACTATCATTGCGATATTTCCGCCGGTGGATATTGCAAGCTCGCCCGCCGCCGTCCAGCCGCCGAAAAGCGAAATGATTATCGTAACCGCGTTATTGATAAAGTGCATCAGAATGCACGGCAGAATGGATTGCGCGCGCACCGCCACGAACGCGAAAAGACAGCCCGCGATAAATTGGTATACCGTCTGTTCAAGCGAGGTGTGCATAAGCGAAAAGCAGAAGCCCGTAATAAATATCGTTTTTACTGTGCCGACTTCACGCTCGCTGCCGAAAACAAGCACGCCGCGGAATAAAAGCTCCTCGAAAAAGGCGGGAAGCACCGCAATTACCACAAGCGCGGCAACCGCCCTTCCGCCCGAAAGACTTAAAATGTATTTTGTAAGCATTTTGGAATGCTCTGTCTGCTCCTGTCCGAGCAGCTTTAAGACAAGACCGTTTATCTGATTGAGCGAGCAGAACAGCCCGCAGACAATCAAAAGCGCGATTAAATAGTATTTAGGGTGGCATTTTACGGGGAAAACGCGCTTAAACGGCACCTTGCGCACCGCAAGCGTTATGCCGACCGCCGCCGCGATTGCCACGGGCGAGGCAAGAAAATTTATATACCAGTATGCATCGCTGTATTTGGCTACCTTTGCCGCGGTAAGTATAAGCCCGACGATAAGCGATACGGCGATTACGGCAACTGCGCCCGCCGAATACGCAATACCCGCGGTTGCAGAGCTAAGCGGGGGCTTTACCGCCTGCATTGACTGTGTTTTGTTATTGCTGTGATTTTCCGACATATTTTCATTATACCGAAAAAAGCGCTTTAAGTAAATTATTTATTTTACTTTTTAACGAAATTGTTATAAAATAAAGCTATGCGCAGGATAAACACGGAATTGATTGAAAAAAAGCTTTACGAAACGGCTTTGCTTGCGGGCGTGCAGCTTACTCCGTCATGTAAAGCCGCTATGGGCAACGCATTGAAAACAGAAAAAAACGAGGCGGCGGCGTTTGCGCTTGAAACGCTTTTGAAGAACGCGGAAACCGCCGTACAAAAGCAGATGCCCGTATGTCAGGACACCGGTATGGCGGTAGTCATTTTAGAAATCGGGCAAGAGGTGTTTTTAGAGGGCAAGCCGCTTGCCGACGCAGTGAACGACGGAATTAAGCGCGCTTATGCGGACGGATATTTCAGAAAATCGGTCTGCGACCCGATAACCCGCCAAAACACGGGCGACAACACCCCCGCCGTTATTCATACGGAAATCGTTGCGGGCGATAAAATTAAAATTACCTTTATGCCGAAGGGCTTCGGCAGTGAAAATATGTCGCGGCTGTATATGCTTAAGCCCGCGCAGGGCGTCGAGGGCATTATAAACGCGATTGTGGAAACGGTTAAGCTTGCGGGCTCGCGCCCGTGCCCGCCCGTTTACGTGGGCGTAGGCATAGGCGGAACGTTCGATACCTGCGCCTTCCTTGCGAAAAAAGCTTTGACGCGCGACATAGGCACAAGCAATCCGCGCGGAGATATAGCGGAAATAGAACGCATTGCGCTTGAAAAAATAAACGCGCTCGATATAGGCTGTCAGGGCTTCCACGGAAGCACCACCGCGCTTGGCGTTGCGTGCGAATGGGCGCCCACACACATTGCGGGGTTGCCCGTTGCGGTTAATATTCAGTGCCACTGCGTGCGTTGCGAGAGGGCGGAATTATGAGAAAGCTACGACTGCCGTTGAGCAAGGAAACGGTAAAAACGCTTAAAGCGGGCGACAGCGTGCTGCTGTCGGGAACAATACTTACTGCGCGCGACTGTGCGCACAAGCGCATTTTGGGACTGCTGAACGAGGGAAAGCCCCTTCCGTTCGATTTGAAGGACGCGGTTATTTATTATGCGGGGCCGTGCCCTGCAAAGCCGGATATGGCTTGCGGCAGCTGCGGACCGACCACCTCTGCAAGAATGGACGGCTTTGCCCCCGCTCTGCTCGATTTGGGGCTGGGCGCGATTATCGGCAAGGGCGAAATGAGCGGCGAAGTGCGCGAGGCGTTGAAGCGCAACACCTGCGTTTATTTTGCGGCAATCGGCGGCGCGGGCGCGCTGTACGGCAACGCTATTAAAAAAAGCGAATGCATTGCGTTTGAGGACCTGCTGTCAGAGGCGGTTTACAGGCTTGAGGTTGAAAGCTTCCCCGCAATAGTCGCGTTTGACTGTGACGGCGGCTCGATTTATTAAAACTGCGAAAAATTATTTGACTTTGGTTTTATATAAGGCTATAATTAATACAAATTTTAAAGGCTGTGACCAAGACAGACGCTTTGCATAATTCTTTTCAGAGAGAGAAATCCGAAAACGGCTGAAAGATTTCTTAAAGGGTTTAAGCGGTATTCACTTGCGAGCCGACGGGCGAAAGGCTTTATTGCGCCTATTAGTCCGCTCCGTTTGCCCGCGTTAAGGGCTTAATTAAGGCGGCGTTACGCCGCAAATTCGGGTGGTACCGCGAAAAAAAGAAATTTCGCCCCGTGCTTTTACGGCACGGGGCTTTTATGTTTTTAAAGGAGCAAGCTTATGCAGGAAAAGATTAACGAAATCGAACAGCAAATCGATGAAGCCGTACAGGACGTACAATCCAGCAAAACGTTGCAGGAAATAAAGCTGAAATTCCTCGGCAAGACGGGTAAAATTTCCGAGCTGATGAAGAATATGCGCGACGTGCCGCCCGAGCAACGCCCCTCTATGGGCAAGCTTTTAAACGCCTTGCGGCAATGGACGGAGGAAAAATTCAACGCAATAGAAAAGCGTTTGAAGGATATAGAGCTGAAAAAGAGATATTCCGACGAGAAAATAGACGTAACCCTGCCGGGGCGCGCGGCGGCGGACGGGGCTTATCACCCGAACACGCTTGTCGTAAACGAGCTTGTTTCGTTATTTTCAGGAATGGGCTTCGAGGTTTTTGAGGGGCCGGAAATAGAGAACGATTATTATAACTTTACCGCGCTGAACACCCCCGCGGACCACCCCGCGCGGGATATGCAGGATACCTTTTATCTTGCGCCCGAATTATTGCTGAGGACGCAGACCTCCGCCGGACAGATAAGGGTTATGGAAAACAAAAAGCCGCCCATAAAGATTTTGTCGCCCGGAAAGGTTTACAGAAGCGACGACGACGCGACGCACTCGCCCATGTTCTCGCAAATGGAAGGGCTTGTGGTTGACAAGGGAATTACGCTTTGCGACCTTAAGGGTATGCTTGACGAGTTTGCGGAAAGGATTTTCGGCGAAGGCGTTAAAACGCGGCTGCGCCCCTCCTACTTCCCGTTTACGGAGCCTTCTGTCGAGGTGGACGTAAGCTGCTTCGAATGCGGCGGAAAGGGCTGCCGCTTGTGCAAGGGCACGGGCTGGATTGAGGTGCTTGGCGCGGGAATGGTTAACCGCCGCGTTTTGGAGGGCTGCGGAATTGACCCCGACATATATACGGGCTTCGCCTTCGGAATGGGCGTTGAACGCATTGCTATGCTTAAATACGGCATCAACAATATGAAGCTGTTATTCGAGGGCGACACAAGGTTTTTGAAGCAATTCAAGGGTTGAGGTGAAAGAAAATGAAAGCTCCTTTAAGTTGGTTGAAAGATTATGTTGATATAGACGTTTCCGCAGAGGAATTGCAGACAAAGCTGTTCTCTTGCGGGTTCGAGGTTGAGGAATTAATTAATATCGGCAAGGATATTACGGGCGTTGTCGTCGGCGAGGTTATAGAATGCGAGCCGATTGAGGGCACGCATTTATCCAAATGCAGGGTTGATTGCGGCGGCAAGGGAATTTTTCAGATTTGCTGCGGCGCGGACAACGTTAAAAAGGGCATAAAAGCGCCGTGCGCGCTTGTCGGCGCCACCGTATACGCAACTGCAAAGGACCACGTTACCGTTGAGGGCGTGATGACCATTAAAAAGGGTAAGCTGCGCGGGACAGAATCCGAGGGAATGCTTTGCTCCGGCGCGGAGCTGGGCGTTAACGGGGATATGTACGAGGGCGGCGATTACTGCGGACTGCTTATTCTGCCGAAGGACTGCGAAAACGGCGCGGACGTTAAGCCGATTTTGGGGCTTGACGACTATATTTTCGATATAGGCGTAACCGCAAACCGACCCGACTGCCAGAGCATTTTGGGCATTGCGCGCGAGGTTGCGGCAGTTTTGGGCAAGCCCGTGAAGGAGCCCGATTATTCCTATAAAGCCGTTGCGGGGAAGCATGAAAAAATTGAAATTTGCGACTTAGCCCCCGACATATGCCCCAGATACATAGGGCACTATGTAAAGGACGTTAAGACCGCCCCCTCCCCTCTGTGGCTGAGAAAAAGGCTTGCGCTGTGCGGACTGCGGTCGATAAGCAATATTGTGGATATTACGAACTTTGTGCTGTTGGAGCTTGGTCAGCCGATGCACGCGTTCGATTTGCGGACGCTTGACGGGCGAAAGGTAATTATCCGCCGCGCAGAAAACGGCGAGAAAATAACCACCCTTGACGGCAATGAATTTACTTTGAACAGCGACAACCTTGTTATATGCGACGCTAAAAAGCCCGTGGCTTTGGCGGGAATTATGGGCGGACTGAACAGCGAAATTAAGGACGACACGGCGGAGGTGCTGTTTGAGAGCGCGAAATTTGCGCGCGACAGCGTAAGAAAGACCGCGCGCGCTTTGGGACAGCATTCCGACAGCTCGGCTCTGTTTGAAAAGGGCGTGAACGAATACACGACAGAGCACGCCATAGCGAGGGCGCTGAACCTTATTCAAGCATTGAAATGCGGAGTTGTGACCGACGTTCATATCGATATAACGACGGAGAACTCTCGCCTTGAAGGCAAGAAAATGAAGGTGAGTGTATCAAAAATCAACGCTTTGCTCGGCATTGAGGTGCCCGCGAAAAAAATGGCGGAAATTTTGAAGAGCCTTAACTTCGGCGTAACCTTGAAGGGCGACGAGATGGAGCTGACCGTGCCGAGATACCGCGAGGATATAGACGGCTACCCCGATATTGCCGAGGAGGTCATACGCTTTTACGGCTACGACAATATCAAAGGAACCTTTCTCCCCTCCGCCTCGATTACAAACGGCGGGTTTACCGACGAACAGAAGCTGCAAAGGCGCATTAAGGGCGAGCTGGTTGCAAAGGGCCTGTATGAAATTTCGACCTACTCCTTCTACTCGCAGAGGGATTTGGATATGCTGCATTTGCCCGAGGACGCGGCGGAAAGAAAGGCTATACGCATTTTAAACCCGATTAGCGAGGATTTGGCGATTATGCGAACCACGCTTGCACCGTCTATGGTGAACGTTATAGTGCGCAATCTGCGCCGCGGGAATATGGAGGGCAAGCTTTTTGAGCAGGCGAAAATTTATATCGCCGACGAGCTGCCGATTAAGACCTTCCCGAAGGAAAAAGAAGTGATAGCGCTTGGACTTTGGGGCAAGCAGGACTTTTTCGATTTGAAGGGAATTATAGACTGCATTGCGGGCGTGCTGAATGTTAAATTCGAGTACGCGCCGACGGAAAAGCCCTACCTACACCCCGGAATTACGGCAAAAATACTTTGCGACGGAGTTGAGCTGGGGTATGCGGGAATGCTTTCGCCCGAGGTTGCGGACGAGCTTGCGCTTGACAGATTTGCATATATTGCGGAAATAGATTACGACGAGCTGAAAAAGCACGCAAAGCCGTTTAAATATTCGCCTATATCGAAGTTTGCGGAGGTTACGCGCGATTTGGCGCTGACATGCGACAGAGCGGTGACGTGCGCGGATATTGAAAATGAAATATATGCGGCGTGCAAATTTGTGACCGACGTAAGGCTGTTTGACGTTTACATCGGAGAGCAGATTGAAAAGGGCAAAAAATCGATGGCGTTTAAGGTTACCTTTACCCCTAAGGACGAGCCGATTGAGGAGCGCGTTGACGGGTTTGTAAAGAAGATTTTAAACAACCTTAAATTTAAGCTGAATATTGTGCTGAGGTAAAAAATAGGTAAGAAAATCGAAGAAGCGGCGCGCATTTTTATATGCGCGCCGCCTTGTTTTGTATTAGCTTTTAGGCACGAGGGCGCCGTCGGAGCCGATTATCGAGGCTTGGAGGTATGTATCGGGAATTTTGCCCGTTATTATGCTTTCGCAAATAAGCACCTCGGTAGTGGACGCGAGGTTTGTGCTTTTTGACGGAAGAATAATCGAAATATCAGAAACTATTTCAAGATATAAGGAGTGCTTTGTCTGGTTTATTCCCGCCTGAGTGAATTTTGATACAAACCGACAGCCGACGTTGCTTATGGGAATGATTTTTATGTTGATTTTTTTGCCGAAGCCCGCAAGCGCCTCTACCCCCGTCAATGCGCCAAGCGGGACCATTATGCCGTCCTCGCTCATTTTATTGAGGTTTTCCTGCGAAAGGTATGCCGTATCGCGCGCAATTCTGTTGATTTTTAAGCTGTCGGAGGTAATCGAGGTTACGTTGCCCGCATCGTCGCGCTCGATATAGATTAAATCCTCGTAGCGCATGACGTCGTTGAGCGTGTAATAAATTGCGTCGTTTACGGCGACCGTGGTTATGGAGCGGATAGTCGCCTCGCTTATGGAAATAAGCACGCGAGTAACGTTGCGCTGAAAAAAGATAAGCACGCCTATTATCAAAAAGCAGAAAATGACCAAAAGCAGCTTGAAGCGGCGGAATTTTCTGTTTTTGCGTACAGCTTTATAAGGATTGCGAGCCATACAATATTGTATGGCTCGCTTTAAACTTTTATTATAAGCAATTAATTGCGCTTTGTGCGCGATTTGAATATCAGCGCCATGATAAAGGCAAATACCACTGCGGCGGTTACGCCCGCGCTTGCCGCGCTGAGCGAGCCGGTTATTGCAGAGAAAAAGCCCTTTTCCGCGCCCTTCATTGCGCCCTGCGCCAAAAGATAGCCGAAGCCGGATATGGGCACGGTTGCGCCCGCGCCGCCGAACTCCACCAATGGCTGATACACGCCTACCGCGGTAAGCACCACTCCGCCGAGCATAAAATATACAAGAATTTTGCCCGCGGTCAGGTCGGTGAAGTTGATTATTATTTGCGCCAGCAGACAAATTCCGCCGCCGACAAGAAACGCCTTTAAAAACTGTAAAGCGATTTCGAGCATTTTTTCGTCCATAATTTACACCTCCAGCTGAACGGCGTGCGATATGCACGGGATAGATTCGCCCTGTCCCGAGGAAACCGTGGACAACAGCGCGCCCGTTGCGGCAAACAGCACGCGCTTGTACGCGCCCGCCTGCATTTTGGTAAATATATAAGAATTTAAAACGGTTGCCGAACAGCCCGCGCCGCTGCCGCCCTGAAACTCCTTTTCGATTACCTTGTATATAATTTCGCCGCAATCGACGTGCTTTTCGGATATATCATACCCCTTTTCCCACGTTAAATCCTTTAAAATACGGCTGCCCAAAGCGCCTAAATCGCCCGTTAAAATCAAATCGTAGTCGTCCGCGCAGGTTTCGGTGTCTTTAAAATGCTGCATTATGGTGTCCGCCGCGGCGGGGGAAAAGGTCAATAAAACACCATACCCTTTTTGAAATTTTTTAAAAGCCCGACTTTCCTTATCGGCGGAAAATCGGGCTTAATTTCTTTACTGCTTGCTTGCGGCTATGATTTTTTCCGCAAGCTGGGGCGGAACCTCTTCATACCTTAAAAATTCGGTGGAGAATTTGCCTTGACCGCGGGTAAGTCCCCTTAAATCGGTTGAGTATTTGGTGATTTCGGAAAGCGGAACCTCGGCAATGACTACCGTTACGCCGCCCTCTGCCGAGCTGTCGGAAATTCTGCCTCTGCGTTTTGAAATATCGCCCATAACACCGCCGAGGTATTCGCCGGCGACGGCTACCTTCAATTTCATAACCGGCTCCAAAAGCACGGGCTTTGCGTTTTTAAGCCCTTCCTTGAAGGCTATTGCCGCGGCCGCCTTGAAAGCCATTTCAGACGAGTCTACGTCGTGATAGGTGCCGTCGTAAAGCACAGCCCTTACGCCCGTAACGGGATAGCCCGCCAGAACGCCCTTGCCGAGGCATTCCCTAAGCCCCTTTTCGACTGCGGGGATGTACTGTCTGGGGACGGCTCCGCCGACGACCTCGTCGCCGAACTCGAACTCGTTTTCGCAAGGCTCGAAGCGCACCTTGCAATGTCCGTACTGACCGTGTCCGCCCGACTGCTTTTTGTGCTTGCCCTCTGCCTCTGCAACGGCGCGGATTGTTTCGCGGTAGGGTATCTTCGGCTCAGACAGAATAATATCTACCCCGTAGCGCGCTTTAAGCTTTTTGGCGAGCATTTCGAGGTGAACCTCGCCCTGACCGCTCAAAACAAACTCGCCCGTATCCGCGCGCTTGCCGATTGAAAAGGTATAGTCCTCCTCGCGCATTTTATTGAAGCCCGCGAACATTTTTTCCTCGTCGCCGCGCACAGACGTGCGTACGGCAAGCGAAAGCGCGGGGCGCGGAAAGCGGATAGGGTCGAACTGAATGGACGTACCCGCCTCACAGAGCGTATGGTTTGTGTCGGTATCGGTAAGCTTGTTTACGGCGCCTATGTCGCCCGCGCAAAGCTCGGCAACCTGCTCGGTCTTTTTGCCGCGGAGTAAAAATATCTGGCCTATGCGCTCTTCCGTGTCGGTGTTCGAGTTGTATACCGTCATGCCCGCCCTTAAACGGCCGCGGAAAACCTTTATATAGTTCATTTTGCCCGAATACGGGTCGTTAACCGTTTTAAATACCTGCGCGGCGAAGGGCGCGTCCTCCTCGCAATTTATGCCGACAACCTCGTCTGCGATAAGGTCGTTGGCAAGGGTGCTGCTTCTTTCGCTGGCGGCAGGCATGTAGCGGACGATTTCGTCGAGAAGGTTGATAACGCCGCGGTTCTGGTACGCGCTGCCCGCCATTACGGGTATTACGTTGCCCGTGGCGATGCCCTTGCGTATTCCGTGAACCGTGTCCGCCTTGGAAAGCGCGCCGTCCTCGAAATATTTGTCAAGCAGCAGCTCATCGTTTTCCGCCGCCGTTTCCATAAGCGCCGACTGCATATCGTACATTTGCTTTGAAAGCTGTTCGGGAACGGGAATTTCCTGCGGGCCTTGCGTGGAGAATTTGTAAGCGCGCTCTTGTATGGCGTTGACGTAGCCCGTCATTTTGCCGTCCGTAATAATGGGCAGCTGTATGGGTGCGAGCTTGCCCGCGTATTTCTCTTTGAGCGCGTTTACGGTGCCCGCGTAGTCCGCATTGGCTTTATCCATGCCGTTTATGAAGATTATAAGCGGCTTGCCGAGCCTTAAGCAGTAATCTACAACGCTTTCCGCGCCGATTGGAATTGTGGCGTTTGCGCCTATGACGAGTATTGCCGCGCCGCACGCCGCAAGCCCCTCGTGACGCTCGCCCTCGAAATCGTAAAAGCCGGGTAAATCGAGCACGTTTATTTTAACGCCCTTCCACATTACGTAGGCAACCGAGGTATAGATGGAAAATTTTTTGCTTTTTTCCAGCTCGTCAAAGTCCATGACGGTGGTGCCGTCCTCTACCTTGCCCATTCTGTCCGTTGCGCCGCAATTGAACAGCATTGCCTCGCAAAGGGTGGTTTTGCCCTCTCCGCTGTGGCCTATAACCGCTATGTCGCGAATCTCTTTTGCCGTAATACTCATTTTATCAGTCCCCTTATCCCGTTTTTGCAACGGTTGTTTAATTAATAATAAAATGAAATCTGGCAAATTTCAATAGGCAATTTAAAATTTTATCGTTTTTTTACTGTTTTATTTTCGAAGCGCGGCTTTTTCCGCATTATTGTCCGCATTGTTTAAGCTATGCTCCGCGGCGAGGTATATGTCCCTGAATTTTAAGTGCAAATCTATTTTGCCGCCCTCGCGGATATAAATATTGTCTATAAGCTCTACCGCCGCCTCGCGCGTGAGCTGCTTGAGCTGTGCGTATTTGCCAAAGCAGGCAATAAATTCGTTTATGCCTTCCTCCTCGTCCTTCAACCCGTTTAATTCCCTTTGCAGGGCTTCGATTGCAGCTTGTGTGCTGCTGCACATATTTTCATACCTTTCTTTAAGGGCAAAATACTGCTCGCGGCTTAAAATTCCGCTTTTGAAATCGGGGTAAATTTCCGTTAACAGCCGCTGCGCCTTCAAAAGCTCGCCGCGCCTTGCGTTAAGCTCGGCGGTAATGCGGGAGGCTGTGCCGCCGCCCGACCTTGCGAGCCTGACCCTTTGCGAAAGGCTTTGGTAATTCACCGCAAAGGCGATATACCTGTTTATCACTTCAAGCACAGCCGCTTCAAGCACGTCTATGCGGACGGCGTGCTTGGTGCATGCCGTTTTGTCGAGCTTTTTATAGGTTGAGCATACATAATACGAATATGCTTTATTGGGCTGAACGACGGTGCGCTTTTGCATGGCTCTGCCGCAGTCTGCGCATTTTACAAGCCCCGCAAAGACGGATAGCTTGCCCGTTTTGGGGCTTGTGCGGGTATCCCGCGATAAAAGCTGTTGGGCTTTTGCAAAATCGGCTTTTGATATAATGGGCGTGTGGGTGTTTTCCACAACAATGCGGCTTGCGCTGTCCACCGCCCTTGTTTTATGGATTTTATAGCTGATTACCTCGTTTTTCTTTTGGACGAGGTTGCCGATATACAGCTGATTTAGGAGTATGCGGCGGACGGTGGAATCTACCCACAGCGAACTGTTTTCGGAATTGCGGTTACAGCTTAGCCCCTTTGAGCGCTTATATGCGGTGGGATTGGGCACGGAGCGCGCGTTAAGACTGCGGACAATTGCGGAAATGCCGTTTCCGCTGAGAAATTCTTTGAAAATGAAGCGCACAATTTGCGCCGCCCCGTCGTCAATTACAAGCTTACTGCGGTCGGCTTCGTCCTTGCGATAGCCGTACGGCGCGAACGAGCCTATGAATTTGCCTTGTCGGCGGCGTATATCGAGCGCACTGCGCACCTTTATGGAAATATCGCGGCAATACTCGTCGTTGATTATATTTTTGAACGGAACGATTATATTGTTGACCGAGGCGGGGCTTGCAACGCTGTCGATTTGGTCGTTGACGGCGATAAAACGGACGCCGAAAAGCGGAAAAACCGTTTCCAGATACTTGCCCGCCTCTACATAGTTTCTGCCGAAGCGCGACAAATCCTTTACGATAATGCAGTTGATTTTTTTGTTTGCCGCGTCCTTTATCATACGCTGAAAGTCGGGGCGGTTGAAATCGGTGCCGCTGAAGCCGTCGTCGGTATAGCAATCGAAAAGCTGCATATCGGGGCGCTCTTCCGCAAAGCGCTGTAAAAGCGCCCTTTGTGAGGCGATGCTTTCGCTTTCTATCCTGTCGCCGTCCTCGCGCGAGATACGGATATAAAGCCCGACGCGCCACCTTGACTGTGACGCCGCCGAGCTGTATGCTTGTCTGTATTTGCTTGTTCTTGCCATATGTACGTTTTAGGACAACGGCGCTTTAACACATAGCTATTTTACAGCATTGCACAGGGTTGCGCAAGCCGTTCAATCGGTTTTGCGTATGGCAATATTTGCCAGAGCGTTTTCCAGAGTGGGCGCGGTTGGACTTTGCGAGAAAAATACGGAAATTTGCATATTGTTTATGCTGACTTGATACGGCTGTTTTGGTTTTTGTGCTGCGCGCGGTTGGGGTGTGGGCTTATTTGCAGCAGGCTGTCGGGGTTGGGTTGAGGGCTTGTTCATAAATAAATTTTTGACGCAATTATCGTATTTTAAACAAAAAAAGGCGGCAAAGCCTTTAAAGCCGCCGCCATACGTTAAACATTATTAAGCGTTAAGCCAATTTACAAAATCAAAAGTTTCATCATAAAGCCGTTGTTTACATGAAGCCATTTTATCTGCTCCCGGGAACTCGTTATAACGCTTATAATTTTTCATTATTACGATACAATCATTATTTTCACATTCAACGTATTTATGGGACAAAAATATTTTGTTTTTATACGGCAAATTACAAAATCTTTTTACCAAATCATCTGTGCAACCGTCACGGTAAGCCCCGATTATATATAAATTATCGTGATTTACCCTATGCCGTCTTTCTTCCCATTTTTGTTTTAATTCATCAAACGATGAATAATGAACACCGTGCAGTTTGATTTTGTTATTAAGTAATCCTATAATTTCCTCTTTACTTCCGGCATTGGTTAATTCGCAATTTAAATAAAACCCGAGATTTTCAAGAAACTCAATATAGTCGCCCATATCAAAATATAAATTAACCGTTGGCGATAAAAATTTTAACCCCAAATCATGATAAAGCATTCCGCCAAAGCAATTATTACATATAATGGAAAAATTTTTATTCTTAAGCCGAGCCCTGTATTTTGCACTTTCACGCGGCTTATATATTCTTTCATAAATAACTTTACGCAATTTATTAATCGCTCTGTGTATCAGATTCATAATTTTGCTGTTCTTCTGCCTTTAAATTATTTTCGTTTGCCGTATCACTGTCAATAGACGGTTGAGCCGTTGCGCGTTTATTTCCGAACCTGTCAAACAGCGCTTTTACAGCGCTGAAAAGATAAGTGAATTCGGGTGTTTTAAAATAAATCAGTAAATATACTAAATTCGGCAGAATCAGGCATATAACCACTCTTAAAATGAACCAGCCTATTCCACCATGCGGTATAAAATAGCATGCGAAAAATGTGACGCCGAACGACGCAGCTGTTGATAAAATATAAAAAATGTATTGAAGAAAATATTTATATAGATGCTGCTTGAAATAATTTTTGTATAAAACGTACGGCTCAACCCACAGAGGCACGGTAACCGTACTTATAATTGTTGCAAGTATTACGCCGTTAATACCCATAAAGTATACTAATAACAAGTCCAGCCCTAAATTAATACCCGCTTCAAATAGTGGTTTAAATCTGTCGTTCCAGAACAATCCAGCACATTCTTTAAAATTATTCGCCATAGTGCGGGATTGCGTAACATAAAAATTCAAACATATCAAAACAACCGTCAGGTACGGCAATTGTTTTGAGCTGTCGCCACCCAATATCGATATAAAATCCTGAACACAGACCATTATGCCTATGAAAAGAAATCCTATAAACCACATCATAAGAAGATTTAAAGCTTTAAAAATTTTATAGGATTTTTCGTTGTCACCCGTTGCAATCAAATTGCCTATGCTGCCTTTCATTGCCGCTACCAACAAAGTAATAGCCGATGCAAGCGCATTTGTCACAAGCGTATAATTGCTATACAGCCCTAAAACAGTCAAACTGACGAATGCGGAAATTATTATACTGTCCGTTGAAAAAACAACGGCGCTTCCTATCTTATGACAGACCATTGCGCCGGTATTTTTTGCAATTTTTTTTGAAATGGCTTTATCGAGCGGAGCCGCTTTTCCTTTAATTTCAGGAAATAATTTAAAAGAAATTATAAAAATTAAAACCGCGTCCAAGGTGTTGCAAATTACCATCGATGACACATAAGCATAGTAATTTTTCCAAACCACCATTATCACAATTTGGCACACAGCAAGAACAAATTGCGCTAAAAAGGATATTTTACTTTCAATATCGTTACGCTGATAAGCAAAAACCAGAGAACGCCTGTAAGCGAAAAAATAGCCCGTTACTGTTTGGGCGAGATATAATACATATATAACAGATAAATTAATATCAACATCGGGAACGTCCTTTATCAAATAAGGTAGCGCCGGAATAAGTGCCAGTCCTATAACAGTGATTACGCAACCGATTATACAATATATTTTCTTATATAAAGCTACTAAGGATTTTATCGTTTCGGTATCATTTTCCGATATGGGCTTGTACATCGAGTATACAATTGCATTACCTACACCGAGCTCGGCTAACGATAAAACATTTAGAATATTGGTGTAAAGACCATTTAAACCAAGATATTCCGATATAAAATAACGATTAAAAAATGCGCGTACTACAAATTGGAGCACAATTTTTGCCAGATACATCAATGCTCCGAAAAAAGTGTTCCTTGAAGTGTTTTTTATGCGTGAATTATTTGTAGCGCCATCGTTTTTTGTCATAATGTATTTTGCAACTTGTTAAAGCTTGAATTTACGTTTAAGTTTTGCGGCAAGAACAGCTAACCTGCAATACAAAACTGAAATTTCTATATCTTTTGCAACTTGCTGTATTGTTTTTTTGTGTTTAACCGCCTCATAGTATCTGTTAACGGCACTGAGCTTCTTTTTTGTACTTTTAGGAAAAGCCCGCATTTGAATTTTTACCCAATACAAAACTCCTTGCGGGTTGTTAATATATTTGGCATTACCGCTTTTTGTCAAGCCGTCATCAAGATAATTGCAGATATAAATTATATCTTTATGCCATCTTAAATAATAACCGTCTGCGGCAATTGCATTCCACACTGCCTCTTCGGTAACAAAGTTTTCGTTTTCAAATTCCGGAAACGGATATTTTTTTAAAACTTCTGTAAAATAAGCCTCGGCTTTATCACCGTTAAGATTATTATGCTCTCTTTCCGTATTTCTAGCGTCAATGTAGTTGCTACCGGTAAAATCTTGTCCGATATAATTAATTTTATCATAGCCTCTTGCTCCGGCAACTCCCGCAAATTTATGGGGACCGCTCAACCCATTTCGCCAACAGATTAATTTATTAATAGCATCGTCAGTTAAATAATCGTCTGAATCGACTATGAAAAACAGCTCGCCGCGCGCTAACCGAACTCCCGTATTGATTGCGCGATGTTTGCCGCCGTTTTCGGTTTTTATATATATTATATCAAAACCGTTATTTTGCGCCTGCCACTCTTTGATTAATTCTCCGGTATTATCCGTTGACCCATCGTCCACTATCAACCATTCAAAGTTTTTATTTTTTTGTGCGCATAAGGAAATATATAAATTCTTTATTATATAACCTCTGTTATATGCGGGCGTAAAAACAGTTACTTGCATTTTGATGCTCCGTTATAATTTAATCTGCCCAAGCCTGTAAGAATACAAAACATAAGTAATATCGGCAAGATGTTATACAACGACATAAAGTAGATATCGAAAAAACTCATTACCGTAATTACCAGCATAAAAATAAGAGGAATTTTGTTATATTTAACTTCGTTCGCTTTTTTGCTTTTATAAAGCGATGCAACAAAATAGGACAATGCATAATAAAAAATTATGAAAATAAATATCCCACAAGCCGCAAGTATACCGATTGGCTGATTATGCGCATTCATAATCAGTTCGTAATAGCCTTCGTTGAACTGCGTTTCATTTAAGTGACTTCCTACACCGAACCAAAAGTTATTTTTAATAGAATTAAACGCGAAGTGCCATATTGTTTGTCTGCCGCTGAAAATGTCTTTACCGAATATTATTATTTTACCGTGACCGATTGCAGGATACATAATTTCAGAATATACATAAGCAACCAATACTCCCGCAAGAGATAGAATAAATAAACTTAAAAATGCAAAACGGAACGAAGCTGTTTTTTTTGTTGCACGAAATAAAACAAGTAAAACCAAAAATAGAATTATGCCAAATAAAGCAGTACGGGACAAAAATACAAATTGTAGTCCGAATGTTATAATGCTTATAAGACAGTACGGCAACTTATTGATATCTTTATGCTTATATGCGAGAATTACCGATGCGCAAAATAAGAGCGTTAATAAAAAGCCTCCCGAATTAGGATTGAATTTATTTGTTTCAAGCGCGTTTTCCTTACCCGTAGCAGTATTAACCAAAATTAAAATAATAATTACGGAATACAGCCAAAATAACTGCTTTGCCTCCTGAAAGCCAACGGGGATTTTTACAAATAAATATGCACCGAACAGAATCATTATTAACAGCAACAAACGATGCACACCGGAAAAAGTTACAAAGTACGATATTACTGACAAAGACAAAAATATTAAAGTTATTTTAACTGATTTACCTACTAATAATTTGTTTTTTAAAAGCAAGTAAAATATAAAAAAATCTATCGCAAATGTAATAAATATAACAATTACGCCGGTCCAAGCTCCGTCGACATTTTCTGTAAAAAGAGTAAAATAATAATAAAACAGCATAAATAACGCAAGAACAACGGCAACAAAAAAAGACTCGCTGTGTTTCACTCTCACGCGTTTGACAAATAACGATTGATTATTTTTTCTGTTTACTGAACTTTCCAAATCGTTGCGTCCTTTTAAATTACTGTTTTATATTTCGACGTTATATTTATTTTTACCCGCTTTACGTTGAATTGCCGCAACAGGATGCCGCAGAATAAATAAAAGCGTTCCCAAAAACCGACCGTATTTTTTGCGTTTTTTCAATAAATCCGCATCTACTTTACCGTACCAGCTTGCCTGATACCAATGTATCGTACGCGTGTTGCAGGTAATATGAGGCTTATCCGCAGGATTATCTCCTACCGGATTGAAATATTCCATAGGATACACTTTTATGCCTTCAACAGTCTGTAACGAATTGTCTTGCTTTAAGCCCATTTGCAACAACATTCTGGTAAAAATTATAGGCGATGTCAACTCATTGATATTACCCATATCAAAGGTTAAGTTATTATAATGCTTTAATAAATCCCGATAAAACTTTGTTTCGGGCTCGCAGGCATACAGAATTAAGCCCGGTGAGACTACGTTTTTATGCTCGAACCCGACAAAAGACGTATCAAATAAATCGTCTAAGCGGCGAATTACTTCCACATCCGTATCCAAATAAAGCCCGCCGTATTTATACAAAGCGTAACAACGGACATAATCTGAAACAAACGCCCATTTTTTTTCTTTATAAGCCTGCTCTGTAAAAGGAACGGAATGCACATCGAAGTTGGATTCGTCCCACCGCATAATTTCAAAATCCGGAAGAAACTTTTTCCAGCTTTCCATATATTGTACAGTTTCAGCCGGAAGCGGATTATTACCGAACCAACAATAATGCAAAATTTTATTTCTAATTTTATTCATAGACGTTTTTACCGTTTATTATTTTTTACCCGCTATCGCCTCGTAATTTCTTTTACAGTTATCACCGTCATAGAATTCAAAAAATTCCAAAGCACTGTCCGACTTTTCAAAACCGCAGTTTATTTCATTGCTCAATTGACAAAGACAATCGTCAAGATTTCCGCTCCATTTACCAAGTGGATTATTATGATAGTCAAAATAGCCCTGACTGTACTGATAAGCTCTGAATGCTTCTTCATCAAACTGGTAGAATATCACGGGTTTTCCCATATACGCAAAATCAAAGAAAACGCTTGAATAATCTGTAATAAGACACGCGGCATTTTTCATTGCCTGCTGGACCGAAAGCTCTTCGGGATTTGCAATCTCAATATTTTCACTTAAAGACAGTTGCTTAAATTTATCAAGAAAAATCTGCATATTGCGGTGCGGATAAAAAATAATTTTACATCCGCTGCCGCTCAACATAGCGTTCAGTTTTTCACTGGTTAAAAATTCAGACCACTTTTTAAAATAATCGGTTGAAATAAATTGGTTTATAAGCTCGCTGCGTTGAATACCGCTATGCGACCGTACCAGATAACTACGCCATGTAGGCATAACCAAAATCACATTTTTTTCTGCTACAAAATTATGCAGCCCGTCAAAACGGCAAAAGCCCAAAAGCTTTACATTATTTTCCGGATATCCAAATTTTTCTTTTACATATTCGTACTCGGGCTTAGCGCCGCAGACAAACAGTTCAAAGCGGCAATTTTTATTATAGAGCCATTTTGCATCGTTTATTGTTATGCCATGTTGAAGAAAATATCTTTTATTACGCCAAACGCGCAGTTTTACCTCGAACAGGTAGCACGCTGCGGGATTAGGCTTGCAACCCTTTTGCGAACTTATATTTTTCTGCGCTGTAAGATACCAGAACCAGTGCGACAAGCTGCCCCATTGAATAACTTTTCCCAGATTTTTTACTTTTTCGAAATCTGTGCATTTTTTATTTATTACATAAGCAATTTTTCTTTCGGGATGATTCTCGCGCACATATTTAAAAAACCAATATCCGTTATCGCGGGCTTCGTTTTTTTCTTCTCCCACAAGCCAAAAATTCCTTATGAAAATTTTTGCTATAAGCGCCGCAGGCAACATGAATAGAAAAACGAAACAAGCAAGAACATCTTTCAGCTTTACATATTTCAGTTTTGACTGTTTTTCTTTGCTGCTATTCACCTTTTAACAACTCCGCTATAAATCTCAAGTAAAGCTTCCGCATTATTGCCCAGCTCGTATCCGGTTTTTACAAAACCTTCAAAGACTTCAGCCTCGGTTATTTTTTTGCCGGTTACAATTTCTTTTGCCCACTCGCTAAAATCAGTTTCCAAACTTAAAAATTTAACGTTGTCCGTTAAATTTGCTTCTTGGGGAATATTTTCGGAGCAATAACAAGGCAACCCCGCCGCCTGAGCTTCAACCAAAACAACAGGTAAACCTTCCCACAAAGACGGCATTAAAAACACATCTAAGCTCTGCATAAGTTCGGGTACTTTTTTGCAATTGCCTAAAAATTTAACACAATCATTCAGCTTGTACCCGTTTATACGGTTTTTCATTGCCGAAATATATTTTTCTTCGCCTTCTCCCGCAATTATAAGTATACTGTTGTTCTGAATTTTTTTAATTTCTGAAAATATGTCAATAATTGCAAGCGGATTTTTCTGCTCGGTTATTCTGCCAACACACCCCACAACAAAACAGTTATGAGTAATATCAAGTTCGTTTCTCATACCGTTGGCACGAATATAACGCTTAATATCCACGCCATTTTTCAAAACCTTGACATTTTTCTGCTTTTTAAATGCTTTCCCCGCATGCTCACTGCAAGCCAGAAAAAAATCCGCGTCCGTATCAAAGCCTTTAAGTAAAAACTTATTTCTGACAGCTTTAAAAAAACCAACCATTTTTCTGTCGGGATAAGGTCCGTGAGAATGTATAACAACCTTTAAACCATGCTCGTGCGCTATAGGAATGATAATTCTTTGCGACATTAACTCGTGAATATGAACTACGTCATACTCAGCGCCATGCTCATCTAATAGTTTTTTTATATTCTTTTTATATTTTCCGTAGCTTGCTATACCGAATTTAGGCAAATAATAAAGTTTTGAACCGTAGCTCTCGGCTTCCTCCGCAAAGCTATCTTCCACCTCACCGTATAATAAAAAATCAAAGGTTACCTTATCTTTTAGCATACGATAATAATTCATAACAACGTTTGCTACGCCGCTAATCCTGTTCAACGAGCTTAATATCTGCAATACTCTCATTCTATCTCTCCGATAATCTGCGTTTTATATTCAAAATCAACATTATCGCCGCATTCATCGACAACCTCGGTAACAGCTTTGTTTTTTATAACCTGCTTAGTCTGTGCTTTACATAAATACCATTCATATTCAATATCAATATGTCCCAAATCCAGAGCCTGAATTTTATCAGCTATATCAAAACACAGCACCGTAGCCGTAGGACCCAAAGCGCAAATAACCAAATCAAAACTATTGGTATTGATAAGCTTATTTACGGCTGCAAGAATTTCAGGGTAACGTACGAACGCATTAACCGACGGACAAAGCAGTCTTTTAACTTCGGCGGCGGTCATAAACAAATCATTGCCCATACCCAAGCGACTTTTCTTGCCTTCTACAATAAGAATACGTTTATCCTGCCATAGTTTTTTAAGCCTGACTACATAATCGTCTCTGTCCTTATCTATATTTTCAACATAAAATCTCGTCATATTTGTATCGCCGTAAAATGCGTTACGAAAATATTTATACCAATATCCTCTTGTACATAACAAATATTTATGCCACCATGACCTGCTCTGTTTTGTAAATGCGTTTAATGATTTGAAAATATCCGGTATACATATAAGCACATTGCTTTTATCATCGGCTACGGCTATTTCTTTAAGTCTGCGGCATAGCTCCTCATCAAATTCTTGAAATTTTATTCCTACTCCGCGCATTAAGTTTAACTCACCGTCTCCATATCTGCAAACGGAACAGCCTTTATCAAGAATATAGTCCAACGTACACTTGTCGTCCAAAACTAACGGTTGGGAATATTTTTTACTCAAAAAAAATGAAACGGGCGACTTAAAAATGTATTTTAGCTTGTTCTTTAGTTTCATTTTTACACTCCGAATGATTATAGTAAATTAATTGCGCGCGAATTTTTTAAAAAACCACTGTCTTGTTCTGTTTGTCATAAGCACCTGAACAACAAACCTTATAAATTTAGCTTTCTGATATGCAAACCACGAAATTAATTTGTGTTTGTACATATATTTGAACAAATTTTTTTCACTTTTATAATACTTATAGCCGCCACGACGAGCAAACATATCTTTACCGACACGCACGCTGACAAGATTTTCATTTATATTTGCAAAGCAGCTACCGTTTAAAAACATTCTTACCCAAAGATAATAATCTTCATTAAAATGCCAGTCCAGATAGCCGCCCGCACTTATGACAGAAGCTTTTTTAAACATAACCGTCATATGGTTGAACGGACATCTTTTTTTAAGAAATTCGCAGATTTCTTCATGCACCGAAGGCACTTCCCTTACACTGCATACAACTTTCGAATTATCAATAAATTCCGCTATATTAGTTCCGACAACATCAAGGTCAGGATTTTCGAGAAACATTTGCAACTGCTTTTCGCAACGTTCCGGTTTGCTTATATCGTCGGTATCCATACGGGCGATAAGTTCGTTTTTGCAGACTGCAAGTCCGCGGTTCAAAGCTTTTCCCAAACCCATATTTGTTTGGTTTACGGCCCTTTTAAAGCTATCCGGATACATTTCGGAGTATTTGTTTAAAACGCTGTACAGCCCTTCTGTTAACGGGCCGTCCTCAACTATTACAACTTCTTCGGGTGCAACTGACTGATTAAACATACTGTCAAGCGATTGAGCGAGAAAATTGGGCTTTTCTTTGCAATACACCGACAGAAGCACACTGTACGCGGGGTAATTTATTTCTTGCATTGACTTATAATCTCCGTAGCCACGCTGACCGTTTTATCGTATTCGCTTTGTGTAATTTTATTTTCATTCAAAAGCCAGTCACCGAAATCCATGTCCGACTGCGTGCCTTCACGCACGATATCATCGTGTTTAAATACCTTGTAAACTGTTTTGAAAAGAATTTTTAAATCGCCCCAAAGAGTAATTTTTTTTATATACCTTATATCCAAATCGAGCTTTTCTTCCCAACCGATACAGTTTCTGCCGTTGACTTGTGCAAGACCCGTAAGCCCTTGACGCACGGTATGGCGGGCGCGCTGTTCTTCCGTCATGAAAACCATATCCTTTACAAGCAACGGACGAGGCCCAACAATTGACATTTGACCGATGAAAATATTAAAAAGTTCGGGAAGCTCGTCCAAGGACGTGCTTCTTAAAATTTTGCCGTATCTTGTAAGACGTTGGTCGTCCGGCAACAAATTTCCCGACGCATCTTTTTCGCAAGTCATTGTACGGAATTTGATAAGTCTGAATATTTTTTCGTTTTTGCCGGGGCGAAGTTGCATAAAAAAAGGATTGCCTTTCATTTTAACCGCGCCTGAAATTATCAGCAACAATAAAAGCGGGGAAAAAACTATAATTGCGATACCGCTTAACAAAATATCGTAAAAGCGCTTGAAAAAAAGTCTGTAAAGCAATACCGACAGTAATAGCCATACACCGACGCAAACAAGGCAAATTAAAGTTATGCCCCACCATGTTGTTATCAGATTTTCAAAAAATTCTTTCATTTACTTTAAAAACAGGTTTTAATTACGTCAATTACATACTGCTGTTGTGCTTCCGTCATTTTTATATCCGAAGGAAGGCATAAACCGCGACTGAAAATATCTTCGTCAACGGCTTTCTGCTCGACAGTAATAAAATCATGTCCGCTGAAAACAGGCTGCATATGCATAGGCTTCCAGATTGGACGGCTTTCTATATTGAATTCGTTAAGCTTATTGTATATATCCATAAACTTAACACTGCAACCGCTATTTATTGTAATGCACGAAAGCCAGAAATTAGGCAATGTATCGGCAAGATAAGGATTCATTGTAACGGGCAGATTTTTAAGTCCATTTTTATACCTGAGATATATATTTTCTTTTAATCTGCGATGCTCGTCAAGATGCAACAGCTGCCCTCTGCCTATACCCGCAATAACGTTGCTCATACGGTAGTTATAGCCTATTTCCTCGTGCTGGTACCAAGGTGCTTTTTCTCTTGCCTGTGTTGCCCAAAAAAATGCTTTATCTCTGTCCTTTTGATTGTTAGTAAACAGCATTCCGCCGCCGGAGGTGGTGATAATTTTATTGCCGTTAAAACTGACGACGCCGTATTTTCCGAAGGTTCCCATTTTACGTCCTTTATATGTTGCAGACAGCGCTTCGGCAGCGTCCTCAATCAAAACCGCATTGTGCTTTTTACAGATTGCGATAATCTCGTCCATTTTTGACGGCGTACCGTAAAGATGGACAAGCATCACGGCTTTTGCCTCAGGATACTTTTCAAAAGCCTTTTCAAGCGCAACGGGGTCCATATTCCATGTATCGCGTTCGGAGTCGACAAAAACCTGAACTCCGCCCTCATATGAAACGGGGTTGACGGTTGCGGAAAAAGTCATATCCGAGCAAAGTACGATATCGCCACGCTTTATATCCGCAAGCTTAACCGCAAGATGCAATGCGGAAGTCCCCGAGCAAAGCGACAAGCCATATATATCTTCGCTTCCGGATTTAAGATAATTAGCAAGCTCCCCCTCAAACGCATCGCAATTAAAGCCCAGTGGCGCTATCCAGTTGCGTTCAAACGCTTCATTTACATATGTCATTTCTTCACCGTGCATAGTAGGCGAAGAAAGTAAAATTCTTTCAGATAATTTCAACAATTTTATTTACCATATAAAATAATATTTTTAATACGTTGATTTTAGCATATACGAGTATAAAATGCAAGCGATAGCAAAAATAAATTGCGTTTTATGGCGGTGCCGATAACGATAAATGCGCGTATTGCCTTGACTTTGTAATTTTGTTGGAATATACTTTTTATAAAGTATGAGCAGCGTATTGAAAAAAATAAAAGACGGCAAAGCCGTGAATATTCTGAAAGCTATTTTGTCCTCGAAATACTTTCCGTTTGCGGGCGCCGCCGTTATGATTTTATGCTACTATTTAAGCCTTGATATAGTGGCTATTTATTATATAGGCATAACAGGCGCGCTTACTCTGCTTTTGCTTGACGACGTTACACCCGTAATTTCAAGCTTTCTGTTTATTTGCGTTTTCAGCTCGATGAAAAATACGCCGTTTATACTTACGGGCGGCGGCTCCGACTATTATTACCGACCGGAAATTCTGACGCAGATTATACTTGTCGCAGTGCTTTTTATATCGTCTGCGCTTTTCCGCTTTGTGCAGGCTTGCATTAAAAAACAGTTTAAAATAACCCCGCTTTTTATCGGCATGGGCGCGCTGTGCGTTATGCTGTTGCTGAACGGCGTATTCGCAAGAAATTACGATATTAAAAATCTTATTTTCGGCGGGCTTATGACAGTTTGTCTGCTTGCCGTGTACATAGTATTCAGGGACGGTTTAAAGCTTACCGAAAAGAGCTTTGAAAATATTGCCTTTGCCTTTATGGCGCTGAGCGCGTTGCTTATTATCGAGCTGTTTGTGATTTATGTAACAAAGGACGACATTTTTGCAAACGGCACAATCAACCGCGCGGCGATAGTTTTCGGTTGGGGCGTTTATAATACATACGGACTGTATATTGTAATGTGTATACCCGCCATAACCTATCTTGCGGCAAAAAAGAAATACGGCTTTTGCTTTACAATCTACTCGTTTTTTGTGCTTGCGGCAGCGGTGCTTTGTTGCAGCAGACAAGCCATAGTCGGTGCGGCGGCGGTTTATCCGCTGTGTCTTGTAATTTTGCTTGTAAAGGGCAAAAACCGCCTTGCCAACCTTATTGTGACGGGCGTTGCCGTGGCGGCGGGGCTTGTGCTTGCGGGCGTTTTCAACAGACAGATTTATCAGTTTATTAAGGAAATAACCGCAAATATCATAGTAAACGGCTCGCTGAACGGCAGCGGCAGATGGAGTATCTGGCAGGAGGCGCTGTATTATTTCGAGTCCTCTCCCGTGTTCGGCGCGGGCTTCTTTGTACAGTTTTCGCACTGGAAGGACACGGGCAACGGCTTTCTTCCGCATTTGTGTCACAACACGGTTTTGCAGATTATGTGCAGCTGCGGGGTGCTTGGCATTATCGCTTATGCGGCGCACCGCATACAGACAATAATCTGCTTTTTTAAAAACGTCACGCCCGAGCGCACCTTTATTGCGATTACAGTACTCGGAATGCTTATACTTTCACTGCTGGATACTCATTTGTTCAATATTCTGCCTACCCTTTTGTACAGCTTTTTTATGGCTGTGCTGGACAAAACAAGCAAGAAAACAGTTTAATAATTTTGACATAATATAAGCGGCGGCTGCGCAGATTTTTGCGAAGTCGCCGCTTTTGTTTTACATTTATTTCTGGGGCTTGTAGGTTGTTACAAGCTGTGCGACGAGGTTCTTCATTTCCTCCGTTTCGTCGTACGCCGCCGCTTTAAGGCTGTCGAGCGTGGTCCACAGGCGCTGTTCGTCAAGCTTTATGGGGTTGGCTATGCTGATAAGTCCGTTGGGGGTTTGCTGCATGCCCTCCTCATCCATAAGCCGCTCCTCGTAAAGCTTTTCGCCTGGGCGCAGACCCGTGCATTTAATTTCGATGTCTACGTTAGGCTCTAATCCCGAAAGCTTGATAAGGTTGTACGCCAAATCGTAAATTTTGACGGGCTCGCCCATATCCAAAACAAAAATTTGTCCGCCCTTTGCATATGCGCCCGCCTGCAAAACGAGCGAAACCGCCTCCGGTATGGTCATGAAATACCTAATAATATCCTTGTGGGTGACGGTTACGGGGCCGCCTTCCGCTATCTGCTTTTCGAAAAGCGGAATAACCGAGCCGTTGGAGCCGAGCACGTTTCCGAAGCGCACGGCGACAAACTTGGTGTTTTTACTGTGCTTGCCTATGGTTTGGATTATCATTTCGCAGATGCGCTTTGTGGCGCCCATAATGTTTGTGGGGTTTACCGCCTTGTCGGTTGAAATCTGCACGAATACCTTAGAGCCGAATTTATCAGCGCACCGCGCTACGTTCAAGGTGCCGAAAACGTTATTTTTGACTGCCTCGTTAGGGCTTGTTTCCATTAACGGCACGTGCTTGTGCGCGGCGGCGTTGAATACGATTTCCGGCGAGTATTTTTTGAATACGTCCTCCATTTTGCCCGTGTCCCTTATGCTTGCAATCAGCGCAAGCAGGTTTAATTCGGGATGGCGGCGTTTAAGCTCCTGCTCGATGTCGTAGGCGTTGTTTTCGTAAATGTCCAAAATTATAAGCTGCTTGGGGTTGTGGGTTGCTATCTGGCGGCAGAGCTCGCTTCCTATCGAGCCGCCTCCGCCCGTGACAAGCACCACCCTGTCCTCGATATAGCCCATAATTTCGTCGAGGTTGACCTTTATCTGGTCGCGGCCGAGAAGGTCGGAAATCTGCACCTCGCGCAACGCGGTGACACTGGCATCGCCGTTTACTATCTGGTAAATGCCAGGTAAGGTTTTAACCTTGCATTTTGTGCCCTCGCAAATGTCGAAAATGCGCTTTACCTCTGCCTTGGGCGCGGCGGGCATGGCTATTAAAATTTCGTCGATGTCGTATTTTTTCGCATAGACGGGAATGTCTGCCGTGCTGCCGACTATTTTTACGTTATTTATGTTTTTGCCTATCTTGGTGGGGTCGTCGTCGATGACGCACACGGGAAGATAGGTTATTTTATCGGTAGTCTGAATTTCGCGGATAAGCATTGTGCCTGCGTTTCCGCCGCCGACAATCATTGCCCTGACTTTGTTTTTGTTCTTTCTGGAAAGCGCGTATTTTACGGCGACGTACATTCTCTGCGAAAAACGGGACGCAAGCCCGAAAAGGGCAAGAATGATTGAATAGGTTATGCAGACCCTGATATTGAGAAACCGTTTAAGGAATATCATATATGCGAGGTTTGCACCGAACACGAAAAGTATTGCGCCGACTGTTTTTAGCGTATCCAAAAGACCCACCGAGGTGAAAACTATGAAATACAGCCTGAACAGCGCAAAAAACACATATACCGTAACTATGTTCAAAAGATACCAGTATAAAAGCTCAAGACAAAAATCGACCCTGCTGTGCACTATCAGCAACGACAGCAAAACCGAGACGGTTATCGAGGCAAAATCGCAGAGAACGAGAATACCTATATCCTTTAATTTTTTATAATTGTTCTTCATTTATTTTTTTCCGCAATTCAAGTAATAGATTATTCCACCGTAACGCTTTTGGCGAGGTTTCTTGGTTTGTCCACGTCGTTGCCCCTTAAAACGCTTAAATAATAGGCGAAAAGCTGAAGGGGAATAACCGCAAGGCTGGGCGTAAAGTGCATATCCGTCAAGGGTATGCGGAAAACGTTTTTTATGCCCGTGCTTTCAACACTTACGTTCTCTGACGCGACTGCCGCAATCAACGCGCCGCGGCTTGCAGTTTCTTCAAGGTTGCTTATGGTTTTTTCCACAAGTCCCTTTTGGGTAAGCACGCCGAAAACGAGCGTGCCCTTTTCTATAAGACTGATTGTGCCGTGCTTTAATTCGCCCGCGGCGTACGCCTCGGAATGGATATAGCTTATTTCTTTAAGCTTTAAGCTGCCCTCTATGCTGACTGCATAGTCGGTGCCGCGTCCTATAAAGAAAACGTCGCTTCTGTCCATTGTTTCTGACGCGAATTTCTGAATTTCTTGCTTGCTGTTTAAAAGCTCCTTAACCTTTTCGGGAATAGAGCAAAGCTCTGATAAAAGCGCCTTGCCGCACTCCTCCGAAACGGTTTTGCGCACCTTAGCAAGCTTGATTGCAAGCAGATAGCCCGCTACAAGCTGGGCGCTGTACGCCTTTGTCGTGGCGACGGAAATTTCCGGCCCCGCCTTGGTATAGAAAACATAGTCTGCCTCTCTTGCGATTGACGAGCCGAGGACGTTGACGATTGCAAGCGTTTTAAGTCCGTTTTTATGCGCCTCTCTCATGGCGGCAAGGCTGTCGGCGGTTTCCCCGCTCTGGCTTATGACTATAACAAGCTCGCCGTTGACTACGGGGTTGCGGTAACGGTATTCGGAAGCAAGCTCTACCCTGACGGGCAGCCTTGCCAAATCCTCTATTACGTACTGCATTACCACGCCCGCGTGATATGCCGAGCCGCAGCCGACGATTACTACGCCCTTTATTTTTTTAAGAGCCTTGTCGCTTAGCCCGACCTCGGTAAAATCTATTTCTCCGTCATGTACCGCGCTGTTGATTGTATCGGCTATGACCTTGGGCTGCTCGTGTATCTCTTTGAGCATAAAATGCTCCCAGCCGCCCTTTTCAGCCGCCTCTGCGTCCCATGTTATCTGCACGGGCTGCATTGACGTTTCCTCTCGGTCGAGGTTATAAAAGGTTACCGCGCCCTTTTCAAGCCGCGCGATTTGGAGATTGTCGACATAGTATACCGTTCTGGTATAATTCAGTATTGCGGGCACGTCGGAAGCAAGGAACGCCTCTCCGCCGGCAACGCCTATTATCATGGGACTGTCCTTACGGATTGCAAAAATCGTATCGGGCAAATCTTTGTATATTACCGCAAGCGCGTACGAGCCGCGAACCCTTAAAGCGAACTCGGATATGGCGCGCAAGCGGTCGCCGTATTTTTTATAGTAGTAGTCTACGAGCTTTGTAGCTACCTCGGTATCGGTCTGCGAATAGAAGGTATATCCGCGGCGGATAAGCTTTTCCTTTAATTCGATATAGTTTTCTATTATTCCGTTATGGACGGCGGCTATCGTTTTTTCGTCGTTGCAATGCGGGTGGGCGTTATTTTCGCTAGGCTCGCCGTGGGTTGCCCAACGCGTATGTCCTATGCCGCAGAAGCCCTTTACAGCTTTGCCGCCGTCGGTCATATCGCTTAATACCTGCAATCTGCCCTTGGCTTTGACGATTTCTATTCCGCCGTCGGGGTTAAGCACTGCCACGCCAGCCGAGTCGTAGCCTCTGTATTCAAGCCTTTTAAGCCCCTCCAAAAGCACGGGCGCAGCTTGCTTTTTACCTATATATCCTACAATTCCGCACATTGAATTTTTCTACCCTTTTGTTAAATACCCTTAAAGCGCGTGACCCTTTGTCCGCAAAACCTCAACCACTTCCTGTGCAAGGCTTTGACAGATTTTTTCGCTTTCCGCCTCCACCATAACCCGTATAAGCGGCTCTGTACCGGAAGGTCTTACAAGAATTCTACCTCCGTTGCCGAGCCTGTCCTCTATATTTTTGACAACCGCCAAAACGCTTTTATCGTTCTGCGCCTTGTCCTTATCCTTTACTTTTATATTTAAAAGCACCTGCGGATAGATTTTAAGCGGCTCGACAAGCTTGGAAAGCGTGGTCTTGCCCGCCATTATCACTTCCATTACCTTTAAGCTGGTGAGAATTCCGTCGCCCGTGGTGGCGTACTTGGAAAAAATTATATGCCCCGACTGCTCGCCGCCGAGCCTGCAACCGTGCTCCGCCATATATTCATAAACGTATTTGTCGCCAACGGGGGTTTTTGCGTATTCTATACCCGCCTTATCGAAAGCCTTATAAAGCCCGAAATTTGACATAACGGTTGTGACGACGGTATTTGTTATCAGCTTGCCGCGCTCCTTCATATAAACGCCGTACAGGTAAAGTATCTGGTCGCCGTTGACAACCTCGCCGTTTTCGTCCACGCAAAGGCATCTGTCCGCATCGCCGTCGTATGCAAAGCCGACGTCGAGCTTCTTTTCTCTTACAAGCCTTTGCAGTCCCTCTATATGGGTCGAGCCCGCGTTTTCGTTTATATTGAAGCCGTCCGGCTCGTTATTGATTACATATGTGGTTGCGCCGAGCGCCTCGAATACCGCTTTTGCGATATTCCACGTTGTGCCGTTGGCACAGTCGAGCCCGACGCGCTTGCCGCGGAAGGAGTACATTCCCAAGGAAATAAGATAGCCGATATAGCGGTTGCGACCCGAGGCATAGTCCACCGTTTTGCCGATATGCTCGCGCATGGCATAGGGGAGCTCGGAAAATTTTTCGCCGAAGGCTTCGAGCTTGCCGTCGAGGTAGGCTTCGATAAGCGCTATCGTGCCCTCGTCCATTTTTTCGCCGTGGGAATTGAGAAGCTTTATGCCGTTATCGTAATAAGGATTGTGGCTTGCGGAAATCATAATTCCGCAGTCGAATTCGTCCACCCGCGTTATATACGCCACAGACGGGGTTGTGGTGACGTGGAGCATATATGCGTCCGCACCCGAGGCGGTAAGACCCGCAATCAGGGTGTATTCGAACATGTAGCTGGAACGTCTTGTATCCTTGCCGATTAAAATTCTCGGCGCGGAATTGTCGCCGGCGCGTTTTTTAAGCTCGCCGTAATACCAGCCGAGAAATCTGCCCACCCTATAAGCGTGGTCGGCAGTAAGAGTTTTGTTTGCTTCGCCGCGGAAGCCGTCCGTTCCGAAATATTTGCCCATATGTATCTCTCTTTAGTGTTATTCCGACTGATTATTTTTTTGCCGTTATTACGCCGCCCGTTTTGTAGATGCTGTTTGCGGGCACATAGCCGCGCACGCACGAAAGCGGGTATATGTTGGTGTTTTTGCCTATTACCGTGCCGGGGTTTAAAACGCTGTTACAGCCCACCTCTACACCGTCGCCGAGAATTGCGCCGAATTTTTTTAAGCCCGTCGCGATTTTTTGCGGGCCGCAGCTTACGGTGACAAGCGTTTTATCCGACTTGACGTTGGAGGTTATCGCACCCGCGCCCATATGCGATTTGCAGCCGAGAATGCTGTCGCCGACGTAGTTGTAATGCGGCACCTGAACATTGTCGAAAAGGATTACGTTTTTAAGCTCGGTCGAGTTGCCGACCACGCAGTTATTGCCGACAAGCGCGCTGCCGCGGATAAAGGCGCAATGCCTTACCTCGGTATTTTCACCGATAATGCACGGCGCGCCTATATATGCGGACGGGGCGATTTTTGCGCTTTTATGAGCCCATACGCAAGGGGCAATTTCAGAATACTCTGTCTTGTCGAGCCCTGCGCCGAGCTTTAAAATACAGTCTTTCAGTCCCGCAAGCGCTTCCCACGGATATAAAAAGCGTTGAAGGTATTCCGCCGCAAGAGTATGATTTAAATCGAATAGTTCAGCCGTCTTCACCGACACGCCCTTTCCGCAGACGAAAAACCGACTGCGGTTACAGATTATAATATAATTTATTTTATCACCAGACACGGGCAAAGTCAATGATATGAATGGCAATTTGTTGAATTGGGGCAAATAATGTAAGCCGTGTTTTGTACTGAGTATGCGTATATATTGCGCTTATTACTCTGCGGGGGATAAAATCCGTATGTCCTCCTCCTTATGTTTTTGGCGTGTTAAAGCGTTTTTGACTGTCCGCCGCAGAGTGCAAAATCGCAATATGGTGGTATTATAGCATCGGCGGGCGCCATAGCCGCCCCCATATTGTTCACGTCCGTCACGCCGAAGTCGCACACCTTGCCCATTGTGCCGTTGACTATTTTTATGCCCTTTTTTTCGTCGGTGATGACGCAGCCGCCCGCGCCCGTGACCGTCCACTGAGCTTGCGGAGGACGGGTACAGCCGAGCTCTAACGGGTAACGGTACTGCCTTTCCGCGGAAGCGAAGTGCGAGCCCGTTGCGGCAACCGCCTTTTTGACGTAGCCCGCATTGACGAGCATTGCGCCGAGCAGCATGCTCTCGCTCATGGTGGAGCACGCCGAATATACGCCGAGAAACGGAAAATTATAGTCGCGGGCGGCAAAGCTTGCGGATATTATCTGGTTGAGCAAATCGCCCGACAAAAGCAGGTCGATATCGCCTTCCGAATAGCCGCCCTTTTCAATTGCAAGCGAAATTGCCGTGGTAAGCATTTTGCACTCGGCCTTTTCGTAGGTGCTTTCCTCATACATGTCGTCCTGCAAGGTAATATCTGCATAGGAGCCTATTATGCCCGCGCTTTCCTTACTGCCGCAGACAGCGGCAAAGGAGGTTACGCAGGGCGAATTTTTAAAAAATACGGTATTTCCCTTTTTGTTCATAGCCATATCCTGAAATTTATTATTAAAATAGCGTTAAATCAAGCATATTGCGGGGGCAATTGCTTTTATAGAAAGAAATATACAAGCCCGACAAGCACGCCCGAAAATACTCCGAACACGATAATCGCGCCCGCAACGGTGAACATTTTTGCCGCCATGCCGTATATCCAGCCTTCGGTTTTGAACTCGATTGCGGGCGAGGTTACGCTGTTTGCAAAGCCCGTAATGGGCACTATCGAGCCTGCGCCGGCGTATCTGCCTATTCTGTCGTATACGCCCAGCCCCGTCAAAAAGCAGCCGAGAAAAATCAGCACAATCGAGGTTGCGCCAGCAAGCTCGTCGCCCGACAGCCCCGCGAATTCGAGCATATATCTTATAAACTGACCAATACAGCATATCAGCCCGCCGACGCCGAACGCCGCCGCGCAATTTTTGAAGTGCTGTGTGGGCGGGTCCTGAGTTTTGACGTAGTTTAAATAGTTTTCGTTATAATTTTCACGGGTTTTGCCTGTCATTCCTGATTCTTTCCCCCTTAGGCGTTCTTATAAGCGTTTCCCGCTCGTCGCGGCGGGATAAGTCGTAGTCCTTCTTCATTGCCGGTACATCCTGTCGTTAAATTTAAGCGTGACCTTTTCGGGCATAACGCGCGACAAAAGCCTGTACATGCTGTTTTTTGCGCCGCACGTTTTTATTACGGGAGGCTTGTCCGCAAGCAAAAGCCCGTAAATTATTTCGGCCACGTCGGAGGGCTTCATTCCGCTCTGCTCCATATCCGCAAGCGCGGCGACGGCACGGTTGACGCTGTGGGAATACGCCTTGTTTTCGTCGTCCGAATACACCTTGCGCTTAAAGGTGAAATTCGTTGCCGTGCCGCCGGGTAATAATCCTGTGACCTTTATGCCGCAGGGCTTAAGCTCGGAATATGCCGAACGGCAGAGCATTTCGAGCGCGGCCTTGGAGGCGGAATAGAAGCTGTCGAAGCAAATGGGCAAATCGCCGCCGAGCGAGCCGACAAGGATTATACTGCCGCCCTTCTCCTTCATAAACGGTATAACCGCCTGCATACATTTGAGCGCGCCGAAAAAGTTGACGTCGAAAAGATAGCGGTAATCGCTTTCCTTTGCGTGCTCGATAGGCGCCGCCATTGAAAAGCCCGCGCTGTATATAAGCGCGTTTATTCTGCGCTTTTCGCCGACGGCTTTTATTGCGTCCGCAACGCTGTCGCCTGCGGCAACGTCAGCCGCAATATTTACTATATTGGAATTTTGGCACGGCGTGCGCGAAATATTTACCACATGCCAGCCGCGGTTATACAGTCTTAAACACGCTTCGCAGCCGATACCCGAGCTGCCGCCTACTACTATTGCCGTTTTTTTGTCGGTTTTTTCCATACAACTATATTGCGGAAATATTTTCCGATTTATGCAAAATAAATCAGCGAAATAAAATGTACAAAAATTTACTTTACCCGAAGGCTATGTCTAAAATCATCATAAGCGCAAAGCCGAAGATTACGCCTATTGTGGCCTTGACCTTGCCCTGCGAAAAGCTTTCGGGAATTAGCTCGGAGCACACCACGGCAAGCATGGCGCCCGCAGAGAACGAGAGCGCCCACGGAAGAATGCCGCGCACCGCCTGCACCGCAAGCGCGCCGATTACGCCCGCAACAATTTCCACCGCGCCCGAAAGCTGACCTATAAAGAAGGCTTTTGCCCGACCCGTGCCGTTTGCGCGCAGAGGAAAGGCAACGCACATACCCTCGGGGAAGTTTTGTATTCCTATACCGACCGCAAGCATAATTGCGGCGACTGCGCCCGCCGTCTGTCCGGAGGCAAGCGCGCCGAACGCCACGCCGACAGCCAAGCCTTCTGGAATATTGTGCATGGTTACCGCAATGCACATTACCGCGCAGCTTTGCTTTTTTGCGTCGCCGTTGAACATTTTAAGCTTGCCGAGTAATATATCGGTAATTATTATAAGCGCCCCGCCGAGGACAAAGCCGCACGTTAAGACAAGATAGTCGAAGGACGGCGCCATTTCCATAGCGGGCAATAAAAGAGAAAAAAACGTTGCCGCAAGCATTATGCCCGCGGCCGAGCTCATCATAAACGCAAAGGCGTTCTGACTTACTTTTTTACATATAAACACAAGCGAGGCGCCCAACGCCGTCAACGCCCATGTAAAGGTCGTTGCCATAAGCGCAAGCTGCCAGCCCGTAAAATTATTCAGCCATTCCACAAGTACTTCTCCGGTAAAAATAATCAGTCACTATATTTTATGTAAATAAAAAGCCCGACGTGAATAGCGCATTTCCCATAGGAAATTAAAAAACCAAATTTTTAAGAGTTGAACCTTCAAGCAATGGCAAAAGGCTCTCGGACATTTCGTTCGAGAGCCTTTAACTACGCAAAATTTATCTTATGAAGATTGCTTGTTGTTCAATATATATTCCAAGACCAAGTTTTAATTACGATTTTGCTATTGATAACAATTCTCCGCTAAATTGAAATTTATAACTCTATTAGCTTAATTATTATATTTATGTTAATTTGATATAAAATTCAATGTATATTGAATATCATTTTTCAATAATGTAAAAATCAAAGTTTTAGTTTTGCTCCCGTCGTTATATTTTGTTGTCGAAACATTTGCGTTTCCCGACAATTCGCTAATGGTAACTTGATATACTATCGTTTCTACGTCTATCACATCAACCTTTTTATAAGTACCGCTAAATGATTTATTTGTATCTGTGCTATCCATTATAGTGATTATTCCGTCTTTTGCAACAAGAATAATGTCAACAACTGGAATGTTTGTATCTTCCACTATCCAAAATTCATTTCGGGCAATAACTTCACTTTCTTGATTTTCAATATTTGCTCGTATTGCTACTTGTAGTTTCCAATTCGTATTTTCAATGTTTACATCGGTGTTAGTGCAAGCACATAGTACGCTACTTAAAATTAGTATTATTGTCGCTGCGATAAAAATCAATATTTTTTTCATAATAATTTAATTCCTCTAAATTACTGTTTATCGTGCAATCATTATATAACGAAATATGAAAGAACGCAACCGATTGCATTCGGCTGCGGCTTACCGAATATTCCCTATGGGAATTACGGTAATAGCGTCGGGCTTAGATAAGCGGTTGAAATTATTAATCTTCGGGGGGCGGCGGGTTATCATTTGTATCTGTTGGTTGGTCTGCGGGAATGTATGTGGGTTGGTTTGCCGACTTATGGCGGCGGTTTGTGAATTTTTCGACCAGCCATTTTTCGATTTTATCCTGAAATTTGAAGGACAGCACGGCAAGCACAATGCAAACCGCAAAAATTATTACCCACACGGCTATGCCCCAAGGTTGGTCGAAGGGAATTACCGTGCCCGAGCCGAGGTAGCAATAGCCCGCGATTATCAGCGGGCGCACAAGCACGATTGTGATTAAAAAGAAGGGAAAATTCATTGCGGTAAGCCCTGCAACCATGCAAAGAATATCGTCGGGGAAGAACGGCAAAAGCTGCATAAGCACAAACACGACCTTGCCGCGTTTGCCGAGATAATTTGCGTATTTTTCGGTATTTTCCTTGCCGGCAACCCATTCCACCGCCCTTTTGCCCCAGAATTTGCCGATTACATAGCAGATTAGCGAGCCGCAGATAACGCCCGCGGAAGCGATAAGCGTGGCAACCGGAGGTCCCCAGATATATGCCCCCGGCAAATAGCAGACCAGCGCGGGTAGGGGCAGAATTACCACCTGCAAAACCTGAATGAGGAAATAGACGAGCATTCCCCAGCCGCCCGTATTTACAAGCATTTGTTTAAGCGCGGCTATCTTCTCCTCCTCAGTTTCGTACTCGCTTATATTGCCGACCTTGCCGACGACAATAAACGCCGCAAGAAAGACGGCGGCGCAAACCGTAAGGATAAACGCGCTTTTGAAAATTGCGTCCTTTTTTAAGAAGAATGCCGTAAGCGACGCGATTGCGCCAGCGCCTGCAACGCAATAAAAAACAACGCGCGCCAACACGCCCCAACCATCCATTAAAAAGACGGTTAAAAGCGCAATTGCCGCGCAAAGCAGAATATTAATGCTTAAAATTATGATTTTGCTTTTTGTGCTCATCGCAATGTTAATATGGCTTGACGTTGAGGTTTTTATAAGTCAAAAACCTTACGGTATAGCCGTTTGTTTCCTCCGGAGCGCTCTCGTAAGCGAGCTTAAAATTAGGGTTTTGGTCAAGATTTTCAAAAAATGCGTCCGCGCCGCCCACGGCGTCCACCTTTGTTACCAGCACCTCGCTGCAATAGGGCAAAAGCGTTTTGTACATCATCATTCCGCCGATTACGAAAACCTTTTCGGGCGGGTATTTTTTTATTTCGGCAAACAGCTCTTCAAGCGAGCCGACAATAAGGCAGTCGTCGCGCTTTTCGCCTTCGGGATAGAGAACGATGTTAAGTCTGTCTTTAAGCGGTTTGCCGTTCGGGAAAGATTTTAAGGTATTGCTGCCCATAACGACCACGTTGCCCGTGGTGGTTTGCTTAAAAAATTTCATATCCGCGGGAATACGGAACATAAGCGAGTTGTTTTTGCCTATTCCCCATTCCTTATCTGCGTGTAAAATTGCTATCATTTATAAATTGCCCCCTGTATATGTGCCGTTTAACTGCGTTTGGCGACTGTATTATTCCGCAACGGGAATATTGTATTTTTTGTCGTTGAACTTATAGTCTACGAGCTTAAAGCTGTCCACGGTGAAGTCGTAGAAATTTTTAATGCTTGTATCCACCTCTAATTTAGGCGCGGCAAGGCGGGGCATTTTTATAATTTCTTCGACAATTGGAACATGCCTGTCGTAGATGTGCGCGTCTGCGATAACGTGCACAAGCTCGCCCGCTTTAAGATGCGAAACCTGCGCAAGCATGATAAGCAGAACAGCGTACTGCGCTACGTTCCAGTTGTTGGCTGTAAGCATATCGTTGGAGCGTTGGTTTAAAATTCCGTTGAGCGTATCGCCCGACACATTGAAGGTCATAGAGTACGCGCAAGGGTATAAATTCATTTCGTGCAAGTCTGCAAACGTATAAATATTGGTCATTATTCGACGGCTTGAAGGGTTATGCTTTAAATCGAAAAGCACTCTGTCGACCTGGTCGAACTCGCCCTCCTTATACTTATGTTTGACGCCGAGCTGATAGCCGTACGCCTTGCCTATACTGCCGCTTTCGTCCGCCCACTGGTCCCAGATGTGCGACTTTAAATCGCGTATATTGTTGCTCTTTTTCTGCCATATCCATAAAAGCTCGTCAATGCACGATTTAAAGGCCGTTCTGCGGATTGTGAGGACGGGGAATTCCTCCTGCAGATTATAGCGGTTGACTATGCCGAATTTTTTTACGGTGTGCGCGGGCGTGCCGTCGCTCCACCTCGGGCGGACGGGCAAATCGGTATCCCAAACGCCGTTTTTTAAAATGTCCTGCATATTGGCTATAAAAATGTCGTCCGCTCTGCTCATAAATTTCTCCGTATTTAAATTTTGCCGAACGGCGGTTAAAGGCCGTTCGGCATATTTGGTTGAGGCGACGGGATTTGAACCCACGACCTTATGGTCCCGAACCATACGCGCTACCAACTGCGCTACGCCTCAGTACTGCTTTATTATATATATTTTTGAAGTTGCCGTCAATTGTTTTAGCCGCCGCGCAAAACAAATTTTTGCAAAAGCCGAAAAACACGGCAAAGGTAAGCCGCGGAGGCAAAATTTACCCTCCGCGGCATTTTAATTCAATTTATAGGCTGTTAAAGGTCTGTTAAACGCTTAGCTGCTTGACTGTCAGCGTTGTATTGACACCGCCGCCGAGAGTTACGCCCACCGCAAGCAGTGCAGACAGCGCCATATCTATTACGTCGCCCGCGTTAAGCGTGATTATAAAGCTGCCGTTATACAGCGAGCCCACACCCACCGCCAGCACGCGCGAGAGCGTTGCCTGAGGAATTGCCGTGCCGTTTCTGCGTACCGCAAGCGTTACGGTTGTGCCGAGCGCGGCGGATACGTTGGTGTAGTAGTTGATTTCGTAAACGCCGGTCGCAGATACGGTGATGCTGTTTGCGGGAGCATAGGAAACGTTTTTCAACGGCATTGTAGCGGCAATGGGCAGCTGGGTAGTGCCGCCGAGCGTTAAGTTGAGCGTTTGCGGCGTTGCGTTATACAAGCCGCCGTAAGCGTTTAGGTCTGCAACGCCCGTGGCACCCGTAGCGCCTGTTGGGCCTGTTGGGCCTGTAACACCCGTCACACCTGTCGCGCCGATAGCTCCCGCGGGACCGGTTGCGCCTGTTGCACCTGTTGCACCGCGGGGAATTACAAAGTTAAGCACCGCAGCTTCGGGCGTGCCGCTGTTTGTTACAAGCGCGGGGGTTTCGGGCTCGCCCGTGTCGGTAGTGCCGACGACAACGGTTGCCGCCGCGCCCGTGGGACCCGTTGCACCCGCTGCGCCTGTGGCACCCGTCGCGCCCGTTGCGCCGTTTGCGCCCGCCAGACCCGTGGGGCCGGTGACACCCGTTGCGCCCGTCGGACCTGTGGGACCCGTTATTCCCGTGGGGCCGGTCGGGCCTGTTGCTTGTGTGCTTTAAGGGACTGTTTTAGTCCGTTTGGCGAAATTTATAGTAAATATGTATTTCGCGCTCCTCATTTTCCGCCGTCTTTTCCCCTACCGTAATAAAGTCGATTAGTTGCAGGCACATTTCGCGAGTAAGCCTTTCGCAATTTGCATAGCGCTTCAATTTTTGAATATACTCCTCGGCGGCGGCCTCGTCCGTATTTACTTCGGACAGTCTTTTTTCAAGCGCGTTTATCGCCCCTTGCACCGCCTCTGCCTCGGCACGGTATTTTTCGCATAGCTTTATGCAGACGCCTTCGGGCAAATTGCCCAGAACTCTTTCCTCAAACGCGGTTTGTATCAGCTTATCCAGCTCTGCAAGTCTTTTTTTGTGCGCTTTTAGCTGTTTTTCGTCTGAACACCTGCTCTGCCCGCTATGCTTTGCCCGCTCCCTTAAAAACCGCTCTTTTGCCTTGTCCTCGTCAACAGCTATTGTCGCAAGCAGAGAACGGATATCCTCCGCTACAATTCTTTCAAGCAAATGCTCGGTGATTCGGTGCGAGGTGCAATATTTTTTGCCCAAATCCACATAGGTGCGGCAAACAAAGCAATTTTTTAAGTCCTTTGCGGATTTGAATTTAAGCCTTTTGCCGCAGTCGGGACAGACAAGCAAGCCCGACAAGGGGTGCACAGCGGACGCTTTGTCCGCGCGGCCGCGCGCGCCGTTATAGGTAGACTGCACTCTGTCCCATACTTCCTTGGAAATAATCGGCGGGTGGGCGTTTTCGTTAATTATCCAGTCGCTTTCCGGCAAATTTACAACCTTGTGGTTTTTATAGGATACACGCGTGGTTTTATGCTGCAAAGTGTGCCCGAGGTAGGTTGGATTTGCGAGTATCCACCTGACCGTTTTGGGAACCCACAGCGCCGAACCGCCAACGCTGCGCTTACTGCCGTCAAGTCTTGTATAGTGAGCGGCGGGATTGGGAATACCCTCGTCCGACAGAATTTTTGCAATAGAACGCGCCGAATGACCTTGCAGCCGCAAGTCGTAAATGCGACGTACCACTACCGCCGCCTCTTCGTCAATAACCGCCGTGCGGCGCTCGTCCACACCCGCCTTATAGCCGTAGGGATAATTCCAGCTTGTGTATTTGCCCGAGCGCTGGCTTGCTTGCAGCACCGCCCTTATTTTTTTGCTTGTATTTGCCGCGTGCCACTCGTTGAACACGTTCATTATCGGCATCATATCCATTGCGGTACTGCTTCTGTCGGCGGTATCAACATTGTCGTTCAAGGCGATAAAGCGTATTCCGTAAGCGGGAAAAATATAATCGATATACTGCCCGACCTGAATGTAATTGCGCCCGAAGCGCGACAAATCCTTTACGATAATAGTATCGATTTTGCCAGACTGCGCGTCTTGAAGCATACGCTTTATATTCGGGCGGTCGAAATTTGTGCCCGACCAGCCGTCGTCGATATACTCGTCCACAATTTCACCGCCAAATTCCGCCGCATAGCTTTGCAGAATTATGCGCTGGTTGTCTATGGACATGGATTCGCCCGCCTTGTCGTCGTCGCGCGACAGCCGCATATATAAGCCGATTTTGTTAAGCCGGTTCCGTTTTGACATTCAAGCTCCTTAAAACAGCACCTTAAAGGCTAAGGAAGCATTTCTCTGTTTGCCATACGAACGGCCGTATCCGTCATGATTGTCCTTAAATTTTTGTCGCCCGTGAAATGTCTTGTTATTGCAAAGCGCTTGCCGTCTATCACGCATTTGCGTTGGGAGGACGGATAATTTTGCGTCTGATTGCTTGGTAGCCGTACTTTTTTGTCCGTTTGACGTATCCCCCTTTATGCAAAAAAATTAAAGCCTTTTATATGTATATGAAGGTACGGCTTGTCTGTGTAACATAAAATAACGGCGAAGGCACACATACCTTCGCCGTAAATGTTGATTAAGTCTGCAAATTAATGCGATTTTTTCCTTTTGTAAAGGATTACGCCCGTAACGGCCGCCGCGCCCGCAACAGCAACCGAAATTACGACAGCCGCAACGATTGCGCCCGTATTAGAGCCTTTTTTGCCGCCTTCCGTATTATCTCCGTTGCCCGTATTGTCATTGCCGCCGTTATTGTCGTTATCCCCGCTGTTATCGCCGTTGTTGTCACCGCTATTATCGCCGTCACCAGTATTGTCGCCGTCGCCGATAAATACGGCGGTTAAGGACAGGTCGTCTTCAAGGCTGAGTATATCACCCTCGAAATATTTATCTTCTCCGTCTGCCCAGTGGCTGAAGGTTTTGCTTTCGGTATCCTCGATAACAAACAAAATCTGATAGCCGGAGCCGTAAGCGATTACGTCCTCCTTTACAAGCCCGTCATTATAGTACTTTATGGAAATGGTCTTTTTAATCCAATCAACGTCTACCGTATGGCTTTCAAAGGAATTTCCACCATATACATACTCAAAGGTAAAGCTGCCGTTTTCCGTAAACGTATACGAGAAATTTCCATCGTTGTTTATAATTACAACGTCGTCTCTGTCAAAGCTGATGGTTGCGACAACGTCCTTATCGGTCTTTTGGGTAATGTTGAAATTAACCTCTACAACGGGCAGGTTTTTGTTTATCCACGTAACAACGGCAGTAGACGTGCCTCTGTTGCCCAGCTCGTCTGCAAATTCAAAGGTAAACTCGCCGTTATCGTCGAAGGTAAACGTGTTGTCAGGGTTATTCGATATGGTTACGTTGGGCTTATCGAATGATATGGAAGCGGTGACGGGCCCTCTGCAAACGTCGTAGGTGCTGTATTCTATAATACCCGTAGGTACTACCTTATCTATCCAGTCTACCGTTATGGTCTGACTGCCCTCGTTGCCCGCACCGTCGCGGTAGGTGAAGATAAACTCGCCGTTGCGCGTAAACACATAGCTGCTGCTGCCGTAGTTGCTTGTGACCTTTATTGCCGCTCTGTAAGCCCTTAACGTTTGCTCGCTTAGCTCCTCGTCTACCTCGAACTCCTTGATTCTTACCGTTACATTCCGGTTTGTAAGCTGTTTGGTGCTGTACTCGAATACGGGCGTGGGCGCCTTTTTGAATATCCAGCTGACCTTTGCTTCTGCTTCGCCTACGTTGCCCGCTTTGTCCCTGTATCTGAACATAAACGAGCCGTTTTTGTTGAATATAAAGGTGTCGGATTTGTTGTTGTTGAGGATTTCGACGTCCGCCTCGTCAAACGATACCGTTGCGCTTACCTCGTTCCGCGTCCAGCCCTGCGTGCTGTAATTTACGGTTGCAACGGGCGCGGTTTTATCTATCCAATTTACAACCGCAACCATTGTCTGCGCGGCGCCGTTCTGGGTATAATCGAAGGCATAGCTTCCGTTTTCGGTAAAAGTATGCGAAGCGGAAAGGTTGCCGTTGATTATAAGCGAGGCGGTTACGTCCTGATTTGTGAGGCTTGTGGTGCTGTAGCGGATTTCGGGAGCGATAACCGTTTTATCAATCCAGCTTACGGTCGCGGTGGTTTTGCCCGTATTGCCCGCGCGGTCGGCATATTCAAAGATAAACGAACCGTTTTCGGTAAACAGATACGAGCTTGCGCCGCCGTTATTTGTGACTGTAACGTTATCCTCGTCAAAGCTTATATAGGCGGTAACCTTGTTTGCTTTGTTTGTGGTGCTGTACGTTATTGTGCCCTTGGGCGCAACTCTGTCTATATTCTGAATATTTATCTGCTTGCTTATTCCGTTTTTCAGCTCGTCATAGAAAAGGAAAATCGAAGCGCCGTTTTTGGTTATAACGGTCGTGTAAACGTCTGCAAACACGCCCGTGCCCGCGTTGAAATCGGCATAATACTTAACGGGTCTGTCAAAATGGAAGGTAACCGTTACGTCGTCCTTTGTCGGCTCGGTAGCGCTGTATTCGATTTTTTCGATTTTGGGCGAGGTATTGAAGATGTTGGTTACAGTAGCCGTATACGAGCCTTCGTTACCGACCTTATCGCGAAAATAGAACGTAAACTGTCCGTTTGCCGTGAAGATATAGCGGTTTGAACCGTTGTTATTGTTGATTACTACGCCTTCCTCGTCAAAGCTTAGCGTCACCGTGACGTTGTTTTTGGTTTTGTCCGTTTCGCTATAGGTTGCGGTAGCCGTAGGCGGCGTTTTGTCTATCCAGTCGACGGTTGCCGTAGTGCGGCCGACTGCGCCGTTTGCGTCCTTGAATTCGAAGGTAAAGCTGCCGTTTTCCGTAAACGTAAAGGTTTTTCTGCCGCTGTTATTGGTGACTATTATGCTTGTGCTGGGGTTAACAAGCGTGACGGTTACGTTGCCATTGGTCGGCGAGGTACTGTCAAATTCCAAGCCCGCAACGGGGTTGGTGCTTGCGGTTGCCTCTTCATTATGATAGAAGTTGAACATTCTGCCCGATATGAAGCTTAGACCGCCCGAGCATTTTTCGCCGACTATTTTTATATATTTGATTTTAAGCTCGCTGTCTGCAAAATCGACGGATTTTAAGCTTTCGTTATTTGCCCAGCTTACGCTTGCAATCTCCGACCAGTATTCGCCCGTGGAGCTGCCGTAAATTTTGCCGTTTAAAATTTTACCGTTGCCGCCGCCCGCGGGGATATAGTCCATACCCGTAAGCACAAACTGTTTGGATAATTCGATAATTATATATCGCTCTCTGTCCGTTCCGCCCCAGTCGGAGTGCCACCTTGTGTTATAATTTCCGTCTATGATATTGGCGGCGTGCCCCTGATGGGTAGTCGCTTCGGAGGAAACCTCGTAGACCGACAGCTCTTTAACGGGAATATACCGCTTTTGGGGGTTATTCTCTCCCGCAGAGCTGAACGTATAAGTCGAAAGCTCGCTTGCGATTACGGTGCCTTGCGCACGCCGTCGGATTTCCACGACCTTATCGCCCGATAAATCGGGCTGCTGACGCTTGAACGCAGTCCATTCGGTCTGCCCCTCCATGCGCCAGTCCATTGTGTCGTCAAGACCGTAAACCCTGTTCTCCCAATCGTTTGCATAAAAGCCGTTAGGCGGCTGCGCCTTGGTAATGTCTATAACGTAAATATTTTGCTCCGTTCGCGGAGTGCCTATGATATGGACGCGTATATCGTCGTCGACATTGATGCGGTTGACCTGTTCCGCCGTAAAGCTGACCGATTTTGCGTCGGTTGCCGTCCAGCTTGTGCCGCCGTCTATACTGTATTCCCACGTCGGGGTGGAGTTGGCGTAAAGCTTACCCAAGGAAAGCTCGGCACCGCCGTCGCCGTCGAATGCGAATTTTGCGACCTCGGTTTCTACCTTACCCAGCAAGTGGTTTGCCATAAGTCTGGTTATGTTTGACTGCAAAACCTGCGCCTCCGTCGCTTTTGAGGCGTTTGTAAGGGCTTCTGCCATAATCATGCTGAGAACAGCCTGATACTCGGGCGCGGAAGCGTGCTTGCCGATAAGCTTTAACATATCGTGCATGGGCAGGGGATAATAAATAAGCGAATTTGCAACCTCCCTTGCAAGCGCAATAAAATCCTCGCCCGATTTGCTTTGCGCGACATAGTTGTTGATAAGCCCGAGCCATGCATCGAGGTTAAATTTCTGCACAGACAGCGCCTGACGATAAATCTGCTCCTGCTTTACAAGGTCGTCGCGGTAAACCTCGGCAAGAAGGGTAAGCTCCTTGGCTTTTTCGTAATTTTCGAAGTCGTTTATCGCCGCCTGTGCAAGTAAAAGATAGGTTCCGCTGTGGGTGGTCGTATAGCTGCCCGTACCCCAGTCGTTCATTGCCCTGAGAGTGTACCAGCCGCCCGCACTGCCTAAGTTGTTGAAGTTTCTGAAGTTGGTATTTATCCAGCCGAACACGTCATTTGTCAATGCCCAATAGCCGTCGCCATTGCTGTTGATATAGTAATCTGCATAGGCAACGTGCTCTACATAGCCCGACTGACCCAAGGGCGTTGACGGGTGTCCCCAGACGGCGGTCATGTTGGCACCGATATTCGACATATTCCAGCAGACGCCGCCCGTTTCGAACATCATCCATGCATGCGTGTAATACTTTTTGTATTCTATTCCGTAGCCGTCAAGTCTGTATTTCTTGTAATAATAGTCCTTTTTTGCAGGGTCGTGAAGGTGAGGTGCGTCCGACCAGAATTCGTAGGCAAAAAGATAGTCCATAAGACTATAAGGCCCCTTCGTGCCCTTCCACTGCCAATAGTCAAGCAGCCATTCAATCTCGTTATCGGGTAAAAGCGTCGTCATTATATAGCGCATTTCCTCGACCTCGATATTTTCGAAAACTCTGCTGTCGAGCTTGTTTGCAAGCCAGATTTTTTTGAACGCCGCATAGCGGTTTATTGCGGTAGAATCGTTGTCGGTTTTATTAAAGCTGTTGTCCGCGCCCATATCGTATATCCAGAAGCGGACGCGCTTGGAATAGGTAAGCGCAATGGATATCATCATTTTCTGATAGATATCGCGGCGACGGTTGCCCAGAGGGGAAACCGTGTTGTCGTTAAGGTCGTCCTTGTAGGTATTGTACAGAGTGTTTAAAACCTTTAAGGAGTTAAGCCAGCTGTTCGGGTTATAAGTGTTGTTTTTAAGATAAATATTTGTATTATCGGGAGTGCCGCCCGTGGTGTACATTCTAAGCACGTCGAGATTGTCGAAAAGCCAGTTGAAGGCTTCGACATTCTGATTGTTGGATTTAAGGTAGTTGTGCAAGGTGACATGACCGTTTGTACCGAATTTGCTTACAAAGTTCCTTTGAAGCAAAGCAAGCTCGAAATTCGCGTCCGAAAGGTCGGCGTTTGCGTATTTTGTTTTGATTATCCTGTCGTATTCCGCAACGGATTTGACAAGATATTCCACCTCGGTCGTATCGCTGTCCGTAAATTTTGCGTCCGCCCATACCGCCGCAGCGCTTGTTCTTGTGCCCTCTGCAAAGTCGGCGCGGATTCTTATATACTTGTAGCCGCCCGTTTCAACGCGTATTTGCTTTGCGCTGTCGTTAGAGGTCATTTCGCCGCTGACAAATTTATTTACCCAACCGCTTGTTGCGGAATTGGAAAAATCAACGCTGAAAACAGCTCTTCCTTTCGCGCTTGTGCCGCTTTGAACGGCTATATTGCTGAAAAAGTACTTGTAATCGAACTCGCTTATATCGTATATAACCGATTTGGGCGTAGGCGTATAAAGCCCCTTATCGAAATAGGTTGCAGCGCCATCTACCTTAACGGAAAGCTTTGCGCCGCCGTCCGTTTTGTCCGTAACAACGCCGTAGGGAAGATAGCCGTTAGGCTGGCATTTGCTTGTAATGTCGGAAAGATATTTATCGGTTTTTAAAGCTTCGTCGCTGTCGGCGACGAAGCTTTCCGTAGCTACGGAAAATTTTTCGTTATGATAAAATTCGCCGTGGGAGCCGCAAGCGTCCTTTAAATCGGTGTCGCCGTTGACGTTTTCGTTGCCTTCGGCGGTAGCACCGTCGGTTGAGGTATCGCCGCTTTGTTTGGGAACGATTTTAACGTCGGCGAACACGAACAGCAAAGTCATAAAAAGCGAAATGCAGATGACCGCCGCCGTTTTTAATTTGTTTTTGATTTTAAGCGATAATTTCATAATGTTCTCCGTACTTGAATACAGCTTTTAAGCAAGCAAATTGACCGTGAAATATTACTATGTAATATTAATCTATGTTTATGATACTACAAACTTTAATTACGGTCAATTATTTACGCGGGCATTTACTTTTAACTGCTAAAAATAAACGCCCGCACTAACTTTCCCTTATGGGACATATTCTGTTGCGCCTGTAGGACCCGTAGGACCGGTTGCGCCCGTACCCGCGGGGCCTGTTGCTCCGGTCGCTCCCGTAGGGCCGACAGAGCCGGTTGCACCTGTTGCACCGGTTGCACCCGTTGCGCCGACTGCACCCGCAGGACCGGCGGGACCCGTTGCGCCTGTTGCGCCGACTGCACCCGCAGGACCGGCGGGACCCGTTGCGCCTGTTGCGCCGGTGGGTCCGGTGATGCCGGTAAGCGTGTTCACATACACGGTTTTGATTCCGCCGCCGCAGCTATGGCTGTGCGTATGACAGCCGCAGCCGTCATCGAAGCACCCGAAAAATACACTGTAAAATTTATTGTTCATTCGGTAAAACACCTCTTATTTCTTCAAAATATTTTTTATTGCTAAGGTAATTTGCATTTTGCGGCTTTTGCTTGCCCGCCTCTTGATTGTAAGCGTATGCACGCTTATAGTCGCCGAGCCTGTCGTAAAGCACGCAAAGCTGCATATTGGGAATAAAGCCGCAATAATCGCGGTTGACAAAAGCGCCCGCTCTTTCGCCGTTTTCTGCGGTCAACGCCGATTGGTACCAATATATGGCCGATTTAACGTCGTTTGCGAGCAAAAATTTTTCGCCGAGCAGGCAACACGCCTCGCTACGCGGCGGGGCATATAAAAACGATTTTAAAAGCGAGCTGTAGGCTTTTTCCGTACGGTTTAATGCCGAATACGCATAAAAAAGGTTTAAACACGCCTCTATTTTGTTTTCCGTCCAGCCGCTGCCGAGCAGAAAATCCTCTAACACGGCAATGCTTTCGCGATACATTTTATTGTAGTAAAGCTCTCTGCCGTAATAGAATTTTGAGCGTTCGTCAAGGCATATCCCGCGGGCAATTTGCTTTTGGTAGATATTCAGATTGCGTAGCGGGGCGCTTGCTTTAAGCTTTTTATGCTCGATACGCGCATCGCAATACACTGTTTTACCGTTTGGCGAAACAGCCTCGTGCACGGCTCCTTTAAAACGGAAGCCCGCGCCGCTTTTTACTATCCTTTCTCTGTAATATTCGAACGTGGGCACGCCGTCGTCAAACGCGACGGCATAAGGCAGATAAGCCATATCGAAGTCCGCGCCGCTTAAAAGCCGTCTGATTTTTTTACAGCTTTTGTCCGGCACCACGTCGTCGGCGTCCAGCCACATAAGATAGTCGCCCGAGGCCTTTTCGAATGCAAAATTGCGCGCGGCGGAAAAATCATCGCGCCATTCGAAAAAGTAAATTTTATCGGTAAATTTGCGGGCTGCTTCAACCGTTGCGTCGGTCGAGCCCGTATCGACGATTATTATTTCGTCGGCGAATTTTTTTACGCAGCTTAAACAGCGGGCGATTACGGCTTGCTCGTCCCGAACAATCAGACATACGCTTAAAGTCATATTTCCCCCTTGCAGTATTACATTATATGCGGGAACGGCTTAAAGCGACAAAAAAAGCCCCGCCTTTTATAAGGCGGGGCGTATGGAGCTACTGGCCGGATTCGAACCGGCGACCTGCTGATTACGAATCAGCTGCTCTACCAGCTGAGCCACAGTAGCAAAAACGACTTTTTTATTATATCTGCATAAAAAAAATTTTGCAAGCGTTTTTAAGCGCAAATAATAGCTTTTTGTATTAAACATAATAAAGTCATAAAACAAATATTATATACCAAACCGTTTGTTTAAGCTTTTAAAAGGAAATCTGCCTTAAATGTCGAAAAATACAAGAATTTCACCGTTTTTTATTTCGGTTATCGCTGCGGTGGCGCTGACCGTGCTGATATGCGTTTTTTCGGTAACCTGCTACGGCTCTAAGCTGAAATACACCACTCGCTTCTATTTCGTATGCTATGCCATGGAGGAAAATTCTATTTCCGCGGGCTCGATTTCTTCTGCCGTTTCCGCCTACGGCGGCGCGGGATATATTATCGAATACAGAGGGAAATATTACATTACCGTATCCTGCTATTACGAGGAAAAGGATGCAGAAAACGTTTGCCGAGAGCTTAAGGACAGAAATCTGCAATGCTCGGTGCTTAAAATCGAAACGAACAGCTATCTTTTAAAGACCTCTGCCGCGAAAAAGAATGCGGAGCTTTACAAGGGAAACCTTAATACACTGTACTCGCTGTCGCGTATGGCGTACGACTGCGCGAACGCTTTGGATACGGGCGAATACAGCCAAGGCAATGCGAAATCGGTTATAGCGGACATAAAAAGCGGGCTGAACAGCCTTTACAACGCGAATACAAGCAACTGCTTTACGGTAGAGCTTAACAGGCTTACTGCGGAATGCGAGGACGCGGCGGGCGGGATAATTTATTCAAAGGATTTGCGAAAGCTGCAAATTGCTATTGCGGATACCATAATAAATATCCGTTTAAACTGAAAATTTTTTAAAACGCTTGTAAAATGTTGGATATTGCGCAATATATGGTTATGAACAGGAATTTTACCGCAATTTGCGCGGCAATGCTTATGTGCGCAATACTGATTGTGTTTATAGGAAGCGTAAGCTTAAATAAAAGCGAGCTGACCTTTGCAGACGCGGCGCAACAGAAGGAAATTTATCTTACGTTCGACGATGGCCCGAGCGACAGAGTTACGCCGAAAATTCTTGATATTTTGAAGGAAGAAAACGTAAAAGCTACCTTTTTTATAGTTGGCAAGAGCGCGGAAAAGCGCAAAACGCTTTTAAAGCGGGAATTTGACGAGGGGCATTCCGTAGGGGTGCACTCCTACACACACCGCTACAAGGAAATTTATGCCTCGCCGCAGAGCCTGATTAAGGATATTGACCGTTGCAACGAGCTTATTAAGGAGGTTTGCGGCAGAAGGTCTGCGCTATACCGCTTCCCCGGAGGGAGCTACGGGCTTTCCTCACGGCTTGTAAGCGCGGTGAGCGCGCACGGAATGAAATACGTTGACTGGAATGCCTCCTTCCGCGACAGCGAAATTTTGTCGCCCTCGCCCGAGCAGCTTGTAACGGCGGCGAAAAGCACGGTTGCAAACCCCAAAAAAATAGTTATGCTTGCGCATGATTCCACCGATAAATCCGCTACCGCGGAGGCGCTGAAATCGGTTATAATGCACTTTAAAAACGAAGGCTATATATTTAAAGCGCTTTAAAAAAGCGGGATACGACAAATATTTTGTCGTATCCCGCTTTCGCATTTTTTAAAATAAATCAGTCTACGCCGTAGGCTTTGCGGTATTCCTTCATTTTTGCAAGGTATTCCTTACCCTCGATTACTCCCGTTTCGATTGCCTCGATTATGTCTGCCATGGTAACGATGGAGTAGACCTTGACGCCGAACTCCTTATACACCTCCTGCACGGCGGAAAGACTGCTTTCGAGCCCGCGCTCCATTCTGTCGACTGAAATGACCATTCCCGCAATTTCGACGCTTGCCGCCGCTTTAAGCTTGGGAAGCATTTCCCTTAAAGCCTTGCCAGAGGTCATAACGTCCTCGATAATAATTACCCTTTCGCCGTCGGTAAGCTGCTTGCCCACGAAAAGTCCGCCCTCGCCGTGGTCCTTTGCCTCTTTTCTGTCAAAGCAATAATTCAAATCCTTGCCGAATTTTTCCGCCAGAGCAACCGCCGTGGTTACTGCAAGCGGTATGCCCTTGTAAGCGGGGCCGACAAGCGTTTCCGCCTCGATTTTGTTTTCGGCAATACACTTAGCGTAATACTCGCCTAATTTTGCAAGCTGCGCGCCCGACTTGTAGTTGCCCGTATTGATAAAATAGGGCGCCTTTCTGCCGCTTTTAAGCGTAAATTCGCCGAATTTAAGCACGCCGTTTTCTACCATAAATTTAATAAACTGCTGTTTGTAAGTCATATTTTTACTCCTTTTTAACCGTTAAGAGTTAGCGTATCGACAATTTCGTTGACGCTTGCGATATTGTGACCGTCCAGCCACGCGTTCATTTGCGAAATAATTTCCGGCATGGCGTTTGCGTTTGTAAAGTTTGCCGTACCCACCTGCACGGCCTTTGCGCCCGCCATCATAAACGAAATTGCATCCTCTCCGCTTGCTATTCCGCCCATACCGATAACGGGTATTTTGACCGCGTGCGCCGCCTCGTAAACCATTCTGAGTGCAATGGGGCGTATACCCGCACCGGAAACACCGCCCGTATTATTGGCGATAACGGGCTTTCTGCGTTCCAAATCGATAACCATGCCCGTAAGCGTGTTGATAAGCGAAACGCAGTCCGCGCCGCACTCCTCCGCGGCTTTTGCATTGACGGAAATGCTTTCCACATTGGGAGAAAGCTTGACCATAAGCGGGGTTTTGGTAAGCGAATTTTTGGATACGCGCGTTACCTCTTTAATGCTTTCGGGCTTAATTCCGAACGCCATACCGCCCGCCTTGACGTTGGGACAGGAAATATTAAGCTCCACAAAGTCGACAAGACCGTTAAGGCGCGCGCAGATTTTGCCGTAATCTTCAAGCGTTTTGCCCGCGACGTTGGCGATAATTACAACGCCCTTGCTCTTTAAATACCCCAAATCCTTTTCAATAAAGCTTTCCACACCGGGGTTTTGCAGACCGACCGCGTTCAAAATCACACTGTCGCCTTCCGCAATTCTCGGCACGGGATTGCCGACGCGCGGCTCTAACGTCATGCCCTTGGTGCTTATGCCGCCGATTTGCGAAATATCGTAAACCTCGTTAAACTCGCGCCCGAAGCCGTACGTTCCGCTTGCCGCTATAACGGGGTTTTTGAATTTTACTCCGCAGATTTCAACCGATAAATTTGCCATATTTTTCCTTAGCTTTCGCTTTTGCGCTACTTTTGAATTTTATAAATTTACTTCATTTATATCGAAAACGGGGCCGTCCTTGCAGACGCGGGCGTTACCGCCGTCCGTTTTTTTGCAGGTGCAAACAAGGCACGCGCCTATTCCGCAGCCCATACGCTCTTCCAAAGATACAAGGCAAGGCGTATCTATTTTCTTTTCCGCCAGCGCGGACTTTAACGCTTTAAGCATTACGGGCGGGCCGCACGCGATTATCAAATCCACCTGCGGCGCGGACTGCAAAAACGCGTCTAACGCGTTGCCCTTGCCGCCGTAGCTGCCGTCGTCGGTGACGACCGTTAATTCCTTGCATTTGGGAATTTCGTTCAAAAGACAAACGGCGTGCTTGTTGCGGAAGCCGAAATACATATAAAAATTTTTATCGGAATTTTTACGCATTGTATATATCAGCGGAAAAATTCCCACTCCGCCGCCTATAACGGCGATATTTTTTGCGTTTTTGAGGTTGAAGCCGTTGCCGAGCGGAAGTAAAATTTTAAGCCTGTCGCCCGCCTTAGCTTCGGCAAGGCTTTTGGTGCCCTTGCCTTTAAGCTGATAGCATACGGAAATATCCTTGCCGTCTGCAAGGCAAATGCCGAGGGGACGGCGCAAAAGCTGTGCGCTTTCGCCCGTGGACAGGTTGACAAACTGACCGCCGAGAAGCTCGCCCGCGCTTTCGGGCAGGGTAAGCGTCATTTTATAGATATTTTCGGCAATTTCTACGTTTTGCTTTACCGTTGCGAGTAAATCTTTCATTTATTTTCCCATATGTCCTATTGTCGACGACAAATCCTTTTGCATATCAATACAAGCCGCGCGAGCCGCTTCCGCATAGCCCAGCCCCTTGTACCTTTCGTTTTTGTATGCGCAGATAATTGCGCGGGAGGAGTTGACTATGCCGCCGAGCCCTTTTTTATCGAAGCAGACCTTAAGCATTTCCGCACTGCCGCCCTGCGCGCCGTAGCCGGGGATAAGGAAGAAGGTATTCTTCATTTGCGACCTTAAACGCGCCGCCTCCTCGGGATGTGTTGCGCCGACGACCGCGCCGACCTCGGAATAGCCGTATTTGCCGACAAAGAATTTGCCCCAATCCTCGACCAGCTCGCCCATTTGCTCGTAAATAAATTTGCCGTTTTCAAGCTTCAAATTCTGCAATTCGCCGCTGGACGGGTTGGAGGTTTTAACCAGAACGAAAATAGACTTTTTGTTTTCTATTATGTCGCTTACGAAGGGCTTTATTCCGTCAAAGCCGAGATAGCCGTTGACTGTAAGCATATCCGCGGGCAACGCGCGCGCCTTTTTGCCGCCGATTTCCGTTTTGCCGATATATGCCTTGGAATAGCAGCTTGCGGTAGAGCCTATGTCGTTGCGCTTGCAGTCTGCAATTACGATAAGTCCCTTTTTGCGGGCGTAGTCTATGGTGTATTTAAACGCCTTCATACCCTCTACGCCGTACATTTCGTAATAGGCGATTTGTACCTTCACAGCGGGAACAATGTCGCAGACCGCGTCTATTATGTTTTTGTTGAATTCGCAGATTGCGTTGGTGGCCCTTCGGAAGCCCGTTACCCCCTCCTTCAAATTATCGGGAAGATAGTTGAAGTCGGTATCAAGTCCCACGCAGGTAGGGTTTTGCAGCTCGATTATTCTTTTAATAAGCTTGTCTATCATTTGTTTTTTCCTTTATGCTTTGTATTTTATTTTTCCGTCGACAATGGTATATTCTACCGCGCCGTACACTTCATAACCGTTAAAGGGCGTATTTTTGCCCTTTGAAATGAATTTATTGCCGTCGATTACATATTTTTTGCTTAAATCTACAACGGCAAGGTCTGCAACCGCGCCCTCGGCAAGCGCCCCGCCTTCAAGCCCTAAAATTTCCGCGGGAGCGGCGCTCATTTTTTGCATAAGCTGCGGAAGGGTCATTTTGCCCGATTTTACGAGATAGGTATAGCTGAGCGCGAAGCTTGTTTCTATTCCGCTTATGCCGAACGCCGCAAGGTTATATTCAACCTGCTTGTCCTTTAAGGAATGGGGAGCGTGGTCGGTGACAATACAATCGATTGTGCCGTCCTTTAAGCCATTGATTATTGCGTCTACGTCGCGCGCCTCTCTTACGGGCGGGTTTACCTTTGTATTTGTGTTATAGCCCGTGATTATGTCGTCTGTCAGAATAAAGTAGTGCGGACAGGTTTCCGCGGTGACCTTAACGCCGCGCTGTTTTGCGCTTTTGATAATTTCCACGCCGCTGTATGTGGAAACATGGCAGATATGCACGGGAATATTCAAGCTTTCCGCAAGCGAAACGTCGCGGGCAATCATAATATCCTCGGCGGCGCGGGGACTGCCCTTTAAGCCGCAGAGCGTGGAATTATAGCCTTCATTTACAACTCCGCCGTTTACAAGATTTATATCCTCGCAATGGCAAAGGCATTTTAAATTAAAGTCGTTTGCGTACTCCATTGCAAGGCGCATAATGTACGAATTAGAAACGGATTTGCCGTCGTCGCTGATTGCAACCGCGCCCGCCGCCTTCATTTTGCCTATATCGGCAAGCCCTTCGCCGTTTTGTCCGCGGGTTATCGCGCCTATGGGGTTAACCTTGCACAAATCAACCTCTTTTGCGCGGTTTTTTATGTAGGAAACGACAACAGCATTGTCGCAGACGGGGTTTGTGTTGGGCATACAGCACACCTGCGTAGCTCCGCCGGCAACCGCCGCGCGGCAGCCGCTTGCAATATCCTCCTTGCCCTCGAAGCCGGGTTCGCGCAGATGAACGTGCATATCTATTATGCCCGCAATTATATGCTTGCCCTTTGCGTCGATAACCTCGCACCCCGCAGAGCTTGCGGGAAGGGATATTTTTTCGGCTATTTTTGCTATTTTGCCGTCTTCGACAAGCAAATCCGCCTTAATTTCTTTATCTTTAAGCACAAGCGTGCCGTTTTTAATCAGAAGCTTCATAAATTTTCCTCACGATACTGCGCAAGCAGGTTTAGTATTGACATACGCACCGCAACGCCGTTTGTAACCTGCTCCAATATAAGGCTCTTATCACCGTCTATGACCTGAGGCGAAAGCTCTACCCCGCGGTTTACGGGGCCGGGGTGAAGCACGACCGCATTCTTTTTTGCAAGCTTTAACACATCGTCGTCTACGCCGTAGAATTTGGAGTATTCGGAAAGCGAGGGAAAAAGCCCGCCGTTCTGTCTTTCCAGCTGAATTCTCAGCCCCATAACTACGTCCGCGCCCTCAACAGCCTCCTCGCGGCTCTTTGCGACCGTCACGCCGAGGCGGGCAAACTCCTTGGGAACCATAGTCGCGGGTGCGTATGCACAGACGTTTGCGCCAAATTTGTTCAGACCGAAGGCGTTGCTCATTGCAACTCTGCTATGCTTCAAATCGCCCAGAATCGCAACCTTAAGACCGTTGAGAGAGCCGAATTTTTCGCGCATGGTGAACATATCCAGAAGCGCCTGCGTGGGGTGCTCGTGCATGCCGTCGCCGCCGTTTATGACGCTTGCCTTGACGTGCTCGGCAAGCAATTTCGGCGCGCCCGCCATGGGGTGGCGGATAACTATGTAATCCACCTTCATTGCGTCCAGCGTTTCGCCCGTGTCGATAAGCGTTTCCCCCTTCTGCACCGAGCTTGCCGCCGAGGAAATATTCACCTCGCTTGCGCCCAAAAGCTTGCCCGCAAGCTCGAACGAGGAACGCGTTCTGGTGCTGTTTTCGTAGAAAAGCGTGACCAGCGACCTGCCCGCAAGAAGGTTTGACTTACGCTCCTTGCCGCAGATAAATTTTTTCATTTCCGCAGCGCCGTCTAAAATTTCCGTTATCTCCTCTGCGGAGCAATATTGAAGTCCGAGCAAATCCTTGTTTTTTAACATATTTTTTTCCTGAATTTAAAAAATAAGCGGTAAAGACGCCCTAAACAGGTCATCCTTCCGCTTTTTAGTCGACTATTCGTTTTTAAACACGGTATAAGCCGCAAAATCAAACATTTTTAAGCTTGTCCTTTACGTTTTTAACGCTTTGAATTATATCACAACGGCTATGCGGTTGTAAAGCGTTTGAAAAGCCGTATTATAAAATTCTTTGAAGGGAAAAACCGACCTTGTCGCACGAGGTGAGAATGTATTCTATATTGTTTTTCACCGTTCTGAACGGGAAATAGGTTTCTCCGTGGATATGCCCGAATACTACCTTTTCCGCCTTGTTTTCCTCGAAAAGTCTTGTAAAATCGGTTTCGGGAAGCTTGGGCGCAAAGGGCGGATAATGTATCATTACAAGAAGTCTGTCGCCCTCTTGCCTTAGCTTGTTTACCTCGTTAAAGCAGAGCTTAAACCGCTCTGCCTCGCGCTTGTAAAGCCTTAAATCGTTTTCGGTATAGTCCGCACTGCCGGGGCACGTCCACCCGCGCGAGCCGCAGATTATTATGCTTCCGAATTTTACGCAGTCGTTTTGAAGGAAGTAAAAGCTTTCGTCCGGTGCGGACTGCCGAAGCTTGGTTATGCCGTTCCACCAATAGTCGTGATTGCCGCGGATAAATACCTTTTTGCCTTTAAGCCCGATAAGCGACCGCAAATCGAAAAGCCCCTCCTCAAGCACGGTGCCCCAGCTTGTGTCGCCGCACAGCAGCACGATATCATCGTCGCAAACCTTGCTTTGCCAGTCGGCTTTTATTTTTTCGAGATGACCCTCCCAGCCCGCGCCGAAGATATTCATAGGCTTATCGGTACAGCCCGAAAGATGCAAATCGCTTATCGAAAAAACCTTCATAACAGCATTTTACCATATTTTAAGGCGTTTTTAAAGTGTTTTTGATAAGTAAAAATAAATAGACAAATTTATTATTTGTGTTGAATAAATTATATATTATGCGTGACATAGTACTGTATAAATGCTTTAAATTGCAAAAACAAAACATAAAAAACGCCCCTCCGTGACGGAAAGGCGTAATTTTTTAAGCAAGCGGGCTACTGCTTGGAACAGCTTTTGCCCTGAGGGTAAAGCGGCAGCTCGAAGAACCCCGCGCACACCTCCTGAGAGTAATCCTGTGCGGGCGGTATTGCGCAGTAGCCGTAGCTGGGCACCAGAATTTCGACGTCTATCGCAATCTTTAAAATTACGGTAAGGCACGCGTTGACCGTAAAGGTGTTGGTGTCCGCGTTGAACCTGCCCTCGGCGCATACGGCAGAGGCTTCGGCTGTGGCACGGTAGGGCATAATCGACGGAGCGGGCACGAACAGCAGAACGTCCTCGGACACGCTGATTGTGGACTGCGCCACCCCTTCAACTCCGTTTGCGTCGGTATACAGCACCTCTACGGGAATGGATACCGTTGCCTGCACTCTTGCGCAATTGGGCTTATCCGCAAGCCTTTCGATATTGATGCTTGTGATATTGCCCGTCGAGCCGAGCGACCTTGCGCTTATGAAGGTCAGGGGATATGTAGGCTCCGCGGGGACGGCGTCCGTTAAGGTGAGCGTGTAGTTTTCAATCTGAATCTGCTTTATGCACGCGTCAAAGATTTTCTGCGCCTGAATGCAGACCTTTTCGCACATTCCGTTAAGCGGGTTGCCGCTTATTGTTCCGGGACATTTATCCGACTGGAAATTGGAAAAAAACGACATAATTTCCTCCTTGTTTTTTGTTATGTATTATATTTATATGTTTTCCGCCTTTAAGCCGTGCAAGGCGCAAAAAATCGCCCTGACAGTCCGCTAATTATTTTTGCGTGGATAAAAAATTTTGCAGGTGGGATAGACGGGCCTTGCGCCGTTTAATTCCCTTAAAGCCGCCTCTTTGCAGCCCGTTGCCGCCGCGATTGTGCGGTAGGTGTCGCCTACGGCGGCGATATGCACGGAAAGATTTCTTTTTACCTCTATAATCCTGCCCGCAAACGCCGCGCCGCCGACGGGGGTGAGGAAAAATTTTTCCACCTCCTCGCCGCTTTGACCGCGTTTAATCCTGAAAAATTTGCTTTTTTCCGTTACAAGCGTAAACATTTGGTATATTATACGCACTAAAAAATTTTTTTGTTCATAAAACCGCCGAGAAATTTGTAGAATATTGGGGAAGGACATCTGAATGAAAGCATTAAAAGCAAAGCGTTTGAAAAAAGAAAAAAAGCAAAATATTTACAAATCGGCGGCGATGGTTACCGTTTTTTCTACCGTGGAAAAGGGTTTAAGCTTTATTTACCGCATAATTTTGACAAGAAGCATAGGCGCCGAGGGGCTGGGCATTTATCAGATTTGCCTTACGGTTTTCGCGGTATTTTTGACGGTTGCGTCGAGCGGCGTGCCCGTTACGGTATCCCGCCTTATGGCAAAAAGCCGCGCCACGGGCGACATTCACGGCAGACACTCCGCGGTTACCGCGGGAGTTTTATGCACCCTTATGCTCACCATACCAATCGCGCTTATTCTGTTCTTCGGCAGAAACGTTTTCGGCTTTCTTTTTTCTGACAGCCGTTGCGCCGACATTTTTATAATACTTTTGCCGGGGCTTGTGCTGACCTCCGTCTATGCGGTTATACGCGGCTCGTTCTGGGGCAGTAAGCAGTTCCTTGCGTACTCGGTAATAGAGCTTTTGGAGGACGCCGTTATGGTAGGCGTGGGTATTGCGCTTATTTTCGGCTGTAAAGACCCCGTTTATGGCGCAAGGATGGCCGTTATAGCCGTTCTGGTGTCCTATGTGTTCTCGTTTTTGGTTTCGCTGTTCTGGTACTTTAAAAAGGGCGGGCGGTTTGTAAGCCCCAAAAAACAGCTTAAGCCGCTTATTTCCTCCTCCGCACCCATAACGGCAATGCGCACCTCTACCTCGCTGCTCAACTCCGCCGTGGCGGTTATTTTGCCCGCGCTGCTGATTAAGCTTTGCGGCTACACCAACTCGGAGGCGATTGCTCTTTACGGCGTGGCTATGGGTATGGCAGTGCCTATGCTGTTTATTCCCAACACGCTTATCGGCTCGATTGCGGTTGTGGTTGCGCCGGAGCTTTCGGAAAACTATTACAAAAACAAGACAACAGCCGTTAAGCACGACGTTGAAAAGACGGTAAAGGCGGCGATTTTTATAGCGACGCTGTTGATGCCCATAATGTTTGTTTTGGGCAGGGCTATCAGTATTTTGCTGTACGACAACGAGCTTTGCGGGGAGATTGTTATGATAAGCGCGTTTATAATGCTACCTATGTGCATAACAATGATTACAAACACCGTATTAAACTCGATGAACTGCGAAAAACGGACGCTGATTTACTTTTGCATAGGCGCGATACTTATGCTTGCTTCGATAGCGGGGCTTACGAAATTCCTCGGAATTTATTCGTACATAGTCGGGCTTGCGCTGGCGCAGCTTGTGACCGCGGCGCTTAATTTAAGGCTTTTGAAAAAGAAGTGCGACGGAATTAACTATATTAAATACACCGTAAGGAGCATACTTGTTTCCGTGGTTGCGTGCACGTTCGGGTGGCTGCTGAACGGAATTCTGCAAAGATATGTTTCGGAGGTATTTCAGATACTTATCTGCGCGCCGCTTATGCTTGCGTTTACCGGCGGAATACTTTACGCAATGGAAATGTTCAGCTTAAAGCCCTTTAAAAAGCTTATTTCAAAATAATTCCGCTTTGCGGTATACAAAAATAAGCCGCATAATAAGCCGCCCCCTCGGGCTAAAATTCCCGAGGGGGCGGCTTTGCTTATAATTTTTTTACGGGAAATTTCAGGGAAAGCACGCCCTTCAATGCCAGAAACACCAAAAACGCGCCGAAAAGCTTCCTTAACACGGCGGCGGGCAACAGCGAGGCGGCAAGTCCGCCCGCAACCGAGGTTAAAACCGCGGGCACGACTATCCACCACACCCCCTGCGTTTTAAGGTTGCCCTTATCCTTATGCACCCTAAGGCTGAAAGCCGCCATAGGCAGAAAGGCTATTAAATTCGTTGCCTGAGCTATATGCTGCTCGACGCCGAAAAGTATTGTCAGCGCGGGAATTAAAATCGTACCGCCGCCCATGCCCATGCCGCCGAGCATTCCCGAAAAAAAGCCCGCAAGCAGATATAAAATAAAGCTCAAATTCAACCTCCGAAAAACAACTAAAACAGCATTCTTATGCCCGCCGCAAGCATAACAGCAAGAAATACTGCGTTCACCCAGAACTCCGGCAGCTTATCTAAAAGCTCGGCGCCGACAAGCCCGCCCGCGACCGAGCCGATTGCCGCGGGAAGAATTACCTCCGCCGAAAAATAGCCGTTGACAAGGTAGGTTACAAGACTTGCCGCGCAGACGGGCGCGATTACGAGTATTGCCGTGGCGTGGGCGTACTTTTCCTCGTAGCCGAGCATATTTTTCATAAGCGGAACGACAACCATTCCCCCACCGCCGCCGAAAAGTCCGTTGACTACGCCCGTTAAAAGCCCCGCAAACACTCTTTTGAGTGAACTTTTATTCATTTTCATATACAAAAATCCGATTTTGAATATCCTTTGATAAAAGTTTTTGCAATTAGACGAAAAATAATAAATTTTTTTGCCCGTTTTAAGTGTTTTTGCTTGCTATAAAAGGGCAATTATATTAAAATAAGTTAGTACGATTATTAATAGATATATAGCGGAAGCGGTTGACCCGCCCGCTTAAACCAAGGTGTATGTTTATGTCTGAAAACAATTATCTCAAAAGCAAAAAAAGAAAGTCGGTTATAGCGCTGCTTGCAGCCGCTGCGGTTACCTGCACGGGCTTTGCGGCAGCCTGCGCTAAAACGGACAAGGAAGAAAAGCCCACGGCGCTGGCGCCCAAGCAGGAGGATACTCAGCTTTTAAAGAACGGCAATTTTGAATTCTTCAATTATCCGAGCGAGGAATACATTAAGGACGGAAAGGCCGTTTATCTTATAAAGACCGCCGACAGCTGGACGCGCTCGGGCGACAGCTCCAACGCTATGTCGGGAATTATAGGCACCTCCTCCTACGAATGGGACAGGCTTACCGCCGCAGAGCTGAGAGGAAAGCTGGAATACAACGCCGATATTAAGACGACCGACGACGATTACGTTGATTACAACGGCATGAAGGCGCGCGATTTGCTGTACAAGGACACCTATGCGGCAATGCTTTCTGCCGAGGACGTTGAGGACAGCTATATCAAATATCAGACCTACGAGGACTACTTCGGCATAACCGAGCGCGACGGAAAGCATTACTTCGGAGATAAAGAGGTTAAAAAGCGCGAGAACGAGGGCAGCGAGAGCAAGGACAACGAATATTATTTTGTGAACGAGGACGGCAGCCTTGGAGAGTCGGTAAGATTTGCGCTTATCGACAACCCCGGCACTCCCTTTAAATTTACCGATACCGACAGCGAAAGCTATTACGAGGACGAAAACGGTAAAAAGGTGACCGTTTACAAGGACGAAAACGGCAACCATTATTACGACGAGGAGCTTAAATTCCCCTGCGACAACATTTTAATGGTGCACAACTTCCCCTCTAACAACAGCTATAACGGTATATCGCAGTATTTTGCCTCGCAGACGATTACTCTCGAAGCGAACACCGCGGCGGAAATTTCCGTATGGGTTAAGACCTCCGATTTAAAATTCGACAAGGGCTACAGCCAGCTTGACGACCAAGACAGAGGCGCGTTTATAGAAGTCAGCCAGACTGTTAACGGCACCTCGCTCGACTCCTTTAAAATCAAGGCGATAAACACCGAAAAAATCATAAGCCAGAATAAGGACAACCCCTCTGCAATAGAGCAGAACAACGGCTGGCTTAAATACACGATTTATGTAAACGCATGCGACTTTGCGGACAGCACCATTCAGCTTAACCTCGGCTTAGGACAGAGCGCGAACAGCGAAAAGTGCACGGGGTACGCATTCTTTGATAACGTTTCCGTTGAAAAGTTCCGCTCTCTTGACGAGAAGGCGCTTGACGACAATGGCAACGAAACAAGCGAATACAAGAGCAGCTACAATGCTTATGCAACGGCAATAGAAGCAAACAAGACCTATTGCACGCTGACAAGCGACGCGGACGACAAAATTTTTACGGCAGATACCAACATCAGATATCACGGCAGCAGCGTAAGCTCGCCCGAATATCTCAGGAACTCCCGCCACTTCCGCTATCTTATCGACCTTGCTTCCGAAAACGGAACGGGCGTTGAAGGAAATTATCAGCCGCTGACCTTCGGAAAGGACAACACAACAGTACAGCTGACCGCGCAGAAATCGGAAGGCAAGTGGTACGCTGTGGGCACGCTTGACGGGGAAACGGTTAAAAACAACTCTATTGCATCCGGCATTAACAAAAGCGACACCGAAAATTACAATCTTCCCAAAAACGTCAAGGGCGGAATCGATACCTCCAAGGACCTTGCGGGCGTTTTCGGAACGGACGGTATTAACGGGATAAGCGGCTTCGATTATTCCAAAAAGCTGAACAACGCGCTTACGGGCGACAACGGCTTTGACAAGCTGCCCGGATATGCAAGCGGAAACAATATGCTTGTTTTGCATTCCGCACGCGGCGCGGCTTATACCTCCGCCGTTTCCGCAACTACCTTTACGCTCGGCTATGACGAAAGAATGATTGTTTCGTTCTGGGTTAAGACTGCGGATATGGGCGGCACGCCCGCGGCAACGGTAAAAATTATTGACGTCGACGACGAGGACAGCTCTGCCACCTTTACGGTAGACACAACCAACAAGACGACGAGCTTCGGCGACGACAAGGATATTTACAACGGCTGGGTGCGTTGCTTTATGTTCGTTGAGAACACCTGCGACGACAAGGACGAGGTTACCGGCGAATATGTAAGCAAGACCTTTAAAATGGAATTCAGCTTCGGCGTGACTGACGTTGCAAACGCTTCCGCCTCCTCCTTCAACTACGGCTGGGCGGCATTTGCGAACTTGCAGACGCTGAAAATAAACGAAAAGATTTACGGGCTTACCTCTGCGGGAGATACTGCCGTTAAATTCTCGTTTACCGAGGACGGCGACGACAACGACCACAAGGGCTTTGCGGACGCAAGCGGAATTTCCGACGTGAAGAAGGAAATTTCCAAGCCCGGCGACTATAACGGCGTTAACGGCGGCAGCTCCTCCGTTTCCGACAGCATTTACAGCGACGGCTACGACGCGCAGAACACCAACGGACTTGCGGGACTTATAAATAAGGACGGCTTTAAGGATTACGCTAACTGGCAGACGATTAGGGACGCCTTCAACAGCTCCAACAGCGACGCTGTGGCGGCTTGGAACGAGGTATTCGGCGAGGACTGCTATCAGCCGCTGATAATTATCAATAATCTGCGACAGTATATAGAAAATGCTTCCGCAAACGAAAACACCTACACAAACTACTATATTTTAGCCGAGGACGATTACAGCGGCAACGTTGTTTCGTTTAACGGTAAAAATTACAGAAGAGCTACCTCCGATGATAAATACAGCGAGGATACCGAATACTTCTCGTTTGCGGTAAACTACGGCTTTGTAAGCGAAAACAAAAACGTAGCCGCGGACAGCTATCAAACTGTTTCAATCAAGGTTAAAGCAAGCAACGGCGCGAATGCGTACGTCTACCTTGTAGACAGCAACACGCGCGAGGTGCTGACCTACTCCACTCCCAAATACACCTTCTACTACGACGACGAGGGCAACGTACTTAACACCGCTTACGATAAGGACGACATGACCGACGAGGAACACCGTGCCGCTATCGTTTACAAGCTGCGCAAGGACGGCCTTTACGAAAGCGTTGACAGCGCCGACAAGACGCTTTACGCAAACCTGAACAACCTTACAAAATCGTATAAGTATTATAAATATGAAACGAGAGGCAAGTACTTCACGGACGACAAGGGCGTAAACGAAATACTGTTCGACGATTTGGTTGACGGCGAAACCTATTACTATCAGGACGGAAAGGTTGCAGACCACTTCCTTTGCACGGAGAGCGGCAAGCGCGTTTACGAATACGTTGACGGAACCTACTACTATCTTGTAGACGGTAAGAGAGAGAACGAGGTTAAGAGCTTCGATACCGAAAAGGCGCCTTACAGATATGTAGCGCCCGAAAACAGCACGCCGTATATGGTCAACATTGACAATGCGACTTACGGCGACGACTGGGTAACCGTTAACTTCTTTATCCACACGGGCAGCGAGGGGCTTGATTACCGTATAGAGGTTTGGAACGGAGAACGCGGCAGCAGCGGCATAAACGAGGACGGCACCTATACGACAGGCGCGGTTGCGTTTGATTACAGCGCATACTCCGCTACCTCCGAAAACTATTCAACCCTTCGCAGTGAATACGAAACCAAGCTTATCAACCAATACAAGCAGATACTTGAAAGCAAGAACCTGCTTGACAAAGCCGAGGTTAAGACCGAGACGGTTGCATTCTTCGAAAGCCTTGTAAAGGAGCTTATCACGGACGGTAGCCTTACCGAGGACGACGTTAAGGGCGTTGACGAATACAGCGCGCTGTACTACACCTACACTCTGTACGATTCCGCCGCATACGAGCCGTTCAATGCGGACACCGCGGCTGAGGGCGAAACGGGCTACGAATATAAAATTTCCGACAATGCGGAAACCTTAGGCTTCTTCATTTACGAAAACAAGGAAGAAAATTCCTACAACGTATTTGCAGATTACTCCGCAGTAGATAAGAACGTAGAAAGAACTACCGTTGAGGACGACGGCGACGAGGATAAGGACGAGGACGATGACCCCACCAACTTCTGGCTGTATATCGCTTCGATTGTGCTTGTGGTTGCACTGCTTGTAACGCTTGTATCGCTGTTGCTTAGAGATTTGCTTAAAAAGAAGCGCCGCACCAAGAACGAGAAATCGTTGCAGAAGAACAACTACCGCCAGCGCAAGCGCTATATAAGAAAGCTGCACCTTGTTGAAAACGAGGATACGGACGACAATGCGCCCGTTGCCGACGAGGCCGAAAGCACGGACGAGAACGTTGCCGACGAAGCTGTCGAGAACGAAGTCATCGAGGAAGCGCCCGCCGAGGAAGAAGTAACCGAGGATGTTACCGAAGCTACCGATACGGACGACAACACGGACGACAACGGCGGCGAAGTAAACGAATAATTTATTGTAACAACTAAAATAACCCCGCCCCGAACTTAATTGTTCGGGGCGGGGTTTTAAATTTTAACTTATTTATTGCAAGCAATAAGCACAGCGATATTTTAAGTTTTTTTGACATTGTATCGCCTATTATATTCTTAAGCCCTTGGGCAAATGGTTTTTTGCAGTGCCGCCAACCGCCTTGCACCAGCCGAGCGGATAGCCGTAGCAGCAGACAAGCCGCCAGCCCTTAATATCCTCGCCGCAATCGAAGGTAAGCCCGCGAAGATAGCTTAAAGCAGTTTTTTCGTCGACTTCGATATGCTTTGCCTCGTCCTTTTTAAGGCACATCGCAAGCGTGTGCGAGGGAACAAATCTGCCGCTTTTTATTTCGCCTATGTACACGCCCGAGCGCATAAGCTGAGGCAGACCGTCCACAAGCGAATACAATTTGTCGCCGAACATATGCAGATTGCCGAAATGCACGCCCAGATATTCCTTCTCAAATTCCTTATAAAGCTTTTCTGCGGATTTGTCAACATTTAATTTAAGACTGCGCACGGGCATACGCACGCCGTCAGTTTTTTCGAGTACGGCGCAGAAGTGCCCCTCCCCGCGCACCTTGTGCGGATAAAGCTTTTGCATTTTTAAAAGCTTGTAATTGCCGTAAGCTTGTAAAAAGCCTTCAATCTGCCGCTCGTCCTCCTCCTCTGCAAAGGTGCAGGTGGAATATACAAGTCTGCCGCCCGCGGAAAGCATTTTGTCCGCACAGCTTAAAATATGCGACTGCCGTTCGGCACAGCGCGCAACGTTTGCCGCGCTCCATTCGGGAATTGCGTTTACTTCCTTTTTGAACATACCCTCGCCCGAGCAAGGAGCGTCAACCAGAATTTTATCGAAATAGCCTTCGAAGCTTTCTGCAAGCGACTGCGGACTTCTGCAAACGACCGCAGCGTTTTTTACGCCGAGGCGTTCTGTGTTGGAGCGCAAAATTTCGCAACGCTTTGCATCGATTTCATTCAAAACAAGCACGCCTTCGCCCTGCATATACTGCGCAAGCTGGGTGCCCTTGCCGCCGGGGGCAGAGCATAAGTCAAGCACGCGCTCGCCCGCTTTTACGTCAAGCTCCGGCGCGGCGCACATTGCGGAGGGCTCCTGAACGTAATAAAGCCCCGCCGCATGGGCGATTGTTCTGCCAAGCCCCTCGCCGCAGACATAATAGCCGATGTCCTCCCACGGAATTTTTTCACCGAGCGCAAACGGGGAAATTTTTTCAAACTCCGCCGTGGAAATTTTGAGAGTGTTTATTCGTATTCCCTTTTCGGGCGGGCGGGAATAGCTTTGAATAAAGCCTTCGAATTCCTCGCCGAGCGCGTTCTGCATTCTTTTTATAAACTCTGCGGGCAAATCAGTCATTTAAAAGCCTCTCCAAATCGGCAATTTCAAGCATTTTTACGTTTGAGCGGCTGCTTGCCGCTTTGGCACGACCCGAAATATCGCCCTCCGTCCTTACGAAGTACGCGCAAGCCTCTACCTGCTGGGTGTATCTGCCGCCGTTGGCGTAAATTTTATCAACAAGCGCAAGCGAAACGCTTATATCGTCCTCGATTGCGCGAGTAAACGTAAACGTTGCGCCGCCGAGTCTTCCGCCCCTTACAAAACGCTTTTTAAGATAGTAATTATTGAATTTTATGCGCGCACGGGAGCGCTGCTCCTTATCGCTTTTCCTCTGCCTTTCGTAGCCCTTAAGCCCCTCCGACAGCGGGCGGATTATATTGTAATTTTCTATTTTACCGGATTTTATTCTGTAAAGCTTTAACAGCTCTTCAAAGCCGCAGTTGTTCACCTTGCACATTGCCTCTACAATGCGCATTGTTGCATAGGCGTCGTCTGCGGCGCGGTGGGGCGTGAATTCCACCCCAAGCTCGCTTGCGATAAATTCCAGACCGAACTGTCGGGAAAAATCGTTTTTGTACGCCATAAAAAGCAGCTGACTGTCGTTAAAGCGGAACCTGAAGGACGGCAGCTTGAAGCGCCGCGTTTCCAGATTGAGATATTTTACGTCGTTAAGCACCGCGTGCCCGAAAACGTATGTGTTTTTATCTTCAAGCAAAGCCTTTATGCGCTCGTAAACTGCGGGGAATGACGGTTGCTTTTTGAATTCCGAATACTCGTAGGGTAGAATTATTCCTTTTTCTCCCTTTCTATTCGTCAGCTCGAAGCGACCGCGGGGATTGATTAAAATATCCTCTTTTTCAAGTATGTTGAACTGCCCGTCGCAGACAACGTAGCCGAAAGCGCAGATTTTTGCATAGGTTTTGTGCACGCCCGCGCATTCGATGTCAAAAAATATAAGCTTCATTTTCAATTTCCGTAAATAAATTCGTATACAAGTATAGCACAAAGCAAGCCGCGGCGCAAGTAAACGGTTTATTTGCCATTGACTTTTGCGACATTTTGTAATATAATTTTTTTGATATGAAAAAGGTTGTTTCGATTATCGTTTGTAAAAATATTGCGGAAATACCGACCGAGCCCGAGGCGGCGGAAATTCTGTACACGGAAGAAAACCGCGGCTTTGCGGAAATTGTGCAGAACGGGTTAAAGCAGGCCAAGGGAAAATACGTTTTGCTTTGCGACGGCGGCTTCGAGCTTGCGAACGCCGACGGACTGCTGTCGGTGGCGGGCGCTTCAAATGCGGATATAATAGTCTTTGACGGAGCAACAGCCTTAAAAACGACGTTATTCAAGGGCTTTGCCCCGAACGGCGACAGAGCTACGGCGGAAATTTTAGCCGTTCTGGCGGCAAAAAGCATTGAAAAAAGCAATATTAAGCCGTTTACGCTTGCAAACGAACGGGAGGCGGACAAATATTTATACTCCGAGCAGACCGAAAAAGAGCTTGCAAACGCTTTGAGGGAATTTAAAAAATGCAAATCGCGGCTGCCGAAGGACGTATATACCTACGCGGTGGATATAATTTGTCTGCGGCTTACATACTACTATGCGGCGGCGATGCTTGCGGTAAAAAGCAAGGCAATTCCTTTGAGCGCTTTGACGGATTTTGACGCACTGTTAAAGGAAAACGTGGTATTGTACCTTGCAATGGACAAACGGTTTACGCCCGCAAACCTTGGCAAGCTGAGAAAAAATGGGTTTGCAATATCCTTTTTGACCGCTAAAAAGCTTGAAAAATTTTTAAGGAAATGAGTTTGATAAAACCCGCCCCCGCGGACTTTTTGTCCGCGGGGGCGGGTTTTATATCGCGCTCCTTACATTAACATTATTTTTTTGGTACAAGCTTTTCCTTGCCGCCCATATACGGACGGAGCACGGGCGGGATATTAACGCTGCCGTCTGCCTGCAAATGATTTTCGAGGAAGGCGATAAGCATTCTGGGCGGAGCTACAACAGTGTTGTTGAGCGTGTGCGCAAACTCGTTTTTACCCGTCTTTGAATTTTTATATCTTATGCCGAGGCGCCTTGCCTGCGCGTCGGTAAGGTTAGAGCAGCTGCCGACCTCGAAATACTTTTTCTGTCGGGGGCTCCACGCCTCTACGTCGCAGCTCTTATACTTCATATCCGCCAAATCGCCCGAACAGCATATAAGCTGACGTACGGGAATTTCCATTGACACAAACAGCTCTACCGTGTAATTCCACAGCCTTTCGTACCACATATCGCTGTCCTCCGGCTTGCAGATTACTATCATTTCCTGCTTTTCGAACTGGTGTATGCGGTAAATTCCGCGCTCCTCCAAGCCGTGGGCGCCCTTTTCCTTTCTGAAGCAGGGCGAATACGAGGTAAGCGTTTGCGGCAGATTTTCCTCCGCAAGCGTTTGACCCATAAATCTGCCTATCATAGAATGCTCCGACGTGCCTATAAGGTACAAATCCTCGCCCTCTATTTTGTACATCATTCCTTCCATTTCCTCGAAGCTCATGACGCCGGAAACGACCTCGCTTCTAATCATATAGGGCGGAATGCAGTAGGTAAAGCCCTTGTCAATCATAAAATCGCGGGCGTACGACAAGACGGCGGAGTGCAGACGAGCTATATCGCCCGTGAGGTAGTAAAAGCCGTTGCCGCTTGTGCGCCTTGCACTGTCTAAATCTATGCCGTTTAAGCTTTCTAAAATATCGAGATGATAGGGCACCTCGAACAGTTTTTCTGCGGGAGTCAAAAATACTTTGCCCTGCACGTTGCAGCTGTCGTCCTTGCCCAAAGGCACGTCGTCCGCAATAATGTTGGGGATAGACATCATAGCCTTTTTAAGCTTTACGTCTATTTCTGCCGTTTCCGCCTCTATTGTTGCGACGCGGTCGTTGTTGGCTTTGGAAAGCTCTTTTATTTTTTCCGCCTCGTCTTTTTTACCCTCGCGCATTAGCGCGCCAATTTGCTTGGCAAGGGAGTTCCTCTGCGCGCGGAGGTTATCACCCTCCTGCTGCAGCGCGCGCTTTTGCTTGTCGAGCGCGATTACCTCGTCTACAAGGACAAGCTTATGGTCCTGAAACTTCTTTTTGATGTTGGCTTTGACCAGCTCGGGGTTGTCGCGGATTAAATTTATGTCTATCATTACTAAACCTTCCTTTTTCAATAAAATTATATAGCAAACAAACGTCAAAAGCAATTAAATTATCCGAAAATATATTGAAAAACATATACTTTGGTGATATAATATAATGGATAAAGAATTTTATTAATCGGTTGGATATGAGCAAGATAATTTTTAAAAGAAACGAAAACAACTCTGCGGACGAAAGCCAGCAGAGCGGACAGTCCTCCGCAACGGAAAAGAGCGTAAAGCCGGATAAGCCCGCCGCAAAAACGGAAAGGGGCGCAAAGCGCGCGCCCGCCGTTGCCGCAGAGCAAAGCGAAGCCGTGCGCGAGGCTGTGGAGGAAACCGCCACTGTCAGCGCCGAGCCCGTGCAGATTGCGCTGTTCCCCGGCGACGAGCAGAAGTCCGCGCCGCTGAGCGCGCAGGAGGAAAAGCCCGAGGCAAGCGCCTTCGATAAGGAAAAAATAGTAAAGTACTTTAAGCGGCACCCCAAAAAGACGGTTAACACAAAGGTTGAACGTTTTTCGCCCAAGCTTAACAAGGGTTTGAGCAACGAACAGGTTGAAACGCGCTTCAAGCAGTTTTTATTCAACGATACCAACAAGAAATACTCCCGCTCATATGCGAGTATTTTTATCGGGAATATCTGCACGTTCTTTAACTTGCTGTGCCTTCTGGCGTTTATTGCGTTGCTGCTTGCAAATACGCAGAAGTTTTCCAACTACCTTGTAATAGTTATAACCACCGCCAACATTGTAATAGGCATTGTTCAGGAAATACGCTCTAAGCTGGCTATTGACAAGCTGTCGATACTGTCGTCTAATACCGTAAAGGTGATACGCGACGGGGAAACGATAGAAATTCCCACCAAGGAAATTGTTGTAGACGACGTTATTATCCTCGATATGGGCAATCAGGTGCCCGCGGACTGTATACTTGCCGAGGGCACTGTTGAGGTGAACGAAAGCCTTTTGACGGGCGAATCCATTGCCATAAAAAAGCAGATTGGCGATATTTTGTATGCGGGAAGCTTTATTTCCTCCGGCAACGGCAAGTTCCGCGTTGAAAAGGTCGGCAAGGAAACATACCTTGAAAAGCTTTCCTCCAAGGCGAAAAAATACAAGCGTCCTAATTCCGAGCTGATGAACTCGACAAAGCTGATAATTAAGTGCATTTCCATACTTATTATCCCCATTGCGATAGGTACCTTTTTGCGCACCTATGCAAGCGTTAAGGCTTTGCCGCCCACCGACCCGACCTTTACCGACGCTTCTGTATTCGCGGGGATTTTTTCGGCAAACATAAACTATGCAATTCAGCGCACCTGCACGGTTGTGATAGGTATGATACCTTCGGGAATGCTTCTACTGACCTCGCTTGCGCTTGCTGTTGGCATTATCAGGCTTGCAAAGTCAAACACGCTTGTGCAGGATATGTACTCGCTTGAAATGCTTGCGCGCGTAAACGTGCTGTGCCTCGATAAGACGGGTACGATAACAGACGGAAGAATGAAGGTTAACGACACGGTAATTTTAAACACCGTAGGCGACCACTCCATAAACGATATTATGGGCAGTATGCTGCGCGAGCTGGACGGAAACAATCAGACCTCGATTGCGCTTAATAACCACTTTGGGTTCAGTGAAAAGTACTCTGCTATCGCAAAAATTCCGTTCTCTTCCAAGAGGAAATTTTCTGCTGTTACCTTTGACGACATAGGCACCTTTGCAATGGGCGCGCCAGAATTTGTTTTGAAGCCCTGCCCCGCCAAGGTTGAAAGAATTGTAAAGCAGTATGCGCAAATGGGCTTGCGCGTTATAGTGCTTGCGCACTCCGCCACTGCTATTTCCGGCGAAAAACTGCCCGCGGTTATGAAGCCCGTTGCGATAATTTCGATTGCGGACAACGTGCGCGAGGACGCGATAGACACCATTAAATGGTTTAAGGATAACGAGGTTAACGTAAAGGTTATTTCGGGCGATAACCCCGTAACCGTTGCGGAGGTTGCAAAGCGCGCGGGTATAGCGCATGCGGAAAAGTTTATTTCCTTAGACGGACTTAACGAGAGAGAGGTTGAAAACGTTGCCAACAAGTACACCGTTTTCGGCAGAGTTTCACCCGAGCAAAAGGCTATTTTGGTGCGCTCTATCAAGTCTGAGGGCAACACCGTTGCAATGACGGGCGACGGCGTAAACGACATTTTGGCACTGAAAGAAGCGGACTGCGCTATTTCGGTTGCGTCCGGCAGCGAGGCGGCGAGGAACGTAAGCCATCTTGTGCTTATGGACAACAACTTCGGCTCTATGCCCAAGGTAGTTTCCGAGGGCAGACGGGTTATAAACAATATACAAAACTCGTCCTCGCTGTATTTAATGAAAACATTATTTACCGCCATACTTGCAACAATTTGCATTTGTATGGCAAGGCCGTATCTGTTTATGCCAGCGAATATGCTTTTGCTTGAAACTGCGATTATAGGCATACCCTCGTTCTTCCTTTCGTTACAGCCGAACAAGGACAGAGTTCAGGGCAAGTTTATTTCCCACGTTATGAGCGGAGCCGTATCGGGCGCGCTGCTGATGATTATTTGCGTTATGGCGATGTATCTGACTACGGAAATAAGTCCGACGATATTCGACGACAGGCACCGTATGGCAATGTGTATGGTGGCCTTGACCTTCTCAGGATTTGTTATGGTATTCAGACTGTGTCAACCCTTCAACGCTTACAGAATAGTGCTGTGTCTGTCGGTTTTTGCAATTTGCGTGCTTGCACTGTATATAACGACGTTACCCGTTGCGATTATCAACGATATGCTGTTCGAGGGCTGGAGCGAGCTGAAATGGGATTACGGACAGATACTGACGATTGTTGTGGTTATAGAGGCCGCATTCCCGCTGTCGGGCTGGCTGATAAAGCTGATGCACGTTATTATGCCGACGAGCAAAAAATCCGCAAAAGCGGTTAAATAATTAAACTGAAAAGGAGTAATTAATGCAATGGAAAAACTAAGCAAAAAACACCTTAAAGTGATAGAGCGCTATAAGAAAGAAACCGAGCTGCCTTGCTATAGCCTAATACCAATTGAGGGAAAACCGAGCGAAACGGACAGCAAAATGGGCGGGTTCCCCTACTTGCCTAAAGGTGCGTCCGTGCCAAAGGACAAAAGCGGCAAGCCTATGGTCTTGTTTATACAGCTTAATCTCGAAGGATTGGAACCGCTTGAAGATTATCCCGTTGATTTTCCGACTAAGGGCATACTGCAGGTATTTATGGCGGAAAATTCGGAAGAATATCCTACTCCGCACAAGGTTGTATATTATGACAACGTAGGCGAATATGAGCCGGACGACGGCTCTGCCGACGAAAACGAATGGGTAACCTCTCCCTTTAAGCTAAAAGCGGAAAAGGCCGTAAGCGTTTTACCCGTAAGGTTTATGACGCTCGGCGATATGATGCTTTCGTCGCTGTATAATAAAATGGATATTTATCGCGATATTATTGCGGACGAAATAAACAAGTGCGTACCTGCCGCCACTTTTGCGGGGCATGCGGACACAAAACAGTCGAGCGGCTTCGAGTATATGGAAAACGCTGTACTATTCAAAATAAACAGTGAGCTTGACGGCAGAATTTGCATAGGCGACTGCGGAATACTTGTTGCGGGAATACCCTTCGACGCGCTTGAAGAGCTGGATTTCGACCGCGCGTTTGTTGAGTGGGACTGCTGTTAAAAATTTAGTTCTTAATATAGAAAAGCCCCGTGCGCATAAAGCGCACGGGGCTTTTGATTTGCATTATTCTTCGCTGTTGCTTTCGTTATCGTCTGCGGCTTCCGCTTCGGTTACGTCTGCGGCGGTTTCTTCGGGTGCTACCGCCTCCGCATCTTCGTCGCGCTCGGTTATGGCGACCGTTGCAACGGCGCCGTCCTTAAGGCGCATTAAGCGCACACCGCGCGATGCTCTGCCGAATTTGGAGATATCCGAGCAGTGCATTCTTATTATCGTGCCGCCATCGGAGATAATCATTATATCGTCCTCTTCGGGAGTGACTTGCTTTAAGTTTACAAGCGCGCCCGTTACCTCGTTAAAGGTTCCCGCTTTAATGCCCTTGCCCGCTCTGCCCTGCACGCGGTAATCTTCTATCTTACTGCGCTTGCCGAAGCCGTTTGCTGTTACCGTTAAGACGTCCTTATTTTCGTCCACGACAAGTAAATCGACAAGCGCGTCGTCCTCGCCGTCAAGCTTCATTGCGCGTACGCCGGCCGTATCTCTGCCCATAGAGCGCACGTTGCTTTCGTCAAAGCGGATACACTTGCCCGCGCGGGAGGCAATCATAAGCTCGTTACTGCCCGTTGTGAACTGCACGGAAATAAGCCCGTCGCCATCGTTCAGCTTAATTGCTATTTTGCCGTTGCGGTTAATTCTTTCAAATTCTTCAAGTCTGGTCTTTTTGATAAGTCCGTTTTTGGTTGCAAAGGCTATATAGCCCTGCGCGCCCTCGGGCACGGGAATTATGTTTGTTACCTTTTCGTCCTGCGCAATCTGCACGAGATTGACCATTGCTCTGCCGCGTGCCGTGCGCGCCGCTTCGGGAATTTCGAACGCCTTTATGCGGTAGACCTTACCGTAGGTCGAGAACAGAAGCAAATCGTCATGCGAGGAGCAGACGAACATCTTTTCCACAAAGTCCTCTTCCTTGGGTTTGTGTCCCGTTATACCCTTGCCGCCGCGGTGCTGTGCGCGGTATTCGGCAACGGGAAGGCGCTTGACGTAGCCCGTATGCGTCATGGAAACGACAACCTGCTCTACGGGAATAAGGTCTGCGTCCTCTATATCGCCGCTGAAATCGACGGAAATTTCCGTACGTCTTTCGGAGGGGTATTTGCGCTTGATTTCAAGCAAATCGTTTTTGATAATTTCAAGCACTCTGCTCTCGTTTGCGAGTATGTCCTTAAAGTCTGCAATCTGCGCTTCCAGAGCCGCAAGCTCGTTAGTGAGCTTATCGACCTCGAGGTGGGATATTCTGAAAAGCCTTAGCTCTGCAACGGCAGTCGCCTGCCTTTCGTCCAGCGCGAAATTTTCGGTAAGCTTTTGAACGCAGTCGCTCTTGTCCTTAGCGTTTTTGCAGACCTCTACAACCTCGTTAATGCTTGCCTGAGCAATTACAAGTCCGCGCAAAACGTGGGCGTTATCCTCCGCCTTGTTCAAATCGTACTTTGTACGGCGGACGATAACCTCCTTCTGATGCTCGAGGTAGTAATACAGGCACTCTTTAAGGTTTAAAATCTTGGGCGTGCCGTCTACAAGCGCAAGCATTATAATGCCGTCGGAAACCTGCAAATTGGTGTACTTGTAAAGCAGATTTAACACGACCTGAGCGTTTGCGTCCTTTTTTATTTCCACAACGATACGCATACCGTCGCGGTCGGATTCCTCGCGTATGTCCGCAATGCCCTCTATTTTCTTGTTTTTGACAAGGTCGGCTATGCTTTCTATAAGCTTTGCCTTGTTTACCTGATAGGGAATTTCGGTAACTATTATGCGCGTGCGCGTCTGGTTGCCGCTTTGATATTCCTCAATCTCGCAACGGGAGCGGATAATTATGCTGCCTCTGCCCGTTCTGTAAGCCTTTTTTATGCCGCTTCTGCCCATAATCAGCGCACCCGTAGGGAAGTCGGGGGCGGTAATGTATTCCATAAGCCCGTCAACGTCTATATCGGGATTTTCGATTAAAGCGATTACGCCGTCAATACATTCGCCGAGGTTGTGCGGGGGAATGTTGGTTGCCATACCTACCGCTATACCGTCCGAGCCGTTTACAAGCAAATTGGGAAAGCGCGAGGGTAAAACGGAGGGCTGCATGCCCGTATCGTCGAAGGTCGGGTAAAAGTCTATAGTTTCCTTATCCAAATCGCGGAGCATTTCCGCAGAGAGCTTTGAAAGCCTTGCCTCGGTATAACGCATTGCCGCGGCGGGGTCGCCGTCGACCGAGCCGAAGTTGCCGTGGCCTTCCACAAGAGGAAAGTTGATTGAAAAGTCCTGCGCAAGTCTGACCAGCGCGTCGTAAACCGAGCTGTCGCCGTGGGGGTGATATTTACCCATACAATCACCGACGATACGCGCGCATTTACGGAAGGGCTTATCGTTATACAAGCCCAACTCGTGCATGGAATAGAGTATTCTGCGGTGGACGGGCTTTAAGCCGTCCCTTACGTCGGGTATTGCGCGGGATACGTTGACCGCCATTGCATAGGCTATAAACGATTTTTTAAGCTCTTCGTCAACCTCTCTGTCGAGGAGCTTCGTCATTTCAAGCGTGCGCTTGAATTCTTCAGTCAGCTCGGGACTGGTTTCTTTTTTTGATTTAGCCATTTTTTAAGCTCTCCTTAAATATCCAGCTCTTCGACAAGCTTTGCGTTCTCTTCTATAAACTGTCTGCGCAGCTCGGGCTGGTCGCCCATTAAAAGCGAGAAAAGTCTGTCGGCTTCAACTGCGTCCTCCACGCTTATTCTTACAAGCGTGCGCCTTGCGGGGTCCATTGTGGTGTTCCACAGCTGTTCCTTGTCCATTTCTCCAAGACCCTTAAAGCGTTGGAGGGTGAATTTGCCGTCGAACGATTTTCTGAATTCTTCGAGCGCCTTATCGTCGTAAAGATAGGTGTCCTCGGGCACGCCCTTGCCGACAACCTTATAGAGTGGCGGCTGAGCCGCGTAAACGTGGCCGTTTTCCACAAGCGGGCGCATATAGCGGTAAAAGAAGGTTAAAAGCAGTATTCTTATATGCGAGCCGTCTACGTCCGCATCGGTCATTATTATAATTCTGTCGTAGCGCAGCTTGCTTTCGTCAAAGTTTTCAAGCATTCCGCAGCCGAATGCGGTAATCATGGCTTTGATTTCCTCGTTTTCGAGTGCGCGGTTTATGCGAACCTTTTCAACATTGAGAATTTTGCCCCTGAGCGGCAAGATTGCCTGAAAGCGTCTATCGCGCCCCTGCTTAGCCGTGCCGCCCGCGCTGTCGCCCTCGACTATATAAATTTCGCAAAGCTCGGGACGCTTGTCGGAGCAGTCCGCAAGCTTGCCGGGGAGCTTAGCGCTTTCGAAAACGCCCTTGCGGTGAGTTTCCTCGCGGGCGAGCCTTGCCGCCTCCCTTGCCCTTTGCGCGGTGATACAGCGCATAATCAGCTCTCGCGTTTCGGTGGGGTGCTCTTCGAGGTAGGTGCCGAATTTTTCGGTTACCGCCTTCTGCACAAAGCCCCTTACATAGGTGGAGCAGAGCTTTGACTTTGTCTGACTTTCGTACTGCGCGTCTGCGATTTTTACCGAAACGACTGCGGTAATACCCTCGCGCACGTCGTCGCCCGAAAGCTTTTCGCTGTCCTTTAAAATGTTAAGCCGTCTGCCTGCATCGTTTATGACCTTTGTCAAAGCCGCCTTAAAGCCGTCGAGGTGAGTGCCGCCGTCGGGCTGGCGGATATTGTTGGAGAAGGGGAAAATCTGCTCTGAATAGCTGTCGTTATATTGGATAGCGATTTCGAGAAATTTATCGTCGCCCTCGCTGTCCTCGAAGTAGACGGGCCTTTCAAACAGCGTTTGCTTGCCCTTGTTTATGTCCTCGATAAAGTGAACGACGCCGCCCTCGTAGCAGAAGCTGTCGTGACGTTCCTTCTCGCCGCGGAAGTCGGAAAGAGTTAGCGTTAAGCCTTTATTAAGATAGGAAAGCTCTCTTAAAAGGGTTTTTAGGGTATCGTAATTGAAGTCAACCGTTTCGAGAATGGTTGCGTCGGGGTGGAAGGTTATGGTTGTGCCCGTAGCCTCGGTATCGCCGACGATTTTAAGCGGCTCTTCGGGAATACCGCAATGGTAGACCTGACGGTGGATATGACCGTTCTGGCAGACCTCTGCAATAAGCGTATCGGAAAGCGCGTTGACGCATGAAACGCCCACGCCGTGCAGACCGGAAGAAATTTTGTAACCGCCCGCTTTGTTGCCGCCGCCGAATTTACCGCCTGCGTTGAGGTTTGTAAGCGCAAGCTCTACTCCGCTTATACCCTCCTCGCTGTTGATTCCCGTGGGAATGCCGCGGCCGTTGTCCCGAACGGAGCAGGAGCCGTCCTCGGTTATGACCACGTTGATAGTATCGCAATAGCCTGCAAGCGCTTCGTCGATTGAGTTGTCGATAACCTCTCTTACAAGGCAGTGCAGACCCTTTTCGTCGGTAGGGCCGATATACATGCCTGGATGCTCGCGCACCGGCTCTAACCCTTTGAGGGCGCGCAGTGAATTCGCGTCGTAATTGCCTTCGGTTTTATGGGGCATAATGTACCTCTTTGAAAAAATTTTTCAATGCTTGAAGTTTTATTTTATTATACCATATTATATAATCAAAGTAAAGCCATTGAATTGAATTTTTCAGTTTTTGTATTAAATGCTTATAAATTTACATACTTGTTTTATGAATAATTTCAATTGCGGAAAAGACAAAAATTTTACGGATTTTGAAGAGTTTTTCGAGTGCGGAAGCTGCGGCAACCATGTATGCAAGGTCAAGGCGGAATTGTGGGGCAGAGTTTGCCCGCACTGCTTTGGAAGGCTTTACAGAATAAGCTGATTAATACGCTGTGGGCGGTGCTTTAAGCACCGCCCACAGCGTTAATATTTATTTACAGATATTCTTTTTTAAGCTCTTCAAAACGCGCTTTGTATTTTTCCGCTTGCGCCGTTTCGCCCTTGGCTTTGAAATATTCGTATCTTAGTTCGGTCAGCGCAATAAAGCTTTCTTCGCTTTCGATAATCTGCGGAACGCCGAAAAGAAGCTGTTCGTCAACCTCTGCTATCGGTTTTCCGTTTAAAACCTGCGATTGCACCGTCAGCACGGCAAGCATTACCTTTGCATTGTCGTTTAAGCTTAACAGCTCCCAAAATATCCGTCCGTCGGTTTTGGCGTTAAATTCGACGGGCATAGCGTTCATTATATAAAGATAGACGTTTGACGGCACAAGCAATGCCAGCCATACGGGAATAATATCGACATACAGCGCGACTATTCCAATAATAAACAGCAACGCGTTTATTATAAGCCCGCCGCAAGCGGTAAACATTATTTTGCGCCTTAAATTTTTGTCGGTTTTGGGGATAATTTTACAGCTTGACGAGCCGAAAAGCTTAAATTTAGGCACAGCCTTAATTTTGCACATTGCGCCGCAAAGCATATGACCGAGCTCGTGCAACAGGCTTGAAAAAGGCAACGCGACCAACATTGCCGCCCACACCGCTATGGAGTAAAGCCCGTATTCAAGCCAGAAAATCCAGCCAAGCAGTCCCGCAGACAGCACAGCTAAGACTGTGGCAAGAGCTATTGTAAGCTTTTTCATAGCGCGCCCTCTTTGTAAATTATATAGCCTTCCAAATTGTCCCTTTCCGACACGGTAAGGCTTTTTATTTTAAACTTTTTCATAATTTCGGCAAGCAACAGACAGCCGCCGCCTATAACCTCTGCCGATGCTGAGCATATAGTGTTTGCGCGGATTATTTCCACCGGCGTTGAAAGAAGTCCGTCGGCGTATTTTTCAAGCTCGCCAACGGTGAAATTCGTGCCGTCGGTAACATCCGGTGTGTACTGCAAAAGATTATGCTTGATTGCGGCAAGCCTTGTTGCCGTGCCGCCGATTGCACGCATATTGACGTTTTCCGCCGAAAATTCATCGTATTCTTCAATTTTTTCGGAAATTATCCGCAAAAGCTGTTGCTTGTTGCGCGCGGCAAGGTCGAAAAGACGCACAGTACCAACGTTTACGCTCTTGGAATAAACTGTTCTTCCGCCGGCACGGAAGGTAACCTCGGTGCTGGCGCCGCCTACGTCGATTATTCCTCCGTCGTTATTGCCGAGCGCGCCCAAAATGCCTATTTTTGCCTCGGTTTCGCCGCTTATTACGTCTATTTCTAAACCGCAAAGCTCTTTCACCCGCGCTAAAAACTGCGCTTTATTGCTTGCGGAACGCACAGCGGCTGTTGCAAACGCATATAGCTTGTCCGTTTTTTCGGCTTTTGCACAGTTGACAAAATCGGCAACGGCAAGCGCGGTGCGCTCGATTGCCTCGTCCTTCATTGAGCCTGAAAATGACAGGCCCTCGCCCAAACGGGTTGTCCGGATACGCTTATATAAAGTTTTTCCGTCCGACACAAGTGCAAGGCGGACGGAATTGGAACCGATATCTATTGCGGAAATTTTCATAATAAAGCTTAATTACCCGTATCCGACTGAAAAACCCAGCCGTTTAAAAGCGCAAGATACAGAAGATGACTGTCAGACTGCAAATCCTCGAGCGTTTTTTCGCCCTCCTCAATCAGCTGCTTATACCTTGCTATTTCAGCCCTCAGCGCTTTTTCCTGCTTTGCCTTTATAACGACCTGCGCCATGGTATAAACGGCGGCGACGGCGAGGATTACTATCAGTATTATTACGTTTACCGTTACGGCGGCGGCTATGCGGTTTTTCTTCAGTTCGCTCAACTTCTGCCTTCCTTTTCTGCTTTGTTATACTAACGGCATTATACACTTTTTTTACGAGAAATGCAACGATTGTATGGAAACTTTTTAAATATATCAGTGCGCCGAGCACACAGCCTATCAGCATATACAGCCGAAGCGAGGTAAAATCGAACATAACCGACACAAAAATAAAGCCCGCGGCAAACACAAGGCAATAAATTATATCGGAAATTATGATAAAAATTCTGTCCTTTGCGGTGTAAGCGGTTTTTTCTATGCCGCAGACTATACACCTTGCGGTATACAGAACGTCGTACACAACGCCGCTTATAACGCCGCATAAAAGGCATATCAAAAATATAAAAACCGATTGCGCCATAGATTATTTGAATAATTTTTGCCTTAAAGAGCCGCCCTTTTGCGCATAGCGCACGCCCGTAATGCTGCCCGTTGCCGAAAATGCGCCGCTTGTCTTTGAAAAGTTGACGATTTTCATGCCGGAGCCGTTGACTATTATTTTTCCGCCCGAATAGCTTAAAACAATCTGCTTGTCGGAAAAAGCGTCTACGCTGGCTATTGCAGAAGCCGTTATTTTTTTGCATTGCTCTATGCTTAAATTATGATTATCTTCCATTTTACGCACCTTTATAAAAATATACCACCCTGTGCGGGTGGTATTACTATATGTGTATTTTAAATGTTTTAGTACTTATCGCTTGCTTTAATCAGCATAACCTCGTCATATTTGGGCGAATAGGCAATTTTTATTTCCTTATCCGCGTACTTATTATAGACCTGCAAGCTTGCTTTACTCGTCTTTAAGTACCTTTTGCCGTTATATCTGAATTTTACCGCAAGCGAAGTAGCCTTGACGAAAATTAACGGATGCCTGTACTGCAATTCCGACCCCGAGGACGTTGCTTTTGCGTTTAAAATTTCCGCGTCCTCAAGGTAACGCTTTACTCTGCGTCTGCCGTTAATTATATAAATACACAGCAAGCCCATACTTAATAGAAATACTATTCCGAAGCCGAAAACGAATTTAACGGCAAACAAAGTTTCCTTGTCGTCCGAAAAAATCCATACGGCAACGCTAACGGCTATAATAGCGGCAGAAAAGACAAGCATATAAATCAGAAATATATCCCAAAGCTTAGCAGTATAAATCTGCCCGTGGTTTAAGGTTGCGTCAACGTCCTTTACCGTTATATCGTCAGCCCTCTGCATTTCGTTCATATAAATTTAAGCAAGGCCTTTCTTGATTTTTGCGTTGGCCTTGGCGCGCAGCTCGCTGTCAAGAATACGCTTTCTTATGCGGATATTTTTGGGGGTAATTTCCAACAGCTCGTCATCGGCGATAAATTCAAGGCACTCTTCAAGGCTCATTTTCTTGGGAGTGATAAGGCGCAAAGCGTCGTCCGATGCACTTGAACGGGTGTTTGTAAGGTGCTTCGTCTTGCAGACGTTTACGTTCATATCCTCGCTTTTGGGATTTTCGCCTATTACCATACCCTCGTACACGGGAGTACCCGCGCCGATAAACAGCGTGCCCCTGCCCTGAGCATTGAAAAGTCCGTACGTTACCGCATCGCCCGTTTCGAACGCGACAAGCGAGCCTGTGCTTCTGCGCGAAAGCTCGCCCTTGAACGGCTGATATTCGAAGAATACGCTGTTCATAACGCCCTCGCCCTTGGTTGAGGTTAAAAATTCCGACTTATAGCCGAACAGTCCGCGGGCGGGAATGATAAATTCAAGCCTTGTGCGCGTGCCTATTGCGCTCATATGCAACAGCTCGCCCTTGCGGTTGCCCATGCTCTGAAAGACCGCGCCCGTAGCCTCGTCGGGGACGTCAACGATAAGCCGCTCCATAGGCTCGTGCTTGACGCCGTCTATTTCCTTGTACATTACGCGCGGGGTGGAAACCTGAAACTCGTAGCCCTCTCTGCGCATATTTTCGATTAAAATCGAAAGGTGCATTTCACCTCTGCCGCAAACGCGATAGCTGTCGGCGAACTCCGTTTCCTCCACGCGGAGAGATACGTCCTTTAAAAGCTCGCGGAAAAGCCTGTCGCGGAGATGTCTTGTAGTTACCCATTTGCCGTCCTTGCCCGCAAACGGGCTGTCGTTTACGGAGAAGGTCATTTCCACGGTCGGCTCTGTAATTTTGACGAATTTGTGCGGCTCTACACAGTCGGTAGAGCAGACGGTATCGCCTATGTTTATCTTTTCAAGCCCCGAAAAGCAGACTATATCCCCCGCTTTTGCGCTTTCGCATGCGGTGCGGTTTAAGCCCTCTATCTGATAGAGGTTGACGATTTTTCCGTTGTTTTTAAGCTGGACGTTGTTATAATTGCAGACGGTTACGGCTTGTCCCTGCTTTATTACGCCGCGCTCGATTCTGCCTATGCCTATACGTCCGACGTAATCGTTATAGTCGATTGAGGAAACAAGCACCTGCGCGGGGCCTTCGGTATCGGCCTCCATTGGCTGAATATGGGTTAAAATCGTTTCGAAAAGGGGCGTTAAGTCCTTGCCCTTTTCGTTTAAATCGAGCGTTGCCGTACCGTCCCTGCCCGAGCACCATACAACGGGGCTCATAAGCTGGTCGTCGGAGGCGTCAAGCTCTAACAAAAGCTCTAAAATTTCGTCCTGAACCTCGTTTAAACGCGCGTCGGGGCGGTCGATTTTGTTGACTACTATAATAAGCCTGTGACCCATTTCAAGCGCCTTTTGCATGACAAAGCGCGTTTGCGGCATGGGGCCCTCCGCTGCGTCTACAAGCACGAGTACGCCGTTGACCATCATCATAACGCGCTCTACCTCGCCCGAAAAATCTGCGTGTCCGGGGGTGTCTACAACGTTTATTTTAACGCCCTTGTAATGAACGGAAGTGTTTTTTGCAAGTATGGTTATACCGCGCTCGCGCTCCAAATCGTTGCTGTCCATTACGCGCTCTTCAACCGACTGATTGTCGCGGAAGGTATGGCTTTGCCTGAGCAGTGCGTCTACAAGCGTTGTCTTGCCGTGGTCTACATGGGCGATAATCGCCACGTTTCTTAAATCTTCTCTTAACAAATTTGTGCCTCGTATATATAAAAAATTTTGACAAATTAAATAGTTTTAATTATATCCGTGCGGTTAACCGCATTGCAGAATAAGCCATATTCTGTCAAAGCGCTTTGCCCTCAAATCGTCCTTGCGGATATAAAAGTAAATTCTGCCGTAATTGCCGAACATAAGAGAGAAGCCTCTATGTTCTACAGTGTCAAGCTGGAACAACAGCGTCCACTTGTCTGCGGCGGTTTCGATTTTTTCAAGCTCTTCCTTGGGGAAGTTACCGCCGTTCCACACCTCGTCCGAGGTGTATCCGCGGGCGATAAGCTCGCACTCGCTTGTCATATTGCCCTGAATAACGTCCGCCCAGCCCAAAAGCTTGGAGCGGTTATCGGGGCGCTGTATATTAAGCTGTGCTTCCGCCGCTTTAAAGTCGTCTATCGTCTGAGAGTAATCCTTACGGTTTAAATAAAAATCCTCGTTGGTCGGGTAAGATTTTTCGGCGTTTGCCGTTATATTAAGCGCCGGCAAACGGAAGGCTTGCGGCAAATCTTCGGGAAATTGCGCGAGGGATAAATCCTCCCACTCGTGGAACCAAAATACTTTGGCGCACCCGCCGTCCTTTGGGTCGAAGCCACAGCGTTGGGAACCTAACTCATAGAAAAACGCAAGCGTGCCCGAACGCGGTAAAATGCCGTCCTTATCGAACGCGGAAATTTCCGCTAAATCGAACTGCGCAAGAAACGCGAGCGGACGAGGCTTGACTTTTTTATCGTCAAACGTATCGGCTTCGAAATAAGGCCACACAAAGCCTGCGGGAACGTCCGGCTTGCCGCCGAAGCGCGTTGCGCCGACATCGTGCCGCGCCTCGCCCGAAATTCGAAGCGTAACGCAATTTTTGCAAAGCTTTTTCAGCTCCTCTTCAAGCTGCATAACGTTTGCGGGATTGACATGCTTTTTCTTAGCCTTTTGCGGCTGTACCGAAGGCTCGGCACTGTCGGCGTAACGCTTTGGCTGAAAGGTCGATTGCTTATTGAACGTGCTTTCGTTCTTATGTGAAGACTGCTTCATAAGAAAAACGACCAGAGCTATTATTCCCGCAATAAAAATGATTACGGGAATAACCGTCAACACAACCGTTAAGCCGAACATGCTTAATGCGAAAGAACTCTCACTCATATATTGAACTCGCTTTTTATTTCTCTGTCAAAAAGCTTTAGTAAAATTTCCATACATTTTTCCGCGCCGTTTCCGTTTTCGAAGGGCTTGGAAAGGAAGCACGCCTCGTACACGGCGTTGGTGATTGGCAGCTCTACGCCGTACTTGTCGCCCAGCTCCTTCATTGCCTTTGCCGTCATAACGCCCTCTGCAAGCTTTTCGAACCTTGCGCCGTGCGCCATCATTTCGCCGTAGCGGCGGTTGTGGGAATATTCGGAAAAGAGAGTGGTTTCGTAATCGCCGAGGTGCGCAAGACCGTAAGCGGAGGAAAATTCGCCGCCCATTGCCTTGATAAGCTTGCCTACCTCGTACGCGCCGCGCGCCATAAGGGGGCCCTTTAAGCTGACGTAGCCGCTTCCGTCAAGCACGCCCGCGGCTATGCCGAGCACGTTTTTTGCGGCGGCGCCGATTTCCGAGCCTATAATATCGTTGCCGTAATAAAAGCGTATTAAATTGCTTTTGAAGCTGTCTGCAATATATTTTTTAAGCGCGGGGTCGTAGCTGTCGATAAGCATGCAGTTGGGAATGCCCTGCGTGAACGCCTGAATATGACCGGGGCCGACCCATACGGCGATTTTATCCTTTTTTACGCCGCTTTCCATTAAAACCTCGGAAAGGCGCTTGCCCGTAGCCTCTTCTATGCCCTTCATACAGAGCACAAAAATCTTGTCTTTAACGTCGTATGCGGCGACCTTTTGCATAAATCCGCGCAGACCCTGCGAGGAGATTGATATGATTATTACGTCGCTTGCGGTGACGGCGTACTGTAAATCGCACGTCAGCTCTATCGACTTGTCCAGCACAACGTATTCGTTTTTGCCCGTGTTTTTAAGAACCTCGTACGAATAGTCGCCCTGCGGGCCCCAGCTTATAACCTTGTTTTTAAGCTGAGTTGCCTGATACCACGCAATGAACGAGCCCCAACGGCCGCAACCTAAGACAGAAATATTCATAAAAACTCCTTAAAAAATTTCTTTTAAATGCTCTTACGTTCCGAAAGGGCGCGGGAGAGAGTAACCTCGTCAGTATATTCCAGCTCGCCGCCGATTGGTATGCCGTGCGCAAGGCGAGTGACGTTTACATCGAGCGGCTTTAAAAGTCTGGCAATGTACATTGCTGTGGCTTCGCCCTCTACGTCGGGATTGGTCGCCATTATTACCTCCTGCACGGTGCCGTCTATGCGGGCGAGCAGCTCTTTAATGCGTATGTCGTTGGGACCTACGCCGTCCATGGGGCTGATTACGCCGTGGAGAACGTGGTAAACGCCCTTGAACTCGTGCAGCTTTTCCATTGCGATAACGTCCTTGGGCTCCTTTACGACGCAGATTATATTTTTTTGGCGGCGCTTGCAGATTTCGCACTCGTCCTCTTCGGTAAAATTGCCGCAGGTTTTGCAGTATTTTACTCTGCGTTTGCAGTTTAAAATGCTTTCGGCAAACTCCTTTGCCTCTGCCTCGGTCATACCGATGACCTTATACGCGTACCTTTGCGCGGTTTTTTTGCCTACGCCGGGAAGCTTTGAAAACTGGTTGATAAGTCTGCCGATAGGCTCTATAAAAATATCCATTTTTAACCTTGTTTACTTGTTCACTGCTGTCGTAAAGGCTTAAAACAGTCCCTTGCCCGCCTTGCCGAAGGGACCCATTTTTTCCTCGTACAGCGCGTCCGCCTTTTTATAGCCGTCGTTTATTGCCGCCATAATAAGGTCCTCCAGCATTTCAACGTCGTCGGTATCGCTTATATCCACAAGCGAGGCAAGCTTACTGCCGAATTCTATGCCGTTTATGATTTTTTTGCCGTTCATATACACTACGACGGTTTCGTCGCCTTCCTCGCCGCCGCCCGAAAGCCCGACGACCTCAAGCTCCTCAAGCTCGGCATCCGCCGCCTGCATTTGCTCCTGCATTTTCTGGGCTTCTCTTATCATATTCTGCATGTTGCCCATGCCGCCGCCCATACCGCCTTTAAAAGCCATAATAAACTCCTTAAAAATGTATTTGTTATAGTTTTATATTCGGAAAATCAAGCATTTGATAATCTGCGGATAAAAAGCGCTTTCACTTTTCCTCTATATCCGCGCCGTCGAAGCTTGCGCGAAGCTCGCGCAGGGCCTTATCGTAGTCGCTTTCGCCCTTCGCCTTTAAGCGGACCTCGTAATCGTTTACGCCCAGCTCGGCAAGCACGCCGCCGATAAATTTTGCGTTAGCTTCACGTTGTAAGCCCTTGTAAACGGTTTCGCTTTCGGTTATAAGAATAAATTTGTCGCCCTCGAAGGCGTGCTCCAAATCCATACAAAGCGTGAACAGCACGGCGTTTTTATGCGTTTCTCTAAGTGCGCGAATGAATTTGCCGAAGATTTTGCCCTTATCTCCCTCGCGAACGACAGAGATTTTGGAAAGCTTGCTGTCGCCGCCGTTTTCCCATAGAGTGGGCTGAACCTCCTCCGCTTCTGCGGGGGTGTTTGCGGGCGCCTCTGCGGGAGAGCTTGAAAAAGGTGAAAAGGGACTGTCTGCGCCGTCCTCGCTCAATATCGGTTTTGCGTTATTTTGTGCGTGACGGCGCGCAATTTCGCGTTCGGGCTTCGCTGTTTGCCGAGAAACCGGCGCGGGCGCCGCGGGTGTGGGCGCCTGCGCGGTGCTTGCTTGCACCTTTACGCCGTCTGCAAGCTTATTTTCCAGCGCGGCAATTTTGCCTATTAACGCGTCTATATTGTAATCAGTCTGCGGAACGGCGCACTTTAATACAGCCGTTTCGAGGGTAATTCTGCCGTTCAGCGAATATCTCAAATCGGTTTCCGCCTTTGCAAGCACCTCGGTAACGCGCAAAAGCTTGTGCGCGTCCGCGGACCTGGCAATGCCCTCTATACGGTTATAGGTTTCATCGGGGAGGTTGACTATCTCGCGTGCGGTGCGGCAGACCTTGACAATAGTACAGCTGTTTAAAAAGGACAGCATATCCTTTACAAGCACGCCCACGCTTTTGCCCGTTGAAAGGATTTCCTCGGTCAGCTTCAACGCCTCGGAAGCGTTCTCGCTTAAAATTGCCCCGCATATATCTGCGACTTTTGCGTATTCCGTACTGCCAAGCACGGCGTTTACGTCGTCGTAGGTTAGCTTGCCCTGCGAATAGGAAGCGCACATATCCGCGATTGAAAGACTGTCGCGCGCACTGCCCGCGCCCGCCCTTGCTATGGCGGAAACGGCCGCCTCCTCGAACGGCTTGCCCGTTTTTACAAACACGCTTTTTATAAGCTCTTCCAAATCGCTTTGGGGAATTAATTTAAAATCGAAGCGCATACAGCGCGATAAAATTGTTGCGGGGATTTTTTGCGGCTCGGTCGTGGCGAGGATAAATACCGCGTGACGGGGAGGCTCTTCAAGCGTTTTTAAAACCGCATTGAACGCCGACGCCGTAAGCATATGCACCTCGTCTATGATATAGACCTTGAACCTGCCCGCAACGGGCGGGTACTGAACCTTCTCGCGCAGGTCGCGCATTTCGTCAACGCCGTTGTTTGAAGCCGCGTCGATTTCAGAAATGTCAAGACTGCTGCCCTCTGCAAGCGCTTTGCAAACAGCGCATTTGCCGCAAGGCGAGCCGTTTTGAGGGCTTTCGCAATTGATTGCGCGCGCGAAAATTTTGGCGAGCGTGGTTTTACCCGTTCCGCGGGGACCGCAAAAGAGATATGCGTGCCCGACCTTATCGGCTTCTATCTGGTTTTTCAGTATTCTTACTATATGCTCCTGCCGCACGACCTCGTCAAAGGTCGAGGGGCGGAAGGTGCGGTAAAACGCTAAATACGCCATAAAACTCCCTTTCCGCAATACTTTGCATTTGCGGTTTTTGTGTTAAGAATACAGCTTTATAAGCTTTTGCTTTGCGCGGGCAAGCGCGTTTGAAACGCTTTTTTGCGATTTGCCGAGAGCGGAAGAGATTTCCGCAACGCCCATGCCGTCGACGTACATTACCGTCGCCTTGAATTCCAGCGACGAAAGCCTTTTTGAAATTTTTTGCAGAAATTCCCTTCTGTTTTCGCGTTTAATCAGCTCGTCCTCGGGGCTTGCGGGAGAAATTTCCCCGCCGATTTCGACAATCGGCACAAAGTTGTTTAACGCCGCGTATTTAGCGCCGCCCGCCTTTTTTACGGCGTCTATTACAGCATTGCGCACGCACGCGTATGCGTAGGTTGCAAAGCTTGCGTTGCCCGCGCCGAAGGTGCTGACCGCGTGATACAGTCCGACCATGCCCTCCTGCTCCAAATCCTCGCTTTCTCCGCCGCAGAGAAAAAAGCGCGCGGCAATCGCCTTAACAAGCGGAAAATATTTATTGAGCAGAATTTCCTGCGAGGCTTTGTCGCCGTTCTGCGCTTTAAGCGCGTTTTCTTCGTCGGTCATAGCTTTCTTCTTACAACCTCGTAGGCGGCAATACCCAAAGCGACAGAGGCGTTAAGGGAATTGACCTTGCCTTTAAGCGGAAGCGACAGAGTGAAATCGCATTTTTCCCTTGTAAGCCGCCTTACGCCGCTGTCCTCGCCGCCGATAACAAGCGCAACGTTGCCGCTTAAATCTGCCTCGTAAATGCTTTTGCCGTCCGCCTCTAACGCGTAAAGCCAGTAATTTGCCTTTTTAAGCTCGTCTATTGCGCGGTTTATGGAATTTACCTTTGCTACGGGGATATGCTGCGCCGCGCCGGCAGAAATGCGGATAACCGCCTCGGTCACGCTTGCGGAATTGTTGGAGGGAATTATTACGCCGTTTGCACCCGCGCATTCGGCAACCCTTATTATCGAGCCGAGGTTATGCACGTCCTCGATACCGTCGCAAAGAATAATAAGCCCGTTTTTTTCGGTTGACCCCACAATATCGTCCAACGAAGCGTATTTAAAGTCGGTTGTGAAGGCTATTACGCCCTGATGGCGTTTATCCTCGCTTTCCTTATCCAGCGCCCTTTTATCAACAAACTGCACGCGCACGCCGCTTTTGCGCGCCTCGGCAAAAATTTTGTTGAGGCTGCCCTGCGGATTTTTTTCTATAAGTATTTTATCTATATTTTTGTCCGTTTTCAAAAGCTCTGAAACGGCGTTTCTACCCTGAATTTTCATTTTTCCTCATTTAATAAGTAAGCCAGACGGTCGTACTGCCCCGTAAGATACAAATAGCCGAAAACCGCCTCTAAGCCCGTGGAATTATTGTATTCCGCAAGGCTTGCGCTTTTGCTGTGTGTGGGCTTTTTGGCGTTTCTGCCGCGCTTGAAAACTGCAAGCTCGTCCTCGGTAAATTTCGGGAGGACGGCTTCTAGCAGAATATTCTGACCGTGCGCTGAAACATACTCGCAGGTAAGCTTTTGCAATTTTCCCGCGGAAAAATCGGTGGAAAGCGCAAGCCTTTCGCGCACATACAGCGAATAGACCGCGTCGCCCACGAAGGCAAGCGTGACGGGGTTCATAATTTTTGCGTCGCGTTCGGAAACGGTGGTAAAAAAGCTAAACATACTCCCATTCTCTTACGTTTTATTTTAGCATGTTATCATAAAAAAAGCAATAATTCCATAGGATATAGCGTGAAATTTATAGTTTTTAAAAAAGGCGCGTTAATTGCGCTGGCGGCAATTTTGTGCCTTGGCGTTGCAATAGGAATTTGCTGCGGAGCCGCGGCGGCAACAACTGCCTCCACCACCTCCGTGCGTGAGAAGGTGGTTGTTATAGACGCGGGGCACGGCGGTATGGACGCGGGCGTTTACGGCATTAACACCAAAACAAAGGAAAGCGACATAAACCTTGCTTTGGCAAAACAGCTGAAGGGGTATTTTGCGAACGCGGGCTTTAAGGTTGTTATGACCAGAAAGACCAATGCCGGACTTTACGGCGCGCCGACAAAGGGCTTTAAAATGCGGGATATGAAAAAGCGCAAACAGATTATAGAGGAAAGCGGCGCGGATATGGTTATTTCCATACACCAGAATTTTTGCCCTATCCCCTCGAAGCGCGGCGGAACCGTATTCTTCGATAAATCGAGCGAAAGCGGCACAGAGCTTGCGCAGTGCATTCAAAAGGAGCTGAACGGGCTTAATTCCGACATTAAGGCAAACGAGGCGCTTGCGGGCGATTATTATATGCTGAAATGCACGCAAAGCCCTTCCGTTATTGTGGAATGCGGATTTTTGTCGAATACGGAGGACGAAAGGCTTTTGACCTCGTCCGAGCACCGAAAGGAAATCGCATACAGCATTTTTAAAGGCGCAATTAGCTATTATTCGTAATTTTGTTGAAAAAGAAGCCCGCCCCGCCCGTAAATTTACGGGCGGGGCGGGCTATTGTATAAATTATTGCCAAACGCCTATCGCAGCAATATTGATTTTGAAATCCTTTTTGCCCAAAGGCTTTATTTTTACCTTGTGCTTGCCTTGCTGAAGCCTTGTTTCGGTTATAAATGCGCACTGCTGTCCGTCGCCCTCGCCGAGGTTGACAACCGCCTGCTTTTTGCCGTCGACATAAACGGTATAGCCGCCGTATTTATCGCCGAAAACCGAATACAGTGCAACGCGCGTGCCGGTGAACTCGAATTCGAACGAGGCTTTTGAGGTGCCTACGGCAATCTGTCCGAAGCTTGCAAAGGCGTTCTCGTAGCTCCATGCGTTTTTGCCGCCGTATTCAAATCTTTCGTCCCGAGGTCCGAAAAGATTGCCGGTTGCCGAAACGGAAAACTCGATTTCGCGCAAGGCGATATACTGGTGGGTTGCCGTATCGGTTACCACAAGTCTGTAATAACGGAAATTTTGCTCTCCGTCCGTCAGATTAAACGCGGAATTATGACCTGACAGCCCGCCGTTTGTTATTTTTGCAACAAGCTTTAAGCTGTCGGGCGTATCTCCCACATAAAATTCAAACGTTGTGGGCGTGTGCTTTTTGCCCATATCGTAGCCGTAGAAGGTTACGCGGCTTGCGGAAATTATTTTGCCGAGGTCAACCGTCATATCAAAGGGCTTTTCGGCGGAAACATATTCCTTTGAATGCATGTAATTGGTTGTATCGTTATCGATAAGGTGCTCTATCCCGAGCGTATCGTCCCAAGGGGTAAAGTTTTTAAGCTCTACAATGCTTTTGCCGTCTATTTCCGTCAACACGTTGGAATAGGTTACGTTATAGCTGTGCTCGTAGAAATACTCGGTTTTAAATTCCGAAGCGTCGAATTTATACTCGTTTCTGTAAGAAGTTGCATAGCTTATTTTAGGCGGGGTGTCCTCTACCCCTCCGACGACGTTACCTTCCTCGTCAATGGTGCCGCCCATCGTTTCGAACTTGCCCCAGCCTAAGCCGATAAAGCTTATTCTGGGCGTAGTCGTACATATCATAACAGCTTTATAATACAGCCACTGCCCCGCATGCAAATCTTCGAAATCGGAATACGTTCCCTCCGCCAGCGTGAAGCCCGCGCCGCCGCTTGCGTTGGTTATGCGCGCGGCAAGCTTATAATCGGACGGATTTACCGCCGAGGGGTCGGTCTTATCGTCCACGACCGCGACATACAGCGCGCAGTTGTATCTTCCGCGCAGCGCAACCCTGTATTTGCCGCTTTCGCTTATGTAAAGCTTACCCTTTATTTCTACCACGCCGTTTTGGGGAACGTCCTCCGCGGAAGTATACCATACTTCTGAATTGGAGTTTTGCACGGGGTTTTTATTGTCGGCGGAAACGACCTCCTTATAACCCTTATACTCGTTTTCGTACGCTTCGACGGCGTCGGTATACACGGGCGTTTCGTATGAATAAGACGTTCTTTCGATAACGTTTTTATTCATTTCGTAGGACTGCTTGAATTCAAGAACAAGCTCTATATCGTCGAATTTGGTTGATTCGCCTTCCTTTTTAATCTCTAAGGTCACGTATATTTTGCCCGATTCCAGATTCTTTTTGTCGGGTACGAAGGTATAAACGTTGTCATTGCCCTTTTTCATTTTACCGTGTTCGGGAGAAGAAACCTTCTTTATTTTATAGGTAAAGCCTGAGGGCAGAACTACGCTTCCGCTTTGGTACTGACCGCCTTCATTCAGCGTATACGGCGATAAATCCACGGTAAAATCCTGTCCGTAGGGTATTACGTAAGGCTTTGCCGTTTCGCAATATTTTTTTGTTTTGGATTTTATTTTGTCCGGATTGTCCTCTGCGGTTTCCTGTCCGTTTTCGTCAAGCATTTTCTCGTATTCGTAATAATAAAAGCTTCTGCCCGTCTGATAAATGCTTGCCGCGGGAATAAACGCGGGATACTTTTTCGACCGGATTTTATCTACGATTTCCGCGTCCAAATCCGCCCTTAAAATATCGCTGAAAAAGTATGTAAAGTCGTAATGGGAGGTTTCCGACAGCGCGCCGTACCAGCCCGTGTACGTTGTTGTGTATGCGGAAGTGGTTCTCTGCTTGTGAATTGCGTCCATGAACACTTCCTGTCCGAGGTTGTGTATTACGGTGGAATATTCGTTCAGCGGATATTCGGGGTTAACCCCGTCCACCGCGTTCAAAAGCGTTTGATTCAGCGACCAGCTCGGGCTTGTGTATCTGTTCCAGCCGCCCAAGCCGTCGCCCGAAAGGCCTATCCTTCTGTGCGAGGAAATATTGGTAAACAAGCTGTATTCTACGATATTAAGCGCGTTATTAGTAACCTCGCCGCCGTTGCCGCGGCCCCAGCCGCTCTGGAAGTTGTGGTTATATTCGTGCATATTGCCCCACGCGCCCGAGTTTGTGAACGATTTGTAGTTGAGCGACGAAGACATCCAGCCCGACGGACAGTTTACGGAGCCCTGTCCGGGGAAGGCAACCGCCGCGCCTGCCGCAACGAACGGGTCGTACAAAAATACTATGCCCTGAGTTGATACCTTTGTGGAAACAAGCGCGATTTTATCCCAAAGCTCGGCGGCTTTGGTTAAATCGTCATAGCTGAAATTTTTGGCGTAGGTTTTGGGTCCGGAATGTAAAACTCCGTTATCCCATACCTCTAAATCGAAATAGGGCGCGGAGGATTTGGCGTTTTCCTCAAACTCCTTTTCGGTAGTGTAGCCGTAAATATAGTGCGGATAGCGCACCCCGCCCGAAATCGTAACCGAAAAATTAACGCCCTCGTGCACAACGTATATGGGACCGCCCAAAAACGAGCCTATGTAAGCAGTGTAAACTCCGTTCTCGAGCGTAGCGTTGGTTTTGGTTATGTTTAACGTATTCATAATTACGGGCATACGGTTCATTGCATTTTTCGACGCCCATATATTGTTGGCTTTTCCGTTATACAGCGCCTGACCGATATGTATAGTTATTCCGTTTGTGGCGTTCATATCCTCTTCGGACATTTCTATTTTGATAACCTCGCCCGCGGGCGCGTAAACGCCGGTTACGTTATAGTATCTGCCGTAGCTTCTGGGTGAGAACGTAAGCTTTTTTATTATTCCCGCCTCGCTGTCGTCAACGTCGCCGAGGTACATACCTACGGAAGCGGTATGCTTGTATAGCCTTCTACCGGTATCTACCCCGTTAAGCAACAGCCTTCCGTCCTTAGCAATACTGTCGTAAGTGTTTTTAGGATAACCGTCATTACCTATGCGGGTATTTACCGAGCAAAGCTGCCAGCTTTCGGAAATAAGCTCGTTTCTTTTGGAAACGTTGGCATCGCCTAAAACAGATTTCAGCGTATAGCCGTACTTAGGATATTCGGGCAAACCGCCGTTTTCCATTGTTGAGGGAATATTGCGCTCTACCGTGCCGAGATATTCGGAATAATACATCACCTTGGGAGTTTTGGTGGTGTTTTTCCATGCCACAGCATTTGTACCCGTGCCGACTATCGCGCCTATGCCGAGAATTGCGGCTATAAGCAAAATTGCGGCAAGCGCAATTATAGCGACTATTTTTATTTTTTTTGTGATTTCGAATTTGCCTATCTTCATCAAACAAAGCTCCTTATAATGTTTTTTGTATAAAGTCGCTTTATACAAGGGGCGCATAAAGTTATGCGCCCGATATCGTCCGTATTATATCATATTATTAAATTTAAACAAACAATTTTACGCAGTTTATTTAAATATACGCAGTGAAAAAATCAGACCTGTTCCGTCATTTTTTGATAAATTGCAATAATTTTTTCCCAATCGGTAACCGTTTTGTTGTTTTTAAGCAAGGAAATGCATTGCAAAAATTCCGACCTTCTCGACCCGTTTTCTTCAATAAGCTTTTGTTTATCGACTAAAAGCTTTTTCCAATTCTTTTTAATCGCTTTTTCGGTCTGTATGTCCATTTCGGCGCAAAAATCTTCAAAAAAAGCTTCGACAGCCCAAACAAAATCGTTATAAGGCAACTCAAAACAGCCGTGCGGGGCCGTCCAAATACTTTTTCCGTTATTTAGAGCGTAATCGCTTTGCCAGACGATTTTGATTTTATTTTCGCATCTGAAACAACCGATATCGGGTCCGCCGAGCAAATGTGCGGAATCGAACGACCTTTGGGAATACCACTCGTAAAGCGGAAAAAATTCTTCGGAATAAAATTTTTCGTAAATTTCGTCTGCCTCGTCACCGTAGCTATCAAGCCACTTTTCCGCCCTCAATGCAAAATTTTCGACATTATCGTAAAGCTTTTCGGGTATCGGCTCGCCAACATATCGAAAGGTTTTGAAAAAATCCTCTAAAAAGCGGGCTAAATAATAATCGTTATATTTTTTGCAATGGTGAAAACGTTTACGCGCCTCTTTACCGTATTCGTAAATTGTTTGCCCGCCGACGCTAATCCACAGCAAGCCGTCGGTCAGACCGAACCAGCCGAGGCTGTAACCGCCCTTTTTACCGAACGGCTTGATTTTATTTAATTTCTGTAATTTAAAATTTATTTTAAAGCTACCCATAAAGCATTAAAGCGCGACTATAAGTCGCGCTTAGACGATTTGCCGCCTTAAAAGGTCTGGTGAATTGTGCGCGAAATAACGTCGTTCTGCTGCTCGCGCGTGAGCTTGTTGAAATTGACGGCATAGCCCGAAACCCTTATTGTAAGCTGGGGATATTTTTCGGGGTGAGCCTGCGCGTCGAGAAGGGTTTCTCTGTTAAATACGTTGACGTTTAAATGATAGCCGCCGTCCGCAACGTATGCGTCAAGCAGGTTTACTAAATTTTTTTCCTGATTTGTCATTTTTTACTCCTTTTTTATTGTAATTTAAAACGCAGAGATGCGAGAAAGACAAGGAGCGCGAGCATTTTCGAAGCGACATGTACAATGCGTACACGAGCAAAAAAAGCGGAGCGCGACACAGTATTGCGACGTATATATGCGTTTTAATCGTTTTTGCCGAGGGATTCGGGGGTTATCGAGAAGGTATTGGAAATACCGTCGCGGGCGTACTCGTAGGGCAGCTTTGCAACCGATTCCAGCGAAGCAAGCGCGCCGCAGCAATCTCTGCCGTGCATAGGATTTGCGCCGGGGGCGAGCGGTTCGCCCGCACGTCTTCCGTCGGGGGTGTTGCCCGTGTTCTTTCCGTATACGACGTTGCTTGTAATTGTAAGGATAGACATTGTGGGCACGCTGTTGCGGTAGGTGTAGTGGCTTTTGATTTTTTCCATAAAGGTTTTAACCAGCCAAACGGCAAGCTCGTCCACCCTGTCGTCGTTGTTGCCGTACTTGGGATAGTCGCCCTCTATTTTAAAGTCGACGACTATGCCCTCCCCGTTCCTTACGGGGTAGACGTTTGCGTATTTGATAGCCGAAAGCGAGTCCGCCGCGCATGAAAGCCCTGCAACGCCCGTGGCGAAGAACCTTCTTACCTCGGTATCGTGAAGAGCCATTTCAAGCGCTTCATAGCTGTATTTATCGTGCATATAGTGAATTAAGTTGAGCACGTTTACATACAGTCCCGCAAGCCAGCCCATCATATTCTCGTACTTCTGCTTAACCTCCTCGAAGTCGAGCTTTCCGTCGCCGAGGACGGGCGCAAACTCGGGCGAAACCTGCAACGCCTTGCCCGTAGCCTTGTCCACAATGCACTCGTCCTTGCCGCCGTTGATTGCGTACAGAAGGCATTTTGCAAGGTTGGCGCGCGCGCCGAAGAACTGCATATCCTTACCGACGCGCATACCGCTTACGCAGCACGCTATGCAATAATCGTCGCCCATTTCGGGACGCATTAAGTCGTCGCTTTCGTACTGGATTGCCGAGGTTTGAATGGAAAGCTTTGCGCAGAACGCCTTGAAGCCTTCGGGCAGGCTTTTGCTCCACAATACGGTAAGGTTGGGCTCGGGCGCGGGGCCGAGGTTTTGGAGGGTGTGCAGAATTCTGAACGAGGTTTTTGTTACAAGCGTTCTTCCGTCCACGCCCATGCCGCCGATTGATTCGGTAACCCATGTGGGGTCGCCGGAAAACAGCTCGTTATACTCCTTTATGCGCATAAACTTGATAATGCGCAGCTTCATAACGAAATGGTCTATAAGCTCCTGCGCGTCTTTTTCGGTGAGCGCGCCGCTTGCGATATCGCGCTGAATATAAATATCGAGGAAGGTGGAATTTCTGCCAATCGACATAGCCGCGCCATTCTGGTCCTTGACCGCGGCAAGATAGCCGAAATAAAGCGCCTGAATTGCCTCCTGCGCGGTTTGCGCGGGCTTGGATATGTCGCGACCGTAAATTTCCGCAAGCTTTTTAAGGGCTTTAAGCGCTTTAATCTGCTCGGAAAGCTCTTCTCTGTCGCGGATTTTATCGGGAACCATATCCCCGTCCATCAACAGCTTGTCCTTTTCCTTTTGCTCAATCAAAAAGTCCACGCCGTAAAGCGCTACTCTGCGGTAGTCGCCTATTATTCTGCCTCTGCCGTAGGTATCGGGCAGACCCGTAAGAATGTGAGCGCGGCGGGCGCGGCGCATTTCGGGAGTATACGCGTCGTAAACGCCGTCATTGTGCGTTTTGCGGTATTTTGTAAAAATTTCCTTTACGCTGTCGTCTATATGATAGCCGTACATTTCAAGCGCGTCCGAGGACATTCTTATGCCGCCGAAGGGCTGCAACGCGCGCTTGAAGGGCGCGTCCGTCTGCAAGCCGACTATTTTTTCCAGAGCTTTATCAATGTAGCCCGCGCCGTGGGAGGTAAGCGAGGAAACGATTTTGGTATCCGCGTCGAGCACGCCGCCAGCCTTGCGCTCCTTATCGGAAAGCTCGCAAATTTCCTTCCACAGCTTTTTGGTTGCGCTTGTGGGCGGAGCAAGAAATTCGTCCCCGCCGTCATAGGGCGCATAGTTGCGCTGAATAAAGTCCCTTACGTTTACCTCTGCGCACCATTTGCCCGCAGAAAAGCCTTCCCAAGCCTTAAATTGCATATTTTAAACCTCTTTATAAGTTAAATTTATATTTTCAGTATTTTACGGGCGTTTTCTATCCGCTCCTTTGACGGCGGCAAAACGCCTTTAAGCGGGTATTGCATACCCAGCCTTTCGTACTTGACCTCGCCCATTGTGTGATAGGGCAGAAGCTCTACCCGCTCTACCGTGCTTAAACCGTCAATAAACCGCTTTAATTTATGCAGATATTCGTCGTTATCGGTTATATCGGGAACGAGAACGTGCCTTATCCACATTTTTTTACCGTTTTTTGATAAATACCTTGCAAAAGCGAGAGTATTTTCGTTTGAAAAGCCCGTCAAAGCCTTATGCTCGTCTTCGTCTATATGCTTTATATCCAAAAGCACCAAATCGGTATACCTCAAAACGCTTAAATGCTTTTCAACGCTTTGCGGATTGTCTTTATCGAATGTAACACCCGAAGTATCGAGCGCGGTGTGAATGCCCTCCGCCTTTAAAAGACGGAAAAGCTCGGCGATAAATTCGGCTTGCAGAAGCGGTTCCCCGCCCGAAACGGTAACACCGCCGCTTTTAATATAGCTTTTGTATTTTAAAATCTCTTTAAACACGTCTGCGGCAGTATATTTTTTGCCCGCGCCAAAGCGCCATGTATCGGGGTTATGGCAGTACTTGCAGCGCATAGGACAGCCCTGCATAAAAACGACGAAGCGTATTCCCGGACCGTCTACCGTGCCGAAGCTTTCAAAAGAATGAATAAACCCTTCCATTTGCCACCGTTTAAGAAAATAAAAAAGCTATTCTGCATTAAGCAAAAATAGCCCAGACGAACGACAAAAGTTATTCCGCGGGGCTTCCTTGCGTCGATTCGCGTTTTCGTCAGTTGCCGAGCGGTCTTGCTTTTCGGAGTTTTATTATAACAGCCGCCGCGGTTTTTGTCAACGGTAAAGCACAAAATATTGTGCTGAAAATTTTTAACAAAACACAACATATTGTGTGAAAAGTTTTTTCGGACGCTAAATAGCAAGGGTACGGCAACAGCGCTTACGCCTTAAATAAGCAATAAAAGCAGGCTTGCAAACTGCAACGCGGTGCCCGCAACGTCAAACAAATGCCATACGGAATGAAAATACTTTATTTTTTTGCCGAGGGCGTAAAAGATTATGCCGAGAGTGTACGCAAGCCCGCCCGCAAGCAGTAGAGCGAACTCCGCAACGGTAAGCTTTTGCCACAGCTCGCCGAAGGCGATTAGAATAAGCCAGCCCATTATGCAGTAAAACGCCATCGAGATACCCTTTATCACCTTATTGTGCATTGCGATTGCGTTGCCCGTTATGCCGAGAACGGCAAGCGCCCATTCGATTACGATAATAATTATGCCCAAGGTGGAAAGCCCGAGGGCAATTACGCAGAAGGGCGTATAGGTGCCGGCAATAAGAAGAAATATTGTGCAGTGGTCGAATATGCGAAAGACCCTTTTGCCGCCGCCGCGCGGGAGAAAATGATAGAGCGCGCTCATGGTATAAAGCACGATTACGCTGACGCCGAACGCCGCCACTGAAGCCATATACCCCGCGTTAGGGTAGGCGAAAATAAGTAAGGTTATCAGCGCGGCGAGCCCGAGCGCGCCGCCGACTATGTGGGATACGGCGTTGAAAATTTCTTCGCCCTTGGTGTATTCGGGCGCGGGCCTGTTCTGCCGCGCCGCGGGATAAACTGCAGCTTTTTGCATTGTTGCGTACCGCCTTTAATAATTTGCCTTATAATTATATACGGCTTGAGGCAAAGGTAAACCTACACCTGCGCTTACGCGCTCTACATATATTTTTTACGGCTCTACACCCCCTGAAAATGCTCTCTACCGTGAGTAGAATGCAAAAAGCCCCTATAAGTGTATCTGTTATAGGGATTTTCCTTGTGGTCAAAGAAATAGCGCACTATCTTCGCTTGCGAAGTATAGTGCGCTATGCTTTATACAAGATTATAAAGATAAATTGAAATTTATCGTACTTGTTTTGCCATTACATAATTAGTCAAAGCAATTCCTTTTCTTAAAACTTGTTGCTCTTTGACCACATTAAAACCTCTTTGTTCAAAGAAAGGTTTAGCCGTTATAGATGCGTGAGTAATAATTTTATCTACCTTAACAGCGCGTTCTAACTCGTTACAGATTGCTGTTGCAATTCCACGTCGCTGATAGTCCCCGTGAACAAACAGCCTATCAAGATAACCCGATTTATCAATATCACCAAACCCGACTATAATATTATTTTCAACCGCAACAACAGTATAATGCTCGGAAAGTGATTTATTCCACACCTCTAAATCTATTTTGTCAGTAGCCCAAACATTTAACTGCTCTTGCGAATAATCTTTGGCGTTTATAGTATGAACGGTATGATAAAACAGTTTTACTAAATCCTCGCAGTCTTTCGGCGTATATTGTCTGATAATCATTTAGTCCTCTAAATTACTGTTTATCGTACAATCATTATAGCATAACACAATAAAAAAGCAAGGACTGATTATCGTCCTTGCTTTAATCCCTATGAAATACACCGCTATAGGGGCTTTTTGATAATTTTTATTGAATTGCGACCGCATTTTACCGCATTTTACCGCTTGTCGGAGCGGAAAACAAGTCCGCCGTCTGCCACGGTTACGGTGACGGTTTCGTTGGGAAGAATATGTCCCGCAAGAATTTCGTCGGAAAGTCTGTCCTCTATACGCTTTTGAACAACCCTTTTAAGCGGGCGGGCGCCGAACATATCATTGTAGCCCTCGTCCAAAATTTTGTCCATAGCCTCGTCTGAAATGACAAGGCTGATATTTTTGTTTTTAAGTCTTTCCGAAAGCGCGTCTATAATCTTGTAGCAGATTTTACCCGCCTCTTCCTTGCTGAGCTTGCGGAAGATGATAATTTCGTCAAGACGGTTCAAAAATTCGGGCTTAAACTGCTCTTTAAGCGCTTCGTTTATGTCCTCCTTCATTTTTTCGTAGCCCGTATCCGCCTCGTCGCCTGCAGAAAAACCGAAATTGGACATCTTTTTTATGCGGCTTGCGCCGACGTTGGAGGTCATAATTATTATGGTATTTTTGAAGTTGATTACCCTGCCCTTGCTGTCGGTCAGTCTGCCGTCGTCCAGAATTTGCAGAAGCACGTTGAAAACGTCGGGGTGGGCCTTTTCCACCTCGTCGAATAGCACGACGGAATAGGGCTTGCGGCGCACCTTTTCGGTAAGCTGTCCGCCGTTGTTGTCGTCATAGCCGATATAGCCCGGAGGCGCGCCGATAAGCTTGGAAACGGAATGCTTTTCCATAAACTCCGACATATCCAGCCTTATCATTAATTTTTCGTCGCCGAACATGGTTTCCGCAAGCGCCTTGGCAAGGTCGGTTTTACCTACGCCCGTAGGTCCAACGAATATGAACGAGCCTATCGGCTTGTCGGGTTCGTTAAGTCCCGCGCGGGCGCGGCGTATTGCCTTGGAAACTGCCGAAACAGCCTCGTCCTGTCCTATTATGCGCTTGTGAAGGTTCTCTTCCAGATGCAGAAGCTTTTCACTTTCCTGCTCGGTCAGCTTGATTACGGGCACGCCCGTCCAGCCGCTGACTATATCCGCGATTTCGTTGCCGCCGATATTGGGCGCGGTGGTCTGCTTTTCTCCCTTCCATTCGGAGGTCAGCTTTTTGATTTTTTCCTGAATTTCGTTAATTTCTACGACAAGCTTCTGAGCCTGAGTATAATTTTCACCCTTGGCCGCCTTATTCTTTTCAAGGTTCAAGCGCTTTAACTTTTCTTCGAGCTCCTTCACCTCGTCGGGGCTGTTCATTGCATTTAAGCGCGCGCGCGAGGCCGCCTCGTCTATAAGGTCGATTGCCTTGTCTGGCAAAAATCTGTCGGTGATATATCTGTCGGAAAGGGTTGCTGCGGCAATAATCGCCTCATCGGTTATTACGACCTTGTGGTGGGCTTCGTACTTGTCGCGCAGACCTCTTAAAATTTCTACGGTGTCCTCAACGCTCGGCTCGTCAACCTGAACGGGAGTGAAGCGGCGTTCGAGGGCGGAATCCTTTTCGATATATTTTCTGTATTCCTCGAGAGTGGTCGCGCCGACCGTTTGCAGCTCGCCGCGGGCAAGCATGGGCTTTAAAATATTTGCCGCGTCCATATTGCCCTCGGAGGTGGCTCCCGCGCCGACAATCTGGTGAATTTCGTCTATGAAAAGTATTACATTGCCGTTGCGCTTTATTGCGTCGATTGCGTTTTTAAGCCTTTCCTCGAAGTCGCCGCGGTACTTTGCGCCCGCAACCATACCCGCAAGGTCAAGCGAAAACACAAGCTTGTTTTTGAGCAGGTCGGGCACCTCGTTTTTGACTATTGCCTGAGCAAGACCCTCCACAACCGCGCTTTTGCCTACGCCCGGCTCGCCTATAAGCACGGGGTTGTTTTTAGTGCGGCGGGAAAGCACCTGTATAATTTTGTCGATTTCCTTTTTGCGGCCGATAACGGGGTCTATTTTGCCCTCGCGCGCCTTTTGGGTGAGGTCGGAGCCGTATTGAAGCACGGACTTATCCAGCGGGCTTGCGGTACGGCTTTCCTTGGGCTTTTTCGCCGAGGACGCGCCCGAGGAATGAGCGGAAGAAAAAAGACTTTCCGCAAAGCCCTTGAAGGGGTCCTCGTTTTCCTCCTCCTGAAACAGCTCGGAAACGCCGCCGTTTATAACAAGGTCGAGCTTGCCCGCAAGCACCGCGATATTTATGCCCAGCGCATAGAGTATGCGCATTGCAAGGCAATCGTTTGAGGACATAACGGCAAGCAGCATATGCTCGGTACCGGCAAGAGAGTCCTCGCCGTTGATGTCTATTGAAAGCTCTAACGCGCGCTCTATCATGTGCTTTGTGCGCGGGGTATAGCCCGTTATATTGGAGCGCTTATCGATGGAGCGCTGGAAATATTCGCGGTAGGACGCTTCCGACACGTCGCAAGATACAAGCACCTTGCACGCAGTACAGTCGGGGCAGTTGAGCATTGCAAAAACTATGTGCTCGCTGCCGATATAGCTGCTGCCGTAGATTTTTGCCGCCTCCTCCGCGACTGAAATTACCTGCTGTAAATTATCTGTAAATTTATTGAAATTCATACCGTTTTTTTTAATTACCCCCGTAATATGGTTGAGTTTTGCTTAAAAGGCTTAGCCTATAAGCTTCTTTAAATATTTACCCACCGCCTCGGCACGGTACATATCCCGCTCCACTGCGGAAAGCTGTCTTTGCGCCGCCGCGGTTATGTTTGAAGGGCGCATTTTTACCACCAAATCGTCGATAAGCGATACGTCGGCAAGGCTTATCCAGCCGAGGCAAGCGCCCAGCTTTACGTTTGCGGCAAGCTTGATAAGCTCGCTTGTGGAAAGCTTTACGCAATTGGTGAGTATTCCATATGAGCGCAGACAGTTATCCCGCAAATCGAGCGAGGACGCGCCGCCCTTTAAAACGTTGCGCTCGTTTTCCTCTAATGCGCAGACCTTTCTTACCACGTCCTCCACGGAGGAGAGAATTTCCTCCTCGGAAACGCCGAGGGTGACCTCGTTGCTGATTTGGTACATATAGCCCTCTGCCTCGCTGCCCTCGCCGTAGATGCCGCGCACGGTAAGGCCGAGGCGGGATATGCTGCGTATCATTTTTGGCATGACGCCGTTGATTGTAAGCGCCGGCAAAAAGAACATTACCGAAGCGCGCAAGCCCGTGCCGAGGTTTGTCGGACACGCCGTAAGATAGCCGAACTGCTCGTCAAAGGCGAACTTCATGGACGCGGAAATTCTTGCGTCTATCTGCGACATAGCCTCGTATGCGGGGCGTAGCTCTAACCCCTTGACTATGCACTGCTCGCGCAAATGGTCCTCCTCGTTCAGCATTATGGATATGCTTTTGTCGCTGTTGATAAGCGCGGCGGAATAGCGCCTGTTTTCTATCAGCTTAGGGCTTATAAGGTGGTTTTCCTTTAACGAGAGCGCCTCCTCCTCGGACACGGCGTCCATGTAATAGAGCCTGAACTCGTCGGGACTGTTGAAGCCGTCCACACGGGAAAGCCCGCTTGAAACAAGGCGGATAATTTCCTTTGCCTGCTTTTCGTCCTTTAAATGCGAGGGGAACGGATAGCCCTCTAAATTTCTTGCAAGGCGGACGCGCGTGGATACGACCGTCTTTGATAGGTTATCAGCTGTCATTTCCGCCTCCGTACAATGCTTTGGTGATTTCGTCTATGCGCTTGTTGAGTCTGCCCGCCTCGGCATACTGCTTGTTGCGTAGCGCAACCTCGAGCTGCTCCTGCAAGGCTTTAAGTCTGCGGTAAAGACCGTGGTCGTCGTTGTTGGCGCCGACCCTGCCGACATGACGGGTTTTGCCGTGTATTCTGTCTATCGCGGGCAAAAGCTCTTCCTTAAAAACGTCGTAGCAGCTGGCACAGCCCAAAAGTCCCGTGCGCTCGTAATCATTGTAGGTTGTGCCGCAGACGGGGCAGGCCTTGCGCCGTTTTACCGGCGAACCGAACAGCAACGCGTTTATATCCCCGACCGTATTAAGCGAGTTAAGCCCGCCGAAAAGCTTTATATAACAGCTTTTGCAGAGGTGGGTTTCGAACAGCTCTCCGTTTATATCCTCGACGCGGTTATACGTCGCCGTGTTTTTTTTGCAGTGCTGACAAAGCATCTATTACTACCTTTATAAACCTGCCGCTTACTCGGCATTGGTGAGAAATTTTTTTGTTCACTTTAATTATACAACAAATCGGACGCGGATAAACAAAAAAACCTGCGGCTTATATTAAATTTTTTGTTATTTTTTTATCGAATTAATATTGCTTAAATGCTTTATGCGTGATATAATAGCTTAGGCTGTTAAAAAAGCTGAATGTAAATTTTAAAAATATTTTGGAGGAACAGTAATGCAATATTCAAAAGACATTGAAAATATGATTTGCGTTGCCAAGGGCGTTTCCGGAAGATTCGAGCACGGACCCGCTCCCATTCCCGAGGAAGGGCAGTGGATTCAGGCAAAGGAAATCAAGGACATCAAGGGTCTGACGCACGGTATCGGCTGGTGCGCGCCTCAGCAGGGCGCCTGCAAGCTTACCCTTAACGTTAAGGACGGAATTATTCAGGAGGCGCTTGTCGAAACCATAGGCTGCTCAGGCATGACCCACTCCGCCGCTATGGCTGCGGAAATTCTGCCCCACAAGACGATTTTGGAGGCCTTGAACACAGACCTTGTGTGCGACGCGATTAACACCGCCATGCGCGAGCTGTTCCTGCAAATCGTATACGGCAGAACGCAGTCCGCGTTCTCCGAGGACGGACTTCCCATCGGCGCGGGTCTGGAAGATTTGGGCAAGGGACTTCGCTCGCAGGTGGGCACAATGTACGGCACGGCTTTGAAGGGCGCAAGATACCTTGAAATGGCAGAAGGCTACGTAATTGCGCTTGCGCTTGACAAAAACAATGAAATTTGCGGCTACAAATTCGTTGCTTTGGGCAAAATGACCGACTTTATTAAGAAAGGTCTTTCACCCAACGAGGCATACGAAAAAGCTATCGGCACCTACGGCAGATACTCCTACGAGAGCGGCGCCGTAAAGCATATTGACCCCAGAACGGACAAGGAGGTTAAGGACTAATGGCGCTTTTTGAAAGCTATGAAAGAAGAGAAAAGAAAATTCTCTCCGTTTTGAAGGAATACGGCATTAAATCAATCGAGGAATGCCGCGACATTACCCTTAAAAAGGGAATAGACGTAGACAAAATAGTACGCGGCACGCAGCCTATCTGCTTTGAAAACGCGGTATGGGCGTACACCGTAGGCGCGGCAATCGCAATAAAAAGCGGCTGCAAAAAGGCAAGCGACGCGGCCGTTAAAATCGGCGTAGGCTTGCAGAGCTTCTGCATTCCCGGCTCGGTTGCGGAAAACAGAAAGGTCGGCGAAGGTCACGGAAACCTCGGCTCTATGCTGCTGTCGGAAGAAACGGACTGCTTCTGCTTCCTCGCGGGTCACGAATCGTTTGCGGCGGCAGAGGGCGCGATTAAAATTGCGGAAAACGCAAACAAGGTGCGCACTAAGCCTTTGAGAGTTATCCTTAACGGTTTGGGTAAGGATGCGGCTTATATAATTTCGAGAATTAACGGCTTCACCTATTGCAGAACGCAGTTTGACCCCTACACCGAAACGGTAAAGGTTGTTGACAGCGTTGCATTCTCGGACGGCGCAAGAGCAAAGGTTAAATGCTACGGCGCGGACAACGTGCCCGAGGGCGTTGCGATTATGAAGTTGGAGCATGTTTCCGTTTCGATTACGGGTAACTCCACCAACCCCACACGCTTCCAGCACCCCGTTGCAGGCACCTATAAAAAATGGTGCGTTGAAAACGGCGTTAAGTACTTTTCGGTTGCGTCCGGCGGCGGCACGGGCAGAACACTGCACCCCGACAATATGGCGGCCGGTCCTTCCAGCTACGGTATGACCGACACGATGGGACGTATGCATTCGGACGCGCAGTTTGCAGGCTCCTCCTCCGTTCCCGCTCACGTTGAAATGATGGGACTTATCGGTATGGGCAACAACCCTATGGTCGGCGCAACGGTTGCAGTCGCAGTAGCCGTTCAGGAAGCAATGACGAAATAATTTTACAATATATAGTATAAAAGCAAGGGCTTCTGTATTTTACAGAAGCCCTTTTATTCAGCCACAATTAAAATGAATAGAACCCAAAAGTTTCTCTTTTTAATATTTTTATTTCATACTCTTCTCCTTAATTATAAAATGCTTCCCAATAAGAAGTCGGAATACCAACGTATTCACCGTCTTTTATAAATTGATGCAATAAATATAATCTATCTCCTTCAAAGTAATTTTCAGGCAAAAAGCATGCATGAAATTCATAAATATCTTTATATCTTAATTCAATCGTATGAATGAATTCATGTATATAAGTTTCTATAGTTGTCAAGCCTCTGGAATTTCCGTCCCCAACTGCACCATTGCCGTTATAATTTATCGTTTCTTCAATAACAAGCTGATTGGGAAAATTTTTAAAAAGTTTGCTCTCCAAATGTATTGAGCCATGAACCGGACCGGCAATGCCTGCGGTACTCATAGCGTGCAACAACGAATTGTAATCATCGAAACTATGCGTTGTTAACGTACATTCATATTCGTCTACAATATCCTTAATCTCCGCTATATCGTCTCCAAATATGTTATACGCAAAAAGACCGGTACTGAGTACTCCGCAATCAAACGTATCTTCATCTTTAATTGTTTCGCGTGTGAAATAAGTATCCACTTCGAATATAACTCTGCCTTCAAACCATTTGTTAAGATAATAAGATATTTTAGACGGAATTACAGAACAGAGCTTACGCTCCACTCCACGCATTTTATAATCCAATAATACGGGTTTTTTAGAAATACTGACTATGTACCCTTCTTCGTCTATTTCTTCAATTCTTTTAGAATCTAACGTCAAATTAATTTCGTCAATCATGACCATCAAAATTTTATAAGTCTTTTTCTCTTCGCCAATTTTTTCCCATCTTGCGTACAACGTATCCGTTTCAAGATTTAAAGTTTGCAACCCGAGCATAAGCTTTCCGCTCTCATGCACAACCTTTAATTTATATCCGCTGTCCGCATACCATCCGCGGAATATATAGTCCGCTCTTTGCGGGATTTCAAATACTGATTCATTTAATTTGTTTCTGTTTACTGTTATCTCGGCTTTTAATGGCGTTGCCGTTCCGTAATCGTATTTAAAAGTTCTTTCTATCGGCTCGAAATAAACAACATATTCCTGACTTTTTTCCAATGTGTAAGTCAGCTTATGCGTCGTATCCATTGTCATATCCGACCAACCGCTGAATACGTATCCTTCGGCGGCAACTGCCTCAACCGACTCAGACCACTCGCCCTTTTCTATTATCTGAACTGTATTGCCGATTATACTTCCCTTACCGCTCGCCACTGTATATTTCAATTCATAGCCGAATTTCGCTTTTATTGTTATATCCGACGTTACGTTTCTTTCTTGTCTTTCCTCTGTTTCAACTCCATCAGCCCAACTTAAAAACTTTTGATTTTCATCAAAAAAAGTTTCCACGGCTATTATCTTTTCACAATCTTCTCCGTACTTTACTTCAAAGTCAATATATACTCCGCCATATTTTTTACCGTCAGCTGTGGTTACCCTCATCATTCCACCTTTATTGCGCTCGTACCTGACAATAAAAGTTTTTTTATCAAATATCGCGGTTATCGTATCATTTGCTTTTATATTTCCATCCTGCCGTTCGGCGGTTTTTAATCCGTCAGACCATCTTACAAACTCATAGCCTTCTTCAGGTACGGCGATTACTTTCTCCGCGTTTTCATTCCTTTTAATTGTTTGATGAGTTTCGCCCTCTATATAGCCGCCTGCGCTTGCTTTATAAATCAATGTATATTCTTTTGGTGCGGGAATTACGGGCGTTATCGCTTTAAACTCCGCAGCAAAGCGCATATCCGAATTCACGTTTTTATCCTGCCGTGTAGCTTCGGTTCCCCCGTCTGACCATTGAACGAATTCATAACCGTCATAAGGCACGGCAACTACTGTTAATCCGTCTTTGCCGCTTTCTACAGTCTGTTCCGCTTGACCGTCTATATAACCGCCTTCGCCTGCTATATAGATTAAATTGTAATATATCGGCTGATGTTTAATACTACAACCACACAACAAGGCTATAGAACCAAATATCGAGCCGACAACAATAATTATTAAAAAATTTCTAAGTTTCTCCATATTTTTATAATAACACACGCATGATAATTTGTACACGGATATTGCAATACGGCTTGAAATTTGCTATAATTACCGTAGAAATAAAGACAGGAGATAAAATTATGGCTGAAGTAGGCTTTACCATTCAGAACAACGTACTGAAAAAATACAAGGGCAATGCAGTAAACCTTGAAATTCCCGAGGGTGTGGAAACTATAGGACAGGACGCCTTTTGGGGTTGCAAGCAAATAAAGCGGGTAAAGCTGCCGAGCACCGTTAAGGTTATCGCTCAGGAGGCATTCCGCCACTGCGAACAGCTTGAGGAAATAAACATACCCGACGGAGTTACGACAATAGGAATTATGGCGTTTGCCTTCTGCTACAAGCTGAAGGACGTGCACCTTCCCGACAGCATTACGTCTATAGGCGAACAAGCCTTTGCCGTATGCCAAAGCTTTGAGAAAATAACCGTGCCCGAAAAGGTAAAAAATCTGCCCGCCTACTGCTTCCACGGCTGTAATAGCCTTGAAGAAATTAATTTGCCGAAGGGACTTAAAAGCATCGGGGAGAGCGCATTTCTCGAATGCAGGCTACAGCATATAGAAATACCCGAAAAGGTAACTGCAATAGGCGAAAATACTTTTTACGGCTGCGAGCAGCTTACAAGCGTTACTCTGCCCGAGGGGCTTACCACCATTGGCGACTCCGCTTTTGAGGCTTGTAAAAGTCTTGCCGACATAAAATTGCCTCAAGCTCTGACTAAATTGGGCGACCGCGTATTTGATAGGTGCGAAGCGCTGAAAAGCATAAGTCTGCCCGCGGGTCTTACAAAGCTTGGCTACGGTGTATTCAACTATTGCGGCAGTCTTGAAAATCTGACAATAGCAGACGGCAATACCAGATTCAATTATGCAGACGGATTGATTATTTCCGCAGACGGCACAACCGTAGAGGCTTGCATGCCCTATAAAAAGGGTGTTTGCGAAATTCCCAAGGGAGTTAAAAATATTGCGTGGTACGCATTCGAGGACTGCGAGCAAATAACCGACCTGATTATGCCCGAAACGGTAACAAACATAGGCGTATTTGCTTTTGACGGCTGTAAAAAGCTTGCCAACGTAAAACTGTCTTCTAAAATTAAAAAGCTTAATTGCAATGTTTTCAGCGGATGCAAAAGCCTGCAATATATAGAACTGCCCGAAAAGCTTACCACTATCGGCACAAGCGCCTTCGAGCAGTGCGGACTTAAAGAAATAACCATTCCCGAAACAGTTAAAACCTTAAAGGGCTATGCGTTTGACCAATGCAGAATGAATAAGGTGACTATTTACAGCAACGTGAAAATTAATATGCGGTCGCTGGGCAGAGCCACCTTCGAGCTGTATGCGAAAAATACTACGTTTGACAAAATATGCAAGGGCTATCAGCTATGCGCCGTACTTGGGTATGCGGAAATGTATTACGCGGGCGAAGAGCTGCAAGCTGAAATTACAGAAGGCTATAAAAAATTTATTGCGGAAAATGCCGACAAGGTTACAGCAAGCATGCTTAAAAAGCCCGCCGTGGCAGACTTTGTTTTGGCGTTGCAGTGTTTGAACGAGAGCGAAACGGCAAGCATCGTACAGAAAATTAAAAAGCTGGATAATGCAGAGCTTAACGCAGTGCTTGCAAAGCATAAGCTGTAAAAATTAAAAAACGCGCGCCCCCGCATTATATTCTGCGGGGGCGCTTTTATATACGCTTATTGAGCTATACGGCTAATTTGGCACTATTTTTTATGAATTGTCAAAGCTCTCGCGTAGGATATGCGGATACCGCACAAGCTTATCGGAGTTTAAATTTTCCTTATGCATATCCACTGCGGTTATACGGTGATTTTGATAGGTGGTGTAATAATATACGCCCGTATCCGCATTGCAGCAGCAGGTATAAACAGTTATCTCGTACTTGCCGTTTTCAAGTCTGTTTGCGCCGCGCGGCTGTTCTACACTGCCCAAAATATGAAAGAACTGGTTTACGCTTTCCTCCTCCGAGCTGCCGCAAACGGAGTTAAGCTTGTTGAACGCCGCCCTTACAAACCTTGACTGCGACGATAAATCCCCCGGTAGTCCCATTGCGCCGAGTCCCTTTGTATACAGCTGTAAATTCAGCTTATCGGAAAAGCTGTTTTGGGGCTGTTCCGCCGACAAACCGATATAATTGTTGAGATTGAACACATGCATATCAAAGGTCGGATTATTTGCAAGCACGCCGACGGGGTTATCGTAGATTTTTAAGCCGTCGGAAACAAGCTCAACGGTGACGCATTTGCTTTTGTCTGCCAAAAGCCAGTGCAATTCTGCAACGGGCAGGCCTTTGCCGTAGGGGCGGTCGGTTACATTTATTGCTTTAAGCGCCAACACAGCCTCGTTCACGCGCGCGCACGTACATAATATATATAATATAAGCTCGTACTGAGCTATGTTTTTTGCGCCTTCTGCGGGCTTGTTGTACTTTGCATTGCCCGCAAAGTTAAGCCCCGCCATGCAAAGCCCCTTTTCGTTTATACCCTCGTAATACAGCGGCAGCTTATCCGGCACATACGCCGTGCCGATAATTGCAAAATGGCTTGTAAGCACCTGACCGCAGCTTAACTCAAAAGAAAAATTGCGCGGAGTTATTACTACCTCTTCCTTATAGGAATACTCTAAATCGAGCGTTCTGCCGAAATAAAAAGCTTTAGTTTTAAAGGTTATCGAAGTGCACACAGCATTGTCCTCCGATTTAATTATTGAAATACTGCAGAATTTTAAACGCAAAATTTTTTATATAATTCAGACAGGGCGGCGCAAATGCGCCGCCCTGTCCTTAGGGTAGGTTAAAACGCGGTTTAACGCGCGTTTTGGGTGTGGTAACGCCCTCGCCGCAATTGCCCTTTCGGGCAATGCGGCAATGGCTGAGAATTCCGGTACGGATAAGCTTTTTAATGCGTAGCCGCACCGGCAGTGTGGTACTTGGTTAAAAAGCTTATTCTTCTTCAGTGTCTGCGGCTGCGTCGCCTTCGTCGTCGGTTACGGCTGCTTCCATATAATCAAGCGAGTCGTAAGGGTCGCTGAAGCCGCCCTCGTCATATCCGCCGACAAGCTTGGGCTTGCGCTTAGCCGCAACGATATATGCGATTATAATCATTATGAACAGCACGCCGAGCGCCGCCGCAAGGCCTATAAGCCAAGGTGTGGAAAGCTTGCCCGTGCCGCCGCCGATAAGCGCCCTTACGGACATTGCCACATCGGGGTTGTCGATAACGTATTCCGCGCTGTCAACCGTAAGGGTAACGGTGTAGTTACCTACGTCCCTGAGCAACTGACCTTCGCCCACTACGTTTACCGTAAAGGTAAGGTTTTTGCCGTCTGCATTAACCGTGAACACGCCGCCGCTGACCGTTTTAAGCGCAATTGAAACGGGGTCGCTGTTGTTAAAGCCGCTTATAACCGCGGTGGGAAGGTGCGCGCTGCCGTTTTCCTCAAAGGTGGTCTGGTTCCATGTAACAACAAGCTTTCTGGGTGCGGTAATAGTTACCGTGCCGTTGGGGTTCTTGATTACATAGTTGGCGCTGGTTGACGCAACGGAAAGCGCATAGACGCCTACGTCCGTTAACACATTGCCGGAGCCCGCGACAGTAACCGTAAAAGTTATTGTTTTGCCGTCCAAATCGAAATTATAGCTGCCGCCCTCTGCAGAGGTAAGAACAAGCTCGAAGGTTTTGCCGCCCGCAAAGCCGCTTATAACCGCGGTGGGCAGGTGCTGCTGTCCGTCATATACAATGCTTGTGTTGTTCCATACAATCTCGAGCTCGGTAGGAGCCTTGATTGAAATCGTCTGAACGGGAACGTCGATTTTATAATTTTCATCGTCCACGCTTACCACAAGCTGGTGGCCGCCCGTGCCGGTCAAGTCGCCCTGCACGCCGACTGTGATATTGATTGTTTTGCCGTCCGCTTCAACCTTAAAGGTCTTACCCGCCGCGCTGTCAAGCTCAAGCTCGGCAACGGTGCCGTCCTTAAAGCCGCTTACGGTAGCCTTGGGAAGGTGCAACGTGCCGTCCGCAACAAAGTCGGTGACGTCCCAGACTACGTTAAGCTCCTTCTGCTTGATTTCGAACTTGCCGATGTTGGTGTTTTCCTGATTGTTTTCCGTCTTGTAGAATACTACATAGCCGCCGTAAATGGGCTCGTATGCGGATTTGAATTCGAAGTAAGGCGTGTAGCTGCCGACCTCGGTATCAGCCGTGGCGTCGTTGGCATTGTCAACCCTTAAACGAATAGTCATAACCTGCAGGAAGGTATCTCTGTCAAGTCCGTCAACCTCTATATAGCCGCCGTCGTACAGCTCTTCCGCAAGCTTGCTTAACTCGTCCTCGGTTTCGGGCACGTTGCCGAATTCAACGGTGTAGGGCTTTTTGAAGGTTATTGTTACCGATTTTTCGGTATCGTCCGTTACCTCCACAGTCCACTGTCCGCGGTACTCGTTATGGTTAAGCGCAGTTATGCGGTAGTTGATTACATATCTGCCCGCCGCCGTTATTGAAGGCTTTGCGCTTGTAAACGCATTCTCCTGTTCGGGAGTGGGAACAACGCCCGTTGCATCGTGTGCCTGACTGTATTCAAACGTTGCAAGCACTACGTTGCCCTGCAGCACTACAAACTTGTATTTGCCGCCTTCAATAGCGTCGAGCGTAATTTCCTTATCTCCGCTGAGATAGAACTGGTCGCCCGTGCCCGTTACGGTTATGCTTGCAGGTACAATATTGAAGTCGCAGGTTTCGTTTGTAAATTTATAGTTTGCGTTGGTTGACGAAGCGGTTGCGACATAGTCGCCTGCCTCGGTGGGAAGTCCCATTATTGCGGCGCCGTCGTCCTTTTTAGCTATGCTAACGGTCATAACAAGCTTGTCGCCGTCAATGCTGAGGAAGCTTGCCGTGGGCGCGTGACCCTTTCCGTTATATACATAGCTGTCGGTAGCCCAGCTAACGGCAACCGTCTTTTGAAGCACGTGCAACGCGCCTGCAACGAAGGTGATTTCGTAGTTTGCGGAGGTGTAGCCGCTTACTGTGATAACGTAGTCGCCTACGTTGCCGCCCTTTGCATAGTCGTAGCTGTAAACCGCCGCGCCTTTAAGGTTTGCAACCGTTTCGCCGTTTACAAAGCCGACGGGCTCGTCTATGCCGTCGTTTGCGGGGCTGTCGCCGTAGAATATAGACTTATCATTTGCCGTTATCGTAAGCGACGCCTTTTTAACGTTAATCTCTACCGTAGCCGAAGCGCCGATATAGTTGGTGCTGTCGTTTACGAATATGGTAACGGTAAGCTTGCCGCCTGCGGGTACGTTTGTAAACGTTCTGTTTGAAGAATACTCTATAACCGCGCCGGTTTCGCCCTTGGTAAGCGTTGCGCCGTCAACCGTGTGCGATAAGCCGTCGTAGGTGTAGTCCGTTACGATTGCAGAGGTGTCTATAACCGTCTGCGCCTTGGTTATGGTAAGCGTAGCGGTCAATGCGGTTACGCCGTTATAGTTTACGGAATCCGCAACGTTGAAGCTTACGGAAACGGTATACTCGCCTGCATTTATAACGCCCGTATCGGTTACCTTGCTACCGTCTGCCTTGTTGGTGTAAACGTATTCCTTTACTGTTACTCCTGTGGGAAGCGTTGCGCCGTCAATGGTCAGCGTATGCGCAGAGCCGTCGTATTCGACAGTGTCGCCGTCGAACGTTACGCCCGTCATATCGTAGCTTGCCTTCTTGACCGTAAGCGTTGCCGTTTTGGATGCTACGAGGTTGTAGTTGTTTGTATCCGCAACGGTGAACTTGACGGTTACCTTATATACGCCTGCGGAAATTACGCTTGAACCGGAAAGCGTGGTGCCGTCAGAGGTATCGATATATTCGTAGCCCTGTACGGTTACGCCTGCGGGAAGCATACTTGTATCGACAGTTATGCTCTTATCGGCGCCGTCGTATTCGCATTCCAAATCTTCGAAGTCAACGCCGGACATATCGACGTCTGCCTTGCTTACCGTTATGGTCAGGGTTATTTCCGCCGCATAGAAGTCGTCCGTTTCCTCTGCGGTAATTTTAAGCACCAGCTCGCCGTTTGCGGGAACGTCGGTAAACTTCGCGTCCGCGCCGTTGATTGTATACTTAATCGTCGGGTTCTGCGTGCTTGTGGTGGTTGCGCCGCTGTTTATAACCTGCTCGCTACCGGTATAGGTAAATTCGGTTGCGCCGTTATAATAAATCTGCGTTGCGTGCTTGGATACGCCCGTTATAAGGCTGAAATCCGTGCATTCAGCCGACTTATCCGCGCCGTTGTAGGTAACGTATATTACCTTCTGCGCGCCTGCGGTCAGCTTGGTTTCGCCGTCGGGCAAGGAAAGCGAGAAGTCGTCAGCGGCAACCGTGAAGTCGGTACCGTCGTTGCGGTAAGCCGTTACGGTTACATTTTCCTTAACCTTTGCAAGGTCGGTATCGGTGTAGATTGTAAAGCCTGCGTTTACCGTGGCGGATACTCTTACTACCTCTACCTCCGTTACTGTCGGAGCAAACGAAGCGGGAAGCACGTTGCCGTTTTCGGTATAGCTTACGTTTACAAGTCCGCCGACCTCGAAATTCGAGCCCGAAAGAGCAAGCGTATAGCCGTTGGGATTATCGTCGGTTGCAAGTCCTATTTCAACGGACTTGCCGTTATTGTAGTACGCCGTTACGACAAGCGAAACTTTTCCGTCCGCCAGCAGTTGCTTAAAGCCGTCCAAATCGGTGGAGGTGAAGATTTTCGCGTCCTTCTGGTCGTACACCGCTTTAATAGAGGTTATTGCGGCAACAGTTACGTCGATTTCGAACGTAGCGGTAATGCTTGTGCCGTCTACGGTTACCGTAATCGTAGCCTTGCCGTCCGCCGTAAGATTCGACCAATCGCCCGTAAGCGTATAGGTGAACGCCTCGGTAGCGGTTTTGCCGTCGTTGTTGGTGCCCGTAACCTTGAGGGAAACGGTGCCGTCCGCAATAAGCTTTTTAAGCGTTTCGATATTATCGGGAGTGCTGTAAATATTTACGTTCTTCTGGTCGAACTCGGGAGTAATGCTTGCAAGCTCGGTTTTGGTAACGTTGAGTACGTGGGTTTCGTCCTTATGGTTTTCGAAGCCTACGCCTATCTTGCAGCGGCCTTCCGTAAGCGTTGTTGCGTCGTTAAGCAAATACAGCGTATAGCCTTCCGTTATGGTTTCGGTCGTAACGCTTGCGCCGTCCGTATAGGTTGCGGTAATTGTTATACCGATTTTGCCGTCCGCAATAAGCTTTTTAACGTCCTCGATAGTGTACGAGGTATAAAGCACTGTATCCTTCTGGTCGAATTCTGCAACGATGCCCGTAAGAATTTTCAGCTCTGCAACGAACGTGATTTTTCTTGTAACGGTATTATAGTTTACCGTATCGGTCGGGGTGAACACATACTCGATATCGATATTGTCCGCCTGCATTTTATAGCTTTCGTCAACCCACTTATAGGTGCCCGCGGTATCCGTAGCCTTGAATACAAGCTGCGAGAAGGTGATAAGTCTGCCGGATAACGCCTTAATAATCGAAGGGTTAAGCGTGGGGTCGATTTTGTTAACCGTAAGCGTTTTGGTTATTGCGGGGATATCCTTATGGTTTTTGTCAACCGTGAAGGATACGGTAACCTTGTACTCGCCCGCATTTACAATATCGTCTGCGGTGCAGTCGGTCAAAGCGCCGTCCTCGCCTACAATTTGATACTTATAGCTTACGCCAAGCGCGACAACCTCTTCGGGAATGTTGGTTGCGACAAGCTTGCCCGCAAGCTTATTGCCGTAATCGTAATCAACCGCAACGTCATTGAAGGTAATACCGTCAACGCCGTCGTAGTCGATTTTTGAGATTGTAAGGGTAACGTCGCTAAATGTCAGCGCGTTGTAGTTTACGATATACCTGTTATCGGTGAAGGTAACCTTTACGCCGACAGTATAGCTGCCCGCGTCAACCATGCCGCTTACGCCGTCTGCAAGGCTTGCGCCGTCATAGGTGTATTCAAGCGTGATGCCGCTCGAAGGCAGACCCGTTACGACTATTGCGTGCTCGTTGCCGTCGTAGTCAACGGTTGTGTCAGCAAACGTTACGCCCGTAAGGTCGAAGTCGACCAAATTGACGGTAAGTCCGTTTATAATCTTTTCCTTTGCGGTTGCAACGGTGTCGTCCTTATAGCTTACGGTCACATAGGTGTTGCCCGCCCAAAGCACGGTTTCACCCTCTACCGCGTACTTTATTTCGTAATCGGTAACGTCGGTTACGCGGCTGCCGTCGTTGTAAACGGCAATTACCCTTATGCTTGTTCTGTCAAACGCGGTAAGCGCGTCGTAGGTGGTTTTTATGCCTACGGAGCTGTCCGCCGCCTCTACCTCAAGACCGACAAGCTCTACCTTGTAGTACTTGACAGAGGGCAGCACGGCAGACTTGCCGTTTGCGGAAATTACGGTAATGTCGTAGTCCGCAGTGGCGTTGAGTATGGGCTTTACGCCCTCGCCCCAGCTGCCTTTAAGGGTGTATTCGGTAATTTCGCCGTCGGCGGGCTTGCCGCTGTCAAGCGTAGCGCGCACCGTAATATACTGTTTAAGCTTGTCAAGCGTGGTCGAGGTGTAAATCGTGGGAATGTTTACACCTTCCTTCCACTCTACGGTAATGCCCGCAATGCCGGGGATTTCGCCGTACAGCTGAATTGTGTTAGTAACGGAATTGAAGTTGACCGCATCGTCGCCCGTGGGAACAAATTCCCAAACGTAAGCCTTAAGCTCGGTAGTAAGCACGGGCTTAACTCCGTCAACAAGCTGCCACGTTACGCCGCCCGTAACCGTAACAGCGCCGAACGTTGCGGAAACGACCCTAAGGTCGGGCAAATCGCCGCCCGCATAAAGGTGGTCGGTATCGGGGTTGTAGGTGTCGTAGGTGACGTGTACAACGGGCGTAGCCTTTTCGATTGTGAAGGTTCTGGAAATTTCCGCAAAGCTTTCGTAATTATCGAAGGACGCGTCAAGCGTGACCCTAATTACATAGCTGCCCGCATTTTTGGGCAGGTTTGCACTTGCGGGGTAGGTTGTGCCGTCTGCGCTTTCGTATACGATTGTGGGAACAACGGTAGCCTTATCGCTTTCCGCAACGCCCGTAAATACGGCGGTAACGCCCTGAACGTTGCCGTTGTAAACAAACCTTTTGTCAAGTCCGTCAAATTCTACGCCTAAGGTTGCTTTTTTGATTGTGAAGCTGACGGTTACAACGCCCGTATAGTTGCCTATACCCGTAATCGTTACGTCAACCTGCGTGCCCGCGGTATAAGCCTCTGTGCTGTATGCAACGGTGTAATCCCTGTCCTTTGCAAGCGAGGTTGCCGCGCCGTCGTCGCCCAGCACCACCGCCACTGCGGGAACGGGCTTGTGCGCCTCGCCATTGTAGACGTACTCGCCGTCGATGTTGGAAACGTTGGTATCCGCAATTGCCTTGGGGGTGATTGTAAGCACTGCGTCCATATCCGCGGGCGCGGTGTAGTTGCCGCTTGCGCTTACAAACTTGACGGTTACGTTATAGCTGCCCGCCTTTGTTTCTCCCGTGAAGGGGTTGGACGTGCCCGCATAGTAGTAAACGGGCGTAATATCGTCGGGAAGGGCGTTTTCGGCAGTGATTTCTATGGTTTGGTTTTTGCCGTTGAATTCAACCGACAAATCCTCGAACGTGACGCCGGAAATAACCGCAGCGGTAATTTCGTAAGTGTAGTCCGCGTTGGTTATTACATATTTATAGTTGGAATAGGGCTCGGTTGAAGGGAAGTTGTCAAACGCGGGCTTATATACGCCCATTGCCGAGGGAACTCCGCTTACCTCTGCACCGTTTTTGGTATAGGTTATGCTGATAAGCGCAGCCAAAGCCTCGGTTGTTACCGCGGTTTCGTCGCCCGCCTGAACGCCGCCCATTACTTCGAGCGTTGCGCCGTGGGGGTTGCCGTCATACTGAGGGTTGCCCGCATTCCACGTTAAATTAAGTGTTGCCTTTTCTATAGAGAAGGATTTTGTAATTTCGCCCGTGTAGTTGCCCTTACCCGTAACGGTTATAACAACGGTTGCGCCCGCCTTGCCCGCCGTGCCTGCGGTTACCTTGTACGCAACGGTGTAGTCGGTATCGGCAACAAGGTTGGTTGCGGTTGCGTCCGTGCCAAGCATTACCTTTAAAACGGGCACGGGATTGCTCCACGCACTGCCCGCATAGACGTAGGTGGAATTAACGCCGCTTAAATCGTTAAGCATTATGGTTTTGGGCGTGATTGTAAGGGTTGCGGTTTTATCGGGGATAGCGTTATGGTTGGTATCGCCCTTGAATTTTGCCGTAACCGTGTAAGTGCCGACAGCCTTAACGTTCTCCGCGGCAACAGGGTTGCCCTCGCTGTCGGCAAACGTGTATGTTGCGGTAACGCCCGCAGGCATACCCGAAGCGGTTATAGCCGAAGCAAGCGACTGCCCTATAAACTCCGCCGAAACATTGTTGAACGTAAGCGAAGTAAGGTCGTCGTAGTCAACCGCGGTAATTTTAAGGGTAACGTCCGCAAGGGTTACGGGGTTATAGTTGGTTATAAGCTCGTTATCGGTAAACGTAAGCGAAACCGAAACGGTATAATCGCCCACGTTAACCCTGCCGCTGCCTACTGCGCCCGCATATGCGTAAACCGCTGTCATTTTGTCGGGGTCGAACGTTCCGCCTACGGTTATAGCGTGGTTTTCACCGTCGTAAGGCACGGTGCTGTTTTCAAACGTAAGTCCCGTAAAGTTAATTTTGTTTACCGTAACCGACGCGGTTTTGCTGTCGGTATTCTCGTTGCCGTTTTCGGCGTTGTAAACGTACTTAACGGTAACGTAACCGTCGCTTGCCCAAAGCTTACTGCGCGTGCTGTCAACATACTCTACCGTATAATCGGCAGAGGATATAACCTTTGTGGAATTATCGTTAAAGGTTGCCGTAACCACCAAATCGGTCGTATCGAACGCTTCGTACGCGTTGTAAACGTTTTTGTATGAGGTGTTAAGCGTAATGCCCGTCATTTCAACGGCGATAACAGGTATCCCCTCGATATCGCACGTTACCGCGGCAACGCCTTCCGCAAGCATATCCGCGTCCTGATAGCTTGCCACAACGCTTGTTGTGCCGTATTGCAGTTTGCCGTTCAGCTTGTCGGTTGCGTTATAATCAATATTATAATATATAGGCAACGTGTAAGCGTTTCCGTCCTCTTTTTTACCCGAAATGGTTACAAAACTGCTTATTATAGCTTTGATATTTGCAATCGGGGTTGAGGAATATATCGGTAAAGCCGTGCCCGCTTTAAGCGCGCTTTTGTATTCGTCCGCGTCAAAGGTTGCGGTCAGCGTTTTCAAAAGCGGTTTTTTAACGTTCAGCGTTATGGTGCCCGTTTTCTGTTTATAGTTGTACTGGTCCGCGCCGGAGGGCAGGAACGTCCAGTTGTACAGCGTAGCCTCGTGGTCAAGCGTCTGGTCGCTGTCCAAAGTTACCGCGCCGTTTACCGACGTGGTGCAGGTCAGCGGAGGCAACGCTCCGCCCGTATAAAGCTGAGCGGTTTCGGTCCTCCTTACGTCGGACAGAACGGTTTCGGCTTTGGCTATTTCAAACTCTATCGTCTGGTCCTGCAATCGCAGGTCGGACGAGCCTTGCGGTGTGTAACCGTCCGGCAAATCCAGAATTTCCCAGTATATTACGGGCTGGTCGGGGTCGGTCGGGTGTATCGGTACCCCTGTGTCGGGGTCGGTCGTACTACCGTCCCATTTGTTTGCTTGATTTTTTATTGTGAACGTAACCTTGTATTTGCCCGCGTTGGTAGCATAAAACACGCCGTCCGTAACCGAGTATTCGCCCGCGGTCAATGTTGACGTAGTTGGATTGCCTTTGTTATCTGTTTTTGTTAATTCAACCTTGCTGATTTCGCTTTTCGTCAGGTCGATATATTGCAGGCTTGCAATTGCCGTACCGCTGTACGTTTTTGCGGTTTCGGTTTCAATCTCTTCGGGTACGTCAATGCCCCTTGCCGCTGAAGCGGCAGATTCGAGATTTAAGTGAAGCGCGGGGCGGACAGCAGCGACGGACGAAACAGTCGTATAGCTACCGCCGCCCGAGGCCGCCAGAAAGTACGCACCGTGGGCGTTAACGGAGTTGCCGGAGCGCAGCCAGGAAGAGTCGGAACTGCTGAAACCGTCGTTAGTACCGCCGAAGCATTTACGCTGTGCCTGTGAAGGATACCAAACACCGCCTACCGTGGACTTTGAAGTGCCTGCGTTATTCTGGTAGCCGGTTTCTGTTAAGGAAGGAAGCCATACATAGTCGTCCGCCCAGTCGGTGTACTGAATTTTGTACTTGCCTGCGCCGTTGTAAACCTGACCGTCGCCGTATCCGTCACCGTCGCTGTCGGTGGTTCTGCCGTACGCACGGCGGAAGTCGCCGTTGCCTGCATTGTAGTAGTTGAACGTTGAAGCGACCGCGCCGTTTCCGCTTACGCCGTTGGCGATAACGTAAGGGTCGTCCCAGCTGTCGTTACCCAACGAATAGTCGAGGTTGCCGAATACCGACCAGCTTTGGTCCTCCTGCCAGCTTACCTCGCGCGGGGTTGCAAGGAATTCGGTTAAACTGCCTTTGAACTTCTGCGGGTTGTTGCCGGAGTTGTCGTAAGCCGTTTCCTTATTATTAATAGTGAATTTTGCAAAAGGGTTGTCGTAACTCTTTTGGTTTTCCACCCACTGAACGCTTGCGTCCGAGGTTATATCCGTCTTTACACTGCTTGCCGAAGCGCCCGCAACCGTGGTATAGCGCGAGCCTGCGTTTAACGTTTCCGAACGGATATAGCTTTGACCGTACAGGTTGGACTGCTTTGTCATGTTGGTGGTAGTGTACTTAGTGTACCAGTAGTCCGACCAACGGCTGGTGCCAAGCGGGTTGGCAAGCCAAAGCGTGGCAATCGGTTCGCCCGTTTTTGTGTAGGACAGATATGTTACCGTCCATTCAAGCCCGCCGAACTCCACAACTATGTCTTTACCGCCGTTTTTTAAACGGATTTGGTTTGACGTGAGCTGGTGGTTATAATGGTTTGCCGCCGTTTCGTTGATTGCCTTAGTGCCGTAAGAGTCGTTTTTACTGCTGTCAAGGTTTAAACGCGTTTTGATGTTTTCAAGCGCGTCTTTCGGTTTTGTCGCCGCCGTGTAGTCACTGCCGGCAAGCTGATTGAACAGCTTTGTAAGCTCTGCCGAGTTGAAGCGGTTGCGCGTGTCATTCCAGATTTCACCTATTTGTGAATAAGTAACACCGCTCTGCATTGCGTTTGTATTAACAGACGGCAAAAGCGCGCCTATCGCGCACGCCAAGCTTAATATAAACGTTGCGAATAAAGTGCCGATTTTTGTCGCTTTTTGGCTTAAAACAGCGCATAAACGGCTGTTTTTTGCCTGTCCCTTCTTGTGTATTGTCATACCAAAAACCCTACCTTTTTTTATAACAATTTCAATTTTTTTTATGCACAGATAGTTCGCCTATTAATATGATAGGCGAACTTTTGTAAACGTATACTATCACTATTTGTTAGAATTGTCAACGAATTTTAAAAATTTTTTCATTTATCCATATTATTTTATGATAATTTGTCCGAAAATAGCTCTTTTTTGTGGTTTTGCGAATTTCGTTCGACAAACTTCGACAAAAAAAGTTCGCCTATCATATTAATAGGCGAACTTTTTTTTGCTTTTACGCGATTTATTTTTGTTTGAATTTAACATAAAATTTTTTTATCGAACAGCGTCGTATAATGGGGTATAATGCTGTTTTTTGTTGCTTTTTGTAGTTTTTGGCACAAAAAAATGCCCAACCGCTTGCATGCAAGCTGATGAACCAAATGCGACGGATTGTTTCAGCCGAAGCCGTTGGCACAAGGTTGGACAGGTTTCGCCATTGCTTTATAAGCGCAGGCAGGACGGAGGCCCCCTTCATTCTCAAATCTTTTCTGTTCAAAGGTCCTTGAACCTTTTGAATACCGGAAAACTTGCCTTGTCTTTTGTACGCAAGCGAGTGAAGCGCGGGGCGGACAGCAGCGACGGACGAAACAGTCGTATTGTTATTGTTGCCCGAGGCTGTCAGAAAGTTTGCATTGCTCGCGTTGTTATTGTTGCCGGAGCGCAGCCAGGAAGATATAAAGCTTCCGCCCTATATAAAGGACGGCTTGGCGCCTGCAAGAATACGGGTTTTTTTGTTTTTTTTAAGCGAAATTGGAGTTTTTAAAAAAGCCGTGTATTACCTGCAAGCGCCTTGCCGTGCTTTAACTTGGTAAGTTGGTTTGTTGGCAAGCGAGTGAAGCGCGGGGCGGACAGCAGCGACGGACGAAACAGTAGAACCGTTGTTATTGCCCGAGGCTGCCAGAGCATTTGCATTGTTGGCGTTATTGTTGTTGCCGGAGCGCAGCCAGGTCCGTATAAGCAGAGCCTCCACCCTAAAAGTTACGGTGCGACTTTTATTGTGTAAAGCCGTGCCGAGCTTTTTTGTATTAAGTTGTTTGGCAAGCGAGTGAAGCGCGGGGCGGACAGCAGCGACGGACGAAACAGTGGTCCAAGTATTGTTGCCCGAGGCCGTCAGTGCGTTAGCATTGTTAGCGTTGTTGTTATTGCCGGAGCGCAGCCAGCCCCTTGGAATAGAGCCTCCACCCTAAAAGTTACGGTGCGGCTTTTTTTGTGTAAAGCCATGCCGAGCTTTTTTGAAGTGAGTGAATATTGTTTTGATTTGAATTTGCGTTTTGCGTTTACATTTTGCGTTTTGTGCTCCTTACCCAGCCGTTTAGCAGTTTTTCGGTTTCGGCTATGTGCTTTGCAAGCACCGCGGTTTGCCGAATTGTGATTGCCTGCTTTTTTCTTGCGGTTTCCGCATAAAAGTCGATTAGCTTTATGCACACCGCCGCGCACTTCTGAAAGGTTATGCGCAGGGCTTCGTCACGCTCGAAATTGGCGCGGTAAAGGTTTTCGACAAGCTCTACCGAGGCGTTCTGCAATCGGCTGATTATACTCCAACGGTATTTTTTCGGCGATTTTTCGGTGATTACAAAAATGTATTCGCTTAATTTTTTCGCGTGCGTGAATACCGCCATTTCTTTATCGCGCGGGTTGTCGAAGTCGCTGATATGGTACGATTTGCGCGTTGCCGCGGCAGGGTCGGTAATGCCGACTGCCTCGGGCGAGTTAAGCTCTTGCAGGATTTCTTTTTCAAGCTGGTCCAGCGAGAGCTGTTCTTCTTGCTGCATGTGCTCTCCTTGTGAATTTTATAATTTTGAGTTGTTTTTATTTATTTTTTGGCGCTGTTGCGGGCTTTGTTGCGGGCTTTGTTACAGGCTTTGTTACTGCGCCACCGAAAGCGGCATACGCGCTTAATTTTTTTAAAATTTCTTTTTCAAGACGGTAGCCGCGGGAATGCTTTAAATGGCCGTGGAACGCCGCTAATGACTGCTGAACCCGCTCGGAGGTGATAAGCCCTTCTATCGCCGCCTTTTTAAGCAGCTTTGCACGCCACCGCAGGCGGCGTTTGGTTTGCTTTTTAACGGTTTTTACGACCTTGCCCGCGGGCGTGACGTAATAGCGGAAGCCAAGATAGGTAACGCCGTTTTTAAGCGGGAAAATCTGGGTTTTGGAATTGAATTCCAGCCCGAGGCGATGCACAAGCACGGTGAGCTGTTCAAGCGTTTTCTGCAAAAATTCTTTACTTTCGTGGACAATGACGAAATCGTCCATATATCGGGAATAAATTTTAACGCGCAGCTTCTCCTTGACAAAGCGGTCTACCTCGTTAAGATAAAAAAGTCCGAAAACCTGACTTGTCTGGTTGCCGATGGGAATGCCTCTGCCCGTTTTGTCAGGCTCGGAACCGATAGGGCGGATGCCGTAACGGTCAAGGTAGGCAATGTCGGTATGGTAGCTGTCTATAATCATGGTCAGCAACGCTTTTATGCGGGCATCGCGGATTTGGGAGCAAAAAATTTCTTTAAGCCGCGCGTGCGGTATTGTGGGAAAATATTTTAAAATATCGCATTTTAAAAAATAGCCGTTTGCGCCGTGGGTGCGGATAAAGCCGCGGAGCATATCCTCGAACCGCCTTAATGCAAAGTGGCTGCCCTTGCCCTTCTGGCAGACGGCGTTATCGATTACCGTGCGCTTTGTGAAGTACGGCGCAAGAACGTCGTCGCACAAAACGTGCTGGACCACTCTGTCGGAGTAATGAAGCGTCTGGATTTCGCGCCGCTTAGGCTCGAACACGGTAAAATGGTTATAGCCGCGCAGCTTGAAGGTGCCGTCCTGCAATTTTTTGTAAACGTTGTACAGATTGCCGAGCATAGCGTTCTCGAACCGTACAAGCGGTTTTTTGTCACGCTTGGCAAGCCGCCCGCGCATGTGCGCCTGATACAGCGCTTCATAGGTGAAAACCTCTTCGAATTTCTGGTCTATCATAAGCATTTTCAAGGCGCGAAAATTTACTCTGCCATTATATATTAGAGTAAAGAAAAAATGGGCCTTAAACAGCTATAATTATAGGTCGTTTTTCCGTCCTTGAACAATTAGTATTTGTTATGATTTTTTTGTTGCTTTTAGTTGGTTTTAGTAGATTTTTGACTACTTTTTGTCGAACATTTTGTCGAATTTTATCGAATATTTAAGTATGTTTTATGCGGTTTATTATGTGTTTTTTGGAAATTTGTCGAAAAAACAACAAAAAGCGGCGGAGCGCGTTTTTGCACGCTCCGCCGCTTTTTTATTAATTTTAAACGCCGAATTTAATTATTTTGCGCCGTACGCGCAAGCGATAATTTCGACGCATTTGTCTATACCGAGGGCGCCGCTGTCCAGCGCGATATTATAGTTTGCCGCAACGCCCCAATCGGTTTCGGTATAATATTTATAGTACGCGCTTCTGCGTTTGTCCTTGTCCTTAAGGCGCTTTTCGGGCTTGTCGGCGCGCTCGCCGTAAAGCTTTACTATGCGCTCTGCACGCGATTTATCGTCCGCGTGGATAAACACTGTAAGCAGGTCGCACCTGTCCTTTAAAATATAGTCGGCACAGCGACCTACTATCACGCAAGCACCCTTGTCCGCTAAGGATAGTATGATTTTCCTCTGCTCCACCCAGATTAAATCCTCGTTATTAAGGGCGCCTGCGGCGTGGGTTGTGCTGAGCGCCCTGCCAAGCCATGTGCGGTGCATAGAGTATTCGCCCGTGGCTTCGATATACTCCTCGGAAAGTCCGCTGCTTTGCGCGACCTGTCCGATAATTTCGCGGTCGTAGCACGGAATGCCGAGCTTATCCGCAACTGCCTTGCCGATAGCCCTGCCGCCGCTGCCGAACTGTCGGCTTATGGTAATAATTTTGTTCATTTTTGCCTCGCTTTACGATATTATACTGCAATGTACCGAGCTTGTCAATGCCGAATTTTTACGCCTTTACTTGCAAAATAACAGTTAAATCACAGCCATAATTACCGAATACGCGTCGGGGACTGATTTCATTTTATCAATACTTATTTATTTTCGAATATAGCCTTTAAGCGCTTTATATCGAGCTTGGGCTTGTGATATTCGTCTAAAAGCCCGTTAACCTCCTGCTGGACGTCTGTAAGCTGTGTAAAGCAATAGCCCTGAAACTCCCTTTCGTAAACGCCCTTTAAAAGATTTTCAAGACGGGCATAAAACTCTTCGTCGTTTTCGGCGCCGCTGTTATAGCCCCAATTGCCGTTTCCTTCATCCTTGTGCATTGCAATGCCGCCGAACTCGCTGAATATTACGGGCTGACCGCAGTATTCGCAGCCCTCCGCCATAAGCTTTCTGCCCTGAGGATACAGCGAATTATAATTTTCCGCATAATATTTTTCTGCGAATTCCGAGCTGTCGAAGGCGTAGTCGTGAATGGACAGTATATCCGTAACGTCGAGGTTTTCCCAGCCGTCGTTTGTGGAAACAAGCCTTGAAGGGTCGATTGCTTTTGTAAGATAATACAGCGAACGGCCGTAGTCCTGCTGGCTGTTGTCGTTAAGAATTTTTCTCACGCCCCAGCTTTCGTTTAGGGGAACATAGCAGATTACGCTTGTGAAATTTCTTGCAACGGAGATAAGCTCCTGCCACTCGCGGGACTGCATATAAATTTCGTCGGAATTGAAATTGTATGCGGAAGGCATTTCGCACCAACACAAATAGCCCATTTCGTCCGCAAGATAGTAGAAATACGGGTCCTCCACCTTCTGGTGCTTTCTTGCGCCGTTAAAGCCCATTGCCTTGGAAAGCTCTATATCCTTCCTTATTTCGTCAACGGAAGGCGGCGTAAGCCCGCTTTCCTGCCAGTAGCCCTGGTCAAGAATAAGCCTTTGATAAAGCCTGCGGTTGTTAAGGCAGATATTGCCGAACTCGTCAACGGAAATTTTGCGCATACCGAAGCGCGTGTGCGCCGTATCGACGGGCTTGCCCTTCGAATAGAGAACAAAATCGACATAGAAAAGATTTGGCTTTTCTGGCGTCCAATAGTGGCATTCGTCAACGAAGTCAAGCTCCATAAGACTTACGTTGTAGCGCGTATACTTGCCGTCCGTGGAAATGCGCTGGGTTTTGATTATTTCGTCCTTGTATTTTACGGTAATAGAAAGCTCGTCCGCCACTGCGTAAAGCGTGGTGATTTCACCGCCGAAGGAGCAGGTGTCAATATCCGGCGTGAGGGTGTATTGCGAAATTGCGTCCTTGCCGAAAAATTCAAGCCAGACGCTTTGCCATATGCCCGTGTTTGCCCAATACCAGCAGCCGAAGGGCTTGCCCGTCCAGCTTTGCTTGCCGCGCGGCACGGTGGGCTCGTCGGGGTCGTAACAGCGCACCACGATTACGTTTTTACCGCTTGCGGAAAGGCAGTCGGTTACGTCCGCACTGAACGGTGCAAAGCCACCCTTATGGTTGACAGCGTGCACGCCGTTAACCCATACGTCCGTTTCGTAATCGCATGCATTAAAGCACAGCAGCGCGCGTTTGCCCTTGTATTTTTTGTCCACCTCGAAGCTGCGGCGATACCACACTATGGGGTGCGAGGTCTTGTCGTTGATTCCGCTTGCCTCGTACTGATAGGTAAAGGGCACGTTTATTTTTTTGCCGAATGCGGCTTTGCCCGCATAATAACGGGCCCTTACGCCCTTGTTTCCGTCGTCAAAGGCGAACTCCCATTCGCCGTTGAGCGGCAGCCACTCGTCGCGTCTGAATTGAGGTCTGGGGTATTCGGTTCTTTGGAATTTCATAATATTTTTCCTTTACGGTTTTTTTAATTGAGCGGCACATATGCCGCGTTTACGGTTGTTTTAAACAAGCTTAAAGCGGTATTCGATAACTTCGCGGTAAGGCTTTTCGGGCGATACTATGCCGCAGCTTTCAGGCGACTGATGCACGCCGTCGGGGTGGTATTGACATTCCAGACATGCGGCAAGGTACTGCTCGTCATAGCGTCCCTTATATACCTCAACCGAGCTGTCCGCATAGTTGTCGGTATACAGCACCACACACGGGTATGTAGTGCGTATTTCAAGGCGAATGCCGCTTTTATCAGATTGCAGCGCGCAAGCCGTTTTATCGAGCCCGCCTTCCTTTAAAAAGAACGGGTGGTCGTAGCCCTTTGTATACTGCTGAACGCTGTCGGCGGCGATATGCTCGCCGATTTTATGGGGAGTGCGGAAATCAAACTCCTCAGGTACGGGAATAAGCTCCTCTACAATAAGTCTTTCGTTAAGTCTGCCGATGTGCGAAGCGTTTAAATACAGCGTTTGCGAGAGCACGCTTTCGCTAAGACCTCCGCCCATGTTCAGATAGACGTGGTTGGTAAGATTGAGCAAGGTTTTTTGCGACGGGGCGCCCTCGAAAATTATATCAAAGCGGTTTTGACCCCCGTATATGCGGTAAATAACGTTAATTTTGACCTCTCCGAAGTATCCGCCCTCGCCGTGCGGCGACAGATATGCAAACACTACGTCTACGCCGTTTTCCGTTTCCTTAATCTCGTATTCAAAGCTCTGCGCGTGCAGTCCCGTGGCTCCGCCGTGAAGATTGTCCTCTCCGCAGTTGTTTTTTTCGAGCACGGCGGTATTGCCGTCTACGGTAAACCTCGCGCCGTTTATTCTGCCGGAGGTTCTGCCGATTGTTTTGCCGTGATAGCCGCTCTTATATACCTCTTCGTCAACGGGGCAAAGCGTAACCGTCTGCCGCTGTCCGTTTTTGTCGGGGACGATAATTTCGCGTATGCCCGCGCCGAGCGACGTCAGCCTTAAAAGCATTCCCGCATCGTTTTCCACACTGATAAGCGTATAGCCGTCCTTTTGCGCTTTTGTAATATTCATTAAAATAATTCCTTTTTGAATTCCAGCCTGTCCGCTTCGGAAATTTTTCTTACCGCTTTGCAAGGGTTGCCGTAAGCAAGACTGTGCGGGGGAATTTTGCCCGTCACTACCGAGCCCGCGCCGATAACACAGCCGTCGCCTATTTCCGCGCCCGCAAGCACGGTTACGTTGCCCGCTATCCATACGTTACTGCCTATGGTTATGGGCGCGCCGTACTCCTTGTCGGTATAATAGCCCTTGTCGCTTAAATAAGGGTTTCTGTCCTCGAAGCAAAGCGGGTGCTTGGGGGTAAGCAATGAAACGTTGGGACCTACAAAAACATTATCGCCGATTGTTACGGGGCAGACGTCTAACACCGTCAAATTAAAATTTGCATAAAAGCCTTTGCCGACATGCGTGAATACGCCGTAATCGAAATATACGGGCCCTTGCAGATACGCGCCCTCGCCGCGGTCGGGAAGAAGTCCGTCAAGAATATTTTTGCGCGCTTCCGCCTCCTCTTCAAAGGTATCGTTATACTGTTTGCAAAGTCTGTGCGCCGTTTGCCTCAGCTTTAATAATTCTGCGTCGTTGGGGTCGTAAATTTTACCCGCGAGCATTTTTTGTTTTTCGGTCATAGTTATTTTTTGTTATAGCCCTCGGGGTTCATTTGCTGCCAGCGCCAAAGCGAGGCGCACATTTCGTCAATGCCGAGCTCTGCATGCCAGCCGAGCTCGCGCTCCGCCTTGGAAGCGTCCGCATAGCACGCGGCAATATCGCCCGCGCGGCGGGGCTTGATGACGTAGGGCAGCTGACGGCCGCAAGCCTTTTCAAACGCGTGCACCACGTCAAGCACGCTGCAGCCTATGCCCGTACCCAAATTGTAGGTATAAACTCCGCTGTTGGCTATCTTTTCTATAGCGGCAACGTGACCCTTAGCAAGGTCGACAACGTGAATGTAATCTCTCACCCCCGTTCCGTCGGGCGTGGGATAGTCGTTGCCGAATACGCCTATTTCCTTCAGCTCGCCTATGGCTACCTTGGCGATATAAGGTGTCAGGTTGTTGGGAATGCCCTTAGGGTCCTCGCCGATAAGCCCGCTTTCGTGCGCGCCGACGGGGTTGAAGTATCTTAAAAGCACAACCGACCAATCGTTATCCGCCTTGTACACGTCGCCGAGCATTATTTCCTGAAAATACTTGCTTGTGCCGTAGGGGTTTGTGGTGCCGCCCGTCTTGCAGTCCTCCGTCAAGGGCAGAACCTCTGGGTCGCCGTAGACGGTTGCCGAGGAGGAAAAGACTATCCTCTTACAGCCGTGCGCGCGCATAGCCTGCAAAAGCACCAGCGTGCCGCCGAGATTGTTGTCGTAATACTCTACGGGCTTTGCACAGCTTTCTCCGACCGCTTTAAGACCGGCAAAATGAATAACCCAGTCAATCTTATTTTCGGCAAAAATTTTATTCATGGCATAGGCGTTGCGTATGTCAACGTTATAAAAGTCAAGCCTTTTGCCCGTTATTTGCACAACGCGGTTTAAGCTTTCCTTAGAGGAATTGCTGAGGTTGTCAACCACAATAACCTCATGACCGCCGTTCAACAGCTCTACGCATGTATGCGAGCCGATATAGCCCGCGCCGCCCGTTACAAGAATTTTCATTTTTTACTCCTTAAAGCATTTTTATCTGCTTATTTTATTAAAAACTGCTTTTTACAGCTTTTGAACAGTTATTCCGTCGGAAATTTCCGCCTCGTAGCAGGTCGCCTTGTAGCCCGTATCCTTTTCGTAACGCGCAAGAACGTATTTTTTGAAGTCCTCGACCGCTTCGGTTTTGACAATGGATATAGTACAGCCGCCGAAGCCGCCGCCCGTCATGCGCGAGCCCGCACACGCGGGGTGACCTTGCGCCGCCGAGGCAAGCGCGTCAAGCTCCTTACCCGTTACCTCGTACAGATACCTGAGCGAGTTGTGCGATTCGTTTAAAAGTCTGCCCAAGGTGACCATATCGCCCGCCGCCATAGCGTTTTGCGCAAGCTTAACCCTTTCGCACTCCTCTACAACGTGTTTAACGCGATACCTAATCTTATTGTGCAACAAAGAAGCGCATCTGTCAAACTGTTTAAGCGTTAAATCGGCAAGACAGGTAATTCCCGCAATGTCCTTCAAGGCTTCAAGCCCTGCGTCCGTTTCCGCACGGCGCTCGTTATATCTGCTTTCCACAAGGTTGTGCGGCTTGTTGCAGTTGATTATTACCAGAGAATACGCGCCCATTTTTACGGGAACGTATTCGCATTTAAGCGTTTTACAGTCAAGCAGCATTGCGTTGCCGCTTTTGCCGCACGCCGAGGCGTACTGGTCCATAATTCCGCAGTTTACCCCCGCAAACTCGCGCTCTGCCTTCTGCGCAAGCAGGGCGATTTCCACGGGGTCGATTTCCTCGCCCGCAACCGCGGCAAGCGCGGCTATTGTGGAAACCTCTATCGCGGCGGAGGATGACAGCCCGCTGCCGAAGGGCACGGTACAGTCATGAAGCATATCGCAGCCGACAATTTTTTTGCCCGACTGCTGCCACATAAGCGCACTACCCGCCTGATAGTTGCCGTATTTAAGCGACTTGTACCGAAGCAGATTTTCGGTATCCAGACTGACCTTATCGGGCAGTGTGGTCCAGCTTAAATTTATATTTTTTGTGCCGTTGGGGCGCACATATACCGTGTTTTTAAGCGAAAGCGCGGCGGGAAAAACCTTGCCCCCGCAGTAATCTATATGCTCGCCGATGATGTTAACCCTTCCCGCGGCGGTAACCTTGTAAGCGTAAGCCTTTTCGTCTGTCATAAAGCGTAACCCAACCCCTCTAAAAATTCAACCGTCTGCTTTTTATCCTTGAATACCGCAGTATTTTCAAGAATTCTGTTGCAGATACTGCCTAATTCCTTACGCATAGCCGAATGCGCGCCCTGCTCCGGCGCACTGCAGTATATTGCGCGCGCCTCGTCAAAAACAAGCTTAAACGCCGCATATTCGGGGGGCAACGGCTTTCCGCCTTCAATCAGCCTTTCGATTTCAGCAAGCTCGCCCTCTAATCTGCCGGGGAGAATGAACAGCCCCTGCGCCTCGATAAGCCCTATGCTTTCCTTTTTGATTATATGAAATTCTGGGTGGGCGTGGAAAATTCCATCGGGGAATTTATCGCTTGTTATGTTACTGCGCAGAATTATACTCATTTCATAGCCGCGGTCTGTTTTGATTACCGTAGGGCTGATTGCGTTGTGCACGCCGTCCTTATCCTCGGGGATAATCCCCAGCGCTTTATCCTCGTATGCAACCCATTTTTTGCGGATTGCCTCGGATATATCCTCTATCGAAGCGCGGTTTGCGGAAACGACGCGGACGACCGTACCCGCCCATTCAAGCACCTCGATAACGGCGTCGGGGTGGTTTTTGCTTTTAAGAATAAACGCCGCTTTTGCCCTGTGCATAGGCAACACCTCGCCCCCGCCCTGATAGTGGTCATGCGCAAGCACGCTTCCGCCTATCCTCGGCAAAGGCGCGTTACAGCCTATAAAATAATGCGGATACAAATCCACAAAGTCCATAAGGCGCGTAAACGTTGCCCTGTCCGTATGCATAGGCGTATGAGCGTAGTTTACCGCAATTCCGTGCTGATAAAAATATCCGTAGGGCGAAAACTGCCAGAACCATTTTTGCCCGCCGAGCGTTAAATTAACCGTTCTGAGCGTGCGCTTGCTTCTGCCCGCAAAGCCCTCGTTCTCGTGGCAGATACTGCACTTGGGATAGCCGCCCACAACCAAGTTGCCCGCCGCCGCCCTTTTGGGGTCGCGGAATTCGGGCTTGGCTTTGTTTATCGTTATAATCAATCCGTCCTGCTCAAAACGCGGATTTTTGTCCAGCTTTGCTTTTTTGACATAATCTGCCTTTACGCAATAATCGTAAAACCACTGCGTTGCCGCCGACGCGCCGTTGTTGCGGTAAATTTCGTAAAATATATCCTCCGTCTGCTTGGGGTTAAGCATAAGCTCGCCCATAACGGCGTCGCAGTAATATTCGCCCTCTTCCTCGCCGAACAGTCCCGTCGCAACGCAGGCTTGCACAAATTCCGCAAGAAGCTTATCGGGCGAGGCTTCGGAATTATTTTTGCATTCCGTTCCCTCTGCATAGCTGTTAAGCCCGAGCAGTCTGAAAATTCCGTTTTTGGCAAAATCTGCGTTTCTTTCGTCAAGACAAAGATTATCCGCCGCATAATCGACAAGCTTATCTATACTCGCATACACGTTTTTCATGTAAAAGCTCCCTTAATTATCCTACATTTATAGTAATATACGCAACGTAAGGTTACAAGCATTCAATTTACACGTTATGGACATTTTTTTACTTTTACTGTCATTCGCATATTGACAAAGCCGTATTTTGGCGATACAATGAAAATACCTATGCAGATTAAACATGAGATACGCTATTACGGCAAAAACGAAAAGGTCTGGGTCGGAAAATACCGCAATTCGCAAAACCTTACCCACTGGCACACCGACTGCGAGCTTGTTTGCGCGGAAAGAGGCGCGTTTGAAATTATGTGCGATAAAAGCGTTTACCGTCTGGAATGCGGACAAGCGTTTTTTATTGACAGCGAGCAGCTGCATTTTATCCGTGCCGAACAGCCGGACAATATACTGATAACGATATTTTTTACCTATGACATAATAAAGCCGTTTGCTGGCAGAAGGCTGCTTGCCTCGCCCTTGCTTGAGTGCGGGCACGGCGTGGAAGCGCTGTATTCCTCGCTGAAAGCGGACTTACTTGAAGGGAATGACCTTTACGAGGCGGACACCGCGCTTACCGTTGCAAAATTTGTACTGAACATATTCAGAAACGGAGAAACCGTTGCGCGAGCAAAGCCCAAGCAGACGACAGAACGCTTTAAACAGCTTTTGGACGTTATGAGCGAAAATTACGAGTTTTTCAGCTTTGAAAGCGCCGCCGATTTTATGGGTATGAACGCCGCATATTTTTCGAGGTTTTTCCATAACACTGCGGGCGTACCCTTCTCGCGGTACCTAAATTATATAAGAATAAGCAAGGCCGTCAGCATGCTTAACTCAGGCGAGTCCGCCGCAATAACCGAAATTGCAAGCAAGTGCGGCTTTTCCACCATAAGAAATTTTAACAGAGTTTTTAAAGCGGTTACGGGCTTTTCCCCTAAGAATATCCCGCGCGACTATGTGATTGACGAGGCTTTTTTAAGCAGAAACAGTCACGAGGGCAACCCCACGCTTACCGAGTGCGAGCTTGTGGAATGCTCTTCAATGCCCCCGAGAAGCTGAAACACCCTCCGCCGCTACCGAAATCCTTAAATTTTTTACCGAAAAGACACAGCAACGTAAGAAAATAAGGGAGCGCCTTTACATTTATTTGCTAAAGGTGCTCCCTTATTTAAAATTTTCCGCATTGACCGCGGAAATTCCGTTTCATTTATACAATAGCTTAAGCCTTCCGTCATTATCGAAGCTTACACCGCAAAAGCAGTATCTTCTGTCGCCCGAGGGCTTATCGTAATAGGTATGCGCGTGGAAGGCGCAAAGCGTTTCTCCCCTTTCGTTTTTGAAAAACGAATTGTGCCCCGGCCCCGACAGCTCGCCCTCTATATAGCTCATTATCGGGTTATCCCCGCATTTTATGTAGGGTCCGAGCGGCTTTTGCGCAACCGCATAGCCTACAGAATAAAACCTGCTGTCAAAGCAGTTTGCCGAATAGGTAAGATAATATTTTCCGTTATGCTTCAAAACCGAGGGACCCTCGTTCCACAAAAACGCGGTTTTTTCGCCCCTGCTTTCAAAGTCCTCAATCAACCCGACAGTCGGCGCGGGAAGCGAATGCGTTTCCCACTCCTGCGAGGGCTCGGCGACAAGCACCGGCTCGCTTACCGGCCTTGTTAAATCGGAGGAAAGCTCCGCCGCAAATATCTGACTTGTGTGTATGCCGTTGATTATGTTTGTTGAACAATCCTTCACAAAAAACAGATAGGCTTTTCCGTCGTCGTCGATAAAGCAGCTTGCGTCGATTGTGGCCGTTCCGATATCGAACATTGCCGAGCCCGCGACAGCGTCCGTGAAACCACCTTCGGGGCTGTCGGAAACCGCAACGCCCGTACGCAGAACGCCGTCCCTTCTGTCGCGCGCGGTAAGGTGCATAACAAACCTGCCGTCCGCTCTTTTAACCACCTCTGGCGCCCAAAAGCATTCGTAGCCGAAGCTGTGCTCCCCACGATAACAAATGCCGGCATACTGCAAAGCCTTTGGACAAGAGCCCTTCCAGACGCTTATGCCGTTGTTGTCGTGCGTGGCGTACATATAATACGTTCCGTTGTCGTAAAGAACAAACGGGTCGCCTATGCCTGTTATGTTTGTAGCCGTATACTTCATAAAACCGTACACTTTCCAAAGTGATTTTTTTGCATTTTACTTGAACGTTCAAGTAAAATTTCCGCAGGGCAACAAGCACTGCTTACGGATATCTTAACGCTTAGCTTACGGTTTGTCAAGATTGTTAAATGAAATTGCAAAAATATGGAAATTAAAAAATGCGCATAAAAACGCCGTTACCGTCCACAATAATTTGCAGACGGAGGATTTATATGCAATTTGACGAAACCAAGACTTATAAAAATCTTGCAAGAAGCTTTGCCGGCGAAAGTCAGGCGGGAATGCGCTATCAGCTTATTGCCCGCGCGGCTACACAGCAGGGCTACATTGCCCTTGCGGAAGCGGTTAAGGTGCTTGCAAAGAATGAAACTGTGCATGCGAGAAGGTTTATGGAAGAGCTTCAAAAGCGCGGACAGTGCCTTGACAATATCAACCTCGATGCAGGTTACCCCTATCACGGCGGCGACATTGCGGAGAGCTTGAAGTTTGCGGCGGACGACGAGCACGAGGAGCATACCGTAATTTACCCCGCGTTTGCAAAGGACGCAGAGGATGAAGGCTTTAAGGATATTGCATCCCTTTTCAAATTGGTTGCGAAGGTTGAAGTGCATCATGAAATGATTTTCAGATACCTTCACGAAGCGTTCTCCAAGGGAGTGCTGTACAGCAACGAGTCGCCTATACTGTATATTTGCGGCGAGTGCGGATATATGCACACCTCTACAAAGGCGTGGGACAAATGCCCGCTTTGCCAGTCAAGTCAGGGCGAAGTTTTGTTGCATATCCCGTTTGAAAAGGAGAAATTATGAGAAAGACCAACGAAAACACTGAAAAGAACACTGCAAGAAACACTCAGAGCGACAGCAAGAACGTAAAGAACTGCGGCGGTAAGGGTTGTGGCAAAAAGAACACGAAGAACTGCAAATAAGTTCAGGGACAGCTTTGACCCCAACGGAAGCTACACAGGCACGCCGATAGACGGCGGTATGCCCGTACAGGACGTAGACGATTTATAATCCGTTTGCGCTTGAATAAGGCATATTACGGGGGCAATTGTCCTTATACTATGTAAATTCCGACTTAATCGCAAAAGGGCGGCGCGGAAGCATTTAATGCTTCCGCGCCGCTTTTTATAAAGTCTTAAACCTTTTTAAAGTATTCCGTCGATAAATTCTTCCGCGTCGAAGGCTTCCAAATCCTCCATTTTTTCGCCGACGCCCGTGAACACGACAGGTATTTGCAATTCGCCGCAAAGCGAAATTACAAATCCGCCCTTTGCCGAGCTGTCAAGCTTGGTAAGCACAATTCCGTCAAGCTCTACCGCCTCGTCGAAAATTTCCGCCTGAGAAATTGCGTTGTTGCCCGTAGTTGCGTCAAGAATAAGGAATTTATAAAAATTCGAATTCGGGCACTCCCTTTCCACCACGCGCGACATCTTTTTAAGCTCTTCCATAAGATGCGCCTTGACGTGAAGTCTGCCCGCAGTGTCTATAATTACAACGTCCGTACCCTTTGCCTTTGCCGAGGTAAGCGCATCGAAAACAACCGCGGAGGGGTCGCTGCCCTCCTCGTGCTTGACTATGCGCACCTTTGCCCTTTCCGCCCAGACGGTAAGCTGGTCTGCCGCCGCCGCGCGGAAGGTATCCGCCGCCGCCACGGTAACTGTTTTGCCCTGCCTTAAAAAGTAGCTTGCAAGCTTGCCGACGGTGGTTGTTTTGCCAACGCCGTTAACGCCGACAAGCATAATTACGGCGGGATATTCTATCTGCGGAATTTCCGCCTCTGTCAGCTTTTCCTCCAGAACGTCTTTAAGCAAATCGGTTATAAACTGCTTGTCGCGCAGCTTTTCCTGCTTTGCCTCCGCACGGATTTCATCAACGATTTCCTCTGCTGTATTTACGGAAATATCCGCGCCTATTAAAATTTCTTCAAGCTCCTCGTAAAACTCGTTGCCTATTTTGTTTTTTGAAAACAGCTTTGAAAGCGCGGACGAGAGGTTATCCCTCGTCTTTTTTAATGCGTTTTTTAATTTAGAAAATAATCCCATAGAAAAACCTTATTACTGTATGGTATCGCCGCCGAGCCTTTCCGCAACCTCGGAAAGCTTGACAGAAACCACCTTGGAAACGCCCTTCTCCTCCATAGTAACGCCGAAAAGTATATCTGCGTTTTCCATAGTTGGCTTACGGTGGGTTATGACTATAAACTGCGTATCCTGAGCGAACTTCTTTAAATATTTTGCATATCTTGCAACGTTCGCCTCGTCCAGCGCCGCCTCGATTTCGTCAAGCACGCAGAATGGCATGGGGCGCATATCGATAATTGCAAACAGAATTGCAATCGCCGTCAGCGCGCGCTCTCCGCCCGACAACAGCGAAATTTTGGTAAGCTTTTTACCGGGGGGACAGGCTATAATATCCACGCCCGCATTTAAAGGGTCGTCGCAGTCGGTGTAATCGAGCTGCAATTCCGCTCTGCCGCCGCCGAAAAGCTCTTTAAAGGTGCGCTTGAAGTTTTCATTTATAAGATTGAAGCCATCATCGAAAATCTTCTGCATTTCCGCGCGGATATCGTCAAGCGCGGCTGTAAGGTCTGCAAGCCCCTTTTCCATATCCTCTTTATCGGCGCACATTTTTTCATAACGCGCGCTGACCTCGTCATACTCCTCTACCGCGTTGGGGTTTACCGCACCCATTACCGAAATTTTGCGCTTGCAGTTTGCGATATTGGCGGGCGCAAGAGCGGGGTCGAAGTCATCTGTTTTATATTGCAGACAGCCCTCGTAATCAAGCTGATACTCGTCCTCTATCCTTTGGCGCAGCCCCTCCAAATCGCTGTCGATTTTGGCAAGCGCCAAATCGAGATTATGAGTTTTGGTTATAAGCTGTTCGCGCTCCTCCGCGCTGTTGTATCTTTCAAGGTCGATTTGCTTAATGCGCTCGTTAAGGGTGTTTTTGGAAGCGGTTACTCCGCCTATCTGGCGGCGCAAATCGTTTACAACAGCCTGCTCCTCCTCGGTGAGCGCGGTGCGCTCTGCCTGAGCCTTGAACTCGTCAATCTCGCGCTGAATTGCGGGAATTGTTGCGTTTGTCCTTTCAATCTTGTCCAAAAGCCCCGCTTTTTCTCGCTGTAATCTTTCGGTGTTTTCACGGCTTGCCGATACCGCGCTTTCAAGCGAGGCAATATCGACCAGCATACCGTTCATTTTTTCGTTCTTTTCGTTGCGCTCCTCGGTCAGCTTGTCAAATTCCGCGCTCATGTCGTCCATTTGCGAGGAAGCCGCGTCCGACTGCGAGGTAAGCTCGCTTGCGCCCGCGGATACGCCCGTATATTCGCTGTCAAGCCCCTTTAAGCGTTCGCGTATGGCAGAAACCGACTGACCGTACGCCGCATACTCGCTTTCCGCCGAGGTAACCGCCTGCAAAAGCGCGGTCTGCTTTTCGGTAATGGAAGCAAGCTCTAACCTTGCGTCCTGCAATTTTTTGTTCAGGACGGCAAGCTCGGCATCGGCTTCCGCCTTGACCGCGTCCAGCTCGGCGCGCTTGCCGTCGGCGCGGTGCAAAAACAGCTTTTTTGCTTCAAGACTTTCTTCAAGCTCTTTAATTCTTCTTTCATTGGCAAGCAAATTGCCCGCGGATTCGCGCTTGCTTCCGCCCGTCATAGAGCCGCTTGTCGCGATTACGTCGCCTTCGAGCGTAACGATTTTAAAGGCGCGGGGATAACGGCGGGCGATTTGCGTGGCGTTCTGGATATTGTCCACAATCAAGGTATTGCCCAAAAGATTGTGAATTACGTTTTCGTACTGCCTGTCGAATTTTACAAGGTCGATTGCAAAGCCCAAAGCGCCATTGTCGCGCACGGCTATTTTAATCTGCTCGTTTTCATAGCGCGGTTTAAGCGCTTCTATCGGCAAAAACGTAACCTGTCCCATACGGTTGCGCTTTAAAAATTCAATTAATTCGCGAGCATCGTCGCGGGTGCCCGTTATAATATTCTGCATTGCCCCGCCGAAGGCCGTTTCGATAGCAACCTCGTATTCCTTATCGCAAGAAATAACGTCGGCGATAAGTCCCTTGATTTTTGCAGACAAGGTCAAATCCTGCGAGGCGCGGCTCATTAAATTTTTGACGGAATAGCCGTAGCCCTCGAACCGCTCTCTTATGGCGCGATAGGTTGCAAGGCTCTCCCCTATGCTTGTAAGCTGTGCCTGCGTATCGTAAATCTGATTGACTAAAAAGCGGATTTTTTCCTCGCTCTTTTTAACATTTTCTTCGGCTTCGGCGAGCAGTCCGTCCTCGTTGCCGAGCATATCCGCAAGCGCGTTTCCGCGCTCTATGCACTGCTCGTAAGCGCTTTTGCTTTCGTCGCGGCGGGCACGGATACGCCCCATATCCTCTTCAATCTGCGCAAGGCGCTCGCCTAACAGCTGCTTTTGTGCGGAAAGCGAGCCCATATTCTGGCGCATTTCGGATAAATCCTTGAACGCGTCGAGAACCTTTTTGCGGTGCTCGCCCGTCATATACTCGTAATCGGCTATTTTTTTGGACAGCTCTGCAATTTCCGCGCGGAGCGTTTCGGAATTTTCCCTCGCTTCCGTAATCCTTTTGGTGTTTATGCCGGAAAGCTGCTCTAATCTTCTTATATCGCGGTCAATCTCGTCTATACGCTGTGCGGAATATTTAAGCTCGTTCCGCGCCGCTTCAAGCTTGTCCAAAGCTGATTGCGCGCGCTGGGTGTACAGCTTGGATTCTCCGCTTTTGTTGGCTATGCCTACCTCGAAGCGGCGAATGCGGTCGTTTAAGTCCTGTAAGGTTACGTCCGCCTCGTCCAGCCCCGTGCGGCAGGCCTTGTATTCGTTGACAAGCTGCTCCATAAGCTTTTCCAGCTCGGCAATGCGCGCGTCTATCTTTGCTTTTTTGTCGTTGATTTTTTGCTTTTCGCCCTCGGCGCCGTCGTGGCGGAATATGTAAAGGTTGGTTTCGTTAAGACGCTGCTCGGCGTATATCTCGCGGTGCTTAAGCGCGTTTTCCGCCGCCTTTTTCAAGGGAGCAAGCTGACGCTCTACCTCCTGCATACGCTGTGCAAACACAAACAGATTGTCGCGTGCGGCGTTCATCTTTCTTTCAGCGTCCGCCTTTCTGTCCTTGAATACGACGATGCCCGTCGCCTCCTCGAAAATCGAGCGTCTGTCCTCCGGCTTGGCGTTCATAATCTGGTCGATTCTGCCCTGACCGATAATAGAATAGCCTTCCTTTGCCGCGCCCGCGCCGTGCAAAAGTCCCGTAAGGATTTTCATACGCGAGGGCTGGCGGTTAAGCTGATACTCGCTTTCGCCGTTGCGGTAAAGCCGTCTTGTCATTTCCACCTCGTCGCAGTCTATATCAAAGACGCGGTTGGTGTTGTCGAAGGTCAGCGTTACCTCGCAAAAGGACATCTGCCGTCTTTTATCGGTGCCGCTGAAAATGACGTCAAGCATCTGCGAGCCGCGCATCATTTTAGCCGACTGCTCGCCGAGAACCCAGCGGATAGCGTCTGCAACGTTGCTTTTGCCGCAGCCGTTGGGGCCGACAATACACGTTACGCCCTCGCCGAGCGTTATGGTGGTTTTATCCGCAAAGGATTTAAAACCGACAAGCTGTATACTTTTGAATGTAACCATAGAAAATTTCCTGTTTTAAGCAAAAAGCGCGGTTTTCGCCGCAGCCGTCAGCTTATTGCAAACGATAATTTATTGCAAGCCCTTTAAATATTCCATTGCAGACCTTGCGGCGGCTTGCTCCGCCTGCTGCTTTACCTCTGCAACGCCCTCGAAGCTTCTGCCCGAAACCGTAACGGCGGCAACGTAAATATGCTTTTGCTGCGTGCCCGTATCCTCGCACACATATCTCGGACAGCTTTCCCCGCGGGACTGCAAAAATTCCTGCAATTGCCCCTTGTAATTTTCCGTCTGCGATTTAGGGGAAAAATCGAGCGTGGAAAACACGAATTTACGCGCCGCGTCTATTCCCCCGTCAAGATAGATTGCCGCAACAACCGCCTCGTAAACGGACGGCACGGCTTTTTTGTTGTGACTGTCGTAGGGACTGCGTATAAGTGCCTTGTCCAGCCCGAGCCTTACGGAAACGGGCGCAAGCGCGCTGTCGGCGACTATCAGCTTACGCCTTTCGGTAAGACTGCCCTCGCTTGAATTTTCGTCGTAAATTTTTTCGGATACGAGAAATTCGAGTATCGCGTCCCCGAAAAATTCCAGCGTCTGGTTGTTTTCCGACTTGTCCGCAGAAGGCAGTGTAAGCGCGCGCTCCAAAAGCCTTTTGTTTTTGAAGGCGTAGCCCAGACGGCGTTCGGTTTCCGCTAAGCTCATTCCCCGCTCTCCGTTACAATCGAATCGAGGTCAACGCTTTCAAGCGATTTTTCGACTGCGGGCACAAGTCCGCCGCGGTAGATATGCGCCGCGTTGGCTATTGCCGCCGCAATTGTCTGCGGCTTTGAAGAGCCGTGGCTTTTGACGACTACCTTTTTAAGCCCCAGCAAAAGCGCGCCGCCGACCTTTTCGAAGTCGAGCTGTCCGCGCATATTTTTAATTGCCTTCTTCAAAAACAGATAGCCGATTTTAGAGCGCAGTGTTGCGGAAAATTCCTTTTTCATGACCCCGAGGACAAGCTTGCCGCAGCCCTCGATTGATTTAAGCGCGATATTGCCCGTATAGCCGTCTGCAACGGCAACGTCGCAATCGCCGACCATAATATCTCTGCCTTCGATATTCCCAACGAAATTAACGCCTTCCATCTGCGACAGATATTTATACGTTTCCTGACGGAGTAAATCTCCCTTATGCTCCTCCGTGCCGTTGTTTAAAAGCCCGACCTTTGGGTTCTGCATTCCGAAGCCGACCTTGGCATACGCCGAAGCGAGCAGGGCGAACTGGCAAAGCATTATCGGCTTGCATTCGGTATTGGCGCCGCAATCGCACAGCAAGGTTACGCCGCCACGGGAATTGGGTATTGCGGGGCACAGCGCCGCGCGCTTTACGCCGCGTATTCTGCCCAAAAGTATCTGCCCGCCCGCAATAGCCGCACCCGTGGAGCCGGCAGTTACAAACGCGCATATATCCTCTTCCTTCCTCAGCATAGCGTACGCTTTCATCATCGAGCTGTCGCCGCGGCGGACTGCTTCCACGGGGTTGTCGTTCATACCTATCACGTCCGCGCAATCGACTATTTCAACACGGGCTTTATCGCATTTAAGCTTATCCAGCTCTGCCTGAATTTCCCGCTGTCTGCCCGTAAGAACAATATGCAGGTCGCTGTCCCTTTCAATAGCCAAAGCCGCGCCCTGCACTATCGCCGCGGGGGCGTTGTCGCCGCCCATTGCGTCAACCAAAATCTTAATCATATACTTCCTGATAAAACAAAAAAATTCAAGCCTTTATGATTTTATCATAAACGGCAAGGACTGTTTTAATTCCTTAACGTTTCTATTTTATCATAAAGGCTTGAAAAACACAATAATTTGAGGTCGGTTTTTTTATTTGCCCTATATTTTGCCCAAAGCCCGCTTTTTCAGCCCTCTCCCGCGGAATTTTCTTCCGCGATACCGTCCGGCTTTGCCTCGTAGGTAATACGTTTTACGGGCTTGTATTTATCCTTGCGCAAAAGCACGCTTTTGGTTACGCCCGCGCGCATAATTTCAAGATAGCCCTCGCTTATAAGCCCATCCTTGCCCGAGCGCGCCTTGTCGGGGTCGTCGGTCGCCTCCTCGGGGGCGGGGATATTGCCCGTAACCGACGATTTAAGCGAATATTTTGCGCCGTCGCTTTTGCCGTAAATATCGAAGGTGACGCTTCCGTTTGTGGTATTGGCACGGATATATATGGGAGTTTTGCCGTTGTTTTTAATTTTTAAATCGAAAGCCTTACCGCTGACCATGGCATCGCGCGAGGGCGGCACATACCCGACGGCAAGCGTGTGAGGATGGAATTCCTCTATTTTAAGCCCGCTTAAAAGCGCGGCGTTGTACAGCGTTGTGGAAACCTGACAAACTCCGCCGCCGACCCCCTCGGTAAACTCGCCGTTTTCTATTATTTTAGCCGTCAAAAAGCCCCTTTCCTTTACCCTTGCCCCCACAATATCATTGAACGAAAGAGTTTTTCCGCCCTCTAAAACGGTTCCGTTTATTTTTGAAGCCGCAAGCCTTATGTTGCTTACGCGGTTTAAATTTCCGCCGTCGAAACAGGTTGTAAAGCTGCTTAAAAGCCTTGTTTCGGACTTAACGTCCTCGATTGTTTTAGTACGCGGCACGCGGGTAAATTTGACGTTTACCCTCTCAAACCCGCCGTTAAGCGAATTTTTTATATCCTTTACAAGCGCCTTTGCGTCGCCGCGCCGTCCGTCGTTGCCATCGCAATATTCAAAGGGCTTGCCGTAGGCGGAAAATTTTGCGTAAGGCTCTGTCATCTGAAGCTGTTCGGCAAGGCATATGCCTTGGGCAAGCTCCTCTGCGCCGCAAAGATAGTAGCTTGTTTCCGCAGTATAGCTTATGCCCTTTTTTGCGTTTTTGAGAATGCGGAAAACGTTGTCGCGATAGTAAATTTCGGGATAGGTATACTTATAGACCTTATCGCCCGCGCAGATTTCCAGCGACTTGCCCCTTAAATACTCCTCGGTTTCGGCGCGCAGTCTACCCGCCGCGTCCGCAATACTAAGCCCGCCGACGGACATTCCGTTCACCGTGACGTTTTTTGGGATTTTTTTATCGTATGAAAAGCCGCACAAAAAACAAAATACGCCCGCCGCAACGGCGAGCATAACAAAAGCAAGCTTAAATCTTTTTAACAATTTTATCAAAATCCGAATTTGTGCAAAAGCGCGCCCTCCGCCGAAAAATACGGACTTCCGATTTGTCTGCTTCCGTCGGCGTAATGCGTATCCGAACCGCCCGTAACAAGCAGCCCGTGCTCTTTTGCAATCTCCTTATAGTATGCCGTTTCCTTAGCAGTATGCCCCGAATACACCGCTTCTATGCCGCAAAGTCCGCACGCGCGCATACGTTTTATAAGTGCAATTTTTTCCTTTTCGTCCAAGGCTATCCTTGCGGGGTGCGCCAGCACGCAAAGACCGCCCGCGGAGGTGATAATTTCCGCCGTTTCCTCGGGAGAGGGTCTGCAAATTCCCGAATACCCGACAGCGCCGTAAGCCAAAAATTTGAGGTAGAACGCGAACGGCGAGCTTGCGTAGCCCTTTTTTGCGCCCGCAGCTGCAATATGCATTGCGTGCAAGGGCGTTGCGGCAGAATACCTTTCCGCGGCGGCATCTTCAAAAGTCAGTGCAACGCCGCTTTTGTTCAGCTTGAAAATTATTTCCTCCGCACGCTTGACCGAGCCTGCGGCAAGGCGGCTTAAAAAGTCTTTTAGCGCTGTGTTTTGCAAATCCATACCGTAGCCGAGCGTATGAATTTTGACGTCGCCGATATAGGCGGAAGCCTCTATTCCGTTTACGAACGCAATACCCCTTTCACGACAGCATTTTTCCGCCTCCGCCGCTCCGCAGACGGTGTCGTGGTCGGTTACGGAAACAAGCTCCACCCCTGCCCGCGCGGCAAACGCCGCAACCTCGCGCGGGGTAAGTCCGCCGTCAGAATAATGCGTATGGATATGCAAATCCGCCCTCATCTTTTAACTGCGCCGCCCTCTATCTTTATTTTTTGCGCGGCTTTGCCATACAGCACGCGCTCTGCATGGGTGCAGGTTAAAATCGTCTGCAAGCCCGCGGTGCGCTCCACAAGCTTTTTTCTTCTGGGAAGGTCAAGCTCGCTCATAACGTCGTCGAGAATGAGCACGGGATACTCGCCCGAAAGCTGTTTGAAAATTTCCACCTCGGCAAGCTTTACGGACAGCGCCGCCGTCCTTGTCTGCCCTTGCGAGGCGTAGGCTTTTGCGTCTATTCCATCAATATCAATATCCATATCGTCGCGGTGAGGGCCGCTTGCAGTAAAGCCTAAACGGATATCGCGCTCGTAGCTGTTCGAAAGCTCGTCGAAAAGCCGTTTTTCAAGCTCTGCCTCGCTACCCTTGTACTTTTTTTCGGGCGAAACGGTCAGCACCTCCCCGCCGTCCGTCAAAAACAAATGCGCCTCCTGCGCAAGCGGCGCAAGCATGCCGATATATTCCGCGCGCTTGCACGCGACGGTTGCCGCGTATTTCGACAGCTGGGCGTCCCAAACGGGCAAGGTTTCGTAAACAAGCTGTAAATCGCGGTTTTTTAAAAGATTGTTACGCTGTTCCAAAATTTTATTGTAGCGTTGAAGAGCCGTAAAATACGGCTTTGAAAGCTGTGAAATGGAAACGTTGAGAAACCTTCTGCGCTCGTCCGGACCGTCCTGAATAAGCCGAAGCTCCTGCGGGGAGAAGAAAACAGAGAACAAATTGCCCATAATATCGGCGCTTCGCGTAATTTTATTGCCGTTGACCCTGAACTCTCTGCCCGTTTCGGTAATTTTTGCGTAAATTTCTATATTGCCGTAGCGCCCCTCCGCCGTTGCGGAAAGCTCGGCACAGTCCTTGCCGTGCATTATAAGCTGTTTATCGCGCTTTGTGCGCGAGGATACGCCCGTACACAGATAAAACACCGCCTCGGCACAGTTTGTTTTGCCCTGCGCGTTTCTGCCGAACAGCACGTTCAGCCCGCCGCCGAAGTCTATGCTCTCGTCCGAGTAATTTCTGAAATTTTTCAAATTCAAATTTTTTATGCGCATTTTTCAGTCAAAACACTTTATTTTAATTAATTTTTGTATTATAATTGTTAAACAGCTGTGACAAGCACTGTCGGCTTGTATATTTTACCAGATTATTTAAAAAAATTCAAAGGAAAATCGCACAATTATGGCAGAAAAGGGAAACTTCGACTTTATATACGACCCGATAAGACAGAAAATGCAGGAGCTTGTCACGCCTATAACCTACGCAACCTACATCGAAAAGCTTATCCCCGTCGATATAGACGGAAGATATATAGTTTTGCAGACCCCTACCGAAACGTTTGCAAAATACATAACGGGCACCCTTGCCGAAAAAATGCGCGAAGCGATTATAAAAGCCGACGTGGGCGTTGCGGACTTCCGCTTAAAGGTCGAGGGCAGCGACGGCTTTGCCTATAACGCGCCCAGCGAGGAATTTGTTGCCCCGCCCGCAAATTTAAACAAAAAATTTACCTTCGATAATTTTGTAGTAGGCAAAAACAACGAATTTGTATACTCTGCCGCGCTTGCCGTTGCAGAAGACCCCGCGGGCACCTACAACCCGCTGTTTATTTACGGCGGCTCGGGGCTTGGTAAAACCCACCTTATTCAGGCAATCGCCAACAAAATAGTTGCGGAAAAGCCCGATTTAAAGGTAATTTACGTCACCTGCGAGCAGTTCGTAAACGAAATTATTGATACGTTATTTGTCCGCCGCGGCGCAGACGCGCGCGACAAGGGCAGTAAGCTGCGCGCATACTACCGCAATGCGGACGTTTTGATTATTGACGATATTCAGTTTATCGAAAAGGCGAAATCCGTTCAGGAAGAATTTTTCCACACTTTTAACGAGCTTGTTTCCAAGGGCAAGCAGATAATAATCACAAGCGACCACCCCCCAAAGGAGCTGACCGAGCTTGAAGAAAGATTGCGCACGCGCTTTGCGGGCGGACTGCTGTTCGATATACTCCCGCCCGACTTCGAAACAAAGATTGCGATTTTAAAGCGCAAGGCGTTCGATAAAAAATGCATTGTGCCCGACGACGTGCTCTCCTTCCTTGCGCAGGACTCGGGCGACGACGTAAGGACGCTTGAAGGCAGACTGAACAAGGTTATACTTGCCTCGCGCTTGCACGAGGTGCCCATAACCGTTGCATTTGCGAGAAGCGCCTTGAACGAGGCGGTTTCCGAGGGCGGCAAGGAAGAAGTTACCCCCGAAAGCGTTATTGCCGCAGTCACTGGCTATTATCGGATAAACAAGGGCGATTTGCTTGGCAAAAGCAAGAAAAAAGAGGTGGTTATTCCCAGACAGATTTGCTGCTATCTTTTGTGCGATATACTGTTTTTGCCGCTTAAAACCATAGGAGAGGTTCTCGGCGGGCGCGACCACACCACTATTCTATATTCCCGCAACAAGGTTGAAGAGCTTTGCCGCGTCAACGAAAAAATCGCCAAGGACGTAGACGATATTAAAAACGTTATTTTAAAGAAGTAGAGAATTGCCCGATTTAATTTCGGGCAATAATGTTATAAAAATGCACACATTCATTGAAGGACAATACGATATTGCCGTAATCGGCGCGGGACACGCCGGCTGCGAGGCCGCGCTTGCTTGCGCAAGGTTGGGACTGAAAACGGTTATGCTTACCCTTAATCTGGACAGCATAGCCTTTTTGGCGTGCAATCCCTCCATAGGCGGAACGGCCAAGGGTCACCTTGTGCGCGAAATTGACGCGCTGGGCGGCGAGATGGCAATTAACGCCGACAAGACCTGCTTACAGATAAGAATACTGAACGAGGGCAAGGGCGAAGCGGTGCAATCCCTACGCTGTCAGTGCGACAAAAACGCGTACCACCGCGAAATGAAGCGCACCCTTGAAAACACGCAAAACCTGCGCATATTGCAGGGGGAATGCGCCGAAATACTCACCCAAAACGGAGCAGTTTGCGGCATTAAAACCACCTACGGCGGAATTATAGAATGCCGCGCCGCGATAATAGCGACGGGCGTTTATCTTAATGCGGAAACAATCACGGGCGAGCACCGTCAAAAAAGCGGGCCGAGCGGCTTTGCGCCCGCAAACGCTTTGACGGAAAGCCTTATAAAGCTCGGCTTTAACGTAAGAAGATTTAAAACGGGCACACCCGCCCGCCTTGATGGAAGAACGGTAGACTTTGACAAATGCACACGCCAGAGCGGCGATGAAAATATCCCCGCCTTTTCCTTTCTTAACGGCACGGCGCCCGCAAACTCGCACGAGTGCCACATTGCCTACACAAACGCGCAAACGCATAAAATTATACTCGACAGCTTGGACCGCTCCCCCCTCTACAACGGAGATATAAGCTCCACGGGGCCGAGGTACTGCCCTTCCATAGAAACAAAGGTAGTGCGCTTTGCCGATAAGGAGCGGCACCAGATTTTTCTTGAACCCGAGGGCGCGGACACCAACGAAATTTATGTACAGGGAATGTCCTCGTCTATGCCGCACGACGTTCAGAAAGCGATGTACCGCTCGGTCAGCGGTTTGGAAAACTGCGAGATTATGCGCTACGCCTACGCTATCGAATACGACTGCATAGACACGCTGGACGTTTTGCCGACGCTGGAATTTAAAAAAGTGAAAAACCTGTACACTGCGGGGCAGATTAACGGCACCTCCGGCTATGAAGAGGCCGCCGCTCAGGGGCTTATTGCCGGCATTAACGCGGCTTATAAAATTTCAGGCAAAGGGCCGTTTATTCTGGGACGCGACGAGGCGTATATCGGCGTTTTAATCGATGATTTGGTTACAAAGGGCACGGAAGAGCCGTACAGAATGATGACCTCGCGCGCGGAATACGCGCTGAATTTGCGGCACGATACGGCGGACTTCCGTTTGACGCCGAAAATTGAAAATACTCCGCTTTTTACCGTAGAACGGGCGCAATGCTTTGCAAAGCGAAAGGCCGATTACGAAAAGATTATAAACGTTTTAAACAGCCGCGCGGACAGCAAAAAAACAGCTGAATTTATGCAAAAGTACGGCATATGCGGGAGCGCAGGCGGAATAGCCTACTCCGATTTAATTCGCCGCGGCGCAAAAATTGCGGACGTGTGCACGCACTTTAACATTTTGCAGGATATGCCGCGGGATATAATAAAGACTGCGGAAGCTACTGTAAAGTACGAGGGCTATTTATCAAAGAGCATGGCGCAGATAGAGCGCGCAAAAAAGCTTGAAGAAAAAAAACTGCCGCCCGATATTAATTATTCGGAAATTGCGGGGCTGAGGCTGGAAGCGCGGGAAAAGCTCGAACGCGTCCGCCCCCTTACGCTTGGGCAGGCGGGAAGAATTTCCGGCGTGAACCCCGCCGACGTGACCGTATTAATGGTTTGGCTGGCTACAAAAAAATAACTATGATTGAATTTAAATCGCGGCGGCGTTCGCAAAACAGAACGCCGCCGCGCCTTTTTATGTTACATTACAGCATAAAACATATTTCTTTGTTATAAGACAAATTTCGTAACGCATACGGTAATAAAATAGGGCTATGCCCTTAAAAATTAACCTTAAAAGCGTGCTTCTGTACGCAATATACGCGCTTGCCGCACTGACCGCAAACTGCGCGGTAAAAGGCGTGCCGCTGTCGCTGGGACTTTGCTTTTCTATGCTGCTTTGCGGCGCAAATATTTTTGCCGTGCCCGCAATTTACGCGCTTGCCTCGATTGTAAGCCTAAATTTATTTTCCAGCCTTATCGCGCTGTTTCAGGGCGTTTTTCTTGGGATTATCGTCTTTCTTTACAGACGCACGGGCAGAAAAATTAAGCTTGAAGCGGTTGTATATCTGCTTATTGCGCTTGCGCCGTACATAATTTTTGCGCCGTGGCAGGGCGTTGGCGATTTTATAATTAAAAACGAGTATGCGTTGCGCGGAATTTCCGCCGCCGTAACCGTCATATTCACCTTTTTTTGCTTTAAAAGCGTGTATGCGTGCTTATTCCGTATGCAACGCTGCCGCCTTAAAGAGGACGAGCTTATTTGCCTTGCCGCCACCTTTGCGGTTTGCGGAGTAGGCTTATATTCGCTTGCGGGCAAGGCGTTTTATCTTTGCTTTGCCGCGTTTATAACGGTGTTCGCCGTGCGGCTTACGCGTTCCCCCGCCGCCCTAATCTGCGCGCCCGTGCTTGCTTTGCCGCCCGCAGTTGCCGCGCTCGAGGCCGATTATATTTCCGCATTTATAATAATTACCATAGCCGCGCTGCTGTTCAGCGGAGCGGGAAGATTTGGCGCGGGGGCGGTTACTGCCTTGCTGTTTGCGGGGTATTCCTACTTATGCGACTGCTACAGCTGCGCCGTACCGCTTATTGTGCTGTATGCGATTTTGCTGTTTTGTGCGTGCCTTGTACCCTCCTTGCCCAAAGCCGAGCGGTACGAAAATCTTAAAAACAAACTGCTTGTAAAGGACGTTCTGACCGAAACGGCGGTATACCGCACAAAAAAACAGACGGGCGAAAAGCTATACAGAATTTCGGAGGTGTTTAGGGAAATCGAGTGCGCCTTCTCGGCGCTGGACGAAAACGTCAACGACACCGCCGCAAGGGAGAAAATGCTTGCCGAACTGCGCGAAAAATGCTGTAAGGGCTGCGAAAGGGCAGACCGTTGCAAGCACACCGCCGTATATTCGGGCTTTAAAAAGCTTGTCGACGCGGGTTGCGTAAAGGGCAAGGTCAATCTTATAGACCTGCCCTCCGAAATGACGGCAAGCTGTAACCGTCCCGCGGAAATTTTGTCCGAGCTTAACGCACTGCTGACCGAATACAGACGGTATATGACCGAAACGGAAAACGCGCGCTCCGGCCGCAGACTGCTTGCCGAGCAGTCGCGTGGGGTTGCAGAGGTTATGAAGAGCTGTGCGGTAGACCTTTCCCGCCCCAAAAGCGAATTTGCAGGCGCGGCGGAAAGCGTGCAGAAGGCGTTGTCCGCGCACGGTATTTCCTGCCCCGAAATTTATATAAGCGGTGAAAACGGCTGCGAAATAAGCGCGGTGATGCTTGGAAAAATCAACCGCAAGGCGGTATCCGAAATAATTTCCAAAACGCTTAAACGCAGGTACGTTTTAAAGGATAAAATAGAATACGATTCCGAAAAAAACTGTTATATCTTCGGCGCGCCCCCTCGGCTTGACGCGGCGTTCGGCGTTGCCTACGCAATAAAGAACGGCGAGAAGGTTTCGGGCGACACTCACTCGGTTATACGCATAAACGACCGCTCGTTTTTAATGGCGCTGTCCGACGGAATGGGCAGCGGCGAATATGCGAGGAAGGTTTCAGAGGCGGCAATTTCGCTTATAGAAGCCTTTTATCGGGCGGAAATGCCGCAGGACAACGTTTTAAACACCATAAACAAGCTGCTTTCGTTTAACCGCGACGAGCGTTTTACATGCATAGACATTGCGGCGGTCAACCTCGAAACGGGGCGCGCGGACTTTGTAAAAATCGGCTCGCCCGCGGGAATTATAGTGCGCGAGGGAGAAATTAAGGTGCTTGAAAGCGCGTCTTTACCCTTGGGAATACTCGACAATCTGCACCCCACCGTCTGCTCCGAGCTATTAAAGGCGGGCGACATTGTGGTTTTTATGAGCGACGGAATTACCTCCGCCTTCCCCTCCGCCACCGATTTGTATGAATTTTTGCAGGAATTAAAGCCCTTGAACCCGCAAAATCTGGCGGATAAAATTCTTGCGGGCGCACTTGAAAAGGCGGGGCACGAGGTTTGCGATGATATGACCGTGCTTTGCACGAGAATTTTCGACAATGCTTAATGTGTTAAAATAAACAGCGCCCCGCGGGCTTAGTAAGCCCGCGGGGCGCTGTTTATGTATAAAATTATCTGTTGAAGGCGGTTATCATTTTGCGCAGAACGCCCGCATAATAGCGTGAAGGCTTTTGCGTAAGTCTGTACTTCCAGTTGCCCTCCACAGTCGAGGGAACGTTCATTCTTGACATATCGTTCAACCCGAGCAAATCCTGCACGGGGATAACAGCAAGCTTTGCGGGCGAAGCGATTGTAAGCGCAACCAGCGCGCGCGCCGTCTCACTTCTCGTAACGAACGGCAAAACAAGCCCGATTTGCTTCATTTCAGCTCGCAAACGCCTTTTATACTGTCTGAACTGCTCTTCCGTCATTTCTTCAAGCATACCCAAAGCGGTAGAATTATCGTGCGTGCCCGTGTATGCAACGCTGTCGGCGGGCATATTGTGCGGAAGATAGCCGTTATCGGGGTCGCCGTCAAAGGCAAACAGCACGATTTTCATTCCGGGGGAGCCCGCGGCAAGCCGCAGCTTTTCCACGTCGTCGTCCATAAAGCCCAAATCCTCTGCAATCATAGGGACATTGCCAAGCTTTTCGCGCACCTTTAAAAACAGCTTTGCCTTGGGGCCGTTTAACCATTCGCCCGTTTCGGCTGTTTCCGCATCGGCGGGAATGGCATAATATCTGTCAAGACCGCGGAAATGGTCAATGCGTATAACGTCGTATAGCTCCGCCGACTTTTTAATGCGCTGTATCCACCACGAATAGCCGTCCTCTTCCATTTTTTCCCAATCGTAAAGAGGATTGCCCCACAGCTGACCCGTCTTGCAGAAGTAATCGGGCGGAACGCCAGCAACGCGGACGGGGTTCATATCCTCGTCAAGCTGAAACAGCTCGGGATGCGCCCAGACGTCGGCGCTGTCGTATGCAACGTAAAGCGGAATGTCGCCGATAAATTTAATGCCGAGCGAATTGACGTAGGCTTTAAGCTTATTCCACTGCTTTATAAACTGAAACTGCAAAAACTGCCAGAAAAGATAGTCGGTATCATATACCTCTTTTCTGAAATTATTTACCGCCTCGTTGCCGTAAGCACGGTACTCTGCGGGAAAATTCAAAACCGAGCCGTCATATTTTTCGCACAGCGACATAAACAATGCGTATGCGTCGAATTCTCCGCCTTCGACGAAGGCTTTAAACTCATCATTTTCCTTATCATAGCGGGAAAATGCAAGCTTTAAGGTTTGATAGCGGGTATCGTACAGCTGCCGATAGCTTACGTCGCCTTCGGGAAGAACGCATTCCTCAAGCTCGTCCGCGGTGAGCAGTCCTTGCTCTGCCAAGGCTTCGAGGTCGATAAAATAGGGATTGCCGGAATTACAGCAGACAGACGAATACGGACTGTCGCCGTAGCCCGTCTGCACAAGCGGAAGAATTTGCCAGAATTTGACGTGCGCATGCTTTAAAAAGTCTGCAAACCGATACGCTTCTTTACCGAGCGAGCCAATGCCGTACCTGCCCCATAAAGAAGAAATATGGCAAAGCACGCCCGCCGCGCGCCCTGTATTGTTGTTTTGCATAATTTTTACCCCGAAGTTTTTCCGTGTTATTTTTTAAGAATGCTTTTAATACGCGCAACCGCCTCGCGGGTGTTTGCCTCGCTGCCGAACGCCGTAAGACGGAAATAGCCCTCTCCGTTATTGCCGAAGCCCGCACCGGGGGTGCCGACAACCTGTGCATTGTTAAGAAGGAAATCGAAAAATTCCCAGCTTTTCATGCCCTTGGGGCATTTAAGCCAGATATAGGGAGAGTTTTTGCCGCCCGTGTACCAAATGCCCAGCTCGTCCATACACTCCGCAATGATTTTTGCGTTGTTTTTATAATAGCTTAAATTGTGCGCAATTTCTTTTCTGCCTTGCTCGGTAAAAACTGCCGCCGCACCCTTCTGGACAATGTACGGCACGCCGTTGAATTTTGTCGCCTGACGCCTGAGCCACATTTTGTTTGCGGAAAAGCCGTCCTTTTCAAGCGCCTTGGGCACTACTGTATAGCCGCAACGCGTGCCCGTAAAGCCCGCGATTTTGGAAAACGAGCAGAACTCTATCGCGCAGCTTTCCGCGCCCTCTATCTGAAAGACCGAGCGCGCAAGCTTGCCGTCCTCAATAAAGCATTCATAGGCGGCGTCGTACAAGATTACGGCGTTCTTTTTCAGCGCGTAATCCACCCACTCCCTAAGCTGAGCTTTTGTATAAGCCGCGCCCGTGGGATTGTTTGGCGAACAGATATAAATTATATCAGCGTTAACCGTATAGTCGGGCATGGGCAGAAAGCCGTTTTCGCCATTTGCGTTTGCAAAAATAATTTTTCTGCCCGCCATCAGGTTGGTATCCACATAAACGGGATAAACGGGGTCGGGCACAAGCACGGTGTTGTCCTTAGAAAATATATCGAGGATATTTCCGAGGTCGGACTTGGCTCCGTCGGATACGAAAATTTCGTCCAAAGCAAGCTCTACGCCGTAGCTTTTGTAATAGCCCTGAATACTTTCACGCAGAAACTCATAGCCCTCGTACGGGCCGTAGCCCTTGAAGGTTTCCGCTTTGGACATATCCTCCGCGCCCTCGTGCAGGGCCTTTATAACCTCGGGCACGAGCGGCAGCGTTACGTCGCCTATGCCGAGCTTTATAATTTTTTTGTCGGGGTGAGCCTTGGAATATTCCGCCGCGCGCTTTGCAACCTCGGCAAACAGATAATTTTCCGATATATCGTTAAAATTTGAATTGAATTGCATTGTTAACCCTTCTTGTTTTTGCCAGCCATATATTTTACGGAGGCCTTTATAAACTCGCGGAACACGGGGTGCGCCGACTGCGGACGGGATTTAAATTCGGGGTGAAACTGCACGCCGATATAAAAATCGTTTGCGGGAATTTCTACCGCCTCTACAAGCGTGCCGTCGGGCGAGGTGCCCGCTATTACCATGCCCGCCTTTGCAAGCTCGTCACGGAAGTCGTTGTTGAATTCGTATCTGTGGCGGTGGCGTTCGGAAACGGGGCCCGAGCCGTAGGCGCTCTTCATAATATCGCCGAGGCAAAGGCAGGGATATGCGCCGCGCCTTAACGTTCCGCCCATTTTTTTGCCCTGATGGTCGGGCATAATGTCTATTACGCAATGCTTGGAATCCGGATTGAACTCGCTGGAATTAGCGTCCGCGTGCTTTAACACGTTACGCGCGTATTCGATAACCGCCGTTTGCATGCCAAGACATATGCCGAAATAAGGCACGTTGTTCACCCTTGCGTATTCCGCGCAGAGTATCATTCCCTCGATGCCGCGTCCGCCGAAGCCGCCGGGGACGATTATTCCGTCAACCTCTTTCAGCGTCTTTTTAACATTGTCCTTGGTAAGCTCCTCTGTGTCCACCCATTTGATTTCTACCTTTGCCGCGTTTTCGTAGCCGGCGTGGGCAAGCGCCTCGGCAACGGAAAGGTATGCGTCGTGCAGCTGCACGTATTTGCCGCAAAGCGCAATTTTAACGGTTTTGTCGCGTGCGGCAATGCGCCCGAGCATTTTATTCCATTCGGTAAGGTCTATAACTCTGGGGTCAAGCTTCAAGCGCTTGCAGACGATTTCCGAAAAACGGCTTTCTTCAAGCATAATCGGACACTGATATAATACGGGCAGCGTCATATTTTCGATACAGCACTCCGGCTCGACGTTGCAGAACATTGCAATCTTTGCGCGAACCTCCGCTGGCATAGGCTTATCCACACGCGCGATAATAATATCGGGGTTGATGCCCATTCCCTGCAGCTCTTTGACGGAGTGTTGTGTGGGCTTCGATTTAAATTCTTCCGAACCCGAAATATAGGGCACGAGGGTAACGTGGATAAAACAGCAGTTATCTCTGCCTACCTCGCGCGCGACCTGACGGATAGCCTCGATAAACGGCTGACTTTCGATATCGCCGATAGTTCCGCCGATTTCGGTAATGACTACGTCCGCGCTCGAAGTTTTGCCTACGTTGTATATAAAGGTTTTTATTTCGTTGGTGACGTGAGGAATAACCTGAACGGTCTGACCGAGGTATTCGCCGTTGCGTTCCTTATTTAAAACGTTCCAATATACTTTACCCGTGGTAAGGTTGGAATATTCGTTTAAATTTTCGTCAATAAAACGCTCGTAATGGCCCAAATCGAGGTCGGTTTCGGCGCCGTCCTCGGTTACGAAAACCTCGCCGTGCTGATAAGGGCTCATTGTGCCGGGGTCGATATTGATATAGGGGTCGAGCTTTTGCGAGGCAACCTTATAGCCCCTGCATTTCAAAAGTCTGCCCAGCGAAGCCGCCGTAATGCCCTTGCCAAGCCCCGAAACAACGCCGCCTGTAACGAAAATATACTTTGTCATAATACTCTCCGAAATTTCCTTTATGCTTTAAGTAAAATAATCCTTGATATTATATCATAAAGGCGGTGAAATTGCAAGATTTCACCGCCTTTAATTTTGTTATAAATATTTTATTATAATAACTATTCCCAAGGAACTATTGGTACTATTTCATCTTCACCTAACTCTCTAGTAAATCCGCAAAAATAGCACTTTACTATTTTCTTGTTTAACGCCGTTGCAATCAATTCAAGCTCATTAATGTTCATTTGCGTTAAAGCAGAAAAATTATTTATTTGACCTGCCATTTGATTTTGAGTTCTTACCAAAACATCTATATCGTCTAAACTCAAAGGACTAGCACTTACCTCCGTCCACGTATGATTTTCAATTTTCGTCGAACCGCAATTACAAAACGCAGTATGAAATACATTATTACGCTTTACATATTTTTTACTGAAATCATGTTCTATTTTTTTATATGTAATTATATCGTGATTACAATAACAATACGCTTTTGACACACCATTTTGTTCAACTATGTAATTGTTTGTATGCGTGTGAGAAAAACCAAACTTTAATGTGAAAGCTTCATTATAATATGCATAATCAATATCTTCTAATTTCGCAATCCTGTTGCTACCATGCCAGCCCGTATGAAAATAAACATTGCCTTGCCCGTCATGCGCAAAAGCCACGCAAGCATGATTTTTTTCATTTTTAGTTCCCGCATAATTACCAATAGATACAATCACAGGAAACCCTAAATCTATCTGCTCTATTACAAAATTTTTTATTGATTCACTGCTGCCAGTATTTTTATAATTGAACCAAAAATCAATTGTTTGTTTATATCCTCTTTCAACCTCCAAATAAGTTTTTGCTATTCTAATTAAATCACTAATATAAGTTCCACAAGGATATTTATCATCATTAAAATTATATGAATTATGATATTTTTTTCCTATGAGAATAAGTTTTGCATGAAGAGAATATGGTGCGTATTCTTCTACAAAATTATAATAATATTGAGTAGCATCGCAATTCTTCTTATCTTTTTCACTCAGTGTATAATAATAATCTTCATACATCGTTCCTGGTGAATTATTGACTAATGTAGTATCAATAATTGAACTAACGCAACTAACATCATAATACTCATCAACTATGTCATCATTTAAATAATTATCGTAATAAGATAATACCATTGACAGCGCAATATGTGAACACGAACCTTTAATATTGTGGCCAAAATTTTCAGTTAACATATCAAAGTAAGCCTGCAAATAAGAATCATACGGTGAGGATGAATATTGAGACAAATTATCATCAATTAAAGTTTCTTCTTCAGCTAATTCATCTCCACATGTTACTAATTTCTGTTTATACAAAGACGCATCAGCCACCACATAATTCCACCATATATGGAAGTTATTAAAACTAAATATACATGTCAACATAAAAATTATTGCTATTAAAATAAATATTTTTTTTATATACTGTATTTTCATAAATCACCGCCCCAAACCAGATTGTTTGCAAAGTAATTTTGAAACCATTCTTCTTTAATACTTCTTACACCTCTGTCAAAATAACAGGTGGCAAAACATTCTTCGCCGTTGTACACATTTAAATATTTATCGTATCCGTAGATTTTATCCTTGCTTTTGCCGAATTCCAGTTTAAAACCGTTTTCGGCTTTGCTTTCCGTCGGAATAATGAACATACAGAATTCAAGCGAAATATTTACGCCCGAAGGCTTATTTTGCGGCGCCCATACCCCTAATTCTTTATCAAATAAACTGAAATTCATACGCGCAAATAATTTATTATTACCGGTTCCCCGATACACGTTGTAATAATGAAAATTCGCGTCCCATAATTCATACCCGTAATTCAGCAGATATAAATTGCTGTCCGACAAATTTTCTTTATAAAACTGTGTAATTTCGTCTTGCTCCTCGGTGAAAATCAATTTTTCGTACCCTTTATATACATATTCGTTTTTAACGCTATCGTCAAGTTCATAATATATGACAGGCGCAGTTGCAGTATAATTTATAGTGTCCTTTTCCGCGTCGTTACACCCAGCCGCGCCAATACAAACGCCCGATACCGTAAAAAACGCTATTATAACACACACAAGCTTTTTCATATTTTAATACCCCCTATTTTCTATTATTATACATTTTTTCATTAATTTGTCAATATTTGAATAGGATATTTATAATTATAAAAAATTCCGCCGTTGGACAATAAAATTTGCCCAACGGCGGCTAATATTACTTTTAAAATTTTAAATTTCTATTTCACCCGTAAAGACAAGCGTTGCGGGGCCGGTCATATAAACCGTTTTATCGGTATAAAGAATTTTCAAATCTCCGCCGAGCAGGGAAACCGTTACCTCCTCGCCCTTGACGCAAAAGCCGTTAAGACAAGCCGCCACGGCGCACGCGCACGCGCCCGTGCCGCACGCAAGCGTTTCTCCGCTGCCGCGCTCCCATACGCGCATTTTTAAGTGGTTATTGCCGATAACTTTAACAAATTCCGTGTTTATTCTTTCGGGAAAGGCGGGGTGGTTTTCGAACCTTCCGCCGATTTTTTCCAAATCGAGGTTATCGGGGTCGGCAAATACCACGCAGTGAGGATTGCCCATAGATACAAGCGTAACGTTATACTTTTTGCCGTCGACGTCAAGCGGCGCGGATACGATTTTTTCACCCTTAAAGCCCGACGGAATTTTTTCACCGTCCAGAACCGCCGCGCCCATATCCACCCTTGCGGAAGCAACCTTGCCGCACTCGTCAAGTGTGAATTCCAGCGTTTTTATGCCCGAAAGCGTTTCAACGCAGCATATATTGCCCTTAACGTAACCCAAATCGTGCGCGAGCTTGCCGACGCAACGCACGCCGTTGCCGCACATTTTGCCCTCCGAGCCGTCCGCATTGAACATACGCATTCTGCAATCTGCAATATCGGATTTGCATAGCAAAATTATACCGTCGCCGCCTATTCCGAAATGTCTGTCAGAAAGCTTTATTGCAAGCCCTTCGGGGTTTTCGATTTCGCCGTGCATACAGTCGAAATAAATATAATCGTTGCCGATACCGTGCATTTTATAAAACTTCATAGTCACCGATGGCTTAATACATTTCCACGTATGCGTCGCGCTCGGCTCCGACAGAAACATACTTGATTTTGCAGTCGCAAAGCTTTTCGAGCAGCTTTATGTACGCAAGCGCTTCTTTGGGCAAGTCCGCGGGCTTTCTGCACTTGGAAATGTCGCAATTCCAGCCCTTAACGCTCTCGAATACGGGCTTGCACAAATCCAAAACGTCGGTGAACGGAAACTCGTCTATAACCTTGTCGTCAAGCGTGTAATGCGTGCAGATTTCGATTTCCTTGTAATCGCTCAAAACGTCCAGCTTGGTCAGCGCGATTTCGTCCGCACCCTGACAGCGTATACCGTAACGCGAGGCAACCACATCGAAGGGCCCTACCCTTCTGGGTCTGCCCGTAGCCGCGCCGTATTCGCCGCCTAAGCCGCGCAGCTTTTCCGCCTTTTCACCGAAATATTCGCAGGTAAACGGGCCCGCGCCTACGCAGCTTGAATAAGCCTTCATAATTCCTATCGAGCTGTCTAATTTAAGATTGGGAACGCCTGCGCCTATGGGTGCATAAGCCGCAATTGTAGACGAGGACGAGGTATAGGGCACTATGCCGAAATCGATATCGCGCAACGCGCCGAGCTGCGCCTCGAACATAATATTTTTGCCTTGTCTGTTTGCCTCGTTAAGGTACAGCCCCGTATCGCAGACGTATTCCGCAAGCGGCTTGCCGTACTCCTCGAAGTATTCTTTCATTTCTTCAACCGTAACGGGCTCGAAGCCGTACGCCTTAATGGTCATATTCTTCCACTCGACAATGTCGGGCAAACGCTTATATAAAAGCTCCGTATTCAAAAGCTCGCCCATGCGGAAGGCCTTTTTCATATACTTATCCGCATAAATGGGCGCAATACCGCGGCGGGTAGAGCCGTAGGGCTTGCCCGTTGCCTTGGTAAGTCTGTCCTCCTCCATAACGTCCTGCAAAACGTTATAAGGCATAACGATTATGGCCTTGTCGGAAATTTTGAGGTTTGCGGGCGAAATTTTTATACCGCCCTCTCTTAGGCGCTGCATTTCGCCGCAGAGGTGCTTTATGTCTATTACCATTCCGGAGCCGAGAACGTTTACCACGTCCTCGCGCAGAATGCCTGAGGGCAAAAGATTTAAAATGAACCTTCCGCGCTCGTTTATTACGGTGTGACCCGCGTTGTTTCCGCCCTGATAGCGGCAGACAATATCGAAGCCTTCCGAAAGCAGGTCAACCATTCTGCCCTTGCCCTCGTCGCCCCAGTTTATTCCGCAGATACTTGTTAGCATATACGCACCTCGCTGTACTGTAATTTCATAAATATTATAGAATTTTACGCCGTTTAAGTCAAGCGTATGCATAAGCGATTAAAAAATAAATGCGGCGCGGTTTTTCCGTCTGAAAACCGCGCCGCAAGGCTTTATTACGCTGATTTATTTAACGCTGTACAAAAGGTCGAAGTAGGTGGGATAAGGCCAGTAGTCGGCAGAGGTAAGCGTTTCCATTTCGTCCACAATCGCGCGAACCGCCTCCATATCGGGAATAATCAAATGCGCCATTGACTGTGAAGCGGACAGCACCTCGCGTCTGTCGACCGACTTCAAATCGCCTTCAAGCTTTTCTACCGCCGCGCTTGCCATATCGTTGAGTTGGGAAAGCTTATCGATAAGCTTTATTTCCGCATTGCAAGGCACCTTTTCGCTTACGGCGCGCTTTGAAGCAACGTTCTGGCACAGCTCTGCAACAAAGTCTGAAACGGCGGGTATTATGTCGCGCTTTGCCATTTCTATCATGGTAAGCGCCTCGATATTGATAATTTTGGTATAATTTTCCAGACGGATATCCGCGCGGGCAATCGCTTCCGCTCTGGTATACACGCCTTGCCGCACAAACACGTCTATATTTTTATCCTGATACAGCACGGGCACGGCGTCCGCGGTGTTTTTGTTGTTCAAAAGTCCGCGCCTTGCCGCCTCCGCCTCCCATTCGGGGCCGTAGCCGTCAAGATTGAAGATTATGCGGTAATGCTTTTTAAGCTCTCTTGCAATTACGGCGTTTGCCGCCTTTTCTATATCCTTCTTGCCCTCTAACTCGTCGGCAAAGTCTGAAAACGCGTCTGCGACAATCGTATTAAGGCAGATATTCGCATCCGACACGTTGGCCTGCGAGCCGAGCATACGGAACTCGAATTTGTTGCCCGTGAACGCGAAGGGCGAGGTTCTGTTTCTGTCGGTTGCGTCCTTGGGGAAGATGGGGCTTTCGGGTACGCCTATGCCGCCCTCCTCTGCCTTTACCGACTTGTAATTTTCACCCTTTACAATGCTGTCCACAAGCGCGCCGAGCTGGTCGCCGAGATAAACGGACATAATCGCGGGGGGCGCCTCGTCCGCGCCGAGTCTGTGGTCGTTGCCGGCGGAAGCGATTGACGCGCGCATTACGCCCTGATACTCGTCAACGGCCTTTACAATCGCCGCAAGCACAAGCTTGAACAGAGTATTTTCCTCCGGACAGTCGCACGGGTTCAAAAGATTAAGTCCGCTATCGGTGGACATTGACCAGTTATTGTGCTTGCCGCTGCCGTTTATGCCGCGGAAGGGCTTTTCGTGCAATAAGCACGCAAGACCGTGCTTGTGCGCAACCTTTTTCATAAGCTCCATTGTAAGCATATTGCCGTCTACCGCAACGTTGCTTGTGGAGAATACGGGCGCCATTTCGTGCTGGGCGGGTGCTACCTCGTTATGCTTGGTCTTTGAAAGCACGCCGTAGCTCCACAGCTCTCTGTCCAAATCGCGCATAAACTCGCCTATCTTGGGCTTGATTGTGCCGAAGTAGTGGTCTTCCAGCTCCTGCCCGCGGGTTACGGGCGCACCGAAAAGCGTTCTGCCCGTAAGCATTAAATCCTTTCTTTTAAGGTATTCCTCTTCGTCGATTAAAAAGTACTCCTGTTCCGGCCCGACAGTTGTGGATACCTTTTTGCATTCTATGCCGAACAGCTTTAAGATACGCTTTGCCTGCTTGTCGAGCGCCGTCATAGAGCGCAGAAGGGGCGCCTTTTTATCGAGCGTTTCGCCCGTATAGGATACGAAAACGGTAGGAATGTAGAGCGTGCCCTCCTTTACGAACGCGGGCGAGGTGGGGTCCCATGCGGTATAGCCGCGCGCCATATAGGTTGCGCGCGAGCCGCCCGAAGGAAAGCTTGAAGCGTCAGACTCGCCTATAATTAAGCTTTTGCCCGTAAGGCGCATTATTACCTTGTCGCCCTCCGGCTCGATAAAGCTGTCGTGCTTTTCCGCGGTAAGTCCCGTAAGCGGCTGAAACCAATGCGTGTAATGGGTTGCGCCCTTGGAGATAGCCCACTTTTTCATTGCAGAGGCCACGGCGCCCGCTATATTTACGTCAAGCTGCTTGCCCGATTCTATCGTGGCGCGCAGCGCCTTGTATACCTCGCTGGGCAGAGTATCCTTCTGCACGGAATCGTTGAAAACGTTTTCGCCGAACATTTCGGGAAGATTCATATGTATTCTCCTTAAATTGCGGGCTTTGAATTTGCCGCACGCAATTGTACGTTAAAATTATATGATAACGGCAGAAAATAGTCAATCTTTGAAGGGGTGTTGAATATACAAGTTTTTTATTTTACCATAAGCACAGCTTATGGATTTTTAAAACATAAAACGGCGCCGCGTATATACGCGGCGCCTTTCAGTTATTGCAATTCTTCCTCTGCGATTGTCCGTTCAGACAATTGAACAGTCTGCTCAGCCGAAACTTGCGACAGCACCTTGCAGTCTTTCTTTGATTTTAGTTTGACAACATAATAACCGATGCTTGCTATAAATCCGGAAAATAATAACGCACAGAAAATGCTGCCCGATATTCTAATAGAATTTACCAAACTGCAATAGCCGTAATATTCGGTAAGAATATCGTTGACGGTGCAAGCCTTGTCCAAATCAATATTGATTATAGAGTCTAATAGGTTTCTCATTGCTTCCGCTACCCTGACTATCGCCTCGGTAGCCAGCACGCGGTCGGAAATTTCAAGTCCGTTTTTCGTCATTTTATACGTAACGTAAGTTTTGTAGTCCATTTTAAATTCAATTTTCATTTCAGCATTCGATAAATAATATGTAAAGCTGCACTCATATGCATCGTCCATAAGTTCCAGAACAATATCATCGTATGCATTTAATCTGTGATGATATGTAAAGCCGTCTATGGTTTCTCTTTTGTCGTAACTGCCTATTTCCCGAACGGCAGCCAAATAATATTTGTTATTTGTAAAAAACATTGTTCTTGTATCGGTTGAGGCAAACAAAGCAAGCATAAGAAAAACCATACTCAAAACAAAACACACTGCGGAAATAATAAATAAAAATAAATTTTTGTTTGTTATTATTTTTACCTCTTCCCTCTTAACGGGACACCCGCAGTGCACGCAATTCTTGGATTTATCGGAAATTTCCAATCCGCATTCAGAACATTTGACCAGTGACATAACTTATCCTCCGTAAAATAAAAAGTGCGCCAGCCGAAGCCGACGCATGAAAAACGCAAACTCCGACTGTCGCCAAACAATTCTTACGCAGTACGGAAATTACTATACCAACATAAGTGGAATTTGCATTTTTGCTAAATTCATAGGTTGATATAGTAAAACGGTATATTTACTTGTTAAAATAAAAAAGTCCGCACTCCTATTTAGGACTATAAGAATTGTTTGGCATAATCAGTATATACCAAATTAAAATAAAAATCAATGCTTTATACAAAAAAATCAGACGAGGTAATAATTATCGTCTGATTTAAGTATTTTTATTTGAATTGCCGCCGTTGTCGGCGGGGTCGGTAAAATTAGCGGGCTTTATGAGATGCGTGCTTTTTATGTCCGCGCGCATTGCTGGCGGCTCCTGCGCGACTGCGCCGCGCTGCAATTTATCGTAGCCGTGCTTTTTGCGTATTTTGTCAACGCACCGCTCCACTGCCTCTAATTTTTTATATTTGCCGTTGGTTTCGTCAAGAGTAAGCTGCGAGGCGCCGTTGTCGAAGCCGGAAACGGTAAGCCCGAGCGAGCGCACCTTAAAGGGCGGACGTATATTTGCCTTGAACAGCGCAAACGCGTGACTTGCGATTTCTCCGCACAGAGCGGTGTGTCTGACCTTCTTCTGAACGGCAAAATCGGATAAATCGGCGTAGCGCACCCAAAGATGGACGGTATCCGCAAGCCCCTGTCCGCTTTCCCTAAGCCTTGCCGCAACGCTTTCCGCCAAAACGTACAAAAGCCGCTCTATCCTCGAATACTCTGTAATATCCTCGGGATAGGTGCTTGAATTGCCTATCGACTTATACTCCCGTTTGTCGTCCATATGCTTTACGGGGTCGCCGTCAAGCCCGCGCGCGTACCTCAAAAGCGTTTCGCCAACCTTGCCGAAGGCTTTTATAATCAGATTATCGTCGGCGGAGGAAAGTCTGCCTATTGTGGAAAGCCCCATTCCGCGCAGCTTTTGCGTGGTTGCTTTGCCTACATACAGTAAATCCTCCACGGGCAGCGCATTGATTACCGACGGATAGTTTAAATACGAAATAACGGTAGTGCCGTCGGGCTTCTTCAAATCGGAGCCGAGCTTTGCAAACACCTTATTGAACGAAACCCCGCAGGAAACGGTTATTTTAAGCTCGCGCTTGACCTCTTCCCTGATATAGTCGCCCAAAAATTTTAAATATTCGTCGCTGAAATGCTTTTCGCCGTCAGCTTCGGTAAATTTGGGAGTAAATTCGGGAAAAATTCGGGTTGAACGGGTTAAATCAAGCCAGCATTCGTCTATACCGTAGCTTTCTATCAGGTCGGTATACCGCGCATAAATTGCCTTGACCTTGCGCGAATAGCTTATATATTCGTCAAAATGCGGGGGAACGCAAATTAAATCGGGGCATTTTTTCTGAGCCTGCCAGACGGTGTCGCCCGTTTTTACACCGAAGCGCTTTGCCTCTTCGCTTTTGGCAAGCACAATACCCTTGCGCAGCTCCTTACTGCCGCAAACGGCAATCGGCTTGCCCGCAAGCTCGGGGTGAAGCGTTCTTTCAACCGAGGCGTAAAAATTATTCAGGTCGGAATGAATTACGATGCGTTCCATACCTTTATTATACACAAAAAACGGCAAAAGTAAAGGCGGGAAAATACCTTCCCGCCTTTGATTATATTGTTACGCGATTGCCGTGTATGTCAAGCACGCCGTCCGTACAGACTATTACGAATTTTTCCGTGCCGTACACCCATTTATCATGCTTTTCTATCGCAAGCCACTGCTCCATAGTTCCGCCGTAATTTATACGTTCAAGCCGATAAGGATTGTAAAAGGAAAATCTGCCCAGCTCTTTAAGAGTAACCGATATATTTATTTCCGTTATATAAGAGTTGATAAAATCGGAGTTGGCGTCCACGCCCAACTGCGTGATTGTAGAAGGAAGCGTTACCGTACCGCTTACATGGTTGGGAATATGGATAATTTCTGTAAAAGCTTTATTATAAAGTATTCCGTTCTGCACGGCGAAGGCGGTATTGCCTTCTGCAACGGTAAAGCGTTCAAGCTGCATAAAATTCATAAAAACGCCGTCGTCAAAGCTTGTGACCGTTGCGGGAATTTCAATAGTTACCGCTTTTCTGTTGAAATAACAGTACGCGACGGTTTTGTCTTTGCTGTAAAGCCATTCACCGTCGGCGGTGAAATACGGATTATCTTCGTCAACTATTATTCCCGTATTTTCCGAAAGCTTTAAATTGTATGCGATATTCCGCCATCCGCCGGAAACCATGTTGCGGGAATTATCGTAATACACGCCCCAGCAAGCAATTCCGTCGATAACTACATTTTTACCGACGTAAAGGCGGGATAAATTTTTGATAAGCGAGAACGCACCGGTTGCAAGCCACTCGGTCTGCTCGGGAATTCTATACTCCCCGTCCGCGCGGTTTGCGGGATAATTTACCAGCGTTTTCATTGATTTTGTAAACAGAACGCCGTCAACCGAGCAAAAATATTCGTTTTCGGCGTCTACAGTTACAGACGTGTTAACCGAACAAACCATTGCGCTATCCCATATGAATTGTACGGTTTTGGGAATAAACACCGAGGTTGCGCTTTTAAAAACCGAACCGCTGCCAAATAAACCTTTTGCGTCTATTACGCCGATTGAAATAACCGTATAGGTAATATCTTGATGTGTTACGGTCTGCGGAACGGCGACCGCGCCGCTTTCCTCGCATTTTACAAGCTGAACGGTATTATAGCCCGCAACAGCGTATTGAAAACCGTTTACCGAGAATGTTTTGCGCAAGGTTAAGCCGTTTTCTTCCGCATAATTTGCCGTTGCACGGGCGGGCAGCTCGTACAAAAACTGTATGCTTGTACCCTGCGCCGTATGCGGAGTATGGCGGGTGAGGAAGGTATCAACCGTATTATAGTACCCGCCTCCGTCAAGCCAGTTAACCTGCTGTGTATCGTTTACAAGGAAATACCGGTAAGAAATTCCGCAATAACTTGCGGGAGTGTCGTCCCACGTAAGGTCACACCAATACCAACCGCCGTTATCAAGCCGTACAAGATTCCACGCGTGCTCCTCACTGTTACCTCTGCCCGTTACAAAGATATTTTCAACTCCGTTATAATTTAAAAGCAGCTGAAATGTTTTTGCATAGCTTTCGCACACCGCTCCGCGCTCTTCGAAAACGCCCAAAACGCTATGCGCCCAATGCGCGGTCTGCGGTACGCCGACGCTTTCGTATGCGTAGTCCACAGCGGAAATAATTTTATCGTGGAAGGCGAGCGCCTTGCGGTAAGCATTGTCGTTTACGTCAAGCAAAAACGAATACTCCGCAACCTTGTTGTACACAAAATCGTTCGCTCTTATGCGCACGTCGCCCTGCGCATAGTCCTCAACGGCAAGCATATACAGTTCTTCAACAGTATACATAAGCTCGCCGGACAGCCAATAATACAGCGGATTGTCGTCCTTAAAGGTTTTCCATACGGAAACCGCCTCGTCCGCGCTCAGCGACAAATCGGAATATTCCGCCGTTGCCGCTATGTAAACGGTTTTGCCGTTTTGCAGCTTTTGCTCTGCATTTGCCGTTTTATCCAGATGAAAAGCGCGTACGCCAGCGTCTATGCGCTCGTAAAGCGTTTGTTGTGCGGTTAAATTGTTCTGCTTGAAATAATTATAGCCGTAATCGCCGTTGTATTTGTCCAGCTCGGCTCCGCCGCCGTCCGCGACAGACTGCCCGCATTTTTTACAGGTACCGTTTTCAAAGTCGTGTCCGTCGGTTTTCAGCGCGCGCTTTTTGACGTCGCCGCAACCCGAACAAGTTTGCTTCTGAATATGCTGAGTGCAGGTTTTAACCTCGTCAATCCACTCGCCGTAACGGTGTCCGATTGGCGTAAGCGTTTTTTCCTCTTCTTCCTTACACTCAGAACAAACGTGCTTTTGGACGTATTCCGTACAGGTATCGGTTACGACCTCCCACTCACCGTAGCTGTGCCCCTTGGCGGAAAGAGATTGAAACTGTTGGTCGTTGCATGCGGAACATACGCGCTTTTGGGTATGTATTGTACAACTGTTGACGTAATCGGTCCACTCGCCGTAGCGGTGACCCTTGGCGGGAAGGGAGTTAGTCTGAATAGCTCCGCATTCTGTGCAGAAGCGCTTTTGCGTGTGCACTGTGCAGTTATTTACAATATCCGTCCACGGCCCGTATATGTGACCCGCTTCCAAAAAGTCGTATTCGATATCGCCGCAAAGCGAGCATACGCGTTTGACCTTGTGGACGTTGCAGTTATTTATCTCGTCCGTCCACTCACCGTACACATGCACGCAGATTTCAGGCTGCGGCGGGGGATTGGGTTCGGGGTCGGTGTCGGGCGGCTGCACGCCCGAGGGCGGGTTTTGCGGTTCGTCGCCGAAAATTCCGTCAATAAAATCGCATGCGGAAAGCCCCGCCGCTAAAACGATAAGCGACAGCGCCGCCAAAAACGCAATTAAAAGCTTTTTTATTTTCATGATTTTCACCTGTTTGCTACATTATACAATATTATTCAACAAAATGCAATGTGTTGATAAAATCAGTCTTTTAAAGCGAGCTGAGCGCAAACGCCATCAAGCACGTTAAAATAATCCTTAAACGTTTTAGAGCAGACCTCGGCGTCTTCTATAACAATTCCGTCGGCGCGCAGACCCGTTAGCGCGAAGCTCATTGCAACGCGGTGGTCGCCGAAGGTTTTGATTGCTGCAGGCTGTGGCTGAGAGGGATAAATTTTTACGCCGTCCTCAAATTCCTCGCACCTTACGCGCATTGCTTTAAGGTTGCTGATAATTGCTTTAATGCGGTCGCATTCCTGCCCGCGAATATGCTTTACCCCCGTAATATGCGTGGGTTTTGCAAGGTACGGCGCAATTGCGGCAAGCGTTAAGGTCTGGTCGGAAAAGGCGGACATATCAACCGTGCCGCCGTTGAAAGTCTTTAAAAGCTTTATAAATTTTATGTCGCCCTGCATACTGTGCGGAAACACTCCGTTAACCGCAACAGACGTGCCGAGAATTTTATTTATTGCATAAAAATAGCATGCGGCGGAAACGTCAGGCTCGATATCGTATTGCCTTGCGGAATATCTGCCGTTGACGGTAAAAGCGCCGTTATTTTCTTCAACGTTTACCCCGAAAGACCACATAATATTCACGGTCATATCTACGTAGTCGCGGCCGTGACTGCCAACCGCCTTAACGCACACGGGCTTGACGGCGCACACCGAGGACATCAACAGCGCGGAAAGGTACTGACTGCTTTTTGAAATATCCACAGTAATTTGAGTGCTCGGCGAGGTCGTACCCTCGATTATGAAGGGAAAGGAATTTTCTTTTTCCAAAAAGGTGAACCTTGCGCCGAGCTGTGTAAGCGCGGTTATAAGCGGTTCCACGGGGCGGTTTTTCATTTGCGCCGAGCTGTCAACCTTGAATTTTCCGCTTTGAAAAGCTAAAAACGCGGGCAGAAAACGCGCCGCAGTACCCGCGCTGCCGACGTTTATTTCCGCACGGCTTACGGGTATTTTGCCGCCGCAGCCCGTAATTTTTACCGTTGTGCCGTTTGCCTCGCTTTTTATGCCGAGGGCGTTAAGGCACTTTAAAAAGGTTGCGCAGTCGTCGGAAAACTGCGCGCCCGACAAAGTGCTTTCTCCCTCTGCAAGCGCGGCGATAAGCATAGCGCGCGCGGTTATAGATTTTGAACCGTCCACGCGCACCGTTATATTTTTATTGTTGGTTTTTCCGTAAATGTTTTTTACCTGATAGTTCATAAATATTTAAGTAATTAAGTTGCTTTGACAAAAACGCATAGATACAAAAAGTATATATGCGTTTTTATTTTCTTCTTCTTAAAATGTCGCCGCTTGTTAAAGTATACGGGCAGTTTATTTTATAGTGCTGCTGGACGAGCTTGCAGTCACGCACTTCTTCGCCGTTAATTAAAAACGCTTTTTCCACCGTAAAGGTTTTTAAAAAGCTGTCGGTAGGGCTTAACACCTCCAAGGTATCGCCAACCTTGAACCTACCGCGCATTTCAACTATCGCAAAGCCGTTTTCACTGCCGATAACGTTCGCTATATAGTCGCACCCGCCCTTTGCCTGACTGTCCGCATAGTTTACCGTTTGCGCGTTTTCACCGAATGCGTAAGCCGTTGTATAGTCGCGGTGAAAGGCCGTTAAAAGCTCGTTTTCGATTATGGGGGAATAGCCGCCGTCAATACATCTGCGGTATGCGTTTATTACGGTTGCAAGGTAGTATTCCGACTTCATTCTGCCCTCGATTTTAAACGAGCAAACGCCTGCTTGCGCCATTTTGTCGAGGTGCGCGCTCATATTCAGGTCCTTTGAATTGAGAATATACGCGCCGCGTCCGTCCTCCTCTATGTCCAGCCAGCCGCTGTCGGAAAGCTCGTCCGACTTGCGGACTTGATAGTTCCAACGGCAAGCCTGCACGCACTCGCCGCGGTTGCTTTCCCGCCCCGCAAGGTAGTTTGACAAAAGGCATCTGCCCGAGTATGAAATGCACATTGCGCCGTGAACGAATGCCTCTAACTCGATATCGGGCACGAAGGAGTGAATTTCAGCTATTTCTTCAAGCGAAAGCTCGCGGGCGAGCACTGCGCGGGTTGCGCCTTGCTCCCGCCAGAATTTAACGGCGTATTTGTTGGTGAGATTTGCCTGCGTGGATATATGAATATCCAGCTTGGGCGCGCTTTTTTTTGCCGCGTAAACAACGCCTGCATCCGAAATGATAGCCGCGTCCGCTTTAATTTCTTCAAGGAATTTAAAGTAGTCCTCCAAAAGCGACATATCCGCGTTTTTTGCGAATATGTTTGCGGTGACGTAAAGCTTTTTGCCGAGAGAGTGCGCAAATTTTACCGCTTCCGCCATTTCCTCACGTGTGAAATTATCGGCAAACGAGCGCAAGGAAAAGTCCTTGCCCCCTACATATACCGCGTCCGCGCCGAAATTTATCGCAGTTTTAAGCTTTGTAAAGTTGCCCGCGGGGGCTAAAAGTTCTACCTTCATAACAGATTATCCAATATTTGTTTTGCCTTAGGAAAGCCGTCAAGCTTATTGTACAGCAATGAGACGGAAATAACGGGCTTTCATAGCTTTACGCTAAGCGCAACGCCGTTGCCGATATTTATTATTGTGGTTTGAAGTCCGCTGTCATTCGTTACTGCGGTAATATATTCTTTGATATGTTCGACAAGCATTTTGCGCTTGGGGGGAATCGCCTCCTCGCCCGTGACGTATCCGAAAAGCAGAATATCGTCGGCAATCAGCGTGCCGCCGCGCTTTAAAAGCCGTTTAAGGCGGGGCAGATACTTAACGTACTGCACCTTTGCGCAGTCCATAAAAATGAAGTCGAAGGAGTTTTCCGACAAGGTATTTATGACTTCGCCCGCGTCCCCTAAAATTTGCGTTATGCGGTCGCATAGCCCCAGACCTGCGAAATTCGTCTGCGCTTCGTTATAAAAGCCTTGGTCGCGTTCAACCGTGGTAAGGTGAGCAGTTCTGCATATATCAAGCATAGCCGCGCCCGAAACACCGACCGCCGTACCCAGCTCTAAAATGTGTTTAGGCTGAACGGCGCTTAAAACCGTTTGCAGAAAGCAAAGCGTCTCATCGTCCGATACGGGAATTTCGCGGTCAAAGGCGTGACTGCGCAGCTGCGCAAGACTGTCGGATATTTTCGGCTTGTTGAACTGCGCGGTCGGGGTTGTTCTTTCGCCGTCCCTTGTATTTTTGTGTGCGTAGGAAAAATTTTGCATATGCGTTTTACTTAAATACCGCTTTATCAAATGCAGAGATGCAAGCAAGACGAGGCGCGCGAGCATTTTCAAGGGGAGTTTACTAAGCGTAAACGACCAGCAGAAAAGCAGAGCGCAACAAAGTATTGCGACGCATATATGCGTTTTGCTTAAATTTCGACTATTACGGGCACTACCATAGGGTTCTGTCTGGTCTTTTTCCAAAGATAGTTTTTTAGCGAGTTTTTAATAACGCGCTTTAACTGGTCGCAATTGCCGCGGGCAAGGTCATAGCCCTCTATCGCGTGCTTTATGACCTCGCGGATTTCCTTATCGTAGTCGCGGTGGAAGTCGAACACGAAACCGCGCGTATTTATTGCGGGCTCGCCGACAACCTCGCCGCCGTTTACTGCAACCGACACTATAAACAAGCCCTCCTCGGAAAGCTGACGTCTGTCCTCGATTACTACCGAAGCCTTTTCGTCCTCGATACCCTCGCCGTCGATAAGGCGCGAGCCTGATGTTACGCTGCCCGCACGCTTTATACTGTTTGAGGTAAGCTCTATACAGTCGCCTATATCGGGAACGATTATTTTATGCGGTTCAAGCCCCATTTCCTCGGCAAGCTGCGCGTGCATTTTAAGGTGGCGGTATTCGCCGTGCACGGGTATGAAAAATTTGGGGTGCAACAGACGGTGCATAATTTTATGCTCTTCACGGCAGGCGTGCCCTGAAACGTGGATATTATCCAGACTTTCGTAAATGACCTCCGCGCCAAGCTTGTACAGATTGTTTATTACTCTGTAAACCAGCTTCTCGTTGCCGGGGATAGGCTTTGCGGAAATTATTACCGTATCGTTTTCGCCCACGGTTACAAAGTTGTTGGCGCCGTTTGCCATACGCGTCAGCGCGCTCATCGGCTCGCCCTGACTGCCCGTGGATACCACCACTACCTCGCTGTCGCGCATGTTTTTAATTTGGGAAACGTCCACAAGCAGATTGTCGGGAATCTTTATTTCGCCTATTTTTTCCGCGGCTTCTACCACGTTAAGCATACTTCTGCCCGAAAGCGCGACCTTACGTCTGTGCTTTACCGCCAAATCGAGTATCTGCTGAATGCGGTATACGTTGGAGGCAAACGTGGCGATTATAATGCGGCGACGGGAATTTTCGTTAAAAAGCCGCTCTAAGGTAGAGCCGACTACCGTTTCGCTCATGGTAAAGCCCGCGCGCTCGATATTTGTGCTTTCGCCCATATACAAAAGCACGCCCGCCGCGCCCGCGTCCGATATGGTTTTTAAGTCGATAGGCTCGCCGCCGACGGGGGTCAAATCGATTTTGTAGTCACCGCTGTGGAAGATTACGCCCTGCGGCGTTTGTATTGCAAACGCAAGCGAGCCTGCGATAGAGTGGTTTACGTTTATGCAACGCACCTTAAAGCAACCCAGCTGCGCAGTCTGTCCGGGGCTGACCGTAACCTCCTTAACGTCGTTTATCCGGTGCTCGCGCAGCTTGTTATCGACAAGCGCAAGCGTAAGCTTTGTGCCGATTACGGGAACCTTAAGCTCCTTTAAAAGATAGGGCACGCCGCCGATATGGTCCTCGTGTCCGTGGGTTAAAACAAGTCCGCGGACCTTTTTAGCGTTCTCAACAAGATAGGTAATATCGGGCACTATCAAATCGAAGCCGGGGGTTTCGTCTGTGGGGAATATCGCGCCCGCGTCGATAATTATAATATCGTCGCCGCACTCGATTGCCGTCATATTTTTGCCGATTTCTCCGACGCCGCCCAAAAATACTATTTTTACGGGCTTGCCCGTTTTGGTCTGCCTTGCGGGCTTGTCCGCCTTAGCCGTCTTTAACTCCTTTACGGGCTTTACCTCGCCGCGCTTACCGGTGCGCAGCCTTTTGCCCTCGCGGCTTTGTCCGTTGCCCTCATGCGTTGCAGAGCGCTGTTCCGTGCGGCCGCGGTTGTTCTGTCTGCGCGGGGTATTTGCATTGCTTTGAGTATTTTTGCCGCTCTTTGCGGAATTGCCGCGGCGGTTGTTATCGTTAGTGGGTGCCTGTGACTGTGTTTGTTGGTTGTTCAAAATATTTCTCCGTTACGGTGTTTTTTATGTATATCGGCAAAAAGCGGAATTAAAGCAAACGAAACAAGCCCTCCCGCAAGGGAAGGAATGCACAAACGCCGTATAATTCCCGTATTATGTCAGCGCGCGCACCGTCGCGCTGACATAATACGGGGGGCTGAAAAAGCTTCAACCCCCGCGCATATTTATTTTATTTGTCCTTTTTTACGTCCTTGACAAGACCGTCCTCGATAAGCTCTTCAATGGTTTCGTAAGGATACATTGCCGCATAATCGCGCTGAGGGATATTTCTCTTCTCGCCGTTGCGTGCCGCAAGCATTTCATCGATAAGTCTTACCGCCTTTTTAACGCCGAGAGGGCTTTTTACCTTTATCATCATAGGCGTGCCCGCAACGGATTTGTTGTCGGAAACGTCCTTATGGTGATATACGCTGTACTCGTGCGTTGCGGGGTCAAGCGCAAGATAGAGAATAAGCGTCTTGCCGCGGATTTTAAAGCGGGCAATGGTTTCTCTTCCTTTGTGGAAACGCTCTGCACCCCATGCAATGTTGGAGTTTACCTTTTTGTAGCTTAACAGCGCGTTTCTTACTTCACCGTAGTATGTCTTTTGCTCGTCAGTGCCCTGAATAATTCTTGCAATAAAGCTGCGGTTATAGCGCATCATGTTTGCAAAGTCTACGCCGCCCTCGCCTGCAAGCTCGTCATAGCTGAATTCCTCGACCGCCTCGTCCTCGTCGTTTTCGTTTTCTTCCTCGGCAACGGTCTGCTCGGTTACTATTACAATCGGCGCGGAAGGCTCTTCGGCGGGCTGTTCTTCCTCAGCCTCCTCTGCAAGCTCTTCTTCAGGCGTTTCTTCAACTGCTTGCTCGGGCTCGGTTACCTCTTCGACAACCTCTTCCTCAACCGTTTCCTCGGGCTCGTCTGCGATAACGTCGCTTACGGTTACAAGCTGTTCTTCCTCAGCCTCTTCCTCGTAAACCTCTTCGTAAGCCTCGGCGGGCGCGATGTCGTCCTCTCTGGGAGCGGCCACCAAAACGCCGGCCGCAAGCATACGCTTGATTTCTTCTATCTCTCTGTCGATTGTGTCAAAGCGCTCCTCGGTAGTTTTGGTAACGTTTTCGGAAACGCTTGCGGAAACCTTTTCAAGACCGTCCTCGTCAAGCACGATGTCGTAGTCAAGCTCCTGCTGGCGCTCGTTCAGCTTTTCCGCAACCGCGTTGCTGACCGCCTCGCTGTCGACCTCTGCCGCGGGCAACGCGCTTATAACCTGCGTTGCTACCTTATCTGCAATTTCGTCCGTATCGAATTCGGGCAGATAGTTCGAAAGCACAGCCGCCGCCTTTTCGGCTATGGCGTCCTCGTTAACTCCCGCAACCGTAATATTCTCGCTTATGCGCGCAGCCATTTCCTCGTAGTCGGGCTGCTCGCCGTTATCCTCGCCGCTTAAATCAAGCGTTTCGCGCAGCTTATCCGCAACGGTGGAGGCGATAAGCTCGTAATCGAGCTTTTCCGTAATCTCCTTGGTTATGCTTGCGCAGCCCTCTTCGTCAACCATTATGCTGTAATCGTCGGGCTGGATAGCGCCGATTTTCAACGCTATTCTGTCGGCAAGCTCTTCCTCGTCTATGTCGGCGTTTGCCACAACCGCCGTCGAAGCCGCCTCGGGAATGGAAATTCTTTCCGCTACCTTACCGGCAAGCTCCTCGTAATCTATTTCAGCACCCGCCGCCGTTACAAGCGTTTCCTTCACGGGCATATGCTCGGAAATAAGCTCGGCAAGGTGCTCGTAGTCGATTTCCGTATTCTCGCTGACAGCCGCCGCGGGCGCCGCCTCTGCAATAAGCTGAGGAGCGGGCATTCTTTCCGCAACCTTTTCAGCAAGCGTATCGTAATCAATCTGGGCATTTCCCGCTTCGGGAATAATAAGCTGCTCCGCAACCCTCGACGCGATGTAATCGGGAGAAATAACCTCCTGCACGGGGATACGGGAAATTACCTTGTCGGCAATCAAATCGTAATCCACCTCCGCGCTGACCTGCACGGGCTCGGCAGCGACTGTTGCTGCGGGAACCTCGATACGCTCTGCAACCTTTGCCGCAAGCGTTTCGTAATCGATTTCCGCGCTTTCGTGAACAACCGTCTGTACGGGCGTGCCGTCGGAAACAACCTGAGGCGCGGGTATTCTTTCCGCAACCTTGTCTGCAAGCGCGTCGTAATCTATCTCTGCGCTGACCTGCACGGGCTCGTATACGGGCGCGGCCGCCGCTGCGGGAAGGGCAATTCTTTCCGCGACCCTTGCCGCAAGGGTATCGTAATCGATTTCCGCCTGCACGGGCTGCGCCGCTCCCTCCTGCATGGGAAGGCGGGCAACGATTTTATCGACAAGCACGTCGTAGTCTATTTCAGCGTTTTCCCGAACTATCGTCTGAACGGGAACGCCGTCGGAAACAACCTGAGGCGCGGGGACCTCGATACGCTCGGCAACCTTTGCCGCAAGAGTATCGTAGTCTATTTCGGCGTTGAACGGAACGGGCTCTGCCGCGACAGCCTCTGTAAGGGCCGCCTCGTCCTCCGCGGGGTGAACGGGACTGCTTAATCCGTTTACCTCGCCGCCGAGCTTTTCGAACTTATCCGATACGGAATTGTAAATGCTCTCGTTCTGCGCGGCAAGATATCTCAACTCGCGTCTTAGCGCGGCAACGCTTTCACCGACGGTGCCGAAAAGCTCCTCGTTTCTGCGCAGCGCCTCTGCGCTTTCCTCGCGGACCTTTGCAAGCTCTGCCATTACCTCGTCGATTCTTGCGTTTGCGGCGTTGACCTTCGCGATAGCGTCGTCCTGCTTTAACGCCATTTCCTGCTGGCGCTTTAATATAACGTCCGCTTTTTTGGGAACTCTCTGAACCTGCTCCGCGTTGTCGTAGTCGTATCTACCGTTAGCCATTTTTACACCTCTTGAGTAATTATTAGCCAAATTTAAAGCCGTAAAATTATACAGCTTGCTTATAGTTTACACCTTATTTTTAAAAAAGTAAATATAATTATGCTGTTTTTTAAGATTTTTTCGAGAAAAATATGCGATTATCGGGGCATATATGAGGGGCAAAAGCCATTTTATGGTAACGGACGCATAAATCGGGCGCGGCGGGCGGCAATGCAATCCTTCGCCCGCCGCAACAGGCAAATTTAAAAAATTAAGCGAATTATGCGATAATCTGTTGCATAATACGCGCGTATGTCCTATAATTGTGTACAGTAACATATAACATTTACGGGTTCTGTTATTATGAAAAGCAAGAGAAAACAAATCGAATACGGCGCGGCGTCCGTCGCGGTCTGGCTTTTCGGACTTGTGCTGCTGCTTTTTGCCGTCTGCAAATTCTGTCTTTTGGGCACCTTTAACCGCCAGAAGGCTGAGGGCGCGGAACGCACCACTCTTTACACCACCGAGGACTTCTCCGCAGTGCAGCACCGCCGAGTTGAATTTTTAAGCGGTAAAAACACGCTTAAGGGCTACGTTTGGTATAGCGGCGAAAGCGACAGGCTTGTTGTAATCTCTCACGGCTTCGGCGAGCTTTCCAACTACTATTATTCCGTTATGGAATACTTTGTAAACGCGGGCTACAGCGTGCTTACATACGACAATACGGGCACGGGCGAAAGCGACGGTCTGGGCACAAAGGGGCTTTCGCAGTCCGCGATAGACCTTGACAACGCGCTTAAATTTATAGAAACGGACACGCAACTGAAAAGCAAGTCCGTATACCTTTTCGGACACAGCTGGGGCGGGCATGCGGTAACCTCGGTATTGAACACAAACAACAAACGCATTAAGGCGGTCGTTTCGGTAGCGGGCTACAACTCCAACTCCGGCGCGATGCTCGAATGGATGCAAAGACGGCTTAATATGGGCGGATTTGCATATACCCTGTGGCCCTTTACCGCGTTCTGGGCAATGGTTGACGCGGGCGAAAATTACTATATGACGGGTGTGGACGGAATTAACGCCTCCGGCGTGCCGGTGCTTGTTGTTCAGGGCGGAAACGACGACACGGTGCTTAACGACAGCATATACGCCCACCGCGACGAGATAACAAACCAAAGCGTGGAATACTATTTCGTCGAGGACGGAACTCACACAAGCCTTGTTATATCCGATAACGAAAAAGCGGCAAAATACCGCGAACAGATAAACACGGAATACACCGAGCTGAGCAAGCTGTACAACGGAAAAATACCCGCCGAGGCGGAGAGCCGTTTTATTGCCTCGATTGACAAGCGCTTATACAACAGCGTGAATACCGACACAATGAACAGGGCCTGCGCCTTCTTCGACAAGGCGTAAGCCGACAAAGCGATTTTCGCAATTTGACAGACAAGCCGACAAGACTTAAACGGTACGGCAGTATAAAATATAAGACCTTCGCTAATAATAATAGAAAAATAGCGGAGGCTTTTTTATGGGTAAAAAAAATAAAATCAAAAAGATTACGGACGAGCAGTATCTTGCTTATATAGCGGGTCTTAAGGACGACCCCGCGCCCGCCGCGCTGTTTGACGCGGACGGCAAAATGGCAGTGCCCGAGGCGTACACCCGCGAACGCACCGAAAAGAAGCGCGGCGACTGAAAAGCTTTTAACGAATATAAATTGGCGGCGGCGGAATGCATTATAGCATTCCGCCGCCGTGAATTTTGCAAGCCCATTACCCGCGCAATATAGTGCGGATAACGCCTGTTGCAGCCTTAATATAATATATGCACAAGTAAACAGTTTGGTCAACCTATGATATTTTTGTGAAAGTTTATTTTAAGCAACCGCGCTTAAAACGGTTACAGAATAATGCAGATTACTCCGCCCCTGCCCTCGTTCACTATACGCGTGATTGCGCGGCGCATTTTCGCCTTTGTATCGTCGTGCATGCAGTTAACCTTGCCCGAAAGCCCTTCCTTAACCATTCCGCGCAAGGATTTGCCGAACACGTTGGTATCCCACATATCCTCGGGATTGCTTTCGAAGCCGTTCATCATGCCCTGCACAATGCCCTCCGACTGCGAGGCGTTGCCCATAATCGGGCTGACCTCTCCGCTGACGTCTATTTTAACTATGTGATAGCTGGGCGCGGTTGCGCGCAGCTTTATGCCCACACTGCCGCCCTGACGCACCACCTTTGGCTCTTCAAGGCTCATATCCGTATCGTCGGGCTGAACTATGCCGTAGCCGTTCACCCTTGCGCAGTCGAAGGCGTCCTTTATTTTATCGTAGTTGCGCTTTGCTTCGGCGGTGCCGCGAACGTAACGCATAAGCGTGAACTCGTCGGAAATGGTATCGCCCGCGATTTCCGAAAGCATATCGAAGAAAATTCCGTCCTTAACATAGCAATCGACGTGCGCCTTGCCGTCCGAAAGGCTTAAATTTACAAGCGCTTCGGGCTTCCAGAATTTGCAGTCGGCAAGCATATTATCGAACGCCGAGCAGTCCTTCATTTTTTTAACTGCCTCCGCCGCGGCTTTTATTCTGTCTAAAAGCTCGCACACCGCCGTGCTGTCGGGCGGGAGAAAGCGCATCCAGTCGGGAATGTCGATGTCAAAGCCCGTGACGGGGAACTCGAAAAGCACTGCCTTCAACACGTTCAAAAGCCCTTCCGCGTTCAGCTTTTCGCAGTTTGCCGCAATGGTTGTCACCTTATATTTGTTTTCAAGCTCCTCCCGCAGTTTTTTTGCCGCGGCCTTGTCGGGTTCTACGCAGTTTAAAATTATGACGAACGGCTTTCCGCTTGCTTTAAGGTGCGCAACGGTGCGCTCCTCCGCGTCCACATACCCGTCGCGGGGAATATCCGCTATACTGCCGTCCGTGGTTACGCAAATACCTATTGTGGAATGCTCGGATATTACTTTTTGAGTGCCCAGCTCCGCCGCCTCTGCAAAGGGCAGCGGCTTGTCGCTCCACGGTGTGTTTACAAGGCGGGGCTTTCCGTCCTCCTCAAACCCGTTTGCGCCGCGCGTGATAAAGCCAACGCAGTCGGCAAAGCGAATGTTTGCGGTTGCGTTTTCTATGCGTACCTGCGCCGCCTTTGCCGGCACAAACTTCGGCTCGGTCGTCATAATGCTTTTGCCCGAAGCCGACTGCGGCAATTCGTCAACCATTACGGTTTTTGCGTTGCCGTCCTCGGTATTGGGAATAACCAGCTCGGTCATAAATTTTTTGATAAGCGTCGATTTGCCCGTACGCACGGGACCTACTACTCCTATATATATATCGCCGCCGCTTCTTCCTGCAATGTCCTCGTATACGTTGTAATCAAGCATATCTGCCTCCGCAAAATCAATGTGTATAATAACTTATTAACGGTTTGCGGCGTTTAGAACGCTTTTTTAATATTTTGCGGTTATGAAAAGGACGGCGCGGACGGCTTTTTGCCGTCCGCGCCGTCATATTTCAGTTTTTTAAAAGCTCGGTTGCAAATGCAAACCCCGCCTTAAAGCCTTGTATAAACTTTTCCGTACAGGCGGAGGAAGTCATGGCTGTAACAAGCCCGTCTATTTCTATCAGCAAATTTTTATCTTCTTCGGAAAGCCTTTCGGCAAGCTTGGAATAAGCTTCCGCATAGCCCTCTTCGGCGGAAATATATTTTTCGCTGTTTAATTCTTCCCCGCAGAGATTTTTACCGTCCGCAAAAATTTTTTGTAAAATAGATTTTGACATTGCTTTAACCTTATTACACTTATTGAACGTATTTTATCACGCTTGACAAGCGTAAGTCAAACATTTTACGCTTGATAAGTGTAGTTTTTAACTATGATTACAATAAAACAAATTCAAGAAAAGTTAATAGAGGCAATTAAACTGTGTGGTATATCGCAAACAGATTTAGCAAAAAAATTAGGGATTAAGCAACAAACTATTTCTCATTATCTAAAAGGCGATATTATGCCATCGTTGGAAACCTTTGCAAATTTATGCGCTGTTCTGGATATTGACCCCGCGGATATTCTTTGCATAGACGATTATAATAAAGACTGAACCAAAATAATTTACGCCGCCCGCGCAATTGCGCGGGCGGCGCTTTTATTTACTGCCTTACCTTAGTTACTTCGGCATAAAATTCGTCAAGCTCTTCCTTGTTTTTAAAGTTGGCGATATACATTATGTTGCCCATTGTGCCCGCAAGCACGTCGGGCACGCGCTGAATAATTTTTATATTCGCGCCGAAGCGGTCAATTATATCCTGCTCGGAATAAGCGTAATCAACGCCGTCGCGTCTGCCCGCAAACGCGCAGAAGTATCTTTCACCCAAGGTCACAAGCGAACTGTCGTAGGCAATCATATCCGCCCAGATTTTAAACACGTTGGTGCTGTTGGCGTAGTTCATCATATCGGGGGTAATTCCGCCGGCGGGGCGCATATTCACCTCCAACGCGACAACCTCGCCCTTTTTGCCGATATGCCGGTCGGACAAAAGACGGAAAAATTCGAAATGAACAAAACGGCTTTTAACCTTGAACGCCTTGACCGTTTTTCTGCCCAGCTTCTGCACATCGGGCGCAAGCTGATTTACTATATAATACAGACAGCTGTCGCCCGTGTTGACTACGTCCATAAGCGATTTGGGGGTTATGTTGCCCGTTTCGAATATCGGATTACCCTTGCTGTCGATTATTGCGTCGTAGGAGTTGACCTCCCCGTCGATAAACTCCTCCATTATGTAGCTGACTTTTTTGGGCTTGCTTTTTAAAAACGCTTTAAGCTGTTCGTCGCCGTCGATTTTGTGGGTATCGCTTGCGCCGACGCCGTTATCGGGCTTGACTATTACGGGATAGCCTACCTGCTTTATGAATTTTTCGCATACGGCAAGCGATTTTGCAAGACAGTGACGCGCCGTTTTTACGCCCGCCTTTTTATAATAGGTCTTCATTGCGGATTTAAGCTTAATCTTCTTAATATCCGTCTTTTTAAAGCCCGTGTCGATATTGAATTCGGTACGCAGAAGCGCGTCCCGTTCAAGCCAATACTCGTTGTTGCTCTCTATGTAGTCGATTTTGCCGTACTTAAAGGTGAAAAACGCAACCGCACGGAAAACCTCGTCATAATTTTTAAGGTCGTCAACCTTGTAATACTCCGTAAGCGAGCCCTTCATGTCTGCGGTAAGGCTGTCGTAAGCCTCGTCGCCTATGCCCAGCACGCGCACGCCGTTGTTTTGCAGCTCGCGGCAGAATTTCCAGTAATTTGACGGGAAATTAGGAGAGATAAAGATAAAATTTTTCATATATACGCCTTCTTAAAAAAGAATTTTTAAATAAAGCTTTAATTCGCTCAGCCTTTGTCCGTTTGCGACGCGCCGTCCGCTTCGCCGTTTAATATCCCTTCAAAGAATGCAAGCAAATCGTTCTGCACTTGCTGTTTGCAGTCGTCGTTTAAAATTTCGTGACGGCTGTCCTCGTAAAGGGTTAAAGATACGCTTTTTACGCCCGCCTTGTGGAATTTGTTAACCGCCCTGATAACGCCTTTGCCGTAATCGCCGACAGGGTCAAGCGCGCCCGCCACAAAATAGACGGGCAAATTTTTGGGCACCGCATTAATTACTTGCTTTGAGCAGGCCTGCTTTATGATTGAAAACAGAATAAAATAGCCGTTGTTTGTAAAATCGAAGCCGCAAAGCGGGTCTTTTTCGTAAGCGTCCACGTTCTGCGGGTTTTTGGACAGCCAGTCGTTGCCCGTGCGCGCGGGTCTGAATTTTTTATTGTAGGAGCCGAACGCAAGCTTTTTAATGGTATTGCTTCTGTACCGCCAGCCGTGGGAGCGCGCGCTTGCCTTAACCGCAGACAGCGCCGTGTTAAGGGTAATACTGCTTTTAAAGCCCGTGCCCATAATCACAGCACCGACGAATTCGTCGCCGTAAACGGAAATATATTTACGGCAGAAGAACGAGCCCATGCTGTGACCGAGCACAAGCCACGGAAGCTCGCCCGTCTGTTTTTGGACGGTCAGCTTCAATTCGTGAATGTCCTCCACCACTATATTGTAGTCGCGCTGGTCGTTGAAATAGCCCAAATCCGCTTCTGTTTTTGCAGTTTTGCCGTGACCGAGGTGGTCGTCCGCGCACACAATATAGCCGTGCTCGTTTAAAAACTGCGCAAAGTGCGCGTATCTTTCAGCGTATTCGCACATACCGTGAATGAGCTGAACAACAGCCTTTGCCTTACCCTGCGGCAGCCAAAGACAAGCGTGTACCGTATTTTTTCCGTCCTTTGACGGGTAATATATATCCTGCATAGCCGTATCCTTACTTATTTTATATATTGTAGCACCGTATATGCAAAAATGCAATACATTTTAAATTTTTTAAAGCCCGATATGCTCGAAGGCAAGCTCCGCCATTTTTTTATAGGCCGCCTCCGACGGGTGAAGATGGTCGCCGCTGTCAAAGCCACCTGCAAACGCCGCGGGGTTTTTATCCGAACGCAACGCCTTATCAAAGTCTATACAGCCGTCCGCGCCGCATTCCCCTCTCAGCCAGCCGTTAAAGGCGTTTTTAAGCTCCTCGCGGAAGGGCGCATAGGTGCGCCAGCCGTAAATGGGCAAAAGCGTGCCAGCAAGCGTGCGCAGACCGCGCTCCTTCGCCGTTTTTATGTAGTATTCAAAACCCTTTTGCAGCTCTTCGCAGGTCGGCAAGTCCGACATGGGACGGAATGGATTTACCTCTGTGCCGACGGGGTGGATTATATCGTTTATGCCCTGCTGGATTATAACCGTATCCGCGCCGCTGACGGTGGAAATTTCCCGCAGAAAGCGGTTTTTGCCGCACAGCCCGTAGCTTTCGTAGGTCAAACAGCTGTACTCCCGCAGAACGCGCGTGCCGCTTGCCGCGCGGCGGATAACCGAGGTTTTGTTATAGGGGTCGTCCATGCATTTGATTGCAAGATAGTCCGCCCAGCTTTGAGCGGTAATGGAATCGCCGTAAAGTATCACGGCGCGGTTGTCGTCCTCGGTAAGCACGTCAAGCCCCGTCAAAAAATAAAAGGTCTGCGTGGTGCGCGTTTGTTCCAGCGGCAGAACCGAGCTTAACGTTTGGTTACCCACCGAATAAAAGCCCTTTGAAAGCGGGCCCGTTATCACCACGGCAGAGCGCATAAGCGTGAAATCCTTTAAATAAATGCTTACGGAAACACTGCCGCGCGGCTTTACTCGGAAGGGAATTTCGTCGGAAAACACCTCCCCGCCAGCGCCTATTGTCACGCTTTCGCTCCCGCCGAAGGTGACGAGGCAAGCGTCCTTTAAGTTGATTTCTCTGTCGGATACCGCGGGCGCAACAGTAACCTGAGAGAGGGTTACAGGCTCGGTTCCGCAGAAGTTTGAAAAGTGCAGACGCACGCAATTTCCGCCGAAGGCGCATTTTACGGGATAGCGCAGGGTTAAATTTTTTGCATAATTTTCGGGACGGCGGTCAGCAACCGAGGTTGCGTTGCCCCATACAGTCACCCACTTTGACATAGCTTTACCTTAAAATTTTTTTACCGCTAAATTGTAGCATATCCGTATGCTTTATGCAAGTATTGTAAAAACAAAAAAACCGCGCGCGGACGCTGAGCCGCACACGGTTTTTTGCCTTAAAAACCGAATTTTTTACGCCTCTTGCTCTTCGTAGGCGGTTTCCTCTCTGTCGCGCATTCTAAGGCGAAGTCCGTTGCCGCTTAAAATGGGCGATACTATAAGCCAGATTGCCGCAAGCGTGATAATTACATAAACAATTATCGCGCCGACCGAGCGGGGTCCGCCGAATATCCAGCTGACAAGATTGAAGTCGAAAATGCCGTACAGTCCCCAATTGACCGCGCCGAGCAATACAAGAATGTAAGAAATAATATTTGCTATAACCATACTCTCTCCTTAAAAGCAGTATGGCTCGCGCACGGAATTTTATACAGCGCTCAGCGCCCTGCGTTTTTTGAAAGAGTGTCCGCGGCGAATTTTTGCGCCTGCTCGAAGCCGCTTTGCGTAATAGCGCCGCGCTCTAAAAGCGTTTTTGTATAGCTTGCCGCCTCCGCCTCGCCAAGATAGCTTTTATCCTCGCCACGCGCCAGAAGCACAAGCCATTTTATAAAGATAAAAATATCGGTGAACAGCTCGCGCCGCTTTGCATAGCGCGCGTCAAGGGCAAACATATCCTCGTACGAAGCGCCGTCATATCCGCCCGCAAGCATATGGCAGATTATCCCCGGACGGGCGGTAAAGCGCTCCATATACTTATCGTCCATAAGCGCGCCGTCCGCAATTTCAAGCGGCTTTACGCCTATAAAGGACATTTTTCCGCCCAACACGTCGAAAATTTCCGCAAAATATTTAAGTCTGCCGTTTATGCCCGCAAAGGTATGCAGATATATAATTTTGCATTTGACCCCCAGATATGGCGCAGTTTCGAAGGTTTTGCCCGCCTTTACCCGCGATATTACAGCAAGCGTTACAAGCAACGGCGAAAGTATTATCACAACCGTAAGCGCAAACAAAAAATCGAGCAGTGCCTTTGCGAAAAATCTGTAATTCAGGTCTAACAGCGCCAGAACGACAACCGCTATAAAAACGCCCAAAACAGCTCTGCCCGCAGGCGTGGACAAAAATTCAAGCATCATCTTCTCCCACGGATATAATTTTTTCTATTGCGGTCAAAACCTCTTCATACCCCTGTCGGGTCTGCGACGAGGTTGCTATTATGTTATCCGCCCCGCATTTATAGCATGCCGCAATATTCAGCTTGCCTTTATTTTGCGCCGCACGCGAGAGCTTGTCCGCCTTGGTTGCGATTACCGTAAACGGCACAAGGTGATAGTAAAGATATTCTACCATCTGCATATCGTCCGCGGTGGGGTCGTGGCGAATGTCGGCAAGCGAAAAAACGTGTTTAAGCTTATCCTTCTGCGCAAAAAAATCGTCCAAAAGGCGCGACCATTTCAGCTTTTCCTCGCGGGAAACGCGCGCAAAGCCGTACCCCGGAAGGTCTGCAAGAATAAACCGACCGAAGTCGAAATAATTTATAAGCCGCGTTCTGCCCGGCTCCTTTGAAACCTTTGCAAGCTTTTTGCGGTTGGCAAGCATATTTATAAAGCTGGATTTGCCCACGTTAGACTTGCCGCAAACGGCAATTATGGGCTTTTCGCTTTCTACAAACTGCGCCTTGCCCGCCGCGCTTGTAATAAATTCCGCATTTGTGATTTTAAGCATTTTTATATACCTGTTTGCTGTTTAAAGCATTCCTTTAAACCTTATAGAAGCGAGCAAAGCAAGGAGAGCGAGGCTTTTTGCGGCGATGCGTACAATGACGTACGCGAGCAAGAAAAACGCAGCGCGACACCGCTATGCGAAGCTTATATAGGGTTTAAATTCCTATTATGGCGGCTTTAAAAACCGTATCCACTTCCGTCACGGGTACAAAATCAATCTGTCCGCGCACGCTTTCGGGCACATCCTCCAAATCTTTTTTGTTGTCTGCGGGGATAATAACCTGCGTTATGCCCGTGCGGTAGGCGGCAAGCGCCTTTTCTTTAAGTCCGCCGATAGGCAAAACCTTGCCGCGCAGGGTTATTTCTCCCGTCATTGCAACGCTTTTTCTTACCGGCTTTTTGGTGAACGCCGAAAGTATTGCCGTTGCCATGGTTATGCCCGCGCTGGGGCCGTCCTTGGGCGTTGCGCCCTCGGGCACATGAATGTGAATATCCGTCGTTTCGAAAACGCTGCCCGCTATGCCGTACTGAGAGCAATTTGCGCGGATATAGCTTATTGCCGCGCGGGCGCTCTCCTTCATAACGTCGCCAAGCTTGCCCGTAAGCAGTATATCGCCCTTGCCGTGCATTGCCGAAACCTCGATTGTAAGCGTGGTTCCGCCGACTGCCGTCCATGCAAGCCCCGTTGCCGCGCCTACCTCGTCCCCGCCGAGCGCCGCCGCGTCCCGCTCGTACCGTCTTGCGCCTAACATCTCCTGCACCGTAGCCGCGGTGACGGTTATTTTATCCGTATTGCCCTCGGCAGTTCTTACTGCGGCCTTGCGGCAGACAGCGTCAATCTCGCGCTCCAAATGCCTTACGCCCGCTTCCATTGTATAGCCGTTTATAATTTCGTCCAAAGCGCCGTCGTCAAAGGAAAGCTGCCCCTCCTCCAAACCGTTTGCCGCGCGTTTTTTAGGCACGAGGTAGCGCTTTGCAATCTCCCGCTTTTCCTCCGCGGTATAGCCGCCCAGCTCTATAAGCTCCATTCTGTCCAAAAGCGGACGGGGAATGGTGTCCACACTGTTTGCGGTTGTTATAAAAAGCACCTTGCTTAAATCGTAGGGCACTTCAAGGTATCTGTCGCGGAAGGTGGAATTCTGCGCTGGGTCCAAAACCTCCAAAAGCGCGCTTGCGGGGTCGCCGCGCATATCCGAGGAAAGCTTGTCTATCTCGTCAAGCAAAAACACGGGATTTGCCGAGCCCGCGTTTTTAAGCCCCGCGATTATTCTGCCGGGAAGCGCTCCGATGTACGTTTTACGGTGTCCGCGTATTTCGCTTTCGTCCTTAACGCCGCCCAAGCTCATTCTTACGAATTTTCTGCCAAGAGAGCGGGCAATCGAGCTTGCGATAGAGGTTTTACCTACTCCCGGAGGGCCTACAAGACACAAAATAGGCGCGTTAAGCCCGTTTGTAAGCTTTAAAACCGCAAGATATTCGGTTATACGCTCCTTTATTTTGTCAAGACCGTAATGGTCCTCGTTCAGAATTTTAACGGCGTCGCTAAGGCTTTCGGTATCCTCGGTTTTTTCGTTCCACGGAATATCCAGAAGCCAATCGAGGTACATTCTCAAAACGTTGTAATCGGGCGACGAGGTCTGCATTCTGGACATTCTTGAAAGCTCTTTAAGGGCTTTTTCCTCAACCTCCTGCGGCATTTGCTTTGCTTTTATGCGGCGTTCAAGCTCGTCCCGCTCTTCCTCGTCGTCGCCAAGCTCGGTATGAATAGCCTTTAACTGCTCGCGCAGATAATATTCCTTCTGATTTTTGTCTATGCTTGCGCGAACCATAGAATTTATTTTACGCTCTAAACGGGAAATTTCCAGCTCGTCGTTAAGCACCTTGTCCATAAGGCGCAGTCTTTCCACAACGCGGTTACAGCTTAAAAGCTGCTGCTTTACGTCCGTTTTTACGTTTAAATTGTGCGCGGTAATATTTATAAACTCGTCGGGCGAGGTGCACGCCTCGATTGCCTGCAAATTCTCCTTGGAAATGCGGTTGCCGTCGGAAAACAGCTCGCGCACAAGGTCGCGCGAGGTTCTTAAATACGCCTCTTCGAGCGTTTGGTCGCTTGTAATCGATTTAAGCTCGTTCACGTCCGCGACAAGGGTGTTATCGACGTATTCCACGGTGCGCACGGCGGCGCGGTACAGCCCTTCCGCGCTTATACGCACGTTATTGCCGGGCAGCTTGGTTATCTGCTTAATGCGTACAACCGTGCCGACGTCGTAAATATCGTCCGGCGTGACGTCCGATTTTTCCGCATTCTTCTGCGCGACGACAAACAGCCGCGAATCGGTATCCGCCGCCATTTTAACCGCCGTAAGCGAAATAAGTCTGCCCACGTCGAAGCTGACGGAAACAGACGGAAAAACCACTCTTCCCCGCAAAGCCACAACGGGAAGCTTTTCTGAAGTTTGTCTTGCCATAAGAGTACTCCTTTTTTACTCTTTTTACACAGTTTCCCCCTCATACGGAGGGGGAAAGGCTGAAAATTACATTTAAAGTTGTATGCGGTCCGTCAAGCGGTGCGCTTGTAAATTATCTTCGGCTCCGCCTTGTCGGTTACGCATTCGCGGGTGACGATAACCTCTTCTATATTCTTTTCAGAAGGGAGCTTGTACATTACCGAGGTCATAAAGCTTTCGATAATAGTTCTAAGTCCCCTTGCGCCCGTCTTTAAGCGGATTGCGGTGTTGGCAATCTCGCGCACGGCGCCGTCCTCCACGGTCAGCTTTACGCCGTCCATAGCAATAAGCTTCTGATACTGCTTGATAATCGCGTTTTTGGGCTGTGTGAGAATGTTGACAAGCGCGTCCTCATTCAGGGGGTGCAGGCTTACGACAATGGGCACACGACCAACAAACTCGGGTATAAGCCCAAATTTGGTCAAATCCTGAGGCTTTACGTCCTCAAGCATTTCCGCGTTATCCTCCGCGGGCTTTACGTTACCGCCGAAGCCGAGCGAGGTGCTGTCCTTGCGCTTTTGTATTATTTTGTCAAGCCCGACAAACGCGCCGCCGCAAATAAAAAGTATATTTGTGGTGTCTATCCTAAGGCACTCCTGCTGGGGGTGCTTTCTGCCGCCCTGCGGGGGTACGTTTGCGACCGTGCTTTCTATAATCTTCAAAAGAGCCTGCTGTACGCCCTCGCCCGAAACGTCGCGGGTTATGGAAACGTTTTCGCTCTTCCTTGCGATTTTATCTATTTCATCGATATAAATTATGCCGCGCTGAGCCTTTGCAATATCGAAGTCGGCATTCTGGATAAGCTTTAATAAAATATTTTCGACGTCCTCGCCGACGTAGCCTGCCTCGGTAAGCGTTGTCGCGTCCGCCGCGGCAAAGGGCACGTTTAAAATTTTGGCAAGCGTCCTTGCAAGCAGGGTTTTGCCGCAGCCAGTAGGGCCGAGCAGAAGAATATTGCTTTTCTCGATTTCCACGTCGTTGTCAAGCGAGCTTTGGTTAAGGTTGTTTATACGCTTATAGTGGTTATAAACCGCAACGGAAAGCACCTTCTTCGCCTCGTGCTGACCGACTATATATTTATCGAGCTCGCTTTTGATTTCGGCGGGGGTTTTAAGGGGAACCTGCTCCGCCGCACCCGCGTCCGCCTCCTTAACCATATCACCGCAGATTACTATACATTCGTCGCATATACACGCGCCGTTTTTTCCCGTTATAAGCTTTTTTACGAATTCCTCGGGTTTACCGCAGAATGAACAATATTTCTGGTCTTTCAAAAACAAAACTCCAAAATCAATAATTTTACGTTGCGCGCAAAAACCACGCTTTTTGCAAGCAGACCCCATTTGTTGCGGTCAGCAACCTCGGCGGGGTGAGCGGTTGCAATAATATTATTCGTGGGCACTTGGCATTGCAACCGCGAGGGCGAGTAGCCCTAAAATCACGAAAAATCGCAGGCAACCGCTTGCCGAGATTTTTGTGAACCTTACCTCTTATAAAAAACCTTGTCGATTAAGCCGTACTCCATCGCCTCCTGTGCGGAAAGATAGTTGTCGCGGTCGGTATCGCGCTCTACCTGCTCTACGGGCTTGCCCGAATTCTGCGACAGTATGGCGTTAAGCTTGCGCTTGGTCTTTAAAATATGCTCGGCGGCGATTTTTATATCGCTTGCCTGACCCTGAGCGCCGCCGAGGGGTTGATGAATCATAATTTCGCTGTTGGGCAGGGCGTAGCGCTTGCCCTTTTGTCCGCTGGAAAGCAAGAACGCACCCATCGAAGCCGCCATACCTATGCAAATGGTGGAAACGTCGCACTTTACATAGTTCATAGTGTCGTAAATGGCAAGTCCCGCGGAAACCGAGCCGCCGGGGCTGTTGATATAAAGCGAAATGTCCTTTGCGGGGTCCTTCGCTTCGAGGTAAATCAGCTGTGCCACTACCGTGTTTGCAACGGCGTCGTCTATCTCGCCGCTTAAAAAGATTATTCTGTCCTCCAAAAGGCGGCTGTAAATATCGTAGGAACGTTCCCCGCGCGAGGTCTGCTCGACAATATAGGGAACAAGCGTATTCTTTTCCATAAAAGCTACTCCTTGAAAATTTGCGGCAAATGCGCCGTTGAATTATATTATGTTACGCTTTCTTTTTGGTTGCTTTTTTTGCGGGCTTTGCAGCGGGCTCCGCCGCGCCGTCCTCGGTATACAGCTCGTTATTCGCCGCAAGGAAGTCGAAGAGCTTGGTGATTATAATATCGCTTTTGATATACTCGTACTGGCGGGGGTCCATACTCTTTTTGTATTCCTCCGCAGTCTTTTCAACCGAAGCCGCCTGCTCCGCGATTTTCGCCTCTACCTCCGCGTCCTCTGCGGTGAAGCCCTCCGTGCGTATAATTTTGTCGATTACAAGCTGAGATAACACTCTGGGCGCAGCCTGCGGCTTATACTGCGCGCGGAACTGCTCCATCGTCTGCCCCATATATTTGATATAATCCTCAAGCTTCAAGCCCTGATACATAAGGCGGTAGGAAAAGTCCTGAACAAGCCTGTCGATTTCGCTCTCTATCATAGCTTCGGGAATTTCCGCCTTGGCGTGCTTGCAGATTTCCTCTATTATGCTGTTCTCCGTTTCATCGCGGGAACGGCTTTCCGCGCTCTTTAAAAGCTTTTCGCGTACGGAGGTTTTATAAGCCTCCACGCTTTCCGCGCCGGCGTGCTTTTTGACGTATTCGTCCGTCAGCTCGGGCAGCTGCTTTTCGGTAATTTTATTGAGCTTGATTGCAAAAACCGCTTCCTTGCCGCGAAGATTATCAGCTTGATAATCGTCGGGGAATTTTACGGTTATATCGCGCGTGCCGCCGATTTCCATACCGACGACCTGCTCCTCGAAGCCGGGGATAAAGCTTCCGCTGCCGAGAACAAGGTCGTACTCCTCTGCGGTGCCGCCGGCAAACTTCTCTCCGTCGACGCTGCCGGAAAAGTCGATATTTACCTTATCGCCGTTTTTGCAGGGTCTGCCGCTTGCCTCAACGTCGGTCGCGTTGCGCTCCAAAAGCTTTTTAACCTCTGCCTCGACGTCGCCGTCGGATACATTATAAGCATACTTTTTGATTTTTAAACCTGTGTAGGCTTCTATTTCCACGTCGGGCTTGACGGGCACCACTGCCGACAGCACAAGACCCTTGCCCTCTTCCAGACTGTCAACCGAAAGCTCGGGCTCGCCGACTGCGGTAAAGCTGTCCTTCTCCTTTTCGAGAATAGCGAAGTAATGCTCGCGGTACAGCACGTTGAACGCCTCGTCAAAGAAAACGCTTTTGCCGTAATAATTTTCAAGCACGGGCTTGGGAGCCTTGCCCTTGCGGAAGCCGGGCACGCTGTACTTGCCGCGCGTTCTGGTATATGCCTGCATTATTGCGTTCTGCCATTCGTCTTCGGTGAAGGTTATGGTCAGCTTGACCGTGCTTTTTTCGCCGACTGCCTGTGTATAGTTCATTTTTGTCTCCTGAAAAATATAATTTTGGTATTTTATGCGTTCAATATTGTAACACAAGTAAAAATTTTTAACAACTTATTTAATTTACTTTTTGAATTTTTTAATATACAATTAAACGGTCGGTTACGTTTGATATGCATAAGCTGCGTCAGACGCAAACCGAATAAAGATACAAGGATTAAACGCCACGCTTATGCCGCAGGACGCTTTTACAATCAAATACGTTGCGCAGGAGCTTGACGCAAGGCTCTGCGGCGGAAAAATTTCCAAAATCACACAGCCGAACAAGGATTTGCTGATATTTATTATATACACCGCGGCGGGCAGCGTTAAACTTGAAATTTGCCTTGCCGCCAAGGGCTGCCGTTTAAGCCTTGCAGACGCGGACGTTCCCGCGCCAAAGTCCGCGCCCAACTTCTGTATGCTTTTAAGGAAGCATTTGCAGAACGCGCAGATTACCGCAATAAAGCAGCTTGACGGAGAGCGGATAGTTTATTTCGACCTTGACTGCGTTTCGGAATTCGAGCGAACAAGCATGCGCTTTTACGTCGAGCTTATGGGCAAGTACTCCAACGCGGTTTTAACGCAGAACGGCATAATCTGCGGCGCGCTGAAAACCACAGCGATAGGGGAAAGCACGCGGCGCGTGCTGTTTACGGGCGCGAAATACGTTTTGCCGCCGCCGCAGGACAAATGCAACCCCGCCGACTTAAACGAGCTTGAAAAGCTGTTTGACGGCTTTTACGGCGATTACGTTAAATTTATTGCCGACAACGTGCGCGGAATTGCGTACTCCACCGCCGCCGATATTGCCGAGGCTTACGGCGGAAAACCGACCGCAAAAGACGTAAACTACTATATATGCGGGGGGCAAATTGCACCGTGCGTTATCTTTGCCGACGGCGAGCCGTTCGATTTCGCCGTAAAATACTGCGGAGAGAATAAAAAGAATTACCCCACGGTTTTGCAGGCGCAAACCGCATATTATGCGTATATCTGCGAAAGGCGCGCCTTCGAGGACATGAAAAGGCGGCTGTTATCCGCGCTTGCCTCCTCAATTAAAAAGACGGAAAAGCGGCTTGCGGTAATCGAGCAGAAGCTTTTGGACTGCCGCGATATGGAAGCGGTAAAGCTGAAGGGCGAGCTGATTACCGCCAACATATATGCCGTTCAACGCGGAATGAGCGAGCTTGAAGCGGTAAATTATTACGACGAAAACGGCGAAAAAATAAAGATTGCGCTGGATAAAACGCTTTCACCCGCGGACAACGCGCAAAGGTACTATAAAAAATACGCAAAATTAAAGCGCACGCTTATATCGGTAACCGAGCAAAAGCGCGAGGCAGAGGCGCAGAAAAGCTATTTAAACAGCATTAACTCGCACATATGTGCCGCCGAAAGCGTTTGCGACCTTGAAGAGACCGAGGATGAGCTTAAAGCCTTAGGGCTGATAAGAGCTGTTGAAAGCGGCAAAAAAAGCGTTGTAAAGCAGACGCCCTTCCGCGAATTTGTATGCGGCGGCTTCAAAATTCTTGCGGGGCGCAACAATCTGCAAAACGACAGACTTTTAAAAAGCGCTTCGCCGCAGGATATATGGCTGCATACGCAGGGCTACCACTCCTCTCACGTTATTATTTCAAGCCGCGGAGAGGCTGTGCCGGACAGCGTTCTGCAAGCCGCGGCGGAGATATGCGCATACTATTCCGACGGACGGAACGGAAGCAAAATCCCCGTTGACTACTGCCAGAGGCGGTTTGTAAAAAAGCCGCCGAGGTCGAATGCGGGCTTTGTTGTTTACACCGATTACAAAACAACGCTGGCAGTGCCTGACGCCCACGGCGAGCTTGCTGCAAGCAACCAAAAAACAGGACAATAAATATGGACAACGATAACAACAACGGCAAAACCGTATTCATTTGCATTGCCGCCGCGGCGTGCGCGCTGGGCGCGGTTGCCTTCGGGCTTGCGTTTACAAGGCTTGGGATTTACTCGCTTATATGCTCTGTTTTGTTCGAGCTTGCCTCTCTCGCCTTCTGCAACGCGCAAAAAAAGGCAAACAACGTCAAAGCGGTTAAATACGTTAAAATTACAGCCTATGTACTGCTCGGCATTTTTGCCGCATTCTTTATCGGCGGGGTCATTTACGTTTCTTTAAGCTCTTAAAGGTTAAAATCAGTATAAAACAGCACGGATTTTGCCATTATTAATAATGATATGGACAGAATTTCTTGCTGCGTGCTCGATAAAATTTGTACGCTTGCGCCCTTGGGAAGGTATGTTGTGTTTTCCGCCGACGAGCTGTTCGAGGCATTCCCCGACGATGCGGAAGCAACTATGACCGAGCTTAAAAAGGCCGTTAAAGCGCTGACTGCGGACGGCTACATCGATTTGAAGTATCAGGACGGCGAATTTTTTTGCGCCGCGCCGATTAAAAAGCCCCGACCCGCGCCGCCCGCCGAGCCGCAAACGGCAACACAGCCCCCTCAGCCGACCGAAAAAACAAAACAAGCCGCACCCGTTGCCGTGCTTTTTGCGGCGTTCGCGGGCGGCGCGCTCGGCAGTCTTATAATTTCTTTGATATTCGCGCTGGTGTAATAATGCTGTCAAGAAACGAAAACGAGGTAATGAGCGCGGTTTACGCGCTTTGCGACGGCACAGAGGGCTGTCTGGTTTCGCCGATTGACATAATGTCCATACTCCCCTCAAAGCGCGGCTTTTCCGCAGAAAAGCTTGAGGATATTCTTTTCGCCCTCAAATGCGACGGATATTTCGATTTGATAATGTCCGAAAGAAAGGGCGAAAAAATGTACGTTATAAGCCTGAAAGAAAACGGACGCGCGTACAAGCGCAACGCAAAGCAAAGGCAAAGGGACGTAACCTTTAAAATCTTCCTTGCCTTCATAGGCGCGCTGGCAACCTTTATCTTCGGACTTATATTAAAAGCTGTTTTCGGCTGATTTTATTTGCTTTTTTATATAATTTTTGTTACAATAGCCACGCAACGGGCTTTTTGCGCAACTGCGCTGCGCCCGCTATTTGCAAAAAGACGGGTAGCGTATATGAAGAACAACAAAAAGCTTTTAATTTCACTCACCGCAATATTTTCGGTTTTCGTAATAATTGCGGTTTTTCTTATGATTTGGTTCTGGGGCGACAGATACGGCGATTTCAGGGAATTGAAGCAGGAATTCGACATTCCCGACCTTGAAGGCGGCGGTTCTCCCCAAGGGCTTGCAAACTACTTCAACGGCGAATACGAGGTAACGACCGAGGTAACGGGCGCAGACGGCACCGTAACCCAAAAGACGGAAAAGAAAAGACAGAATTTCTTTTTCATATCCTCCTACATGCCCAAAAAACAGCCCTCGCGCGTGTACGTTGTAGGACAGGAAACGGGCTACATAGGCTTTGTTACCCTTAAAAACCCCGACGGCACGCCGCACACCGGCCACGTCGGCGGCATTGCAGTCAACCGCGACTATCTTTGGATAAGCTCTCAGGCAGAGGAAAAGGACGAAAACGGAAAAATTACCGAGGTGGGCACCGTTTTTGTTGCCAAGGCAAGCGGAATGAAGCCCGAGGGCTCGACCGCAAGCCTTCCGCTTATCAAGGAAATTATCAAAAAAGCCCAGAACAGCGCCAAGCCCGACGCGGACAATTCAATCACCTTCACCTCGTCCTTCAACGCTCAGGGCAACGCCTCCTTCCTCTATTATTACGACGCGGATATGGGCGCGAGTGAAAGCGCAAGCTATGCGGACAGACTTTACGTAGGCGAGTTTTACCGCAAGGGCGACAAGTACGGCACCGCGGAAAGCCACCACATAACCACCCCCGCCTCCAAAAACGTTTTGACGAAAAAAAAGAGCGGCGGGGATAAAAATAAGGCGTTTGCTTACGAATACAACGTAAACGCAAGCAATTACACGGACAACGCCTTCGGACTTTACGCCATCTCCTCCTCCGACGCAAGCGAATACAAAACCAAAAGCGGACAAGGAATGCCGCAGATACAGAAAATATTTTCACTGCCGGACGAGGTTCAGGGCTTTGCCCGCACCACCAACGGAAGGCTTGTGCTTTCCATAAGCTACGGACTTAAAAACAGCAAGCTTTGCTATTACGACTGGGATACGCTTGCAAACACCGATTATAAAACAACGCCCAGCAAGCTGTACAGCGAGCTGAACGAGGACAAGAAGAATTACGAATACGAGGACTTTTACAGAGAGTACGGCAACGGCAAAACACTGCCCTATTCGGGACAGACGCTAAGGGTTTATTTTGCGGACAGCTCTACACTGCTGCGCACCTACGATATTCCTTGTATGTCGGAAGGGCTTTGCGTTATGAAGGAGCGCGGCGAGGAACGCGTTTACGTTCTGTTCGAATCGGGCGCAAAGCAGTACAAAAGCTTTGTAAGACAGGTTTTGAAAGAGGTTTACAGCTTTGTCCCCGACAAAAGAAGATAATATTGTTTGATTGATAGAAAACGCGCCCCGCGGGCTTTATGCCCGCGGGGCGCGGTATATTTTATCGCACTTTATATTATTTGCAGAAGGCAAGGCACGCAAGATACAGCGAGTAAACGTCCGCCTTGGAAATCAGCTCGTAAGGGGCGTGCATAGAAAGCACGGGAACGCCCACGTCAACCGTATCTATGCCGAGGTTTGCAATATATTTTGCAACCGTACCGCCGCCGCCTACGTCAACCGCGCCAAGCTCGCCGACCTGCCAGATTGCGTTTCCGTTATCGAAAATATCACGGATAAAGCCCATAAACTCGGCAGAGGCGTCGTTTGTCGACGACTTCCCGCGGGAGCCCGTGTATTTGGAAACCGCCGCCCCGCAGGACACAAAGGTTGTGTTGCGTTTTTCAAAAACCGAAGCATATGCGGGGTCGTATGCCGCGGTAACGTCTGCGGAAATGCACTTCGAGTTATATCTTACCTCGATAGGGTTAGCGTTAAAGGACGCCGCAACGGTATCAATCACGTCGCAGATAACCTTGCTTTGCATACCCGTAGTGCCGTCGGAGCCGACCTCCTCCTTATCGGCAAACACCGCAATCATGGTATGCGGGCTGTCGCAGTCGAAAATCGCGCGCATTTCGGGATAGGCGCAGACCTTGTCGTCGTGACCGTATGCAGAGATAAGCGTTCTGTCAAAGCCGACGTCGCGCGCCTTGCCCGCGGGCACAAAGCACAGCTCCGAGCACTGCAAATCAACCTCGGTAATTCCGTACTTCTGGTTCAAAAGCTTCAACACAGCGGTTTTAACCGCCTCCTTATCCTCTTCTCCGTCCTCGGAAACTGCGGGAAGCCCGCCTATTACCGCGTTAAGGCTCTCTCCGTCAATCGCCTTTGCAAGGGGCTTTGCGCTCTGCTCCGCGCCGAGGTGGGGCAGAATATCGGTAATATAGAATACGGGGTCGTCCTCGTCCTCGCCCACGCAGATTTCCACGCGCTCGCCGCCGCGCAGCACTACAACGCCGTGCAGTGCAAGGGGTATAGCCGTCCATTGGTATTTTTTAATTCCGCCATAGTAATGCGTTTTAAGATAGCACAGACCGCTGTCCTCGTACATGGGGTTGGGCTTTAAATCGAGGCGCGGGCTGTCAACGTGCGCAACCATTATGCGTACGCCGTGCTTTGCAACGTCCTCCTTGCCTACTCTTATCAAAAACACGTTTTTGTGGCGGTTGATAAAATAGCGCTTGTCACCCGCCTTTAATTTCTCCGAAAACGAGAAGGGCTTAAAGCCGTTCTCCTCCGCAAGCCTTTGGGCGGTTATTGCCGCGTCGCGCTCTGTTTTAGAGCTGTCCAAAAACCTTTTATAGCCTTCCGCAAAATCGTAAATAGCTTCAAGCTGCGCGCCGTCCGCCTCCTTATATACGTTTTTACGCGTGTATTTCAAATCCATTTTTTTATCTCCTTTACCGATGCTTTTTACGCCACTTATTATAACCTCGGGCGGCGCATATGTCAAGAGAATACAAGCCCTTGCACACGGCGCAAAATTTGTCTGTTTTATATCAAAATGTCGGCAAAAACGCTTAAAAAATTCGCGCTTTTCTATTTACTTAAAGGATAATTTAGTATATAATTGAATAGGTATGACGACGAAAGAACAACGTAGCAGATTTGCCGCAAAAAAAACGGCGGTGCTTGCCCTGCTTACGGGCTTAAGCCTTATCACTTTTTTAATAGAAGGTCTTTTCCCCACGCTGATAATTCCCGGCGCAAAGCCCGGTCTTGCCAACGTTTTTTCGTTTGCCGCGCTTATTATGTATTCCCCGATAGAGGCGTTTATTGTGGTCGCGCTGCGCACCGTGCTCGGCGCAGTATACGCGGGCAATGTTTCCGCGCTTTTATACAGCTTTTCCGGCGGAATCGTTTCAATGGCGGTTTCCTCCGTGCTGATGTATATCGCGTATCCCAAAATTTCGGTTTTTGCCGTTTCGGTAGCGGCGGCGGTTGCGCACAACGTTACGCAGAACGCAGTTTTTGCATTACTTTCGGGGTCGGTGCTGATGTTCGTCAACCTGCCCTATCTGGTGCTTTTGGGCATAATCGCCGGCGCGGTAGTCGGCGGCATTACAATGCTGTTGGTTAAGGGCGTTCCCATGAACATATTTGAAAAAGTAATTTTAAAAAAGGAAAACGGACGCTAAAACGTTTTTAATAATTTAACGGCGCAAGCAAAACCCCGTTTTTGCGCTGCGCACCCCAATTTGTGCAAGACTGCACCTCAGCGAGGCGAGCGGTTGCAATTATAAATTCGTGGATGCAAACACATTGCAACCGCGAGGGCGAGTAGCCCTTTAAATCACGAAAAATCGCAGGCAACGGCTTGCCGAAATTTTTGTGAAATAGAATAAAAAAGGAGAATTTTAAGTGAAAGCAGTAAAAGGTAGATACTACTTCGGCGGCGTGCACCCGCGCGGCGGAAAAGAGCTTGCGCAGGACTGCCCTACGGAAGTAATGCCCTTGCCCGAAGAGGTAGCCGTATCCTGCGCGCAGTCGCTCGGCAAGCCCGCCGAGCCGATAGTCAAAGCGGGTCAAACGGTAAAATGCGGCGAGCTTATCGCAAAATCGGACGGCGCAATTTCCTCCGACGTTTTTGCAAGCGTAAGCGGCACGGTTACGGAAATTAAGGAGCTTACCGCAGCAAACGGAGCTATCGAAAGCTTTATTTTTATAAAATCCGACGGTAAGGACGAAAAGGCTTACCTTCCCCCGCTTACCGAGCCGGACGCGGAAGCAATCAAGGCGCGCATACGCGACTGCGGCATTGTAGGGCTTGGCGGCGCGGGCTTCCCCACGGCGGTCAAGGTTGCGCCCAAGACGCAGGTTGACACGCTGATTGTAAACGGCGCCGAATGCGAGCCGTATTTAACGTGCGACCACCGTCTTATGCTTGAACGCACGGACGAAATTGTGCGCGGCGCGCGTTACGTTGCAAGGGCTTTGGGCGTAACAAGCATTATTATCGGTATCGAGGTCAACAAGCCCGACTGTATTGCCAAATTCGAGCCGTACGAGGATATAAAGGTTGTAAAGCTGGCTAAAAAATACCCTACGGGCGGCGAAAAACAGCTTGCATACATTACAACGGGCAAAAGAATAGGGCATGGAAGGCTGCCCGCGGACTACGGTATTACCGTGCAGAACGTTGCAACGTGCTTTGCCGTTTGCGAAGCAGTCGAACAGGGCAAGCCGCTTTACGAAAGGGTTGTAACCGTTTCCGGCAAGGCTGTTAAGCAGCCAAAAAATCTTTGGGTGCGCGTCGGTACTCCGGTGCAGTCGATTATAGATTACTGCGGCGGCGAAGTTACTGAGCAAATTATTGAAAAAGATTTGCAAACGGTTAAAATCGACGTTAAAAACAAGACGGCAACTTCCGAAAATCTGGTTACGGAAAAGTCCACCGTTAAAAAGGTTGTTCAGGGCGGGCCTATGACGGGCGTTGCGCTGGCGGACTACGACTGTTATACCCACAAAACCACCTCGGGCATACTGCTTTTGAACAAGAGCGAGGCGGCGGCGGAAGAGCCTACTCCCTGCCTTAACTGCGGAAAATGCGCGGACGTTTGCCCTATGCACCTTATGCCTATGAACACCGCATTTTATTCTGCGGCGGGCGACTTCGAGGCGGCGGCGAAATACGGCAATACCGCATACTGCATTGAATGTGGCGCGTGCGAGTATATCTGTCCCGCAAAGCGGCCGTTGATTCAGGCTATACGCAAGACGAAGGCTTACCTTCGCAATAAGAAATAAGGAGAAACCAATGGATAACTCGATTGTAATTTCCACTCCTCCGCACGTTAAATCCAAACGGACTACGCGGGGCATTATGCTCGACGTATGTATCGCGCTTGCGCCCGCCGCCATTGCGGGCTGCGTTTTCTTCGGCTGGCAGGCGTTACTTATAATTTTAATGTCCGTATTTGCGTGCGTTGCTACGGAATTCGTTTACTTTTTTATTGCAAATAAGGGCTTTTCCGAAAAATGCAAAAACGCAAAGGCGGTTTGTCTGCGCTGGACAAAGCAGTTCGATTTCACCTCGGTAGTGACGGGGCTTATCCTCGCTATGATAATTCCCACCACAGATAAATGGTATCAGGTGCTTTACGAGGTAATTTTCGGCGCGATTTTTGCGATTGCGATAGTAAAAATGCTTTTCGGCGGCACGGGCAAAAACTTAGTTAACCCTGCCGCGGCGGGACGCGTGTTTATGGCGCTCAGCTTTACGCATTTAGTGGCAACCTCCGGCTTCGTCGGCGCAAGCTTCGGCCCGATTTCCGACAGCAGTCTTGTATTTACCGACGCAACCAACCTTGCGGGTCTGCTTACAAACGGACTTGATATTGCCCCCTCCTCCTACCTTTCTCCCCTCGATTTACTGCTTGGCACGGGCGTAAGCGGTTGCATAGGCGAAACGTGCAAGCTTGCAATAATAATAGGTTACGTTTACCTTTGCATAAGAGGCGTAATCAAATGGTGGCAGCCGCTTTTGTTCCTTGTAGTGCTCGGCTTTACGGCGGTGCTTTTGGCGGGCTTCACCTTTGATAAATACACCTTTGACATAGCTCTCTTTCTCCCCTCCGTACTGTCGGGCGGCGCGCTGTTCGGCGCGGTGTTTATGATGCCCGATTACGTTACCTCTCCCAAGGGCGTTTGGGGACAGCTGTTGTACTACGTTGCGGGCGCGATACTGCTTGCGCTTTTGCGGCACTTTACCAGAATGGAGGTTATATCGTTCGTGATTCTTTTAATGAACCTCGTAACCCCGCTTATAGACAAATATCTGATAAGAAGACCCTTCGGATATATCAGACAAAAAAAGCATAAGGAGGGCAAATAAATGACCGCAAAACAGTTTTTTAAGAGCAACGTTTTCAAATGCCTTATATCGCTTTTGTGCGTGTTGCTTGTAAGCGGAGTTTTTCTTGCGATTGCCAACGGCTTTCTTGAAGTGACCGAGGAGGAAATGTTTAAAAGACAGTTCAACAAGCAGGTAAGCGCGGTTTACGACGGAAGAACGGTAACCCCCGAGGCGGCAGACATAAGCGGACAAAGCACTGCATTAAGCTCCTCTACTATACAAAAGGTATGGCTTATCAAGGAAGAAAACGACTATCTTGTTCAAGCCGAGGGCAAGGGCGGTTACAACGGCAATCTTACAGTCTGGACGATTATTAAAATGGATACCTCGTTAAAAGCGATTACAGGTATACGCGCGGTTTCGATTTACGCCTATCCCGACGGCGAGCTTGTCGGCAATATTTCCGCCGCAAACCTCAATCTGTTTGCGCAGGACTACAAGGACGGAATTGTTTACAACTACGGCGACAAAACCGACCCCTCCTACGTGCAGACAAACGCCTCCTACTCATTCACGGCTATATGCAACGCGGTAAACGGCTCTATCGAGTTTATAAACGCGTTTGCGGGCGGAATTGTAAAAGAGGACCCGTTCGAGGGCTTCCTTTACAGAGAATTTGTCAACACCGACAAGGATACCAAATACGAGCTTAACGCGGACGGCGACGTGGTATTCACCGTACGCACAAAGCCCAACGCACCCGCGGGCTACTTCACCGTTGAAATAGTTGTGGGCACGGACGGAATAATCAAAAAATACACCGTAAAGCGGTACGGCTCCGAGGACAGCCACGGCGAGGATAAGACCGAGGACGAATATAACGAAATCGTAGATAAAATGATACTCACCTATGTCGGCAAGAATTTGAAGTACTTCACCGATAAGCTTGGCGAGGATATGGCATACCCCGGCGACAACAGCGACAAATTCGAGGAAACGGGCGCGTCCCGCTCCAACTACCTTTGCATGTACGCGGGCGCGTTTGCAACGGCAAACTACCAAAAAGCTTTGGATAAGCTGACAACCGACGGAGGTGAAACCAATGAATAAGTACAAGAAAATTACTCTGGACGGACTTATTTTCCAGAACCCCACCTTTATGCTTGTTTTGGGCACCTGCCCCACGCTTGCAATGATTAAGCAGTCGGCAACCTCTGCAATGGGCATGGGCTTAACCGTTTTGGTTATTTTAACGTTAAGCAACATAATTATTTCGGCTTTAAGAAGGGTTATTCCCAACTCCGTGCGCATACCCTGCTATATAGTTATTATCGCAACGCTGGTAACCTTTGTGCAGATGCTTTTAAAGAAGTTTTTGCCCGATTTGTACGAAAGCTTAGGCGCCTTCCTTGCGCTGATAGTAGTAAACTGCATTGTGCTTGGCAGAGCGGAAGCGTTTGCAAGCAAGCACACCGTAGGCGAGGCGGCAGTGGACGGCATTGCAAACGGCCTCGGCTTTACGGTTGCGCTTACGCTTATGGGCATTATCTGCGAATTTTTAGGCAGCGGCTCGCTTTTCGGTCTGCAGATTATGAAGAGCTTTAAAATAGCGATATTCTCTCAGCCGGCGGGCGCGTTCCTTGTATACGGAATTGCGATTGCGGTATTTACCTACGTTATTGACGCATTCGAGCGTTCGCGCAGAGTTAAAGCAAACAAGCTTGCGCGGGAAAATCTTTTGAAGGAGGCCGTGTAAATTATGTCTGCGTTTATTCTGATAATTTTATCCGCGGTATTCACAAATAACTTTATCACCGTAAAAACCTACGGAATCTGTCCGTTTTTGGGCGTTTCCAAAAAAACCTCCTCGGCAGTTGGCATGGGCATTGCGGTTACCGTAGTAATGGTGCTTGCAACGCTTGTAACCTATCCCGTTTATAACTACGTTATGGTTGCCCATAACGCAGACGGCACGGAAATATGGAACTTCCAATTCCTTTGGATAATCTTCTTCATATTCATTATCGCGTCGCTTGTGCAGATGCTGGAAATGATTATAAGAAAAATCTCCCCCTCGCTTTACAACAGCATGGGCGTGTATCTGCCGCTTATTACAACCAACTGCGCGGTTTTGGGCGTAACGCAGATGTTCAACGGCGTAACCTCGCTCGGCGATATTGTAACGGGCGTGGGCACGGCATTTACAATGAACATCGGCTGGGCGCTGCTGTACGCGCTGTTTGCAGGCGTCGGCTTTACGCTGGTTATGATTATTATGAGCGGCTTGCGCGAAAAGCTTAACTGCTACAAAACACACAAGGCGCTTGCGGGCTTCCCCGTTGCCATGATTACGGCATGCTTTATATGTATGGCGTTTATGGTATTCAGCTACATTAAAATTTAAGGGGGCGAATAAAATGATTAATTTACTTGCATTGACAACTCCCACCACCCAAACGTGGGTGACGCTTGGCGTTGTTGCCGCAATTTTTGCGGGCAGCGCGTTGCTAATCGGCGCACTGATACTTGTTATAGGCAAGGTTTTTAAGGTGGATATGGACGAAAAGGTCACCAAAATTATGGAAAACCTTGCGGGCGCAAACTGCGGCGGCTGCGGCTGCTCTGGCTGCGGCGGGTTTGCACAAAAGCTTGCGCAGGGCAACTGCAGTTTAAACGACTGCCACGTAACTTCGCCCGAAAAAAAGGCGGAAATAGCAAAGCTTTTGGGCATTGAGCTTACCGACGAGGAGCCCACAGTTGCGGTAGTGCACTGCAACGGCGGAGTTGAAAACTGCGCGGACAAATTCGAATATAAGGGCAACCCTACCTGCGCGGCGTGCAACTCGCTTCTTGGCGGAAACAAGGCTTGCTCCTACGCGTGCCTCGGTTGCGGCGACTGCAAGGCGGTCTGCCCCGAGGACGCGATTAAGGTCAGCGGAAGACTTGCGCAGGTTGACCCTGACAGATGCATTTCGTGCGGGGCTTGTATTACAGCTTGTCCCAAAAATATTATCGGCAGAATACCCGCCTCCGCGCCCGTATACATCGCTTGCTCGTCAAACTGCCGCGGCAAAGAGGTTGCAAGCGTCTGCAAGGTAGGCTGTATAGCGTGTGAAAAGTGCGCTAAGGTATGCCCGCACGGCGCGATTACAATGCACGATAATCTGCCCGTTATAGACTATAAAAAATGCACGGGGTGCTTGACCTGCGTTGAAAAGTGCCCCCGCCACATTATAATCAGCCGTAAGGTTGTTGCAGAGGAAACTCCGCAAACGGAAAACAATTAAGGCTGTGACAAAATAAAAATAAGCCCCGCAAAAACGCAAATGCGTTTTTGCGGGGCTTTTAAATTCATTTAAACGGGCTGGAAGGGGTTATCGGGGTCGTATGCAAACGGCTCCACCTTCAAGCCGTGCGTGTCGCAGTGAATATCGCGGTTATTGTCCTTTATGGTCGGAGTATAAACGCATCTGCGGCTTTTGCAGTTTGCGTCCGTCACCGTTGCGGTGCGCGCCCTTTTATCTATTTCGATAATATTGAAGCCGCCGCCGTGCGTTTTGACCGTTACCTTTAAAATATCGCCCTTTACCTCAACCTCCACCGCTTCGCTGTCGTAAACCGGTTCCGAGTTAAAGCCGTATTCGAAAACCACCTTATAGCCGGAAAAAACCCCGTCCCTCACGGAAATTTTAACGCCGCTCAAGGGGTCGGTATTTCTTGTTGCGAATACGACAATAAACAGCGCCGCCGCAAGCAGTATAACGGCGCCGTAAATTATCAAATCCCAGATTTTAAAGCCCTTGTCATTCTTGACCTGAGCAACCTTTTTAAGCGACATTGTTTTTTCCGTAAATTATGCGTTATACCCCGCAAGAGAATACAACGCGTCTGTCCGTAAGCTTTGTCTTTATAAATTCCGCCGCCTTGTCCCTGCCCATTGCCATAATAGCGGTTGTATATGCGTCGTCCTCCGCCGCGCTGCCGCCGAGAATGGTTGCCGACATAACCCCCGTCTGCACGGGCTTGCCCGTCTTGGGGTTGATAACGTGGCAGTATCTTACGCCGTCTATTATATAATACTGCGCGTTGTCGCCGCTGGTGGAAACGCTTAAATTCGCTATCGGCGTAATCATATAATACCCGCCTAAATTTCTGGGGTCGGTAATCGCAAGGCTGTAATTGCCCTCGCGGAAGTGGCTTTTGTAAACGATACTGCTGCCGCCGAAATTGAAATAGCCGTATTTAAAGCCGTACTTATCTATAAGCCCGCTTACAACGTCCGTTGCATAGCCCTTGCCTATGCCGCCCAAATCAAGCTTTAAGCTGAGCGTTTCGCCGTTTACCTCGACCGTGGTATCCGGCTTAACGGCATAAAATTTGCCGTCCTCTTCTTTAAGTCGAATGTCCATAAACGCGTCCGCAAGAATATTGTACTTTTCAATATCCCCGTCTTTCGGTAAATCCTCGGCCGTCTGCGGGTAAGCTTCCGCTCCGCCGAAGCCGTACGCCTGCACGCTGTAATACACTGCGGGATTGTAATAGCCTTCGGTAAATTCGTAAATGCGCTGCGTCATATCCAGCACGGTGTACGCCGTGCGGGTTAGCTCTACCTCCGCGCCCGCCGCCGCATTGTTGAAATTATATATACTCGCCCCTTCAACCGTAGCCGAAAGCGAATAATTCATATCGTCGAGAACCTCCCCGACCTCGCCGCACAGCAGATTGAAATTTTCCAGAGTTGCGGGCTCGTTAAAATTATCGGAAATTACAAGCGTAGCCGTCAAATCGGTGTTGATTATGCCGAACCAGCTTTTGGTTTTGCCGGTAAAGTCTTGGGTATTTTCCGCCTTATCCGCCTTCAACCCGCCGAAGGCTCCGCCCTCGATAAGGTTTACCGCATAATTTTTATCGTATACAAAATCGCCCTTGGACAAATTTGTATACAGATTATATTCCGCGCGGTTGCAGCCGCTTAAAGCGATTGCGCATATAAACGCCGACGTAGCTAATGCAAAAATTTTTTTCATAGAAAGATTATAACCGATTATCCGTTTAAAAGCAATAAAAATACCCGCCCATAAAGGCGGGTAAATTTTAAACCTTAATTTTTAAGCGTTAACGGGTGTTTTTGCAACCTTGTTAAATGCCTTAACAATAAGCTGTGCATAGCTTAAAGTGCCTTCCTTAACGGTATTCAAATCCGTCCAGGTTGCGCCCGTGGAAACGTTGTTGCTGTCGCTCCAAACACCTGAGGGAGCAGGATTACCGTTTTTATCGGTTACCCACTCTTCGGGTTCAAGTTTTAATAATTCAGCAACACCATAGGTTTTTACGTAGTTAACAGTTGCATCGCGGTTCTTCTTCCAATCAAATTTTGTGCCACCGTAACCGTTATCGTCCTTGCAAAGCGCAGCCTTGGTCATAACGTCGTTCTTCTTAACGCCGTCAACGGTAACGTAAACCTTACCGTCGTTAACAGCCTTAACGTACGTCTTGCAGTTATCCTCGTCCTTGAAGTACTCTTTAAGGGTCTGCTCGCCTACCTTGTAGGTTTTGCCCTCCTCGTCATACTTCATGGTAACCTTGCCGTAGGTAACCTCTGCGTAATAGTCGCCGTCAGCCGTCTTAACCTGCGTGGGGAAGCAGTACTCAGTAAGGGTTGCGTCGGTAACCTTATCGTCCTTGTCAACCGTTACGGTCGAATAGCCAACGTAGCCCGCATTGTGTACAAGTCCGTACGCGCCCGTATCCTTATCGCCGCCGCAAGCGGAAAGCGCCAACGCACCCGCGCAAAGCGTGCCCGCGCAAGCAAAAACCAACAATGCTTTAAAAAGCTTCTTCATAAAAAATTTCTCCTTATATTTTATAAAAACGATTAATGCTTTTTACTGATAAATGCGTTTGCATTTATCTGTTGCGGATATGAAAAATATCCGCGGCAAAAACCGCTTTTATGAAATTCAAATACCGCGTACTCATAATATGAGTTTATCCATAATTTACCATATCGATACGGCTATGTCAATATTTTTCGGATAAAATTCGCGCCTGAAAATAATTTACAGTATTATTCCGTCCTCAGCGCCACAACGGGGTCCTTTTTGGCTGCCGCGGCGGCGGGAATAAGTCCCGAAATCAACGTAAGCGCAACGCTTATGCACACCATTACAAGCGCCTGCCATATGGGCAATGCGGCTATCGTAAACACGCCCGTAAGCGCGCCGACTATAAGGTTGACGATAAGCGAAAGTAAGTAGGTTATAAGTATACCCACAACGCCCGCGGCAAGCCCTATTATAAAGGTTTCCGCATTGAAAAGCCGCTTTATATCCTTCTTTCTTGCGCCGACCGCGCGCAAAATGCCTATTTCCTTTATTCGCTCCACAACCGATACATAGGTGATAATGCCAACCATTACCGTAGAAACAACCAGCGACAGCGCGGTGAACGCAATCAGCGCGATTGTTATCATCTGAATCATTGTGTTGACCATTGTAATAATAAGTCCGACCGTATCGGTATAGGTTATTTTATCCTTTTCTGTCAGCGTAATTGTTTTTGAAGCGCCCTCCGCGTCCTTATATGTAAACTGCGTGCCGCCCTCTTTTTCGCACATTCTGTTCCAATCGTCAAGGTAGTCGGTTATCTTATTTTTTGCGTCAAAGTCCAAGGCGTAGATAAATATTGCCGTGGGAACCGAGCTTCCTCCGAACAAATCCGCAGTCATAGCCGTTGCTTCCGCACCCGTTATCGAGCCGATTATGCTTGACATTGCGTCCCCGCCCTTTTCCACGGACGAGGTAACGGTATCCAAAACGTAAAACTCTTTACCGTTTTCGCTTTTAACGTAATAATAATTTACGTACATGGGCACGTCGTCCAGTGCTTCGTGACCGTTTATGTATTCGACAATCTCGCTGTCCGCTTCGGTTTTAAGAATATAATCCGTAAGCGCGTTGGTGTAGTAAAAGCCGGAATTAAGACAGCCGTAGGAAACGCTGCTCTTTTTCTGCAAAATCATTTTTACGCCCAGCTCTACGCGGTCGGAATATGCCGTTTTGTCCTCAAACGCGGGCAGCTCTATCTTATTGCCGTTGTCGTTTATGCTATAAGCGGTTGAATATGCGTTTGCAACGAAGCCCTCGGTTTTTTCGTCTGCGGAGGGCAGTCTGAACATTTCGAAATATTCGTCCACCTTTTCGTTTTCGGTTCCGCCGTTCATTTGCACAAGCAAAGCCCTCAATGCGTCGTCGCTTGTGTTGCGCGCAATAATAATCTGTTCCGCAAGCGCGGCGTCCGCGCCCGTCATAGTGATTATTTTGCGTATATCTTCGTCGCTGTATTTGGGTTTTGCGTAGTAAACCGTCTTGTTATAAACGCAATCGTTGGTGTAGTAGGTAAATTTTTTGGAGGTATCGCCGATAAAATACGAATAAGGGAAGCCGTCCTTGCCGACCAAAGTTACGTCCTTATCGCTGTCAACGCCTTTATAAGCGTAGTCGAGAAACTCGTCCTCGGTAAAATAGCCGTACTGCGCAAGCGTTAGGTCGTCTATTTTGTAACCGTCAACCACCATAAACAGCGTGCTTTTATCGTTGAAAAGCTGTTTTAATTCTTCTTCCGTATAGCCCGAAGTTACCGCGTTGCCGTTTTTATCGACTGCAAGCACGTCGTACTGCGACATTATATAATCGTAATTATTCGGAATTTCCGCAAACGTTGCCACGGAAGAAATCATAGAGCCCCACGTTTCGTATTCCTTAACGTGCGAAAGCACCGCCGCATACATAGACCTTATTGCCGCAACGGACATATTTCCGCCGTTAAAGCTTGTATCGGCGCCTTCGGGAAGGTGCTCGGCAAGGTTGTTGCTTACGGTAAAGTCGGTATAAATATTGTTGACTATATTGAACGCATAACCGTACTGAATTAAATTTATATAGTCCTGCGGCATGTCGGAAACGTACGCAAGATAAGCGTCGGTTATGGTGTTTTTGGTTTCGAAGCCGGTTGAAAACGTTCCCAGAGTATCCAGCAGAGAATTGACGTAAACCTTGTTGCCGCTTGCAAGCTCGCCCAAATCTACTTTGGTGTTTCCGCCGTTTGAAAGCTCCATAAGCGAGGTGAAGTCGTAAGCGCTTCTCGTAACAGCTACGGGATAGCCCGAAAGCATATCGTCCTCCATTTTATGTATGTACGAGGTTACGCCCGCGGAAATGGCAAGCACCATTGAAACGCCGATTATGCCTATACTGCCCGCAACCGAAACAAGCGCGGTGCGTTTTGCCTTGGAAAGCAGGTTTTTTAGGGAAAGCATAAACGCCATTCCCATACCCATTGAAGACTTTTTCTTTTTGCCCTTTTTCTTCTTTTCCGCCTTGCCGTCATTTTCGTGCGCGGGCGGCTCGTCAGCCTCCGCGTCCGCCACGGTCGCGGACGCCGCGGTGCCTCGCATATCCTCCGCCGATTCCCCGCCGTAGGGACTTGTATCGTCTATAATTTCACCGTCTAAAAGGCGGATAATTCTTGTAGAGTACTGCTCGGCAAGCTCGGGGTTGTGCGTAACCATAATTACAAGCCTGTCGCCGGAAATTTCCTTCAACAGCTCCATTATCTGCACGCTTGTCTTGCTGTCCAGCGCGCCCGTCGGCTCGTCTGCAAGCACAATCTCGGGGTTGTTTATAAGCGCGCGGGCAATTGCAACGCGCTGCGCCTGACCGCCCGAAAGCTGGTTGGGGCGGGTGTTTATTTTGTCCGCAAGCCCTACCTTTCCCAGCGCCTCTATCGCGCGCTTTCTGCGTTCCTCCTTGCTTACGCCCGAAATGGTCAGCGCAAGCTCTACGTTTTGCAAAATGGTCTGGTGCGGAATTAAATGATAGCTTTGGAAAATGAAGCCTATCGAATGGTTGCGGTAGGTATCCCAGTCGCCGTCGGAAAATTCCTTTGTGGACGTGCCCTCGATTATAAGGTCGCCCGAGGTATATTTGTCAAGCCCGCCGATAATGTTCAAAAGCGTGGTTTTTCCGCACCCCGAAGCACCGAGTATGGAAACAAACTCGTTTTTGCGGAAGTTGATGCTTATGCCTTTAAGCGCCTGCACGGCGCCGCCCGCCACCTTATATTCCTTTTTAATATCTACTAATTGCAGCATATCCTCCTCCTTTGCCCGTTCGGGCACCCGTGACAGCTGATTTTATATGTCGCTATTTTTCGCCTGCGCAAGGTTTTTCATAATACACAGGTCGGCGTCAAGCCTTTCAAGACAGCGCTCCCTGCCGAGTATGCCCATAATCGTGCACAAATCGGGGGAATTTGCCTTGCCCGTGATTGCAATACGCAGTATTTCCGCCGCGTCCGAAACGCTGCCCTTGTAATTTTGGGGATTAGCCTTCCATTCGCTCATTTCGCTTGCAAAGCCCGCCGCGCCCGCAACCGCCTTTAATTTTGCAAACCATGCGGAATTGTCGTCTGCGGGGTCGTAGACAGCCGCAAAGCCTTCAAACACGCTTTTAACGGTTGAATAGTCCTTTTCTGCGCCGTATTTTCTGAATTTGTCGGTATGCGCAAAGGTATCGTCAAAGAAATAGTCCATAAGGCGCACGCCTTGCTCTGCGCGCTCGATATCCTTTCTGCGCTTTTTGCCGCCGACGCCCATAATAAGGTTCAATATTTTTATTATATATTCCTTATCCTCAAAATGCTTTTTGTCGCCGTCCGTGCCGAATTCGTCCACCCAGCCCTTTAAAAAGTCAAAGCATTCCTCTGCAGACAGCTTGGATATTTCCGTTTTGGAAACGTCGCAAAGCTTCTCCAAATCGAACAGCGCGCCGCTCTTGCCCATTTTGTCTATTTTAAACTTAAAATCTCTGTAATCGCCGTCGGGATTTTTTAACGACCATTCCTCGAAGTTGGAATTTAAAACGGTCATCAAATACTTGACTACGGCAAGCGGGAAATAGCCAGCTTTTCTGTAATAGTCAAGCGACAGCTCGGGGTCCTTGCGCTTGGAAAGCTTGCGCTTGGTTTCTCCGTCCATTTTCATAAGCGAACAGGTGTGCGCATAGCGCGGCGGCTTAAACCCCAGCACCTTGTGCAGCTCCAAATGAACGGGCAAGCTTGAAAGCCATTCCTCGCCGCGTATAACAAGCGTGGTGCGCATAAAATGGTCGTCTATCGCGTGCGCAAAGTGATAGGTGGGTATGCCGTCCGACTTTAAAATTACAACGTCCTGGTCGTTTTCCGTCACCGTAATATCGCCCTTAATCGCGTCGCGGAAGGTGAACTTATTTTCTATACTTCCCTGCGATTTAAGGCGTATTACAAACGGCTTGCCCGCTTTAAGGTTATTATAAATTTCCTCCTCGGAAAGGCTGCGGCACTTTGCATACGCCCCGTAATATCCCGTGGTTTGCTTGTTTTCCGTCTGCTTTTCGCGCACGGCGTCAAGCTCTTCCGCGGTGCAGAAGCACGGGTACGCCAGCCCCTCCTCAATCAGCCTTTTTGCAAAGCTGCGGTAAATTTCCGCGCGCTGCCGCTGATAGTAAGGCCCGTATTTATTGAGCGGGCTGTCTATTTCCGCGCCCTCGTCAAACTTAATGCCGAAGTATTTCAAAGAGCGGATAACGCTCTCTACGGCGCCGTCAACCTTGCGCTTTTCGTCGGTGTCCTCTATGCGCAGATAGAAGATACCCCCGCTCGTATGCGCGGCGCGCTCGTCCGCAAGCGCGGAATAAAGGTTGCCCAAATGTATAAAGCCCGTGGGCGAGGGCGCAAGACGGGTAACCTCCGCTCCCTTTTCCAGCTCTCTTTGGGGATAAACGCTCTCGTATTCCTCGGGCGCAAGCAAAGCCTTATCGGGTATAAGCGTTGCCGCAAGCTTTTTCAAATCCATATCCATATCCTCGTTAACCCGCGCATATGCCGCGGTTAATATCATTTTTTAAGCGGTTTTTTAAACAGCCTTGCCGCAAACCATCTGTAAGAAAACCATAAAATTATCAGAATTTCAAACACGGCCGCAACTATCCACACAAAGTAGATTTCCTTGAAGGACGGGGCGAACTTCCACACAAAAACGTGAATTATAAGAGCGCAGCTCCACAAAATGCACGAGCATGCAACCGCGTTGGAAAGTCTGTTGCCCCACAGCGCGGAAAATACCGTAAGAACTATCGCGGTAGGCAACGGCGCAACCACGAACACGAGATAAGCGTATTCCTGCGTGGGAATTATGAAGTAAAAAAGCATAAAAACCAGCGTCGCCACAAACCAGACCAAAACGGCGGCCATTGCCACGATAAACGCGCGCACGCCGCTTATTCTGCGCTTGGGCTGAACCTTGGGCGCAACGCTTTCACCCTTTACAATATCGTCAAGCGATATGCCGTAAATTTCCGACAAACGGATTAAAACGCGCAAATCGGGAATGGCTTCGCCCCGCTCCCACTTGGAAACGGCTTTATCGGAGTAGTTAAGCATTTCTGCAAGCTGAAGCTGCGTAAGCTTTGCCTGCGTACGCAATTCAACAAGATTTTTAGCTATATTTTCCTTCAAATCGCTACTCATACCCGTATTTTAGCACATTCGCCCGAAAAATACAACAAAAAATACAACTCTACTGTGAGTAGAGCGTGAAATTTTAGCGGTAGAGTTAAAAAATTTGTCGGTTTACCCGCCGGATAAATGTGTAGAACCTTAAACCGCATAAGTAGGTTGTTTTTGCGCGGCAGCATGGCATAATGTTAATAAGGGCGCGGCAGTATGCATAGCTATTGCGGCAATGCTATCCGCCGCGGCGCTTTTAAACAGAAATCAGGAGCAGACAATAAATATGAATACCTTTGAAATTTTTGCGGATTCGGCCGCCAACATACCTCAGGAGATTGTAAAAAAGCATAATATCAATATTATATCCTATTCGTGCACGGTGAACGGCGAGGAAAGGCTTTGCTACGAGCCGGACGTCGACTTTGTGCAGACGGCGAAAAGGTTTTACGAGGATATGCGCAACGGCGCGGACGTAAAGACCTCGCTCGTGGACGAACAGCGCATTATAGACGCGGTTACCCCCGCCATGCGCAACGGCCGCGACGCGCTGCTTGTAACAGTTTCCTCCGGCGTGAGCGGCACCTATAATCAAGCGCTGAACGCTAAAAAGACGCTTGAAAAGCAATTCCCCGCGTGCAGACTGTACGTTTGCGACAGCGCAAACGCCAGCATGGGCGAGGGACTGCTTGTTTTGAAGGCGGCAGACCTGCGCGACATGGGCGAAAGCGCGGAGGCTTGCGCGAAATGGGTGGAAAGAAACGCCTATAAGCTGAACAGCTATTTTACCGTAAGCGATTTAAAATACCTTAAAAAGGGCGGAAGAATTTCCGCGGCGGCGGCGATTGCGGGCACTATTCTCAACATAAAGCCCGTTCTGCGCGCGGACAGCGGCTCCCCCGCAAAAATATCGGTGGTAAACAAGGAGCGCGGCAGAAAAAAGGCGCTTGCCTCTATTTTGGAGCTGTGCAGAAAGCGCGCCGTCAACCTTGAAAACCAGACGGTTGCAATCACCCACGCAGACTGCGAGGAGGACGCGCTGTACATTGCAGATACGCTTAAAACACAGTATGGCGTAAAGAATATAATTATAGAATACTACGATTTATGCACGGGCTCGCACGCGGGCCCCGGCACGGTTGCGCTGTTCTTTATGGGCAAGGACAGAAAGACCGAAAGCGCGGCGGAGCAGCCCGCCCTTGCAGGCAAAACCGCAGTGCAGAAGAACTGATTTTGAATAACAACCAAAGCTTGTAAGACAGACCTTTTTTATGGCTGTTTGGTCTGTTTTATATAGCCGCCCCGCGCAGTAAGCTCTGCGCGGGGCGATTTACATTTATCAAAATCTGCTCACTATGTAATCCAGAAAGCATTTGCACCCGTCATATATGTCGGCGAACGCCCATTCGAAGTCGCGCGTATACCACGGGTCGGCAACGTCGCGCGGGCGCGCGGTGAACGAGCACAGCTTAAAAATTTTCTCTCCGTACCCGCCGCACGTAAGCCTTAAAACGTCCATAAGGTTACTGCTGTCCATTACCAGAATATAATCGTTGTTTTTTATATCCCTCAGCGTCAGCTGGCGCGCAACGTGGCTGCCGCTTATACCGTGCGCAGCAAGCGTGCGGCGGGCAGGCTCGTAAATAGGATTGCCCTCCTCGCAGTCGGAGGTTCCGCACGACGTTATTACAAAGCTTAATTCCAGCCCCCGCTCCTTAACCATATTTTTAAAAATCAGCTCTGCCATGGGCGAACGGCATATATTGCCGAGGCAAACAAAGGTCACGTTAATCATTTGTGTAAATCAGTCCCCTATTTTCAGCTTCTGCCAGGGCGTGCCGTCGGGCTTGTAATTTTCAAGATAGTCGATAATTTCGTCCGCGGTATCGAAGTAGGAATACATTTCGTAGCACTTGAAATTTATAAATTTGCGCTCGTAAACCTGCTTCATAAACTCTTCAAGCCCGTCGTAATAGTTTTCTATATTGAAAATCGCAATCGCCTTGCTGTGTCTGCCAAGCTGTTTAAGCGTAAGCACCTCGAAAAACTCCTCGAACGTGCCTATGCCGCCGGGAGTGATTATGAAGGCGTCGCAATCGTCCTCCATTATTCTTTTACGTTCGGACATGGTTTCGGTATAGGTTATTTTGTCGCACTCGTCATAAATAACTTCCACGCTTTCGTCGCGGAAAAATTCGGGAATAACTCCGTGAATGTAGCCGCCGCCCGCCTTAAAGCCGCGCGCCGCCGCGCCCATAAGCCCCGTTGCGCCCGCGCCGAAAACAAGCGAATGCCCGCGCGAAGCAAGCTTTTTAGCCAAAGCCTCTACCTTCTTTATATAAATTTCGTCTATATGCGCGCTTGCCGCGCCGAAAATGCAGATTTTCATTTTTACTCCGTTCCTAAAAATAAATACCCTATTATTATATACTTTTTTTAAAAAATTGTCAACATAAGTTAAAATTTGCGGCGCGCCTTGGTTTTTTACCAAGGCGCGCCGCTTAATATTTATGGTTATGCTTTATCCAAAGCCCCTTTTCCGTTTTCTTGCCGTTCGCTCCAAAACATACACCCGTTATTTTTATCGCCTATGTGCGCGTGCTTTGCGCATATCCCCAAATGAGTTTTTGCAAAGCCTTCCCCTTCCCTTGTATACAGCGCCTTAAACATTTTACAGCTTTCACAATTTTTTGTTTCCATACCGTAATTATAAACGACAACTTGTCGTATGTCAAGAATTATACGACAATTTGTAATATTTTTATTTTATGAATAACATAGGCAAAATTATCCGTGAAGAGCGTTTAAACAAAAATATGAAGCAGGAAGAGCTTGCACAGCTTATAGGCGTAACTCAGGACAGCATATCGCTTTGGGAAAACGGTAAACGCATTCCCGACACGCAGTATATAATTTTACTTTGCAAGGCTTTGGATATTTCCGCAGACTATCTGCTCGGGCTTGAGGACTAAACTCTTAAAGTCCGTATTTTTTATAAAATCGCATCAAAATTGCCGTTCAACGCTTTATTTCTTATCAAGTAAATGCTATAATCCGTAAGGAGGACATTTTATGAAAAGAATTTTAACAATGCAGGATTTATCGTGCGTGGGGCAGTGCTCCCTCACCGTCGCGCTTCCCATACTTTCGTCCTACGGAATAGAGGCGTGCGTGCTTCCCACGGCAGTGCTTTCAAACCACACAATGTTCAAAACGTGGAGCTATCTCGATTTAACGGGCGAAATACCGAACATCTTTAAGCATTGGAAAGAAAGCGAAATTGCATTCGACGCGTTTTTATTGGGCTATCTCGGCAAAGCCGAGCTTATGGATATTGCCGAAAAATGCTTTGACGAATTTTCCGCAGACGGCGCGCAGATAATAATCGACCCCGTGTTTGCGGATAACGGCAAGCTGTATGCGGGCTTCGATTTGAATTACGTTGCCGCTATGCGCAGGCTTATTAAAAGAGCGGATATTATTTTGCCCAACGTGACCGAAGCGTGCTTTTTGACGGATACGGAATATAAAAAGGACTACGACGGCGTATTTGTGCAAAAGCTTGCAGAAAAGCTGTCGCGTCTGACCGACGGAAAAATAATTATTACGGGCGTAGAATTCGGCGGAAGCATTGCCGAGCTTATATACGGCAAAAATAAAAGCGAAATTTTATGGCACGAGCTGCTGCCCGTTAAAAAACATGGCACGGGCGATATTTTCGCTTCTGTGTTTACGGCAAATTATCTGTCGGGCAAGGGTCTGCACGCTTCGTGCGAGTGCGCCGCAAAATTTGTCCGCGACTGCATAAAGAAAACCGACCCCGACCACTTTTACGGCGTTCAGTTCGAAAAAATTTTAAAGAACGGAATAAAGGATTAAAAGGCAACGCATATTGCGGCTACCTACAATTAATTATATTAAAATCAGCGCCGAACCGCGGTTTTGCGGTTCGGCGCTGTAATTTTACTTTTTTTCGTTTCTGCGCTTGTCGTTTATTATTTCAAGCGCGGCCTCGTCGATAACGGCTATGCCCTCCGCCTTGGCTATCTGCACCATTCGCGTAAGCGCCGCCTTCAAAAATATCCTCGGTATTTTGGTCAGCCGCGCGCATGCCCCGTCGGTAAACGTTACGGCGGGGTCTATCCGCTTTGCCGCATATTTCACTGTGCCGACGTCACCCTCCTTTGCCTGAATTTTTTCGGGATAGGGCTTTTTAAAGCGCGTGCACCAAAAGCTTGTGCTGTCGCGGTAGCCGTAGTCCACGGGCACTGCGGGAAAGCTTTTTGCGGTAACGCCGTTTACAATGGCGTTATAATACCTTTCCTTAATTAAAATTTTATCTATCTTCAAAATGAAATGCGCGCCGAACCTGCTTGTTATGCCGTTGAAGTTGCGATACGGCGGCTCGTAGCCCTCTGTTTTGCCCGCCTTGTCTTTGAACGCGTTTTCAAGCGAGCTGTCCCAGCTGCACTCGAACACCTGAAAGGCCTCCTTTACAAGCTGCGGACGCTCGCCCTCCGCAAGCCCCTTTTCCAGCGTAAAAATGCAGCTTTTCATTTTATCCGCGGTAGCGTCGCCGGGGAAGCCGAGGCGCACCGCCTCGCGAAAGTATTTTTTGTCGTCGGTTATAAAATTAAGCGAAACCCTGCTTCCGCGCAAAATATTCTGCGCCGTGTTAGAGCTGTTTCTGCATTCCAGCAGCATTGCATAGCAGTCTTTACCCGCAACGTAATACGGAAAGCACAGCGAATACGCGCCGAGGTTTGTTGCGCCGCCCTCCGCAACAGTGCCGACAAGTATCACGGGCATAGGAAAAAATGCAGAGGTCTGATAAAAATTGTCTACAAGCCTCAAATCCCTAAACGAACTCATATTTTATACTCCTTTTATCAGTATATTCTCTGCGCTTTAATTCAATTCCGATATAATAAGACAAAACAAATACGCACCTTTATTTAACCCTGTTAGAACACCCCAATAAGTTTCTTTTGGTATTAGTTTGGTTGGGTTTAGCGATCACCGTGATTTTCGCCTTTCGTGGTGGCTGACGATAGCACAGTTCTCGTAAATGTAAACCTCGAAAAATTATCGCCGAAAATACGAAGTTATGGAAGTCGGACTAAAAATGTTTGGCTTTTTTCTTATGCCCTAAAAGCAATAATTTTTCGGTTGCCTTACGGAAACGGTTGCCTGCGGTTTACATTTACGGCGTGATTGAAACTAATGCCGCCATAACCCGAACAGTGCTATCTTGCCCCTGCCGAAAGGCTAATGAAAATCACGGAGGTATAAGAAAATGCAAAAAGTAGTTTACTCGATTTCGAAGGTAAACAAAGACGAAAAGTTGAAGGGAGTTGGTTATCTCGTCGAAGGTAACTTGCTTATCCCCTCTACTTCTCAAAAAGGTAACGCCTATATACGGGTATTCGAGGACGTTGCCGAAAAATGCAAACCCGTAAAAGACAGCGAAACGGAGTTCAAAGGTTACGTTACAATCGCTTACGAAAACGTCAACGTGTATAACAAAGAGAAAAACCGTTACGACACTTTGGACTACGTCGAAACAACGTATTACATCTGGTACAAGTTCATTGATTGAGGTGACGGAAATGTTTGAATATGAATTTTTCGACGGCGATCACTTCATCACGTTCGACATCATAGACGTAGACGAAGAAAACGAACAAATTACGGTTGCTATCTCTAATCAAGGTCGTATAACGCAAGATACGTTTCCTTTACTGGAAGACGACGAAATAGATGAAGAAACCGTAAACGATATAAGATATTTCGAGTTCGGCTTATATGCGGACAAGATTTATCTTTCTGAATTTGAATGTTTATAAGGAGAAAGACGAATGAACAGAATAGCAATGGTTATAGGCTCTTGGGGCAGTTACAACGAATGTAACGAACGTGCGCTCGGGAGCAAGTGGTTGGACTTCGACGATTACGACGATTGGGACGAAATCATTGAAGAACTGCAAAAAGAAGGCTTTGAGTTGGACGGTATCGACGAAGAACTGTTTGTGCAGGACATTGAAGGCATACCCACCGACAGCAAAGATTGGGACAACACGCATCCGAAAGAAATCTTTAAAATTATAAAAGCTTCCGGCGTTTTGGACGACGAATACAAATATGAAATTATGGAAGCATACTGCGAGGTTAGATCGTTCGACGAATGGTCTGACCTCGTTGAGCAATACGGCGAAAATTGGGATAGAGATATTGTCTTTTACCGCAATATGACGATGCTCGACGTTGCATACGAGATTATAGACGAATGTTATGACTTGGAAAAAACGCTCGGACATCTTTCCTACTATTTCGATTATAACGCATTTGCAAGGGATTTGAGTTACGACGGATACACGGAAACGTCAAACGGCGTAATTGAAATTAGATAAAAAATTATAAGGAGATAATCACTATGAAAAACATCATCACTCACCCTACTATCGAAGAAAAGAAAAGCAAGGCAATCGAAGTATTAAAACTTCTCGACAATTACAAGCCGTATATAGACGGCTTTAAGCAAGAAGATAAAGTTTGCTTCTTTGAACAGTTCGGCGGCTTTTGGGTAACCCAAGAACCCGAAATCGAAAAGAAAATGCACGAAATCGAGCAAAAGCATAATTGCAAGGTTTACGCCATTACGCACGAATTTACCGACTTCGGAGAATTATGGAATTTTCTTATCGTTACCAACTATCCCGAAGAATGGGAAGATATGGTTTATTCGCACGGCAATCAACACACATTACTTGCTTACGTTTGGAACAAAGACGACGAAGATTGTAGTGAGTTCGGAGATATAACCGTGCAATCGTTCGGCGGCGGAATTAGGAGGATTGCATAATGAAAAACACAAAAGAAGTTAAATCAATTCTTACGGCTATATTCTACCTTAACCGCACAAGCGAGAAAAACAAACAAATAGACCTTATTTGCGATTATGCGTTCAGAAGATTATTCGGTACTAACACAAACCTCTTATCTCTTGCCTGTGTCGGACAAAGCAAGGAAGCAATGGAACAGCAAGTAAAAGTTTTGCTCGAACAAGAAACCGAGTTCAATAAATATTTGGAGGAATATAAAAAATGAAAGTATTTGTAGTCAAATTCGATTGGTCCACTCCCGATGCCGAGGACGTGGAACTTTTTATTTATAAGCACTATGGCGACGCTTACGACAAATTCAAAGAGATAATCTGCAACGAAAGAAATCCCGAAATGTCGTGGGTTGGCGACATAGAGTTCGACGACGACGGATACCCGATAGACGACCACTACGAATTTGAGTTCGAAGATAACAATTCGGGCGAATCGGAAGTGTATTGGCATATCGTTGACAAAGATAACTACTATCAACATTCGTTTATAGACTTGCTTGTTATGGAGGTTATGTAATGCTTGAATACAGCGAAGAATTTATGACCGTAGCAAAAACGCTCGATAACGAAATGGGCGGCACGGTAAGCATCATAGCCGACCTTATAGGCGACAACTCCCTTTCTTACGGCGAACTTGCCGATTTACAAGATATGGCGTTTAAGCGGTTTATAGCCGACAACAAAGACCGTATCTTTTCTCGCCTGTTTGAGTTCTACCGCCCTATATGGGATGCGTTTGAAAAAATCGGCTGGAACGTCGAAAGAGATTACAGTATCGTTACGCTCGGCAACTACTCTCCTGCCGGCGAAGAACTTATAGAAACGCTCTATCTCGACGACAAAGCCAACATTCCCGACCAAATGTATCTCATCTATGACGAGTTCGACGAAGAAGAACACGCCACTATGTGGATCGACGCGAAACGCAACGGCACACAAGGCATTCCTTCCATTATGCGGCTGGCAAGGGACGCCGAAGATATAACGGATATGTATATCAAACTTGTAGCCGCAGCCAGAGAAAACTATTCATATTGCACGGAGGAAAAGTAAAATGCAAGGATTTAAGACGCAAGCATACATTCAGTCTTTGAACGTCGGAAAAATGCAACCCGAAGTTACAGACGAAATTACGGTATTGGAAAAGGTCGGCGACAACGATTATATTGTGGACTACAAGGGCGTGCGCTGTCACGCTCTTTTTAATTGGTTCGTTGGCGCATACTTCGCAGACGACGTTTACAGGAGGGTTACGGAATGAGATACCTATTCTACCATTACAACAGCGGCGGTTATCTCATATTGGAATATCAGGACGAATACGGCGGATATATAGACCACTGCTATATGTACTACTCGTTACGGGAAGCAATAAAGTTATTCCGTGAACGGTACGGATTAAGGTATAAGCACATTACCGTTCAAAAATTATTTTAAGGAGTTTCACACAATGAAAAACAACACAATCTTGGAACAAATCAAGGCAAACAGACTGCAAAATTTTAAGGCAGTAAACATCAGCGACAATAGGACGCATCGGTGTTTCATAGAACGCAACGGAAATATTTTCGTATACGCTCACAACAAAAAGCGTTACGGCTGGCGTTTGGATGAAGAACAGTTTTTAATGCGTTTTACACCGCTAATGCCTGTCGATGAAAATGCCCAATGGAAAAAACGGCTGAAACGAGCCGTTAAACTCTGTCGTGAAAGTGGGCTGTGGGCGGAAATCGCTGTCGTATGGGACAACCTTTACAAATATGTTACGCTCGACGAAAAGAGAAAGATTTACGATATGAGTTGGGATAACCGTGAAGCAACCGTTACCTATTGTAAAGAGCATTACCCTTTTATGATTAAAACCGACCGCGACGGCAACGAATATCTCAACACGGATTACATATGGGAATTGTCGCGTTGCGAACTCAAATCCATGTATTTCGGATACAACAATGCAGAAGAAAAAGAACAAATCCGCAAAGCCATTTCCGAGCGCAGACAATATACCGTTCCGAGAATACGAACAAATTACGACGTGAGTTTCAGTTACAACCCCGAAATAAGCCGTGCATTTTACAGCGAAGAATACAAAGACTGCGGCAACGGACACTACTATCTTGCGCTTAACCACAGCACGGCGGTATTCTGCGAGGACGACTAAACGGAGTTTAACATGACGGCAAACAAAGAATACGGTTATACGGTGCGCTACCAAAAGCAAGGCTCGAACAAGTGGAAAGTCTATCTCGTTACGAATACATACGACGGCGCGTTATGGAGTGTGCGTTGGTATGAGCGCGATCCACCCAAAGACAGAGTTTCGGGAAAGCCGATTGAAAACGCAATATGGGATATATTCCCCATAAAGACGCTGATTGAGTATAAATGGCGTTGGCGTGGTTGTCCGTTCTGATTATGAACGGGCTTTTTTAATTTACAAACAAAAATATATAAGGAGTTATACACAATGAAAATATCTAACGACAAACTTTATTACCTTTGCAACAAGTATCAATGGTTTACTAACGGCGATTGCAAACAATACGACTTATTATTCAAACTCAACAAAGACGGCGCGCCGCTTGAAAAATTGGCAACGATTATTTGGTTTTGTTCCTTCGGTTACGATGAACTTACCATTCTCAAAATCTTACAACAGGAGGCAGATTTATAATGACTACTCTCAACCTTACGGCAAACGGTAAACCGCAAGAGCTTATCCTTGCCTATTTGCAGGAAACCGCAAGCGACGTTCTGGCGGAAAAGATAAACAACGGGACGCCGCTAATAAAGGACGGCAAACAACTCGTCAATAAAAAGACACTCGACGGGTTTATGAAATATGCAACGGACGAGGCAAAGAAACTTGCCGAAAAAGGTGCAAATTCGGCGTGCGTGGAAGATTCCGTTGTTTACGGCTGGGCTATCCACTACTTCGAGGAAGAAAGTATCGAGGGCAAGTTATACAATCCCGACGGTACGGAATACAAACCTCCCAAGCCGGTTGCAAAAACAAAACCCGTAACGCCTGTAAAAGTCGAGCCGCCGAAACCGAAGCAACAACAAGCGTCGCTCTGGGATATGATCGAGCAAGCGGATAAAAAGACGGATGCGGCGCAAGCCGACGAAAACGAAGAAATAGCCGACCAAACCGACGATCACGAAGTTATAGAACACGCAAGCGACGATCCGACGATTGACGAAATTGCGGATAAATTGCAGCGAGCAATCGACGAGAAGAACGGCGTAAAACCCGAGCCGCCGCAAAAGGAATATCCGCCGTATTTCGAGGAGTACCGCGACCTTAAAGAAAACTATACCGACAGTATTATTCTTGTGAGATTAGGCGATTTTTACGAGGCGTTTGACGGCGATGCTGAAGTTCTTGCCGACGAACTCAATTTAACGCTTACAGGCAAAAGCGTAACGGCAGACGAGCGCGTGCCTATGGTTGGCTTCCCGTATCACGTTGCGGATAAATACATTGCCAAGATACGGGCAAAGCACAGCGTGGTTATAATCGAGAGCAACGGCGACGTCGTTTCGCTCGCCAAAACCGCTGCTCCCATCTGCAAAGACGATATACCCGACGACAATATAGAAGACGAAGAAATAGAAGAACTGTCCGAAACGGAAATGCGGCAGTTTGACGGAGATATTCAGGAGCCGAAAACGATTGACGATACGGACGACGAACCAGAAACCGCTTTACCGTACTCGCCCTCGTCGTTCGACAAAGAAACTATGATATATCTCTACGATTTGCTTGACGGTAAAGTAGATATTGCGTGAGGTGCAAAATGAAGATAGAAAAGATAGAACCTATCCCGAAATATATAATCGAACGCGTCCGCAAAGCCGAGAAAACCAATTATCTTTGCAATTCGGGCTATACGCGCTTTTACTCGTATCTTACCAAGAACGACGGCGAGCTTACGCTTGTTACCGTAGCGTGCAAGAACAAGCTCGACAGTCCGCGCTGGCGGTGCAAGCAAGTGATCGTACACGGTATCCACTCGGATAAATGCTTTCTCAAAGATATAGTCTTTCACTTTATGGGAAACTACTCCGTGGGTTGGTTCGAACAAGGCTTGCAGAAATGCCGCAAATGGTACGAAAGCGAGAGTTGGGGCTGGCAGGACGATAAGTATTTTAATATTCGGTGTCCTATACTCAATAGAGAGTTTCTCGGCAAATTCCCCGAATACAAGTATTCCGCAATCGAATTATATCCCCACGCAGATATTTTCAAATACCTGCGCATTTACGAAAAATATCCGCAAGCGGAAATGCTCGTGAAATTCGGGCTTGAGCCGTATGCAACGAGCATACAGATACTTCGCAAGATCGGCAAAGATAAAGCGTTCCGCAAATGGCTTATTCAAAAACGAAGCGAATTACAGTATCACGGCTATTACGTCGGAACGATACTCATTGCATATAAAACGGGCAAGCCTTTCGACCGCGTGCAGAAGCTGGAAGAAGAAAAGAAGTCGTTCTACCGTCAGGACGGATATAAGAATATAAAGCGGCTGTTCAAAACCGACAAAGAAGTTACGGCGTTTATGGAATACGTTACCGAACAGAATATAAACCTTTCGTCCTACTCGGATTATTTACACGCTTGCGAATATCTCGGTTTAGATATGACGTTACCGAAAAACCGTATGCCGCACGACTTCAAACGCTGGCACGATATGCGTATCGACCAATACCATACGGCAAAGGCATTGAAGGACGCCGAAGAACGCAAAGAACTGTATGCGAAATTCGGCGTGATTGCCGAGAAGTATTTGGCGTTACAAAAGAGCAGCAAAGACGCTTTCGCGATTATAATAGCGCGCTCGCCGCAAGACCTTATCCGCGAGGGAGATATGCTTCATCACTGCGTGGGACGTATGAACTACGACCAAAAGTTCGTGCGCGAAGAAAGCCTTATATTCTTCGTGCGCAATATTGCCGATCCCGATACGCCTTTCGTTACGGTGGAATACTCGTTACGAAACAAGAAAGTGTTACAATGCTACGGCGACCACGACAGCAAACCGAGCGACAGCGTTATGGAGTTTGTCAATAAAAAATGGCTACCGTTCGCAAATAGACAGTTAAAGAAAATACAAGCGGCGGGCAGCGTGACGCTACACCCAATTAAAAAAGTATCTTAAAAGGAGTTTATTACTATGTCAAACTATTTCAGAATTACAGGTTATTGCGAAAGCGAAGATTTTTGCTTTATTATGGACTGCTACGGAATGTTCGAGAAGTTATGGCAATTCAGTTCGTACCTATTGCAAAAAGGTTTGAAAGTGTTGGAAGTCGGAGGCGACAGCAAGTTTATGGACGGCAACATTGACCGTATAGACGAGAACGCCGAAAAGATGTACTTACGAGCGAACGCCGACGGCAAGCCCGAATACGTTACGCAAACAATAAACGGCGTAACGTACAACGCCGTAAAGGTTGCCGATAAAATCTATATACCCGATAGGACGCAAACGGTTTAACCGTATCTAATTCGATACGGTTAAAAGTCAAAAGCCCGGATTCCTTACGGAGTCTGGGCTTTTTTTTGTGTAGATCTATTCTTACAAAAATTTTATCAACCTATATTTTATAATCCTAAATCTGATGCTTCAATCTCTATTTTTTCATATATTTCTTTTTTCAATCTTTGTGGGATAATGATTTTTGTACATATACCATCTTGAAGTTGTGGATCTGAAAGAGTATGCAAATCAATGTAAAGCATATTTTGATTACTCCAATATCGCAAACTATCGATATTTTGATAATATCTTTTTCCATTTTCGTCAACACCATAAAATTTTGAACCAAAATAATACAATGCCGCCTCTTGCTTTTTTATTCTTTCAATACCAAAATCATTTTTTCTAAAATCCACCATAAATCCTTTACTTAAATACCACTGTATTTCACATTCAATATCGTCTATTGCAAGGCTTCTTTTTGTTCTTTTGAGTTCATCAACAATTTCCGCTTTTTGTAAGATTTCTCTTGCATAATTCCAACCCAATAAATCACTTCGATTATCTATTGCCACATAATAAACCAAGTAATTTGTGAACCAATTAGGAAGGTGATAATATTTTTCAAGAATAAAAATTGCTCCATCTTTATCATAATTTAAGTCATTGGGATTACACGCAAAATACAAAGCAACTTTATAATTTCTTGTAAAATCAAGGCATCTAGTTTTCCTTCCGTAGTGTTGGGCGGTAGCCAACATTATTTTGTTCTTATCGTTTTCGTTGATTGGTAATAGATCTAATAGCTCCTTATCTTCTTTCGAATTTTTAACTCGCAATAGCGTAGGCAGTAATTTCCAATCCTTATCTGCATGACCTCTAAAATAATGGGCTGTCCGATAATCGTCGGAATTTAACACTAATCGAGATGTTATTTCTTTAACTTGTTCGATTAATTCATCGTATGTATTTACAGTAATGCTATTCATAACTTAACGCAAATCCACCCCATCGGCTTTATCATATTTCAAAAAGTCAAAACCGGGACTTCTTATAAAATCTCGGTTATTTGTCTTGGCTAATTGTCGCTTTTTCTACCCTCCGCCAACAACCTCGAATTGCTTTCTTGTAATACACGAAGTTGCGAACGCGCCATATTATTTAGTTGTTTCAATCTTTCTGGCTGTGAAATTCCCTGTTCGATTAAGTAAGCGTTCAAACTCTCCATATTTGCTATCACAAGCAACTGCTCAATCGTCGCATAATCACGAATATTACCTTTAAGCGTGGGATTTTCCTTTCGCCACTGCCCTGCCGTTTTTCCGAATAACGCCACATTTAATAAATCCGCTTCATCGGCATAAACGTATTTCAACTGTTCTTCCGTAAGCGTGGGAACAATATTCTCTTTAATCGCGTCGGTATGTATGCGATAGTTGACTTTTGCAAGTTCACGCTTAGCCGACCATTCCAAAGCCTTTTGCTCAACAACTTTCAGCCGTTGAAATTCTTTTATGAGATACAGTTCAAATTCAACCGAAATCCAACTTGCAAACTTAAATGCTATATCCTTGTGCGCATACGTTCCACCATAACGACCGCTTTTGGATATTATGCCGATTGCATTGGTTTTCTCTATCCATTCTTGCGCCGTAAGCACAAAAGCGTTTTCACCCGACTTGTTCTTAAAGTACTCGAATTCGATTACTTTGAAATCTGGGTTATACAGAGTTTCCCATAGTCCCAAATACTCTATCGTGGCGTGAGTGCGCAACCAATTATTGATTATTTGTCCCGAATGAACGGGGTTTTTCGCTTTTGCTATATCCGTCAAGCAAATATAATCTTCTTCGTTGAATACGTTATATCTTACATTTATGCCCTGAACGCTTACTTCTTTATTAGCCATTTTATACCGCCTTTTTCTTAATCAATTTCCAAATCGGGATTTTCAAACAAGGGATCGTCAAAGAACTGTGCCGTTGTCATATCAAGCCCGCGAATAATTTGCATTACGGTTTTAAGATTTACACCGCTGTTCCGCTCGCTCATCAGCGTTTTCATAGTATTGTGCGGCATCGCTATATTCTTCTCCAACCGATACTGCGACATATTCTTTTCTCGCAAGATATTGCTTATTCTCATCGCAACTGCCGTGCTTAATTTCATACGCCCTCCTACGGTTGTATTTACAACTATAATTTTACCAAATATTATTTTGAACATAGGGACGCATTTACAACCCCAAACGCTATGAGTTTTCGGTGCTCAATGCTATAATATGGTTGCAAATACAACCATATTGGAGAAACACTATGAAAGTGTGTTTTATAGGACACAGAAAGATTACCAATGCCGAACAAATTAAAGACAAACTGAACAATTCTATTCTGTTGCTTATTTCAAACGGTGCCGATACCTTTTTGTTTGGCAGTCGTAGCGACTTTAATACATTATGTTGGGAGGTCGTTACAAAACTGCAAGAGCAGTTCCCCCATATTAAACGGATAAGTTATAATGCGCCACACGAAGCCGCTTTTACTTCCAAAGAAGAACGGGAAGACTTTGAAAAGTTTTTCTCTCAAATGGTTAAACACGAAGTGCATTATGCCGACTACGAAGAAGCCGTCCGTTCCGAAAAATCTCTTAATGCTAATAAAAACGCATACATAATGCGCAATCAAGAAATGATCGACGCAAGCGACGTATGCGTATTTTACTTTAACAAAGATTATTTACCGCCGAAACGTAAAGCGCCGAATAAGTTTCTACCGGACTATCAACCCAAAAGTGGAACGGCAATAGCCTTTGCTTATGCTATGCAGAAGAAGAAACACATCATAAATATCTACGAATAAATTAACCATCTTCGCCCCAAATGAGAGCGTGGCGTGTGCTTGTCTTGAACAAGTGGGCTCGCTACGCTCGCCCAGACAAGCACACGCCACGCAACAAACGAACGCAACGGCTGCAACAAACGCGACGGCGAAATTCGGGCGGCACGCGCAGGCTTATCGTGCTCGCCCGAATTTTCTTTCGCCGTCGCCTGTCGTTAGTTGCACTTTCGCATTTGCGCTATTACTTCGGGGCTTACTTTTCCCATATATAAGCCCTCGTCCCAGCAGTTGAAATCGTCAAACAGTAAGAGTTTTTTATCTTCCTGTCCGATAGTCGAAACTATATCTTCATCCATAATGTCGGATATAAAGTATTGAAATAAGCCTTTGCTGTATACAATCTTTTCACCCGATTTTTCTATGTACTTCATAAGATACGAAAGTTCTCTTTCCAAATTGTTTTCTATCGGAAGAATTTCTTCAAAATCCGATCTTCCGTACTTTTTGTTAAAAAACGTGTTTTGCACCGTTGTTCGCATCCTATGATTTCGCAAGTCATAGTCCGTTTTTTCAAAAAGTTCACCAACCATCGCATTCTCCGGTATGTAAAATAAGCCGTGAAAATGTAATCTTTGCTTTTCGGGCGAGCGTTCCCATACGCCCATGTATTTCCATTCTTTACGGTAGCACAAATTACGCAAACACGTTTGCAATGCCTTTTTGAAACTTTCTTCCGTGTGTTTCTCATCCGAATACGTAAATGTGCAAAAGTAATTAAACCGCGCTAATCGTGCTTTCCGCACCATACGGATACGCCTGTAAACCATATTTTTATGCTTCCGCTCAAACCCCAAATCCACATACCATTTCAGTTGTTCTATGGTATCGAAATACGGTTCCATACCGTCCATAACTTTGTAATGCCGCTCGGCACGCGGCAGGTCTATATACTTTTTATACAGTTCCTCGAACAGTTCTTTTCTTGTCATTTGACGCTCATTTTTAGGCGCGGGAATTGCCGCCTGCGGCTCGCTTTTCGGCGTGTTCGTTAGTAGTTGTTCCGTATCGTCGTTTCCGTCGCTTACCGGCGAAATTAAAGGCTCTGTCGCCTTAACGGTTTCAGAGCCTTCGTTGTCGTCGGCGACGGTTATCTTTTCTTCTACGGGCTTCGGGCGATAGCGTTTCGGACGCTCGGTATGCGGTATCGCTATGTAGTGCGATCCGTCGAAATATACCTTGGTTTCTCCGTAAGCCATAATTGCGTTTTCACGAGGGATAGCCGCCGTAAATGTTACTTACACCGTTTCTTGTAGTCCGGCGTATTCTTGTAAAGCATAGCGTACTCGAAATTGCCGTGAACTTTCATAGCGCGTTTGAGCGCCTTGACGTCGCCGCTCTCGGCGGCTTCACGCAGTTCGCTCTCGCTGTAACGGTAGCCGTCTTTCAGTTCGCTGGCGGTATATTTCCGAGCCAAACGCTTGTGTCGTGCAGTAAAAAATCCCACGCTTATTTACCTCCTTTCTTGGATTTTTTGTTTTGCTTTTTCGCAAGTTTACGCTCGCGTTTCAGCCGCTTTTGCTCGGCTTTCGCGCAACGTTTCTCTTGCTTTTTCTTTTGCGCCTGTTTCTTACGAACTTGCTTTTGAAAGAGTTTATCCTCCCGATCCAGCCGCTTGAACGCCTTTTTCATATTCTTGAAAATGTAGGCGTTTATCTTGTCGTTGTACTTTTCGGGGACAAAATCGGCAGTATCGAGCGTGTGCGAAAAGGTTTCGTAATACTTAGTTAGGCACTCGTTGATGAGTTTGTTTTTGTTGTAGTTCAGCATACCTGTTTACCTCGCTTTTGGTAGTAGCCGTCCGGCAATTCGTCGTCGTTTTCCGAAAGATAACGCATATAGCCTTCGGCGGTTTGCTCGGTCGGCTCGGCAACGGAATAATCGAAATCGGTATCGAAATGCCCGTCGTAGAACTTCGGCTTGCAGCACTGACTGTCGTAACAATCGAACACGTTATAGTTCGCCGTTACGACTTCTTCCGTGTAACACGTTTTGTCCTGCTTGCCGCTCGCCATATATTTGTCAAACAACGCGCTGTTGTCTATGCGACGGATATGCCACCTTAAGCCGTCTATTCTGCCGTAGCCGTTATACGAAAACTCCAAAGACATAATCTCTATAAACTGCGAAAGCTCGCGTATATTCACGTCAATTAGCATAGGTCTTTGCGTATCCAACCAAATATCCAAGTCGTTGTGTCCGTGTTGTTCATACCACCGACTTTGCCAATCGGGAAAATACATAGACATACGGCTGTTTAGGTACTTTTGCGCTTCGGTAATAAAAATGCACTCGAACGGAAGATTGAAATGCGTTTGTACAAAATCGTTAGCAAAGCCGAGCCGAAACGGATTGATACGCCGACTGAAACGGGGAGAATAGCGGTACTTATGGAAAACCATATCGTAGTTCGCCGCCACGCAGTGCGTGGGAACGGTTTTGAGGTTGTCAAAACCGTTCGCCGTTTTGTTCATAATCTCGCGCTGCATACGCTTACTGTGCTGTCTGTCGAAAGCCGTTTCGTGCGCTATATGCGTCATAAAACACGTCTTGCCCGTTCGGGGCGGTGCGAAGATTATCGTTATCATAGGCTTACCTCAAAACCATTACATCCCAGAACGTCATTTGTTCGAGATAGAACCCTGCGGCGTCGTTCCATTCGATAGTCAGTTCGCCGTCGCGCTTGCACGAGATAGTGATAGTAAACGTGTTATCTACGCCGTATTCCACAACGCCGCACGTTGCCGAGAAAGGAGTTGTGCTCTTGATTTCCGCAGAAGTGTCGCCGTAATCAAATCCGTCCACGATATTGCCGTACTCGTCCATAGCGTGCCAAGTGCCGTCCACATACTGCCAGCCGTAACAGCCGTTGCTTCCGGAATTATACCAATAACTGTTGCTTCCAGTGTCAATAATGTTCGCTTGCATAAAGTTGACGCTTATCTTGACCTTATCGCCGGCTTTCAGACCGCTTATAAGAACGGTAGTAGAATTGCTGCTGTAACCGTCCGAATATGCGTGGTATGCTTCGTTCTGCAAAAGCGTCCACGTCCCGAACTTCGCCGTAAAGGTTGTATTTGCGGTTATCTTATACGTCGAAAGATTTACCACCGTTGAGCCGTCCGCAGTCCAACCCATAAAGGTTTCGGTGTCGAAGTTAGGCTTGGTTGCGTAACTTCCGTTCTGAACGTCCTGCGTATCGACGGTAGTATCGCCGTTCTTAAAAGTAACCGTAAACTTATCCACGCGGAAGATTGCCGTAAAGGTCGTGTTATCCATAATCATATACTTGCTTACGTCAACGGTGTTCGTTCCGTCGATAGACCAACCGACAAACACATAATTGGATTTGGTGGGATTGCTCGGCACTTCGGGCTTCGCTCTTTTTTCGACGATTTGCGTGTTGTGCGTTTTGCCGTCCGCCATAAACTTGACGTCGTATTTGTACGTAATATCCGCGACGAAAACGGTATCTGCCGTAATGCGGTATTCGTCGAGATTGACGGACGTGCCGCCGACTTTCCAGCCGTTGAACACTTTGTATGCCGTGGTTACGGTCTGCGGCGCAGTGGCTTTACTTCCGCTTCTTACGGTGTTGTTGGCAAGCGTGGTATCCTCATACTTGAAGATGACCGAATACAGTTTCGTGAACTTCGCCGTAAACGTCGTGTTCTGCGTAATGGTGTATCTGCTCATATCCACAACGGAATTGCCGTCGAGCGTCCAGCCGTCGAATTCGTATCCTGCTTTGGTAGGCGCGGTAGGTACGGGCGCAACGCTGTCTTTGAGAACAATCACGTTATGGTAGTTTTCGTCCTCGACAACGAAATTCACTTCGTACTTATACGTAACGTCGGCAACGATTTTCGTGTTCTGCGTAATGCGGTATGTCGAAAGGTCGATAGGCTCGCCGTCCACCGTCCAGCCGTTGAAGATTTTATACGCCGTCGATTCGGGCGTAGTAACCGACAAAAGACTGTTCTTGTTTACCACCTGCACGTTGTAAACGCTGCCGTCAAATTCAAACGTGGCGACAACCTGTTCGCCGCTCTCGAGCGTAGCGAGATACTGTTCGTAATAACTGACCGATTTTTGCAGTTCGGCAATTTTGGCGTTGAGCGAACTAACCACCGCCGAATTGTTTTGCGTTTGCAAGGTTAGGTCGGCGATTTGATTATTGAGCGAAGTGATCTGCGAATTTAGTCCGTTGATAGTTCGGATATTCAGCTCGTTATTCGCCTGTAACTGCTCGTTGAGCGATTGCAAATTATTGACTTGGCTCGTGAGCTGCGCTATCTGCGTTTCGTTCTCCGCGCCGGTTACCTGCAAGTTGACGATTTGCGCGCTTAAATCCGCGATTTGACCGTTGAGGTCGGCAATCGTTTCTTCGTTGCTCGCCTTGATTGTATTGAGCGTATCGACCTGCGCTTCGATTGCCGATTTTTGCTCGGTTAGCGTAGATATTTGCGCTTGGTAATCCTTGATGGAATTGTTGAGCGAGTTGACTTCGCTTGTATGCTGCGAAATCTGATCGTTCTGCGTGGTTATAGTGTCCCTATAACCGGTTATGAGTTTTTCGTATTCTTCCTTGTCTTTGAGCGCGGTGGAATAGCCGTCCTCGTAGGATTTTTGCACATCTTCCTGCGTGTAAAGACCGTTGCCCGCCATTCCTTCCTTAACCTTCGACCAATTTATGATGCCCCAAGTCAGGACGAACGCGAACGCGCCGACAATGAGAATACTGAAGATAATGGTTAATACTTTTCTTGTCGTTGACATTAAATTGCCTCCTTTTTAATTTCGATGATTTGCAACCGAATACCGTTATCCGTGAAATACTGTTCGAGGAACTGTGCGTTCACGCTTCCGGTGGTTGCGAGTGTGAGCCTTGTTTTGCTGCTTAAAAACTTGACGGAAATTTTCAAAACCGCGCTGTTTGCGATTTGACCGTCGGTATCGTAAAAATCCATATCTACCGTAGCAAATACCGAGCCGGTTTTTATGTCGCAGTTGAGCAAAATGTAATCGTTCAGCACGACATTGTACTTCTTGCTTTCGCCGTCGAAATTCTCCGCTTTGAGCAAGTCTTTCTCGAACGAATAAGTATCCGTATCGTCGTATAGGTCGTGATAGAACACGACGCTCGTGGACGTGTACTTGAAGCTTTCCTGCGAGAAGCGGTTGCTTATGTCGATAGAGCCGTTGACGTAACTTTCGGCTTTGACTTCCTTATACAGACGGATTCCGCAGAACACGCCTGCGACGATAAGCGCGAACGCAAGAATGTAGAGAATTACCAGACCGATTGTTCTTTTCATAAAACCACCTCCGCAAATTCCGTATTCGTCGCTTTTTCCAAGCCGTCGAGCGTTATATCCCGACTGCGTTTTACCGTCTTAACGTCGGTATTGAGCAGCGAGTTTTCGAGGAAATAGAAGACTTGCGCATTGCCTTTTACCGTAAGCGTATCGAGTTCCACGCCGTCGAAAGCGTTGTAGTCGAGCCCTACGATTTTCATTTCTTTGCCCTTGAAGTAGTCGGCGCTTACGTCGAGCGTAACATTGACTTTTGCTCTCGGTATTTCGCCGAACAGTTTTTTGGCGTCCATAGTGAGCGAAACGAAATACCCATCGTAAACCTCGCTGTAACGGTAGGCGAATATTTCGTCGCCGCGCAATTTGCTTTTTTCGTCGAGATTATACGTCATGCGTTCCTGCCAATAGGTCGTATCCACTTTGTCGGGCGTAAGGTCGTATTTCGAGTTGTTGTCTATAATGCCGAACATACTTTGACTGCTCGCTCTCGCGCCGTTCTCGTCGTAATGGAACTTTAATACCGAATACGTTTTTATAATGTCCGTAACGTCATCGGCTTTGTATTTGCCCGTTTCCGTATCGTATTCGCGGATCGAGAACAGCGAAGACAAGTCCACCGTAATGTAGTAATCGCCGTAGCCCGCGCTGTTCGTTCTTACCGCTTGCATACACGACTGAAACAGACTGCCGTAGGTGTAGTAGTAACGGTTATACGTATCTCCGACTTTCCAACCGATGCCGAAAATGTTTCGCACGTCGCCGACGTCTTTATCGAAATACTTATCCAGCGTTACGGCAAAAGCGCGGTTGTCTATCTTTACAATGAAATTCGTCGTGCGCTTTAACTCCGTGGCGATACTTCCGTTTTCGTTGGTAACGCCGTTGAAATTGATGCCGTTGGTGGAATCGTAGTAGTTGAAACTCTTATCCACGTAGTTATTGGCAATCCCAACGGCAGTGTCGCTCGTGCCGTAATAGCGGTCGTTGTTGCCGAACGGATTGCCGAACTTTACTTCGCCGTTGCCGTCCCACGTATCCAGCGGCAAACCTTTGTAATCGCCCAAATACTGCATACCGGTGGAACGATAGTCCGCAGCCGTAAGCCTGTAACTCGTAAAGTAGTTCATACGAAGTTCCTGCAACTGTATGCCGTTGCCTTTGTCATTGCTGTAATAATTGACTTCGAGAAAATAACGGTCTTTGAGTTCGTCTTTTTGTTCCTCGGTCAAATCGTCGGATTTCAATACTTCCTGTATATCCAGCCCGACTTGGTTGTCTATGTTATTCACGCCTATCGTGATGTCCTTCACAAAGTAGTGGTAATACACGAACCCGATAATAACGCAGATACTCAAAACGCACAGAAAAACAAGGCAGCAGTTGGCGATTGTTTTTAGAACTTTCAATGTGTGTTGTACCTCCTTTTTAGAATGAAAGGCGCTATATAAACGAGTAGTCCACATAGCGCCTTTGTTGTTGCTGCGTTTTACAGTAAGCCGTTCCAGCCGAAGAAGTCAAGCGCTTTGGCGAGCCACCGTAAGCCGTATGCAATCCATTCAAAGAGTTTTGCCAGAATTGTAAGCGGCCACGTCCCGACCAATACCACAAGGATTATAACGAGCAAAATGACGATCAACTTCTTCATAGGTCCGACGCTCCTTTAACGCATAAGCATTGCGAGCATAGTCTTGTCCGAACTGCGCGCGGGCTTGACGGGGCATTCGTAAACTTCGCCCGTTTCCTTATCCACCGTGCGCACGAGAAAGCGATTGCCCGTTACGATATTGCCTTCGGCGTTCTTGAACTCGAACGGCTCGGTGATGAAATCCGCCGTGCTGTCGTCGCCGAACACAATGTCGAGAACGGTGTAGCCGCCTTTGTCTTTCTTGTCGGGCGGCGCGAGCTTGATTTTTACGTCTCTGCCGCGGACGTTACCCGAAATGTAATACTCGGCATACGTCTTGCCCTTATACTCGAACGAGCCTTTCTCTACCGTGATGTTGTTTTTTGCCATAAGTTTTTACCTCCTGTTTATGCGGATTTCTTTCCGCCTTTCTTTGCCGGCAACTTCGTGCCTTTTTCGCGCGAATACTTCTTCGCTTCCGCTTTGGAAAGACCGGCGTCCATAGCCTGCTTGTAACGGAACAGTCCTGCGTGATCGCTCTGGCACTGCAAGTAACCCGAACGCAAGCCCGCTTCGTAGTCCGTAAGCGGCTGACCTTCTTTCTGTCCCCACATATGCACCTTTGCTTTCCGCTCGTCCACGTAGCCTTTTGCACGCTTAGAGGGAGTGGTCCAACGTCTTTCCTGATTGTAGTTTGCCATATTCGAATCTCCTAAAATTAAATTTCGCCCGTTGACGCTCGCATAGCACAGCGTAGTTATCTGCTCACGACGACTTACCGATTACTTTGTCAATTTGTTCGTGCGTAGGCGGCCGCCTTTACGAAATTCACGCCGAAACATAATCGCGCTTTTTTACTGCGTCGTGTAACATTCGGGGTTAGTCTGCGATCTCTCTTTCCAAGAGAATTTGCTCGCCTTTGACAAGCGTGCCGTGTTCGTCGTAGAAATGTCGCACAAGCCACAGTTCCGTGTCAAAGCCGCAAGCCGTCATATAGTCGAAGTACGCACTCGCTTTATCGTCGTTCTTAAAATACTTACTGCCGCGATTACATTCCACGCGATATTTTTGAACGCCGATATAGCCCTTGCTTTCTTTCTCTTTGCCCATTGCTTTCTTACTCCTTTTTTAGATTTGCAGGCGGCTGACTTATAACCCCTACACTTATAGCCACGAAATCGGGCAAAAGTTTTCGGTCCGGCAAAAATTTTTCGATTTTTTTATAAATTCGCGCCATTCTATTGCTTATACTACATACAGCAACGCCGTCTTGCTCGGCTATATCCGTAACGGTCAGACCTTTCAAATACAGTCTTACGAGCAATTTCTTCTGCGGCTCGGTCAACATAGATACTGCGTAATGCAACTCCGGATCGTCTATGTACTCCAAAATATCTTCCGGAGAATACTCGTCCTCATAGGACGGCTCGACGTTCATCTCGACGAGTTTATCTATGGAAACGTGCCGACGGGTATTTTTGCGATTATTGCTTTTTTCTTTGTCGTCCAGATCATAAAGTTCGTTTATCCATTCCTGCCCGACATCTTGGGCGGTAACGGTACATTTCGTGCCGTCTGCAAAGTAGTAGGTGTAATCCGGTTTATTTTCCTTGATTTGTTGTTCGTTCATTTTATTGCTCCTTGAATTTTTTTTGAAATCCGCAGAGCCGTGTTTTCCGCAAACAAAAAGACGGCATAGAAAAAGCATTTGAAATTTGCTTAATTCCTGCCGTCTTGCGGTCTGCGGATATTTAGTTGTTACGGCGTTTACGCCGCGTTGTCCTTATTGATTACCCTGATTGTGCCGTCATCAAAAAAGCGTATAAGAGTGATACAGCCTTTCAATACTATTTCGACGGTTTTGCTCGCTTTATCTACTCGGCATACGAGCTTGCCTTGACTGTTGCGTATCTCTTGCATACTATTTGTCCTCCGATTTCTTTTCCTTTTGCCATTTGAGAATATCCTCAAGAAACTTTTTTGCTATTGGCTCTAAAGTCGCTTTCGGTATTTTTCCATAGTCCGGAATACCGTTTGTTATTAACGTATATTGCACCTGTTCTGCTTTCATTTCCGTTCTCCTTTTAGTCCGAAAGTATTGAGTATGGATTTCATTACTTCCGCATCTTTGCCGTTTAGTTCGGGCAAAAGTCTTTGTAGCAATTCCTGCTGTTCGCCCTTTAGAAAGGACTTCCCCAACCTATAATTTCCATCTACACGAATACCACCTCCGTTGCCCTTGGCGGTGTAAATCGGATACTCGCAGGACAAAATAAGAACGTCGTTACGAATCGTTCTTCCCGACACGCCAAATTCAAACGCAAGATTTTCAACCGTTTCAAATCTGCGCAGGCATAAGACTTCGAGAATTGCATTGCGACGTTCGTTTGCCGTCATATCCGATTTTCACCTCCTTTCGCTGTTTATGGCGTTATTCTAAAATTCAAATAGGAAGGTTTTTTTCCTATTTGAAAAAGTTTTTTAATTTTTTTCGGACTTTTTTTTGAGATAAAAAAAGCCACCGATAAGCGACTTACACTACTCCCATAAGGAAAATAGCGATTGTATCGCTTATCGGCGGCTTCACAATTCTGGATCACCAATCCGATTTAAGTATTGGTCTGATAGGGTCTACCGAATACTATCTCAACTCGCACCTACCGTCGATATACTGTCTATTTAATTGTTGCCCTATAATATTACTTGCCCGGGCGGAGCATACTCGTGGATTTCTTCGTGCCGACGGGTTATCTGTTTACTCACGGATACTGCGTTACACCTCGGACATCGTAATCGCAACAATCCGTCTGCGCCTCTAAACCCAATCAGCTTTTGACCGCAATTTCGACAATACCGAGATTGCGGCTGCATTGTACCGTCATTCATATACTGTCATCTCCTACTTTCTCGTACTTGCAAAAATCTGTATTTAGAAAACTTCCTTTGCACGGTCGAGAACTCCGATGCGGAAGAAATCCATTTTTGCAAGTCTTTATTAAATTCGAGTTTCGGGGCTAAACCCGAATGTTAATACATTTTTATGCAACTGACAAGAACACCTTGTATCTCACAACTCTTGACGACTATATCTTTCATTGTCTTATTTTCCGGATGCAGTCTTACTTCGCCGTTTCCTTTATATATACGTTTCAATGTATTCTCGCCGTTTACCAATGCCACAACTATATCTCCGTCATTCGCTTCTTCCTGCCGCCTGATTACAAGCAGATCGCCCGGATTTATTCCGGCATCTATCATACTTTCGCCAGACGCTCGAAGCATAAACATTTCACTATTGCCGAATATGGAGCAAGGAAGCGAAAAACTTTCTTCTATGTTCTCTACTTCCAAACACGGCTCGCCGCAAGCAATTTGACCGATAAGCGGAACGGTTACGGTTTCGCCGCCCCACAGTTTCGGCAGCGGCGCGATATTGCCTATGTTCGTGCGCTCTATTAGTCCTTCCGCTTCCAACTGCTTTACATACCGTTGCACGGTCGCAAGCGAGTTCAAATTCAGCGCGTGCATAATGTTCCGAAAGCTCGGTGATATTCCGTGTCGCTTTTGATACTCAATGTTATACTCCGCAATCGCGTTCTTTGTTTCTTCGCTCAATACTCTCATAAGTAACCTATTTATCATAACAGAACTTTGCGTTCCGTTATTGTAAAGAGTATATCACAGTCCACGCCAAATAGCAAGCGTGTAGCGTGGCGCTTTATGGACGGTGAAAAATTTTTTTATTTCTTCTTGCTTCTTCGCCTTTAATAAAAAAGAGTGCCAACGGATGACACTCCACTCTTTAATCATAGTTTATAAAATGCAAGCAAATAATTCAGATACTTGTTCAATACTTTTTTTGCTTTTGGTTCAAATTTGGCACTTTTATCTATTACTTCCTTAATCTTTTTCACGTATCCTGAAGCAATTACCGCATCATCAAATAGGAAGAAATTTGGATAACTTTTGGATACGCTACTTAATAATGGATTCAAATATTTTTCGATGGTTCTAATTACTTTATCCGCATAATCTAATGGTTTTTCGTAACAAGCGCAAATATACTTCTTAAATCCCCTCTGAAACTCATTTTGCAAATACTCTCTTAATTCTTTGCGTTCGGCACTGCAAGGACGATGAATAAGAAGCGTAACATCTTTTTTATCAATCTCAAAATAATCTAATAAGTCTTGAAGTAACCAACACGAATGCAACGCAGTATGATTACAATTAAGATATAGGCTCTCGTCAATTTGTTTATAGTTGGTTTTTCTTGAGGTAGCAAACATTGCCGTTTTAGTCCAAGGAGTACGAAAATCTTCAATATGCTCTCTTTTCTCCGGTTTCATATCAAGTAAACACTCTACTAACTTGCATAATAAATCACCCCATGAACCATCTTCCAAAATAGAAGAACCAACCTTGACTTGATATGGAGTACAATTTTCCAAAGCATAATCTCTTTCGCTTAAATCTTCTATATAGTTACGACGAAAGCCACTAAAAACCACTTGATTGAACAATGCCGATCTTTCATCATCAGAAATATCCGATAATGACAAATCATAATTCGGTTGCGGTTTAAGAAGGTACATTTTTTCATACCTCTTAATCTCAATCAGTCTTTCTTCTCTTATTTCGTTTTCATCACCTTGTTCACTAACAATTTCATCAAACGAAAAATCAAATGGATCTTTATTCACTTGTCGCCGCCTTAACAATAGTTTTAATTAAGCCCTGTAAAATTTTAAGCTCATCCAAACTTATTCGGACTCCTCTACTATGTTGTTTATAATCGGATGACCACTTTCTTAAATCAACCCTAGTACCACATCCCCAATCCACCAAATTAACTTCCTTATACCAAACCGTGTTCTTTTTCACAGTTGAAGACACTCTCGCTATCAAACAGAAAAATGTAACTAAACCATTTCCATCCTGATATTGTCTAATCGGCGTATCATAAGTAGCACTAAAATTATATTTTTCCAAAGCCGCATAAAATGCAATCAATTCTCCCATTGTGAATGACATACCTTTTCCGGGAGCACCATTATCTTTCCAATATCTCAAATCAAAGATCTCATTCCCATGCCAATCCACTAATGCAAATATCGGCGCTTTTCTTCTATTCGATAACTTACCGAAATTACGCTTTACGGAAAATGTATATTCATTATCCGCAGTTGTGTTGCACAAAGAAACATCCTCGGTACATTCCCTATCAACTTCACTTTCCAAATCATCAAAAGAGAAGTCATCTAATGGATTGCGCCCGACTTTATTGGTATCCATATGTAACCACTAATCCTCATCCACATTAAAGTCTGGCAATTCTCCCCCGTCATCCAAAAGCCCTACATCTACAGCAAAGGCGTGCACATACTCATACAAGACATTAATAACTTCATCCATCTTTTTAGTATCCTTAAACTTGTTGTATAAAAACTCCAATCCTCCGCACACATAGGAATTAAACAAAGCCATATTAGACTTTAGTTTATCTTTATTACTTTCCTCAGCATCGTCTCTAAATGCTCTATTCATATAATCGTCTATGGTAAAATCGGGAGACTCCTCCACCAACATAATTATTCTATACAGAAGCTTTAGATCAGCTTTCCTTTTACTTAATTCATTCGGAAAAATTGATGCCGCCTGAACTTTATCCGAGTTGTCTTTGGTTTCCTTTGATTTATTAAGAAAACCGACTATTGCCGAAGTAAGATACGCTTCTCGAAAGGTTGCAAAAATACCAGCATCTTCCTTAAGAAATCTAGCCATAGTAGCGTATTTACCGTTTATTTCGATTTCATTATCGAACAAACCGCTATTGCTCTTTTCGATTATACCCGTAGCCATATTAATTTACCTCCACAATCTTGACTTCGGTTTCATCAATCTTTTTTAACTCATACATACGACCAACTTTGCCCGAAAGTCCATTTTTTGCATACAGCCAATCTTTTTCCATAACAGCAAATATAAGCTGGCTAGTTGCATTTGCTAATTCACGTGCTATATTTTGCGTGTGAATTGGATCTGCATGTGAAAATGCGGCATCCAACACCAACGGATATTGTTCACCAAGTTCTTGTTCATCGCCGTTCTCATCGACACGCTCTTGCATTACTTCATAAGCAAGTTTCACAAGACCGCCAACATACGAGAAATATTGAATTACCCGCAATCCACCTGTATCATCAACCACTTCTCCATTTACTGTAATATTGATATTGTATTTTTCATCAATATAAATATCTCTCTTGCCGGAATAAATATTGTCAAACAACTCACTGACATACTGATTCAAGCGTTCTCTCATTTGACTTTCTTTCTCTGAATACTGTTTATTTACCCAATGGTACATAGCTTGGGCATATTTGTAATAGAGCTGATATTCCTTAGCCTTATCGCTCTTACTACGATACATATTGAAATTATTCTCTGCGGTTTCTCTTTCGGATTCTTTTCTAGTTTTTTCAGAAATTTTTCTTTGCAATTCTTCGCGCAAGTCATTAAGCATACGTTTATAACGACTTAAATTTGCCTCAGCGTCGGTCGTGTTAATATTACCAATAGCAGCTATTTCCGCCAACACTTCCTTATCTTCCATCTCAAGATCGGCAATCCTTACTTTGCTAGCCTGAATGCTTTTATACAACTCTTCAAATTCTTCAACAAAGTTTTTAGCATTTTCGTCGTTAGCATTAACGCAATCTTGCATTTCCCTAACCAAAGTACCGACCGATTTAGGCGGTATATAGTCAATATATTTTACAACATTTTTATATGCTACGGTTCCCTCCGTCAAATCAGTACCACAAAGACATTCACCTCGAGCAAGCAATTCGTGAATTGCCGCAGCCTCAATGCCTTTTATTCCTTTATCAGCCACATCCATTTCGTCCAAGCGTTCTGAAACCTTGCCTAAAAAGGGAGTAATAAACATAGGCAAAGAATTACGACTAAACAGCGCCAAAATTTTCTTGTTATTTTTTGCGAGTTCATTTTCTTGATATTTAATTTCACTGGCAATAGTATCACGACGACGTTGCAATTCTTTAGACGGTGCCGCTTGACGTAATGTTTCATTTATTTCGTCGATACGCTTTTCGTACGACGCAATATCGGAATTGATTTCCTCGATTCGATTATCTAATTGCTCTATAGCTTCTTGCGCCGCCACCACTTTATTATACTCTGCCTTGGCTTTATCACTGCTAACATCATTCTGCTTTTCTAAATAAAAGCCCATTACGCTTGAAGTAGATGGCGCCGGTTGATTAGACGAGCCAAACAAATGACTTCTCATCTTTTCAAACGCTTCTAAGCCAAGCAGCGTCCTAACAGAGGTTCCCAAATCTTTTCTTGTAATCTCGTTGTTTTTTTCACCCTCGAAAAAGAAGAAAGATGACAAGTCTTTAGGAAGAATAGCGCTAATAACCTCATTAATAGTTGCTTGACTTGTGCCCAGGCTCTTAGTTTCCCCTTTATCTGTTACATAAGTGAGTTTCGCAAGACTTCTGTCGGAATTAAGAACATTGTTTTGACCTTTGGTAAAAACTTGTGTCCTTGTCATTGTATAAACTTTGTTATCATCTTCAAATTCCACTTCCACAATAGCGGATTCTTGCTGCCCGAACTTCATTTGAGCTTCAATTTTTTTGTTTAATATGTCATCTTTTCTGGAGAATCTACTTTCGCCATACAAACACCATATAAATGACAAAACAAATGTGGACTTGCCAAAAGTATTATTGCCCAAAATTACGACAACATTTTTATCCTCGTTATCGTCGGGAGTCAATACTATTTCTTGATCGCCAATAAAGGGGCGAAAATTATGATATTTAATTCGCTTTAATAGCATTTTTTAGCCTCCTCTTCAATGATTGAGCATATTTCCTCTTTCATCCTTTTCTCTGTTTTACTACCTGTCTTAGTGTTTTCTCGTTCAATACGATAGACACGTTTTAACATGCGCTTAAGTTTGTCGGATTCAATTACCAACTCGGTGTTTTCGTTATAAGTGTTATCATTCATCATAGTATCCTCCTGTGATGGTTTGGTTATATACATTTTGTATTTTTTCTTTTAATTCGTCTATTTCGAATGGATTCCTCGCTGTTTCCGCAAAATCTATCATTCTAGTAAACTCTTTGCGTACAAGTGATAGGTCATATGAAAGTTCTTGTGCGTCGCAGTATGCAACGCTTTCCAATGATCGAGGAAGTGTAATAAAGTCAAAAATATCGGCATACTCTTTACCCTTTGCCTTTCTTAAAACACGACCGCGCCGTTGTATATATTCTTTAGGATTAGTGCTGCTTGCAAGAATAAACGCTTTCTTAATAGCCGGAATATTTACACCCTCATCAAGACATTTGATTGCGGTTATAACCTGTAATTCAGTACCCGAAGCAAACATTCTCTTAATTTCATCTCGTTCGTCCTTGTCTTCTTCTGAAGTAAACTTATGTACTCGCATCCCCAAGTCGAAATAAAGTCTTTTGTTTACTTCTTCAATCTGCCTAACCTCTTCTTCATCATTCAGTTCATTACTATTGTTATCATATTTGGTAGCACCGCAATAAACTAATATATAATTATCATCCTTATAAGGTCGCATTGCTTCAACCAATTTAGCCACCTTATCTTTGCAACCAGCAATAATGCGAGCGCGTTTAATTAAAAGCATTTCAATATAAGGGTTTTTATCTATATTTTCTTGACTCGCTCCGCCATTACGAATGATTGTTTGGGTGATTTCTTTATACCTTTCAAGCTCTTCCGCATCCAAATAACAAACTATTGGATGGTAATAATAACTTGTCAAAAATCCTTTTTGAATTGCTTCTTTCAAGGTAAATGATATACAAGTTTTACCGAAATATTTTCTAAGCGCTGCGGTGCCGGATTCATCCCTATGTCGCTCGATAGTCGCTGAAAGCGCAAGCCTATAACGCGCCTTTTTAGGTAAAAGCGTGCTTAATTTTTGTGCGCCAAAGTTATGAGCTTCATCAACTACGAATAAAAAGTTTTTTCTGAATTTCGACAAAATATTCTGAAAATCCGACAACGCAAAAGTCGCATTAGTTGCAATAACGCAAAAATGTTTTATTGCCCCCGTATTATAAGCGTTTACGGCATCGGCAAAATATTTTCTCCATTTTTGCCCCGGATATGAATAAGCAATAATCGGCTTTACATTAAATTGATTTATATCATCAACCCATTGTTCAACTAAATGCTGATATGGAGCAACAAGAATTACTGCAAGATTTTCATTCAATTTTTCTGATAATTTTGTTATCGAGCCCAATGCCGTATATGTTTTTCCTGCTCCTGTTGCCATATCAAAAATGCCACAACAAGAATTGCTCATCCATGAATTAATAGCATCTTGTTGATAGTCATAGAATTTCACATTCTTTGGCACTTGGAAAAAATTATTATCCTCGTCCACTTCATTGAAAGACTCCGATTCTATAATTTGTTGCGTGGTTTCCAAACTATACGACTGCAATTTCTCTGCCGCAACTTTGGGGAATTCAATCACTTCCATTGCAGGATCTAAATTGTCCCACAATTTATCAAAAGCCGATTCTTTTATTTCCACGCGTTCACTATCTTCTTCTTTCCAACTGCAAAACACATCTATTGATTCGTAGTTTTGTAAAAGTCCTGAATATGTCTCATTCATAGAGCCTGTAAACGCCACTTTATTTCCTTCAGAATCTTCCATAATACCAATCTTCTCGTGAAAAATCCCCACGGAATTCAAATCGATTTTGAATGCTATCTTAATATCCAATACACCCTCGGCAATTAAATTTGCCAAGAGATTTAATTTTTTCTGTTCTTGTACAGTATTAGGGCGAGGAAAATCACGCATTAAAGAGTTTTCTATTATTTCCTCTCTTTTGCGATAGCCCAATCGAATTTCATCAATATCTTCTTGCGTTAATCTTGGAGACGCTATTAATTCTATCTTACCGCCATTTTTTACAAGCGCGGTCAATCCTATTGCCATTTCGTACAATGCAGAAGAACTGAAAAAACCCACGGCTCGTTTGTACTTAACTGCATGTTGCAAAATCGGAATATAGAATTCATGTATAATATCGCATTTGAGATTTCGATATTCTTTTTCTATGTAAACTTCTTTTAGACTCATATTCCCCTCCGTTAAAGGTTTCCCTCTAATTCATGCAATACTCTATCGAGCATAATAAAATCCTGATTGTCGGTAAGGCAACTTACGCTAAATCTTACTAACCCTTCCGGAAATGTTTTGAGATATTTATGCGATTCAGGGGCACAATGCAGCCCTCCACGCACAGCGATCCCATGTTCGGCAAGGATATTGCTGAACTCATTTGAAGTATATCCTACTACCTTGCAAGAAATAATTCCGCTTGCTTTGGGATACGGCGTTACGACTTCCAAGTAATTGAATTCTTTCAATATGTTATAAAGTTTTTCAATATTAACCTTTTCAGATTCTTGCACTTCCTTACTATGTGTCATAATCCAATCAATGGAATACTCCAATCCAATAACAGCCATTAAATTTATACTTCCGGCTTCAAACCTTTCCGGCACAGATTTGGGCATCTCGGTATTTGCTGAATCAATGCCTGTCCCACCCAAAAATAATGGCTGTAATGCACAATTACGATTACATACAAAGCCACCTATGCCGTATGGTCCTAAAAGCGTTTTATGCCCTGCAAAAACATAATAGTCAATATTAATCAAATTGCATTCCAATACGCCACAAGATTGTGCAGCATCAACAGTTACGATTGCCCCATATCGTTTCGCCATTTCCGCAATTCGTTCAACGGGAGCAACTAATCCAATCACATTACTAACTTGTGAAATTATAACAGCCTTCGGCTTTTGCGTTGAAAATTCTTTTTCAATTTGATTAAAATCGAATTCAAAAATATTCTCTTTTTGCATAGGCAAAATCTTGATTTGAATTCCTTTTTGCCGCTGCAATGCGTAAAGCGGACGAAGGACTGCATTATGCTCGAAGTGAGAAATATATACGACATCTCCCTCTTGCAGATTAAGACCGAATATTATTGTATTCAGAGCTATTGTGGCAGAAGGCAAAATAACAACCGTATCCGTTTCGGGAGCGGAAGTCAAACTCAAAATTTTACGTCTTAATGCTAAGAGATGATTGTATCCATCCGTAGAGACTTTATACGAACCACGTCCGATATTGGCGCCATACGTTTCCATATATTGCGCCATAAAACCATACATCCCGTCTGGTTTTTTATATGTTGTAGCCGCATTGTCAAAGTAGCCTTTCATTATATCAATTCCTTTAATATCTTAAAGAGTATTTGCCGTTTTTCGTCACTCGAAATAGATTCGTTAAACTCCTCCAAATCGCTTGTTAGGGCATTATAAAGCATATCCCCCTCCGTAGTATTTTCCGCCGAATCAAATTGTCTTGTGATTTCTTGTCCGTTATCATCTCGGAAAACAATTTTATAGCTTGCGGTGTTTGCACGTCTTTTGTCGCTATCATATTGCAAAATAGCATCTTTCACCGATTTTAATTCTTCGATAAATGTGTTCATAATTTCATCGGTAAAATCGCTCATTCGCAAATTAAAGAGAATCCTTGCTACCACTTCAATAAGTTTAGTTTCATCATTGTTAGGATGTTTAACAAGATCCAAAAACAAATTGATTTTCCCACTAAAAGAATGCTCTTTAGTGGTTAGTTTCAGATCATCGTAAAAATTCTCCAATACCGACGATAGACTTTCCTTATCACTACCGCCAAACACACCTTTCGCTTCTTTAATAAGTTTTTGATGAATGTTGTAGTATGTATTGCTAATGCGTTGATATGAGATACGCAATGCTTGTGTAACTTCCGAATACAGTTCAGAATTGTAAATTGATTTTACTTGCCTAAACAGAAAATCATATGCGTTGATGTCTAAATTACTTAGCGCATTCCTAAATCTGATTGACGAAATATCAAGGGATTCTATCTTGCCATCACTTGAACAGTAGTTTTTAGTCGTCACTTCATATTTTGTCAGTTGCAAATACCATCTACGCATTGCTTTTACTAAATAAGCAAATGAGCCGGCACTTTTATCTGCCGAATGAATATACTGCGCAAAAATATTTTCCAGATTTACTATATAAGTTTCCTTTTCGTCATTCCACTTCTCAAGATAAATTTTATATTCCTCCGGTGCGGCAATAATATCGTTCATTACCACCGCAGACAAAGGCAATTCTCTATCTTTTCTACGCAAAACCAAGTGATTTTTATATCGCAAAAAAACCACCGCTAAATACACCGGAATTACACCTTGCTTTAATCCAAAATGATATTCGGGTTTTGTTAGTGTAGCATATAGCTCTTCAAAATTCTTTCCCTTATCGGCACTTAATATAAAATCGTTAATTGCTTGCAATACCGCGCGCGTCTTTTCGTCGGCACATGAATATTCCAAATAATAGTCGTCGCCATTCTGCACATAGATGCCGGGAAGAACAAGTAAACTTCGCAAAATATTCATCTCGGGGCCGTTGCCCATAAGCCCAAAATCTTTTTGACTAATATTACTAAACAAAGCATTTAATAATTTTGCGCGCGCACTCTTAATAGTAGAACTCAATTCGTTTCTATTAATAAGTTCATTAACGATTTTCGGCGTACGATAATAAATATCTTGAATAATTTGCGATAAAAGTTGAGGAAGTTGCGCTTTGCGAACAATTCCCATTTTCTCGCCTTTATAATATACAGAGGACATTTTCTTTTCAAATCTAAAGAACGTGTTTTCAATAAAAGCATTAAGAATATTGGCTCGGTCTTCTAAAATATACCCCAATTCATCCAAAAGCTCGATTTCTTTATCTCTATATTGTTCAATCAATTTTTGTATCGCTCTGTATTCTTTGGCAACTCCCGCATAATCGCTAATATTATTCGGCAAGACGATTACAACGCGTTCATTTTCTATTTCACTTATTATCTTTGTTGCAAGTTGAATATCGGACTCTGCCCAAACCAACACACCATACATCAACCCGTCGGCATTAGAATCAATCGCCATTCCCGTTTTTTCAATATACGGCAAATCTTCCGCTTCTATGAAGCGAAACTCAAAATACCTAATTATTTCATTCTCATCATTATACCTAACGGGATAAAGGTACTTTTTCGTACAAATATCATTGAATATGGTTTTTACAGCTAATCCATTATCAATCCGGAACATTTCCTGCTGAATAAGTTCAAGCACGTTATGTCCGCTACCGGCAGTTATCCTAACATACGGACGATACATCAACTCTATTAAGAGATGACAATTTTTTAACACTTCTTTTGCCGACTCGATTTCCCCAACAGAATAATTGACTGAGTAGATTTCACTGATTATATCCCAACTGGGCGGAACAACCTTAAAATCATTTACACAATAAATCAATGCCAATGTTTTAACTATTTTTTCTGCCAATATATTATCATAGTCACGAAGTTTAGATAAAGCCGATGTCGTTATTTGCCACTGCTTTTTAATATTGCTTCCGTATGGTTCATTCTTAAATAATTTTTCAAAATAATCATAAATATAATCCGGCTCGATTATCGAAAACTCATCATTATTGGTGCGCAAAAAATACGGTACGGAATATTTTTCCGTAGAGGATAAAAAAGTAAATATTGTCCTTTCATTTTGTGCAACCAATTCCGAAATTTGCGGAAGCAATAAAAGCGTATAGGGATGCAAGGGATAACATCTCAATGCGAGGTTTTGCCCCATTGATTTATTAACCTCAACAAAAGAATAATCATTATCAATGAGGCTTTTAAGTTTATTAAACTGTATGGAGTGTCGACGGACATACTCATCAAATTGATTTTGGTCTTTTGATAAGACAGTAGAAACTATGTCATATATTTCGCACTCATCATTATCAATAGAAATAGGTTTGAAGCGATTGGAAACGGCTTTCCAACTATCAACTTTCTTTTTGGGTAAATTCCCCAAATAATTTTCTATACTTTTATGTGAAATCAATAGTAAGTGTAATTGATTTTCTCCACTTCGATTACATTTCTCGGCAAAATCTTGTATAAGTTTAATTTCCATAGACGAAGATTTGTCAACACTTCCTTCGAGAAATTTACCGAATTCATCATAGACAATAAATATACCGTTATATCCTTTTCTTTTTATAGCTTGAGCAACGCTATCGTATACAGAAATAACGTCTGCTCCCGATAAAGGATTAAACTCACTACCAGACGTCAGTAACGGATAAATCTTCACAAACAAATCGTAACTATTTTGATCGTAACTTTTTAGAGATTGAATAAAACCATCGACATTTTGTCCTATCTTCTTCTCTAGTTCTTTATATGTTTCCGGAAAATCTTTCCCCCAAGATATTATTTTATCGATTGCTGCATCGAAAAACGTCGTAGGCATCAACTCAGACAGTTGTGCTGTTTTTAACGCTTCGCTCAAACTCTGCAAAAGTGTAGACTTCAAATCCAAACTATTTGCATTAACGATAACCGGCAGAAGTTTCTTTTTTGATGCAATAAAAGCACGGATATTTTTAGATAAATCTAAGTTCGTTTCGGCAGCCTTTTTGATAACCGTTGAAAACAAATTGCCATCGCGACCAGCAAGCAGTGCTAAAATATGGAGAATCAAATGCGATTTTCCTTTACCATATGAACCCGTCAAAATTCTTGCTCTGTCGGTAGACTTATTTTCCGTGCTCGATAAAATATCCTCAATAATGCGCAAAGAACTTTGTGTGGGAATATAGCTTGCTATTTTTTTATCATCATAAATATCATAAGCAATATTTACAGAATATTGAAAACCTTCAATAGGGTGAATTATTTCGGCTATCTTATTCATTGCAATTCTCCTCCATTGATTAAAGTATAATATTGCTCAATAGCCTGCACAAACGTAGAGCGTCTATTTAACTTAATAACATCTAATCCCGCCGTTCTGATTATATCGATATACCCCATTTTTTGTAACTGTTCCAAATAGTAGAAGCACGCACTTCTATCCAAATTGAAAATTCTAGCGATATTGCACGGTTTATCCATCAAATCGGATATTAATATCTCTTTGCTTTCAGCCTGATCACAAATTACGCCAAACACAATTAAAGGATGTAATGTATCCTTGTCGGGTACAACTTTTTTATATTCTTTTATTCCTTTATCGTCGGTAACTACTTCGTCAATCATGCCTAATTCTGTTAAGGGGCATATATTCGTATTTTCGGGAGATTTATCTTTATCTTTCAAATAATACGTTCGTAGCAAACAATCAAATTCATCTTCCAACATTTTATCGGAACAGGAGTAATCATATTGCGTAAAAAGAAAATCTTTCAACTCATTTACAAACAATACTTTATTAAATGATGTCATTTTGAAAACATTGAAAAACCAATACCACGCGGTGGCAAGATCTTCATTTTTAGCAAGTTGATAATGCAACACCCAATTTGTGCCATCTTCCTCAAAATACTTATCACGATCATCAATAAGTCTACCAAGTTCTGTGAGCCGTTGTATTTTTTGGTTTCCGTCAGGCACTTCTTCCATTATTCCTACTACGTTCAACCAATAACGTAAAGACTTTACCATATTAGCACCAATTCCAAGCACATCACAAGGATTGACTTCTTTATCGGTAAAAAGCCTATTGTTTAGAATGATATTTTTAACGCCTTTTCGTATCCAACCCTTGCGAACACAAAAGGTTTCATGAGCTCTTATCTTCATATTACTCCTCTTTCGATTTAAGGAATCGATCCATTAGACAACCGCCGTCAAGATACTTTGCCGTAACGCATTTCTTACAATGTTTACATTTGGTTTCATCAATCTTATATCCTAATGGAGAGACGGTTATAGCGCCAAAAGGACATACCGATTCGCATTTTAAGCATCTCCTACACGCATTATATTTGCGTACTTGATACGCAATCATACGACGTAAGTTTTCATGATCGGCTACATTCATTGTCCGAATTTTAACTGAATATTCAAATTCCGACTGGCTGAACGGTTGAATAGATAGTATCGGGACATTAGTGGCTATATCCAAAACGATTACTTCATGTAATAATTTACGTCCTAAATCTTTGCTCACTTTTCCGAATGGGACAAACAGATTATAAAATGAATCATCGATGGGCTTATTCAATTTATAAATTTTCGCATGATCTTCCGCAGTACAATTTGTATATCGAATTTTAACATCTTCTGCCGCCGCCAACCCGTTGCCGCCTTGACGAGCCTTCCATTTACCTTCGTCAACATACACTTCCGGATCGGGTTTTCCAATACGTTTTGCAAAATCAATCAAGTAGTTGCGCCAACGTTCCGATTGTTCCGGCATATATATTTTTGCAAGGAATTGAGAGCGGACATTGTTATTTGGACAACACCAACAACCAACCCGATCATAACCCAATCTGTATGCGTCATTGAAATCGACATTTTCGCTCAACATATAAAGCCATAATTCAATATCGGTCCAATAAAAAATCGGAGCCGCTACCGTTTGCTTTTGTATTTTTACATTCGCCCCATTAGCAACCCTATCATACTTACTTCTGCTTGTAGACTCGTTTTTTCTTATTCCATAGAAGGTCAATATACGAGAATCTCTAAAAAGCGAACTAAGAGTACGCGTAATCGGACCTGTCTTAAACATAGTACAGCACCACCGCATCATTCTTGCCGGCGGACCAATCTCATCGCAAATAGAATAAAAATCCCTGTCTCTATTCTTAGCCTTTTTTACAATAGTCTGTGGATTGTTTTTTCTATAACGTTCAATATAATCATAAGTCGCAGGAAACTCCAAAGTAGTATCACCAAATATGTGGACTATTTTCGGATTGGACAAAGAACGCGTTACCACATCAGCAACAACAGTAGAATCTTTCCCCCCCGAAAAGGAAATTACTGTTTTATAGTCGGGGAAATTTTCTACTTGTTGACGAACAAAATTGAAAGACTCTTCTTTTATAGTAGATAAATGTTCTCTATTGCAATCTATGAACTTATCAATAAATGAATTAAAACAAGCGTAATCATTATCAGATTTGTATTTTTCCAAATCTTTAATGATCGGTTGAACGTCCATTTTTTTAATTTTTTCCAACGATAAATTTTTGCTTTTACCATCTATGTAATATCTACTATCACAAGCCCATACCGAGGAATGTGCATACTTAAAGGGCTTCCCTTCGATAATCTCTAAAAGCAGTCTTTCTTCCGGAAATACCGGCCTCAAATCTTTCGATAAATATTTGATTTCGTTTCCGCAACAAGGGCATACCTTTGGAGAAGTATCCGATAATTTGCGAATAATGGGTACACGACAACCGCCGCACCAAAATACTTCGGTCGGCTCATCTTGCTGTGTTTTGCTTCCGCAATTTTCGCAAGTGTCGAAATATGAGAATTTATTGCAATTAGTGCACCACATTATTCAAGAATTGCGCTTACTCCTTAATGTAATTATTAATGATTTCGTTTAGATACTCGCTGAATTGGAATTTAATTTCTTTCGGTGCTATTATTTTCAACTTATCACCAAAACTGCAACACCAACCGAAAAACATATCGCTTATTTGTATATCGACAGTGAATTTGAACTTATCATTGCCGAGATCGGTTATGCCAACCTTTTCTCCGAATTTATCGTAAATAACGTCAATCAATTTCGAAGCGACTTCAAACGTAACCCTTTCGGACTTACCACCGAACATTGAAAATACTTGCTTTCTATAATTACATAAATCTATCCCTTTCGGGCGAGCATCTTTATTTATAGGCGTATCAAGTACGCCAACTTCCGTCATACGGTCTATCCTATAATTGGTAAGCGTTATATGATTATCGTGATAGCACACAAGATAGTAATTATCGTTAGAAAACACCATTGTTACAGGATTTGCAACATAACGGTGTCCGTCCCTACGGAAGACACGCTCGCCTTGTAAGTCGTAATCAAAATACTTAAAAATTATCTTTTTCTCGGAAAGTATGGCTTCATCGATTTTATCAATGCTGTAATAAATATTTTCATTTGTATGCTTCGTGGTATTAAACGCAACAATGTTCTTTTTCAAAAGTTCTGCGCGATTGCTACCGCCGAGAGCTGAAATCTTATCTATAAACTCAACCGTCTTTTTCTCTGTTATAAAACTCGCTGCTTGCACGGCGTCCATAAGAATACGCAATTCTGGTACGTCGAAACTCCTATCTACCACATAATACGAATTGTTGTGTTGCCCTCTGCGTTGAATTATCTCATAGCCGTATGCGTTGAGCGTGGCAATATCTTGATACAAAGTTTTTCTGTCACACTCAATACCTGCCGACTTTAACTTTTCTATGATTTGATTGGTTGTCAAAGGATGCTGTTCGTCGGTGTCCTGTTTCAGCATCTCCCAAATCTTTAATAATTTAATTTTTGAAAAGTTTTGTTTGCCCATATAAATCTATTATAGCAAATAATTCGACAAAATGCAAGGGCGTAATGTCCAAAATTCAAGACAGTAAGGAAAAAAGTTAATATTCGTCTTTCGACATAGTTTTTTGTCCGAAAACGCCTTTGCCGTCAAAGGTAGAAAATATTACTTAAAATATTAAATCGTTGTGATTATAGCGTAATATTTTCTACTTCTTCTTTGACGGACGAACTTAATTAAAATGGCACCCACTTTTTACAAAGCCCTTTTCGGACCTCTCCGTTTCTCGTCGAAAGACGAATATAAAAAATCTCAAAAAGGATAAAGTAAATTTTCTAATAGGAAAAAAACCTTCCTATTAGAATTTTATACTGTCCTAAAAATGAGAAAAGGAGCGTTTCAAAATGAAAACAGCCGTCATCTATGCTCGATATTCGAGCGACAGACAAACCGAACAGTCGATTGAGGGGCAAGTCCGCGTATGCAACGACTATGCAGAAAGAAATGACATTCTTGTTGTCAACCAATACGTAGACAGAGCCACGACGGGTACGAACGACAACCGCGACGCGTTCCAGCAAATGATGAAGGACAGCGACAAAAAGGCTTGGGACTACGTTCTCGTTTACAAACTTGATCGCTTCAGTCGTAACAAGTTTGAAATGGCTATGCACCGAAAGCACCTTAAGGACAACGGGATTAAAATATTGTCTGCTATGGAGAATATTCCCGACAGTCCCGAAGGCATCCTGCTTGAGAGCTTACTTGAAGGCATAAATCAGTACTATTCGGAGGAATTGGCACAAAAGACTAGACGCGGACAGCGTGAAACTCGATTGAAAGGACTACACTGTGCGGGCAAACTCAATTACGGTTACTACACCGAAAAGAAAAAAGTGTTTGTTCACCCCGAAGAAGGACCTATTGTCAAAGAAATCTTTGAAAGGTATGCTGCCGGTGAGCGCGGCAACGAAATAGCAATAAGTTTTGCAGAACGCGGCATACTCTATCGCGGAAAACCGTTTAGTGCGGCAAACATATATGTAATTTTACACGGCGAGAAATACACAGGAAAATACGAATTGCACGGCGAGGTTTACGATAATATCTATCCGAGAATTATTGAGCCTGAACTGTACGAGCGCTGTAAACAAAAAATAGACGCTAACCGTTACGGCAACCATATCCCCGATTATTCCTACCTGCTTCGACGCAGAGTATATTGCGGTGAGTGCGGAACGCGAATGACATCTTACAGCGGAACGTCAAAGTCCGGCAGGGTTTCCAAGTATTATAAATGTTGGAACGCTATCGGCAAGAAAAATTGTAAAGCTAAATTCATTAAAAAGGACGTCCTCGACGGTTTGGTAATCAAAACATTGCAGGAAACGCTTACGGGCAAAAATCTCTCTGTTATCGTGGACGAGATTTATAAACAGCACAATGCAAAACTGTTGGGCGAAAACCCCGTCAAAATGTTGGAAAAGGAATTGACACAGATAAACAAATCCATAAACAACATTATGCACGCCATCGAGCAAGGCATTTTAACGGACACCACAAAAGAACGCTTGCAAGAACTCGAAAATCAACGGCGTGATTTACAAGAAAAATTGATATTCGAGCGTATGCAAGAGCAAGTCGTTTTAGATAAGAAAACGATTGAAGAATATCTAAAAGACGGCGTTAAGCAAGAACCCGAAATGATGATTGATTTGCTTGTAGACAAGGTGTATGTTTACGGCGACCGCATAGAACTGATACTTCACTACACCGATCAACCCATAAAACCAAAACCTCAAATAGATAATAATGACGAAAGCCCTGAAGGTAACGACCTTCGGGGCTCTCTTGTTTTTACGGCTATGACGTTGATAGATGAACTTTGGTTTAAGGGATTAAAGAAAAAAGACCTTGAGCCGAAACTCAAAGGCACTCGCAATATGCTTGTCTATGTGGAGATTTAAGGGTAAAATGGCTATTTTTACTATAAAAAGGTGTTCTAACGAGGTTAAGCAAACGCACATTCGGTTAAAGTGTGCGTATACCCCCGCAGTGGTGGACGAGTAAGCCCTGCGGGCTTCTGTACGACGGGGCGGTTTGCAAAACAAACCTCTTCCCATTATTCTTGCTTTACCATAACAACTAAAGTGCTTAATTTATCCCTTTAGCGCACGAACTATTTCATAAATCAAAGAATCGTACTCATAAAACATCTTATTATATTTAAAATACTTTCTTGCCCCTATTATTGTCGGAGGTTCAATATCGTCCATAATAATCGGTATAATTCCATTTGGCTTCAATTTGTTAAACTTTGTATAAAACGCTTCCCATTCATCATTGCAAAATGTTGATTCTTTATAATTTTTTGAATATAAAATAATTATAGCATCACACTCTTCAAGCCCAATACTGATTTCCTTCGGAATGCTATGCCCAAGCTTAATATCCCATTTATCTAACCAAGCATTAATTCCCTCGTCACCTAAATCCACAGCGATATCAATAGCAAGCCGAGTATCTGCCGAAGAATGAGATATAAAAACTCTCTTCTTCAATTCTCTTACATTAAAATAGTGGTCAAAATATTTATTATATAGCAGTTTCTGTACAAAATGCAGTTCTTCATGGAGATTATTTAATTCCCATAAATTATAATTCGTCTCCTTTTTCAATTTCAATAACTCTTTTCTCAAAATCTTAATGCGCTCTCTTAAATCATATATAGTTATATCGTCGCTTAAAGATTTAAGCGACACAACAATATAGTCTACAAACGACATATCTCCCAAATAAACATATGCTAATCCTTTTTCATAATAATCAAAATAACCAATTGCGCCTCTATACTTACCTTTAACAATTTTTACCGCACCGTATTCAATGATTTTATCTTCGCCATTCATATAGTTCTCTAAATTTAATTTATTTTTATAATAATAACACAACCTAAATAAAAAAGCAAAACGAACTACTGTTGAACTTGATTTTTCCTGATTACCCCGACGGCAACGGCTACACGGGCGAAAACAGTGCAAAGAAAAAGAAACCGACAATTCGGTTTCTAATTCAGCGGGGTGTGCGTATACCCCCGAAATGGTGGACGAGTAAGCCCTGCGGGCTTCGGTACGACGGGGCGGTTTGCAAAGCAAACCGCTTCCCATACTCTTGCTTTATCATAACGGCACGGCGCAAAATTTTGCGCCGTGCCGTTATGGTGGACGAGTCGGGACTTGCACCCGAGTCTTACGGATTTTGTCAAAGCTTTCTACATACTTATTCCGCCTTCAGCTTAGCTTACCTGCGCCGACGGACGGGCACAGATAAGGGCAAACCGCTTAAATACTTTTTTAAACGCGCGGTTAAACGCTTAAAAAAGTTTGCCGTTTAAATAACGCCTTACGTTTGCCAACGGTATACAAACGCAGACGGACTGCTTTTAAGTTAAGCAGCGCAAGCTACGCCTGCCGCTCTCATCGAGGGGAAAGCAATAACTTTGGAATCTTTTGATTCTGCATTTAAATTTAAGTTTCCGTTTTTACAAAGCCGAGCCTTTGGTATGCTTTTCTTTTCCTCCACCCGCAATCGAATCTGAAAACTCGCCCAAACCGCCAACAGCACAAGGCTGCGGTCGGACTGTCCTTCAATTATACATATGCGCGCAAAAAAATCAAGTGTTTAAAAATGTTTTTTATTGACAAATCTTATCAAATGCTTTAAAGTTTATTAAACGGGCGCAAGCGCTATTTGCACCCCGCCCGTGTATAAATTTATGATTTACACCGTAACCTTTAATCCCTCGCTGGACTATTATGTACAAGTAAATAACATAAAAAGCGGCATAGTCAACCGCACCGCGTCCGAACGGCTTGCCGTAGGCGGCAAGGGAATAAACGTATCGCTCGCCTTAAAGGAGCTTGGCGAAGAAACGCTCGCCCTCGGCTTTGTTGCCGGCTTCACGGGCAAATATATCCGCGAAAAGGTCAGCGAATTAGGGCTTGACTACGCCTTTATAGAGGTTGACGGACAAAGCAGAATAAACGTAAAAATAAAAAGCAGTACGGAAACGGACATAAACGGCAGAGGCGCGCAGGTTTCCGCAGCCGACGTAAGCAAGCTTGTGCGCAAATTAAAGCAACACCTGCAAAGCGGCGACTGGCTTATAATCAGCGGCAGCGTGCCCTCCACCCTCGACAGCATGACGTACGCAAACCTCTTAAAAAAGCTTAAAAGCATTCAGGGCGTGAACGTAGTGCTTGACGCGTGCGGCGGACTGCTTACCGAAGCGCTTAAATTCCGCCCCTTCCTTATAAAGCCAAACATTTACGAAATGTGCGAAATCTTCGGGCTTAACGCAGTGCCCGATATAGAGGGAATTTTCTCATGCGCGCGCAAATTGCAGGATATGGGCGCAAGAAACGTCATAGTCTCCATGGGCAGCTCCGGAGCGGCAATGGTAACCGAAACGGCGCAGTCGCTGTACGTCCGTGCGGCGCGCGGTCAGCTTGTCAACTCTGTCGGCGCGGGAGATTCCATGATAGCCGGCTTCGTGCACGAATATATCCGCTCCGGCAACTATTTTTCCGCGCTTAACTTCGCAACGGCGGCGGGCTCCGCCTGCGCGTTCACCAAAAACCTCGCCACGCGCGAGCAAATCGAATATATCGAGTCGCTGATGCTATGAACAAGCTGTACTTTACCAAGGCAGAGGGCATTTACGACAGACTTGACGGCATTTTAAAGGAATTTTTGGGCTACTCGCCGCAAATTCTCCGCACCGAAAACGGCAAACCGTATATAGACGGCACCCCCCTCTATTTTTCGCTGTCGCACAGCGGCAAGCACGGCGTTATAGCCGTATGCGACAAGCCCGTCGGCGTCGATTTAGAACTGTTTAAAAACAAAAGTCACAGCCTTATGATTTCCGGCTTCCCCGAGGAAGAGCAGGCTGAAATTTCCGACGAAAGGCAGTTTTTAATGCACTGGACCGCACGCGAGGCTTTTATTAAAATGAAGGGCTCAACGCTTGCCAAAAGTCTTAAAAGCACGTCATATACTGGGGGCAAAATATATTTCGAGGGTGCAGAACAAGCCTGTACCATATATCAGCACTTTACCGAGCACGGCGTTGTAACCGTCTGCATTGCGGAATAACTTGCCATACAAACCGCGCATTAAGGAGAAAAATAAATGAACTGCTTCGTTATTGCCATGGATAAAGAGGCAAAGCCCGTCACCGCCCGCATGACGCGCGTTAAGGAAAAGCAAATAAGCGGTAAACGCGTGATATTCGGCACCCTATTCAAAAAAAAGACCGCCGTTGTTATCTGCGGCGTGGGCAAGGTAAACGCCGCCTGCGGCGCGCAGATAGCAATAGATTTGCTTAAAGCGGACAAAATTGTCAATATAGGCGTTGCGGGCGGACTTAACGACAGTGTTGAAGTAGGCAAAATGTACTGCATTTCCGCGGCCGTTCAGTACGACTTCGATTTAACTCAGCTTAACGGCACGCAGATAGGCACGCTTGACGAGCGCACGGAAAACTACATTCCCCTTGCCATATGCGGCAAATACCCGCAAAGACTGCTTGCCACGGGCGACAGATTTAACGACAGTCTGGCAGACTATAAGCTTTTGAAGGACGTGCTTAAAGCGGACATTCGCGATATGGAGGGCGGCGCGATTGCGCAAGCCTGTATGCACGCGAATATCCCTTGCCTGTCCTTTAAAATAATATCCGACGCAGCCGGCAGCGGAAGCACCACAGAGCAATATTTAAGCAACCTTGCGCTGTGCTTTAAAACGCTTGAAAGCGAGCTTGTAAACATTGCCGCAAGGTAAATATAAGGAGCAATACGAATGATACAACTCGGCGGCGGCTGGGACGAGCTGCTTGCGCCGCTTTTTGCGGACGAACGCTACAAAAAAATACGCGAATTTTTAAAGGACGAATATTCGCACCACGTTATATATCCCGATATGTACGACCTTTATAATTGCTTCCGCTACACTCCGCTTAACGAGGTGCGCGCGGTAATTTTAGGGCAGGACCCATACCATAACGAGGGTCAGGCGCACGGGCTTTGCTTTTCGGTAAAAAGGGGCGTGCAAATTCCGCCCTCGCTTGTGAATATATATAAAGAGATAGAAACCGATTTGGGCATAACCGAGCCGAACTGCGGCGATTTGACCAAATGGGCGCGCGGCGGCGTACTGCTTTTGAACACCACGCTTACTGTAAGGGCGCACCTTGCAAACTCTCACTCCAAATGCGGCTGGGCATGGTTTACCGACAGCGTTATCAAACTGATTTCGGAAAACACCCAAAACGTTGCGTTTATCCTCTGGGGCGGCAACGCGCGCAGCAAGGCGCCGCTTATCGACCAAGGCAAGCACCTCATTCTGCAAGCCCCCCACCCCTCGCCCCTTTCCGCCTACAACGGCTTTTTCGGGTGCAGACACTTTTCCAAAACCAACGCATATCTTTTGTCGCACGGCAGACAGCCGATTGACTGGGATTTGAATTAAATATCAAAACGGATTTTTTATGAAATATATCGTAGTACTCGGCGACGGCATGGCCGATTGGAAAATCGAAGCGCTCGGCAACAAAACCTGCCTTGAAGCCGCCCGCACCCCGACGCTTGACAAGCTTGCCCCCGCCTCCGAATTGGGGCTTTGCCAAACCGTACCAAACGGCTTCAAGCCCGGTTCGGACGTGGCGAACATGTCTGTGCTCGGCTTCGCGCCCCAAAAATACTATACGGGCAGGTCGCCGTTAGAGGCGGTTGCTATGGGCATACCGCTTACGCAGACAGACGTTACGCTGCGCTGTAACCTTGTGACGCTTTCGGACGAAGCCGACTATGCGCAAAAAACCATGCTGGACTACTCCGCCGGCGAAATTTCCACCGAGGAAGCTGAACAGCTTATAGCCGCCGTGCAACAGGCGCTGGGCAATGAAAAATATGCCTTTTACTGCGGAATTTCCTACCGTCACTGCCTTGTGGTAAAAAACGGCGCAGTCGGGCACACGCTTACACCTCCGCACGATATTTCCGATAAAAAAATTTGCGACAGTCTGCCCAAGGGCGAAAATGCGGAAATTTATCTTGCTTTTATGCGGAAAAGCTACGAAATTTTATCGAAGCACCCCGTAAACCTTAACCGAATAAAAAACGGCAAAAGACCCGCAAACTCAATCTGGCTGTGGGGCGAAGGCACAAAGCCCGCGCTTGAAGGCTTTGAAAAGCTGCACGGCAAAAGGGGCGGAGTTATTTCCGCGGTGGACCTTGTCAAGGGCGTGGGTATGCTTGCGGGGCTTGAAATTTTAGACGTAAAGGGCGCAACAGGCAAATTCGACACGAATTTTCAAGGCAAGGCGAACGCCGCCGCCAACGCGCTTTTAAAAAACGGGCTCGATTTTGTGTATATCCATATCGAAGCCCCCGACGAGTGCGGGCACCACGGCGATTATGCGCACAAGGTTTATTCTATCGAAAAAATCGACGGAGTTATAAACACGCTTCTACGGCGGTTGGAAAGCGCGGGCGAACGGTTTGCAATGCTTGTCTGCCCCGACCACTACACCCCTTGCGCAATCAAAACGCATATCTCCGACCCCGTGCCTTATATGCTTTACTCTTCACGCGGCGACACCGTCGGCGCAACCGCCACAGGCGCCGTACGCTATACCGAGGACAGCTGTAAAAACAGCGGCAGCTATCTGCCCGACGGCTTCCGCCTTATAGAAAAGCTGTTCGCTATAAAATAAGAACCAAAAAATTAAAAGGCGCCGCGATTTTTTTAAAATCGCGGCGCCGCCTTTATATCACTCAAAATTTTTAAATTACTTCAAACTGAAAATACTTCCACGGCGCTTCGTCCTTGGGCGGCTCTATCACAAACCGCAGAATTTCGCCCGTGGTCGGGTGCGAAAGCTTTAAGGAATACGCCCAAAGCGCAAGTCTGCCCTTCACCGCCTTCTCTCCGCCGTAGCGCATATCCCCGTAAACGGGGCAGTTTATCGCCGCGGTCTGCACGCGTATCTGATGCGTTCTGCCCGTGTGCAGGGTTATCTCCGCAAGCGACAGTCCGCGCTCGGTCGCCTTAATTTCGTAATCGAGCTTGGCGTACTTCGCGCCCTCCTCGCTCTGCGTGGCAACGTAAACGGTGTTGTTAACCGAGTTCTTCCTCAAATAATTTTCAAGCGAGTCCTTCTTTTTCGAAGGCGTTCCGCACAGCACAGCGTAATACTTCTTCTCGAACCCGCCGCTGCGCATCTGCTCGGAAAGTCTTGCCGCCGCCTTGGAGGTTTTTGCAAACACCATAACCCCTCCCGTGGGACGGTCAAGGCGGTGCACCAGCCCGAGGAAAGCGTTCCCCGCCTTATTATAGGTAACCTTAATGTATTGCTTAACGCAGTCGAAAAGATTGCTGTCGCCGCTTTCGTCGGGACAGCTTGCCACCATCTGCGGCTTTAAAACCACTATTATATGGTTATCCTCGTATAAAATATTAAGCTCGCTGATTTCCATAGCCCTCTCCCGTAAAAAGCCCGCTCGCGCCGCACGGCAAGGGTATTCCCTCCTCCGTGGCAATGCCTACCTCGTACGCGTCGAAGTCGCCCTCAAAGCCCTTCAACGCAAGCGTCAAAATATTTTTAAGCACCGCGGGCTGCAAGCCCGTCGTATAGCTGTTGATTAAAAAGAACAGCGGTTTATCCGTCAAAAGCCTTGCGCACGACAGCACAAACCCGAACAAATCGCGCTCTATCTTCCACATTTCGCCGGAAGGTCCCCTGCCATAGCTTGGCGGGTCCATAATTATGCCGTCGTACCTGTTGCCGCGGCGTATTTCCCGCTCAACAAACTTCATGCAGTCGTCTATAATGTATCTTATCCCACTGTCCACGCCGGAAAGCCTTGCATTCTCTCCCGCGCGCTCCACCATTCCCTTTGCCGCGTCCACGTGCGTCACCGCCGCGCCCGCCTTTGCGCACGCAACCGAGGCGGCGCCCGTATACGCAAACAAATTCAAAACCTTTATCTGCCTTCCGCCGTCCGCCGATTTCGCTTGCGAAATTATATTGCTTAAAGCGTTCCAGTTCACGGCCTGCTCGGGGAAAAGCCCCGTATGCTTAAAGCCCATAGGCTTTATTTTGAATTTCAAATCGCGGTAGCACACCGTCCACTCGGCGGGGAAGTCCTTGCGCCTTTCCCACGCGCCGCCGCCCTTTTCACTGCGGTGATAAACGGCGTTTATGCTTTTTTCGGCAAACAGATTGCGCCCCGTCCAAATAACCTGCGGGTCGGGTCGTAAAAGTATAACCCCGTTCCAGCTTTCAAGCTTCATTCCGTCGGATGTAGCTATTATTTTGTAGTCAACCCAATCGTCGGCGATTTTCATAAAAAAATTATAACAAACCTGCGCATAAATGTAAAGTATTTTAACGGCGCGGACGGCAAAAGCCGCCCGCGCCGCACACTCTAAGCCAAAACGCGCCGTTATTGACTGTAAGTATAAAGCACGTTGTAAAGCGTGGAATAATAGCTGCCGAGGTATCTCTTCGCCGTATCGTCGGCGGTGTACAGCGCCATTCGCTCGGCGGGGTTTTCTATCGCCAGATAATAATCGCGCACGATATTGTACCTGTCCGTATAGGAAAGGGTATAGTCAACAATATATCCCGCATCCTCGTCGCCACCGCCGCCGTCGGGCAGCGGCTCGTTAAGCCTTATGCTGTATTTCAGCTGTTCGGCAATAATCCCGATTTCGTATGCAAGACCTTCGTCAAGCTCTGCCCGCTTGTGCTCTATAAGCGAGGAATCCCTCATTCCGTTGGTGTGCGCAAGCCTTATGAACATTTCCAAATCCTGCCCGCTCTTGCGCGCAAGCTCGTTCTTTTTCTTCTGAGCCGTCCGCAAAAGCTGCATTTGCACGTTGGTCAGCTTTTTAAGCTCCTCCTCGGTCAAATCGATTATGTCAAATTCCATCAAGCACCTCCGCCGTCGCCCGCAAGGCCGTAATTTCGGCATTGCCTTTTACCTTAAAAGTGAAATTTACCCCCCGCATATCAGCCGGCAAAGCGCTTTTCACATCCTTGAAAACGCGCGTAGTCCGTCCGTTGAAAATTTCTATGTCCGCTTCCTCCGCGCCCGCAATTTCAAGCGATTTTAAATATTTTTGCTTTGCACTGCCAAAGTCAATCGCGGCTTCAAAGCAGAACGTGCCTCCCCGCGCAAGCCTGCACGCATTGCCCGCGGAATAGGCGAATATCCCGCCGCCGCTTGCCACAATCGCGCTTGCGGGCGCGTCAGCAAAATATGCAAGCCCGCTTGCCGTGTCGTAAACAAGCACGGCGTTGCGTTCAAGCGGCTTTGCGTACACACCCAACAGGTACAGCCCGCCGTTCGCCGCCGCGCATACGGGATTTTCGGTTTTTTCGATAAGTCCGCAGTCCGCACGCGTGATTTTTGCGCCGTTATAGCAATACAGTCCTCCTTCCGCACAAAAAATCAGCTTATTCCCCGCCACGGCGGCTGTATTTTTGCAAATGCCGGAAATATTCAAACCTTTGCCCTCCGCCTTAAAGTTTTCGGGCGTGCCGTACGCGCTTAACACGCTTAAACCGTTTTCGCGCACGGCAATAAGCCTTTCGCCGTAAATTATCAGATTTAAAATTTCCCCGCCTGCGCCGTCAAGCCTTACCCAGCCCGCGCCGTTTATTCCCTCGGTTTGGTCAAACGCGCCGCCCGCGCCCGACCAGCACAGCCTGAATTTATCGTCCTTATCTATGCCGAAAAGCCTTCCGTTTTTAATTACACCCCCGCATATGCCGCAGTCAAACGCCTTTTCGCCGCCCGCGCCGCCACCGAAGTATACGCATTTTCCGTCGCCGACGGCGTACAGCTTTTCCTCTGCGCCCTCTCTCTGCCCGAATATAAACGGCTCCTCGCCCTCAAGCGCGGCCAGCTCCGAAAAGCTAAGCCCGTCCACAGAATAAAACACCCTTCTATCGGCGCACACAAAATACGCGCCCGCCGCCGCGGAGTATCCCGCCGCCTTCACGTCGGTAAACGCGCACGCAGTATTCCGTACGCCGCCAAGCGCGGGCACTATTTTCCCGTTCCCGATACGGCAACCCGTGCAAATACTTCCGTCCGCGGCGATTATATCGCAATTCACCGTCTTTGCCGCAGGATATGCGGGATAAGCGGACGAATAAAGCGTATTACTGCTCATACCCATCTCCTCGGCGGCATAACGCAGCGCGCGCGCATTCTACCGCGCAAAAGCTCAATTCCGCGGCGGTATCTTCCTTCCCAGTATGCGGCAAGCTGAACCGACCCCGCCACAACGCAGTACTCGGCCGCCGCGCCGCAGGCAATAAGCCCCTCGCCCACGGCAGTGCCGTCAAACGCGCTTGCATATTCAAGCCCGCGTTTTTCGGGCGAATATTCGTACTCCACCGTAATGCTCTTATGCCCGCAGTAAATGTATTTTGAATATTCCTTAAAGTCCACAGTTTTGCCGTCGGACTTAACCGCAAGTATCTTGACGGGACGGTGCGCAAAATCGGTAAAATAAAATTTACCGTCCGCGGACCGCAGCTCCTCAGTCCATTTAGCGGGGAAATAATATCTTGCCAGCTCGTCCTCGACCGCGTTAATACAGTATACAAGCGCCTCCGTCTTTTCCGCGCTTTCGTTATCGAGCTCACTCCCCGCGGACAGCGCGACGGCAATGTCGCTTCTGCCCAAAAGCTTAAAGGCGCAAACGGCTATATCTTTAATTGTCATCTGACCTCCTTTCGCCTGCTTTAAAGACCGCAAAACGCTTTTTAAACGTTTTTAAGCATCGCCTGACCGCAGGGCTTTTTACAGATTAGCTCCGCATACTTCACAAGCGTCGCGGTATACGCCGCCTTGCCCGCCACCTGCTTCAAAATCTTTCCGCTTTCGTCCTCAAGCCACTCCCAGTCGCAAAGCTGGTTAAGCGAAAAGTCGTCGGTGTTTAAAAACAGAATTCTGTCGTCGGGGCAGTACTTGTCCGCATAAACGGGCACGTCGTTCACCGCAATCGTGCCGAAGCCCGTGCGCACGTCCGTTGTGTTAACCACGCGGCGGTCGTTTGCAATCAGCGCGGCGATTTTTTTGCGCGTTTTATAGCTGCAAATTATCATATTGATTTTGCTGTTGCAGCTCTCCTCTACGTAATCGAGCATATCCGTCAGCATTTCCTCGGTCAGCGTACCCTCCGCGTCCTTTATGTAGGGCGCAAAATAAGGCTCGTCCGTCTTTTTATAGCCGTAAAGCGTAGGCGAATCGAAAATCGCGCCCAGCCCGCAAAGCTCGTTGTCCTTCGAGCCGTGGGGATACATATAACAGTTGCTTATCGTGTCGCTTATCGCCGTGGCAAAGGTGACGGTGGAGTTTTCCTTGTCAACCGCGGTAATATACACGCCGTGGCTGTCGCCCGTGCCCGTAACCTTGGGCACTACGTCCACAAGCATGCCTACGTAATAATCCTTAACGCTGTCCACATGGAATACGGTGGTCGACACGCTGTCAAGCACCTTGCATATTTTGCCGGAGCCGTCGCCGAACAGCATGCGCTGGAAGTTCTGCTTCGCGCTTGCGATAAGCCCCTCCATTTCGGCGTTTACAAGATTGACAAACGCGCCCGAGGACTCTCTCGAAGCCCTTAACGCCTTGTCGCTTATCTCGATAGTGCCGTACATATTTTTAAGCGGCATTACAACCGAAAGGTATCTGTTTTTATAGGGGTCGGGCAAATTTCCGTCCTCCGCCCCCGCAAGAATATTCCCGCTCGTTCCGCGTATAACCGCCATTTTAACGTCCTTGCCGTATACGTTCACCGCGCTCTTTTCTATTGCGGAAAAGAAGGGCGAAACCCCGTCGTTAAGCTGCGCCGTAACGGCGTCCAGATAATAGTCCTTCAATGCCTTGTCTGCGTTTTCAATAGTTATCAATTTTTCTCCTTTTGCGGAAAATACAAGTATTTTATCCGCGCTTTAATTTTTTAAAAAGCTTTCCGCAAGCGCGCCCGCCTCCCTCACGGTTTTGGGCATCGCCTTCGGCGCGGGAGAGCTTACCCCCCCTACTATCAGCGGGATACTTCTGTTCGAGGCAACGGTTTTAAGGTATTCGCCTATCACCGCCTCGCGCACGCCGCTGTCGGCAAGCGCCGCCTCCAAAAGCCTTCCGCCCGTATTTTCAGTAATCGGAGAGGGCGCCTCTTCCCCCGCGTTTCCGTTTTCCGTACTCTGCGGCTTCTGCGCCTTGCTCTCCTCCTCAAGCTCTCTAAGCCTCTGGCTGCGTCGGGTGAATTCCGCCTCAAGGCTTAAATAAGCGTTCATAAGGGCGTCCACGCTTTTAAACTTTCCAAGCCCCGCCGCGGCAATATTCTCCTCCGCCTGCGCGGTCTCCGCCGTAGCCTGAATTACGTTTTCCTCTGCGTTTACGTTATCCGTCATTTTCAATCTCCTTTAACATATTTTTATGTATCAGCATATGCTCGCATATGCGTTTTTCGGCGTCCTCTGTCAGCTCCTCCGTCAGCAAAAACGCCGTGTGCTCGGATATATGCGTGTTATGGTCGTCATAAGCCTTTACGCCGCACGCCTCCGACCGCATTTTAAGGTTCTCCTGTCCCGCGCGGGAGCGGTTCAGCTCCCCCAAATCCCTCTCGCCCGAAAGCGAGCTGTAGCCCAGCAATTCCAAAAGCTTGTTTTTTGCCGAAACGCTTATCTTCCCATCCGCGTCCGAAAACAATCCCTTATCCAGAATTTCGTAAATGACCGTGCGCCTCTGCGCGGGCGTCATATTCACGTCGCTGTCCGCTTCCAGCACAACGTCGTCGGAGGATATGTCGCTCCCCTTAAAATAGAAAAGGTTCAAAGCGTTGTTTTCGCCCGCGTATTTCATAAGCCGCAAATCGGCGGCAAACTGACGGTAAAGCCGCAATATGTGCCGCCCAATCGTCTTTACGGCGCGCTTAATTCCGCCGTAGGTTACGTTAAGCCGCAAATCGTCCTGGTCTATAATAAGCTGCAAGCCCGTTGCCGAGGTAACGCCGGAAAAGCTGTCGGCATTCTCCGACAAATCCCCCGTCCCCGCAATTTTTGCAAATTCGGAAATAAGCGCTTCCTCCTCCTTCCAGAACTCGTCGGGCACGTTGCCCGCATTCATAAGCGCGGGCGGCGTTCCGCCCTGACGGTACACTATAATCTTCCCCGGCATAAGCCCGTCCTCGGCAAGCTCGTCAACGTCGACAGAGCCGTCCTCCACGGCGACAGTGCCCATTGCAATGCGGTTCAAAAATTCATGCTTGCGGTTTTTAAGGGCGTTGAACGCGCGTTGCAGCGGAATAAGCCTGTCCACCACGCTCGCGCCGAAAAAGCTGCCCGCAAGCGGCAGCGCCACCTGCTTTACAAACGGGTACTCCCTTTCCCCGTCCTCACCGTTTTTATAGGGCAGCTCGCCGTCGTACAACAGCCTTCCGCCCGCAACCACGGTCAGCCTTCCCTCGGGCATATCCGCAGTCGGCCGCTCGTAACGCTCTATAACCAGCTCATAGCCCCGCTTCACCGCGCTTTTGCCCGCGCCAACGCCAACCGCGCCCGCATACGCACCCGAGCCGTCCGCGCCATAGCCCGCCGCACCCGCAAGCCCCGCATACCGTCCCCCGCTGCCCGCATTCATTGCAAGCGTAAACTCCTCTATGTCCCTGCCCTCGAGCTTTACGCCGTACATAGTGTAAATATCCTGCACGGGCAACGCCTTTGCATGTATAATGCTCGGCTGGTCTGCAAGCGCCTCTACGGCAAGCGAGTAAGGGTAAATTTCGAACGGCGATACCGCCGCAACCTCCGCCCTGCCCTCGCGCACCTTTTTTCCGTCCTCGGTAACGCCTACCGCCTTGCCGCCCGCGGCGTTCCACACAGTTTTATAAAAGGCGGTGCCGCATATTTCCGACCACATGGTCGCCGCGGAAATAACCCCGTCCAAATCGGCGTCCTCCTGCGCCGCCGCAAGAATATTCGAAGCAAGCGCGGCGGAATGTCTGTCGCTCTCATCGTCGGAAGCCGCCCTCACCGTCAGTGAGGGCCGTATGCGGGAAAGCTTCGAAAGCCTCGTGTCTATAATAGGCGCAATGTGGTTAAAAACCCTTTTCGACTGCCAGTAGTACCCCTTGTCCTCCTCGAACATTTCGCCCGAAGCGTCTATATCGCAGTATTGGTTACCGCTTACAAAGCTCATATTCAGCTGCCAGCTTCTCTCAAGCGGCTTGCGCTCCCGCTGACGGCGCAAAAAATCCTTTTCCACTTCCTCCGCAAGCCTTTCCTCTGCGCTTTTACCCTCGTAGTCCGTCAAATTTTTTTCGCTCAAATTTTATTCTCCTTCAATAATTTCAAAAGCCTTTGCTTTTCCTCTTCAAGCTCCTCGTCCGAAAAAGCCTCATCGTTTCCGCCGTCCAGCAAAAGCTTTACCGCCTTAATGTCCGGCGGAATTTCGCGCGTTGTAACCTTTCTTTTGACAAGCTTGTATTCACCGTCTGTCAAAACGTATTCCTCCACGGTTTCTCCCGAAGAAAACCCCGTTGCGCACTTAACAAGCGCGTTTTTTACATTTTCGTCGGTTAAAATAATTTCACCTCCTTCTGCGCCGGATTCGCCTCAGCTTATCCGCAAGCACGGGCGAAGCCGTCTGCCTTTCGGGCGGGCGCGGGCGTGTCATTATGTAATATCTCAGCTCGTCCATACAATGGTCGTCCTTCTTCACGGGCGTATCGCCCGAGGCCCAAAAATAGCTTTTAAACTCCGCAATCATATTCACACAGCTCGAAAAAATATACAAATTCCCATCGCCGTTACCCTGCTTCAAAAATGCCTTCACGCGCGAAATGCCCGAAAAAACGTCCTTGTTCACCCTTGTGTTGACAAGTATATCCCTCTCGCAGAACAGCTCTGCAACGCTTTGACTGCTTGCAAGCGTCCGCTGCCCCGCCGCGCTGTCAATCAGCGCGGCAAGCCTCCCCCGCCCGTCCGTTTTCCAGCCCAGCTTCCCGCTTATTTCCTTAATCGCCCCCGCGTGATAGTCAATATCCCTGCCGCTTGCAAAATGCTCCGCAACAACGTAAATATTCCCGTCCCAGTCCACGCAGTACCAGTGCGCGGAAAGCGGGTTATTCAGTCCGGGGTCAATCGAAATATTGTCCTGCCACTCCTTGGGCACGTCAAAGGGCGGTATAACGTGCACGCTCTCGTCGAATTCGGGATAAACCAGCCCCGCCCCCTCGGAAAATTTCCCGTACTTCCTCGCGTCCAGCGCGGCGGCTGAAAGCGAGGCTTCAAGCTGCTTTATCTCCGCCTTGGGCAAAAACGGGTTGTCCTCCCAATTCATAAACTCGTGCCATACCTCGGCGTTGTTTTTTGCGTTCAGATAAATTTCCCCGAAAATGAACGTCCGCCCTTTAAGCGGCGTCATCGTCCCGAAAATATCCCCCCGCCTGTCCATAACGCGCATTAGGCATTCTTCGTAAATATCCCGCGGCGGCTCCTCGTCAAACCAGACAAAATCCAAGGACGAGCCCTGAAACTTCTCCCGCCCTTGGTCGCAGCTTTTAAAGCCGAGCGTGGAAATGCCCCCGAACACGTTTTTTATTTTAATCTGGTCTATAACCCCGCCCGCTGGGCTGTCCCGCCGTCCCGACAGCATGGTTATGTCCGCTATCCAGCTTTTTGGCAGATAGTGCAGAATTTTCGCCTGAGCCACGTCGCGCTGAACCTGCTGGGAAAGCGATACCGACCAACCGAATACGTCCCTTCTGTTTTTTCGGTACGGGTGAATGCCCCTCAGCATCCATATACACTCCACGGCGCCGCACTCGGTTTTCCCCGAGCGGTTGCCGCCGAAAACCCAGCGGTTGCGCTTTTTGCATTTATGGAAGGCGAGCTGTTTTTTATGCTTTTTTCTGCCCGTGTTGTATTCAAGCAGCCTGTTGTCCGCCCTGCGCCTTTTCAGTTCCTTTTCAATCACGGCAATGCGGCTTAAAATATCTTCCGTTTTCATAAGACCATTTCCGACAAAACTCCCGATTTTTTTCGGTGTTAAACTATATATAATGTTGCGGTATGAAAGTGCTTAAAGCGGCAATATGCCTTGTTTTAACAGCTTTAATATTAATCTCCCCGTGCTTTTCCGCCGCCACCGCGCCCGCCCTTGCAGGCGCGGACGCACCCTCCGCACCCGCCAAAAAATACGCCTATGTCGACCTCGGCTGCAACGCCTATTTATGCGGAGAGCCAAACGAAAGCGCCGCCCTTTTCCTTATCCCGCAAACCTATTGCGTGGAAATTTTAGGCGAGCAAAAGGAATGGTACCGCGTAAGGTATGCCGAGGACAACGGAATTTACCGCGCCGTCGAGGGCTTTTGCTTAAAGGCGGATTTAATCGAATGCGACGCCCCGCTTGAAAATTTATATCTGCATATGCCGGTAAAAGTAATCTACAAAACCGAAAAGCCCCCCGCGTCGCTTCCGGAGCTTGGCGACATAGAGCTTACGGCGGCATATTACGGCGCCTACCGCATAGGCAAAACCGACTGCTCGTACGTCCTTTGCAACGATAAATTTGCATATATTCCCGAAGCGGTTACAGATTATCCCCTCAACACCCTGCCCGAACGCCCGACAATAGCCCCCGCCAAAAAAGGCGGAACAAGCGCCGCGCTTATCGCCGCAATAGTCGTAACCTTCGCCGCGGCGGCGGCAATAACCGTGCTGTACTTCACCGGCAAACGCCCGCCCAAGCCAACGCCCCCCGCGCAATAACGCGCCGCTATTACATAAGCGAATAATACTCTCCCACAAGCCTTATTCCCTCGTCAAACCTTTCCGCATTCCTCGCCCTGCGCGCAAACTTCACCGTAACCCGCTTTATTCCGCGCGCAACACCCTCGGGCAGCCTTGCGGTACCCCCGCGCATTTGCGCATAATACCTCAAAACCTTGCCCTCCTCCTCCGAAAACCCGCCCATCACCCCGTCAAGGTACCGCCACAGCTCGCCAAGCTTTTTTTTCGCGGCAATAATCTCAATAATTTTCTCCGCGTAAAAATCCCCGCTTTTACCGCAGTCGGCAGAAGCAAGCGCACTCCCCGTAATAAGATTATCAAGCGCCCTGTTAAGGCTGTCCGCCGAATAATAAAATTTCAAAAGCCTTTTGCTTTTCATTTCACTCTCCGCAAATTTTTAAACAAATGTTTTAATTTCAATTACATTTTAAACACGATAACCTGACAAAAACGGCATAATTAAAAAATAAATTTGAATTTTTTTAATAAAATTTATGTTACTTTTTTAAATTCCCCTCCAAAAACGCGCCCCGCGTGCCAAAGGTCAGCCCAAACAAACCCAAGCCTCACCAAAACAAAACAGTTTACAAATAAAACAAAGGTATGGTATAATTCAACCGTGAAAAAACATATATCGCTTACAATTTCAACTGTCCTTGCCGCGGCGGTACTGCTCGGCACAAACGGCGCAATAAGCGCAAACGGCGCAACAAGCACAAACGGCGCAACAAGCACAAACGGCGCAACAAGCGCAAACAGAGCAACAAGCGCAAGCGGCGTCACCGTCACAGCCGCAACCGAAAGCCCGCAAACCGTCTATCCCGAGCAATTCGAGGCAAGCGCAATAACCGACTACGCGGTAAACGGCGACTACTTCGCCTTTGCCACGACCGAAAAAATAACCGTTTTCGGCGGAGAAATACCGCAAAGCTACGATTTCAGCGTAGAAATCAGCGCGTTGGACAGCTATAACGACGGCTTTTGCTACAAAACCGCAGGCGGCGTTGTCTACGATATGCAAGGCAACTCAATCGACCACGAAATAAAGCCGACCGCCTTCCCCGTCACCCCCGACGGCAGCGGATATTCCTACACGCTGTCAAACGGCAACATCAAAATCTGGGACGGCACCGAGTACACAATCGAAGGCGATTTTTCCAACCTAAAGGTTTTCGCAGGCACGGTTTACGCCATGAACGGCAACATTCTTAACAAAATCACCCCGCCGCAGACTGCCGAACCGCTCGGCTACGAAATTGCCGACTTTTCCGCAACGTCTGCAATCGCAATCGGCAACACCGTCGAAGCGCTTGACAGCTACAATATCGAAAAGCCCCACTTCACCGCGCTTAAAAGCGGCGAATATCTTACCGAGGTTCACCTCGATGCAAAAAGCTTCGACAAAGCAAGCGTAAGCCCGACCGATTATTTCAAGGTCGGCAGAACGGTTAAGGTCGGCGAAGAGGCGGGCTTCAACGCGGGCATGTCTGCGGTTGTGCTGTGCGAAACGGGCAACGCGCACATAATTTCGCTTAACGGCAAGCAGTATATCAAGCTCGCCGCCACTGCCACGGCAAGAGATTTTATCGAGGCAGAGTTCTCCTCCGCGCAGATAAACGTCCCCTCCGACTACATTTACTCCTCCCCGACCGTGTGCGACGCCGCAAAGCTGCGCGCAGTCAGCTGGGGCGAAAGCGTGACGGTATTAGGCAAGCTGTTAAAGTCCACCTCGCCCGAAATTCCCTGCGATTTTTATAAAATTGCATTGAAGGACGAAAACGGCACGGAAATCACGGGCTACACCCCTTGCTCCTTTGTCTTTGAAAAAAAGGAAAATAACGACGAGGACAAGACGGACGACCCTTCCCCCTCGAATGCAGACAGCGTAAAAACCGTTGTGCTTGTGCTTATTGTGGTTGTGCTTGTGCTTGTTGCGGTAGGCTATGTAACCTTTGTGTTCACCTCCGACAAAAAACGTAAAAATAAGTAAAAAATAAAATACGCGGGCGCGGCTTTTTAAGCCGCGCCCGCTTTTGTTATTCAGATTTTAAAGCTTGTAACGCTAAGCGTTTCCGCGTCGATTATAACAAGCGGCATACCGTTGTCTGCCGCCCGCCGCACCCTTTCGGGCAGTCCGCCGTCCGCACTCCCCCAAACGGCAACAAGCGCGTTGAAGCTATCCCAACCGCCCGCTCTGCACGCCTTGCCCAAATCGTTTAACGCCTCCGCCGCCGCGCCCGCGACTTCACTTTCCGCGTCCGCGCAAAATTCCGTAAAGCCGCAACAAATCAGCCTTTGGATATATTTTTTAAGCAGCGCCTTCAATTTTTTAATATGCTCCTCTTTCCCAAGCCCTGTAACATACTGCGGGTCATTCCCCGCTATCAGACATTTTTTCATAGCAACCTTATTAACTTTTTATAGTTAATTTTATTGTATTCCAAAATATTGTCATTTGTCAACTATGTATAGTTAATTATTTGGTTTAAATTGCTAAGATATAACTATATTTAGTTAAACACGGTTGACTTATGAAATATCACGAGCTATATGCAAAAAGAATACTTCAACTATGCACCGAAAGAAATTATTCCATAAACAAGCTGGCAAATCTGAGTAATCTAAGACAGTCCACTATCGAAAATATCATTAACGGCGCTTCAAAAAATCCGCAGGCAAAAACCTTGCACAAAATAGCCAATACATTCAATATGACGCTTGCAGAATTTTTAGACTTTGAGGAACTCAATAATTACAGTTTTGATGATGAGGACAATAATTAACTGATTTATGAGCTATTCAGAACTTATAATTAACAGAATAAATCAGCAATGCAAGTTAAGAAACTGGTCAATCAACAAGCTCGCGACGTTAAGCGGTGTTAAACAGTCCACCCTTGACAATATTATGCGCGGAATTACAAAAAATCCGGGGCTGGTTTCGCTCCACAAAATCGCAAACACCTTCAATATGACCTTAGCGGAGTTTTTAGACTTTGAAGAGCTGAACAATTTCAGCTTCGACGACGAAGAAAATTGAAAAAAATACATAAAATCAACGCACAAAAATACGCGGGCGCGGCTTAAAAAGCCGCGCCCGCTTCTTATATATTTTATCAAATTCTCAACCTACCATTTAACGGGCTTGCCGTCCGCAAAATGCCAATAGCTTCCGCCGTCCTCGGGCACGTCCGCCTCATTTTCAACATAAAAGCAAAGTCTTGCGTCCGTTTTCAACGTCGTGTCCTTCGGGTCAATTGTCAAAGCCGCCCACTCTTCCGCCGTTCCCATATAATATATATCTGCAAGCGCGGTACAGCCTTCCAATATATTATTGCCTATCGAATACCCCTTCTCGGGCACCGTCAATTTAGGTATTACAACGTATTCAAGCGCAATGCAGGATGCAAACGCCGCGTTTCCTATGCTTTTAAGCGTGCTTCCCGCGCCGAAAACAACCTCCTTCAACACCGAACAGCGGTTGAAGGCAAAGTCCGCAAGCTGGGTAACGCTGTCGGGTATTTCCACGCGCGCAAGCTTTTCGCACCTGTTAAAAGCGCTCATGCCTATCGACTGCAAGCCCGCGGGCAGCGTCACCTCGGCAAGCGCTAAGCAATTCTGAAAAGCCGTATTGCCTATTTTTTTAACGTTGTCGGGAATATCGATAGCCCTAAGCGAGGTGCAGTTCATAAATGTGTTCATGGGAATTTCCGCAAGCCTGCAGCCCGCCGCAAACCTTATTTCGGTAAGCGCAGAACAGCCCATAAACACCTGCGAGCCGAACGCCGTAACCGTAGCGGGTATCTCTATTTCGGTAAGCGAAGAGCAACGGCTGAACGTCAGATTTGATAATTTTGTCAGTCCCGCGGGCAGCTTAGCGCTTACAAGCCCGCTGCACCCGTAAAATATCCAATCCTCGAATTGCGTAATGCTGTCGGGCAGCTCTATACTTGCAAGCTTTTTGCAGTCCTGAAAAGCGTACGACCTTAGGGTTTTAAGCCTTTTAGGCATTACTATCTCCTCAAGCGCGGAGCACTCCTTAAATGCAGACAGCTCTATAATTGTCGCCTCGCTCGCTTCGCCGAAAACAACCTTCTTCAACTGCTTGCGCCCCATAAACGTTTCCGCATTTATTGTCTTTATGCTGTCGGGGATATTCACAGTGCCCTTAACGGCAAGCGGCACAACCCGCACAGACAAGCTGCCGGTGTCGGCTTTAAGATAGAGTATTCCGTCAATCACCGTAAAATTGTCGTTTTCTCCGCCCTTTATCGTTATTGCTTCAAGCGCAGTGCAGTTGTCAAACGCGCTTTCGGCAACATCCCTTATTGCGGAAGGAAGCACAATTCCGGTCAGCCCCGTACACCCGCCGAACGCGCTTGCGCCTATCGTCGTAACCGTGTCGGGAATTCTTACACTCTTAACCGCAGCGCAATTATTAAACGCGCCTGCGGCAATTTCCACAACGCTTTTACCGTTGTAAACGGACGGAATAACTATATTCGCGTCCGTTGCGCTGCCAACGCTTTTAAGAACGTATGTGTTTCTCTGCGCAACAAGCTCGTATTCAAGCCCTTCCGTGCCCGCAAGGTCGTAACCGCACTCGCATTTATCGCTTTCGGAAAAATCGTGCTCCTCGAAGTTTACCTTAAAATCACAGCGGGTGCAAATCTGCCAGTGTCCGCTTGCATCGCTGTCCTTTCCTAAAACGTTATGCTCGTCTATGTCGTATTTTTCCTTGCACACCTTGCAAACGTGCCAGTGCCCGCTTGCGTCAAAGCCTTCGAATTCCCATTCGCCGCTGTCGGTAGAATGCTCTGCGAGGTCTACATATTCGTCGCAGCCTGAGCATTCGTGCCAGTGAATGTCGTTATTTGCGCTCCATTTATCGGCCAAATCGTGAACGTGCTCTACAACGGGGTCAAGCTTGCCGCAAACGCATACGCCGTCGTTATATACATGGTACCTGTAAGAGGTCGGGGCGATATCTCCGTCCTCGGGGCAAACGCTCCAATGCTGAACGTCGTCCTTGCCGTAAGCAGTATAAGAATGTATATGCGGCGGAGGCGGCGGGTCAAGCGGCGCGCATGCAGACAGCCCCGCAACCATGCACCCCGCGGCAACCGCGGAAAGAGTTAAAACCAACAGCTTACTTTTCATATCTGCTCCTTTACTTGCTATCGGACCCGTCTGTTTTTTTAAAGCAATTAAATGTTTTTTATTTGCGTTGCGAGCAACGCAAATAAGGGACGTCCCTTATGCAAAAAATTTTTTCGTTTTGATAAGTTTATCACACCCCCGAATTTAATGCAACAGTTTTGAGAATTTTTTATTTCAAATTGTAACAAAACGCTTTAAAAATAAGTTGACAGCAAATTATTCATTTGCTATAATTTCTAAGCATTAAGTTGTTGCGGACATTAAAAATCACTCAACGCTTGTCTGCAATCAGACTATGCGGGTGTAGTTCAATGGTAGAACACTAGCCTTCCAAGCTGGTTGCGTGGGTCCGATTCCCATCACCCGCTCCAACGCTTTTTAAGGTTTAAGCGCGCAACAAAAAAAATGCTTACGCGCCCGTAGCTCAGCAGGATAGAGCAACGGCCTTCTAAGCCGTGTGTCGGGGGTTCGAGTCTCTCCGGGCGCACCATTACGGCGGGCGTAGCTCAATCGGGAGAGCGCCAGATTGTGGCTCTGGAGGTAGCAGGTTCGAAACTTGTCGCCCGCCCCAAAATTTTTTTCAAACGGCTTCGCCTGACATTGGGGTGTCGCCAAGCGGTAAGGCACGGGATTTTGATTCCCGCATTCGTAGGTTCAAATCCTGCCACCCCAGCCAAACAAAATTCGCAGGTTCGGCTGCCACACCCAAGCCAAACAAAATTCGCAGGTTCGGCTGCCACACCCAAGCCAAACAAAATTCGCAGGTTCGGCTGCCACACCCCAGCCAAACAAATTCGCAGGTTCGGCTGTTGCCGGCCAAAGTCGGTTCTCCCCCCTTCGGATTTCGGCCGAAAAGTGCCACAGCAAGGCCCATTAGCTCAGATGGTAGAGCACTTGACTTTTAATCAAGGTGTCCCGGGTTCGAATCCCGGATGGACCACCACTTTTGATTTTAAAAACCGTATACGGTAATAAAATAAATGCACCTTTAGCTCAGTTGGTAGAGCAACTGACTCTTAATCAGTGGGCCCAGGGTTCGAGTCCCTGAAGGTGCACCAGAAACGACAGAGATTGAACCCGAACTATATATTCGTAAACGGGTATGCGGGTTTTATCGCTGAAAGGTAAGGAAAAAGCACAAGGTTGAAATGCCTTGTGCTTTTTCTATGCCCACCCAAGAGATACCCACCCAGCAGAGCCGCTAAAACGGACTTTCGCTGTCATCGTCAAGCGGTATTAAGGTTATAGCCTTATCTTGTAGTTTGCCCGTATGCTTGTTTACGGGCGTATCTTTACTTATGTCGAAATCATATACAGCCGTTATACGTCGTAAGAACGCCGCCCACGTTGTAGGCTCGGACTGTTGTATTTTGGTGTATTGCTCTGTAAGCGGTATATTTGAAACAATGTAAACCGTATCATAGCAAGCCACGCGGTTAAAATGCCGCCCCCGTATTCTTATAGGTTGCCCGTCCAAGTAGTCCAATATTTCCGATATTTTGAACGAACTGCGAAACTCGTCAAGGAATAGTATTTTTTCGCCGTTGTAATCGTCTATCCAGCCGAACTCGTAATTTGTTGTTCTGTAAACGTCGTCGTAGCCGTGTTTATTGAAAACGTAACTTGTCTTTCCGCAACCCGCCGAGCCGTAAATATAAAAGACTTGCATTTTGCGGAATTGCCGTTTGTACTTGTTTTCCAAATAGGCTTGTCTGTATTCTTTCGCCCATTTCATTACCCTAATAAAGCGGTTGCCGTGCTTTTTGGAAAGGTCGTAAAAACTTATGTCATTTTCTATATCGCGCATTATATCGGTTAAATCGGTGCGTTCGCCGTCCTCTATAAACTCGCCGTATTCGTAGTATGTAGGACTTATTCTCGTTTCCTCGTCCATACAGTATAGGCGGGCTTGCGTTCGTTTGGCGCGGCGTTGTTCTATATGCGCGTCAACACCTATCGTCTTTTTAGATAGGCATTTTTTAATAGTAGTGAACCATTTCGGTTGCGTGAACTCGAAATACCCTTGATAGTGTTCCGTTCCCGTTTCGGGAGCGCGTTCACGTTGAAATACCGCATACCGCAAATCGGACACCGTTTTCAAATACTCCAAAAATTCTTGTTCAGATTGTACGGGATTATTTACGGTAAAGCACCAATCGCGGGCTTGCTTGTTCTTTTTCGGCTTTTCGTCCGTAACCGACAAATCTATTTTTACCTTGTTTTCGTCCATATAAAAAACTCCCTATAAATGCCGCCAAGTGCGTTACACTATGACATAGTGGCGTGGTAATACTATACGCCACGCGCGGGCGGCAAGCCGCCCGCGCCCGTTGCCGTTGCGTTTGCAAAATAATCGTTTAATTGCTTTTCGTTGCGTTTAATCATTATTTCCGATATGCGGTGCATAACGCTTTCTTGCGTTTCCGTCATACCGTTTTTATTGATTTCCGACACCTTGACATATAAGGGTACGTTTATCATAGGCGAGCCGTCCTTGTTGCGTAATGCGATATACGCAACGACCTGATACAATTCTTTTCCCATAGACTACGCCCCCAAATGTTTCCGCAAATGCTTGTACACCGTTTTCATTTGTTGCGATATTGCCGATTTAGATAGCCCTTGTTCTCTTGCGATAGCGCGGAATGTCTTTCCCTCGAAAAATGCTTTATGTATGAGTTCCCGCCGCTTGTCCGTAAGGCATAACATTGCCTTGCGTATGCTTGCGATATTCTCTTTCCGTATGTAGAGTTCGAGCGGGCTTTCCGTGCGTGTGTCCTCAAAGTCTATTCCCATATCGGTAAAATAGTAGAGCGAGGTATGCCGCCTTGTTTCTTTCCAATGGTTGCGCTTTTCTTGTTGTAATAATTCCAAGTGTATCAAATATATATCTTCCGTAACCTCGACCTCATTTGTAGTGCCGTCCGCAAATGTTATGGCTATTGTTTTTGCTTTTGGCGATAAATTATGTATTATAATTTCAGGCGAAATATCTTTTCCGCGCCCCGTATATTCAATAGGGAATTTGCCGCCGTTTTCTAACCCTACAATACTAAATTCCAGAAGTGAATAGTTTTGTATAGCGATATTTTTCATTTGTGCTCCTTGTCGTTTATCGTTTAAGTATTCGCAACTTTATTCTTTCGAGATAGCGCCTGTTCTTTTTCAAGAGAGCAATATCAAAAGGTTTACCGTGCGCGGGGTAGATTGCTTTTATCTTTTCATTGTCGATTAACTTGTCCCAAGTGTGTTTATAATCGTCAAGATTTTCAACAAAAATAATGATTTTATGTTTGCTCGGGAAACCGTTCATAGCCGCATCGCCGCAAAATAAAGTTCCGTCGTCAAACAATAAACCCATTTGGTCGTCCGTATGACCTTGTAAAAAAACTATTTCGGCGTTTATTCCGTAAGTGCGTAAATTATCAATATTTTCACAATCAATAGTTTTATGACTTTGTAAATTCACAATCGGAAAGGTGTGTTCGCCTTTCCCCATTAAGCGCATAAATTTACAAAACAAGTATGCCCGCAGAGTAGTACACCCGCCTACAAAGCGATTGTGCCCCTCTGAAAACCTATTTTTACTTAACAAATTAGTTATTAAAGTTATGTGCGGAAAATTATTTAACAGTTCGGCTAAAAAGCCTATATGGTCGTCGTGGGCGTGTGTAATAAATACATATTTTATTTGTTCCTTTTGAATACGGTGTTTAGATAGATTTTTAATAAAACGTTTATATCCGTTTGAATAGCCCGTGTCGATTAACAAAAATCCGTCGTTTAATTCGACCAAATATTGATTTACAACTCTATTTCCCAAGTTTAATATTTTCATTTTCTTTAAGTCCTTTAAGAAGTATGCCAACACCGACATTAAAACTGTCTCTTATAGACACAGAATTACCAAAACTATCGTGCTGAACTAAATAAACATAACCTTGTAAAAAACTGCGGAATACTCGTATAGTATGAACTTCGTATTTTTCACTTAAATTATAGGCGGATAACACTTGCCGTATAGTTTCTATTAAGCCGCTTGTAGCCGCTATTGTTTCTTGCGATATATGCTGGTTATAAGATTGCATAATGTTGAACAGCCCTAAATGTTCCAATGTAAAATTCAAATATGCGGCACACATAGATTTAATAGCGTCGTCTTTTGATTTGCCGATTGCTGCTTGCATTACTCTATATTCAAGTTGTTTCCAACCGTAAAGCATAAGCGCAGTAAGCAAATCAGATAAACTGTTAAAATGGTTATATAGAGAGGGTGAACGTACTCCCAATTTATCTGCCAATACTTTTAGAGTTAAATTTTCTGCACCTATGTTATCAACTATTTCCATAGCCGATTGCAAAATTATGTCTTTGGTTAATCCTATTCTTGACATTGTTTGCTCCTTATGGTATATTATAAACTAATTCTAATTATATTTTATCTAATCAGATTAGTTTTGTCAAGTAAAAACATAGATTTGTTATTCGCTTGTGCTTACCGTCTGGGGACGGAATACGCCGCCTTGACAAATTATCAAGGGCGACGATTTATTTCCCATAGGGCATAAAACCGTCGTCGCTTACGGCGCAAACCCTTGACAATTTGCCTGCGGCGGCATTTTTGGCTGGTTAAGACGGTAAGCACCAAAGCGAACAACAAAATTTTTAAGCCGCAGTCCGCACACCGCACGGACAGCGCAAAGGAGCAAAGCACAATGAAAAACGCAGTTATCTATGCAAGGTATTCGTCGCAAGGACAGAACGAGCAAAGCATTGAGGGGCAAATACGCATTTGCACCGAGTACGCCGAAAGTCAAGGCTATACTGTTGTAAGGGTTTACACCGATAAAGCCCGTTCGGGAACGAACGACCACCGCCCCGACTTTCAAAAAATGATAGCCGACGCGGAAAGCGGCGCATTCGAGCAAATCATTGTTTACAAGTTCGACCGTTTCGCCCGCAACCGCGTTGACAGCATTATGTATAAAGCGCAGTTAAAAAAGCGATACGGAATAAGGGTTGTTTCCGCAACCGAACCCGTGAGCGACGACGAGGGCGGCGAGTTCTACGAAATGTTTTTGGAGTGGAACGACGAAAAGTATTCGCAACGCCTTTCCAAGCGCGTACACGACGGGCTTGACACGAGCGTTAAAAACGGAACGTATTGCGGTGGGCATCTTATTTACGGCTATAAACTCATTGACACCGACAAGCGCGGCAACAAAGGCATTATACACCGCGTAGCGATAGACGAGGAGCAAGCCGAAGTAGTCCGTTTCATATTCACGGAATACGCGCACGGAACGCCGAAAAAGGAAATCGCGGACGAGTTGAACAAGCGGCATATACTTTACAAGGGCAAGCCGTTTACTTACCGCACGTTTGAAAACTGGTTATCTAACCGCAAATATACGGGCGACTGTATGCACGGAACGAGAGTTTGCGACCACACATACCCCGCTATAATAGATAAAGCCACTTTCGCGGCGGTGCAAAAGCGGCTTGAAAAGAACAAGATTTTAGCGGGCGCAAATTCGGCGGTTGAGCCGTATATACTCACGGGAAAAGCCTTTTGCGGCTACTGCGGCGACAGTATGACGGCGGGCGGCGGTACGAGCCACACGGGAGCAAAGCACTATTATTATATTTGCCATAGCAAGCGGAAAGGCGGTTGCCATAAATCGAGCGAGAACAAAAACGCGCTTGAATTTACGGTTGCAAACGCCGTTTACGACTTTTTGAGCAGACGGGAAAACGCCGAACTTGTCGCGCAAGACACGATAAACTATTACGAAAAGCGCACGGGCGAGGACAGTTTGCGGAGCATAGAGGCGCGAATACGCCACGCACAAGACGAGGCGGAACAACTTACAAACGCTTTTATTTTGGCGCGGAACGATATGCTACGGGCGAACATAGAAAAGAAAATGCAAGAGATTGAAATACTTATAAAAGACTTGTCGGCAAGCAAGGCGCAAATCGAGCTTGAACGGGGCAAGAAAATCACGAAAGAGAAAATCATTGACTTTATCGCGGAAATGTTGAAAGGCGACCCCGCAGACAAGGAATATCAAAAAACACTCATTGATAATCTTGTTTACAAGGTGTTTGTGTACGACGACCATATAGTTACATACCTAACTTTCGGCAACGAAAAGGACATTAAAGAAATAAGCCTTGCCGATAACGACAAGGCTATTGACGAATTAAAGGTTCAACCTTTATCGTCTTTGGTGCACCATAACAGGGGTATACGAACACCCAGATTGAGAAACCGAGTTTTCGGTTTCTTTTTCTTTTGCGCTTTTTTCGCCCTCGTTCCCACTGCTGCGCCCGCCGCCAAAATCGGGGTAATCAGGGAAAATCAAGTTCAAAAGCAGTTCGTTCTTTTGTCCGCGTTTCAAAATAACCGGCCGATTGCAAAAAAGCAATCGGCCGGTTATTACTGCTCAAAATCATCAAATTTCCCAAATATCCTCCGCGTATTCCTTAATCGTCCTGTCGGAAGAAAAATACGCAGAATTCGCCACGTTTTCAAGCTGTTTTATGGCAAACGCCCTTCTGTCACGATAGTCGGCGTTTATTTTTAAAAGCGCGTCGACGTAGCTCTCCAAATCATACAGCACAAAATAATTGTCCGCCGCGTGCCAGCTCGCTCCCACGGTAAGGCTGTCGTACAGCTCCTTAAAGCCTCCCGTGTCCCCGTCGGAAAAGCTTCCGTCCACAAGCGCGTTAACCGCCCTTGCATGCGCGGGCTTTTCCAGATATTCCAGCGGTCTGTACCCCTCTTTTTTAAGCCTTTCGATGTCCTCTACCGTCGCGCCGAAAATATAATTGTTCTCCGCGCCTGCCCTTTCAACAATCTCTATGTTCGCGCCGTCCATAGTCCCGCAGGTCACGGCGCCGTTCATCATCAGCTTCATGTTCCCCGTGCCGCTCGCCTCAAGCCCCGCAGTCGACACCTGCAACGACACGTCCGCGCCCGCGACAATCTTCTCCGCATACGAAACATTGTAATTGCACACAAAAACCACCCTCAGCAGCCCGTTAGTCTGCGCGTCGGCATTGATTTTCGCCGCAATTTCGTTAATGAACTTAATAACAGCCTTTGCGCGCCGATAGCCGGAGGCGCTCTTCGCGCCGAAAATAAACACCGAGGGCGCAAAATCCTTAATGCTTCCGTCCTTAATGCCGTTGTAAATTTCAAGAATGGCAAACGCCGTCATCAGCTGCCGCTTGTACTCGTGCAGTCTTTTCACCTGCGCATAAGCCAAAAAATTCTGCGGTATCTCCACACCGTCGCGCGCCTTTATATAATCGAACAGCTGCCGCTTCTTTTCCGCCTTCACCAAAGCAAACCCGTCGGCAAGCCCCGCGGTTTTTCCGCAAAGCTTACCAAGCTCTGATATATCGCTCCGCCAGCCCGTGCCAATCGCCTTGTCAATCAGTGCGGAAAGCTCCTTATTGCACAGCATAAGCCACCTGCGCTGTGTTATTCCGTTGGTCTTGTTCGTAAATTTCTCGGGAAAGTAGCTGTAAGCGGTTTTAAAAAGGCTGTCCTTCAAAATTTCCGTGTGCAGCCGCGCCACGCCGTTAACCGATTTGCAAACGTACAGCGCAAGATTAGCCATAGAAAAGCAGTTGTAAGCGCACACCGCCATCTCCGCAATTTCCTCTTCGGCACAGCCAAGCGCAAGCAGCTCCTCCTTCTGCTTCAAGTGTATTTTAACCAACAGCGCATAAATCTCCGGCAAAATTTTCTTTATAATATCCCCGCTCCAGCACTCCAACGCCTCGGGCAAAACCGTATGGTTGGTATAGGAAAAGGTATTCTTCGCAATTTCAAGCGCGGCGGCAAAATCAACCTTGTGCTCCGCGGTAAGCAGTCTTACAAGCTCTGCAATCGCAAGCACGGGGTGGGTATCGTTAAGCTGAATCGCGTTATATTGCGCAAACGCCTCAAAATTTTTTCCGTGCGCCTTAACGTGCTTATCCAAAAGCTCCCCGACCGACGCCGCGGAAAAAAAGTACTCCTGCCTCAGCCGCAGAATTTTCCCCTCCTCGGTGTCGTCCGCGGGGTAAAGGTATTCGCTAATTTTTTTCGCCTCGTCGCCGCCCTCCGCCTGCCACAGCCTAAGCTTGTTGGTGCGCTTGCCAAAGACGGGCATATCGTACGGCACGGCGGTAACGGACATATCCGCAAAGCTAACCGTCCGCTTTTCGTCCTCGCGCCTTACCGACCACGGGTCGCCGAAGCGTTGCCAGTCATCGGGCAATTCCGTCTGAAACCCGTTTTTAAAAGCTTGCTTAAACAGTCCGTATCTGTATCTTATGCCATAGCCGTGTAACGGCAGTCCAAGCCCCGCGGCGGAATCGAGAAAGCACGCCGCAAGCCTACCAAGCCCGCCGTTGCCAAGCGCCGCGTCCTCTATTTCCTCAAAAACGCTTATAGCTATGCCCTTCTTTGCAAGAATATCCGCCGTTTCCTCCAAAACGCCCAGCTCCAATAAATTATTGTAAAAGCTGCGCCCGATTAAAAACTCCATCGAAAGGTAATAAGCATTCCTCGCGGCGGGCTTTTCAGCCTCCGCCATACCGCAGCGCATTGCAAGCGCCGAAATTTCGTTATATAAGCAAATTACGTCCCTATTTTCCAAATCAAGCCCGTTAAGGCCCGCAATAAATTTTTCCTTGTCCATAAGCATTTAAATAATTTTAATATCTCTTTCGGTTTCCACAACCCCTGTTTTCTCAAAATCGGGCGCAAGATAAATATCCCCGCAATACTCCCTATCTGCCGCAACGTAAATATCCCGTCCGCCCACACTGCACCTCAAAAATTTCTCCGCGCCGTAGCATACAAGTCCTTCAACCTTCGCCGCGATTCCGCTTTCCGCCACGGCAAGGTCGTACACTCCGCACACCAGCTTAAATTTGGCGGTTAACGGCTTTTTAATGCCCAAAGCGGCAAAAATCTTCTGCACAGCCGTATCCGAAGCCTCAAAAAACGCACCCTCCGCCTCGAACCCGAACCTTACAGCCCTTTTACGCTTAATCCTGCCGTTGACCTCCTCGGTCACAACCGTCTTGCGCTTTACAAATCGGCAGTCTATTTCGTTTTCTGCGGGCATAGGCGCAACAACGCACTCACCGTCCGCCGTAAGCGTAATTTTTTTAAGGTCTATGCCAAAGCTTACCTCTTTTCCCGCCGCAGCGTCAAGGTTAACCGCATATAACCGCGTTCCGCCGATATTCAAAGCAACCAGCTTAACGCCGTTTATCTCCTCGCAATCGTCCGCCTTCGCCTTCAATTCCCCCGCGGGCGTTATCGCGTCGGCGGGCAACAGCAATTGATATTTGCCGTCCGCACATCTGCACGCCTCTGGCAAAGCAAGCTCCGCGCCCGCAAATTCAAGCCTTCCCCCCTTCACCTCGCAGTCAAGGTAGTTGTATTCGGGAATGCGCGGCAGCACCGACATCTCCGTGTCCTTGTCAAAAAGGTGCAGTCTTTCAAGCCTCAGCGCAACGTCAAGCACGTCGCCCGCCTTAATATCCCTGCCGCTCACGTCCTTAAATACAATACTCGCAGCTCCCTCGGCATACCCGCCCTCGGGCTTAATAGTGCCGTAAACAAGCGTCTCGTTGCCAAGCTCCTCCTTATGAGAAACCGCAACCTTAATAACCGCCCTGCCGTCCGCCTCCGCAATAGTAATATCCTCCGCTCGCAAGCCTATATAAACGGGTGTTTTCCCGTCCAGATACTTCGGCTGCGCCTTGTACAGTGCCGAATATGGCACGGTTATGCGCACCCCGCAGTCGGCAAAGCTCATATTTACGTCGTCGCCCTCTCTTTTCAGCGTTCCCTCAAAAAAGTTCATCTGCGGCGTGCCTATAAAGCTCGCCACAAACCTGTTTTCGGGATAGTTGTAAAGATTTTTAGGCGTGTCTATCTGCTGAACAAAGCCGTTCTTCATTACGACAATGCGCGTGCCCATTGTCATTGCCTCAATCTGGTCATGCGTGACGTAAATAAACGTTGTCTGCAATCTGTTGTGCAGCTTGGAAATTTCCGCCCTCATCTGCGTGCGTAATTTAGCGTCGAGGTTGGAAAGCGGCTCGTCCAGAAGCATAACCTTCGGCTCGCGCACAATCGCTCTGCCCAACGCCACGCGCTGGCGCTGTCCGCCGGACATTTCCTTCGGCTTTTTGTTCAGATATTCTGTAATTCCGAGTATATCCGCCGCCTCTACAACCCTTTTATGAATTTCCTCTCTGGGCAGCTTTTTCAGCCTCAGCCCAAAGGCAATATTGTCGTAAACGGTCATATGCGGATACAGCGCGTAGTTCTGGAATACCATCGCAATATCCCTGTCCTTCGGCTCCACGTCGTTCACAATCAAATCGCCTATTTTCAGCTCCCCCGCAGAAACGTCCTCCAACCCCGCAATCATTCGCAGCGTCGTCGATTTTCCGCAGCCCGAAGGACCTACGAATACGATAAATTCCTTGTCCTCTATGTGCATATTAAAGTCGTTTACCGCCTTCGTGCCGTTGGGATAAACCTTGTATATGTGTTTTAAACTTACCTCTGCCATATAAATATCCTTTTTATCAGCCCTTTACTGAGCCGCCCGTAATACCCTCTACATAGTATCTTTGCAGCCATATAAACAACGCCGTTATGGGAATGGAAACCACCACCGCGGCTGCGCAGAACACCGTAAAGTATTCGCTTGCCATAGTGGAATTGTCCAGCCACGACTTCATGCCCACCGCAACGGTAAACTTGTCGGGGTCGCCAAGCATTATGAACGAAGAGAACATATACTCGCCCCACGGCGCAATAAAGGCAGTAAGAATGGTGTAAATTATAATCGGCTTTGCAAGCGGCAGAATTATCTTCACAAAAATAGTGTGCCTGCTTGCTCCGTCTATCCTCGCCGCCTCGTCAAGCGATTTGGGTATGGTGTCGAAAAACCCCTTGCAGATATAGTACTGCATTGCAGAGCTCGCCGTATAAACAAGCATAAGCCCCAATAAATTCTGCGTCAGATTAATTTCCTTCAAAACAAAGTACACTGCCGTCATCGAAAGGAAGCCGGGGAACATTCCGAGTATCAGCATCAGGTTCATAAGCGGCTTGCGCATTTTAAAGCGCAGTCTTGACAGCGCGTAGCTTGTCATAAGCACAATAACCGTCTGAAAAACCGTAACCACTACCGAAACAAGCATAGTATTGCCGTACCACGTCAAAAATTTTGTTTCGGTAAACAGCTTTATATAGTTATCGAACGACCACTGCTTGGGGAACAGATAGTCCGCCGACATACCTACATGCTCTCCGCGGAAGGACAGAATAATCAGCATAAAAAACGGAACAAGCCATATAAGCGAAATTATAATAAGCACCGCATATATCAGCGCAAGCGAGGTCTTTTCCCAAAGCTTCTTGCTCCTGTACCTCTTGTTTTCCATTACATGAATTCCTCCTCGTTTTTAACTGATTTGGAACGGTTGTAAAGTATAAGCGAAAGCACCGCCACAATCACAAACGTGAATATACCTATAACCGAGGCAATGCCGTACTGACTTTCGCTTACGGTCAGCTTATACAGCCATGTAATAAGCAGGTCGGTTCTGCCCGCGTACTGCATATCCAGCGACGACGGGTCGCCGCCCGTCAGCAAAAATATCACGTTGAAGTTATTTAAGTTGCCTATAAACTGTGTGATAAGATAGGGCGTAGTAACGTGCAGCATATACGGCAGGGTTATCTTCATATACGCCCGCACGGGTCCCGCGCCGTCAATGCGCGCAGACTCGTACAAATCCTCGGGGATATTCATAAGTATACCCGTGCATATCAGCATCGAATAAGGTATACCTATCCATATATTGACTATGATAATCGTCACCCTCGCAACCGTGCCGTCCGTCAGAAAGGGAATAGCCTTGTCAATAACCCCCCATTTAATCAAAAGATTGTTTATAAGCCCTTGGTCTGCAAGCAATTGCGACATAAACATCAGCGAAACAAACTGCGGCACGGCAATGGTGATAACCAAAATCGTACGCCAAAGCTTTTTGCATTTAACGCCCTTTTTGTTTATCATAATCGCTACAATCATACCGAGTATATAGTTGGTGAAGGTCGCAAAAAACGCCCACACTATCGTCCACAGCAGCACCTCGCCGAAGGTGTACGCAAACACCTTGCTGTTTGCCGAAATTCCTCCGCCGAGCAGCGTCACAAAATTATCCACGCCAACCCAGCCGAACAGCTCCTGCGGGGGCATATGCGCCTTGTCGTAATTGGTGAACGCTATGAACACCATAAAGAAGATAGGCAGAATTGTGAACACCACAAGCCCGAGCATCGGTATCGACAACAGCGATTTATGATAGTTTTCGTTCGCGTAAGAGCGCAAATCGTCCTTCGTCGTAGGCAGTGCAACGTGCGCTTCGGTAAACTGCTGTGAAAGCAGATTTGCCTTCACGTTCTGATACCACATATACACAAAGCCCGCCATAATGAATATTGTCAAAAGCGAATACAAAAGTATCAGCAGACTGTTGTCGTAAAATTTATAGGTGAACGCTCCAAGCGCGTCGTCCCATTCCTCAACGCACGCAACCTCGCCAAGACTGCCAAGCTTTGCAAGGTACTTCCAGCCGAAGAAAACCATATACAGAATGAACAGCGCCTCGAACACAAGGTATAAAATCCCGCGCAGGTACTGCCTTCTTGCAATCAACCCAAAGCCCATCACCGCAAACGAGGTGCGCGTTTTCCAGTCGCCGTCCTTCGCCGCTCTGCCGATATTCAAAAAAATTCCCGCAAAGGCAAGCCAAAGCTTGTAAAGCCTTTTCGGTATCGCCTTAAAGAACGCCGCAAAGCTTAAAGGCAGCCGTTTGAAAAACGCCTTAAAGTTAAACCAAAGCCTTTGCGGCGGCGACATTTTAAGATATTCCAAATCCACCATAACTTACCTTGAAATTACGAAGCGCTTACAGTGCCCTTAATCTGCGCAACCATCTTTTTAAGCTGCGCGGCATAAGTAATTCTGCCGTCCGAGCCCGTTTCGTCCACCAAATCGTCGATTATATTCAGTCCGTAGTTCTTCAACGGCTCCCAGAAGTTAGAGGGCACCGCCGTCTGCTCCACCGCAAATACATTCTGCGCGTTCAGCGCCTTAAAGGTCGCGTCGTTCTTAATAACGTCAGTATCCGCTGCATTCTTGTTGGTAGGCCCTATCAGATGCTTGTCAAAGCGGATTTTCTGCATAGCCTCGCCCGATAAAAACGCGGCAAGCCTGTGCGCCTCGCCAAGCTTATCGCCCGCGTGCGGGTTTACGCCCAACAGCTTATAGCCCTTAAAGGAGTAAAGCTGTTTCGTTTCGCCGTCCACGGTAACGGTAGGCAGCTTGCAAACGCCGAAGTTTTCGCCAAGCGCCTGCTTAATGCTCTTCGCGTTCCATGTGCCGGAAACAGCCACCGCCATGCTCTTTGTGGTAAAGCCTGTAATAATCTTGCCGTTATCGGTCTGCTTGCCCGCAAACGCCTTGCTCGAGGTCAGCTTTTTAATCGCCTTCGAGGCCTTAACGCCGTTCTCGTTATCGAAGTCTATTTCGATATTCGTTTCAACATACTTGTCGTTGTATTCAACGCTGTAGCTTCCGCCGAAGGTGAAAAACCAGCCCGCCGTATACCAGGGCACGTCAAGCGCCCAGCCTATTTTTTTGTTCGCGCTCTCGCACGCGGCAATTATCTGTTCAAGCGAGCCCGCCTGCTCGTCGGATACAACCGACTTGTCGTAATACATAAAATATCCGTTGTCGGAAGCGTAAGGATACCCGTAAACCTTCTCCTCCTCGGTTCCCCATTTAACCGAGCCGGACTTAACCGACTCCTCGCTGTTGTCCGCCTTAACGCCGTCAAGATAGCTTCCGCCAACCCTCGCAAGCGCGCCAACGCGCAACAGCGGATAAAGCTGGTCGTTGGAATAGCAGTACACGTCCGCCGCCGCAGTCGGGTCCTTGCCGACGTTGCTGAACGCCATATCCTCCTCGCCGATACCTATTTTAATGTTGTACTTTTTGTCGGGGTTAGCCTTTTTAAACTCCTCCGCCATCTGCGTAAAGGTCTCCTGCTGAGCGGCGGAAGCCCAAACCGTAAGCTCGATTCCGCTGTCCTTTGTGCAGGCAGCCATGCCCGTAACCGCGCTTGCCGCAAGCGCCCCGCATGCAAGCAATGCCAAAATACGTTTTTTCATCAGAAATTCCTCCTGAAAATTAATTTTTAATATTTTCAAAAACGACCGCTCCGTCGTTTAAAATTTTTCCGTCCTTAAAATTCAGCGCAAATACGATATTTCCGTCAACGCCTAATTTTTTTGCCGCGCCCGTCATATTGAAGTACGCCGTAACGCTTCCGCCGTCCGTCTGCCTCACCATTTTCAGCAGTCCTTTTTCCGTCGTAACCGCCGCCCGCGCTCCCTTAAAGCGGCATCTGCCCCTTATCTCGATAACCGCCCTGAATTTTTCCGCATACTCCTCGGTCCGGTTGCGGAATTCCCAATCAAACGGCTGTCTGCAATCGGGGTCGCCGCCCCCGTCAAGCGGTATCTCCGTGCCGTAAAACACGCACGGCATATTCGGGAACATCACCGCCGCGCACAGCGCGCACAGCAGTCTGTCCTTGTTTCCGCCCGCAAGCCGCAAAAACCTCGGCGTGTCGTGGTTATCGAGAAAGCTCAGACTGTTCGCATTCGCATTCTCGGTATTCGCCATCAAAATCGCGTTCATGCGGTCCGCCGCAGTCCGCGCGTTCACCGTACCCCGCGCAAAGTAATCTACAAGCAGCTTTTGCAGCTTGTAATTCATCACCCCGTCCAGCTGGTCGCCCCTCAGCCAGTGCTCGTTGTCGTGCCAAATCTCGCCCAGAATAAGCGCCTCGGGATATTTCTCCTTAACCTCGCGCCTCAGCTGCCGCCACATCTCGTGTGAAATCTCGTCCGCAACGTCCAGCCGCAGTCCGTCAAACCCGATTTTTAAATATTCCAGCGCAATGTCCGTCAAATACCGCCTCACCGCGGCGTTGCCCGTATTCCACTTCGGCATATATGTGCAGTCCGCAAAGCATGCATAATTGCATTTCTCCGCAGACGGCCTCTCGCCGTCTATCAAAAACCAGTCGTAATACTTAGAATGCCTTCCCTTTTCTTCAACGTCCTTAAAAAATTCGTGACTGCAATCGCAATGGTTGAAAACGCAGTCCACAATAACCCTTACGCCGTGTCCGTGCGCAGCCTTCAAAAGCTTTGCAAGCTTTTCGCCGTCCCCGAACTGCGGGTCAACCGTAAGATAGTCCCTCACGTTGTACTTATGGTTGGACGCAGAAAGAAAAATCGGCGTCAAATACAGCGCGTTAAAGCCCGAATTTTTCAAATACGGAATTTTTTGCGCAATTCCGTCCAAATCCCCGCCCGTAAACGAATATCTGTCAATTTTCCCGTCCCATGCAGTGTTTATATACGCGTCGTCCTTTTCAAAGTCCCCGCGCGCGAATCTGTCCACAAAAATCTGATAGAACACCGCGCCGTCCGCCCATTCCACAGCCTGCGGAACGTCGCACATATTGATAAATGGGAACTGAAAAAACGTATAATACGCAAGGTCGAAGCGGTATTCCTCCGCAAGCCCGTCCTCTGAAAAGTAATAGACCTTACCCTTCTGCACAAGTCTGAAAATATACGCAAACCTCGCGTCAGGCAAGGTTATTTCCGCGCGGTAATAGGCATATAGCCCGTCCGTTGCGCACCGCTCCATCGCCTTTGCTTGCCGCCGCTTTGTAAAGTCGTATTTGTTGTTGTAAAGTATTTCCACTTCGTCAAAGCGGTCGCCCCTTGCAGTCCTCAGCACCACCGCAAGCGTATCCGCCGCCACAGCGTAGGCATAACAGCTCTCGGGTCTGTGGAATATCGCGTATCTGTTCATATCGCCCTACTTAACCCGCACCGTATGCACGGTGCCCTGCACACGCTCCGTTGCCTTGTTAAAGCAGTCGAGTATCGCGTCCAGCCTCGACTGCGTGTTTGCGGGCACGTACAGCAGCTCCGCCTCGCCCAAGCCGTAAACCGCCTTCAAGGAGGAATGCACCGTCACGATATTCCCCTTCGGCAGTCCGCTCAAATCGTTGCCGTCCACAAAAACAATGTTGTTCGACAGCTCTTTAATCTCATTTTTAAGCGTGGCGTTGTACATATCCACAAGCACAAGGGTAAAATTATCCTTGCCGAACCTCTTTTCCCCCTCGCCAAGAACGTAGCCGAAGTCCTGATAAATCTGAAAGAACAGCTCGTCGTTTATTTTTGCGTCCACCGAAATAAGCGGCACAAAATTTTCCTGTGCAAATCGGCGGAACTTCTCTTCCTCCATGCCCACGCATAAAATTGCGTCCGCCATATCCGCACGTGTGTTTTCGGAGGAGGTCTGAATAATAGGGCTGTAGCCAAGCCTTTCGAAGGTCTTGCAAAAAAGTCTTAAAAAATCGTAGCTTTCCGCCTTTTGCAGTATAGAGCTATGCTTTTCCGTCAAAATAATAACGTTTCTGCTCTTGCTCAGTGCAAACGACTGCGCCAGCCGCGAGGGCTGATAATTGTACAGATTGACTATCTGCAAAACCTTGCGTTTTGTGTCGGGAGTATATCTGTCCTCGTGTATTCCGTTGACTATATAAGAAACCGTCGCAACGGACACCTCCGCAAGCCTCGCCACGTCCTTTATCGTAATTCTTTCCATGTGCAAAATTAATCCGTAAAAGGTCAAACAAGCTTCGGCGCGCCCCGCCTTGCGCTAACCCGCGCAAGGCGGGGCGTCCTCCGCCGCAAAATTTCATTTAATCCATAGGCTCAAGATAAACGGCCATATTCGCGCCAGAGGACATAAATTTGATATAAATTCTGAAATGCCTCTTCTTCTGCGACTTCCTGTAAGTCAGGCTCGGCACGCCCGCCAGCGAGGAGGTCAGATACGTTGCCGTAACGTTACTGCCGTTGCCGCTGCTTTCAAGCGTAATTTTCCGCCCGCTCACGTCAAGCGGAGCCGCCTGCACCTCGTCGCTGCCGCCGAGTCCCGCCGAATACACGGTAATCACGTCGCCGGGGCAAAGCTCGAACCAGCCGTTATAAAGCTGAACGGGTCTGTCATAGCCCAGCGTGTCCGCATTGCCCACGTCCGTGCCGCTTACGCGCAGCATAAGGGTTTCCTCCTCGTTCGTCGCCGCCCGCTTTACAGACATATAGTACTTGGGCAAAACGGTCGTATCGCCGTCGGGCAGAACGGGGTCTCTGCGCTGCGACAGGTCCGCGCGCCAGTCCGCGTATAAATAGGTCGCCTCGGTTGCCGCGGGCACCTTGTCAAAGTAGGTTACGGTGGCGTCTACAATCGTCCACCAGCCGTTGAATTTATAGGGCGCGCCGTCCTTGTCAACCCTTTCGCTCGTCGGCACGGGCAACGCCTCTCCCTCCGCAAGCGTGCATATATACGCGTTATCGGTATAAATTTCCCCGCACTGCTCGGGCGTCAGCTTCTCCGCGCCCGCCGCTATAACGTTCTCCGTTTTTGCGCCGTCCACGGTATAGGTGCCGGGCACCAGATAAACGTTGCCCGCCTCCCGCACTTCTTCCGTCTGCAACGGCACTTGCGGCCCGTTTGCCGCAGCCGTTGCGCTTAACGCGCCCGCACCGCCAAACGCAAGCAAGCCGGTAAGAGTTAAAGCCAAAATTCTTTTCATTTCAGTTCCCCCCTTATTTCACCTTATAAATCTGAACGGACATCGCGGGCACCGCGCCTGCGCTCAAACCGCTTCCGTACAAAAGATGCGCCCCCGCGGGCAAAGCATATTCTGCCGCCGCCGCTTCGTTTGTCGCATTCACAAACACAAGCACCTCGCTGTCCGCGTCCGCAACCGAATAGCATATAATCGGTCCTTCAACGGTATGAGAAGTCAGCTTACCCCTTGCAAGCACGGGATTTTCACGGCGAACGCTTATCAAAGCCTTGTAAAGACTGTAAATGGAGTTCGCGTCCGCGCTCTGCTCCGCAACGCCGTCAAGCTGTTCGTTGAGCGCGTCCCACGTCATCATATAGTTGTTAAAGCCCATCGGGTAATAGCAGTTAAAGCCGCTGTCGCCGCGCTCCTTAGACCACTTCATAGGCTGACGGTACCATCTGTCCTCGTGTCCGGTGCCGTCGCCCGCGGGGTTATCCCTCTTGGTTCCGAACATACCCAGCTCGTCGCCGTTATAAATCCAGGTAATACCGGGCACCGTAAGGCACAGCCCGCCCCAAAGCTTTGCAAGCTTTTCCGATAAATTCCACGCCGCGCCGCCTAATTCCGCCGTCAAGGGCACTCCCGCGTCCGTGCTGTACAATTTATCGCGTGCGCGCTGAACGTCATGGTTGGACGTAAACACGCCGTCTATATAGTCCTTGCGGTACTGCGAGAAGCTGAACTGCGCGGAATCGTACTGATTAAGCAGCTTCGGCGCGGACGTAGTCTTTCCCCTCGCAATTTCGTTTAAGCTGTACGTCGAGTCGTAATACCAGTTGAAGTTGAACTGCGAATCCATTCCGCCGTACAAGCCCGCAAGATAAGCGGGGTCGCCGTTGAAGTTCTCGCCCAAAAGCAGCGCGTTTGGATAGCTTGCTTTAAGCTTCGCGTTGAACTCCATAAAGAAATGCGCGTCCTTATTCATATCGAAGGAGTAAGCCCCGTCGTTAATCACCCAGTCGGAATGGTCGCGGCTCTCGTTCGCCATATAAATGTGCTTTACCGCGTCAAGACGGAAGCCGTCCAGACCGAAGCTCATCCAGTACAGCGCAACCTCCAAAATGGCGTCGCGTGTCGCCTGATAGTCAAAGTTCAGCTCGGGCATAGAAGAGCCGAAGCTCGAATAATAGTAATACCCGTTGGAATCCTTAAACCACTGCGCCTTTGCCACGGGGTCGGTGATAGACTGCACATATTCCTCGTTCTGCCAGGTGTAAAAATTTCTGTAATCGATTTCCTTTTGCGTTCCGTCGGGCAGCTCCACGGTTTCCTTTACAAGGTTCTGCGATTTTATAAACCACGGGTTAGAGGGCGAAGTATGGTTAAGCACAAAGTCAAGCAAAACCTTCATTCCCCTCTGGTGCGCCTTTGCCAAAAGCTCTCTGTAATCGGCAAGCGTGCCGAACCTCGGGTCAACCGAAAAGTAGTCCATTATGTCATAGCCGTGGTAAGAGTTAGACGTCTGGAAGGGCGTCAGCCAAAGCGTATCCACGCCCAAGCCGTCAAGGTAATCAAGCTTGTTGATAATACCCCTCAAATCCCCCATACCGTCGCCGTTGCCGTCCGCAAACGAGGCAATAAAAATCTGGTATCCTACGCTGTTATCCTCCCAGCCCTCCGCAACGGCTTGCAGAGGATAAACCTTGTTGTTGCCCTTGTTGGATATAACGTCGTATTTTGTGGTTGCCGAGCCGGGTTCAAGTCCCGCGTAAGGGTCGTTAACGGTCGCGTCCGCAAATTTCGGCGTGCCGCTGCCAACCTCGCCCTGACGTACAAACCAGTGATAGTCGCCCTTTTCTCTCTTCGCCTTTGCAAGCTCGATATAAACGTCGCCGCCGTCGTTCACCCAAAAGCCCGTGCCGTTTATACGGCTGTCCTGCGAATAAAGCTGAATGCCAAGCCGCAAGGCCTCTTTAAAGCTAATTTCAAGCCCTTTGTTGTTCAGCGTCGCCTCGTTCCAGCCCGCGTCGTTATAGGTTGCGGTAAGGTCAATATCGTACACCGCGCCGGACTCGTCTATCTTCATGGGATAGAAAGCCCTTCCCTCGCCGCTGGTGGGGAAGTACTCCCAAGACCAAAGCCCCCAGTCGCCGTATACCGCAGAATCAATCTGCGTGGAATAATCGGGAGCCAGCGCGCTGTTTACGGTTCCCTGCTCCGCCGCAGAGTGCGCGCCTCTCAGATAGTGGATATACAAGTGGTCCTTCTGACCCCATGTAAGATTTTTTTCGTAATTTATCGCAATTTCACTGCTTACTTCCGTTTTCCACTCCGCTTTAAGCGTCAAGTCGGACTTAACGGTATCAACAGCAAAATCCCACATCGCCGCGCCGTTATACCAGCCGATAAGCGTGTGCCCGTCCCATGCCGCAAGCGTGGGCTGAACGACGTTGCCGTCCTTTTTCACCTTCTGGCTTTCGGGCGCGGAAATGCCCGCCGCCTCCGCCTCGCTGCCCACAACAAAGCTTACGGTGTATTCGCTCGGCTCCTTCGGCTTCTTCTTGCACGCGGGTGCGGCAATGCCTATAAGCATAACAAGCGCAACCAGAATGCAAAGCAGGCTCATTTTGCTCTTAAATATCTCCCTCATAACATCCTCTTTTAATTAACCGTTTAACTTAAAAATTACTTCGGACTTTTTACAAAGCCCGAAAAATGTTTACTTCACCCAAGGCCCTGCGCTTTGGCAGAGCCTTAGGTTAGGTTTCAGCTATAAAGTTCAGACCTCGGGCTCCGTTGTTTCTGTGTTTTCGGGAACAGTCACGTCGGGCGTCTCGGGCTGGGGCGCGGGCTCGGGCTGAGGCTCGGGCTCGGGAGTTACCTCATCGGGCGCCGTCAGCGAGAAGGTGTAGTCAAGCTGATTATATTTTGCCGCGTCGGGATTAAGCGTAAAGGTATAATAGCCCGTAACGCCGACGCCGATATTCGACGATGATGTCCATTCAAGCTGATAGGTCGTTTCCGTCGTAGCCGTGCCCTTAGTGCCTATCTTTGTACGGGGCAGCGCGCTCTCGGCAATTTCCACGTTCCACGCCATTCCCGCCATTGCAATCTTGAATTCCTGTCCCTTGGTCAGCTTAACGGTTATCGTATAGCTGCCGTCCTCTTGCTGAACGAATGCATACTCGCCCGCCGCTTCCTTGTCGTCCGCAAGCGTCCAGTTGTTCATTGCACCTATAAGGTAATAAACCTCTTCAATCTCGCCGTCGTCTATTTCCTTGTCGCACACGCCGGAAATCGAAGGCTTGTCGCCCGTCATGTCAAGCGTAATGGTGTACATACCGTGCTTTTCAACGGCAATGTTGTTGCCGCTGTTCTTGCTCAGCACTGCATCGCCCGCAGCAATATAATTGCCGTTGTACGCGCTCTTCCACCAGTCGTCCGTAGTAATGCCTACCAACGCAACCTGAAAGTTTCCAAGTCTGGGCAGCTCTGTGCTCGCCGTCTTGTAAATGCCCTCGGTTTCGGTCGGCATAAAGTAAACAACGCTCTCCTGTCCGAACGTGCCCGCCTTATTCCAAAGCGAATCCTGACCGCCTATCATATAATAAGCGTCCTCTACAAGCACCTCGCAGCTTGCGTGGTCCTCTCCGCCCGCAACCGTAGCGGTAATGGTCGCCGCGCCGGGCTTTAACGCCTCTATGTACCCCGTCTCCTCGTTAACCGCAACAACAGTCGGGTTATCGGACGACCACACAACCGTGCCGCCGCCTGCAACCGTAGCGGTAAGCTCGTGCTCGGTATTGCTTATGTCAAGCGTAAGCTCTGTTTCGGAAAGGGTTACCTTAGAGGCAACAACCTCGTCCTCATATACCGCATAAATAGTAACCGCAGTCGCTGTTCCGCTGAATTTGTAATCTGTCGTAACCTTTACCCCGTCCGTTGCCGCCGTGTACCAGCCGACAAAGGTCTTTCCTGCGGGCGCGGTCGGCACAGGCAAAGCCGTAAGCTTGCCGTTAACCGTCGTCAGAGTCGCCGCTCCGTCAAGCGTGCCCTCTCCCGCGTTCAGCGTTACCGTATATTCGGTTACGGAAGGCGTGGGCGTCCTCGTATACGCGCACACGTCGCAGGTATCGTCGTCACCCCATACGTGCGCGGCATAATCCTTCGTATAATCCTTGTCGCCGCTTTTAAGGTCGTCGCAAACCGCAACGTGCCAGTGTCCTTCCGCGTCGTGCGTCCAGTCCTTCGAATACTCGTGGCTGTGCTTACAGCCCGCAAGCGCACCGCCGCCCATCGCCAGCACCGTGGCGGTTACCGCAGCTACAAAAGCCTTTGATTTTTTCATAAAACTTCCTCACTTATCCGTTTTTTTATATGTTTCCCGAAAAAACTTAATATTTTTTCACATATATCTGATTAATAAAAGCCTTGTTAACCGTTTAACCAAGTCAGAAAAACTAAATTGTCCCCGCCTTACGCACTTCCAAAAACTAAACGTTTTGGAACGGGACAAATGTTAATGATTATCAAACTTTTTTAGTTATTAACAGCGTACCACACGCGGCGAATTTTGTCAATATTATTTTTTAAAAAAGTTTACGTTTTGGAAAATTTTTTGTTTTCCCCGTTATTGCACCCAAAACGTCAAGCATTTGTAATATAATTTTTTCAATAAAAAAAACGCGCTCACGCGCGCACAGGGTAGACATAATGAATTACGCATATGCAAGGGTATCCTGCAAGGACCAGAGGTTAGAAAGACAGCTTGCCGCCTTCAAGGCTTGCGGAATAGCCTTCGACAAGGTTTTCAGCGACAAAAAAAGCGGCAAGGATTTCGAAAGAAAAAGCTACGAGCGGCTTATAAAAAAATTGCGGCAAGGCGACCTGCTCGTAATCAAATCGATAGACAGGCTCGGCAGAAATTACGACTGCATTCTAAGGGAATGGAAGCGCATAACAAAGGACATCGGCGCGGATATTTACGTGCTTGATATGCCCCTCCTCAACACCAAAAGCCATGCCCAAAGCCTTATCGGCAAATTTATCGCGGACATAGTCCTTCAAATTCTGTCGTTCGTTGCAGAAAACGAGCGCATAAATATCCGCACCCGTCAGGCGGAGGGCATAAAGGCAGCCAAGGCGCGCGGCGTCAAATTCGGCAGACCCAAAATCACCTGTCCCGAAAATTTTGCGTCCGTTGCGGAAGCGTACATAAGCCGCAAAATCCGCATAACCGAGGCGCTTTCGCTCACCGCTATGAAGCCCTCGTCCTTCTACCGCTATATCAAGCAGTACGCCCGCGACCCCGTTTAACGCCAAAAAATACCCGCGGCGGGGCTTAATGCGCCCCGCCGCGGGTTTTGTCAAACAATTTATTTAATTATTCGGTTACGCGGTTAAGCTTATAGCTGTCGTTAAAGTGGTCTGCAAGCATAAGCTCGCCCCTCTCGTTTACAGATAAGGAAATTCCGAGGTTCTCTCCCGAAGCATGCGTCAGCGCAATACTTCCGTTTTCAAAATCGACTGCGTAGCCAAGCGTCTGCTGCTTTTGCTTGTCGTATTCGGGGGTATTGTCCTCCGTGGTCGGCGTTCTGGTCACAGCAACCGTTCCGCTCACCCCGTCGCCGCCCGCCGGCGCAAATTCCAGAGTGAATATATCCCCCTCTCTGTTCTGCACGCTGTATTTTCCGCTCAAAAGCCCCGCATAATCGGGCATTGCGCTTACGGTGAAGGTAAATTCACAGCTCACGTCCGCCGCCGCGTCCGAGGTAACGGTCACCTTATAGGTTCCCTCCGCCACCGCCTTAAAGGCAAAGCAGCTTACCCCGCCGAATACCGACCTTTCTATAATTACGTTGTCGGCATTGCCGTAGGTCACGCTCGCCGTCTGCGTTTCGTCGGCATACTTGTTCACAACGCCCTTAAAGTACGCAATTCCGCCAATCGCCAGCGTCTTTTGCGTTCCCGCGGCAAACTTGCCCGTCGTCGCGTTGCCTATATTCGCCGTCATAGACGTGGGCTTAACCCCCTTAACGTTAAAGGTAATGGTCTTAAATGTGCCGGACGTCCTTATTTTCAGCGTCCACACCCCTCCGTTTTTCAGGGTTATTTTAATGGTATTGCCCGTACGGAAGGCGGCAAAGCCGTCGCAATACAGTATCGTTGTGCTGTTAACCTCTCCGCCGTAGTTTCCGACGTAATCGAAGTACATCGCGTCCTGCTCCATGCTCGCCGTCGTCGGCAGCATATCCGCAATTTCCACAACAATGGCGGGACTGTTTATATCGCAGTCAATAACCCCCTCGTCGCCAAGCTTTGCGCCGTTATATACAAGGTCATAGGACTTTATTTTAAGCGCCTCGGGCGAATACGGGTTTGTTTTCGTCCTTTCGCCAATCGTCTGCGTCGCCGTATGGTCAGTCCTTATCGAATACGCCCCGTTCGGCTTTGTGTGCCCACTTCCGTCGGTTATAAAGGTGGGCGGTGCCCCCAGCGCATTCCCCGTATTGTCCTGCCAGCAATCCTGCACAAAGTTCACATACTCAACCGTATAATCCTCGCTCAGCCTGAAGGTTACCTTCGTCTCGTAATAATCGCTTGTGTTGGATAAAAATACAAGGCCGGAAAAGCTGAACGAATACTCCCTCTTGTCGGGGTCTGCCTTCTCCGTCAAATCCTTGTTAGTGCATTCCTTAGCCGCCTTATGCAGCTCGGTAAGCAGATTTTCGGGCCCGAAAATACTCAGCCTGTTATACCAAATTCTGAACGGCGTTCCGTTCATCATGCCCGTCTGAATACCGTTGTTCGGTATGATTTTCCCGCCCTGCAGCTGCACGCAGCTTATCTGCGAGTCATATATGCTGTAATGGTATTCGTTATCGGGGTTTTCGTTTGTTTCGTGAATATACGTGTAGTTATCGCCGAACTCGTAAACGTAATCGTACACCTTATAGCGGCTTGACTGCTCGCTCCAAACCTCGTGCGTGCCCGCGGCAATCTTACCTTTAAACGCATATCCCGCCGCAATCGCGCCCTGTACCGTGCTTATATCTATATTGTCCACGTCCACCGTAAACGAAGCGGATATACTGCCCATAGCTACGGTTACGGTGTATTTTCCAAGCTCGTTAAAAACGTCGGTAACAATATTCCCGTCCACGCCTTCAACCTTAACAGTAAAATTTTTCAGGCTCGTTGTTTCGGTGACGTAAAGCTGTCCCTGCGCGTTTTCGTAGGTGCATTTAACCGTCAGCCCGCTGAACAATACGTCCTCGCCCAGACTGAATTTCTTTTTCACGTTATCGGTATTCAGCTCTATTTTTCTTAAAATACTGTCAAAATCGCTGACGTAAATGGTATAAACCTCTTTTTTGCCGCCCCAGCTTACGGTTATCTGATAGTCGTCGGGCACGTTCATATCCATACCCGCCTCCTGTCTTATTACCGCCTCCTCGGTCACGTCCTTTTCGGTCTTATCGCTGAAAAGCGCATAAACCCTGAAGTCCTCGCCCGTCTCGAACTCATCGCCGATTTTAAATTCCGTCCTCGGATTTTCCAGCCTCAGCCCTTCCGCCTTAACCGAGCAAGCGGTCAGCCCCGCCGCCATGCAGGCGGCGCAGGTCAGGGCAAGCACAACAATCAAAATACTGCGTAAAGTCTTTTTCATAATTTACCTTTTAAACGTTTTCTGAATAATACCCGCACGCAAACAGCCAAAGCGCGTCCTGCTTTGCAAAGTATCCCATATCCTCGGGCGTGCCCTCCGCAGTGCCCGCGCTGTCGGTGTAAAGCGAATGCTTGCTTGCAAACATCTGCAAAAATTCCTTAAGCTCCTGCGTCACATAGCAAACGCCGTCCGTGTTCGTCTTTCCGTTATAATCGGTGCGTATAAACAGCGTATAATCGAAGGTCGCATACTTATTTTCTTCCTCAACCCAGCATTTCGCCAGCTGCAAATAATTAAAGCAAACATCCGGCAAGCCCACTTCATTCGCTTCGTAAAGCGAGGTCACGCTGTAGCAAGGCACCTTTTTCCTAATCACACAGCACAGTATAGGTCCGAAGCCCGCGCCGTACCCGTAAGGGTCGTCTGCGTAAAGCTGTTCGTCATAGCGGTGATAGAAGCCCGTGTCCTCGCAATACGCATAGTTCGCCATATCGAATACCTTTGTACCCAAATCTGCGTAAACAAAGGTCTCGTTCGCCTGCTTTTCCGCCGCCTTTATCTTCGCTTCCTTGGCGCGGATAACTCTCACGTCCGAATAATCGCTTTCGTATTCGCCCTCGTAGGTAATCGCAAAATCGATATAAACGGGGTAATCCGTATTTTTGCAATCCGCTGTTACCGCAATGGTAAACGAGTTGCCCACCTCGGACTTATCCACCTTGCACTCGTAGCGGAAGTTCTTCGTAAACCCGCCCGAAAGTGCAAAGCCTCCACCGTCAAGCGTCTGCGGATTGTATTTATACGCATGGCTGCCGGAATAGGTAATAAGCACGGGATTAATTTCGTCCTCGTATGCGTTCACCCACGAGGTAACGGAATAATATCCGGACATTGTCGGCGTGTATTCATAATAGACCTTTTCGCCGTCATAGCTGATATTTGCGCGATATGTGCCGTCGTATTTAAGCACGTAGCAGCCTTCGCTCAGGTAAAGCCCCTTGCCGTCGCCGCTTTCGGGCTTCCTTATCGTGGTCAGCAGTATCATAACCTTGCGGCTTTCGTCCGTCGCCTTGTACGCGCTCGGATTATAGGTGTAGTTAGAAGGCAAGCCTTCCAGATAAACGCCGTAATCCCCGTCCAGCTCGCCCGCGTCCGCCTTTCCGTTCGCGCCCAGCGGCACCCTCTTCACGTTACTGTCGTTCCGCCATACAACGTTTATATCCCTGTCGCCCGGCTCGAACAGCTTATTGTTCAAATATACCGATACGGTATAATGATTATTATCCGGCTCCTCGGGCTTATCGGGGTTATCGGGGTTATCGGGGTTATCCGGCTCGTTGATTGAAGGCGGCGGCTTGGGCTTTCCGTTGGTAACAAAGCTCCCCAGCCCGCAGCCGGAAAAAAGCGTAACCGTACACAGTGCGGCAATCATCAAGGTCAATAATTTCTTCCTCATTTCCGCCTCCTGAATATTCCGCCGAAGAAGGAGGTAACGTCCTTCCATTTAAGCTGTCTTATAATAATATCCGCCATAAGCAGCACCGCGCACACAATCATAAGCGGCAGTGTAAAGCTGAAGGTGAACGTAGAGTATTCCGAATCGGTATTTTCAAGCTTGTCAATCTCGTCAAGCTCCAAAATTCTTCCGTTACTGCTAAGCAGCCTGTACAGATAAGAGCGGCGGTAAGTGGTAAAGCTGTCGTATTCGGCGTAATAGGATACCGAAAATTCCTTATCCGCCTCATAAACAAGCCCGTTCCTTTCGTATACAAGGTGCAGTCTGTAAACACCGGGCGCGTCTGTCGCAAAGCTCGCAAAATACTCGCTGGAATCATACGCAAGCGTCTTTTCGGTCACAAGCCCGTTCGGGTCTGTCAGCGTCGCCTTGAAGGAGGTACTGCTCGACAGCGAGGTCGGCGTCTGCACGCTTACCGTGGTAGCGTTGCCCTTTCCGCTCACCTCTACAATAAACGGCGTTGTAACCCGCTCTGTCGGCAGCGCCGCGTCGGGTATATTCGCAAGGAATTTTCCCCCCTCGGTGCCCGCCGACCAGCCGCCCGCCCAGTCGGACGCTATGTCGGACATAAACGAAACAACCTTGCCCCTTCCGCCGCCGTTCCAGTACGCATAAAGCGGAACGTCGAACGAGGTAATGTTGTCGCGGTAGTATTTCGCAGTCAGAACAACCGTCGACTTCGTCTTTGCCGCGTTGTACCAAAAGCCGTCAACCGCGCCCAAATCTCCCACGCCGCGCAAAGCCTCGTCGTCGGGCTTGCGCACGCTCACGCCGTAAAGCTTGTCGGGCTCGTCTATGCGCACCTGCTTCTGCTCCTCGCCTATATCCTTCATAATCACGTCGATTTCACTCTCGTGCTTTATGTTCTTATAAAAGGCGTCGCCGCTCTCGTTGCCGTTATATATCATTTCGCTCAAAAACGCGCCGTCCTCCGCCTGCGGATAAATCCCCAAAGCAGATACGGTAATGCGCTCTCTGCACATTTCAACCGTGCGCAGCTTCGCCGCCGACTTATCCGCAGCTGAGCAAAGCCCGTCCGATATAACTATAACCTGTCTGTCCTGATACCTTGTCGGCAGCTTGGAATAGGTATGCTCCAACGCCCCCGCAAGACTTGTGCCGTTTTCAGGCTGCTTGGCGTCTATCTTTTCTATAACAACCTTTCTCGCCGTCAGATGCGTCGCGGGCATAAACTCGTCTATCACGCGCGAAAAGCCGACAACCATAACGGTGTCGCTGTTGTTCAGCACGTTCAAAAGCTCCACCGCCGCCCTCTTGGCAACGCTCATTCGGCTGCTGAAATCCATACTCAGCGAAATATCCAGCACAATCGCAACCAGCCTTTTATACTGGTCGTAGTTGCCCACCCTCACGGGCAGCAAATCGGACAGCCTTTTCAAAACGGAGTTCGCCTCGTCGGGGTCGTCCTCCTGTATAAAGGTGTTGCCGTAGGTCGTCAGCGTCTTTCCGTAATCGTTTACAAGGGTTGTAAGGCTCGTCATAAACGCATTGCTTGCCCTTACCGTGCGCACGTCGAAGTTGCTTAAAACAATTTCGTCATAGCCGCACATATCCTCCACCGTCACGGGCACCTGCTTCACGTCGCTTATATAGCTTACGTCCTTCTCGCCGTAAATTCTTCTGCCCGCCGCCAAATCCGCAGCCGAGCCGCCCAAAAACAGCACCTTGCGCTCGTTGGTCACCTTCTGCGTAAAATAGCAAACGTTGTTATACGGCGAAAAATCTCCGTCCGGCTCCGCCGCCTCAACCTTCAGCTCGTAATCGAAGGTGCCCTCCTCATCGGTGTAAAGCGGCAGCGTAACCACGTTCAGCCCGCTGTAAAAGCTTACGGGCTTCTTTTCCGCAAGCACGCCGTTTTTATACAGCGTAACATATCCGTCCGTGCGCTCCAAAGTCTTTCCGTCAACGTCAACGCCGCAGTTCGCGCGTATAAGCACGCTTACCTCCTCCTCCTTATTCAGGTAGGTAGACTGCGTAGCCTCGGCGGAATCAATCTGCAATTCCCTCGCGTCCTCGGTCATGTTGTCGTCCACGTAAACGGCGTCCACATAAACGCCGCCGTCGTTCAGCGCGCTTATTACCTTTACAATATTGTTGGAGGAAACCGTCTCAACGCCGTCCGTCACTACGACAATGCGCTTTATAACCCCGTCGTCGAATATATTTCCCGCATACCGCAGGGCAGAGCCTATATCGGTCGCGCTTCTGTCAACCTTGTCTGCCTTGCTTATGTCGGGCACGCTCTCGCCAAGCTCCGACAACAGCTGATAGTTTCTGGCAAAGCATATTACGCCCATTTTTGAATTTTTGGGCAGTCTTTTCGCAACTCCTTCAACCTTTTCCTGAACGTCCTCTATGTTATGCTCCGCGGAATAGGATATATCCGCCAGAACGTAAACCTGAGTATCGGTAACAACCTTTTCAAACGCCATTCCGCTAATCGCAAGCGTAATGCATATGCATATGACGATATGCAAAGAAACCGAGGTAATGTTATGAAAATTCGCGTTGTCCCTTTTAACGGTGATAAAAAACGGCACAAGCACAACCGCAATAAGCGGCAGTGCGATAAACAACAGCCAGGGATTATCGAAGCTGATATTGCTCATAGCAGTATACCCCCCAATCCGCCAGCAACAGAACGGCTATCGCTATAAAAAAGAACAGCAGCTCATCGTAAAACCCGTCGGAATATTCAAATTCCCTTTCCCCGCTCAAAAACAGCGAGCCCCCTCCCTCGGAACGGCTCTCCTCCTCGGGCACGCACGCAAACGAGCACAGCACGGTATCCTCCGCGCCGTAAAGCTTAACGGTTATAGTATAGGTGCCCGTTTCTGTCAGCTGTACGCTGCAAATATCGTTGCCCATGGTATCCAAAGTAGTGCTCTTGCCGGAAGGGCTCTGCACCACAATGCTCTCGCAGTTGGGCACAACGTTCACGTTCATAACGTCCCCGCAGCGGTACGCAGTGTCGTCTATAACCGCGGGGAAAAGATAATTCATAAGATTTCTTACAAGTATAAGAAAATCGTCCGTCAGTCCTAAGCTCGAATCGCCTATACGGAACGCGAAAACCACCTGTCTGTCGCTGTTTTCGTTAAGCCCCGCAGAAATCAGCGCGTCGCCGTTCTGGGTCATAAGCGTATAAAACCCGCGCGGCACGCCGTACTTCGCATATTTTCTAACGGCAATATCCCTGCCGGAAACGTCCTGCATAAGCAGCTTTTCCTGTGCGGAGCCGCCCTTGTTGTACTGCGGCACAAAGTAGCTTGCGGGCCCTTCGGTATCCCTCGGCTCCTCATAGTCCCTGAATGTCACGCCGGAGCCCTTTCCGCTTCCGTCAACCGCGTCGATAAGCCACACCGCCGCATTTTTGGGCAGCGTCGCGGGCGCAAATCCGTTGAAAACGTACAGCCCGTAGCCCTTAACCGCCTCGGTATCGTAATCCCTTGTGCTCATCATTTCAACGGACGCCTTGCCCGCGCCGGAAATTGCGTTCTTTATATAAATTCTGTCCTGCAAATCGCTTACGATAAGCACCCTTCTCGACTGGGTTTTCGCCTCGTCGTACAAAACCACGGTATTGTCCTCGCCAAGCGCGTCCGCGTCCGCAATTTTAAGCTGTAAGCTCGCATACCGCGCAAGCTCCGCGTCTATTTCAAACTCCGTCGGCTCGCCCTGCCTTGCGTTCACCTTTGCCTCAGCCGCCTTAACGGGCTCGCCGCCCAGCTCAGCGGTATAATACAGCTCCACCGTCAAGTCCGCGTCGCCGCTGTAAGAAATAACCTTACCCGTGCCCGCCACGCCGTTAACGGTGCGCCTGTACCCGTATTCGGCAAAAGCGTAGTTGCTTTCCCCCGCAGATACGTCTATAAGCTGCATATTGCCTACCTCGTACGGCTTGTCGGATACAAGATAAATGACCGCCGAGCGGTTGTTATCGAAGTATTCCTGCGCAATTCCCATCGCGGAAGAGCATTCCGCCACGCTCCAGCCCGCGCTCAGCGCGTCCACGTTCGCCTTAGCCTGCTCCTTGTCGGTCACGCCCTCGAACGCCACGCCCGCGGTATCCCTTACAAATACAAGCGAGTACGAGCTTCCGCTTAAAGACCCGTCTATAATTTCGTTAATCCGCTGCTGCGCCCTTTCAAAGCGTGTAGACCCGTCCTGCTGCATATTCATGCTTGCCGAGCCGTCAAGGATAAAATAAATATCGTTTGCCGAAGCGGGCATGGTAAACACGGGGTGCGCAATAAGCAGCGACACCGCCGCAACCGCCAAAATCTGCAATATAAGCGTAACTATACCCGTCAGCTTTGATACGGGCTTTCTTTTTTTAAGGAATTTCTCACTCAGCTCCCACAAATAAGTGGAGGCTATTGTCTGTTCGGTGTATTTGGACTTGATTATGTAAATTAAAATGAGTACGGGTATACCCAAAAGTCCCAGTAAGCCGAGAGGAAAATAAAAACTCACTTCATCACCCCCAGCTGCGTCAGCTGTTCAAAGAAAAACTCGTCCACGGGCTTGTCGTCACTAACAAGCGCGTATTCCGCGCCCCTCGCGTTGCAGTAATTCCGCAATCTGTCCTGAACGTACTTAACCGCCTCGCGATACGCCTTTATAATGTCACTGTTAATGTTCTTGCGATAGCTCTTTTCGGGGCTTTCACTGTCGTAAAAAATGTTTTTGCCGCGCACCTTAGGGTTTATTTCCTCTGCGGAAAGCACCTGCACGCACATAAGGTCGCGCTTTTTGTCGGCAAGATAGTCTATCGCGCTTTCGTAATCGTTATCTGTCAAAAAATCGGAAATTATCACCGACATTCCGTCGCCGTAGCCCACGCGGGTCGGCAGTATTCCCTCGGAAATAAAGCACCCGCCGCCGAATTCTATGTCGTTCAGCTTGGTAATTTCCGCAAAATACCTCTCTCTGCCGGAAATGCAGGAAATAACCTCGTTCACCTCGCTGTCGCGGATAGTGTATACCGAAACTCTGTCCAGCTCGGTTACGGACAGGTACGCAAGCGTCGCGGCAATCTGCAACGCCGTTTCCGCCTTTTTTCCGTCGCCGTAGGCCATTGATTGGCTTATGTCGATATAAATTTTGGTATGAAGCTGTCTTTCGTCCAGATAAAGCTTTAAATAAAGCGTCTCGAAGCGGGCGTAAGCGTTCCAGTCAATTTTGGTTATGTCGTCGCCGGGGATATAATTTCTGTAATCGGCAAATTCGCAGGACGACCCGAACGTTCTGCTCTTATGATTTCCGCCGAAAAGACCGGCTATATTGTTTTTGAGTACCGTTTGCAGCATTTCCACGCGCTGCAAAAATACCTCGTTGATTGCAAGCTTGCCCATTAATCTGCCCTTTTAAATTTCAAAATCAGTTCTTTTTTCCGAATTTCTTCTTCTTTTTAACGTCGCCGCTTTCCGCCGCAACGCCGTCCGCAACCGCGCTCTCCGCGTCCACAGTATCCGTCACAACCGCCGCGGGCTTTTCCGCGTCCGCGTCCAGCTTGCCCGTGCCCTTTTCCTTTGCGTTTTCCGCAATAAGCCTTGCAATAACGTCGTCCACGGTCAGCCTTTCGTTTATAGCCGTGTAATTTATCTTCATTCTGTGTCTTAAAACGGGATAGGCAAGCGCGTCTATATCCCCGTATGCAACGTTATACCTTCCGTCAATCAGCGCGCGGACCTTCGCCGCCGTAATCAGCGCCTGACCCGCGCGCGGCGAGCAGCCGTATTTAACGTACTTTTTCGCCGTCTCCCCGCTGTCGCCAAGCTCGGGGTGAGTGCGCGCCACAAGCCTCATTGCATAATAAAGCACGTCGGGCGCCACGGGCACGGTCTTTGCCAGCTCGCGCATTTCAAGAATGGTCGCTCCGTCCACAACCGAGTCCGCCGTCTCCTCCATGGTAATCTGCGTCATGCTTACAATGTCCGCAAGCTCCTTGACGGAGGGGAAGCCCACAAGCAGCTTAAACATAAAACGGTCCATCTGCGCCTCGGGCAACGGATAGGTACCGTCCTGCTCTATGGGGTTCTGCGTAGCAAGCACAAAAAACGGCTCGGCAATGGAATAGGTCTTGTTTGCAACGGTCACTCTGTGCTCCTGCATAACCTCCAGCATCGCCGACTGTGTTTTGGGCGTCGCGCGGTTAATTTCGTCCGCAAGCACAAGGTTCGCAAAAATAGGCCCCTTCTGAAAGACCGTATTCATTCTGCCGTCCGCGTCCTTTTCTATAATGTTCGTGCCCGTCACGTCGGAGGGCATAAGGTCGGGAGTAAACTGAATACGCGAAAACGGCAGCTTTAACGTCTTGCCCAATGTGCGCACAAGCCTTGTCTTGCCAACGCCGGGCACGCCCTCCAAAAGCACGTTGCCGCCCGCAATAATAGCGATTATCACGTTATTGACAATGTCGTCCTGACCAACTAAGTCTTTTTTGATTTCTTCCTTGATTTTTGCAACCGAGCGGCTGAAATTTTCCGCCTGCGCCTTGTTATCCATATTTCGCAACCTCTTTCTTATTCTTTATTACTTAAATCGGCAAAGTAGGTAACAATTATGTACTCCCACTCTTCTCTCGATATAGTTCCTTCTTCGAATGCGGCCTGCACGCGCTGATAGTACTCCTCGCGTATCTCGCCTACCTTGACGTATCCCTTGTCGGGGTCGTAAAACGGAACGTCGTTCACGTCCAGCTCCCAGCCGGAATCCCCGCCCGGCTCATCGGGGTTGTCGGGGTCCTCCTCTCCGCCGGAGGGGTCGCTGTCGTCGCCGTCCCCTTCACCGTCGGGCTTTTGCAAAGAAAATATCTCGTAAAGCTTGTTAATAACGTACGCCTCTTCTTCGGAGTTAAGCGTTTTCTGTTCCTCGCTTATGTCCCTGCCGTTCGCGTCCTTCACCACGTTTCTTATGTTGGAAACGGTGTTCTGCACAAAGGTAAAAAGACCGCTCTGCGACACGCCGTCGGCAAGCACTCCGCGCAAGCCCTCCAATTCCAGCAGCATACCGGTTTTTGTAACCGTATCCGCCTTTTTTGAAGCTCTTACGTAATTAATCAGCTCGTCAAGCGCCGCCCACTCCCAGTCGGTTACGGGGCGCTTCGGCTCCTCGGGCGGCTCGTCGGTGTTATTCGCCGCATACACGGGCGGCACGAATTTCGCCGCAATCGGCGCCGCAATCACGCCCGTCAGGGCAACAACCCCGCACAAAACGGTCGCCGCAACGTTTTTAAACGGCAAAGCCTTAACCGAAAGCTTTCCAAGCTCCGCGCTCGCGTTTCCGCGCTGCAAATCCAGCATAGCCCCGCCGTGCCCGCCGAACATATACGCCGTCTGCACTCTTTCCTCAAGCTTCAGCTCGCTATCCAGCCTCTTCGCGATTTTTTTGTCGTCCGTACGCAGAATAACAAAGGCTATTCCCCCGCCGACGGCAAACCCGCCCAAGGCAATAAGTATATAAAACAGCCAAAGCAGCTTTATGCCGAAAAGCTTACACGGCACAAGCACTGCGTTCACGGCTATAAATGCCGCCGCAAGCCCGCAGACAATGCACTTTATAAGTATTTCCAGCCATACCCTTCTTTTGAATTTTTTAAAATTTTCGTCCATTTTATGCCGTTCCGTCAATTTACTTAAAACATACGCACAGCCATTCCGCATTTCCGCGGAATAGCCTGCGCCTCGATGTCTTTTTATTTTTGCTTATCGCTTACACCTTGTTCAAAGGACCGCTGCCGTAGCCTTCAGCCTGCAAATTAAGCACGTTACCCTCGATTGTAAAGGTACCCTTTATCCAGTTATTGTCATCGGCATAAGAATATGTGCCGTTGTTTTCAGTAACGGTAATTTCACAGCCGTAACTGTCGCCCAATGCAGAAAGGTTATTATAACTGAATTTGCCTTTCGTAAGACTGCCGTTCAGCTCAATAGTCATTTCCAGCTTGTCAGCGTTCTCGGTTGTAATAACGCCGCGGTAAACGAAAAACTGTTCAAGCACTATCCCCTCGCCGAAGACTGCGCTGTCAAGCACCGCATTTCCGCTTGCGTCAAACGTCAGCGTAATCGTTTCGTTGTTGCAGGTGAATACAAAGCCGCCTTCGGTCGCCTCGGCAAAAGCGTCAAAGCTTTGATTGCCCGCAACAAAGGTAACGGTACCGTCCGTTTTAAGGCTAAGCTGTAATTTGTGCACAGCGTCGTCCACAGTAGCCGTTCCCGTATAGCTGCCCGCCTGCGCTTCGGTAAACACAACGCACCTTGTCAGCGCCTTGTCGCCGAAAAGCATCGTCTCGCCAAGCGTAAGCTCAACGGTCACTCCCGTAGCCTTTTCATAGGTGTAAACGTCGCCGTCTATCGCAACAAGCGTGTATGCTCCGTCGCCGAAGTCCACGGCAAACGCCGTAAGGTCAAGCAGCTTTGCTTCGCCGTCTGTATAATTGTACTTGCCAATCAGCTCCTCCGCAACGGTCAGCTTAACCGTAAACTTTGTAGTATCTCTCAAGCTGCTGCAAATTATGATATCCCCCGCATTTGCGGTAAAGACCGTGTTAAGCTCAAGCGTGCTGTCGTTCAGCATAACCATACCGCCCGCCGTCACCATATAGGTGCCCGCCTTTTCGAATACAAAGTAAGTATCGCTGCTCGATAAGTCGGAAGTATACTCGCCGTTCACGGTAACTATTTTAAGCGGGTTGTTAGCCGCTCCCGCCCTGTACTCGTAATGGAAGCTTATCGTCTGCTCCTCGTCGGAAACTATTCCGAAGTAGAAATTTTTCGCCGCGTTCCAATCGAGTCTGTACTCGGTACTGCTTATGCGCTTTGCCGCAATCATGCCCGTTTCAAGCCATATGTAGAACAGCTTACCCGCCTTTATGGTCAGCCGGTTGCCGTCCGTGTCGGCTATATGCAGATTTTTAGAACCGCTTACAACCGTGCTTACATCGAAGGGCCTTACGCCCTTATTGGTTTTGCCTTCGACAAAGTTAAGCGTCTCCGCATTCTCCGTAAAGTCGGGCGTATTGTCAATACTCACTCTTACGGGGATTATAGGGTTACTCGTATAATCGCTGTAATCTCTGCTGCAATAAACCTTTATCACCGTGCTCTCGCCCGCCGCAAGTCTTATAGCCGTAAGGCTGAGGGGCACGCACGAGGTACCGCTCATCGTATAACCGTATTTAACGCCCTTGTACTCGTAGCAAAAGCCGAACGTAAGCCCGCTCGCATATACCGTATCCAGCGTAAACAGCAAGTCGTTGTCCGCAGGCGCCGTAACCTTAATCCATACGGGCTTGTCGTCAAGATAGTCTACGTCGGTCACTCCAATACCGACTTCGAGGGGATTATTCTGCGTTCCCTCGGCATATTCAAACTTATAATCAACCGTGCCGCCCTCTGCAAGCTCAATATCGAAGCCCACGCTAAGCTGAGTAGCCGTCAGCGTAAGCTTTTTGCCCGTATACGCTTCACCCATGCACTTTAAGGTAAAGTCCGCGCCGCCCTCGAAGGTCAGTCCGATTACGTCCTCGGTAAAAGCCTTGGTATATTTGTAAGAACCGCTTTCGGTAATGCTTCCCGCGCCGTTTACAAGCGTAAGCTCTGCGGGCTCGGGTGCGTTTACATCCCTTATTTCCAACCTTACAGCCGAAACATTACGCTGGGGATTAAAGGTAATAATTATCTTATCGCCCGCTCTCAACTCAACCTTATAAGGCAACCCTTCTATATATTCCGCAAGCGTCAGTCCGGTTTTTTCACCTAATTCATACTTCAACGCAGTGGGAACAAAACCTACATTCTTTCCGTCAACGGTACTGATTAAGGTATATATATCCGCGTTGCCGGTAGGTTCCGATATGGTTATATTTGTAATTTTAAAGCCATACACCCCGTCGGCGGGTGCGGTAAACTCGGCATAATACTTCGTATTTCTTACCGCATTAAATATATAGCCTCCGGTTCCCACCTCATACGGATTCTCCTCGGTTCCGTAAACAATCACCCTTTCAACCTTAAAGCCAACGCTTTCAGGCTTCGACGAAGGATAAGCAACGCCGATAATCGTGCCCGCGGTAAGCTGTACCGTTTCGCCAAACACAACCAAATTAGCAGTATTTTCAAGATTGCTTTCCGTCAGATTGTAATAAATCTGCAACCCCTTTTGGTTGGAGCTGAATATATATCCGCTTGTTTTGGGCACTCTGTAATAGTAATAGCCCTTTTTGAAATCGGCAGCAGCAATCGTCTGCTCCGCTCCGTCCGCGGGGAAGTCATGTATTTCAGGCACATATTTCGTCAAGGTGTCAACAAGCCTGTATTCAATCACTTCTTGGTCCTTGCCGTTAACCTTAATAACATCGACAACAACGTTTGTGCGCACCTCTATCGAAAGATTATCCCCTTCGCCGACAAGCGTCAGGTCAAAATACTTATAGCCCTGCCCTCTTACATAAATCTTCAAGCTGTATTTATTTTCCGCTTTGTTATAAGCGGTCATTGTTGCACTGCTTCCGTTAAAATACTGAAAATTCGTCCCCGTACGCTTATAGGAATATATCTCGCCCAAATATTCGACGTATAAATCCAGCGGCAGGGTTTCGGGCACCTCGTCGGGCGCCTCGCCCGTACGCGTGTACTCCGCAGCCGTGCCGCCGCCGTATATAACTCTTACCCCGCAAACCGTGTCGTTATCGTCAAGTATGGGATAAATAGTCAGCGGGTTGCCGTACATAAGCATATTTTTAGCGGCGTTAAAGCTCGACCCGCCGGAATTAAGCACGTATTTGGTCGTATCGTTAACAAGTCCGTTACCGTTCGGATAAATATACAAGATATTCACACCGCCCACAGCCGCGTCCGCAGGCTTATACGTTCCGCTCATTTCTTCAAGCGTAACGGGTCTTTGAGGCACAACCTTCATATAGCTCACGCCCGCAATCTCAAAGGTGTTCGGCGCGGTAAGCTTACCCGTCAATTCAATGTTGTTGTAGGTAAAGAAAATCGCATTGCTTTTGCCGCCTATGTATGTAAACGCACAATCAACGCCGTTCCAGTTTATAATTCTGTTTGCGGAATTGAGATTAAGCGATTTAACGCCGTTGGTATATTCGCCGTCCTCCCAGCCTGCGGGCAACGGCTCGTCAATGCTTACCTCAACGGTAATATTTATTTTTGCGGTATCGCTGACGCCATCGCCGCGGCAAAGCGTCACAACTATTATCTGCCCCGCAGTCATATCGAAGTATTTTTCTTCCGCGTCACAGCCCGCACCGAAGTAAACCCCTTCGCCGTCCAAATCGGTGGTAAAACGGCACTTTGCGGAAGCGCCTATACCAAGCGAAAGCTTATATCTTCCGGCAGTCGCCGCCTTAAATGCATATTTCAGTTCCTGCTCATTGCCGAACGCCTCGCCGCTCGCCGCGCCAATCTCAAGCTTTGTATATGCGTATACCCACTTTGCATAAAGCGTCGTCGCTTTGGTAATCGTTTCCGAAAACTCGAACCACTGCGTAAGCTCCGCGTCCGTATACCAGCCGCCGAAGTAAAAACCGTTCGCTTCGGGCTCCGTGGGCGCCTTTGCGCGCGTGCCTACTCTCACGGTCTGCGTATCGGGCGCAGTGCCGTGTCCGCCCATATCGAAGCTTACCTCCACCGTCCATTTTGCATAAACGGTCACGTGCCCCGTAACGGGCTTGTCAAAATCGAAGGCATATGTACAGCTGCTGTTTGAATACCAGCCCCCGAAGGTATATCCGCTCTCTGCGGGCGGCTCGGGCTCGACTGCCTTCTCTCCCTCTTCTATTTTCTGCCTTTCGGGCGCTACGCCTATTCCCTGAGTGTCAAAGGTGACAATCCGCCTTTCGTCCTTCTCCCACTTCGCGTAAAGCGTTATATTGCTTGTAACCGGCGTATTAAAGTCAAACGGCTCCGTGCATTCCTCGTCGGTATGCCAGCCCCTGAAAAACCACCCGTCGATTTCGGGGTCCTCGGGCTTGGTCGCCGTGCCGCCCACCTCGAGCTTCTGGCTCTCGGGCGTCTTGCCGTGCCCCTTCAAATTAAAGGTAACAACGGGTCTGTTGTCCTTCTCCCACTTCGCATACACGGTCACCGCCGCCGATACGGTTGCGTCAAAATCGAAGGGCACGGTGCATTCCGTATCCTTAAACCAGCCGCCGAACAGATATTCCCCGCTCTCGTCTGTCAAATCGGACGGCTTAACCGCCTTGCCTCCGCTGTAAACAATCTGCGCTTCGGGAGCGGTCCCGTGTCCCTTCACGTCAAAGGTCACCGCATAATTTTCTCTTCCGCACACGTCGCACTTGCCGTCGGCGCCCTCCGCACTTGTGGCGTTGTTCAAAACGTCAATGTGCGCGCCCTCGTCCTTCTTGTCGCCGCACTCGCATTCCGACCGATGCATTGCTGCGTCCGATTGCCAAGTGTAGGTATGCTGATGTTTCTTTGCGCAACCGGCAGCCGCAACAACAGTTGTTGCCGATACCGCCGTAAGCAAGAAAATGAGCAATGACTTCCTTTTCATACCTGTCTCCTTAAAGCTTTATTTGGTTAAACGGGCAAAACCCGCAAAATTTCTTTTTTCAGTTAAGTTTTTTCAATGCAGGTACCTGCATTGCGGGACTGTAAAAAACAGTCCTCCGTACGGATTTTATGATTGAATATATTTTATCACCAGCCGCCGTTCAGCCCCAGCCGTACGCCCCGTCAATAAAATATTCAATTTTTATACAATTATAACCAATTTGAATGAATATCAAATAAATTTATGCAAAACTCATTATTTAGTATAGTAGTAATATTAGCACAATAATAATATACTGTCAAATATTTTTCACAAAAAACTCACATAAAAATGAATAAATTTTAAATTATAAAATTCAAATTTGCATAATTATAAATTATTGCACAAAAATATAACCCGCCCCCGACGGCTGTGTGTCGTCGGGGGCGGGTTAACGCTGCCGCAAAACAAATTTTACTCAAAATAATCTATGTAATGCCACTTATCATTCAGCCCGTCCTCGGGGAACAGATACCTGAACGCTTCCAAAAAATAATCGTCCGTCATGCTCGCAATAAAATCTACGGCAATGTCGTCAGGACTTGCAAGGTCGTATTTATCCAAATCGTACAAATCAACCTCCGCATTCTTGTCCTTACTTCTCTCGCGGTAGGCAGAGCCGTAAATTTTATGAAAAATATGCCCCCCGAATATCAGCGAAGAGGTATTCCTCTCCTTCACGTCCTTTAAAAATTTAAGGTACATTTTTTCCATCATCGGCTTCACAACCGCGTCGTACTGCGCCGTCACCCTTTCAATCTGATAAATTTTCCGGTTGTTCTCCTGCTGGCATTCCTTAAGCGCCCCGAACACGTCCCCGCTCACCGAAAGATAGGGCTTATCCATGCTGTTTGCCACAACGTCCGCAATGACGTTGAAAATAATGTCGGAGTTGCTTTTGCCTATAACGCTGTCGCCGAACTCCGCCTCTATTCCCAGCCTCGCCGCGTCCTGTCTGTCCTTGCCGAGGTAGGCAATCATATCGCTTATGCGCACCACGCACCCCTCCAAGGTCGACGGGTGAAGTCCGCCTATCACGCTTTGGTCGGCATAGCACTTTTCAAACACGGCGTTAAAGTCCTCGTATGCCTTAAAGGCTGCGGCAGGCTCGTATTTCTCGTTCACCTTTTCGCCGCAGTGGCACAAAATCCCGTCCGCCGTCTGCATGGTCAGATTACAGCCCGAAAGTATCTGCAGCACCCTCACGCTGTGCACGTTATGGTTGAAAAACCTTCCCGTACCCGCATGGTACAGCTCGTTCAAAAAATGCTCGCCCTTGTGCCCGAAGGGCGTGTGCCCTATGTCGTGCCCGATTGCAATCGCCTCAATCAAATCGAGGTTCAGCCGCAACGCCCTGCCTATCGTCCTCGCAATGCGCGAAACCAGCTGAACGTGCGCCGCCCGCCTCGTTATATCGTCGTTTTTAAAGAATGAAAACACCTGCGTCTTGTCGCTGCCGCGATTAAAAAACGGACTGTGTATAATCTTGTCCGCGTCAACCGAAAACTGCGACCGCAGCACCTCGCCGTCGTATCGGGAGGAGCGGTATCTTCTCACCGCCTGCGCGTTTCTGCAAGCGTACGGCGAATACAAGCTCTCCGTCCCCTCGGCAATCTCCTTTAATTTTTTCGTCTGCTCGTCCGTATAAGCCTTCATATGTAAAATTATACCATTCCCCGCCTCAAAAGTCAACTCTCCTCCGCCCCTCTCTTTCTACCCCCTGCCATCTGCGGTTCAAGCCTTCGCCATACCCTCTGCCTCCGGCGGGGGGACTAAAGGGGGTGGCTTCCGTACCCCCGCGTCCCATTCACACCCCGCCCGCCCCCTACAAAATAAGCTTTGGTAAATTTTTCCTTTTTCTATGTACAAACCCAAATAAATATGCTACAATGTGCCCATAATATATTTGATAAGGAGATTTCTGTTTTATGGAAATGAAGGATTTCAGACTTGACGGAAAAATCGCGCTCGTCACGGGCGCGTCGTACGGAATAGGCTTTTCAATAGCAGCGGGCCTCGCCAAGGCAGGCGCGACAATCGTTTTCAACGATATTAACGCCGAGCTTGTGGAAAAGGGCCTCGCCGCCTACAAGGCAGAGGGGATAAAGGCGCACGGCTACGTCTGCGACGTCACCGACGAGGACGGCGTAAACGCAATGGTCGCAAAAATCGAAAAAGAGGTCGGCGTCATAGATATTCTCGTCAACAACGCGGGCATAATAAAGCGCATACCAATGTGCGAAATGACTGCGGCTCAGTTCAGACAGGTTATCGACATAGACTTAAACGGTCCGTTTATCGTGTCAAAGGCGGTAATTCCCTCCATGATTAAAAAGGGTCACGGCAAAATAATCAATATCTGCTCCATGATGTCGGAGCTCGGCCGCGAAACCGTCTCGGCATACGCCGCGGCAAAGGGCGGACTTAAAATGCTTACGCGAAACATCTGCTCGGAATACGGCGAATACAACATTCAGTGCAACGGCATAGGTCCCGGCTATATCGCCACCCCGCAAACCGCGCCCCTACGCGAAAGACAGCCCGACGGCAGCCGCCACCCCTTCGACAGCTTCATCGTCGCCAAAACCCCCGCGGGCAGATGGTTAGAGGCGGACGAGCTCGCAGGCCCCGCGGTATTCCTTGCCTCCGACGCGTCCAACGCAGTCAACGGACACATTCTGTACGTCGACGGAGGCATACTTGCCTACATCGGCAAACAGCCCAAATAATTATCTATAATAACGCCCCCCGACGGCAAAAAACCGTCGGGGGGCTTATTTTTTCTTCCACGTCCGCTACCATACCTTTACCGACCAGTACACGGGCGGCGTATTCAAAACCGCAATATACAGCCCCATTGCCAGCGTATCCAAAACGATTGCAACGCCCAAGGTACAGCATATTGCCTTTGCAATTCTAAAATCCACCTTATTTTGCAGCAGCTTAATCACGGGCTTATAAACAAACCTGAAAATCAGGTACGCCCCTCCGCCGTACGCAAGCGACGGCACAAGCCCCGCATACTGCGTAACCTGCAAAGGGAAATCGGAATAATCCCACAGCTCCACGCCGAAGCACCTCTCCCACATATTCCCCACGGCAAGCTCGCCGGCAAATACCGCCCCGCATATCAGCGAAATACACAATAAATTAGACAGTACGGCAGTCCTCTTGTTTTCCTTTTTAAAAGCCTTATGCCCGAAAAACGCAATACTGTCGGGGTCGCCCAGCAAAATCTGAAAGGCAAACGGTATCAGCGCATACGGCGAAATAAACGGCAAAAGGTGAAAACGGCAGTCCCATATCCCCTGCGTAAACAGCCTTGCCAGATTTTCCGCAAGCCACCCGACAAATGCCGTGCCTATGCCGAAAAGGTACAAATACGCAAGCTCTACGCCGAAGATTTTCACCCGCTTTTTTTCGTTAACAGGCACATATATAGGGCGCAAAGCCATTTGCTCAAGCTCGCGCGTCAACAGCCGCATACTATTAATCATTTCCCTTAAATTCCGCTCCTCTTTTATTTATCGAGCCTTGCAACGGCAAAAGATGCTTTAAAACCGCCGTCAGCGAAATCATTCCGCACCCAAGCGCCGCCGCAAACAAGCCGCACAAGCACAAAACAACCGCCGACAAAACCGCAAACAAGCTGTAAACAATAATGCTCCTCACGCGGTTACTGCTCAGCCTTATCAAAGAAAACGCTATATACAGCGCGGCAAGCAGTACAAGCCCCCAATACGTCACGGGAATAAGCCCCAGCATAACCCCGAACGAGGTCGCAATGCACTTCCCCCCGCGCATACGGTTGAATATCCCCGCCGCATGCCCCAAAACGGGCGCAAGCATAACAAACGCAAACAAAATGCTGTTTGTATCCGTAAAAAACGCCGCAAGCAACACGGGTACAAGCCCCTTTAAAACGTCTAACGCCAGACATAAACAGCCCACTCCCGCACCGCAGTGCCTAAACACGTTAAACGCACCCGGATTTCCGTCGTCGGAAAGTCCGCAAATATCCTTACCCGTTATCAGCCTCGGGACAAAGCTGCAAAACATTATCCCGCCCGCAAGCAAGCCCCCCGCAATAAGCGCTATCCAAAGCAACGCGTCCATTTTGCTCCTCCTCGATTTTTTCCGTAATTAACTCCGCCGCCCGCGGATTGATAAAAATTCGCTGTAAATCAAGCATATTGCGGGTGCAATCGCCGTCCGCAAGCAGTTCTTGCGCCGCCCTTACGGCGCTCCTTACCGTCCTCGTCCTTACCGCAAGCCCCCTCCTTGCAAAATATTTTGCGTTTGCGGTTTCGCAACCGGGAATGGCTTTAAGGTGAATAACAGGCACACACAAGACCGCCGCCTCCGTGCTCGAAAGCCCGCCGGGCTTGGTCATAACAACGTCCGCCGCCTTAAAATATAAATGAATAGCCTCGGTATATCCCACAATCAAAAACCTGTTGCCGCCGCCGAAGCGCTTTAAAAGCTTTGCTTCAAGCGCCTTGTTCCTTGCGGGGAAAACGGCGACAACGCAATCCCCGTCCAAGACCTTATCAAGCGCTTTGCATAAATTCAAAAGCCTTCCGCACCCCGCGCCGCCCGCCGCAACGGCTACGATTTTTTTGTCCTTCGGCAGTCCAAGCGCAGTCCGCGCCCCGTCATGCGTAAGCTCCGCGCAAAATTTTTCTCTCACGGGTATGCCCGTGCGGTAAATTATCCGCCGCGGTATCCCGCTTTTTTCAAGCTGACCCGCCGCCTCTCCGTCGGGCACAAACCACCCGTCCAGCACGCAGTCCTTATAGAACGGAATAGCCGTATAATCGGTCAGAACGCCGTACACCCGCACCCCGCAGTCCCATTCTCTGCGCACGGCAGTCATCGCCTCCATGGCAAATAGGTGCGTGCATATCACGCAGTCAAAGCCGTTTGACGCTATGTAGCGGTACAGCTTTTCCGCGTATTTCGCATTCGAGTAATATATCGGCGAAGGCAACCCCGCGCGGTCGTACAGCCCGCCCAAGGCATACGCCGCGCCAAACAGCAACGGCGCCCTCTTTATCACCGCGGAATACACCTCCGCCGCCCGCCTTGCCGCCCTCTCGCTTTTAAAGCTCAAAACGTCCCTTATTTCGCATTCGGTATTTTTACCCTTCAAATTGTCATAAACGGCCTTTGCGGCGCTGTTGTGCCCCTCGCCCGTGCCGCAGCTTAAAATAAGAATTTTCATAATATAACACCCTCCGCAAGCACGGCGCCCTCCGTCCGCCCGCAGTCAAAATCATTAATTTTACCCTTATTTTACCAACCGTATGTAACTCAATCGTATCCGTTTTGTTAAACTTTTGTAAAACCCGCCCCCCTCAAACCAATCCACGATACCGCCCCTAAACCCAAAAGCCTAACGCACCCTCCGAAAATCAGACAAAAAAAAGGAAGGCGCTTTAAGCCTTCCTTAAATATGTCCTTAATCACCGCCGCTCGTTTTCGCACGGCTCCGCGTCCAGCGTTATACAAAACGCCGAGCCTTTTCCAACCTCGCTTTCAACCGAAATCTCACCGCCCGTAACGTCGATTATCTTTTTTACGAGCGCAAGCCCCAGTCCGTTGCCCTCCTGCGAGTGCGAGGTATCCCCCTGATAAAACTTTTCAAAAATATGCTCCTTGGTTTCGCGCGTCATGCCGCAGCCGGTGTCCGCCACCCTTACAACCACGCGCCCGCCTTCGCGCTTTAAAGCTACGCAAATTTTACCCCCCGCCGGCGTAAATTTAACCGCGTTGGAAAGCAGATTATTCCACACCGTATCGAGGTGCGACGGCAACGACCGTATTCTCACGCCCTCCTCTATTTCGCAGTCCAAGGCAATGCCCTTGTCCTCAATCAAATCATCGAAGCCTATAACAGCCTGCGCCAGCGCTTCCGAAAGGTCAAACTCCTTGAATTCGGGCTCCAATTCGTTGTTTTCAAGCTTGTTCAACTGCAAAACGTTGCCTATCAATGCAGAAATTCTCTTCGTCGCGGCAGAAAGCGTCTGCGCATACCTCACGCGCGCCGCCTCGTCCAAATCCGATTGCTGTAAATAGCTTGCGCAGTTCTGAATAACCAAAAGCGGGGATTTAATCTCGTGCGAAACGTTGGAAATAAAATCCGTATGCAACACCTCGGTTTTAGAAAGCTGCGCCGCCATCTTATTCAGATTTTCCATTATATAATCGTATTCGTTATAGCTTTTAAAGGAATGTTCTATATCGAACCTCACGGAAAAATCGCCCTTTGCAACCTTATCGGTGGCGTCGAGTATGCGGTTAACGGGCTTCTCAACCATAAACTTTCTGTGCACCCAGTTTGCCACGGTGGTTATTACCGAAAGCAGACAAATAGTACCGAACATCGACCAGAAAACCACGTCCCCGTTCTCTCCGTATCCATCCTCCACCGCGCGGTAAATCATCACCGCAGCCATAACCGCAACCGCGTTAATTACAAAAAACAGAATTATGCTTACTACCGAGTTTTTGTAAAGCTTTTTCTTTTTCATTTTATAACCGCCTTATACCCCAGCCCGTGCACGGTAACAATCTCGAAGCCGTCGCACGCCGCCGTCTTTTCGCGCAGTCTTACGATATACACGTCCACCGTGCGGCTCGTTGCCGAGCTGTCGTAATCCCAGAACTCTTCCATCAGCTGCGACCGCGTAAAAATACGCTTGGGAAAGGAAAGCAATTTAAAAAGAATATCGAATTCGCGTACGGTAAGCGCAATTTCTTCGCCGTTGCATACCGCCGTATGCTCGTCCTTGTTCATACGCAGATTTCCCGCCACAAGCTCGCGGCTGCGCTCGATATTCGCCCTGCGCAGAAGCGCGCCCACCCGCAAAAGCAGTAAATCGCAGTCGAACGGCTTCACAACGTAATCGTCTATGCCAAGCCTGTACCCAAGCTGCTTGCTGGGCTTGTCGTCCAGCGCCGTCATAAACAGTATGGGTATCTGCTTGTCATAATTCCTCACCCGCCGCGCCAGCTCGAAGCCGTCCATTTCGGGCATCATTACGTCCGTGATAATCATATCGAACGTCCCGCTCTCCACAGCCTCCAACGCCTGCACGCCGTTGAATTTACCGCACGCCTCGTACCCGCCCAAAGACAGCGCGTTGCATACAATCGAATTTATCGCCTTATCGTCGTCCACAACAAGAATTTTAACCATAGCACCGCCCTCAACAGCCCAAAATAATATATTTCGGCACAATATTATCATACAATTGTTAAAATTTTGTTACAAAACGGTAAAATCTCCCCGCATATACTCACGCATCTACCCCGCATATGCTCACGCACCCCCACAAAAAAACACCCCCTCACGCTCGCCGTAAAAAAAAGGGGGGCACCCCCCCTTATAACTGTTCCGCAATACTCACTCCGCAAAAAACGCAACTGCAATTCCCCCCGGCCCTATATGCGTGCCGATTGTGCTTCCTATCATATGCACGGGTATACAGTCGGTCTTGCCCTTCCACAGCCTTTCGCTGTCGGCAATATATTTTTCCAAAAACGCCTCCGACAGTCCGGAATACGCCAGCGAATACGGCATGGAAAAATCTATTCCCCCGCAGCTCTGCACAAGCTGATTCAACAGGTTGTTGCCCTTTTTCGAGCCCATGGCCTTCCCCACAAGCTTAACCTCTCCCTTCACAACCGAAACAACGGGCTTAATGGACAAAACCTCGCCCGCAATCGCCGTCACAGACGAAATTCTCCCGCCCTTTCTAAGGTATTTAAGGGTATCCAAAACAGCCAAAAGCTGAATTTTCTTTTTCTTTTCGTCAAGCATACCCGCAATTTCGCACGCGGTCAACCTATTCTCCTTCACAAGCCTCAGCGCGTATTCGAACAGTATCCTCTCACCAATGCACGCGTTAAGGCTGTCAACAACAAACACCCTTCCCGCAAATTTTTTCGCCGCCTTCTGCGCGCAGCCGAACGTTCCCGACAGTTTTGAAGAAATAGTAACCGCCACCACCTCGCTCCCGTCCGCCGTCAGCTTTTTAAACGCCTCCTCGAAGCGGAATTCGTTTATCTGGCTTGTCTGCGGCAGCTCGCTGCTTTCAATCAGCTTTTCGAAGAATTTCCCGTGCGATAGATTAACCCCGTCCAAAAATTCCTCTTTACCGAAGCGTATCTGCATAGGCACAAGCTCCACGCCCAGCTCGTCCGCCTCCGTCTGCTCTATATCCGATGCCGAATCAATAAGTAATTTAATCATTTTCAATATCCTTTTTCAATAATTTTTCATAATAGTTCCGCATGTTGTCTGCAATTTTATTAAGCGAAATATAAAAAGCCGCCCTTTCCTCCTCCGTAAAATCCAAACAACACTCCGCCTCGGCAGCGGCAGTCTCTCTGTCGATAAATTCGGCAAGCCTTCTGCCCTCCGCCGTCAGCCTCACAACCGAATTTCTCACGTTTGCGCCGTACTCCGCAAACCCCTTTTCCTTCAACAGTCCCAACGCGCGCGAAATTGCCGCCTTGTCCTCCAAGGTATGCCTTACAAGCTCGCTCGCAGTCAGTCCGTCACTGCTGCAATTCAAAAAATAAACGCACAGAACATGCACGGCCTTCAAGCCGTATTCCCGTATCTCGAACGCCTTTATTTTTTGTATCAGCTTGTTTATTTTCAGTACAGAAACGGTAAACCTCTCAAAAACTCTCTCCAAAGCTCCCCTCCCGCATACATTTAGTTGATTAATCAACCAATTACATAATATACCCTCTCCGCCCCGCTTGTCAACCGTTTTAGTTGATTAATCAACTAAAACTCGGATTTTTTTCGCCCCCCTTAGCAAAACTGAAAACAGCTTACAAATAATGATATTTACTGTCATTTTATCCCTTTCATTGACTATTATATAATAAGGTGATATAATTAAGATAATTTCGGTTAAAGCATTTTTACGGCGGACGTCCGCCGTAAGCGTTACACGGGGTAACGCTTATCGTTTTTTTATTTTTGATATGATTTGTCGGGCTTTTGCCCGATTTTAAGGAGGAAAAATGACAAAATCAGCAAAAATCAAAAGGCTTTCTGCGGCAGTCGCCGCTATGGCCTTGGGCGCGGTATTCGCCGTATCCGCAGGCGGGTGCGCACATACGCACACGTTCTCAAACGAATGGCAAACCGACCAAACCCATCACTGGCACGCGGCAACCTGCACGCACAGCGGCGAGGTTTCCGGCAAGGCTGTCCACGACTTCGGCAATACGGACGTCTGCGGCGTATGCCGTTACGACAGAAGCACGGGCACAACCCCGCCAAACCCCACCGACCCCACGCCCCCGCCCGATACAACCGACCCCACCGACCCGTCCGACCCCGCAGCCAAAAAATACACGGTCGCATTCGATTCCAACGGCGGCACGGCAATCGACGCACAGTCTGTCGAGGACGGCAAAACGGCGTTCGCCCCCGTCGCCCCCAAACGGGCGGGCTATCAGTTTGCGGGCTGGTACCTCAACAATGCCGTTTTCAGCTTCGATACCCCCGTCACCAAAAATATAACGCTTGTCGCCAAATGGGAAAAGCTGGACGCAAAAATCAAGGACTACGGCGGCTATGACGAAAGCCTTTACATAGAATGGTCCGACGGCGACCCCTCGCAGTCGCAGGTTCAGTACAAGCCGCACGGCGCAAGCGCATGGACCTCGGCAGACGCCGAGCTTATCCGTCCCAAATCGGGTGAAAGCAACGTCGCCCGCGCAGACGTTCTCGGACTTACCCAAGGCAATTACGATATCAAAGTCACCGCCTCTGACAAAAGCGAGCTTTCAATCGAAAATATCGCCGTCACCGCCTACGACCGTTCGGGCTATGCGCACTTCAACCATACCGAGGGCGTCGGCGCGTACTACGATGACGGTACCGTAAAGGACAACACTCTCGTTATCTACGTCACGGACGAGAATAAAAACACCGTCGACTACGGCTATGTAAACGGTCAAAGGGTAGATTTAACCCCCTACCTCTATCAGGGCAACACGGGCATCGGCTGGATACTCAACAACCGCGCATACAGCGCCCAGATAAACAACTTCGGCATAACCAAGCTTTGCAACACCTACGGCGCTGTCGCCGTACGCTTTATCGGCACGGTCAACGCCGAAAAGGGCGCCTCCAAGGAAGACGCCAAATACAGCTTAATCGACGGACTTACCGCCCACAACTCGACTGAAAACGGCGGTACCGTAGGCGACAACGGCAGAATGGCGCGCATAATAAGCGCCAAAAACCTCACGTTAGAGGGCGTCGGCGAGGACGCAACCGTCTACGGCTGGGGCTTCCACCTCGTCAACAACGATATAAATTACAAAACCACGGGCGCGGGCTCCAATTTCGAGGTAAGAAATCTCACCTTCGAACACTATCCCGAGGACGCAATCGGTATGGAGGGCAACGTGCAGGAGCCGTTAAGCCAATACACCAAAGCCCCCGTACAGCGCTGTTGGGTTCACAATAACACCTTCCTCCCCGGCTATTGCGGCGACCCCGCCGAAAGCGACAAGGCGGAAGGCGACGGCAGCTGCGACTTCAAGCGCGGCGAGTATTTCACCCTCTCCTACAACTATTTTACAGACTGCCACAAAACCAACCTCATAGGCGCGTCCACAAGCAACCTGCAATACAACGTCACAATGCACCACAATTGGTGGAACAACTGCGGCTCGCGCGTGCCCTATGTCCGCAACTCCAACGTCCATTTTTACAATAATTACGTCACCACCGCGGACGACGGCTCCAACGACTACGTACACGACGCAGACGGCACCTCGTTCATCTTCAGCGAAAGCAATTATTACTTCAACTGCAAGCAGATTACAAGGGGCGGAATTGTCAAATCGTGGGCAAACACCCTCTACGGCTGTTGGGGCAACAGCGGCACCTTCAAGGCAACCGAAACCCGCAACGAAGCGGTTTCCAACAGCTGCAAATACCGCGACGGCAAGGATTTATCGCACTTCGAATGCGACCCGACAATGTTCTACTACAACACGCAAACGGGCGAAAGCGACTGCCTGCTTGACGATTCGATAACCGCAAGGCTAAGGGTCATGCAATTTGCGGGCGTTGCGGGCTGGTACGAAAACAACCCCAAAAAGCAATCCTCCATGCCCTTCAAGGCAAACCCGATACGGAATATCCCGACCACGGCCGTACCCGTACCCGACAGCGGCGAGCTGGCAATAAAAATGCCGGAGGACAAAAACGGCGCAACGGTCAGCGGAGTACTCTTCGCCAACCTCACGGGCATACCCGTCAAGGGCGTTTCGGTCAAGGGCAAGGGCCAGATAATCTCCTTCACGCTGGCAGCCGAGGCAGAGGTATCCTTCAAGGCGGAAGCGGCAAGCCCCGACTACCTTGCAGAGATAATCGACGCAAACGGAGCAGTCCACGCAAGCAAGGTCGGCGCCGCCTCCGTAGTACTCCCCGCGGGCACGTACAGCATATCCTCGGGCACGGGCACCCGCACGGGCTCCAACGCCAAGGAGGTAACAGTTTCCTCCCTCACGTTCAGGTCAACGTCCGCGTCCGCGCAAGCCAAGATAGATAATCTTAACGCGGCGATAGACGCCCTTCCCTCAACAATAACGGCGGAAAGCGGCGCGCTTATAAACGCGGCAAAAACGGCCCTGTCCGCGCTTAACGCAACCGAGCTTGAAAATTACAAAACGCAGTACGCCGACCGCTGGACAAAATACCAAAACGCGCTTACAGCCTACTCTCTTGCGCAGATTGCCGACGTCGAGGCAAAAATAGACGCAATAGGCGCCGTCGGCGAAAATTCCTACCCCGCAATTACCGCGGCACGCGCCGCCTACGACGCACTCACGCCCGAGCAAAAGCAAAGCGTGCAGAATTATACCAAGCTTACCGCGGCGGAAGCGGCATGGGCGAATATCGCAGTCACCTCTGTAACAAACGCAATCTCCGCGCTTACCGACGTTTCAGGCTGGACTGCGGAAAACGGCAAGCAAGCCGTAACCGCACAAATCTCGGCATATCAGTCCGTCAAAAACGCATACGATGCCTTAACCTCCGCACAGCAAAGCGAGGTTACCAACCGCGACAAGCTTGCAAACGGACTTGAAAAGCTCGCCGCAATTCTTGCAGAAATAGAAACCGCCGAAAAGGAAGCCGCCGCCCTTGCGGAGTTCGAGGCAACCCTAAACAACGTAACCGACGCAACCGCCTTATCCAAGGCAGAATGCAAGGCAATTATCGATTTGTATGCAAAGCTCTCCCCCGCAAAGCAGGCGGAATATGCGGAAAACGCAACCTATAAGGCTGTGCTTGAAAAGTATACCGAATACGCAAGCCTGTCGGTAGTCGCAATATTCACAAGCGACAACCCCGCCCTTGCAACAGACGCAGGCTTTACGGTCAGCGGCAAATACAACAGCAAGGCAAGCTTTGAATACAACGGCACAACCTATAAAGGCCCGTTAAAGCTCGAATCCGCCACAACCGTCAGCTTCACAAACGCAATAGCCAATAAAATAACAATCAAAATCGGCACTGCGGGCGGACAAATCAAGCTTGACGGAACAGCCTACAAGGACGAAGATAACGATGGACTTATCGTAATCGACAGCCTTGCCGCGGGCGACCATCAAATAACCAAGGCCAGCGGCGACCCCAACCTATGCTATATAGAGTTAGAACCCGCCGTCTGACACCTCTTACCACAGCAACATAGCAAAACCCCGCCGTGCGCTTATGCGCACGGCGGGGTTAGTTTTTTACTTCACACCGATTTAAATTATATTATACGGTTATGTCCCATACGTCCGCATAAGTAACCTTACCGTTCACCTTCCCGAAAATCACCTCAAGCTTGTTGTAATTTGCCGCCTCCGCCTCTGTCAGCACTCTGCCGACCGTCAAAGCCGTCACCGCTCCGTCGCCCGTGTTGTTATATTCGGTAAACTGCGCGGTTTTCGGGTCGCCGTTGCCCATGCTCACATACCTTCCGCCCGCGTTTGTCGATGCGTTTTTGGAGATATGTCCGCCCAGACGGCAATTCATTACCATAACGGCCGCGTCCGCGCCCCAGGCTCTGCCAATCGCCGTCTTTCCGACGGGCACGCCCGCCTCTGCCGAAAAATCACAGTCGTCGAATATAGCGCCGTAGGTCACCTTATCGGTTGCCGAGCCCTTGTTCAGCCCCTTAAACGCCGTCACATACCCGCCGTTGCTTCCGTTGGCAACAACCTTAATCTCGCATTGATAGAAGTAAGTCGTATTATTCGTTCCGAAAATGAAGTCAACCGAGCCGGAAATAAGGCAGTTTTTAAAAATCTGTCGGCCCGTAAACAGCTCCAAGGTATCCTGAAAGCCCAGCAGTGCGCTGTCCTCTATAACAACCTTGTCTGCCTGAATCAGCATCGCAAGCGCGCGCTTGTCGTTGCTCGCCGCGCCGTTGTACGAGGCCAAGGTGTTGTATTTGTTGGAAACGGTCACCCCGCGCATTTCAAAGCCGACAGCCGTATCCCTCACGTTCAGCGTCGCTGTCGAATCGGTCGTATGCACAAATCCGCCCTCGTCCGCCACGCCGTAAAGCGAGTCGTACTCTATTTTCGTCCTGTCTTGTCCCGCGCCTATTAACGTCACGTTAGGCACGGTAATTTCAAGCTTTTCCCAATAGGTTCCCTCGGCAATATAAACCTTCTTCTCCGCGCCGTCCTTTATGCCCGCGCCGTTCAAAAAGTCCACAGCCTGCTGAATTGTCTTAAAGCGGTACGCTCCCGCGGAATTTTTAGTACCGATTGTCGCGGTAGAAAATTCGGGGTTAACCGCAACAATCACCTCGTCTGCGGTCGCAAGCTCCGCACCCTTTTCCGCAACGTAAATATTAAAGCCCTTCGCCTTCGTCAGCCCGTTAGCGGTGTATGCAACCTTTACAGCCTTCTTGCCGGTTGTCGCAGTGCTGTTTCCGGTAATTTCCGCCTGTGCTTCGTCAAGGCTGAAAACCTTCGTCTTATCGCCAAGCTTCCCCGTCGCCTTTATCGAAAGTCCGTCCGCGGAAAAGGCTCCGTCCTTGAAATAGAACTGCCTTACCGCGTGGTTTGCGTAAACGCCGTTGCCCGCCGCCGAGTTTTTGTTTTCCTTAACAACCCTGTTAAAGCCGACGGTCAAGTCCTCGAAGGAGTAAACGTTAACGTTGTATTTTGTCGTGAAGGTCGTTTCCGCACTGCCGAGATTCCCGTCGACGGTGTAGGTTACGCCTATCTCATATGTTCCGGGCGTCATCGCGTCGTACTTCGAGGTGTCAAGCACAAGCTTTTCCGCCTTCACGGGCGAAATTCTCCCCGTCTCCGCATGCGTCGCGGTTACGGCAATGCCCGTGCAGTCAAGCTGCTGTCCCACAATATAATCCACCGTGCCCGTGTTCGCCATATTAATCGCGTTTATAGGCGTGTTGGAAACGGTATTCGTAAATTTCGCGTAAAATATATCAGAGGTTCCGCTCTTACGCTTAATCGTGTACGTGCCCGCAGTCGCAAGCTGCAACGTCACCCTTTCTATGTTACTGCTGCCGCCCATAGCCTGATAATTTATATCCTGAGTGCTCCCGTCCGGCTTTGTAAGCACAACGGTCTGCATGGCGGGCGCCTCGGCAGAGCCAACCCCTCCGGAGCCGTTCTGCACGTAAAACATCAGCGTACCCGCGGCGGAAATTTTCACCGTAAGCGCCGACGAGCTGTCACCCAGCTTAACCGAGTTAACAGTCACATAAGCGGGGTCAACGCAAACGCCGTTCTCGTAAAGCCCCGTTTTAATTCTTCCGCGAACCTCCGTGCCCGCCGCTATCGAAAACACGCCGTCCGTCCAGCCGTCGGCATATTTGGTTGTGGAAAGCTTAGCCGCGTCAAATTCGTAAGCGGTTTCTATGTTGCCCTCCTCCAACGCCTCGCCGTTGCCTGTGTTCGCAATAACCTTCGGCGCGGGAACAGCCTCCGCAACGCCCTGCTCGTCGTCGTATACCGCAACCGAGGGGTTGTCGTTCACGTCGTCCGCGTCGGGCTTGACGTAATCCTTATGCGTCAGCTCGGGCTTCGGGTCGGGCTTTTCCTCACCCTTTACGTAATGGCAAACGTCGCACTCGCTGTCGCCGCCCCATACGTGCTCTCCGTATGCGCTTTTCTCGTCTGTGTGTTCGCAGGTCGCCGCGTGCCAGTGGTGCGTCGCACTCTTCTCCCACTGTTCGTCAAAGGTGTGCTTGTGCGCGCACCCCGCAGTGCCCAAACCCGCCGCTACAGAAACGGCGCTCAGCGTAATCGCGGCAACCGCCTTCATAAGCCTTGAATTTTTCATTCTTCCTCCCAAAAACTAATTTAAATATCTGCCGCGGACGCTTTGCGCCCGCGGCAAGAAAAGTATTCAAGCTTTATTCACATTAATTTTTTAATTAAACCTGCGCAGGAACAATTACGGCACGGTAAAGCGCCATTTCAGAGTTGGCGCCTCTCGAAATGCGGTAAGTCCCCGCCGCGCCAAACTCAATTACAACCTTATAAACGCTTCCATCGGCAACAGCCCCGCCGCTCGTTGTAGTTGCGCCTGCTACGCCACCGGTTACAACAGCCCATTTCAAGGCTTGATTTCCGCTGACATAGAATGTAACGGTACCCGCCTCAGCAAGCACAATATCAACATAACCGGAGGAATTCAATTTAACACCGCTGGCAAAGTTTTTACCATCGACAACACCCGCAGTTGACTTATATCCGCTTCCGCTTACAGCCCAACCGTTTGTGCTGTATCCGTCCAAGCTCTCAATTTTTCCGTCAAAATCAATGGTATACGATGTTTTAAGCGCGTCCGCCTCAACCTTAGTGGTTTCAAAGGTTACAGTCAGCTTTGTTGTTGCGTCTTCGTAGGTATAAATATAATTACCTTCCTGTGCGTTTTCCGCAGTACGAGTATAGCTTCTGTCACCAAGCAAAGGCAATACGATATCCTGCACGTGTCCGCAACTTCTTGTGCATGTCGCGGTAAACTTGCCCGTTGCTTCAGCCGTAGGCAGACTTACCTGCACGGGAGTAACATCCGTGTAATCATGACCAAGCGCATTAATTACAATATCCGCCTTCTTATAAACTAACGTAGTACCGTCCTCTTTATAGAACCTGCCGTAATTTGTCTTGTAATGCTTGGGATTTCCCGCATTTACACAATCAGCGACTTTTGCAGCTACTTCCGTGCTTGTTTCTTCAAAATTCTTATAAACTACCGCAATATAGAACGCTCCCGCCTTACCGGTAGAACTGTAAGCATAATAATCACCGGCCGCCGATACGTCAAACATAGCAACGCCTACAAAATTCCCCTCGGGCACGCCCAAGTTCTGCTCTGTCCCGACAGCGTTTGCCGAGCTGTCTATCATTGACAGTTTCGCCTCTGCCCCGCCGGAAGTGGAATGTGCGTAAATTATAATTTTAGCCGCCGCCTTGGTTGTAATTTTCAAGCCCTTATTTATTGCGCCGTCGTTAACGCTTCCCGCATCAAGATTTATACGGTTCCTCGTTACAACTTCCGTGCCGTTATAAGTAATAACCTTTCCTCCGCTGGACGCAACCTTCAAGGTGCCTACCGAAGCAATGCCGGAGCCCGCGATAAGTTCACCGGGGTCTCTCGCGTCATTAATAGCAACGTCGCCCAAATCAACAGTCACATTATCTTGCTCCACAGGCGGCGTAACCGTGCCGTCCTTGGTTACTGTAACCGTGCAGGTATCCGTCTTGTTTCCGTCCGCGGTCTTAACGGTAATCACCGCCGTGCCCTCTGCAACCGCCGTAACCTTGCCGTTCTCAACCGTGGCAATGCTCGGCTTGTCGCTCGACCAGCTAACCGCCTTGTTCGTCGCGTCCGCAGGCGCAACCGTCGCGGTCAGCGTCTCGTTCGCGCCCTCTTTAAGGGTCAGCGTCTTTTTATTCAGCGTAACGCCCGTAACCGCAACCACGGACGAGCCCGAAGAGGTCCAATGACAAACCTTGCACTCGTTGCCCTCCATATCGTGCGGCGTTGTGTCGGAATGCTCGTCACAGCCCGTGCAAAGCTGATAATGCCCCGTTGCACCGTCCGCCTTGTAATCGCCCCAGCTGTGCTTGTGTCCGCAAGCCGTTAAAGAAACGCATCCCGCCGCCGCAACCGCGCCTACGGTAAGCGTGGCAATAGCCCTTAAAATTTTCTTGTTTTTCATTTTTCCTCCAAAAAAACATTTTTTACAGAGCAATTAAGAGTTTTTAAGAGAAATGCGTTATTTAGCATTTCTCTGCCGCGGATATAAAAAATATCCGCGCGGCTTAACCGCTACCATATTTGTTACCTCATTAATTATATAACTCCCTCCCCCAAATTTCAAGAACTTTTTTGAAATTTATTTACCTTTTTTTACAATTTTTTTCGTTTTTTGGTTAAATTTTGATTGACATTTGCAAAATTCCGCCTCGGACGCCTGCAAACCGCACTATCGACAACCCATCGCGGCTTGTAATTTTTACAGTTTTTTTTACAAAAATTGAAGGAATTTGCTAATCTTTACAACATTTCTGTAATAAATATTTTAAATAAACCTTTGACCTCCCGCCAAAGTTGTTATATAATAAAACCACGGTTGCAATCCAAGGAGTAACAGTATAAATGAAAGAATGGTTTTTAAATTTACAGTGGTTCGAGCACGTCTACCTCTGGCTCGGCGTAGTTTCCACGCTGTTTTTAATCGTGCAGATAATTTTAATGTGCGTGTCGTCCTTCGGCGGCGACGTCGACCTTGACGGCGACGGAGAAATCGACGTAGACGTAGATTCGGGCGTTTCAATCTTCACCACAAAAAGCATAACGGCCTTTTTCGCTGTCGGCAGCTGGACGGGACTTTTGGTCTGCTCGCTCGCCTCCGCAAAACTGCAATGGCTTTCCATAATAATCGCAATAATCGCCGGCGTAATCGCGGCGGGCGCAGTCGTTCTGTTAATGCGCGCTATCATGAAGCTGCAATCCAACGGCATACTGCAAACGGAAAAGCTCGTCGGCAAACGCGCCGTCGTCTACGTTGCAATTCCCGCAGAGCGCGGCGGCAGGGGCAAAATCACCCTTGACGCGCAGGGCAAATTTATGGAGCTCGACGCCGTAACCGAGGAAAGCGAAAAGCTCGTCTGCGACACCGCGGTCGAGATAACCGCCACCGAGGGCGAGTGCGCAGTGGTCAAAAGGGTATAACCCGCACCTCCCGCGCATACCTATGCGCCAACAAAACAAAAAATCAATAAATATATAAAGGAGCAAAAAAGATGTTCAATTTACTCGCAATGGAGGGCGCGGCTCTCACCATAACCGTAATAGTAATCGTGGTTGTGGTGCTTGTAGCGTTTTCCCTGTTGCTTATGGTACTCACAAGGTACAAAAAATGCCCTTCCGACAAGGTCATGGTCATTTACGGTAAAATTTCCCGTAACAAAGACGGCACTGCCCGCAGCGCAAAGTGTATCCACGGCGGCGCGGCGTTCATCGTCCCGCTCGTGCAGTCCTACACCTTCCTCGATTTGACCCCGCTTTCGATAGCCGTTGACCTTAAAAACGCGCTTTCCAAGCAGAATATCCGTATCGACGTCCCCTCGGTATTCACGGTAGGCATTTCCACCGACCCCGCAATCATGCAGAACGCGGCGGAGCGCCTCCTCGGCTTACAGCTCAAACAAATATCCGAGCTTGCTAAGGACGTAATCTTCGGTCAGCTCCGTTTAGTTATCGCAACAATGGAAATCGAAGAAATCAACACCGACCGCGACAAATTCCTCGAAGCGATTTCGCGCAACGTCGAGGGCGAGCTTAAAAAGCTCGGCTTAAAGCTTATCAACGTAAACATGACCGACATCTCGGACGAAAGCGGCTACATAGTCGCGCTCGGTAAGGAAGCGGCGGCAAAGGCAATCAACGACGCAAAAATTTCCGTCGCGGAAGAAAACCGCAAGGGCGCAATAGGCGAGGCTAACGCGCAAATGCAGCAGCGTATCAACGTTGCCGAGGCGGAGAGCCGCGCAATCGAGGGCGAAAACAAGGCAAAGGCAGACATCGCCGCGTCCCGCGCACTTTTAAGACAGCGCGAGGCAGAGGCTATGAAGCTTGCCGTATCCGCGGAAAACGTTCAGGCGGCGCAGGCAAGAGAACAAAGCTATGCGGCTGAACAGCAGGCGGAAATTGCGCGTGCTTCGAGAGAGCGCGCCACGCAGGAAGCGGACGTAATCGTTGCCAGCGAAATAGAAAAACGCAGAATAGAAATCGAAGCCGACGCAGAAGCGGAAAGAATCCGCCGCCATGCCCGCGGTGAGGCGGACGCTATATTTGCAAAACGCGAGGCGGAAGCGCGCGGCGTTCTGGAAACGCTTTCAAAACAAGCCGAAGGTATGCAAAAGCTCGTTGCCGCGGCAGGCAGCGCGGACGAAGCTGTGCGCCTGCTTATTGCCGACAAGCTCGAAGAGCTGGTGGCAACTCAGGTCGAGGCTATCAAAAACCTCAAAATCGACAAAATCACCGTCTGGGACGGAGGTTCGGCAGGCGCGGACGGTAAAACCACCACCGCAAACTTCCTTTCGGGAATGCTTAAATCCCTTCCCCCTCTCAACGATTTGTACGCAATGGCGGGTTTGAAAATGCCCGAAATCGTAGCCCCTACCGAGCTTAACGGAACAGCTGTTCCCGCAGAGGTCGCACCTCTCGCAGAGGTCGCACCTCCCGCAGAGAAAAGCGCACCCAAAAAGAAAAAAGCATAACATAATGTAAAAAGCATAAAAAGCCGCCCGCGGTCAACCGACCGCGGGCGGCTTACTTTATTCAATTCCGCTTATGTATTCAATACTCACTTTTTCACGGTAACAAGCTTTACAAGCCCCGCCTCTATAAGCTGCTCGGTTGTCTGCAACGCATATTCCGACTTATCGGTAACGTGCGCCTTGCCCGCCTCCAAGCCAAGCGCTTCTGCGGACATCGCCACAAGCTCCAACGCCTGTCTTGCGTGCACGTCCTTCTTTATGCGGAATAATGCCGGCGTCGCCGCATGCACGGGCTTGTCGGAAACGTCCTCAACCTCGATATTCTTCACCTCGCCGACGTTTAAGGGAAAGTAAACGCACAGCGTCCTTCCGCGTATCGCAAGCTTAACGAACAACGCTCTGCCCTTGTAAATCTTCTCCTGCCGCCATGCAGACGAGCTGCGCGTACCCTTGTAGGACAGCGCCGCGTCCTTAATCATTGCATACCACTCCTTTACGGTATCACTCGACTGAATAAGCCTCGCCGTAAAGCTTCTGTTATATCTTTGATTATTTTCAAGCTTCGGCGCAGAGGAAATTGCGGCAAGCCTTGCCTCTCTCTCCTCTTCGGACTCGTTGTCCTCAACGTCGTCCTCTTCCTCCTCAACGTCCTCCTCGGCAACGGCGCACGCCACAGCCTCCTCGCCGCCGTCATTCTTTTCCGGCTTACCTTCCTCGGCAACAGCCTCCGCCGCCTCAGGCTCCCCGACCTGCACCGCCTCAACAGTCACAGGGCAAGCCTCAGCATCCTCGACCGCCGCAGCCTCAACAGCCTCGGGCGTTTCCGCCTTGTTTTTAATCGCGGGCAGAATGCAAGCCAAAAGCACAATTCCGAACACAGCCGCAGCCACCACCAGCCCGATAGCAAGCCCCGCCGCAACGGAGGCTGTCGTATCAACGGCAAGCAAAACGTTCATTTTTTCCTCCAAATCCATAGACTTTCGGTTTTTATTATATCACAAACCGCGCAGTTGTCAACGCCGAATTAAAATTTCAGCCCACCAACGCAGCCCGCCGAAACAGCAAACCAACGCCGAATTAAAATTTCAGCTGCTGTCCGCCAGCGGGATATTCCGTCTTATGCTTCAACGCAACCACTCTGGCAACGCCTTCAAGCCCCTTAATAATTTTTCCCTTTGAAACGCGGTTCTCAATCGTAACCGTTTCGGTATCCAGCTCGGTCACCGCCTTGTCCCCGCCTATAACGGCAAGCTTGTAGGGCACCGTAACATAATCGGCAAACAAAATTTCTCCCTTGCCCTTTATGTCGGCAATCATCACGCCCTTGCCGCCTCTGCCGTGCGGGTCAATAAGCGAGGCAATAACGCGCTTAAAGCCGCCTAACGTGGTCACTACGATAATTTCTCCCTCGCCGTTCTGCTGGGTTGCAAACACAACCTCGTCGCCCGCGTTCAGCGCAATTCCCTTCACGCCTCCCGCGCCTCTGCCCTGCACGGGCACGTCGTCCTTGCCCGCGTTAAGACACAGCGCGTTTTTGGTAACGAACAGCATTGTGGAATACTCGTCCTCGTCGTAATTTTCCACGTTTATAACCTCGTCCCCCTCCTTCAATTTAATCGCGGGGAACAGCTTTTTGCCCGAATAATATTCGCTCCACTCCGAGCGCTTTACAACGCCGCCCTTAGTAAAGAACAGCAAGCCCTTGCCGTCCCCGCCGTCCGTCCGCGCGGCAACGGCAAAAATTTTTACGGGATATTCGCCCTTCTGCACGCCGTCCGCAACGCTTTCAAGCTTGACCCCCGCAGAGCGGTATTCAACGGGCTCGCAGTCCTCAAGCGGCAGCTTCAAGCAGTTGCCGAGGTTGGTAAAGCAGTACAAAATATCGCTTTGCCCCCCGAATATCACCTGCCTATGCAATTGCGAAGGGCTTGCCGTGGCAGAGGTTTTCTTCTTCGAGGGCGCGACAAAATCCTCCTGTTCCAAAAATTTCAACGTGTTCGCCGCGGTAATGCACACCGCCCAGCTTTCCACAAGCCGCTTTATGTCGTTGCGCTTTACGTTTATCTTGTCCTCGCTCTCTACAATCCTTGTCTTGCGCTCGCACTTGTATTTTTGCTTTATTGCAAGCATCTCTTTCTTTACAATATCGAATTGCAGATTTCTGTCCGCAATAATTCTTTTAAGCTCCGCAATGCGCTTTTTCAACGCTTCAAGCTCTTGTTCGAGCTTTGTCACCTCAAGCTTGGCAAGCCTTGCAAGTCTTAAATCGAGTATAGCCTGCGCCTGCTTCTCGGACAGAGCAAACCTTTCCATAAGCCTGCGCCTCGCGTCAGCGGTGCTTTCCGAGGTTTTTATAATTTTAACAACCTCGTCCACGTTGTGCACGCCTATAATCAAGCCCTCTAAAATGTGGCACCGCGCCTCCGCCTCCTTCAATTCGAAGCGGCACCGCCTCAAAACCACCTTCTGCTGATATTGCGTATAATATCTTATAATATCCAGCAACCCAAGCTGTCTGGGCTTTCCTCCCGCAATCGCAACCATGTTTATGCCGAAGGTGCACTCCAAATCGGTGTATTTAAGCAGTAATTTAATAATCGCGTCAACGTCCGCGTCCTTCTTCACGGTTATAACCGCGCGCATGCCCTGTCGGTCGCTCTCGTCCACAATCTCGGCAATGCCGGCAAGCAATTCCTTCTTATCCTCGCGCAAAAGCATAATCTTGCGCAACAAATCCGCCTTGTTGGTCTGATATGGCAGTTCTGAAATTATAATCTGCTTTTTGCCGTTTTCTGCTTGCTCAACCGCATATCTCGCGCGCATGGTTATTCTGCCCTTGCCCGTTTCATACGCTTGTTTCAGCTCGTTTGCGATTATATATCCGCCCGTGGAAAAGTCGGGACCCTGAATAATTTTCATCATTTCCCCAAGGGATATGCGGGGGTTATCGATAAACGCACAGCACCCGTCGATAACTTCGCCGAGGTTGTGCGTGGGTATATTCGTGGCAAGTCCCACGGCAATTCCGTTCGCGCCGTTTACAAGCAAATTCGGGTAATGCCCCGGCAAAAGGTCGGGCTCTAAAAGGCTGTCGTCAAAGTTAAAGGAAAAGGGCACCGTCTCCTTGTCCAAATCCTTTAAAAGCTCCATTGCAAGCGGTTCAAGCCTCGCCTCGGTATAACGCATCGCCGCCGCAGGGTCGCCGTCTACCGAGCCGAAGTTACCGTGCCCGTCCACAAGCGTCATTCGCATATTAAAGCCCTGCGCCATTCTTACCATCGCGTCGTAAACCGAGCTGTCGCCGTGCGGGTGATACTTACCCATACAGTCGCCGACGATTCGCGCAGACTTTTTATGCGGCTTGTCGGGGGTAAGCCCCATCTCGTGCATGGTGTACAAAATGCGCCTCTGCACGGGCTTTAAGCCGTCCTCAACGCGCGGCAGAGCTCTGTCTAAAATTACGAACTCCGCATACGGCAGCATAGATTCGGGCATTACGTCCTCAATCGGCTTGATATATATGTTGCCCTGCGGTATCGAGGTCTGTATACCGTTAGTTTTTTTAGCCATCAGTCAACCTCCTCCGCACTCTCGCCCTTAAAGCGGACTTTTTCTATAAATCCGTCAACCTTGTTAAAGTTGGCGTTCTTGTTCAAAAAGTCCTTTCTTCCGTCTACTCTGTCGCCCATAAGCATATCAATCACGTCGGCCGCCTCCGCCGCGTCGTCTATGGTCACCTGAATAAGGTTTCTCGTCGCGGGGTCCATGGTCGTCTCCCAAAGCTGTTCGGCGTCCATTTCGCCCAAGCCCTTATAACGCTGCAAGGAATACCCCTTGCCCACCTTCTTTATTTTTTCGTCAAGCTCCTTATCGTCGTAGGCGTATTCCACAACGTCATTTTTATACACCTTGTACAGCGGAGGCATACCTATATACACGCAGCCCGCATTAACCAAATCGCGCATATACTTGAAGAAAAACGTTAAAAGAATACAGCGGATATGCATACCGTCCTGGTCTGCATCGGATAAAATTATCACCTTTTTATACTTAGCTTTCTCTATATCGAAAGAGCGGTTAAAGCCCGCGCCTATGGCGGAAATAAGCGTCTTTATCTCCTCGTTCTGCAACGCCTGCAAGGCCGATTTTTTCTGCACGTTCAGGGGCTTTCCGCGCAATGGCAAAATGGACTGATACTGTCTTACGCGCGCCTGCTTAGCCGTACCGCCCGCGCTGTCGCCCTCAACTATAAAAAGCTCGTTCATTTCGGGGTTTCTGCCCGAGCACGCCGCAAGCTTTCCCACTAAATTAAGTCCGTCGTTTTCCGAAGCAGCCTTTGCAACGTCGCGCTCGGCGCGGTGCTTAATTCTGTCGTCTGCGGCAAATTTCGCCTTCTGCGCAATTTTATCGAATACGGGCTTGAACGCCTTATCCTTTAAAAGCTGTGCAAGCCCCTCTATAACGGTCTGCTCCACCACGGGCTTCACCTCGGGGTTCCCAAGCTTTGTTTTGGTCTGCCCCTCGAACTGCACTCCCGTCATTTTAACGGTTAAAACGGCGGTCAGCCCCTCTTTTATATCGTCCGCGATAAAAGCCGCGTCCTTCACCTTTAAAACGCCGTTGTTGCGCGCGAAATCGTTGATAATTTTCAGCAGTCCGTTATGGAAGCCCGTTTCGTGATACCCGCCCTCTATGGTGGAAATATTGTTCACAAACGAAAACAAGCTCTCCGTATCGTCCTTCGTGTGCGACAGCGCAAATTCAATCTTTATTTTGCCGAGCGGCGCGCCCTTAAGCTGAATGTCCTTTATTGCCGAATAGTACAGCGGCGCGGCATACAGCGCGTTTTTATCGCCGTTTAAATATTTAACGAAGTCAATAAGTCCGCCGTCGTATTTATAGCTTACCGGCTCCCGCGCGGGTTGGGGTATTTTAACGGTATTAACGTTGCCGTTCTCGTCCTCTTCGCCCTCCTCGTAGGTATAAAGCTGACGTTCGTCAAACAAATTTATCTTCACGCCCTTGTTCAAAAAGGCAAGCTCCTTCAATCTCTTCTGAATGGTGTCGTAATTCCATTCCACGGTCTCAAAAACCTCTTTGTCGGGCAAAAACCGCACAAACGTGCCCCTTTCCTTCGTCCTCTCACCCGTATCGCAAAGTGGCGCCGTGGGCGTTCCGCAAACCCACTTTTTTCTTTCCTTGTCGTAATAGCTTTTAAAGCCCATTTTAAAGACGGTGCCGCGGTACACCTCAACGTTCAGCCATTCGGACAAAGCGTTGGTGACCGAAGCGCCCACACCGTGCAGTCCGCCCGAAAATGCATAGTTTTCGTTATCGAACTTACCGCCCGCATGCAGCTTTGTGAATATAATTTCCACGCCGCTCATTTTCACCTTGGAATTAACGTCCGTGGGCATGCCTCTGCCGTTGTCGCGTACGGAAACCGAGCCGTCCTTCCACAGCTTTACGGTAATTTCGTCGGCATAGCCGTTCGCCGCCTCGTCGATTGAGTTATCGACAATTTCCCATAAAATATGGTGCAACCCTTTTACGCCCGTCGAGCCGATATACATACCGGGGCGGATACGAACCGCTTCCAGCCCCTCTAAAATTTTTAAATCGTCCGCATTATAGCTTTTCTTTTCTGCCATATAACTACCTTTTTCCCTTCTGCCCGCCGCCGACATATAGTTAGCGCATACTATCAAATTATACCATATATTGTAAAAAAAGTAAAGCGTCCGCGCAAAATGTCCGTACATTTTGTCCGTACATTTTGCGCAAATCAAAAGCGCGCGGGCGGATAAAATATCCGCCCGCGCGCTTTAAAATACGCCGCATTCCTCAAAGCCCCGCAATCAGCTTCTTAAACTCCGCCTCATCGATAATTTTAACGCCAAGCTTTTTCGCCTTTTCAAGCTTACTGCCCGCAGCCTCGCCGGCAATCACAAGCGTTGTCTTAGCCGTCACCGAGCTTTGGCCCTCGCCGCCGTTCTCCTCTATAATTTTCTGCGCCTCCGAACGCTTAAAATCCGTCAGCGTACCGGTCAAAACAACGAATTGCCCCGCGAATATGCCCGTTTTAACCGCCCTTAGCACTGCCCTCGGCGCAACTCCCGCCGCAAGCATGGCTTCGATTTCAGCAATATTCCCCTCATCCGCAAACCAGCTTAAAATCGCGTCCGCGGTAATCTCGCCTATGTTTTCCAGCTCCAAAAGCCGTTCCCTCGTTGCGCTCCTCAGCCCCTCGATGCTTCCGAACGCCCTCGACAAGTCCTTCGCCGCAACCTTACCCACGCCGTCGATGCCCAGCGCAAGCAAAAATCTGTCCAAAGCAATGTCCTTGCTTTTTTCGATTGCCCCCAATATATTAGCCGTTTTCTTGCTTTTAAAGCCGTCAAGCCCCCGCAAAGCCTCCTCCGTCAGCGAATACAGCTGCGAGCATTCCCTCAGCCCCAACGCGTCGTAAAACTGTCCCGCAGTCATTTCGGAAAGCCCCTCAATATCCATTGCGTCCTTGCTTGCAAAATGCTCAATCTTCCCCGTAACCCTCGGTCGGCAGTATTTATTCGGGCAGAATATATTCGCACCGTTTTCCACAACGTTACTGCCGCAATAGGGGCATATGTCGGGCTTAACCACATCCGCGCTGCCCTCTGTGTGCTCCACCGCCCTAATAATTTCGGGTATAACCTCGTTAGAGCGTCTAATCAGCACCCTGCTGCCCACCTTAACGTCCTTTCTCGTCAAATCCCAGTAATTGTTAAGCGTCGCCTTCCGCACGGTCGCGCCCGCAAGCTCCACGGGCTCCACAATGGCAAGCGGAGTAAGCTTTCCCGTCCTTCCCACCTGCCAGATTACCTTTTCGACGACGGTCACGCTCTCCTCCGCCTCGAACTTATACGCCATAGCCCACCGCGGGAACTTGTCGGTATAGCCCATTGCCGCGCGCTCCGCCGTCTGGTTCAGCTTCACAACCGCTCCGTCCGTCAAAACGTCAAGCCCCTTGCGCTCTACCTCAATCTCGTCAATCGCGGCAACAACGTCCTCCTCGCTCTTGCACACGCGCAGATAGGGGAACACCTTAAAGCCCTGCTCCTTCAAAAATTCAAAGTGCGCCTCCTGCGAGGACAGCCCCCCCTCGCTCATATAATTCACGTTATAAAACAGAATTTCGGGCTTTCTTTCGGCGGTGATTTTCGGGTCTAAATTCCTTATCGCCCCCGCAACCGCGTTTCTTGCGTTTTTCAGCTTTTCCTTCGCGGTTTTGTTGTATTCTTCAAGCACGCTCAGCCTTATTACCGCCTCGCCCTGCACCTCCAAAACGCCCTTGTACGCAATCGAAAGCGGAAAGGATTGTATGGTCATGCACTGCGCCGTAACGTCCTCGCCGTTCACTCCGTCGCCGCGCGTTGTCGCCCGCACAAACCTTCCGTTTTCGTAGGTGAGGCACATCGTCAGCCCGTCAAACTTGTATTCCACGGTGTACTCGGGCGCCTCAACCGCCTTTTTCACGCGCGTAAAAAATGCGTTCAGCTCGTCCGCCGTCACCGCCTTATCCAAAGAATACAGCCTTGCGATATGCGTGTGCCGCTTAAACGCCTTAATCGGCTCGCCGCCGACCCTGCGCGTTGGGCTGTCAAACCTCACAAGCCCCGTGTCCTTTTCCAAGCCTTCAAGCTCTGCATACAGTCTGTCGTATTCGCGGTCGTCAACCGACGGATTATCCAGCACGTAATACTCGTACGCCCATTTATTCAGCTGTGCAATCAGCTCGCCCATTCTGTCCATAACTTACCCCGTTTTTTGTTTTTAAATAATTTCAAGCGGTGCAAGCGCCGCCGAAAGCTCCTTAACGCCCTGTCCGTCAAAGGCAACGTTTATCACCTTGCCGTCGTTTTTAACGGCAACAACCATACCCACGCCGAATTTCGGGTGCCGCACACGCATACCTACGCTATACCTCGCGCCGCCGTTTCCGCCGGAGCCGCCCGCATTCCCAAAGCCGCCAACGCCCTTTGCCGCGCCGCTCCCGCCCCAAACGGGCTTAAAGCTGCTCTTTTCGGCATATGCGCCTTGCTCGCCGTCATATGCGGAATACAACGCCCTTCCCGCGCTCTTCTCGTCTGCGTTATAGCCGCTTCCTCCGCGGTACGCCCCAGAATATCCCGCGTTTACGCCCCCGCCAAAGCCTCCGCTCCCGCCGTAACGTCCCGCGCCGTACCTATTGCCATACTCGCCAAAGCCTCCGCCCGCATACGCCGCCGCGCCCAGCTCGGGCGCAAGCTCCTTAATAAACTTCGACGCGGCGGTCAAATCCCTTCGTCCGTATAAATACCTCGATTTCGAGCGGGTAAGATACAGCCTTTCCCTCGCGCGGGTAATGGCAACGTACATCAGCCTGCGCTCCTCCTCGGTGCTCTTTTCGTCGCTTTCCGCGCGTGAAGAGGGCATTATCCCCTCTTCCAGCCCGCAAATAAACACGTTTTTAAATTCAAGCCCCTTCACCGCGTGTATGGTCGCAAGCGTAACGTAATCGCCCCCGTCCATTTCGTCCAAATCAGAGGCTAAGGTAACCGAATTAAGATATTCGTCAAGGGTCGCCGTCGGGTTCAGCCTTGCAAACTCGTCCACGGACGCGATAAATTCGTCAAGGTTGGCAAGCTTACCGTCCCCCTCGTCCGTGCCATCGTCGTAGGCAGCGCGCAAATCGGCAAGCGCGATAACCTCCCGCACAAGCCGGTTTACGGGCGTTTCTATCGCCGACAGAATAAACCCCTTTATAAGACTGCCGAAGTCCTTAAGCTTCTCCTTCACCCCGCGCGCAAGCGGCAAGCTGTCGCAGTCCACGCACGCGTCGTATAACGACAGCCCCGCCCCCTGCGAATAGCCGTACATAACCTCGATGGTCTTTCCGCCTATCCCGCGCTTTGGCACGTTTATAATTCTCTCCGCCGCCTCATCGTCGAACGGGTTGGAAATAAGCCGCAAATATGCAAGAATATCCTTAATCTCCCGCCTTTCGAAGAACTTAAAGCCCCCGAAAACCTTGTACGGAATGCCGTATTTGGTGAACTCCTGCTCGTACGCGCGCGTCAGCGCGTTTATGCGCATAAGCACGGCAAAATCGGAATATTTCCCTCCCCGCGCCACCGCGGCGGAAATTTCCCGCGCAGTATACAGCGCCTCGCCCGCCTCCTCGTCGGCCTGATAATATTCGGGCTTTACGCCCTCGCCCGCGTCCGTCCAAAGCTGCTTTCCTCGGCGGTTTATGTTGTTTTTTATAATGCAGTTTGCAAGCTTCAAAATAGAGCCCGTCGAGCGGTAATTGCGTTCCAGCTTGTATATCTTCGCGTCGGGATAGTCGCCGTCAAACCTCAAAATATTCTCTATTTCCGCGCCGCGCCAGCCGTAAATTGACTGGTCGTCGTCTCCGACCGCAAAAATATTGCCGTGCTTGCCCGCCAACAGCTTTATAATGTTGTACTGAACGGCGTTCGTGTCCTGAAACTCGTCCACAAGTATGTATTTAAACTTGTCGGAAAGATATTCCAAAGCCTCGCCGTCGCTTCTCAGCAGCCGCAGAGTGTGCAACAGCAAATCATCGAAGTCCAAAGCGTTGTTCTGCCTCAAATGCCTGTTATACCTCTCGTAAATGCAAACAACGTCCTCCATTCCGCGCTCGTGCTTAAATTTTCTGCCGTATTGGTCGGGGTCAAGCCCAAGCATTTTCGCGTTTGCAATGTGGTATTTTGCATTTTTAAGCAGCTTGTCGTCGTCGAAATCAAGCTCCTGAAAGCATTTTTTAATTACGTTCGCGCGCTCGGTCTCGCTGTAAATAGAAAAGTTGGACTTAAAGCCCGCCTTTTCCGCAAACTGCCGCAGAATTTTAACGCACATAGAGTGAATTGTGCAAATCCACCTTGTATCGCCGTCCTCGCCAAGCATTTTGTTCAGCCTTTCCTTCATTTCTCCCGCGGCCTTGTTGGTGAAGGTGATTGCAAGAATTTGCGAAAGCTTAGCCTTCCCCTCCCGCAGAATATAAGCTATGCGCGAGGTTAAAACCCTCGTTTTTCCGCTCCCCGCGCCCGCCAATACAAGCACCGCGCCCTCGGTATCGGTTACGGGCTTCCGCTGTTCCTCGTTCAGTTTATCAAGTATTTCGTCCATATATACGATTATACCACGCCCGCGCAAAAAATACAATTCTTACCGCAATATTGCGCCGATTAAATTACCCGCCGCCCAAGGCTGAACGCGCCTCGGGCGGCGGGCTTTAAAAAAATCAAAGCTTCAATTCCTTTTCCTTTTTATAGCGGTTTAACGCGGCAAGATATTTTGCGGAAAGCTCCAGCGTATACCTCTGCTTTTCCTCGTAGGAAAGCTTTTCATAAGCCTCCCTGTCGGTCAGCCTGCCTATCGCGTCGGAAACCTCTCCCTCCGCGTCCAGCAGCGCCTTCACCCGCAGATAAAACTCGTCCTCCCGCCGTCCGCGCACCTCGCTCTGCACGCGTTCCGCTATCGAGCTTTTTATTCTCATTTCGCTAAGCCCGCTGTTCAGCGCCTCAACGGTGTGCTCGTCTATGTTCCTTTTACAGTCAGCCCAAAAGCTGCCCTTCATTCTCTTTTTCGCCGCCCGCGCCATCAAAATCAAGTCTTCCATAAAAAAGCCCCTTTCGCAAAATTCCAATTCAAAAGCCCCGCAGGTCCTGCCGCAGCAAAGTCCCCGCCGCAAGCCACGTCACGGCAACGCGCCCGCCACGTCAAAAACCGACCGCAACCGACATATTCCGCAATCAAAAAGGCCCGTCCGACGCTCCGTCGGGCAGACCTCTTTAGTTTAATTCTTATTTCTTTTTCTTGCGGCCTCGCGCTTTTTGCGGCGCTTCACTGCGGGGGACTCGTAAAACTCATGCTTGCGCATATCTCCGATTATACCGTCGCGCGAGCATTTTCTCTTAAAGCGTCTTAAAGCGCTCTCGACAGACTCGTTTTCACCGACCTTAATGGTTGACATTCCTTTTCACCGTCCCTTGCCAAAGCCTTATTTGCGCCCCTTTCGGCACGCTAATAAAGTATAGCAAACCGCAAAAAATAAGTCAATGAATTTTCCGCCGTAAATTCAACTTATCGCCCTTAATTTGCAAAAGTCCTCAAAAATTCCCAAAAGCCTGCAAAAATCAGCCTTCACCCATCTTTTTCAGCGCCTTCTCAGCCGACTCGTTCCCCTGCGCCGCCGCTTTTTTATACCAGTCTATCGCGCGGTAGCGGTTTGACTTCACACCCTGACCCTGCTCGTAGCAATAGCCAAGGCTGTACTGCGCGTACGCATTGCCCTTGTCCGCGCCTATGCGGTAATATTCCACAGCCTTTTCATAGCTCTGGTCAACGCCCCTGCCGTAATAATAGCAGTCGCCCAGCTTAGCAATCGCGCTTGCGTTGCCGTTGCCGAACGCCTTTATATACAGCTCGAACGCCTTTTTATAATTCTGAGAAACTCCCTCGCCCTTTTCATAGCAATAGCCAAGGCTGTACTGCGCATATGCGTAATCATCGTCCGCCGCCTTCTGATACCACTCGCACGCCTTTATGTAATCCTTTGTCACGCCGTTGCCGTAGTAATAGCAGTCGCCCATCTTAGACGCAGCCCTCGTATTGCCGTGCTCCGCAGCCTTTTCAAACCATTTTAACGCGTCGGCATAGCTTTTCGCCACGCCGGTGCCGTAATAATAGCAGTCGCCCACGGCGCACTCGCCGCTCGAATTCCCGTTCTCCGCCGATTTTTTGTACAGCTCGAACGCCTTTTTATAATTCTGCGGCACGCCGTTGCCCTTTTCATAGCAATAGCCAAGGCTGTACTGCGCATATGCATAATCCTCGTCCGCCGCCTTCTGATACCACGCGCACGCCTCTTCATAGTTCTGCGCCACGCCGTAGCCGTAAAAATAGCAGTCGCCCAGCTTTGACTGCGCGCCAAGGTGCCCGCCGTCTGCCGAGGTCTTGTACCACGCGCACGCCTCGCCGTAATCCCTAACCACGCCGGTGCCGTAATAATAGCAGTCCGCAATACTGCACTGCGCGCTTACGTTGCCGTTTTCCGCGCCTCTGCGGTACCATTTCACCGCGTCCGCCCAGCACTGTTCCACGCCCTGACCCTTTTCATAGCAATAGCCAAGGCTGTACTGCGCATATGCGTTGTCTTCCTCCGCCGCGCTCTCGTACCATTTGCACGCCTCGCCGTAATCCTGCTCCACGCCGCGCCCGTAATAATAGCAGTCCGCAAGCTTTGTCTGACAGCCGATATTGTCGTTTTCCGCGCCGTAACGGTAATGCTCCACAGCCTTTTTATAATCGCGGGTCACGCCCTCGCCGAAATAATACAGGTCGCCAAGCTCCAACCGCGCGCTTATACTTCCGTTTTCCACAGCCTTTTCAAGCCACTCCGCTGCAAGCGCGGGGTTCTTCTCTACCCCCTCGCCGTAGCGCAGACAGTATCCGAAGTTGTATTGCGCGGTCACAACGCCCTTGCGCGCCGCCCTTTCGTACCAATACGCCGCCTTTTCATAGTCGGCGTCAACTCCCCTGCCGTAAAAATAACTCTCGCCTAATTCGTCCTCGGCGCGCGCGTGCCCCGTTGCCGCCGCCTCCGTCAGCATCTCAAACGATTTCACGGGGTCGTCGTCAACAATATCCATCGCCTCGCGGAAAAGCTCCTCCGCGCGCTGCTCCTCCTCGGTCAGCGGCTCGCCGTCCTGCGCGGGGCTGTCCTGCCCGACGGGCGCGGTATAAGCCGCCTCTCCGTTTGCGCCGCCGTTGCCGGAGGAGCGTCCGAACAAATCGAACAAATTCCCCGCCGTGCTTTTCAGCTGCGCGTCAAGGTCAAAAGCAAAATTCGCAGCGGGCTTAGCCGCGCCGCAGCGCAGACATTTTTCCGCCTTATCGTCATTGTAATTTCCGCATGAACATTCCCAAGCCATAATAAATATTACCTCTTAATTGTTTTACTCGTCGGCAAACTCTATAAACTGCGACAGGCTCATACCGCCTTGCGCAAGCAGATAGAATTTATCATTGTATTTGTCAACCGTAGCCGAGGCTACAAAAATCATATATTCGAAAAGCTCCTCGCCAAGCACCGTTTCCCCGCAAAAGCTGGTAGTAAGGCGGAAGGTAATCTGTCCGGTCCGTATATTATAATCAAACGACCCGTCGCAAATTCCGTCGTTTGCCGCGCAAACGGCAACCGCGCCCTCAACGCGCTTCTCCTCTGGCATTTCAAAGGGCAAACGCGACAAAAATTCCGCCACCTGCTGCTTTGCATTCACAACCACAATAAACTCTATGGGCAAATCGTCGCCCTTAACCCCGCTCGAAATAACAAGGTCGTCGTCATGTCTGTCAAAGCTCCACCCGTGCTTTTCAAGCATACCGACAAGCTTTTTGTACACCTCTTTCGCTTTCTTCATATTAACTTCCGCCATTTTTCCGTCCTCCATTATAAATTTATGATTAAAAGTCTTAAAATCCGCTTATTTTTTAATAAGCGCGCTTAAAATTTCGTCTATTTCGGGCCCCTTTATGTGGTTTTTAAGCATCAGCGTTTCCACCAGCTTATCCACCGCCGCGCGGTTGTCGCTTATTGCCTTGCGCGCCTTCATATATTCGTAGGTTAAAATATCGTTGACGCGCTTGCGTATTTCGGAATAATACGGCGTTGCGGCTATATTCTGCCTGTCAACGCACCCCAGCCCTATAATATCGTCCATTCCGTAGGAGCATATCATATGCTCGGCAGTCCTCGTCGCGGCAAGCAAATCTCCGCTCGCCCCCGTGGAAACGCCCTCCTCGTCGCCGTAATAAACGGTCTCCGCCGCCCTTCCGCCAAGCGAGGTGCGTATCCTTGCAAGCAATTCTTCCTTTGTATAGCTACCCTTGTCCTCGTTATCGCCGTGCTGCATATACCCGCCGTGATTCGCGCGCGCAACAACGGTCAGGTACGAGGGCGTTTCGCCGCTAAGCCAGCACAAAAGCGCATGCCCCGCCTCGTGACGGGCAGTCCTTTCCAGCTCCTCGGGCGCCCATTTCTTCACCTCGCCGCTGTTGAACTCCTCGAACGCGTTTTCAAGAATTTCGTCCGTCACCGTAAAGCCTTCCGTCTTTACGGAATTTCTCAGCGCCAGCTCTATAACAAGCTCCAATTCGGCAAGGCTCATTCCCGTAGAGCGCATTGCGATATTGTCTATTTCGCCGTCGCTCACGCTTATCGCGGGGTGCGCGTCCGCCTTCATTTTTATGTATCTGCCGCGCTCTGCCTTATTTGGCAAATCCACCATTATTTTATTGTCGAACCGCCTTACAAGCGCGGGGTCAAGGCTCCTTGCGCCGTTATCGCCGTTTATGTCGTAGTTTGTCGCGGCAAGCACGAACACGGGCTTATCCGACTTGACGTTAAAGCCGTCCATCTCCGTCAAAAACGCCGTTAAAACGTCCGCCGAGTACGCCGCGTCGCTTCCGTCGCGGCTTTTGCCGATAGCGTCTATTTCGTCCACAAACAGAATGGACGGAGCGTATTTTCTTGCCGTGTTAAACAGCGCGTGCACGCTTTCGGGCCCCTCGCCGACGTATTTTTTAAGGAACTGATTGCCCTCGGCGGCGATAAAGGTCACGTCGGACTCCCCCGCCATTGCCTGCGCAAGCAGGGTTTTGCCCGTTCCGGGAGGGCCGTAAAGCAGTATGCCCTTGGGCGCCTTAACGCCGCTGCGGATAAACCTTGCGGGGTTCTTCAAAAATTCGACGAAGTATTTCAGCTCGTCCTTGGCGTCCTCCGCGCCGATAACGTCCGCAAACCTCTTGTCGGGCTTGGAAACGTTGCTCAAAACGTTTTTGTTGTCCTCTGCGTCAACGGCAATGCCCAGCTTAAAGTCGAACAAAACTATTTCCGCATGCTCGCCGTTCATGGACACGCGCTGAGCAGTCTGATAGGTCACCGCCTTGCTTGCCTTGGCAAGCTCTAACAGATTGTGCTGTTGGTGCGCCATATTGCATTTGCCGCGCACCTCGCCCGCAAAGTCGTATTTGCCCTCCTTATGCAAGGCGATAATTCCCCTCGCCCCCTCGCGCGCAAACGAAAGCCCCTCCTCCTGACTGATAAAGCCCTCGTCCGCCTCCAAAAGATACAGCGGCGTATGCACGTATTCCTTAACGTACGCAAAAAAGTCGCGTCCCTCGGAATCTATGTCCTCCAGATTAAGAACGCTGTCGCGCGTGCTGCGGGTTTTGCAGGTTACATCGCACAATATCAGCGAAATATCGTACTTGAAAAGAACGTCCTTCGCCTCCTCGACGGTGCTTACGATATGCGCCTTGGGCGCTTTAAGCAGCCTTTTGCACTCCTTTGCAACGTCGCCCTCTGCAAACACAAGCACCTCCGCGTCCGCGTTTTCGGCAAACAGACTGCGTATTTTTTCGTCGTCGGGGAGGGATACGTTAATGCTTACCGACTTGATATTTTCCAGCTTGTAATCGTTTTTGTCGGAGGATATTATGCGGAAAAGCTCGTACAGCTCCTGATACAAAAAGTTTGTGGACTTGCCGCGTATAGCCCTTGCGTCCACCTTTCCGCCCTCGGAAAACATAATCGCAAACGGCACGTTTTTATCGATTTTTAAGTCTATGCCCGTCCTCTTGCAAAAGCCCTGCGCGTGTACTGAAAGCTCTTTGTCAACAATTTTAAGCAAATCGTGCGCGTCGAGGTGGTTGAACATTATAACGTTTCCGCTTGCAAAGCGCGAGCATAACGCCGCGGGGAAAAGCGCCGCGCCCGTTTCGGGATTGATATCCAGAGAAAGCGCGTTCAGAACAGATTTGCGCGCCACGCTCGAAAGATTCGCTATCGTGGGGTCGTCGTAAAGCTTTTTGCCCGCATTGGTGGTAAAAATAAGTATCGCGTCCGCAAAGGAAACCTCCTCCGCGGTGTAGTTGTCGCGTATTCTGCCCGCGTCCAGAATCTGCAAAAACAGATGTATTACGTTTAAATGCGCCTTTTCGACCTCGTCGAAAAGCAGTATGCACTTGGGATTTTTGTCAACAAAGCTTGTAACAATGCCGCGCTGTGCGTTTTTGTATACCTTGTCAGAGCCCGCAAACTGCAAATTTGATTCCTTTTCGCAGTATTCGCTCATATCGAAGCGTCTGTAAGGCAAGCCCAAAACCTCCGCCACCTGCTCCGCAAGGAAGGTTTTGCCCACTCCGGGAGGGCCCGCAAATAGGAAGGTCGCCCTCGGACGGGTGCGCTTTTCCTGCGTTAAGGAAAGCAGCTCCGCCTGAAAATACCCCGAAACAAGGGTATCCACAGCATGGTCCTGACCGTATACCGAGGCAAGCAGCTTCTGCTGAACGGTTTTTACCTTGTCAACCGAGGTCAAAAGCTCCTCGAGGCTTGCGCCCTTTTTGGCAGTCGCGCCTTTTTGCGCCGTACCCGAGTGCGCCGCCGCACGTCTGCGCGCCATTGCCGCAAGCGCCTCGGCAGACGGGTCCGTCTGTTCTTCGTCCTCTTGCTCCGCAACCGGCTCGCACGTTACGGCAATTTCCCCCGCCGCCGCGGAAGGGCGGTTGCGCGAGGGGTTCATTACAAATTCCTTAATCGCCTCGGTAGGGTCGGCAAGAATTAATTCCAAATACAAATCCGCGCCCACCTCGTCCTTGCCGAGCTCCAACGCCTTTGCCTCTGCCGCAAAGACTATTTTATTGAACAAAAACCCGCCCAGCGCGGACTCGCTTCTGTTTTCGGAAACGAATTTCTTCATTTTTTCCGAAGCGTAGCCTATGTCCGTGCCGTACCGCGACAAATGATTTTTGATATTTTCCAGCTCTTTCCCGCGGCATTTTGCGCCTTCACCGTCCGACGGGGCGGCAATTGCGCCCAACAGCGATGTCATAAAATAGTCGGCGGAAATTCCGCGCTTGCCGTCCGCGCGGACCATTTTGTCCGCATTGCTCAGCACCGATTCCAAAAGCTTGCTTTTGTTTGCCATAAAACTCTCCGTAAGCGGCGCGGCGTGCACACGCGCCCGCGCCTGATTACCTTATTATATAAGATACACAATATATTGTATTATAAAAGCAGCAAGCGCATATTGTCAAGGGTTTTAAAAAAATAACCGCGTGCAATTTTTCCGCACGCGGCTTTTCAAGCTTTATTGTGTTTTAATTGGAAATACAGCTGCGTATCCGTTTCAACGCGGTTTTTTCAAGGCGGGAAACCTGCGCCTGCGATATACCCACCTCCTGCGAAATTTCCGTCTGGGTTTTTCCCTCGAAGTACCTTAAAAACAGTATTTTTTTCTCTCTGCTTTCAAGGCGGTTAATCGCCTCGTACAGCGCCGCCTTTTCCGTCCAGACCTCGTCGTTGTTCTTTTCGTCGAAAATCTGGTCCATCAAAAGGAGCGTGTCGCCCGCCTTGTTATACACGGGCTCGTAAAGCGAAACGGGGTCGGAAATGGCGTCAAGCGCGTATGCCACCTCCGATACCGCAATATTCATTTCCTTTGCGATTTTGTCGTAGGTTACGTCCTCGTCAACCTCTTCAAGCTTTTCCCTCACCTTTAAAATCCGGTACGCGGTATCCCTTATCGAGCGGGAAACGCGCAGGGAATTGCCGTCCCGCAAATACCTTTTAATCTCTCCCAAAATCATTGGCACGGCATAGGTGGAGAACCTTACCCCCACGGATATGTCGAAGTTATCGATTGCCTTGATAAGCCCCACGCACCCCGCCTGAAACACGTCGTCCGCGTTGGCTTTTTTCGCCCAGAAGCGCCTTACAAGCGACAGAACAAGGCGCATATTACCCACTATAAAGCGCTCTCTCGCGGCCTCGTCGCCCGCTTTAAGCCTTATCATAAGCTCCTGCTGTTCCTTTGCGGACAATAACGGCAAGCCGGAAGTATCGACCCCGCAAATAACTACCTTTTGCAGCATAACACAAAAAATCCTCCTTTTCAGTTATGTACAAAAGGCGCTTGAACGCGGCATATTACGGGGGTAATTTAATTAATTTGTCTTGAAATGTCCTTTTTAAGCTTTGAAATTATCTTTTTTTCCAGACGGGAAATATAGCTTTGGGATATGCCGAGCTTATCCGCAACGTCCTTTTGGGTGAGCCCGTCGCCGCCGTCCAGCCCGAAGCGCATGCGCATTATCCTCTGCTCTCTCGGGGAAAGCTTATCGAGCGAGGCCTTCAACAGCTCGCGCTCCACTCCGCCCTCCACGTCCGAATAGACGCTGTCCGCGTCCGTGCCCATTACGTCGGAAAGAAGAAGCTCGTTGCCCTCCCAATCGGTATTTAACGGCTCGTCAAAGCTGATTTCCTGCTTTAAGCGGCTTAAACGGCGCAAATACATTAATATTTCGTTTTCGATACAGCGCGAGGCATAGGTTGCAAGCTTTATGTTTTTATCCGATTTAAAGGAATTTATAGCCTTTATAAGCCCGATAGTGCCCACGGAAACCAAATCGTCGCCGTCCGCGCCGCTGCCCTCGAACTTTTTGGCTATGTATACGACAAGGCGCAGATTATGCTCTACAAGCTCTGCCCGCGCCTGCTCGTCACCGCTTTCGAGAAGGGATATCTTGTCGCTTTCCTCCTCCTGCGACAGCGGCAAGGGCAACGCTTCCGTTCCGCATATGTAGTCGAGAGTGTTTCTGCCGAGTAATTTTGCTATCAGATTTTTGATTTTTTCAAGCATAGCCTCACCTTTTTATTGTTTTTTGCGCCTTAAACGGCGGTTTTTATGTCTTCAAGCAAATCGCAATGCAGTATTGCGCGGTCTGCGCGGTTGGGATTGACGCCTATTTTTACCTTGTAAAGCGTTTCCCGCCTTTCACCGAAGTCGATTTCGATTTTATCTGCCGTGAAAACGCCGATTGTTCTGCTTCCCGCAACAGTATGTATTTTTACGCCCTCTTTTATACCCGAAATATCGATAAGCTTTTTTGCCGTTTCACTCGGGATAACGCTTACGGGCGAGCCCTTTAAATACACCTTGTTGCCGCTGTCGAAAAAGCCGTTTATTTCTATTTGCGATTGCCCCGCGTATATGCGGCACTTTACGCCGTTCATGTACGATTTTTTAAGGCGCTTGGCAAGCTTTTTTGCGCCGATTATTATTAAAAGTCCGCCGAAAAGCGGTATGCCTATTGGAATTTTTGAGAGAATATAGCCCTGCCCCGCGGCATAGTTTAGCCCCGCAAGCGAAAAGCCCGCAACCAGCAGTCCGCCCAAAAGCGCGGTAAAAATTAGAAACGCCGCGGAAAATTTGACGTATGACTTAAAGCTTTTGAACCTGCCCGCAATAAGGCAAATGAGAAGCCCCGATAAAATTTTGACGGCGACCGACCATATTGCGGAAAGCTTAAAAAGCGGAAAAACCACCGCAAAGACCGCGCCGAGCGCGGACGCGATTAAAAGGCGTTTTACGCTTGCGGAGTTTTTTACCGCCGACCGCGCCGCGAACAAAAGCGTGAAGTCCATACAAAAATTTTCCGCAAGGGCGAGCTCTGCATACACTTGCATTGTAGTGGTATTATAGCGTTTGCGAAAAGTCGTAAAATAAAAAAAACCGACGATTTTTGTCGGTTTTTAGCGAGAATTATTAATTGCGAAGGGTGCAAAAACATCATTTTATATATCCGTTTTGTACATATTTGAAGTATTGTTACAGACTGACGGTATCAAGAATTTGCAAAATCCGGTTGCAGTCCGCGCACTGCATTAGCGTTGCGCGCAGAGCCGCGGAGTTTTTTTGACCCTTTAAATAAAAGGAAAGCATTTTGCGCATGAACACGCACGCAAACCTTTCGCCGTATAATTTTTGAGTGGCGCGGAGCTGGGCTTTGACGTCTGCGATTTTGTCGCCGACGGGCGTTTTTGTTATGTCGCAGAACAGCCACGGGTTGTAGAGCGCGCCGCGGGCAAGCGCAATTCCGTCCGCGCCCGTTCGGGCTAAAAGCGTTTGCGCGTCCTGCCCGCTAAACACTCCGCCGTTGGCGATTACGGGAATTTTGACCGCGTTTTTTGCGGCGGCGATTTGCTGAACGTTTACCCCGCCCGCATAAATTTTGTCGCGCGTTCTGCCGTGCACCGTAATTAAATCCGCGCCCGCGCCCTCGCACATTTTTGCAAATTCGGCGGCGATTAAATTGTCGCCGTCAAGACCGATACGGAATTTTACGGAAATAAGCTTGCCGCTTTTTTTGCATTCCGAAATGATTTTTTGGGCAAGGGGCATATCGCCGAGCAGCGCGCTGCCCTCTCCGTTTTTGTAGATTTTGGGCATGGGACAGCCCATATTTATATCGACAAGCTGAAAGGGGGCGAGCGCCTCGCTTTCGCATGCGCGCCGCATAAAGGACGGCTCGGCGCCGAAAAGCTGGCAGGCGCGTATTCCGTCGTCGTCCGGAAGGACGGCGAGAAGGGCTTCCGTCTTTTCGCTTTTATAGCAGAGCCCCTTTGCGCTGACCATTTCCGTAAAGGTAAGCCCCGCGCCGTTTTGGCGGCAGAGGCGGCGAAAGGGCGCGTTTGTATAGCCCGCAAGCGGGGCCATAAAAACGTTGTTTTTTGTATGTAGATTGCCTATTTTAACTGTTTTTAAGTTCATTTTTAGCAAGCGCCCAATAATAATCCCAGCGGTCGGGCGTCATTTCCTCGATTTTTTCGCCGTCGGCGAGAGCGAGCTGTTCGAATTTGACAAAGCGTTTTATAAACTTGTCGGTTGCGGCGCGGAGGGCTTCCTCGCAGTCCACGCCCGCAAGGCGGCAAGTATTGACAGCTGAAAACAGCACGTCGCCCGCCTCTTCGAAAATTGCCGCTTTATCCTCTGCAATGCAGGCTTGGAGGAGCTCGGCTATCTCTTCCGCGAGCTTTTCAGACGCGGAAACGGGGGAAAGAAAGTCCATTCCGCATTTTGCCGAGCGTTTGCCGACCTTTTGCGCGCGCATGCACGCGGGGAAATTTTTGGGGACGGCGAGCACGCTGTCCGAATACGTAGTCTGGTTTTTTTCCGTCTTTTTGTTCTTTTCCCAGACGGTGAGAGCTTCTGCATCGTTATTTGCGCTGTCGCCGCCGAAGATGTGGGAATGGCGGAAAATCAGCTTTTTGACAACGCGGGTTATTGCGTCCGCGCCGTTGAAATTGCCGGCCTCCTCCTGCAAAACGGAATGGAACGCCGCCTGCAATAAAACGTCGCCCGTTTCCTCCTCTATGCCGTCGGTATCCTCACGCTCGATTGCGTCAACAAGCTCGTACGCCTCCTCAATCATATTGCCCTTTATGCTTTCGGGAGTTTGAGCCCTGTCCCACGGACAACCGCCGGGGGCGCGGAGGAGCTTTATTAAATACTCTAAATCGGCATAGTCGTAGCGTTCTTTTTTGAGGAAGTCCGCCTCCTCCACGGCTACGGCGCAGGTTGCGTCATAATGCTTTTGGCGGTCGATTTCGTAAATTCTGATTTTTTTAACCGTGTTGCCGCGGATAAACGCGCAAGGCTCTTCCTCGCCGAAAATTTCGCCGAGCTTTGCCTTTACAAGGCTTGCGATATAGTCGCAGTCGACGTCGTACACGCAGACGGCGCGGCAGCTTTTTAAATTTTGCACGGAATAGCCCGAAACCGAGGCATATTCGGGGGTTAAAAGCCTTGCGGAGGCATATGCGGCGGAGGCTTTTGAAACGCTGTCCAAAACCTCGCAGTCCTTATGCTTTTTTAAGATTATTTTGCAGGATTCGTCCTCGCATACGGAGCCGTCCACGCAATAGCAGACGGGCGTTTGCTTTGACGCAGCTATTACCGCCGCGGCGAGCTTTTTGTTGAGCGTATCGAAATTGCGGCTGGATTTATAGACATCGTCGAGCGTTTGCACGGCGTAGCCGTTCAAGCTTGCAAAGCCCGCGCATTCGCACGTCCTTGCAAGTATTTTATCCGCGTTATCGAGCGCCGCTTTTGCGCGCAGCGTTATATCGCCTTCCGTTAAGCCCAAGCCTATCAGCGTTATTTTCATTCGGGTTGCCGCCTTTTATATTTTTAACACTGATAATATACCAGAAATTCATTAAAGTAGCAACCAAATACGCGCAATTTGCCGCCCATGCCGCGCCGTAAATGGAAAACGAGGTGAATTTGATTAGCGCGGCGGTGAGAGCGACGCGCAGAATTGCCGTGACCCACTGGGTGACGGTGCTTCTTATGGGCTTGCCGAGCGAAGTAAGGCACGCGGACGAGGTCTGAACCAGCGATTCCGTCACCGCGTTTACCGCCATTATGCGGATAAGCTTTATTAAAATTTGCTGTTCTGCCGCGGCGAGCGAGCCGAAAATAAGACGGGTTGCAAGCGGGGCAAATACGAACAGCCCCGCCGCCGCGGGAAGGGATACCGCAAGTGTGATAAGCAACACTTTGGAAGCCTTCCTTTTCGCGCCCGAAATATCCCCGCTTTCGGCAAGGGGGGAAATCTGAGGAACGGACGAAGCCGCAAGCCCGTAGGTGACCGATACGGGAAGGTTGATGATTGTGACCGCGCAGCCGGAGAAAACGCCGTATAGCGCGGTTGCCTCCGCCGTGAATTCGCGCAGAAGTCTTACGGCAATTATGCTTTCCGCAAGCTGGGACACGGGCATTGCTATTGCCGTGAGCGTAAGCGGGATTGTGTACCTTAAAATGCTTTTAACGGGCACATATGCGGGGGTGTAGAGCGGTTTTTTCGCCTTGCGCCTGAAATACCAGATTACGGCAAAGGCGGTTGCAAGCACCTCGCTTACCGTTACCGCAAACAGCGTGGACGCGACGGCGAGGGCGAGGTTGCTGCGGAAAGCATAGGAAAGCGCAACGCCGACGCCGACCTTTATAAGCTGCTCGGACACCTCTGTGACGGCTGTGGGGTACATATTGCCCTTGCCTTGAAAATAGCCGCGCACCACCGAAAGCATTGACACAAAGAACACCGACGGGCACAGAAGCTTGCAGCAGAGGGCGATTGCGGGCTCGCCCTGAACGGCGGCGAGAGGGGCCGCGAGCATGTACATGACGAACGTGCCTATAATGCCGACTGCGCCGTACAGACGGAAGGCCTGCTTTTCCGCGCCGAAGCCGCGACCCGAGGACACGAGGCGGGCGATGCCGGTGGGTATGCCCGAGGCGGAAACGGTGAGCAGAATGCAATAGAGGGGATAGACCATCTGGTATATCCCCATGCCCTCGCCGCCTAAAATATTGGTAAGCGGTATGCGGTATATTGCGCCGAGAACCTTTGACAAAAAGCCGCCCAGCGAGATTATTATTGCGCCCTTTATAAAGGACTGTCCCGAGGAATGAGAGCTTCCACCCCCCTTGCCCCCCGCCTGAGGCAGGGGGTGATTTGCGGAGAGTGTTGATTGCGCGGGTTGGGTTGAGGGCGCGGGAGATGTTTGCTTATCCATATTAAAATCAGTCGAACTGACCCGCGAGAATGTTGGCGGAAAGCTGGGCAAGCTTGCACGCCGAGGGCTCGATTTTTGCGCCTTGCTCGCACGAAACGAGCGCGACCGCGCCGAGGCAGTCGCCGTTGCAGACGATGGGAACTATTATCTGCGCGGTTAAGCCGCTTTGCTGACCCTCGCAAATGGGAACGACGTCGCCGCCCTCCGCCGCGTTTGCGATATAGCTTTTTCTGTCGCGCAGAATGCTTTCCATTTTAGCCGAAAGGCTTTTACCGTCAAACTCCCTTTGCCCTCTGCCCGAGGCGTGAAGCACCTCGTCCGTGTCGCAGATGACTGCGATATGACCAGAGAGGTCGGAGAGAGATTTTGCAGTGCCCTCGGAAAATTTTTCCAACGAGGCTATGGGTGAATATTTTTTGAGCATCAGCTCGTCGCGGTCGGTAAATATTTCAAGCGGGTCGCCCGATTTTAAGCGTAATGTACTGCGTATTTCCTTGGGAATGACTACTCTGCCTAATTCGTCAATGCGTCTTACTATCCCTGTTGCTTTCATTTTTTCTCCTTATAAGGCAAAATTTGCCCGTAAAACAAGTATGTGAATTAAGGGCGGCGTTATACGCTTTTGCAGTAAAAAAAGTCCCCCGCCGAGGCGGGGGTTGAGTTGGGAGTTGAGTTGGAGCGCCCACCCCCCTTAATCCCCCCGCCGAGGCGGGGGGGTATAGGGTCAGGTGTTGGCTTTCAGGGCTTTTTTCTGTTTTTTGAAGTTGGACGTTGCCTCGTCGATAAGGCTTTTGTTGGCGGGACGGGGCTCGTAATAGCCGCGCGTATTCATTTGGGTGTACAGCGAATACTGGTTTTCCGCAACCCCAAGAAGATTTGCGGAAAAGCTTTTGCGTATGCATTTTGTACTGCCCTCGAAAAGCGCGGTGGTGTAAATTTCCATTAGCTGCTTTTCGGAATCGAGCATATCCTGCAAGGCGTCGCGCTCGTTAAGCGTGCAATCGCTTTTTGTAAGCTTCATAATTTCAACCTCCTATCAGACTTAAAAGCGCGCAATAGCGCTGCTCGTGCTCGTCTGCAAGCTTGCTCATGCACTCCGACAGCTCGGTATCAGTGAGAGTTTTTGAGTAGGCGCGCGCCTTTTTGCAGATTAGTCCCTCTGCCGTGAGCGCGTCTGAAATCAGCTCTAATTCCTTTGAAGTTATATCCTGCATTGTTTTAAATACCTCCGCTATGGTTTTTGACCGTTTTGCGGAAGTTTATACTGCATTTTTGAGCCGCGCGGCAAAACAAAGCGCGGAGGATGTGCGCCGCAATAAATACGGACAATCCTCCGCGCCGTCCCTTTAGCGCTTTAACGCTACCCTAAGGCTGAATTATTCTATTTTTCGGCGTTGCCTTGCCCGCCGGTTATGTCGCCGTTTATCACTCCGTTTAGTCCGCCCGCGCCGAATACGTCGGCAGAGGAAACGGAATGAGCCTTGATTATTTCGTAATACGGGTCGTTTGAAAAGTCCCGCTCCTTTGTGTACTCGCCGCCGAGGGCTTCGATTGCGTATTTCAGCTCCTGAAACTCTATAAACGTTACGCCCTCGCCGTCTATTTTATCGAGAAGGTAAGGAAGGGCGCGCTCGTCGCCGTATGCGGCGAGATAGCTTGCGTGCATTGGCACGTTTTCGTCGTCGCGGCGGAATTCGCCTATCAGAATATCGAAGATACGCTCGTCGCGGACGACCGAGCGGGACATAATTTCCAGCATGTACTCCTTGTCGGCGCCGCTTGCGTAGAGGCCGAGCGCCTCTTCCGTGACCAAATCGGCTTTTTCCTTAATGCAGTCGGCGAGGCGGCTTTTGAAGTCCTCGTCCGTGCTTTCCACAAGCATTTTAAGGTACTTTTTTATGACCTTGTCGTCCGCGCCTATCAGGTTGACGGCGTACTCGCGCTCGGAGGGCGCTCCGTCCAAAAGCGGGATTAGAAGGTCGGTTAAATTTCTGCCTTCGATTGCCTCGCAGAGGAATTCCGATACGGAAATCTGCTGCTTTAAATGCGCTTTAAGGCATTTGATAAGGTCGGCGTCGGACATTGCCGCGTAGAATTTGCGGGGCGTGGTGCCGATTGCTTTTATTGGGGTATCGCCGAATTTGGCGTACATTCGGGGGATTATGTCCTCCCACTCGCTTTCGGTATGCTCGCCCGCGTGCTTTTGAATATAGGCGCCGAGCTTTTCGTCGAACATTCCGTCAAAGTCGTATAGCTTCATAAATATTCCTTTATATAAGGCTTGTTATTGCGGCGACGCGGGCTTTGTCCACGTCGAAAAAATTCCAGAGGTTTTTGCCTGTTACGCCTGCCTCTTTAACGCCGGAGCGGATATAGATTGCCGCGGTGAGCGCGTCGGTATCCCTTGCCGCGTCGAGGGCGGAGTTGTTGTCGAGGGCGGTATACAGCTGCTCGGCGGCGGCGGCGAAGGCTTTGCCGTGCTCGTCGTCGAGTATGGAAAAGTGGGCGACAAGCCGCGAATACGCAGCCATGAAGGCGGAGCGTTTTTTTCTGCCGAGGCGGACGGACTGCATTGTTACGCGGCGGTAGACATTGCAGATGACCACGCCGAAGCAGTTGAATTCGTTTCTGCCGCAGAGCACCGACAGCGCGTCTATTTTTAGCTGGTCGGGGAGAAATGCATCGAGCAGAAGCCCGCGGACGTAGTCGTCCATGCCCGCCTTTACGGCGACGTGGATTGCGAGGGACTGCAGCTCGTCAAGCGGGGCGCCGTCGCACTCGTCAAAGCACCATTTTACGCATGCCGACAGGTCGAGCGAGGCGGACAGCTTTTTTGCGGACGCCGCGGGGAGCCTTAAATATGCGGCGAGCATTTTTAAGGAGGATTCGCGAATTTCCTGCGGGAGGCGGTAGAAATAGCTTAGCTCGGTAACCTCTCCGCTTTTTTCCATTGCGCGGGCGGCGTTGTAGTAGAAGCGCGCCGTGACCGCGTCGGGGTTGATTGTGACGATTTTGTCGAAGGCGGCGAAGCTTTCTTCGAATTTTCCGCAATTGAAGGCGGAAACCGCCTTGAAATACAGCACGGTTTGGTCGTATTCGTACTCGACGGGCAGTTTGCAAAACAGCTTGTACGCCTGCGCGTGAAGCTTGTTTTCGCAACAGACCGTGGCGATTTTGTAAATTTCGTCAGGCGCGTCCGGAGCAATTGCGATTAAACGCTCGGCAAGCTGCAATGCCTCGTCGCGCTTGCCCGCCTCGGTTTTGACTGCGGCGAGGGTTGTGAGCGCCTGAATATCGTCCGGACGGCGCTTTAAGAGGTTTAAGCATTCCTGCTCTGCCTCGTCGGTGCGGTCGGAGATGATTTTGCACATTGCGATATAGTTGCGGGCGGAGAAGTATTTTTCGTTTTCCTCGTCAACCTTTTCGAACTCGGCGGCGGCGCGGTCGTACTCGCCCGCCTTCATAAATTCGATACCGTCCGCAAAGATAGCGGTACAGTCCGCGAGCCTTGGAGGATAGACGAATTTCAGGGGGTTTTCTTCCGCGGCGAGGAAGTCGCCGACAATCTGCTCCCGCTCCTCCGAGCTGATTTCGCCGTTTTCGAACAGCAGCTTATTATAGTAGTATGCGGAAAAATGCTGGTTGCCGAGGTTCATATAGCTGACGGCAAGGCCCTCGTAGCAGTCCGTCCAATCGCATTCCGCCGTATTGTCCATAAAACGAAACCAGAAGTTTACGCAACGCTCGTAAAGCCCCATGTCGTCGAAAATTTCGGCATAGAGCATATAGCCGTCCTCGTCCACGCCGTCCGCGTCCGCATTTTTATTGAGCATTTTAAGCGCGCCTATATAGTTGTGAGAATCGACAAGCTGTGCCGCGATGCCGATAAGACGGTCGGCGGCGGGGTCGAATTCCAGTGTTTTTGCCATAAAATTATTTTCCGAAAAGCTTTAAAACGTCCGCCTTGGCAAAGGTGTAGTCCGTATTGCAGTAATGGCAGTGGACGCTGACCGCGCCCTGCTCGTCGCAGATTTTTAAAAGCTCGTTTAAGCCGAGGGGCAAAATTACCCCCTCTATTTTTTTGCGCGAACAGTTGCACTTATATGCGGGAAAAGTTAAATACGAGGCTGTTTTTTCCGTTTCCTTAATGAAAAATTTTTCCATTATGCCGTCCGCGCCGAGGCTTTGGACGACCTGCGCGGCATTGACAAAGCCTTGCATTGCCTGCTCTGCCTTGTCCATATTCTCTTCATGAGTGTTGGGGAGCAATTGCATTACTACGCCGCCCGCGGCGAGGCATTTGCCGTTTTTGACCGTTACGCCGATTGCCACAGCCGTTTCTATCTGCTCGCTTTGGTGGAAGTACTGCATTAAATTTTCGGACACGTCGTCGCACCTTAATTCGCACGTGCCGATAAACGGGCGGAAAAGACCGTCGTCCTTGATTACCGTGAGGGTGCCGCCCTTCAAGCCGTTTTCGCCGCCGTCTATATAGCCGCGGATATGACCGTTTATATCGCCCGAAACGCTGACGGTTGCGCTGCCGTCGCCCGATTTGACGGTGAGGGAAACCGCGCCCTTTTCGCTTTTTAAACAGCCCGCCATATACGCGCACGCAGTGAGCATGCCGCCTAAAATTTCCGCCGCGGTATCGCTTAAATTATGTATTTTTATTGCCTGCTGCACAAGGTCGGTGGTTTCAAGCACTGAGAGCGAAACTTCTCTGTCATACACAAGCGCTTTATACAGTTTATTCATAGTTTTTTACAGATAAAATTTATGCGTTCGGCTTTGTCGCCGCCGAGGTGGCCTTCTGCCTCTGCGGCAAAGCCGCATTGGGTGAGGGCGGTTAAAATTTGCGTTTCCCCGTATATATACTGCGTTTGACGCTCGTCCGCGCGGGCATATTTGCCGTCCGGAAGGCGGGTGAAAACGGTTACGTCCATATCCACCCTGTCGTCGCTTAGCGTATTGAACCACAGAAGGGTTGCGTTGTCGAAGTCGCGCGCAAATAGGTTTGACCCCACTATATGCCTTAGCTTATGCTCTGAACTGACGTCGAAAAGGAAGAGCCCGCCCTTTTTGAGGCATTTGTGAACGCGGGCGAAGGTAGCTTGCAGCTTTTGCGGGGGGATATAGTTGACGCAATCGTTGACCGCGACGGCGAAGTCGGGCCTGAAATTAAGACTTAGCTTTGTTACGTCCTGCAAAATAAAATCTGCCTTGACGCGGTGCTTTGCGGCGAGGTCTACCGCCGTGGAGAGCATTTGCGGAGAGCTATCCAGACCCGTGACCGAATAGCCAGCCTTGTACAGCGCGCGGGTAAAGTAGCCGTTGCCGCAGCCTATGTCTATGCCGACCGCGCCCGCGCCGAGGCCTTGCAGTCTGTCAATTAAATACTGCGACCATTGTTCATAGCCGCAGTCATCGTTAAAATATTCAAATACACTGCCGAGGGCGGAATACGCCCCCGAATATGCTTTGGTTATACTCATTTAAGCAGATTGTCGGCGCTGATTTTTTTGGATTTTTTGCCCTTTTTGCCGCTATCCGACTGCAAAGCCCTTTCACGCTCGGCAAAAAGCTTGTTGTACTCCGCATACACGGGGTCGTTGATATGCGCGAGCTCGTATGCGGCAACGTCTGCGGCGAGCTTGGCACGGTCGTCCGCTGCGGCGGACACGTCTGCACGCGTAAACGTTAAAACCGGTATTCTTACTGCCGGCTCTGCCGCAACGGGCATTATGGGACGGGCGATAAGCTCGCTTCTGCCGGCGGCAAGCAGCTCCATTGCAGTCCTCTTCTGCTCTTCCGCGCGCTCCTGCGCGAGCTGCTTTTCGGTTTTGGGGGCTTTGGATACCTCTGCCGCGGTTTTGATGTTGGGGGTTACATACAAATCAAACACCCACTGCGTGTACGCCGTCCAGCTTAAAAGCATGAACGAGAAGCCGAGGAATACGAAAAGCACGTATGAGATTGTGCGGACGATGCCGCCGATTATGAACAGCCAGACGGGTATGAGCGTGAACGCAGACATAAACACCGTTTGGAGGGGCGTGCCGACAAGCAGCACGAAGGTATTTTTGAAAAGCTGTGTGAATTTGACCTTGTAGCCCGTGCCGACCGCAAAAAGCCAGCCGCTGAAAAGACCGACGAGCACGGTTGCGATTATTACGAACACATACGCCGTTATTGCCGCCGCTTTATTTCCGCCCGTGACGATTGTGAGGTTCATCCAGTCGCCGACAATTACCGTGGAGAACATAAACAGCATAAATATTGTGACGGGAAGCACAGTTGAAAGATAGCAGACCCTTATACCGTGGAAAAAGCCCTTTACAGTGCACTCGCCATGGGTGTTGAGCATTCTTTTAATCGAATATGCCGCGCCAGAAATGCCGATTGAGGCGATAAAGCCCGCGACTATCAACAGCGAGAAAAACAGAAGGTCGGCAGAGAGGGTTATACTTTCGCTTAGCCCGACGGTGCTGGGGTTGAACGGATAGGTAAGGCTGGGATTGAAGGGGCCCGTAAGACCGAGCGAGGCAATGTATACGTTGGTGCGAATGAACATTACCGCAACGCCGGGGACGAACGTTACGAAAACCACGAGGTTTAGAATAACGAACTTCAAAAAATTGGATTTGAAAAGGTCCCACGCGTCCGCCCATCTGCCCTGCGGGACGGTTTTTCTTATATAATCGTCGGCAAGCTCGTTGCCTTCAAGATTTTCTACTTTAAGCGCCATATATACGTCCGAGAAAAATTTTTTTATATAATACCATATAATTTAACGTTTTTCAACTGTTTTGCAAAGGTTGGGGAATTTTAGTTGGATAAAGCGGGCAAAAAGCCCCCGCGCCGAGGTATGGCGCGGGGGCTGTGGGGTTGGGGTTAGACGTCAGATTACGCCCATTAGGTCCATTGCGCCGTTGACGGCAATGCCGACGACCACGGCGACGATATACAGCGCGATTACCAAAAGCACGTTGCGCTTGATTTTTTTGGTGTTTTTAAACAGCACCACAAGCCCGAGCCCCGCGTTGGAGCACAGCCCGCCGACAAAGCTGCCGAAGAGTATGCCGTGGTTTATGAACGAGCCCGTTAAAATTACGCTGGATGCGCAGTTGGGGATTAGACCCAAAAGTCCCGTTATAAGGGGCTGCCAATACGCGCCGCCTATCAGCATTGCAGATTCTATACTGTCGCCCGCGTACTCCATTACCGCGCTTAAAACGAGGTTGACTATTAAAAGATAGAGCGTTACCTTTAACGCGTGGTACAGCGGGGAAAGCAGGAATACCTGCAAGTCGGACTTGCCGGAATGGTCGGCGCCGCAGGAATTGATGTGGGTGTCCGCAGTGAGGCGCATTTCTTCAAGCTTTTCGCCCGAAAACAGAAAGTTGACAAGGTAGCCTATGCCCACCGCCGTTGCGAGTTTGATTAGAATAAGCGGCATTATCCAGCTTGCCGAGCTTAGCTCCGACAGCATTATTATAAGCGCCTCGTCAGACGTGGCGATGAACACAGCAAGCAGCGTGCCCGTGCGGATAAAGCCCTTATCGTACAGCTTTGCCGCCATAACGGAAAAGCCGCACTGCGGGACTATGCCCGTTGCGGAGCCGATTAGCGGGGCAAGACTGCCTTGCAGAATGTTTTTGTTTTGGGTGAGGGACGTTCTGTGCTCTAAAATCTCTATCAAAATATAGATTATAAGCAGAAACGGAAACACCTTTAAGGTGTCCAGAAAGGCGTCGCCTATTACTTCAAAGGTCATAGCTGTATATTTATTGACCGCCGAGGCGGGTTTTAAACACGGGGGTGTAGCTTTAGTTGGGAGTTGCGTTGGGGCGCCCACCCCCCTTTATCCCCCCGCCAAAGGCAGGGGGTAGAGCTTTGGGGAATTATCGCGCCCCCGCGGGCGGGGGCGCGATATGCTTGCTATCATTCAGGTTATCTGAGCTTTTTCTTTTTATCGGTCTTTTTGGGGGAGAGCTTTTCTATTATCTGCTGCTCCTCCCCGAACGTAAGAGGAACGAAGTCCGCTTCTGCAAAGTCTGTTTTTTTATAGCCGCTGTCGCGCGCAAGCAGGGTAAGGCGGGTATCGTTATCGAAGATATAAAGATGGGCTGCGTCAATTGCGATTTCTGCGGGAGCGCCGCTTGAAAGCTGTTCTTGCCCCCTTACTATCATTGAAATACCGCATTTTAAGGCGCATTCCGCATAGGTGCGGTCGTTGTCCGCTTCTACCTTGCCGACGGTGCATTCGTAGCCGCCGAAGCCGCCGCCGAGCTTAACCTCCGCATCCTCCGGACGAATGCCCAAAAGCACCTTTTTGCCGCTATCGGCGTAGTCGGCTATGTCCGTAAAGCGGTCTGTTATGTTTTTGGGAAGGGGAATTTCAAAACCCGCGGCAACTGCCTTGTAGCCTTGCTCTGTACGGGAAATGAGCGCGTCCTTTATAAAATTGATTGTGGGCGCGCCGATATAGAAGGCGACGTACGCGTTTGCGGGGTAGTCGTAGAGGTTTTGGGGGGTGTCGATTTGCTGTAAAAGTCCGTTTTTGAGGACGACTATTCTTGTGCCTATCGCCATAGCCTCTGCAAGGTTTTTGGTGGCGTAGACGAAGGCGCCCTCCATTCTTGCCTGCAAATTGATTATTACGTTGAGCATGTCCGCGCGGAGAGCGTCGTCGAGGCCGCTTAACGGCTCGTCGAAAAGATAGAGCCGAGGCTCGCGCACGATGGCTCTGCCTATCGCTACGCGCTGTCTGACTGCCGCGGAGAGCGTTTTGGGCTTGCGGTAGAGCACGTCTTCAAGCCCCAGAATTGCCGCCGCAGCTTTGACGCGCTGTTCTATTACCGCCTGCGGCGCCTTGCGCAGACGCAGCCCGAACGCCATATTGTCGAACACGTTGAGCGCGGGATAGAGAGTGCTGCTGCGGAAAACCATAGCTACGTCCCTGTCCTTGGGGTCGACGTCGGTTACGTCCTTGTTATCGATGAGCACGGCGCCCGAGGAAGGCTCTTCAAGACCCGCGATAATGCGCAAAAGGGTTGATTTGCCGCTTGCCTCGCCGCCGACGATTACTATAAATTCCTTATCCTTGGTTTGAAACTCGATATTGAAGAGGGCGCTTTCACCCGAGGGGTAAATTTTGTTGACGCCGTTGAGCTTTAAGCTTGACATATAAAAATAATCTCCGTTTGTTTACCGATTTATAATAACATATTTTTTTGGGATTTAACAACCTTTAACGGGAGGTTTTTTGAATTTTTTTGAACTGCGGTTTTTTGGGGCGGGTGAAGCTTGGGGTTGGGTGAAGCTTGGAGTAATGCCACCCCCCTTGCCCCCCCGCCAAAGGCAGGGGGTATGAGCTTGGTTGAATGTCCCCGCCGAGGGCGGGGGTATGATTGAAGCGGTTAGCCTCTGCCGATGAGTTCGTCTACCGTTATGCCGTAGAAGTCTGCAAGGCGGACGCAAAAATCTATGTTGGGAAGTCCTTTACCCGCCTCCCACCAGCTTATCATTTGCTGGTTTAGACCCGTTGCTTTTGCAAGGGCGTGCTGGGTATAGCCGTGTTGCTCTCTTTGATATTTTAATGCTTCGCCGTAGTTTATCATATTTGAAATATAACAGAAATTTATGTAATACGCTTGACTGACAGAAATTTATGTCATATAATTCTTTATAAAAGGAGGTAATTATGAAGTATTCGGTGATAGTTGATATATTTTTTAACGATAAGCGGCTGGTGGCGGATATTCCCGTGAGCGGGGAGTTTAAAAGAGTTCTGGAAAGGCTTGCGGCTGTTGAGGGGCGCGTTAAAGCGATGTTGCCCGAGGACGCGCGGGAAAAAATCATGGAAAATTACACATACTTGCAGGGTGAGCTGAACTGCGAGGCGGAAAAATCTGCCTTTGCCGAGGGGTTTAAGACGGGGCTGTTGCTGGGCGCGGAGGTGTTTTCCGACTTGAATAAAAACGATTGAAAATTTGCTTGGGGTGTGGTAAAATTGAGATATGAACGCGAAGAACTTTGACAAGCTTATGCAAGAGCAGATTTGCGGAATTTTGAACGGCGGAAAAAAGCCGAGGCTGCTGCTGCACTGCTGCTGTGCGCCTTGCTCTTCTGCCTGCCTTGAAAGATTGCGGGAGCTTTTTGAAATTACCGTATTATTTTACAACCCGAACATAGAGAGCGGGGAATACGGACGGAGAAAGGACGAGCTTAAACGATTGCTGACGGAAACGGGTTGGGCGGACTTTTTGGACTGCGACCACAACGAAAGCGAGTTTTACAGCGCGGTTAAGGGCGTTGAGGACTGCGCCGAGGGCGGCGAGCGGTGCGAAAAATGCTTTGAGCTGAGGCTTGGGCGGACGGCGGAGCTTGCCGACCGTGGCGGATATGATTATTTTGCGACTACCCTTACCATAAGCCCGCTGAAAAATGCGGAGACCATTAACCGAATAGGCAAAAGCGCAGAGAAAAAGGCGAAGTGGCTGTATTCCGACTTTAAAAAGAGAAACGGGTATTTACAGAGTATTAAGCTTAGCCAAAAGCATAATTTATACAGACAGAACTACTGCGGGTGCGTATTTTCTCGCCGAGAGGCGGAAAAAAGGGCTTTGGACGGCGACGAAAACGGCGCAAGGGGTTGAAAATGCGGCGCGGGTGCGGTATAATGGATATGTGCGCGCGGGTTGCAACAACCACCCCCCCTTAATCCCCCCGCCGAAGGCAGGGGGTATGAAAAGGCGCGGTACGGGAATTATTTTAAAGGATAAAAATTATGGATATTAACAGATACACCCCCTCCTACGGGATTAAGCACAAGCATATGATTAGGCTTGCGGATTACTCTACCGAGGAATTATTTGAAATTTTGTACGCAACAAAGGTGATGAAGGGAAAATTTATCGCCCACGAGGATACGCGCATTTTAAACGGCGTGACGGTGGCGCTGCTGTTTGGGGATACCTCGCTGAGGACGCGCAGCGCGCTGGAAATAGGTATTAGACAGCTTGGGGGCGTGTGCGTTAATTTACCGTACAACGAGAACGACATGAACGCGGGCGAGAACATTAAGGACATTGTCAACGTTATATCGCGCTACGGCGTGGGCGCGCTGGTGACGAGGGGAATTTCTCAAAGCGAGCTTGAAGAGTTTTGCGCCGTTTCGGAAATTCCTATAATCAACTCCACAAACGAGAGCTATATTCCCATTCAGTGCATTTGCGATTTGTTCACCGTTTGGGAAAGGAAGGGAAGGCTTGAGGGGTTGAAGCTTGCGTACGTGGGCAAGGGCACGAACAACGCCGCATCGCTTGTGACGGGCGCGATTAAGTGCGGGCTGGACGTTGCGGTTGCTACGCCCAAGCAGTTTGCGCTGGACGGGGCGGTTTTGGACGCGGCGAGGCAATACGGGAACATTTTTGTGACAGAGAACCCTGCGGAGGCCGTGAAAAACGCAGACATTGTATACACGGACAGCTATAACTACCACTCCGCCCTGTCTGCGGAGGAGCGCGAGATTTTGAAGCCCTATCAGGTAAACAACACATTGATGTCGTACGCGGCGCGCGGGGCGAATTTTATGCACTCGTTACCCGCGGGGCGGGGCGTTGAGGTGACTGCCGACGTGATTGACGGTAAATACAGCCTTGTTTTGGAGCAGGGCGAGAACAAGCTGCATACCATTAAGGCGCTGCTTGCACTGCTGATTAAGGAATAATTTGGGTTGTAGAAGAAAATAAACCCCTTCTGCCCGCGGACTTTTCGGTTGCGGACGGAAGGGGATTTTTATTTCAGATTTATTACCACAAGCTCGGGCGGGTTGAAGAGCCTTAAAGGGCATTCGGAATTGCCGAGCCCGCGGGAGATTATCATTTTTGTGTTGCCGCGGGTGTGAAGCCCCGAGGTGAGCTTGGGGAAAAGACCCTGACCGGGGGCGTAGATACCCGTTTTTGTAAACGGTATGCGCCATTGCCCGCCGTGGGCGTGGCCGCTTAAAATAAGGTCGAAGCCGAGCGGGGCGTAAGCTTCGAGGAAATGCGGCTTGTGGGCGAGAAGAATATTCAACGATTTTTGCGCGGCTTGAGAGGGCGCAAGGCGTTGAACGGCGCCGTTCTTCTGCGAGGAGCATTTAAGCCCCGTGACGGTTAACCCGCATATATCCGCGGAGCAATCGTCGAGGACCGTTGCGCCCGCCTCCTTCAACTGCTTTGCAAAAAGGCGGTATTGGAGGCCGCGGAGCTCGTGATTGCCGCTGACGTAGAGCACGGGGGCGACAAGACTGAGCGAGGAAACGGCGCTGAGCGCGACCTTGATATTCTTATCTGTGTATTTATGAATTATATCGCCGGTGATTACTATAAAATCGGGACGGAGCCTTGCGACCCTTGCCACAAGCCGCGAATTATGACTGCCGAAGCTTTTGCCGTGCAAATCGCTTAAATGAACAATACGCACGGGGGCGGGGAGCTTTTCCGTTTTGACGGTGTATTCAGTTGTGGTAAGGAGGGAATTATTGAGCCATACGAACAGCGCGATTAACGCTAAACCGCAGCATATTCCCAATGCAATCCATAAATAAAGCATTTTTTGACCTTATTTTTTGAGGGGTGGTTATTTTATTACGCGGGCGTGGATACGGTGGATTTTTCTGCCCATTTGCTTAAAGCGGCGCTCGTGCTCGGTTTCCACGTCGCCGTCTATCGGGGAAGCCGCCAAATCCTCGCAGGTTGAGAGAATTTGCATGCCCTCTGCCATAAAGCCTTGGAGGGAAAATTCGTAAAACGGTCTGTCGTCCGTTTTTTGAATGATTTCGCCGCCGTTTTTTAAGATTTGCTTGTAGATTGAAAGAAAGCGCGGGTGCGTGAGGCGCTGTTTTTTGTAGCCCTCCTTGGGCAGAGGGTTGGAAAAATTGAGAAAAATTGCGTCCACCGAGCTTGCGGGGAGGTATTTTTGCAAGACCTCTGCCGCGCAATTGAGGAAATAGATATTTTTGATACCCTCCTCCTTTACCCGCTCCAACGCCTCGATTAAGACGTTTGAAATTTTTTCGCATGCGATAAAATTTATATCGGGGTTGAGCCTTGCCGTTTCGCATACGAATTTGCCCTTGCCGCAGCCGATTTCAAGATATACGGGGTTGGAATTGCCGAAAATTTGAGTAAACGGCAGATATTCGGGGGTCAATGCGGCGCGGAGCATATTTTTATCCGTTAAATCCGCTACTGTTACGATGTCGCCGCAGGCTTGGATACGCTCTTCGAGGCGGCTTTTTTTGTGCATTCTCATAGCTGAATTTTAACACAACCGCAAATTTGTGGCAAGCGTTTGAGAGTGCGTGCGAAGGATTTGGCGGGGATTGCTGTGTGTGAAAACGCCACGCTTTTATTTTGGGTTTATTTTTGCGGGAGGCGTTTAGGACGGAGCGGCGCGGTTATTATATAGCCGTCGGGTGAAAAATCAAAATAATTTCGGGACGGCGGGGCGTCGGGCGCGGTTCCACCGAGGAGAAAAAAATTGACTGTTATAGAAATTATAGACGCTTTCACCTTTTACGGTCTGGACGTGATACTGCTTGCGGCGGCGACGGCGGTTGCCGTTCAGCTTTGCAAAGTGACCTTTTTAAAGAGGCTGAACAAAAAAATAGTGACCTTTTTGCCCTTTACCCTTGGCACGCTGTTTTATGCGGCGTATGCGGCGGGGAAAAATTTGAGCCTTGCGTACCTTGTGACGGAGTATGTTTCCGTTTTGGAGCACGGCGTTGCGGTTGGCGCGGCGGCTACGCTATTATATGTTTTATACGAGCAGTTTGTGCGCGAAAAAAAGCAGGGACTTTCTGCCGCGGAGGGGGTTATTGCCACGTTAATCGAGGGATATGTGCCAGCCAAAAGCGCGGAAAGGGTTGCAAAGCTGATTGCCGAAGCCATTGAAAAGGATTTGACGGGCGGCGGCGCGGAGAGGGTTGCGAAGCTGATTGCAGAGAATGCGAATGCGGACGTGAGCGAGCGGGACGTTGAGCTGCTTGCGAAGCTGGTTATAGAGGCTGTTGCGCACCTGAACGGGGCGCGGGCGTAGGCAATGCCTTTCAGACCGTGAAAAAATGCGGGGGCGGCGCACGGGTTAGTGCGCCGCCCCTTTATATTTTGCATTCTGACAGCTGCATTAAGAAACGCTGTCGATTTTTATATCGTAGGCTACGGTCATTCTTTGTAAAACGTCGTTTTGGAACGCCTCGAAATACTTATAATTCTTTTTATAAAGAAGCTCTCTTACGCCGATAAGGTCGCTGTTTGTTTCGCGGACGACATTTATAAGACCTTCGAATCTGGCGCGCATTTCCGCCTTTGCCCCGTCAAGCACGCTTGCCGAGACCACGTCGTCGGAAATGATTTTTTGCAAATCGACCTTGACGCGGGCGCCCTGTATGCGGGCGTTTGCCTTAAAGCTGATTTTAAGCTGCGGAACGCCGTCCTTTACCTTTAAATCGGCGTCGCACTTAACGCCTTTAAGCCCGAGGGTGTAGTGAACGCCGTCCGCGTCGCACGGGAGCACGGCAAGGCGAATGTCGTTTTCGAGCACGGCGAGCGCGAACGCCTGACGGTCGTCCAGAACCCCGATAAAGCGGCCGTCCGAAAAGTATGCCGTTTTGCGGGCGGTGAATTCGACCGGCCCCTCGCCGCCTTGCTGGCTTTGTCCGCTTTGTCCGCCGCCTTGTTGACTTTGTCCGCTTTGACCGCCCTCGCCGCCTTGTCCGCTTTGACTGCCTCCGCCGCTTCCGCCCTGCGAGCCGTTGTTTTCGCCCTCGCCGCCGACGTTGTCGCCGTTGCCGCCGAGCTGGCTTTCCCCCTGATTATTTACCTCTACATACGGCATATAGCACGCCCTGCTATGGGAGAACTCCATTGCCGCGATGCTTTTGAGGTTGGAGGTTGTTGCGTTGGCGGATTTTTCGATTTCGTCGGAAAGCACCTTGCGGATAGCCTCTGAGGTCATGTCCGAAACGTTGGATTTTTGCGCAAGCATATCGTAGGCGTTGCCCTCGCACATGGCGACGAGTGCTGTGAGCTCGGAATAATTTTTACGGTAAAAGCAGCCGAGCACGCGGAAAAGCTGTTTGTCGCGGCAGCTTTCGCCTATTAAAATCAGCTTGCAGAATTGCAGCTTGGGATAAAAGCCCGTTTTTGCGTTGATTTCGTTGAGCGCGTCCGCAATAGTCAGCCCGCTGCCCTGAACCTGAGTGTAGACTATATTTTCTCCGCTTTGCGAGGGCTGCGGAACGGCGATTTCAGCAGTGACCAGCACCTCTCCCTCCTCCGTATCGATTGCAACGGCGGTGATTATAGAGGTTTTGTGGATATCGACGAGCCCGAAGTCGTTTGTGAAGAACAGACACGCAAGCAGAAGAAATATCAGCCAATATACCAGCACGGACAATTTGCTTATGTTTAGCTTGCATTTTAAGCTGTTTTTGAATTTGCCTTTCATTCGCGTTTTCTCCTTTTAAGCGCCCACGCGGCAAGCGGGATAAGCACGGTAAAAACAAGTACGGGCAGCCACGACCACCGGTAGTACAGTCTGTAAATGGAGTTGTAGCTGCTGTCGCAGACGATTATTACTATCATTAGCACGGCGTTGACTATGAACGAAAGCACCATGTAGTTATTCCAGCCCACGCATTTGGAAATGCAGTGCACGGAAAGCTGGATATTGAGCGCCAACGCAAAGAGCATTACCATTTCCAGCGTGAGAAGAATTATCAAATCTATTCTGCCGAGCGTTTCTATCGCGGGGAAAAAGAGGGACGTTCTTGCCACGGCGAAGGTGCGGGACGGGGCGACTGCGCCGTACATTCCGTAAAACACCGCCAAAAACACTAAAACGAACGCCGCGCCGCCCGCGTAGGAAAGGGTTATTCTTGCCGCGTCGCCCTTTTTGTATTTAAAGTGGCCCATGAGCATTAGCAGCCAGCACGGCTCGGCAAAGTTGAATGCTGTGCCGACGTAGCCGCCGAAAATGCTTTTTGCGGGGGTTTTGAGCACGGGAAGAAAGTTATCCCACTCTACCTCCGGAATTGCCATAGCGAAAAGAAAGAGCATACAGACGGCGAAAATGGGCAGACAGACGTCTGCACAGCGGCCGATATTTATAAGCTTTTTGCTTGCCGCATACGCCGCAAACACGAAAAACGGCAGAAATATGCCGATTGACGGGACGGTATCGTAAAAAATGTTGTGGACGTACTGCTTTTGCTCGAACACGGGCACGAGCGCGGACATAAGGAAAAACAGCGCGAAAAGACCGTAAATTATGCGGGCGACGACCGTGCCGAGGGTGTTTTGCAAAAGACCGTAAAAGGTTTTATCCGTACGAGAGCACAGATATGCAACCGACCATATTACTATGCCCTCCGTAAGAAAGCTGAGCGCGGCGGGAAAAAGTAAATCTCTGCCGCAGAGCTGGCTGAGTATTGTGGGATAGAGCAAAAGCTTTGCCGCCGCGGTATATGCGAGCATTATAAAGCATATCTGGCGGGTGTTAATCTTTATTTCTTTCAAGTCTTACCTTCTCCTTTGCCTTTAAAACCTTGGGGCGGCGGTTGAGCGTATACAGATTTGCTTTGACAAGGCTGTCGTACAAATCGCTTTTGACGAGCGGCGCGAACGGGGCAATGAGCGGCACGCCGTACGACTGCTCGCCGACCATATAACACAGAAGATATGCCGTTAAAACGACCATACCGAAGGGGCCCATACTGCCCGCGATTATAAGGTACATCCACCTTAGCGTGGTTGTCATTTCCACCGCGTTGGGAACGGTGTAAAGACAGATTGCCGAAAACGCGATGATTATTATTGCGGGCGTGGATATGACGCCCGCCTTGACCGCCGTATCGCCGAGCACGAGCGCGCCGACGACCGAGAGCGCAAGTCCGACGTATTTTGGCATACGGATAGAGGCTTCGTTTAAAACCTCAAGCACGAAAAGCGTTAAAAACATTTCCGTACTCGGCGAAAGCGCAAGACCCGCGACCGAGCTGGAAATTTTGAGGAGCAGCTGGAAGGGGATTATCTGGATTTTGAAGAGCTGGGCGGAAATGTACAGCGCGGGGAGCATAAGCCCGATTATGATAGAGAAAATGCGGAGCATGCGCAGCGTTGTGGCGCGGTAGGATATCGTATAATAGTCCTCTACCGACTGAAAGTCCTCTACAAGCATATACGGAGCGGTGAGGGCTATCGGCGAGCCGTCCACCACTATGCCCACCCTGCCCTCGCATAGCTTGGCGCAGAATACGTCGGGCTTTTCCGACGTGCCGCACTGCTTGAACAGCGAGCGCGGGCGCTGGGCGAGGAACTGCGCAATGTACGAGCTGTCGGGGATAATGTCTATTTTGTTCTGCATTATCTCGCGCTCGATTTTTTTGGGGAGGTCGGCCGGACAGACGCCGTCTATATATACTATGGATACGGCGGTTTCCGACTTCTTGCCCGTTTTGAGCATTTTGACCTGAAGCTTTTCCGTTTTTATGCGCTTGCGGATAAGGCCGAGATTGACCTTTATATCCTCGGTAAAGCCTTCCCTCGGGCCGTGTACGGCGACCTGTGTAGGCGGCTCTGCCACGCTTCTGCCGGGGGGATGCTTGATGCCGATTATTATGAAGTCCTTTTCGCCGTCGACAAACAGCACGGCGTTGCCGTCGGAAACCTCTTTGACTGCGTCCTGAATTTTTTTGCCGTCCTTGACCTCGGGCGAGGCGAGAAGCTGCTTTGCGACGGTTAAATTGCTGTCCGCGGGCGCGTATTTAAGAGGTTTTATGACCAGCTCGCCTATAAGTGCCTTGTCGGCTACGCCGTCCGCGTAGATTACGGCGAATTTTTTACCGCTTTGCGCAGAAAATTCGAAAACGAGAATATCCTGTGAGGTGAGGATATTTTTTACCGATTTAATATTTTTTTCCAGAGTGACCATAAAAATATTATCAGTAATAATTTTTAAATAATACTCCCTTTTTACGGCGCGCAAGGAGGCTGCACGGGGCAACACGAAATTGCGGAAAATTTTAACAAAAAATACTTGACAACTCATACTCTGCAATGTATAGTATTAGACAAAGCGGGGTATTTGTAAATGGATATTCAATTGAAAAAAGGAATTTTGGACGTTTGCGTACTGCACGCTATTTCGAAGGGCGAGAGCTACGGCTATAAAATTATTAGCGATTTGGAAGGCGTGATTGAAATTTCCGAAAGCACACTGTACCCCATTTTGAAAAGGTTGGAGGCGGGCGGATTTATTACCGCGCGGACGGCGGAGTACAGCGGACGATTGCGACGGTATTATAAAATTTCGCACGCGGGACTGAAAAAGCTGGTTTCCGGCAGGGATGATTTGCTGGAAATAAACCATATTTATAAAAAAATCTTCGGAGGAAGAATATGACCTATAACGAATGGCGCGATGAGCTGAAATCGAATTTGCTGAGCGTTTCCGAAAGCGAGCGCAGGCGCGTGCTGGATTATTACGCAGAGGCGTACGCCGACAGACGGGACGCGGGCTTTACCGAAAGGGAAATTATAGAGGATTTCGGCGCGCCCTACGACGCGGCGCAGAGAATTTTAAGCGAAAACCGCGGCGGGGATTACAACGATTATTACAGCGAGCCGCGCAACGCACGGCTTGACGAGAGGGCGCGGCGCGAGGAAGAAGAAAGACTGCGGCGCGAGGAACAGGCGAGGCGCGACGAGGAAAGACTGCGCAGTATAGAAGCGGAAAAGCGCAGACGCGAGCGCGAACGCGCAAGACGGGGCGCAGGCGGCTTCGAGAGCTATAACTACGCCGACGAACCCGCGACGAGGACTGCGCCGAGGGCAACGCATACCCCTCCTCCCCCTCCCTCACCCGCTTCGGCGCCCAAAAAGAAGGAGAGCGGCGACTATACCTGGGTGTTTGTGTTGCTGTGCATAATTTTTGCAGTGCCCATTTGCGGTGTTATAATTGCAATGGTCGGCATTACCGTAGGCGTGTGCGTGGCACCCTTTGCCGCGCTTATTTCGGGCGTGGCTGCGGTTGGCTCCGGCATAGGCACTATGGTTGCGCACGGAATTGCGGCGGGCTTGTGCGAGACGGGCGTCGGAATTATTATCTGCGGCGTGTGCATTGCGCTTATTCCGCTGTTTATTAAGCTTATTAAGCTGATGTGGACGCTGTTCGGGAAATTCTTCCGTTGGCTTAAATCGCTGTTCAGCGGGAAGGAGGCGTAAAAATGAAGGCTTGGGTTAAAGGAATTATTGCCGGCGCGGTGATTGCCGCAATAGGCGTTGCGGTTTTTATTGGCGGACTGTGGTTGAACGGCTGGAAAATGCCGAACATTAATTACAGCTTCGAGATGCGAACCTATACCTCCGAAAATGCAGATTTGACAAATTTGAAGCTGGATTTAGACGCGGGGCCGTTAAAAACGGAATTTTACGACGGCGAGACCGTTATGGTGGAATATCCCGAGTGCGAGGATTTCGGATATGAGATAGCGGAAAGCAACGGCTTGCTGGAGGTTAAGCCCGTCAAGTCGTTCTGGCACTGGTTCCGTTGGGGAACGGTGAATATACCCACAGCCACGTTAAAGCTGCCAAAAGGCGTAATTTACGATTTAGAGCTTTATATGGGGGCGGGTATGATTACCTTGGCAGACGGAAATTACGGCAAGCTTAACCTTGACATAAGTGCCGGAACGGTTAAAGCCGAAAATATTGCATGCGCCGATTTCAATATAGATATGGCGGCAGGGACGGTCAACGCAGGAAAAATCGTTTGCGACAGCTTCGGTATCGACCTTGCGGCAGGGACCGTGACGGTTGGAGAAGCTGCTACCGATAAGCTTATCTGCGACATTTCGGCGGGAACGGTTTCTTTTAAACAAATTCAAAGCAACTATACTTCCATTGAAGCTTCGGCGGGCACGGTTAACGCAGCTTTTACAAAAGCACAAGCCGAATATAACATCAACGTCAATAAATCGGCGGGGACCTGCAACGTGGATACGGCGCAGGGCACTACCGACAAGACGATTAACGTTAAAATTGCGGCGGGCACGGTTAAGCTGGCTTTTGCGGAGGGCTGATTGACAACAAGCTTCATAAATGATAAAATGCAACCGTTAAATGCGGTTGCATTTTTTATACTGCTTTACAAAGGAAAATTTTGTGTATGCGTTTCGATTTTGACAGCACCTATTTCAATCCCGAGCACGTGCTTGACTGCGGTCAGGTTTTCCGCTTCGAGCCGTTTAAGGACGGGTATTTTGTGGTTTCCGCAGACAAGGCTTGTTATATTTACACGGACGACTGCAAGACGGTTGTGGAAAGCGAGGACAGCGATTATTTTTATGAATATTTCGATTTGAACCGCGACTATTCCGAGATAGTAAAACGTGCTAAGTCCCACAATATACCGCTGTTAACGCGCTCTGCCGAGCTTTTTAAGGGGCTGCGGCTGCTTAACCAGAACAAGGAGGAAATGATATACTCCTTTATAATTTCGCAAAACAATAATATTCCGCGGATTAAGGGCATTATTTCGCGCATATGCGGGGGTCTGGGCGAAAAAAGAGAGCTTTGCGGGAAGGAATATTTTACCTTTCCCTCCACTGCCGCGCTTGCGGGCGCGGGGGCGGAATTTTTCCGCAATGCGGGGTGCGGGTACCGCGATATTTTCCTTGCCGAAACCTCTGCAAGAATTTTGAGCGAGGGCATAAGCGGGCTGGACGGACTGGACGGCGCGGAGCTGAAAAAACGGCTTTTGACCTACAAGGGAATCGGCGCGAAGGTTGCCGACTGCGTTGCCTTGTTCGGGTTTGGAAAGCGCGGGAGCTTCCCCGTGGACGTGTGGATTGAAAGGATATATAAAGAGGACTTTAAGGGCGCTTTGACGGACAGAAACAGGATTTGCGAATACTTTACGGGGCTGTTCGGAGAGGATTCCGGTTACGTTCAGCAGTATTTATTTTACGGAAAACGGCAATGCTTATAGTATGCCGGATTATTTTTCTCACGTGATTGCCGCCGAAAAGATTTTTGAAGGGCTTGGCGCGGCGGACAAGCTTTTACTTAAAAACAAGACCTTATACACGCTTGGCGCGTTGGGTGCGGACGTGTTTTTTATGTACAACTATAAGCTGACGAAAACCAACCTCGGCAGGGATTTGCACCGCAGAAATGCGGAGGAGCTTTTTTACGCCTTGAAGGGCGCAAACAGCGCATATGCGGCGGGATACGCCACTCATTACGCGCTTGACTGCACCCTGCACCCCGCGGTATACGCATATGAAAGCGCGCACAGGCACCCGCTGGCGCACCAGAGGTTCGAAAACGATTTGGGGCTGTTTATAAGCAAGTATTTCGGGATACGGCGGACCATTATGCCGCGCGAAAGGCTGCTTGAAAACACCTTTGCGGTGTATGACGCGATTAAGCTTATAGAGCCCGACGTGACCGTTACGGGCATTGAACGGTGCCTTAAAAGGCATTTTGCGTACACGCGCTGGCTATACAAAACAAAAAAGCAGACCTACGTCTGCGAATACGATTATTCCGCACTTGCTGGCGCGGTCGAGGAGGCTGTGGAGCTTGGAATTAGGTGCGTGAAATGCGTTTTGTCGGGGGATATTGACGGTGCAATTTTTAATAAAGAGTTTTTACAGAGGTAGATTTTGAAAGATATTCGAAAGCGGGGCGCGCCTTAAAAAAGGCGCGCCCTATTCTATTATTCTATCGTAAATATTTTTGTTGAGGAGCTTTTCGTACAGCTCGTCTTCCGTTATCTCGTCAATGAATACGTCGCCGTAGATTTGCAGAATAAGATAGCGGCTGCCGTCGAGAAACCTTAACGCATCGCGGAAGGTTGCGCTTTCGTCCAAAATGACGTAGCGGATTTCCCTGCCGCGTTTTTTTTTGCGCGCGGCGAAGTTGATTTTTTGCGCGGGCGGGCTTTTTGAAAACGCCGAACAGAGCAGAAAAATTGCGACCGCGATAAGCGAGACGTTTTTGTATGCAAGGAAAAACACAAGCGCTATGCCGATAACCGCGAGAATATTGACCGTGCGCAGAATTATGCTTACCGTTTTTGGCTTGAAAAACTTCGAGAGAGCGCACCGCGCTATTCTGCCGCCGTCAAGCGGGTATGCGGGCAGAAGGTTGAGCGCGAGCATTGCCGCGCTGGCGTAAAAAATTCCGTCCGTATATGCGTAGGTTACGGGATAGAACCACCATAGCCCCGCCACCGCTATGCACAAAAGCAGGTTGACGAGCGGACCTGCGAGCGCGAGGCGAACCTCGTCCGCGGGGGAAATGCCCTCTATATCGCACGTTGCCGCCGCGCCGTAGGGCATGAGCGAGATTTTGGAGCACTCGTAGCCCATTCTTGCCGCACAAAAAATATGACCGCACTCGTGAAGGAGTGCGGTCAGCACGCAGATTACAAATTGCGGCAATCCGCCGAACAGCGCGGACAGCAGTCCCACGAATAAAAACAGCGGATGTACCCTGATTTTCACGGCTTTACGTTATGAATTCCAGACGGGGATTTCGCCCGAGAGCGTATAGCAGTTTAAAAGCGTTTCGCCGTCGTACATGGAAATTTGCACCTGAGTATTTCCGTCGGAATAGCCGAACGGGATATTTGCGGCAACGGCGGTATCCTTTTGGGAATAGACCGAGCTAAGCCCCGTAATTACGCTTGAAAACGTAGATGTGTGCGCGATTTTGACGACGTAGGTTTCTCCGTCCTTTGCAACCGAGGCAACAGTGCCCGCGCAGACGGGGTAAACAGCGCCCTCGGCAGTAAACGAAAGCACGCCGTTGTCGGATACCGTTATTTCCGCCTCCGACAGGTCGCTGACCACGGCGGAGAGCTTTATGTCGCTGTAAGCGGGCTCGCTCTTTTTGGGCGTGCCGTTGGCAAGCGAGGATATAAACGTATTTATTACGCTTGTGGGCATAAATATGTTTGTAAGGAAGATTGCGACGGCGATAACGCAGACGGCGATAAGCTCGCTTAAAACTATTATACTGCCCTTATCGCGCTTGGGACGAGCGGCGACGTCGGCGGGAAGCTCTGTCTGGGGGTCGGATAAATCCTCCGCATAGACGTATGCGCCCACGCGCTCGTTAACGCTGTCGACGACAAGATTTTTTAATTCGTCCGCTTCCTCGAACTGCGGAGAGGGTTCCGTTTGGGGAGCGGGCTTTGCCGCCTTGCGCTTAAACAGCTTTAAGCCCTTCTTTTTAACTACGTTGACCGTGCTGACGGGTATTTCCAGCATTTCGGCATAGTCGAGTTCCTGTTCCATAAATTTCCTCCGGATTTTAAAGTCTACCTTAATGTATTCGGCAAAATTTACAAATAGAACACTTTTTTTGCGGAAGGCATATAATGAATGCTTGCCGCGCCATTAATCCCGCCGTTCGGGCGCGGTGTAGTCGGCAAGGACTGCCGAAAGACGGGCGAAGGCTTCGGGCGAGAGAGCTTCGCCGCGGGTCTTAACAGCTATTCCGCATTTTATAAGCGCCTCCTCCGCCTGCGCGCGGGAAATGCCGAAAACGTTGACAAGGTTGTTGACAAGCGTTTTGCGGCGGGCGGCAAACGCGGCGTGGACGGTTTTTTTATAAAGCTGCGCGTCCTTGACGGGAAGCCTGCCGTCGCGAACGGTAAGCTTGACGACCGCGCTGTCCACGTTGGGTCGGGGGGTGAACATTGTGCGGGGCACACGCTTTATTATTTCCGCATCGGCGCGGAGGGCGATTACTGCCGTGATTGCGCCATAGTCGGGGGTGTTTTCGCTTGCGCACAGCCTTAGGGCGACCTCCTCCTGCACCATTACTGTTAAGCTTTTGCAGAGCTTGCTATCTTCCAACAGCTTGGTGATTAGCGGAGTTGTAACGTAATACGGGAGGTTTGCGACGACGCTGTACGCGCCGATTTCGCCTTCAAGCTGTGCAAGGTTGACCTTTAAAAAGTCCTTGAATATAACCTCTGCATTGTCGAGCCCCGCAAGCGTCTGCGCCAGAACGGGCTGCAAAGTTGTATCCACCTCGAAGCCGATTACGCGCCTTGCGCACTGTGCGATTGCGCGGGTGAGCGTGCCCGCGCCGCAGCCGATTTCCACAACGGTATCGTCCGCGGTGACGCCCGACTGACGCACAATGGACGAAAGCAGATTTTTATCCGTTATAAAATTTTGACCCAGCCGTTTTTTGAAGCCGAAGCCGTTTTCGCTTAAAATACTTTTTACGTCTTTTTCCATAATTTACCCCGAGCGGTTAAGGCATAAAAATATTATAACAATTTAAACTAAGAATGTAAACGCAATTAAAAGCGTTTGCCGTACTTTAAGATGAAAAAGCCCCGCTTAAATATTTTAAGCGGGGCTTTGACCTTTTGATTTTTTACAGCTTTTTGAATAGCCTGTGCGCGTTAGCCCATACGGCTTGCGCAGCTTCTTCCACCGTTGCCCCGCGGATATGCGCGATTTCGGCAAGAATTTCGGGTATGCTTGCGGGGGTGTTGGGGAAATGGCCCGCAAGGGATTTGGGGGGAAGGTACGGGCTGTCCGTTTCAGTTAAAATTCTGTCGGGCGGGAGCGAAGCGATTACTCTTTTGACCCTTTTACTGCCCGAATAGGTGCTTGTGCCGCCGAAGGAGAAATATACGCCGAGCTTTAAAAGCTGAATTGCGATTTCCGCCGAATGAGAATAGCAATGCATGAGCGCGCCGTTGGACAGGAGCGCGGAGTGCTCCTTTAAAATGGCGAGCATATCCTCTGCACAGTCGCGGGAATGGATTTGCACGGGAAGCCCCAGACGGTGCGCCAGCTGCAATTGCTCCGTGAATATGCGGCGTTGAAGGGGCTTATCCGTATCGGGATAGTGATAGTCGAGCCCGATTTCGCCTATTGCTACGCAATTTTTGTCAGAGGCGATTTCCGCGATTTTTTCAAGGTCGCCGTCCCTGTAATTTTTAAGCTCGGTCGGGTGAACGCCCGCCGCAAAGCGGCACATATCATTGGCTTTTGCAAGACTGCGGCAGAATTCGCTTGTTTCGACGTCTACTCCGACGACTATAAGCTTTTTGATTTGCGCTTGTGCGAGGACGGCAAAAAGGGCGGTTAAATCGCCGTAGTGTCCGCCGTCCAAATGACAGTGCACGTCGATAAATTTCACGAAAGCAGACTCCCGTCGGGGACGTCCTTTTCGGGCGCGACTATTGAAAGCGTACCGTCGGGCGCTTCTGCGCAGACAATCATACCCTCGCTTAAAAGCCCTTTCATTTCTCTGGGGGGGAGGTTGCAGACGACTATGACGCGCTTGCCGACCATTTCCTCCGCGGTGTAATGCTTTGCAATGCCAGACAAAACCGAAATGCGCTTATTGCCGAGGCTGACCGTTTCGTGCAGGAGTTTGCTTTTTTTGACCGCCTCGCACGCAACAACGGTGCCTACGCGCATTTCTATTTTTGCAAAATCGTCTATTGATATTTGTTGCTTTACTTCCTCGTTCACGGGAGCCGCCTCCATTCTCTGTTTTTCTTCTATTTTTGCGATTACCCCCTTTATATCCTCGAATTTAACGCGTCCGAACAGCGTTGCGGGGGCGGGGGTTACGTTGTATTTTGTAGCCGCCTTTAAGGCTTTTACGTTGGTTGTTCGGGGTGCTGCCGCGCCGATTTCCGCAAGGATTTTTGCGGAGGTTGAGGGCATAAACGCGCTTAAAATATTTGCGCCGACTTCGATAGCGTTAAGGAGGTTGTACAAAACCTCTGATAGTCTGTCGCGCTTGCACCCGTCCTTTGCCAAAAGCCACGGGGCGGTTTCGTCGATGTATTTGTTTGCCCTGCGGAAGAGCGACCAAAGACCGTCGAGCGCGTCAGACACCCTGTACTCGTCCATTTTTTGGGAAACGCGGGCGTACGTGCTGCTTATAACCTCTTTGAAGTCGGCGTCCGGCTCTGCCTCCTCCCCCGTTTTTTGGGCGGCGCCGCCGAGGTATTGATTGGTCATAGAAACCGTTCTTTTTAAAAGATTGCCCAAAACGTTGGCAAGGTCGGAGTTAATTCTTTCGCAAATTAATTCCCATGTGATTATGCCGTCGTCGGCGTAGGGCATTTCGTGCAAAACAACATAGCGAACCGCGTCCACGCCGAAGATTTGGGCGAGGTCGTCCGCGTACATGACGTTGCCCTTGCTTTTGGACATTTTGTCGCCGCCCTGCAACAGCCACGGGTGACCGAGCACGCATTGCGGCAGCTCCTCGCCGAGGGCCATAAGGAATATGGGCCAATAGATTGTGTGGAAGCGGAGAATGTCCTTGCCGAGGATATGCACGTTTGCGGGCCAGTATTTTTTGTAGCTTGCCGCACCTTCTTTACCGTTTTCACAGTTGCCCGTATAGCCCACGCCCGTTATATAGTTTGTTAGCGCGTCCAGCCAGACGTAGACGACGTGCTTGTTATCGAATTCGACGGGCACGCCCCATTTGAAGGTTGAGCGGGAAACGCACAGGTCTTGCAGCTTGGTTTTGAGGGCGCCGCCCTCGACGGCTTTTAAAAGCTCTGCATCGGATTTGCCGATAAACTCGTCCGCGAGAAGGAAGTTGTTGAACATTTCGTTCCTGCGGGAGGCGGGCTTTATAAACTGCGGGTGGGTTAAAATATGGTACACAAGGCGGTTTGCATACTTGCCCATTTTGAAAAAATACGCGTCCTCTTTGGCGGGCTTTACGTCCCTTCCGCAGTCGGGACACTTGCCGTTTACAAGCTGGCTTTCCGTCCAGAAGCTTTCGCACGGGGTGCAATAAAGCCCCTCGTATGCGCCCTTGTAAATATCGCCCTGAGAATATAGCTTATTGAAAATTTTTTGCACGGCGGAAACGTGGTAATCGTCCGTGGTGCGGATAAATTTATCGTAGGACACGTCCATTAAGTCCCAGATGCGCTTGATTTCGCCCGCGACGCTGTCAACGAACTGTCGGGGAGTTACGCCCTTTTCCGCCGCCTTTTGCTCTACCTTTAAGCCGTGCTCGTCCGTGCCCGTCATAAAGAACACGTCGAAGCCCTGCATGCGCTTGAAGCGGGCGATTGCGTCGGAAAAAATCGCCTCGTAAGTGTTACCGATATGGGGCTTGCCCGAGGTGTAGGTTATTGCCGTGGTTAAATAGAATTTTTCTTTCATATAATTCTCCGTTTGTTTCCAAAAAAGTATAGCACAGCTGAAAATAAATGTAAATAAAATTGCGGCAGACATTAGTGGCGGCGCGGACTTTTTTAAAGTACGCGCCGCCACTTATTAGCACCAAAAAAAGTTTAGCAAGATATTGATAAGTCAAGTTTTTTATTTTTTGCTGTGATAAAATTAATTAAAAAAAAGCAAGAGGTTAAAATTATGGAACATAAGTGCTTTAATTGCGGGAGTTTTGAGGCGTATTACAGCAAGGGTTACTGCTGCTTTTTAAGGACGGACTGCGGGCATTGCAGAAAATTCGGCGAAACAAAGCAAAAGCGCTTTTCATGCGAAAACTGGCGTTCGAGATATTACCCCGCAATATCAAGCGGACGCGTTTTAAAGGAGTTGGAAACGGCTCTTACGCAAATTAACGGCATAAAGCTGATTTTGGACGAACGTATGGAAGATTTAAACGCCGATAGAAAATAACGGTTTGCAGAATTTTATTGCGCTTGTCCTCATAAATTAATTTATGAACGCAATTTTTACCGTGATTTTTATAGCCTCTGCCGCGGCGATGCTGTTTGTTGCGCCGAACGAGTTGCTGCCGACGCTGATTGGCGGGGCGGAGAGCGCCGCGAAGATGGCTTTGACCTTGTTTTGCATTTATGCGGTGTGGATGGGGCTGAGCAGAGTTGCGGAAAAGAGCGGACTTACCCGCAAGGCGGCAAAAGGGTTGAAGCCGATTGCAAAAAGGCTGTTTAAGACGGAGAACGAGGCGGCGCTGGAAAATTTGGCAATGAATTTATCATGCAATCTGCTTGGAATCGGCGGGGCTGCCACTCCCTTTGCCGTTAAGGCGATTGGCGAGCTGGAAAGGGACAGGAACGAATTTGCGCAAAAGCTGCTTTTTGTTATAAACGCTACCTCTATTCAGCTGTTGCCGACTACCGTTATTGCGCTGAGGGCGGCGGCGGGAAGCGGTGCGGCGGCGGATATATTTTTGCCGTCACTGATATGCACGTGCGTTTCTACAGGGCTGGGCGTTTTGCTGTTTGTGCTGTCCCGAAAAATTAAAAAACCACGCAAAAAGGCGGCGAAATGATATACGTTATACCCGCAATTTTTTTGGTTGTGTTTGTGTTTGCCGCCATAAAAAGGGTGAAGCTTTACAGCGAGTTTTCGCAAGGGGTTAAGGAGGCGGTTGAGTTTACCGTGTCGCTTATACCCTGCCTTGCCGCAATTTTTATGATGTGCGCGGTATTCGAAAAGTCGGGTCTGTCGGACGCGCTGACAAAAGCGCTTGCGCCGGTTTTCGGGGGGCTGGGAATTCCGCCCGAGCTTACCAAGCTTGTTTTAATAAAACCGTTTTCGGGAAGCGGGTCGCTGACTTATCTTAACGCGATTATTGCAGAGCACGGCGCGGACAGCTATATTGCAAGGTGCGCGTGCGTGTGCTATGGCTCGTCCGAGACGGTGTTTTATATTTCCGCCGTGTATTTTGCGGGAATTAAGGTGAAAAGGCTTGCCGTGCCCATTGCGGCTGTGCTGGTTGCGACGTTTGCTTCAACGGTAGTTGCGTGCTTGCTGTGCAGGATTATGTGAGAGAGGGTTGCCACCCCCCCTTTATCCCCCCGCCAAAGGCAGGGGGTTAGGTTGTGATAGGAACGCCGCCGAGGGCAGGGGGTTAGGTTGAGAAAAAACGTTAAAAATTATCAGAATATGTGAGAGTGTTTTATTGCGGCGGGGCAAATAAAAATTTTTAAAATTTATTTTACATTTTTTGCGGGAATGGTATAATTGTAAATGTAAACAGCGTTGAGCGTTTACCACTTACACAGCTCATCATTTTTCCCCCTTATCATATAGAGGCGGCGCAAACTCCGGTTTGCGCCGTTTCTGTTTTTTTGCATTAAAAAAAGCGTGCGCCCCTGCCGTTGAATTTGGCAGGGGCGCACGCTTTTGATAACATTAAAACATTACGAGCAGAAAGCCGCAGATTACGCCGACGAACACAGCCAACGCGGGGAGCTTGCTTTTCCACATTAAAATTGCTTCGGGCAGAAGCTCGCCGAACACGACATACAGCATTGCGCCGCTGGCAAAGCCGAGGGAAATGACAAGCATTATGCTGTTGATTCCGCCGAGGGCAAAGCCCAGAAGCGCGCCCAAAACCGTGGGAAGCCCGCTGAGGGCGGTAAGCAGGACTGCCTTTATTTTGCCCATTCCGCCCGAAATAAGGGGCACGGACACCGCCATTCCCTCCGGTATGTTATGCAGACCGATAACCACTGCCATTATAAAGCCGCTGCCCGAAAAAAGACTTGAGGTTAAATTTTCTACCATGGAATAGGACGCGCCTATTACCATTCCCTCCGGCAGGTTGTGAAGAGCGATTGCGGATAGCATTACAATGCCCGCGACAAAAAGCTTGCTGTTGCTTTTTTTATGGGCTTGGTAATGGTCGGCATGGATAAGCTCGTCCAGACTGTCGGCCGTGGCGGGGTGCGCCTCGTCTATATGCTTTACCTCGTGATTGGTGCGTTTGTCTATGACGAAGTTTAAAAGCCACACCACCGCATAGCCGCCCGCGACCGCCGCCGCGACTATTAAGGGTGTGTAATTGGGTAGCTCGCCCGCCTTCATCATTTCAATCGGCTCGCTCATTAAGTCGAAGCAGACGACCGCAAGCATAATGCCCGCGGCAAAGGACAGCAGAAGGCTGACTATTTTGTTTGAATCGCGGCGCAGTACCGCGCCGACTACGCCGCCTATACCCGTACCGACAACGCCGGATATGAAGGTGATGATTATTATTGCCAGATATTCCATAAGCTTTTGTCTGATTATTTTGCTTGCCGTGCTTGCTTTGCTTGTTTGCTATGAGGGTTATTTTGCGCCGCGGATTTTTTGGACGGCGCGCTTTAATGCGGTGACGGTTACGTCTACCTCGTCCGGTGTATTGTATTTGCCGAAGGTGAACCTGACCGCGCCCCTTGCGCGAGCTGCGTCATAGCCCATTGCAGTGAGCACGTGCGAGGGCGTGACCGCACCCGCGGAGCATGCCGAGCCCGTTGAAACGGCTATTCCGCTTAAATCGAGAAGGAAAAGGATATTTTCGCCGTCGCAGCCGTCAAAGGAAAAATTTGCGTTTGAGGGCACGCGGTTTGCTTTATCGCCGTTCAGTTGCGCGCCGTCTATTTCTTTCAGCACGCGGGAGACGAACGTATCCCGAAGCTGTGCGATTGTTGCGTTGCTTTGAGCGCTGTTTTCGGTAGCCGCTTCGAGCGCCGCCGCAAGACCGACCGCCGCCGCCGCATTGAGAGTTCCGCCGCGGAAGCCGCGCTCCTGCATTCCGCCCGAAATAAGGCGGGATATTTTACTGCCGTTTTTTATATACATTGCGCCGAAGCCGCGCGGGCCGTAGAATTTGTGCGAGGATATGCCCAGAGCATCGCAATGCGCTGTGGGGAAGGGCAGAACGCCCGCCGTTTGCACGCAGTCGCAATAATAAAAGACATTGTGTTTTTTGCAGACGTCGCCGATTTGCCCGACGGGCTGGATTACGCCCGTTTCGTTATTGGCAGACATAACCGCGCAAAAGATTGTGTCCTTTCGCAGGGCGTTTTCCACCGATTGGGGGCTGACTATGCCGCGGTTATCGGGATTGACAAGCGTTACCTCGAAGCCGAATTTGCGCATATCCGCGGCGCTTTCCGTTAAAGCGGGGTGCTCGATTGCAGAAATTACGATATGTCCCTTGCCGTGAGCGGCGCAAACGCCCTTTAATGCGGTGTTGCCTGCCTCGGTTCCGCCCGAAACAAAATACACCTCGTTACTGCTACACCCCAGAATATGCGCCGTTTTATCGCGGGCGGTGACTACGGCGTTTGCCGCAGCACGGCCTGCACCGTGCTGTGACTGAGGGTTGCCGAAGCTTTCCGTCATATACGGCAGCATTTTTTGGAGGATTGCGCCGTCAAGCGGGGTGGTTGCCGCGTGGTCGAGGTAAATCATTACGCTTTATCCTCTGCGTTGTCTGCGTTGCAGTCTGCGGGGGCTTGTGAGGGGGCTTGTGAGGGGGCGGAAATGCTGTTGATTGCGGCATATATGCGGGTCAATTGCCGCAGCTGGGCAGACTGCTCTTCATACTCGCGGCCGAGCCTTGTGGAGGAGTTGCGCTCGTTAAGCCTGACGTTGCGGCTTGCGTCCCATAGCCTGTGCGCCAAAAACAGCATTGCTACGAACGCGACAAGCGCGAGCGAGGCGCACACTATTGTTATGATTGTGAAAAGCGCGTCCTCGCGCGTGTACATAAAGCGAACGCCGAAAACTATTGCAAGCACGGTGAACAGCACAAACGGAGCGGCGCATGCGCAAAAGGCTGTAAGCGAGGCCTTTTTGCGGGCGGCGAAGCTTGTTCTGCGCTCTGCCTTTCTGCTTTCGTTTTCCTCATTAAGCCGTGCCGCCGAGGCTTCCGTTTGGGATATTCTTTGCGAAAGCGGCGCGGCAATTGCCTTTAAGTCCTGCTTTAACTCGTTCGAGGCGTATTCCGCAAGTCCGTCGGCCGCCTCTGCACAGTCGTCGATAAACGACCAGTCGGAAAAGCGCTTTGTATACGCCTTGATTTTGAGGGCGTAGATTTCGCCGTTTTCATTGTCCAGCTCGCCCGCCTCGTTAAGCGCGTAGCTTGCGCCGCTGAAATCCTCCTCTTCAAGACATTTTTTTGCGCGCAGGACATACGCCGCAACCTTTTTTGCGCGGCGAGCCGCCTCTTCCTCGCGCCGACGCTGGCGCGCGGCGAGCTGTTCGGGCGTCATTACCGCCGCTTCCTCGTCGTCATCGTCGAAGTCGGGAACCTCGAAGTCGATTTCCGCCGCTTCCTCCGCCGCGGTCTGCGGGGCGATTATAAGTTCTTCCTCGCCGTCCTCGTTGACGCGGATTTTATACTTTCTGTCCTTGTCGTCGTCGATTAATCTTTCTTCTGCCATTTTTTTACCTCTTTTTTAACACCCTTAAAGGGCGGGAATTATGCTTTTTGTTATGATGCATTCGAATTTGCCGCGGTAGCGGCTTTTTGCCCAGCGGCAAAACTCGTCGTTTTCGAAAAGTGCGTACACACAGCTGCCCGAGCCCGTCATATTTACGCCCAGCGGGGAGAATGACGAGAGCTCTTCGAAGGCTGTTTTTATATCGCCGTTTAAGGAAGCTGCGGGCTGATAGAGCGCGTTATTAAGCTCGGCGCCCAGCCGCGGAATATCGCCGTTGATTAACGCGGAAACGGCGTTGCCGCTTAAATGCGGCGGGGAAGGGACCTCGTCATACCTTTTATAGCAAAGCGGGGTAGAAACGCCGTGCGGGGGCAATAGCAGAAGCAGACTGAGGCGCGCGGAGGCTTCTATCGGGAACACGCGCTCGCCCCTGCCGGAGAGCCGTGCAAAGCCGCCCGTGAGCATATAGCCCGTGTCGCTGCCGAGGGTGTCGGCAAGCGCCTTAAGCTCGCGCTCGCTGCCTGCGCCGTAGAGCCTGCCCATGCCGCGGATTACGCCCGCCGCGTCCGCAGAGGAGCCGCCGAGCCCCGCGCACATGGGAATATTTTTGTAGACGGTTATGTCTGCGCCGCACGTTTTGAAGCGGTTGACATAGGCGACCGCCGCCTTGTAGGCGTTGTTTTGCTCGGGCGGGAGGGCTTCGGCGCCCATTCCGCGCATTTGCACGGTAACTTGTCCGTCCCTGCGCTTGCTAAGCGTTATCAAATCGAAAACGTCGATTGAACAGACAAGGCTGTCCAGCATATGCCAGCCGTTGTCGACGCCCGTTATGCCAAGTGTTAAATTTAGTTTTGCATAGGCCTTTACGCGCACGCTCATACCCGAATTATAACACAATGCACGCCGCTTTACAATAATTTTGAAAAGCTTTGAAAATAAATATACCGAAAGCCGCCCGCGAAAGGCTGAGGCTTTTCGCGGGCGGCGGTATTTGCAATGGACGGCTTAGCCGTGCTTGGGTCTGTATATTAAAATTCTTTCGTTGCCGCTGAGAGGGAAGCTGAGGTCGGGGTTGGAGAGCTTGATGCTTTCCGGACTTTCACCCAACCGCTTTGCCGTTTCCCAAAGCCCGTCGCCCGCGGCGGGTATGTACACGCTGACCGCGCTGTCGCACGCGCTTTTAGGCGCGCCCTCGGTTGCCTCGGTGACGTATCTGACGGTGTGCTCCTCGCCGTCTGCGGCGGAAATTTTGAGCACTGCCTCGCCCTCGCACTCACCCTCCGCACGCTGGCGCAGACTCATGCCGCATACCGCCACGCTGACCGTGCGGCAGCTGTCGGAAAGCCCTGAAAGCGCCACGGAAAAGGGCATATTTACCTCGGTGGAGTGCACCTCGCCGCCCTGCTCGTACAAGAGCGTTGCGGTGATGCTGCCCTCTGCGCCGTCGGGAGTTCTTTCAAACTCCGCCCGCGGCATTGCCGCCGCAAGGAAGGCGCAGGTGTAGTCTATTTTTGCCTTTGCCGCGCACGGGCCGGCTACGCGCTCGGAATACACCTTTAAGTCGGTGTCCAGCGTTGTTTTTTCCTCGTTAAAGCTTAAATTAAGCTCGCTGTCGGAACAGAATGCGTCGCAAACGCACGACGCCTCTTCCTCCTCGAAGAAATGGCCGCTGAACGCAAGGGTTGCGTCGAAGTCGACGGTGCATTTGCCGCGCTCTTCATTGACCTTGCAGTTGACGTTGAGAGCTTTGACCTCTGCACTGCAGCAGGCGCGTTTGGAAAGCAGAGCTTCGTCGCAGGGAAGCTCGCACTTGAAGGGAATTATTCTGTCAAGGCTGACGGGTGCGCCGTCGCGCACGGCGAGGAGGGCGAGGCAAATTTCACCGCTGACCTCTACAACGCCGGCACGGGCGTTACAATCGAGCACCAACGCCTGAGCCGAGGGTATAAGCACGTCGGAGGCGACGCAGTCGAAGTCGTCTTCCACCTCGCTTTCGCCCGAGAAATTGACCATTGAATAGAGCTTTGCGCTGTCCGTACGGCAGATTGCGCCGTCAATCGAGGAAAGGTAGCTTCTTTGAGCGCTGTCGTATACGCTGATTTCCGCGCCGACAACCACCGCAACGGCAAAGCCCGAGCCGTCGCGCCTGACCTGCTCGCGCTCGCATACCAGACGGCAATAGCCGCGCTGAGCGGGGGCAAGACGCTCGTCGTCGGCATAGTGCGAGAACTCCGCGCCCTTCTGAATGCGGCAGAGCTTGCCCTCGGCATCGGTATATACAACGGTGACGATAAGTCTGCCGCCGTAGTTAACTCTGCCGGAGGAAACCTCGCACGAGCTTAGGGAAAGCTGGGGACAGACGGCGACGACCTCGACCATATCCTGACCCGCAAGCTTAATTTCGACCATTGACTGGGATTTAAGCACAGCCACTCTGTGCGTAAAGCTTCCCGTTTGAAACTGAGAATTTATAGACATATCAAGCCTCCACGAAATACCGTTACAAGGCTATGATATGCTTGGGGGCACGCGTTTATGCCTTAAAATTTTCGGTTGGAGAATTTTATTCGGGCTTTGCGGATTTTAATTTTTCGTGAATGCGTACTCTGCCGCATAAAATTTCCGAATACGAGTAGGCCGTTTTGCCGAGGAAGCTTTTATCGAACGGGCTGACCGTGAAAAGCGAGGGATACACGCCGTTGACGACTGCGGGGAAGGTGACGAATTTGTTGCGGCCGAGGTTGAGCTTGACGGTGACGGGCTTGCCGCTGAGGGAGTTTATTGTTTGCTTTATCGAGCTTATCGTTATGCCTGCTTTAATCATATTATTATTTTTGACAGATTTGCCAAAATTATGCAAAAAATAATGCGGAGAACGCCTTAGCGCCTCCGCAAAATCGGTTTATGCTTTAATTAAAAATTGCATTTCAAATTAAAAATCGTCGTCGTCATCATCGTCTTCTTCGTCATCGTCGTCGTATTCGTCGTCCTCTAAATCGGAGAGGGAATCGACGTCATCGCCGTCGAAGAAGTCGTCCTCCTCTTCCTCGATTTCGTCGTCGGCAAATTCTTCGTCGATTTCTTCCTGCAACGCCTCGTCGTCAACGGTCAAATCTCCGTCGTCCTCTTCAAGGTAGTTCTTCCATTCCTCGTCCTGCTCTATATCGACGTCCTCGTCGTCCTGATATTCCTGTTTAAGCTTGCACGCCTCGCAAAGCTTTTCGCCCGAGCGCAGACTGTTTACGCCGCAGACGGGGCAAAGCTCTTCCTCCTGCTCGATTTCTGCGTTTACCTCCTCGAAATCCTCGTCGTCGAGGTCGGCAAACTGAAGCTTGCTGCCCTTTATTTCCGCTATGCAGACGTCGCAATATTCCTGCTTTTCGGAGTCGATATAATTAAGCTCGCAACGCGGACACTTAACGTATTTGACCATATGATAATTCTCCGTAAAAAAATCGTTTTAAGGCTGCCGCCATTACAGCATATGCCGCAGAGGGCGTATATGCTATTTTTATGCTTTTTTGTGGTAACATTATATTAATATTTATTTGGTTTGTAAACTGTTTTACAGCCGTTTAAGGCGTTAATTTTAAAAAAATTTTGGCGTTTTTTGCGGAAGGCAGCGCGCGGTAATTGCGATATGCGCCGAGCCGTAATTGCGGAAGGCAGCGCGCCGCCGCTTTAATATAAATGCGCAAAAAGACCTCCGATTATTCGGAGGCCTTTAAATTGATTTTTTAAACGCTTTGACGCGCGGGATTACTGCATATCGTCGGAGTAAACGTCTATATTTCTGTCGTCCGTGGTGTCGACCTTAATCTTACGTTTGCGCCTTACCGACAGATTGCCGCGGCGTTTTTTAACAAGCATAATTGTTACGGGAACGACCACAGCTGCAATTACGCCAAGCCCTATCAGGCACATACCTATGATAAAGAATACCTTTTCAACAGTTTTAAGACCGTTGTACCAGCTGACCTTTTCGGGCATGGAGTTGAGGTTTGCCGTTTTGAGAGCCGCAGAATAGTCCTTTGCATCGCTTTCGGACATAACGCCGACATAGCTGTAATAATAGTCGCGTCTGTTGGAGTAAACCTCCGCGCCGTTGATTGTAAGCTTGTCGGTGTACTCCGCCCATTCGGTGCCCGCCGCGGGGGCAAGGAATTCCGCGTACTTTTTAAGGGTTTCTTCGGAATACACGGGGTCGGCGTCCTCGTCTGCCTTCAACGCCGCCGCATTGCATTCCTTTGCGAGCTCTTCAAGATACACGTCTGCGCTCTCGCCCGAATAGTAGGCGTATTTGATAGCGCCCGTGATGTTTGCATAAATTTTTACGTCGTATTTTTCGGTATCGCCGAATTCGTCTATGGTTTCGGTTATGCCCTCGTACTGCACCTTAAGCGTGTGCAGAGCGGCGTTGTCCATAAGCGTTGCGCTGTCCGTACGCGAGCGCAAATCGAACGCCATTACATAGTTGACTGCGGAAAAGCTACTGTCCGTATTGCTTGCAAAGAATATGTGCGAGCTGAGAATTTCCGGCATAAACCAATCGGAAACGCCCGACAGGTCGAGCAGCTGAACGGCTCTGTAATCGTCGTACTCGTCCTCTACGGGCATAAGACCGTAATCGTTCTTAACCCCCGTATAGTCTACGCGCCAGAAGGAGTAACCGCTGTCGCCGCCGACGGAATAATATAAATAACTGCCGTCCGTTAAAAGCGCGGTGCAGTCGCCGCTTTTTACTATGGGGAAATAGGTTTCGGAATTCTTTTCTTCCGCCGTCTGCATTTTGCCGCCTACTAATTGGTTGACGTAAATGCCGCCGTCGCTGTCGCTGATAAGCACCTTTTGGAGGTTTTTATCGGTATCGAACACATAAGTGTATTTGTCTGCGCCGGAGCCGTCGAGGACGATATAGCTGTCCTCTGCGGCGTTGTCCTTGACGGGGTTGAAGCCTTCTGCCAAAGCCTTAGTATCCTTGACGCTGAAAAGCGAGGCGCTTGTGCTGGACGAGGGAAGAGCGGTTGTTCTGGTATAGAACAGCGTGCCGCCCTGATATGACGAAAGCGTGTAGGTGAGGCGTCTGTCGTTGAACTCGGAGCCGTCGGGCTTGTAGTTGAAAGGGGTTGCCTTGTTGTCTGCCGCGACAACGTCCGCCTTGCCTATGCCGTCAAAAACCAAATCGCCGCAATTGATGTAGCGGGTTACGTCGCCCTTGTCCGCGTCCGTATTCCAGCCCTCGATAGCTTCGAGCTCCGCCTTCTTTGCCTCGGTTGCGAACTTGTCCTCGGTTGCGTCCGCGCGGACGGTATAAACCTGATTATAGCCGAAGTCTGCATTGCGGGAATAGTCCTTAACCTTCATGGTATAGTAGGCGCGGGGATTTGTTTTGTCGGTTTTGTCGAATACAACGGTATCCACATTGTACGCAAGCAGCGTATCGGTAGCGGTGCCGTCCTTGTCAATCTTTACCGAATGCAGGTTTGTTACGCCCTTATCCTTGCCCTCGTCGAAGAGAGCTTCGCTTGTGGCAACGTACATAAGGTAAACGGTGCCGTCCACCTCTACAAATCTGTGCTTGAACGAGGTTGCGGAGAACTGTGCGAACGAGCCGCGCATGGTTTTACTGCCGTCGAGGCTGGTGCGCTTTAATTCGAGCTTGTCGCTTTGCACCTGTCCGGTTGCGCTTTTGTCCGTGGAGGGCGTTGCATAGTAGATATAGCCGCCGTAAATGAACAGACCCGCGTCGTAATCCGCAGTGTAAGCGACCAGAGGGACGACGCATTCCGCATTGGAATAGTTACGCGCCGAAAGGTCGGATTTGGAAATGCGGTAAATTGCGCCCTTTACGGGGTCGCCGAAGGTGTTGTCCGCAGTGTTGCTCTGCACGCCGTTGATATAGTAAACGTAGCCCTCGGTTTCTACCGCAAAGCCGCCGTTGGAGGCAACGCCCGCACCGCTGTCTGCTGCAAGGGGCTTTTTGGAGAAATAGCCCGTGCAGCCCGCGGTGAACGCGACGCCCAAAGCGGCAATTAAGCCGACGATTACGCATATAATTTTAGTGAAACGCTTTTTCATATAAAAAACTCCGTAAAGGGTATAGCCTTGGAATAGAATTCAAGCATTAAGGATTATACACCAAATACAATTTTTAATCAATAAAAAATTGCTCGATTTTAAAAAAAACAGCAAAAAAGGAAAATAAATCTTGGAAAAATTTGCGCTTTTGAATTTACTTAACGCTTTAAACAGCCTTACCGCCAAGCCCGCCGCAGACAGTACCGACAACGGCACGCAAGCCGCGGGCAATTTTACCGCGGGAAACGTACAAAGCAACGGCGCTGCGCCCGCAGCGGGCGCGGGTCATGCAACACCGGCGGGCGCGGCAAACGCGCCCGCGGAGCATACATATCCGAACGTTATGGCGTCCGTGCTGGAGAGGCACGAGGCTATATCCAACCGCGTTAAAAACAAAAAATAGCCGCCGCGTAGGCGCGGCGGCGTTCTGCAAAAAGCTTACTTGTGCAGTCTTATATGGCGGGGAAGTCCGTTTATCCAGAGCGGGGTGATTTCCGCCTGAATGAGCGGCAAAATGTAATGGACAAGCTGAGGCATTACGTTGGTGCCGTCTGCGTTTATCCACTCGCGGGGGACCTTTTTTTCGACATTTGCGATAAGGCGGACGTCCGCCTCCTCCGTTATGCACATATAGGGGTCCTCGGAAACGCGTTTGAGGGTGATAACACGGCCGCTTTTGCCCTCGAACGCGGCTTTTACGCCCGCGCCGCCGCAGTTGAACGCCTCGGTCACGTCTATTCTTGCCTGAATGTGCGCCGCACAGCGTTGCAGGGAGGAAAGCTCGATTGCCCTTGTTTTTACGCCGTAATTTTCCGCGATTTTGCCCGCGAGGAACCTTGCGGTGCCGGCAAGCTGCTTATGCCCGAATGCGTCGACATAGTCGACGTGGTCGCTGAGCTCGCAGACGTATCTGCCGTCCGCGACCTTTACGCCCTCCGACACGGCAATGACGACCGAGCGCGCTTCCTTTAAAAGCTTGCCGACGTCCTTTATGAATTTATCCACGTCGAACGTGACCTCGGGCAGATAAATAAGGTCTACGCCCTCGCAGTCCTCGCCCTTTGCAAGCGCGGTTGCCGCAGTAAGCCAGCCTGCGTTTCTGCCCATTACCTCTATGACCGACACAACGGGATAGTCGTAGACAAGTCCGTCGCGGATAATTTCCTTGGTGGTTGCGGCGATATATTTTGCCGCGCTGCCGAAGCCGGGGGTGTGGTCGGTTATGGCAAGGTCGTTGTCGATGGTTTTGGGCACGCCGATAAAGCGGATTGGGCTGTTGATTTTTGAGCCGTATTCCGAAAGGCGCATAATCGTATCCATAGAGTCGTTGCCGCCGATATAGAAAAATGCGTAAATATCCAGCTCGGTTAAAATTGCGAAAATTTTATCGTAGGTTTGCTCGTTGCCGGAAATATCGGGAAGCTTGTAGCGGCACGAGCCCAAAAACGAGGACGGCGTGCGTTTGAGCAAATCCATATCCAAATCGTTTTTGATGCGCACGGATAAGTCGACTATATCCTTGTCGAGCAGTCCCTTTATGCCGTGAACCATACCGTAAATTTTGTCCGCGCCCCTGTCCTTTGCGGTTTTGTACACGCCTAAAAGCGACGCGTTTATGACGGAGGTCGGCCCGCCCGACTGTCCGACGATTACATTTTTCATTTAATTTTGCCCCCCTGAAAATTTTTATAGCTGAAACGCCTTAATTATACGGCACGGACGGCGAAAAAGCAATATTAATATGAAAAATATTTGCGAATATTGTTATAAACGATATATTTTGAGTGCAAAAAAAGGCATTGCCCGCGGTTGCGCCGCAAGCAATGCCGTAAAGTATACGCGCTTATTATTTTTTAAGGAATACGGGCACAAGCGCCGCCAAGCCCGCGAGAATGCCGAATATACCCGCGAGAATAGCGCCGTAGGCAAGCGTTAAATTCTCTCTGAAGGCTTTTACTGCCTCGTCCTTGATTGTGCCGCCGAGCTTGTCGGTTACGTAAGGCATTACAAGCTGAATTGCGAGGAAAAGCATAACCCCCGCCGCGATATAGCAGCCCGCGGAGATAAATCTTGTGATTTTGGGGAGAATGCCGAAAATGGAAAGACCGCCGAACACAAGACCCGTAAGCAACAGAGCATAGGGAACGAAGTATGCGGAAAATTCAAGTACTTTTGTTGAAACGGTACTGCCGAGTATTTCGGACTTGGACGTGTAGCCGAAAGCTACCTGCAATCCCGTATACGAAATATCCGTTCCGCTTGTTATTGCGGGCGCAAACATCATAAAGAACGCGACAAGCGCGAGCAACGCCGCCGCAAGCGTGAGAATTTTGCCCAAATCGAGCTTGGATTTTTTCTTTGCCATTTTTATACCCCTTTTGGTTTTTAATGCATTTTGCATATACAGCATATTATTTTTTTGCCCGTTTTGTCAACAAAAATTTTTAAACGACCGCGCATTGTTATTTTTATAAAACAGATAATAGACGCTTTGTCTATTATCTGTTTAAGTAACGGGTGACGCCGCCCTTGCAAGCAAGGGCGGCGTTATTGCCTTGACGTTCAGTTGTTCAGCTCTGCCAACTCTTTTAAAATCAGCATATGCTCTATAAGGGTGTCAACACGTTCCTTGGGCGTTTGTCTGCCTTTTAGACGTATTTCGGTTTCTTGCAGCGCAGTTTGTAATAATTCTTCACGGTCGTAGCCGATAACGTTTGTTTGCAATTTTGCTTCCTCCTAAGTAATTTAAGTATTATACTTCCGTATTTTTAGGACGCGTTCCGGAATGCGCCTTTTATTGCAAACTTAAACCGAATAAAAATAACCTACCTTTTTTTTGGGAAAGCGCTATATTCCCAAGCTATAAACAAAAGTCTTTTATAATCAAAGCTTTCGGTTTTTGTTTACAAATTAATTTTAGCATACGGACGGCGCAAACTCAACAAGAAATTTTATAATTTATCCGCATTCGACGGGTTTCGACAAACAAAGTGCTTTTAAGACAATTTTCTTGGTGCCGCGCGGCGCAATTTTCGCCATAAAAAAACGGAAAGCACTGAAAATGCCTTCCGTTTGTATGGTTTTTGTATAAAAATTATCTCTTGGAGAACTGCGGAGCCTTGCGCGCCTTCTTCAAGCCGTACTTCTTTCTTTCCTTTACTCTCGGGTCGCGGGTTAAGAAGCCTGCCTTTTTAAGCGCGGGACGGCTGCTTTCTTCCGCCTGCAATAATGCACGGGCAATGCCGAGGCGGATTGCGCCTGCCTGACCCGTGTAGCCGCCGCCGTAAACGTTGACAAGCACGTCGTACTTTGCTTCAACGCCCAAAAGCGCAAGGGGCTGCTTTACTACGTAACGCAGCACGCCCTGAGGGAAATAGTCCTCGAACGCTCTTTCGTTTATTTCAATGGTGCCCGTTCCTGCGGGAATGAGGCGGACGCGGGCGATAGCCTTCTTTCTTCTGCCCGTGCCCCAAAACTGAAGTTTTTTCTTTAAATTAGCCTTTGCCATAAATAAATCTACCTCTCACCTTTAAAATAATTTCAGTTCTTCGGGCTTTTGTGCCGCGTGGTTGTGTTCGCCGCCCTTATATACCTTGAGCTTTTTAATCATATCTCTGCCGAGCGAATTTTTGGGGAGCATACCGCGGATTGCCTCGTATACGGCGAGGTCGCTTTTTTCCGCAAGCAGCTTTTTGTAGGAAATTTCCTTTAAGCCGCCGATGTAGCCGGTATGGTATCTGTAAAATTTATCGTCAAGCTTTTTGCCGGTAAGCGCTACCTTATCCGTATTAAGAATTATGACGAAATCGCCCGTATCTACGTTGGGCGTAAACGTGGGTTTGTTTTTGCCGCGAAGTATGGCAGCCACCTTAGACGCAAGTCTGCCGAGGGGAACGCCGGTTGCGTCAACAACGTACCATTTTCTTTCAACCGTTTCCGCCTTTGCCATGTAGGTTTTCATTGTCTGCTCCTTTCAGTTTCTCGAATTCTCTTTCTCTGAGCGGCCCTTCTAACCGAGCCGTAATTAATTTCTTCTTTAAACGTAAACCTATTTTATTATTTTATAAAATATCTGTCAAGCCGTTTTGAGTTTGGTTTGCAAAGTTTTTTATAAATTTTGAATTATTTTTTCATTGCCGTAAAACAGCGCAAAAACCGCACGTTTTTTGGCAAATTATGGCGTTTTTGGGGCTTTTTACCTGCAAATTTTAAATCTAAGGTCGTAGATAAACTGCTCGATTGCCAAGCCTATTCCTATTATTATATAGATATAGAAAACGAAGAAACGCCATACAAGCACCGACCAGCCGAGCACGCCCGTGTTGGTCAGGACGGCAGTAAAGGCTATTGTGCCTATGCTTTCTATCGCGCCCGAGTTGCCGGGGGTGGGGATTATGCATACGCTTTGCGTTACGAACACGTTAAGCGCCATTACCTTTATAAGCTCTGCAAAGCCCGCATCCGCGCCGAGGCCGTTGAACATCTTCATTATAAAGAAGGGCAGTGCGAACCGAAGGCAGTCCTCTGCAAGGCACAAAAGGACGAGAGCGATAAATTCTTTGGGCTTTTTAGCCATTAATTTAAAGGCGGCGCGGAAGTCCGTAACCGTTTTAAGCGCCTTGGCAAGGGCTTCTTCCTTATTCTTGACTATTTTTATCTTAAAGCCTATGCCGATTACGAACGTGGCAAGCTTTGTTGCGAATTTGGGGAAGATTACGAAAAACAGCACCATAAGCGGCAAAAACATATTTACCGCAATGCCGACCCACGCCGCAACGTGAATGAGAATGCGCGCCCAATCGACCTCTATCGCGCCGAGGACGTGAGTATTGCACGCCATGACAAGGAGGCTGACAAGGCACATGCTGGTCATATTGAAGAAATACTTGACAAGCACTACCGCGCTTGCCTCGCCGCCGGAATAGTTCGCCCTTTTGTGCAGATAGTAAATCTGCATAGGCTGACCGCCGACCGCAAAGGGGGTTACGTTGTCGTAAAACTTGCCTATAAGGTTGACCTTTAAGCTGTGTCCGAGGCGGTTGAGTATTACATAGCGGCGAATTCCGTAGCCGCGGCCTTTAACCGCGCTTATTATAACAAAATATTTAAACCAATCGAAAATAAAGATGCAGAGCACTACCGCAAGACATACGAGCGCGAATACCCAGCTGCTTTGGCGGACGAGGTCGCTTATATGGGTTGTGCCCGCGTCCGTTATTTCGCGGGAGATGCCGAACATTGCCCAGACGCCGAGGCCGATTGCAACAAGCAACAGCACCGTAAATATCCAGCCGAATTTTTTCTTTTTGGGGCGTTCTATATCTCTGTCGAAGTCTTCAACATACACGTCGTCGGAATTTTTTGCGCCGATTTTTTCTTCGGCGGGGTTTTCTTCCGCGGCAGCTTCCACAACGGGGTTTTCTTCCGCGGGAGGGGCTTCTTCGGTGAAATCGTCCTTGTTTTCCTGCATTACAGCTCCTTTAAAATTCAGCGGATAAGCACAGCCTTAATGCGCTTTACGCCCGCGGAAACGTTCTCCTGCTTGGCAATTTTGAACGTTCCCAAAAGTCCGGTGTGCTCGGCATGCGGGCCGCCGCAGATTTCGCGCGAAAATTCGCCTATGGAATAGGTTTTTACAACCTCGCCGTACTTGCTGTCGAATACGCCCGTAAAGCCGAGATTTTTCGCCTCTTCAAGCGTCATTTCCTGCATTACTACAGGAATATCAAGCTTTATCTGCCCGTTTACAAGCTCTTCCACCCGAGCGACCTCTTCGTCGGTCAGCTTTCTTGAAAAATTGAAGTCGAAGCGGAGCCTTTCCTCGTTTATGTTACTGCCCCTCTGGCATATATCGGGCGAGCAGACCTGTTTGAGCGCGGCAAGCAGAAGATGGGTTGCCGTGTGATAATAGGTTGCCGTTTGCGAATGGCTTTCAAGCCCGCCCTTGAACTGACCCGCCTCTAAAACGCGGCTTTTTTCGCGGTGCTCCTTAAACGCCTCGTCAAAGCCCGCTCTGTCAACCGTCAGATTGTGCTCGCGCGCAAGCTCCTCGGTCAGCTCGAGGGGGAAGCCGTAGGTATCGTAAAGACGGAATGCCTGCTTGCCGCCGATAACCGTTTCCTTAACGTAGTCGGGGTTGCTTTTGGACATAAACTCGTTTTTGCGCTGCAACGAGGTTACGCATTTATCGAATTCCTTAATGCCCTGCGCAAGCGTTGCCTCGAACCTGTCCGCTTCCTTTTTGATTTCGTCGAGAATGTACTTTTCGTTTTTGATTAAAAGCGGGTACGCCTCGCCGTAAATATCCTCTATAAAGATTTTTGCGCACGAAAGCAGAGCCTCGCCGTTTAAGCCTATCTGGCGGCAATAGCGGATTGCGCGGCGCATAAGTCTGCGGAGGACGTAGCCCGCGCCCGTGTTGGAGGGCAGCACGCCCTGCTCGTCGCCGATAAGCATAACCGCGGTGCGGGTATGGTCTGCGACAATGCGCATAGCCTTTCTGTCCTCGCCGCCGTTGTCGTAAACCTTTCCGCTAGCCTTTTCCAGCGCGGAAATGACGGGAAGGAACAAATCCGTCTTATAGCCGTCGTCAAGACCGTTTAAAAACAACAGCATTCTGTCGAAGCCGAAGCCCGTATCCACGTTTTTGTTTTCGAGCGGGATATAGCCCGTTGCGGTCTTTTTGTACTGCATGTAAACGTCGTTGCCGATTTCCACATAATCGTCGGGGAAAACGGGGCTTGCGGCGCTTGCGTTAAGCGGATAAAACCACTCGTTATCGGGGCCGCAGGGGGTATCCGTGGTGCCTTCGAGCTCCCACCAATTGTCGTTTAAATAGAAGATATGCTCCGGCTTAATGCCGAGGCTTTTCAAAAGCTCGGCCGTTTCGTCATCGCGCGGGGCGCTGTCGTTGCCGGCGAAAACGGTGGAGCAGAGCTTGTCCTTATCCAGCCCGAAAACCTTTGTCAACAGCTCGAACGTCCAAGCGGTTTTTTCCTTTTTGAAATAGTCGCCGAGCGACCAGTTGCCCATCATCTCGAAAAAGGTGAAGTGCGAAGCGTCGCCGACCTCTTCGATATCCACCGTGCGAACACAGCCCTGAATATTGCAAAGGCGCTTGCCCTGCGGGTGACTTCTGCCAAGCAGATAGGGCATAAGCGGCTGCATGCCCGCAACGTTGAACATTACGCCCGTTGCGCCGTCGCCGATAAGCGATACCGCACCGATGTCCGTATGGTTTTTGCCCTCGTAAAACGAGAGCCAGCTTTTTCTTAAACTTTTGGATGTAACCTTCATATTTTTCACCTTGAAAGTGTTTTATTTTTGTCAGGGTGCCTTTGCACGTCAAAAATGCAGAGATACAAGCAAGTCAAGGCGTGCGCGGCTTTTTGAAGCGACGTGTACTGAGCAGTACACGAGCAAAAAAAACGTAAGCACAACGCAGAATTGCGAAGTATATATGCGTTTTTTATTATTTTTTTGAAACGGTGTAGCCGTCCTTACCGTCCTTTACCGTGTAGCCGAGCTTATCTATTTCTGCACGGAGGGCGTCTGCCTCTGCCCAGCTTTTGGAAAGCTTAGCCGTCCAGCGCTTTTGCGCAAGGGCTGCAACCTCGGCGGGGATTTCGGCGCCGTTTTCGGGGTTTTTTGCGGCGACCTCTTTAAGATAATCGTCCGCGTTCTTTTTAAAAAGACCGAGGAGCGAATAGGTTTGCCTTATTTGCCTTACGTCGTCCGCCGCCGTCTTGTCGTTTGCGGCAAGCTTGGCGGAAATTTTTTTGAAAAGACCAAACAGCTCTGAAAGGGCAAGCGCGGTATTGAAGTCCTCGTCCATGTCCTCGTTGAATTTTTCGTCAATTGCGGGGCTGCCCGCTTCACCCTTGCCGAATTTGTCCTCTACCGCCTTTATAACCTTGTAAAACTCGGTCAAATGCTTTTCCGCCTCGGGAAAAAGCCCGTCGGTGATATTAATGTCGTTGCGGTAATTGTTTTGAAGAAGGGCGAATTTGACTGCCTCGTTGGTGTATTTTTTAAGTAAGTCCTCTAAAAGCAGGCTGTTGCCGAGGCTTTTGGACATTTTTTGGCCGTTGACCTTGATAAGTCCGTTGTGCGTCCAATATTTTGCGAACTGCTTGCCCGTAAGGCTTTCCGTCTGGGCGATTTCGTTCTCGTGATGGGGAAAAATCAGGTCGCGGCCGCCGCCGTGAATGTCTATTTGCTCGCCGAAAGCGGCGCGGTTCATTGCGGAGCACTCTATATGCCAGCCGGGGCGACCGTTGCCCCAAGGCGATTGCCAGCTGATTTCGCCCGACTTTGCCGCTTTCCACAGCGCGAAGTCTGCGGGGCTGCGCTTTTGCTCGCCGTTATCAACGCGCACGCCGTCGAGCATATCCTCTACCGAGCGGTTGGAAAGACAGCCGTATTTTTTGAAGCTGGAAACGTCGAAATACACGTCTCCGTTATCCGCCGCATACGCATGTCCGCTTTCTATCAGCTTTTGTATAAAATCGATTATATTGCCGATATTTTGCGTGGCTTTAAGCCATAAGGAGGGCTCGTCCACGTCGAATTCCGCCATGATTTTGTCGATATTTTCTATCATTTTTGCGGCGTAAACGTCGGCGGGAATGCCCGTTTCATTCGATTTTGCGATAATTTTATCGTCTACGTCGGTATAATTGCGGGCGTAGGTGACCGTGTAGCCCTTTTTTTCGAGATATTTACGCATTATATCGTAAATAAGCGCCTGATAGCCGTGACCTATGTGCGCCTCGCCCGAAACGGTTATTCCGCAGGCGTACATTTTGACCCTGCCCTCTTCAAGCGGCTCGAATTCTTCCTTTCGTCTTGTCAGAGTATTGTAAACGCGCATCACTGCTCCTCCGTTTTTGTGTTTTCGTTTACGGGACGGCCGCCGATTTTGACGACCCTTGCGGGCACGCCGACAACCGTTGCATGGGGCGGAACGCTTTTTAAAACCACCGCGCCCGCGCCGACCTTGGCGCAGTCGCCGACGGTTATGTTGCCCAAAACCTTGGCGCCCGCGGAAATTACGCAGCCCTTGCCGACCGTGGGGTGGCGTTTGCCCGTTTGCTTGCCCGTGCCGCCGAGGGTACAGCCCTGATAGAGCACGGTGCCCTCGCCGACCTCTGCCGTTTCTCCTATTACAACGCCCGTGCCGTGGTCGATAAACACGCCCGCGGCGATTTTTGCGGCGGGGTGAATTTCTATGCCCGTCCTTCTTTTGGCGTGCTGGGAAACCATGCGCGCAAGCAATTTAAGGCGCATTTTGTACAGTGTGTGCGCCAGCCTGTACCATGAGAGCGCGTGCACGCCCGAATAGGTTAAAAAAACCTCTAAATTACTGCGCGCGGCGGGGTCGTTTGCCCGTGCCGCGGCGATATCCCGCCTGAGCTTTTTGAAAAACATTTTTTTTACCGCACGGCTAACCGTATATTATTATATGTTTTAAGCGGCTTATTTGCAAGCATTTTTCACCCGTGTGAGAGGGTATTTGCCCGCGCAACGTTTGCCCCGCGGCAAACCGAGCGGTTTTTTTGTAAAAATTTAACAAAAAATAATAATTTTTGTGAATGTTGCCGTTAAAGCCTTGACTTTTATATGTTAGTATATTACAATATTTAGAAATTGTTACTTTTTTACACGGGAGATAACAAAAAAATGAAGCGTGAGAGAATAGAAGAAATAGCCGAAATTTTGGACAAACGCGGCAAAATGACGCTTGAACAGCTTGAAGAGGTGTTCCCCAACGTATCGCAGATGACGCTGCGCCGCGATTTATTCCAGCTGGAAGAGGACGGGCGCATAATACGCATTCGCGGCGGAGCTATGTCCGTTAAAGAGGTACAGAAGGTTAGCGGCGAGGCGTACACAAAAAAGACGACTATCAATACCGACGCGAAAATTGTTATCGCACAGAAGGCGGCGGCCTTGATTGACGAGGGCGCTTGCATCTTCCTTGACGGCGGCACTACGGCAATGTATCTTTCAAAGGAGCTGCCCGACATTAAGTGCAATATCTTCACCAACGGCATTGCCGTTGCAATGGAGCTTGCGCAGAAAAAGAATATTAACATTACCGTTGTGGGCGGACAGCTTATGAAGGATAACCTTTCCACCTCTTCACCCGCGGCGAAGGTGTACTTCGATTCCACAAACTTCGAAATTGCCATTGTATCGGCAACGGCGTTTACGCCCGAGCAGGGCTTTTCCTGCAACAGTCAGGTAGAGGCGGAGCTTTTGAAGGACTGCTTTAAAAAGGCGCGTATGGTTTATATGATGCTTGACAGCTCTAAAATAGGCAAAATTAATCCCTACACCTTTGCAAGGATAGAGGACATTGACGTGCTGATTACCGACGACCACTTCCCCAAGGACTGCAAAATGCTGTTCGAGCAGAAGAACAAGGTTGTTATGTAAGCCCTTAAACGTTTGAATTAAACGCGCCCCGAACGGCTGTTATCGCCGTTCGGGGCTTATTTTTGTTTTTATACTGATACTTAATCGCTCCACTTATGCTTTGCAAGCGTTCTGTCCTTAACGTCGTCGTAAAATTCGAAATATTTTTCGCGGATTTGCTCCGCAGTCATTGCCTCGTCAAGCAAACCGAGCAGCTCGTCCAGCTCCTCGGGTGAAAAGTCGGAAAGACAGAACTCGCCGTCAAACGCCTGCGACAGCTTCATTAAATCCCAGCTTGTAGCCTTCATATTCACCGCCTTTAAAATTTACTTAAAAACTGCTTTATTTTGGGTATCATAGTAACGGCGTCTATTATAAGACTAATTCCGAAAACTACTATGTGGAAAAAGTGCGCCTCGTGACTTTCCGGACGGTAAAGCATCATGAATGCGACCGCGCACTCTACAATTCCCTTAATCAAAAAGTACACGCAACGCTCGGATTTGGTTATGCGCGTTATCGCGTGGTTAAACGCATGCGCGCCCTCGAACAGCCCGAAAACTCCCCAAATAATAGAAATAAGCATAATCGGGTCGATTTGAGGGTCGATTTCTTCCAGAATTACCATTGCCCCGAGCAACACGGTAAGTATATACGTTGCAATTTTGTTGGTTTTTATGTTTTTATAGTCGCGGCGGACAAGCGAAATTATAAATCCGCTTATACCGACAAGCATCATAATCGCGCCGACAATGTACGGCAGGGCAACCGTTATATGCCTTGTAACGGAAACGCACAGCACTCCCACTATAAAATAAATTGCTGCAACTATATACGTTGCTATATTTTTGGGAAGCTTGGTAATAAACGCCAACCGCGAAACGTTGTGTTCTGCCGATAGCGCTTCAACCATCAGCTCGGGCACGTTTTCGACGGCAAGCGCGTCCGTTACGGCGGTTTCTCCGTCGTTTTCTTTTGTTACGGAAGGCGCGTCGGCAATTTCGGTTTCTTCTTCAATTTTCGACATAAAGCTCCCTCCGTGTTCGTTTATTATATCAGCCGCAGACAGTATTGTCAACGCTCGCCGACGGCCCTTATGCGGCAAATATTTGCAAATAGCGAATGCCACTATTATTATAATTTATTATATATTAATTTTTATGAATTGCAACAAAAAAGCGCTTGCCGTAAGCAAGCGCTTTTATAAATGAAAACCGGCAACTACCTTATCTTGCGGGGTTAAGACCCAACTACATCGGGCGTAAACGAGCTTAACTTCTGTGTTCGGTATGGGAACAGGTGGGACCTCGTTGCTATCGTCACCGGTATGGTTATATAACAGACCGAAACTTGTTTCGGCACTGATA